>Ga0073360_101_pt1:0-902500 | contig 1749262 bp, 1605 predicted proteins | sample YelNatPosite1Avi_FD_63906 | JGI IMG/M metagenome (GOLD analysis project Ga0073360, IMG submission 63906) | Hot spring thermophilic microbial communities from Obsidian Pool, Yellowstone National Park, USA - site 1 Avi (version 2) (version 2) | ecosystem: Environmental > Aquatic > Thermal... | reverse complement strand
CCAGACCGACTGCTAAGGTCCCGAAGATGTGGCTAAGTGTGAGAAGGATGTTCAGCCGCGAAGACAACCAGGAGGTTGGCTTAGAAGCAGCCATTCCTTTAAAGAGTGCGTAACAGCTCACTGGTCGAGCGGCTGGGCGCCGAAAATACTCGGGGCTGAAGCCACACACCGAAGCATCGGGTTGCAGCGGAAGCTGCAGCGGTAGGGGAGCGTTCTGCGGTAGGGCGAAGCCCAAGGCGGAAGCCAGGGTGGACGAGGCAGAAGTGAGAATGCCGGAATAAGTAGCGCGAGGCAGGTGGGAAGCCTGCCCGTCGGAAGCCCAAGGGTTTCTGGGGAAGGCGAATCCGCCCAGAGTTAGCCGGGGCCTAAGGCGAGGCCGAAAGGCGTAGCTGATGGGTATCAGGTTGATAATCCTGAGCCACCTGCCGGAGGATATCCTACGAGGCGGGACGCAGGAGGAGCAGGCAACCGGGGAGTTGGTCTACCCCGGCCAAGCGGCGAGCGGGGGTAAGTAGGCAAATCCGCTTACCCGATAACCGTGAGCCGTGATGGGGAGCCGAAATTATAGTAGGCGAAGTGCTGCGCTTCACACTGCCAAGAAAAGCGTCGCGTAGGCGAAGGCAGGTGCCCGTACTGGAAACCGACACAGGTGGGCGAGGAGAGGATCCACAGACGGACGGGTGAAGCACCGCTAAGGAACTCGGCAAACTGACCCCGTAACTTCGGGAGAAGGGGTGCCTAAGGCTTTAGAGGTCTTAGGTCGCAGGGAATAGGCCCAAGCGACTGTTTATCAAAAACACAGGTCTCTGCTAAGCCGAAAGGCGAGGTATAGGGGCTGACGCCTGCCCGGTGCTGGAAGGTTAAGGGGAGGGGTGATGAGCTCCGAACCGAAGCCCCAGTGAACGGCGGCCGTAACTATAACGGTCCTAAGGTAGCGAAATTCCTTGTCGGGTAAGTTCCGACCCGCACGAATGGCGTAACGACTTGGGCGCTGTCTTGGCGGTGTGCCCGGCGAAATTGTGGTACCAGTGAAGACGCTGGTTACCCGCGGTTGGACAGAAAGACCCCGTGGAGCTTTACTGCAGCCTGGCACTGTGTTTTGGTGTGCCCTGTACAGGATAGGTGGGAGGCGGAGAAGTGGGGGCGCCAGCCTCCATGGAGCCGGCGGTGGGATACCACTCTGGGTGCACTGGAGCACTAACCAGACACTCTGAACCGAGTGATGGGACACTGTCAGGTGGGCAGTTTGACTGGGGCGGTCGCCTCCTAAAAGGTAACGGAGGCGCCCAAAGGTCACCTCAGCACGGATGGAAATCGTGCGGTATGAGTGCAAAGGCGGTAAGGTGGCTTGACTGTGAGAGAGACATCTCGAGCAGGGACGAAAGTCGGGCTTAGTGATCCGGCGGTTTTCAAGTGGGAGAGCCGTCGCTCAACGGATAAAAGTTACCCCGGGGATAACAGGCTGATCTCCCCCGAGAGTCCACATCGACGGGGAGGTTTGGCACCTCGATGTCGGCTCATCGCATCCTGGGGCTGAAGTAGGTCCCAAGGGTTGGGCTGTTCGCCCATTAAAGCGGTACGTGAGCTGGGTTCAGAACGTCGTGAGACAGTTCGGTCCTTATCCGCCGCGGGCGCAGGGTATTTGAGGGGAGCTGACCCTAGTACGAGAGGACCGGGTTGGACGGACCGCTGGTTTACCAGTTGTACCGCCAGGTGCACGGCTGGGAAGCCAAGTCCGGATGGGATAAACGCTGAAAGCATCTAAGCGTGAAGCCCACCCCAAGATGAGATACCCCACACCGATGAGGTGGTAAGGGTCCTGGTAGACTACCAGGTGGATAGGCCGCATGTGTAAGCGCTGTAAGGCGTTGAGCAAGGCGGTACTAATGGCCCGAGGAGCTTGACCGCAAGATAAGCTTTCCTCCTATTCACTTGCGAGGCTGCTTAAAAATGTGCTGGAAAAGATGAATACAGGTAACAAATCCGGTGGCGAAAGAGCGAGGGTAACACCCGTTCCCATTCCGAACACGGAAGTTAAGCCTCGCAACGCCGATGATACTGTGCTGGAGACGGCACGGGAAAGTAGGTGGCTGCCGGATTTTTTATTTTTGTGTATATGTTAAATGTTTAACAATATCTGCAATAAAAAAGAGAGTTGAGATAGGAGCATCCAAAAAATTACTAGAAATGGAATCTCAATTTATTTCTAAATTATTAAATCGAAAAACGGTTGTCACTAAAAATAGAACAGTCAGCAGAATGGTAATAACCAGCGTTGTTTTTGCATCTTGTAAGCCAAAATTATTTGTAAGCAAAATCAAATTATATGGGCTGAACTTCTTAAGTTTTTCAAACTGAGAGAGTAGAGCAGTAGAATATGCAACTGTACATGCCAAAATTCCAGCTGAGATATTTTTCTTTGTAAAGCTGCTAAGAAGTAATGTGAGCGAAATTACAAACAGGTAGTAAATACACAAAAGAAAGTAAACAGGAACTATGTCAGAGACAGCAATTTTTTGTCCTTCAAAAAGAAGATTGGCGTAATATTGGTCTAAAAACAACCCTACAATCAAGAACAAGCAAACTGCAGCAGAAAAATGTAGAAACTTTGCCATAACAATTTGAGATTTACTTGCACCTTTTGTAAGAGGAAAAACTATTTTTTGAGAATATACTTCCTCATTTATACTGCCTGCAGCAGTGAATATTATAAATAGCGTACCAATCTGGAAAAGATCTTTGATATAATTTGCCAATGCGTCTTTGGGTTTAAACTCAAATAGCTGGTGTATTAAATTGGCAGGAATCTTGTTGCTAACAAAAGATGGAAGGAGCTTTAACATTACTGGATCTAATATAGAGAACAATATTATACCGGTTGCAAGAGCAATGTATTTGTACTGTCTTATCCCTTCAAGGAATTCTTTTTTAAGATATGCTTTAAATGTCATCATTTTTATCTACCACCCTTATGAAGATATCTTCCAGCGAGGGCTTTTTTAAATAAAAGGATAAAATGGGTTTATCTATCTGTGCCAGTACTTTTATTAACTCTCTTTTTGCTATTTCAACATTGTTAACATAAATTGAGACTTTCCCATAGTTGTCAATATCGATTTTTCGAATATAAGGAAACTGAGACAATTTTTCTTCCAGCTTATCAGGGATACTTTCAAACTCAACACAAAAAACAGGACGTATGTATCGCTTTTGAAGGTTTTCTAAACTGTCACTGACAATTACTTTGCCTTCATGTAATATAGAGACATGGTCGCATATTCTCTCTACATCGCTCAATATATGTGTTGAGAAGAAAACAGTGATTCCTTCTTCTTTCAAAGATTTTATATGTTCTAACACTTCAGCTCTTCCTTCTGGGTCTAAAGAAGCGGTTGGTTCATCAAGAAGCAATAGTTTAGGCCTATTAAATATTGCGACAGCTATTCCAAGTCTTTGAAGCATTCCGCCCGAAAAAGTTGAGATTTTTCTTTTAGAAACGTTTGAAAGTTTTACAATCTCAAGAACTTCTTCAGTCCTCTTTTTAATAGTTCTACTTTCAAAATTACAAATTTGTCCTATTAAGCTTAAATACTCAACTGGTGTCAGATAACCATAGAATGTAGGATTTTGTGGGAGATATCCAATTTGCCTCACTATTTCACTTTTGCTTGTTTTAAAATTAAGGTTTTCAAATAAGATTGTTCCTTTATCAAAACTAATTAGTCCAGAAAGAATTTTCATTGTGGTTGTCTTACCTGCTCCATTTGGTCCAAGAAAGCCATGAACAGTAGCAGGTTTTACTTCAAATGATATGCCTTTTAAAGCTTTTACATTTCCAAAGCTTTTATGAAGATTTATCACTTTCAGCAAACTAATCACGCTCTCTTCCAATTAAAAGATAAAGTATGGGACCTATAAAATTAAAAATAATTATAATTAGCGCCCATACCCATTTTGGAAGATATTTAACTTTGTCATTCTTCAACTTGACAAGACAGAAAATCATAAGAGCAAACTGCAGAACAATTACAGGTGCAAGTAATTTTAGCATTTCTTCCATATCCATATTTCCGAGCATTCCAAAACACTCCTTTTCAGTAAGTTTATCTATTTTTATCTTTTAAAATTACCCTTGTTATAAGAAGGTAAATTATAAGACTGCTGGGGAAGTTCAGAAGTCCAAATAGCCCCCAGAGGAAGTAGTATTTTTCGCCACTGTTTTTAGCATCGAAGAATATATATACAGCCTGAGCCATCAACAGGGTAAATAAAATTATTAAAAGACCCAGTGGTATTTTCTCATCAGAAAACTGCTGTACCAAAAAAAATAAAAAACTCACACAAATAATAGAAGTTACGAGAAAGAGTATAAATTTTTTGTTAGCCTTCATTTTATCACACCTTTCCTTTGGAGAATATCAATGATACAGGAATTAAAAGCCAAGGAATAAAGGTTCCGATAAGAACCTGAAGCTTTATAAAAAATTCAAAACCGTTGATATTAATTAGCAATATATAAATAAAAAATACAAAAAAGCTCAAAAGGAAGAACAATATAAAATTAACTTTTTCTTGCTTTTTAGTTTTTGCCTCTATTGCATTTTCAATGATTTTCTGGATATCTATCTCTACTAAAGGAAGTTTATTCATAGGCTCAAGTTTGTTCTTTAAAAGTTTTAGCTTTTTTTCAAGCAAAGCATTATCACAATCTGATTTTTCTAAAGCCTCATTTTTTCTCTCTCCGTAATATTTATCAATAATTAAATCTTGAATTTTCTCATTCTTCTTTGCTTTCACTCTCCAGCACTCCTTTCTTTTCAAGCTCTTTTATCAGAAACTTTATGGCAAAATGAAGCCTTGACCTTACTGTCCCGACAGGACAGTTTAAAATTTTGGCAATTTCTTTGTATTTATATCCATAAAAATGTTTTAGAATAAAAACAGCCCTGAATTTATAATCAAGTGACAAAACAGCGCTACAGATGTCCTTGTATTCACTATTTGATATGGCAACATGTTCTACGTCCTGCACATAATCTTTGTATGAGTCATCCAAGTAGGCATATCTTTTATTTTTTTTCAAAAAATCCTTGTACACGTTTATAGAGATTTTTATAAGCCATGTTGAAAACTTTGCATCTGGTGAGAACTTATCTATGTTCATTATAGCTTTTAAAAGGGTTTCTTGAACAACATCCTGGGCAAAATGATAATCTTGAGTCATCTTCATCACAAAACCTGAGAGGATATTTAAGTTATTTTCAATGAGCGTGTACAGGGCTTCTTTGTTTCCTTTCTTTGCCTCTTCTATTAAACTTTTTTCATCCACTCTCTATCACTCCTGTTGTAAATTAAACGCTATTGATAGTAAAAAGGTTCAAAGTAATTTTAGTTACAAAAATATTAAAAAATCTTGTAAATTTGCTTATCAGTATTGATACCCCTTTTTTGATGCAGTATGATTATAATTAGAAGGATAGACATTATGTAAAGGATGAGTAAGAATGCTTAAAAGAATAATAACAAAAGCTCTGATATTACTTATAATTTCATTAGTAATAGCCTTTATTATCGAAAGCTTGTTTATGGCAGCAAGCGCTAAAAATTTAAACAAATTGCCGGCTTCAGTTCAAAAAGCTTCAAAATCTGCAAAGCAAAATATCCAGAGAGAATTGGTTTTCCAGCAGCAGATAGATTTGAACTCAGATGCGCAGGTAGATACAGTAAGCATTTGGCTTGATAAGAACCAGAAAAAATATGTGCTGAGTGTAAACAATGCGCTTTATCAACCAAAAGAAAACATTTTGCAGGTAATTGGAACTGATGTTGTAGATATAGACAGCGGTGATGAATACAAGGAAGTTTTGTTTCATTACAAATCAAATAAAGGCGAAAAGTATGTTATATTAGAATACAATGGGAAAACTTTAAGAGAGCTTCTGAATACTGATTCAAAACCAATCATCGATGGGAATAAAGAGGTTATTGTTGAAAGGAATATGGATTTCTGGGTAAAAAAAGAAAGATACGTTTTGGAGCAAACTGCATCTGGCGTGCGAACTTTAAAGTTTTCTCCGCAAGAGCTTTACTATGTTGGGGTGTTTGCATATGTTAAAAAACCTTTCGTGCTATATTCGTACAGGGAACAGAAAACTAAGCTCACAACCACAAAAAAGGGTGAAAAAATAGAGATAGTACAATGCGATCCTTCTAACTGGTTTAAGGACCAATCTAAGAAAAATAACAAGATGTACGATTGGTACATGATCAAGACCGAAAAAGGTCTGCTTGGGTGGGCAATGTTGAAAGATTTTATAAACTGCATTGACATTGAGAAAGCTCAGGGGCAGTAAAATAAAAGTTAATAACCAAAGAGGCCATTCACAAGAATGGTCTTTTATTTTTTCAATGGCAAAAATTTATGATATAATAGATACAAACTTTCACAGCAAAACTTAAATGAAAGAGGAAAGATACAAAAAATGAAAAACATTGTGCTCACAGGTTTTATGGGAAGTGGAAAGACAACCATAGGAAAATTAATTGCCGAAAAACTCGATATAGAGCTTATTGACACAGACTCAGAGGTAATAAAAGAGTTAGGTATGACAATTGATAAGATATTTGAAGTGTATGGTGAGAAAAAATTCAGAGAGGTCGAAACAATGGTAATTGAAAGAGTTTCAAAGCTTGAAAATGTTGTCATCTCAACAGGTGGAGGGGTTGTTTTAAATCCTGAAAACGTAAAGCTTTTGAGAGAAAACGGAGTAATATATTTTTTGTATGCTTCTGCCGAAAGCATTCTCAAAAGGCTAAAAGACGATGATACAAGACCTCTTTTAAAAAATGGTGATAAGCTCAGCAACATCATCAGGCTTTTGAACATGAGAATGCCATTTTATAAGAACTGCGATTTTGAAATAAATACAGACATACTTACTCCAGAGCTTGCAGCAGAAAAGATAATCTCAATTCATTTAGCAAAGGAGAGTAAAAGATGATAAGATTTGGTCCTGCAGGAAACTCCCAGAGTTTTTACGATGCTGGTTATAAATCAAGCGTTGATGCGCCAAAGTGGTTAAATAGCATAGGGCTTTCTGCTTATGAGTACCAGTGTAACAAAGGTGTGAATATTTCAAAAGAAAAGGCAAGACAAATCGGTCAGGAAGCACAGAAATATGATATACTTATCTCCATTCATGCACCTTACTATATAAACTTTGGAAGCCAGGAAGAAGAAAAGCTGCAAAAGTCAAAAGAGTACATCTACGAATGCGTAGAAGTTGCAAAGGAGATGAAAGCTCAAAGGATTGTATTCCATCCTGGTTCGTGCACAAAGGTAGAAAGGAGTTTGGCTTTTGAAACAGCCAAAAAGGCAATATTGGAAGTTGTAAATGTGGTAAAAGAGATGCAGGCAGATGGAATTTTTTTGTGCCCAGAGACAATGGGTAAAAAAAACAATCTTGGCAGTAGCGATGAGATAATAGAGATTTGCAAAATGGACGAGATGCTGCTTCCAACCATTGATTTTGGACACATAAATGCTTTCGAAGGAGGGAGCTTAAAAACAGAAGAGGACTTTGAAAATTTACTCAAAAAATTTATTGACCAGCTTGGGTATGAGAGGATGAAATGCTTTCACAGCCATTTTAGCAGGATAGAGTACACATCACAGGGTGAAAAAAAACATTGGAACTATGAAGACAAACAGTTTGAGCCTGACTTTGAACCATTGGCAGAGGCTCTTTACAAGTTAAAGCTTGAACCTGTGATAATCTGTGAGTCAAAAGACTACATGGCAGAGGATGCTCTTGTTCTGAAAAAGATCTATCAAGAAACTTTAGAAAAAAGGATGTGAGTATTTGTAATGAAAAAGGTCTTGGTCATAAACGGCCCAAATCTTAATCTTCTTGGAATAAGAGAAAAAAATATATATGGCAGCGTATCGTACGAAGATGTCCTCAAATCTATTTCACAAAAAGCACAGGAACTTGGATTTGAAGTTGAGTTTTTCCAATCAAACCATGAAGGCAGTATAATAGACAAAATTCACAGTGCATATAATGAGAAGGTTGATGCTATTATAATAAACCCAGGTGCTTTTACTCATTATAGCTATGCAATCCATGACGCGATAAAAGCTGTAAACATTCCAACGATTGAAGTGCACATTTCCAACATTCATGCAAGAGAGGAGTTCAGACACAAAAGTGTGATTGCTCCTGCTTGCACAGGGCAAATCTCTGGTTTTGGCATCAAAAGCTATATAATAGCACTTTATGCTTTGAAAGAAATTTTAGACTAATCAGCGCTGTACTTGTCATTCTAAAATGTAGAAAGGAGCAAAACTTTGGCAATGATTAGCACAAGAATCGAGAAAGTGTTCAAAAGAAATGAGAGTATTAAAGCAGTTTTTGTGTCCAAAAAAGAAAATGTCAGATACCTTAGCAATTTCAAAGGCGATGAAAGCTTCCTGCTTATTACAAGAGAAGGAGCAAAGTATCTTTTGACAGACTTTAGGTATACCGAGCAGGCAAAAAAAGAAGCAACTGAATTTGAAGTTATCGACTACAAAGGAAAACTTTATGATACTATAAAAGACTTGATGGTATCACATAATATTTCAGAGATTTTTATTGAAGGTTATCACCTGCCATTTTCGGTTGTCAATGAGATGAAAGAAAAGCTTGAAAACAGGGTATATGCACTTTCATTTTCTTTGGATGAACTAAGGTGTGTGAAAGACGATGAAGAGATAGAGAAAATAAAAAAAGCTGTTGAGATTGCTGACAGAGCATTTGCACACATTTTAAAACTCATAAAACCGGGTATTTCAGAAAACGACGTGGTTGCAGAGCTGAGCTACTTTATATTAAAAAACGGTGCAAAAGGTTTTTCGTTTGAACCTATAATTGCCTCCGGCAAAAGAAGCTCTTTGCCACACGGTGTTGCAACAGACAAAAAGATTGAAGCTGGCGATACTGTTACAATTGACTTTGGATGCAACTTTGACGGCTACATGTCTGATATAACAAGGACGGTATTTGTAGGGAAAGTAGAAAATCAGATGGTAAAGATATACCATATAGTAAAGGAAGCTCAGCAAAAGGCAGAAGAGTTTATAAAAGAGGGCTTAAAGGCAAACGAAGTTGACAAGATTGCCCGCGACTATATAGGCTCTTTTGGCTATATGGAAAAGTTTGGACACTCTTTAGGACATGGTGTTGGCCTTGAAATTCACGAACTTCCAAGACTTTCACCAAAATCTGAGACGGTTTTAGAAGAAAATATGGTTGTCACAATAGAGCCTGGCATTTATATTGAAGATTTTGGTGGTGTGAGGATAGAAGATATAGTAGTTATAAAAAGAAGTGGATGTGAGATTTTAACAAAGTCATCAAAAGATTTGATGGTAATTTAAAAATTTGGTATTGTCAGATAGTAAGATTTCTGATATACTTAAAGTACAGAATAGTCTTAGGTTTTAGAGAGAGTTTTAGAGAGATTAGAAAGAGCATATTTTTAAGTTTTTTAAGCTTTTAAAAAAGCTGAGAAGAGATGAGAAGAGAACAGAATTAGATGAGAGGAGATGAGCTGTAAAATGGAAAAGGTGGCAAACGTGCGCCCCGAGAGCTCATCGGGGCTTTTTTGTTATCATGATATTGGAATCAATATACCTTTCTTTGAAGAATATTCAAACGATTCAATTGACATATCAAATATAGATTTTGATTCAATCGAGGGGGATTTCTTTTTCTTTGAAAATTCCCAAATGGTGGCTTTTTGCTTTGATAGGCTTTTGTGCGTCACAGTCTATCGTAACAGGATCGAGGTTGATTCTGAAGGTACTAAAAAAGTTTTCTATGGCGATATTTGTACAATGCTTGATAGCATATTGGAAGGTCTAATTCAAAAGAATGCTTATATCACCTGTCAGTTTAGCTACCATGCGGTAAATCTGTTAGAAGACATATATTCTACTGACAGTCCTTATATAGTTCTAAATGTTTACAGAAAAAATGTGCTTATTGATAAACTTACAGGAAAGAAAACTCTTTTGGTGAGCAAAGAATTGGAAAAAGCTGCTGCAATAAATTTAAAGAAGTATCAAAGAACTTTGTTTGATGTAAAGAGCAATGTGGTTTTTTCAACTCCAAAAGAGTACTTTATCAGCACAGTCAAGCAGGCAAAAGAGGATATCAGAAATGGTGAGATTTTTCAGATTGTTCTGTCTCAGATAATATTGGTCAAGAGCAATATCCTAACCAGCCATCTTTTTTACACAATGAAAGAGAAAAATCCTTCAGAGTACAGCATTGTGATAAACAATGAAGAAAGCCAAGTGATTTGTTTTTCGCCAGAGACTCTTATAAAGAAGAAAGGAAACACAGTAAAAACATTTCCAATTGCAGGAACATACAGGATAAATGAAGGCGATGATATTGCCCAGAAAAAGATTGAGATACTAAAAGACAAGAAAGAAATAAGTGAACATGTCATGCTTGTTGACCTTGCGCGAAATGACCTTGGAAGGATTTCAAAACCCGGAACTGTAAAAGTAGAAGAGTACTTGAGAATAAAAAGACTTTATAATCTCATTCATATATATTCAATTGTTACAGGTGAACTTGAAGAAAAAAGCCTCACAAAAACCATACTTTCTGTTTTCCCGGCCGGGACGCTGACCGGCGCACCAAAGATAAGAGCTATGCAGCTGATTGAGAAGTACGAAAGGCAGAGAAGAGACCTTTACGGAGGAGCAATCGGGTATATCTTCAAAGACCAGTTTGACCTTGCTATAGCTATAAGAATGGCTGTAAAGGACAAAAAGGAAAGCATTATCAAGCTTCAAAGCGGTGCGGGAATTGTGAATTTGTCAGTGCCCGAGAATGAATATCAAGAGTGTTTGACCAAACTCAGAGCGTTTTTGAGAATAATGGAGGTGGATGAAAATGATATTGTTAATAGATAACTATGACTCTTTTACGTTCAATCTTTACCAAATGATTGCAAGCAAAACACAGGTTGCTGTGTTCAGAAACGACAAGGTTACAGTTGATACAATAAAAAAGTTAAATCCGGCTGGCATAATAATTTCTCCAGGTCCCGGTAGCCCCAAAGATGCAGGTGTGAGCAAAGAGGTTGTAATTACATTTGCTGGTAGTATTCCGATCTTGGGTGTGTGTCTTGGTCATCAGGTGATTGGAGAGTGTTTCGGAGCACGAATTACTCATGCCAAAACAATTTACCATGGAATGAGATCGAGGATTGACCTACTTGAAAGCGGAAAGAAAAGCAGACTTTTTAAAGGTGTACCAGAGAGGTTTTTTGCAGGAAGGTACCATTCACTTGTGGTTGAGAAATCTTCGTCTTTGAAACAGCTTGATATAGCTGCTGTGAGCGAAGATGATGAGGTCATGTCCCTGGTAAATGATGGCTTGAGAGTCTATGGGATTCAGTTTCATCCTGAGTCAATCCTGACTCCTGATGGTGAGACAATTATTCAAAACTTTTTAGAAATATGCTATGATGGGGTGGGAAAAGATGCTCATCGATGTGCTTGAGGCTGTCACAAACAAAAAGGATTTGGAATATGATCAGGTAAAAAATCTTCTCGACAGTATCTTGGAAGGAGAACTTGATGAGATAAAGTTTGGTGCATTTTTGGCAGCGCTAAAAACAAAGGGTGAAACAGAAAAAGAGATTTCAGCATTTGTTGATGCCTTTTATGACAGGGCAAGAAAAATTAACTTTGACCACCAAAGAACAATTGATACATGTGGAACAGGTGGCGATGGAAAAGGCACTTTTAACATCTCAACAGCTGCTGCTATTGTTCTTAGCTGTTTTGACGTAAAAGTAGCAAAACATGGTAACAGAAGTATTACAAGCAATTCAGGATCAGCCGACATCTTAGAAAAACTTGGTATAGATATCCAGCCTGAGGAAGATAAAGTTTTGAAAGGGCTTGAGAAACTGAACTTTGCATTTTTGTTTGCACCGCTGTATCATCCTGCCATGAAAAAGGTTGCAAATTTAAGAAGAGCGCTTGGTATCAGAACAGTTTTTAACATATTAGGTCCGCTTTTGAACCCTGTACCACTGAAATATCAAGTGGTTGGGACATTCAGCTTTGATGCGCAGGAGAAAGTGGCTTCTGTGCTAAGAGGCAAGAGAAAGAAAGCCGCTGTCATACACAGCCTTGACGGGCTTGACGAGATCTCAGTTTCTCAAAAGACAAGGGTGCTTGAGATACAAGACAACAATATCAAAGAATATTATATTGACCCAAAAGACTATGGAATTGAATTTGATACAAGCTCAATCAGAGGCTTTTCGCCTGAAGAAAACGCAAGGATTTTAATAAGTGTGCTTGAGGGAGAAAAGTCGCCTTATTTTTGGGCTGTTGTTTTAAATTGTGGATTTGCACTTTACATTTGCGAGGTTGCAAAAGATGTTGAAGAAGGAATTAAGCTTTCCTCAAAAGCAATCGAGAGCAGAGAAGCTTATTTAAAACTCCAAGAGCTTAAGCAGTTTTATAAATCGGGAGTGTAACTGGAAATGAGTGTGCTTGAGCGTATCTTGAGCTATAAAAAAGAAGAGGTAGAAAAGTGTAAAAATCTCATACCTGTTGAAAAAATAAAAAAACTTGCAGTTGAAAAGATTAAAAGTCAGTGTTCAGAAAACAAGTTCAAAAGAATATTCAAAAAAGAAAAATTCTGTATAATTGGTGAAATAAAAAGAGCATCACCTTCGGAGGGTGTAATATCAGAGGAGGCCAATGCAAAAGCAATAGCAAAGATGTATGAAGATTTAGGGTTTTTTGCTATATCAGTTTTGACAGAAAGGTTTTTTTTCAAGGGTTCGGAACAAGACTTGATTGAAGTAAAAAAAGCTGTATCTCTGCCTGTGCTAAGAAAAGACTTTATCATTGATATCTGGCAGCTTTACCAGACAAAGATGATAGGCGCAGACGCAGCTTTGCTTATTACGAAAGCTTTGTCAGAAAAACAGCTTACAATATTCATCAAAATTTTGGAAATTCTTGACATAGTACCGCTTGTTGAGGTTGAAAATGAATACGAAATTGAAAAAGCTTTGAAGTGTGGTGCAAAACTCATAGGAATCAACAACAGAAACCTGGATGATTTGTCGGTGGACATAACAAAGACAGAAAGGCTTTTGAAGTATATTCCAAAAGAAGTTGCTGTGATAAGCGAAAGCGGAATTAAAACAAAAGAAGATTTTGAATATATTCTTATGCTCGGTGTTGATGGATGTTTGATAGGGACATCTTTTATGAAATCACAAAATCCGCTTGAAATAATTGGTGATAGGATATGATAGTAAAGTTTTGCGGGCTAAAGAGGCTTGTTGATGTTGAGATGTGCAATAAACTTCAGCCTGATATGATAGGTTTAATATTTGCACCAAGTCCGAGAAAGGTTGAAAAGGACCTTGCAAAAGATATGGTTTTGGCAAAGAGTCCTTCAATAAAATCAGTGGGAGTTTTTAAAGACCAGAACATATCAGAGGTTATAGAAATAGCAACTTATCTTCAACTTGACTTTGTGCAGCTGCACGGCAAAGAAGATTATGAGTGTATAAAGCATTTGAAAGATCTTGGATTTAGGGTTATAAAGGCTATTGAAGTTGAAACTAAGGAAGATATAAAAAGAGCTAAACGCTATGTAGAAATAGCTGACTTTGTGCTTCTTGACAGACCTAAAGGCAGTAGTTTGGATATCACAGAATTTGCAAAACTTGCTGACTTTGATTATATCATTGCAGGTGGAATAACGCCTGAAAATATAGATAAGTTCTTAAATCTAAATCCAGTTGGGATTGACATCAGTTCAGGAATTGAAACAGATGGTTTTAAGGATTTTACAAAGATGAAAAAGATTATTGATAAGGTAAATAAATACAAGGTTGGTGAAACAAAAAATGGATAGGTATTTTGGAAGGTTTGGTGGAATGTATGCACCGGAAACTCTTATGCCAGCTCTTTTGGAGATAGAAGAAGAGTTTTGCAAGCTTGTGAAAGATGAAAATTTTATTCTTGAATATGAGTACTATCTTAAAAACTATGTTGGGAGACCATCGCCACTTTACTTTGCCAAAAACTTGAGCGAGCATCTTGGAGTTAAAATATATCTCAAAAGAGAAGACCTAAACCACACCGGTGCACATAAAATAAACAACTGCATTGGCCAGGCACTTTTGGCAAAGCATATGGGCAAAAAAAGACTTATTGCCGAGACAGGAGCAGGTCAGCACGGTGTTGCAACGGCTACAGTTGCTGCTCTTTTTGGGATGGAATGCGAGATATTTATGGGTGAAGAAGATGCAAAAAGGCAGTTTCATAACGTGCAGAGGATGAAAATGCTTGGCAGCAAGGTAAGAGTAGTTAATAAGGGAAGCAAGACCTTGAAAGACGCAATAAACGAGGCAATGCGTGACTGGAGCGAGACGTTTGAATACACCTTTTATCTTTTTGGCACGGCTGCAGGACCTCATCCATTCCCAACAATTGTAAAATACTTTCAAAGTGTGATCGGGAAAGAGACAAAAGAGCAGATAAAAAGGCTTGAAGGAAGACTTCCTGACTATATCTTTGCATGTGTTGGTGGTGGTTCTAATGCAATTGGCATCTTTTCAGCGTTTTTGGAAGATCATGAGATAAAACTTATTGGCGTTGAGGGTGCAGGAGAGGGAATACATACAGGCAAAACGGCTGCGACGCTATGTAGTGGGTCTGTCGGAATCTTGCATGGTGCAAAGACATATATTTTACAGGATGAGGAAGGGCAAATTCAAAACACACATTCAATCTCAGCAGGGCTTGACTACCCGGGTGTTGGACCAGAACATGCATATTTGAAAGAGACAGGAAGGGTTGAGTATGTAGGGGTTACTGACAAAGAAGCTGTGGAAGCATTTTTGCTGCTCACAAGGCTTGAAGGGATAATTCCAGCGCTGGAGTCGAGCCATGCCCTTGCAGAGGTTATTAAAAGGGCAAAGATGGGACTGTTCAAAACCGGTGACATTGTGGTTGTGAACCTTTCTGGAAGAGGTGATAAGGATATAAATACAGTACTTGAGCTTTGGAAGGATGATGAGCTATGAATTTAATAGATGAAAGATTTGAAAAGCTAAAAAAAGAGGGAAAAAAAGCCTTCATAGGCTATGTTACGTTTGGGTATCCCTCTTTTGAAGAGACACTTGATTATATAAAGCTTGTATATTCATATGTAGACATTTTAGAGATTGGTTTTCCTTTTTCTGACCCTATTGCAGATGGTGAGATTATTCAAAAAGCCTCAAGAAAAGCTCTCAGTGAAGGTGTTAAATTGAACCACCTTTTTGAAAGTATTGAAAAGTTTAAAAAAGATAAGCCGGTTGTGCTAATGCTGTATGCAAACACAGTTTACAAAAAGGGAATTGATAGATTTTTTGAAAGTAGCAAAACTTGCGGTGTGGATGGCGTGATAATTCCCGATGTTTCGTTTGAAGAGAGCTTTGAGTTCAAAGAAGTAGCTGAAAAGTTTGGTATTGTCTATATAGACCTTGTATCAATATCTTCTCTTGATAGAGCTAAGATGATAGCAAAGCAGGCTAAAGGTTTTTTGTACTGCGTTTCAAGAAAAGGTGTGACAGGCTTTAAAGGGCAGATTGATGATAGGATTTTTACTTTTCTAAAAGAACTAAAAACCGTTACCTCAACACCTTTGGCAGTTGGATTTGGTATAAAGAGTAAAGAAGATGTTGAGAAATTTAAAGACCTTGCAGATGGTATTGTTATTGGAAGCGCAATAATCACAAAGATAGATGAAGGAAAAGACAAACTTGAAGATTTTTTGAAAGAAATCTCAGAAAGTCTAAAAGACAAATAAATTTAAGGGGATGCGAAAACATCCCCTTTTTATATTTTCACCTTCCTACCGTGCTACGCTTCAGTTTACAGAAGCCTCCGTATTTTCACTTTCTTTCAAAAGCCGACTGATTTTCTTTGGTGTCTCCTCAATTTTTGAAAACTCTTCTGCTTCAAGATTCTCAAGTTCAACTGGCAGGTTGAATTCTTTTAAATTTATCAAGTTGTAATCAAAATAGATGTCACACCTGGGAGAAAACATTTCAAATCCCCCCTTCCAATATATATTATACCCTCTTTTTCGTTAATATGTTCGATGTATGCAGGGATACTTCAAAAATACATGTATATTTAAATCCCAAAATATTTGCTATAATTAAATATAGTTTGGCAAAAAGGAGAAAAGTAAAATGAGCGCTTTTATAGAGTTTAAAAATGTGAGCTTTTCGTATGTAAGCTCTGATGGGACAAGAACACCAGCTTTGATTGATATAAATCTTAAGATAGAAAGAGGAGAATTTGTTGCGATATTGGGACTGAATGGTTCTGGCAAATCAACCCTTGCAAAACTAATAAACGGTCTTTTAATTCCAGAAAAAGGTTACGTAATTGTAGATGGTATGAACACAAAAGATACAGAAAAAATCTGGGATATCAGAAGAAAGTGTGGATATATATTTCAAAACCCTGACAACCAGCTTGTTGCATCGATTGTTGAAGAAGATGTTGCATTTGGGCCTGAAAACTTAGGAATGCCGAGAGAAAAGATAAGAAAAGCTGTTGATAGTGCACTTTTGGCTGTTGAGATGATGGAGTACAAAAACCATCCTACGTACAAACTGTCTGGTGGACAAAAACAGAGGGTTGCAATTGCTGGTGTTCTGGCGATGAAGCCAGATTGCATAATACTTGATGAACCAACATCCATGCTTGATCCAAAGGGAAGAAAAGAAGTAATTTCAACTATAGAAAGGTTAAACAAGGAAGAGAAAAAGACAATTATTTTGGTTACACACAATGTCGATGAGATGCTCTTGAGCCAAAGAAGCATTGTGCTGGATAAAGGACATATAAAGTTTGATGGACCTTCGCTTGAGCTTTTAAAGCTTGACTGGTTTTATGATATGGGCTTTGACATGCCGCAAATTTTAAAACTCTCAATTGAGCTCAAAAAAAGAGGTGTAAAAACAAATAAGGAAATCTGGTCAGTTGACGAAATGGAGAGATTTTTATGTTCATTGAAATGAAAAATGTAGAGTTCATATATGGCTACAAAACACCATTTGAAAAAAAAGCGCTTGAAAATATAAACCTTTCGATAACAAAAGGTGAGTTTATAGGAATTATTGGCAAAACTGGTTCAGGCAAATCTACTTTGGTTCAGCTAATGAACGGGCTTTTAGTTCCGCAAATAGGTGATGTTTTTGTCGATGGTATAAATACAAGAGACAAAAAAAAGGTAAAAGAGATTCGAAAAAAGGTAGGGCTTGTGTTTCAATACCCTGAATATCAGTTGTTTGAAGAGACTGTTTACAAAGATATAGCGTTTGGTCCTCAAAACCTTGGATTTTCTGAAGAAGAAATAAAAAGAAAGGTAAAAGAGGTTTGCGACCTTTTGGAAATACCTCATCAACTTTTAGAAAAGTCGCCGTTTGAGCTTTCTGGTGGGCAGAAACGAAGGGTTGCAATAGCAGGGATACTTGCAATGGACCCCGAGTGCTTAATTCTTGATGAGCCAACAGCCGGGCTTGATATGCGTGGTCGGAAAAGAATTTTTAATATCATAGAAAGGCTTCACAAAGAAGCAAAGAAGACTATAATTTTGATATCTCATAGCTTAGAAGATGTTGCAATGCTCTGCGAAAGGGTTATTATTCTGAGCAAAGGAAAAATTAATTTTGACGGGTCAAAACATCAGGCTTTCGAGAATGTAGAACTTCTTGAAAAAAGTGGACTTTTACCGCCTGACATTCTTTATCTTCAGCACAGGTTAAAACTCAAGGGTTTTAAAATTGATAAATTTGAATATAGTATTGAAAAAGTTGCTGATATGATTGTAAAAAACCTACACTTGCCATTTGTAGAAGAAGGTGATGGATTCTGATGGTTGATTTTGTAATTGGACAATATATCAAGAAAGACTCTTTTGTTCACAGGCTTGACCCGAGAACGAAGGTGATAGTTCTCTTCTTTTTTTGTATTTCAATATTTGTAGTAAACAATTTTTATGGATATATATTTTTATTTGCTTTTATACTTTTATGGATTTTTCTTTCGCAAACAAACCCGCTTATACTTTTGCGCGGAACAAAACCTGTATTTGTATTTATACTTATAACAGTAGTTTTTAATCTCTTTATGACCCAGGGAAAGCCTCTAATAAAGATATCAGGGCTTGTTATAACCGACAAAGGAATAATACTTTCTGTTTTTTTGGTAATACGGCTTTTGTTGCTCATTTTTGCAACAAGCCTCCTTACTCTAACAACATCGCCAATTGAAATAACAGATGCTCTGGAAGTGTTATTAAAACCTCTAAAAAAGGTGAAATTTCCTGTTCATGAAATTTCTATGATGATGTCAATTGCCTTAAGGTTTATACCAACCATCTACGAAGAGGCAGACAAGATTATGAAGGCTCAAATGTCAAGGGGTGCGGACTTTGAAACAGGAGGATTAATAAAAAAAGCAAAATCACTTTTGCCGCTTTTAATTCCACTTTTTATTTCAGCTTTCAAAAGAGCAGATGAGCTTGCAATTGCGATGGAAGCGCGTTGTTACAGAGGGTCAGAAGGTCGTACAAAGCTCAAAAAACTTGAGTTTAGACTTTCTGACTATATTTCGTTTGTTGTATGTGGTATTTTAATCATACTTGCAATTGTTGTGAGGTGAAAGACTTGAGAAACATTCTCTTGACCATAGAATATGATGGAACAGGATATTTTGGGTGGCAAAAACAGCCCAATAAAAAGACCATTCAGGGAACAATTGAAGAGGCTATAAAAAAGTTGACAGGTGAAGAGGTAAACTTGATTGGTTCTGGAAGGACAGACAGAGGTGTTCATGCTTTGAATCAAAAAGCTAATTTTAAAACAAGTAGCAAAATACCAACAGACAAGTTTCCTCTTGCTTTAAATTCTGTGCTGCCTGGCGATATATCTGTAAAAGACGCAATTGAAGTGTCTTTAGATTTTTCTGCGCGATACAGTGCAAAGCAGAAGACTTATAAGTATCTCATTTATAACAAAAAAAGTCGTCCTGCGCTTTTGAGAAACTATGCGTATTATTATCCATACGAGCTTGATGTTGACGCTATGCAAAGAGCGTGTGAATATTTTATAGGAGAGTACGACTTTAAAAGTTTTTGTTCTGTTGATTCTGAGTCAAAAACAACCGTAAGGAGGATATACAATGCATATTTGACATTTGAAAATGAGTGTATTGCCATATATTTAACAGCCAATGGTTTTCTTTACAACATGGCAAGGATTATTGCAGGGACAATCTTGGATGTGGGAGCAGGAAAATTAAAACCAATGGATATTCCGCTTATAATAGAGAGCAAAGATAGAACCCTGGCAGGAAAGACCTTGCCACCCTGGGGGCTTTATCTTGTGGATGTGGCTTATTGACAAAAATAAATGGTGGGGATAATAGGACTCGAACCTATGACCTCTTGCATGTCAAGCAAGCGCTCTAACCAACTGAGCTATATCCCCACCACTTAACTATTTACTTTTTGCAATATGTATTATAACATATATTTTGTAAAATGCAAGTATCAAATAAAGGCTACCGTTGAACATAAAGGAAAATATAAATAAGGTAACAGGGAGTACGTTAAATGAGAAAGTTTTCGAGAATTTTACTCTACAGCATGGTTATTCTAATTTTTATATTTGTAATTACAGAAGCATCAATAATCGTTTTTGGCATTTCTGCAAAACCTAAAAAGTCAGACTGTATAATTGTTTTGGGCTGTGCAGTTTATGGCAATTTCCCAAGTCCGTTTTTTCGAGAAAGACTTAACAAAGCTTTTGAACTTTATAAAAAAGACTATGCAAGGTACATAATTGTCTGTGGTGCAAAAGGTGCGGGTGAAAACATTTCTGAAGCTGAGGCAGGAAAGAGGTATCTTATAGGTAAAGGAGTTTTGCCTGAGTTTATTTTAAAGGAAGATAGATCTTTTTCGACGTATGAAAATCTTCTCAATGTAAAAAGGATTATGAACAGAAGAGGTTTTAAGAGTGCTATAATAGTTTCAAACATGTTTCATCTGGAAAGAGCGTATTTGATTGCTAAAAAACTGAAAATAAATGCATCAGTTTCGGGTGTATATGTACAGCAGTATTCATATGAAGAATACAAAGGTTTTATACGTGAAATTATGGCTTTATGGTACGAAATTTTCAAAACTCTTAAGCCCTTCTGATTTTTCTCGACCAAATAACTATTGACAACTAAAAAATTAGGTATTATAATATTCACTGTGCAAAGGGGAAAAATGAGCGGGTGTAGTTCAATGGTAGAACACCAGCCTTCCAAGCTGGCAGCGTGGGTTCGATTCCCATCACCCGCTCCAAAAAGAATATAATACCCTCACCAGCAAATAAGCTGGTGAGGGTTTTTTGTTTTCTATTTAAAAACAAAATATTCTATTTCGACAAAATATTACATAAAATACTGAAGGGTTTTTTAGGGTAATATAGAATTAGAAATAATATAACTTTCAAATCGAGGTGCAATAAAATGGATTTTGAAGCAATCATTATGGAAGGAACACTGATTTTAAAGATAAAAGGTGAGCTTGACCAGTACAATGCAGACAGATACCGACTCAGATTTGATATGAAAATTGTAAGTCCAGAAGTTCAAAAGGTTGTAATAGACATTTCAGAGCTTTCGTTTATGGACTCATCAGGTGTTGGTTTTCTTGTAGGAAGGTTTAAAACAGCAAAAGCATTTGCAAAAGAACTTGTTCTTGTTTGCAACTCAAACTATATCAACAAGCTTTTATCAACTTGTGGAATAGAAAAGCTGATAAAGAAATATACAACTATTGAAGAGGCATTGAGTTAAATTAAAAGAATTGAAAGGGTGTGAATTTTTAACAATGAAGGTTTTGAATTATATGGAACTAAAAATTCCGTCAAAAGCTCAAAACGAATCATTTGCAAGAGTTGCTGTTGCTGCGTTTGTTGCCCAGCTTGACCCGACTCTGGATGAAATTACCGAAATAAAAACTGCTGTATCTGAAGCTGTAACAAATTCAATAATTCATGCATATGAGGATAAAATTGGGGAAATAATAATAAAAGGAAAGATTTATGAAAATTATGTTGTTGAGATTGAAGTAATTGACTTTGGTAAAGGAATTGAAGATGTTGAACTTGCTCGGCAACCACTCTTTACAACAAAACCTGATCAGGAGCGCTCTGGCATGGGATTTACTGTGATGGAAACATTCATGGATAAGCTTGAGATTACATCAGAGGTTGGTAAAGGTACATGTGTCAAGATGCTTAAAGCTATTAAAAAACGAAAGAGCGAGGGTGTAGAAAATTGAGCAAGGCTTCCCAGGAGGAATTGATAAGTAAGGCTAAAAACGGCGATAAAGTTGCACGCCAGCAGCTGATAGAAAGTAATCTTGCGCTTGTGTGGAGTGTTGTAAAAAAGTTTGCAGCAAAAGGAGTAGAGCTTGAGGATTTGTTCCAGATAGGTTGCATAGGGCTTATAAAGGCTGTTGACAGGTTTGACCCGTCGTTTAATGTAAGGTTTTCAACATATGCTGTTCCTATGATAATTGGTGAGATAAAAAGGTATTTGCGTGATGATGGCAGGATAAAGGTTTCACGAAAGATAAAAGAAAATCAGAGTAAAATAAAGAAACTGAGAAACCAGTTTGTATCAGACAATGGGAGAGAACCAACAATTTCAGAAATTTCACAGTTGACAGGACTTTCAAGTGAAGAGATTTTGCTTTGTATGGATGCGTCGTCAGAAGTTGCGTCGTTGAGTGAGGTTATAAATCAAGAAGAAGGGAAGCCTATAACTCTTATGGACCTTGCATCTGACGAAGAAGATTATTCAACAAAACTTTTGGATTTGATGGCACTAAAAGAAGGGCTTAAGAAATTAAAAGGACGGGAACGCTACATAATATTTATGCGCTACTTTAAAAACAAAACACAATCTGAGATTGCAAAACAGCTCAATATCTCCCAGGTACATGTATCAAGGATTGAAAAAAGAGCTTTGGAGAGGATAAAAAGGGAGTTTGTTTGACACGCTGTGATTGAGAAAGCGTGTCTTTTATTTTTATATAGAAATTTTTTCCCTTTTGTGATTTAATATAAGTAAAATTCCCTATTTAATTTTTAAAGACTTCAATGGAAAAACTAATTGAATTTTTCTTCCCGCCGAGGTGTGCATTTTGCGGCAAACTTGGCAAAAGCCCGTGCGAGGATTGTAAGAAAAATATAAGGTTTATTTCAGGCAATGCGTGTCAAAAATGCGGAATACCTATTGGTGATACTGCTTTGCCGTTTTGTCCTTCTTGTCTTAGAGAAAACTTTGCATTTGAAAGAGTTTTTCCAGTATTCTACTATGAAGGGGTAGTGCGAAAAGGAGTTCATCTTTTCAAGTACAGAGGTTTTTATCAAAATGCAATAACCTTCTCAAGGCTTATGGTTAAAAAGATTCTTGAAGCCAATATAAATGCCGATATAATAACCTTTGTGCCAACAAGTCGTGATAGATATTTGCAAAGGGGTTTTAACCATTCCTTTTTGCTTGCAAAAAATATCGGGAAGATACTTAAAATTCCAACGATTGACCTTCTTACAAGAGTAGGTTATACAAAACCTTTTTATAACCTTTCACGCCAGGAAAGGCAAAGAGAGATAAAGGGTAAAATTAAGCTTAAAAAAGGGTATGAAAATATTATAAAAGGCAAAAAGGTTATTCTTGTTGACGACATCTTCACAACAGGTGCAACAGCAAATGAGTGTTCAACAGTTTTGCTTGAAAATGGTGTAAAATGCGTTTTTGTCTCTGTTCTTGCGATAACAAAGTTTACAAGGTAAAGTGCCAATTTAAAATTTTAGAAGGGGGTTTTAAAATATGGATGTCAGAAACTGTCGAAGATGTGGTAAAATTTATATTTACGACGGAAGTCCTATCTGCCCTCAGTGCAGAAAAGAGGAGGAAGAGGATTTCAAAAAAGTGAAAGAGTATCTTTATGACCATCCTGGTGCAACCTTGCCAGAGGTGTCAAACGCAACAGGCGTGTCACCTGAAAAGATTTTAAGGTTTTTAAAGGAAGAAAGGCTTGAGATTGTCGGTGAGAGCAATATTATTTTAGAGTGTGAAAGGTGTGGGAAAGCAATTAAGACAGGAAGGCTTTGCGATGAGTGCAAAAGAGAAGTTGGGGCAAGGTTTTTGAGCTATCTTGACGACAAAAAACTTCAAGAGTCGAAAAAGAAAAATGAAGAGTTTGCTAAAAGAAAAGAAGCAGGTTACAGGTATCTTTCAAAGGACATTGAAGAGAATGATGATAGATGAAAATTTAATGATATAAATTTGTTAAACTTTTTTGAATTTCTCACGATATATACTTTAGAAGAAGCTTTGGAAAGGTTAGGGCAGGGATATAAAATGAGAATAGAAGATAGGATGAGAATATTTCAGATTTACACACAGACTGCAAACACATCTAAAGTAGAAAAAAAGAAAGAAAGAATTTTTACTGACAAGATTGAAATATCAAGCGAAGCAAGAGATTTTCAGGCAATTTTGAATGCAATAAAGCTCACACCTGACGTTCGTGAAGAGAAGGTAAATGAAATAAAAAAGAAGATTGACTCTGGCATATACAATATATCTGGCAGAGATGTTGTTGAAAAGCTAATAAGAGAATACAAAGTTTCAAAAAAGAGTGAGTAAGTTTTCTGGCTGCTTTTAAATTGATAGCAGCCTTAATGTTTATTTGTAGGTGTCAGTCAGTAGTTTTTTATATTAAAGAGTGGGAAGGAAGCAGGAAAATGAATTATGTAAAAAAAATAATTGAACTTTTAGAAGAAGAATATAAGGTGTTTGAAAAGGTGTTGAACCTCAGTAATGAAAAAACAAAATACATTGTAGAAAACAATCTTTCAGGCCTGATTGAACTTTCAAATCAGGAGAAAAAAGAGGCAGAGACAATCAGCAAGCTTGAAAGAGAAAGACAGGAAATTTTAGATGCCTTGTCAAAAGAAAAAAATATTGCTATTGCCAATCTAAATGACCTTGCATTCATCGCCACACCTAATGAATGGCGAAAGATAAATGATTTGAAAGCAAAACTTGGCGAAATTATTTTTAAGCTTAAAAAAGCAAATGACCTTAACGCTTTTTTAGTTTCAAGTGCGCTTGAGTATATAGATTTTATGACAAATGTAATTTCATCGTATTTTTCGGACAACACTACATATCAAAAGGATGGGCAAACAAGTGCGCAAAAGAAAAACCTTTTTGATGTTAAGCTGTAGAAAAAAGGAGTTGAAATAGAATGTCGTTTTACGGACTTGAAATTGCAAGGACAGGTATATTTGTCAACAGAAAAGGGCTTGAGGTGACATCGCACAACGTTGCCAATGCTTCAACCCCAGGGTATACAAGACAGGTTTTAAATGTAAAGTCAAATCCGCCATCCAGCAAGGTTGGTTTTTACAGTCCAAAGTTTCAAGTTGGCATGGGTGCTGATGTGCAAAGCCTTGAGCAGATAAGAGACATGTTTTTAGATATGCAATATAGAAACGAATATTCACGCCAGGGAGAGTACGAAATAAAAGCTGATAACCTGAATTTTATAGAATCCATATTCAATGAACCGAGCGACACGGGACTGTCGGCTGTTATAGACCAATTTTTCTCAAGTTTGCAGGAGCTTTCAAAAAATCCAGAAAGCTTAACAGTTCGTGCGCTTGTTCGCCAGAGAGCTCAAGCTTTAACTGATGCGATACATAAGATGTATAAACAGCTTGAAGATTTGCAGAGCGAGCTAAATGACCAGGTATATGATAAAATTTTGGAAATAAACAGCATAGCTTCCCAGATTGCAGATTTAAACCAGCAGATATTTGTTTTAGAGCTCAGAGGCGAAAAAGCAAACGATCTTCGCGACCAGAGAAATCTTCTTGTTGACAAGCTTTCTAAGATTGTTGACACAACCGCTTATGAAGATAAAGATGGCAGGTTCGTTGTCCAGATAGCTGGAGGAGAGACTTTGGTAAATCACTTTACAGTCTATGAGCTTGAGACAGACAAATCAAAGATTATGAGAAAAAGCGGGTTTGACTCAAGTGGTCAGCCAACGGGATTTAAACCAGATGATCCTCTTTCACAACAAAATCTTTATGACGTTCCAGGACTTTTTGTTGTTATGTGGAAGGACACAGGGCAGGTTTTGAATATAAAGTCAGGTGAGCTAAAAGGACTATTGGATATGCGAGACGGTGTTGGTGGTCTGGATGAAGATGTGTCTGTAAATGGTCAGCCAGTTGATGTTCCCAATAAAAATTCTTTTACAGGTATTCCTTATTATTTGAACAGACTCAATGAATTTGCACAAAAGCTTATCGAAAAGTTCAATGAACTTCACACACAGGGCTGGTCACTCAACGGACAAAATACAGGTATAAACTTTTTCGAACCACCTGTTGGCCAGACATTTTTCTATGCAAGGTATATAAAAGTCTCTAATGCTATTATGAACAACCTTAACAACATTGCAACAACTTATGATGCAAGTAATCTTCCAGGTGGAAATGACCTTGTTGTTGATATGCTGAAGCTAAGAAATGACACCTCAATTTTCAAAGAAGGAAAGTTTGAAGATTTTCTAAAATCTTTGATTTCTAACCTTGGAGTTGACTCTCAGGGGGCAAAAAATTTTGCAGAAAACCAAAAAGTAATGGTTACCCAGCTTGACAACAGACGCCAGGCAGTATCAGGTGTTTCGATAGATGAAGAGATGACAAATCTTATCAAGTACCAGCATGGTTTTCAGGCCTCAGCAAGAATGATAAACGCTTTTGACGAGATGCTCGATGTTATAGTCAACAGGCTTGGTATTGTTGGAAGATAGCAGGCTTTTTAAAGAATGAGAAGTTTGTGAGGTGAAGCTTTCGTGAGAATTACAAACAATATGATGGTCAACAACTTTTTGATAAATCTTAATAAGAACTTAAAAAGATTAGATGATATTCAGTACAAAATGGCAACAGGCAAAAAAATTCGCTATCCATCAGATGACCCAGTAATCACTGCAAGGTCTTTGAGGCTAAGAACAGACGTATCTGAAATAGAACAGCTTCAAAAAAACGTAGATGATGCGGTATCGTGGGTTGATACTACAGAAAGTGCTCTTGCGGATATAAATGAAAGTCTTCAGCGGGTAAGAGAACTTGCTGTGCGTGGTGCAAACGGAACAAACACAAAAGAAGACATGGCTCAGATTGCAAAAGAGGTTGCACAGATAAAACAGCATATAATTCAGGTTGGGAATACAAACTATGCAGGAAGGTATATCTTCTCTGGGTTTAAAACAGACACAGCACCTATAAATTCTGACGGTTCTTTTTCAGACACGGGTGATTTTTCTTCTTCTGGTGGATATTCTATTGATTTGTCAACTGGCAATAACATTATTCAATTTGAGCTTATGAAAGCAAACTATATAAATATTAACAAGACAGCTAATCAGGTTTTTTATATTCAGGGTGAAACTGACGAAAACAAAGGGAACTTATTTAAGGTGCTGGATAATTTAATAAATGCTCTTCAAAATGGTGATGCAACTACAGTAAACTCACTTTTGAGCGATATTGACAGGCACATTGACAACGTTGTTGCACAGCGTGGCGATGTAGGAGCACTTCAGAACAGGCTTGAGCTTATTAAAAACAGGCTAAGCGACGACAATGTTAACTTTACAACATTGCTATCAAACAACGAAGATGTTGACATGGCAGAGATTATAATGCAGCTCAAAACTGCAGAAAATGTTTACAGGGCAGCACTTCAGACAGGTGCTCAGATTTTGCCACCAACACTTTTGGATTTTTTGAGATTTTAAATAGCGTTTAGCAAGATTGTATTGAGGAAGTGCTGAAAATGCAGATCCAAAGAATTCAAATTCATCAGGAATTTGTTAGAGTAAAGCTTTCTCAGGAGCATGTAAAGGTAAGGATAAACCAGGACAGGTGTTGGGAAGAGGTAAACCTTGGTTCAACAGACTACCTTGTTCGAAGTTCTGCACAAAGGGGTTATGAACAGGTTTTAAGATATATACAAAAGACAGCAGAAAATGGCAACAAGCTTGCAAGAATAGAAGATGGTGGTCAGCCTATAATTGACATCTGCATAGAAGAGGCATTTCCTGAGTACGACTATAATGTTGATATAATACCAAAAAGCCGCCCGCAAATCTATTTTGAAGGTGGCAAGGTTTATATAGATTTTGAGATGGGTAAGGTTGATGTGAGGGTATGAATTAATAAAGTTCTAAAGGAAATTGTGGATTATTTAAAACTATAAAAAGGGAGAATAAAAAATGGTAGTTCAAAAGTCAGTGGTACAGTCAAGGGTATTTGGAGAGCTTGAAGTAAATGAAGAGAATATAATAACCTTTGAAGAAGGAATTCCTGCGTTTGAAAATTTGAAAAAATTTGTAATTGTCAAAGAAGAAGACAGTCCATTTTTGTGGTTACAGTCGATCGAAGATAAAGACATCGCATTTGTTATCATCAATCCATTTAACATAAAACCTGACTATGAATTTGACATAAGCGAGGAAGTTTTAAAAAAGCTTGAGATAAAATCAGAAAAAGATGTTGCAGTTTTTTGCATTGTTGTAATTCCAGAAGATATAAAACAAACAAGAGTAAACCTAAAAGCCCCAATTATTATAAATGTGAACAAGAGAAAGGGAATGCAATATCTTTTAGATGATGAAAGATACCCGCTTAAGTATTACCTTTTTGAAAATTCAAATTCAAACGTGCAGAAATGAGGTATACAGAAGATGCTTGTACTTTCACGAAAAGAAGGTGACCAGGTTCTAATTGGAGAAAATATAATCATAAAAGTCATCAGCATAGAAAAAGACTGTGTAAAACTTGGAATAGACGCTCCAAAGAATGTGAAGGTTTTACGATATGAACTACTTCAAGAAGTCAAAAACGAAAATGTTGAAGCTTTGCAGGGTAAAGAGAGACTCAGCAAGATTAAAGATTTAAAAGAGATTTTGTCAGATGAGCAAGGATGAAATTGAAAAAATTTAGAAGTATTAATAGTGCCAGTGAAGGCAGGAACAAAACCTGCCTTCTTTATTTTTTGGGGGATAATTTTATTAAGGTGCACTCAAAAATGCAAAGTATACTTTAGAAAATTAACTTAAAAATGCAAAGTATACTTTATATTTTTTGACTAAAAATTAAAAGTATGTGTTATAATATTAAATAGGGAGGTGAAAAAATTGACCATCACAAGCTCAGAAAACATATTAAGAATTTTATACTCTTATAATCCCTGGTGGAGAGAGGGATATTTTCCACAAGATTTATCTAAACCTGTAAAAAGAATGGCATATTATAAGGTTTATAGTTTGCTAAATCACCCAACTATCAGAAGGTATCTAGGTTGTTGAATAAAAATTATTACCAACAATACATAAAATAAACAAAAGTTATTAATTCCATTCATATGCGAAAGAAAACTTCTTACCTTCTACTTTTCTGAGAAGTTGCTCAAACAAAAAAGTAATTAGTATCCAATCAATATACCTTTTATAATTCTTAAACCCCCTGAGCCTTACATTCTCAAGATTATATTCACCTTTTAATTTACTAAATAGTCTTTCAATCTTTGTTCTCTGTTTGTATAGCTTTTTACCCTCTTCAGTTTCTAAAAATCTTATGTTATTTCTTCTAAAAACATTCTTAACATTGTTTTTATCTTTCATGTTTCTTTTGTTTATCCCAGCAACAAATTTAACCTTAAGCTCATTTGCTATATTAAACCATCTGCTACAATCGTATCCCGCATCTGCTAATACAATCTCACAGCCAAAGCCCCATGCTTCTTGCCAAAAGCTCTTCTTGTCTTGAGTCATGTTCATTTGCCCCTGTTAAAATCCAGAAAAGTGGTATTACTTCTTCTTTACCTGTACACAAAAGATGTAATTTGTATCCCCTGTAAAATCCTATTGTAATATGTATACCTATTTTTGCTTCTGAATCATTTTTGGCACTTCTCAGCGGCGTAGAGTCTACTATCGCTATACTCATATCAGGTTCTATCTTAGCTATTAATATGTCTTTTATATCTTGCATGTATTCTTTTTCTATTTTTCTTGACAACTTCGCAAAATATGAATAGTCCGGACTTTCTTCCATACCTATTGCTCTTTTAAACTCTGTGTCTTGATTTATTCGATATTCTAATTCTCTGAAACTCTTTATCCCCTTCTTAACTTTGTAAACCAGACAAGCTATTATTTGAAACAAATTAAATTTCCTTGGGCGTCCTCTTCTATTGTGCTTTATTCTCCTTGTCAGAGCTTCAGCAACCTTTTTCACTACAAAAAGTAGCTTTAAAAATTTCTTATTTTGTGCTTTAATATTCATGAGTGTATCTTTTCCCCCTTGTGTTTTGTTGTGGTTTTCTCTTAAATTAAATTATAACACAAGGGGCTTTTTTCATTTGTTACTATGTTTACTTTATATGGTTATTTCTTTTATTCAACAACCTCAGAAGATATCTTATACTTTCGGGTGCACGTCGAGTAGGTAAAACAACCATATTATACCAATTAATAGAGTCGCTCTTAAGAGATAAAGTTCATCCAAAAAAATATTATATGTTTCTTTTGATCATCCTTTGTTTAAACTTTGTTCATTTGATCAAATTTTAAGTCTTTATGAGCTAAATATAAACCAATCAGAGGAAGCTTATGTATTTTTGGATGAAATTCAATACGCAAGCGATTGGGACAGGTGGTTAAAAGTATATTATGATACAAAACCAAAATGGAAAGTTGTTGCAACAGGGTCTGCTTCACCAAAACTTATTGAAGGAGTAAAGGAAAGCGGTGTTGGTCGCTGGACAGTGGTTTGTGTTCCAACTCTTTCGTTTTATGAATTTTGTGAAATACTTGGTGCTAAGGAAAGACCCAAGGATTTACCAAATTTAGATTTAAGAGAGCTTTCAAATTTTAATGATCATCAGATTTCTGAACTTGTCTTTTTGCTTATGCCTTTGCAAAAATATTTTAACAGATACTTGATGGTTGGGGGATTCCCTGAATTTGTATTTTCGGAAGATTGGTTTTTAATTCAAAGAATTTTAAGAGAGGATGTAGTAGATAAGGTCATCAAAAGAGATATTCCTTCGCTATTTAATGTCAGAAACCTGACAGTATTAGAAAAAGTCTTCTTGTACTTGTGTTTTAACTCTTCAAGTGTAATTAATATTTCAACCATCAGTAAACAAATTGAAAACGTATCAGTAACCACAATAGAAAATTATATTCACTTGCTTGAAAATACAAACTTGATTTATAGGAGTCTTCCAATCGAATTAGGTGGCAAAAAGATTTTAAAAGCAAAACCGAAAATATATATATCTGACCCAGCTATTAGAAATGCAGTTTTAATGATAGATAGTCTCTTCACCGATAGCAAAGAACTTGGAATTACAGTTGAAACAGCAGTTTTTAAGTATATATACAGCTTTTATAGTGAAGAGAATGTAAAGATAGGCTATTTTAGAAAACCGACTGATAACCAAAAAGAAATTGATATAGTTGCTCAGTTTCCAAATGGTAAGAGCCTGATTGAGGTAAAATTTAGAGAAGATAGCACACCTGCCGAAAATGATGCAATTGTGCAGATCTGCCAAAAAGAAAAAGATATAATTTCAGCAGTACTTATTACAAAGAGAACAGAAGATTATGGCAAACTTGAGCTTACTGCAAAGGTTCCAATAATAAAGATTCCTGCGTTTGTGTTTATGTATTTGTTTGGGAGAAGGTAATTGAGAGTGTTATTTTGCTAATTTAGTGGGTAATAAAATATCAAATAATAAAAAATGAGGAGGTATGTAGATGAAAATAAGTATTACATTAGGCGATATTGTTTATTGGTTTTTCAGATTAAATGGTTGTTTTACAATACAAAACTTTATCGTGCATAGCGAAAGGAATGCGGTACAAGAGACCGAAGTAGACCTTTTAGCTGTTAGATTTCCAGATAGAAAAGAATTAGATATGCGCGACCATCCTATCTTCTCAAATCAAAAAGTGCAGTTATTTATTGTTGAAGGGAAATTGAATAAATGTTCTTTTAACCCTGCGACAAAGCGAAATTTCGATGAAATTTTACGACGAGTGGGTTTTGTTCATGATGAAGAGGCAGAGAAGATTAAAGAATGTCTGAATGCTAACGGGAAATGGGAAGATGGAAGATGATAAAAGATATATAGAATTAATTTTAGTTACGAAGAATAGAAATCATATAAATGACATAGGAAGGAATCTTTCATTAAAAGACGATATCTTACCGTTTATTTATCAAAGATTTCGACAATATCACGAACAAAAAAAGCAGCATAGGCAATGCTCCAAAACTGGCAAGTTATTATTCAGGCTGGCATCAAAGCTTGATGAAAATGCTTTTATTGAAGAGGTTTTAGCAAATGTTAGAGCAGAGTAATTAGAAATTTTTTAAATTTGAGCTAAACTGCAAAAACTATTTCACCGATATATATATTGAAAACAAAACAAAGCTTCACAGGGACGTGAAGCTAAAAAATTAAAACAGGGAGGGTGTTGTTAAGATGCGTATTAATAACAACATTATGGCTATGAATACTTACAGACAGATGGGTGTTAACAATTCCCAGTTAGCAAAGTCGGTTGAGAAACTTTCATCAGGTTTGAGAATCAACAGAGCAGGCGATGATGCAGCGGGTCTCTCAATTTCAGAAAAGATGAGAGCTCAGATTAGAGGTTTACAACAAGCATCAAGGAACGCACAAGATGGTATTTCTTTAATTCAGACAGCTGAGGGTGCTTTGAATGAGGTTCATTCAATTTTGCAAAGAATGAGAGAGCTTGCAGTTCAAGCAGCAAATGATACAAACGTTACAGTTGACCGTGGTGCGCTGAATGATGAGTTCAAGCAGCTTATCAGTGAGATAAACAGGATTGCTAATAACACACAATTTAACGAGAAAGATATTTTAAAGTCAAATTTTACAGCTAACATTCAAGTTGGTGCGAATAAGAGTCAGGTTATCACTTTGAGTTGGAAGGCCCACACGGCGACTGCGTTAGGGGAGGATGCAGTAGATATCTCAACTCAAACAATTTCTACTTATGGAAACGCACAAACAGCAATAGAAACAATTAATAAGGCGATTGTTTCTGTTTCAAAATCACGTTCTAAGATGGGTGCATTGCAGAACAGACTTGAACACACGATTGCAAATCTTGATAATGCTGCAGAAAACTTGCAAGCAGCTGAATCAAGAATTAGAGATGTTGATATGGCGAAAGAAATGATGAACTTTACAAAACTCAATATATTGAACCAAGCTGCGACAGCTATGCTTGCCCAGGCAAATCAACTGCCACAAGCAGTCTTGCAGTTACTCAGATAGTGATCATTGAGTTTGATTAGGAAAAAAGAAATAGGCTGATACTTCTAAGTATCAGCCTATTTTTAATACAATAAGTTCATCGCGTAAAGAATGTTTAATTATAAAGGAGATGAATTTGGAGCAATGAAAAATAGTAAAACAGCGATTAAAGAGAAAATAGAACAAATTGTAGAGTATTTTCGTGCCCAGGATGAAGGAAAAGCATATACCACACTAATAGAGTTAATTGATGTGCTAATGGAGTATTATACTAATGAAAATAATCAAAAAGAATCTGATATAGAAATGTTGAGAGAGTTGCTTACAGCCATGAAAAATAGGGATACTGTTTTAATTGCAGATATATTAGAATATGAACTGAAAGAAAAGTTTCAATGATGTTAAGCAAATAAGGGTGAAATTAGCAGATGATATTATACGAATGTAACTTACGATATTTAAAAAACACATATACAGAAGTGTATAATCTAATAATGAAAACAATAAAAAATGGATTTTCTGAAAATGCTGATATTATTGTTGAAGAGGCAAAAAATGGAGATCCAACTTTAAAATATTACGACGGAAGTGCTTATTATTATATCCACAGCATTTATAATCCGTGGAAAGAGGCGAAAAAATTTATTGAAACTAACGTCGATAATTACATTGGAAATTATATCGTTTTTGGTTTTGGATTAGGCTATCATGTGATAGAACTTCTAAAATATGAATTTGTAAAAAATGTTTTTGTGTTTGAATTTAACAAAAAAATTTTTTTGAACGCTTTAAACACAATAGATATTTCTCCAATTTTAAATGATAAAAAAGTACACTTTTTCTTGGTAGATGAAATAGATGCCTTTAACAAGTATTTACAAAGTATATTGAATAGTGTGACGCCAGATGATTATAAAGTAATTTATTATGAACCTTTAATAAGATCTATTCCACTTGAAATGAAAGAAGTAAGAGATCTTATATTAGAGTTCAAGATATTGAATTCGACTTTTAATAATAATGAAAATTATTATCTTCTCAGGGATAATTTTAAAAGCAACATTTTAAATTATGATAAACCAATTAATGAACTTTTTAACAAATACAAAAATGTTCCTGCAGTAATTATTGCTGCTGGGCCGTCATTAGAAGAAAATATTGAAAAAATTAAGAATTTAAAAACCAACTTAATATTAATTGTTGTTTCAAGAGTAGCAAGGAATTTATTACAAAATGGAATAAATCCTACTTACATTGCAATAAGTGATCCGTTGCCTATTATGTTAGAACATTTTAAAAATATTGAAATTCATTATGAGCTTCCATTAATAGCTCTTTCAACTGCTTATAAAGGAGTTTTAAAGAAGTGGAAGTGTACTAAATATCTTGCGTTTCAGAAAAACTTTGATTTGTCAGAAGAATATGCTAAAAGAAATTCGTTAGAAACAATAGAGGTAGGAGGTTCAGTTTCTACGTTTGCGACTGAGGTAGCGATCAAATTTGGATGCAATCCTATAATATTTGTAGGTTTAGATTTAGGGTTTACTAACAATAAAATGCATGCTTTTGAGAATTCTGTAATTGACAACTATGGGAGTGTAATAGAAACAACTAATTATTTTAATGAGAAAATTTATACGAATCACAGTTTAAATATATTTAGAAGATGGATAGAAAAGAAAATAGGAACCAACAAACATATAACTTTTATTAATACTTCTCTAAAGGGAGCAAAAATTAATGGTTCTATACCCATGGAAATGGATGAGGTTGTCAAATTGTTGTAAAAAATATAAGAATTAAATTTATGGTTTTTAGAATGGAGGTTATTATAGAAATGAAAAAACCCTTTATACAAATCGGTAACAGAAAAATAGGAGAAGATTATCCACCTTTAGTAATAGCAGAGATAGGAATAAATCATGGAGGAAGTTTAGAGGTAGCAAAAAAAATGGTAGATGCGGCATACGAAGCGGGGGCTGAGGTAATTAAACATCAAACGCATATTGTAGAAGATGAAATGAGTAAAGAAGCAAAAAAAGTTATTCCTGGGAATGCAAATGTTTCTATTTATGAAATCATAAAAAGATGTGCTTTGAGTGAAGAAGAAGAATATGAATTGAAAAGATACGTTGAATCGAAAGGTATGATTTTTTTAAGTACACCCTTTTCAAAAGCAGCAGTTGATAGATTAGTGAAAATGGATGTTCTTGCATTTAAAGTGGGTTCAGGTGAGTGCAACAATTATCCACTTATTGAGTATATCGCATCGTTCGGTAAACCAATGATAGTTTCAACAGGGATGAATGATATAAAAAGTGTTAAGAAAACGGTAGAGATATTGGAAAAGTATAATATTCAATATGCTCTACTACATTGTACTAATTTGTATCCTACGCCACCCCATTTAGTAAGACTTGGCGGCTTATTAGAACTGAAAGAAACTTTTCCGAATGCAGTTATTGGATTATCAGATCATACTGTTAATAATTATGCTTGTTTAGCAGCTGTAGCTTTAGGTGCTTCTATCCTTGAAAGGCATTTTACGGATTCTAAAGACAGACCGGGACCTGATATTGTCTGTTCAATGGACCCCAAAGAATTAAAAGAACTAATTGAAGCAAGTGCTCAAATTGCTTTAATGCGTGGTGGGAAAAAAGAACCAGTACCTGAAGAGAAAGTTACAATGGATTTTGCTTTTGCCACTGTTGTTGCAATTAAGAATATTAAAGCTGGAGATGTATTAACAAAGGATAATATTTGGGTAAAAAGACCTGGTATAGGTGAAATAAAGGCAGAGTATTACTATGATTTGTTAGGGAAGAGAGCAAAAAGGGATATATTGGAGGATGAACATTTAAGATGGGAAGATATTGAACTCTAAAAAAAGTTGATAAGTTGAAGAAACTAGGGAGAGAAAAACTTGCTTTGGAATGAAGTAAAAAGTTAATTAAATTAATAAGTACTAAAAAAAATTGTTTACGAAGCTATGGACGATTAAACTATATTGTTAGCAATAAAACAAACAGATATATCACGAGAAAGGTGATCCATTTGAGAAAAATATTATTTATAACTGGTACGCGAGCTGATTATGGCAAAATAAAACCCTTGATGAGAAAAGTTGAGGAAAGTAAAGAATTTGAATTACATATATTTGTAACTGGAATGCATATGTTATCAAAATATGGTTCAACATGGAAGGAAATAGAAAAAGATGGATTTAAAAATATTTACAAGTTTATTAATCAACAGTATAATTTTCACATGGATATTGCTTTAAGCAATACAATCATAGGTTTAAGCAATTTTGTTAATGAATTAAGACCAGATATGATAGTTGTACATGGGGATAGATTAGAGGCATTAGCAGGTGCAATTGTGGGGGCATTTAATAACATAAGAGTTGCCCACATTGAAGGTGGAGAAGTATCTGGAACGATTGACGAATCAATTAGACACGCTATTACGAAATTTTCGCATATCCACTTTGTTTGTAATGAGGAAGCAAAAAAAAGAGTTATTCAGCTAGGTGAAAAACCGGAAAGTGTATATGTAATTGGTTCTCCTGATATTGATGTTATGCTTTCTGATACACTACCTAGTTTAAGGGAAGTTAAGGAGCATTATGAAATTGAATTTGAAAACTATGCAATTTTTATATATCATCCGGTAACTACTCAAATTGATATATTACATAGAAATATTAAAGAAGTAATAGATGCTTTAATTGAGTCGGGGAAAAACTACGTTGTTATTTATCCTAATAATGATGAGGGCAGTAATATTATATTAAAGGAGTATGAGAGATTTAAAATGAACAAAAGATTCAAAATATTTCCTTCTTTGAGATTTGAATATTTTTTGACTCTTCTTAAACATGCTGATTTTATGATTGGAAACTCGAGTGCGGGGATTAGAGAGGCAGGGATATATGGAGTTAGAGTAATAGACATAGGAATCAGACAAAAGGGTAGATATGATATAAGCAAGTTTAAAAATATTATTCATGTGAATGAAAATAAAGAAGAAATATTAAAAGCAATACAAAAAGTGCAACTTGTGGATAAATTTTATATTAGTGCTTTTGGTGATGGTAAAAGTGCAGAAAGGTTTATTAACATATTAAAAAGTGAAGACGTATGGAATATTGAGATACAAAAAAATTTTGTTGATATAGAGTTTTAAATGGAGGGCATTTGAATGTATAAAGGGAAAACATTTTTAGGCGTAATTCCAGCAAGGGGAGGAAGTAAAGGTATTCCAAGAAAAAACATAATAAATGTTTGTGGAAAGCCATTGATACAATATACAATAGAAGAAGCGCTAAAATCTAATTTTTTGGATAAAGTTATTGTATCAACCGAGGATGAGGAAATTGCGAAAATTTCAAGAGAATGTGGAGCAGAAGTTCCTTTTTTAAGACCTAAGGAATTAGCGGAGGATACTACTAAGACAATTGAAGTTTTGATTCATGCAGTGAATGAAATGAAAAAACAGGGTTACACATATGACTATGTGGTTTTATTACAACCTACACAACCATTAAGAAGATATTGGCATATTGATGAAGCTATAGCGATGATTGTTGATAGAAATGAAGAAAGTTTAGTAAGTGTTAGTGAAGTGAGAGAACATCCTTTGCTAATGAGGAAGATTGATGAGAATGGAAAAGTTATTAATTTATTTGGAGACAATAGTGATTTAAGAAGACAAGAATTTCCTAAAATTTACAAAGTTAATGGCGCTATCTATATCAATAAAATAAACGAAAATTTCAATGCAAAGGTTAGTCCTAATGATAATAAATTGGCTTATATAATGGACAGGAAATATGATATAGATATCGACGAGCCAATTGATGTTGAGATATTCAAATTAATGCTTGAAAGAATTATAAACTAAAATATTCACTATGAGAGTATCTCTGTATTATAATTAGAGACTTGTCAAGAATTTTGTGTCTGATTAAAGTACGCAAACTGCTATAATATTCAGACAATCAAAAAAGAACTAATTTAGAAACACTATAATACAAATGATATATATGGTATTTTGAATTAGGAAAGAAGGGATTACAGTAATGGAATATTCCGTATATAAAAAAAATAAAAGTATTTTGGAAAAGAGGTTTAAATACCTTAATAATGTTATAGAAAATTTTTGTATGAATACAGCAAATGTTAAATTGGTAAATGACATTGCTAAAGATGGCAGCATAATTCTTAAACTCATAGCACACAACAAGGTGTATTATTTGAGTAGTAAGTATAACCCCATTGAAGATGCTAAAAAATGGGCAGATTGCTTAGCTCCTAAAAAAGAGGGTTTAAATGTAATAATAGGGATAGGCAATGTTTATCTAATAAAGGAAATATTAACAAGAATTGGTGAAGAAGGACGCTTAATTATAATTGAACCTTTCATTAATGTTTTGATTTCACTTATGGAAACACTCGATATAAGCGATATTTTGAATGATAGACGTGTAATATTGATATTATATAACGATTTAGATGAATTAGAAGAAATACTATATAATTACATAAATTGGAGTGAAATAGGCAAAATAAAGTTTTTTGCATTACCTAATTATGAGAAGATATTAGGAGAAAATTATAGAAGCATTATTCAAGTAATTAATAAAGCAATTAAAAGAAAACAACTTGATATAAATACCTTAAAACAATTCGATAAAATATGGTTTAAAAATTTATTAGAGAATTTGTATTATGTCTTTAGAAGTGGAGAAATTAGTAATTTTGTTCATGCTTTCAAAGATGTTCCTGTAATAATTGTTTCGGCAGGTCCCTCACTAAATAAGAACATTCATTTATTAAAAGATGTTAAAGGAAAAGCAATTATAATAACTGGTGGCAGAACATTGAGATTATTACTAGAAAATGAAATAGTGCCTGATTTTATTGTAACAATAGATGGAAGTTATCGTAACTATGAATTTTTTGAAGGTATTGAATATTCACATATACCGTTGATTTATACTCCTAACGCTAATGCAAATATATTGCAAAATTATAGAGGGAAATATAAAATTCTGGTTAATAATGTTCCTTTTTTGGATAGGATATTCAAAAAGTATGGTGTTGAAACTGGTTTTCTTCCGGGCGGTGGCTCTGTTGCATGTTTTGCTTTTGAAATAGCAACCAAAATTTTTAATTGTTCACCTATAATTTTTGTGGGGCAGGACTTAGCTTTTACTAATGGTTTTAGACATGCTGTTGGTGCAAATGACGCTATGAATGAAGTTTCGCTAAAGGATAATCCAAATTTGCTTTTTGTAGATGGTGTAAATGGCGACAAAGTATTGACTGATTTTGTTTTGTATGATTTTTTGAAGTGGTTTGAAAAGAATATTCTTTATGATAATAGTGGAAGAGTATATATTAATGCAACAGAAGGAGGAGCACACATTAAAGGAACGATTCCAATGAAATTAGCCGATGTGATCAATGAGTATTTATCAGAAAGAGATGCAGTTGAAATAGAAGTAAGAAAAAGTAAGTTTTTTAAGGATTTCAAAACTCTCGATGAGAAATTTGAAGACTTTAAATATAGCTTTATTTCTGAACTGAAAACTATAAAATATGAGTTTGAAGAAATTTTGCAAAAAGTTAATAGGGCAATAGAGTTAAATAAAAAGATATTAGAGGATTATAATGAAAAATTTTTAGATGAATTGGATCTCATTGATAAGTATTTATTAGAGAAGTTTCAAGAAAACAAAATCATTGACGATATTTTGATGACAGTGAGTTATAAAGTTTTGAATTATGATATCGATTGTGAAACCGAAGAAGAGATAAAAACAAAAGTTGTTGAAAAGGGGAATATCTTATATAAAGGTCTTAAGGAAGCAATAGAATTTGCCTTGCCACTTTTGAGTGATTCAATTAACAAATTAAACAAATCAAGAGACAATTAAGCGATCAGAATTAAGTTAAATTATAAATTACTAAAGGAAAGGAGTCAAGAAATTGGTTTTCCAGTTTATTGTTCCACAGTATATGCAAAGTTTTAAATGCATTGCATCCGCCTGCCCAGACAGCTGCTGTATTGGCTGGCGTATTCCACTAGATGAGCAGACTTTTAAGCGGTATAAAGAGTTAAAAACATCACCTCTTAAAGATGAATTTGAAAAGTATATAAAGAAAAATCGTTCTAACCAAACAAGCCAGAATTTTGGTAAGATAGTCATGCAAAAGGATGGAAGGTGTCCTTTTTTGGACGAGCAAAATCTTTGCAAAATTCAAAAATTGCACGGGGAAGAATACTTATCAAATACATGCTATTTTTATCCAAGAACAATAAACCTTGTAAATGGCGTGCTTGAAATGTCTGCAACTCTTTCATGCCCTGTTGTTGCTAAAAGCGTTCAGCTTGAAAAAAGCGGAATAGATTTTGATGTGATACAACTTGATATTTCACCAAGATTTACTGTAAGCCGTGTCATTGACCAAAATGATATAAGAACGAGAAACAGTATAAAAAAATATTTTTGGGACATTAGAACGTTTTGTATCAATCTTTTGAAAACAAGAGAGATTTCTTTTTGGGATAGACTTTTGATTTTGGGATTTTTTATTCAAAAATTAAACGAGCTTGCTTCATCTTCTGATCGAAAAGATGAGGTTCTAAATATTGTCGAATCATATACAAGATATATTGAAAGTGGGTATTTTATAGAAGAACTTTCAAAAGTACCTGTGAATTATAATCTCCAATTAAAACTTTCAAAAGAAATTGCCGATATGCGTTTTTCAGCTGGCCTTCCTAACCAAAAATATTTGGACTTCTTTGCAAAGTTTTTGCAAGGGCTTGGTATAACGCAAGAAGCGGAAAATAGTCAAATTCTCCAAAACTATGAAAGAGCGTTTAATGAATATTTTGTGCCTTTTTTCAATGAACGTCAGTATATATTTGAAAACTATGCTGTAAATCATGTATTTAAAAACCTCTTCCCTTTTGACTGTGATACACCCTTTGAAAGCTATATGCTCCTTTGCACACATTTGGCAACAATCAAGCTTCTTCTCATTGGCCTTTGCAATTATTATAAATCTGATTTCACAGAAGATATAGCAGTAAATCTTATTCAGTCATTTTCAAAAACCATTGAACATAATACTGCCTACCTTGCAAACTTGCTTCAGATACTTGAGAAAAATAATGTTAATACATTGGCATATATGGCGATTTTGATAAGGGGATAAGGAAAATTGACATAAAAGTCTGGGATGGTGAGAAATGTATACGAAATTATGCTGAAGAACTTGCATATTGGTATTTTCGGCTTAATGGTTTTTTCGTTTTAGATAATTATGTGCTGGATAGAAATCGACAAGAGGAAAATAAAACGTATGAAACTGATATTATTGCTATTAGGTTTCCATATGTTTATGAAGAGATTGGGGGAAGGGAAGACGATTGGCATAAAGATTTAAAGAATATGATTCCCAAGTTTGAAGAAAATATTATAGGAGTAATTTGTGAAGTAAAGAGTGGAGAATGTGGTTATTTAGATAGGGATCTATTTATGGAATCTAAAGTAAGAAGATGTTTACAGCGATTGGGGTTTTTTAGAAATGGAAGTGATGAGTTCAAAAAATTTTATGATAAATTGTTAAACAACAGTAGCTATTATTATAAGAATTATACAATTGTTAAAATACTTATTTCACAGAGTAGGCATACAGGAGAGAAATTTGAAAACATCTTGCTTAGTGATATTGATAGCTTTATTACTAAGAGGATAAAGAAATACAGTGAAAAGTATTCTGATAGAAATTTTTTTAATTCTAATCTAATTCAATATAAAATTTGGGAAAGTAAAAAAATTAATGAAAAAAGTTGAATAGAATTTTAACAAGTATTATAATAGGTTGTTGAATAAAAGAGATAACCATATTAGAAAGATGTTGTAATAGGTAAAAAATCACCCTTGTGATATAATTTTAGTTTAGAAAACTCAAACCAACACACAAGGGGTACTTTAAATGAAACTTAATTATGTAAAAGAGGTTGTTGAATAAAAGAAATAACCATATAAAGTAAACATAGTAACAAATGAAAAAAAACCCTTGTGTTATAATTTAATTTAAGAGAAAACCACAACAAAACACAAGGGGGAAAAGATATACTCATGAATATTAAAGCACAAAATAAGAAATTTTTAAAGCTACTTTTTGTAGTGAAAAAGGTTGCTGAAGCTCTGACAAGGAGAATAAAGCACAATAGAAGAGGACGCCCAAGGAAATTTAATTTGTTTCAAATAATAGCTTGTCTGGTTTACAAAGTTAAGAAGGGGATAAAGAGTTTCAGAGAATTAGAATATCGAATAAATCAAGACACAGAGTTTAAAAGAGCAATAGGTATGGAAGAAAGTCCGGACTATTCATATTTTGCGAAGTTGTCAAGAAAAATAGAAAAAGAATACATGCAAGATATAAAAGACATATTAATAGCTAAGATAGAACCTGATATGAGTATAGCGATAGTAGACTCTACGCCGCTGAGAAGTGCCAAAAATGATTCAGAAGCAAAAATAGGTATACATATTACAATAGGATTTTACAGGGGATACAAATTACATCTTTTGTGTACAGGTAAAGAAGAAGTAATACCACTTTTCTGGATTTTAACAGGGGCAAATGAACATGACTCAAGACAAGAAGAGCTTTTGGCAAGAAGCATGGGGCTTTGGCTGTGAGATTGTATTAGCAGATGCGGGATACGATTGTAGCAGATGGTTTAATATAGCAAATGAGCTTAAGGTTAAATTTGTTGCTGGGATAAACAAAAGAAACATGAAAGATAAAAACAATGTTAAGAATGTTTTTAGAAGAAATAACATAAGATTTTTAGAAACTGAAGAGGGTAAAAAGCTATACAAACAGAGAACAAAGATTGAAAGACTATTTAGTAAATTAAAAGGTGAATATAATCTTGAGAATGTAAGGCTCAGGGGGTTTAAGAATTATAAAAGGTATATTGATTGGATACTAATTACTTTTTTGTTTGAGCAACTTCTCAGAAAAGTAGAAGGTAAGAAGTTTTCTTTCGCATATGAATGGAATTAATAACTTTTGTTTATTTTATGTATTGTTGGTAATAATTTTTATTCAACAACCTACGTAATATTATTAACAAACGAATGCCCTTAAAAAATAGTCCATCTAATATTCAAGGGCAAAAAGACAATACTATGCTAAAAGAAAAAGTAGTTATACTTAGAAAAATATAGCTTGTTATTGGGGTCACAAAATGTACATATAAATTATATTTAAAGATATTTAAAGAATATCCAAATTAGACCAGGAGGTATTTTATTGAAACTAATATATTCCATTGGCTATTCATCAACAAGATTTGTTGATTTTTTAGATATATTAAAAAAATATAAAATTTCAGCACTTATAGATGTCAAGGACAAATCCTTTTTCAAGGTTTGCTCCAGAGTATAGGAAGGAAAATTTAGAAAAAGCTTTAGAACAAGCAAATATAAAATACATATTTCTTGGGAATCTTCTTGGTGGGAAGCCAGAGAATCCTTCTTTCTATACTCCAGAGGATTACTGGGATTACAGCGCAATAATCCAGTCAATGGAGTTTAAAGAAGGTATAAATACTTTACTTAACCTTGCAGAAAAAGGAACAATAGCTTTAATGTGTAGTGAGTTTGATCCTGCACAATGTCACAGAGCTCTTATTATCGGACGATATTTATTGAGCTTTCACAATATATCTGTAAATCATTTGATGGGGAAGTGGGTAAAAGTAGTTCAGCGTGAATTAGAAGAGAGTCTTATTTTTGAATATTTTCCTCAAACAAGCGAACAGCATTCATTTTTTAGCGATGAAGAGCTTATCAATAAAGCATATGAACTGCAGATGAAGAAAATATTCAATGTTAAGAACAAATAAGTTTTAACATGGTATTCTAATTCCGTACTCTTTAATTTCTTTTACAAAAGGATTTTCATCGGTAAAATCTTCAGGTCTAAAAGGATGAGGTTCAATCCTAAGGTCAATATCTCTTCTTAGTCGCGTTAATAATCTATCTTCAATGCAGTTACCTTTGAACTGGTCAGAAACTACTGCAAGATCAATGTCGCTATCATTATGATAATTTCCTTTTGCATATGAACCAAATAGATATACATCAATAACGTTTATTTCTTTTTTGAGTTTGCTAATATACTCCATGATTGTATTTTTTACCCTTGAATCAATCTTTTTAACCATTCTGTAACATCCTTCACTTCTCTACAATTATATAACACATAAATAAACACCAATGTTCTTACTAGATATTTTACCACAAATCTAAAACGGCAAAAGTATTTATTAAACTTTTCCCTTTTCCCAACCGATAATATATAAAGAAAACCAAAAAGAGAGGGAAGCAGTATGGTTGTTGATGGCATTGGAGTCAAAAGTATTGACATATCAAACATTGTATCCAGAATTCAAGACAGCAAAAGCAAAATAGAAGATGTAGAAGTTAATTTGCAGTCAGAAAAGGGTATAAATAAAGAAGAAGTCAATTCTAAGTTTGGAGAAAAGAATAAAAATGAACTTGATGAAGATACACTTATTAAAATGATAAATAAAGCAAACAAAGCATTTGAGGCAAAATATACAAGGCTTGAATTTTCTATTCACAAAGAGACACATGAAATTGTTGTAAAGGTGTATGACAAAGAAACAAATGAACTAATAAGAGAAATACCACCAGAAAAGATTTTGGATATAATTGCAAAGCTGTGGGAGTTGGCAGGCATTTTTGTTGATGAAAGAAGATAAGGTGGTGAAAAAAGATGAACGTTAATTCAACAGGCTCTACAAGCTATACAAATCCCTATGATGCTTATAAATATTACACAAGAATAGGTGGGCTTGCAAGTGGACTTGATACAGACTCTATAATTCAGGGTTTGATGAGTGTAGAAAAACAACGATATAATAAGCTTTATCAACAAAAACAGCTTTTGGAATGGCAAAGACAGGATTATATGGACATAGCAAGTGCCATATCAAGCTTTAAAGATTATGTCTTCAGTCTCAAACTTTCCAGTAACTTCACTAAATATAAAACTACTGGTGAGGCAGTAGATGGTGGGTATGTATCTGTTACAGGTACTGCTAATGCTCTTGAAGGGAATTATCAAATAAAGGTTGAACAACTTGCAACACAGGCAAATGCAGTGGTAAGTGATCTAAGTTCAATTACCAAAGATTCTGAAAACAAAGTAAACCTCAAGATTGATTTAACAATTGGCAGTTCAACTGTATCAAAAAATATAACGCTTGTATGGAATCCGACAGATAGTGTGGATACTTTTGGAGCAAATTTAGCAAAAGAAATTAATTCAGCTTTCAGCAGTGATAAGAGTTTGAGAGCTTATTATGATGCAACTATACACAAACTTATAATATCTTCTCAAAAAACGGGGAGCAATGTAAGCTTTAGTGTAAAGGATTTGAATAATAATTCTCAAATAGCAAGTGCTACAGGAACTGATGCAATAGTTTATATTAAAGATAGCTTCAATAATGAATCATTTATTTCGTCACCAACAAATACAATAAACGTATATGGAATGAGCATTACACTTAACAAAACTACAGTAGATGGTTCAAATGTTGCTCAGTATAAATCATTTTCTATCTCCAAAGATGTGGATGCTATTGTAAACAATATTAAAGAATTTATAAACAAATATAATGACCTTGTAAGCAAAATATACAGCAAGATCACTGAAAAAAGAAATAGAGATTATTTACCATTGACAGAAGAGCAAAAATCCCAGATGAAAGATACAGACATTCAAAAGTGGGAGGAAGCTGCTAAAAAAGGACTTTTGTATGGTGATTCAATACTTTCAAGCTATTTGAGTAACATGCGAAACTACTTATATAAACAGGTCACAGGGCTTCCTTCTAACTTGGATACAATATCTGAAGCAGGAATTGAAACATATAGCTATTTTGATAGCAAAGAAGGTAAGATTTATATAAAAGATGAAAGCAAACTCAGAGACGCAATAGCAAATAATTTTGACGCATTTGTAAAACTGTTTACAAACAGTGGTAGTGATACAACTTCTGTTGATGATGATGGCATTCTTCAAAGATTTTACAATCTTGCCAATGATACTTTAAAGAAAATATATGATAAAGCTGGTAAACCATATTTTACAAGTTCTTATGATCCGAATAGTTCTATAGGAAAACAACTCAGAAGCATAATTGACCAAATGAATGCTGAGCAGGATAGGCTAAAACGAGTAGAGGATAGATATTATAAACAATTTTCCCAGCTTGAGAGTTTAATGGCACAGATGAGTACTCAAAGTTCGTGGCTTTCACAGCAGTTTAGCGGGAAATAGGGATATGGTAAATTTTGAATAAATAAAGAGTAAAAAAATATGAGGGGGCAAAATTTATGGATGCAGCAGCAAGGTATCAAGAAGAAATGATAATGACAAAGCCACCGGAAGAGATAACTCTTATGCTTTATGATGGATGCATAAGATTTATTAAACTTGCAATGCAGGCAATTGATGAAAAGAAATTTGATAAAGCAAATGAGAACATAATTAAAGCTGAGAATATCATCACAGAACTTATGTCAACACTTGATATGAGCTATGAGATATCTAAAAATTTGATGAGCCTTTATGATTTTGTTTACAGATGGCTTATTCAGGCAAACCTCAAGAAGGATAATAAATATTTGCAGGAAGCGCTTGAGATTGTGCAGGATTTGCGAAATACATGGGCAGAGGCAATAAAGATTGCCCGCCAACAAAAGAATAAGTAAAAAGGGCTGGGGTTTATGTATAATAAGCTTGTAAGTCTTCTTGAAGAGAAAGAAAAACTTGTTGATAGGTTTTTGACATTAACAAGTCTTCAACAGGAATATATTTTGAATGATAATTTCGATGAACTTTCTAAGATTGTCGACGAAAAAGCAGATCTGATTGAGAGAATAAATAAAATAGATGACCAATTTATGGATGAGTTTGAAAATATAAAAGTTAAAAAAGGGATAAAAAGTTTTGACGAAATAACAGACATTGACAAAGAGACAGGCATTTTGCTCAAAAGCCTCACATCATCTATTTTGCAGAAACTGCAGGTTATAAAGGATATAGACGAAAAGAATAATATTTTAATTCGAGCAAAGTTTGATGAGATAAAAAGGGCTCTGAAAAGTATGAGGTATAAAAAAGAGGCTTTAAAAGACTATTCTCAGTACAAGCAAAATCAGTTTCCAGCTGGTTTTGACAGGAAAGAATAGGGGCTTAAAAAGCCCCTTCTTTGTTGGTCTTTTGCCTAAATTCATTTTCAATTTTTTCAAAAAGCCAGATAGGCTCTTCCACCTCAGGGCAAGTTTCATACAAAACAAGCGGGTCTAAGTCAAGGCAAATTGTCTCATCGTAGTTTCCACTTACATCCCATGCAAGTGTTCCATTTAACACAGTACACCTTTCCATAAAAAATTTTTTATCTTTGAGTCTTTGAAATTCACCTTTTTCAAGCAGACTTGAAGCGTCAAAAAGTTTTATGCTACCATCGTCAAAATATATATACACCTTGTAATCTTCAGTCGGAATAACCTGCACAACCTCAGGGTAGTATTCCATCATGTATCAATTACCCCAATAGTTTTCAAACTAAAGGATTGATTCTCATCAGTAACATTTAGAATATCAACTTCTGCCTCAAATCCAGCAAAAATTATAATCTAATTTTCGTTTAAAATCACATCTAAAAATTGAAGCAAAAATTAGCTTTCAATTTTTATTTTTCTTACAAAATACAAATTCCCCAACGCAAAAATTGCTGCTAATAAAAATACATACTCATACCCAAATTTGTTCCACAGAAAACCAGATAGCATTGGAAGGCTCATTGAAACTGCGTGGTCCATGCTTGTGCCTGTTGAAAGAGTAGGAGTAAGGTCGTCAGGATGTTTTATAATTTTCTTTATGTATGTTGACCTTGCCATTGATGTTGCAAACATCAAGTTGTCGATGATATAACAACCATAAGCAAGGCCAAGTGCAAGCCATTTTATCTTTATGTTCTCAGTTGCTGCATATCCAAGACATATAAGAAAGATTACTATAGCGTCAAAAGTTAGTATCTTTTTTTCACCAAACCTGTCAATGAGCCTGCCAATTATATTTCTAAAGCCAATTCCTAAAAATGAACATATAATTCCAACAAGCGCAAAATTTGCAACAGGTTGTTTGAAGATTTTTATTAACACCCATGGTGCAAAGGTGATAAATATTTGTTTTCTTGCTCCAAAGAAAACTGAAAGCACATAGTAAAGCCAGTAATCTTTTTTTATTACAAACTTAAATCCCTTATGCTGCGTCTTTTTTGGAAGTTTTATTGGCACAAGAAACAGGGCCGCAAAAAGATACATCACAGCAGCAATAACATACGCAGCTTGGAAAGAAAAATTTAAAAACTTAAAACCTACCATTACTATAAAATATCCAATTATAGATGCCGCTGTTGCCACAGAACCAATTATTCCTAAGATTTTGCCATATTCATCCTCTTTTGAAAGTTCCATTCCAATGCTTGAGGTTAAAACCATGTTAAGGTGTGTGCCTGTGTTGTATATGGCTGTCCAGACAATCAAAAGCAGAAAGCTTGGTGCTAAAAATCCAAGACCAATCAGCGAAAACGAACAAAGAAAAGTGGCAATTATACTTACCCTCAGGTCGCCAAGGAAATATAAAAAGCCAATAAGAAAAATAATTAAAAAACCGGGGGTTTCACGTGGAAACTCAAGAACTCCTCTTGCCATAGGAGATATCTTGTATGTTGCAGCAATATAGTTGTTGAATATTGTGTCATTTATTCCTCCACCAATTCCCATAAAAGCATTTGCTAAAATGAATAGGAAAAGACTTGAGAGAACAACTTTTAAACCTTGCTTTGAATTAAGCTGTGACACTATATTTCATCCCTTTCTGTAGAATTTAAGTCTAAATTATACAAGTTCAATATCAAATATGGGTGTATAGACTCTTTTTCTGTCTATCTCCTCACTCAAAAAGAGAATCACCTTTTCAACAGGAATTTCATCAAAGGTAAAGCTTTCAACAAACTTTTGAAAATTCTCAAAAGGCTCATTTAACACAACATCTTGAGCAATTGTTATATGTGGTGTATACTCTCTTTTTTCTCTTTCAAACCCAATCTCTGCCATTGAATCCTCAACAAGAGAAAAAAGGGTATTAAGTTTTTCAAGGTTGCCATCTGGTTTTAAATACACAACTCTCAGGTTTCCATGCCCTTTAAAGTATCCACACGATGAGATTTTCAATGAAAAACGGGAAAAGTCTTTCAGATTTTTTTCAAGCACCTGTCTGATTTTTTCAACCTTTTCGTATTCAATCTCACCAAGGAATTTGAGGGTTAAATGAAAATTATCAATATATTTCCATCTGCCTTTTTTGCTGATAGACTTTAAAAAGCTTTGCACTTCAACAATCTGTTCTTTTAAGCTTTTTGGGAAATCAATACCAATAAAAGTTCGCATGGTTAATCTTCATTCCTTTCAATACATATTTTTCATAAAAATCTTTGAATGGTAACATTATATTTGGTAGAATAAATATAAACAGTTTTCATCTTAAATTTTATCAGGGGGAAAGGCATTATGGAAGTACTTTATAGCGTAAAACTTTTATATCCAACAGACATTCCTGTATCACCAGGAGTTATAAGCGTTGAAATTTACAAACCTCAGCAGGGAAAACTGCCAATATACATAAAAAGCCTTGATGAAAATGACCCAAAACAATTTATGCAAAATATTGCTTCCATCATACAAGAAGAGCTTTTAAAGAGAATAAATATTGATATTACAACTCAAGCTCAGCTATATATCGTAGAAGGAGATGCAAAATATAAAGTTGTCTTTAACGACAGTTTGAATAACTTTACCATAGAAAAGGAGTAGAAAGTGAAAAATGCGAGATTTTGGAGATGTGAAAAAGATTGTTGTAAAGGTTGGAACAAGTACTGTAACATATCCAACGGGGAAATTAAATCTTTCACGGTTAGAAAAACTTGCAAGGGTTCTTTCTGACATAAAGAACGAAGGAAGGGACGTTGTGCTAGTCACGTCTGGTGCTGTTGCATCAGGTTTGGGCAGGCTTGGGCTTGCCAAAAATCACAAAACAACCCAGGAAAAACAGGCGCTTGCAGCTATTGGTCAGGGAATTTTAATGCAGATTTACGAAAAGCTTTTTGGTGAGTATGGAGTTGTGGTTGCACAGGTGCTTCTTACCAAGGATGTTGTTGATGAAGAGAAAAAGATGCTAAATGTTAAAAACACATTTGAATATTTGTTCAAATATGGTGCAATTCCAATTGTAAACGAAAACGACGTTGTTGCAATTGAAGAGCTTGAGTTTGGCGACAATGATACTTTGTCTGCTTATGTTGCAACAATAATTGATGCCGACCTTTTGGTAATTCTTTCTGATATAGATGGGCTTTATACGTGTGACCCGAGAATTGATAGCAGTGCAAAACTTATAACTGAGGTATTTGAGATTGATTCATATATAGAAAGCATTGCGGGTGGTGCTGGTACTGCAAACTCAACAGGTGGTATGCAGACCAAAATTGAAGCTGCTAAGATTGCAATGCAACATGGGATTCCTATGGTAATTGCAAATGGTGAGAATCCAACAGTTGTGAAGGAAATTTTAGAAGGTAAAGAGATAGGAACTTTGTTTATAAGCAAGAATGCTATTTCAAGGTAAATACAGAAGGGGGAAGAATTTAAATATGAGTGATTTGATAGAAAAAGCAAAGAAGGTTAAAGAAGCGTCAAAAAAGCTCATGAATCTTTCTGAAAATGAAAAGAACAGGGCACTTTCGTGCATATCTCAGAAGTTATTAGAGAAGATGGAGTATATCTTGCAGGAAAACCAAAAAGACATGGAAAATGCTGCGATAAAAGGCATCAAGGGAGCTCTTTTAGACAGGTTAAAACTTACAGAGGATAGAATAAAGCAAATCTGTAAAGGGATTGAGGATGTCATAAAACTTCCTGACCCTGTTGGCGAAGTTATTTCTATGTGGAAGCGTCCAAATGGGCTTATTATCGGGCAAAAGAGAGTGCCAATTGGTGCAATAGGAATAATTTATGAGGCAAGACCAAATGTTACTGTTGATGCAGCTGTGCTGTGTTTAAAGGCAGGTAACAGTGTTCTTTTGCGAGGCGGGTCTGAAGCAATAAACTCAAATATTGCTATTGTAAAGGTAATGAAAGAGGGTTTGCTTGAAGCAGGGATTGAGGAAGGTAGCATAGAGATTGTGGAGGACACATCACGTGAGACTGCTGTTGCCATGATGAAATTAAATGAGTATTTGGACCTTTTAATTCCACGCGGTGGTGCAAACCTTATAAAAACTGTTGTACAGAACGCAACAGTTCCTGTGATAGAAACTGGTGTTGGAAACTGTCATGTTTTTGTTGATGAAAGCGCAGATTTTAATATGGCAAAAGAAATTGTGATAAATGCAAAGACTCAAAGACCAGGCGTTTGCAATGCTGCTGAAAAGCTTTTAGTTCACAAAAACATCGCAGAGCAGTTCTTGCCGATGGTTGTAAAAGAGCTTATGCAAAGAAATGTTGAGATAAGAGGATGTTCTCAAACAGTTGAGATTTGCAGAAAAAACGGAATTGAGATAAAAGAAGCCACTGAAGATGACTGGTATACAGAATATTTAGATTTGATAATGGGTGTTAAGGTAGTTAGCAGCATCGATGATGCAATTGAACATGTCAATAAATATGGTTCTAAACATTCAGAAGCTATTGTAACTAAGGACTACTTCAACGCTCAAAAGTTCTTAGACTTTGTAGATGCTGCCGCCGTGTATGTGAACGCATCAACAAGATTTACAGACGGCTTTGAATTTGGTTTTGGAGCAGAGATTGGAATCTCAACTCAAAAACTTCATGCAAGAGGACCAATGGGTTTGAAAGAGCTTACAACCATAAAATATATCATCTATGGCAGCGGACAGGTGAGAAAATAAAGGTTTTGAGGACGACACAAAGTTGTCCTTTTTTCTTTATAAGGAAAAGTCTTGTGTGCTATAATAGTCAGAGAAGACACTTTGGATGTCTTCTAAAAAACCTGAATAAAAAGGGGTAAGATAAGATTGAATCAAAAAACCTTTAAAGCTTTAGAATACGACAGAGTATTAGAGATGCTGATAAATTTTGCACATTCTGAACCTGCAAAGAAATACTTTCAAAATCTTATACCCTCAACCGACAAAGATTTTATCCAAAAAGAACTTGATAAGGTTGAAGAGTGTTATATCTATATACTAAAATATGGAACGCCACCTGCTTTAGAGTTTTCAGATATTTCCTTAGTTTTAAAAAAAGCAAAAGCACAGGCAATTTTGACACCGCACGAAATCTTAGCAGTGAACAGAATATTAAAGCTTTCACAAGAGGTAAGGTCATATCTTGCAAATGCAGATGGTAACTATCTGAAAAGCAGTCGAGAAAGGCTATTTAATCTCAAAGAACTCACAGCCCGTATTGACCAGACATTTTTGACGCCTGAAGAGATTTTAGACACTGCATCGCCAAGGTTAAAAGATATAAGAGATAGGATAAGACGTCTTGAAGCAAAAATAAGAGATGAACTGAACAGGATGATAAGAGATCCTAAAATCCAGAGGTTTTTGCAAGAGCCGATTATAACAGTTAGAGGGGATAAGCTTTTGCTTCCTGTGAAGGCTGAACACAAAGACAGCATCAAGGGAATTATTCACGACCAGTCTGCAACAGGTGCCACACTTTTTGTTGAGCCGTTTGTGTGTGTTGAAATTTCAAACCAGATAAGGGTTGCAAGGTCAGAAGAAAAAGAAGAGATAGAGAAGCTATTGCAGGAGCTTTCCCAGCTTATTTCAGATAGCTATAATGAGATAAAACAAAATTTCGAGAGTCTTTCTGAACTTGATATTCTATTTACCAAAGCACAGTGGGCACATCAATTTCGGGCTTCAAAGCCAATCCTCAACACAGCTGGATATATTAATCTCAAAAAAGCAAGACATCCGTTGATTAAAAAAGAAAAGGTTGTGCCAATTGATGTGCATCTGGGTAAAGAATTTGATGTTCTTGTAATTACAGGTCCAAACACAGGTGGAAAGACTGTAACTTTAAAGACCATTGGGCTTTTCTGTCTTCTTGCTCAGAGTGGAGTATTTATCCCGGCTGATGATAGGTCTGAGGTGTGTGTGTTTTCAAAGATATTTGCAGATATTGGAGATGAACAGAGCATAATTCAGAGCCTTTCAACTTTTTCAGCGCATATGAAAAATATAATTGAGATAACACAAAATGCAGACAGTTCAACACTTGTTCTTTTGGACGAGATTGGCTCTGGTACAGACCCTGAAGAAGGTGCAGCACTTGCAAAGGCAATTTTGAAATTTCTCCACAATAAGGGTGCTAAAGTTGTTGCTACAACACATTATGGAGAGCTTAAAACATTTGCTCAGCAGGAAGAGAGGTTCGAAAACGCTTCTTGCGAGTTTGATATAAATACTTTAAAACCAACATACAGGCTTTTGATTGGAATTCCCGGTATGAGTAATGCACTTTATATATCTTCTAATTTGGGGCTAAACAAAGAGATAATAGAGCTTGCTAAAGGCTACATGTCTAAAAAAACGCTGGAGCTCACAGATATAATAAACGAGATGGAGAGAAAACGAAGAGAACTGGAAGAGGCTCTTGAAAGTGCAAATAAACTTAAGAGTGAAGCTGAAGAATTAAAGAAAACCTTAGAAGAAGAAAGAAGAAGATTTGAGGCAGAAAAGCAGAAGATAAAAGAAAGAGCATCAAAAGAGGCACGTGAGTTTGTGCAAAAGGTTGAAGATGAAGTTGAAAAGCTATTCAAAGAGCTTAAAAAGATTGCAGAGAGCCTAAAGGAAAAAGAGATGTTAAAACAGCTTGAAGAAAAGAAAAGAGAATATGAAAACCTTGTAAAGAGCATAGAACAGGCATCACGAAAAGAAGAAAAACTACAGTCAAAACTGCCTGAAAACCTTCGACTGGGGCAAAAGGTATATGTCAAAAGCTTTGATGCAGAAGGATTTGTTGAGTCACTGCCTGACTCTAAAGGAAATCTTACTGTTAGAATTGGCATTATGAAGCTTTCTGTAAATATATCAGACATTTTTGAAATAGAAGAAGAGACAGCTACCAAAAACTTGGTTTCTTCTAAAAAAGGAGTTGAAATCAATCAAAAGAGTATTGACATGTCCATTGATGTGAGAGGCAAAACAAGCAATGATGCCATTTTAGAGGTTGACAAGTACTTGGATGATGCATACACAGCAGGATTAAAACAAGTGACAATAATCCATGGGAAAGGCACTGGGGTTTTGCGCCAGACGATAAGGAGTTTTTTGAGGCGGCATCCACATGTGAAATCATTCAGAGATGGAACATATGGTGAAGGTGAACAGGGTGTCACAGTAGTTGAGCTGAAAGACTAATGATTTTCTTGATATTGACTTGGCAGATAAATTCAATTAAACTTATATTTAAGCTTCTATTTTTTAACTTCAGAAAAGAAGGAGACGAATATTGATGATGGAACAGCATCAAACACTGAAACTTCAAAACAAAGTGGTAAAAGAAGCAGTTGAGTGGATTTTATGGATTGGCGGAGCAGTGCTTATTGCTCTTGTCCTGCGCGCATATGTCTTTTCACTTGTAATTGTTCCAACAGGGTCAATGCTCAATACAATTCAGTTAAATGATAAGCTTTTTGTGTATAAGCTTGGGTATGTTCTTCATATAGAAGATGTCAAAAGAGGAGACATTGTAGTTTTCAAGTATCCAGACGATAGGAAAACTTTATATGTCAAAAGAGTTATAGGACTTCCTGGCGACACAATCGAGATAAAAGATGGTGTTTTGTACATCAATGGTAAAGTCTACAAAGAAAATTATCTGAAAGAACCCATGGTAGGAAGCTTTGGACCTTACAAAGTTCCGCCCGGACACTATTTCATGATGGGTGATAACAGGAACGACTCTCACGACAGCCGGTTTTGGGAACATAAGTATGTTCCAAGAGATGATATTATAGGCAAGGTAGTTTTCAGAGTTTGGCCACTCAGCCGCGCAGGAGTATTGAAATAGATAAAGATCAAAAATTTATGAGCGTAATCAATATATTTTAATAAATTGATTTCTGAAAAATTTAAGTGATTTCGGAGGGTTGATTTTAAGTTATGAACGATGTTTTCCATGAACAGCTGATTGTCAGAAAAAAGACCTCTGGTGAAAAGGCAAAACAAGTACTGATTATTGTTGGCGGGGTATTGGTTGGACTTATCACATTTTTAATCCCAGTTTTAAATACCTTGGGACCAGTTTTATTAGTTCTTACTATCTGGGGTGCAGTTTATCTTTCGAGAAACTATAACATTGAATTCGAATACGCAGTAACAAACCACTATCTTGACATAGACAAGATAATTGCTCAGAGAAAACGAAGTAGGGTGGTGTCTTTGGACATCCGAAAGATTGACTATTTTATTTCTTCGAAAGACTCAAGTATGTTCAACGCTCAAAAAAACGACAAGAGTATTGTCCAGTCATTTGACTGCACATCAAACAGCGGCGATGAGAATGTATATGCCATTGTTGCCAATGTAGAAGGCAAAAAAACAAGAATATTGTTTGAGCCGAACGAAGAGATAGTTCAGGCAATAAACAAGTTCTTCCAGAAAAAGCCTTACCAAATTTATAGATAAAAAATTTTCCAAAGGAGATTGAGATTGAGATGGCATTTGAAGATAAAATAATCAAAGAGGCACTGACATTTGATGATGTTTTGCTTGTACCTCAGTACAGTGAGGTTTTGCCAAAGGATGTGGATGTGTCAACTTATCTTACAAAGACGATAAAACTCAACATTCCCCTTATGTCAGCCGGTATGGACACTGTGACAGAATCACGCATGGCAATTGCCATTGCCCGTGAGGGTGGAATTGGTGTTATCCACAAGAATATGACAGTGGAAGAACAAGCAAGCGAGGTAGACAAGGTAAAAAGGTCTGAACATGGTGTAATAGTTGATCCATTCTATTTGTCTCCTGAAAATAAAATATATGAAGCAATGGAGCTGATGGCAAAGTATCGCATTTCAGGTGTTCCAATAACTGTAAACGGCAAACTTGTTGGTATCATTACAAACAGGGATATCAGATTTGAGACAGATTATTCAAAGCCAATCAAGGATGTTATGACGGCAAGTAACCTTATTACCGCAAAGGAAGGCATCACCTTAGAAGAAGCAAAGGAGATCATGAAAAAGCACAAAATAGAAAAGCTTCCTATTGTTGATGATGATGGGAATCTAAAAGGTCTTATCACCATAAAAGATATTGAAAAAGCAGTAAAGTACCCAAATGCAGCAAAGGACAGCAAAGGCAGGCTTCTGTGTGCTGCTGCTGTGGGTGTGTCAAGAGACACAGATGAGCGTGTTGATGCTCTTGTTAAAGCTCAGGTTGATGTGATTGTTGTTGACACAGCTCACGGGCATTCAAAAGGTGTAATTGAAACAGTAAAGAAAATTAAATCAAGGTATCCAAACATTCAGGTTGTTGCGGGCAATATTGCAACGGCTGAGGCAGCCCGTGATTTGATTGAAGCTGGTGCTGACTGTGTGAAGGTTGGAATTGGGCCTGGGTCTATCTGTACAACAAGGGTTGTTGCAGGCATTGGTGTGCCGCAGATAACTGCCATAATGGATGTGGCTAAAGTTGCAAAAGAATATGGCATTCCTGTTATTGCTGATGGTGGAATTAGGTATTCGGGGGACATAACAAAGGCGCTGGCAGCTGGTGCTGATGTTGTTATGATAGGGAGCCTTTTTGCAGGATGTGAAGAAAGTCCTGGTGAGTGTGAGATTTACCAGGGACGAAGGTTTAAGGTTTATAGAGGCATGGGTTCGCTTTCAGCAATGAAAGCAGGAAGCAAGGATAGATATTTCCAGGAAGATGCTTCAAAACTTGTTCCTGAAGGGGTTGAGGGTAGAGTTCCATATAAAGGTCCGCTTGAAGACACTGTTTTCCAGCTCATTGGCGGTTTGAAATCTGGTATGGGTTATTGTGGAGCAAGAACCATAAAAGAGCTTCAGCAGAAGGCAAAGTTTGTCAAGGTTACTCAGGCTGGTGTCAGAGAAAGCCATCCGCACGACATCTATATCACAAAAGAAGCACCAAACTATTCCGTTCATGTTGAGTAGTCAGAAGTTTTGAATAGGGGAGGAAAGTTGTTTTGGAGTTTGTAGAAAAATATCTTGAAAATGGTTTGGAGCTTGTTAAGATATATTCAAAGACAAAAAGTTCATATTTCACAGTTGCACCCGAGCGGGGTGCAATTGTTGTTTTACTCAATCTTTCCGGCAAAGAAATTCTTTATTTGAATGAAGCGACCCTTTTTGACAGAACAAAAAACATAAGAGGCGGAATACCAGTTTTGTTCCCGATATGTGGCAGAGTTGTGGACGGCAAGATTTTTTTCAAAGGTCAAGAGTTTGAGATGAAAAATCACGGGTTTGCAAGAGACAGCAGTTTTAACATAGCGGGGTATATTGACATGCCAGATAAAAATGGTATAGCCTTGAGGCTTTCAAGCAGTGAGTTTACAAAAAAGTTTTATCCGTACGACTTTGAATTTGTAATGCAATATCTAATTGATGATGAAATGTTTGAAGTAAAAATGATTGTGAAAAACGAGGATAGCAGTATAATGCCTTTTTATGCTGGATTTCATCCATACTTTTTGTGTAATAAGGATGAATTTACTCTCAAGCTTGAATGTGAAAAGTGCTTTGACGATGTTGAGAAGAGATTTATTGATCTTCAGGATTTCAAAGAGATTGATTTTTCAAAACCTGAGGTAAATCTTGACTTTTTGGATGTAGGAAGTAGCGAAGTTGAAATTACTCTTGACAGAGATAAAAAAATAGTGCTTTTGAAAGATGAGAATTTCAAAAACATAGTAGTTTGGTCTTTAAAAGATTTTGACTTTGTATGTGTTGAGCCTTGGATGGGCGAGCATGAAGGATATATCAATAACAAGTTTTATTACTTAGAGCCAGGAGCAATCTTTGAAGGATGGTTTGCAATTAAACTTGCAAATGAGTGATTAAAAAAGGCGGGGATTAAAACGTTGGTCGATAAAAAAATTGCATATGAAAAACTTGGAAGGCTAAAAGAAATTATAAAGGGCTATGAAAGTGTGCTTGTTGCGTTTTCGGGGGGAGTTGACTCTACATTTTTGTTAAAGGTTTCGTTTGATGTTTTGGGCGACAAAGTCATCGCAGTATTTTCAAGTTCAGTTTTGAGTCCGCAAAGGGAAAAGGAAGATGCAGAAAAAATTGCAAAAGATATTGGTGCAAAACTGATTGTTATAGAGAGAGATGTTTTTTCAAACGGTGATTTTATGAAAAATGATAGACTCAGATGCTATTATTGTAAGAAAGATTTAGTAAAAAGATTAAAAGTATTGAAAGAAGAATTAAATCTAAACGAAATAGTTGAAGGTTCAAATATAGATGACCTTCAGGATTTCAGGCCTGGAAGAAAAGCACTTGAGGAAGAAGGTATCAAAAGCCCCCTGTTTGAAGCAGGACTAACAAAAGAGGAGATAAGGTATTTGTCGAAAGAGTTTGGGCTTTCCACATATCAAAAACATTCTTCTGCATGTTTGGTTACAAGAATTCCATATGGTGATGAAATTACATTGGAAAAACTTCAAATGATAGAAAAGGCGGAAGATTATTTGGTTCAAAAAGGATTTTCACAGGTGAGAGTAAGACATCACGGAGCTGTTGCGCGAATTGAGGTTGCAAAAGAGGAACTTTCAAAATTTTTCGACACAAAACTACTTGATGAAGTTTCAAACGTTTTGAAAGCTTTGGGATTTAAGTATGTGACGCTTGACCTTTCTGGTTACAGGACAGGAAGCATGAACTGATTTGACACGAAAGGAAGAAGGTAGAAAATGGATGTAAGAAGAATACTTGAGAATGTCAAAGAGGGCAAAATTTCGGTTGACGAGGCACTGAAAGTTTTTGCCAAGATGCCGTTTGAAGACATTGACTTTGCAAAGATTGACCATCACCGCAAGCTCAGACAGGGTATGTCTGAGGTCATCTTTTGTGAAGGGAAGACAAAAGAGCAGGTTTTAAAGATTTTTGGGAGGATGATTGAAAGAGGAGAAGTAAACATTATTGGCACAAGGGCAAGCAGAGAGCAGTATGAATACTTGAGAGAACATCTAAAAGATGATGTGGTATATTATGAAACAGGTAAAATTATCTGTGCAAAGAGGGTTGAGATTATCAAAAATCCGAAAGGACACGTTGCTGTTGTGTCTGCTGGAACTGCCGATTTAAAAGTGGCGGAAGAAGCAGCTATAGTTTTAGAGATTTTAGGGAACAATGTAAAGAGAATGTACGATGTTGGTGTTGCAGGAATACACAGACTGTTTGCCCATCTTGAAGAGATTCAGTCAGCCAACGCAGTTGTTGCAGTTGCCGGTATGGAAGGTGCACTTGCGTCAGTTGTTGCTGGGCTTGTTTCAAAACCTGTTATTGCTGTTCCAACATCTGTTGGTTATGGCGCAAATTTTAAGGGGCTTTCAGCCCTTCTTACCATGCTAAACTCGTGTGCAAACGGTGTTTGTGTGGTCAATATTGACAATGGATTTGGTGCAGCCATTGTTGCACATATGATAAACTCACTTGCAAATCAGAACTTGTAAAGAGGGAAGAAAAAGAGGAGGATAAATTTTATGATTCTCTATTTTGATGCAATTTCAGGTGTTGCAGGTGATATGCTTGTTGCATCACTGATTGATTGCGGAGTTGATTTTGAATATATAAAATCAAATATTTCACTTTTAAAGCTTGACGTAGAGCTTTCTGTTGAGGAGAAGTTTGTAAATGGTATTAAGGCAAAAAGGTTTATAGTAAATACTAATTCACATAGCCATGAACATCTCAGCGATAGCACCCATCATCACAGAACTTTTAAAGATATAAAAAAGATGCTGATAGAAAGCTCTTTGCCAGAGACTGTAAAAGAGATGTCGATAAAAATATTTGAGAAGATAGCTTTAGCAGAAGCAAAAGTTCATGGTAAAGAAATGGAAGATGTTTCTTTCCACGAAGTTGGAGCAGATGATTCAATAGTTGATATTGTTGCATTTTCTCTTTGCATAGAGTATTTAAAACCAGAAAAGATAATCTTTTCACCTCTTTGTGACGGCAGAGGATTTACAAAATCAATGCACGGCATTATTCCTGTGCCAGCACCAGCTGTTTTAGAGATTGCAAGGCAAAATAGCATTCCAATTTCTACAAATGATATTGAATCTGAGCTCATAACCCCAACAGGCATTGGGATTGCAGCAGCAGTGGCAAGCTCCTTTTCTCAAATGCCAAGTATAACCATCGAAAAGATTGGGTATGGGGCAGGAACAAAAGAACTTCCTATTCCTAATGTTGTGAGAGCTATAGTTGGAAAAAAAAACTGAATTTTGATGGTGATTATTTTGAGATATTTGCAAACATTGATGATATGACAGGTGAGCATCTTTCGCTTGCACTTGAGAAGATAATGCAAAGCGGAGCTTTGGATGTCTATTTTACTCCAATTTATATGAAAAAAGGTAGACCTGCTTACAAGATTGGAGTAATTACAAAAGCAAATAACTTTGATAATGTTGTCTATGCAATCTTTCGCTGGACATCTACGATTGGTGTGAGATTTGTAAAAATGCAGAGAATAGAGATGGAAAGATATGAAAAGATAATTCAAGACAACCCTGAACTAAGATTAAAGATAAGCTCTTACGAAGATATTAAAAGAATCAAATTAGAATTTGAAGATATTAAAAAGTTAACTGAATAAAAAAGGGGCAATCCAAAAGAGCAGAGTTGGAAAGCCCCTTTTTTGTTGAGATTTTTAAACATTGAACCTGAATATTACCACATCACCATCTTGCATGACATAATCTTTTCCTTCTGACCTGACAAGCCCTTTTTCTTTTGCCTGGGCAAAACCGCCACACTCTACCAGCACTTCAAACGGCACAACTTCAGCTCTTATAAATCCTTTTTCGAAATCGCTGTGGATTTTACCAGCTGCCTGTGGCGCTTTTGTACCTTTTTTGATAGTCCATGCTCTTACTTCTTTTTCACCAGCTGTCAAAAACGAAATCAGCCCTAACAGTTTATATCCTGCTTGAATTAAATTGTCAAGTCCAGATTTTTCAATTCCGAGTTCTTTTAAGAATTCCTTTTTTTCTTCATCTGGCAACGCAGCAATTTCTTCTTCAATTTTAGCGCAGATAACAATTACTTCTGACCCTTCTTCTGCTGCAATTTCCTTTACTATTTTTACATATTCGTTTTCTTTTCCAATATCATTTTCAGAGATATTTGCTGCATAGATTGTGGGTTTGAATGTAAGAAGGTTCAAAGAGTTTACAAATTTCAAATCATCTTCATCATCGAATTTGAGCGTTCTTGCCATTTTGCCACTTTCCAATGTAGAATAAATCTTTTCCATGATTTCAACTTCATGTGCTGCTTCTTTGTTGTTTTTTGCAAGTTTTCTTGTCTTGTCAAGCCTTCTTTCCAGCATTTCCATATCGGCAAATATTAACTCTAAATTGATTGTTTCAATATCTCTTCTTGGGTTCACGCTTCCTTCCACGTGGACTATATCAGTATCATCAAAACAGCGAACAACATGAACAATTGCGTCAACCTCTCTTATATGAGACAAAAACTTATTGCCGAGGCCTTCACCTTTACTTGCACCTTTTACAAGTCCTGCAATGTCAACAAATTCAATAAAAGCAGGTGTAACCTTTTCAGGATTATATATTCTGGCAAGTATATCTAATCTTTCATCAGGTACTGCAACGACACCAACGTTGGGTTCAATTGTACAAAACGGATAATTTGCAGCTTCTGCACCTGCTTTTGTTATTGCATTGAACAGAGTGCTTTTGCCTACATTAGGAAGTCCAACAATACCAAGTCGCATTTTTATTTTTTGCCCCCTATGAAAATCTTTTGTTTTTTACAAATAAACAGTATAGAATAATTTTTGTCAAAAATCAATTTAGATATTGTGCAAAATAAAAACACCACCCTGTAAATAAACTTTAACACTTTTTTAAGGTGGTGTTCATATAGTTAAAAAAGTTAATCTTTTTTAAGTTTTTTGCCGATTATCATTCCAATTATCATACCCTTGAAAAGTCCTGTAAGATAAGAGCTAAGCATACACAACATATTCTTTTTTGCCTTGAGCATGTGGAATTTAGCCCTTTGAGGATTATATAGCTTTCTTTTTCTGACCATTTTTAATCTCCCCCTCATTACTATTAATTTGTACAAATCAAGAGGGGGATTATACATTATCATATTCTCTATATTTTTGCAAATTCATTAGCACTTTTTGCACATAGTTTACAGTTTCATCAAAAGGTGGAATTCCCCCAAACTTTAAAACATTTGCTGGACCTGCATTGTAAGCTGCCAGAGCAAGTTCAATGTTACCATCGAATTGTTCAATCTTTTCCTTCAAATATCTTATACCACCATCTAAGTTTTCAATAGGGTCATATGGATTTACACCAAGAGATTTTGCGGTTTGAGGCATAAGCTGCATAAGACCAATTGCGCCAGCCTTAGAGACTGCATCTTGGCGAAAACCTGATTCTGCTTCGATAACACTTAAAACCAGGCTTGGCAAAACTCCATATTGTTTTGCCTTTTGTGTTGCAATAAGTATTATATCATCTTTGCTCAAATTATTAATTGAATTTCGAAAAGAATAACTTGAACTTTTCAGATTATAACTGTTCTGGATTCTAATATTTGAAACTTGCAAAGAAGCTCCAGAAATAGGTATATTACTTTCTACATTAGTTGTTTGAATAGCATTTTCAAAACTTTGGGCAAAAATTTCCTTGAAATTCTGAGGGAGGTTAGTTTTGTTTGATATTCGTTGTGCTATTTGTGAAAATTTCTGTGCAATTAAATCCTGAACGTTATAAATTGTCATAACAAAATCCCCTCATGTAATTTTATTTTAAAAACTTTAACATTCAAGATTCATATATTGAAGTTTCACATGATCAAGCTGTTTTACATCATTTTCAAATGCCTTTATCTCATCCTCTGTTGCCTGCATATGCAAGATAATAAGCCCCTGGTTTGAACAGCTCTCACCTGCTTCATGAATTCCAAGTCTTGTTTTGATAATACATCCATGTTTTGTTAAAATCTCCTGAAGTTTTGGAGCATCATGAAGTCTGTTATCCACTAAAATTGCAGCAATAAAAGTTTTACACATTTTAAAAAACCTCCCTTTATTTTTATAATCGATATTTTGAAAGCTCTTCTTTAAACACGTTTGAAAGATTTTCAAGGTCAGCAACCTTGTTCAAAAGTTCTTTTATACTCTCTGCATACATAGAGATTGAAGCTGCCATCTCCTGGGCAGATGCAGAGTTCTCTTGAGATATTGCTGAAAGTGATGTAATTGATTCAAATACGTTTGAAATTCTTTCTGCTTCCTGAGACAATGACTCAATTTGCAAAATTAAAGTTTCCACTACATTTGATATTCTTTCAATGTTTTGGCTGTTTTTATTCACAACATCATTTAAAGTAGATTCACTCTTTGTAAGCTTTTCAAACTGTTGAGTTAAAGTGCTTGAAAGAGTTTCAATCTCTTCAACAAAAGTTTTAAGATTTTTATTGATTGTCTTTGCGAATGACATTGTGCTATCTGCAAGCTTTCTTATCTCATCTGCAACAACGGCAAATCCTACACCAACATTTCCAGCCCTTGCAGCTTCAATTGATGCATTGAGTGCAAGCATGTTAATCTGGTTTGAGATCTCTGCAACTGTTGATGTTATCTTCATAACCTCATTTGCCTCTTCAGAAAGTTTGCTGCCTTTTTGAACAATCTCAGAGAACTCTGTGCTAATTATGTTTATATCTTTTGCAGCCTCACTAATATCCTTTCCAGAATTATTTAGTGTTTGATTGACATCCGTCAAAATATCTTTTGTCTGAGTTTGCTGGGATACAATTTGTTTTAAATTTTCAATGTTTTCATTTAAAGTTGTTACAGCTTTTTCAATCTCTTCTGCCTGATGGACAGCACCTTGTGCAACATCATTTACGATACCAGAGACTGAATCTGAAAGACTTTTCATCTTGTCAGCAATCTCTTTTATATTTTTGGAGAAGTTATATATCTCGTCACTTCCACCCTTGAGCAAAAGCAAATCTTTTTTAACAGAAGATTTTGTGGTTGCCAACATTTTTGCAAAGTTTTCTAATTTGTCATTTGTCTTTATAATCAGTGAACCGCTAAAATCCAAGTTCTTGAGAGCGTTTAACTCATCATAAATAGGTTTTAGAGGTCTTAGTATAAAAAATGCAGCAACAAATGTTGTTACAAATGTGAGACCTGCCGTAAGAAGATGATTAGCATATTCAGATTTATTCGAATCAAGTATAAAGCTCAGAACAATTACAGCAATACTTGAGAATATAGAAATTTTAAACTCTAAGGATCTTATAAACCCTAAGCCTGCTATTATGTTAAAATAAGCTTTTTTGATCTTTCGATTTGTTTTTTCAAATCTAATCCTGATTTTTAAGTGATAAAATCCCTCTTCATCTTTGTACCTTTCAAGCTCTCCAAAATCCAGTTTTTCATTGAAAAATTCAGCACTTCCTTCAAGAAGACCAAGAAAATAATCATAAAATCCTCTTTTGGATATATATGTTATGTAGGCTTCATTTGGCGATATCTCTTCAAAAATTATTCTGGGTGGTTTTGCACCTTTTATCATTCTGGTAAGCTGGCTGTGGACATCATCCATGTATTCTAAAAAGCCTTTTAATGAGAGCCTTTGAAAATATGAAGGGAACCATTTACTAAAAGTTCTTATATTATTTTTACCAATCTCTCTCCACATCTGCGAAGGGGTGATGTTTGCCTTTTCGCACGCCTTTTCAATCATCTTGTGAACAAGCTCATCATCGATATCATCTGTGGGTGAAATTATCGCTGATTCGTCAAGTCCCATACCCTGCCTTGCATACTTTTTAATATCCTCTCCCCATATATTTCCAATTGTTTCAAGCCAGGTTAAAACAACAGTTCCTTTCAAGCTTTCATTTCCCCTTTCTAAAAAGTGCGATATATTAAAATAATACCACAAAAAATGAAAAAGAGCACAACTTTTATGTGCTCTTTTCAATTCTTCTCTTTGCTTCGCTTTCAATTAGCCTATCTAAGAATATAGATTTTTCAAACACTTCTTTTCGTGCGATAATACCTTTGTCAACCAAAACTTCAATCAGCGAGGTTATCATCAAAGTAGTCTTATAGTCAACCTCTTTGAGTTGTGAAATTTGAGATAAAATATCAATTGACCCTTTCATTTAACCTCAATACCTCTCCCTCTATTTAAAAATTTTAATTGCTATCATTTTGATTATTGGCTAAAATGTAATTAGCTATACATTTGGTTGATTTGGGGGTATGTTGAAATGAACTATTTATGGCTAATATTCGGACTTTTATCAGCTCTGTTTGCTTCTCTTGTTGCAATATTTGGAAAGATTGGTCTAAAAGGCATTGATACGAACGTTGCAACAGCTATAAGAGCTGTGATTATGGCACTTTTTTTAATCGTTGTAGTTGCGTTCCAGGGGAGACTAAACAAGGTTGGGGAGATCTTAACTGATAAAAAGGCTATTTTGTTTATTGTGTTAAGTGGTGTTGCAGGAGCTATGTCATGGCTTTTCTATTTTCTGGCTCTTAAAAATGGAAAGGTTCAGCAGGTTGCGCCAATCGACAGGCTTTCGGTTGTGTTTGCAATTGTACTTGCTGCTATTTTTCTTGGTGAGAAGATTTCATTTTACACAGCAATTGGAGTGCTGCTAATTGCCGCAGGCTCTATATTTGTTGCGCTGGGATAAAAGATTATTCAATATAATATCATTTTACAGATTTTAGAGAACAAGCTTTGAGACTTTTAAGAGGGGAAAGACAACATTATGAAAACCTGCTTTATAGTCAACACTTCTTTGGAAAAGGGACTTCCTATTTATCTCAAAAGTGTAGGATACAACCGGTCTCAAGAACATATTATTCGAAAGAATGGGCATCCGGATTTTCATTATCTTCACACCGCACACGGTAGTGGAGTTTTGATTGTTGATGGGAAGGAATACATTGTTGATGAGTCTGTGGCATTTTTCTTGTGGCCAGGTGTTCCTCATGAATATTATGCTTTATCTTCCGGATGGTCAACAGTGTGGCTTACTTTCAATGGACCTGCCTCTGAGATGATATTAAAAACCATGGGAATAAAACCTTTTGAAATATTTAAACTCTCAAGCAAGCAGTATTTGGAAGGCATTTTAGAAGCTATTTCAAATAAAGCATCATTTTACAATTATATTGTGTCAATTGAGTGTTCACAGCTCATTTATAGCTTCATCCTTCACATGGCATTAAATCTGCAAAATAAAATTGAGAGAAATTTTGAGAGCAACTATTTAAAGCTACTCCCAATCTTGAAATATATTGAAGAAAATTATTCCAAGAACATCACCTTAGATGAGCTTTCAAAGCTGATTGGTCTTTCACCACAGCATCTTTGTTCAGTTTTCAAAAAGACTTTTCAAACAACCCCTTACGAGTACTTGATAAGAATTAGAATTCAGAAAGCAAAAGAACTTTTGATAAAAAACCCGATGGTTCAAATAAAAGAAGTGTGTTATGATGTTGGATTCAAAAATCCAAGTTATTTTTGCTATATGTTCAAAAAGCTGGAGGGGATAACTCCGATGCAATTCAAAAGGCTTTTTGGATAAAAATTTTTTAAAGGCAACATAACATTTGGAAAAGTGAAGCGTTATATAAAATAGAGCTTAAAAACAATAAAAAAGATGCTATGTAGGAGGGGATATAATTGAAAATAAAAAACAAAAAAATTATGGCTGGGGGTTTGGCAAGTTTACTATTACTATCAACTTTTTTGGTATTTTTCACATTTAAAGTTGATGCATCATCAGCATCTTCTCAACCAAAAACAGAGATTACTGTAAAAGGACAGGCATCAGTGTATGTAGAACCTGACATAGCCATTTTGACATTTGGAGTTTTGAGTGAAGATGTCAGTGCAGATGTTGCATATTCTCAGACCTCAGCAAAGATTAACAAAACTATTGAAGCAGTAAAAAGACTTGGAATTGACTCAAAGGATATAAAGACGCTAAGGATAAATGTTTATCCAAAATATTCTTACAACAAAGATGACGGTACCTCAAAGATAGTTGGATTTTATGCCTCAACTGATTTAACAATAACTGTAAGAAATCTTTTTATTGTTGGCAAAGTAATTGATATTGCATTTAAAAACGGTGTAAATACATTCAGCAATTTAACATTTGATATATCAAACTCATCACCTTATTACAATCAAGCATTATCAAAAGCACTCGAAAATGCAAAACAAAAGGCAGCAACAATTGCAAAAGGACTTGGCATAAGCCTTGGCAAGCCAAAATCTGTTACTGAGAATAGCTATGTGAACACTCCTCCTATTGTCTACTACAAGGCAGAAGCTATGACTTCTTCAACATCAACCCAAATTCAGCCTGGAACAATTGAGATAAAGGCAGAGGTAACATTGGTATATTAAGATTTTCTAAAATATATGTAAAAAGGCGGCAAGTACAAAACTGCCGCCTTTTCAAGTAGTTTTAAGAGCTTTAGAGATTTCTGTTTATAAAGTTTACAAAGTCACTTTTAGGTCTTGCACCGATAATCTTGTCAACTGCCTTGCCGTTTTTGAACAGCATTATTGTCGGAATGCTCATAATCCTAAAAGCATATGCTATGTCACCATAATCGTCAACATTGAGCTTTGCGAATTTTACTTTTCCTGCATATTCCTGAGCAAGCTCTTCTATAACGGGTGCAACCATTCTACACGGGCCACACCACGCTGCCCAGAAATCAACAACAACAGGAATATCTGATTGCAAGACCTCTCTTTCAAAATTTTCACTTGTCAAAGTTACAATGTTATCTGCCATCTTAATCACATCTCCTTTCAATTTTTATATATACCCATTTTTGTTTATTTGATAAACCTTAATAAGGTTTCAATCAGCTCATCAATGCTTTTTTCATTTTCAGTATTTTTGTACTCAGCAATGCATGATTTTGAATACTTTTCAAGTATGATTGCACCCACCTTGTTGAGTGCAGCTTTTACAGCTGCAATCTGTGTCAAAACATCGTTGCAAGGCTTATCATTTTCAATCATCTTCTGGATACCCTTAATCTGTCCTTCAATCTTTCGAAGTCTCAAGAGTAGATTTTCTTTTTCCTTGCTCAGTTCATCCACTTTCAAACCCTCCCTATACCATATACCCCTATCACTTATTTATTATACCCTCTTTTTTTATTTTGTCAACATGATTTTAAAAGTAATTTTTGAAAAAAGATTTTTCTAATAAACATTAGATTTTAGGAGATAATTAAAGATATAATCTATTTTGTTCGGAAAAATAGGCAATATTATTAAAATTTGAGCTAAAACTGTCGAAAATAAACTTCATTAAAAATTGACAAGTATTCACAAAATGATATAATCTAAAATCAAGGAAGGTCAAAGTAAAACAAATCAGGGTATAAAGTCAAAGTCTCATGTCGTCTGTGGGATTCCAGCGGTTTTGTGGGTAAGGTATAAGTAAAAGTGGCAGTGGGAAAAATAATTTTAGCTACAAACTAAATATTTTTTGAGAAGGGGGGATTGAAATGGCTATAAAGCCAGTGTTTGTAAGCACATATCCTCCGAGAGAATGTGGCATTGCCACTTTTACACAGGATTTGGTAAATGCAATTGAAAAATATAATGATGTAAGACGTTGTTATATAATTGCTCTGAGCAAAGACAAGCATATTTATGACAATAGAGTGCTATATGATATTAATCAGGATAAATTTTCAAATTATGTAAAAGCAGCTAATCTTGTTAATATGTCGGACATTGATGTTGTGGTAATTGAGCATGAGTATGGGATATTTGGCGGGGAGGATGGAGATTATATAATCCCATTTGTGAAGCTTATCAAAAAACCAATCATTACAACATTCCACACAGTTTTGAAAAATCCAACTGCAAAACAATTTGAGGTACTGAAAAAGTTGGCGGATGCAAGTTTCAAGGTCATTACAATGGCTAAAACCACCAAGGATATTCTCATGGAAGTGTATGACATAGAAGAAGAAAAGATTGAAATTGTTCACCATGGTGTACCATATATGGAACTTGAAGATAGAGAGACTTTGAAAGAAAAGTATGGATTAAAAGGTAGAAAAGTGATATCCACGTTTGGACTTATTAGCCCTGGCAAGGGTTTAGAGTATGCAATTGAAGCAATGAACAAGGTACGAAAAGAATTTCCAGAGGCTGTGTATCTGATTTTAGGTCAAACACATCCAAATATCAAAAGAATAAAAGGTGAAGAATATAGAGAAAAACTTATGAATATGGTAAAAGAATTAAAGTTAGAAAACAACGTCCAGTTTGTTGATAAATATCTAACAAAAGTAGAAATAATGGAGTATTTGCGCCTGAGCGATATTTACCTGACTCCTTACATAGGGAGGGAGCAGGCAGTATCAGGTACGCTCGCATATGCTATCGGTTCTGGCAAGGCTATAGTTTCGACACCATACACCTATGCTCAAGAGATGCTTTCAGATGGCAGAGGTGTTCTTGTAGAGTTTGAAGATGCACAGTCCATTGCAGAAGGTATTTTAATGCTTTTGAGAGATGAGAATCTCAGAAAAGAGATCGAAAGAAAAACCTTAGAGATTGGAAAAGACATGTACTGGCACAATGTTGCAAAGAGAATTATAGATATATTCTATGATGTTGTTGAAATAAACAAGAAGGTTGGGGTGATAGCATGAAAAGAGGAATAAAGCGTCTTGCCCTTCCTTCTTTGAACACAAAACATCTTTTTAGAATGACAGACTCAACGGGAATTTTGCAGCACGCTAAATTCTCAGTCCCAAACTACAAAGAAGGATATACAACTGATGACAATGCAAGAGCGTTGATTGTTGCCTTGAGGCTGTATGAAAAGACAGGAGACAAATCTTACCTTGACCTTGTTTACAGATACATGGCATTTCTATATAATGCTTATACTGAAGATGGCTTTTTCAGAAATTTTATGAATTATTCAAGGGTGTTTCTGGACGAAAAAGGCACGGAAGATTGTTTTGCAAGGTCTTTGATTGCTCTTTCGTATGTTTACAGTTCTGAGGTACTTGATAGCTCTATTAAGGAACTTGCATATGTAATGTTAAAACGCTCACTCAGAAATGTTTTGCACCTCAGCTATCCAATTAGCATTGCATATGCAGTAGTTGCACTTTCGATATTGCACGACATAAAAGAGTTTTCAAGCGAAGCAAAGATGTACTTAGAAGCATTTTCTGAAAAACTTTTAAACTTTTACCATAAACACTCAGACGAGAACTGGAAATGGTTTTCTGACAAGCTCACATATGCCAATGCAATAATTCCCTATGCTTTGTTTAGGTCTTTTGCAGTTACAGAAAAAGAAAAGTATTTAAAGGTTGCAAAAGAAGCTCTTGATTTTTTGTCTGGTATTTTATTTGAAAATGGAATTCTAAGAGTTATAGGAAACAGGGGATGGTACGAAAAAGGTAAAAGTCGTCCTTATTTTGATGAGCAACCAATTGATGCATGTGATTGTGTGATTGCCTATACTGAGGCTTATAAAATCACTGAAGAAAAAGAATACAAGGAAAAAGCTCTCAAAGCTTTCAAGTGGTTTTTAGGTGAAAATATTCACAAAACGCCTCTGTATGATGAAAAAACAGGAGGATGTAGAGACGGTATAGAAGAGGATGGCATTAATCAGAACCAAGGTGCAGAGTCTACCATTTGCTACCTCTTAGCACGGCTTTTCATTGAAGAGCTTGTTAAAAGTGAGGAAAAGAACAAAGAGGTTGTGTAAGTTTCTCACAACCTCTTTTTTTCTTCTAATTTTTTAAAAATTGGTGTATTTTGATTTTCTATGGTTGTTTTGAGATCGCTTTGACTATCTTCTTTGCTAAGATTCAAATAGTTTTGCAGTGTTTCAGTTATTCTTTCAATATCACTTGGCTTTTTCATTTCTTTTATTTATGCCAGAAAGTGTTTGATATTATTATTGACAAAAATTATAATTGTTATTAGAAAGAAAAAGATAAATTTTGGGGAGAAAGGTTTTAGTGATTTCAAAGCGAATTGAAGAAATCATAAATCTTTTGGATAGGTGCAATACTCTTGCTGATATAGGATGTGACCACGGGTATGTTGCGGTAGAAGCTATCAAAAGAGAAATTGCAAATAAAGTCTTTGCAGTTGACATCAATTTTCATCCTCTTTTGAAAGCAAAAGAGCTTTCTAAGAAAGAAAATGTAGATGATAAAATAGAGTTTTTGCTTGGCAACGGATTTGACCCAATTGAAGAAGAAGTTGATGAAGCTGTTATAGCAGGAATGGGAGCGGAAAACATATGTAGTATTTTATCTGAAGCAAAAGATAGAATATCTAATACTACTTTGATATTACAGCCAATGAAAGATATTGAACTTTTGCGAAAATGGTTGTTTGAAAATGGTTTTGACATATTGAAAGAAAAGGTTGTAAAAGATAAAAACAGATTTTATGTTATTATAAAATCCACCTTCTTGCCGGATAAAATTTCTTTTACAGACAAAGATATTTACATTGGAAGATACATTATTGACAGAACAGAAGAAGGTTATGAATTTCTTTTGAAAATTAAGGAGAAAATGCAAAAAATATTTAAGATGAAAACAATAAATTTTTTGGACACCTCGCATGAAGAAAAGATTTTAACTATGCTTGAGGAGGAATTGAAAAAGTGGTAAGTGTTCAGGAAATAGTTTCTTTTCTAGAGACCTATTTTCCCAAGAAGCTTTCATACGAATGGGATAACTGCGGTCTTCAGGTTGGAAGTTTTTCAGACAAGGTAGATTCGATTTTAGTCTGTATTGATATAACCGAAGAGGTTATAAAAGAAGCATTAGAAGTTGGGGCAAAGTTTATAATTTCTCATCATCCTCTTATTTTTCAGGGAATTAAAAGCATAAAAGATGACACACCAGAAGGAAAGATTATTATAGATGCCATCAAGAACGGCATAAATATATACTCTGCTCACACCAGTGCAGATGTCTCAAAACACGGTATAAACCACTGGCTTGCCAAACTCTTAGGGCTTGAAAACATTGAAGGTTTGAGCATAGAACAAAAAAATGGGTATTATAAAGTTGTTGTGTATGTGCCTGTAGATTATGCTGAAAATGTTTTAGAGGCTATGGCAAATGAAGGTGCAGGTTTTGTTGGAAAATATAGTCACTGCTTTTTTGCAGTTGAAGGTGAAGGTACATTCAAGCCTCACGAAGGTGCAAATCCTTTTTTAGGTCAAGTAGGAAAGATAGAGAAGGTTAAAGAGGTGAAGCTTGAGAGTATAGTACCTGAGGATAAGCTCAAAAATGTGATAAAATCGATGTTAAAAGCTCATCCTTATGAAGAGGTCGCATATGACATATACAGGCTTGAAAATGAAATATCATATGAAAGTTTAGGAGTTGTTGGTAAAAGAGAAGTTTTAGCAAAAGAGCTTATTTTGGAGCTGAAAAAAAAGCTAAATCTTGACTTTGTAAGAGCAAGTATTCAAAAAGATGTTTTTAAAAAGATAGCCATTGTCAGTGGTTCTGGTAAGGACCTTATAAAAGATGCATATTTCAAGGGTGCAGACTGTCTTATCACAGGGGAAGTTGGTCATCACGGGATTTTGCTGGCAAAGTCGCTATCCATGAGCATAATAGAGCTTGGTCATTATGAGAGTGAGAAGGTATTTGTGGATATAGTTTACAACCTTTTTGAGGACTTTAAGAAAAAAGATGAGCTGAAGATACACAAGTCCAAAATCAAAACCAGCTTTACAAATATTTACTAAATTTAAATTTCAAAATTGTGCACAAAGAGGGTGAAAAAGGCACATGAGCGAGTTTATAAAAAAGAGAATAAGAGAACTTGTTGATCTTATCAATTATCATGATTATAAATACTATGTTGAAGATAATCCGGAGATAAGCGACTATGAATATGATATGTTATATCGTGAGCTTGTTGAGCTTGAAAAGCAATACCCTGAATATGTTTTACCTGATTCTCCCACTCAAAGGGTTGGTGGAAAGGTAAAAGAAGGGTTTAAAGAGGTAGTACATCGGGTGCCTCTTCTTTCGCTTTCAAATGTGTTCAATGAGGGGGAACTTTACGATTTTGACAGAAGACTAAAGGAACTTCTTGGGACGCTTGATTTTGACTATGTTGTTGAATACAAGATTGATGGGCTATCTGTTGCGCTTGAGTATGAAAATGGTCTTTTTGTCAGAGGTGCAACCCGTGGTGATGGGAATATAGGCGAGGATGTGACAGAAAACTTAAAGACTATAAGGTCTATTCCGCTTAGGCTAAAAGAAGACGTCTCCATCGTTGTGCGTGGAGAAGTTTTCATGCCAAAGGATGAGTTTATAAAGCTCAACCAGGAAAGGGAAGAGAATGAAGAGCCTCTTTTTGCAAATCCACGAAATGCAGCGGCAGGGTCGCTTCGTCAGCTTGACCCAAAAATAACAGCCCAAAGAAAGCTTGATATATTTGTCTTCAATGTTCAGTGGTGTGAAAAAGAGCTTGAAACACATGCAGAGGCGCTTGAGTTTTTAAGACATCTGGGATTTAAAGTTTCACCTGATTATGTTGTTTGCAGAGATATTAAAGAAGCATTTGAAGCTATAAAGAAGATTGAAGAAAAAAGGGACTTACTTCCTTTTGAGATAGACGGTGCTGTTGTGAAACTGAACCAGCTAAGACTGCGAGATGTTGCAGGAGAAACAGCAAAATCACCCAGATGGGCTGTTGCTTATAAATTCCCTCCAGAGAAAAAAGAGACAAAGCTTTTGGATATTGAGGTCAATGTGGGACGCACAGGTATTCTAACACCAACCGCAATTTTGGAGCCTGTAAGAATTTCAGGCTCTGTTGTCTCAAGAGCCACTCTTCATAACATGGATTATATAAGACAAAAAGATATTAGGATTGGCGATACTGTTATAGTACAAAAAGCTGCAGAGATTATACCTGAGGTTGTTGAAGTTGTGTTTTCAAAGCGAACAGGACAAGAGAAAATTTTTGAGATGCCCAAAAAATGTCCTGTTTGTGGAGCAGATGTTATAAAATTTGAAGATGAGGTTGCTTACAGGTGCACAGGTGTTGAATGCCCTGCTAAAAGTTACAGGTTAATTTTGCACTTTGTTTCACGCGATGCAATGGACATCGCTGGCATGGGCGAAATGATTGTAAAAACCTTGTTTGAAAGAGGTCTTATAAAGACTCCTGCTGATATTTATTATTTGAAGTTTGAAGACTTGGTAAATTTAGAGCGTTTTGGTGTAAAGTCAACAAATAATTTGTTGAAAGCTATACAGGCATCTAAAAACAGACCGTTAGACAGGCTAATATATGCGCTTGGAATAAGGCACATTGGGCAAAAAGCTGCAAAGACTCTTGCTGAGCATATATCGTCTATAGATGACCTTTTTACTATAACAGAAGAGCAGCTTTTAAGTCTTCCTGACTTTGGTGAAAAGATGGCAAAAAGCGTTGTGACATTTTTCAAGCAGGAACAGACAAGACATCTAATAGAAAGGCTAAAAGCAGCTGGTGTAAATACTGTTTCTGAAAAGAAAGCAAAATCAGATATTTTAAAAGGCTACACATTTGTTTTGACAGGAGCTTTGTCAAAGTATAGTAGAAATGAAGCGAAAGAGATTTTAGAAAGTCTTGGTGCAAAGGTGACAGAAAGTGTTTCTAAAAAGACAACAGCTGTGATTGTAGGTCAGGACCCAGGAAGCAAATATACAAAGGCTCAGCAGCTTGGTGTGAAGATTTTGAACGAAGAGGATTTTGAAAAGTTAGTTAAAGCTTCATCCCGCGAGGAAGTAGAAAAGATGTTGATGGAGTGAGTTCGTTTGCCAAACACAAAAAGAAAAAGGATAAACAGGCTCAGGTTTATAATAAATGTCTTTGTAAAACATGGTTTTGGTTATATCTTTAGCAGCACACCGCTTGTAAAATTTAAAAGGTTTTCTGATAACAAGGCAAACAGGGGACAGAGGCTCAAAAATGCTTTAGAGGAACTTGGAACAACTTTTATAAAGATGGGGCAACTTCTTGCAAACAGACCTGACCTTGTGCCTGAGGATATTATAGCAGAGCTGAAAAATCTTCAGGAAAAGGTAAAACCATTTTCCTTTGATGAAGCAAAGAATATTTTAGTCAGAAACGATATTTTTGATAAGTTTGAGTATATAGAAAAAGAGCCAATTGCAACAGCTTCGATTGGTCAGGTGCACATAGGTTATTTAAATGGCAAAAAGGTTGCTGTAAAAATACGAAGACCTAATGTTGACTATGAGGTTAAGACTGATATAGAGATATTAAAAAGAATAAGCGCGATTTTAGATAAATATTCACCAGTAAGGAATATTGTGAGTTTTTCGGCTATAGTTAATGAAGTTGCAAATGTGCTTTTAAAAGAGATAGATTTCAGGTTTGAACAAAACAACATAAAAAAACTTAGGAGAGCTCTTTCAGCCAAGGAAGTTATTATTCCTGACATATATGAGGAGCTTTGCTCTGAAGAGGTGCTTATTACAAGTTTTGTTGAGGCAAAGACATTAGGTACTATAGAGGTTGAGAAAATTCCCTTGATAGAGAGAATGAAACTTGGTAAAAAACTTGTAAATCTGTATCTTTCGCAGATATTTGAGCTGGGAGTATTTCATGCAGACCCTCATCCAGGTAATATTTTAATTACAGACAATTTTGAAATTGCTTTTGTGGATTTTGGGATGGTAGGATATCTCAGTAGGCAGGATAGAGAAAATCTTTCTAATTTACTTTTGGGAATAGTTCTGAATGATAAAAAAAGGACATTAAAGGCTTTTAAAGAGCTTGGAATAATTCAAAAAGGCATTGATGCCAACAAATTTTACAATGATATTGAAAGTATTGTTAATCACTATATAAACCAGCCCATCAGTTTTAAGGTAGCAGATGTGTTCAATGATGTGTTTAAGCTTACGTTTAGGTATAAGCTAAAAATTCCGCAGCAGTTTGTTCTGTTTGGCAGGACGCTCAGCCTTCTTGAGAATGACATTGCTCTTTTGAAAGTTGATTTAAGCATTTTAGAAGCGATTTTGCCCTATGTAAACAGGCTTGTGTTCAAAAATAGGCTTTCCAAACTCAGCGTTGCTAATTTGTTTAACATCTTGTCATCTTACTTTAGTTTACTTGAGTTTTTGCCCAAAAAGACAGAGACAATATTAGAAAAACTTGAAGAGGACGAACTTACAGTTAATATTGAGATAAAAAATATAGAAAAAATTTTACATCAAATGGAAAGGCTCGCAAACAAAGTTTCGCTTGCAGTGATTCTTCTTTCGGTAAGTATAATAATTGCAGGTATGACGGTTGGAGGTTTGCTTTCTCCAGCCTTGTATAAAACAATTTTATCAGCATGGTATTTATGGGCTTTAAGATTGGGTATATTAATATTGATTATTCTTATTATCATTATGCTTGTTATGATTATAAGGAAAGAAAAATGATATTTATGGAGGTGTAAAAAATGAAAGATTTATTAGAAAAGATTATCAACATCGGGCTTGGAGTTTTTGCCATCTCAAAAGAGAAAGTAGAAAAATTTGTGAATGAGCTTGCTGAAAAAGGTGAGATTAGCAAAAATGAAGTGCAGGAAATGGTAAATAAGATTTTAGAAAAGGGTGAGGAGCAGAAAAGGGAGCTGAACGATTATATTGCAAAACAGGTTGAGAACATTTTAAACAAGATGAACCTTGCAACAAAATCAGAAATTATATCAGAGGAGAGAATAAGAGAAATAATAAGAGAAGAACTTTCAAAGCAAAAGAATGAGTAGAAAAATCACATCATTTTTTTTTTGACATTTACACAAAAAAGATTTATAATAAAATTAAAACATACTATTTCGATTGGAATTGGAGGTATATTAATGATTCATAACAGTATTTTAGAACTGATTGGTAAAACGCCTCTGGTAAGACTAAATAAGCTTTCAAAAGATCTTGATGCAGAGATAGTGGCAAAAGTAGAATATTTTAATCCGGGAGGAAGTGTAAAAGATAGAATTGGACTTGCTATGATCGAAGATGCTGAAAAGAGGGGGTTAATAAACAAAGATACAGTTATAATTGAGCCAACAAGTGGCAATACAGGTATTGCTCTTGCTATGGTTTGTGCTGTTAAAGGGTATAAGCTTATTCTAACAATGCCAGAGACAATGAGCATTGAAAGAAGAAAACTTCTAAGAGCATACGGTGCCCAGATAGTTTTGACACCCGGGGAAAAAGGCATGAAAGGCGCAATTGAAAAGGCTTTTGAGATTTATAGTTCAACTCCTAATGCATTTATGCCACAGCAGTTTGAAAACCCTTCAAACCCTGAAATTCACAGAAAAACAACCGCACTTGAAATTTGGAATGATACAAATGGTAATGTTGACATATTTGTTGCTGGGGTTGGCACAGGTGGAACAGTCACAGGAGTAGGTGAGGTTTTGAAAGAGAAAAAGCCGTCTGTTAAGATTGTGGCAGTTGAACCTTTTGATTCTGCAGTTTTATCAGGAGAAACTCCGCGTCCTCATAAAATACAGGGAATTGGGGCGGGATTTGTTCCAAAGGTATTGAATACGAAAATATATGATCAAATAATAAAGGTAAAATCTGAAGATGCGTATGAGATGTCGAGATATTTAGCAAGAGAAGAAGGTATTTTAGTTGGAATATCATCTGGTGCAGCACTCTATGCTGCTGTTGAAGTTGCCAGAAAACAAGAAAATAAGAAAAAGATGATTGTTGTTCTTCTTCCAGACACTGGAGAGAGGTATTTGTCTACTGATTTGTTTGATGTTGGGATATAATAGAAATTAAGGCTCTATGCCTCCTTAGACTGACATAGAGCCTTTTTCATTTTCTTCTTTCCATTTTTTGTATGCGATCTTTGCTATACCGCCTGCAATATGGGTTTTTTCGCTGTTTTCTGAGTTTTCTAATTTCATTTGAGCATATTCAGGTTTGCTTTGCAAGATTGTCTTTGCTGTTTGGCTGCTTATTCCTAAAAACTCAGCAATTTCGTCTGCTGATTTGTTTTCTTCGTTATGAAGATAAATCACAAATATTGCTTCCATCAATGATGCAAGCCATGTAAGTCTCTTATATTCAACAAGTTTTTTAGGACCACCTAAGATGTCTATAGCAATCATAAATATTTCTTTTATCACCTTATCCATATCTTGTTTTAAAAGCTCAATTTTTTTCATGGCTTGCACCCCCTCCTGTATAATCTTTTAGTTTTTTTCGTTTAAATTCGAATTTGTAATACTTGTAAGAGGATATAAAACCTTTATAAGTCCTGTTTGTTCTATTTCAAAGACATATGTTTTTGAATCGTGACCACACATTCTGCAGCCATCAACCCTCAAAAGACGTATAACCTCGCCAATTGGTTTTTTGAAAGTAGAGCTGTCAAACTTGTTCATGATAACCTGTTTTGAAAATACAATTGTACCATCTACAATGTGGCTCACAGCATATCCGCCTGCCGCCTCAGCTGACAGGTGTTCTTGTCCACTTCTCTTCTGTGAAATCATAAGGGTGGTAAGTTTTTTTGATTTCAAAAAGTTATAAATTGTTCTTACGATCTCTCGAGCATAGATTTCCTTTGATTCAAAAAATCCAGTAATAGAGTCAATAACCACATTTTTTATGTTAAACTTTGATGCAGCATTATCAATAGTCTTTATAAAATTGTTTATGTTTCCACGTATGTTAAAGTCTCTTGTAACATCAAGTATATAGATGTTTTCTTCCACTTTAGATTTGTCGATATTCATTGCATTTGCACGAAATAACAGTGATGAATACAAAAACTCAGCAGGTGTCTCAACAGTAACATACAATACATTATTTCCCTCATTTGCCTGCGTAACTGCAAACTGTTCAGCAAAAAGGCTTTTACCTGTGTCTGCAACACCACTTACGTTTATGACCGAGTACGCAGGAATCCCACCGAGTGGTTTTATCACAGGCTTTTCCTGGTCTTTTGAAAACTCAAGCTTGTAAAATAACTTGTCTATCCCTTCAACTCCTGTCTTTACACCAAAAAGTTCAGGTGCATTTTTTGATAGGTCTTTGAGCTTCACAGCATCTTGTAGAATAGTTGTCTCTTGAGTTTTTGGAGCTGCTGTATCTTGAGTTTTCTGAGCTGTGGTTTCTTTTGCTGCCACTTTATTGCACCTGGTCAACCAAACTGTGCAAAATTGCACAAGTTTGGCGGCTGGGGTATTTATATTCCGCCTTTCAGGCTTTCCCAGCCCCAGCAGGCGGTTTTTGGGAAAGCCATAGCCCCTGTCCCAAGAAACAGGAACTCGCGCCTTTATAGGTCTTTCCCACTTGCCCTGAAACTAAAAGTGATTTCAGGACAGACATGTCACGCAGGACTCTGTCAGGGGAGAGTGGCGTTACCACCGCTACCTTGAGAACTCGCCAGAGATTGTGGTTTTCGCCACGACTACCTGTACTTGTTCCATCCAGTGGTACAGATAGCCTCTCTGCCTCACTCTCAAGGCTTTGTAAAAACTTTATCACTCTACCTATCTCTCTGAGTTGCTTTTTCCTAACGTATGTGTTCTTAACTACCTTCCTTACGTACTCCTTCAGTTCCTCCAGTTCGTTTACATCAAGTCTACTGAGAAACATCATATATTTGTGCGGTATCCTTTCTCTCAAGCCAAGCCCTCTTCGGGCTATCACATATGCAGCTGCCACGTCCTTGCTCACCATAAACTGCGGTGCATACTTTAACATCCCTATCACAGAAGTATATGCAGGGTTTACCTCTATAACCTCTATCCCTTCTCGCTTTGCTAAAAGTTTTACCTTCTCCAAAAGTAACCTGTACCCAAAGTAGTGCCTTATTCGTCTTGATCTTCTACCTGAAAAATCTCCTCTTCTTCCCCTGTCTTTTATGCTAAGGCTCTCAATCACTATGGCTTTTTGCTTCTCTTTCGCCATCTGTACTATCATGTGTGCATACTGCCACCTGTAGTACTCCCTCTTGCTTGAACTCCCACTTTCAAGCTCTGGCATTGGTATTCTGCCATATTCTAGAAGCTGACCACTGCTGTCTGTTTCTGCCCATGCTATATGTTTTGGATATGCGTTCGTATCTATCCCTATAACGCCGTTTGATTTTGTTATCTCAGACTTTGGAAAAATCTCTTCAACGGTGAAGTAGGCATATACTACACTGTTTTTGAGTTTCAGCTCAACAGAATAGGGTTCTCCCAAAGTGCTTATCGCCTGCAGCAGTTGATTTCTGTCTGTGTACGTTCCACCCTTTACTTTCCATCCAGGCTTTATCGTCGTATATACATACTCCTTTTCTCCCACGTTAATTCTGAGTTTTGTTAAGGAACCATCTATACTCAATCCTTGTGTTGAGATTCCCCTTCTTACTCCTGTCTCCCCTTGAGTACAGATTCCCTTTCCTCTTCTCCTGCCACTTAAGTTGAAGTTTCCTGTACGCTTTACCATTTATATGCCTCTTTTGGAGTTTTTCAAAAAGTTCTCTACCACCAAAAATAACCTTTTTAGGACTTTCTCCTCTTTCTTTGCATGAGGTCAAAATGCTTTTTGCTTTCATTATTGCATCATCAACGTATCGAGAATTCAGATTGAAAATTCCCTGCAGCTTCCTTTTGAGTTCATTCCTCTTATGTCCTTCTAATAGCCTCTTGTATGCATACCTCATACAAGAGGACCATCTTCTCATAAGGTCTAATACTCTTTGCTTATCTTCACTGCCCTCAAAGATTAGCTTGGTTTGAACTGTTATCATGTCTTTTATTAGCACCTCTTTGCCCATAAATCCTTGCTGCAAAAGATGTATACTGCCGCTATTAAATCCTCTGCCAGTTCCTTCTTTTATATCTTCTTCATTTTCTCTACCGTTTAACACTACAAGTTCTACCCCAAAATTCTCCATGAAAAACTTAAGATATTCAAATCCAAACCTTGCAAGTCTGTCAGGATAGTCTATTACAACTTTTGCAACTTCTCCTCTTTTGATTTTGTTCAAAAGTTTTAATAACCCTCTCCTGTTTTCATTTTACTTTGCTGGCTATTTCAGATATAACCTCAATACTGCCAACCTTGAGACTCTGCGTATTCCTCAAGTCTTCTGAGCTGGTTTTTAAGGTACTCTTCTTGCTTTTTAGTGGAGAGTTTTGCATACAAAACAACGGTTGGTTTTGGTTTTTCTTCTATCATGCCAAGTAGTTTTTTACGTCTTCTTTTTTGTACCTTCTCCTTCCCTTAGGTAGCTTGAGAGGTATTATTAACCCTTCCTTTTCCCAGTTTAGGAAATAGCCTTCGGCTGATGCCATACATCTCTTTAACTTTTTGCCTTGTTATTTTCAACTGTTGTGACCTCCTTTCTTTCTTTAAAGGAGGACCGTACCACCTTCCAATATTAAATATTATTACAAATTAATACTTTGTCAAGGTCAGAAAAAGTCAAATTTTTTAAAATTTTTTTGATTTTTTCGGACATTTGCTCTTTAATTTGGGCTTTTTCTTCTGAAAACTATTATTTGCTCTTTTTCTTAATTTCTGAAATACAAAACTATTGTTGTTGATCTGAAGGATTTTTTGTTATAAAATGTTATTGTTATAAATATTCAAGTTTGGTTTATAAACAATGAGAGGTGGAGTTTTGTGCTGTGGATTAAAAACGTCATAGCAAATCTGATATTTTTGATATTATATTTTTCTGTTATGACAGGGCTCAAAATATATATTGTGTCAAGGTATGAAAAAAGTGTGGAGAAAGAGAAGGAAGCAACTAAGTTAAACACATTTTTAATAAGATCAATATTTTTGGTTAATTTAATATTTGGTGTAGCTGGTAGTATATTTATTATAGTATTAAATTCCAATAAATTTACTTTTTCCAGGCACTTTTATTTATTCATAATCTATTTTATTGAAATCTTTATAATTTCAATCTTTTTTGCAACCTCTATTCAAGCTAAAATTTTAAATCAAAAGTTAAAAAATGCATTTTTTCTGCGACAAATTGTGTCTGGATTTTTGGGTTTAGTTTTGATGTTTGGTATAATCTTTTTGCCTATTGTTCAAATTTCGAGGACAGGGGATATCAAATATTTATATTTTTTGTCTGTTGCCATTTTTGTCGGTAATTACTTATTTTACTTAGTAATTTTTAATCTGCAGTATCCGAAAAGAAAACTCAAAGAAAATGAAGGGAAGATAATAAAAGATACTTTAAAAAAATTTGAAATTGAATCAATCGAGGTAGAAGTTCTTGATACACTTGGTCAAAAGTTTGCAAATCTTTTTGCAGCAGGTTTGTTCAAACAAAAGCTTTTGGTAACCTCATATGCTTTAGAAAACCTAAAGGAAGAAGAGATTAAAGCAGCTGTAGTTCACGAAATTGGTCATATTAAAGCAAAACATGGACGAAAAATTCTATTTGGTTGGTTTGTTGCAATACTTTATTACTTAAGTTTTGTGTTTGGTCTTGAAAGCATTGCTAATTATTTTGTTTCAAATTGTGAGTTTTATAATTTCATACAAATAGTAGTTTTTTTAGTTGGAACCATTCAATTCTTGTTTTTACCCAGCTTTATTAGCCGAACTGCCGAAATAGAAGCTGATTTGTTTGTTTTGAAAAGTGGTATAAAAAGAGAAGAGTATGAAAGTGCTCTAAAAACTTTGTATGCTATCAATTACATAAAAGGTGATATTTCGAATGCTTTAGAAAAAGTTCAGTCACACCCTTCGCTCAAAAATAGGATTAAGATATTAGCTGAAGCTGAAAACAAATTGAAAAGGGAAGATGAGTACAAATTAAACAAAATTTGTAATAACTTAACAGCAGCCTGTGCATTATTTGCCACTGTTTATCTTATCTTTGGTGTTATTTTATCCTAATAAGATGTTAAAAGTTGGTTACAAGATACTGAAAAGATAAAAATAAAACAAAGAAAAGGTTTAGCTTAACAAATACAGTTCTCTGTTTATGAAATAGTTTGTGTGTGTTGATAGGAATTGATCAAAATATAAAAATCAGCGGGAATATTGATTGACAAAATAGTTAATAAAAATAAAAGTTTCAGAGATAACTCTTAGCATATTTGCTCTTTTGAAAAAACTGTTTAAATGAGGAGCTGATTTAATGCCTACGCTAAAGAAGCTAATGTGTTTAGCGACAGCAGCTGTCCTTATTTTTGCTTTAATGGTTGGGTGCACAACTGAACAATTCCAATTGGATAAAGAAACTGAAATTTCAAAAAAGCCAATGTTAGAAAAGAAGAATGGTATTTCTTCACTGCCAAATACACCAGAACAAAGTTACAAAGAAAGTCTCATAAATAGCCATGGTAAAACGATAGGGGAAAGAATAAAAGTACCAAAAGAATATGAAAGAGTTGAAGTTCCAAGAGGATCTTTTGCTGAGTTTTTAAGGAATCTACCTCTCAAACCCCATGGCGCAAAGGTGAAGTACTATAATGGTGAAGAAAAACCAAACAACGTATATGTTGCAGTAATTGACATGGATGTTGGCACAAGAGATTTGCAGCAATGTGCAGACGCTGTTATAAGGCTCTATTCAGAGTATCTTTATAAGAACAAGCAATATGACAAAATTCATTTTAACTTCACAAATGGCTTTAGAGCTGATTTTAGAAAGTGGATGCAGGGTTATAGAATCAAAGTTGAAGTGAATAAAGCTTATTGGGTAAAGAAGACTGGATACTGTGATGATTATGCGTGCTTTAGAAAGTATCTTGACATGGTATTTGCATATGCTGGAACACTATCACTTTCTCAGGAAATGCAAAAAATACCTCTGAGTGATTTGCAAATTGGAGATGTATTTTTAAAAGGGAGCGACCCTGGACATTGCGCTGTGGTAGTTGATATGGCTCAAAATCCAAAAACAGGCGAAAAGATATTCCTGCTTGCTCAAAGTTACATGCCAGCCCAAGACATTCACATCTTAAAGAATCCAGCAAGTGATGATGACAATCCCTGGTATTCAATAAACTTTGGTGATATTTTAATAACACCAGAGTGGCAGTTTACAAGAGATCAGGTATATAGGTTTGAGGAGTAGAAAAAGAAGGAAATCTTTCAGAGACTTTGTTCAGCGAATTTTATTAGTAGCTATAGGAATATAAGAGAGAGGATGTAAGCAATATATTAGCAGAATAGGATGAGTTCAAGACAAATAATATGAAGCAAAAAAAGCAGAAGCGATAGTAGAGTTATCAAGCTTGAAGTATAAAGGCGAATTTAAGAGAAGCATATTTAAAAGAGATTTGTAGCAAGGAAAACAAAGAAGAAAAAATATTACAAGAAATTATGAGAAAAAATATTAATAAGAAGACAAAAAGCAGAAAGCAAGGAATAAAGTTTTAATTTTAACAAGTTAAATAAAGTTAGTTTGACATTTGTAATGTTAATAGTCTTAGGGATTGAAGATTGCTTGAAAATAAATACAGTTTTTTTAAATAAAAGAATTCCCTGCGGACTCTTGATATTATTGCGTTAAATCCTCATATTGACATGTTGTCCAGGTATAGTATATAATTAAAACAAATTTTACATATAAGATATAAAAAATTAAGATGAGTAAGTTAAAAGTGCTTCAAAAATTGCTTCAAGAAATGCCTGATAAAAGTGAAATACTTTATTTGCTTGGGCTTGAATATGCGGAAAATGGTGAGAGTGCTGCTGCTATGAATTATTTTATAGCAGCGTTGAAGAGGTGTGATGAGAAAGAACTTGAGCTTTTAATTGTAGATGCTATGAGTAGTGTTGTTAAAAAAGAGAAGGTTCCACAAATGGATTTAAAAGAGAATTCTGAAATTTCCGATATGCAAGAAGAAAATAAGATGGTGAAAATTGAAGAGTATTCAAATTTTCCAAAAGAGTACTTAGAAGTAGGTCATGAAGTTGAAGCAAATGATGAGTTTGATGAAGATAAGGAAATTATGAAAGAAAAGGGATATAAAGAAGCTAACAAGGAAGAATTGGTAGAGGAATTTGAAGATGGCGAGGAAGCAAACGATAATGATAAATATTTAGGAAATATTATTGATTTTCAAGTTTTTAAAACCAAAAAAGAAATAAATAAATTTGTAAAAGAAAGGGAAGAAAAAGTTACTTTTAGTGATATTGGCGGCTATGAAGAGTTAAAAAATATGCTAACTATAAGAATTATAAAACCTCTTTTTAATCCATCTATTTTCCAAAAATTTAGAAAAAAAATAGGTGGGGGTATTCTCTTTTATGGACCACCAGGCTGTGGAAAGACCTTTTTTGCACGGGCTTTAGCAGGTGAGTGTAATTTGCATTTTTTAGCTGTTAACATTTCTGATATACTTGATCCGTATATTGGGCAAAGCGAAAAAAACTTAAAAGAAGTTTTTGAGTATGCTCGCATTCACAAACCGTGTGTACTTTTCTTTGATGAAGTTGATACATTTGGCTATAGCAGAATAAAACAAAGGCAAGAGTCCTTCCGAGTACTCACAGATGAATTACTATTGCAGATGGACGGTTTCAAATCTGAAAATGAAGGAATACTTGTTATTGGTGCTACTAATACTCCATGGGATTTAGATATGGCTTTATTAAGACAAGGAAGATTTGACAGGTTGATATTTGTTCCACCTCCTGATTTAGAAGCTCGAAAAGAAATTTTTAGAGTAAAGTTGATTGGAAGACCTGTAGATGGTGAGATAAATTACGATTTATTAGCGCAAAGGACTTCTTTCTTCTCGGGAGCGGATATCGAAAATGTAGTAGAAACTGCTGCAGAAACGATTATAGATGACATATTGAATGGAGGAAAAGAAAGAGGAATAACAACTGAAGATTTGCTCAAAGCAATTGAAAATGTTAAGCCTTCGACTATTGAATGGCTGCGCATAATGAAAAACTATATTACTTTTGCAAACGAAGATGGAAGGTTTGATGATGTTGCAAAGTTTATTAGTAAATACTGCAAACATTTATAAATTTAGGTGGTGAGAAGAGATGGAAGGTAACAAGGAACTTTTTGAACCTATATTAGAAGATTATGAGGCTAAAAGAATTTATAAGTCTCAAAACTTTTGGTGGGTAGCTATTTTTGCGGGTATTATACCTTTAGCAGCTGTTTGTATTGGAAACTTAAAAACAATGGGTGTCAGCAAGAAAATAATTAATGTGTTTATATTATTAGCTATTTTATTCTATGCCGCTGAAGCTTGTGTTATTACTTATGAAACAATTACATCAGTAAGAGAAAGAAATACTAAACAGTACGTTGAAAACTTCAGGAAACGGTTAAAGCAATCAAATGAGATTGCGAATGAAAAAGGAAATGATATTAAATCTTACAAGAAAATTATAGTAAGATTGTTAAATGTACTGTATTTGCTTTTTTATAAAATCTTAGAAAGAAAACAGATTGTATATTATAATGCTGTAAAATAGGTTGTTGAATAAAAGAGATAACCATATTAGACAGATACAGTAATGGGTAAAAAAATCCCCCTTGTGATATAATTTTAATTTGTAAAGACCAAACCAACACACAAGGGGGAATAAAGAAATGTCTAAAATTATTAAAGCACAAAATGAAAAATTTTTAAAGCTCCTTTGCATAATAAAAAAGATTGCAGAAACTACAGTCCAAAGAAGGAAAAACAGTAAAAGAGGCAGACCAAGGAAATTTAGTTTGTTTCAAATAATAGCTTGTTTAGTTTACAAGGTCAAAAGAGGAATAGCAAGTTTTAGGGAATTAGAATACAGAATAAATCAAGATACAGAGTTCAAAAAGAGCATAGGATTAGAAAAAAGTCCAGATTATTCATACATAGCAAAATTAGCAGCAAAAATAGAAGAGGATTTATTGCAAGCTATCCGAGACGTGTTAATAGCAGAAATTAATCCAGATGTATCCATAACAATAGTAGATTCAACACCTTTGAGAAGTTCAAAGCAAGACAAAGAAGCAAAGATAGGAATACATGTTACTATAGGTTTTTACAAAGGATATAAATTACATCTTTTGTGTACAGGGAAAGAAGAAGTGATTCCACTTTTCTGGATTTTAACTACAGCAAACAAACATGACTCTACTCAAGAAGAACTTTTGTACAGGGCATGGAATTACAATTCGAAGATATTATTAGCGGATGCAGGATATGACTGTAACAGATGGTTTGATATTGCAAATAGACTTGAAATAAAATTTGTAGCAGGGGTAAATAGAAGGAATATGAGAAATGAGGAAAACGTAAAAAATAGATTTAGGGCAGAGAATATAAAATTTTTAGGTACAGAAGAAGGTAAGAAGTTATATAAACTCAGGATGAAAATAGAAAAACTTTTTAGCAAGTTGAAAGGTGAGTATAACCTTGAGAATATTAGGTTAAGAGGATTTAAAAGTTACAAAAGGCATACCGATTGGATACTAATTACTTTTTTGTTTGAACAGTTTCTCAGAAAATTAGAAGGCAAAAAATTTTCTTTTGCTTATGAATGGAATCAATAATTATTATCTTTTTATTACTCTATTGGCAATAATTTTTATTCAACAAGCTATGCTGTAAAAAATAATTTTTACAAGTCAATGGCGACTGTTGTGTTTATAGGAATTATAATACAATTAGGCATAGCATTAGCTATAGGAGCAGTAGCTGTTAAATTAGTATGGGGGTTATGAGATGTGTGGAGAGAACTCGTCTTACATTATTTAGAAAGTGGAAATTATAAAAAGGCACGTGAAGTTATTCAAAACATTTTACAAGAAGACCCTTTTAATGCAGAAGCATATATTCAGCTTTCAGCTATAGAATTGAAATCTAATAATTTGAAGAAAGCAGAAGATTATGTTAAAGAAGCTCTGAAAATTGATTCTAATAATAAAGTTGCATGGGCTGTTTTAGGGCAAATTTATCACCATCAAAAAGATTATTCTCAGGCTGAAAGGTGTTATTTGCAAGCTTTAAAGATAGATAATGTTTATGTAGAAGTCTTAGCTTGTTACAGTGAACTTTTGATTGAAACAGGTTTTATTGAAAAGGGCTTAGAGATTTTACAATATGCCAAGTCTTTGGAACCTACGAATGATTTAGTCTTAGAAAATGAATTTTTTATAAATCTTTACAATAGAAATTTTGAAAAGGCTAACAAGACAATTAAAAAAATGTTTACTTCTTTAGGTAAAATCAGCAGTATATATAAGTTATTAATTTTGCTTGAAGTCAGTAGAGGAAACTTCAAAAAGGCGTATAATTATGCTAAGCTTGCTTGGCAAGAATATCCAAATAACCAAGATATGCTTATGGTTTTGGAGTATTTGAAAATGCTAAATTCGCCTTTGCTTTGCTTCAACCGCCTTTTCTATAAGTTGCCATATGAATTATTTTATATCTTATTTTTAGGTGGTTTTTTGTTATTAAGTTTAATGAAAATGTATATACTGGTTGCTATTTGGGCTATTGCATTTGGCTTTATTTATATGATGGTATTAGTAATGCCGATTATATATAAATTTGGGAAAATTACTAAAAAACTTTTACAAGATTGTTTTACAAAGGAAAATATTAATGTTAACTCCGCGTTTTACATATGACTAACAAGATAAGCATACCAAAGTACATTTTCTTGTCATATTTGTGTTTTCAACAGGTGCAGAGATTCATCTTTTGGATGTGCAAAGTACGCAACTTTACCTAAGCACTATTCATAACTTAAGAATACTCCAGTAATAATCTCTTAACACAAGATTTTCAACTTTGAGGAATATACTACAAGTATTACCATAATTAAAAATAGAAATAATTTAGACTGTATTTCAATTGACGGGGAACAAAAAAATTTGAATTAACACTTCATCTGCTAATTTAAAAAAGAAACAGAGGTAAGAGAGACTTATTGATAGATAGACTATGTTTAGAACGGGAAAAGATATTGGGAAATATCCAAGGCTAAATCAATAGTAATGGTTATTTAAAAGGATTTGGAGAGCAATAGAGTCTGAGAGCAACTCATAGATTAAAATTTTGTTCGATGTTCAAAGAAGTTTTTTAAGTTGTTCTTGCCTGAGTCTAATGTTTTCAAGAGTCACAGACAAAGCTAAGCTATTTGATACAGCTAAAGGAACAATGGACAAGGGTTAGTAAAGCTTCGGAAGGTTATTTCAAATTATTTCAATAGTATTGAAAGAGGTTGTTGAATAAAAGAAATAACCATATAAAGTAAACATAGTAACAAATGAAAAAAAGCCCCTTGTGTTATAATTTAATTTAAGAGAAAACAACCACAAAACACAAGGGGGGAAAAATATACTCATGAATATTAAAGCACAAAATAAGAAATTTTTAAAGCTACTTTTTGTAGTGAAAAAGGTTGCTGAAGCTCTGACAAGGGGAATAAAGCACAATAGAAGAGGACGCCCAAGGAAATTTAATTTGTTTCAAATAATAGCTTGTCTGGTTTACAAAGTTAAGAAGGGGATAAAGAGTTTTAGAGAATTAGAATATCGAATAAATCAAGACACAGAGTTTAAGCAAGTAGTAGGTATAGAAGAAAGTCCGGACTATTCATATTTTGCGAAGTTGTCAAGGAAAATAGAAGAAGAATACATGCAAGATATAAGAGAGATACTAATAGCTGAAATAGAACCTGATATTGGTATAGCGATAGTAGATTCTACACCTTTGAGAAGTGCCAAAAATGATTCAGAGGCAAAAATAGGTATACATATTACAATAGGATTTTACAGGGGATACAAATTACATCTTTTGTGCACAGGTAAAGAAGAAGTAATACCACTTTTCTGGATTTTAACAGGGGCAAATGAACATGACTCAAGACAAGAAGAGCTTTTGGCAAGAAGCATGGGGCTTTGGCTGTGAGATTGTATTAGCAGATGCGGGATACGATTGTAGTAGATGGTTTAATATAGCAAATGAGCTTAAAGTTAAATTTGTTGCTGGGATAAACAAAAGAAACATGAAAGATAAAAACAATGTTAAGAATGTTTTTAGAAGAAATAACATAAGATTTTTAGAAACTGAAGAGGGCAAAAAGCTATACAAGCATAGAACAAAGATTGAAAGACTATTTAGTAAATTAAAAGGTGAATATAATCTTGAGAATGTAAGGCTCAGGGGGTTTAAGAATTATAAAAGGTATATTGATTGGATACTAATTACTTTTCTGTTTGAGCAACTTCTCAGAAAAGTAGAAGGTAAGAAGTTTTCTTTCACATATGAATGGAATCAATAACTTTTGTTTATTTTATGTATTGTTGGTAATAATTTTTATTCAACAACCTAGTATTGAAAATTAAAAAGATTCTAAATTGCAATATTAAATACAATACTTTTTTAGATGGAACTGGAAATTGAAAATTGATTTGCAAATTAGAAAATGTAAATGATAAAATTATAATAAAACCAAATCATTGATTTTCAATAAATTAGATATTTAATAGAGGTAGGTGGAATTATCTGATGATTACTATAAACAGAGAAAAGTGTGTAAACTGCTATAAGTGTATACGTGTATGTCCTGTGCAATTTGCTAATGTTATTAATGGAGAATATATTGAACCAAACAACGATTTATGCATAAAGTGTGGAAGATGTATAAAACACTGTGATCATGGGGCAAGAGGATTTATAGATGATATTTCTTTGCTTAAAGAGATATTAGCTTCTGGTGTAAAACCTATTGCAGTTGTTGCTCCTTCTGCAAGAGCAAATTTCAAAATAGGAAAACTTATAAATACTCTGAGAGAAATTGGATTTAAAGAAGTTTATGATGTTTCTTTTGGCGCAGATATAACCACTTGGGCTTATATCAGGTACATTCAACGTTTTTCCAAAAAGAGTGTTATTGCTCAACCATGTCCTGCAGTTGTAAATTACATAGAAAAGCACATGCCTCAGCTTCTTAATTACTTGATTCCTGTTCAAAGTCCAATGATGTGTGTAAGCATTTATTTGAGAAAATATTTGAAAAAAAGTGAACCAATAGTTTTTATTTCTCCATGTATTGCTAAAAAAGACGAGATAGCAAGATTTCCTGATATTGTCCAGTTGAATGTAACGTATGTTTCTTTAATAGAAGAATTTGGTGATATATACAAAAAGGCAAATGATACAGGAAAATTTGATTATTTTGAAGGATATTTAGGAAAACTTTTTAGTAGACCAGGCGGATTAAAAGAAAATGTCCATGCATATTTTAAAGATGCGAAAGTAAAACAGATCGAGGGCGATATAATATTTGAGTATTTTGAAAAGGACTATTTGAATACTCCAGACAGTCAAAAACCTTTAATTGTTGACGTATTAAACTGCCATGAGGGGTGCAATAAGGGAACAGCTACCAAATTAGATATTCCTATCGATGTAATAGATTATGAATTTGATGTTATAAAGAAAAGGACGTATAATAAGCATAAAAGTAAAGTACTGTTTAGATTTTTTGATAAGAAACTTAAATTAGAAGACTTTATAACAACTTATCAAAACAAGAGTAAGTATTTAGAAAAACCTTCTGCTGCAGTGTTAGAAAATATCTATAATGAAATGCTAAAAACTACGCCAGAAAAAAGAAATTTAAATTGCTCAGCATGTGGATATGATTCTTGCGAAGAAATGGCTATTGCAATCTATTATGGATATAATAGAAAAGAAAATTGTGTAAATTACTTAAAAGATAAAGTATATCTTGAGAATGAGGAGTTATATTATAAAAATGTCCAAATTAATAAGTTATTTGACGAAATTCACAATACTCAAATTAAACTTGAAAAGTTGATAAAAGAAGTAGCACTTGCTACAGATGCTGTAGATAGGAGTATGCAAGATATAGCAGTAGGATATAGTGAAAATGCGAAAGAAATTGAGAATATATCTACCTTAGTTTCTGAACTATTGGATCAAATTAAGTTACTTGATAGTATTAGTAAAGATCTGTCTACGAAAATTGATGTTCTAAACAAAACAAACAATATCCTCCAGGATATTGGAAGTAGTATATCTCTTTACGCTTTGAATGCTTCTATTGAAGCTTCAAAAATAACTGAGTCAAAAGGCTTTTCTGTTATAGCTACAGAAATAAGAAAACTTGCAGATAGAATGAAAGTTGAAACATCTGTTGTAAAAAAAGAATTTGATACTATGATTAACTTAATGAACCAGATCCCTAATTTATCAGAAAAAATTTTAAATGCAATTGAAAGTATAAACAGTTCTTTGGTAAATGAGAGTGCACTAATTGAGGAGTTAACGGCAAAAAGTGAGGAGATTTCAGCTGAAATTTCACGGCTCAATGCATTGATTCAACAGGAAGGTATATTAGAAAAAAAGTATTCTACAGAACTTAATTTTTAAAGTTACAAAAAGTCTGAGCTTATAAATACAATAAAGACCTCATTTGGTGACATATCAAAAAAACTATAGGGGTTATGGCGCTAATTGCCGCCATTATTGCTCTTTTAATTGTGTATATTCTGTCTACTTTGACTCTCAATGAGAATAAGAAAAACATAGGGATTTTAAAAATGCTTGGATACAGGGAAGAGGAAATATTTTTAAGATAATTCTTGGTTTTAATTATGTCTATTTTTATAATATTAAATCCTTGCACACCAAACAAATGTATGGTATAATCAAATCAATAGTTAATTTTAAATCTGGAGTATGGTTTTGCAATGAGGACTCAAATTACTTTTTTTCGCCAAAAAGTTGTGCCCATAGTGAAATGGGCGGGTGGTAAAAGGCAGATAATAAAGAGTTTGCTTGAAAAGCTGCCAAGCCATTTTTCCACATATTTTGAGCCTTTTTTGGGTGGCGGAGCACTTTTGGTAGAGCTTTATAATAGAGGAATTTTAAAAAATGCTGTTGTTTCAGATATTAATCTTGAACTCATAAACCTTTACACTGCAGTTAAAAATTATCCAGATGAGGTAGTTTACTATATTAAAAATTTGGATTTTAAAAACACCGAAGACGATTACTATAAAGCAAGAGAACTTTACAATTCTATTAAGATAAAAAATCTGGATACAATTGAAAGTGAAAATTTACTCAAAGCAGTATTGTTACTTTATTTAAACAGGCACTGTTACAATGGGCTTTACAGGGTGAATTCAAAGGGCGAATTCAATGTTCCTTTTGGAAGATATAAAAATCCTAAAATGCCAACCAGTGAAGAAATATTTGCTTTTTCAGAAATGCTACAATCTGTTGAAATTTTACATGCAGACTTTGAAGAAGCGGTGAAGAAAGCTTCTGAGTTTGATTTTGTATATTTCGATCCTCCGTACATGCCTGTGTCCAAAACAGCTAATTTTACTGATTACACAGTTGCAGGTTTTTCAAAAGAGGAACAAGTAAGGTTGAAAAATGTTTGTGATAACCTGAGCAAAAAGGGTTGTTTTGTTATGATAAGCAACTCAGATTCAGAATTTATAAGAGATCTTTATAAGAGTTACAACCTTGAGGTAATAGAAGCAAAAAGGCTTATTAATTCAAGTGCAGGAAAGAGAACAGGTCATAAAGAAGTTATTATAACTAATTATTGAAAAGAAGGTGTTATTGTGTCACCCGGTGGAAGAGGTACTCGAACAGGGAAGGTTCATGAAAAATTAATTCAACAAGCATTGTTAGAAAATTACCCTGGTGCGTTTAAGGAACAAGTTGTGGTTGGCAATGATCTCTTTGGGAATAAGTATAAAGCTGATTTTGTTTTAAATGATGAGATAATTATAAGTGCTAAATGGCAGCAAACACGCGGGACAGCAGAGCAAAAAATAGTTTATGAGATAATCACCTTGGTTAAAATTTTAAAGGAAAATCCAAAGTATAAAAAAGCTTATATTATAATTAGTGGAACAGGATATACTAAGAAAGCAAAAGATTTTTATTTAAATCAAAAACATGTTGAGTATATAAAAGAGGGAAACTTGGTAGAAATAATATCTTTTGAAGATTTTGTCAAAAGATCAAATTTAAAATTGCTGTAAAAGTAGAGAGATATTAAAAAACTCAAAAGGGCTAAGTGCAAATCTGTCATTAGCCCTTTTCCATTTTAACTTGTGCTTCATACCAATCAACAAACTGCTTAGCTGTTCTTGCTGAACGGCCGTTGTAGTTCATTTCCCACTGCAGAGCAAGCCTGTGAAGCTTTTCTGTAATCTCAATTCCCCTTTTCTTTGCAATTTCATCAACAATTGCAAGGTATTCTTGCTGGGTTGGGGGCGGGTATGTGATCATTATTCCAAACCTGTCAGCAAGAGAAAGTTTTTCTTCTAAAGTATCTTTAACATGTACTTCATCATCAGAAAAATTGCTTCTGTCGCTAAACCTTTCTTTTACAAGATGTCTTCTATTTGAGGTTGCATATATAACAACGTTTTGAGGCATTGCCTCTAAAGACCCTTCTAAAATGGCTTTTAGTTTGGTATAATTTTCCTCAATGTCTTCAAAAGACAAATCGTCTACAAAGATTATAAACTTAAGCGGGACATCTCTTAAGATTCTTATTAATTTTGGAAAAGTGTAAGGCTGGTCTTTGAACACCTCAACAACTCTCAAACCCATGTGAGAAAACTCGTTCAAAAGCGCCTTTACAGTTGACGACTTTCCAGTTCCTCTGCTGCCATAAAGCAAAATATTGTTGACTTTTTGGCCATTTAAAAACGCCAAAGTGTTTTCAACAACAATCTTTTTCTGCCTTTCAATATTTACAAGGCTATCTAATCTTATTGGGTCTAAATTTTCAATGCCAATGAGTTTCTCGCCATCCCATGAAAAACCTTTGTATTTTGCAAAGATTCCAAAGCCATTTTGCTTGTGGAATTCTACAAGCTCCTCAATTAAACTGCTCCAAGGAGTTGTGTTTAAGAATTTTCCAATGAGATTTTTTGTAAAATTATCAACGGCAGTAGGCAAAAAAGCAATTGTACCTTTAAACTCTAAAAAACTTTCAGCTAAAAAGTTTGGTAAGGCAGTAGAATCTTTTAAATAATCTTTTATCTCTTTTGCAGAAAAGTTTGATATAAACTCAAGGCAGTCTAAATCACAAGCTGCAGCTTTTTTAAGACTCTCATTTATTGCTATATTGTTAACACTTTTTGCTGCTAATTTCGTAAAAGTATTTTCGCTAAAGAGAATTTTCTCAATAATGTATTCCTTTAAACTACAGCCCTTTCCAGCTTCTAAAAGATTGTAATAAACTGTGCTATAAAGATTTACAATTCTTGCAAGATCCTGATTTCCATCGTCAATGAAGAGGACAAGATTGTACAGCTTTTTAAAAACGCTATCATAAAGAAGGTTTCGATAGACTTTTAAGTTTTCAAAACACAGTCTGTAGAGCTTTATTTTCTCATTCATTGCTGACATATCTCCTTTGTGCTGAAATTAAATCTTTTGTAATAAAAGTTTAAATCAACTATTCTCTTTAGCTCTATATTTATTTTAGAACAACTAATGTCTTTTTGAAAGATTTTTCTTGAGTTGAGTTAATAATAATTTGGTATCCATAATATTGATGAAATAACTTGAATTTGATATAATATAAACAAATGAAATGGAAAAAGGAGTTGAAGATGGTTGATTAGAAAAAAGAGTAGGAGAAATTTTTTAGTAATGGCTCTTATATCTTTGAGTTTAATTTTGTTTTCTAATGTTTTAGCATCCGATATTTGGACAGAATGTGGCAAAAAAATAAAGAAAATTGAGCAGTCAAAAGATGGCAGAATAGTAGCAGTTGTAAACGGCGAAAAGATTTATAAAAAGGATTTAGAGATTGCGTATGCGTTAGAAGGAGCAAGCTATTTATATAAGAAAGAATTTTATCAAAAGCTTTCAAAGGAAGAAAAGATAAATTCAATAAAACCACCTGTACAAAAGACAAAAAAAGAAGTTTTAAATGAGATGATAGAAAATCTCCTTTTGCTTCAGGCTGCTAAAAAGGAAGGATATTTTATATCAGAGAAAGAAGCAAGAGACTACTATGAAAAAACAATGAAAACAATGCAGGATGTAATAAGTGGGAAAGTTTTAGGTAATGTGGAAAGTGCAAAGATTACAAATGATATGATTGAAAAGCTCGTCAAAGGATGGGGAATAACAAGAGAGGAGTACGATAAAAAAACTATTGAGCAAACGAGAAATATGCTTTCAATTCAGAAACTTTTGGATGCGAAATTTAAACAGTTCAAGGCTAAATCTAAGGATTTGGTAATTGGAGATTTCAGAAAGGAGTATATAAATTCATTGAAGAAAAAAGCTAAAATAACAATATACGAAAAGAATATTTAAAAATGGAGTTTATATAGAACAAGGCCACAGGCTTGCAAAAACCTGTGGTTTATATTTTTATATAGGTTGTTGAATAAAAATTATTACCAACAATACATAAAATGAACAAAAGTTATTGATTCCATTCATATGCGAAAGAAAACTTCTTACCTTCTACTTTTCTGAGAAGTTGCTCAAAGGGTCTGTAAATAATTTTGTGTATTTAAATTGAACCATCCCTCTTGGTAAGAAATCATTCAAGATAATCCTGTCTACCTTCTATTTTTTAGTATTACCATTTTAAAAATTTTTATGCATAAATTTTTTAAAAGCTGGACAAAATTTGATACTGGGATATATTGCTCTGATTTTTCTGGTTCTAATTTGTTTTAGATTGCTTCCATGGAAGCAATCTAAAAGCGAACTGAAGTTTGTTGTTAATTTATATATCCACTTAAACGTTCTGGATACATTATCAAAAGCTGATTTAATATTATATCCCAATTTCTGTACCTCTGTGTCCACTTTCTTACAACATTTTTTGTTGCAAGATAAAGCATCTTCTCTAACGCTGTATCGTTTGAAAATACTGATTTTTCTTTTGTCACTTTTCTAAATTGTCTATGAACTCCTTCTATGATGTTTGTTGTATAAATTATCTTCCTTATCTCTGGGGGAAACTTAAAAAACGAAGTCAGTAGCTCCCAATTGCTTTCCCAACTCCTGAACGCATAAGGATACTGTTTCCCCCATTTTTCTTTTACCTGATAAAAATTTTCCAGTGTTTCTTCTTCATTAGTTGCCTGATATACTTTTTTAAAATCCTTTGAAAATTCTTTTATATGCTTGTATGAAACATATTTGAATGAGTTGACTTGACTGATGAATAATACACCTTTGAATATCGCTTTTTGGGAACACTGCTTCTATTGCTTCTTTTAAACCAGTAAGACCATCAACACAAAACAGTAATACCTCTTCTACTCCTCTTGTTTTCAGGTCATTCAAAACACCCAACCAGAATTTAGAGCTTTCACTTTCTCCAATCCATATCCCTAAAACATCCTTATATCCCTCAATGTTAATTCCTAAAACAACGTAAGCAGCTTTGTTTACAATCCTGCCTTCATCTTTTATCTTGTAATGAATTGCATCCATAAAGATAAACGGATATATCTTTTCTAACGGTCTGTTTTGCCATTCTCTTATCTCTGGTATTATTTTTTCTGTAATTTTGCTTACCATCTCAGCAGATACTTCAATACCATAAATATCTTTAATTTGCTCATGAATGTCTCGTGTTGCTATTGCTCTGGAATATAAAGCTATTATTTTATCTTCAATTTCAGAGATATCTCTTTTATATTTGGGAATTATCTTGGGTTCAAATTCGCCTTCTCTGTCTCTTGGTATATCAATTTCCATCTCTCCAAATTTTGTTTTTACAGTCTTCTGAGTATATCCGTTTCGAGAGTTAGTAGTTTGTTTGTTTTTAACATCATACTTTTCATAACCCAGAGTTTCTTCAATCTCTGCTTCTAAAAAACTTTGAAGTACATCCTTAAACAAGTCTTTTAAGCTTTCGCAAATATCACCCACACTCTGAATATTGTTTTTTCTTATAAACTCTAAGAGCTGCTCTTTTGTTAAAACATTTTCCATAACAAAAAACCTCCTTCTTGGATATTTTTGTTTATATTCTGATTCTTACCAAGAAGGAGGTCTTTATACTTTACACAAAATTATTTATAGTCTCTGCTCAAACAGAAAAGTAATTAGTATCCAATCAATATACCTTTTATAATTCTTAAATCCCCTGAGCCTTACATTCTCAAGATTATATTCACCTTTTAATTTACTAAATAGTCTTTCAATCTTTGTTCTATGCTTGTATAGCTTTTTGCCCTCTTCAGTTTCTAAAAATCTTATGTTATTTCTTCTAAAAACATTCTTAACATTGTTTTTATTTTTCATGTTTCTTTTGTTTATCCCAGCAACAAATTTAACTTTAAGCTCATTTGCTATATTAAACCATCTGCTACAATCGTATCCCGCATCTGCTAATACAATCTCACAGCCAAAGCCCCATGCTTCTTGCCAAAAGCTCTTCTTGTCTTGAGTCATGTTCATTTGCCCCTGTTAAAATCCAGAAAAGTGGTATTACTTCTTCTTTACCTGTACACAAAAGATGTAATTTGTATCCCCTGTAAAATCATATTGTAATATGTATACCTATTTTTGCTTCTGAATCATTTTTGGCACTTCTCAAAGGTGTAGAATCTACTATCGCTATACCAATATCAGGTTCTATTTCAGCTATTAGTATCTCTCTTATATCTTGCATGTATTCTTCTTCTATTTTCCTTGACAACTTTGCAAAATATGAATAGTCCGGACTTTCTTCCATACCTATTGCTCTTTTAAACTCTGTGTCTTGATTTATTCGATATTCTAATTCTCTAAAACTCTTTATCCCCTTCTTAACTTTGTAAACCAGACAAGCTATTATTTGAAACAAATTAAATTTCCTTGGGCGTCCTCTTCTATTGTGCTTTATTCCCCTTGTCAGAGCTTCAGCAACCTTTTTCACTACAAAAAGTAGCTTTAAAAATTTCTTATTTTGTGCTTTAATATTCATGAGTATATCTTTTCCCCCTTGTGTTTTGTTGTGGTTTTCTCTTAAATTAAATTATAACACAAGGGGCTTTTTTTTCATTTGTTACTATGTTTACTTTATATGGTTATTTCTTTTATTCAACAACCTCTTTTTATAAATTCGCGTAAAATTTTTATTTACCTCACATGACCAATAAGTCATAATAATCTTGAGGTGAGGTTTATGCCCAAGCAAACATTTTTGAACCTTCCAGAAGAAAAAAGAAATTTTATAACAGATACATTAATAAAACATTTTTCACAAAAACCTTATCATGAGGTTGATATATCAGATATTGCTAAAGAGTGCAATGTTGCAAAGGGGAGCATGTATCAGTATTTTGAAAACAAAAAAGAGATGTATTTTTACTCTCTTCAGGTTTCCTATGATAGGTTTTTGAAACTGCTCGAAAAGTTAGACATGATACATATAAATATCTTTGACTATTACGAAAACTCGCTTGAAGGCATATGGCTTGCAATGAAAGAATTGAGAAACGAGTACATGCTTCTTGAGAGAGCATTTTTTTCGCATGATTCACCTTTTAAGCAGGAGATAAATGAAAAGTTTTTGAAACAGTCGAGAGAATTTCTTATTGAACTCATCAGGTATAATCAAGAAAAGGGTTTTATAAGAGAGGATATAGACCCACTATTGATTGGAATTTTCTTAGAAGGTGCAAGCTTTTACATGAAAAAGTTTATAATAGAACAGGCTCTGATTAAAACATCAACAACACTTGATCTTGATATAAGTTATTTTAAAGATGCTCTTTCTCAATTTATAAAACTTTTGAAAGAAGGAATAGCGAAAAAATGAATATTGAGGTATGACTTGACGGTCATATGACCAATGAGTCATAATATAGTATATCAAGATTAAAATTTAAGGAGATGTAGACTGTGTTTGTCAAGGTTGAGAATCTTTCGAAAATCTACAAGATGGGTAAGAATGAAATCAGGGCACTCAATGAAGTAAGTTTTGAGCTTGAAAAAGGGAAAATTTACACGGTTATAGGTCCTTCTGGGTCAGGTAAAACCACGCTTTTTAACATCCTTGGTGGGCTTGACAGGGCAGATAAAGGCAGAGTTTTTGTTGATGGCAAAGAGATAACTGCAATGGACCAAAAAAGGTTATCTGATTTCCGCCGTGACTATGTTGGATTTGTTTTTCAATTTTTTAACCTCATAAACGGACTTACGGTATATGAAAATGTGCTCTCAAGTGCACATCTTAGCAAAAATCCCTTGGATGTTGACATGGTATTAAAAATGGTGGATGTGTTTTCTGAAAAGGACAAATTTCCGTTTGAACTGTCTGGCGGACAGCAGCAAAGGGTGGCAATTGCAAGAGCAGTTGTTAAAAACCCTGCATTGATTTTGTGTGATGAGCCAACAGGTGCGCTTGACTATGACAGCAGCAAACTTGTGTTAAAACTTTTAGAAGATGTAAATCAGAAGTTTGGCACAACCATTTTGATAATTACACACAACCTTGCAATTTCTAAAATGGCAGATGTTACGTTGAGATTAAGGTCAGGCAGGCTTGTTGAATTTTCTGAAAATCCTCACAAGATCTCTGCTCAAGAGGTGACATGGTAATGGTAATCAAAAAAATTCCCATGCGAATAATGAAAAGAGAGTTTTTGCAATTCTTTTCTATAATAATGCTTGTTACACTTGCCACAATGACATATACACTCTTTGCTGTGTCAATGGAAGACATAGATATAAATTATAAGATGTTTAAAAAAGACTTCATCCAGGAAGATGGGTATTTTATAACATCACAAAAGATAGATGAGAAGCTTTTGAAAGAAAAGTTTGGTGTTGAACTTGAAGAGAGACTTTTTTATGAAATTCAGCAAGATGGGGTTACTTTAAGAGTATTTTCAATTTCAAATAAAATAAACAAACCATATGTAGAAGCGGGTAAAATGCCAAGGCAAGGCGAAGTTCTGCTTGACCCAAGCTTTTTTAAAACCCAGCAGTATCACACCTACGATGAAATAGTCATTTCAGGAAAGAAATTCAGAGTAAGTGGAGTAGGGTATCTTCCTGATTACATTTACATTATCAAAAATGACCAAGACCTTCTCCCAGACCCCAAACACTTTGGTGTTGTGTTGATGCTAAAAAGCGAGATGCAAAAACTATTTCCTGTGGTTCCTGTTCATTACTATAGCTATAAAGGAAAAGTTAACAATATTGAAAATTTCAAAAGCTTTATAAATTCTAATTGGAGACTTTTAAAGTTTGTTGAAAGAGACCAAAATCCAAGAATAATATACACAGAGATGAAACTTGAAAATGCAAAGAGAATGACATTGCCACTCAGTCTTTTTATAATTCTTGTATCCTCATTTATACTTTTTATTGTCATGCGAAGGGTAATAAACACTATGCATGCGGAAATTGGCACACTTTATTCCATGGGTTATACTCAGGAAGATGTGGTCAAAGTTTTCATGAGATTTCCACTTTATATTTGGTTTTTTGGTTCTGTTGCTGGCGTTTTGATAGGATTTTTTGAGGCATCTTCGTTTGCCCAGTTTTACAGGTCATACTTTACCTTACCAAAGATAAAAACAGTTTTACCTTGGCAGCATATATTTGTTGCAATGGTGCTACCAGCCATATTTATGTTTCTTTCAGGGTACCTTGCTCTTAAAAACTTTTTCAAGCTGACAATTGTAGAGATGCTTCATGGAATTGACGAAATAAAATTTGGCAAGCTTCCTACAATAAAGTTTTTTGATAGATTTGAATTTAAAACAAGGATTATGCTCAAATATGGCTGGAGACATATAGGAAGAGAGGTTATTTTGGCAGTTGGCATTATCTTTTCAACAATCCTTATGATGTATGGGATGACGGCAAAAGATTCAATCGTTGTTGCAATTGAAAGAACATATGAGAAGAATTTTAGGTACAATTATCTTTATTCTTTGAATTCTGTGTCCACACACCCTGAGATTAAACTCCAAAGCGCAGCTGAGCCATACAACCTTTTGTCTTTTGACATTGAAGGGACAAAGCTGAGTATTATGATTTACGGTGTGAAAAGTCACTCAAACATGATAAAGCTCTATGATGATAAAGGGAATGAAATCTCTGTGTCAAGTGAACTTATCATAACCAAACCTCTTGCAAGCAAACTCGGTATTGGCGAAGGAGATGAGATTAAACTAAAGAATGAATTTACAGGCAAAGAATATACTTTAAAAGTAAAAAAAGTAGCTAACCTTCCAGTCGGAAACAATGGGTACATGGAACTTGAAAGTTTTAATAAGCTTTTTGGATATAGAAATGGAGAGTATATTGGGATATTCTCAAAAGAGAAGATGGATATTCCTGAGAACTTGTTTTTTGAGAGTTATACTAAATCTGAGCTTATAAATACAATAAAGGCCTCAGCTGACGACCTTTCAAAGACTATTGGAGTTATAGCGCTAATTGCCGCTATTCTTGCGCTTTTAATTGTGTATGTTCTGTCTACTTTAACTCTCAATGAAAATAAGAAAAACATAGGGATTTTAAAAATGCTTGGATACAAGGAAGGAAATATTTTTAAGATGATTCTTGGCTTTAATTATGTTTCCTTAGTAACAGGGTTCATTATAGGTGTGCCTCTTTCTAAATTGACAATGGATAGTCTTATAAGTAGAGCCACAAAAAATATCGATTTTGCTATGAGCATTGATTTGAGCGTAAATAGCATTTTATCAACATTTGCAGTGTTAACTGTAGTGTTCCTGCTTTCAAGACTTTTGGCAAGACAAAAAATAGCAAAGGTAATGCCTGTTGAGATATTAAGACAGCAGGTTGATTAAAGTCAAAAGGGCTGACTCAAAAGAGAAAAGCGCAGCCCTTTTTGCTATCTCTTCGTATGTATATCCAGAGTATTTCAAAATTAGCAGCTCTCTTTGTTCCTCAGGCAGTTTTTCAAGTGTCATTTTGACCTGAAGTATTTCAATGTCATCTTGTGGGGTTTGAGAGCAAAGCAGGTATTTTTCTCCCATAGAAATTCTCTTTTGCGATTTTAAGTAGTTTATTGCAAAGTTTTTTGCAACAGTAATAAGCCATCCTTGGATATTATCCTCGCGAGGGGGATTTTTAATGAGCTTGTAAAAAACTTCTTGTGCAATGTCTTCTGCCTCTTTTGAAGTCTTCAACATGAATGTCAAGTAATTTAGCACCTTTTGATAGTATTTAGAGTAAATCTGCTCCAAATCCAGCGACCCAAAACCCCCTTTGTTTTTCGCTTTCTAATATTATAAACAATTTAAAAACAGGATTTGTGACATGTTTTAAAATAGTATTAAGAGATTTTTTAAAATTTCTGCATGCTAGTTTAGGGTGTATTTGGTATACTGCAAACTAAATCAGGATAAAAAATATTAGGAGAATTTTTGTAAAAGGAGGGCGAGATAATTGTGAAGATAAGCAAATCCATAAAAGAAGCAATATTAAATGGAGCAAAAATTGTCAAGGAACATTTCAGTGGGGAAGATGTTTATAGTGCTTTGCCCGAATCAGACAGGTTTGAAATTGAGTTTTGCATAGAAATAGAAAAAAGTGGTTATTTCAATCTATATTTGAATTATAAAATAGAAAAGTACACAAAAGCTGTCTATCTTGTAGATATAGATGGATTATGTCATGGCGATATTAGATTGCATACTGAATTGGATGAAGTTTCAAAAATGAAGATTGGAAGAACCTTCTTAGAAAAAGGTCCGAAAAGAATCAAAATTTATGGTGGCTGGGGAGTAGCTCGCATATATGCAATTGAACTTGAAGAAGATAAGTTGCAAAATTACAGTGCTCCTTCATTTGATCTTTCAAACAAAAATGCATCTGATAAATGCAAAAAATTGATGGAATATTTTTCAAAAATTTATGACAAAGCAATTGTTGCAGGCCAGCACACAAACACAGCAGCAGGACCAGAAATTGCATATTTAGAATATCAAACAGGCAAAAAACCAGCTCTTCGTGGTTTTGATTTTCTAAGCTATACAAGACACACCATTACTAATAATATGACCTACGATGCAATGTTTGAAGTAATTTTAAATAAAGGCTCTGTTGAAGAAGCAATTAAATGGCATAAGGAGTTAGGAGGAATTGTGACATTTTGCTGGCATTGGTTTTCTCCAATAGGAGGCAATGATAAGACTTTTTATACAAAAAACACCGATTTTGATATTGAGGTTGGTCTTTGCCCTAATACTGAAGAAAACAAGCTGCTAATGGAGGATATATATGAAATTGGCAAGTGGCTAAAAATCATGGCAGATGCAGATGTGCCTGTTATTTTCAGACCTCTTCATGAAGCAGATGGCAGGTGGTTTTGGTGGGGAGCAAAAGGGTTTAATGCTTACAAAAGGCTTTACTATCTTTTATATGATGTATACACTAATTACTTTAAGCTAAACAATCTTATATGGGTTTGGAATGCACCACATCCTGATTGGAGAATAGAAAAGGACTACTATGATATTGCAGGGGTTGATTTTTATGCCCCACCCCAAAACTATGGTCCTATTTCATTTTGGTATGATTATGTTTATGAGCTGACAGAAGCTAAAAAACCCATAGCTTTGACAGAAAACGGGCCAATCCCTGACCCTGAGGTCCTACAAAATACAAAAACTTATTGGCTTTGGTTTATGCCTTGGTGGGGTGGATTTACGGCTGATGGCAAGATAAATTCGTTTGAACATCTAAGAAAGGTTTATACCCACCCTTACGTAATAACACTTGATAAATTTGACTTATTTAGAAGATGAAAAAAATAAAAATTCAAGGCTGCCATTTGAAAAAGGTCATTTTATATGTTCTGAAGTGAACTGGCAGCCTTGGAATTTTGTTGTAACTGGGATTTTAAACTTTTGACCTTAAGTAGCTACTTTTCTAATACTAGAAAAGAAGGAGTTATTTACATTTTGAAAAATTCCCTCTATGTCAAAATCAGTTTTTAAGCTTTGTAAATTATATCCATAGTTTATATCTTGAAGTTTAAGACTGAAAACATCTTTTGCAAAAATCCATGGAATTTTATTCATGTAATCAGGGAAAGGTGAACATTGACTTGGGAGAATATCAATTCTTTTGCCAAATAGCGGTCTGTTTTTGCCAAAGCTGAGGTATATATCAATATTTTTAAGCGAAATATTTCGGATATTATTATCTTTGCCATAGATTAAGATCCCATTTTCTGAGTAAGCTTTTACATTTGAAATAGAAATATCTTCAATAAAATTACCGTCTTCAGGGGAAACAATTACAATTGGTTCACCTTTTCCCCACCATGTACCAGCAAATATTTTTGTTGTCATGATAACATTTGAAATTGTGACTGATTTGACATACCCATTTTTGCCGTTTGCGAATATTGCAATTCCTCTGTTTGAATTTAGGATGATAAGATTAGAAACAACCACATTCTTTACTTTGCTATCTAAATGTCCCATTCTCACAGCTGCTGAGCGTGTTTGCATAATACAGTTTGACACAATTATATTTTCACATGGTTTGTCCCAGTTTGTAATGCCAGATATAGCAACACAGTCATCACCGCATGTAAAGAAGCTATCTGTGAGTATTACATTTTCGCATGAGCAAAGATGTATACCGTCGCTGTTTGGGACTCTGAGGTTGTTCATAATCCTTATGTTGTGTACCTTGATGTATTTCGATGAATGGATGCATACTGTCCAGCAAGGTGAGTCAATAATAGAGACACCACTCAGGCTAATGTTTTCACAGTTATAAAAGAATATGGGTTGATTTGGTCTACAAATTGGCTTACATTCTGTCTCTTCAAACTGCTCTTTGTCAAGTTGAGATAGCTCTTCAAACTGATTAAATGCTCTTGAAAAATCCATAAAACTGCTTCCAGAAAGGTCAATTGTACCTTTTCCCTCAACTGCTATGTCCTTTTCATTCATCGCATACAAAAAGGAAGTAACCTCTCCCCATTCGTTATGGTAATAACCAATTTGGTAGTAATCTTCAATATTGTTGGTTGCTTTGATTACAGCACCTTCTTCTAAATATAGGGTTACATTAGATTTTAACCTTATAGGACGACTCAAGTAAATTCCAGCAGGTATAACTACAACTCCACCACCATTTTCAAAACAGATGTCAATAGCCTTTTGTATTGCCTCTGTACTGAAACTTACACCATCTGGTTTTGCTCCAAAGTCAGTTACAATTATTCTCAAGAGTTTACCTCCTATTACTTTAGGTTCATACATTTAAAATAACCTAAAAAATCACTAAAATCCTCTCAATAATTTTGAGAAAATGTTAGATTTTGATGGTTGCAAATAACAGTGATTGAATATATTGTAATAAACGAAAAAGAAGGGCATAAAGCCCTCCTTGCAATCCCTGTAGGGTTTGAGGAAAAACTTACTTTATCCACTCAACCACATTCCAGTTTCTTTCAGGTACTGTTTGAGGATAATTTTCAGTGTATCCTAAAGCAATTGCCCACAAAGGTTTGTATCCCTCAGGGATTTTGAGAAGTTTTATATAATCTTGTGCTTTTGGACTTGAAAAAAGTATCCCGACAAATCCTATCCAGCACGTTGCCAAACCGAGAGATTTTGCAGCAAGAAGGATGTTTTGGGTTGCAGCTGCACAGTCAACCTGGGCAGATTGACTATTTTCTTTTCCTGAAACGATTATAGCTATTGGAGCGTTGTGGAAAACGTTAAAATCTTCTTTTGATGCGAATTTTTTTAAGTTTTCATCAGAAGACTGGAGCATAATGTTTCTTATTTCTTGATTTATTTTGCTTAAAATATCAAGGTTTTGAACCACTGTAAAAAACCATGGCTGACCGTTTACAGCAGATGGAGCAAAGATTGCAGCTTCAAGTAAAAGTTTTATCTTTTCCTCTTCAACTTGAGTAGGTAAAAAACTTCTTACACTTCGACGCTCTTTAATTGCTTTTATTACTTCATTTTCAAAAACACTGCTCATTTTGCAAGCACTCTCCCTTCAAAAGAGTTTCAAAAAATTTAGTTTTCTAATTTCAAGACTCTAAAACTTGTTGGTTCTAACTTGATTTCATAGATATTTTCATTTTCTGATATTATAGAAACTTTAAGATCAGAAGCTTTTAAAGGATCAATAAGTTTTTTGTTTTTGTTCTTAATGTGTAAGTTTACCTTAGTTCTGTAAGGCAAGAAGGACTCTATTATGAAAGCGCCATTGCTGTATGCAAAAATGCCTATCTTTTCGCCAGCTTCAATGTAGAAATCAAAATTTTTCATAAATACCTTTCGAATTTCTGTCAATACCTCAGGTGGCCAGTTGTAAATGTCAGAATAATTTTCGGGTGTAGTCAAAGTATAAACAGTCCCTCTGCCATAAAAGTCTTTCATCAGGACAGGAAAGTTGTTTTCGCCTGAGATTGCGACAATCTCCTGCCATGACGCATTTGTCCTGTGTTCTAAAACAGGAATTAGCATTTCTTTTTTACCATATACATACTTTGAAAATGAACACACTTCTGTTTTAATGGCAAATAAGTTTGTAAAAACCTTTTTGTCTGTCACTCTCACAGAAGTTAAATCTTCAATTCCTCTTCCTTGCATGGCTTTTAAAAAACCAGAGGTCATTATTACGTCTTTTCCGGCTAAGAGATGATTTTTAAGCTTCTGCAGGATATCTTTGTCATTTGCACAGTCTGCTGTAATAAAAACAATATTACTGTTTTCAGGAAAATGTGGTGTAAGTTCAAAGGGTATTCCAACCATTCCTAAGTAGTCATAGATATGGTCTTCACCGTATGAATTAAATGGATGGTAAACAGGAATTCCTATAGGATTTTCAATATGTTTACAAATTTCATCAAGATGTTGAAGCTGCAGCCCAAGTGCTGGGACAAATACAGAGTTTCTCAGATGTGAGAAGTCAAACAAGGTGATTTCTTTAGCTTTGGCAAATACAGTTAAATTTGCTTGTTCAAGGTAGCTACCAATATTGTATATGCAATCTAAAGCGTCAAACCAGCCACCAAGATTTTTACCAGGTTTTAGATTTTCAAACCATCTCAAAAGTGAATAGCTTGCATACCTTGGAAGATGCTGCTGAGTGTGTACAGGGTCGCGAGTTTCTGTACCTGTGTAGACATAGTCAAATAGTTCTACCTGAGTTTGAGGGTTGTAACCTGTTTCTTGATACGACTCTATCCAATTTGGATATTTGATTATTAATTTTACATTTGGATTGACACTTTTTGCGGGTTTTATTATATACTCACTTGAAACTTTTGTCATTAAGTTTAACCTAAATTCACTCCAGCTAAGATTTCCTTTTGCTCTAATGCAAGATGGGCATGTGCAAGCAGTGAAGAAAAAGTCGTCTAAAATAATTTCATCAAACAAAGAAGCTGTATATTGAACAATTTCTTTTAGCTTTTCTAAATGCTTCTGGTTTGTATAGCAAAAGGTGTTAAAGATTCTATAATAATCAAGTTCCTCATTTCCAAATACCACAGTTGCAGTAATACCACCAGAAGTTTTGATGTTTTGTTCTTCAAAAAACTCCTTTATTTTGAGCATCTTTTCTTTTGAGAGGGTATTTGCACCTCTGTGCATTTCAAGGTATACCTTAGAGATGTCTAAATATCTTTGGAAGAATTCCAAATCTTTTTTAAACGCCTCAAACTCTACATTTTTCAAAAATCCAGCAGGACAGTATATTGCCAGTTTAAAGTTTTCGTATGCCATTTGTCAAAACCTTCCTTTCAATGTTCGAGTGAATCGATTACAAGAAATATTATACTACTTGAGATTCTTATTACAACCCTTTTGAATAAAATGAAAAGTAACATAATGCTGTATGGTATAATAATTCTCAAAATTTATCTTAAAGACCAGGTAGTTTTGAGATGAAGCTATATCAGGTAGATGCATTTACAGATAAGTTATTTCAGGATAACCCAGGGGAGGTTTGTATATTAGAAGATTCATCAGATGAAGAAACAATGCAAAATATTGCAATGGAGATGAACTTGTCTGAAGCGGCAAGGCAATTACCTTTTTCAAAACAGAAATAAAGGACTGCCCATAGCATCAGTTCAGGCAGTCCCTGGTCTCTTTTCTAATTTTTACAGCTTTCTCAAATGCTTCTTTTACAATATCTGCACAGCACTTTCCAGTAGGGTTATTTATCTCGCATTTACAATCTTTCATTGCACCTGTAATTTTACATACTTCACTGAGAGTTTTTGCTCCTTTTTTCAAAACTGCTTCCATTATGTCATCTTCTGTAACCTTGCCGCAATAGCACACGTACTTAGGATTTGCATCTTTTTTAAGCCAAATAGGTACCTTTAGCTGCTGCTTGTAAAAGAGTTTTTCGCCTTGGTAATATCCCACATCACACTCTGGGTTTGTACACAAGAAATAGTCATTGCTTCCTACTTGAGATAAATACTCATCTAAAACTATATGCTTTACAGTGAAATTCTTAACAAGCATTCCTTGGTGCTTGCAAATAGGGCAGGTTTGAGAGGAAGCTTTAATATAGCTGCTTTCACAGCATGAGCAGCTTGAAGTTGTACAGCAGTCCATATTTTTACTCCTCCTTCTTTAGCACTTTGAGAATTTCACCTATAAACATTCTATGATAATCTTTTGCAGGATAAAAATTGTCAATGCTTTTATCCAGAAAATTCTCAGGGATTATATCTTGAAAATAAATCTTTTTGCAAATCAAAACAAGATTAGCTTGCTCAAAAAACACTGTCTTGAACTCTTCATCTTCTTTGGGAGTAAGTCTTGCCATCTCAACCTTGTTAACATTTTTACCAGAGTATTTGCCGCAGATTTCAAGAGCTGACCTATACTCCATGCCGAAAAATGAGAGTGTAAAAAATTCATTTTCTTCAACAAACTTTCTTGTAAACCTCTGAGGTCTTATTACACAAGAAACAACAGGCCTTTCCCAAATATAGCCCAGGCTTCCCCAGCTTGCAGTCATTGTGTTAAAGGAATTGATATTTCCTGCTGTAATAAGCATCCAATCTCGTCCAATTAAGGTAAAAGGGTTAAACTTGAGTTCTTCAATTTTGATTGTTTTGTGTATCATTAAAGAAATCACCTCGTTAAAAATTTTAAGCTTCTTAGAGCTTGCATTATTATCTTAAATTAAAATATACGACAATAAATTTTAATTTTCAAATCATTTTGGTTGAAAAATTTAACACATAAAGATGTTCCTAAATTTAAAGACTATAAGAATAAACTTTTAGACAGAAATAAGCTGGTTGAATGTTTGTAGTTAAGAGTGGCTTCAAATATTCTTCTTGACCCAGAAAGAAAAATCTGTTATTATATAATTGAAAATGATTTTCAATTAACACAAAATATCAATTACAAGTTGTTTTCAAAAAACAGGTAGTTTTATATGAAATAACATGAGAGGTGATCAGCTTTGACGCTTGATATGATTTCAAAAGGTCAAGAAGTTGTGATAAAGAGTATAAAGAGCAAAAATGCACGCGTGTATGCTTTGAGATTTGGTATAAATGAAGGAAGCAAAGTAAAATGTGTAGCTAAAATAAATAATGGTCCCATTATTCTCAGGAAAAATCACCAAGAGATTGCAATAGGAAACGGTCTTGCTAAGCAAATTGAAGTTGAGACTCAAAAGTAGAAAGGGGTTAGATAGATTTGAACTGTCACTGTGTTCAAGAGATGCTAAATATTCCAGATAACAAGGAGGTAATAGCACTTGTTGGGAATCCTAATGTTGGGAAGTCAGTTATTTTCAATAAACTGACAGGAAGATATGTAGAAGTTTCAAATTATCCCAGCACAACTGTAGATGTTAATTATGGTTTTTACAAGGATTATGTTATTGTCGATACACCAGGCGTTTATGGAATTTCTTCTTTCAATGATGAAGAGATTGTAACGCGTGATATTGTGCTAAATACTCAGAAGATTATAAATGTAGTCGACAGTGTACATCTTGATAGAGATTTATTTTTAACGCAGCAACTCATTGACTATCAAAAAGAAGTAATAGTAGTACTTAACATGTTTGATGAGATTGAAAAAAATGATATCAAGATTGATATAGAAAAGCTAAAAGATATACTTGGTGTTGAAGTGATAGCCACATCGGCAAGCAGGGGAGAGGGTATTGACAAGTTAAAAGAGGCTATAGATAAAAATCTTTTTAAAAAAGGCAAGTCCACACCTAATTTAGAGAAGATTTTAGAATCTGAAAGAAAGAAATTTTCTTGGGGAAGCCTTGCCGAAGCTGAAAATGTGTTCAGTTCATCAGTATCTGAACTTCAAGAAAAGATATACGCTTTGAGACGCAGTTATGTAGATGAAATATTCAATAAAACAGTCAAGTTTGATACCAGAAAGCTTGAGTTCAAAAACAAACTAAGTCAAGTTCTCATAAATCCTGTTACAGGCATTCCTATTTTAATCTTCACTTTGTATGTCATGTATTATTTCATGGGTGTTCTAGTTGCGCAAAGACTGGTTGACTTTACTATGAATACAGTGATGGGAGAGTATTACCTTGGCTTCATCAAAGGGATTGTGAAAAAGTTTGTTTCAAATGCATTTTTAGAAAAGATTATTATTGGCAATTATGGAATGCTTTCTATGTTTCCAATTATCTTTTTGGGATTGCTATTTCCTCTTGTTGTAGCCTTCCACCTTTTTATGAGTATATTAGAAGACAGCGGTTATCTCCCCAGAATTGCAGCTCTTGTTGACAGAGTATTTAATAAAATAGGTTTAAATGGAAGAGCAATAATTCCTATAATTTTGGGCTTTGGTTGTGTTACAATGGCAACAATTACAACAAGGATATTGGGGTCTAAAAGAGAAAGGCTTATCACTATGTTTTTGCTTGGCCTTACAATACCTTGTTCTGCTCAACTTGGAATAATCAGTGGGCTTATTTCCAGACTTGGATTTGAGTATTTGGTTGCTTATATTTTGATAATTGGGAGCATCTTTGGAATTGTTGGTATGATATTAAACAAAATTTTAAAAGGAGAATCAACATCGCTTTTTATAGATCTTCCAACTTTGAGATTTCCTCAACCTACTAATGTTTTGAAGAAGACTTATTATAAATCAAAAGGATTTTTGATAGAGGCTTTTCCAATTTTTGTTATGGCAACGCTTGTTCTTGGGATTTTAGATGCCACAAATCTTCTTCATGTTATAGAAAATTTTGCACAGCCGGTTATTACAGGATTTTTAAAACTGCCAAAGCAGATAACAGAGGTATTTATTCTGAGTATAATAAGACGTGATTATGGGGCTGCAGGGCTTGTGACAATCCCAACAACAAAAGGTCAGATGTTTGTTGCGCTTGTAACAACAACATTGTTTGTTCCTTGTATTACTTCTTTTGCTATGATGACAAAAGAGAACGGGCTTAAATATTCAGGTTTTGTATGGGTTTCTTCAGCTGTGATTGCGATTTTAGTGGGAGGGGTTCTTGCACATATAGTACTTTAAAGATTCAGTCCAAAACAAAAGGGAGAGTGTTTTTATGATGAAAGTAAAATGTCCTGTATGTGGTTATGAGATGGATATTTCAAATAGAAAATGTCCGCGATGTAACGCATCTTTGTTTGAAGCACTTAAGTGTTCAGGAAATTGCAAAAGCTGCAAAAAGAACTGTTCAATGAAGTCTTGACATCTGAGCTTTTGGGAGAATAAAATGTATATCATAAATAAATTGCAAATTACAAATTGATGTGGCGGAGCAGTGATAATTAGAATGAAAAAAGAACAGTTAGAAGAAATAAAAGATCAGCTTAAGCAAAAAGGTTATAAGCTCACAACCCAAAGAAGAATAATATTAGATTCAATTCTTGACAATCAAGATAAACATTTGAGTATTGAGGAGATTTACAAGATAGTAAAAGAGAAGATGCCAGAGATTGGACTTGCAACAGTATACAGAACCATAATGCTTTTGAACGATTTAAAAGTTCTCAACAAGATTGACCTTGACGATGGATGTTCACGTTTTGAACTTTCAAATAGCGAAGATTCTCACAATCATCATCACTTGATATGTGTAAAGTGCGGGAAAGTGGAAGAAGCAGAGGATGATTTACTTGAAAGTTTAGAGGATCAAATAGAAAAAGAAAAAGGATTTAAAGTTGTCAATCACATAGTTAAGTTCTATGGTATATGTAAAGATTGCAAAAAGGAATGAGAAGAATGTTCTTCTCATTCCTTTGATTTTACACCTATCCTATAGAAAGTTCGGTTGTTATCATCTGTATTTCTAAAATTGTCTTTAAATGCAATAAACAAAAAACCGCTTTTGAGCAGAGGGACCACTGTTAAATATTCACCATTTTTTTTAATCATTTTAGACTCAAAAACTTTGCCTTCTATAAATTCATCTCCAAACCCGAATTTAAGATAAATATTCTTTTCAAGGCCATCCAGTAAAATTCCATTATTATAGCTTATTATCAATTTATCACCTGCAATGGGCTGTTTAGGATAAAATTTGAATGGCAATTGCATTCTTGACTTATTCACCTTCCTTTACCTTGCAAACACATGATTGCCTATAACGGCAACAATTGGTCTACTCCAAATCCATTTGTTTGTGGTTTTTGCTGGATTGAAAAAGTAGAGAGCGCCGCCAGTAGGATCCCATCCGTTGAGTGCATCTCTTGCAGCATTTATTGCTGATACTGTTGGTGAAAGATTTATCTGACCGTTTGCTACAGATTCAAAAGCTCCTGGTTGATAAATTACACCTGCTATTGAGTTTGGAAAACTTGGATGTCTTACCCTATTTAGCACCACTGCTCCTACTGCAACTTGTCCAACATAAGGTTCTCCCCGCGCTTCTGCACTAATTAGGTGGGCAAGAAGATTAAGGTCTGAACTGTAAGATGAACGTGTTGTTGTTACAATTCCAAGTGCTCTGAGAGTTTCGCTTCCTGCAATTCCATCTACTTTAAGGCCATTTTTAGCCTGGAAGTATCTTACCGCCATATATGTTTTATATCCATAAATACCGTCAATTGGCCCATCGTAATATCCCCACTGTTTGAGTCTTCGCTGGATTTCAATAACCTCTGGTCCAGTAGAGCCATAGTATGAAAGAATAATGGGAGAGAGAGTATACTTGAATTTTAGATGGTCGTAGTTTGCTATGGTATATATGCTTAAACTTAAAAACAGCAGTGTTATAAATAATTTTACAAATCTCATTTATCATCACCCCATGCAGTTTAATTAAGGCTGCAATAAGATTTTACAAATAGTATTATGCATCTAGATTTTTGAGAATATGTATAATGAATAACCAAAGCTGAATGTGCAGATAATTTAAAAGTAGGAGAATTAAAGAATTGGGGTGATGACAAGGTGAGAAAGGCTATAGCAATTTTAATTTTGATTCTCCTATTATTTGGAAATTCACATATTGGCTGCAAGAAGGTATTTGGCGAGTCCCTTCAAACCCAAACACCGTCCTTAGAAATTTCAGCAAAATCAGCAATACTTGTTGACTTTGACACAGGAAAGATTCTTTACGAAAAGAACTCACATGAAAAACTTCCCCCAGCGTCAATTACCAAGATAATGACTATGATTTTGATATGTGAAGCAATAGAAAAAGGTAGGATAAAACTTTCTGACAAAGTTGTTGCAAGTCAAAATGCATCAAGCCTTGGAGGGTCTCAGGTTTATCTTAAGGAAAATGAAGAAATGACAGTTGAAGAACTTTTAAAATCAATTGCAATTGCCTCAGCAAATGATGCGTGTGTTGCACTTGCTGAGCACATTGCAGGAAGTGTTCAAGAATTTGTTTATATGATGAACAAAAAAGCAAAGGAACTTGGAATGCTCGACACAAACTTTGTAAATCCGTATGGACTTGATGCTGAAAATCATTACACCAGCGCATATGATGTTGCAATAATGTCAAGAGAACTTTTAAAACACAAGATCATCAGAAAATACCTTACAACATGGGTGGATACCATAAGAGAAGGTAAATTTGGTCTTACAAATACAAACAAGCTCGTAAGGTTTTATAGAGGATGTACAGGTGTCAAAACAGGTTCTACCGACAAAGCAAAGTTTTGTATATCAGCATCAGCTTTGAGAAATGGTCTTCATTTAATTGCGGTTATAATGGGAGCACCAGACAGCAAAACAAGGTTTAATGATGCCACAAAGGTTTTAGATTGGGGATTTGCAAATTTTTCAATGTACAGCCCTTATTCTAAAGGATTTTGTTTTGGGAAGGTAAAGGTGAAAAATGGAATTGAGAAAGAAGTAGAAGTAATTTTGAGTACAGATGTCAAGCTTCTTGTTAAAAAAGGTGATGAAAGTACAGTTGAGTCAAAAGTAACCTTGCCTCAGCAAATATCAGCGCCTGTGAAAACTGGACAGAAGATTGGAAAATTAGAACTATGGAAAGATGGGAAATTGCTGGGCGCATATGACTTAATTGCAAAGAAGGATGTCCAAAAGAGAAATCTTTTTGATATTTTTCTCATGCTTTTTAAACTTGAAAGCTAAGCTTATAGTAGAAATAAAATGGTCGGGGCGACTGGACTTGAACCAGCGAACCTCTAGCACCCCAAGCTAGCGCTCTAACCAAACTGAGCTACGCCCCGACCTTTTGTTATTTACATCATCAATTATATTCTAATTTTTTTAATATTTCAAGGAAAAAATTTGCTGGTAAATTTTCAAAGTATTCATAACTGTTTTTTCCCAGCTATAACTTTTTGAAAGCAAATAACCTTTTTGAGCAAGCTGATTTCGCAGCTCTACATTTTCTAAAACAAGCAGTATTTTTTGAGCGATGTCTTCTTCAGAATAAGGGTCCACATACAGGGCAGCATCCTTTAAAACTTCAGGCAGGCAAGTTGTGTTGCTTGCTATAGTCGGGACTTTGCAAGCCATTGCCTCAAGTGGTGGAAGACCAAACCCTTCGTACAGCGATGGATATACAAAAAGCAGAGCCCCATTGTATATATATGGCATGAATTCTACGTCTACATAAGAAAGAAAATGTACATGTGAAGTAAGATTTAAATTTTCAACTAAATTTTTTATTTCATCATAACTTCTGCTAAACTTTCCAGGTATTATAAGATGGATATCTTTGATGTGCTCTTTTATTAAAGAATAAGCTTTTACAAGTCTTTTAAGATTTTTTCTTGGCGAAAATCCGCCAACATATAGGATATATGGAAAGTCTATATTGAATTTTTGCAAGAGAAAAGTTTTGACTTCATCTTCTGGTAAAGGTTTGTATATATCTTCTGCTGCTAAATATGTTACAAATACTTTTGATGGATTGATGTCGAAGTATTCGCAAATATCTTTTTTAGAAAACTCAGATACAGTGATGATACAGTCGGTTATTTTTATAATTTTTGGGACGACCTCTCTAAATATTTTCAAATAGCCTGGTCCAACTGTTTCAGGAAGTCTGAAAGGAATTATATCATGCAGAGTAATAATGTAGCTGCATTTTTTTGACAGAGGAAGTCCAATTCCATTTTGAGGGACATGGTATATATCGATATCATTTTGAAGTATAATCTCTTTTATCATAATTTCTTCCCAGAACTTATCTATCTGATGAGGTATAAGGTTGATGTTTATATTCTGTGCAAGTACAAATTCTGTCTCGGAGCTATCAGGCCAGATTATTAAATATTCATTTTCTTTGTCGAGTTTTTTGATATAATTTAAAAGCTGATAGGTGTAAGTGCCATACCAGAGCCTCTATACCATTTAGCAGCTCTGCCATCAATGCCAATTTTCATGATTTTTTCATTTTCAATTTGGTCAATTTTATTATATGATATTAGTATTCTCATGTGTTAAAAGGGAGTGATCAAGAAGTGACGGTGAATTTTGTTGTTGATAAAGAGCTGGCAGGGGTAAAAGTGGAAAAAGCCATAAAAAAGAAGTATCCTACAATTCCGATGAGTGTAATTTTTAAGATGCTAAGAAAAGGAGAAATTATTGTAAGTTTTCTTCCTGCTCAAAAAGGACAGGTTTTGAGGTTTGGAGACACTGTAAGTTTTGAAATAGAAGATAGATTTTTAGAGCACAAAAAAGTAGAGATTATTAAAGTGTACGAGGATGACAACATTGTTGTAATCGACAAACCATATGGAATTCCATCGCATCCAGATTCGAACAATGAGTACTCTGTTGTCAGCTGGATAGAAGACAATTACTCTAAAGGTGAGCTTCCTCAGCTTTGTCACAGGCTTGACAGGAACACAGCAGGGCTTATGATCATTGCAAAAAATAGACAAGTTTTAAGCGAGATGTTAAAATATATGAGTAGAAGGACAATTATAAAGAAGTATTTATGTATAACTAAAAAGGCTGATTTGCCAGAAAGTGGAGTGCTTGTTCACTATCTCAAAAAAGATTCAAAGAAAAGCAAGGTATATATTTCTGACTTTCCACAAGATGGCTATTTAGAAGTGGTGACGGCATATAAGATTGTGAGACAAAAAGATGATTTGCAGCTTGTAGATGTTGAAATCAAGACTGGTAAAACCCATCAAATCAGAGCGCAGCTTGCTCATGTTGGACTTTGCATCTTGGGCGACAGCAAGTATGGTGATTGGGAGCTGAATAAAAAGTACAAGGCAGATATGCAAGCCTTGTGTGCTTATTATCTTAAATTTGAGATTGGTAAAAAAGGTATTTTAAGGTATTTAGATGGGCAAAAGATAGTAAAAGAGACAGTAGAATTCCCGGTTGATATCGAAGGTTTTTCTTCAATAAACGTATATAAAGAAAGAGGGCTGGAGATATGAAAAAGCTTTTATATGCATTAGGGTCGTTTATCATAATACTTTTGATAGGCATAAATGCTCTTTTTTACTATGAAAATATGTATATAAAGAAATACATTCCTGTTATGGAAGAGGTTTACAAAAAACCTCAGCAAACAACTTTGCGAAATATCAAGAGCAATAATAACAGTACTTCTACTACTAATAAAAACAATTCTTTGTCTGTTAAACTCAAGACTCAGCCAAAAGAATACAAGGCAAGTATATTTATGGCAGGAGATGTGTTTTTCAACGGCTATCTTTTAAAATCTTATTATGATAGGCAATCCCAGGCTTATACATTCGGGGATATACTGGAGAACGTAAAAGACATCACTTATGCAGACCTTAGCATTTTCAAGTTTGATAGTGTGGTTTCTGACAATATCCCTATTTCAACATATGGAAAATACAATGCTCCAAAAGAGGCTTTAAATGTACTCAAATCAGGCCGATTTAATCTTGCAGTACTTTCATCATCACACATATTTGATGGAAAAGTGGAAGGTTTGCAGAAAACAATAAATAATTTGAAAGAGGCAAAGATTGAAACTGTAGGCGTTAAGCTTTCTCAGGAAGATCATACCTCAAAGGTTTTTGATATAAACAACATAAGAATTGGCGTTGCTGCATTCACAAAAGAGCTTTCATCAGTCTATTTGGAAGGAAGCTCTACTTATAAAGATTTTGTTAGTCTTCTTGACAAGGATGAGATACAAAATGAGATTGAGTACTTGAAAGGGCTCGGCTGTGACATTATAATAGCATATGCAAACTGGGGATTTGAGAATTCAAACACAGTTAGTTTTGAGCAGAAAGAGTTTGCAAAAGAGCTTATAAAGAATGGTGTTGATATTGTAATTGGTACTCATACTCATACAATTCAGCCGTTTGAAAAGGTTAAGGTTGAGGATGAGTCAGGCAACGTAAAAGAGGGGATAGTATTTTATTCGCTTGGTAATTTCCTGTGCGACCAGACAGTTATTTTTCCATACAATAGATTTGGTTTGACAGTGAGACTTGATCTTGTTAAAAAAGAAGATAAGCTCACTAAAAAGATATCAGTTGAGCCAATATATATCTTTAGAAAGACAAGAAGGAATGCAAGTTACTATGATTTTATTGTCCTTGAAGCAAAGGACATTTTAAATAGAACTGATGTAAAAACATCCTACATTAATTATGCCAAAAAACTGCTTGAAGATATTGATAAATGGCTTAAAACTGTGCAATAAACAAAATTTTTTGTGCGTAGGGGGATTATTCTAAAGTGGAGAGAAGACAGGAAAGAATTCGCAACTTTTGTATAATAGCTCATATAGATCACGGGAAGTCAACTTTGGCTGACAGAATAATTGAGCTTACAGGAGCGCTCACAGAAAGAGAGATGCAGGACCAGGTACTTGATACCATGGACATAGAAAGAGAAAGAGGGATTACCATAAAAGCCCAGGCGGTAAGGCTCAACTACAAAGCAAAGGATGGCAAAGAATATATCTTTCATCTTATAGATACTCCTGGTCATGTAGACTTTACCTATGAAGTTTCACGAAGCCTTGCTGCTTGTGAAGGCGCGATTTTGGTTGTTGATGCAACTCAAGGTATTGAGGCACAGACACTTGCAAATGTATATCTTGCACTTGAGCACAACTTAGAGATAATACCTGTTATAAACAAGATTGACCTTCCAAGTGCAAGACCTGAAGAGGTCAAAAAAGAAATAGAAGATGTGATTGGACTTGATGCTTCAGATGCACCGCTGATTTCAGCAAAGATGGGTATTAATATAGAAGAGGTCTTGGAAAGAATAGTCAAAGATATTCCACCGCCAAAAGGTGATGATACAAAACCGCTAAAAGCTTTAATTTTTGATTCGCTTTATGACAACTACAAAGGAGTTTTGGCATATGTTAGAGTATTTGATGGAGTTGTGAAACCTAATATGACTATTAAGATGATGTCAACAGGTGCTCAGTTTACTGTAACAGAGGTTGGATATTTTAAACCAGGGATGCTTATTCCTTGTGATGAGTTAAGAGCGGGAGATGTTGGCTATATTGCAGCTTCAATTAAGACTGTGAGAGATACAAGAGTTGGTGATACTATAACTGATGCAAATAATCCTGCAGATGAGCCTCTGCCAGGTTTTAGAAGATTAAATCCAATGGTGTTCTGTGGAATTTATCCAACAGGAGATACAAAATATGAGGAACTTAAAGAGGCTTTAGAAAAGCTTCAGCTCAATGATGCAGCATTGTTCTTTGAACCAGAAAGTTCTGCTGCTCTTGGTTTTGGTTTTAGATGTGGATTTCTTGGACTTTTGCATATGGAGATTGTTCAAGAAAGGCTTGAGAGGGAATATGATTTGAACATAATCACAACAGCACCTTCTGTTGTATTTAAAGTTACAAAGACAGATGGTGAGGTTTTGTACATTGACAATCCAACAAAACTGCCACCCCCAAACGAGATTGCCAAGATGGAAGAACCAATGGTAAAGGCAACTATCATGGTACCAAACGAATTTGTAGGTAGCGTAATGGAGCTGTGCCAGGAAAGAAGAGGAATTTTTAAGGACATGTCATATATTGAGACAACACGTGTTATTCTCACTTATGAGATGCCTCTTATGGAGATTGTGTACGACTTTTTCGATGCTCTAAAGTCAAGGTCAAAAGGTTATGCGTCGTTTGACTATGAATTTATAGGATATGCTGAGTCAAAACTTGTAAAGCTTGACATTATGATAAAAGGCGAGGTTGTTGACGCACTTTCGTTTATTGTCCACAAGGATAAAGCTTATCAGAGGGCAAGAAGAATTGTTGAGAAGTTAAAAGAGGAGATTCCACGACACTTATTTGAGATACCAATTCAGGCTTGTATTGGGAGCAAGGTTATAGCAAGAGAAACAGTAAAAGCTTTGAGAAAAGATGTGCTTGCGAAGTGTTATGGCGGGGATGTCACCAGAAAGAAGAAACTTTTGGAGAAACAAAAAGAAGGTAAAAAGCGAATGAAGCAGGTTGGAGAAGTTGAGATACCGCAGGAGGCATTTATGGCTGTTTTGAAGCTAGAAGACTAATACGAAGGTAAAAAAGGAAGTGTTAATTGGAGTTGAGGAAGATAGGACTTTATATTCATATTCCGTTTTGTAAAAAAAAGTGTTATTACTGTGATTTCGTTTCATACGAAAATGCAAATGATAACTTGGTATTTGAATATTTTAGTTCACTTGAAAGTGAACTTATTTTTTATAAAGAAAATTATGAATTTGAAATAGATACAATCTATATAGGAGGTGGGACTCCTTCCTTTATTTCTGCTAAATATATCTTAAAACTATTTGAATTTATATACTCAAATTTCAAGATTAAAGACAACTACGAAATAACTATTGAAGCAAATCCTGAAAGTATCACTCACGAGAAACTTCAAAGTTATAGCTTGGCAGGAGTAAACAGGCTCAGTGTGGGGATACAGTCTCTAAACGATACAGAATTAAAAGCAATTGGTAGAATTCATAACTCTGAGGTTGCATTGAAGAGTTTAAGTATTGTACCTTTATATTTTGAAAATTTTAACGTTGATGTTATCGTGGGGCTTCCATATCAGAATTTTGAGAGTTTTATGCAAACACTCAATAAACTTTTAGATTTTTCACCGCCTCATATATCCATTTATTCATTAAAAATAGAAGAAGGTACACCTCTTTTTGAAAATTATGAAAAGTATGAAAGCTTTTTGCCGAGCGAAGATGAAGAGAGAAAAATGTTCTGGTGTGCAAAGAGAATACTTTTTGAAACAGGATTTTGTCATTATGAGATTTCTAATTTTGCCAAGAAAGGTTTTGAATGCAAGCATAACTTAAAATACTGGAATTGTAATGAATATATCGGGATTGGTTGTGCAGCTCATTCATATTTTGATGGTTACAGGTATTATAATACATCTAATATAAGCGAATACATTAATAAAATCAAAAAAAATGGTTTAGCTGTGGAAGGGAAAGAGTTTATTTCGGTTGAAGAAAGTGAAAAGGAATTTATTATATTAGGGCTCAGGAAAATAGAAGGTTTTTCTCTTAATGAATTTAGAGAAAGATTTGGCGCAGATTTCGAAAGAAAGTACAAATATCAAATTGAAAAGCTAAAAAAATATGGATTGATAGAAATAGAAAAAAACTGCGTAAAACTTACGGAGAGAGGGATAGATCTTGCGAATTTAGTATGGCAGGAATTTGTGTAAAAAGGTCAAAGAAAGTCAAAAATATACTTGACAAAAATCTACTGAAGTGATATCTTATATCTTAGAATTAGCACTCATCAACAGAGAGTGCTAACAGTAAGGTGAGGAAAATGCTGGATGAAAGAAAAAAAAGAATACTTGAGGCTATTATAGATGATTATATAAATACAGGTGAACCTGTTGGCTCAAGGACAATTGCAAAGAAATACATTTTTGGTATTTCTTCTGCTACAATCAGAAACGAGATGTCGGACTTAGAGGAGATGGGATACTTAGAGCAGCCCCACACGTCAGCTGGTAGAATTCCTTCAGATAAGGGTTACAGGTACTATGTTGATGAGCTGATGAAGGTGTCAAGGCTTTCGCCACAGCAGGTGGAAATTATCAGGTCGCTGCTTGATGTCAAATTCAATGAAATAAACGAATATATGGAGAACATTGCTAAGATAATATCTAACCTAACAAACTATACAGCAGTAATTTCAACACCAAATGTAAAAAAGAGCTTTATAAAATATCTCCAGCTTGTTCCTGTTGACAGCAAAAGATATATACTAATTTTAGTAACAAACACAGGTCTTGTAAAAGATATTCTCTTGGACAAACCAGAGAATGTCGATATAAAAGACTTCATATATATATCAAATATCCTCAATGAAAAACTGAGCGGGCTTAAACTTGAAGACATTGACCAAAAAATTATACTTGACATTGAAAACATACTTGGCAAAAACAAGACAATCTTGTCACCAATAATTGAAAATGTACTGCGCACGATCAGTGCAGCTGACAGCACAGAAGTTGTTTTAAGTGGAATCAAGAACATGTTTGATTTTCCTGAGTTTAGTGATGTTTTAAAGGCAAAGATATTCCTGCATATATTTGAGCAAAAGGAGATGCTAAGACAAATAATAAACTCTGCAATGCATGAACATATAACCATCAGGATTGGTACAGAAAATCCAATAGAGGATTTAAAAGAGTGTAGTGTTGTTCTTTCCAGTTACAGAATAGGTGATAGCATAGCTGGTTCGATAGGTATAATTGGTCCAAAAAGGCTGAGATATTCTCAGACAGTTTCACTGATTGATCACATTTGCGATACTTTATCTGATATTTTGACAAGACTTTTTACAGAATAAATTTAAAGAGGTGATTTGTGAAGATGCTTGATATGGAAAACAAAGATCTAAAGAGCGAGGAGGTAAACTCTTCTGAGGCTCAGACTTTAGAAGAAACTAATTCCGTGGGAAAAAATGAGAATATGCAACATTCTCAAGAACCTCAAGAGGACGCAGCAAAAACACAGGAAAATGATGGGTCAAATGAAAGTAGTGAAGATATTGAGGTTGAGCCTCGCCAAGAGGACACGGTGGAAACTTTGAAAAAGCAGCTGGAAGAGAAAGAAAGGGAGGTTGAAGAATACAAAAGTTTATGTCAGAGGATAGCTGCTGATTTTGATAACTACAAAAAGAGAATAGCAAAGGATAAAGAGAATATGTATTATGAGGTTGTTGCTGATGTTGTTGGCAAACTTCTTCCGATTGTTGACAACTTTGAAAGAGCGATTGACTCTGCAAAAAATTCAAAAGACATAAATGATGAACTTTTAAAAGGGCTTGAGATGATAAAAAAACAGATTGATGATATCTTTTCAAAACTTGGTGTTGAGCCAATTGAGGCTTTGAATAAAGAATTTGACCCGTACCTTCACAATGCAATTATGCATGTTGAAGATGAGAGGTACGGTAAAAATGTTGTAATTGAAGAAATCCAAAAAGGTTATAAGATAAAAGACAGAGTTATTAGATATAGCCTTGTAAAGGTTGCAAATGCTAATTAAATTTAAAAGAATTTAAAACTAAATTTTTAAAAATAAGGAGGTTGATAACAATGGCTCATATTTTAGGTATAGACCTTGGTACAACAAACTCTTGTATGGCAGTTATTGAAGGTGGTCAGCCTGTTGTAATTCCTAACGCAGAAGGTTTTAGAACAACACCTTCAGTTGTAGCTTTCACCAAGACTGGTGAGAGACTTGTTGGTCATGCAGCGAAAAGACAGGCTATCACAAACCCTGAAAGGACTATTATATCAATAAAGAGAGATATGGGTACAAACAGAAGAATAAAAATAGATGACAAGGAATATTCGCCAGAAGAGATTTCTGCTATGATTTTGATGAAACTCAAAGCTGATGCAGAAGCATATCTTGGTGAGAAGATAACACAGGCTGTTATAACTGTTCCAGCTTACTTTACAGACTCACAAAGACAAGCAACAAAAAACGCAGGTAGAATTGCAGGACTTGAGGTTTTGAGAATCATCAACGAGCCAACAGCAGCAGCTTTAGCTTATGGTCTTGACAAAGAAGGTCATCAAAAGATAATGGTATATGACCTTGGCGGTGGAACATTTGACGTTTCAATCTTGGAGATTGGCGATGGTGTTATTGAAGTTTTGGCGACATCTGGTAACAACAGACTTGGTGGTGATGACTTTGACCAAAGGATTATCGACTATATAGCTGACGAGTTTATGAAAGAGCACGGAATTGATTTGAGACAAGACAAAGTTGCGCTCCAGAGACTAAAAGATGCAGCTGAGAGGGCAAAGATTGAACTTTCATCCGCGCTTCAAACAACTATTAATCTGCCGTTTATTACAGCAGATGCAAACGGTCCAAAACACATTGATATGGTATTGACACGCGCAAAGTTTGAAGAACTTATAAAAGACCTTGTAGAAAAGACAAGAGAGCCTGTTGAGACAGCACTTTCTGATGCAAAGCTCACCCCAGAGCAGATTGACAAGGTCATTTTGGTTGGTGGTTCCACAAGAATTCCTTATGTTCAGGAATTTGTAAAGAAACTCACTGGCAAAGAGCCGTTTAAAGGAATAAATCCTGATGAGTGTGTTGCAATTGGTGCTGCAATCCAGGCGGGTGTGCTTGCAGGTCAGGTAAAAGACATATTGCTTTTGGATGTAACACCACTTTCACTTGGTATTGAGACTCTGGGTGGTGTGTTCACCAAGATTATTGAAAGAAACACAACAATTCCGACACGCAAGAGTCAGATATTCACAACAGCTGCAGATGGTCAGACGCAGGTTGAAATTCATGTTCTGCAAGGTGAAAGACCACTTGCAAAGGATAACAAGACACTTGGAAGATTTATACTTGACGGTATTCCACCTGCACCAAGAGGGGTGCCACAGATTGAGGTTACATTCGATATAGACGCAAACGGTATTGTACATGTTTCTGCAAAGGACCTTGGTACAGGTAGAGAGCAAAAGATTACAATAACATCCCAGACGCATTTGAGTGAAGAAGAGATTCAAAGAGCTATTAAAGAGGCTGAAATGTATGCTGAGCAGGATAGAAAGAGAAAAGAACTGATTGAGGCACGAAACAGAGCAGACTCTATCATTTACCAGACGGAAAAGTTGCTTCGCGAACTTGGTGACAAGATGACAGAAGCTGAAAAGCAGCAGATTGAGGCAAAACTAAAAGCCTTGAAAGATGTTATGAATGGTGAAGACAAAGAACAGATTGAAAGGGCAATTGATGAGCTCACAAAGTCGTTCTATGATGTGTCTACAAGACTTTATCAGCAAGGTTACACTACATCAGGACCACAAGGTGGACAAAACCCGGGTGGCGGTCAAGGCGGTCCTGATGGCAATGTAAATACTGATTATAAAGTATACTAAAGACTGCGATAAAAACAAGGTAAAGGACCAAAGTCATGAAGCTTTTAAAAATGGCTTTGGTCCTTTTTATGATTATTTGTTAAATTCATATTGTTGGTATATAATAATATTCAGTAAAATAAGCGGGTGATAGAGATGGCACAAAAAAAGGACTACTATGAAATTTTAGGTGTTCCAAGGAATGCAACAGAAGAAGAGATAAAAAGGGCTTATAGAAGACTTGCAAAACAATACCATCCTGATGCAAATCCAGGTAATAAAGAAGCAGAAGAAAAGTTCAAAGAGATAAACGAGGCATATGAAGTTTTGAGCGATCCTGAAAAAAGAAAACTTTATGACCAGTTTGGGCATGCAGCGTTTGATCCAAAATATGGCGCACAAGGTAGTGGAGGCTTTTCTGGTGGATTTGGTGGTGGGTTTGCTGACTTTGATTTTGGCAGTTTTGGCGATATTTTCGAAGACCTATTTGAAGGCTTTGATATATTTGGAACTTCAAGAAGAAGAAAAGAAGCACCGAGAAAAGGTGCTGATATATATGTCGATTTAGAGCTGACTCTCAAAGAGTCTGTATTTGGCTGTGAAAAAGAGATTCCAATTTACAGAACTGAAAAGTGTAGTGTTTGTGGTGGAAGTGGTATAAGGCCCGGTTCTGCACCTGTGAGATGTCAAAAATGCGGCGGCACTGGTCAGATAAGGTCAAGACAGGCAACATTCTTTGGAGAGTTCACCACCATAAAAACCTGTGATGCGTGCGGCGGAACAGGAACAATTATAACAGACCCATGTAGAGAATGTGGCGGAACGGGAAATGTAAGAAGACAGCGAAGAGTAAAGATTAACATTCCGGCTGGAATTGATGATGGTCAGGTAATAACATTGAGAGGCGAGGGCGAAAGTGGCATCAAAGGCGGACCTAACGGCGATTTGCATATTAGAATAAAAGTTGCGCCCCATCCTGTATTCAAAAGAGTCGGGCAGGACCTTTATATTGAGGTTCCAATAACATTTGTTAATGCAGCTTTGGGTGGAGAGATAGAAATTCCGACCCTTGATGGAAAAACAAAAGTGAAAATTGAACCAGGAACGCAAAATGGTGATGAGGTAAGGATTAGAGGCAGAGGTGTTCCAAACCTGCGTTCGCGAGGAAGAGGCGACCTTGTAGTAAAGTTTATAGTGGAGGTTCCAAAAAAGCTTACAGAAAAGCAAAAAGAACTTTTAAGAGAATTTGAAAGACTTTCATCAGAAGATGGATATGAAAAGAGGAAACATTTTTGGGATAGAATAAGAGAAGCTTTTTCTTAAATGATTAAGTTTTAAGAAAAGGAGAAGAAAGTGTAGATGAAATGGTATGAAATATCAATCAAGACCACCGAAGAGGCAGAAGATGCTATTTCAAATATTTTGTATGAGCTTGGAGCAAATGGTGTTGTCATTGAAGACAATGAGATTGTCTCAAAACCAAATTTATGGGATTATATAGACGAAGACCAGTTTACAAAAAAGGACTATGCGAAAGTTTGTGCTTATTTTCCTGAAAGCATTAATATTTTAGAGCTTATTCATACTATTGAGCAAAAACTTAAAGAGACTGCAAAATATATAAATATAGGTGAGGGTAAGATTGCTGTTTCTGATGTTGATGAAAAAGATTGGGCAGAAGAGTGGAAGAAATATTATAAGCCTGTTGAGATAGGGGATATTGTGATTGTTCCTTCGTGGGAAGATTATAAAGCTGAAGACAGCAAAACAATTGTTAGGCTTGACCCTGGTATGGCATTTGGTACAGGAACTCATGAGTCGACTGTTCTGTGCCTTGAAGCTATTCAGAATTATGTAAAGCCAGGGATGAATGTTCTTGATGTTGGGACAGGTTCAGGGATATTAGCAATAGCTGCAAAGAAGTTATTGGCAAAAAGAGTTTTAGCAGTTGATATTGATGAGGTTGCTGTTAAAGTAGCTAAGGAGAATGCAAACTTAAATGGAGTAGAGATCGAAATAAAAAAGAATAATCTTGTTGAAGGTATAGAAGAAAAATTTGATATAGTTGTGGCTAATATTGTCGCTGATATCATTATACGGCTTTCAACATATGTAAATAGAGTTTTAAAAGACAGTGGAATTTTTATTTCTTCTGGAATTATTGAAAACAGGCTTGAGGATGTTTTAAAAAGCTTTGCTAAAAATGGACTTAAAGTTGTAGAAGTAAAAAAAATGGGTACATGGTGCTTGGTTGTTAGCAAAAAAACTGTGTAGGGTGATATTAAGTGCCAATCTTTTTTGTTGAAAAGCAGAATGTTGAGAATGATATTGCCTTCATTACAGATAAAGAAGATATAAATCATATAGTCAAGGTTTTAAGAAAAAGAGAAGGAGATAAAATAAATCTATGTGATGGCAATTATGACTACTCATCGCGAATACTTGAAGTTTCCAAAGACAAAATAAAACTTTTGATAGAAAGCAAAACTTTGAATGATCGAGAAAGTACCAAAAACATTTTTTTATTTCAATGTATTATCAAAAATCAAAAAATGGATTTTGTTGTGCAAAAGGCAACAGAGCTTGGAGTAAAAACAATTGTACCTGTGGTTTCAAAAAGAGTTGTGATTGATGTTTCAGAAAAAGAGGAAAAAAAGCTTGATAGGTGGCGCAAAATCGCGCAAGAGGCCCAAAAACAGTGTCTTCGCCCCAAGCCACCTTTAATCGAAATGCCAATTAGAATTTCTGAGATTAAAGAGAAATATTTAGATAAACTTGATATTCTTTTTATTCCCTATGAGAAGGAATTAGAAACTTCAAGATGGAGTCTATCTTCAAATTATAATAATATTGGGATTTTAATTGGACCTGAAGGTGGTTTTGAAGAGGAAGAAGTAGAAGAGTTAAAAACCTTTAAAAATGTGCAAGTTATTTCGCTTGGAAAAAGAATCCTCAGAAGTGAGACAGCCTCAATTGCTGCGCTTTCCATCCTAATGCATGAACTTGGAGAAATGTGAAGGGAAGTGCAAAATTATGAATGTGTACTTTGACAACGCTGCAACTACAAGGCCTTTTGATGAGGTAATTGAGCAGCTTTCAAAGTTTTTGCTAGATATCTATGGTAATCCTTCATCGCTTCACAGACTTGGTGTTGAGGCAGAAAGAAGCCTGAAAGAGGCAAAAGAAGCTATTGCAAAAAAACTCGGTAGCAATGCAGATGAGATTTATTTTACGTCGGGTGGAACAGAAGCAAACAATTTAGCACTTATTGGCTGTGCGTTTGCTTATCAGAAAAGAGGAAAAAGGATTGTATCAACACCTGTTGAACATCCTTCTGTTATTTCTACACTTGAGTATTTAGAAAGAAATGGATTTGAGATACAATATGTACCTGTGGATGCTGAGGGTAATGTAGATTTTGACCAGTTTGAGAAGCTTGTGGACCAGAATACCATTCTGGTAAGCGTGATGCTTGTCAACAACGAAACAGGGCATATATTTGATGTAAAGAAACTATCTGAAATTGCGAAAAAGAAAAACCCAAATGTTATTGTTCACACAGATGCTGTCCAGGCTTTTATGAAAGAAAAGACCAATGTTAAAGAGTTGAATGTGGACCTTATGTCGATAAGTGGTCATAAAATACACGCATTAAAAGGAATAGGAGCTTTATATATAAGAAAGGGTATAAACATCCAGCCGATAATCTTTGGAGGACAACAGCAAAAAGGTATAAGACCTGGAACAGAAAATATGCCTGGCATTTTTTCGTTTGCTAAAGCAATTGAGGTATATGAGAAGCTAAAAGCTTCTGAACCTGATAAGCTAAGGAATATAAAACAAAGATTTATTGAAGGGCTTTCAGCCGTGGATAGCGTTGTGATAAACTCTCCTTTAGATAAGACATCCGATGCGATATTAAACGTATCTTTTTTGGGTATTAAATCTGAAGTTTTTCTTCATACGCTTGAAGGTTATGGCATATTTGCGTCTTCTGGTTCTGCCTGTTCATCAAAAGGCAGAACTTACAACAAGGTTTTGCACAGTATGGGAAAAGGGAGGGAAATTGCAGAAAGCAGTATCCGCTTTTCATTTTCTTACCTTAATCAAATTGAAGAAGTTGACTATACGCTTGAGTGTATTGAAAAAGCACTTAGGTTTTTAAGAAAAATAAAAAAGTAAAGGATGGGCTCAAAATTGAAAGCACTGCTGATAAGATACGGTGAACTTGCATTAAAAGGTCAAAATCGACCTTTTTTTGAAGATACGCTGGTCAGGAATATCAAAAAAAGACTTTCTGATTTTGATTCAGTTACGGTTAAAAAAGAGCAGGGCAGGATTTTTGTTGAAAATTTGAGTGAAGAATATTTTGATGAAGCTATTGAAAGGCTCAAACGCGTTTTTGGGATTGTAGGAATTACCATATGCGAGGTTGCTGAAAAGAATTTAGAGGAAATAAAACAGGCTGCTGAAGTTGTTACCAAAAATGAGCTTGAAAAGGGTAAGAAGACTTTTAAGGTGGAGACTAAACGAGCAGATAAGAAATTTGATCTAAAGTCTCCAGAGGTATCTAAGTTGATAGGTGCGCATATCTTGAGAAAGTTTGCTGAGATGTACGGACTTTGTGTTGACGTTCACAACCCTGATTTTATTTTGAACATTGAAATAAGAGACAAAGTGTATGTCTATTCGTCAGAGGAAAAAGGTATTGGAGGAATGCCGCTTGGCACAGGTGGCAGGGCGCACCTACTTTTGTCCGGTGGTATAGACAGTCCTGTTGCCGGTTTTATGATTGCCAAAAGAGGTGTTGAGATAGAAGCAATTCACTTTTACAGTTTTCCTTACACTGGCGAGAAAGCAAAGGAAAAGGTAATAGACTTGTGTAAGGTTTTGGCAAAATACACAGACAAGATAAAGCTCTATATAGTTCCATTTACTGAAATTCAGCTTTCTATTTATGAAAATTGTGATGAGAGGTTCTTGACAATAATAATGAGAAGGTTCATGATGAAGATTGCACAGAAGATTGCCATGCAAAATGGTGGACTAGCTTTGATTACCGGTGAGAGTATAGGTCAGGTTGCAAGCCAGACAATGGAAAGCCTGTTTTGTACGCAGGCAGCTGTGTCAATGCCGGTTTTCAGACCGCTCATTGGCATGGACAAGGAAGAAATAATAAGACTTGCAAAGAAGATAGGGACATATGATATCTCTATACTTCCTTATGAAGACTGCTGTACTGTGTTTGTTCCTAAGCATCCAAAAACTAAACCAAAGCTTGAAGAGGTTTTAGCTGAGGAAATCAAGCTCAAGACAGAAGAATTGATTGAAAATGCAGTAATAAATACCGAGTGGATGGTGATAAGAGATAGGTGAACTTGTGAGACTCCAGAAATTTATGGCACAGTGCGGTGTTGCTTCCAGGCGGAAGTGTGAAGAGATTATCCAGCAAGGAAGAGTAAAGGTAAATGGAAAGACTGTGAATCAGCTTGGATTCAAGATTGATCCAGAAAAAGATATAGTTGAAGTAGACGGGGAAAGAATATCATTGCAAAGTCATAAAGTATATATAATGCTTAACAAGCCTTTTGGGGTTATTTCTTCTGCGAAGGATGAAAAGGGAAGAAAAACAGTGGTTGATTTGGTTAAGGACAAAGTAAATGTGAGAGTATTTCCTGTAGGGAGGCTTGATTTTGACACAACGGGTTTGATTCTTCTTACAAATGATGGCGAGTTTGCATACAAAGTGACACATCCTAAACATGATATTGAGAAGACTTATATAGCTTTGATCAAAGGCATTCCTTCTAAGGAAGAGATAGAAAGGTTTGAAAAAGGTCTTTTGATAGACGGGAAAATGACTGCACCTGCTAAATTTAAGGTTTTAAAGCAAATAAATGGTAATGCTATTGTTGAGATAAAAATCCATGAAGGTAGGAATAGGCAGATAAGAAAAATGTGTGATATGATTGGTCACAAGGTTTTAAAATTAAAGAGAATAGCAATTGGTAAGCTACAGCTTGGAAAACTGAAAGAAGGAGAGTTTGTTTTCTTGGATAGAGAAACAGCAAACAGAGTATTTGAAAAATGAAAAATGGAAAAATTGAAAGGGGAGTATTAAATTTGACTGATGAAAGATTGAAACTTCTTGCAAAGAATCTTATTGAATATTCAGTTGAATTAAAAGAAGGCGAGAACATTTTAATTGAACTTATTGGACAGGAGATTGAACTTGCAAAAGAACTTGTAAAACTTTCATATTCAAAAGGAGCAAAACCGTTTTTATGGATAAAACATCCTACATTGCTCAGAACTCTTCTTTTGAATGCAACAGAACAGCAGATAGAAATGATCGCTCAAAATGAAAGAGATCTTATGGAAAAGATGGATGCATATATAGGTATTAGATCTTCGCCAAATCCATTTGAACTTTCAGATGTTCCAGACGAGAAGATGAATCTGTATCAAAGAATATGGTTTCACAAAGTTCACGGAGAGGTCAGAGTTCCAAAAACGAAGTGGTGTATATTAAGATATCCCAACTATTCAATGGCACAACAGGCAAAGATGAGTTTAGAAGAGTTTGAAGATTTTTATTTTAACGTTTGCAATCTTGACTACAGCAAAATGTCAAAAGCAATGGACGCTTTGGTTGAGCTTATGCAGAACACAGATGAGGTTCGGATAGTAGCAAAAGACACAGATTTGAGATTTTCAATAAAAGGCATGAAAGCTGTCAAATGCGATGGGCACATGAACATTCCCGATGGTGAGGTATACACTGCGCCTGTCAAAGATTCTGTAAATGGTCATATAACATACAATACACCTTCGAACTATGCAGGGTTCAAGTTTGAAAATATAAGATTCGAATTTAAAGATGGAAAGATTGTAAAAGCAACTGCTAACAATACAGAGAAGCTCAACAATATACTGGATACCGACGAGGGTGCAAGGTATATTGGTGAATTTTCAATTGGTCTAAATCCATACATTACAAAGCCAATGGAAGACACCCTTTTTGATGAGAAGATTGCAGGAAGCATCCATTTTACTCCTGGTAGTGCATATGAGGATGCTGACAACGGTAATAGATCAGCTGTTCATTGGGATATTGTACTCATTCAAACACCTGAATATGGTGGAGGGGAAATTTACTTTGATGGCAAGCTTATTAGAAAAGATGGGAGATTTGTGATAAAAGAGCTGGAAGGCTTAAATCCAGAGAACTTGAAATAAGGGCTATTTGTTTGAAAAAATTTTTTTCACAGTATTTGCCTTTTGAGAATATCATAGAAGTAGACATAATATATTAAATTGAGGATTGAAAATGGAAAATTATTTTTCTGCTCAGCAGCTTGGGACATTTGCTGGTATTGCTATCGCTACAAATATAATTGTCCAGTTTACAAAAAGTATTTTTAAAAAACGCTGCAAAGGTTATGTGATCAGAATATACACTTTTGCAGTAACTCTTATTCTTTCTTTTATATTTATTCCTCATAACAATACACTTAAAGATATTGTTCTTCTTATCATCAATTCCATACTGATTTGCATGACTTCATTTGGAAACTATGAAGTTTTGAAGGATACTTATAGAAAAACTGGAGGACAATAAAAATCAAAAGGCTGCCATAAAAGGGTTTTAGACCTGTGAAAAGGCAGCCTTTATTTTTATCAAATTTTACCAAGAGATACAAAAATCATTATAGCCTTGTGAGCATGAAGCCTATTTTCTGCTTCATCAAATACCCTTGATTGCGGACCGTCTATGACATCTGAGGTTACTTCAAACCCTCTGTATGCTGGAAGACAATGCAGGAATATTGCATCATCTTTTGCTAATCTCAAGAGAGAGCTATCTACCTGATATCCTTCAAAATCTCTTATTCTTTTTTCCTTTTCTTCTTCCTGCCCCATCGAGACCCATGTGTCTGTATAAACAACATCAGCATCTTTTACAGCCTCTTTTGGATTCTCAGTAAAGATAACATTACTTTTGTTCTTTTTTGCCTCATCAAGTGCAAAATCTACAACTTCTTTTTTTATTTCATAGCCGGGTGGAGTTGCAATTGCAATGTCAAGACCAAGTTTTGCTGCGCCTACTAAAAGTGTGGCTGCTACATTGTTGCCATCTCCCACATATGCAATCTTTAGATTACTTAGTCTTCCTTTCTCCTCAAAAATTGTTTGAAAATCTGCTATAATTTGGGTTGGATGATAATCATCAGTAAGGCCATTAATAACTGGGATAGAGGAGTATTTTGCAAACTCTTCAACCTCTTTTTGTTCATACGTTCTTATAACAATTAGGTCAAGGTATCGCGACAGAACCTTTGCTGTATCTTCTATTGTTTCACCTCTGCCAAGCTGTAGGTCGTTTTTTCCAAGATAAAGTGAATATCCGCCAAGCTGATGGATTCCCACTTCAAATGATACACGTGTCCTTGTTGAAGCTTTTGTAAATATAAGTCCCAGCGCTTTGTTCTTTAAATAGGGAAAGTAAAAACCTTTTTTAGCTTCTTTTTTGAGTCTGCTTGCAAGCTCAACCAAATACAGAATATCTTCTTTTGAAAGGTCATTTAGATGAAGAAAATGTCTCATAGCACTTCATCCTTTCATCTTTAAATAAATCATTCAAACAATAAATATCTTTTTCAATCTCATCCAGTGAAGATAGAACGTCCACATAATACAGTGCTGTATCAATCGACGTCAATGTTGTGATTCCAAACTCAACAGAGAGTCTTCGTAAAACAAAACCAAACTCTTGCATTTTATCTTTAGATGGAATATTTATTACAAAAGAGAATTTGTCTTCAAGTAGCAACTTTTGAGCAGTCTCTTTGTCTATAAACTCTACATTTAAACCTTTTATATAATCCTTCATGCTATCTAAGAGGAACACTTTGTAGTTTACTTCATATAGTTTTCGGATGATCTGCTGTATAGCATCCTTCTCACTTTCAGGTGCTAAAATCAAGCAGCTTCCGTTTTTTACAAATTTGTGATTGGAGGATATGAAAGCTTTATAAAGAGCAACTTTTAGGTTTTTGGAGATACCAAGAACTTCGCCGGTGGATTTCATCTCTGGTCCCAAGTATGCATCAACCTTTGATAATTTGGAAAACGAAAAAACAGGAGCTTTTACTGCAAAAAAGTCTGGTTCTTTTACAAGGCCAGTTTGGTATCCCAAGTCTTTGAGCTTTTTGCCAAGTATGAGTTTAGTTGCAATCTTTATCATAGGAATTCCTGTAACCTTGCTCAAAATTGGCACAGTTCTACTTGCGCGAGGATTTACTTCTATTACATAAACATTTTCATCTTTGTCAATTACAAATTGAATATTGAAAAGTCCTACAACTCTCAAGGCACGGGCAAGTTTTATGGTATAATCAACAATTTTTTCTTTTACCTTCTCAGAGAGTGTATGGGGAGGAAACACTGCCATACTGTCTCCAGAATGAACGCCAGCTCTTTCAATATGTTCCATGATCCCAGGAATTAACACATCTTCTCCATCCGAGATTCCATCAACTTCTGCTTCTTTTCCAAGGATGTATTTATCGATCAAAATAGGATGCTTTATTGATATCTCAATTGCAGCTTTGATATATTTTTCGAGCTCGTCACGGCTGTAGACAATTTCCATTGCCCTTCCGCCAAGAACATAAGACGGTCTTACTAGAACAGGATAGCCAATCTTTTCGGCAACTCTCACAGCATCTTCCAAGCTGTATGCAGCCCCACCAGGAGGATAAGGAATATTGAGGTTTTTGAGAAGATTTAAAAACTTGTCTCTGTCTTCTGCAGTGTCAATGCTTTCCATAGAAGTTCCAAGAATCTTCACACCGTTTTTTGCAAGGTATGAAGCCATGTTTATTGCTGTCTGGCCACCAAATTGAACTATTACCCCCATAGGTTTTTCCTGTTTTATTATGTCTAAAACACATTCTTTTGTTAGAGGTTCAAAAAAGAGCTTGTCTGATGTATCAAAGTCGGTTGACACTGTCTCAGGATTGTTATTGATGATTATAGCTTCAACTCCTTCTTCTTTTAACGCGAATATTGAATGAACACAGCAATAATCAAATTCAATTCCCTGACCAATTCTTATAGGACCTGAACCAATTACAATTGCCTTAGGCTTTGAATTTACAACCAGGTCTGTTTCTTTTTCATATGTGGAATAAAAATATGGTGTTTTTGCTTCGAACTCACCTGCACAGGTATCAACCATCTTGAAAGAAGGTTTTAGTTTACATTTCTCTCTTATTTCTATTACCTCGTCCACATCCTCTTTTAAAAGGTTTGCAATGTATGAGTCACCAAACCCAAGTCTTTTAGCTTTTTGTAAAAGATCATATGGCAGTGATTCTATGTCATATTTTTTGAGCTGTTTTGACATATCAACTATGTTTTTGAACTTTTCAATAAAGAAGTAATCAATCTTACTGAGGTCTGAGATGAACTTGCAGTCATAATTTCGGGAAAGAGCTTCGCATATTGCAAATACTCGCTCATCATTTGGAGTTTTTATATACTCTAAAAGCTCATTATCTGTCATCTCTTCAAATTTTTTAAGCCCAAGCTGGTAGTTAATTTTAATATCCAGTGAATCTATTGCTTTCAAAAATGCTTCTTCAAATGTTCTTCCAATTGCCATGACCTCGCCAGTTGACTTCATCTGTGTGCCAAGTCGTCTGTCTGCCTTTTCAAACTTATCAAACGGCCATCTGGGTACTTTTACAACAACATAGTCTATAGAGGGTTCAAAGCTTGCATATGTGTTTTGGGTGATAGGATTTATTATTTCGTCAAGTGTAAGACCAATTGCAATTTTTGCAGCAATTCGAGCGATAGGATAGCCTGTTGCTTTTGATGCTAAGGCAGACGAACGACTTACTCTCGGGTTTACCTCAATTACCACATATTCCATGCTGTTTGGATTTAGTGCAAACTGAACGTTGCATCCACCTTCAATTTTTAAACTTCTTATTATGTTCAAAGAAGCACTTCGAAGCATCTGATACTCTTTATCAGAAAGAGTTTGTGATGGAGCAACAACAATACTGTCACCTGTGTGAATTCCCACAGGGTCTATGTTTTCCATGTTGCACACAGTGATGCAATTGTCGTTGCTGTCCCTCATGACCTCATATTCTATTTCTTTCCAGCCAAGGACACTCTGTTCAATCAATACCTGATGAATTAAAGAAAGTTTCAATCCTTTGCTTGCAATATATCTTAGTTCTTCTTCATTATAAGCAATTCCACCGCCTGTGCCGCCAAGAGTATAGGCAGGACGAACAATAACAGGGTATCCAACTTCTCTTGCAAATTCTATAGCTTCTTGTACAGAGTGAGCTATAATGCTTTTTGGCACAGGTTCTCCAATTTCAATCATGGTCTTTTTAAAAAGTTCCCTGTCTTCTGCCTTTTTAATTGTTTCAAGCGATGTTCCAAGAAGACAAACTCCATACTTTTCTAAAATTCCTGCTTCGGCAAGCTCAAAAGCCATATTAAGAGCTGTCTGCCCCCCAAGTCCTGCTAAAAGTCCTTGTGGTTTTTCTTTTTTGATTATTTCTTCGATATAATCAACTGAAATTGGTTCGATGTATACTCTATCAGCAATTTCTGTATCAGTCATAATTGTTGCAGGGTTGGAGTTTACAAGTACAACTTCTATTCCTTCTTCTTTCAAAGCACGGCAGGCCTGAGTTCCTGAATAGTCGAACTCGGCAGCCTGCCCAATTACTATAGGACCAGAACCTATTATCAACACCTTTTTTATATCTTTTCTCTTTGGCATATTTTTCTACACTCCATTCAAAAGTTTAGTAAATTGATCAAATATATATTTTGAGTCATGTGGACCCGGGCTTGCCTCGGGATGATATTGAACAGATACTATTGGCAAATCAAGATGCGCAAAACCTTCAACAGTCTTATCATTTACATTTACATGCGTGATTTTTATTTTTTCATATTCTTTATATTCAATTGCATAATTGTGATTCTGTGAAGTTATATAAACTTTTCCCGTAGTCAAGTCTTTAACAGGGTGATTTCCCCCATGGTGACCAAACTTGAGCTTGTATGTTTTGAGTCCCAAACACAAACCCAAAAGTTGGTGGCCAAGACAGATTCCCAAAATAGGTTTTTTTAACTCTATTATTTGTTTTAAAGTAGGAAATATTTCTTCTAAGTCAGTAGGATCACCCGGTCCGTTTGAAAATACAAACCCTTCAGGATTAATTTTCATTATCTGATCAAGTGAGCTGTTATATGGAAATACATACAGATCAAGCTCTCTTTTTGAAAGTTCTCTTAAAATATTTTGCTTAATTCCAAAATCTAAAACAGCAACCTTCTTGCCACTACCTTCAATTCTGTATACCTGAGTGGTTGAAACCTCTTTTACCAGAGATGGCTTTTGTTTTTTATATTCAAATATTTTACTCAGGAGAACCTCTTTATTGTCAGTCTCTGTTGAGATTATACCAAGCATTGAACCTTTATTGCGTATGTGTTCTGTTATAGCTCGTGTATCTACACCCTCAATTGCCACAATATTATTTTCTTTTAAATATTCATGCAATGTCTTTTGAGCCCTAAAATTTGAAGGTGTTTTGCATGCTTCTCTGACAATAAAACCTTCAACATGAGGTTTATACGACTCCACATCTTCACTATTTATTCCGTAGTTGCCTATAAGAGGGTAGGTCATTGTAACAATCTGACCATTGTAAGAAGGATCAGTCAACACTTCTTGGTATCCTGTCATGCATGTATTGAATACAATTTCACCAATTGTTTCGCCTTCACTGCCAAGAGAAATTCCTTCAAATGTCAGTCCGTCTTCTAAAACAAGTATTGCCTTTTTCATTTCCATTCTCCTTCTTGAGCATTTTTAAATAAAAGAGTACCAAAATCTCGACTGAAGTTCAATACTAAAAAGTTGTCAAAATAAATTATAAACCAAAATGAATAAAAATACAACATTAAATTTATTTTTATTCGAAATCTATATTGTAGGTCTTTATCCAAAAATCAAGCTGGATAATATATCCAAAAAACTGTGGGAGGGTCATTAGTTGACCAAACCAAGGCTTATCTAAAGGAAATAGTTCCTTTTCTGTTATGTTTTCTAAATATGTCTTATCTATTATCTCAAATACAGGAGAGTTATTTTTAATAATCTCTAAAACCTTTTTCTTTGTTTTTTTGAGATACTCGGGATTATATGTTTTAGGATAAGGACTTTTTTTACGACTCTTTATTTCATCGGGAATAATTCCTTCAAATGAACGTCTTAAAAGTCCTTTTTCCATATTTTCAAGGTATTTTATCTTCCACGGAATATTATATAAAAGTTCTACAATTCTATAATCTGCAAATGGAACTCTAACTTCCAAAGAATTTGCCATACTCATTCTGTCTTTTCTGTTTAAAAGTGTTACCATAAACCATTTAATATTCAGGTAGTACACAATTCTGTGTCTTATTTCTTCTTGAGAGTCACTATCAAGATATTTTACTTTTCCGACTGACTCTTTATATCTATAATCAACGTACTCTTCAAGTTCAGATTTTGAATATTTTTGGGATAAAATATTTTTTCTAAATTCCAATGAAGGAGACCATGGGAAAGTTTTAAAATTTTTATAATCTTCTCTCCAGTACCAGGGATATCCCCCAAAAATCTCATCAGCGCACTCTCCTGATAGAGCAACCTTTGCATATTTTCTCACCTCATTTGTGAACAGCAGAAGTGATGAGTCAATGTCAGCCATACCAGGAAGGTCATTTGCAACTGTGGCATGTAAGAGGGCATTGCATAAAAGTTCATTATCAATTTCAACTGTAATATGGTCTGTACCTATACTTTTTGAGGCTATCTTAGCATAGGTGCTATCTAATGTGGGCTGATACTGATTGAATTGGTAATATCTTGCATTATCTTTATAATCAATAGAAAAACTCTTCAATCTTTTTCCTTCTTTTCTTAACTGGTTAGCAGAAATAGCTGTGATAATGGTTGAATCCAGCCCGCCTGATAGAAAGCAGCATATTTCAAAGTCAGAAACAAGCTGTCTTGTTATGGCATCTGTGACAAGGTTTTTAACTATCTCAATGATTTCATCTACTGTTTTGTTAAACTTTTCTGGTTTTAACTGCCAATATTCTTTTATTTCATATCTATCTTTGCTGTATATTACATAATGTGCAGGAGGAAGTTCTATAATGTCCTTGAAAATTGCTGAAAATGGAGACCTTGCAGGGCAAAGACCTATAAGTTCAAAAATACCCTCTTTGTTTACCTTAGTAGAGATTAAAGGATGTTTTAGAAGAGCTTTTATTTCTGAAGCAAAAATAAAATTGTCATTTTTAAGAGAGAAAAACAGTGGTTTTACTCCTAAATGATCCCGAGCTACAAAAAGTTCATTGGTACTTTCATTAAAAATGGCAAAAGCAAATATGCCATTTAAATATTTCACACACTCTTCTTTCCATTGGATATATGAGGTCAATACAACTTCAGTGTCTGAGTATGAACTGAAATGATACCCTGAGCTTTGAAGCTTTGCGCGCAGCTCTGGGGTGTTGTAAAGCTCACCATTGTAAACTATAATAAATTTTTGTTGATCATGGAATTTGATCATTGGCTGTTTGCCACCTTCAGGGTCAATAATGGTGAGTCGTTTGTGTCCGAGCAGAGCATGTTTAGTGACATAGTAGCCTTCTTCATCAGGTCCCCGATGACTAAGTGCATCTGTCATCTTTGTTATTACATCCTGGAATTCAGTGATGTCTGAGCTAAAGCATATCCATCCGCTAAATCCGCACATTTTCCCACAACCAATTTTAGAATTTCAGTATCAATATATTAAGCAAAAGGTAAGATGGTGAATGAGGATGTTTTGGGTTATTGACATATTAGTTGAGATGTTTTATAATAAATCTTGCGTCGTAAACAAAATATCTTTGCGGAAGGGTGTCCGAGTGGTTTAAGGAGCTGGTCTTGAAAACCAGTGACCCGCGTGAAGCGGGCCGTGGGTTCGAATCCCACCCCTTCCGCCATTTAATTTTTTATTAGGATTTTTTTAAGTACCAACACAAAAGTGCTTGCAAGTTTTTGGACACATAGTGTAATATTATAATTGAGCGAGTAATTTAAGGACCATGAAGAGAATATGGTCTTTTTTTATTACATCTCATCTTGCGATTATAATTGTAAGGATCAATTTCCTCATATTTCTTTATATTTTGTGATAATATAATTTTTGAGGCCAAATAGAAGAATACAATATACACAATAAAATAACTCTTTACAATCATCATGGCGAAAGGTGTGGAATGAGTTGAAACTCAAGGCTTATGCAAAAATCAACTTAGCATTGGATGTGCTTTCGAAAAGAGAAGATGGCTATCATGAAATAAGAACTATAATGCAAACAGTGGATTTGTATGATATAATCAATATTGAAAAGATAGAAGAAGACAACATAATTGTAACAACTTCAAGCGAAAATATTCCAACTGACAATAAAAACCATGCATACATTGCAGCTTCACTTTTAAAAGAGCGTTTTGGTGTAAAGCAAGGCGTGAGAATACATATTGAAAAGAATATTCCTGTCTCTGCGGGTTTAGCTGGTGGAAGCACTGACGCAGCAGCAGTTTTAAAAGGTCTGAATGAAATATTTGAGCTAAATCTTTCTGAGCAGCAGCTTATGGAAATCGGAAGAGAGATTGGCGCTGATGTTCCATTTTGTTTAGTAGGCGGCACAGCCCTCTGTGAGGGAATTGGCGAAAAGGTGATAAAGCTAAAATCAGCTCCTCAGATGAATATCCTCATTGCAAAGCCAGAGGTATATGTTTCTACGCAGGCTGTGTATGAGGCGCTTGACCTTAGCAAAGTAAAAAAGAGACCGAATATTGAAGCTATGATTTCGGCAATTGAAGAAGGCAATGTAAAAGAGATAGCAAAGAACCTTTGCAATGTTTTAGAGGTGGTTACGGTAAATCAATATCCAGTTATAAACAGAGTCAAGGACATTATGAGAAATAACAATGCTCTTGGGACAGTTATGACAGGAAGCGGGCCAGCTGTATTTGGAATTTTTAGCAACAGGTATGATGCTTTGAAAGCTGCAGAGAGACTTAAAGTGTTCATAAAAGAAATTATCTTGACTACAACATGTGAAGGTAGCGGATTTTAGTAATTTAGTATAGTAGGAGTTGTGATAAAAAATGAATGAGAAGAATGAGTCACATTATTTTTTAATAGAAAATTACAAACCTCTGCGCGAGATTGTGTTTGAAAAGCTAAGAGATATGATTGTGAACGGAGATTTAAAACCTGGCGAAAGACTTATGGAAATAAAACTTGCAGAAATGCTTGGTGTTTCAAGAACTCCTATCAGAGAGGCGATAAGAAAACTTGAACTTGAAGGGCTTGTTGTGATGCTTCCTCGGAAAGGTGCTTATGTTGCAGATATTTCTAAAAAAGAGATAATGGATGTATTGGAGATACGGGCTGCACTTGACAAGCTTGCGACAGGTCTTGCAGCCCAGCGAATGACAAAATCTGAAAAAGAGCAGCTCAAAAAGGTTCTCTCTTCATTTGAAAAGAATTTTAAGTCGGGCAATATTGAAGGAATGATAAATGACGATATAAAGTTGCACGACTTGATATATTTGGGTGCAAAGAATGAGAAACTTCAGCACATAATAAATAACCTTCGCGAGCAGATAACCCGTTTCAGGATAATATATCTTAAAGAGATTTACAGGAAAAGTGAAAATCTTTTGAAAGAACACAAAGAGATTGTAGAAGCAATTATAAGCGGAGATGTCGAAAAAGCACAGAAAATAGCAGAAGAGCACATAAAAAATCAGGAAATAGAGCTTATCAGTAGTTTAAAATTTTAACAAAAAGGTGAAAAATATGATAAATGCTGTAATACTTGCTGGATCTGATAAAAACAAATCAGGTACTCCTTATGAGTGCAAGGCATTGATCAAAATAGGAGAAAAATTTTTAATAGAATATGTGCTTGATGCAGTATGCAGTTCCAAACATATTTCGCGCAGAGTTGTTGTAGGCCCGGTTCAGCTAAAAGAATTTTTAATTTCAAGGTATCCACAGGTTGAATTTGTTGAAGAAGACACCTCAATAATGAAAAATGCTAAAAAGGCGATAGAATTTTTGAATGATAATAAAAAAATTTTATTTTTAACTGCAGACCTGCCATTTATTACCGCTGAGGCGATAGATCATTTTATCGAAGAGTCAATAAAATCCGGAGCGGACATTTGTTATCCAATTGTTGAAAAGAGCATAAACGATGAGAAATACCCTCAGATGAAAAGGACATATGGAACTGTGAAAGAAGGAACATTTACTGGTGGGAATGCCATTATAATAACTCCGTCAGTATTTGAAAAGTGCTATTCACTTGCCGAAAAGCTTGTGGAAAAGCGTAAAAATCCTATTGCTATGGCGCGGCTAATAGGACCCACCATTTTGTTGCTTTTTTTAACTAAGAGACTTTCAATACGGAAAGTTGAAAAAAGGGTATCTAAGGTTTTTAAGGTTAAAGCTAAAGCTATCATATCTACATATCCTGAATTGGGACAAGATGTAGATAAAGACTCTGACCTTATGGTGGCAAAGTTCTATCTTGAAAAAAAGAGGTAGAATTCCGATTGAAATTGTGGTATAATGTAAAAATAATACTTTTATTTCGCGAAGGAGGCAAATAGGAATGCCAAGAATTACAACTGATACAATAATTGCAGATGTATTGAGGATTGATAGAGGGACCATTCCAATATTTTTGAACAATGGTCTTCACTGTTTGGGTTGTCCTTCTGCTCAAGGAGAAAGCATTGAAGAGGCATGTGCGCTTCATGGAATAGATGCGCAAAAACTTGTGGACGAGCTAAACGAGTATCTCAAAAGCAAAGGTCTTTTGGATGAATAAAAAAAAAGACTTTACATCTTAAGCAAATCGTATTAAAATAATAAATGGTAGTGCGGGTGTAGTTCAATGGTAGAACACCAGCTTCCCAAGCTGGCAGCGTGGGTTCGATTCCCATCACCCGCTCCAAATGACAAAAAGGGGGGTATGCTCCCCTTTATTTTTGTAAGCGCCCACGTAGCTCAGCAGGCAGAGCGTCGCCTTGGTAAGGCGGAGGTCGCCGGTTCGAGCCCGGTCGTGGGCTCCATTTTAGTTATTGACAATTTTAATTGTTTATGATAGATTTAAAAAGTCAAGAAAAGAAGGGTTATTTTTTTTTGCTAATTTTCATTGTTGAAGAATACAAGTTGTTCTGAAAAAAGAAAAGAGAAAAAGGATGAGGTCATTTACAGAAGGTTTGAGATGGAGGTGAACAATATAACATGGCGGCAAAAGGTGCGAGAATGATAATTCATCTTGAATGTACCGAGTGCAAAAACAGGAATTACACGACAGAAAAGAATAAAAAGAATGACCCAGATAGACTCGAGCTTAAAAAATACTGCAAGTTTTGCCGAAGACACACCATCCATAGAGAAACTAAATAGTTAAGAAAGAGGATGTGTGAATAATGGTGGAGAAGAAAAAGGTGGAAAAGGTAGTTGCAAAACCTCAAGGGAACAAAAAGAAGTTGAGTTTTAAAGAATGGTGGGCAAAGACTCTTAAGTTTTTCAGAGATGTTAGAATAGAGATGAAGAAGGTTGTATGGCCTTCTCAAAAACAGGTGGTAAAACACACAATTGTGGTGTTGACATTTACACTGTTTTTCACAGTGTTCATTTTGCTTGCTGACCTTATATACGATCAGCTTATTTTCAAACTTTTATTGAAGATAAAATAAAAAGCAATTCTTGAGAAAAAAGGAGGGCGGGCTTTTAGCCCTTCAAAATGGGTGATAAAAGAGCAAAATGGTATGTTGTCCATACCTATGCAGGCTATGAAAATAAAGTAAAAGCCAATTTAGAAAAAATAATTGAAAATAGAAATTTGTCTGATAGAATCTTAGACATTAGGATTCCCACTGAACTTGTCACTGAAATTAAAGATGGAAAGAAAATTGTTAAAGAAAAAAAGAAGTTCCCGTCGTATGTGTTAATCAAAGCTGTAATGGACAATGAGATATGGTACACGATAAGAAATGTCAGAGGCGTGACTGGTTTTGTGGGACCTGAATCTAAACCCACACCTCTTACAGATGAAGAAATAGAAGCGATGGGTATAAAGGAAGAGGTTGTGGAGGTATTTGACATTGAAGTTGGTGACAATGTGAAGATTGTATCTGGTCCATTTACTGATTTTTATGGGCCAGTTGTTGAAATAAATAAAGAACGAAAAAAGGTAAGAGTAATGCTAAACCTATTTGGGAGAGAAACTCCTGTGGAATTTGATTACCACCAGGTAGAAAGATTATGATACATTTAAACTCAAGTCAAACAGGAGGTGAAAAGAGAAGATGGCAAAGAAGGTTTTAACACAAATAAAACTTCAAATTCCAGCAGGCAAAGCAACACCAGCACCACCAGTCGGACCTGCGTTGGGTCAGCATGGTGTTAACATTATGCAGTTTTGCAAAGAGTTTAATGAAAGAACAGCAAAAGATGCTGGATTGATTATTCCAGTTGTTATAACTGTTTACTCTGATAGGTCTTTTACATTTATTACAAAGACGCCTCCAGCATCAGTTCTGTTGAAGAAAGCTGCGGGAATTGAAAGTGGGTCTCCAAAGCCAAACAAACAAAAGGTAGCTACATTAAAGAGGGATGTAATTAGAAAGATTGCTGAGCAAAAGATGCCAGACTTGACTGCTGCATCTTTGGAGGCTGCTATGAGAACCATTGAAGGTACTGCAAAGAGTATGGGAATTGTAGTTGAAGACTAATATTTTTTGTACACACGACAGGGTGTGGGAGGTTAATTTATAGCCGCAAATACCACAAAGGAGGTTTATAAAGAGAATGTTCAGAGGTAAAAAATATCAAGAAGCCGCAAAACTTGTCGATAAGACAAAGCTTTATGACCCGGAAGAGGCAATTGAACTTGCATTAAAGACATCTTATGCAAAGTTCGACGAGACGGTTGAAGTTCATGTAAGATTAAACGTTGATCCAAGACATGCTGATCAACAGGTAAGAGGCACTGTGGTTCTGCCAAATGGTACAGGTAAAAACGTAAGAGTTTTGGTTTTTGCAAAAGGTGACAAGGCAAAAGAAGCAGAAGAAGCAGGAGCAGAGTATGTCGGTGCAGAAGAGCTTGTTGCAAAGATTCAAAATGAAGGCTGGACAGATTTTGATGTATGTATTGCAACACCCGATATGATGGGTTTAGTGGGAAGACTTGGTAAGATTTTAGGTCCTAAAGGTTTGATGCCAAACCCAAAATCAGGGACTGTAACAATGGATGTTGCAAAAGCTGTGAAAGAAGCAAAAGCTGGTAGAGTTGAATTTAGGCTTGACAAGACAGCTATAATCCACTGTCCAATTGGCAAGGTTTCATTTGGTAAAGAAAAACTTCTTGAAAACTATAGAACACTAATGGATGCAATCATCAAAGCAAGACCACCTGCTGCAAAAGGGCAGTTTATAAAGAGCATCACAGTGGCAACAACAATGGGACCTGGTATTAAAATAAACCCATTAAAACCATTATAATGTTATAAAAATTTAGAAAGTGAATAGCCTACAACCGAAGACAGTAGGTGCAAAGTACTTTTAAAAAGTACTTTGCTTAAAAGTTTGCCTACCGAGGTTGTAATTATTTAAAAACCCGTCGGTCAAAGAGGATTAAAATTTGTCTTTTGGCATTGGCCGAATGGGGGAGGGATAATTACAGCCTCTTTAAGGTGAACTTAAAGAGGCTTTAATAATTTTATGGGATACAAAAGGGAGGTGAATTTGTTGGCAAAGTCAAGAGCGGTAAAAGAGCAGCTTTTAAATGAATACAAGGAAAAACTGTCAAAAGCGAAAGCTGGTGTGATTGTTTGCAATCATGGAATTACCGTTGAACAAGACACAGCGCTCAGAAAGAAGCTAAGAGAAGCAGGAATTGAGTACAAGGTTGTAAAAAAGACTTTGTTTACCTTTGCTGTAAGGGAAAATAATCTTTCTGAGCTTGAACAATTTTTTGAAGGACCTATTGCTGTTGCATTTTCGTACGACGATCCTGTAAAGGTTGCAAAGATATTAAAAGAAGGCGCAAAAGACCTTGAAAAGTTAGAAATAAGAGGCGGATTTATTGAAGGTAAAGTAATTTCTGCGAAAGAGGTTGACGCACTTTCCAAACTTCCATCAAGAGAAGAACTTGTTGCAAAGATGCTTGGCGGCTTGAACGCGCCAATGTCTGGTCTTGTTTATGTACTTTCTGGTACAATTAGGAAGCTTGTTCTGGCACTCGATGCTATTGCTAAGAAGCAGAGTGCTTAACATAAATAAAAAAAAATTAAAAAATTTTAAAATGGGAGGTTGTTCAGAAGATGGCAAGCGAAAAAGTTCAAAAATTGATTGAAGAGATCAAAACATTGACAGTATTAGAGCTTTCTGAGATGGTAAAAGCTTTAGAAGAAGAGTTTGGCGTTACAGCAGCAGCTCCAGTTGCGGTTGCAGCAGCTCCAGTTGCTGGCGCTCAGGCAGCAGCTCCAGCTGCAGAAGAGAAGACAGAATTTAACGTTATTTTGGCAGATGCAGGTAGCGATAAGATCAAAGTTATCAAGGTTGTAAGAGAGATAACTGGTCTTGGATTGAAAGAGGCAAAGGACCTTGTTGACGGTGCTCCAAAGCCAATCAAAGAAAATGTATCGAAAGAAGAAGCTGAGCAGATCAAAAAGAAACTTGAAGAAGTTGGAGCAAAAGTTGAACTCAAATAATGAATGTCAAATTACTGAAAAAGGGTGGGGATTTCCTGCCCTTTTTCAATTTAATGGATGAAATCTTGATTTTATTGTGGTATTATAAAATAAATATTACACTAAGTTTAGGAAGGTTGGGTTAGAAAAATGAATGAAAAGTACTTAGAGATTGTCCAAAAGATAAATGAGCTTACCTCTACCATGTCAGAAGCTTTTGATCATATCATGAATGTTCAAATTCCGCAGCTGAGGTTTGAAGACTCTTTTTATCTTTTAAACGATATCATTGAAGCATTCTTAAGCATTTCAAGTGCTCTGAAAGTAATTCAAGACGAGTTTGACGTAGAAAGTCTTCAGAACACAGAAAATGAATTTCAGGAAAGGTTGAGCGAGCTTCTTCAGATGTACAAGCAGCCAGTAGCCGAAAAGCTTCTTGCCAAGTATCAAAACGAAATAATACCGGTTTATGAAAAATGGCAGACACAGCTTCTTAGTAGAATAAACAGATACCAGGCATGAGTCATAAAAAATGGCTGGCTTTATTTACCAGCCATTTTTTACTTAGGTCATTATTTTTCAAAATATTTGAACTGTGAGGTGTAGAGATTATAATAATAACCTTTCTTCTCAAGAAGCTGAGTATGACTGCCTTCTTCAACAATCTGCCCATCATGGATGACAAATATCCTATCAGCATTTCGGATGGTAGACAGTCTGTGAGCTATAATAATTGAGGTCCTGCCCGATGTTAGCTTTTCTATAGCCTGTTGGATTAGGATCTCTGTTTGAGTGTCTACTGCTGAGGTTGCTTCATCTAATATCAGTATTTTTGGGTCAGCTAAAAGTGCTCTGGCAAATGCGATGAGCTGTCTTTGGCCGATAGAGAGGCGGCTTCCTCTTTCGTTGACTTCTGTATCATATCCGTTTTCCATTTTCATAATAAACTCGTGCGCATTAACGATCTTTGCAGCCCTTATTACCTCATCCATTGTGGCATCAGGTTTTGCGTATCGAATGTTGTCTGCAATTGTACCAGAGAATATAAATGTATCTTGAAGCATTATGCCCATTTGCTTTCTTAAAGAAGACAAAGTTACGTTTTTAATGTCATGTCCGTCAATCAAGATTCTTCCCTTTTGAGGGTCATAAAACCTTGCGATGAGATTTATTATTGTGGTTTTTCCTGCACCTGTTTCTCCTACGAGTGCAATTGTCTCACCAGCTTTAATAGTGAATGGAACATCTTTTAAAACAGGTTTTTCCTCGTCATATGAGAAGCAAACATTTTCAAATGTTATTTCACCTCTAATTGGTGGTAAATCATATGCATATGGACTGTCTTGAACATCTGGTTGAGTGTCAAGGATTTCAAATATGCGTTCGGTTGATGCCATTGCAACCAGCAGCTGATTGTAAAAATTAGATATGTTATTGATAGGTTGCCAGAACATTCCCATATAATTAGAAAATGCTATGATTGTACCAAGTGTTGTGTACCCCTTTCTCATCATCCAGATGCCAAAAAGAAATATGAGAACGCTTGAAAGAGTTCCAGTGAATTCTATGGTTGGCCAAAATAGATTATTTACTCTGATTGCTTTCATCCATGTATTTTTGAATGTGGTGTTTAAATTTTTAAATATTTCGGCGTTTTTTTCTTCTCTTGTAAAAGCATGAGTTATTTTCATTCCTTGTATGCTTTCATGTATATAAGCATTGAGAGTAGAAGATTTCTTTCTAACATCTTGCCATCTTGTCCTTATTGAGTTTTTTAATATCATGATTATTGAGATTAACAAAGGAAGAACACCAAGTGCAACAATGGATAGTTTTATATCAATTGAAAGCATTATTACTATGATAGCCCAAAGGCTTAAAGTGTCAACCAGCACATTTAAAATACTATTTGACAAAAGCTCTGATAAAGAATCCACGTCATTCATTATTCTTACCATTATTTTGCCTGCAGGTCGACTGTCGAAAAAGTTGAGAGACAGTTTTTGAAGATGAGTAAAAAGATGCATTCGAATATCTGAGACCACACTGTTGCCGAGTTTTGTCATAAAGATTGTTCTCACGCGAAGACTTATTACGTACAATAAGGTAAGCACAATATAGAAAACTGCTTTATACATAAGAGCATGGATGTTTCTGTGGGGAATATCAATATCAATAACCAATCTTATCAAATAAGGTCCGGCAAGATTGTAGAATGTAGCAAGTATCATTAGAAGAAAAGAATATATAAAGTACCTTCTATATGGCTTTATATATCTCAAAAGTCTTACAAACTGTGACCAGTTAAAAGGTTTTGTTATTGGTTCATCTTCTTCAATTCTAAGTCTTTTTGTGGAATTGCTCAAAACCTATCACCTTCTTTTTGTGTACTCAGAATATCTTTGTATTGTTGAACAAATATATTGTAATATCTACCTTTTTTAACTAAAAGTTCATTGTGGGTTCCTTGTTCTACAATCTTTCCATTTTCAAGGTAAAGTATCAGGTCGCAGTCTTTTGCCATTGAAATCCTATGAGCAATGATAAATACGGTACAATCTTTGAAATATTCTTCTAACGCTTTGCTTATCAAATATTCTGTTTCCATATCAACCGCTGATGTTGCATCATCGAGGATCAATATCTTGGGTTTTTTCAAAAGAGCTCTTGCTATTGCAATTCGCTGTTTCTGACCACCTGAGAGGCCAATTCCTCTTTCTCCAACAAGAGTATCATATCCCTCTGGGAACTGAACAATAAACTCATGTGCCTGAGCAAGTTTTGCAGCGTTTATGATATCTTCAAGAGAAGCATTTTCCACACCGTACGCTATGTTATTTGCGATGGTATCAGAAAATAGAAATGTCTCTTGAGGAATTACAGAGATTGCACTTCTGAGCTTTTTAAGATCGTAATCCCTCACATCTATTTCATCTATTAGTACTCTTCCGCTTGATACGTCATAAAAACGGGGTATAAGATTTACAATAGAAGATTTTCCTGAACCTGTTGGTCCCATTATAGCAACCTTCATTTTAGGTTTTACTTCAAAATTGATATTTTCTAACACAAGATTTCCAGAGTGTTTGAAATATACATTTTCAAACCTTACATACCCTTCTTTAACTTCAAATGGAGTTGGCTTTCCTTTGATTTTGACAGGTGTACTGAGCAATCCAAAAACTCTCTCACAAGAAGCGTTTGCTCTTTCCACCATGCTTATAATCCATCCCAATGACCTCAAAGGCCAAATTATAGCCCATAGATAACCTTGAAAAGCCATAAGTGTTCCAATCGTGATTGTATTTTTAATTACCATGAAACCACCCAGCGCGAAAATAATCAGAACAAGTAATGATGTCACTGCTTCAATCATAGGAAAGAATTTGCCCCAGATAAGTCCCACTGTTATATTTTGTTCTTTGTATTCGGCGTTGGCAGACGAAAATTTCTCTATTTCAAAGTTCTCTTGTGAGAAAGCCTTTACAACTCTGATATCTGTAATATTTTCCTGAGTTGCTGTGTTGAGTTTAGAATACTTTTCTCGTATCTTAATAAATTCTGGTCTTATAGTTCTGTCAAAAATATAAACCAAGATTAACAATATAGGTGTTGAGAGAAGCAAAGCAAATGTCAACTTTACATTTAAAATAAACATTATGGTAAGAGATATCGAAAAATTCAAAATATTTTCAGCAAGCAGAGCTAAGGCAGTGGAGAAAAACATTCTAATTCCTTCCAAGTCACCTGTCATGCGTGCCATGATTTCTCCTGTTCGAGTTTTGTCATAAAATTCATAGGTCTGTCTTTGTAAAAAATTGTAAAGCGTTTCTCTGAGTTCATACAGTATATTCTGGGATACGTTTTCAAATAAGTAGGAGTGGCCATATCTTATAAGACCCCGCACCAAACTCACACAGAGCATTGTGAGGACAAATGGTAAAAGCAAATGATACTTTTTCTTTGAAATTGCTTCGTCAATGATCAGTTTAGAGATATATGGATTTACCATTCCAAGGGTTATAGATATGGAAATAAGCATAAAACCTAAAATTAAAAGTTTTTTATATTTTTGGAAATATGGTGACAGTCTTTTTAAGTTATTCACTTGAGCAGCACCCTTCCAAACTTAAAATTTTATTCGCTGGCCACTTTAATACATTATAACCCTGTTATATGTGAAAATAAATATAAGAATTTTAATATTTAGCTCACTTTTTTAAGCCTTTATTTGTTCTTCATAAAACATTGAGCTTTTTAATAATATTGTTTATAGATATTCAGGCAAGGATGATAAAACCACGATGGTGAACAATCTTAAAAGCTTTGAAAAAGGGCTTTCTTTCAAAGAAGCTGAAGAAAATTTGGAAAGATTTGGTATAAACGAGATTGAAATTGAAAAAAGAAAGAAACCTCTTTCAATATTTTTAGACCAGTTCAGAGATATTCTGGTTCTGATTTTGGCTGTGTCTACAGCTTTATCATTTTTGCTTGGCGAGTTTTTAGATGCTATTGTTATCTTTTTCCTTATAATTTTAAACGGAACGCTGGGGTTTATTCAGGAATACAAAGCCGAAAGAGCTTTGGAATCATTAAAAAACTATATTTCCTACAAAGCAAAAGTCATAAGAGACGGGAAATTAGAAGTAATTGAAGCAAAATATGTAACAGTAAGAGACATTGTAGTAATTGAAGAGGGAGACAGAATTCCAGCAGATGGAATATTAGTCGAAGGATATTCACTGAAAGTTGATGAGTCTATCTTAACAGGTGAGTCTATAGCCGTGGACAAGGATGTTCACACTGAGAATAAACTTTATATGGGCACATACGTAGTCAAAGGTAAGGGTTTGATGAGGGTTACTTCAATAGGGCTTAACACCAAAATGGGACAAATAGCAAAGGTACTGGGAGAAACACATGAGACCAAAACACCTTTGCAAGTCAGATTAAACCAGCTTGGCAAAATACTTGCTGTAATTTGTATTGCTATATGCAGTGTAATAGTAATACTGGGAATAATTAGAAAACAAAATATCTACGATATGTTTATGATAGGAATAAGTTTAGCAGTTGCAGCAATTCCTGAAGGTCTTCCTGCTGTTGTAACAATTACCTTGGCAATAGGGGTTCAGCGTATGGCAAAGAAAAATGCACTTGTAAGAAAGCTTTCATCTGTTGAGACCTTAGGGTGTGTAAATGTTATTTGTTCAGACAAAACAGGGACTTTGACAGAGAACAAGATGACTGTGAAAAGGATAGAGACAGTTGACATGAGCATAGAGGTTGAAGGGACAGGGTATGATTTGAAAGGAAGGATTCTTTTAAACGGCCGAATTGTAAAAAATCAGCTTCTTGATTACATAATGATGTGTGCTGTTAACTGCAACAATGCAGAGTTAGAAAAAATCAGAAATGACTTAAGAACAAGCGGTGACCCAACTGAAATAGCACTTTTGGTTTTGGCAAAAAAATATAAAGAGTATATAAAAAGAGAAGAAAAAGTGGCAGAAATACCTTTCGATTCTAACAAACGGTATATGGGTGTAACAGTAAGATATGGTGATAATAGTATTTTATTTGTCAAAGGTGCATATGAGAGCTTGATTGGAAGATGCAAGTTTTATATGTGTCAAGATGGGACAATAAAAGAACTTACCTCCAATGAAAAGAGGATAATTGCCAAGAAAAATGAACTGATGTGCAGTGCAGCATTGAGAGTTTTGCTTATGTGCATGAAATTTAATTCACAAGATGTAGATAATATGATTTTTTTAGGACTTATTGGAATGATAGACCCACCTAAAAGAGGTGTCAAGCTTGCAATTAATAAGGCAAGAAAAGCTGGAGTTAAAACAGTTATGATAACTGGCGACCATAAACTTACAGCGTTTGCAATAGCAAGAGAACTTGGAATTTCAGAAAGCTTTGAAGAGGTTGTTACAGGTGAGGAGCTTGAAAAAGATGAGAAGTTTATCGAGAAAAATATTGACAATATTTCAGTATTTGCGAGGGTAGACCCGCTTTGCAAACTGAAAATTGTAAGACTTTTAAAAAGAAAAGGAAACATTGTTGCCATGACAGGCGATGGAGTAAATGACGCACCAGCGGTCAAAGAAGCAGATATTGGTATTGCTATGGGAATAAGTGGGAGTGATGTTACAAAAGAAGCTGCTTCAATGATATTGCTTGATGATAATTATGCCACAATTGTTCATGCTATTGAAGAGGGAAGAGTTATATATGACAATATAAAAAAGTTTGTTAAATATCTTCTTGCTTGTAATATTGGTGAGGTATTGATAATGCTTTTTACTTCAATATTAAATTTGCCAACTGCACTCTTGCCCATGCAAATTTTGTGGGTAAATCTTGTGACAGATGGTCTTCCCGCAGCAGCCCTTTCTCTTTCCAGAGGCGATGAAGACTTAATGAAGAGAAAGCCAAGACCAAAAAAAGAAAGCCTTTTTGCAGGTGGACTAATGCAGGAGATAATATTGAGAGGTATTTCAATTGGGGTATTTGCAACTTTATCATTCTATTTGCCCCTTTTAAAAGGTTATGACCTCAAAACAGCAAGAACAGTTGCATTTGCTACGCTTGTAATATCTCAACTCATTTTTGCCTTTGAGTGTTCAACAAATAAAAGAAACATACTCTCGATGTTGTTTGGGAACATATATCTTTTAATTGCTGTAATTTTATCATTTGTTTTATTTTTACTGGTAATATATATACCACAGCTGGGTATAGTATTTGAAGTGAGTTCCTTGAAAAGTCTCGAATGGGTTATTATCATAATCTGCTCATTATTTCCATCTTTGCTTCATAATATATTTGCAAAAAATATCTAAAGTGATAAAATGAAATGAGAGGATAGTTTGATAAAGAAATGACGTATAAAATTAAAATTACTGATAGAAAGGGGAATTGCAAACAAATGAAAATTGTGATAATCGGTGGAGTTGCAGCTGGAGCATCGGCAGCCACAAAAGCCAGAAGAACAAATGAAAATGCTCAGATTGTACTACTTGAGCAGGGAGAGTATGTATCATTTGCAAACTGCGGTCTTCCGTACTATGTTGGTGGAACAATCCCAAAAAGAGATAGCTTGCTTGTTGTGAGAGAAGAGCTGTTCAGGAAAAGATATAACATTGATGTTCGCACGTTATCCCAAGTTACAAAAATCAACAGAAGTAAGAAAACTGTGACCGTTTTAGACAAAAGAAATAATACAACATATGAGGAAAGCTATGACAAGCTTATCATTGCAACAGGTGCAAGACCTTTTGTTTTACCTTTTTTGAAAGATTGCAAAAACTCTTACACATGTTTTACACTCTATGATGTTGATAAAATAAAAGAGGCTTTCTCTGCAGCTCCAATAAAAAAAGCGGTTGTAATTGGAGCGGGCTATATTGGCATGGAACTTGCTGAGCAGCTAAATCTTCTGGGTGTCGACTGTACAATTGTTGAACTAAAAAGTTCTATTTTGCCTCAGTTTGACAAAGAGATGACAAACCCTGTTGTATATACGTTAAAAGAAAAAGGTGTTGATGTGAAAACGGGCGTATCTGTGGTTGATGCAGATGTTATTGACGGGGTTGCAAAGAGGTTAAAACTTTCGAACGGTGAAGAGATAGAATGCGATGTTGTTTTTCAGACAGCAGGTGTGATACCAAATGTTGAACTTGCAAGAGAAGCAGGTCTTGAAGTGAACAGGGGAATTGTGGTAAATAACAAGATGCAGACCTCTGACCCTGACATTTATGCAGCCGGCGATGCGGTTGAAGTAAAAAGTATTATCACAGGCAAAAATGTATGGATTCCTTTGGCAGGACCTGCAAACAAGCAGGGAAGAGTTGCTGGGTGCAATGCAGCAGGCGGAAATTTGGAATTCAAAGGAGTTGTGGGTAGTTCTATTATCAAGGTATTTGACTGGGCTTTGGCAAAGGTTGGGCTTAGCGAAACTGAGTGTAAAGACCAAGGACTTAATTACAATGTGACCATTGTTCATCCTCTTCATCATGCTGGTTACTATCCTGGAGGAAAGCAGCTGACAATAAAACTTATATTTGACAGCACAACTGGCAGAATTTATGGTGCACAGGTTATTGGGAAAGAAGGAGTAGACAAAAGAGCTGATGTTATTGCAACTGCAATATATGCAGGTTTGACTGTATTTGATTTGGAAAATCTTGATCTTGTGTATGCGCCGCCATTTTCGTCTGCAAAAGACCCTGTGATAATGGCTGGCATGACAGCTTCTAATATAATACGTGGAGAGGTTAAAAATATTTTGCCTGATAGAGTATTTGAACATCTTGATAACCCAGATTATATTATTTTAGATGTAAGAACACCAGAAGAGTACGAGTTTGGACATATAAAGGGAGCAGTAAATATTCCTGTAGATGAGCTGAGAAATAGACTGAGTGAACTTCCAAAGGACAAGAAGATTATTGTTTACTGTGGTGTTGGATTCAGGTCATACCATGGATGTTTGATTTTAAAAGCAAATGGTTTTGATTGTTTGAATATGAGCGGTGGCTGGACGTCATGGAGAATGTACTATCCTGATATGGTAGAGTAAGTGGAGGGAAAAGGGTGAAAATATGCGCTATTTTGTGTGCGGCAGGTAAAGGCACAAGGTTTGGGGGGGATACCCCCAAACAATTTTTATTTTTAAAGGGTAAGATGATAATTGAATATTCTCTTGAAATGTTTGAAAAATCGCGTTTTATTGATGGAGTTGTGCTGCTTGTACCTCAAGGTTTTGAAGATATTGCAAGGAGTTTGAAAGAAAAATACAGTAAAGTTGTTTATTGGGATTATGGAGGAAAAGAGCGAGCAGACACTGTAAAAAAGGGATTGGAGATTTTAAAAAACAAGTGTGATATTGTTGCAATCCACGATGCTGCAAGGCCTTTTATCACTTTACAGCTGATTGAAAAGCTTGTTAAAGAGGTTGAGGTTCATTTTGCAGTTGCACCTGGCATTTTGGCAAAGGATACTGTAAAGTTTGTAGTTGATGGTCACATTCAAAAGACATTGCCACGATCTAATATTTGTCTGATACAAACCCCCCAAGTTTTTAAGTTTGATTTGATATATAAAGGATATGAAATGTTTAAGAATGAGTTATTTACAGATGACCTTCAGTATGTTGAGTTGATGGGTATAAAGCCTAAGATAATTGAAAATAGTAGCGTAAATTTCAAAATAACCACAAAAGAAGATCTGTTGATTGCGGAGGCTGTTGTAGAAAAGGGGTATTGGTAGTAAAATATCTTTTGAAAGGTTTTAAAACTTTTTGAAGAGGTTGTGATGCTGTGAAAGTGTATGCTTTAGTTGGACCAAGTGGTACAGGTAAAAGCTACAAGGCAATAGTGGTTGCAAAGATGCTGGGAGCAAGCGCTATAATAGACGACGGCATTTTAGTTTACAACTCAAAGCTTGTTGCAGGAAAGTCTGCAAAGAAAGAACCTACATATTTGGCTTCGGTCAGGAGAGCACTTTTTATGGAAGATGATCATGCAAATGAGGTAAAAAAGGCCATAAAAGATTTGAACATTGATTCTATTTTAATCTTAGCTACATCCAAACAGATGGCACAGATGATAGCTAAAAGATTAGAATTGGGAAGTATTGAAAGGTTTGTTGATATCAAAGAAGTTTCAAGCGACCTTGAGATAAAAAAAGCAATAACCATGCGAAATAAAGAAGGAAAACACGTTGTACCTGTTCCAACTTTTGAAATAAAAAAGGACTTTTCGGGTTTGCTGATATATCCTTTAAAGCTTTTTAAGAGAATTAACCTCAATGATTATATTGTTGCCGAAAAAACTATAGTAAGACCTACCTTTAGCTATTTGGGTGAATATACTATTTCAGAAAATGTCTTGATTGCATATGTTCGCAGAGTACTCAAGAAAAGCAAGGATATTGCCAAAATACTTTCAATTGACCTTGCTATCAAGAATAATCTGTTGTATATAAAGATTGAGGTTATATTAAAATTTGGTTGCAACATAAAATCTGTACTTGAAGGAATACAGAGAGAGATAAAAGAGGAGATAGAATATTATACCTCAATAAATGTAGAGTATATTCACATCATTGCAAAAGGAGTACAAGTGTAAAAATACTTTTACTTGTATTTTCCAAGTTTTTCAGTGGCATTCAAAAGCGAGTTTCTTATCTCTTCAGTAACAGTATTATTTGCGTTTCTATAATCAAACTGTTTGTTGAAGTCACAGACGTTTGTATAGATTCGAGAAAGATTGTCAAGTTCAATTTTACAAATTTTTTCGACAAAGTTATTAAATTCTTTTCCAGACAAGTGGTCTATAGAATATTTCAAAAGTTCATTAAAGTGATGTAAGCAAAATCCTTTTGAAGAAAGAACTTTTTGCTGAAATTCTTTCTGGTTTTTCCACATGAAAAAGAATACTTCAAAATAATTTTTCATCCTTGATTGAATCCTTTCACAGATAACGCACTTGGAAGAGAGGTTTTCTAAGTATTGGATTATATCTGTCAATTTGTTTTTGTTCAAATTTTGATTGCCAAAAAGTTTTTTGATGAACCCTTCTTTTTGTTGCAAGTTTGATTCTGAAAAATTGGAATATATAAGATTTTCAAGATGTTTTTTTATCTCATTGAGGTGAGTTTCCAATATAAGTCCGTAAGGAAGTTTATTTTTTTGTTCAAGCAGCATGTGAAAATGCCTTCTGCAAAACCCTTTTTTGTTTGTCTCTATTCTTGCATCAACCTCCATAACACTTTCACCAAGCACAATTTCAATACATTGTTTTTCGAAATTGTTTTCAAGGTAACAAAAAGCACATTCGCAATTTATTGAAAAAGCGTCGTTGACAGGAATCATATATATCTTTTCGTTTCCCATGTGCATTCAACTCCTTGTTTTTTTGTTTTATTAATTGTTACCAGTTTTAAAATGGTTCATAACATTTATTTTACAGCCATTTTCTCATTCTAACAACAACAAAGTTGTTTTTATAAAAAAGAATAAATATCTAAAAAAAGGGTATAAAATTTTTAAAGAAAAACTGCAAAGATGGAGTGAAATGTTTATGAAACTTACACCAGATAAATTAAAAAAGAATGTAGATTTGTCTAGTTTTGATTTTGAAACAACAAGCGAAATAGAACCTTTGACCACAATAATTGGTCAAGAAAGAGCTAAAAGAGCTTTTGAATTTGGGCTGAGTGTTACCACAAAAGGATACAACATTTACATGTGTGGTCCCACAGGTACAGGTAAGACAAGCTTTGCTGAAAATTATTTAAAGGAGATAGCAAAAAACAGACCTGTTCCGAACGACTGGGTTTATGTTTATAATTTTGTCAATCCTGACTCACCTATTGCAATATCTCTGCCAAAAGGAATGGGTAAAGTTTTCAAAAAGGATATGGCAGATTTTCTTGAGTTTGTAATTAATGATTTGAAGAAGGTTTTTAACAGCGAGGAATATGAAAATGATAAAAATAATATCTACAATGAGTATCAAGAAAAGAGGACACAGCTTTTAGATAGTTTAGCTGAAGAAGCAAGGAAATATGATTTTGAGATAAAGTATACTCCAAGTGGGGTATATTTTATTCCTATTGTAAATGGTAGGGCTATTTCAGAAGAGGAATATCCTGAGCTGGAAAAGACTATTAGAGATGAGATAGAAAGAAAGGTTAAAAAACTTCAACTTGAGACTCAAGAAGTTTTAAAGAAGATAAAGATTCTTGAAAAAGAGTTGAAAGAAAGAATAAAAGAATTACAAAAGAGAATAGCCGTTTTCACGATAAGTCATTATGTATATGAAATCAGAAGCAAGTATAAAGATAACACAAAAATTTTGGACTATATTGATAATGTAACAGATGACATAATTGACAATCTTGAAGAATTTTTAGATAAAGAAGAAGAGGATACACCTCTTCCTCTGCAATTTGCTTCTTACAAAAAGATGTCAAGACTTGATAGATATAAGGTCAATGTTATTGTTGATAATTCAGAATTAGAAGGGGCACCCGTTGTTTATGAAATAAACCCGACCTATTACAATCTTATAGGTAAAATTGAATACGATAATGAGATGGGCAATATCCTTGTTACAGACTACACAAAAATCAAGGCGGGAGCGATTCACAGGGCAAACGGAGGATATCTTATCCTTCAGGCAAAAGATTTACTGAGCTATCCACAGGCATGGGAAGCTTTGAAAAGAGTACTAAAAACAGGTCAGATATACATTGAAAATCTAAAGGATATCTATGGACTATTTATAACTCCTTCCTTAAAACCAGAACCTATACCAGTTGATTTAAAGGTTATTTTAATTGGCAGTGAGTATATTTATAACATCTTATACACATACGATGAAGATTTTAAAAAGCTTTTCAAGATTAAAGCTGATTTTGACATAGAAATGGATTACAATCAAGATAATCTTTACAAGATGATCCAGTTTATTAGTTCATTTTGTAAAAAAGAAAATGCATTGCCATTTTCCAAGGATGCTGTTGAGAAAGTGATTGAATATTCCTGCAGACTTGTTGAGAACCAGGAAAAGCTTTCAACGCGATTTAATGAAATTGTTGAGATATTGGCAGAAGCTAACACCTGGGCTGAACTGGAAAAGAGCAAAGTGGTGAAGAAAGAACATGTGAGCAAAGCAATTTGCGAAAAAGAATTTAGAAGTGCAAAATATGAAGAAAAGATAAACCAGATGATTGAGGAAGGTACTATTTTAGTTGATGTGGATGGCTACAAGCCTGGGCAAATCAATGCACTTGCAATTCTGGATGTTGGAGACTATATTTTTGGCAAACCTTCTTTAATAACAGTTACCACAAGTAGCGGAAGAAGTGGTATAATAAATATTGAACGTGAAGTACAAATGTCTGGAAAAACTCATAGCAAAGGCATTTTGATTATCTCAGGGTATATTTCCCAGCTGTTTGCCCAAGATATGCCACTTGCATTAAACGCCACTATATGCTTTGAACAGTTATATTCTGGCATTGAAGGGGATTCTGCATCCGCAGCTGAACTTTGTGCACTGCTTTCAGCTTTGAGTGATGTGCCCATCTATCAGGGAATAGCAATAACAGGTTCTGTAAACCAAAAGGGAGTGATTCAGCCTGTTGGTGGCGTGACAAAAAAGATAGAAGGTTTTTATTATGTTTGCAAGAAAAAGGGTTTAAATGGCAAGCAGGGTGTTATAATCCCACATCAAAATATAAAAAATTTGGTATTGTGTGACGAGATAGTAGAAAAAGTTGAGAATGGAGATTTTCACATCTGGGCAGTAAAAACAATCGATGAAGCTGTTGAGATTTTGACAGGCAAAAAGTTTGAAGAAGTGATACTTTTGGCAAGACAAAAGCTAAAAAGATACTTAGATAATTTGGTAAGTCTTAGTGATAAAAAAGATGAGTAAGAAAGGAGAGATATTTTGAGGTGTCTATGGATATGTTAGAAGTTTTAAAGTCTCGAAGAAGTATCAGGAAATACAAAAAGAATATGGCTATTAGCAAAGAAGTTATTGAAAAGATAATTGATGCTGCAAGATTTGCACCTACTGCAAGAGGAAATGAAGGTTGGGAATTTGTGGTGGTGACAGATGAGGAGATTAAAAAACAAATTGCTCAAAAGGCTCGATATGGCAGATTCATAGAAGATGCTTCATGCTGTGTTGCTGTGCTTTATGAGAAAGATTTCGAATATATTTTAGAAGATATGTCAGCAGCAACAACATATATTTTAGTGGCTGCAAAAGCTTTAGGGCTTGGGAGTTGTTGGGTTGCAAGCTATAAAAAGGAGCATTCAGAAGATGTCAAGAAGCTGCTAAACGTTCCAGACAATTTAGAACTTTGTGCCCTCATTGCAATAGGTTATGCTGATGAAGAACCTGTAAGAAACAAAAAGCCCCTATCTTCAATACTTCACTGGAATAAGTACCAAAGAAAATAATTCGGGAGGGAATTTCTAATTTGTTTAGGGAAATTGAGATAAGAACAAAAGATAGAGTAGATTTTGTTGATATTACAAGTAAATTAAAAGAAATTGTTAGACAGTCTAATATCGAAGAAGGACTCATGACAGTATTTGTTCCACATACAACTGCAGGTATTACAATCAATGAGCATGCTGACCCGTCGGTTGTAAATGATATAAAAAAACAACTTGAAAAGTTAGTGCCAGCAAATAATGGCTATAGTCACAGTGAGGGGAATTCTGATGCGCATATAAAGGCAAGCTTGATAGGTTCATCTGTTAACATTATAATTCGAAACGGTGAGATGATGCTTGGTACATGGCAAGGTGTGTTCTTTTGTGAGTTTGATGGTCCAAGGAGAAGAAAAATATATGTGTATATAAAATAAAAATTTATATGCTCCGAACACCTTATGAGTTAATTGCAAGAATTAAGACAGGTGTTCGGAGCAAAAACCTTTATATTTGACAAAGAAGAAAGCTTGTGCTAAAATATAATACGCAAAAACAAGCGGGTATGGCGGAATTGGCAGACGCGCTAGACTTAGGATCTAGTGGCAACAGCCGTGGGGGTTCAAGTCCCTCTACCCGCACCAAGAGAAAAATATCTTGACAAAAGTAAGTGAAATCATTAAAATATATAATTGCGATGCCGGAGTGGCGGAACTGGCAGACGCACAGGACTTAAAATCCTGGGACCTGAATAAGGTCGTACCGGTTCAAGTCCGGTTTCCGGCACCAGATATCGCGGGGTGGAGCAGCTGGTAGCTCGTCGGGCTCATAACCCGAAGGTCGGAGGTTCAAATCCTCCCCCCGCAACCAAAAAATTAGTTAAATAAAAAAGATGGCGGCGTAGCTCAGTTGGCTAGAGCATGCGGTTCATACCCGCAGTGTCAGCGGTTCGAATCCGTTCGCCGCCACCATTTTATGTAAAAAGAGGTATGGCCCCGTGGTCAAGTGGTTAAGACACAGGCCTTTCACGCCTGTAACAGGGGTTCGAATCCCCTCGGGGTCACCAAAACAGAAAATATGAGCAGAAAGGGCTTTTAAAAAGCCCTTTTTTGTTTTAGTTGAAAAAATACAAAAAATTTTTATAATAAAAGTAAGTAAGTACTTACTAAAAAACTTAGGGGAGGGAGAGATATTAAAATTGAGGAAAAGTGAAGATACTAAGAACAGAATAATTCAATCAGCCATAAAGTTGATTTCACAAAATGGTTATGCTGCCACAACAACAGCACAAATAGCAAAAGATGCAGGGATTTCTGAAGCTACACTATTTAAGTATTTTAAAGATAAGGAGAATTTACTTCACAAAGTTGTAAGTGTTGCCCTGACACAAATCTTAGGTTCTGTTGTTCTTTCTCCTCTTAAAGAAAATATCGAAAAGAACAAGGATTTAAAAGTTTCTGAATTTTTGAGGTCTATAATAAATGAAAGACTTGAAATGCTGGACAAAAACATTGACCTTTTTAAGATTGTTCTAATAGAGATTCAGTATAATGACTCCCTCAAAAATGAGGTTATAAAAAATATGGTACCTAAAACCTGTGAGGCAAAGGGTTTGATTGAGAGGATACTAATACGAAAAGGAAATATTTCAAAAGAGATGGCGAAAGGCATTTCAAGAATGATGATAGGCACTCTTCTTACTTTTTTATTCCAAAAATATATTCTGGGCATTGAGACAACAAGTGATGAGATTAAAGAGGAGATAGAAAATGTATTAAATGTGATAAAAAAGTCTATTGGGGAGGAGTAAAAGGATGATAAAGGCGATATTGCAATCTAAAAACTTTAAGGTATTTTTTACTGTCCTTTTTTTAATTTCAATTTTTACTCTCTTTTTGACAGGGTGCAGAGAAGAAAATACTGAAGATGTATACTCATCAACTGTAGAGGTATCGACTATTGATATAAACACTGAGATTGCTGGGAGAATAGTGAAAGTCTTTGTTGAAGAAGGTTCTAAAGTTAAAAAAGGTGACATAATAGCAAAGATTGATTCAAGCCTTTATGAAGTTCAAAAGAATATTGCACAGGCAAACCTTGAAGTTGCTAAATTGTCTGCGGATATCGCTGAGCAAAACTGGGAATTAGCAAAGCTAAAATATCAGCTTCTTTCTAAAAAACCATCGAAATACAAGATTAATCAGATAAAAGAAAATATTCTACAGCTAAAAGACATAAAATTAGGAAATGAAAATAACATTGAATTTTTGGAAGAAAACATAAAAAATTTAGAAAAGATGAAAATGGCTGATTTGGACACAATAAAGCTATTATCAGAACTAAAAATGCAATTAAATTCCCTAAAGGCTCAAAATAGTAGTCTAACACATCAGATTAATTCATTAGAAAACCAACTTGAAATGGTGAAAAACGAATCTGTTACAGATGAGGATAAAATGATTGCTGAGATTTCTGTTGACATTGCAAAGAGAAACTATTTGCAAGCTCTCTCTTATGTAAAAGTGGCAGAGCAGAACTTAAAAATTTCTGATTTAAATTTGGAAAAAACCACAATTACCTCACCTGTTGATGGTATTGTTTTAACAAAAGGGGTTGACCAAGGACAGTTTGTTGGTATTGGTACATTTATAGCTCAAATAGGCTTAAGCGACTACTATCTTAAGATATATGTTCCTTCAGCACAGCTACAAAAACTTTCGCTTGGTAAGAAGGTTGAGCTTATCTTAGATAACAACAAAAAAGCGTATGGTGAGATTGTGTTTATTTCTGATAAAGGAGAGTTTACACCAAGGAACGTAGAGACAAAAGAGGAAAAACAAAAAGTGGTTTTTATGGTCAAGCTAAAGATAATAAAGCTAAAGATAATAAAGGATAAAGAGATTTTAAGACCTGGGATGCTTGTTGATGTAAAGATTTAATTTTACAAAATTTGGGGTGATGATAGGTGGCATATGCAATCAAGGTAGAGGGGCTTACAAAAAGGTTTGGAGAGTTTGTTGCGGTAAATGACATATCATTTAGTATTCCCAAAGGTAGCATTTTCGCCTTGCTTGGGCCAAATGGGTCTGGGAAGACAACTACAATTAAAATAATATGTGGTGTTTTAAGAGCAACAAAAGGATACGTAGAAGTGCTTGGAAATGACGTTTCAAAATATCCAGAACAAGTAAAGCAAAATATAGGTTATGTTTCTCAAAAGTTTAGTCTGTATGAGGATTTAACGGTTGAAGAGAACATTGAATTTTATGGTGCGATATATGACCTTTCTAAGGACGAGATTGAAGAGAAAAAGGCAAAGCTACTTAAATTTTTTGGGTTTGAAGGCAGAGAAAAATCACTTGTTGGCACACTTTCTGGCGGAATGAAGCAGAAACTTGCTTTTGCTTGTGCCACACTTCACAATCCACAAATCTTAATCTTAGATGAGCCAACAGCTGGAGTTGACCCTATTTCAAGAAAAGAGTATTGGGAGATGATAAGAGTTTTTTCTCAAAGTGGTGTTACAGTATTAGTAACCAGCCATTATATGGATGAGGCTGAGAGGTGTGACTATGTTGCTTTTATGTTTAATGGGATTTTGAAAGAGGTAGACACACCTGCAAATGTCAAGACAAAGTATTCGTCACATAGTATTGAAGATGTGTTTATGAAAGTATTCTCACAGTAAAAAGATTGCTTAAGATAGAGGTGAGATTTAAAATGAATGGTTTCTCAATAAGAAGATTTGTTGCCATTGCGAAAAAGGAGTTTATACAAATTAAAAGAGATAAGGCAAGTTTTGTTTTAGCATTTGTGGCACCATTTATTATGCTTATGCTCTTTGGCTATGCTGTCAAAATGGATGTCGAAAATGTAAGCATAGGAATACTTGACATGGCAAAGACACAAGAGAGTAGAGAACTTGTAAGAAAACTTCAGAACACAAGGTATTTTAAGCCAACCTTTTTTGCACAAAATCAGGTAGAGATAGAAAGTAGTCTTGACAGTGGAAAAATCAAAGCAGCTTTAATTATCCCTTCTCACTTTGCAAAACTTCTTAAACAAAACAAAAGTCCTGAAGTACTTTTTATAGTAGATGGGACAGATCCCACAATTGCAAAGACAGTATTTTCAAGCGGTATTTTGACAATGCAAAACTTTGCACAGAAAAACTATTTTGCACAGAAAAACTATGTTGTAAAACCTATTGTTGATGTCAGAACACGTGTAAAATACAATCCTTCTATGAAAAGCGAACTTTTTACAATCCCTGGTCTTATGGGACTTATTATGCAAAATATAACTATAATACTTACAGCCTTTGCAATTGTAAGAGAAAGAGAAAAAGGTACAATGGAACAGTTAATAGTAACTTCAATAAAATCAATCGAGCTAATTTTAGGGAAACTTGTTCCTTATACATTTCTTGGACTGGGTGACTTTTTAGTTGCGCTCCTGTTTGGAATACTATGGTTTAAGGTACCTGTGAGAGGCAATATTCTTTTGCTGTTTGTCTTGGGGATGGAATTTGTCATTTGTGCGCTCATGATAGGAATGCTCATATCTTCTGTCTCGAAAACACAGCTTCAGGCAATGCAGCTTGCACTTTTGTTTTTGTTGCCAAGTGTGCTACTTTCAGGTTTTATGTTCCCCCGTGAAGCAATGCCAGCTGTGATAAGGTTTGTAGGTAATTTTGTTCCTCTTACTTACTTTTTGATAATATTAAGGGGTATTGTTCTCAAAGGTGTCGGGATAGAATATCTGTGGGATGAGGTCTTGGTGTTAATATTTTTAGGGCTTGTACTTCTTTTTATTTCAATAAAGAGATTTTCAAAGAGGTTTGACTGATTTAACATCTTGGAAAAATTGAAAATCTTTTTGGTTGACATCAGGTGGGAGTTTGGCTTAAAATATTATAATGTAAAGAAGAATTTATAAGCTTTTGCGGATGTGGCGGAATTGGCAGACGCGCAAGACTCAGGATCTTGTGGGGCTCTCCCCATGGGGGTTCAAATCCCCCCATCCGCACCAAATGAGATGTGAAAAGGCAAAAGAGAAATAGGATAAAATGGTGGCAAAATGAAAAGTCGCAAGGTTTTGTGGAGTAGAATAGAGGGCTAATTATCCCACAGAACTTGAAAACAGTAAGCCACGACCACCAATCGCAAAGTCAAAAAACTTTGCGAGAGGTGGTTTTATTATGCCCAAAAAAGAAGCGTTGTCAAACTGGATTGGCAGGAAGCTATGCAACAATTCCTGTTTTACAAGCGAGCCGAGGGAAGAAGGGAATCAACAATCGGTGAGTATGAGGCTCATATTACCCGCTTCTTTAGGCTCTACCCCGACTGTTTTCATGACGAGCAAAAACTTAAAAAGTGTGTGCTGGAATATTTGTCTCAACCCGTCAAACCCGCCACTTACAATTTGCGGCTCACGTATTTGAAGGCATTTTTCAAATAGTGCGTTGAAGAAGGCATTCTTAAGACCAACCCACTGGAGAAGATCAAGAAACAGAAAGCCGAGGGGCGAATTGTCAACATCGACATTGAGATTTTAGAAAAGCTTTTGAAACTACCCGACAGGAACACTTTTTGCGGTTTGCGTGATTATGCCCTGATTCTGCTTACATTAGACACTGGCATACGACCAAAGGAAGCTTTTTCGCTTCTCATTGAGCACTTTGACTTTAAGACGTTGCAAGTCTACATTCCAAGCGATGTAGCAAAGACAAGGGTATCGAGGGTAATTGCCTATTTTGCCAGTTACCGCAAATGCAATCAAAAGGCTAATAGCCGTTTAAAATTTGATAATAATTTTTTGCTGCAAAACTCGGACAAAACTCGGGGGTTACTTCTTTTTATAGACAGAATTTATGAGATATAATATAATAGAATAAAAGTATAATTGAACTGTATTTTTGGTAAATGTAAATATATAACATTATTGAAAAAAAAAAAAAAAAAAAAAAAAGGTTGCTACTTGAAGACAATGGATTGTTATAAATGGGAGGAAGACTTGTGAGTACTGAAAAAATAGCAATTGAAAAAGAATACATAAAAATTTCATGGTTTTTAATTTTGGCAATAGTAGTGTATTTGCTTTTAGATAAACTTTTATTTTCACCCTCAATGGAAGTTCATTCCTTTTCACAATGGCTTGTTCCCCTAATATTTTTGGTTATTTCAACAGGTTACAATTTATTTAAAACGTGGCTTTTCAATGAAGAAGAACATATTAGTGAGGAACTCTTTAGATATCTCAAATATTTTGAGGTTATAAATCTTGTATTCTTTTTTGGATATGAGAGACTTTTTGATTTAATGTTTGTTATATCGCTGGTATTTCTGTTCTATATTGAAAGAATAAATATAAAGAGTTTAAGACAAATTGCAATAGTCTTAATTTTTGCCTATATATTTTTTGTATTTCTCGATTTTGTTACTAATAATGTCAACAGTGAAGATTTGAGAAATCTATTTTATGTTTTTTATTATATATTTTGGTTTTCTTCGTTTATAAAAATCGAATTCTTTGAAAAAAGCCAAACTAATGAGATAGATATAAAACTAAGGCAATACGATGAAAATTTCAAAAAGCTGCAAAAGCTTAATGAGGCAAAAGAGGCAAAGATCAAAGAATTGGAAAGAGAAATAAGTTATCTAAAGGAAATTAATAAAAGACTTAATATTTCTCTTGGGGAGTTTTTTAATCTTCAGGAAATCAGTAAGATAATAACACAAATACTGGACACAAATGAGCTTCTGAAATTTGTAAATGATGTTTTAATTGGTGTGACTGGTGTTGACAAAAGCTCGATATTATTATTTAATAAAGACAAAACAGAGCTTTACGTTGCATTTTCTAACCTTCCAGAAAACGAGCAAAAAGAAAGCTTCAAACAGGAGAATATAGAATGGCTCAAAAGTGTTGCGTTAAATTGTGAAAATGGTTATAGAAATAAGGTAAGCAGTGCTGATTGTCCTTTTATAAACGGAAGAGCTACAAAATCGATAATGTATGCTTCATTAGCAACAAAGAATGACAAGTATGGAATAATATTACTTGAACATATATTTGAAGATGTGTTTACAGAAGACAATCTTAGATTTTTAACATCTATTGCTGCACAAGTTTCAATTGCACTGGAAAACTCCAGTTTGTATCAGCAGATGAGATCAATGGCTATGGTTGATGGGCTAACAGGTGCATTTAATAGAATTTATCTTTATGAATTCTTGGAAAAAGAGATTCAGACATCTGGTAGAAGATATCCGATTAGCATTGCTCTTTTTGATGTTGACAACTTTAAAAAGCTAAATGATACGTATGGACATTTATTTGGTGACAAGGTTTTGCAAACAGTAGTTAGAATAGCAAGAGAAAAGGTGCGAAAAGGTGATATTGTTGCACGCTATGGTGGTGAAGAATTTATAATAGTATTTAATCATCTTGAAAGCAATGAAGCCTATAAGGTGGTTGAAAGAATAAGAAGAGCTATTGAAAGTGAAACAATAGAAGATAATTTGATTCAAACACGGGTAACAGTTAGCTTTGGTATTGCTTCTTATCCTTTACATGCTGACAATGTAAAGGATCTGATCAAATGTGCAGATGTTGCCATGTACAGAGCAAAAAGCAGTGGTAAAAATTGTACTGTAATATATAATCAGGAATTGGAGATGAAAGTATGAGATGTCCTTTTTGTGGATATGAAGACAGTAAAGTTGTTGATACTCGACCAACTGATGAGGGAAGAACTATTAAAAGGAGACGTGAATGTTTAAAGTGTCAGAAAAGGTTTACCACATATGAAAAGGTAGAAAGGCAGCCAATTTTAGTTATTAAGAAAGATAATAGGAGAGAAGAGTTTGACAGGAATAAAATCTTAAATGGTATTATAAAAGCTTGCCAGAAAAGACCTGTGTCTATTGAGCAGATGAATAAGATTGTAGATGAGATTGAAAATGAGATTTATAATTCTATGCGTGAGGAGATATCGTCAAGAGAAATTGGTGAGATGGTTATGGAAAAACTCAAGAAGATTGATGAGATTTCGTATGTGAGGTTTGCTTCTGTTTACAGGCAGTTTAAGGATATCAATACCTTCATAGAAGAGCTTCAGAAGCTTTTAACAGAAAAGATAGAATAATCTTGAGAAAGAGTGAGAAAAATATAGATAGAGTAAGAAAAATCACAGAAAATCGTCGATTTTGAGCAAATTTGAAAATTGAAAGAAAGAGAAAAAGGTATATAATAGTAATTGAAAGTCAAAGATAGTCAAAATCAAAAATTGCCCTAAAAATAAAAATGGAAAAGAGGAGGGTGATGTAAGATGCTCAGAGACATAGTTCCATTTGGCAGAAAACCATTTGACATCATGAGAAAAATTGAAAGAGAGTTTTTTGACATTGATGACTGGTTTGAAGATTTCTTTGCACCTGAAAAAGGTACAAGATTCATGAGGACTGACATTAAGGAGACTGAAAATGAGTATATTATAGAAGCAGAACTTCCAGGGGTCAAAAAAGAGGATATCAAGATAGAGCTTTATGATAACAAGCTTACAATAAAGGCAGAGACAAAGAAAGAGGAAAAAGAAGAAAGAGAAAACTTTATAAGACGAGAAAGAAGATATGGTGCATTTTCCCGAACATTCTATCTTGACAATGTAAAAGAGGATGGTATCAAAGCAAAATACGAGGACGGAATCTTGAGAATAGTACTTCCAAAAGAACGACCTTCAAAACCAAATGTAAGAACAATTGATATAGAATAAGCAAATTCTCAGGGAAGGCAAAGTCCTTCCCTGATTGTTTTATACTATCCTTTGTATACTTTTTACGTGAGGTGTTGATTCAAAATGAATATGGAAAGATTTACTCAAAGTCTTCAAACAACTCTTTTAGATGCTCAAAATACAGCTATTGTTTACAAGCATCAGGAAATAGGAGTAGAGCATCTCCATTATGCACTTGTGAATGAAGATGATAAACTTGTAGCAAAGATTCTTAAAAACATGGGTATTGACATAGAGCTTTATAAAAGAGATATTGAAGAGCAGCTGAAAAAGATTCCAATGGTATACGGACCTGGTGCTTCAACGGTATACGTAAGTAGATATGTAAACGAAATTTTAATCAAAGCTGAAGAAGAAGCAAAAAAGTTTAAAGACGAATATATAAGCGTTGAACATGTTTATTTAACTATGATAGACTCAGATATCCTTTCCGCCAAGAATATATTTAGAAAATATGGAATTACACACGAAAAATTTTTACAGCAGCTTTATAAAATTAGGGGAAATCAAAGAATAACAAGTCCTAACCCCGAGGAAGTCTATGAGGTTTTAAAAAAGTATGGACGGGACCTTACCGATCTTGCGAGAAAAGGCAAGCTTGATCCTGTAATTGGAAGAGATGATGAAATAAGGAGAGTTATTCAAATTCTTTCTCGCAGAACAAAAAATAACCCTGTTTTGATTGGTGAACCTGGAGTTGGTAAAACTGCTATTGTTGAAGGACTTGCACAAAGAATTGTAAAAGGAGATGTTCCAGAGGGGCTTAAAGACAAGACAATTTTTGCTCTTGATTTGGGTGCCCTCATTGCAGGTGCAAAATATAGAGGTGAGTTTGAAGAAAGGCTGAAAGCTGTTTTAAATGAAATCATTGCTTCTGAAGGTAAGATAATACTTTTTATTGATGAAATACACAACATAGTTGGAGCAGGAAGAGCAGAAGGTGCTATGGATGCAGGAAACCTTTTAAAGCCCATGCTGGCGAGAGGAGAACTGCATTGTATCGGTGCAACAACAATTGATGAATATAGAAAATATATAGAAAAGGATGCTGCACTTGAGAGAAGATTTCAGCCTGTTTTAGTAAATCCTCCATCTGTTGAAGATACCATTTCTATTTTGCGAGGACTTAAAGAAAGATTTGAAATCCATCATGGAGTACGAATTACAGATGATGCTTTGATTGCAGCAGCAAAGCTTTCAGACAGATATATTTCAGATAGATTCTTGCCTGACAAAGCAATCGATTTGATTGATGAAGCAGCTGCACTATTGAGAACAGAGATAGACTCAATGCCCACAGAACTGGATGAAATTACAAGAAAGATTATGCAGCTAAGAATTGAAAAAAATGTCTTGCAAAAAGAAGAAAATACGAGCGCAAAACAGCGCATAGAGGAGATTGAAAAGGAAATTGCGCAGCTTCAATCCAGAGCAGATGAACTTTCAGCTCAGTGGGAATATGAGAAAGAGTTGATAAAAGATATAAGAAGAATAAAAGAGGAGATTGAAAATGTTAAGATTCAAATTGAAGAGGCTGAAAGAAACTATGACCTCAATAGACTTTCTGAGCTGAAATATGGCAAGCTCATAGAACTGCAAAAAGCTTTAGATAGAAAACGTCAGGAGTTAGAAAAAATACCACCAGAAAAAAGACTTTTAAAAGAGGAAGTAACAGAAGAAGAAATTGCAAAGATTGTATCAAAGTGGACAGGAATTCCGGTTGCAAAGCTTGTAGAGACTGAAAGGCAAAAGATTTTAGAGCTTGATAAAATCTTGCACAAAAGAGTTGTTGGTCAAGATGAAGCAATTGAAGCTGTGTGCAATGCAATAATGAGAGCGCGAGCTGGAATAAAAGATCCGAGAAAACCAATAGGTAGCTTCTTGTTTTTAGGTCCAACAGGTGTTGGTAAAACAGAACTTGCAAGAGCGTTAGCTGAAGCTCTGTTCGATTCTGAAAACAATATGATAAGAATTGACATGACAGAGTATATGGAGAAACACTCAGTTTCGCGCTTGATTGGTGCACCACCTGGGTATGTGGGATATGAAGAAGGAGGTCAACTTACAGAGGCTGTTAGAACCAAACCTTATTCAGTTGTACTTTTTGATGAAATTGAAAAAGCACATAGAGATGTTTTTAATATTCTCCTACAAATAATGGATGATGGTAGACTTACTGATTCTAAAGGCAGAACAGTGGATTTTAAGAATACTATAATTATAATGACTTCTAACTTGGGAAGCGAATATCTTTTGAACGCTAAGATTTCAAATGGTGAAATAGATGAAGAGACACGGAAACTGATAGATAGAGAATTAAAATTACATTTTAGACCAGAGTTTTTAAACAGACTTGACGAGATAATAATCTTCAAACCTCTCACAAAGGAGCAGATTATAAAAATTATCGACCTTCGAGTTGCAGAAATTCAGCAAAAGCTGATAGAAAAAGGAATTTCAATAAGGTTGACCCAAAAGGCAAAAGAGTTTATTATGGAAAATGCCTTTGATATAAACTTTGGTGCAAGACCAATAAAGAGATTCTTGCAGAAAAATGTTGAAACACTTATAGCAAGAGAGATTTTGAAAGGTACAATTGTTGAAGGTGAAAGTATTGATATAGATGTTGAAAACGGAAGGTTTGTTATAGTAAAATAAAAAAGTTGACTAAAACATAAGTTTCCAGTATATTGTATAAAAAAGGCTGTCCAAGTATCTTTGTGGACAGTCCTTTTTTTTAGCTTTTTGCTTGAAAAAGAAAAGATATTAAAATATAATACTTAATAAGTTTTTAAATACATACATAAAAGTTTAGGAAGGATGGTAGGTTGGTATGATATGGTCTGAGTATGAAAAACTCAACAGAAAACAATACGAAGAATTACAATTGGAAAGGCTTAAAAGAACGGTAGAAAGGGTTTATGAAAACGTTCCTTTTTACCGAAAGAAGTTTGATGAGATAGGAATAAAGCCACATCATATCAAAACTTTAAAGGATATTCGACTTCTTCCATTTACAACTAAGGATGACTTGAGAGAAAACTATCCATATGGTCTTTTTACTGTTCCTCTTTCGAAAATTGTTAGAATTCACGCTTCCTCAGGTACAACTGGTAAGCCAACTGTTGTAGGATATACAAAACATGACATGGAAATCTGGACAGAAGTGGTTGCAAGAATGGTCACAGCAGCAGGTGTAAGAGAACATGATATCGCCCAGATTGCCTTTGGTTACGGACTATTTACTGGTGCATTTGGACTTCATCAGGGTTTAGAAAGAGTTGGTGCTACAGTTATTCCAATTTCCAGTGGTAATACTGAGAAGCAGTTGCTGGTTATGCAAGATTTTGGTTCTACAGTTTTGGTGTGTACCCCCTCTTATGCACTTTACATGGATGAGGTTGCAAACGAGCTTGGCATTGATAAGTCAAAGATAAAGCTAAGATTGGGTCTTTTTGGTGCAGAAGCTTCAACAGTTGAGATGAGGAGAGAAATTGAAAAGAAGTGGGGACTTTTTGCAACAGAGAATTATGGTCTTTCAGAAATAATTGGACCAGGAGTATCTGGTGAATGTGAATATAGGGAAGGCTTACATATAAATGAAGATCATTTCTATCCTGAAATAATAAATCCCGAGACAGGTGAGGTTCTTGAAGAAGGAGAGACAGGAGAACTTGTACTTACCACCATCACAAAAGAAGGTATGCCTCTTATAAGATATAGAACCAGAGATATTACATCACTGATATATGAGCCTTGCAAGTGCGGAAGGACAAATGTGAGAATGACATCTGTTAAAGGAAGAACAGATGATATGCTCATAATTCGAGGTGTCAATGTGTTTCCATCTCAGATAGAAAGTGTTCTGATGGGAATTGAAGGTATAGGTCCTCACTATCAACTTGTTGTTACAAAGAAAGGATATTTGGATGATTTAGAAGTTCATGTAGAGCTTGTAGATGGAAAGCTTTTGGAAAGATATGCTGAACTTGAAAAATTAGAAAACAAGATAAAACATAGAATATTTACTGTATTAGGTTTAAACGTGAAGGTAAAACTTGTTGAACCAAAAACTATTGAAAGAACTACTGGAAAAGCAAAAAGAGTAATTGATTTGAGAAACAAAACCAATTAAAAATAATGGAGGCTGAGATAAATTGAAAAAATTACTGCTTGGGAATCATGCCGTTGCAAGAGGATGTTATGAAGCAGGAGTTAAAGTTGCAACAGCTTATCCTGGAACACCTTCAACGGAAATTACAGAGGCAATAGCAAAGTATGATGAGATATATTGTGAATGGGCACCAAATGAGAAAGTGGCGCTTGAGGTTGCAATTGGTGCATCTATTTATGGTAGACGTGCCATTTGTTCAATGAAACATGTAGGTTTGAATGTGGCAGCAGATCCTCTTTTTACTGCATCTTATACAGGGGTAAATGCCGGGCTTTTGATAGCTGTTGCAGATGACCCAGGTATGCATTCATCCCAAAATGAACAAGATACCAGAGATATAGCTAAAGCTGCAAAAGTGCCTGTTTTAGAGCCAGCTGATAGTCAAGAATGTATTGATTTTGTTAAGATTGGTTTTGAGATAAGCGAAAAGTTTGATACTCCTGTGATTTTGCGTCTTACAACAAGGGTTGCTCATTCACAATCTGTTGTAGAAGAAGGGAATAGAGAAGAAATAATATCTGAGTATAAAAAAGATATACAAAAGTATGTTATGATGCCTGCAATGGCACGGATGCGCCATGAATTTGTGGAAAAGAGGTTGAGTGACTTAAAAGAGTTTGCAGAAACGTCAAAAGTAAATAAAGTTGACATAGGAACAAAAGAAATTGCTTTTATTACATCTGGAATAGCATACCAGTATGTCAAAGAAGCTTATCCTGATGCATGGGTTTTGAAGCTTGGTATGGTATGGCCGCTTCCAGAGAAATTAATAAAAGATTTTTGTATGAAATTTGATAAGGTATATGTTGTAGAAGAACTTGATCCATTTTTAGAGGAAAATATAAAGACATTGGGAATAAATAATGTTGTAGGTAAGGAGATTTTTAAATTAACAGGCGAATACTCCCCTTCATTTATCAAAAAGTCTATAGAAAACAAAGAAATAGAAATTCCATATAAAGCAAATCAAACCCTTGCACCAAGATTTCCTGTGCTCTGTCCAGGTTGTCCTCATAGGGGAATTTTTTATGTTTTGAGCAAGTTAAAAAATATTATTATAACTGGGGATATTGGTTGCTATACCTTAGGGGCACTTTCACCGTTTAATGCTATGGATACATGTGTTTGTATGGGTGCGAGTATTGGAATGGCACATGGAATATCAAATGCATCAGATAAAAAGCAAAAGGTTGTTGCAATGATTGGAGATTCTACCTTTATTCACTCAGGGATAACAGGTATAATTGATGCGGTTTACAATGGGTCTGACATACTTGTTTTGATTTTAGATAACTCCACAACTGGTATGACAGGTCATCAAGATCATCCTGCAACAGGTTATACAATAAAAGGTGAACAAACGTATAAAATTGATTTAGCAGCTCTTTGCAAAGTGTTAGGATGTTCAGTTGTAGAGGAGATAGACCCTTACAAAATAGATCAAAATTTAGATAAAATAAAAAATCTTATTAATATCCCAGGTGTTAAAGTTGTAATAGCTAAAGCTCCTTGTAGGCTACATCGTAGATACAAGTTTACTATTTCCAAGAGATATATAGATTCACAGAAATGCAGAAATTGCAAGATGTGCTTGAGTTTGGGTTGTCCAGCAATATCAATAAAAGATAAACCTTTTATTGATGAGAATTTATGTCTTGGGTGTGGCATGTGTGAGGATATTTGTAAATTTAACGCAATTTTAGCTCAGAAGGAGTAGTGATTATATGAAAAGGGAAATGAATATTTTGGTTGTAGGTGTGGGTGGTCAGGGTAATATTTTGTTTAGTAAAATATTGGGTGAGACTTTACTGAGTGCGGGTTATGATGTAAAAATTTCTGAAGTTCATGGTATGGCACAAAGAGGTGGAAGTGTTGTTACATATGTAAAAGCTTCTAAAAAGGTGTTCTCTCCACTTGTTGATATAGCACAGGCAGACTTCATTATAGCATTTGAGAAATTAGAAGCACTAAGATGGCTTGAATATCTCAAAAGAGATGGTACATTGATTTACGCTGACTATGAGATTCCTCCTATAAGTGTAACAACAGGTTCATATGAGTATCCTGATGTAGAAAAAGTCCTAAAAGAAATTGGTGTGAAAGCTTGCAAGGTTGAGATAAAAAAGCTGCTTTCTTCTCTTGGAGATGCAAGAGTTCAAAATACCTTGATGCTTGGATTTTTTAGCAAGTTTTTGAGTGTAGAGGAGGCTTTATTTATAAGTTCTATAGAGAAGAATGTAAAAAAAGAGTTTATTGAGATAAATTTAAAAGCCTTTGACCTTGGTAGAAGAATAGAAAATATGTGAGGTGGAAAAGCAAAGATGAAATATTGGGATGAACACATGGAATGTATGGATAGAAATAATCTACAAGAGATTCAATTCAAAAGATTAGTTGAGACTATAAAAAGGGTATATACAAATGTACCCTACTATAGAAAAAAGATGCAAGAGCGTGGAATTATTCCTGAAGGCATAAAGAGCTTGGATGACTTAAGAAAACTTCCATTTACTACTAAGCAGGACTTGCGCGATAATTATCCATATGGACTTTTTGCTGTCCCTCTGAGCGAAATTGTAAGAATTCATGCTTCTTCTGGAACAACAGGCAAACCAACTGTTGTGGGATATACTAAACATGATATTGGTATTTGGTCTGAGGTTATGGCAAGGACACTTGTGGCAGCTGGAGCTGACAAACACTCGTTTGTCCAGATTGCATATGGTTATGGACTTTTTACAGGAGGATTAGGAGTTCATTATGGTGCGGAGCGGATTGGTGCATCGGTAATTCCAATTTCGTCTGGCAATACAAGAAGACAGATTCAAATTATGGTGGATTTTGGAACAACGGTTTTGGCTTGCACACCTTCATATGCTCTTTATCTTGCTGAGACTATGGAAGAGATGGGAATTGACAAATCTCAGCTTAAGTTAAAATCAGGGGTGTTTGGTGCAGAGCCGTGGTCAGAAAATATGAGGAAAGAAATAGAAACAAAACTTAATATTAAAGCTTATGACATATATGGTCTTTCAGAAATAATTGGACCTGGGGTTTCGTTTGAATGTGAATATCAGTGTGGAATGCATATAAATGAAGACCATTTCTTACCTGAAATAATTAATCCCGAAACAGGTGAGGTTTTAGGTGAGGGAGAATATGGGGAACTTGTCTTTACAACAATTACAAAAGAAGGACTTCCACTTATAAGATACAGAACACGAGACATAACTGCTCTTCACTATGATAGGTGCAGGTGTGGTAGAACATTAGTAAGGATGGAAAAGGTAATTGGTAGAACAGATGATATGATAATTATTCGTGGTGTCAACGTTTTCCCGTCTCAGATAGAAAGTGTCCTTCTTGAGATGGGTGAGGTTGAACCGCATTATCAGCTGATTGTTGACAGGGTAAACAATCTTGACGTTCTTGAGGTTTTGGTAGAAGTTTCTGAAAGAATGTTTTCTGATGAGGTCAAAAAGCTTGAACAGCTTGAGAAAAAAATAACAAAGGCTATTGAAGAGACGCTGGGGATTTCTGTAAAGGTTCGACTTGTTGAGCCAAAGACAATTGAAAGAAGTGAAGGAAAGGCCAAAAGAGTTATTGACAAGAGAAAAATATAATTAAAAAATTGGGTATCTATATAATAGGTAAAATGACAAGTTTGTTATTGTAGGAGGTAAATTATAATGTTTGTAAAGCAAATTTCAGTTTTTTTGGAAAACAAATCAGGCAGGCTTGCAGAGGTGACAGGGATATTAGGTAAGCACGATATAGACATCTCAGCTTTGTCAATTGCTGATACAACCGATTTTGGTATTTTGAGACTGATTGTTAATAAGCCTGATTTAGCCTTGCAGGTTTTAAAAGAAAATGGTTTTACAGTTTCAGCAACAGATGTAATTGCGATTGCTGTAGAAGACAAGCCAGGAGGGCTTGCAAAGGTTCTTGAAATACTCTACAAAAAAGACATAGGGATAGAGTACATGTATGCTTTTGTTGGTAAGCTTAGTGACCAAGCTCTTGTTATACTAAAAGTAGAGAAAGCTGATGAAGCAATTGAAGTGCTAAGTGAAAACAATGTAAAAATACTTCCAGCTGAAGAGGTATATGCATTGTAACAAGTTAAATCTGATAATTAAGATGACGGGGAGGAAAGTTTTAATTTTCCTCCCCGTCTTGTTATTGTTGATTTTTTGCCCTGTTTTGATAGTCCTGTATCATCTTTTTAACCATATATCCACCGACGGTTCCAGCTTGTTTTGCAGTGATGTTAGGATTGTAGTTGTCAAGAGTTACACCAACTTCGCTGGCAGTTTCCTGTTTTAATTTGTCAAGTTGTGGTGCTGCCTCTGGAACAAGTCTCTTTTTTCTTGGCATCTTAGTTTTCCTCCCTTTTAGTTGAAAAAGATTTTTGTTTTATGCTTTCAATAAAGAAGTGTGCACCAAGTACTAAAGAAATATTAAGAAAAAAATGGGAGACTTTAAGATATTATAATTTGATAAATAAAATGCTATAATAAAGCTTGTCAAATAAAAAAGTTTTGAGGGGGATAAAATTGGAAAGCAAAAACATTTATTATATAGATTTTGGAACACAGGCACGGTTTGTTGAAGAGATTGAAAAAATGAATACAGAGTATTACCTTGCAAATGGCAAAAATAAGAAATATCATATTGTGACATATGGTTGCCAAATGAACGTTCATGATTCTGAAAAATTAGCTGGAATGCTAAATGCAATGGGATACGTTGAAACTGAAAACATCCAAGAAGCTGACTTGATAATATTTAACACGTGTAGCGTACGAGAACATGCAGAATCAAGAGTATACGGAAATATTGGACCTTTAAAGAGACTAAAGGACAAAAAGCCTGATTTGATAATTGGTGTGTGTGGGTGTATGCCGCAGCAGGTTGAAGTTGCACAAAAACTTGCAAAATTGTTCCCTTTTCTGGATATAATATTTGGTACAAAAAGTCTTCATAAATTTCCGCAACTTCTTTATACTGCTATTACTGAGAAAAAAACTGTTATTGACATTTCGGAAGATGAGGATGTGGTTGTTGAGGGAATTCCGACTGCAAGAAGGCAAGGAGTTAGCGCTTTTGTCAATATAATTTATGGATGTAACAACTTTTGCACTTATTGCATAGTTCCATATGTCAGAGGAAGAGAAAGAAGCAGGCGACCTGAAGAGATTATTTATGAGATTGAACAGCTTGTTCAAAATGGAGTAAAGGAAGTTACTCTTCTGGGGCAGAATGTTAATTCATATGGAAAAGATTTAGCAAATGGTATTACTTTCCCCAAGCTACTTGAGAAGGTAAATGAAATAAAAGGAATAGAGAGAATTAGATTTGTGACTTCTCATCCCAAGGATTTGTCAGACGAGCTTATTGTAGCTATGAGAGATTTGGATAAGGTGTGTGAACATATACATTTGCCAGTTCAGTCAGGGTCAACAAGAATATTGAAGGCTATGAACAGGCACTATACAAAAGAAGACTATCTTAGACTTGTTGAAAAGCTTAAAACAAATATTCCTGATATAGCAATTACTACTGACATTATTGTAGGTTTTCCGGGAGAGACGGATGAAGATTTTGAAGATACTCTTGATGTGTGCCAAAAAGTAGAGTTTGATTCTGCATATACCTTTATCTATTCGAAAAGAAGAGGAACACCAGCTGAAAAAATGCCCAATCAAGTTCCGGAGGATATAAAACACCAAAGATTTCAACGTCTTGTAAAGCTTGTTGAAGAGATAGCTTTGAAAAAGAACAAGCAGATGCTTGGCAAAACGTATGAAATTCTTATTGACAGTCGCTCTAAAAGAAATAATTTGCTTGTTGGAAGAACGAGAACAAACAAGGTTGTCAATGTGAAGTGCCCTGATGAGTATATGTTTAAGTTTGTTAATGTAAAGATTTTGGAAGCTGCAGAGCATTGGCTGTACGGCGAGGTGATTTAAATTATGCAAGAGCTAACTCCTATGATGCAGCAGTATATGGAGATAAAACAGAAGGTGAAAGATTGTATTTTATTTTTTAGACTTGGCGATTTTTATGAGATGTTTTTTGAAGATGCGATTGTGGCGTCCAAAGAACTTGAGATAGCACTAACCAGCAGAGATTGTGGAAATAATGAAAAAGCTCCTATGTGCGGTGTGCCGTACCATTCTGCGACCAGCTACATTGCAAAGCTTATAGAAAAAGGTTACAAGGTTGCGATCTGCGAACAGGTGGAAGATCCAAAGCTTGCAAAGGGAATTGTAAAAAGGGAAATTACAAGAATAATAACTCCAGGCACATTTATTGACGAGAATTTTTCAACAGCCAATAATTTCATCTGTTGTATATCAAGAAACAGGTCTGAATTTGCATTGACATTTGTAGATGTTTCAACTGGTGAGATGTACTCTTGCCTTATTGAAGAAGACCTTCAAAAGCTATTAAATGAAATTGGCAAATACAATCCCAGTGAAATCTTAATCTCACGTTCAGAAGATGAGCTTTATGAATATCTGAAAAAAAACTGCACTTCTTTTGTACAAATGATAGAGTTTGTGGATTTACAAGAGTGCTATGAGGTTATAGAAAATCAGATAAATGTGGGTAAAATAGACGAAAGGCTGATTTTGAGCGTAGGAAATCTGCTGAAGTACTTGACAGAGACCCAAAAAATTTCTTTTGATTATATAAGAAGGTTTGAATTTTACAGAGTCCAAAACTATCTTCAAATTGACATAAATACAAAACGAAATTTAGAGCTCACCGAAAGCATCATTCAGCGCTCTAAAAAAAATAGCCTTCTTGGTATTTTGGATCAAACAAAGACCTCAATGGGTTCAAGGCTATTGAAGAAATGGATTGAAAGACCTCTTATTGATGTTATTGAGATTAACAGAAGGCTTGACAGTGTTGAGCAGCTCAAATCAAGCTATTCTATTTTAGTACAGATAGAAGAGCTTTTGAGTAGAATGTATGACATAGAAAGGCTTTCTTCAAAGTTTGCATATAAGAATGTTAACGCCAAAGATTTGCTAAGTTTGAAAAGGTCGATTGAAGTATTACCAGCTTTAAAGAAACTTCTTTCTTCATTCTCAGCACAGCTTTTAAAGGAGATTTATGAGGATTTTGATACATTAGAAGATATACATTCACTTATTGACAGTTCTATAAACGAAGATGCACCTGTAACATTAAAAGAGTGTGGAATAATTAAGGATGGTTTTAATGAAGAAGTAGATAGATTAAGAAATATATCAAAAAATAGTAAGGAACTTTTAGTACAGTACGAAGAAAAAGAGAGAAATCTCACAGGCATAAAAAATCTCAGAATTGGTTATAACAAGGTTTTCGGATATTATATAGAAGTCACTAAGTCAAACTACTCTCTTGTTCCAGACAGATACATTAGAAAACAAACTCTTGCAAATGCAGAAAGGTATGTAACAGAGGAACTCAAAAAATTGGAAGATGAAATATTAGGCGCTGACCAGAAACTCATCGAACTTGAATACCAACTTTTTTGCGAAATAAGGGATAGAATTGAGGCTCAGATTGAAAGGATTCAAAAAACAGCAAGTTATATTGCCATCTTGGATGTTTTGTGCTCATTTGCTCGTATTGCAATTGACAATGAATATGTCAGGCCAAATGTTTACTTAGGGGATAAAATATACATTAAAAACGGTAGACACCCAGTGGTTGAAAAGATGATAGGAAGAGGTAATTTCATCCCAAACGATACCGAACTTGACCAAGTAGAAAATAGGGTTTTGATTATAACAGGTCCCAATATGGCTGGTAAGTCTACATACATGAGGCAGGTAGCCTTAATTGTTATAATGGCACAGATGGGGTGTTTTGTACCCGCTGATGAGGCACACATTGGTATAGTGGATAAAATCTTTTCAAGGATAGGAGCATCTGATGATATTTCATCTGGGCAGAGTACATTCATGGTAGAGATGTCAGAGGTTGCAAACATATTGAAAAATGCAACGCCAAAAAGCCTTATAATTTTTGATGAGGTTGGGAGAGGAACAAGCACATATGATGGACTTTCTATAGCATGGGCGGTTTTAGAGTATGTTGCTGATAAATCTAAAATTGGTGCAAAAACCCTTTTTGCAACTCATTACCATGAGCTAACAGAGCTTGAAGAGAAGATTCCAGGGGTAAAGAACTACAGGGTTGATGTCAAAGAAGAGGGTAAAAACGTTGTATTTTTGAGGAAGATTGTCAGGGGTGGATGTGACTCAAGTTATGGGATTCATGTTGCCCGACTTGCTGGAATTCCAGAAGAAGTATTAAAGAGGGCTGAGGAAATTCTAAAACAGCTTGAAGAGGCTGATATAAATAGAAAAAGTATTAGAAAGCTTAGAAAGGAAATTAAAAAAGAGTTTACTGAGCAGATTGATTTTTTTTCGTATAAAAAAGAGGAGATAATAGACAAAATTGAAAAACTTGATATTTTGAATATAACTCCATTACAAGCTTTAAATATCCTAAGTGAACTCAAACATGAAATAATCAAAGCTAAAGAGAGGCAATTGATATGAGAGAGCTTTACAAACTTCCTGAACAATTAACTCATATCTTGGCGGCGGGTGAGGTTGTAGAAAGACCGGCATCGTGCCTCAAAGAACTTCTGGAAAATTCAATAGATGCTGGAGCAAGTTTAATCGATGTTAAAATAGAAAAAGGCGGTATGAAGAGAATTGAAGTATATGATAATGGGAAAGGAATCCACTCTGATGATATCGAATATGTGTTTGAAAGACATACAACAAGCAAGATAAAGTCTTTGGAGGATATATTCAGCATCAAAACAATGGGATTTAGAGGGGAAGCGCTTTGTGCAATATCGAGCGTAGCAAAGGTGACACTTGTTTCCAAGCATTTAGAGGAAGAACAGGGGTGCATGGTAAAAGTAGAAGGTGGCAAGGTCCTTTCTAAAAGTTTTTGTCCTTTTAAAGAAGGAACAAGGATTGTTGTTGAAGATATTTTTTACAATACTCCTGCAAGGCTAAAATTTTTAAAATCTCCGTCAACTGAACAAAAGTACTGTCTTGAGGTGGTTGAAAAGATTGCAATTGCCTGGCCAGAGATTTCATTCAGGGCAGAGGCAGATGGCAAAAGACAAATTTTTACACCAGGAGATAATAAGATTGAATCTGTCATTGGCTCTATATTTGGGATAGAGATAGTAAAAAATATTGTTGAGTTTTCTCTTGAGAAAGAATCTCTAAAAGTTTGGGGTTATTTTGTAAACCCCACTGTGAGCAGAGCCACACGTTCAGGTTATCATTTTTATGTCAACAGAAGATATATCAAAAGCAAACTTCTTTCGTCATGTGTTGATGAGGCATTTAAAAATTCAGTCATCACAGGAAGGTTTCCAATAGTTTTTCTGTTTGTGCAAATTCCACCTTCTGAGATTGATGTGAATGTCCATCCATCAAAACTTGAGGTAAAGTTCAGGGATGAACAATTTGTTTATAACACCGTTTATAAAGCAATAACAGACTCATTAAAATCTGAGAAAATGATTGCAAAACTTGATTTGAGCAAAGTTGATGACGCAAATGATGCTGAACTTGAACAAAAACACATTGAAGTTTTGTCTACAAACTCAAACGATATATCTTTGGTTATTTCCGAGCAGCCAAATTTCTTTGAAATGTTTTCTGATAAACCAAGAGAAGTTGTAATTGAGCAGCAGGGCTTTGAAAACTTTGGTGCAGGAAACTACAAGATTGTTGGTTACGCTTTTGATACCTATATCATTGTGCAAGGTGATGACAGCTTATACCTTATTGACCAGCACGCAGTACACGAAAGAAGGTTATTTGAAGATTTTAAAGGTCAAATTTATTCTTCAAATGTTCAAAGCCAAGTATTGGCTGTTCCTGTTGTTGCTCAGCTTCCCTCTTCACAAAAAGAGTTTGTGCTTTCAAACCGCTCTATCTTTCAAAATATGGGTTTTGAAATTGAGGATTTTGGGAAAAATGAAATAGTAGTGAGAACCTGGCCTGCTATACTGACTAAGAGCATCGATAAAGTGTTTTTACTTGACGTAATAGAGATGGTATACGAACAAATGGTTGGAGATAAGAGTCTTGTAGGAATTTCTGAGGACCTGTTAAAAAGAATTGCTTGCAGAGCAGCAGTAAAAGGAAATAGTAAAATTTCAGACTTAGAGAAAAAAGAAATAGTTGAACTTGTACTTGTCAAAAAAGAAATTTTTCACTGTCCGCATGGAAGACCAGTTGTAGTAGAAATTACCAAGAAAGATATCGAAAAAATGTTCAAAAGAATTGTATAAATTTCAGTGTAGGTGAGGCAACAAGAATGGAGAAGATACCTTTAATTGTAATTGCAGGCCTTACTGCCACCGGAAAAACAGATGTTGCAGTAGAGCTTGCTCAGCTTGTAAACGGCGAGATTGTGTCTGCAGATTCGATGTGTGTGTACAAGCTTATGGATATTGGCACAGCAAAGCCTACAAAGGAGCAAAGAGAAGCTGTCAGACATTATGTTATTGATGTGGTATTTCCAGATGAGGATTATAATGTTGCGATGTTTCAAAAGGATGCCACAAATGCAATTTTGGATATTTATAAAAGAGGTAAAATACCTTTGCTTGTAGGCGGCACAGGGTTTTATATAAAGTCGGTTGTGGACGATGTCGAATTTCCTGAAATGGGGGATTCAAAACAAATAAGAAGAATGCTTTACGATGAACTCAATAGGAAAGGCAATGTGTATCTTTACGATTTGCTCAAAGGTATAGATCAGGATGCAGCAAACTCTGTACATCCAAACAATGTAAAAAGGGTGATAAGATATTTAGAAATCTATTTTTTGACTGGCAAAAAACCAACAGAGTTTTTAGACAAGGTAAGAAGAAAGGGAAGCGAAAAGTATAATGTATTGCCTCTGTGTTTTATAATGGAAAGAGAAGCTCTTTGGCAGAGGATTGAAAAAAGGGTTGAAAAGATGTTTGATATGGGGCTTGCAGATGAAGTTAAAAAGCTTTTGGATATGGGATATTCAAAGGATTTAAAATCTATGCAGGGGCTTGGATATAAGCAGGTAATACCGTATGTTGAAGGGAAGATTTCTTTGCAAGAGGCGAAAGAAGAGCTTAAAATAAGGACAAGACAGTTTGCTAAAAGGCAGAGGATTTGGTTTAAATATCAGGGAGAATTTATGTTTTTGGATATTACAGGTATGAGGTTTGAAGAAGTTGTGAAAAAATGTTTTGAACTTTGCAAAAGTGTGGTATAATTTAAGAAAAACATATAAAAATTATAATATAAAAAACTTTTAAGTTTGGGGAGGAATACATAAAGTGGCGAAAGGAAGTTTAAACTTGCAGGACTTATTTTTAAATCAGTTAAGAAAAGAAAAAGTGAATGTTACAATTTTCCTGCTCAGTGGTTTTCAGTTAAAAGGAGTTATCAAGGGTTTTGATAACTTTACATTGATTGTAGAGACTGACAATAACAAGCAACAGCTAATTTACAAGCACGCTATATCTTCAATCATGCCCTCAAAGCCAATAAACTATATGGCTCAGGCACAAAATAATCAGCAAGCTTCTCAACAAAATAGCAATCAAGGTTAGAAGACTAAATAAAACGCACAATTTCAAAAGAAAGCTCATGAACGTGTGTTTCATGAGCTTTCTTTAATTTTTGACAATCAGAATTTAAAAGAGAGGTGCAAATGATATTGAAGATAGATATCGAGGCATTAAAAAAATTTTATAATTTTTCTCATGATTTGCTAAGCTTAACAGAGCAAGCTTTAGAAGATTTAAAAGAGAATTTCGAATATATAGAGGAAATAAAATCCTTCAATCAGCTAAAGGTTTTAAATGCTTTTCACCACAGCAGGCTTTCATACACCCATCTGAATAAGACAGATGGATATGGATACTCGGATAGCGGGCGAGATGTGATTGAAAAAATCTTTGCAAAAGTTTTCGGATGTGAGGATGCACTTGTGCGAATCCAATTTATTTCTGGGACACAGGCAATTGCAACAATGCTATTTGCTCTGCTCAGGCCAGGCGATACTCTTCTTTCAATCTGTGGGAAACCTTATGATACACTGCAAAAAGTGATTGGAATAAAAGAAGGTGGACATGGAAACCTTATTGAGTTTGGAATAAGATACCAAGAAATTAATTTAAAGAATAATGATTTTGACTTTAGAAAAATAGAGAGCACTTTAAAAGAAAATTTTATAAAAGTAGTTTTTATTCAACGTTCACGCGGTTATTCATTGAGAGAGTCAATTCCAATCGGAAAGTTGGAAAAGGTAATTAGGTTCATAAAAGACATTTCTCCTCAGACAGTTATTGTGGTTGACAACTGTTATGGAGAATTTGTGGAGAAATTAGAGCCCACAGAAGTAGGAGCAGATCTGATAGCAGGTTCCCTTATTAAAAATCCTGGTGGGACGATTGCTTCATGTGGCGGCTATATCGCGGGAAAAAGAGAACTTGTTGAGATGTGTGCAGACAGGCTGAATTCTCCTGGCATGGGAAAAGAAGTTGGACCATCACTCGGATTTAACAAAGAGATTCTACAAGGGCTTTTATTTTCACCACACATAGTAGCCGAAAGTTTAAAAGTGGCTGTGTTTACTTCATATATAATGGAAAAGTTAGGATATGAGGTTTTGCCAAAGTTTGATGAAAAGAGAACAGATATAATTCAGATTATAGTTTTTAAAAACGAATATGAACTTGTAAGATTTTGTCAGGGAGTGCAAAAAGGTTGTCCGGTGGACAGTAATGTTTTGCCTGAAGCATGGAATATGCCAGGATATTCTCACAAGGTAATAATGGCAGCAGGTGGATTTGTCCAAGGAACATCTTCAGAGCTTTCTTGTGATGCCCCAATAAGAGAGCCATATGCTGCATATCTACAGGGCAGCTCTTCGTTTGAAATCGGACTTGTTGGAATTTTACATGCCATTGAAAATATTAGGAGGATGTAGTATTACATCCTCCTAATAAGTCCTATAACCTTACCAAGAATTTTTACATCTTTGACGATAATAGGCTCCATGGCCTTGTTCTCTGGTTGAAGTCTTATATGGTCGTGTTCCTTGTAAAATCTCTTTACTGTTGCTTCATCGTCAATTAAGGCGACTACAATATCTCCATTTTCAGCCACATTTTGTCTTCTGACAATTATTATATCATTATCGTAAATTCCTGCCTCAATCATACTATCTCCTCTAACTCGAAGCAAAAATGCATCTTCTGTTCCCACAAGGTCGTACGGCAGGGTCATAGTTTCTTCTATATTTTCCACAGCTAAGATCGGTTCGCCTGCAGTTACCTTCCCAACAAGAGGTAGTTGCACAACATTTCTGTGTACATAAAACTCGTCGTCTACGATTTCGATAGCTCTTGGTTTTGATGGGTCGCGCCTAATATAACCTTTTTTTTCAAGCCGTGTCAGATGACCGTGCACAGTTGAAGTTGACTTAAGACCTGTTGCCTCACAAATTTCTCTCACAGCAGGAGGATAGCCCTTTTCTTTAATTCTCTTTTTTATAAATTCTAATATTTCCTCTTGCTTTTTTGTAAGTTGTTTTTTCATACTACTTATTTCCCCTTTTCAAGATTATTATTTTGAAATAATTATAACACAAAAACATACATTCTTCAAACTTTTGTTTAGTATTTTGAAGTGAAAATTAATTTTAAAAGTAAAATAATTCTTGTATACAAGATACAATTTGTTTTATAATATATAAGGTACTAATATGACAGATAATAAACGAAAGGAGCATCAAAAAAATGGCTTTTATTGATACAATTATCGAAAAAGCAAAATCAGATATAAAGACAATTGTACTTCCCGAAAGCTACGAAGAAAGAAATTTAAAAGCTGCCTCCATAGCTCTAAAAGAAAAGATAGCCAAGATAATTTTGATTGGGAAAGAAGATGAGATTAAAAAAGAAGCAGCAAAATTTGGAGCAAATGTAGATGACGCTATTTTTATTGACCCAGAGAATTTTCATAGATTTGATGAATTTGTTAATGAATTTTATGAGCTGAGAAAAAATAAAGGTATAACATTGGAAGATGCAAGAAAGATTATGAAAGACCCGATGTATTTTGGTGTTATGCTTGTATACAAAGGTTTGGCAGATGGTATGGTATCTGGTGCTATTCACTCAACAGCAGATACCTTACGACCAGCCCTGCAGATATTAAAAACAGCACATGGAGTAAAGCTTGTTTCAAGCTTCTTTATTATGGTGGTACCAAACTGCGAATATGGTGAAAATGGAGTTTTTATATATGCTGATGCAGGTTTGAATCCTAATCCAACAGCAGAGGAGCTTGCAGATATAGCTATTTCATCCGCAAAGAGCTTTGAAACCTTGGTTGGAAAAACTCCAAAAGTAGCAATGCTCTCATATTCAACAAAAGGTTCTGCAAAGTCAGAAATGGTTGATAAGGTTGTTGAAGCAACTAAGATTGCAAAAGAAAAAGCACCAGACCTTTTAATAGACGGTGAGCTTCAAGCAGATGCTGCAATAGTTCCTTCTGTTGCAAAGCTGAAAGCACCGGGAAGTCCTGTTGCAGGGCAAGCAAATGTTCTAATCTTCCCTGACCTTGATGCAGGCAATATTGCATACAAACTTACAGAAAGGCTTGCGAAAGCAGAAGCGTACGGGCCTATTACCCAGGGAATAGCAAAACCTGTAAATGATTTGTCCCGAGGTTGCAAAGCGGAAGATATTGTGGGAGTTATTGCAATTACTGCTGTTCAGGCTATGATGAAATAAATTATTTATAGAAGGGGAATGAAAAAATGAAAGTTTTGGTATTGAATTCAGGGAGTTCATCTTTAAAGTATCAATTTATTGATACCGATACAGAGGTTGCACTTTGTAAAGGTGTTGTTGATAGGATTGGTTTGCCGGGAGCATTTATTAGACATCAGAAAAACGGTCAAGAGATTGTAAAAGAACAGGAAATAAAAGACCACAATGTCGCTATTAAGCTTGTGTTAGAGATGCTCACACATAAAGATGCAGGCATTATCCATTCTATGGACGAGATTGATGCAATTGGCCATAGAGTTGTGCATGGCGGAGAGTATTTTAGTGATGCAGTGGTTGTCAATGAAGAGGTAAAAAAAGCGATAAGAGAATGTATTGAACTTGCGCCTCTTCACAATCCTGCTAATTTAATGGGAATTGAAGCGTGTGAAAAAGAAATTCCTGGAAAACCAAATGTGGCTGTATTTGATACAGCATTTCATCAAACAATGCCAAGATATGCGTATATGTATTCGCTTCCATATGAGGTGTATGAGAAATATAAAATTAGAAAATATGGATTTCATGGAACGTCACATAAATATGTTGCAATTAAAGCTGCAGAATATTTAAAAAGACCACTGGAGGAATTGAAACTTATAACTTGTCATCTTGGTAATGGTTCAAGTGTGTGTGCAATAAAATATGGAAAGTCAGTTGATACAAGCATGGGATTTACTCCTTTGGCTGGTCTTGCAATGGGAACAAGAAGCGGAACAATTGACCCGGCTGTGATACTGTACCTCATGGAGAAGGAAAAAATGGATGTGAAGCAGATGAATGATTTTCTGAATAAAAAGTCGGGTGTGCTTGGTATATCAGGGGTGAGCAGTGACTTTAGAGATTTAGAGAAAGCTGCAAATGAGGGTAATGAAAGGGCAAAGCTTGCAATTGATATGTTCTGTTACAGGGTAAAAAAATATATTGGTGAGTATGCAGCTGTATTAGGCGGGGCAGATGCTATTATATTCACTGCGGGAATTGGTGAAAATAACGCTCTTGTGAGAGATAAATGTTTGACTGATCTTGAATATATGGGTGTTCTGTATGATAGAGAGAAGAACTTCAATGTAGAAAAAGGCAAGATTTCTGAAATAAATAAGTCTGAGAGCAAGGTAAAGATTTTAATAGTTCCTACAAACGAAGAACTTATGATTGCGAGAGAGACAAAAAGGCTTCTTTCAAAATAAACTTGCTAAAATAGGGGGTTGCAGACGAGAAAGAAAACCAAAAATTTTTATGCAACCCCCATTTATTTTCTATTCTTTTTTCCACAGTCCATGTAAATTGCAATATTCGTATGCCACTACACTCTCAGCTGAAACTTCAAACAGTGCCTTTGGTTCATCGCCTGGTTTTAGATATTTTCTGTAAAGTTTGTTGTCTGCAATGAGTTCAATCCACATGATGTAGTGTTTTTCTTCCATTGGATGAGCAACTTCACCTACTTTGACCAAGATGCCCTCTTCTGTCTTTTCGATAACAGGGACATGCTTTTCTAAACTTGCATCAACTGTGTTAGCTTCAAGCAGCGTCATGGGTTTTCCACAGCATACAAGCTGGCCACCACCTGCATGCAAAACCTCTACTATGTTTCCACAAATCTCACATTTGTATACATTTCCTCTTTTAATCATCGATTAAGACCCTCCCTTGTAAAAATTAATTTTTTCAATTACAATTACTTTATACCCATCAAATTAATCTTTCTAACACGAAGTTTGAAATAAAATTAAAATTGAAATAATATAAAAAATGAAATAAAAACACTTATTTAAGGGGGATGTGAAAGTGCAAAAAGTATATAATCCGAAAGAGGTAGAAGACAGGCTCTACAAAATGTGGCTTGATAAAAAGTATTTTCATGCAAAGATTGATTATTCAAAAAAACCTTTTACAATTGTTATTCCACCTCCAAATATCACAGGGCAGCTACATATGGGCCATGCACTGAACAATACCATCCAAGATATTCTTATTAGGTTTAAAAGGATGCAAGGTTACTGTGCTCTTTGGCTCCCTGGTACTGACCATGCAAGCATTGCAACAGAGGCAAAGATTGTTGAAAAGATGAAAGAAGAAGGCTTAACAAAGGAGATGATAGGGCGAGAAAAATTTTTAGAGAGAGCATGGGAGTGGAAAAGAGTATATGGTGGCAGGATTATAGAGCAGCTCAAAAAACTTGGCGCATCGTGCGACTGGGACAGAGAAAGGTTCACAATGGATGAGGGCCTTTCAAATGCTGTAAAGGAGGTTTTTGTAAGGCTTTACGAAAAAGGGCTCATTTATAAAGGTGAGAGGATGATAAACTGGTGTCCAACTTGTCATACCACCATTTCTGATGCTGAAGTTGAGTATGAAGAGAAAAAAGGGAAACTCTATTATATAAAGTATCCGGCAAAGGATAATTCATATTATGTAATTGTTGCTACAACAAGACCTGAAACAATGCTGGGTGATACTGCTGTTGCAGTGAACCCTAATGATCAAAGGTATAAGCATCTGATTGGTAAAACAGTTGTACTACCCCTTGTGAATAGAGAGATACCTATAATTGCAGACGATTATGTTGATATGGAATTTGGAACAGGTGTTGTAAAGATAACTCCTGCCCACGACCCGAACGACTTTGAGATTGGGCAAAGACACAACCTTCCAATGGTCCAGGTGATAGACACAAAAGGGTATATGAACGAAAATGCAGGGAAATATTCAGGACAAGAGAGGTATGAAGCAAGAAAGAATATTATTAACGATTTAAAAGATCTTGGCCTTCTTGTGAAAGAAGAGGACTATACACACAATGTTGGACACTGTTATAGGTGTTCAACCGTAATAGAACCACTTGTTTCAAAACAGTGGTTTGTCAAGATGAAACCTTTAGCAAAGCCTGCAATAAGAGTTGTAAAGGAAGGGAAAATTAAGTTTATACCAGAAAGATTTGAAAAGATATATTTTAACTGGATGGAGAATATAAAAGACTGGTGTATTTCAAGACAGCTATGGTGGGGACACAGAATTCCTGCTTATTACTGTCGCGACTGTGAGAATATGATGGTAAGCAGAGAAGAAGTAAAAGTATGTTCAAAGTGCGGTTCTTCTAACGTATATCAGGATGAAGATACGCTTGATACATGGTTTTCGTCTGCTCTGTGGCCATTTTCTACACTTGGTTGGCCGGAAGAGACAGAAGACTTGAAGTATTTTTACCCAACAGATGTTTTGGTAACTGCATATGATATCATTTTCTTCTGGGTTGCAAGGATGATTTTTTCTGCTTTAGAGCACATGGGTAAAGAACCCTTTAAGTATGTTTTGATACACGGTATTGTAAGAGATGCTCAGGGGAGAAAGATGAGCAAATCCTTGGGCAACGGTATAGACCCGCTTGAGGTAATAGAAAAGTATGGTGCTGATGCGCTTAGATTTACACTTGTCACTGGTATATCTCCTGGAAATGATACAAGATTTCATATGGAAAAGGTTGAAGCTAATAGAAACTTTGCAAACAAGATTTGGAATGCCGCAAGGTTTGTGCTCATGAATCTTGACATTGATACAAGCTTTAAGCCTGATGAGAGCAAGTTTACATTTACCGAAAGGTGGATTCTATCGAGGCTTGATACACTTATCAGCGAAGTTACAGAAAACCTTGAAAAGTTTGAAATTGGGATTGCTGCTCAAAAACTTTATGATTTTATATGGGACGAATTCTGTGACTGGTATATTGAGATGTCAAAACCTACACTTTATAACAAAGAAGCTAGTAATAACAAAGAGGTACAATATGTTCTTTTGACAGTTCTCACAGATATATTAAAGCTTTTGCATCCGTTTATGCCATTTGTGACAGAGGAAATCTATTTGAACCTTCCACATGTTGAAGAAAGTCTTGTGATAGCAACTTGGCCCAGGCCAAGAGGATATAAATATCTTGAGGATATTCAAATGGTTGAAAAGCTTGTAGAACTTATAAAAACCCTAAGAAATTTAAGGGTAGAGAAAGATATCAAGCCCGATATAAAACCTAAGGTGTATATAAAGACAGATGACTTTTCAATGGTAAATCAGTTAAACTTATGGGAGATATACGTCAAAAGACTTGCAAATTTTGATCAGGTGATAATTTCAAATGAGGTTCCGGAAGATAGCATAGCTTTAGTGTTATCTTGGGGAGTTGCATATGTGAAATTAAAAGAAATAGTAGATATACAAGCAGAGCTTAAAAGGTTACTTGGTGAAAAGGAAAGACTTTTAAAAGAGGTTGAGAGATCTGAGAAACTGCTAAATAACCAGAACTTTTTACAAAAAGCACCTGAAAAGGTTATAAATGAAGAAAAGGAAAAATACGAAAGATATAAACAGATGCTGCTTTCAGTTGAGCAACAGATAGAACGAATAGAAAGTCTCAGGTGATGTTAAAAATGGCTATGACTTATGAGCAGGCTTTAGATTTTATTCATTCAACATATAAATTTGGTACAAAGCTTGGGCTTCAGAACATAAGAAAACTTCTTGAGTTTATGGGGAATCCCCAGAAAGGGTTAAAGGTTATTCACATTGCAGGCACAAATGGGAAAGGTTCCACATGTGCTTTTATAAATCAGATGTTAATTGAGGCAGGATTTAGGGTGGGGCTTTATACCTCACCCTTTCTTGAATCTTTTAACGAGAGGATAAAACTTAATAATCAGCCAATAGATAATCAAGAGCTTGCCAGTATTACAGAGTTTGTAAAAGATAAAATTGAAGAGATGTTGAAACAAGGTTTTTCACATCCCACTGAGTTTGAGGTTGTAACTGCCATTGGTTTTGAATTTTTTAAAAGAAAAAATGTAGACTTTGTAGTACTTGAGGTTGGGCTTGGAGGAAGATTTGATGCAACCAATGTGGTAGAAAACCCTGAACTTTGCATAATTACATCCATTGGTTTTGACCATATGGACATTTTGGGTTCTACAATTGAAAAGATTGCTTTTGAGAAGGCAGGAATAATAAAGCAAAATAGCAAAGTAATACTCGGAGTTCAGCGATATAAAGAGGTAAAAGAGGTTATTTCAAAAGTGTGCAAGCAGCAGAGTGCTCAGCTAATTGAGGTAGAAAAAGATTATCATATATTGAAAAATGCTCTGGATGGAATGGTTTTTGATTGTGTAACTCCAAGAGGAATTTATAAAAACCTTGAGATTAAGCTACTTGGCACTCATCAGATAGAAAATGCTCTTAACTGTATCTATGCGTATGAATGTTTGCGAGAAAAGTACGATATAAAAACTGAAGCGTTAGTAAGGGGACTTTTGAATGCTCGGTGGAACGGACGGTTTGAGGTTTTTATGAACTCACCTTTGATTGTATTAGATGGTGCGCACAATGTTGATGGGATGAAAGTGTTGGTAGAAAACTGCAAAACGTACTTAAGTAATAAAAAGATTGTGGCTGTAGCCGGAATTTTAAAGGACAAAGAGTATGAGAAGATGATTTCCTTACTTAAAAGCGTGGCGAGGGAAGTTATATTTACTCTTGTCCCTTATCAAAAACGGGCTTTCTCAGAAGAAGAAGCTCTTGATGTTTCAAATAGGTTTGGACTTGAATTTATAGCTGATTTTAAAGATGCAATTAAATATGCAATAAGTTTGTGTGGAGAAGATGGTGCAGTTATAATTTGTGGTTCTTTGTATCTTGTGGGGGCTGCAAGAGGTTTTCTAAAAAACATGTTAAGTGTGTTGTAATTATACACCAGTTAGTATAAAATATAATACGAAGAAAATTGGAGGAAAGAGGTGTTGTCAAAAATGAAACTTTTTATTGATACTGCAAATGTGAATGAGATAAGGGAAGCTCATTCGTGGGGAATAATATGTGGTGTTACCACAAATCCATCTTTGATTGCGAAAGAGGGCAGAGATTTTAAAGAAGTAGTCAATGAGATTTGTTCTATTGTGGACGGTCCAATCTCTGCAGAGGTAATTTCTCTTAAAGCAGAAGGTATGATTGAGGAAGCGAAAGATTTAGCAAAGATTCATAAAAATATAGTGATTAAAATACCAATGACTGCAGAAGGGTTAAAGGCTGTATCTGTTCTTTCAAAAGAAGGTATTAAGACAAATGTAACTCTCATTTTCTCAGCAGCCCAGGCACTTTTAGCTGCAAAAGCGGGTGCAACTTATGTATCACCATTTGTAGGAAGACTTGATGATATTGGCCAAAATGGTATAGAGCTTATAAAGGAAATTGTACAAATATTCAAGAATTATCCTGATATTAAAACAGAGATAATTGCAGCAAGTATAAGACATCCTATACATGTCATTGAAGCTGCAAAAGCAGGTGCTCATATAGCAACAGTACCATTTAAGGTTTTAGAGCAGATGACAAAACATGCTCTGACTGATGTTGGTATCGAGAGATTCTTGAAAGACTGGGAGAAGGTGCCTAAGAAAAGTTAAAGCAACCCTGAAAGAAGGGTTGCTGTTTTTTTTAAATTTTTAACTGGAGGGGAAAGATGGGATTTATAAAAGAGAATATTAAGGGAATAGAAATATTTGGAATAAGTGAATTTAAAGATTATGGTATAGAAGGATTTTTTACAACACGACAATGTTGTGGACATGATAATTTTAACCTGAGCTATAAATGGACAGAACGAAAAGAGGAAGTAGACAAAAACTTTCGCATTCTTTTTGAAGCTTTGCAAATAGACCATAGAAATATTTTCTATGCAAAACAGGTGCATAAAAATGATATAATAATTGTAGAAAGAGGATTTGATTTTTTTGAATATACTCCGCAAATAGAGGCAGACGGACTTGTAACGAATGTCCCCGGAATTACACTTATAACAATGCATGCCGATTGCTTTCCTGTTTATATTGTTGATACAAAAAAAAGAGTAATTTCTCTGGTTCATTCTGGTTGGAGAGGGACTTTGCGGCATATAACCGAAAATGCCCTACAGATTCTGAAGAAAAAATTTTTATCTGCAGCTGAAGATTTACTTGTTGCAATTGGTCCAGGGATATGTAGAAAACATTTTGAGGTGGGTAAGGATATTTACGAGATGTTTTTGAGAGAGTTTGGAGATGAAGTTTGTTTAGAATCTGAAAAGGGTCTTTTTGTCGATTTGAAAAAAGCAATAATGATTGACTTGAAGAAGAATGGTATCGGAAGTTCTCAGATAATATGCTGTGAAATGTGCACCTATGAAAATGAAGAACTGTTTTTTTCGTATAGAAGAGACCACAGCAAACCAGAAAGATTGGGAAGTATGGTGGCAATCTTGAGGATGGTGAGAAAGTAAGATGAAAAGCATTTTAATAGTTGATGATGAGCAGCATATTCTTGAACTTCTCAAATTTAATCTTAGGAAAGAAGGATATAATACATTTGAAGCGGACAGTGGAGTACAGGCATTGGAGATTTTAAAGAATAACAAAGTTGATCTTGTCATACTTGATATTATGATGAGTGACAAGGATGGATATGAAGTTTTAAAAGAGATTCGATTCAATAGAGAGACTAAAAATCTTCCGGTGATTTTGCTGTCTGCTAAATCTGAAGAGATTGATAAGATACTTGGGCTTGAGCTCGGAGCAGATGACTATATAACAAAGCCTTTTAGTGTAAAAGAGCTGGTTGTAAGAGTGAAGGCACTTTTAAGAAGAGTAGAGAGTTTAAAGCCTGAGGTTGAAGATAAGGTCAAGTTTGGAGATGTAGAAGTGGACTTTTCAAAAAGAACTGTCAAGAAAAATAACCAGGATGTATCTCTTTCGTTCAAAGAATTTGAGCTTCTGAAGCTTCTTATCGAAAACAAAGGCAGGGTGTTGGACAGAGACTTTATTTTGCAAAGGGTATGGGGATACGAGTTTGATGGAGATACACGAACGGTTGACGTACACATAAGGTTTTTGAGGAGAAAACTTGAAGATGATGAGAAAAATCCGCGTTACATAGAAACTGTCAGGGGTGTGGGATACAGGTTTAATGAAAGGTCTGAGTAAAGCATGAGGTTAAAGCTTTTTGGTTATACCATATTGGTTGTGGTGGTTATTACTTTTCTTCAAGGAGTTCTCTCGTATGAGGCTTATAAAAACATATATATAGATGAAAACAAAAGATGGCTTGTTGCCAAAATAAATGAAGTAGAAAAGTACATTTGGTCTTTTGGCATTGATAAGCTAAAAGACATCTACAACAAGGGGGATTTTAGGGTAACTATTGTGGGTAGCAGTGGGGTTGTTCTTTACGACTCTGAAGCAGATATAAAGAAAATGGAAAATCACTTAAAAAGACCAGAGATTGCAAATGCCAATAGAGTTTTTGGAAAAGTAGAGTTTTCGATGAGAAGGAGCAAAACACTGGGACATTACTTTTTGTATGCAGCTAAAAAGGTTAAAATTCACAATACAATAATATTTATAAGAGTTTCAGTCTTGCTGAACAAAGTTGACTCAATTTTAAAAAAAGTTTTGTTTAATACTCTGAAATTCGCAATTATATGTATTTTTCTGGGTATAGCATTAGCAATAGGGATATCATCGGTTTTATATCAACCATTAAAAGGGTTAATTTCTCTTATTTCAGAAGGCCTTGAAAAGTTCAGCATACACGATGTAAGAAGTACTAAAGATTTCAGATGGCTGAGTCTAAGCTTTTCAAAGATGTATCAGCTTTTAGAAGAAAAGATTAGCGAATCTAATATATTGAGAAAAAGGCTCACTTCGCTTTTAGACTCAATAGACATTGGTATAATATTCTTTGATGTGAATAAGAGAATACTCATGTTCAATAGAGGAGCGGAAAACATTCTTGAAACTAACCTCAAGATTGGATTTAGTTTGCTTGAATGCGTCCGAGTATATGAACTGTTTGAATTTCTTTTTCAGCAGGATACAAAAGAAAAGGAATTGGAGATTAGTATAAATAATAAACTAAAATTTTTAAAAGTGAGCAAAAAGAAGATTTCTTATGAAGATGGTAAAGAGGGAATACTCCTCATCCTAAGTGATATTACTTTTTTGAAAAAATTAGAAAGAGTTCGATCAGACTTTGTGGCAAATGTCTCGCATGAACTCAAAACACCACTTACTTCAATAAAGGGTTTTGTAGAAACGCTTAAAGATGGTGCAATTGATGATAAAGATGTTGCCCTTAAGTTTCTTAACATAATTGAGGTTGAGGTAGAAAGGCTTGTGAGACTCATCAATGACCTTCTCTATCTTTCGGAAATAGAGAATGCAGCAATGCCCATTTTAGATGAAAAAGTGGTGGTTAAAGAGGTTGTGCTTGAGAGCATTGAACTTTTAAAGATAAAAGCTGAGAAAAAAAATATTCAATTTGTTGATATTAAAGTTCCAGATGGTCTTGAGATGAACATATATCGGGATTGGCTAAAGCAGATTTTTATAAATCTTATAGACAATGCAATTGTTTATAACAAAGAAAACGGAAAAGTTTGGGTAACAGTAGAGAAATCAAATGGTATGGTAGTTATAAAAGTTAAAGATACAGGAATTGGAATTCCCGAAAAAGAGATTGAAAGAATATTTGAAAGATTTTACAGAGTGGATAAAGGAAGGTCAAGAAAACTTGGGGGTACAGGCTTAGGTCTTTCTATTGTAAAGCATATAGTAGAACTTTATGGAGGAAAGATTTGGGTTAAAAGTCAAGAAGGTTACGGCAGTGAATTTACAGTTATAATTCCAATTAACAAAAAGGCCGACCTACATCAGTAAGTCAGCCTTTTTGTAGCTATGCTATCCAATTAATTAAGATAGAAATAATAGCTCCTAAAATAGCACACATTGGGATAGTCAAAACCCATGCAATAACGATATTTCTCGCAATTCCCCATCTAACGGCTGAAAACTTTTTACATGCACCTACTCCCATAATAGAGGACGAGATGACATGGGTTGTGGAAACTGGTGCACCTATATGAGTTGCAAACTGAATTGTTAGTGCTGCACCAGTCTCTGCTGCAAAGCCGTTTATTGGTGCAAGTTTTATTATCTTTATTCCCATTGTTTTAATTATTCGCCAGCCACCTACGGATGTACCGAGAGCCATGGCAAGAGCACAGGCAAATTTAACCCAGTCAGGTACAACAAACTCATTTAAAATTCCACTTCCTACCAGTGCCATGGTTATTATTCCCATGGATTTTTGAGCATCGTTTGAGCCATGACTGTATGCCATCCACATTGCAGATAGTATTTGAAGCTTTGAAAAATATCTATTAATTATGGTTGGATGTACTTTGGCAAACACTATGTAAAGAACCATCATAAATAAATATCCAAATACAAAACCTAAGATAGGAGATACAATAAGAGGAAGAACAATCTTTTTGACAAATCCTGCCCAGTTTATATCGGCAAGTGATTTTGTTGCAGCAATTGCAGCGCCTACAAGACCGCCAATTATTGCATGTGATGAAGAAGAAGGTATTCCCCACCACCATGTAATCAGGTCCCAAACAATTGCTGCAATTACAGCCGCAAGTATAAGATTTTGTGTAACAAATCTCGGGTCAACAATTCCATGACCAATGGTTTTAGCAACCTCTGTGTTTATCATTGCACCAAAGAAGTTAAATACTGCTGACATAAATATGGCAGTACGTGGTGTTAAAACTCTTGTTGAAACTGAGGTTGCAATAGCATTTGCTGTATCATGAAACCCATTTATAAAATCAAAAGTCAGCGCTAAAATGATTATTAAAAGTAGGTCCAGTGGTATGTTATGCATTTTTTGTCACAACTCCTTCTATCACATTTGCTACATCTTCACACGCATCAAGCGTGTCTTCCAGGAAACCAAAAATTTCTTTCCAAATAATTACTTCAATAGGTTTGTCTTTATTTTCGGCAAATAGTTTTTTGATTGCGTTTCTGTACACAATGTCGCCCTCATCTTCAATTCTATTGACTTCTATTATTTTTTCCTTTATGAGTCTAGTATTTTTTAAATCTTTTAAGTTTTCCACAACTCCTTTTAACTCTTTTGTGCAGTTTATGATCATCTCCGATAATATTTTTGCTTCAGGTCTGACGGTGTTTACATTATAGATTTCAAATCTGTGTGCAACTGTTTCGAGTGAATCGACAATGTTGTCAATCTCTTTGATTATTGCAAACAAATCTTCTCTGTCAAGAGGTGTGATAAAAGTTTTGTTGAGAAGTTCAATCACTTGGTGGGTAATATCATCCCCTTTGTTTTCAGCTTTTTCAAGCTTTGAGATTAGCTCTTGCATATTTGAGAGGTTATTGAGGAGTTGATTTAGCATCACCGCTGATTGATAAGCATTTTCAACAGCATCTTCTAGTAAAACAAAAAACTGATTTTCTTTTGGAATTATACTCCACATATTTCACAACCCCTTCTTTGAAGAATTTTTGTCACAAAGACCATTTTAATAAAAGTGATTTTTGTTTATCAATCCTGCGAACCTCATAAAAAGTTTTACATCGCACAAAGAATATTATATAATATTTAACACAGTTTTAACATACATTAAACAAGAATTTAATGTTGGAATTATAAAATATATAAGTTGTAGCTATTAAAAAGTAGGGAGAGGTTGCTTCAAGATGGTAATAATAGAAACAAATGATTTAAATCTATATTATGGTGAAAACCACGCTCTCAAAAATATAAACATAAAAATAAACGAAAAAGCTATAACCGCCCTAATAGGACCGTCTGGGTGTGGAAAATCTACTTTCTTGAGAACTCTAAATAGAATGAATGATCTTATTGAAAATGTTAAGATAGAAGGAAAGGTATATTTTGAAGGTAAGGATGTTTACAAAGAAATAGATGTAATTACGCTTAGGAAAAAGATTGGAATGGTATTCCAAAAACCTAATCCTTTCCCAATGAGCATATATGACAATGTAGCATATGGACCAAGAATTCATGGTATTAAAAAGAAAGAAGTGCTTGATGAGATTGTAGAAAGCAGTCTTAAAAAAGCCTATCTGTGGGATGAAGTAAAGGATAGGCTGAAAAAAAGTGCATTTTCACTCTCTGGAGGTCAGCAGCAAAGACTCTGCATAGCAAGAGTTTTGGCGGTTGAACCTGAAGTAATTCTACTTGATGAGCCAACATCTGCCCTTGATCCTATTTCAACATTAAAAATAGAGGAGCTTTTAGAACAGCTCAAGAAAAACTACACAATAATAATAGTCACTCATAATATGCAACAGGCTGCTCGAATTTCTGATTTCACAGGATTTTTCTTAAATGGAGAACTTGTAGAGTTTGACAAAACAATCACTATATTTAATACTCCACGGGACAAAAGAACAGAGGACTATATTACCGGCAGGTTCGGATAATTATTATGTTGAGAGGTGAATTTTTGATATGACAAGACCGACATTTGAAAATGAGCTTAAAGAAATCCATCTTGATATTCTCAAGATGGGAGCTATGGCCGAAGAGGCTATTGACAAAGCAATTTTGGCACTTAAGACAAAAGATGTTGAACTTGCACAAAGAATAATAGACAATGATGATAAGATTGATGAGCTTACCGAAGAGATAGAGAAAAAATGTGCTATTGTGATTGCGACCCAGCAGCCGCTTGCAAGTGATTTAAGACTTATTATAACTGCAATGAGAATTGCAACAGATATTGAGAGGATTGCTGACCATGCAGAGGATATTTCTCAGATAACACTCAAGCTTGCAAAAGAGGATTATGTAAAACCTTTAATTGACATTCCTAAAATGGCTGAAATCACTCGTTCGATGTTGAAAGATGCGTTAGACTCGTATGTAAATTCTGATATAGAACTTGCAAAATCTGTTGTCAAGCGTGACGATTTGGTTGACACAATGTATCAAAACCTTATTGATGAGCTTGAGCAAATAATGAAAGAAAATTCGGCAGCAGTTTCTCAGTGTATCCAGTTCTTGTTGGTTATTAAATACTTAGAGAGAATTGCAGACCATTCTACCAACATAGCCGAATGGGTTGTGTATAAGATAACAGGTATGCACAAGCATGAATGGGAAGGCAGGGAAAAGGAAACAAAGTGAATAAGAAAATTAAGATTGACAATAAAGTAATTGCACGGGCTGCTCTGATTGCAGCGCTATATTTTGTTTTAACTGCATTTTTACCGGCTATATCGTATGGACCAGTGCAGATAAGAATATCAGAGGCTCTTACTCTTCTCCCTGCCCTGATGCCAGTTTCGGCTACGTTGGGTTTATTTGCTGGATGTTTGCTGGCAAACTTGTATGGTATGGCAATGAGCATCACAGGAATATATGACGTAATTTTTGGTTCTCTTGCAACACTGGTAGCGGCGCTACTTACAACAAGGATAAAGAAAAAACCTTTTTTACCTCTGCCAACTATTATAGTAAATGCTGTGGTTGTATCAGCTTATATATGGCAGTATTTTATAGGCAGCTTGAAAATTGAGTGGTTGAAAAATCTAAGTCCAATTATCAGGTATCTTTTTACAATAGTGTCTATTGGAATGGGAGAGGCAATTGCCACATACTTCTTAGGTCTGCCTTTATTTTTAGCACTTGAAAAACAGCTAAAAGGCAAAAAACTTTTATAAGATTCTAAACAAGTGGGGCCTTGTGTGTAAATAATGGCTCCATTTTTTTATTGCTTTTTCAGCTCTTTTGTAATATAATATAACATGATATCTATTCATCACTTCATTATGATAAAGTAATGAAAGGAAGTAAAAAATGAGCAAGAAATTTGTAGATTACTACCCCCCAACATCTGAGATGTTAGAAGAGATAAGAGAAAAGACCCTTTCTCTATTTAAAAAGTTTGGGTACAAAATAGTGGAACCATCGACTTTTGAGGATTATGAGAAGTCAAAAAGTTTAAATGGGAACAACACCATAAAATTTATGGACAGTGACGGAGCAGTACTTGCTTTAAGAAATGAATTTACTCCAAAGGTTGCAGAGATTGCTGCTAAGCTTCAAACAAATGTTTATCCGCTCAAATATTGTTACTTTGGTAGAGCATATCAATTCATTCAGCAAGAAGCTGGAGATTTAAGAGAGTTTTTTCAAGCAGGGATAGAAAATTTTAATATATCTGATAGTTTTTATATAGACTTAGAGGTATTAGTACTTGCGGTAGAAAGTCTACGTGAACTCGGTGTGAATGGTTTTACAATAGATGTGGGTGAAGTAAATTTTTTCAAAGGAATTGCTAAAGACTGTGGAATTGATGAGGCTTCATCAGAAGTGCTCTGTAGGCTTGTTGACAAGAAGGACTATATAGGGATTGAAAACTTTTTGATTCGAAAAGGTATTTCCCAAAAGGTGATAGATGTTTTTAGGAGCCTAACAAGACTTTATGGTAGAGAAGATAAGATAAAAGAGGCTAAAAAGTTTGCAAACAACGAGATATCTAAATTGGCGATAGAGAGACTGAGCGAGATATATAACAACATAGTGAAACTGGGTTATCAAAGGTATATTACTATTGACTTTGGAATGGTTAAACATCTGAACTATTATACTGGCATCATATTTTCTGGGTATCTACCACAGCTTGGTTATCCTGTCCTAAATGGTGGAAGGTATGATAATTTGTGTGAAGTATTTGGTAAAAAACTGAATGCCATTGGATTTGCAATTGGTGCAGATAGAATTTTAGAGTGGAAACTAAAAAATGCTCAAAGAAGGGAAAGACAATACGACAGCCTTGTTTTATATAAGGAAGGGCACTTTGAAACGGCATTAAAACTGCTTCTTAATACAGACAATGAAAAACAGAAGATTTACTTTTATACAGTGCCTGCAAAAATAGAAGAAGCCTTTCTTATTAGCAAAGCTATGAAAGTTGAAAAATTCATGTATGTAGATGAAGAAGGTGTAAAAACATATGTTTTGGAGGATTTAGAATGATCACTATCGCGTTGCCAAAGGGAAGATTAGCCCAGCAAACAGTTGAACTTTTGAAAAGAGCATCACTTGTAGACATTGAAATATCTGAGGAAAGCAGAAAATTGATCATGGAAGACGCTCAAAATTCTCTGCGTTTTCTCATGGTAAAACCTTTTGACGTACCCACTTATGTGGAATATGGAGTTGCAGATGTTGGTGTTGTGGGTAAAGATGTTCTACTTGAAATGAATAAGAGAGTGTACGAACTTTTAGATTTAAAGATTGGGAAATGTTTTGTAGCCTTGGCAGGGCCTAAAGGGATGAGCAAACTGTTTTTAGAAAAGCCTGATAAAACAATTGCAACCAAATTTCCAAACATTGCCAAGGAATATTTTGAAAATGTTAGAGGAGAAGATGTAAAGATAATAAAACTCAACGGCTCGGTTGAACTTGCTCCTATTTTGGGGCTTTCAGACATGATAGTAGATATTGTGGAAAGTGGTAGGACTTTAAAAGAAAATGGACTTGAAGTGTATGAAAAGCTATACGACATCAGTGCTCGGCTTATTGCAAACAGGGCAAGTCTAAAATTGAAAACTCAGATAGAAGATATTATAAATCGTTTGGAAAGGATGGTTGAAGAGTGAGAATATTGAATAGTAAGCAACAGGTTGAAAACTACATAGAAATGGCTCAGATAAGAAAATGGGAAAACGAGGAAGAAATTGAACAAAAGGTTCGCAGAATAATCTCTGATGTAAAAGATAAAAAAGATGAAGCGTTGCTTTACTACACCCGGCTTTTTGATTGTGAGGGTATTTGCTTGGATGAGCTGCAAGTAAGCCAAGAAGAAATTGAAAGAGCATATTTTGAATGTGAAAGAGAAGATAAGGATTTCATAGATGCTTTGAACACTGCCTATAAGAATATCTATGAGTATCACATGAAACAAAAAGAGGAAAGCTGGTTTTATATAAAAAATGGATCGGTTCTTGGTCAGATCATAAAGCCTCTTGAAAAAGTAGGGATTTATGTTCCGGGAGGGAAAGGTGCGTACCCTTCAACAGTTTTGATGAATTCAGTTCCTGCAAAGGTTGCAGGCGTAGAGAAGATAATAATGGTAAGTCCACCTGACAAGAACAAGAGCATCAGCAAATACACTTTGGCAGCAGCAAAAATTTGTGGGATTGATGAGATTTATAGAGTAGGAGGGGCTCAAGCAGTTGCAGCACTTGCGTTTGGGACGCAGATTATACCCAAGGTAGATAAGATTGTGGGACCAGGAAATATCTATGTAGCAACTGCTAAAAAGTTGTTGTTTGGATATGTAGATATTGACTCAGTAGCAGGACCAAGTGAAGTCATGGTTATTGCAGACGAGTCTGCAAATCCGAAATACATTGCTGCAGATTTGCTGTCACAGGCGGAACATGATCCAATGGCAAGGTGTATTTTAGTAACAACATCTTTGCAGGTGGCTCAAAAGGTTTCTGAGAGTGTTGAGAAGATGCTTGCAATCTTTGAAAACTCAGTTGCTTTGGAAGCTATAGAAAAAAACGGTGTGATAATAGTTGTTGAAAGTCTTTTTGAAGCTGCTGAGATTGCCAATATAATTGCACCTGAACACTTAGAGATTTGTTGCAATGATACAGAGGAAGTTTTGCTTAAAATTAAAAACGCTGGTGCAATTTTTATAGGTGAATATTCTCCTGAGCCTATTGGTGATTATATCGCAGGACCAAATCATGTGCTGCCAACGTCTGGCACAGCAAGTTTCTTCTCTCCCCTTGGGGTTTATGATTTTGTCAAAAGGATGAGTTTAATAAAATATTCAAAAGAACAGTTTTTTTTAGATGCTCAACATGCAATAAACATAGCGCAAAAAGAAGGTTTCCTCTTTCATGCAAATTCGTTGAAGGTGAGGTTGGAAGATGTTTAAAAAAAGATTAGAAAATTTTTCAAACTATACAACGCCCCAAATAGAATGTTTGGTCAAAGCGGATGCCAACGAAAATCTTCTTGAACTTCCTGAAGAGTTAAAAAATATAATTTTGGACACCTTGAAAAATAGCATGTTTGATTTGCGTTTTTATCCAGAAATCAATTCTCAACCACTTAAAGAAGCTTTAGCAAGGTTTTACAGTTTGAAAAGTGAAAATTTTATTGTAGGAAATGGATCGGATCAGATAATTCAGCTTATTATTCAAGCATGCTGTGAGGAGAATGACCAGATATTTTTTCTATATCCTTCGTTTACGATGTATAGAATAACTGCTGACCTTTTTGGAGTTGGGTCCTGTTTTTTTGATATTACTCCCCACTGGGAAATTGATGTTGAAAAGGTGATTGATAAGATAAGAGTGAATGAGAGAATAAAAGTAATATTTATTGATACTCCAAATAATCCAACCGGGATTGTATGGAGCACTGAAAATTTAAAGGCTGTTGTGGAAGCATTTCCTTCAAAGCTTGTGGTAATTGACAATGCTTACGGTGAATACAGCAATATTGACTATATAGAGTTTGCAAGAAGATACAATAACACAATAATTATTAAAACCTTTTCTAAAATAGGTTTTGCGGGTATAAGATGTGGTTATGGCATTGCAAATGAAAATATTATAAAAAACCTTCACAAAGTAAAACCGCCCTATAATGTCAATGTATTAACACAGCACATCGCTATCAAGGTTCTTGAAAATTTCGAGAAGCTAAAAAATAACATCCAGCTCATAAAAGATGAAAGAGATAAGATGATACAAAAACTTAAAGAATATTACTTTGTTATTCGGTCTGAAGCAAACTTTGTAACAGTTGTAGATGAGTATGCCGACAAAATATTTGAATATCTTATTGCAAACAAAATTCTTGTAAAAAAATTCGAGGTAGGGGAAAAAAAACTTTTAAGAATTACATTGGGCAAGCCTCAAGATAATGATATAATAATAGAAAATCTCATTCGATTTAAAAAGGAGAACGCAAAAGATGGGTCAAAGAGTGGCTGAAGTTCAGAGAAAGACAAAAGAGACAGATATTAAGCTAATTCTCAATATTGATGGAAATGGTGATTATAAAATCTCAACAGGGATAGGCTTTTTTGACCACATGCTTCAGCTATTTTCTCATCACGGGAAATTTGACATTCAACTTGAAGCCAAAGGTGATATATATATTGACGACCATCACACCATAGAAGATGTTGGAATAGTTTTGGGGCAGGCTTTTTTAAAGGCTTTGTCAGATAAAAGAGGTATAAAAAGATATGCGCATGTTATTCTTCCCATGGATGAAGCACTTGTAATGGTGGCAGTGGATATCTCAGGAAGGCCTTATTTGGCGTTTGATGTAGATTTTAAGCTACCAAAGCTTGGGGATATGACTTCTCAGATGGTTGTAGAGTTTTTCAAAGCTTTTGTTTGGTCTTCTAAAACCACAGTTCATATAAAGAAACTGAGTGGTGAGAATGACCATCATGTATGCGAGGCCATTTTTAAAGCTGTTGGGAGAACCTTAAAAGAGGCTTGTACAATAATCGATGATAGAATTCCATCCTCAAAAGGAGTGTTATAAGTTGTGAAAAAGATTTGTATTGTGGACTATGGTATGGGGAACTTGAGAAGTGTACAAAAAGCATTTGAATACATAGGCTTTGAAGCTTTTGTTACGTCAAGCAAAGACGAAATTGAAAAAGCTGAAGCGATTGTTTTGCCGGGTGTAGGAGCATTTGATGTCGCTATTTTTAATCTTGAAAGATTTAGGCTTGTTGACGTATTAAGAAAAAAAATAAAAGAGTCTTTATTTTTAGGTATATGCTTAGGTTATCAGCTTTTGTACGAATTTAGCGAAGAAGGCAGTTGTGAGGGTTTAAAAATTTTGAAGGGAGATGTCAAAAAGTTTTCTCAAAAAGAGAATATCAAGATTCCTCACATGGGATGGAACAGGATAAAAGTTAAAGGAAATTCAAAGCTTTTAAAGGGTGTGGATAACCAGTTTGTCTATTTTGTTCACTCATATTATGTAGAAAATAAAGACAAATCGATAGTATCTTCTGTTTGTGAGCATGGTATTGAGTTTGACTCTTCAATAGAAGTTGGCAATATATTTGCTACTCAGTTTCATCCTGAAAAAAGTGGGGAAGTAGGACTGCAAATACTTAAGAACTTTGGAGGTTTGTTATGATTGTTATACCTGCAATAGACATTATAGATGGAAAGTGTGTAAGACTTACACAGGGGGATTATAACCAGGTTCAACTGTTCAATTTAGATCCGGTTGAGCAGGCAAAATTTTTTGAAAAAAGTGGTGCTAAATACATCCATGTTGTTGATCTGGATGGAGCAAAAACAGGAAAACCAGTGAATTTTGAAGTTATAAAAAAGATAAAAATATCTACATGTTTGACAGTTGAATGTGGTGGAGGCATTAGGGATAAGGCTACAGTTGAACTTTACCTTTCTTCAGGAATTGATTATATCATTTTTGGTTCTGTTATTTTTAAAAATCCTGATTTTGTAAATGAAGTTATAAATCTGTTTGGTAAAGAAAGATTTATTGCTTCTCTTGATTTTAAAGATGGTTTTGTAAAACTTTCTGGATGGCAGGAAGCAACAACAATTACCATTGAAGAAGGGATTACAACAATAACAAATTTAGGATTTGAGAGGCTTATTTACACAGATATAACTACTGATGGAATGCTAAGAGGGCATAACTTCGAAGCTGCAAAATATATTCGGAAACTTTTTAATGGGTTTTTAACAGCATCAGGTGGGATTTCATCAACAGAAGATATTGTAAGACTTAAAAGTATAGGGGTTGATGCGGCAATTGTAGGAAAGGCTCTTTATACAGGTCAGCTCAAGTTAGAGGAGATAATTAATATACTATAAAATTTCAAAAAGGAGAAGGAGAAAAGTGGTTGCAAAGAGAATAATTCCCTGTCTTGATGTCAACAGAGGAAGGGTTGTTAAAGGTATAAACTTTATCAATCTTGTTGATGCTGGTGACCCTGTCGAGAGTGCTCAAGAGTATAATCAGCTCGGTGCTGATGAGCTGGTATTTTTAGATATTACAGCGTCACATGAAGAAAGAAATATAATGATAGAAGTTGTAAAGAATGTGGCTGAAAAAGTTTTTATTCCTTTTACAGTAGGTGGCGGAATAAGAAATTTAGATGACATTAGAAATTTGCTTTTGGCTGGGGCTGATAAGGTTTCGATTAACTCTGCAGCAGTTAAAAACCCCGATCTTGTAAATGAAGCTGCAAAGGTTTTTGGTTCGCAGTGTATTGTGGTGGCAATTGATGCAAAGAGACATAATGATGGTTTTCATGTTTATATAAACGGCGGAAGAGTTGATACGGGACTTGACGCTGTAAAATGGGCAAAAGAAGTTGAAATGAGAGGGGCAGGAGAAATATTACTTACTTCGATGGACAGAGATGGGACAAAAGCAGGATATGATTTAGAGCTTTTAGAGGCTATATGTAGTAGCGTGAACATTCCTGTCATTGCCTCAGGTGGAGCAGGCAGGCCAGAACATTTTTTGGAGGCTTTCAAGGCTGGAGCAGAAGCTGCTTTGGCTGCTTCTATATTTCATTTTGGAGAGATTTTAATTGAAGATTTAAAAAATTACTTAAAAAATCACGGTATTGAGGTGAGGATATAAAATGATAGATATTTCACAATTGAAGTTTGACCAAAATGGACTTATACCTGTTATTGTTCAAGATAGTTCAACAGGCAAAGTACTTATGCTGGCGTACATGAACAGGGAAGCTTTGGAACTTACAATTCAGACAGGATACATGCATTATTTTAGCCGAAGCAGAAACAAGATATGGAAAAAAGGAGAGACTTCAGGCAATGTCCAAAAACTGAAAAATTTGTTTTTGGATTGTGATGGTGACACTTTGCTTGCAATTGTCGAGCAGACAGGGGTGGCGTGTCACACAGGAAACGAAACATGTTTTTTCACTACTTTAGAAGGTAATGGAGAAAAGATTGCAACTGATATTATCTTTTCATTGATGGAAACAATTAATGATAGAAAGCAAAATTATGTAGAAGGTTCATATACCTGTTATTTATTTGAAAAAGGACTTGATAAGATAGTTAAGAAGATTGGCGAGGAGGCAACAGAGGTAGTAATTGGAGCAAAGAATGGTCAAAAAGAAGAGATTATCTATGAAATATCTGATTTGATGTATCACTTGAGTGTTTTGCTGGCGTATTTTAACCTCGACTGGCCAGATATTTTCAAAAGTTTGAAGGAGAGAATGAAATAATGTTTTTTAGCATTTTTCAGTTGTTTAAAATTTGAAAAATATTGTATAATATAAATTGTTGAAGTTTTCTATATTTCTTAAAGAGGAGGGGTTTAAAAATGCAAAGATTTGCAGTGGTTATGGCAGGTGGTGGCGGTACAAGGTTTTGGCCTTTGTCACGAAGCTCATCGCCAAAACAATTTTTAAACCTCTCTGGAAATGACATTTTGATAAATGAAACAATTGATAGGATATCAAAGGTCATCCCTAAGGAAAATATCTTTATTGTTACCAACATAAATCAAAAAGAGATGATAGAAAAGGTTCTTGATGAAGAGATAGATAGAAACAACATCATTTATGAACCAATTGGAAGAAACACAGCAGCTTGTATTTTATATGCTGCACTTAAAATTAAAAAGATACATGAAGATGGAATAATGTGTGTATTTCCATCTGACCACTATATTAAAGATAATGATGGATTTGCTGAAGTAATAAATACCTGTATTGAAATTGCTGAAAAGCATGATAAACTTATAACAATTGGAATAAACCCCACTTTTCCTTCGACTGGTTATGGTTATATAAAGTTTGACAGAGATTCCAGTGATAAATATGAGAAAAAAGCTTACGAGGTTTTAGAATTTGTTGAAAAGCCATCATTTGACAGAGCAAAAGCGTATATAAAAAGTGGTAATTACTTGTGGAATAGTGGGATGTTTGTATGGAAGATAGACACAATTATTCAAAACTTCAATAGATTCTTGCCCAGAATCTACAATAGGTTTTATTCTATATATGAGTATCTTTGGACAGACCAAGAGTTTGAGAAAATAGAGGAAATATATCCATCTCTTCAGGATATATCTATTGACTATGGAATAATGGAAAGAACTGACGAGGTAGTAGTGGTACCCGGTGATTTTGGCTGGAACGACGTAGGGTCATGGGATTCACTTGGTGCAATATTTCCGCCAGATGATGATGGTAACATTGTGAAAGCTTTGCATGTTGGGATTGATACGCGTGACTGCATAATTTATGGAAATAACCGACTTATCGCCACAATTAATGTGTCTGATGTAATTATTGCTGAAACAGAAGATGCAGTTCTTGTTTGTTCAAAAAACAGAGCACAGGATGTTAAAAAGATTGTTGAAATGCTCAAAGAACGAAAGCTGGATAAGTTTATTTAATCTTTTTTGTTAATTTATTATTTTAAGAAGGGCGGTCTTATATGTCTGACAGTGCCAAGAAAATTACTAAAGCAACTTTTTTTGTTATCGTTGCAACTATACTGTCAAAATTGTTTGGATTTTTGCGTGAGGTTGTTTTAGGTGCTTTCTACGGGACAAGTTATAAATTGGACTCTTTAATTGCAGCCCAGCTGTTGCCGGGCGTTTTTTTTGCAAGTATTTTAGCTTCTTTTTCTACTACCTTTATCCCTATATACAATGAAATATTAGTAAAAGAGAACAAAGAGAAAGCAAGCAGATTTGCAAGCAAGTCCCTTTTTTTAATTGTCTTAGCTGCGCTTGTAGTGGCGGTGATAGGTTCTATCTTTTCACCGTTTATAGTTGAAATGATATTTAGGGGATTTGATAGATCTACAAAACAGTTGACCTGGCAGCTGATGAGAATCACATTTTTTTATATAATTTTTTTAGGCGCTAACTATATCTTGCAAGGATTTCTTCAGTCTAATGAAAATTTTGTGGTGCCTGTACTTGTAGGACTACCATTCAATGTAATTATCATCTTTTCAGCCTTTTTAAAGAAAGAATTTGACATTTATGGTGTTGCTGTTGCATTTGTACTTGGATACTTTTCGATGGTATTGTTTCAAATACCATTTGCAGAAAAAAAAGGGTTTAAGTTTAAATTAGATTTTAACCTACGTGACCCGTATATAAATAAACTCTTTAAACTTGTTCTGCCCGTATTTATCGGTTCGTCGGTGATGTCGCTTAATTCTTTTGTTGACAGGTACTTAGCTTCATTTTTACCTGAGGGAAGTATTTCAGCTTTGAATTTTGCAGATAAACTCAATGGAGTAGTTTATGGTATATTTAGTGGTTCAATCTCGGCTGTAATTTATCCGTATTTATCACGATTTTTTTCAAGTGAAAAGAAAGAAGAGTTCAAAAAATACTTAGTACTTTCTATAAATTCTCTCATATTAATTATGGTGCCAATTACAGCTACAGTTTTGGTGTTATCACGCGAAATTGTTCAGTTTGTATATGAAAGAGGAGCGTTTGACAGCCGTTCAACTTATCTGACAAGTGGTGCGCTTATGTTTTTTTCTTTGGGGTATTTAGGATATGCGGTGAGAGAAATTCTTAGTAGGACTTTTTATTCGATTCAGGATACTCTCACACCTATGAAAAATGGTATTTTTGCTGTAGTAATTAATATAATTTTAAATATTGTGCTTGTTAAATTTTTAAAACACAGAGGTTTAGCACTGGGTACCAGCATTGTTGCTTATGTGTCAGTGTTTTTGCTTATGCGTAGTTTATTTAAAAAGATAGGAAAGATTGAACTAAAAAGCTCCTTGGTAGTATTCATAAAAGCCTTGTTTGCTTCTTTTGTAATGGCTATTAGTATTATTTTTGCAAAAAATCTGATACAAGTAAAAACGCCTGTGACGTTTATAACTAAGGTAATCAATCTTTCGATTTGGGGATTTTGTGGAGTAATTTCATATAGTACAGTAATTTATTTATTGAAAATAAAAGAGGCCCAATGGGTATTGGAAAATTCAATAAAAGTGATTAAAAAGGTTAGAGGATTAGCTGCAAAATAATAACATCCAAAAACCTACCAAATTTGCTACCAACTTTGGTGAGCTTTCCGACTTCTACAAAACCAAATGATTTGTGTAGATGCAAACTCATACAGTTTTCAGCGCACACTTTTGCAATTATGTTTGCAGCCCCTGTGTCTTTAGCTCTTTTTATTAAAAATTTTAAAATCTGCTTGCCAATCCCTCTGCCCCTATACAATGGATGTATGTATATAGTGTCTTCAACTGTGATTGAATAAGCTTCTTTCTCTGAGAACGGGGAGAGATAACCATAACCCAATATAGTGGAATTTTCTTCTGCTACATAAATAGGGTACCTGTGACTGTGGCTATCGAACAATTTCAAAAAATCCTCTTACTTTTTTTCTCCTTTTATCAAAATATTTTTTGGGAGTGAACGAAGATTACTAAAAAAGAAAAAGCAAACTATGTGATAAAAGAACTTTTAAAGATTTATCCACAGCCAAAGTGTACTTTAAATTATAATAAACCATATGAGCTTTTAATTGCAACCATTTTAGCAGCACAGAGTACAGACGAGCGTGTAAATAAGATTACAGCTGAGCTTTTCAAAAAATATCCTACGCTTGAAAGTTTTGCAGAGGCAGACCTTTCTGAGCTTGAGAATGATATAAAGCCTGTTGGGTTTTATAAAAACAAAGCTAAAAGTATAAAAGAGACTGCAAGAATCTTAGTTGAAAAATATAATGGTACGTTGCCAACTACTATTGAAGAACTTGTAAAACTTAAAGGAGTTGGGAGAAAGACAGCAAATGTAATAATGGCAAATATCTATGGAATACCTTCCATAATAGTTGACACTCACTGTATGAGACTTTCAAACAGGCTTGGACTTGTAAATAGTAAAGATGCAACAAAGATAGAGCTTGAGCTGAGAGATATTGTAGAGCCTCAGTTGTACACTATATTTAGCAATTTGATGGTTTACCATGGGCGAGCAGTTTGCAAGGCAATAAAACCAAAATGTGAAGTGTGTACTATAAAAGATGTTTGTAAGTATTTCAAGGCCCGAAAATAGAAGGGCCTATTTTTTTGTATTTTTACTGCCAAAGTGGTGAAAAATAAGTAAATAGAAAAAACGGTCTCAATCTTTGAAAGGGAGAATTGAAAAAGTGAAGGTAGGAGTTCCAAATAGTTTTTGCTATGCTGGAATGGAAAACTTTTTTATAAGAGTTATACCAGAAGTCTTAGAAGATTCTCAAATAATCTTTTCAGGCAAGACAACAAAAGAAATCGTAGAATATGGTCTTAAAAATAGTTGTGATGAACTCTGTATTCCCGTAAAAATCTTTATTGGACATGTAGAGTATTTGATAAAACAAAACCAGGTAGATGCCTTGTTTTTACCACGCCTTGTGTCTGTATTGCCAGGCACCTATTCATGTCCCAAAATTATTGGTATTCCGGATATCATAAAATCTAATTATCATGGGATTGAATTGGTGGTACCTGAGATAAATTTAAGAAAAAAGCGGAAAATAATGTCGGAAGAAAGTATGAAAAATGAACAACTTTTTGATTTTCCTATGGCCAAGATAGCTAAAACCAAAAATATAATGGTATTGGCTCATAGCTATGTTATTTTTGATGAATTTCTAAACAAAGGTATATTGGAAACTATAAAAAACGCAGGCTACAATCCTATTTATCCCGCATACTATCGTTTTAATTCTTTTTATATTTCCTCTGATTTGCCGAAAGAATTCTTCTGGTCCTCTGCTAGGGACATCTACAATTATTTTGAGTGGGCAAGAAATAGTACAAATGTTGATGGAGTAATATACCTTATGACATTTGGATGTGGAATTGACTCTATTTTGCAAGAATTAATAATGAAAAAATGTAATAAAATTGGACTACCTTATCTTTGTATAACTGTGGACGAGCATTGTGCTGGTGTGGGGATACAAACAAGAATAGAAGCGTATTTAGATATGATTGAATGGAGGAGTAATAGAAATGAAAAAAGTTGCCTTCCCGCACATGGGTAATCTTTTTGTTATTGCTAAGGCTCTTTTTGAAGAACTTGGATTTGAAGTGGTCATTCCTCCATATAACAACAAAAGCGCTCTTGAAATTGGAAAGAGACTTTCGCCCGAATGTATTTGCCTGCCTTTTAAATTGAACATGGGGAATTTCATCCAAGCAATTGAAATGGGCGCAGACACCATTGTAATTTTTGGTGGCTGTGGACCATGTAGATTTGGATACTATGGTGCACTTGAAAAGGAGATTATCAAAGATTTGGGCTATGATGTGGAGATGATAGTCATTGAACCTCTTTTTTATGGTCTTAGGAATTTTTTGGAGCAGGTGAGTAAGATATTTGCAAGAAAAAATATAGCCAGTGTATTAAAGAGAGTGTATAGGTTAGCCAAAAAGGTAGATGGAATTGAGAAAAAAGTACATTTTTTAAGACCAAGGGAAATGGTTAAGGGAAGCGTAGATAAAATATATGAAAGGTTCAGAAAGGAAGCACTAAAAGTTTGCGGAATTGATCAAATGGAAAGATTGGTTGATACCACGAATGTTTTGCTTGACAACTTGTACATTGTAAATGAGAAGGTCAGAAAAATAGGAATTGTAGGAGAGATATACACCATTATTGATAGTTTTTCAAGCTTGAACATTGAAAAAATACTTGGTGATATGGGATGCGAGGTTGAACGAAATCTTTATATTTCCCAGTGGATTGATACACATCTAATATATCCAATATTTAAAAGAAAAGATCCAATTATTAAGAGATATTCTAAAGGTATAATGCCAGCTTTAATTGGAGGCCACGCAAGAGAGACTATTTCTTATGCCAAATACTTTGCAGCCCAGAAATATGATGGAATATTGCATATTTTTCCTCTCACATGTATGCCAGAAATAATAGCAAAATCAGTATTAAATGGTATCAAAAATCAAATTAATATTCCTATCCTACACGTTGTAGTAGACGAGGTTGACAGTGACGTAGGTATCAAAACACGTTTAGAAGCTTTTTTAGACTTAATCGAAGCAAGGAGTGATAACGTTGAGCAAAGACTTCTTTCTTGGGATTGACATTGGTTCTGTTAGTACTAATGTAGTATTGCTTGACCAAAGTGACAGAATTATTGAAAGCATGTATCTCAGAACCCAAGGAAAGCCTATTGAAATTTTACAAAAGGCTCTTGGCGCATTGTACGAAAAGTATGGAGATAGCTTGAGGATAAAAGGAGTTGGAACTACAGGGTCAGGAAGGCATTTAGCATCGCTGGTGGTAGGAGCAGACATTGTAAAAAATGAGATAACTGCTCATGCAAAGGCTGCAATCTTTTTTGTACCTGATGTAAGAACTATAATTGAAATAGGTGGACAAGATTCGAAAATAATCTTAATAAAAGATAGAATTGTTATTGATTTTGCTATGAATACAATCTGTGCTGCGGGAACAGGTTCTTTTTTGGATAGACAAGCAGAGAGACTTAATATTCCGATTGAAAAGTTTGGTGAAATAGCAATAAAATCACAAAATCCTGTAAGAATAGCTGGCAGGTGTGCTGTGTTTGCTGAGTCAGACATGATTCACAAACAGCAGCTTGGACATCCTTGTGAAGATATTCTTTTTGGGCTGTGTTTAGCTATGGCGAGAAACTATCTTGCCAATTTGGCGAAAGGGAAAAGCTTGGAAAGTCCAATACTGTTCCAGGGCGGTGTTGCGGCAAATATAGCAATGAAAAAGGCTTTTGAGCAACTTCTTGGAACACAAATTATAGTTCCAAAATACTACAATGTTATGGGAGCAATAGGTATTGCCCTGCTGGCAAAGGAGAGGACAAAAGGTCTTATCACCAAATTCAGGGGTTTTGAAAGCATCAATGGTTGCAAGTTTGAGACAAAAGGATTTGAGTGTCGGGATTGTTCAAATTATTGCGAGGTTGTTGGTTTTTATAGTAATGGCAATTTAGTGGCAAGGTGGGGTGATAAATGCCAAAAATACTCATCTAACAGGAATTATCATATTGAAAACTCTAAAAATCTGTGATATATTTAAATTAGAAATAGCAAAACAAAGCTATGGCAGGAACTCTGCCGTGTGCGTTACAAGATGGTGAAGTTCCAGGCCAACACCATCAAAAAAGGGAATCCGGAGTCCAATAGTGGCGCATAGGCTTCCCACCCAAGTATATCTTGGGTGACAAACAGGAAGTAATGCAAAGCTATTGGCAGGATACCCACCTGCTGAGGCAGGGTCTGGGAAACTCCCTGAGGACGGCATGGTGGAGTTCCTGACATGTAAAGAAGAAAGACCCAAAACCAAAAAGGGTCTTTATTTTTTTTTGAAAGGGGAGAATTTGAATATTGATAGGTCCAGAAGATATTTTCCAAAGAACTATGATGCTAATTGGAGAAGATAAGATTGAAAAACTGTCAAAGGCAAAAGTAGCAGTGTGTGGGCTTGGTGGAGTTGGAAGTTTTGCGTTTGAAGCTCTTGTTCGCTGTGGAGTAGGAAATTTTGTTATTGTTGACAAAGATAGAGTTGTTCCCTCTAATTTGAACCGCCAACTAATAGCAACTATGCCGAGTATAGGAAGATATAAAGTGGAGATTGCACGTGAAAGGGCAGTTGAAATAAACCCTTTTGTGAAAATAGAAATAATACCTAAGAAAGTTACATCCGAGAATATTTATGAGATTTTTGAGAATGTGAATTTGGATTATATAGTAGATGCAATAGATGATATTGGGGCAAAGGTTGCACTTATCAAATTTTCTTCAAAAGAGAACATAAAAATAATAAGTTGTATGGGTATGGGCAACAGGATAAATCCTTTGCTTGTAAAAGTTTCTGATATATATTCTACACGTTATTGTCCGCTTGCTAAAAAACTTAGAAGTATTCTGAGAAAAGAAAATATTAAGAGTTTAAAGGTTGTATACTCTGAGGAAAAACCATCAAAACCCGATTATAGATATTTAAAAGAAAAGTCAGAAAAAAAGCATGTTCCAGCAAGTATTTCGTTTGTTCCACCTGTTGCAGGATTTATTATGGCTTATGAGGTGGTAAAGGACCTGGTTTTTGGTGATTAATTTTGATATACAAAAATAATCTTTTTTGTGTTAAAATATTCAAAAAGGTCTTAAGAGAATCTGGAGGGAAAAATGAATACATACAAATTTGCAAGGGCTTTTAGGGGTTTTAAACCAAGTTCTGTGATAGAGTATTTAAATAATTTGGAGATGACCTATGAAAAAGAAATAAAAGAGAAACAGGAAAAGATTGAAGAGCTCCAGAAAGAAAATGAGGAGTTAAAGAATACTTTGAAAAAGCTTGAGGAAGAGCTTTCAAAGTTGAACGAGCAAAAAATAAAAATTGCTGAGCTTCTCATAATTGCTCAGGAAAAGGCAGAGAGTATCGTATCAAAAGCAATTGAAGAGGGAGAAAACAAAAAGAGAGCTCTTCTTGCTGAAATTGAGGAGCATGAAAAGCTTCTTCAAAATTTAAAAGACGAAATAAAGCGAATAAAAGGAGAACTTCAATCCTTCATTTCTAAATTTGATGAGAAAGCTATAGGTAGCTCTCAACCTGAACTTCAAGAAGAGAGTAGCATTATGTAAAAAGTATGCTACTCTAATTTTTTCATATTATTACTGTCATTTTCATAAATTTACCTTAGAACAAACTTTGTAGAATGAATAATGATAAAAGTTTTTAACATTTCCAAAATTATAAGGCTGGTCTTACTCGCAATTCTTATTTTGCTCATAATAAACACTATTTTTATCTATTCAAGGCTAACTGTAGAGGTTGTAACTCTAAAAAAGCTTCTACCAATCTACTGTGTTAACAGGGATGACAAGAAAATAGCTCTAACATTTGATGCTGCATGGGGAAACGACGATACAAAAGAACTGCTTAGTATACTCAAAAGATTCAATGCAAAAGCTACTTTTTTCCTTGTAGGTTTTTGGGTAGAAAAATATCCCGAAGATGTAAAGAATATCTTCAGTCAAGGGCATGAAATAGGAAGCCATTCTGACAAACATCTTCACATGTCAAGATTATCTGAAGCTGAGATAATTAGAGATATTAAAAGCTGTGAAGAAAAAATTATAAAGATTATTCACAAAAAACCAGTGGTTTTCAGACCTCCATATGGAGATTACAATAATACTTTAATAAGAACTCTTTCTTCCTTGGGATATTATGTTATTCAGTGGGATGTTGATTCACTTGATTGGAAAGATTTATCTGCCCAAGAGATTGCACAGAGAGTATTGAAGAGAGTAAAAAGCGGCTCTATTGTATTGTTTCATAATAATGCCGAAAATACTAAATTTGCTCTGCCGATTATACTCAGTAGTCTTTCCAAGCAAGGGTATCAATTTGTAACAGTATCAGAACTAATATATAAAGATGGTTATTATATTGACCACCAAGGTGTTCAGAGAAAAATAGAAAGGTGATTTAATAATTGAAAAAAGAATGGTCACACTAATAAATGCGGTAAAAACAATGAGGAGAAAAATAAAATGGTAAAGATAGGAGTGTTGTATGAAAACCCCTTGTACAAGAAGATATTTAAGAGTGATTTTGTTGATTTTGCAAAAAAAAAGGGTAAAAAAATATTAGAGATAGATTTAGCGAACGAAAAGATCAGTGCCGAAAAAATTACAAATTTGCTTATAGACTTTAATCTTCCATTTGATTATATCATTTTTTATTTGGATTGTCCACAAAATGTTGTAAAATATTGTGAATTCATTGTTGTCCTTCAGAATGAGATTTTAAGTAGGTGGAAAGACACTTTTAATAAACACCATAAAATTTTAATCTTTATGGATAATAACGTACCTTTGGCATTAAAAAATACTTCTTGTAATGTTATTGATATAGGCTTTTCATCCCAAAACACCATAAATATAACTCATCTTGATTATGGCAGTGACAACAAGGTAAGCCTGAGCCTATTTTTCCAGAGAGCTGTTGAGACCATTGATGGCAATATTATTGCCGAGAAAGAAATAAAAGAAAAAGAAAATCTACAAAAAGAGGAAGAGGGGATATCTGTCTGTGTAATTTCTGCCACTTTAAAAAGTTTGTGTGGTTTGAATTTGAATGTCTAAAAATTTACTTTGTTGAATAGTATAAAAATAGGCTAAAAAAGTACGAAAGGATGAGTGTTTGCCATGTCTCAAAACCCTTTAGAAAACAACAGAGTTTACTTGTGTGGAAAGGTTGTTACTCCACTTAATTTTAGTCATGAGAGTTTTGGTGAAAAATTTTTTACATTTAAGCTTGAAGTTCCCCGACTTTCTCAGCAAAAGGATATTTTAATTGTAACAGTTTCTGATAGACTTTTAATCAATGTAAATCTTGAAGAGGGAAACTCGGTAGAGGTAATAGGACAGTTTAGGTCATACAATAATCCTTCAAATGTAGGAAACAGACTCATCTTAACAGTATTTGCAAGGGACATTAAAAATGTTGAGAGTATTGACCCTTCGAAGAATATCAATGAGATATTTTTAAATGGATATGTGTGCAAAAAACCTCAGTATCGCACCACGCCTTTAGGAAGGGAAATAACAGATATTTTGCTCGCGGTAAATAGACTGTATGGGAAGTCAGATTATATTCCTTGCATTGCTTGGGGGAGAAATGCCCGTTTTGCAAGTACATTTCAAATAGGTGATAACATAAAAATATGGGGAAGAGTGCAAAGTAGAGATTATCAAAAGAAATTGGAAGATGGTAGGGTAGAGATAAGAACTGCTTATGAGGTTTCTATATTTAAGCTTGAAAAAGTAGAAAAGGAAGAGAATGCGAACTAAAGATGTGATATAGATATTATCTTTGAAATATGATAAAATCATAAAAAGTGACAAAAGAAAAAAGAGGTGTAGTTGTTGAATCTACCAAATATTCTCACAATTTTAAGATTTATATTAGTACCAGTATTTGCTGCAATATTTCTTTCTCATCTGAAGTACAATTATCTGATAGCGCTAAGTATGTTTTTATTATCAGGCCTCACTGATGTTTTAGATGGTTTTATTGCACGAAGATACAATATGGTTACACAATTTGGAAAACTATTTGACCCGCTTGCAGACAAGTTGATGATACTTACTGTCTTGTGGTGCCTTGTTTTGAAAGAATATATACCTTCATGGGTTTTTTATATTGTTCTTGCAAAAGAGATTTTTATGATAGTAGGTTCAGCTCTCTTATATGGGAAAATAAAAATAGTGGTTTCTGCTAATATATATGGAAAAATTTCAACTTTTTTGTTTTACATAGCCATTGTCGCGTTAATCTTAAGATGGCAGATATCCTTTTTTACACTCATATTAGCTCTAATTTTTGCTGTTTTTGCACTTGTAATGTATGTATCAAAATATGTAAATGAATATAAAAGACTCAAAAGCACCTCCCGTGAATAACTGCATTATAAGTTGGTTAACCTACAAATAGGAGGTGCTTTTGTTATGAGTGAAAAAACTGAAAAAAGGTATGCAAGCTGGCTTGGTATAATTGTGAGATTTGTTGTTGCTTCATTTATGATGCTTTTGATGCAGCTCATTTACCCTAACTTTGTATTCAGTAATTGGATGATAGGAATAGCTTTAATTGTAGCAATATCTGTGATAACATATATAATTGAAAGAATAACAACACTTTATAGAACCCCTATAGGAAGAGGAATAATTGCTTTTTTAGTAACTTTTGCCATCTTATATTTTGGTAATATGTCAGTACCAGGTATCAAAATACCAATTATCGCTAATTTGGTTACCTCTTTTGTGGTGGGAATGTTTGATATATTTTTGCCAGACAGGGTATTTTAAATTAGAAAGGCAAAGGGGGTCTTTTTTTGGATATAGGAAAGGTACCTGTAGAGATACTACAAAAACATATCTTTAGTAAATCAAAAACAAGCAAAAACATTTTGTTGTTTCCTAATATTGGAGAAGATTGTGCTGCTGTAGATATTGAAGGAGAAATAGCTGTTCTTACTATGGATCCAATTACAGCAGGCGATAGTATGAGCGGTTTTTTATCGGTTATTGTTGCTTGCAATGATTTGGCGGCAGCTGGAGCACAGCCACTTGGAATACTTACTACTGTGCTTCTTCCCCCTGGAAGTGGTGAGGATGAATTTGCGCATATATTAACTCAAATAAGAGATGCTTGCAATAAATTAAACATACATCTTTTGGGCGGACACAGTGAAGTGACAACTGCAGTTACAAGACCATTGATTGTTTCAACTGGATTTGGAAGGGTAAAAAAAGAGTTTCTTGTTTCTACAGGTGGAGCAAAGCCTGGTGATAAAATTGTTATAACAAAAACAATAGGTTTAGAAGGTATTTTTATTTTATATAACAAGTATAAAGAAAAACTAAAGGATATATTAAATAGCCACGAAGAAAAAGAAATAGAAAGCTTTGTAGAAAAATTAAGTGTTGTAAAGGAAGGGATGATAGCAAGAGAATATGCCTCCAGTATGCATGATATTACAGAAGGTGGACTTTTTGGAGCTATATATGAGGTGTGCAGAGCATCAAGTAAAGGTGCAGTAATATATGAAAATATGATAAATCTCAGTAGTGCAGTTCAAAAAGTGTGCGCTTTTTTTAATTTAAATCCATATAAGCTTATCTCAAGTGGAAGTATGTTAATTACGACAAACAGGGCAGATGAACTGGTAAAAAAGCTTTGGAGAAATGGCATTGAATGCTGTGTAGTAGGAGAAATTATGGAAAGACCAAATATAGAATTTATATCTAAAAGTGGAGAGATAATTTATATCAATGAGTTGCCAATAGATGAAATATATAAAGTTGTGTAAAAGAGAGGTAGAAAGAGGATGAAAATCCTTGTTATTGATGATGATATAAAGATATGTGAGGTAATAAAACTCTACTTAGAAAAAGAAGGGTTTGAAGTGGTAGTTACTCACAATGGTATGGATGGAATTTCTGTTTTCAAAAATGAAATGCCCGACCTGGTTATATTAGATATTATGTTGCCCAAAAAAGATGGATATGAGGTTTGTAGAGAACTCAGAAAGATTAGTAACATTCCAATTATAATGCTCACTGCTAAAGGAGAGACTTTTGATAAGGTACTTGGATTAGAGTTAGGAGCAGATGACTATATTGTAAAACCGTTTGATCCTAAAGAGTTAATTGCACGTATAAAAGCAGTACTGAGAAGAACACAGGGTGAAGTCAATGATGAAAAGGTTGTGGTATATCCAAATCTGACAGTAAATCTCACTACATATGAGGTGAAACTTGAAGATAAAGTAATAGATATGCCGCCGAAAGAGATAGAGCTTTTGTATTTTTTAGCATCGCATCCTAATAAAGTGTTTACCCGTGAACAACTTCTTGACCATATATGGGGTTACAATTTTGTTGGTGACACTCGAACAGTTGACGTACACATCAAAAGAATAAGAGAAAAGATCGAAAATAATAAGTATCCTTGGAAGATAAAAACCGTATGGGGTGTAGGTTATAAATTTGAAATTTAGATTTATTTAGGGAAGTGAAAAGAATTGAAATCCATATATTTTAAATTTGTACTGACATATACAATCATAATTGCAGTCGGATTTTTAATTTTTGGAACAGTACTCAATAACTTGACAGAAAACTATTTTATCTCTCAAAAGCAGACTCAGCTTGTTCGTGAAGCAGAAAAGATTGCAACTGGACTGGCTCTGTGGTATATCACAGGTTTTTTGGAGCAAGATAGACTTAGGTTTGAGATTAGATTTTTACGAGATTATCTTAATGCTTCAATCCTATTGATAAACAAAAATGCAAATGTAATATTAAACTCGGACGAACAGGTGTATATAGATGACTTTAATCTGAGAAAGATAAGAGACAAGGTCTTTGAAGGCGAAATTGCTGTAAAAAAGCTTCTTATAGGTGATATTATAAAAAGAGAGTATTTGGTTATAGGGTATCCGGTTGTGATAAACAATCATATTATTTCAGGACTGCTTCTTATCACTTCCACCGATGAAATAAGGCAAACATTAAAGATGTACAACAGAATAATTTGGCTTGTTACATTATTCGAAGTTTTAGTTGTCCTGATAATAACATATGCACTGACTCAAAGGATTATCACTCCCATTAAAAAGCTTGCACAGGCTTCAAGAAGGATAGCCGAAGGTGATTTTTCGCAAAAAATACCTATTCCAAATAACAGTGATGATGAAATTAGCGAACTTATTTCATCTTTTAATTATATGACAGAAAAATTAGAAAACTTGGAGATGATGCGAAAAAGTTTTATTTCTAATGTGTCACATGAACTCAGGTCTCCTCTTACTTCAATAAGAGGATTTGTGGAAGGTATATTAGATAGAACTATTCCAGATGACAAAAGAGATTTTTATTTGACTCTTGTAAAAGAGGAAGTTATAAAGCTTAACAACTTGATTAATCAACTTTTAGAATTGTCAAGACTTGAATGGGGAAAAATAAATGTTAATTTGAGTGAATTTAAGATTTATTCTGTGATTGCAGAAGAACTCATTAAATTTGAAAAGCGAATAGAAGAAAAAGAAATAGATGTAAGTTTACAAGTGGATGAAGAACTTGTTGTCAAGGCTGATAGAGATTTGATAAGCAGAGTTATTCACAATCTTCTGGACAATGCTATAAAGTACAACAAGGTTGGCGGGAAGATATATATATATTCTGAAGTAGTAAATGGTAAAGCCTATATAACAATACAAGATACAGGCGTGGGTATTCCTGAAAAGCTACAAAAGCTTATCTGGGAAAGGTTTTATAAGGTTGATGAGTCAAGAAGCCTTGAAAATGGAGTTGGGTTAGGGCTTTCAATTGTAAAAGAGATTATAAAGCTTCATAAACAGAACATCTGGGTTGAAAGTGAGGAAGGTGTGGGCTCAAAGTTTACATTTACGCTTGATTTAAAATAATTTTTATTATTTGTTAACAATTCGTTAATAATTTTTTCAAAAACAAGGGGTAGAATTATAAGTGAAAAAACAAAGTGAGAGGTGAACAAAGATGACAGATAAATTTGATTTCGAAACTCCAAACTATCAACCATATTACAGTCCTATTAATTTTGAGATTCCTAAAACAATTAGAAAGAAAAAATCTATAAAAGAGTATTTAGTTGCAGGACTTATAGGTGGCATAATTGGTGCGTTGTTGGTTTCAATATTTTTTATTGGTTATTTTGGAGTAAACTTTAATAATTTCAAAAATAATGCAAATTCAACGCTAAATACCCTAAACTTGAATAGTTCGAGCAATGCAGAACCACTGACAAAAACAGTTGTCCTGAATTCAGGTAACAGTTCTTTTGTGACAGATGTAGCTCAAAAAGTTGGTCCGGCTGTTGTGGGTATTAAAAATAAAGGGACAGCTTATAACTGGTGGACTGATGAAGAACAGGAAATCACAATAGGTGAGGGTTCTGGTGTCATAATTAGTAAAGATGGTTATATTGTAACAAATAACCATGTTGTTTCGGGTGCAAAATCTGTGTCCGTGATTTTATCAGGCGAAAAAGAAGTTCCAGCTACAATTGTTGGTACAGACGCTTTGAGTGATATAGCGCTTTTAAAAATTGATCCGAAATATGTAAAGGCTGTTGCTCCTCTTGGTGATTCATCTAAGGTAAAAGTTGGAGAGTTTGTTATTGCAATAGGAAATCCTTTGGGACAAGAGTTTGCTGGCACAGTTACATTTGGCGTTGTGAGTGCAGTAAATAGAAAGCTTGATATGGGAAATGGTGTTCAGATTCCACTTATTCAAACTGATGCTGCAATAAATCCGGGTAACAGTGGTGGTGCACTTGTAAATAGTAATGGTGAAGTTATTGGTATTAACACAGCCAAGATTTCTCAAACAGGTGTTGAAGGAATGGGATTTGCTATTCCAATAAACTATGTAAAACCGATTATAAATGATTTGATGAAATACAAAAAAGTTTTAAGACCAACCATAGGCATATCTGTTATGGAATATTATGATAGAAATGGTAATGTAATGGGGATGTATATTTCAAAGGTTTATTCAGGTACGGGCGCTGCCAAAGCTGGTTTAAAAGAAGGAGATATAATTTTGCAGATAGATGGTAAGAAAGTTACTACATTTTCAGATATTCAATCAATACTTTCAAATCATAAAATTGGTGATGTAGTAATCATAAGAGTTCTGCGGGATGGCCAGACCAAGGACTTCAAAGTGACTTTGGGTACTCCTGTTGATACAACTACTGATGACTAAAATTAATTTCGGAAAGATTTGATCAGGTTACATCTTTTTCCTAAAAGATGTGACCTGTTTTTTTGTATATTATCATTCCGAATATTATCCCGAAATATTTTAATTTTGTTCACAATTAATTATTGACATAAAGCGTGTTGCTTTGATAATATGTACTTGTAGATGCCAAACATTCGGATAATATATTAAAAAAATGTTCGAAGAAAGGTGGTATACTTGTGTTAGAAAATATTTTTAAGCTCAAGGAAAGAAAAACTGATGCGAAGACAGAGGTCATTGCAGGTTTTACCACATTTATCACAATGGCGTACATAATCTTTGTCAATCCTTCTATTCTCAGCACAACTGGACTTGACAAGCAAGCTGTCTTTTTTGCAACATGTATTGGTGCGGCGGTTGGAACTCTTATTATGGCACTTTACGCTAATCTTCCATTTGCTCTTGCACCTGGCATGGGTCTTAACGCTTTCTTTACCTACACTGTATGCCTTCAAATGAAGTATACTCCTCAACAAGCATTGGCAGCGGTGTTTATATCAGGTATTATATTCATAATAATTACTCTAATGGGGCTTCGACAAGCTATAATTAGGTCAATTCCCATTTCGCTAAAGCATGCCATGACAGCAGGAATAGGGTTATTTATTTCATTTATTGGATTTATAAATGCAGGAATTGTGGTTATTGATTCAGGAACGAAATTGCCTAAATTTGGAGATTTTACAAGTGCATTTAAACCACTCACAAGCAATCCTAGTATAAATCAACAAATACTTACTTCTCGAGGGGCAGTACTTGCCTTGATTGGGCTCTTACTGATAGGCGTGCTAATAGCTAAGAGAGTAAAGGGTGCAATTATAATAGGAATAGTAATTACTACACTACTAAGTTTTATAGCAAAGTTGGTTGATATTTCTAAATTTACTTTTTCATTAAATTCATTCAGATTAAAAGCTTTCAATTTTGATTTTAAGGGATTATTTGCTGCACAAACTCATGATAAAGGCTTTGTAGCTTTATTTTTGAGTTTGTTTGCAGTTGTATTAACATTTACACTTATTGATATGTTTGACAATATAGGAACGCTTGTAGGTCTTGCTGATAAAGCGGGCATGCTTGACGAAAAAGGTGATATTCCTAACATGGATAGGGCGTTGATGGCAGATGCGTTTGCTACAACTATAGGGGCAATTTTGGGAACCTCCACAGTTACAACATATATTGAAAGTGCAGCTGGTATAGAAGAGGGCGGAAGGACAGGTCTTACATCCTTGGTTACAGGTATTTTATTTATCCTTGCATTGGTGATTGCGCCGTTTATAGGGCTTGTGCCATCCCAGGCAACTGCTCCAGCCTTGATTGCTGTTGGTGTGATGATGATCAGCTCTATCAAAAAGATTGATTTTAACGATTTTGAGGAAGCTCTTCCAGCGTTTTTAACAATTGTAATTATGCCGTTTACTTACAGCATTGCGAACGGTATTTCGGCGGGTATTATATTCTATGTTTTGGTTAAACTTTTAAGAGGAAAAGCAAAAGAGGTTCATCCTATAACATATATTCTTGCTATACTTTTTATTCTGAGATTCATGGTTATTGCACACTAAATAAAAAGGGGAGCATATAAGTTGCTCCCCTTTAAAAATCCAGGTATTGCATAAATATACATTGCTTACATTAAAGAATGCTTATACTTTTACACTAATTGATAAGTGGGAGGTTTTTCCAATGAGTTATGTTATTACAAAACTTTTGTATGAAGGCAAAGCAAAGAAGATTTATGAAACTAATCATCAAGATGTTGTTGTGATTGAATACAAAGATGATGCGACAGCTTTTGACGGCACAAAAAGAGGTATAATTAATAATAAAGGAATTGTCAACAACTTAGTATCAAACCATTTTTTCAAAATATTAGAGTCCAACAAAATTCCTACACATTTTATAGAACAGATTGATGAGAGAAAGACAGCTGTTAAGAAAGTACAGATAATTCCAGTTGAAGTTATTGTGAGAAATATAGCTGCAGGTTCACTATGCAAAAGACTTGGACTTGAAGAAGGAGCGATTTTGAAAAGACCCATCTTAGAATTTTGTTACAAGAACGATGCCCTTCGCGACCCTCAGGTGAACCAATACCATATCTTGGCTTTGGAACTTGCAACTGAGGATGAGATTAAAAAGATTGAAGAGTATTCTTTTAAAATTAACGATGTGCTCAGAAACTATCTAAAACAAGTTAACATCAACCTTATCGATTTCAAACTTGAATTTGGCAGGTACAAAGGAGAGATAATCTTGGCTGACGAGATTTCTCCAGACACCTGTAGGTTTTGGGACGTTGCGACTAAAGAAAAGCTTGATAAGGATAGATTTAGAAGAGATCTTGGAAATGTCGAAGAGGCGTACATGGAAATATTAAAAAGACTTGGTCTTGATAAGACGAAGTAATTAAACTGAAAATAATTGTTTGAAAGGGGAAATATCAATGCTTAAAGCTGAGATTTTTGTATATTTAAAAAAATCAATTTCAGACCCACCAGGAATTGCTGTGTTGAATTCTTTAAAGAGTCTGGGATTTGACAATGTAGAAAAAGTCAGAATGGGAAAGTATATTGTGGTATATTTGAACGAAAATGATATTGAAAAAGCAAAAGAACAGGTAAAACTCATGTGTGAAAAGCTTTTATGCAACCCTGTCATGGAAGAATACAAGTTTAACATTTCGGAGGAGTAAGAGATGAAGTTTGGCGTTGTAGTGTTTCCGGGTTCTAACTGTGATAGTGATTGTTTTCATGTTATTAAAGATGTTATCAATGAAGATGTCGAGTATATTTGGCACGACAGTGATGAAAAATTAACGGGGTTTGATTGTATAATCTTGCCTGGCGGATTTTCGTACGGGGATTATTTGAGAGCTGGAGCAATAGCAAGGTTTTCGAAAGTAATGCCAAGGATAGAGGAATTTGCGCACAATGGAGGACTTGTGATAGGGATATGCAATGGGTTTCAGATCCTTACTGAGAGTCATCTTTTGCCAGGTGCGCTGATAAGAAATAAAAATCTTAAATTTATCTGTAGTGACCAGTATGTAAAGGTAGTGAATACAAACACTCCTTTTACTAATCTCTACACAAAAGGTGAAGTAATAAATCTGCCTATTGCCCATGGTGAGGGTAACTATGTTGTAGATGAAGAAACATTAAAACAAATGATTCAAAATCAGCAGATTGTTTTGCAGTATTGTGACAAATATGGCAACGTCAATGATGAAACAAATCCCAATGGTTCTATTCTAAGTATAGCAGGTGTGTGTAACAAGGAGAAAAATGTTTTTGGACTGATGCCCCATCCTGAAAGAAGTAGCGAGAAAATCTTAGGTTGCGAAGATGGTAAAAGAGTATTTTTAAGTATTGTCAATTTTTTGAAGTCGAGGTGAGAGGTTTTGAAAAAACATCTTTATGAAGAAGTAGGTCTGACATACGATGAGTACAAAATGATTGTGGAGATTTTAGGGAGAGAACCGAATGAACTTGAGCTTAATCTTTTTGGAGTTATGTGGTCTGAACACTGTGGATATAAAAACTCAAAAGCCTATTTAAAAAACCTTCCTACAAAAGGTGGACATATACTTCAAGGTCCAGGTGAAAATGCAGGGATTGTTGACATAGGTGATGGATATGCAGTGTGTTTTAAAGTAGAGAGTCACAATCACCCCTCAGCAGTAGAACCGTACGAGGGTGCAGCAACAGGAGTTGGCGGGATAATACGAGATATATTTACAATGGGAGCAAGACCAATAGCTCTTTTAGATTCGCTCAAGTTTGGTAATCTCAATGATAACAGAACTAAATATTTGTTTGAAGGGGTTGTAGCTGGTATTGCAGGATATGGTAACTGTGTAGGTATCCCTACTGTAGGCGGTGAGACTACATTTGACCCTGTTTACAAAAACAATATCTTGGTCAATGTTATGTGTGTAGGTATTATGAAAAAAGATAAAATTTTCAAAGGGGTTGCGCAAGGAGTAGGCAATTCTGTGTTTTATGTTGGGCATACCACTGGCAGAGATGGAATGGGTGGAGCCACATTTGCATCAACCGATCTTACAGCTGAATCAGAAGAAAAAAGATCTGCTGTGCAGGTTGGAGATCCATTTATGGAAAAACTTCTTCTAGAAGCGTGTTTAGAGCTTTTTCAGACTGATGCAGTTGTTGGTATTCAGGACATGGGCGCAGCAGGGCTTACTTCTTCAACGTGCGAAACAGCTGCAAGAGCTGGAACAGGCATCGAAATAGATGTAGCACTTGTTCCAAAAAGAGAAGAAGGTATGAACCCAATTGAAATTATGCTTTCAGAGTCACAAGAAAGAATGCTTGTAATTGTTAAAAAAGAAAGAGAGGAAGAAGTATACAAAATATTCGAAAAATGGGGACTTCATGCAGTAAAGATAGGAAGAGTAACAGATGATGGTATGCTCCGAGTTCTTGACAATGGCAAGGTGTTAGCAGAGGTTCCTGCGAAGGCACTTGCTCATGCGCCAGCCTATGTCAGAGAAGTAAAAGAGCCAGCGATAATAAAAGAGGCTGAAAAATTTGATGTATATTCAATTCCGCAACCAAATGATCTAAACGAGGTTATTTGCAAGATGATTTCAAATCCTAACCTTGCAAGCAAAGAGTACATCTATCGCCAGTATGACCATATGGTCAGAACAGATACTGTCATAAGACCAGGTCATGATGCAAGTCTTTTGAGAATAAAAGGAACAAAGAAAGGAATTGCTGTCACAATAGATAGCAACGGTAGATATTGTTATTTAAATCCATATGAAGGAGTTCAACTTGTGTTGGCAGAAAGTTATAGAAATATCGTGGCTGTGGGAGCAAAACCGCTTGCAATCACAGATGGACTTAACTTTGGAAATCCGCACTATCCAGAAATTTATTACCAATTTGTCAAAACAATTGAAGGAATGAAAGTTGCATGCGAGTATTTCGAAACTCCTGTAACTGGCGGAAATGTATCGTTCTACAACCAGTCAGAAGAAGGAGCTATTTACCCTACACCTGTAATTGGAATGATAGGTAGAATTGACGATATCGAAAAAGCGGTTGACATTTCTTTCAAAAATGAAGGTGATTTGGTTGCAGTTATTGGAAAAACCTCAGATGATATTGGAGCAAGTGAATATCTAAGTTTTTATCATGGAATAGTTTCTGGTAGGGTGCCAAAACTCGATTTAAAGCTTCACAAAAAAGTATGTGATAAAGTCTTAGAATGTATCAACAAAGCTCTTTTCAACTCTGTTCATGATATTTCAGATGGAGGTTTTGCAATTGCTCTTATAGAAAGTGCAATAAGAGGTTCAAAGGGTGCTGAATTGCAAATAAAAACAGAGCTAAGAGAAGATTTTTATCTTTTCAGTGAAACGCCAGGAAGGTTTGTTGTTACATTCCAAGAAAGTAATTTAAGAAAAATACAGGATATATTAGATGACATTGAGCTTACTGTGGTAGGAAGAGTAACAAATGAGTTTGTGATAAATGGTAAGATAAATAATAAGGAGATTCTTTTGGACCTAAAAGAGGTTGAGAGGATATATCAGGAGGCAATACCATGTGCTTTAAAGAGTTAGAAGAGAGTTTTAAAGACCATTGCGGAATATTTGGCATATATTGTCCAGATGGTAAACTTGATGTTGCGAAGATTACTTATTTTGGACTTTACGCTCTTCAACACAGAGGTCAGGAAAGTAGCGGTATAGCTGTAAATGACTCGGGAAATATCATTTATCATAAGGACAATGGCCTTGTCAATGAAGTTTTCAACGAAGTGGTGCTAAATCATCTAAAAGGATATTCAGCAATTGGTCATGTAAGGTATTCTACTACAGGCAAAAGTGACAGAGAAAACGCTCAGCCTCTTGTCATAAAATACAGAAAAGGTCATATGGCTCTTGCGCACAATGGCAATCTTGTTAATGCACATATAATAAGAGAGAAACTTGAGCAAGAAGGAGCAATCTTTCAGACAACTATTGATTCTGAAGTTATTGCAAGTTTGATTTCACGTAACAGAATAAAGTCCGAAAATATTGAAGAAGCCATTTTAAAAACTATGGATGAAATAAAAGGAGCGTATTCTTTGCTGATTTTAACACCCAACAAACTTATTGCAGTAAGAGACCCTTATGGTCTCAGGCCTTTGGTTATGGGAAAGATAAACAACAGTATTTGTTTTGCATCAGAAACATGTGCCCTGGACACTATCGGAGCAGAATATATCCGAGATGTTGAACCAGGAGAGATAATTTCGGTAACTAAAAGTGGTATTAAGAGTGAAAAATACAATAATAACACTAAACACTTATGTGTATTTGAATTTATCTACTTTGCAAGGGCTGATTCATACTTGGAAGGAATAAGCGTTTATGAAATAAGAAAAAGGCTTGGGAAACAACTTTGCAAAGAGTCTTATGTGGACTGCGACATTGTAATTGGTGTGCCAGATTCTGGGACAACTGCTGCCATCGGTTTTGCCGAAGAAGCTGGTATTCCATTTTCAGAAGGTTTTATAAAGAATAGGTATATAGGAAGAACATTTATAAAGCCTGAACAGACCCAAAGGGAAATAGCTGTAAAAATAAAGCTCAATGTTTTAAAAAATAATGTGGCAGGCAAAAGAGTGGTTTTAATTGATGATTCTATTGTAAGGGGAACAACATCGCGAAAGATAATAAAAATGTTGAGAGATGCAGGGGCATTGGAGGTTCATCTTAGAATAAGTTCTCCGCCTGTTCTTTTCCCTTGTTACTATGGTATAGATACACCTGACAGGAAAGAACTAATCGCAGCAAATTACTCAACTGAGGAGATTGCAAGAATTTTAGGTGCTGACTCTTTAGAATACCTAAGCTTAAATGGGCTGAATGAGGTCTTTGATGGGAAAATCTATCAATTTTGTACAGCATGTTTTAGCGGAGATTATGTAACTGAGATACCAGGAAATTTTAATAAATATATTCTTGAAGAGGGTGTTTGAAGAATGACCACATATAAAGATGCAGGTGTGAACATTGAAGAAGGCTACAAAGCAGTGAATTTAATTAAAGGTTTGGCGAGAGAAACTTTTGATTCAAATGTTATTACTGACATAGGTAGTTTTGGGAGTATGTATCTATTGAATATTGGAAGTTCTGAATATATCTTGGTTTCTGGTACAGATGGAGTTGGTACTAAACTGAAGATTGCATTTTATCTTGATAAGCATGATACAGTTGGAATAGACTGTGTTGCTATGTGTGTGAATGATATTTTATGTCATGGAGCAACACCTCTTTTCTTTTTAGATTATATTGCATGTGGAAAACTAAGCAGTAGCAAAGTTGCAAGTATTGTGAAAGGTATTGTGGAAGGTTGCAAAATGGCTGGCTGTTCACTTGTAGGCGGGGAGACTGCTGAGATGCCAGGATTTTACAAAGATAATGAGTACGATTTGGCAGGGTTTGCAGTTGGGATTGTAGAAAAGCAAAAAGCGGTGTATGGCAAAGATGTAACTACGGGAGATGTATTAATTGGTCTTGCTTCAAGCGGTGTTCATAGTAATGGTTATTCACTTGTAAGAAGAATTTTTGGAATAGATGATGACCCCAAAGTGCTTGGAAAGGTATATGAAGAACTTGGAGTATCACTTGGTGAAGAACTATTGAGACCAACAATGATATATGTAAAACCTGTTTTGAAAGTGCTTGAAAAGGTAAAAGTTAAAGGAATAGCTCATATAACTGGTGGAGGATTTTTTGAAAACATACCCCGAGCTTTTCCGAAAGGTTACTCTGCTGTTATTGAAAGAGGTAGCTGGGAAGTTCCTGCTATATTTAAGTTGATTCAAGAACATGGGAAAGTAGAAGAAAAGGAGATGTTTTCAACATTTAACATGGGAATAGGTATGGTTCTAATAGTTTCCAAAGAAGATGTAAATTTAACGTTGAAGATATTAGAGCAAGAAGGAATAAAGGCATGGGTGATAGGTACAATTCAAAAAGGTGAAGACGGAGTTGTCCTAAGATGAAAAAGTTAGCTGTATTTGTATCAGGTTCAGGTTCTAACCTTCAGGCCATCATTGACCAAATAAAAGTTGGGGAAATTCCTGCTACAATTTCCTGCGTTATATCCAACAAAAAAGATGCATATGCGCTTGAAAGAGCAAGAAAAAACAATATTCAGGGAATTTATATATCTAAAAAAGATTTTTCCTCTTCTTTGGAGTATGAAAAGTATCTTGTAAACTTTCTTAAAAGTCAAAAAATTGATTTTGTCATTTTAGCAGGTTTCCTTTATATATTCTCCGAATATTTTGTAGAAGAGTTCAAAAACAGAATTATAAACATTCATCCTTCCTTGCTTCCGGCATTTGGTGGAAAAGGTATGTACGGTATAAACGTGCATAGAAGCGTGTTAGAGTATGGAATGAAGGTAACAGGTGCAACAGTTCACTTTGTTGATGTAGTACCAGACGGTGGACCAATAATATTGCAAAAAGCTATATATGTAAAAGATGATGATACTCCTGAAACCCTCCAAAAGAGGGTACTTGAGGAGGTTGAATGGAAGATATATCCTTTAGCTATAAAGCTTCTTTGTGAAGATAAAATAGAAGTTGTAGGTAGGAAAGTTATTATAAAGGACAAGGAAATCTTAAAAAAGGTGGGAATTGAAATATGAACAAGAGAGCAATTATAAGTGTTTACAATAAAAACGGGATAGTGGAATTTGCAAAAAAGCTAAAAGAGTTTGGATATGACATTATCTCAACGGGCGGTACTATGAAGTATTTGACCGAAAATGGGATTGAGGTTATAAACATCTCTGACGTGACCCGTTTTCCAGAAATTTTGGATGGCAGAGTAAAAACTCTTCATCCAAATATTCACGCAGGAATTCTTGCAATAAAGGATAATAAAGAACATTTAGAAACTTTAAAGGCATTGGATATTCTACCAATCGACATGGTTATAGTTAACCTTTATCCCTTTAAAGAGACTATTTTCAAAAAGAATGTTAACCTTGAAGAGGTTATAGAGAATATAGATATAGGCGGACCTACTATGATTCGAGCGGCTGCAAAAAATTTTAAATACACAACGGTAATAGTTGACCCTGAAGATTACGATACAGTAGCAATGGAAATAGAAAAAAATGGAGAGGTTTCTCTTGAGACAAGATTTTATCTTGCTACAAAAGTTTTCGAGTATACCTCATATTATGATTCAATGATTTTTAACTATTTCAAACATGTGCGAAAAGATCAGACGTTTTCAAAACATTTTACAGTTCCATTAGAACTTTTGCAAAGCTTAAGATATGGTGAAAATCCTCATCAAAAGGCATCTTTCTATAAAATATCATTACCATTTATTGAAACTTCAAATATTGTGAACTGCGTTCAACTTCATGGCAAAGAACTTTCATATAATAATATCCTTGATAGTGACAGTGCTATAGAGCTTTTGAAAGAGTTTGATGAACCTACATGCGTTGCTATAAAGCACAACAACCCATGTGCGGTAGCATCGGCAGAGAATATCTTTGATGCTTACAAGAAGGTATATGAAAGTGACCCAGTGTCTATATTTGGTGGCATTGTTGCTTTTAATAAAAAGGTTGACAAGGACACAGCAGAGCAACTCAAAAAGATTTTTCTTGAAATTGTTATTGCCCCAGAGTTTGATGAGGATGCTCTTTCTATTCTATGTTCTAAAAAAGATTTGAGGATTTTAAAATTGGCTTCTTTGGAGAGAACTGAAGCTTTCTATGATATTAAATCTGTAAATGGTGGTGTTTTAGTACAAGAAAAGGATAGAATGCTTCTTGCAGACCAGCTTCAGGTTGTCACAGAAAGAAAACCTTCGGAAAAGGAATTGGAAGATTTAATCTTTGCTTGGAAAGTTGTAAAACATGTAAAATCGAATGCTATAGTAATAGCAAAGAATAGAATGACTCTGGGCATTGGAATGGGTCAGACAAATAGAATATGGGCTGTTGAACATGCAATTTCAAGATCGCGTTTTGATTTACAAGGATCAGTGCTTGCATCTGATGCATTTTTCCCATTTTCAGACAGTGTAGAGGCTGCAGGTAAAGCGGGAATTAGCGCTATTATACAACCAGGGGGGTCTATCCGCGACAAGGATTCTATCGAAATGGCAAATAAATTTAATATAGCTATGGTATTCACAGGCATAAGACATTTTAGGCATTAAATAAAGAGGTGATATTTTAGCTATGAGAGTGTTAATTATTGGGAATGGTGGGCGTGAGCATGCAATTGCATGGAAAATATACAATGAAGGTTACAAAGAGTTGTTCTGTGTTCCGGGCAATGCAGGAATAAGTGAAATAGCTGAATGCACTGATATTAAAGTAAATGAGTTTGAAAAGATAAAAGATTTTTGTTTAGAAAAAAAAATAGATTTTGTGATTGTTGGTCCTGACAATCCACTGGCTGACGGGATTGTTGACTATCTTGAGTCCTTTGGTGTAAAGACTTTTGGACCTACAAAAGATGCTGCAATGATAGAAAGCAGTAAAGCTTTTGCAAAGGATTTGATGAAGAAATATGGAATTAAAACTGCAAGATATGAGGTGTTTACCAACTATGAAGATGCATACAAGTTTGTAAATCAAACATCTAAGTATCCAATTGTGATAAAAGCAGATGGGCTTGCTTTGGGTAAAGGTGTTATTATTGCAAAAACTAAGCAAGATGCTATAGAAGCTTTGAATCTCATTATGAAAGAAAGAGTTTTTGGAACTGCAGGCAACAGGATAGTTATTGAAGATTATCTTGTGGGCGAAGAAGTTTCAGTATTTGTTGTTTCTGACGGAAAAGATATTGTTCCTCTCACAACAGCAAGAGATCATAAAAAGGCATTTGATGGTGATGAAGGTCCAAATACAGGTGGGATGGGGGCTTTTTCACCATCTAAACTTGTCAATAAAGCTATTTTTGAAAATATATTAGAAGACATAATGTTAAGAGCAGTATATGGTATGCGAAAGGAAGGACGAACTTTCAAGGGAGTATTGTATGGAGGACTTATTTTAACAGAAGAGGGGCCAAAGGTTTTAGAGTTTAATGCACGTTTTGGGGACCCAGAAGCCCAGACAATTTTGCCACTTATGAATAGTGAGCTTATGGAGATAATGGTTAAGGCAAGGGAAGGAAATTTGAAAGGTATTGAGGCAAAGTTTAACCAGGATTATTCTCTATGTGTGGTGCTTGCTTCAAAAGGTTATCCTGACAAATATGAAACTGGGTTTGAAATAAGTGGATTAGAAAACCTTGATGAAAAGACAATAATATTTCATGCAAATACAAAGAAAGAAAATGGCAAGGTAAAAACAGCTGGTGGAAGGGTGTTGAATGTAGTAAGAATAGAAAAAACTTTAAAAGAGGCAAAAGAAAAAGTATATGAAGAGATAAAAAAGATTTATTTTGAGAATATATTTTACAGAAATGATATTGGAGATAAAGAGATTGAGTGAAATTTTTGTTTTAAAAGAAGAAAAATGAGGTATAAATTATTTGACAGTTTAAAATTCTTAAAAGAGGAGTGAACATTTTAAATGGAGATTTGGGTATGCAGTATATGCGGATACGAATACAATCCTGAAAATGGAGACCCGGAAAACGGTATTGAGCCGGGAACAAAGTTTGAAGATTTACCTAACGATTGGGTTTGTCCTATTTGCGGTGTAGGCAAGGATATGTTTGAAAAAAAATAAGTTTGATAAGTTGTTTGGAGTACCCTAAGTCATCTCTGGGAGTTTATGAAGATGACTTAGGGTATTTTTATGGTATATAATAATTCTATAGGAATATAAAAGAGGTATAAAAACAATGCTTGTAAATACTCCTTCATATATTTTTTTGAACGATGTTTTTACACAGGCTGGCAGAGATTTAAAAAAGATCTCTTATCAAATTATAAATGACGTGGATGGTTTTTCTGTAAATTTCTTTTTTACCGATGATTGTGAAGTCAACAATATAGGAATAGCTTTAGAACTTCAAAATGCTGAACTTGTTTTTATGCCAAAACTCCAGAAAGGTAAAAAAGGTCTTGTTTGCAACAACTCGAATATACAGATGATACTTTTGAGATCTAACAATTCGTTTTTTCTATTAAAAATTTATGGTATTTTGCAGCTAAAAGAAAGATATTTAAGATTTGCGACAAAGTTAAAAGAAAAACTTTTATGTATCGGATTTTTCAATTCTTTTTGGATAGATGAAGGTACAGAGAGTTTTTGTTATCAAAACTTGCTCTCGGTTTCTGAAATAAAAAAAGGTTCAAATATAAAAATAGAAATCAAATTTCAGAGAGGAAATTCCATTTATGATTGTGTTGAAAACTTTAATGAGAAGCTAAAATTTTTTGAAGTTGGACTTGATTTAGAATCAGCAAAAAGTCCAATGTATATTGGTACTGTAGATATTATGAGATATTCAAAAATAGATATTGCAACAAGATATCAATTTTCGTTTGTTGTTCCAGCAAAAGTATCGAAATTTTGCTTTTTTTATCTGCCCAGAAAAGTTATAAACTATAATCTTTCTTATACGTCCTCGTTACAATCCTCCAGTTTTTATTATTTAAATGTTTTAAGTGAGCTTAAGAAGAGTGAAATTTTAAATCTTAAAGAAAACATAGAAATATTAGCCTCAAATGAAAATATTTATTTTAATTTTTACAATAAAAATCTTATGTTAACCTCAATGAAAACTTATTATCATCTACCCTATGTTTTGCTTCTTTATATTAAACTTTGTTCTTTGACAGGAGAAGAAATAAAAGCTTCTGTTGAGAAATTTGTTGATGATATAGAGTGGTATGTTATAAAAAGCAAAAAATTCTTTTCAGATGAAACTTTGAAAAACATAAAAGAGTTTGATAAAAATTTTGAAAATGAAATATATCCAAATGAAGTCCTCACAATATATATTTGTTATGAACTGTACAGACTTCTCTTCCACTACTATGAAGATTTAAGTTATCATAAAATGAGTAATGATTTAAAAGCTTTATTGTTTCTATACTATGATTTTGAACGCAAGTATTTTTATAAAAACAACTATTCATTTAGAAAAGAAGAATTTTTAAGAATTATTAGAAGGGAAGACTTGAAATGAAATTAGTTATATTTGATGGTAACAGTATTTTATACAGAGCTTTTTTTGCTCTTCCTGAACTGACAACTTCGAGTAATATTCCTACAAATGCTATTTATGGGTTTATAAATGTAATATTGAAATATTTAGAGCAAGAGAATCCTGATTATGTTGCAGTTGCATTTGATAAGAAAGGAAGACAGGCACGAAAAAGCGAATATGAAGAATACAAAGCTAACAGAAAACCTATGCCAGATAATCTTCAAGTACAAATCCCTTATGTTAGGGAGATTCTTTATGCTCTTAATATTCCAATTATTGAGTTTGAAGGTTATGAAGCGGATGATGTAATTGGCTCGCTTGTAAACATGTTCAAAAATACTGATTTAGATATTGTTATTATTACTGGTGATAAGGATACTCTTCAGTTGTTAGATAAAAACGTAGTTGTGAAGATTGTTTCAACAAAATTTGATAAAACAACAGAAGATTTATATACTGCAGAGAATGTAAAAGAAAAATATGGAGTTTGGGCAAATCAAGTACCGGATTATAAAGCGCTTGTTGGGGATCAATCAGATAACATTCCAGGGGTAAAAGGAATTGGGGCAAAGAGTGCTCAAAAACTTTTGGAGGAGTATTCCTCTTTGGAAGAGATATATCAAAATCTAAATAACATCAAAGGTTCTATACGTGAAAAATTAGAGGCTAGCAAAGACATTGCGTTTTTATCCAAGCGTTTAGCGACAATTGTATGTGATTTACCATTAAATATTAAACTTGAGGATTTAAGAACAAGAGAGTGGAACAAGAAAAGATTATATGAAATTTTACTCCAATTAGAATTCAAGAGTATAATAAAACGGTTAGGGCTGTCAGAAGAGGTTCAAGTTGAGTTTGTTCAACAGCTAACTAATATTCACGATGTAGAGCAAAAAAAGCTTGAAGGAATATCACAGATAAGATCAAAAGATATCTCATTAATGTTTGTGCCAGAAGAAAAATGTTTTTATTTATACGACCAAGAAAGTAATACTGTGTTTGTAACAGAAGAAAGACATTTAGTAGAGGAGATTTTAAAAAGTGAATCTGTAAAAATTGTATATGATTTGAAAAATATATTTCATGAACTCTACTTAGAGAACACAGATAATATCAGAAATTGTGAGGATGTAATGATTGCTTCTTATGTTCTTGACAGCACAAGAAGTTCATATGAATTGGAAACATTGTTTATATCCTATTTAAATACCGACTTAGCAGCTGTGAAAAAGGATAAAAAAGTAACATCGGTAATACTTTTGAAACGATTATGGGACGAACTTTCAAGCTTAATTGATTTAAATTCATGCCAGTTTGTGTATACAAATATAGAACGTCCTCTTATTCCTATTCTATACGAGATGGAAAAAGCAGGATTTAAGGTAGACAGAGATGCACTACTTCAGTATACTAAGGAGATTGAAAGCAAAATATTAAATCTTGAGAAGCAGATATATCAAATTGCAGGTGAGTGGTTTAATATAAATTCACCCAAACAACTTTCTTACATTTTGTTTGAGAAATTAAAACTTCCTGTAATAAAAAAGACAAAAACAGGATATTCCACTGATGCTGAGGTTTTAGAAGAGCTTTTTGACAAACATGAAATAGTTCCTCTTATTTTGGATTACAGGATGTATACCAAGATACTAACAACCTATTGTCAAGGATTACTCCAGGCAATAAATCCTTCTTCAGGCAGAGTCCATACAACATTTATCCAAACAGGCACAGCGACAGGAAGACTTGCAAGTAGTGATCCTAATTTACAAAATATACCTGTGAAATACGATGAAGGAAGATTAATAAGAAAGGTTTTTATACCTGAAGAAGGGCATGTCCTGATTGATGCGGATTATTCACAAATTGAACTGAGAATACTTGCTCATATTTCTGAAGATGAGAGACTTATAAATGCCTTCAAAAATAACGTTGACATCCATTCGCAGACAGCAGCTGAGGTTTTTGGTGTAGATATAGACGATGTTACCCCAGAGATGAGAAGTCAAGCTAAAGCAGTAAATTTTGGTATTGTTTATGGGATTTCTGATTATGGACTTGCAAGGGATATTAAGATTTCCAGGAAAGAAGCTGCAGAGTTTATAAACAGGTATTTTGAACGTTATCCTAAAGTTAAAGAGTATTTAGATAATATTGTCAAATTTGCTCGTGATAACGGATATGTTTTAACCCTATTCAACAGAAGGAGATATGTAAAGGACATAAAATCTGCAAACAGGAATGCAAGAAGCTATGCCGAAAGGATTGCAATGAATTCGCCAATTCAGGGCAGCGCTGCTGATATCATGAAATTGGCAATGATTAAGGTGTATCAAAAGCTCAAGGAGAATAATCTTAAATCAAAAATAATTTTGCAGGTACACGATGAGCTTTTAATTGAAGCCCCATACGAAGAAAAGGATATAGTAAAAGAAATAGTAAAAAGAGAGATGGAAAATGCAGTAGCTTTAAAAGTGCCTCTGGTAGTTGAGGTGAAAGAAGGACTGAACTGGTATGAGACAAAATAAAGTTTTGGGAATTACAGGGAAGATGGGTTCAGGTAAGAGTACTATCAGTAGTATATTAGCACAAAATTACGGCTTTAAGGTAATTGATGTTGACAAAGAATATCATATACTTTTGGAAGAGAACAAAGAACTCAAGAAGAAATTGACTGATGTTTTTGGGAAAGAAATATTGGTATCAGGGAAAATAGACCGAAACAAGTTGAGAACTTTAGTTACTGCCGACAGATCACGTTTTGAGATTTTAAATAAAATAACCCATGCATTTATTTTTGAAAGGGTAAGCTACTTAGTTTTAGAGGTCTTGAAAGGATGCCATACGGTTATAGATGCTGCACTTTTATTTGAGATAGGCCTCCACAAACTCTGTTCGGTTGTATGGTTTGTGGAGGCAGAAGAAGATGTATTGGTTGAGAGAATAATAAAAAGAAATGGATGGAGTGAAAAAGAGATAAAATCTTTTTTAGAAAGGCAGAAAATATTAGAGAGCTATAAGAATCTTGCTAACAGGGTTATAGTGAATAATTTTGACATTGAAGAGTTAAAAAGTGTAATAAGAAAATATCTAAAAGAGGATGGGTTGATTTGAAGAAGAAGGTTGTTATAATAGTCTTGCTACTTGTTTTTCTTTTATTCTTTGAAAGATTTTATTTTTTTGTTCTGAAGCAAATATATCCTTTGAAGTTTTCTGAAAGTATAAGTAGATATAGCACGGAAATAGGAGTAGATCCATATTTGATATGTGCAATAATAAAATCTGAAAGTAACTTTAACCAATATGCAGTTTCAAGAAAAGGTGCTGTTGGACTTATGCAGCTTTCACCTTCAACTGCAAAGTGGGTTGCTCAAAAGCTTAAAACAGAATATTTAGAAGATAGCCTCTACGACCCTGATTACAATATAAGGCTTGGTTCGTGGTATATAAAATATCTAATAGACTACTACTCTGGTGATACAAAGCTTGCAGTTGCAGCTTACAATGCAGGTATGACAAATGTAAATAAATGGCTTTCAATTAGAAAAAGAAACACCATTGAAATAACAGAAATTCCTTTTAAAGAGACAAACTATTTTGTAAAAAAGGTTTTTAAGAGTTACGAGATGTACAAAAAACTTTATCCAAAGGCATTCAAATATAAAGATTATTGAAGAAACTGTAGCATAGATTTCCAAACATACGTTTGAAATTTGAGGATGAATGAGATAAAATAAAACTTGGTGATTGAAGATGAAAAAATTTAGGCTTGTTTCAGACTTTAGACCAACAGGTGATCAGCCAAAAGCAATAGAGATGTTAACAGAAGGAATTTTAAAAGGCGAAAAATTTCAGACCCTTTTAGGTGTTACTGGGTCGGGCAAGACATTTACAATGGCAAAGGTCATAGAGAATGTTCAAAGACCTACACTTGTCTTGGCACATAACAAAACCTTAGCTGCACAGCTTTGTAGTGAGTTTAGAGAATTTTTCCCAGAAAATGCAGTGGAATTCTTTGTGAGTTATTATGACTATTATCAGCCTGAAGCTTATATCCCGGAGACTGACACATATATTGAAAAAGATTCGTCTATAAATGAAGAAATTGACAAGCTGAGACATTCAGCTACATCTGCCTTATTTGAAAGAAGAGATGTTATAATTGTTGCAAGTGTATCCTGTATTTACAGTTTGGGTAGTCCTGAAGATTATTTAAATCTTACTATTTCTTTGCGCCCTGGCATGACAAAAGACAGAGATGAGGTCATAAGAGAGCTTATAAGAATGCAGTATGAAAGAAATGATGTTGACTTTCGAAGAGGCAGATTTAGAGTAAGAGGGGATGTACTTGAAGTTTTCCCTGCTTCTAATACGGACAGGGCAATAAGAATAGAATTTTTCGGAGATGAAATAGAAAGGATTACAGAATTTGATGTCGTGACAGGTGAGGTAATTGGGCGAAGGAACCACGTGGCAATATTTCCAGCATCTCACTATGTAACAACAGCTGAGAAGTTAAAAAGAGCGATAAAAAGTATAGAAGAAGAACTTGAACAAAGGCTAAATGAACTAAGAAGTATGGGGAAGCTTGTTGAAGCTCAGAGGTTAGAGCAGAGAACGCGCTATGACATAGAGATGCTTCAGGAAATGGGTTTTTGCAAAGGGATAGAGAACTATTCAAGGCACTTAACTGGCAGGCCGCCAGGAAGTCCACCGTATACCCTACTTGATTATTTTCCGAAGGATTTCATAATTTTCGTTGACGAGTCACATGTTACTATACCTCAAGTAAGAGCTATGTACAATGGTGACAAAGCAAGAAAAGATGCTCTTGTTGAATATGGTTTTAGACTTCCATCTGCGTATGATAACAGACCATTGACATTCGAAGAATTTGAAGAAAAGCTTAATCAAGTAATTTTTGTAAGTGCAACACCCGGGCCTTATGAACTCAAAAAGTCTTCACGCATTGTTGAGCAGATTATAAGACCGACAGGGCTTGTTGACCCTGAAATTGAGGTTCATCCTGTCCAAGGTCAGATTGACCATCTAATTGGTGAGATACGAAAAAGAGTGGAAAAGAACCAGAGAGTACTTGTCACTACCCTTACCAAAAAGATGGCTGAAAGCCTTACTGACTATTTAAAAGATGTGGGAATCAGGGTCCGATATATGCATTCAGACATAGACACAATTGAGCGTATGCAGATTATCAGAGATTTACGGCTTGGCAAGTTTGATGTGCTGGTGGGGATAAATCTCCTTAGAGAAGGGCTTGATCTTCCTGAAGTGTCACTTGTTGCAATTTTAGATGCTGATAAGGAAGGTTTTTTGAGGTCAGAGACATCGCTTATCCAGACAATTGGCCGGGCTGCAAGAAATGTTGATGGGAAGGTTATAATGTATGCAGATAGAATCACAAATGCTATGCAAAGAGCTATTGATGAGACAAATCGACGAAGAAAAATTCAAATAGAATACAATCAGAAATATGGAATTGTACCTCAGACTGTTAGAAAAGGGATAAGACAGATAATTGAAGCGACAGTGTCTGTAGCTGAAGAAGAAGAAGAGAAATATGAAGTTGTGGAAAAAGACATTGTAAAGAATATGACAAAAGAAGAGATAGAAGAATATATCAAGGAGCTTGAACAGGAAATGAAAAAGTTTGCTATAGAACTTGAATTTGAAAAAGCTGCTAAAGTAAGAGACAAAATATTTGAGCTGAAGAAACTTCTTTAATGGTTTTATTGCTTGGAGGAGAAAAGAAGATGTCAAAAGAGTATATAGTTATAAAAGGTGCAAAGGAACACAACCTCAAAAATATTGACTTGGTACTTCCTCGAGACAAACTCATAGTCTTTACTGGGATCTCTGGTTCTGGCAAATCGTCTTTGGCTTTTGATACTATCTATGCAGAAGGACAGAGAAGATATATTGAATCTCTCTCTTCTTATGCAAGACAATTTTTAGGAATGATGGAAAAACCAGATGTAGAATATATTGAAGGATTGTCTCCTGCTATCTCTATTGACCAAAAAACAACCTCTAAAAATCCGCGTTCAACAGTAGGGACAATTACTGAAATTTATGACTATTTAAGACTTTTGTTTGCAAGAGTTGGGAAACCTCACTGCTATATTTGTGGGAAACCTATTTCCCAACAAACAGTTGAGCAGATGGTGGATGAGGTATTGAAACTTAAAGAGGGTACAAAGATTCAAGTACTTGCACCGGTTGTAAGAGGAAGAAAAGGTGAGTACCAGAAGCTATTTGAGGACTTAAGAAGGAGTGGGTTTGCAAGAGTTAGAGTAGATGGTATTGTATATGAACTTGAAGAAGAGATAAGACTTGATAAGAACAAAAAGCACAATATTGATGTCGTTGTAGATAGGCTCATAGTAAAAGAGGGGATAGAATCAAGGCTTGCGGGTTCAATAGAAACAGCGCTTCAGCTCGCAGGTGGGATTGTAAATGTATCTATTGTTGATGGAGATGAGATTGTGTTTTCACAAAATTTTGCATGTGTAGACTGTGGAGTTTCGTATGAAGAAATAACTCCACGTCTTTTTTCATTCAACACACCATATGGTGCATGTCCAACATGCACGGGACTTGGTTATTTGCAAAAGGTTGACCCTGACCTGTTGATTCCTGACAAATCTATTCCCATAGGTCAGGTTACAATAAATGGATGGAACTTTACTGAGACAAATTCATATGCGAGAATGATTTTGGAATCACTTGCAAAAGAGTATAATTTCAGTCTAAATACTCCTGTTGAAAAACTGGACAAAAAAATTTTGGATATCTTTTTATATGGAACAGGTGAGGAGAAGATAAAAATTTATACTCCACGTGGTATATACTTTGCGAAATATGAAGGGCTTGTAAATAACCTTGAAAGAAGATACAAGGAAACCCAGTCAGAGTATGTCAAGCAAGAGATTGAAGAGTATATGAGCACATTTACATGCCCCGATTGTCAAGGTAAAAGACTCAAAAAAGAGGCTTTGGCTGTTTTGATAGAGGGAAAATCTATAGCAGATATTGCTGACATGACAGTATTGCAAGCAAAAGAATTTCTTCAGAGCCTCAACCTTAAGGGTAAGGATAGAGTAATTGCCCAGCCAGTAGTAAAAGAAATTTTGGCAAGATTAGACTTTTTAATAGATGTAGGTCTTGATTATTTAACTCTTTCACGTTCGGCAAGCACACTTTCTGGCGGAGAGGCACAGAGAATAAGACTTGCTACCCAGATAGGGTCTGGACTTGTTGGAGTTTTGTATATTCTTGATGAGCCAAGTATAGGATTGCATCAGCGTGACAATCACAGACTAATAAAAACTCTCAAAAAACTAAGAGACCTTGGCAACACGCTAATTGTTGTGGAACATGATGAGGACACAATAAGGTCAGCTGACTTTATTGTAGACATTGGACCTGGAGCAGGTGAGCATGGTGGAAGAGTGGTTGCTGCAGGGACATTGGGTGATATAATTTCGTGTGAAGAGTCTATCACAGGACAGTATCTTTCAGGCAAGAAAAGAATAGAGATACCTGAGAGAAGAAGAAAGCCTGATGGTAGATGGCTTACTATAAAAGGTGCAAGCGAAAACAATCTCAAAAATATTGATGTAAGCTTTCCTGTTGGGCTTTTTACTTGTGTTACCGGTGTTTCGGGCTCTGGCAAAAGCACTCTTGTGAACGAGATACTTTATAAGGCAGCAAGTGCAATTTTGAACAAGTCAAAAGAAAAACCAGGTAAATTTCAAGAGATAATTGGCCTCGAACATTTTGATAAGGTTATAAATATAGACCAGTCCCCTATAGGAAGAACTCCACGGTCAAACCCTGCGACTTACACAGGTGTTTTTGATCATATAAGGGAAGTTTTTGCCCAAACGCCCGAGGCAAAGCTCAGAGGTTATAAGGCAGGAAGATTTAGCTTTAACTTGAAAGGTGGGAGATGTGAAGCTTGCTCAGGTGATGGTATTATAAAAATAGAAATGCATTTTTTACCTGATGTATATGTACCGTGCGATGTGTGCAAAGGGAAAAGGTATAACAGAGAGACGTTAGAGGTAAAGTACAAGGATAAGACTATTGCCGATGTGCTTGAGATGACAGTGGAAGAGGCGCTGGAATTTTTCAAAAACATACCGAGGATAAAATCCAAGCTTCAGACACTTTATGATGTAGGACTTGGTTATATAAAGCTGGGTCAGCCTTCCACCACTCTGTCTGGTGGAGAAGCTCAGAGAGTAAAGCTTGCAACAGAACTTTCTAAAAAAGCAACTGGAAGGACTTTGTATATTTTAGATGAGCCTACAACAGGTCTTCACATGGATGATGTCAATAAGTTAATTGCTGTTCTTCAGCGACTTGTGGATATGGGCAACACGGTAATTGTAATTGAACATAATCTTGATGTTATTAAAGTAGCAGATTATATAATTGATTTGGGACCGGAGGGCGGTGATAAAGGCGGCGAGGTAGTTGTGTGTGGCAGTCCCGAGGAAGTGGCTATGTGCGAAAGGTCATATACAGGTATGTTTTTAAAAGAAATCCTGAAAGATAGGATTTATGCTAAAAAATAAGCGGAGCGTTTGCCAGCTCCGCTTTTTATTTCAAAAGGTTTTCTAGCAATTTTATGTCAACATGACTATTTAAAAACTTAGAAAGCTGCAAATGTGTTTTGGTGTTATTTAAGAGAAGGTAGGCGGTTAACTTGTCGTTTTTTACCACAAACTTTTTGTAAATCATTTTACTCTTGTCTAAAAATTCAAGTATATTTGCATCTTGCAGATTTTGCATATCACCTACAGAAACAATCTCAAGCCCAAACGCTTTTAAGAAATATGGCAGTGGCATATTTTGATAGAAGGTTTCAAATCCCAAAATATTTTTTGCAACTATTTTTGCACTTTCTAAAGCAAACGTCCAGGTTCCTGGATTCTGACCATCAATGTGGGCAACATCACCACAAGCATACACGTTTGAAATCTTGGTCTGCATTTTGTAATTAACTTCAATTCTCTTTATGCTATTCAAAATATTCTCAGGTGACTTTATAAACTCAGTGTTTGGCACAACTCCTGCCGAAAAAATGAGTATGTCACAATAAATTGGTTGACCATTTGAAAGTACTATTTCTAATCCATTGTGATAAGTTTCAATATTTTTAATTTTGGTACCTAAAATAATTTCAATTCCTTTTTTTTCTACATAGTCTTTTAACAGAAATGAAGCAACTTCGTCCAACTGCTTTGGCAATATCCTTTCGCTCAGCTCAATTATTGTTATTTTCTTACCCTCAAGTGCAGATGCAAGTTCTAATCCTAAAAGCCCAGCACCAACAATTACAACTTTGTTGACCTGTGATAACCTTTTTTGGAGCAAAAGCAAATCATTATAGTTTCTGAAAGTGAACACAAAGTTTTGTGTCTTTTCATTTAACAGATGCTCAGGAAGGTAAGGTTTTGACCCTGAGGCAATAACAAGAAAATCCCAATGTATCTTTTTGGCCTCTGAGAACACAACTTTTTCTTCGAAATTGCACTCTTTAACTCTACTATTCAGCATCAATCTTATATTGTTTGCTTTGTACCAATCTGAAGATTTTAAAAAGAACTTTTCGTCTATGGGATTTTGAAGATAATATCCAAGTTTTAATCTGTAATAGGGCAAAACCTTCTCCTGACTTAGTATGCAAACTGATACATTTTTGTTTTCTTTTCTTATTTGTTCAGCAACGGTTACACCCGCAGGTCCCCCACCAATTATAACAATGTCATACTTTTCCATTGTATATGCACCAGCTTTTTATTCTTTTATCTTTTCAGCAAATAGTATACCAAATTCAAATGATTTTTTTAACTCCTCTTCGTTTGGTTTAAAATTGACCTTTAACCCGGGCAGGACAACTTTTAATCTTATCTGTTTTAGACGGCTTTCAATGTTTGGCACAGCTTCACCGCTCCATCCATATGAACCAAATGCAGCTGCCACTTTCCCACCATGCACAATAGGGTTTAGTCTTATTAGTATCTCATAAATAGGAGGCAAGGCATCAGAATTTATGGTTGGCGAACCAAAAAGCACGCCACTTGCAAAGTATATTTTTTCTACAATCTCTTCTGGCTTGTGTTCAATTGCGTTGTATACAAGAACATCTACACCACTTTGCTGGATACCTTCTGCAATCTTTTTTGCAAGCATTTCTGTATACCCATATGCCGATACATATACTATTACGACATAGGGCTTTGATGGTTTTTCTGAAAGCTTTTCAGACCATGACTTATATAAGGAGATAAGGTCATCTTTATAATTTGTTAATATAGGACCATGTCCCGGAGCAATTATATCAATTTCTAAATCTTTTATTTTATCTATTGCTTGCAGAACATAACTTTTAAACGGTGACATAATGACGTTGTAATAGTACTTGTAAGCATCCATAAAGCCTTCTTTGTCGTTTTGCATAACCCAGTTTATATCAAGGTTTTCAGTACTAAAATGGCAACCGAACGAGTCACAGGTGAATAGAATTTTGTCTTCTACCAAATACGTATAAATAGAATCAGGCCAGTGTAAAAAAGGTGCAGAAATAAATCTTAGAGTTTTATTTCCAAGCGAAATCTGGTCGTTGTGATTTACAACTTGGAATTCAAAGTCCTTATTTGTGATCTTTTTAAGAAATTTTATTGCTGTACTACTGCCAAAGACCTTTATATTGGGATTTAGCTCTAAAAGTTTCTCAATTGACCCTGAATGATCTGGTTCTGTGTGGTTTATTATCAAGTAGTCTATTTTTTCTGGTGAGATAATCTCTTTTATGTTGTCTAAAAATTGTTCAAAAAACTTATATTTAACATTTTCAATTAAAGCTATTTTTTCACTTCCAATAACCAAATAAGAATTATAGGTAGTTCCGTATTTAGTGTACATAACGATATCAAATATCCTCAAGTCTGGATCTTGTACACCGACAGAGAAAACTCCATCTCTTAGTTTAGTATGCATTTTTCTTTCCCTCCGCTTTCTAAGGATGATTCTTGGTATTCGAAATTATTTATACCCTAATTTTTTTTTGGTAAACAAATTAGTGATAGAAAATGCACTTAAATAATATATTTTAGTAGAAACATTATTTGGTAAGGGAGATAATAAAGATATGCTCAGCAAAGTTTCAAACAGATTTTTAGCTGTTACAATTTTAGCTATCTTTGTTATAGCTTTGGTAGGAATAATTTCCAACAAAAGTCTTGAAAGTTCAAAATTAACTTCTACAGAACTCCAAAAAAATTCATCTGTACCAGTATCTGAGCAGGTTTCTAAAGTTGAGGGTCTGAAAGGTTATTTGCAGGTTATGGTTGTTGACAGCAAAACTGGTCTACCCATTGAAGGTGCAAACGTAGTGTTTTCAAACTTAGATCAGCTATATACCACAGGCAAAGATGGAAAAACTCAGATTATTCCTATGCAGATTAAAGTTTCAGAATCTTCAAAGATTTTATCGCAGCCATATGAAGAAGTAGTAATTGGAGTGTTCAAACAGGGATATGCAGATTATATTTTAATGGGGTCTAAAGTTCGCCCTACTACACAGGATAAACCTCAACTTAAAATTATAAGAATAGTAAAAGCATCAACTCCAACAACAGCACCTGTTTTTGCGATGGAAAAATACTCTGCTGATGTTGCAAAAGAAGTGATGAATAAAATGAAAGAAAAACTCAACTCACTTGCAAATAACTTACAAGAAGTTGAAGAAATAGAGATTACAGAATAAAGTGCCTTGTAAAAAGGCACTTTTTTTTTATATAATAGAGCTTGAATATTTAAGAGTGTATTTTTTATTTTTAGAAAGGTTTTGGCGGCAATGAATAAGGAAGTTTTGATTCTTTTGAAAAATTTACTGTTTCTTTTCTCTGTTATATTCATAGGATTTGTGGGAACAAAGCTCAAGCTATTTTCAAATGTAGTAAAAGACTCTGTAAGCGAACTTATTGTAAAAGTGACAGCACCTATTTTGCTTTTTACTACGATAAGTAGTCAACCTTTCTCTGGACAGGTATTAAGGAATGTTTTCACTTTGATACTTTCAGCTTTTGCTGGAATTATGATTTTGCTCTTACTTGGTTACATAACGGGATATTTATTTAGGTTAAAAGGAAAGACTTTTTATACTCATATTTTTTGTTCTGCCTTCGGTAATACAGGATTTTTGTCGTATCCTTTGTTATACTCAATATTTGGCGAAAAAGGTGTTTTCTTTGCTGCAAGTTATAATATCATGCATGATTTTTTAGCTTGGTCCTTAGGACTTTTAATAATAACTCGACATAATCGTGAAAAAACTAAATTTGGCTTTGTAAATGCAAATTCAATTGCTGTGTTTTCGGCATTTATTATTTATCTGATAAAGGGAGTATTACCGGCTGGTGTGAAAAGTTTATATGACAAGATATTTTTGACCATTTATGATGCTTTAAATCCATTTGGGAAGACCACAATTTACCTTTCAATGTTTTTTATTGGATGTTTGCTGGCAGAAATATCATTTAAAGAGACATTAAAAACCTCATCAGCCTATGCAATCACATTATTCAAAATGGTCTTGTTACCACTTGGTATTATGTATCTTACAAAATATTTGCCGATAAACAATTTTACAAGACTCATAATTATACTTCAAACTGGGATGCCAACAGCTATAATAAGCTCTGTGCTTTCTTATAGGTATGATGGTGATAGCCACTATGCAACACGGACAATATTTATAACAACCATTTTTTCGCTTATAACAATTCCTTTATTAGTGTTTTTATATTATCGTATATAATAATCTATTTAAGAAAGGATGAGATGGTTTGCAACATGAGATTGTAATAGTTCTGGACTTTGGTGGTCAGTATAACCAGCTTATTGCAAGAAGAGTAAGAGAATGCGGAGTGTACTGTGAAATTTGGCCATACGATACACCTCTTGAAAAGATAGTTAGTAAAAATCCAAAAGGAATTATATTTACAGGTGGACCGTCAAGTGTATACGAGCCAAACGCTCCTATGATTGACAAAGAACTATTTGAAAAAGGTATTCCGATACTTGGAATATGTTATGGGAATCAGCTAATTGCTTATGTTTTGGGAGGAAAAGTATCAAGAGCATTATTTAGAGAGTATGGAAAAACACAAATAAAGTATGATATTTCTTCTCCTCTTTTCAGCGGAATACCTGAACATTCTGTGTGTTGGATGAGTCATACAGATTTTGTAGAAAAGCTTCCAGAGGGGTTTAAGGTTTTAGCTTCTACTGAAAATTGTGCAATTGCAGCGTTTGGAGATGATACTAAGAAGATTTATGGAGTTCAATTTCATCCTGAGGTTGTCCATACCGAATATGGACGGGAAATAATAAAAAACTTTTTATTTAACATTTGTCAATGCAGCGGTGATTGGAAAACTTCATCATTTATTGAGGAAAAGGTTAATGAGATAAAAAGTATTGTAGGCAACCAAAAAGTAGTATGTGCTCTTTCAGGTGGTGTGGACTCTTCTGTTGCAGCAGTACTTGTTCACAAAGCTATAGGGAAAAATCTTTATTGCATATTTGTTGACCATGGTCTTTTAAGAAAAGGCGAATCTGAAGAGGTTATGAGTGTTTTTAGGGATAAGTTTGATATGAATGTAATTAAAGTTGATGCAAAGGACAGATTTTTAAGTGCTTTGAGAGGTGTTATTGATCCTGAGGAAAAGCGAAAAATTATTGGAAGGGAATTTATAAGGGTTTTTGAAGAAGAAGCAGAAAAACTTGGTGATATAAAGTTTTTGGTTCAAGGGACTATTTATCCTGATGTTGTTGAGAGCGGGGTTGGCAAGGCTGCAACTATAAAAAGTCATCACAATGTCGGTGGCCTTCCAGAGAAAATAAAGTTCGAGAAAATAATTGAGCCGCTCAGGGAATTGTTTAAAGATGAGGTAAGAAGGGTAGGAATAGAATTAGGAATACCTGAAAAGATTGTCAAAAGACAACCTTTCCCCGGCCCTGGTCTTGCAATAAGGATAATTGGAGAAGTTACAGAGGAAAAATTGGAGATACTGCGCGAGGTTGACTGGATTTTTAGAAGGGAGATTGAGCAAAGTGGTCTTGACAATGAAATATGGCAGTACTTTGCGATATTAACCAATATGAGAAGTGTTGGTGTAATGGGTGATGAGAGAACTTATGATTACACAGTTGCTCTAAGAGCTGTCACAAGTATTGATGGGATGACAGCCGACTGGGCTAAAATTCCTTATGAAGTTTTAGAAAGGGTTTCAAATGAGATTGTAAACAGTGTGAAAAAGGTCAACAGGGTTGTGTATGATATCACTTCAAAACCTCCTGCTACAATTGAATGGGAATAGAAAAAATTTTTTTGATGGGCTTGAAATTTCTCACAGAAGGGTGTAACATATTTATAAGTTTTCTCTTTGGAGAGTATAGAAGAGAAATGAAGCCTTATGTGGTAAACTTGAGTTTAAAGTTAGTTTCGTTTATTTACCTGTGCCTGTGCATATGCTTATTTATATATTCTAAAAAAGCAGAGGTTTTGTTAATTTCAGCGGTATTGAGTATACTGATTGTTTCTACAGTTTATACCTTAAGTAAAGTAGTGGAAAAAGCTCTTACAAAACAATTTAGCATTTTCTACTTTATAATTCACTATTTGATTGTCGTTCTCTTGATCATTTTGTCTTCTTTTATATCCGCCTGCATCAGACAAAGAGCTTTATATATTGTGATTCTTCTAATAAGCTATCCTATAGCCTTGATAATCTCGTTTGGTATTGCCTATGTTTACTCTAAAAAGCTTTCAAGGGAAGTGAAGTGAAAGATGGGCGAAAGCGTATTGAAGGTTTTATTTACCATTCCTATTGGAAAAGGCATACCTGTGAGAGTTGCAGTTGTTGAAATGTGGGCTGTTATGGCATTCTTGATTGGTCTTGCTTTTTATTTAACATCTAATATGAAACTTGTGCCCACGAAAAAACAGATGATTGCTGAATTTATTGTTGATTCTATGAATAAAATAACCAAAAACTTTTTGGGCCATTATTGGCGAATTTTTTCACCATATCTTGGGACTCTGTTTTTGTTCTTGCTAAGCCTGAATCTGTTGGGACTTTTTGGTTTTCAGCCACCAACAAGTAACTTGAATGTTACTGCAAGTTTTGGTGTAATGTCTATTCTGATATTAATTGTTTCAACAATAATACTTAAAAATCCGGTGAGATGGTTTTTAAGTCATTTTAAACCCATCATTATTATTTTCCCGTTTAAGTTTCTGGATTATTTTACAAGGACGCTTTCATTATCTGCCCGATTATTCGGTAATATTCTTGCTGGGACTACCATTATGGAGCTCATTTATCATGGCCTCATAAAATCTCACATACCTCCTATTGGTATTCCAGCAGCAGCAAGTTTATATTTTGATATATTTGATGGAGTTCTTCAGGCAGTAATCTTTACATTTCTCTCTCTAATTTATCTTTATGAAGCCTTGGAAGAATAAATTTTTAATTTTGGAGGTGCTTTAAGATGACAGCATTAGCAGCTGGTATAGCAATGCTGGCAGGTTTGGGTGTAGGTATAGGTATTGGTATTGCTACAGGAAAAGCTTCTGAATCTATTGGAAGACAACCAGAAGCATTTGGACGTATTTTCCCATTATTTCTAATTGGTGCTGCTTTGGCAGAAGCAGTTGCTATCTATAGTTTGGTTATTGCATTCATGTTAATTTCTAAAATTTAAGCGCTCTCCATATTTTTTGGGGAGCGTCATCTCTTTTCATTCACTGAATTTTACTTAAATATTATGTTGATTACTCTCTATAAATAGGGTCTAAAAAGGAGATGATAGAATAAGATGTTTAGCCTTGAGATCTTTGAGAATATATTCTTTTGGGCAATTATAAACTTTTTGATACTTTATCTAATATACAAAAAGTTTTTCTTCCAAAGAGTTACGCAGTTTATGGAAAAGAGATCTCAGATGATTCAAGAACAGCTTGATTTTGCAGCAAAGTCAAAAGAAGAGGCAATAAAACTAAAGGAAGAATATGAGAATATACTTGCCCAGGCACATGCCAAAGCAAACGAGATTGTTGAGAAGGCAACTTTGGAAGCACAAAGACAAGCAACAGAAATTATTGAAAATGCAAAACTTGAAGCTAACAGAATTATTGAAGATGCGCTCAGACAATTTGAGATTGAAAAGAAGAAACAAATAAACGAACTTAAAAATCAGTTTGTATCAATTGCTCTTCTTGCTGCGTCCAGGGTAATTGAGAAAAACCTGAATACAGAAGAAAATAGAAAGATGGTTGAGAACATATTTGATGAGGCAGGGGTTGCTTGAAGATGTTGCCAGCAAAAAGATATGCAGAGGCTCTTATAAAGCTTGGTCAAGAGGAAGGTAATCTGGAAAAATTTTATAATCATTTGTTCAAATTATTTGAGATTATCAAAAGTAATAATGAATTTAATAATATTTGGTTTGATTTAGAAATGAAGCGTTCAGAAAAGAAACAAAAAATCAAAGCATTTTTTGATGATGACATTGACAGTTACATTTTGAACCTCCTTTATCTCCTTATTGATAAACGCAGAGAAATAATTCTTCCCTATATACCTCTTTATTACAAGCAGATGTACGATAAAATTGTGGGGAATGTTGATGTTGAGGTTATTGTTGCGCATGAAATTGGGAGCGATGTGTTGAACAAGATTTCTAAATGGCTTGGGAAAAGATATGGAGTCAAAAATCCGAGGTTTATTGTAAAGATTGACAGGAACATAATTGGCGGGATAAAACTTTTATTTAATAACATTGAAGTTGATGCTTCAATAAAAGGTGCTCTTGATTCAATAAGAAAAGAGCTTGTAAAGATAGCTATTTTGTAGGGGTGAGAATGGAAGATGGTTGATGTAACAATTAGACCAGATGAAATTGCTTCAATAATAAAGGATCAAATAAAAAACTATGAAAAAAAGATTGAAACAAGCGATGTTGGTATTGTCATAATGGCAGGTGACGGTATTGCGAGAATACATGGTCTTGACAACTGCATGGCTGGAGAGCTTTTAGAATTTCCTAATGGAGTTTTTGGAATGGCTCTCAACTTAGAGGAAGACAATGTTGGATGTGTTATACTGGGGAATGACAAGGATATAAAAGAAGGAACCATCGTAAAGAGGACAGGTAGAGTTGTCGAAGTGCCTGTAGGAGAAGAACTTTTGGGAAGAGTTGTAAACGCTTTAGGCCAACCCATAGATGGTCTTGGTCCCATAAATGCGAAGAAGTTCAGACCAGTGGAAAGGATAGCTCCTGGTGTAATTGAAAGAGAACCTGTTAAAACTCCTCTTCAGACAGGTATAATGGCAATTGACGCTATGATTCCTATAGGAAGAGGACAGAGAGAGCTTATAATTGGTGATAGGCAAACTGGTAAAACTGCAATTGCAATAGATACGATTATAAACCAGAAAGATCAAGGTGTTTATTGCATCTATGTGGCAATTGGGCAAAAGGCCTCTACAGTTGCTCAGATAGTCCATACTTTAAAAGAATACGGTGCGATGGATTATACCATTGTTGTGAGTGCAACAGCAAGTGACTCAGCTCCTCTTCAATTCTTAGCTCCATACGCAGGTTGCGCAATGGGTGAAGAGTTTATGGAATCAGGCAAAGATGCACTCATTATATACGATGACCTTTCTAAACACGCTGTTGCATACAGGGCAATGTCTCTTTTACTCAGACGTCCACCTGGAAGAGAAGCTTACCCTGGCGATGTATTTTACCTGCATTCAAGACTTTTGGAAAGAGCAGCAAAACTGAATGCTCAGCGTGGTGGAGGTTCACTTACTGCGCTGCCAATAATAGAAACTCAAGCAGGTGACGTTTCAGCATATATTCCGACAAATGTTATTTCTATTACAGATGGACAGATATACCTTGAAAGTGAGTTGTTTTATGCTGGCATAAGACCTGCGATAAATGCCGGTATTTCTGTCTCAAGAGTCGGTGGTAATGCTCAAATAAAGGCAATGAAAAAGGTTGCGGGAAGGCTCAGACTTGATCTTGCTCAGTACCGTGAGCTTGAAGCTTTTGCTCAGTTTGGTTCAGAACTCGATAAATCAACGCGAGAAAGACTTGCTCAGGGACAAAGAATTGTGGAGACGTTAAAACAGCCACAGTACAGACCACTGCCAGTATGGCATCAGGTTGTGATTTTGTACAGTGCTGTAAATGGTTATTTGATGGATATAGAAGTTTCGAAGGTAAGGGAATTTAATGAGAAGCTTGTACAGTATATATCTGCAAACTATCCGCAAATATTTGATTCTATAAAAGAGACAAAAGATTTGACACCTGAAACAGAAGAGCTTTTGAAGAAGGTCATAGTAGAGTTCAAAGAGAGATTTAAGAGTAACAAGTAGGTGAGATTACAAAATGGCGAACAAAACAAGATGGATAAAATCAAGGATCAGAAGTGTCAATGAAACAAAAAAGATCACAAGAGCAATGTATCTTATCTCTGCATCAAAGGTGAAAAGGCTTCGAGATAGGCTTGATAGTACAAGACCTTATTTTGAAAAGGTAAATGAGTTTATGAAAGATTTGATTTTGCATGGAGTGAAAACACCACATATTCTTTTTGATGGGTCATATAAGGAAGGTAAAAAGAAGATAGGTGTTATATTGATAAGTGGTGACAAGGGTTTATGTGGAGGATACAATGCTAATGTTCTGAGAAGTACAACCAGCTTATATGGAAATTTCGCAAAAGAAGCGGATGTGACGTTTTTCCCTATTGGTACGGTGGGACGAAACTTTTTGGTTCGCCATGGGTATCAGGTTGATGAAGGTTTTAATTACCAGACACAGTCTGTTTCTATAAAACTTGCAAGACTCATTTCGCAAAAGATTGTGAGAAAATATTATACCGGTGAAGTTCATGAAGTTTACATCATTTACACAAAACTTGTTTCAACCATAAAACAAGAAGTTACTATCAAAAAACTTTTGCCTCTTGACAAGACTGAATTTGGTATAGAAGAGAGTAAAAGCGATGAGATGATAATCTACGAGCCAGACCCAGTTTCTGTACTTGACATCGTTATTTATGAATACATCAAAGGAATTATCTTTGGTGCTATGATGGATTCATATGTGAGTGAACTTGCTGCAAGAATGACAGCAATGGACAATGCCACAAAAAGTGCTGATGAGATGATACAAAAACTTATTTTAAAACTTAACAGAGAACGCCAGGCTGTGATAACCCAGGAAATTTCAGAGATTATAAGTGGTGCCGCAGCTTTGAAATAATATTTTTAACAATCTTGATTTTAGTTTGAGGGAGTGTAGGCAAGAATGGAACAGAGTGTAGGGTATGTCGTCCAGATTATAGGACCTGTTATTGATATACGATTTGAGAGTGAAAATTTACCAGCCATAAACAATGCTATTGAAATTCACTTTGATGGTAAAAAACTTGTTGCTGAAGTTGCTCAGCATCTTGGGAATGACACTGTTCGATGTGTGGCTTTGGGATCTACCGACGGACTTAGAAGGGGTGTAAAGGCAATAGACACTGGTGGGCCTATAAAAGTCCCTGTGGGAAGGGGAACGTTAGGTAGGATATTTAATGTATTGGGAGAGCCTATTGACAATAAAGGTGAGGTAGTAGCTTCAGATTACTGGCCCATTCACAGAAGTGCACCCTCGTTTGAAGAACAGGTACCTGCAGTGGAAATTTTTGAGACAGGTATAAAAGTCATTGATCTTTTAGCTCCGTACGCAAAAGGTGGTAAGATAGGACTTTTTGGCGGTGCGGGCGTTGGTAAGACTGTCCTTATAATGGAGCTTATAAGAAATATAGCAACAGAGCACGGTGGTTTTTCAATTTTCACAGGTGTGGGTGAAAGGACAAGAGAAGGTAACGACCTTTGGCTTGAGATGAATGAGTCTGGTGTTATAGAAAAGACTGTATTGGTGTTTGGTCAGATGAACGAGCCGCCTGGGGCAAGAATGAGAGTAGCTCTGACCGGGCTTACCATGGCTGAATATTTCAGAGATGTAGAAGGACAAGACGTTCTTTTGTTCATTGACAATATTTTCAGGTTCATCCAAGCAGGATCTGAAGTGTCAGCGCTTTTAGGAAGAATTCCCTCAGCAGTTGGATATCAACCAACACTTGCAAACGAGGTAGGTGCATTGCAGGAAAGAATTACATCCACAAAAAAGGGGTCAATCACCTCTGTTCAGGCTATATATGTTCCTGCCGATGACCTTACAGACCCAGCACCGGCTACAACCTTTGCACATTTGGATGCGACAACAGTTTTGTCAAGACAGATTGCTGAGCTTGGAATATATCCTGCTGTTGATCCTCTTGACTCAACGTCGCGTATACTTGATCCACGAATTGTGGGAGAGGAACACTACTATGTTGCAAGAACTGTACAACAGATACTTCAAAGATATAAAGAACTTCAAGACATTATCGCTATTTTGGGTATGGATGAACTTTCGGAGGAAGATAAACTGATCGTCTACAGAGCAAGAAAGATTCAGAGATTTTTGTCCCAGCCATTCTTTGTTGCTGAAGCTTTCACAGGAAGACCTGGAAGGTATGTGAAGTTAAAAGATACTATAAGAGGTTTCAAGGAAATAATTGAGGGGAAGATGGACCATATTCCTGAACAGTATTTTTACATGGTAGGAACAATAGATGAGGTATATGAAAACTACGAAAAAGATATGAAAGGTAAATAAATCTTGAGGTGAATTTAAAGATGGCTGAATTTGAATTGGAGGTTCTCCAGCCTGAAAGGGTGTTTTTTAAAGACAAGGTCGAAATGATAGTTGTGCGAACAATAGATGGTGAGATAGGTATTATGGCAAACCATCAGCCTATTATTGTACCCATTGGTATTGGGAAGTTGAGGATAAAGAAGGATGGAAAGTGGAAAGAAGCAGCCATTGCAGGTGGTTTGCTTGAAGTGAAAAATAATAAGGTGACAATATTGAGTGATGCTGTAGAATGGCCAGAGGAGATAGATAGACAAAGAGCACTTTTGGCAAAAGAAAGGGCAGAAAAGAGACTCGAGCAAAAGCTTCCTCCTGATGAGTTTGAAAGATACAAAGCGGCGCTGTACAGAGCGCTAAACAGGCTAAAACTTGCCGAGGAAAATAGAAAAGATGTATAAAAAGGCAGTGCAACCGAGGCTGCACTGCCTCATTTATTTTTTTTTCTTTCCTTTTTTCTTTTCAGATTTTGCTTCTTTTTTGGTCCTGCTACTGGACTCTTCTTCTAATGGGATATTTTCATCCTCAATCTCAGTTTTTTCTTTATAGTCTTCTGATTCTTCTTTTATTTCTTCATCATCCAATAGTATTTCTTCGTCCACTTCTAATTCTTCTAAATCTAATGGTGTGTCAACAAGGTCAAGTTCTTCGTCAGGCAACTGAGTTATAATATCTGGTTCTATATCTACAAAATCATTTTCAAATATCTCTGAGTCGGTTTCTTCCTTGACTACTTCTTCTTCAATTTCAGAGTCGTCAACAACTCCTGTCAGCAGTCTTTCTTCAAAGCAAGACTCACACATATCTTGATCTTCCGGAATATACTCTTCATGGCAGTATGGGCACAGTTTCATGTTTGCTTCTGTAACCTTTTTTAGCTGTTCTAAGTCCTTTTTGCACACAGGGCACAAATCTTGATCTTCCGGGATTCTATTCAATTCGCATCTTGGACAGTATTTATAACCCATTTTTCTTTCCCCCTAAAATGTGATATGCTATCACAATAATATTAATTACTCTTCGAGAAAAAATCAACTAAAATTTGCTTAACATTATCAATCATTTTTGCTACTATAAAAACATAAGAAGTAAAAGAGAAAAAGGAGAAAGAGACTTTAGTGTTCGGATATGTGGTTCCTTATAAGCCAGAGCTAAAAGTGCGAGACTATGAATATTACAAGGCAGTTTACTGTGGTATATGTCTTCAGACAAAAAAGATAGGAAACCTTCCACGGGTATTTCTTAACTATGATTTTGTTTTTTTGTATCTGGTGCTAAAAGAGCATTTTAAAGTCAAAGATGAGTTAGGAAAAACAAGGTGTATTGTTCACCCAATTAAGGAAAGGTTCTTTTTGAAAACTAATGAAATCTTGGAATATGTGAGCAACCAAATGGTTCTTTTGAGTTTTTTTAAGCTTTATGATAACATTCTTGATGAAAAGAATATATTTAGTTATGCACCTTATAGTATTTTGAAATTATATATAAGGAAAATAACAAAATCACATCGAGAACCGTTTGAGAAGATAAAAGAACTATTTAACAAGCAGATATCGCTTGAGAAAAGTGGTTGTGAAAATATAGATGAACTTGCGCACAATTTTGGCAATATTTTGGCCGAAATATTTGCTTACAATGATGAAGAACTTTTGAGACAAATTGGCTATTATACAGGTGTGTGGGTATACATTATCGATGCTATTGACGACTATATTGATGATGTGAAGAAAAAGAGATATAATTGTCTGAAACACCACTTTGAAAAGTGTAGGCATGATAAAAGACAGTTTGAATATGAACTCAGTATTTTGAAGGTTAGTTTGGAAAATTATCTTGCTATATTAAGTGACTATATTAGAGGGTATAATAATTCAATACTGAACAACATTGTTCAGATTGGTATGTATTCAAAAACACAGCAGGTCTTAAAGCATTTTACAACAAACTTCTTTAAGGAGTTGAAAAAGTAATGAGAGACCCATATGAGGTTTTAGGTGTGAGAAAAGGTGCTTCAAAGGAAGAAATAAAAAAAGCTTATCTTGAACTTGTAAAAAAGTACCATCCAGATAAGTTTAAGGATAATCCTTTAAGAGAACTTGCAGAAGAAAAGTTAAAAGAGATAAATGAAGCATATAATATCCTTATGAACGATCAATATTCAAACTATGAATACTCTACATATGATCAAACCTCTCTCTACCAAAAGGTGAGAGACTTGATTATGCAGGGTAATATAGCTCAAGCAGAGAGTCTCTTGAATCAAAACCCTCGAAATGACGCAGAATGGTTCTATTTGATGGGAATAATATATCAAAAAAGAGGATGGATAAATCAAGCATACAGATACTTTATTGAAGCCTATAATCGTGATCCTGGAAACTATGAGTACAGGCGTGCAAAAGAACAGTTTGAAATGGCTTCAAGAAATTATGAATGGTCAGCATACAATAGGGGATATAGAAGACATGATGACTGCGATATTTGCACCATATGTCAAATAATTGCGTGTTGGGAATGTTGTTGTGATAACGATATAGGCTGTTAAGGAGGTTTCCTTTTTGTGATAAAACTTTATTCACTTTCAAATGGTATAAGGCTTGTATATGAGAAAATTGATACAGTGAAAACTGTAAGTATAGGTATTTGGGTCTTGGCTGGTTCAAGGTATGAGACAAAAATGATAAATGGAATTTCCCATTTTATCGAGCATATATTGTTCAAAGGAACTAAAAACAGAAGTTCTAAAGAGATTGTATATGAAATTGAATCAATTGGTGGACAAATAAACGCCTTTACAGCAAAGGAGTACACCTGTTTTTATGTAAGAGTTTTAGATGAGTTTTTACAAAAAGGTTTTGATATATTGTCGGACTTAATTTTAAATCCTGTCATTGCAGCAGAAGAGATAGAAAAAGAGAAGACAGTCATCATTGAAGAGATAAATATGACAAAAGATGATCCGGAAGAGATGTTGTATCAATCACTGAATGATTTGATATGGAAAAGCCAAGCTCTTTCGTATCCTATAATCGGAAAAGAATCTACTGTTAAGAAAATAGATAAGACCAAAATTGAAAGTTATATAAAAGAAAGATATATACCTCAAAATATTGTAATATCCGTTGCTGGAAACTTTGCAGAAGAAAAGCTTATAGAATTTGTGGAGATTTACTTTGGGGATTGGAAGTGTTCAAACAAAACAGATATGAGTTATTGCATATCAAAGCCAGTTTTTAATAGAGGTGCTGTCATCAAAAACAAAAAGAGTGATCAGGCTCATTTAGCAGTAACTTTTGAAGGTTTTGGACAGGAAGATGAAAAAGTTTATGAGCTTTTAGTTTTATCTAGTATTCTTGGCGGGGGAATGAGTTCACGACTTTTCCAGCGAATAAGGGAAGAGTTAGGACTTGTATATAGCATAAGCTCGTTTGTGAGCACATTTAAAGATGCGGGAGTTCTTATCATATACGCAGGAACAAATCCCAAAAATATTGCAGCGGTGTACAAAGAAATCATGAACCAGTTAAATCTCTTTTTAAAAGGTGAAATCTTACCTGATGAAGTAGAGGTTGCAAAACAACAGATAAAGGGAAGTATCATATTTGGGCTTGAAAACACAAGTAGTCGAATGTCCAACATAGGAAAAAATATGCTGCTTTTAAACAAAATTATGGAGATAGAGCACATTACAAAGATAATAGATTCAATTAAATATGCAAACGTGATTGACACAGCAAGAGAGGTTTTGTCAAAAGAATTTTCGGTTGCTGTTGTTGGGAATAAAAAAGAGATGGATTTGAAAATCTTTGATCAAAGAGTACTGGCATAATAGAAAGGAGAAAGCATTTATGGTCTTGAGAGTAAAAAGAGCTGTCGATGCAAAGGATCTGCCGCTTCCAACATATATTTCAAGCGGGGCGGCAGGAATGGACCTGTTTGCGTGTGTTGAAAAAGAAGAGATTATAAACCCTGGTGAGATAAAGCTCATCCGAACAGGTCTTTACATTGAACTTCCGGAGGGATATGAAGCACAGGTACGACCTCGCAGTGGCCTTGCTTTGAAACATGGCATTACTGTTTTAAATTCTCCTGGAACAATAGATAGTGATTATAGGGGGGAGATAGGAGTAATATTGATTAACCTTGGCAAGGAGCCTTTTGTAGTAAAGAGAGGAGATAGGATAGCCCAGATGGTAATATCAAAGTTTGAAAGGATAGAAAAGATTGAAGAAACAGAAGAGCTATCAACAACGTCCAGGGCAGACAGAGGATTTGGCTCAAGTGGTGTGTAGAAAAGTAGGAGGGTAAAAGTATGCTTTTGAGCGAAATAAAAAATTCAAAACCTGTTGTATCTCAGCATTCAGGCAGAATTGTAGGAAGTTCTGAGTCGTTGGAGTTGGTAATTGACGATGAGGGGAATATACTGAGCATTGAACTTAAAAAGAAACGGGGGTTTAGGAGGGAGACGGAAGTGATTTCATGGGATGATATTGTTGTTATAGGTGAAGATGTAATAATTGCAAATATAAAAGAGGGGGAACATGAATGATTCTTCCAACCTCTTTTTTTGGTTTTTCTAAGTCTCAAGTGAGAAGTTATATTGAAAATCTTACACAGAGTTTTGAAAATTTAATCTCTAAGCTTGATAGAGAGAGAGACCTTTTGACTTTAGAAAACGAGAAACTTGCAAAAGAGATAGAAAAGCTCAAAAGAAATTTGTCTAAGTTACATATCAAGGATATTGAATGCTACAAATTTTTTATTGATGAGTTTTTCAGCAGTGAATGGGAAGAATATTACTCAAAAAAAGCACAGGAGGTTCGAGTAGAGTATTCAAAAACTTTAGAAGAGCTTGAAAAAATCAAGGAAAATATCATCCAGCATATTCGGTACCTTGAGAAGTACAAAGAGGAAATCTTGAAAAAGTTGAGTGTTTTGGTTGAGGAGATAGAAAAGTTTTTGAACGATCAAGAAAGCTTACCTGCTCAAAAACTTCAGAGAGACTTTTATGTAGATGATGTTCTGGTGCTACCTGCAGGAATTGTTATAAATCATGAGGTCATTGAAAGCATGAGAGAAAAAGGCTTTTTGATTGAATTTTTAAAACATCTTGCAAAGGAGGAAGAAGAATGAACATCGAAGTGAAGGTTTTAGAGATTTTAGAACAAAATCCCAAACTCTCTGCCGAAGAGATTGCAATAATGCTGGGTGAAAACAAAGAAAATATCGAAAAAACCATTAAAAAGCTTGAACAAGATAAGGTTATTGTAAAATATCACACAATTGTGAACTGGGAACGAACAGAAAAGGAAGTGGTTGAAGCAATTGTTGAGGTAAAAGTAACTCCCCAGAGAGGGTTTGGCTATGATGCAATTGCAAAAAGAATTTACAAGTTTCCTGAAGTAAAAGCTGTGTATTTGCTTTCAGGAGATTATGACCTGCATGTTGTTGTAGAAGGCAAGAGTATGAAAGATATTGCTCAGTTTGTTGGTTCTAAACTTGCACCACTTGAATACGTCCTTTCGACAGCAACCCATTTTATAATGAAAAAATATAAAGATGCAGGAGTAATACTTGAAGATGGTGAAAAGGACGACAGGGAGGTTATAACACCGTGAGTAATTTAGAAAAGTTTATTTCAAAAAGTGTTCAAAGTGTTCCACCATCGGGCATTAGGAAATTTTTTGATATTGTATCTGAGATGAAAGATGCTCTTTCGCTTGGAGTTGGTGAACCTGACTTTGTCACTCCATGGAACATTCGCGAAATGGGAATATATTCTATTGAAGAAGGGCACACCCACTATACATCAAACTTCGGACTTTTGGAGCTGAGAAAAGAGATTAGCAGGTATTTGAAAGATAGATTCGACCTTGACTATCCAAATTATAGGGATCAGATTTTAGTCACTGTTGGTGCAAGCGAAGCAATTGATATTGCACTAAGAAGTATCATAGACCCTGGTGATGAGGTCTTGATTCCTGAACCTTGTTTTGTTTCATACAAACCATGTGTTATTTTTGCAGGTGGTGTACCGGTTGAGATTGAAACAAAACCAGAAAACGACTTTAAACTTAGAGCAGAGGATATTTTACCCAAAATATCTTCCAGAACTAAGGCTATTATTTTATCTTATCCCAACAATCCGACAGGTGCTATTATGACAAAAGATGATTTAAAAGAGATTGTTGATATATTGAAAGACAAAGAAATCATAGTAATTTCCGACGAAATATATGCTGAGCTTACATATGAAGGAAGTCATATTTCAATTGCCAACTTCTCTGAGATGAAAGAAAGGACAATTGTTATAAATGGTTTTTCAAAAGCGTTTGCTATGACGGGTTGGAGACTCGGATTTGTTGCTGCAAATGAGGTTTTTATCAAAGCAATGGCAAAGGTGCATCAGTACATCATAATGAGTGCTCCTACTTTTTCACAGTATGCGGCTATTGAAGCGCTAAGAAATGGGCTTTTAGAAGTTGAAAAGATGAGAGATGAATACAATAGAAGAAGACGCTATATGGTAAGCAGATTTAATAAGATGGGGCTTGAATGTTTTGAGCCAAAAGGAGCATTTTATGTTTTTCCATCCATAAAGTCCACCGGCCTTTCCTCAGAGGAGTTTGCAGAGAGGCTTTTGCACGAACAGAAAGTGGCGGTTGTGCCAGGTACTGCATTTGGGAGCTCGGGAGAAGGATTTATAAGATGTTCGTATGCCTATTCAATTGAAACAATAAAACATGCTTTGGACAGGATAGAAAAGTTTGTTTTAAACCTCAAAACTCAAGGTGTCTTCCAGCAAACTCATAAAAATAATGTGGTAGTGGAGAAGTAATATTATATATTTTATTATCAATTAGCTTGAAATTAAATCTTATCGAATAAGCGTGAAGAAGCAAGGGAGTATTTTGTGTTTTTTGTTCGCCGTAAATATAGTCCCCTACAATCGGATGACCAATTGATGATAAGTGAACTCTTAGCTGATGTGTTCTGCCTGTTATCGGTTTTAACTTTAACAGTGTGAAGTTTTCAAAACAGTCAATAACTTCATAGTAGGTGGAAGCAAAACTGCCATCTTGATGAATTTCTCTTTTAATTTCATCCTGCGAACGTTTGATGGGTTTTTCAATAAGCCCGCTTTTTTTTGTAAGTCTTCCGTGAACAATTGCAATGTATGTCTTTTCGACTTGCCTTTTTTCAAACTCACGTGAGACGATGCTGTGAAAGTAAGAGTTTTTAGCAAATACAACTATCCCTGAAGTCTCTTTATCTAACCTGTTTATTATGTGTGAAGTGAGGTTCTTAGAATTTAAATAATATTCAACATAGTTTGCGATGGTATCAGAATAATGTCCTTTAGATGGATGTGAAGGAAGACCGGAAGGTTTGTTTACAAATAAAAAGAAGTTGTCCTCATACAATATGTCTATGCTACCTTCAACAGGAACTATGTTTGATTTGGAAGATATCAAATTAACTTCAATTATGGCGTTTTCTTCTGGATATTGGTTGGTAGAATAGATTGGAGGAATAAATCTTATTTGACCATGTGCCTTTAACCTGCTCGTCAGTGTTGAAGAAAAAAAGAGCTTTTTTTGCAATATCTGTTTATATGTCATGTTCAAATCTTCTTTTTTGACCACATATATTAGCTTCATAGTGTTTTTTCATCCTTCCTGTTAAAATTTTTTAACATATGATATGATAATTTATTGAGGGTATCGCTCGCTATCATTTTTAAAACAATTATATCACAAAACAATAGAGGTGATATGCTCTATGGCATTTAAATCTGGATTTGTTGCGTTAATTGGTCGTCCTAACGTTGGTAAATCTACTCTTCTGAACTACCTCGTTGGTAAAAAAATCTCTATTATTTCTCCTAAACCGCAAACAACCAGAAATAGTATAAAAGGTATTCTAACGTTAGAAGATGCTCAGATTATATTCATCGACACACCAGGTGTTCATCCTCCAAAGAATAAGCTTGGCGAGTATATGGTAAAGGTATCTGAGAAGACTTTAAAAGAAGTAGATTTAATTTTGTATATTGTAGAAGCAATCGACAATGGAATTGGACCATGGGATGAAGCAATAATAGAAAAATTAAAGGATGTGGAGACTCCAAAGATTCTGGTTTTGAACAAATCTGACCTTGCTTCAAAAGAGAACGTAGAGATGTTGAAAAGTATTTTCTCCACAAAGCTGAATTTTGAATTTATAGTTGATATAGCGGCAATTAACGGTTACAATTGCGATCTACTTCTTAGCAGAATAAAGGAGTTGCTTCCAGAAGGGCCGAAGTATTATCTTGACGATATGACAACTGATGTGAGGGAAAGTTTTATTGTAGCAGAGATAATAAGAGAAAAGATTTTGCTTAATCTTTCTGAAGAAGTACCGCACGGCGTTGGAATTGCAATTGAGAGGTTTGCAGAGAGAGAAAACAAAGATATACTGGATATAGAGGCAATCATCTACTGTGAAAAAGATTCGCACAAAGCAATAATTATTGGTAAAGGGGGACAAATGCTTAAGAAAATTGGAATGCAAGCACGGGAAGAGCTTGAGATGATATTTGGAATGAAAGTAAATCTTCAGCTTTGGGTAAAAGTTAAGAAAAACTGGAGAGATGACATCTCTGCCATGAAAATGCTCGGTTATAACCTTAAAGAGGTCTGAGGAATAGATGAAATTAATTAAAACTAAAGGAATTGTGTTAAAAGAGATAAATTTTGAAGAGTCGAGCAAGATTTTGACTGTGTTCACGAGCGATTTTGGCAAAATTCAAGTTTTGTCAAAAAATTGTAAAAGATTATTGAGTGTACTTTCTGCTGTGTCCCAGCCGCTTATGTACTGTGAATTTGTTATAAGAAAGACAAAAGATATATTCTCAATTTCATCAGCATCTGTAATTGAATCATTTTTTGAACTGTCTCAAGATGTAAATCTTGCAATTTATTCTGGATATCTTATTGAACTTGTTGACAGTTTCTTGGAATTTGAACAGAAAAACGAAGATGTTTTAAGACTTCTTTTAAACTCCCTTTATCTTCTGAAAAAAGGCAAAGATCCTGAGGTAGTCAGTAGGATATTTGAAATAAAAATTTTAGTATATACAGGCTTTTTCCCTCAGTTTACCCAGTGTGTAAAGTGTCAGAGAAAAGACATTACAAGAGCGTTCTTTTCTTTCAAAAACAGTGGTCTTACTTGCGAAAAGTGCAAAGAAGAGAACGATATAGAAATTGAAATTGAAGTTGTAAAGAGTATTTTGGTTATTGCAGCAACCAATTTGAAAAAGCTCAACAAGATTTCATTTGACAGGTCTTTGAATGACAAAATAAAGACCATAACGCTACCATATATTAAAGTGCTGCTGCAAACAGACATCAAAATTCTTGATTTTTTTAAGTTTATACAATAAAATAAATTCGACTTGTGATAAAAATAATAAGTTTGAAGGTGGTAAGAGCAATATGGTAACAATGGATGAAATAGTTGCCCTTTGCAAACGTCGTGGATTTATATTCCAATCAAGCGAGATATATGGTGGACTCAATAGCTGCTGGGACTATGGTCCTCTTGGTGTAGAGATGAAAAATAACATAAAAAGACTGTGGTGGAAAGCAAACGTCCAGCTCAGAGACGATGTTGTGGGGCTTGACTCGAGCATCTTGATGAACCCAAAGGTATGGGAAGCAAGTGGGCACTTGAGTAATTTTGCCGACCCTATGGCTGACTGCAAGGTGTGCAAAAAAAGATGGAGAACAGATCAGTTACAAGAGTACAAATGCCCTGAGTGCGGCGGTGAACTTACTGAGGCAAGGATGTTCAACCTTATGTTCAAAACATTTATGGGCCCTGTGGAGGACGAGTCGGCAGTAGTATACTTGAGACCTGAAACAGCACAAGGTATTTTTGTAAACTTTGTAAACGTACAGCAGACCATGAGAAAAAAACTTCCTTTTGGGATTGCTCAGATTGGTAAGTCGTTCAGAAATGAAATCACGCCTGGTAACTTTATCTTCAGGACAAGAGAGTTTGAACAAATGGAAATCGAGTATTTTGTAAAACCAGGAACAGATGATTACTGGCACAGACATTGGATTGACCAGAGAATAAACTGGTATTACAAACTGGGAATAAGAAAAGAAAACTTGAGAATTCGAGAACATGGTAAGAATGAACTTGCACACTATGCAAAGGCGTGTGTGGATATTGAATATTTATTCCCAATGGGATGGTCTGAACTTGAAGGTATTGCTAACAGGACCGATTTTGACTTAACGCAACATCAAAAATACAGTGGTGAAAACTTATCATATTTTGACGATGAGACAAAACAAAGGTATATTCCATATGTAATTGAGCCATCTGCGGGCGTAGACAGGTCTTTACTTGCATTTTTGATTGATGCATATGAATACCAGCAGATTGATAAAGATGACTTCAGAGTGGTACTTCACCTTCATCCTGCGATTGCGCCTGTAAAAGCTGCTGTCTTCCCACTTTTAAAAAAAGAAGAGCTTGTAAAAAAAGCAAGGGAAATTTACAATGAGCTTAAATACAAGTGGATTGTTCAATATGATGAGAGTGGTAGTATAGGTAAAAGATATAGACGCCAAGATGAGATTGGAACACCGTTCGGGATCACGGTAGATTATCAGACTTTAGAAGATGAAACTGTTACGATAAGAGATAGAGACACCATGGAGCAAGTAAGGGTGCATATAAAAGAGATAATTCCATACCTTGAAGAAAGAATCGAGGTAAAGTTTTAAACAAAATATATTCTCAAACTGCAAAAATATGCTATAATATTTTATGTTGTAACATGCCAAGTTTCCTCTTTATATATTTTCCCTAATAAATTTCACATAGGAGGGATTTTAATTGAGCAAAAAGAAATACGTCTACATGTTCTATGAAGGCAACAAAGACATGAGAGAGCTTCTTGGCGGAAAAGGCGCGAATCTTGCTGAGATGACAAATCTTGGACTTCCTGTTCCTCCTGGATTTACTGTCACAACAGAGGCTTGTACAAGATACTATGAAGAAGGCGAAAAGATAGCAGATGAGATTGTAGAAGAGATCTTTGAAAAACTTGCCGAACTTGAGAAGATCACAGGAAAGAAATTTGGTGATCCAACTAATCCACTTCTTGTTTCTGTTCGAAGCGGTGCAAGAGTTTCAATGCCAGGTATGATGGATACAATCCTCAACCTTGGTATCAATGATGAAGTTGTTAAAGGCTTAGCAGAACTTACAAATAATGAGAGGTTTGCATACGACTCATATAGAAGATTCATTCAGATGTTCTCTGACGTTGTTATGGGCATTGAAAAGAATAAGTTTGAAAAGATACTTGATGAAGTCAAAGAAAAGTATGGTGCAAAATATGATACAGATTTGACAGCTGAGCATTTAAAAGAGGTTGTTGTAAAGTACAAAGAGCTTTACAAAGCCGAAAAAGGTGAAGATTTTCCACAAGACCCCAAAGTTCAACTCTTAGAAGCAGTAAAAGCTGTTTTCAGGTCTTGGAACAACCCAAGAGCTATTGTATACAGAAGACTTAACGAGATTCCGCATGATTGGGGAACAGCTGTAAACGTTCAGATGATGGCATATGGTAACATGGGCAACGACTCTGGTACAGGTGTTGCGTTTACAAGAAATCCTGCAACAGGTGAAAAAGAGCTGTATGGCGAGTTCTTGATGAACGCACAGGGTGAAGATGTTGTTGCAGGTATCAGAACACCACAGCCAATTTCTGCTTTAAAAGAGACAATGCCAGAAGTTTACCAGCAGCTTGCTGACATTGCAAAGAAGCTTGAAACATATTATAAAGATATGCAAGATATGGAGTTCACAATTGAAAGAGGCAAACTCTATATGCTTCAGACAAGAAATGGTAAGAGAACTGCACAAGCAGCGCTCAAGATTGCAGTTGATATGGTAGAGGAAGGTCTTATTACGAAAGAAGAGGCAATGTTAAAAGTTGACCCCAAACAGCTTGATACACTACTTCACCCGACATTTGAACCGGATGCGCTCAAAGCTGCAAAACCAATTGCAAAAGGTCTTCCTGCATCACCTGGTGCTGCAACAGGTAAGATTTATTTCACAGCTGAAGAAGCAAAAGCTGCTGTTGAAAGAGGAGAAAAGAAGGTTATTCTTGTTAGAACAGAGACATCTCCAGAGGACATTGAAGGTATGGTAGCAGCTCAGGGTATTTTGACATCAAGAGGCGGTATGACCTCACATGCTGCAGTTGTTGCAAGAGGTATGGGTAAATGCTGTGTTGCAGGATGTGGCGACATTAACATAAACGAAGAAGAGAAATATTTCACAACACCCGATGGAAAAGTTTATCGTGAAGGGGATTGGATTTCACTTGACGGTTCAACAGGATACGTATACGCTGGTGAGCTTCCAACAAAAGAGCCAGAGCTCACAGGTTATTTTGCAACATTTATGCAATGGGCTGACGAGATAAGAAGATTAAAGGTGAGAGCAAACGCAGATACTCCAAGAGACGCTGCACAGGCAAGGAAGTTTGGTGCAGAGGGTATTGGTCTTTGCAGAACAGAGCATATGTTCTTTGAAGAAGATAGAATTCCTGCAATGAGAGAGATGATTGTTGCAAGAACAGAAGAGCAGAGAAGAAAAGCTCTTGAGAAGCTCCTACCAATGCAAAGAGGAGACTTTGAGGCACTGTTCAGAGAAATGAAAGGTTACCCTGTTACAATAAGACTTTTAGACCCACCACTCCATGAATTCTTGCCAAAAGAAGATGATGCTATAAGAGAACTTGCAGCACAAATGGGTATAACTTTTGAAGAACTTAAGGCAATTGTTCAGAGCTTGCACGAACTTAACCCCATGCTTGGACACAGAGGTTGCCGTTTGGCTGTAACATATCCTGAGATTGCTGAGATGCAGACAAGGGCTATTATCGAGGCAGCAATCAATGTAAAGAATGAAGGTATTGATGTTGTTCCTGAGATAATGGTTCCTCTTGTTGGTGAGTTAAAAGAGCTCAAATATATTAAAGACATCATTGTAAAGACAGCTGAAAAAGTTATGGAAGAAAAAGGTGTTAAGATTGAATATAAAGTTGGTACAATGATAGAAGTACCTCGTGCTGCACTTACAGCTGACGAGATTGCAAAAGAAGCTGAGTTCTTCTCATTTGGTACAAATGACTTGACTCAGATGACATTTGGTTTTTCAAGAGACGATATTGGTAAGTTCTTAAATGACTACTTTGAAAAGAAAATATTCGAAACAGATCCATTTGCAAGACTTGACGAAAAAGGTGTTGGCAAACTCATTAAGATGGCTGCAGAACTTGGAAGAGCAACAAGACCTGATATTAAACTTGGTATTTGTGGTGAGCATGGCGGTGATCCATCCAGCATAGAGTTCTGCCACAACGCAGGACTTGACTATGTATCATGTTCACCGTTCAGAGTACCAATCGCAAGACTTGCTGCAGCTCAGGCTCAAGTAAAATCGAAAATGAAGGCATTTATTGATAAATAAGATTATTAAAAGATTTATTAAAAGATGAGCAGAAGGAGGCAAAAAAATGTCTCCTTCTGCTTTTTTTGTATGTATACACTTGAATGGAAATAGAAAAATGGTATAATATTATTTGGGACTAAAAATCATGATATATGGATAAATTTGTCCCGCTGGAGAATGAGAGAGTTATGGAAAGTTATTTTGAATCTATAAAGAAAATTGCTCCTGAAATTGCTGAAATTATTGAAAGAAGATATGAGATTCTCAAAAATATTAGTTATTATCAACCAATTGGTCGAAGAGTTCTTGCAGAAAAGCTCGGTCTCACTGAAAGAATTGTTAGAAATGAAATAGACATATTGAGAAATTTAGGACTCATAAATGTAACTGAAAACGGAACGTTTTTAACAAATGAAGGCAAAGAGATTCTTGAAAAACTTTCTAACATAGTATATGATATAAAGGGATTAGAAGATGTAAAGGCAAGGGTAAAAGAGATTTTAAAAGCAAAGGATGTATATGTTGTCCCGGGAGACGCTGATTTAAACCCTTATGTACTAAAAGAAATTGGAATTTTGGCAAGTAAAGTTATCTTTTCATTGATAGAAGATGTAAAGATAATTGCTGTAACAGGTGGGCAAACTGTAAAAGAGGTTGTGGATAGCTTTCCAACATGTTCTTTTAAAGACATATTGGTTGTTCCAGCAAGAGGCGGGATAGGTCAGGAAGTTGAAAAACAGGCAAATACACTTGCGGCAAGTCTGGCAAAAAAGATAAATGGTAGTTATAAGCTTCTTCATCTACCTGATACAATGGATGAAGAGATTTACAATCTTCTGATTAAAAAAGAAGAGGTTCAAGAGGTTCTAAACGATATTAACAACGCAGACATGCTTGTATTTGGAATAGGAAATGCAATTGAAATGGCAAAGAGAAGAAAATTAAGCCAGGATATGATAGAAAAACTCAAAAAGGTTGGAGCAATTGGTGAAATATTTGGGTATTATTTTGACAAATGTGGTAGGATTGTGTATTCAACCACTACAATAGGTATAAAACTCGAAAAAATAAAAAACATTAAATATATGATAGGGGTTGCAGGAGGTTCACACAAAGCAGAGGCAATTTTATCGCTTGGAGAGATAAAAAACAATACCATATTTGTTATTGACGAAGGGATAGCTAAAAAGATTATGAGTTTAGAAAAGTAAAGATAAAGGCAAAAACACTGCAAGAGCAAATAGCTTTTGCAGTGTAAAAATAAAAAAATAACGAAGGGATGGTAGGTAGAGATGGCTGTTAAGATTGGTATTAATGGTTTTGGAAGAATTGGTAGAAATGCTTTCAAAGCAATTTTGGCAAAATATCCAAATGAGTTTGAGGTTGTTGCAGTAAACGACTTGACAGATCCAAAGACATTGGCACATCTTTTAAAGTATGACTCCTGTTATGGTATCTTCAATGGAACAGTGGACTATACAGACACATCAATAATTGTCAATGGTAAAGAGATAAAGGTATTAGCTGAAAAAGATCCTGCAAATCTGCCATGGAAGGATTTGGGTGTTGAGGTTGTAATTGAGTCTACAGGTAGATTTACGAAGAAACAGGATGCTGAAAAGCACATTCAAGCAGGTGCAAAGAAGGTAATCATCACAGCTCCGGCAACAGATGAAGACATTACAATTGTTATGGGCGTAAACGAGGAGATGTATGACCCTGCTAAGCATCATGTAATTTCAAATGCATCCTGTACAACAAACTGTTTAGCACCAGTTACAAAGGTTATTGACAAGCATTTCAAGGTAAAAAGAGGTCTTATGACAACAGTTCATTCATATACAAATGACCAGCAGATTTTGGATCTCCCACACAAGGATTTAAGAAGAGCAAGAGCAGCAGCGCTTTCTATTATTCCAACAACAACCGGTGCGGCAAAGGCAGTAGCGCTTGTTCTTCCACATCTTAAGGGTAAATTAAATGGTTTTGCGCTCAGAGTTCCAACACCAACTGTTTCTGTTACAGACGTTGTATTTGAGGTTGAAAAAACAACAACAAAAGAAGAAGTAAACAGCGTTTTGAAAGCTGCTGCAGAAGGCGAATTAAAGGGAATCTTGGGATACAGCGAAGAACCACTTGTTTCTGTTGACTACAAGGGCGACCCAAGGTCTTCAATAGTTGATGCTCTCTCAACAATGGTTATCGAAGATACACTTGTAAAGGTTGTTGCATGGTACGACAACGAGTGGGGTTATTCAAATAGAGTAGCAGATCTTTTGAACTATATTGTAAATAAGGGACTGTAATTTTAAATTAAAATAGGCTGAAAAGACTGGTCCGGGAAAGAGAGTACAAAAGCGAATATCTTCCGGACCAGTCTTGATTTGAAAAATATATTTTGGGGTGATTGGAACAATGCCTAAGCTAAATAAGAAGACCATAAGAGATATAGATGTTGCCGGTAAAAGGGTTCTTGTGAGGGTTGACTTTAATGTTCCTCAAGATGAAAATGGCAATATCACTGACGATAGAAGAATAAGAGAGGCTCTTCCTACAATAAAGTATCTCATTGACCACAACGCAAAGGTAATTTTAGTATCCCATTTGGGAAGACCGAAGGGCAAATTTGACCCGAAATACTCGATGGCTCCTGTTGCAAAAAGACTTTCTGAGCTTCTCGGCAAGGAAGTTGTTCTTGCAAAAGACGTTATAGGCGATGATGCAAAAAAGTGTGTTGAACAGATGAAAGAAGGAGATGTAGTTCTTCTTGAAAATGTCAGATTTCACAAAGAGGAAGAGGAAAATGATAGAGAATTTGCAAAGGCGTTAGCATCTCTTGCAGACATTTATGTAAACGATGCATTTGGTACAGCTCACAGAGCACATGCATCAACAGCAGGTGTTGCAGAGTTCTTACCAGCAGTTGCTGGGTTCTTAATGGAAAAAGAGATAGAAATGCTTGGCAATGCTCTTGCAAATCCGCAAAGACCTTTTGTTGCAATCTTGGGTGGCGCAAAAGTTTCTGACAAGATTGGGGTTATTACAAATCTTCTTGAAAAGGTTGATAGCCTCTTAATTGGCGGTGCAATGGCTTATACCTTCTTGAAAGCGAAAGGATATAAAATCGGGAAGTCAAAATGTGAAGATGACAAGCTTGATGTTGCAAGAGAGATAATGAAAAAGGCAGAGGAAAAAGGAGTAAACCTTCTTTTGCCTGTTGGAAGCATAGTAGCAAAAGAGTTTAAAAATGATACAGAGTTTATGTATGTACCATCAGATGCAATGCCAGACGATATGATGGGTATGGACATAGGAAATACTACAATTGAGCTATTCTCCAAGGAGATAAAGAAGGCAAAGACAATTGTTTGGAACGGACCAATGGGTGTTTTTGAATTTCCAAACTTTGCAAAGGGAACAGAAGCTATCGCAAGAGCTGTTGCTGAGGCTGTTGAAGAAAATGGTGCAATTGCAATTATCGGTGGTGGCGACTCTGCAGCTGCTGTCGAAAAACTTGGGTTTGCTGATAAGATGACACATATCTCAACAGGTGGCGGTGCTTCATTAGAGTTCTTGGAAGGTAAAGTTTTACCAGGTATTGCATGTCTTCTTGATAAAAATCCAAGGAAGAAGATAATCGCAGCAAACTGGAAGATGAACAAAACTCCACAAGAAGCAAAAGAGTTTGTTGAAGAGCTGAAGAAGTATATTGATGATGTGCAGGCAGAAGTAGTTATCTGTGCTCCATCAATTCTTGTTCCTTATGTCAAAGAAGCAATAGAAGGAACAAATATAAAACTCGGAACACAAAACATGTTCTATGAAGAAAAAGGTGCATATACAGGTGAGATCTCCGGTCCAATGTTAAAGGAAGTTGGAGTTGAGTATGTGGTAATTGGTCACTCTGAAAGAAGGCAGTACTTTGGTGAAACAGACGAAATTGTGAACAAAAAAGTTCTGGCAGCGCTGAAATTTGGTATAAAACCTATTGTATGTGTCGGTGAGACTTTAAAGCAAAGAGAATATGGTATTACTGACGAACTTGTAAGACTTCAAGTAAAGATTGCACTGAATGGTGTTTCTAAAGAAGACGTTGAAAAGGTTGTCATTGCATATGAGCCTATCTGGGCAATAGGTACAGGCAAGAATGCAACACCTGAAGAGGCAAATAGAGTAATTGGGGTTATCAGAAATGTAATTGCAGAGATGTACGATGAAGATACTGCGCAAAAGGTTAGAATCCAGTATGGTGGTAGTGTAAACTCTGCAAATTCAGCAGAGATTTTCAATATGCCAGAGATTGATGGAGGATTAGTTGGCGGTGCAAGCCTTAATGCTCAGGAATTTGCAAAGATATTACACTACTAATTATGGCAAGTAAAGGGGAATAAGATGATGAAAAAGCCTGTTGTTCTTATCATTATGGATGGTTGGGGTTACAACCCAAAGCAAGAAGGGAATGCAGTTGCTTTGGGTAAGACCCCCAACCTTGATTATTACGAAAAGAATTACCCATATACCTTGATTGGTAGCAGTGGCATGGACGTTGGTCTTCCTGAGGGTCAGATGGGAAATTCTGAGGTAGGTCATCTTAATTTGGGTGCTGGGAGAATTGTGTATCAGGAGTTTACAAGGATAACAAAGTCAATTAAAGACGGTGACTTTTTCAAAAAAGAAGAGTTTTTAATGGCAATAGAGAATTGCAAAAAATATAACTCTTCTCTTCATCTGATGGGGCTTTTATCAGATGGTGGTGTGCACAGTCATAACACTCACCTTTATGCGCTTTTGGAGCTTGCAAAGAGACACAATTTTGATAAAGTATATATTCATTGCTTTTTAGATGGACGAGATGTTCCACCTTCGAGCGCAAAAATTTACATTGAAGAACTTGAACAGAAGATAAAAGAAGTTGGTTGTGGTAAGATTGCAACAGTGATGGGCAGATACTATGCAATGGACAGAGACAAAAGGTGGGAAAGAGTAGAAAAGGCTTACAATGCGATGGTTTTTGGTGAAGGAGAGTATGCAAACTCTGCATTGGAAGCTGTTGAGAAGTCATATGAAAAAGGTAATACCGATGAGTTTGTAATTCCAACTGTCGTGCTTGAGAATGGCAAACCAACTGCAACCATAAATGAACACGACAGCATAATATTCTTCAACTTTAGACCTGATAGAGCACGACAAATCACAAGAGCATTTTGTGATGTTGAGTTTGACGGGTTTGAAAGGAAAAAGGGATATTTTGAAGTGTTCTTTGTATGCATGACCCAGTATGATGTGACAATAAAGAACTGTTATGTTGCATTCAAACCAGAGAACTTAACAAACACGTTGGGAGAATACCTCAGCAAGTTAGGGTTAAAACAACTTCGAATTGCTGAGACAGAAAAGTACGCTCATGTCACCTTCTTCTTCAACGGCGGTGTAGAAGTACCAAATGTCGGAGAAGACAGGGTTTTGGTACCATCACCGAAGGTTGCAACATATGACCTAAAACCTGAGATGAGCGCATATGAGGTAACAGAAGCTTTGCTTGAGAGGATAGAAAAAGATGAATATGATGTAATAATTTGCAACTATGCAAATGGTGACATGGTAGGGCACACAGGCATTTTAGAGGCTGCTATAAAGGCTGTTGAAGCTGTTGACAAGTGCATAGGAAAAGTTGTGGAGAAAGTGTTGCAAAAGGGCGGCGTTGCAATAATAACCGCTGACCACGGCAACTGTGAACAGATGATTGATTATGAGACAGGTGAGCCTCATACAGCTCATACAACAAATAAGGTGCCTTTGTATCTTGTTGGGTGTGGCAATGTTAAATTAAGAGATGACGGAATTTTAGCAGACATTGCTCCGACAATCTTAGACATCTTAGGATTAGAAAAGCCTTCAGAGATGAAAGGAAGTTCGCTTATTATTAAATAAAATCATTATAGATACTGTTAAAAATTGTTTAGAGGGAGGAATAAATAATGAAGGTTGATCTTTCGATTACAGCTGTAAAGGCAAGAGAAATTCTTGATTCAAGAGGAAACCCAACTGTTGAGGTAGAAGTTGTTGTAAATGATGAATTTGTAGGTAGAGCTGCTGTTCCATCAGGAGCGTCAACAGGTATATTTGAGGCTGTTGAGCTAAGAGATGGTGATAAGAAAAGATATATGGGCAAAGGTGTTCTCAAGGCAGTTGAAAATGTGAATGAGGTTATTGCACCAGAGATTATTGGAATGAACGCTCTTAACCAGGTTGAGATTGATAAACTTATGATTGAGCTTGACGGAACAGAGAACAAGAGCAAGCTTGGTGCAAACGCAATTTTGGGTGTATCTTTGGCAGTTGCAAAGGCAGCAGCAAACGCACTTGGACTTCCACTGTATCAGTATATTGGTGGTGTCAATGCAAAATATTTACCTGTGCCAATGATGAATATCTTAAACGGTGGTAAACATGCTGACAACTCGGTTGATTTGCAGGAGTTTATGATAATGCCTGTTGGTGCAAAATCTTTTAGCGAAGCTCTCAGGATGTGTTCTGAGACATTTCATCATTTGAGAAATGTCCTCAAAGCAAGAGGATATAACACAACAGTTGGTGATGAGGGTGGATTTGCACCAAACTTGAAGTCTAACGAAGAACCATTGGAAGTGATTGTTGAAGCAATCGAAAAAGCTGGTTATGTTCCTGGTAAGGACATTGCAATTGCGCTTGACCCTGCAACATCAGAACTCTACAACGAAGAGGATGGAAAGTATCATTTCGAAAGAGAGGGTAAAGTTAGAACAAAAGAAGAAATGGTAGAGTTTTGGGTTAAGCTTGTTGAGAAATATCCTATTGTTTCTATTGAAGATGGTGTTGCAGAAGAAGACTGGGAAGGCTGGAAGATGTTAACTGATGCGCTGGGCAAGAAGATTCAGCTTGTTGGTGATGATTTATTTGTTACAAATACAAAGAGGCTTGCAAAGGGAATTGAACTTGGTGTTGCAAATTCTATTTTGATTAAGCTAAATCAAATTGGAACACTCACTGAAACATTAGAAGCTATTGAAATGGCAAACAGGGCAGGTTACACTGCGGTTGTATCCCACAGATCAGGTGAGACAGAAGATACAACAATTGCTGACCTTGTTGTTGCAGTAAATGCTGGTCAGATAAAGACAGGTGCACCGTCAAGAACAGACAGAGTAGCAAAATACAATCAGCTCTTGAGAATTGAAGAAGAGCTTGGCAGCATTGCCATTTATCCTGGAATGAACGCATTCTTTAACTTGAAGAAAAAATAACTCCACAAAAGTCCAAAGATAAGTTTTTGGATTCACAATGGAATAAAGAGAGAGGGAAAGTGTTGAACTTTCCCTCTTTTCATTTTATAATATATTCAAATAGATTTTACTGTGAATTTTGTTTGAATCTTTTAGAAATCTTGTTGAAGTAAATTTTAAGGAGGTTTGGAAAGATGAAAAGATTTATGGATGAGGATTTTCTTTTGAATAATCCGATTGCTAAAGTACTGTACGATAAATATGCAAAGGATATGCCAATTATTGACTTTCACTGTCATTTAAATCCAAAGGAAATTTATGAGAACAAGAGATTTAAGAACATAACAGAGGTTTGGCTTGGAGGAGACCATTATAAATGGAGGCTTATGAGAGCAAACGGGATAGACGAAAGGTATATAACAGGAGATGCAGATGACTATGAAAAGTTCTTGACATGGGCAAAGACTATCCCAATGGCTATAGGGAACCCAATTTATCACTGGACACATTTAGAACTTAAAAGATATTTTGGAATAGATGATATATTGAATGAAAAATCTGCACCTATCATTTGGGAAAAGACAAACAAAGTTCTAAAAGAGCTTGGTGCAAGAGATATAATTTTGAGGTCCAATGTAGAAATAATCTGCACAACAGACGATCCTATTGATACACTTGAGTATCATTTAAAACTGAAAGAGGATAAAGATTTTAATGTAAAAGTTTATCCTACTTTCAGACCTGATAAGGGTGTAAATATAGAAAGAGAAACTTTCATACCATGGGTAGAAAAGCTTGGAGAAGTTTATGGTAAGAAGATAGAAAACTATGATGAGTTTTTAGATGCTCTAAGGTCGAGAGCAGAATTTTTCAACTCTGTAGGATGTCGCATTTCTGACCATGCTATTGATGATATGGTTTTTGCCGATGCATCTTTTGATGAAGTAGACAATATTTTTAAAAAAGCTTTAGCGGGTGAGAAACTTACTGATATCGAAGTTGCAAAATATAAAACATATACATTGGGATTCTTAGGAAAAGTTTATTCAAGTCTTGGCTGGGCAATGCAGCTTCATATAAATGCCCTGAGAAATAACAATACAAGAATGTTCAATATTTTGGGGCCTGACACAGGATATGATTCAATAAATGACAATCATGTAGCTATTGCGCTTGTCAAATTCCTTGATTCACTAGAGAAAGAAAATTCTTTGCCAAAGACAATTCTGTATTCTTTAAATCCAAAAGATAGCTATGTTCTCGCAACAATCATGGGGTCTTTCCAGGGCGGTGGGATTCCTGGGAAGATGCAACTTGGTGCAGCTTGGTGGTTCAATGATAGTAAAGACGGAAACCTTCAACAGATGAAAGACCTTGCAAATCTTGGGCTTTTAAGTAGATTTGTTGGAATGGTAACAGATTCTCGAAGCTTTTTGTCATATGCAAGGCATGAGTATTTTAGAAGACTTCTTTGCAATTTGATTGGCGAGTGGGTAGAAAACGGTGAATATCCTTATGATTTGGAGACGCTTGGCAGAATAGTTCAGGGTGTGTGTTACTATAATGCAAAAGAGTATTTTGGGTTTTAAAATAAGAAAAGATTATGGCAAAATGGGTGGGCTAAACAACCACCCTTATTTTTTTAATTCTGGTTCATATAAAATTAAGTTTGGACTAAAATCCTACGATAGTAACAACTCTGCCTTATTCTAAACCTGAGAAAATTAGAGCAATTTTAAGCTATTTTAAGAAAAACATAATTTTAGCTCAAAAATTGGCGAAATATCGTCTAAAAAAAAAAAAAACGAGATTGACAGTATGAAAATATATAAGATAAAATTTGCATAGAAATTCCAAGAAGAAGTTTACAGAAAAAATAGTTCAAGTACATAATAGCCTAAATAAGAGAATAGAGAAGCAAACATACCAAAAATCAAGTGGGATGAAGAAATGAGAAGGAGATACTATTGTGTAAAGCAGCATGATATAACAGATTGTGCGGCAGCGAGCATAGCCACAATTTGTTTGCAATATGGAAAAGAAGTGTCAATAGCCAAAATAAGAGAGATAGCAGGGACAGACAGATTTGGCACAACAGCATATGGAGTTGTAAAGGCTGCAAAGGAGCTTGGATTTGAAGCAAAAGCAGTCAGAGCAGAAACAAAAGAGGCAATATTTGAAAAAATACCACTTCCGTGTATAGCGCATGTGCTGGTAGATGGCAAGCTATTTCATTATGTTGTGATACATGAGGTTAGTAGAGAAAAGATTGTGATAGCAGACCCAGCAAAAGGGATTGTGAAGCTAAAGCCTGAAGAATTTTTTAAAATATGGACAGGCATTTTGATACTGCTTGTGCCAAATGAGAGGTTTAAAAAAGGTAAGCAGGAGGGAGTTTTAAAGAAGTTTTTCAAGTTATTGGCTCCACAGAAGAGTTTGCTATTGAATATTTTTGCAGTGTCTATTGTATATACCTTGCTAGGGATAGCGGCAGCATTTTATTACAAGTTTTTGATGGATGATGTAATACCAAATCTTTTGAAGAATACACTTCATGTTATAGCAGCAGGTACAATACTGATTACGGTATTTAAGGTGATATTAGGAGCCTTCAGGGTAAGACTTTTGATACATTTGAGTCAGAGATTGGATATTAAACTGATGCTGGGGTATTATGAACATGTGATTAAGCTTCCGATGAGTTTTTTTGGTAGCAGGAAGATAGGAGAGATAATTTCGAGGTTTATGGACGCGTCAAAGATAAGGGATGCGGTATCAGGTGCAACGCTGACGCTAATGATAGACAGCATAATGGCATTGGCAGGCGCAAGTATTTTATACTTGCAAAATTCAACGCTGTTTTTTATAGCGTTTGTGATGGTTTTGCTGTATGCGGCAGTAGTGTTTGGATTTAACAGGGTATTGAGGGAAGCGAACAGGCAGGAGATGGAAGACAATGCAATTTTGACGTCATATTTGGTAGAGTCACTGAATGGGATAGAGGTAGTAAAGGCATTTAATATAGAAGAGGATGTGAGTTTTAAGACAGAGAGCAAGTTTGTAAAGCTATTAAAAGATGTGTTTAAGGTAGCGAATTTAAACAATTTGCAAAGTAATATAAGTGCCGCAATAGCAGGGATAGGTGTTATAGTGCTACTGTGGGCAGGAGCAAACAATGTAATAAATGGGCAGATGAGCATAGGAGAGCTGTTTACGTTCAATGCACTGCTTGCATACTTTGTAGACCCGATAAAGAACTTGATAGGATTGCAGCCGATGTTGCAGACGGCGATAGTTGCAGCCGAAAGGCTTAGTGAGATTTTGGAACTTGAGAGTGAGTTTAAAGAGGACGAAGATAAGAAGTTAGCTCCAAGTTTGAAAGGTGATATAGAGATAGAAGGTTTGAACTTTAGATACGGTACAAGACAACTTGTGCTGAGGGATATAAATCTTAAGATAAGAAGTGGAGAGAAGATAGCGATAGTAGGAGAGAGTGGTTCAGGGAAGACCACATTGGCAAAGCTGCTTTTAGGATTTTATGATTATGAGAGTGGAGAGATAAGGATAAATGGTTATAACATAAAAGATATAAACAAAAGGCATTTGAGGGAGAAGATAGCATATATATCTCAAGACATCTTTTTGTTCAGTGGTACGATATTCGAGAATTTGGTATTGGGTAATAGGAATATAAAAATGGAAGATGTGATTGAAATAAGCAGATTAACCACACTGGATGAGTTTGTATCAAAACTTCCTTTGAGATATAATACCATGATAGAAGAGAATGGAGCGAATTTGTCAGGCGGGCAGAAGCAGCTAATAGCAATAACCAGGGCACTTTTAAAAAGGCCTGAGATAGTGATAATGGATGAAGCGACCAGTAACCTTGATTCTGTAACCGAGCAGGCGATAGGGAAGGTTATAGAGAAGGTATGTGAGGGGATAACAACCATAATAATAGCGCACAGGCTATCGACAATATTAAAGTGTGACAGGGTTGTGGTAATGCATGAAGGCAGGATAGTAGAGGTGGGAACGCATGAGGAGCTGATGAGAAAGAAAGGATATTATTATAACCTGTGGAGAGAACAGCTGATAGGGCTTGAGCAAAAAGGGCTATGGGATTTGGTTGGGAGTGCAGCTGGAAAATGAGAGAGGTAATATATGATTTTGGTGAACTGAAAGAAAGTAAACTCTTGTATGAATCAGAGATTTCAAAGTATGGACTTTATATTACATACATTTTGCTTGCCTTAGTGATAGGGCTTGTTTTGTGGAGTATTGTAGGAAAAATTGATATAAATGTAAAGGTTCAAGGGATAATAAGACCCTGGGAAGATGAAGCAAAGGTGATAAGTTATGTTGGAGGGAAGGTAAAAGAGGTTTTTGTAAAAGAAGGTGAATATGTAAAGAAAGGTGATGTTTTATTTAAGATAGATGATGAAGAGTATATAAAGAAGAGGGATTTGTTAAGGCAGCAACTTAGCGAATATGAGAAAAAGATTGACGATTTAAAAGAATTGAGAAATAGCATAGAAAAAGGAGAAAGTCTCAAGAATAAAAATACGTACTATTTAAGGTACTTGAGTTATAGTTATGAGATAAAAAAATTGAAAAAAGCGGCAGAAGAAGCAAGAGTGCAAAGAGAATACAGTATAATGGATTTTAAAAAGCAGATAGAGAGTTTAGATGAGAAAATTAAAAATATTGATAAATTTGAAAGCATGTTAAAAGAAATAAAGGAAGTTGTAAACAAAGGCGAGCAAGTTAAGCTAACGAAATACGACATAGGGTATTTAGGATTTATATTGAGTGAAATAGAGGATTACAATCAGCAGGTGAAGACAAAATCGGATGGTAGTGATATGAAGAAGATTTTAATATTGAAAATAGATTCAAAACTTGATGAACTGAGGCAGTCAAAAAGTGAGTTGATTTTGCAAAGACAGAAAATAGAAGGGCAGCTGAGACTACTGGTCATTTCAGGTGATGATATAAAAGGAGATATTGAGAAGTATAAGCTGGAGGTGCTGCAGCAGATTGATAGTGAGATTAGTAGTTTAACTCACGAAATAAAGAACTTGAAAATCAACTTGGAAGAAACTGAGAGGTTGATGGAGAGTTGTAGTATAAGAGCGGAAAAAGATGGTTATGTTGAATACAGTGCTGAATTGTTCAGTGGAGCGGCAATAAGTAGCGGAGCTGAGATTGGCAGGATAGTTGACGGTCAATCAAAAAGATTTAAGGTTATTGGATACATACCAAACACAAAAAGCAGTGGTATAGAAAGAGGGCAAAGGGTAAAGGTGAAATTGGCGGGAACAGATGGGTTGAAAGTAGTAGAAGGGAAGGTTACCAGGGTATCGCGGGATATAAAGGTAGCAAATGAAAATGGGCAAGGATTTTATGAGGTTGAAGTAGAAGTGAGGAATGTAGGAAATGGTATTAATTTGAGAGCAGGGCAAGCATGTGAGATGAGCATAGTGGTTGAACAAAAACGATTAATTGAATGGGTATTTGAAAAGATGGGATTGAGGTTGTGAGGGTAGGCAACAACCCTTTCATCAGCCGGCTGTGAGGGTTGAGTTATAAAAGCAAAATTATTTAAAAAGAGGGGGTTTAAGTATTATGAATAGTAAGATTTCTAAACCAATATCTACTATAGAATTGAAAGGAACAGAGTTGTTAGACGTCTCAGGTGGTGGGAATTTAAAGTTAAATGATTTGGGCTTTTATCTTAGTGGAGTTGGTGGTACAACATTAGGTTATGTTGTAGCTGGTGCAGTTTTTGGTTCAGCGGCAGGGCCAGTTGGAAGCCTTGTTGGCGCAATTATTGGGGGTGGTGTATATTGGTTAATAGATCAGTTCTAAATGGTTATATAGTTTTTCAAAACAATGAATTAGAAAAAATAAACGGTGATGGTTTGTTTGGGGCTGCAGCTGGTGCGATATTAGGGTTTACGTATGGATTGGCTGCAGGAGCTGTAATTGCTTATAATAGTGGTGAAATTAAAGATATGTTTAAGACAGGATGGACAGGTGCGATGTTAGGCGGAGCAATAGGTGGTCTTACCCCATTTTAATTATTATAAAAATGAAAGTAGGTGATGAATATTGCTTTTTAAATCGACTTTAAAATGTTTTGCGTACTATTTTGGTGCATCAGCAGGGATCGGTATATTGGTATTGATAGTATCAAAATTAAATGATTTGTATATAAAACCAGAAATTATATTAGTATGTGCTTTAATGATATTTTTATGGTCTTTGACAATGGCTTTTATTTTTGGTTACTTATGTGCTCATGAAGTGTATGTTTATAAAAAATGTGCTATCACAGAAAATGAATTAGAAGAACGAATAAAAAGGACAGGTTATTATACAAAAATTGAAAAAATCGGCAACAAAATTATTGCAACAACACCACATAAGCTCACAAACTGGCTGTGTGGAAAAATAGTTATTGATATTAACGAGGAAGAAATAAGAATTGATGCAAGTAGAGGTTTTTTGTACAAATATTTTAGACCAGTAAAAATGTTATAATGTTATTTTGTCGGGAATGAGAGAGGCTGTCTAAAAAAATGAGGTGACAGCCTCTTTATTTTCTTGACTTTGTCAGTTAAGAGAAGTTTTTGAGCTAATAAAAAATAACAAAGTCTTAATTTATGCGGGTTTTGAGAATAGAAAAATAAAAAATTTGGTTCTATAGTAAATATTGGGGTGGGTAGATAGGAAAAAATATAGCACTTATTCTGAATGCCTGCTATAATTAAGATTGTTTTTAGGAGTAAAAAACACATATGCAAAAGAAAATTCTTTTCAGCTTATAACAGACTATACGGTAGAAAAGAACATAAAGAGTGATGTAGAGCTTTTAAAAGAGAGACTACCTATTGTAAAACAGAATACAAAATGTCAAGAAGTCTATGTAGACGGTAGTTATTACTCCAAAGAAGTAGTACAAATTGCAAAAGAGAACTGTGTAGAAGTTCATTTTACTGATTTAAACGGTAGGAAGCCTGTTAGGATGTCAGTGAGCGAATATGAAATAGATGAAGAGACGAAAGTGATAAAGAAATGCCCAAGGGGAATAATACCCATCCATGCAAGTGTTAAGAAAGGGCAGACGGTAGCCCATTTTCCAAAAGAAGCCTGTGCAAAGTGTGAATTAAAAAATCAATGTTATTGCAAAGAGCAGAAAAAAGATTATGTGGTGAGGGTAAATCTAAAATCGATAGAAGCAGCCAAACAACGGGAAAAGATAGAATGCAGGTGTGAGGGAAACAAGGGCAAAAGAGCAGCAATAGAAGGTACTAATTCAGCCTTGAAGAGGGGTCATGGTCTTTCGAAGCTTCGAGTAAGGGGACTTGTAAAATGTAGAGTAAACGTAGGTTTAAAGGTATTGGCCCAGAATTTTAAGCGTTTTGCAAGATACATGTTGGAGCGAGCTAAAAAAGCTATTGCAGAGAGCCAGGGGGGAAGTGCGCCCGTATTGGCACAATAAATGGTAATAACGTATTATAAAGGTAATACATAAGATTTTCTCGGCAGATTTTAGACTAGATTTCTGTTGTCACAGGTATAAATTACCACAATTTACCTGAATAAATTTTCAAAGTACAGAAAGGCAGATTCTAAAATTGAGTTTTTACACTAGAATCAAATCATAAAAAAGAGGAGGTTTGAAGTGTTATGAGTGAAGAAGTTTTAAAAAGGTATAAGGCTTTAGTCAATGTTGATGAACTTTTGGAAATTAATGGCGGTAGTTTTTTATCTATATTTACAAAAGGCTTAGAAGTTATTGGTGTTGTGGAAGCAATATATGAATTTGGGAAAGGATTTATTGATGGATTTAAAGATGGTATAAAAGTAAAGTAAAAATTCTAAGAATTAGGGGTGAAAAAGATGAGTGGTAATGTTCAATTAAGCAACGATGATTTACTAATAATAAATGGAGGAGAAGTATTACACTGGGTCGGATATATTTTAGGTTATTGCACTGGTGTTGTTGTAAAAATTGCATTATCAGATCCAATTTACCCGCCAGTGAAGATGGATTCAAACACTGTTTGGGGAAATGTAGTCAACTATGATACATCTGTCCCCACTGTTACAATTAAGAAATAGTTGACGTTAATTTCATATTTGAGTAGAGGTTTCTATTTTTATAAATAGAAACTTCTACTCTTTGATTTAAAATAAATGAATTAGACTAGGGAGAGATTTGGGTGAGTCAAAATAGTCATACTATAAAAAGAAAGCAATGTTTAGTAAAGTGTATTGTGATTTATTTAATTTCAAGTGTGCTATGTTTGGTTTTTGTATATATATTTACAGATGAATGGAATTCAACCTTAAGCCAAATATTTAGCGAGCTGATAACTATAATTTTTGTGATAATTTTCTGTAGTAGTGAGTTGAAATATATGTTAAATTATTTAAATTCGAGATATATACTTACATTTAGAAGTATTGTATGTTTCATCGGCATTGGAATTACTTACAATTTAATAGTAGATACAGTAGATCAAATATTGAAATTATACAAATATATACCTGACAGTAAGACCTACTTTGAGTTTATTAATAGTTTAAATTATAGTGGTATCAAATTTGGATTAATTGTTCTGGCAATTGGAATTGTTGGCCCAATAATTGAAGAGGTAATATTTAGAGGACTATTACTAGAAATTTTTATGAACAAATTAAATATTACAGTAGCAGTATTGTTAGATGCATTTATTTTCGCAGTTTTCCACGGAAATTTATATCAAGGTTTTTACGCATTTACTTTTGGGATATTAGTTTGCTTTTTCTATTTATGGACAAGAACAATTATTGTTCCAATTATCATACACATATCTGCTAATACTTTCACTTTATTTATGAAAAATGTTTCTATTAATTCGAAGTTGGTATTTATACTATTTCTCGCAAGTTTAATTTTCTTCACAAGGACTATTTTTATTTTTTATAAACTGAGTTTGTTGAATAAAAGAAATAACCATATGTTAGCACGAAAATAGATTTCATTCAAAAATGATTTTGAACATTAACAATAGAAGATCCTCAATCATTTAATAAGAAAAAAGGCAACAATAAACTAACCGATGCTAAAAAGGCATCAGCTGGGAATATTATAAATTTAATCAAAATTTAAGCTGGTTGAGGTCTTATAACTTCTAAACATAGCTTTTTAGCTTCGCTGATAATCCGATTAACACGAATTATTTCTCGTTTCTTCTGAACTTCACTAAAAACTTTTTCATCATAGTCAGTGCCATTTTTAAGCATATTATAGATGATAACCAGTAATTTTCTGGCAAGAGCTACTATTGCTTTCTTTGCCCCACGGCGCTGTTTTACTTTCCAATACCACGTAACAAGGTATGAATCCCTTATGCGAGTTAGACTCCATGTAACTTCACACAGTATCCTCCAGATAGTGGTGTTACCCTTTGTTACTCGAGTGGACTTTTTTTCCTGCACTTTCATTATTGCTAGGACTTAATCCCGCCCATGAACAAATATGTTCTGCAGTTTTAAATTTGCTCATATCTATGCCAATTCCAGCAATTATTGCAGCAGCCGCCGTTTCATCTATACCAGGTATGCCATCCAATTGCTCAATCTGCCTTTTGAATTTTTCAAGTTCAGAATTAATATCTCCTTCTATTTCACTAAGATGTTCATATGTCTCATCTAAATGCTTAAGCAGAAGCCTTAAAAATTCACGCTGATGTCTGTTCATCCTGCCATTTACCGACAGTTTTATCTCTTGCAATTTATTGCGTGCTCTCGCTTTTACATAACTTTCAACTTCTTCTGCGGTTATACTGCCGTGTTCTGCTATGTGATCTATTATTGCTCTACCAGATACACCAAATATATCTGTGAGAAAATTTGAAAGTTTAAAACCACAGCTTTGAAGATGCTTTTCAATGCGGTCTTTCTGAGATGATAATTCTTCTATTATGCTTTTACGATATCTTGTAAGATCTCTTAATTCTCTTATTGTTTGCGGTGGAATAAAACTCCCATTTAAAAGTCCTGCCCTCAAAAGAGTTGCAAGCTATTTTGCATCTTTCATATCAGTCTTTTTGCCAGGAACATTTTTCATATGCCTTGCATTGGTAACTATAACTACCATAGTACCGTCTAAAGCACTTTCAAGAATATTATAAACAGGTTGCCAGTAGACTCCTGTGCTTTCCATTGCAACATGACGGCAGTTTTCTGATTCAAGCCAAGCTTTTAATTCTTCAAGCCCTGGCAGTAAAGTGGAAAATGTCCTTATTGTTTTTTGTGGTTTATCATCATTGACAGAGCCTTTAAGCAAGCAGGCTACAACAGTTTCTCTGTAGAAATCTAATCCACAGCAAATCTCAAGTAAATCTTACATATTATTCACTCCTGTTAAATTTATTACAGGGATGATTACCTGAGAAGATAGAAAGTTTAGCACCCGTGCTGTTCCCATATTAAGATAATATGGGACGACAATTGGCTGTGCTCAAAGGTAATCAGGTTAGGTTAATGATCGAGGTATTATATCCATCAACAACAAATCAACCTTTGCCCTGTTAACTTTAGTTTAACAAAAAGTTAATTTTTTGCAACCTTTAAGTCTATTTTCATCAATGGTTGTGCTTTATTAAGCATGAATGGTTGATGATAAAATAAAAATGTACTGAAAGTGGAATATAAGAATGTACAAAATTGTACATTAATATGATATCCTTTCTCATGGTGAGGAGGGATATCAAATGAAAAATTTAACAGCACATTTAAACATGATAAGGGCGATGAAAATGAAACCTAACTTTTCAGAACTTGCAAGAATATATGGAGTTGATAGAAGAACCGTGAAGAAATACTATGAAGGCTATGAAGGAAAACCCAAGAATAGAAATAAATCGACACTTCAAGCAGCAGCTGTTGATATAACGGGTGAAAAAATTAAAGTGAGTTAAAGATTTAAAAGCTTTGCGGAAGACTTTGGATTTGAAATAAAGCTTTGCAAATTCAGACATTCCAAAAGGAAAAGTTGAAGCAACAAACAAGTTTATAGATTGGATACTGCCATATCAGGGTGAATTTGAAACAGAAGAAGATTAAATAAGGATAATAAAAGAGATAAACGCAAAGGTCAATATGCAACCAAATCAAACAACTCAAGTCCACCTGCTCTTCTGTTTCAAAAAGAAAAAGAGTATTTACTACCCTTGCCAGATAAAAAGTTAATAGAGAGTTACTTGGATTGCTACAAATCAGTAAAAGTCCAAAAAGACTCTCTGATTTACTACAAGTGGGGAAAAGGTATTGACAATAACAAGTAACAACTCTGCCTTATTCTAAACCTGAGAAAATTAGAGCAATTTTAAGCTATTTTAAGAAAAACATAATTTTAGCTCAAAAATTGGCGAAATATCGTCTAAAAAAAAAAAAAAAACGAGATTGACAGTATGAAAATATATAAGATAAAATTTGCATAGAAATTCCAAGAAGAAGTTTACAGAAAAAATAGTTCAAGTACTAAATAACCTAAATAAGAGAACAGAGAAGAAAACATACCAAAAATCAAGTGGGATGAAGAGATGAGAAGGAGATACTATTGTGTAAAGCAGCATGATATAACAGATTGTGCGGCAGCGAGCATAGCAACAATTTGTTTGCAATATGGAAAAGAAGTGTCAATAGCCAAAATAAGAGAGATAGCAGGGACAGACAGATTTGGCACAACAGCATATGGAGTTGTAAAGGCTGCAAAGGAGCTTGGATTTGAAGCAAAAGCAGTCAGAGCAGAAACAAAAGAGGCAATATTTGAAAAAATACCACTTCCGTGTATAGCGCATTTGAGGAAAACAAGAGGGAATTTTGAAAAAGTTTTTTAAGTTGTTAAGTTCGCAGAAAGGTTTGATATTGAATATTTTTGCAGTATCTATTGTATTACCTTGCTTGGGATAGCGGCAGCATTTTAATTACAAGTTTTTGATGGATTGAGTTTTAGCAATTTTTTTGGCAATGAAAGTTAGGAATATGGAGTTTAAAGAGGAGTAAGTATATTTCTTTTTGATTCTATGTTATGCTTGATAACGCTTATTTTAAGCGTTTCTATGAAAGGCTAAATAGAAATATTTTAATGAGAAGGAGAAAAATTAAAATGAAGGATAAAGAAGAAAATAGAAAAATTGAATTGCCTATAACCTTTGATGATGATGTAAGGGAAATAAAAATTAATGGAGCGTATTTCTTTTTAAATCTTAGAGTAAAGACATGGCTTGCTGTAGATGAAAAAGGAAAAAATTTTTTGGCAAAATTAAATCAAGGTTATATTCCGCGCAAATTTACAGTGGAAGAAGAAGAACTAATTGATTATTTACATGAACTACATATTATAAAAGATACTAAGCATCATCGGGCGATACAAAATATGGGTCCCCAAATAGCATACTTCCATATTACTCAACAGTGTAACTTAAATTGTTCTACATGCTTTACATTTTCCCCAAAAAGAAATAAATTAAATGAAATTACAACTGAAATGGCAAAAGAAATTTTGCATACATTAAAGGAGTTTGGAATTCAAGAAGTGATTTTTTCTGGAGGTGAACCATTTCTAAGAAGAGATTTAATTAAAATTTTAGTGGAAGCAAAAAATTTGTCACTTAATGTAATAGTTTTAACAAATGGGACATTAATAAATAAAGAAATAGCTAGTAAAATTAACGGACTAGTAAACGAAGTTTGCATATCATTAGATGGGCTCAATGAAGAAATTTATGGTAGATTGCGTGGAAAAGAAAATTTTAAAAAAGTTATTAACGCTATTGATTATTTAAAAGGTGAAAATATTAATATTAGTTTACTTCCCACAATTACATCTGTTAATTTTGATTTTATTGAGCAGTTTAAAAAATTTGCAGATGAAATAAAATGCCCTATTAATTACAGCCTTTTTGTTCCTATTGGTGCAGGTTTTTATAATAGTGATTTAGCATTAAACGAAAGTCAATTAATAAGTTTTGCTAAATGGATTGCAAGACAAGGGAGTTTCAGAAACATTAACAAAAGTAGTAAAACAATGATGAAAAATATTACTGGTGACATTTCTATACGCAAAGGATGTGGTTTGGGTGAGGGAAGTGAAATAAGTATAGATGCTGATGGTACAATTTACTGTTGTCATCTTTTGCACTATTCTAAATATAAGCTTGGTGAGTTGCCAGGAACTAACTTGGAAGAAGCTTTAAAATTAAAAATAAAGTTGTGTGAGGGTTGTGTGGTAGATGAACTTGAAGAGTGCAAAAATTGTAATTATAGGTACTTCTGTGGTGGTGGCTGTCGAGCACATGCTCTAATTAAAACAGGAAGTCTTCAAGGGAAAGATCCACATTGTATTTTTTATCGTACCTTTTTAGAGGAAGCTTTTTCCAATTATTTTACTTTTAAATAAACTTGAAGAAGAAATGAATCAAATGATTTATAAAGTGCAGATTGAATGATGTGAACAGGTAATTGGCGGATATTTTCCATATGGGAGGACCCTGCAATTAAGGCATAACCGACAACCACGCCATAGTAGATGCGACAAGGAAATTGAAAGCAAAAAAATAAGATCCTGAGAGACATGAGAAGGTAAACGCCGTGGTTAGAGTAGGCAAAACCCCGCCGTAATATGAAAGGTTAGCAATATAAATACAAACAAGAAGTTTACTTTAAGCTTGACATGGAAGAATAAAGCAGCATTAACAATAACAAGAATGAAATTATTTAATTCAATAGTGAAATTTAAAGAAATCTCGAGATATTTTGAGAAAGTCAAAGGTATATTGATAGCGTTTATTTTAAAAATGGAATAGATGCAAATGTAAAAATCCAAGTTACTTGGTGATTGATGAGTGAGAAATTTTTAGGAATGTGAGAGAAATGCGAGAAAAGGTATTAAGGTTTTAAATAGAAATAGTTCGATAGTAGAAATAAAGTTAGATATACTTGGTCGGAATTTATTTATATATTATCAAGAATTTACCGTCATTAACTAAAAACAAAGATTGAAGCAAGAGCAATAATTATATGTTTTATGAAGATGTTTATAACGCTCATCTTGAGCGTTCATCCAAACCAAAAAGAGGGAGGTGAAAAGAAATGATTTTAGGATTTGGTAGAAGTGTAAGAAAGGCTGGTTGTGTTTCTTTAGGTTATTTTATTTGTGTTAGCTATGGGCCACCTAGTTGGAGAGGTTTCTAAAAAGGGGAAGGGAGCATGTGATAACCTCAATCACATGCTCACTTCATAAATTATATTTAAGATACAAATGCTATTAACCTTTATGAAAAGTTAAAATGGTATTGGTTCTGAGAGAGGAGGATTTAAATTTTAATGAGTGAATTAGTTTTAAAAAATGTAGTAAAAACATATGGACGAAAGATTGCTTTAAAAGGAATTTCCTTTGAGATAAGAAGTGGTTCACTTGTAGGATTGCTTGGACCTAACGGTGCAGGGAAAACAACAACTATTAAGTTAATCGCAGGGTTGTTAAAGAAGGATTCAGGTGAGATACTTGTAAACGGGAAAGACCCATATACTCAGCATTCAGATGCTTTGAGAAGTGTTGGAATACTTATAGAACCCAGTTTTTTCCCATATCTAACTGCCTATGATAACCTGGCTTATTTGTGTACAGCTTTAGGTTATGATAAAAATCAAATTGACCCTTTGCTGGAATTTGTGGGTTTAAGTAATGAGAGGAATAAAAAAGTTTCAACTTTTTCTTTTGGTATGAAACAAAGGTTAGGATTAGCTCAAGCGTTATTAGGCAATCCATCGTTAATTATATTAGATGAGCCAAACACCGGGCTTGATCCTATTGGTATAATAGAGCTTAAAGATTTGTTAAAAGAATTAGTTCGAGAAGGAAAGACAGTTGTTCTATCTACTCATGTACTAAATATTGTTGAAGATTTGTGTTCTAATGTGATTTTTATAAACGAAGGTGAGATTATATATCAAGGAGAGTTGGGAAAGATTCTTTCTATGAGAAAGAAAATTCGGTTAGAAGGAAAACCAATTGAGAAAATCAAAGAGATTCTGACAAATTTAAACATAAATTTTTCTCTGTCCAATGGTAGTGATAAAGTAGAATTTATTGTTTCTAATGAAGAAATAGATAATGTATTACAGGTATTAAATTCAAAAGATTGTAAAATAGCTCAAATAGAAAAACTTGGTTGCAATTTAGAAGAAATATTTGCTGAGTTAATTGGGAGGAGATTAAAATGATAAAAGTAATAAAAGCTGAGTTTATGAAGAATATAAAAAGAAAAGATATTTTAGCGATGTTATTGATAAGTATATTGTTACCATTTCTTGTCACGTACTTGACTAACAGTGGTTCTGTAGTTAAATCACCTTTAAAAACACCGTTAGAAAATACTTTTGTTATAGCTTTTTTCATGGGTACAATGTTATTTCCATTGCTCAGTATTGTTTGTTCAGCAAATACTTTATCAAGAGAAATTGAAAATGGAAGTATTAGACTGATATTGGCAAAACCAGTAAACCGACAGCAAATATTTATTGCTAAATTTATTATTCTTTTATGTTTATGTTTAGTAGGTTTAATATTTACTTTCCTTTCTTCATATTTCTCAGGAATATTATTCTTTGGATTAAAGAAGGCACCATTATTATCTAGAAACGGGAACGTACTTATTCCAATATGGAAGGATATTTTATTTACATATATCTTAGGTTTTTTGGGTCTTCTATTTTGTAGTTCAATTACTTTATTTATTTCTTGCTATTTTCAACCATCTGTTTCAATTTTAGTGCCTTTAATAATTTTAATTTTTTCTCAGGCATTAGAATCAAAGAAGCAACTGAGGTATTTTTTACCTACTTATCTTTATCAATTTTCAAGTACTGGTTTATACAGTAATGAACCTATCAAGGAAGGGTTAATAAACATGGCAATACTTGCAGTGTATATTGTACTCTTATTAATATTTGGAATTATACATTTTGAAAGGAAAGATTTCGTATGATAAAAGGTAATATGGTGAAAAATAATATTAAGTATTTGATAGTAACATTAAATGTTTTTGTAATATCATTGTTTTCTGTATTGGTTTTGTCATTCTTAATTACTAGAGTTTTAGGAATAAAAGAAAGCTGGATAACATTATCATCTTTCCCAAGTAATTTATTCTGGATTCCATCTTTGATTTTATTTGTTTCATTTGTAATTATACCAACCATGTGGGAATGGTTTATTGAAAAAAAATCTATTTTTACGTTTTTTTACACACAAAGACCAATAAAACCTTTACTTGATTTGGGAGTTTCAGTTGTAGCGATAGTTGTGATGTTAGTTTGGCTTAAATTAACTATGTGGTTTTTGCAATTACCTCCAGAGAAAGTCATGATGTCTTTTAATGAGAAATTGAGATGGTTTTTTCATCTTGGTGTGCTGGCATTTTCAGAGGAATTTCTGTTTAGAATATTCATGCAAGAACGTATTATGAAAGTTTTAAGTGTATTTTCTGCTATATTGTTAACTGCTTTAGTTTTTGCATTTGTTCTTCATGCGTCTGAGATGCCAGTTGTAAATCTACTTGTAAGATTCCCACTTGGTATACTTATTGGCTATATTTACTATATTAGGAGAAATATATTTCCACCTTTTCTTATCCATTTTATTTATGATTTTACAACAATATTGGGGGGTGGTATGAAGTGTTAAAAAGGAGTTTAGTATTAGTTTTAGGAGTTATATTTTTGTCGTTATTACCTCTACCAATAATATTATTCAACATTAGTAACTACATTTATATTATTATTTTGTCTCTATTAGAAATCATAGTATCATTTTTCTTCTCCATAATCGGTACTGCTGTAACATTTAAAAAAGCAAATATGGATAATACTTTAAAAGGAGCTGTAAGTGCAGTAATTTTGTACATAGGGCATGTTATAGGTAGCATAATTACTGTATTGAGTCCAGATTACAAAGTTTTAGTTGAAAAAATTTCTACTCAACTTGGTTCGGATATTCAAATTGTAAACCCGTTAGCAATAAATTCTCTTATAACTTCTTTTTTGATTTTTCTTTTACTTGGTTCATTTGCTGGTTGGCTAACGAAGAGATTGAGTGGTGTTCGAAATGGCTGAACCAATTTTTACAGGAAGGTATTTTGCTGCTTTTTCTGAAGAACTTTCAGAAAATAAATCTTTTATTGGGTTAATTCATCCTTGTTTTCGATTTCGTCATAAAGGCAAAATAATAATAAATCAAGATGGGATTGTATTAACTGGTTTAAAAGAAATACATTTTAATGAGATAGTAAAAATAGAACTGTCTTATGATTCTGTTTATAACCGCTTTTGGGCAGGTAGAATTGTTGGCCAATATCCAAGCCCTGCTTTTTTCTTTCATGGCAAACCTTTGATAATTGAATTTTCAAAGGGTGATAGGAAAAAAAGGTTATATCTTTTAATTAACTGGCGTTTTTTATCTGGTTTTACAGATAATGAGCATGTTTATAAGATAATTAATAGAGTTTTAACTGAGAGGTATTGTAACAAAAATGAATTGTAAATAAAGATATACAAAATTGTTGGTTGAAAAATCAAGATTATTACCAAATTAATATTTTCTTTTCTTGACATTGAGATGTACCTCAACTTTTTATTTCAGATTTTAAATTTCTATTACATTTCAAGTTAGGGAAGAAACATTCTATATGTCGTGGGAATTACTCTTAAACTTATGTTGACAAAATTTTTGTCTATCAACAAAAAATGTGATGTATTTTATCTTAATTAGTCATCTATTCAATGAGTTTATTGAGCAGTCGAAGAATCTTTTTGAACAGCTCATCTTAATCCACGTAAAAATAACTATTAACAAAAACGAAGGAGATTAAATGCCAAATGTTAAATGGTGTAAAATGGTTGTTTAAATATATAAAACACTTTTTAGGCGTAGGAATTTTGAGTATACTTCTCATTAATATATACTCATTATTGGTGGGAATTGCACCAATTGTTTCTAAACAATTAATTGAAGCTTTATTAAAAAAAAGTTCTGTTAATGAAATATATTTAACTTTATTGAGATTTTCTCTTATATGGTTATTTCAACCGTTTGTATGGTATATTTCAAACTTGCTGATTATAAATTTTAGTGAAAACTTGATTGAGAAATTAAGAAATGATTGTTTTAGAGGAATGTTTAATTTTTATAGTTCATTTTGCCAACAAGATTTAGTGGGAACAGTTACGACTCGAATAATAGAGGATACGAAGGAAATTAGGTACTTTATACAAAATTTTCTATTAAATGTTGCAAAAAATACTTTATTAATTATAATTATTATTGTGATGATGATAAAGCTATCACCGCTAATTACTGTAAGTGCACTGATAATTTTTCTAATAATATCCATTTTCACTTTAAGAAAAGCAGAGTATTTAGTTATCTTACAAACAAATCTTCAACAACTAATGGACAAAATGAATTCTTTCTTACCAAGTATTGTAAAAAATATTGTTTCAATTAATGTAAACAACGCACAAAATTATATAGAAATGAAGTTTCAGTCGTTAAATAAAGATATTAAAATGAGAAGACTTCAATTATTAAAAAATTTGAATTTAGTGGGGATATCTACTGCCACTATAACAATATTCGTGGTTGTTATTATCTATGCAATTGGAACAATATTAATTGTGAATGGTTGTGGAACAATTGGATTATTGGTAGCACTAACTATGTATTTTCAGAATTTTATGGTTGCGGCAAACGAATTATTTAATAGTGGTGCTGAATTCAAAAGAATTTCTCCACTAATTAAAAGATTAAGAGAATTTATTGAAATTAGAGATAAAGCATATGAAATAGAAAGTATTGGTAATGACGATCAGTCAAATATTGAAAAACATTTGACTGAAAAAAAGTGTTGTTTACAACTTGTTGATGTGTGGTTTAAATATAATAATTCACAAAATTACATTCTTAAAGGGGCAGAATTATGTATTGAAGCTGGGACAATAGTGGTTATAATTGGCGAATCTGGAGTTGGTAAGTCTACTTTGATGAAACTTTTACTAGGTCTGCATCGCCCAGAGAAGGGTTCTATTATTGTGTGTGGCAAAGATATATCTCAAATTTCGCTGTCAGAATTATGGAAATTAGTAAGTTACATACCTCAGGAAATTGATTTAATTTATAATCTCTCAATTAAAGAGAATATTCTATTGTCTGATTTTTCTTTATCAGAGACTGAAATAATAAATCTTTGCAAATATCTAAAAATAGATGAAAGGATAAAAAAATTACCTATGGGTTATAAAACCATATATAATGAGGAAATTGATTTTTCAGGTGGCGAAAAGCAGAGAATTATAATTGCAAGGGAATTAATAAAGCAGTCCTCAAAAATAATGATATTTGACGAACCGACTACTTGGTTAGATGAGGAGAGTGAAGGAAGGTTTCTTCAAATGATTTCTGAACTAAAAAAAGGAAAAATTATAATTATTGTAACACATAAGAAAAATATTGTAGGTTATGCAGATAAAGTTTATGTTTTAGAAAACGGCAAATTAAATCTAATAAGATAAGAATTCTTTATCAATAGATGGGATTTAAAGAAAACAGAATAAAAAAACGGCTCTGTAATAAATATTGGGGTGGGTAGATAGGAAAGAATATAGCACTTATTCTGAATGCCTGCTATAATTAAGATTGTTTTTAAGAATAAAAAAACACACAAAAGAAAGGAGGCATCCAGAATAAGTGCTTAGTCATAATTATATCACTGAACTTTTGAAATCAAAAGATACTGTTCTTATACCTGATAATTGAAAACGAAAAGGAAGTAGAACTGCATATAAGTCAGGTGCAAAAGCCTCATAAATGCCCTATATGTGGGAGTGTTACAAGCAAGATACATGATTATCGTATCCAAAGAGTAAAAGACATACCAATAATGGGCAAGAAAACATATTTAGTTTTAAGAAAAAGAAGATATGTTTGCAAGAAATGTGGAAAGAAGTTTTTTGAACATGTGAATTTTTTGGGCAAACATCAAAGGATGACAAGCAGACTGGCAGCATACATTATAAGTCAGCTTAGCAATTTAAGCAGTATGAAAGAGGTAGCAAGACAGACGAATGTATCAGCTTGGGCAGTTATGAAGTTATTTGACAAGGTAAGTCCTACCCAGAAGATAGAGGAGTTTTCTTTTGAGGCGATATGCATAGATAAATTCAAGGAAAATGCAGGTGGAGCTAAATATCAGTGTATAGTTGTGCCTCCTGTGAAAAAACAGATAGTAGAGATTTTAAAAGACAGAAGACAAGATGTTTTGATTGAGTACTTTAAGAAACTAAAGGATAGGGAGAAAGTAAAGTATTTCATATGTGATATGTGGAGACAATTTGTGGATACAGCAAAGATATATTTTAAAAATGCAAAGAAAGTAGCAGACAAATTTCATTTTACAAGCATTCCTGTAATGAACGAAAATGAGCGAAAATGAAGTGAAATGAGATTTGAAAAGAAAAGGTACCTCCTGGTAAAATACAGAATGTAAGTTGTACAACTTACGACAAAACACAACAAAGGAGGTACCCTCTTTGAAGTATACACAAAATGAGAAGATATTACAAGTGACAGAGAAAACTTTAGTTGTAGGAGTAGACATAGCAAAGGAGATACATGTTGGCAGAGCATTTGATTTTAGAGGAGTGGAGCTTGGCAAGAGAATAGAGTTTGAGAATAGAAAAGAAGGTATGGAAAAATTTTTAGATTGGGCAAATAAGATAATGAAAGCCCATGGCAAAGAGAACGTAATAGTAGGGATAGAACCTACAGGGCATTATTGGCTGTGCTTTGAGCAGTACTTAAGAGAAAATGGTTATAAAAGTGGTGAGACTTGTCAAGAATTTTGTGTTTCCAATTTATAACGTAAGTTGTAAAGTTGGATTATGTTATTGATGCATTTTCTAATGCTGGGAACTCCATTTTTCCATTTTGCATAGCGTAAGTTCTCTTCCTGTAAGTAAATATTAATTTCTAAAACACAGGCAACAGGCAGCTGAAAGTATCCACCTGAATTTACTTCTTGCCTTCTCAATCATGCTACTTACACACAAAGCGGTGTTTGTAGAAAGAGCTTTCTTAATTCCTCAGGGTATTTCATATGGACAGAATAAAACTCTGCTTTTTCTGATATTGCAGCAATAAAATCGAGGATATTTTGAAAGGTATCCATCGCAAAGTTCTTTAAATTTCAGTACAGCTCAATCGAAATGGGAGAAAGAAATTCTAAGTCTGTTCTTAACTCTTGTTAAAAGCGGAAAGCTTTATCTTTTGTCATATGTTTTCTGCTATTTTGTTGGAGGTGGACAAAAGCAAGCTAAAGGTCAGCAAGAGGGTAAGCAAGTTTAACGGCATCTGTAATATAAGGAAAGTCATCGCTTATGACAATTTAAAGCAATCTCCAAAAAGGCGTAATCAAGGGAGGGTATGATAAGTTGACATCTATATATGGTGGCGTTGATGGTAATTATTTATTTGCAGGAGCGATGGGGCTTACCATGAGTGTAGGATTAATTGCCGGTGCATGTATACATGGACTAAATGTATTTGTTGCTGGAACATTATTATATGCAGGAACTTGGTCTTTTTCGTTAGATGTAACTTCAACAATTTTAGGAATTATAAAATAAGTATTCCAAAATAAAAATATAAGCTCCGGAACAGTTTGATTAACATATTTAATTTAGAGTTGGGGGATATTCTTATGCTGATAGTTTTTTTTATATTATAATTCTATTTTAGCCCTTTTATTTGCATTAGGAATTGTTAAAAGTAAAAATAGATGGAGTAAAATTGCAATTATAATACCAATATATTTAGAATGTGTGTCTTTACTTGCACTTTATAAACAAAATGTTGGCTTATATGGATTAGGCGGTTTAGTGGTAATTATTGTATTTTTACTAAGAAGATTTAAAATAGTTTGAACTGGTAAGTTTATAATTTTTAAAATCAAGTGTGAAGCTGGGGGTTCTATCTGCCCACCTTCTTTTGGATAGGATTTAGTCTGCCAAACATGTTACTTCAACACCACTTAATCACGAAAAAAACTTATCAAACTTCGCTTTTCTCGAATAATATCATCTTTTGTTATTGTTAAAGTTAATATTGAATTTCACGTAAATATGTGGTACACTGTTTTACGTGGAGGTGAAATAATATGCGTAAATATCAGAATATTACTTTGTCTCTTCCTAAGGAACTTATTCAAAAGGTAAAACATATTGCTGTTGAAAGAAATACATCTATTTCTGCGCTGCTTACAAGCTTGTTAGAAGAACTTGTGAATAGAGAAGAGTCATATCAAAAAGTCTATTTACAACATCTTAAGCTTTTAGAAGAAGGATTTGACCTTGGAACAGGTGGAGCAATCACATGGAGGAGAGAAGATCTATATGAAAGAAAGTAACTATCAGTTTGTTGACACAAATATTTTGGTGTATGCTTATGATAAATCTGCAGGGGAAAAACATGTAGTAGCAAAGCAGATTGTGGAGAAACTTTGGAAAGAAAGAAATGGTGCGCTGAGCACTCAAGTTCTCCAAGAATTTTTTGTTGTTGTTACAAAAAAGGTTAAAAATCCTATAAGTTTTGATACTGCTTTTCAAATCATATCAGACTTAAAGTTATGGAAGGTAGCCACAATTGAAGTAGAAGATATTTTAGAAGCTATCAAGTTTTCACAAAGATATAAAATATCTTTTTGGGATGCTTTAATACTTTGTAGCGCTATAAATTTGGGATGTTCGATAGTATGGAGTGAGGATTTAAATTCTGGTCAGTATTTTGGGAAAATAAAAGTAGTAAATCCTTTTTTGTCTTCATCTCTTGACATATAAACATTTGTTTGATATCCTTTATATAGAACATTTTATCGGAGAGAATGAATATTTTATGAGAACGAAAGTTGTTATAAAAAATAAGTTTCGTTTTGGCATTGCATTGCTTCTTTTAATGATATTTATTGTAATGGCTTTGATGATTTCGATTGGAGAAGGGAAGGGTATTGATAAAGGAAAGGATATAAACTGGATATTTGTAAAGGTGAAAGAAGGAGATTCGTTGTGGACAATTTCAAAAAATTTTGTTGATGAAAGCGTAGACATTCGCGATTATATCTCTTTTGTACGAAAAGTAAATAAGTTAGAAAATGCAATTCTGTATCCTGGACAAGTGTTAAAATTTGTAGATGTGAAAACATACAAACTTTTGTGCACAGAATAAAAACCCCCTTGTCAGGAGTTTAAAGTATCTTGTTTTTCTCCTGAGAGGGGGTTTTTTTCAAATGCTTTTTTGATGTCATCGTCATTTACATGAGTATAAATCTCTGTTGTGGAGATACTTTGATGACCCAAAATAGTCTGAAGAGACCTTATATCAACTTTGCCGTGTCTGTACATAAGTGTTGCTGCTGTATGACGAAGTTTGTGGGCAGAGATCTTTTTCTGATTTATACCTGCCATCTTCACATACTTTTCAACAATGTATTGAACAGTTCTTCTGCTGATTCTTTTCTTCCTTTCACTCAGAAAAAGAGCATCCTTGTCTTTTACACCTTCTGTAGGGCGGACTTTCAAATAATTTTCAATAGCTTCTTTACAGGCTTTGTTTAAGTATATTATTCTTTCTTTATTCCCTTTACCAACAATCCTCAGCATATCATCTTTTATATCTGAAAGGTTTATATTCACAAGCTCTGAAAGACGCAATCCGCAATTTAGAAAAAGAGTAATTATTGCAAAGTCCCTTTCTTTATTTTCACCATCAATTGCAGAAAGTAGCTTTTTGCTCTCATCAAGTGTAAGATACCTTGGATTTCTTTTTCCAAGTTTTGGCGATTCTAAATCTTTTGCAGGGTTATCAGGAATGAGTTTGGCTTTGCTGTAAAGGTATTTAAAAAAGCTTCTAATTGATGCAACTTTTCGGGCTCTTGAATATGGGCTGTTGTTAAAACGTGTAGCAAGGAAAGAAAAATATTCATATAGATTACTAAGAGTTATTGTTTTGAGTTTTTCAATTTCAAAGCTGCTCACATCGATGTTTTCGAGGTCTTCAATCTTTTCGATCTGATTGAGAACATTCAAATCTTTTGCTTTTAGATATCTTAAAAAGGTTCTCAAGTCATAATAATATTCTTTAATTGTATTTGGAGATTTATTTTTAATTGTAAGCATATAATTCAGAAAATCCGCAACATAAGGCGGAATATCAGAAAAGTTCATTTTCTCATTCCCTTCATTGCACAAAATTTTTATTTTGTGCAATTATATTTTCTTTGAATCTATTATACTTCTCTTCTTTTCATAATGTCAACCTTTTTACTTTTTCTTTTTCACAACTCTCTGCGGCTTCTTAAAATTCATAGGGTTTGCAAATTATTTCTTTAATTTTTGTCTCAAATATAGAAGCTGCGTGCGAAGGCCTTATAATTACAGCAGTATCTGCACCTTCAGATGTTCCACCAATTGCAATTACATCTTCACCATATGGTATCAGTCCTGCATCTAAAGCCATAACAGAAATCTCCACTGCAACCTTCACGCCTTGCCCGAGCATTCTAAGTGTATGTGCCATAATTTCAACTGGATACACTCCGCCAAACTTTCTTGATATTCCTCTTTCTGCTCCTGATAGAACATGTGTACCTGTATAAATCCTAAATCCCATTGCTTTAAGCTCTTCAATAGTTTTTTCGCTTATTTCCATTTTTCCAGGTTCAGAAAAACCATTTACATGAGTTACAACTACTACATTTTTTCCACAATCTTTTAGAAGTTTAGCTGTACTTCCACTACACGAAGCCACCACTATATGATTGATATTTCTTTCGTTAGCAGTTTTTATTGCAAGCTCAATAGTTTTTTGAGTATTATGAGGACCAGCTAATTTAAAATACACTTCCTACCACTCCTTGTGGTACAATTTTTAAGTACTAAAAGTAAGATAATATTCTAATGTGTACAGAAGTCAATTGAATACTTGTATTCGATTCAAAGATATTTTATACTATAAACTATAAACTCAACCATTATTATAACACAAAAATTTATTTAGAAGGAGTGTGAGGTTAAAATGAAAAGAGTTTTGGTAAGTGTTGTGCTTTTGCTTTTTGTTCTCTCTATACTTACAGTCTCTTTTGCATCATCTAAAAATGTTATAAAAATTGGAGTAGATTTAGAATTATCTGGTACGGTTGCTCAGTATGGTCAAAAGGAATTAGATGGCTTAAAGCTTGCTATCGATGAAATTAATAAAAAAGGTGGGATTAATGGCAAAAAGATTGAGCTTGTAGTTATGGACAATAAGTCTGATAAGACTGAAGCTCAGAATGTTGCATACAAGTTAGCAGTGAGACAAAATGTTCTTGCTATTTTGGGTCCTGCAACTTCAGGTGCTACGAAGTCAGCATCAATAGCAATAGCAAAATATAAAGTCCCATTAGTATCTCCATCTGCAACTGATGATAATGTTACCGTTGAAGAAAAAACAAATAAAGTAAAATCATACGTATTTAGAACATGTTTTAATGATTCATTTCAAGGGAATGTTATGGCAAACTTTGCTCTTAAAACATTAAAAGCTAAAAAAGCTGCTATAATTTATGATGCTACATCCGATTATAGTAAAGGACTTCTCAAGAATTTTAAATCTGTATTTGAAAAAAGTGGTGGTAAGGTTATAGCTGAGGAAGCATTTGGTAGGGGTGAACAGGATTTTAGTAGTATTCTTACAAAGATAAGAGACAAAAAACCGGATGTAATTTTTGCGCCTGTTTATTATGACGAAGCAGGTCTTATTATAAAACAAGCAAGAGAACTTGGTATAAAAGTACCCATTCTTGGTGGCGATGGATTTGATGATCCAAAAGTTGTTGAGAAGGCAGGAAAAGAAAATGCCAATAACGTATTTTTCTCAGCTCATTATTCTTCACAAGATACTGACAAAAAGGTACAGGACTTTATTAAGAAATACAAAACAAAATATAATCAAGAACCTAATGCTTTTGCAGCTTTAGGATATGATCTTGGATACTTTATAGCTGATGCACTCAAGAGAGCTAATCTTAAATTTGACAGTGTAACAAAAGATAGAGAAAGACTCAAAATTGCTATTGAAAATACTAAGAATTTTGTTGGTGTGACAGGCGTTATAAACATTAATAAAATGCACAACGCAGAGAAATCTGCTGTAATTATAGAACTCAAAGATGGTATTCAAATGTTTAAGCAAAAACTAAATCCATAGAAAAAAGTATATTATAAATGTTGTTCAGCTTAGTTGGAAGGGGCTTTTTTTAAATTATAATGCCCCTTCCCTTCTGTTATATATTTAATGTTTTAAAGTTTTTGAAAGAGGTGAAGAGCGAATTGTCTACGTTAATTCAGCAGTTAATAAATGGAATAACACTTGGAAGTATATATGCCCTTATAAGTCTTGGTTATACAATGGTATACGGAATTATTAAGCTGATTAATTTTGCTCATGGAGACATATTTATGGTTGGTGCCTACATTGCATTTTTAAGTGTTGCATACCTGAAACTGGGATTAATTCCTTCTCTGTTAATCTCTATGATTTTTTGTAGTGTTTTAGGAATTCTTATAGAAAAGTTTGCATATAAACCTCTTAGGAACTCTCCAAGGATTGCTGCTCTGATAACTGCTATAGGTGTTTCGTTGCTTTTAGAAAACCTTATGCAAATTATAATGGGTGCTGATTCAAGAGTTTTCCCAAGACTTGTTACTGAAAAAAATTATCATCTTTTCCAAGGTAGGATAGTAATTAACAACAAACAAATATATCTTTTGATTATTACAATACTTTTAATGATAATTCTAAATTTCGTTGTCAAGAAGACAAAAATAGGAAAAGCAATGAGAGCAGTCTCTCAAGATATGGATGCAGCAAGATTGATGGGTATAAACGTTGACACTACAATTTCATATACATTTGCAATAGGTTCTGCTCTTGCTGCAGCAGCTGGTGTGTTAGTTGGACTTTATTATAACACCATAAATCCTCTCATGGGAGTTTTGCCTGGACTTAAAGCTTTTATAGCTGCTGTGTTTGGTGGAATTGGTATCATTCCTGGGGCGATGCTCGGTGGATTTTCCCTTGGTATTATTGAAACTCTTGTGAGTGGATACGGCAGTTCTATGTACAAAGATGCAGTTGCATTTGCTCTTTTGATATTAATTTTGATTATAAAACCTTCTGGATTACTCGGAAAAAATATAAAAGAGAAGGTGTAAGAAAAGATGAAAAAAAGGCTTGTTGTGCATTCTGTATTTGTAATTGTTTTGTATTTAATAATAACGCTTTTAATGAAGATTGGCATGATAGATGATTATATCAAACTAAACCTCTTCTTGATAATGTTGAATATCATCTTAGCAGTAAGTTTAAACTTAATAAACGGTATCACTGGTCAGTTTTCACTTGGACATGCAGGATTTATGGCAATTGGAGCGTATACCACTGCAGTTTTGACCACCCTTGAAAAACCAGTACCCTTTTATCTCACTGTTTTAATTGGCGGGTTGTTTGCAATGATATGTGGTTTTATAATTGGTCTTCCTGTGTTGCGACTGAGAGGTGACTATCTTGCAATTGCTACATTAGGGTTTGGAGAGATCATAAGAGTAATTATACAAAATATAGATTACTTAGGTGGTGCAAGTGGAATAAGTGATATACCACAAGGAATTGACTGGACTGGATATTTTGTTATTACAGTCTTAAGTGTAGTGGTTATATTAAATATTATCAATTCATCGTTTGGTAGAGCGATGATCGCCATCAGAGAAGATGAGATAGCTGCAGAAGCTATGGGAATCAACACAACTTTATATAAAGTTATGGCATTTATGATAGGTGCCTTTTTTGCAGGTGTTGCAGGCTCAATTTATTCTGGCTCTTTTGGCTTTATACAGCCAGATATGTTCAACTTCTTTAAATCAATTGATATATTAGTGATAGTTGTTTTGGGTGGACTTGGAAGCATATCAGGTTCAATTATTTCTGCTATAGTTTTAACAATACTTTCAGCTTTATTGCAAGATTATCCTGCAGTGAGAATGGTTTTATATTCTCTTATTTTGATCATAATTATGTTATTTAGACCTCAAGGGCTTATGGGGACAAAAGAAATAAGACTTTCAAAACTGATACCAATTGGTGGTGAGAAAAATGCTTAGGATAAAAAATGTGACAGTCAATTTTGGAGGAATTGTGGCGCTGAACAATGTTAATATTGATATTGAAAAAGGTGCAATAATCGGGCTAATCGGGCCAAACGGTGCTGGTAAAACCACAGTATTTAATGTGATTTCAGGTATATATAACCCTAATACTGGCAGGATAGAATTTTCAAACTACGATATAACTTATAAAAAGACATACCAGGTTTCTGCGCTTGGAATTTCAAGGACTTTTCAGAACATAAGGTTGTTTAAGGAACTAAGTGTTCTTGATAATGTAAAGATTTCATTTCATAAAAACATTAAATATAATTTATTTGACGCAATATTAAGAACTCCTCGATTTTTAAGAGAGGAAGAACAAATTCAAAAAAAAGCAGAAGAGCTCTTGAAACTCTTTGGACTATATGAAAAAAGGTTTGAATTTGCTAAAAACCTACCTTATGGCGAACAAAGAAAGCTTGAAATTGTTCGTGCACTTGCAACATCACCAAAATTACTTTTGTTGGATGAGCCAGCAGCGGGAATGAATCCTCAAGAAACACAGGAGCTAAAGAACCTTATTAAATTTATAAAGGATAAATTTGATTTAACTATACTCTTAATTGAACATGATATGTCAGTTGTAATGGACATATGTGAAAAGATATATGTGCTTGATTACGGTGAAGTGATTGCGGTAGGATCACCTGAAGACGTCAAAAATAACCCTCGTGTGATAGAAGCATACCTTGGAGAGGGGGATTTAGAGTTTGCTTAAAGTAACTGGGATAGATGTGTTCTATGGAGCAATACAGGCTTTGTTTTCAGTATCATTGGAGGTTCAAAAAGGTGAGATTGTTACATTAATTGGTGCAAACGGCGCAGGAAAGTCTACCCTGCTTAAGACAATCTCTGGTCTTATTAGACCTCGTACAGGTTCAGTCTTTTTTGAAGATATTGACATAACAAAAAAGTCATCTATAGAGATTGTAAAACTTGGGATTTCCCATGTACCAGAAGGAAGACGCGTCTTTCCAGAGATGACTGTTCTTGAAAATTTAGAGCTTGGAGCATATTTAAGAAAGGACAAGCAAGGAATAAAAGAAGATTTGAAAAAGGTATTTGAAAGATTTCCAAGATTATATGAAAGAAAGAACCAGTTAGCAGGTACCCTCTCTGGTGGAGAGCAGCAAATGCTTGCAATTGGAAGAGCGCTAATGTCAAAGCCAAAGTTACTTTTGCTTGATGAGCCTTCAATGGGATTAGCACCTATACTTGTAACTGAGATTTTTAAGATAATAAAAGAGATAAATTCACAAGGTACGACTATACTTTTGATTGAACAAAATGCTCACATGGCACTTTCAATCGCGGACAGAGCGTATGTAATAGAGACAGGTAAAATTGTTTTATCCGGAGATGCAAAAGAGATTGCAGCAAATCCTGAGGTTAAAAAAGCATATTTGGGTGGGTAATCATTTCTAAAGAAAACAGGGCTTTTATCCGACAAAATTTTGGAAAAAGCCCTGTTAGAGCTTTATTTTTTTATTCTGTTTTCTTTTTGCTTTTTCTGCTTCCAGGTTTTACAATAGGTATACCTTCTTTACAAAGCGGACACTCCTCAGGGTCAAAAGTTTCAATTTCAAGCGTAAGAAGAGTTTTCAAAGGATAGCCAAGGTCAACCTTACCACCACTTCTATCCACAATACCAGCAACTGCTACAATCTCACCTCTGTATTCTTTTACAATCTCAATTATCTCTCTTACAGACCCACCTGTTGTTATGACATCTTCAACTACTAGAACTTTTTCTCCTTCTTCGATCTTAAATCCTCTTCTGAGTTTCATTATTCCATCTTCTCTTTCTGCAAAAATAGAACGGCATTTAAGCTGTCTTGCAAGTTCGTATGAAAGTGTTACTGCACCTAATGCTGGACCTATTACAACGTCGACCTGCACATCTTTAAAATATTGTGCAAGATCTCTGCAGATCATTTCTGATAAGTTCGGATATTGCAACACTCTTGCGCATTGAAGATACTTTGCACTGTGTTTTCCAGAGGATAAAAGAAAATGTCCCTCTAATAAAGCATCTGTGTCTTTGAACATTTGAATGTAAGCCTCTTTATTCATAACTTTCTCTCCTTTCAATGATAGTTAAATCTTGTTTTTCAATTCCTCTTTCTTTTAAAAACTGTTGCCACCAGTCTTGATATGCTATTGTGGAAAGCTCATTTCCAAGATGAGACCAATCGCCCTCAACAACAAGGTGGTATTTCCCATCTTTATACTCGATTATATTTATAGCAGTATTGTCCTGCCACAAAATCTCGTTGAGTCTTTCAAATTCATATCCTTTTATATACGTGAGAAGAGCCCTAATTAATGTTCCATGGGTTACAATACATATTTTCTTCCCAACATTTGACTTTACGATGTTCTCAAAAGCAGATTTTGCTCTCAAGAAAAGTTCATACATACTTTCGCCATTTGGCATACAGTGCTTGTGAGGCATTTTCTCCCACATTTCGTACTCTGTTGGATAAAGCAAAGGAAGTTCATCCCAGCACCTATCTTCCCAATCTCCACCGTTTATCTCTATCAAATCTTCTCTTACTATAATATTTATATTTCTGCCCTCCGCTATCTTACTTGCAGTATAGAAGGCTCTTTTCAGAGGACTCGAATAAATTACATCAAAATGGACATTTTTTAATCTTTCTGCAAGTTTTTGAGCTTGCAATTTGCCTTTTTCTGTTACATTAGAATCTGTAATACCATGAAACCTTCTTACAAAATTCCCTTCTGCCTCTGCATGACGAATAAGATATACAACTGTCTTTGACATTTTTGCTTTCACCTCAGATATTTATGTTACCTACAAGTTCTCTTATGGAATTAAAACCCATTATTTCAAGATAAGCCTCAATTCCCTCTTTAATTTCATAAACTGCATTGGGATTTATAAAATTTACAGTGCCTATCTGAATGGCAGTTGCTCCTGCAATGATAAACTCAATAGCATCTTTGTGGTTCATAATTCCCCCCATCCCGATGATCGGTATCTTAACTTTTTTAAAGCACTCATAAACCATTCTTACTGCAATTGGTTTTATCGCAGGGCCAGAAAGCCCACCTGTTACCATCTTTATCAGGGGTTTTCTTGTCTCAATATCAATTGCCATAGCAGATATGGTGTTTATAAGTGAAATTGCATCTGCTCCTGCTTTTTCTGCAGCTACTGCCAACTGGGTTATATCTGTGACATTTGGTGTTAGTTTAACTATTACAGGGCACGCAGATACTTTCTTTACTTCTTTTGTTATCTCATAAACTTTATTTGGGTCTTTCCCAAATACCATACCACCTTCTTTTACATTGGGACATGACAGATTTACTTCTATCATGTCTACAAGTGGACTTACTATTTTTGCAAGGTCCATAAATTCCTCTTTGCTAAAACCGTTAATGTTAGCAATTATCTTTGTATCAAACTTTCTTAAAAAGGGAAGCTCATCATTTACAAAAGCTTCAACTCCCGGATTTTCAAGTCCAACTGAGTTTATTATTCCGCCGTAGACCTCACACAGTCTTGGCTGAGGGTTACCAGTACGCTTTTTGAGAGTTATTCCTTTTGTTGAAATTCCTCCAAATAGATTTAAGTCAATCAGTTTTGAAAATTCACGACCAAATCCAAATGTTCCTGATGCAGCAATAACCGGGTTTTTAAGTTTTATACCTGCTATTTCAACTTCTAAATTCATTCAATTTCAACCTCCATTATATCAAAAACAGGACCATCTGAACACACATGATACACATTGTCATCTTTTCCTTTTATGCTGCAACAAAGACATGCGCCTATCCCGCACGCCATTTTTTCCTCTAAAGAGGCATAACATTTTACAGGAAGTTTAAGGTTTTTAATAGCTTTTAACATGGGTTTTGGTCCACAGCAAAAAACTACTTTATATTTTTCTTTTGAAAAATTGTTTTTGAAGATATCAACTACATTTCCTTTATAACCGCAACTACCATCATCTGTTGAAATTAAAGTATTATCACAAATATCTTTAAATTTTTCTACTAAGAACATTGAATTTGAATCTCTGAATCCAAGAAATATATCAACCCTATTACCTTTATTTTTTAGTTCTTTACATAATCCGACAAGGGGGAAAATACCAACCCCCCCTCCAATTATAGCAACATTTTCGTCGGAGATGTCTGTCAAAAATGAATTTCCAAGTGGACCTAATACATCAATAGTTTCTCCTTTTGATTTTTGAGAAAGAAGTTTTGTGCCTTTACCTACCACTTTGTAACCAATATAAACTCTTTTTCCCTCAACAAAAGAGATACTAAGAGGTCTTCTCAAAAGAGGATAAATGCTCTCTTTATCAATTAGAATATTCACAAAATTACCCGGTTTAAAATTCTCTGCTAAATATTCAGATTCAAAGGATAAGAGAAATATATCATTTGCAATCTTTACATTTTCTTCAATTTCAACGTCTAATAGTTTCATTATCAATCTCTCCTATGTTAAATATGTCAAGTTCTCTTTTTTGTTTTAGAAATTCAATAATTTCAACCACAGCCTTTGCAGTATCAACTGAAGTGAAGATTGGCACTTTGTTTTCCACAGCAAATCTTCTTATTAAAAAACCATCTCTTTGCGGCTGCCTTCCTTTTGTAGGAGTATTGATGACAATGTTGATTTCTCCTTTTCTAATTAAATCTATTATATTTGGACTTCCTTCAGACACTTTTTTAACGTGATTTGCAGCAACCTGATAAAAATTCAGATGTTTTGCTGTCTTTGATGTTGCATATATCTTGAATCCAAGCTTTTCAAACTTCTCAGCAATTGGGATGATTTCATTTTTATCAGGGTCAGCAACAGTAAAAAGCACTCCACCTTCTAATGGGAGTTTTGTTCCGCTTGCAACAAGTCCTTTGTAAAGAGCAATATAGTAGTCTTTCGAAATTCCCATAACCTCACCTGTTGACTTCATCTCAGGACCAAGTGATACTTCAACATCAGGCAGTTTTTCAAATGAGAAAACAGGAACTTTAAAGGCATAGAAATCTTTTTTCGGCAAAAGTCCAACTGTGTTTACCAAATCTTTCAGTCTATATCCCAAACTTACCATTGTTGCAAGCTCAACCATGGGAACACCAGTTACTTTGCTTAAAAACGGCACAGTTCTGCTGCCTCTTGGATTGACTTCAATAACGTAAAGCTCTTCATTTTGGACAATGAATTGAACATTTATAAGTCCTTTGCATTCAAGTTCTTTTGCTATTTTATGTGTGTATTCAACAATTCTATCTTCAATATACTTTGAAATATTCCTTGCTGGATATAGAGAAATACTATCTCCTGAATGAACACCTGCTCTTTCGATGTGCTCCATTATTCCTGGAATTAAGATGTCCTCACCATCAGATATAGCATCAACTTCTATTTCCTTTCCGACAATATATTTATCAATAAGAATAGGATGATCATTGAGATTCTTTGCATAGCTTAGCATTTCCACAATATCATTATCGTCAAAAGCAATCTTCATACCCTGTCCGCCCAGAACATATGAAGGTCTTACAAGCACAGGATAACCCAATGAGTTTGCTATTTCAAGTGCTTCTTGCAAAGCAAAACATGTAAAACCTGGAGGTCTTTTAATGTTAAGTTTATTTAAAATCTTGTCAAATCTTTCCCTGTCCTCTGCAATGTCTATTCCCTCTGCACTTGTACCAAAAATCTTGATACCCTCTTTTGCAAGCTGCTGGGAAAGTTTTATAGCTGTTTGACCACCAAATTGAACTATCACCCCATCTGCCTTTACAGTTTCAATGACATTCAAAACATCTTCTTTTGTAAGCGGTTCAAAGAAGAGCATATCTGAGGTATCAAAATCGGTACTTACAGTTTCAGGATTATTATTTATTATGACCGACTTTATACCCAGCTTTGAAAGTGTATAACTGCTGTGGACAGAAGTATAGTCAAATTCGATTCCCTGACCAATTCTTATTGGACCTGAACCAAGAACAACAATTTTTCTCTCTGTATCTGATGTTTGTGATACTGCTACATCATTTTCTCTTTCATATGTTGAGTAATAATAAGGAGTTTTTGCTTCAAATTCTGCTGCGCATGTGTCAACCATTTTATATACCGGTGTTATGTTTAGGTTCTTTCTCATACTTCTTACATCATTTTCAAATATACCTTTGATATTTGCAATTGTCTTGTCACTGAATCCCATCTTTTTTGCTTCAAGTAAAATGCTGCTGTTTAGTTCTTCTTTTTTGATTTTTTCTTCCATATCAATTATATTTTTAATCTTATTAAGGAAAAATTTATCCACTTTGCTTATTCGATATAGATATTCTACTTCATAACCTCTTCTTATAGCCTCGGCAATTGCAAATATTCTTCTATCATCAGCCTCGATTATAAGTTGCGTAAGAGTTTGATTATCGAAATTTTTAAGCTCTGGAAGGTCTAAATAATCCAGTCCAATATCAAGTGAGCGTATACCCTTTAAAAGACCTTCTTCGAATGTTCTTCCTATCGCCATGACTTCTCCAGTTGCCTTCATTTGTGTGCCAAGCTTTCTGTTTGCATAAGTGAATTTGTCAAACGGCCATCGAGGAATTTTCAAAACAACATAGTCAAGTGCTGGTTCAAAACTTGCATATGTCATTTTTGTAATGGCATTTTCTATTTCGTCAAGTGTATAGCCAAGCGCAATCTTTGCAGCAATTCTTGCAATAGGATACCCTGTTGCTTTTGAAGCCAAAGCAGATGAGCGGCTGACCCTTGGATTTACTTCAATCACTGCATATTCAAAGTTCTCAGGATTTAGAGCAAATTGAACGTTACAACCACCTTCAATTTTAAGTACATCAATGATCTTTAATGCAGACGACCTTAGCATTTGATATTCTTTGTCTGAAAGCGTCTGCGATGGTGCAACAACAATGCTGTCGCCTGTATGAATTCCAACTGGATCAATATTTTCCATATTACATACAGTAATAAGACACCCGTTTGAATCTCGCATAACCTCATACTCTATCTCTTTCCACCCTTTTATACTTTTCTCAACAAGTATTTGGTGTACAGGACTGTATGAAAGACCTTTTCTTGCAATCTCTACAAACTCATCTTCATTGTTTGCAATGCCACCGCCAGTTCCACCAAGAGTATATGCCGGTCTTATTATAACCGGAAAGCCAATCTTTTTTGCAAACGCAACACCATCTTCAACACAGTTTACAACTTCACTTGGAACAACAGGTTCACCAATTTTTATCATTAACTCTTTGAAAAGAAGCCTGTCTTCTGCAAACTCAATAGCTTCAATATTTGTTCCAATTACTTTGACATTATATTTATCAAGAATACCACTTTTGTAGAGTTCAACAGCAGTGTTAAGTCCTGTCTGCCCTCCAAGTGTCGGTAAGATGGCATCCACTCTTTCTTTTTGGATTATCTTTTCTATTATTTCACACGTTATTGGTTCTATATAAATGCTGTCTGCCATTGTTTTGTCTGTCATTATTGTTGCAGGGTTTGAGTTTATAAGGACAACTTCAATTCCTTCTTCTTTTAAAGCTTTACAAGCCTGACTTCCTGAATAGTCAAATTCAGCTGCTTGACCAATTATTATCGGTCCTGAACCTATAACTAAAACCTTTTTTATATCCTTTCTCAGTGGCACTTTAAAGTCTCACCTCTTTTGATTTTGTTTTCCTATGAAATTACTGCATTAATACTTTCTTTGATGTTTTTTGAAGCCAAATAACTACTTTTCTCAAAATCAGAATTAACATAGTTTTTGTATGCATAGATAATATCACGTGACGAATTTACTATTATGCCCATGTTGTTGCTGTCCACAAAATATTTCAAATCTTCTACTTTTCCTCCCTGCACACCGATGCCAGGTACAAGTAGGAAAGAGTTTGGCAAGATTTGCCTTATTCTTTTACCAGCTTCTGGCTGGGTTGCACCTACAACAGCTCCAATATCACTGTAACCTTCTTTTCCTACACAGTTTTTCCCCCATTCATACACTTTTTCAGCAACTATTTCATAAAGTTTTTTATCTTCAACTACAATATCTTGAATGTCAGCAGAAGAAGGATTAGAAGTTTTAACAAGTACAAATAGACCTTTTTTGAATCTCTCACAGTCTTCAACAAATGGCTTTATACTATCTTGCCCGAGATAAGGATTTGTTGTGATTGCGTCAAATTCAAAGAACCTTATCTTCTTATTAAAAACAGGAGTTTCACCAATGTAAGCATTTGAGTATCCCTTTGCTGAACTTGAAATATCATTTCTCTTACCATCAAAGATTACAATAAGCTTTTTGTTTTTTGCATATTCACAGAGTTTATGCAAAACCTCAAACCCATGATAAGAATACTGTTCAAAAAATGCTGCCTGAAACTTTACCCCAACCACATTTTCTTCCACAGCATCAATAATTCTTCGGTTGTATTCAAATAAAATAGTTTTTAAATTATCAATCTCGCTTTTTTCATTGTAATAGAATCTTTTAATAAAATAATCTGGTATATTTTCAATGGTTGTATCAATTCCTGCTATAAGAACACTATTCTTCTTTTTTATAGCATCAATTAATCTGTCTGAAAAGTTTAACAATTCAAAACACCGTCCTTTTTTAATATCTTCCCATTGTATATTACTGTCTCAACATAAGAAGTCAAAATTTTTCCCAAAAACACACTATTTTTTGACTTTGACACAATGTTTTTTTCTTTTACTTCCCATTTTTTCTTTAAATCCACAATAACAAGATTTGCTTTTTCACCTTCTTTTATAATGTTTGGAGAAAGTCCAATTATTTTTCTTGGGTTGTGGTTTAAAAGTTCTACTATCTCCCCGATATCAAATGCATTTTTTTCTACAAGATATGTTATTAGCACAGAAAATGCAGTCTCAAAACCAATTGTACCACTTGCAGCAAGATTAAATTCGACATTCTTTTCATCTTTGTGATGCGGGGCATGGTCTGTTGATATACAGTCTATTATACCTTCTTTTAATCCTTCAATCAAAGCTTCAACATCCTCTTGTGTTCTCAGAGGAGGGTTTACTTTTGCGTTTGTGTTAAATCCAAGTACCTCTTCTTCTGTAAGGCTTATATAATGCGGGCATGTGTCAGCCGTGACATTTACATCCCACTCTTTTGCCATTTTTATAAGTCTAACAGATTCTTTGGTAGATACATGGGTTATATGAATATGTGCTTTTGTTTCTTTTGCAAGAAGAATATCTCTTGCAACAATTATTGATTCTGCCTCACGTGGAATTCCTCTAAGTCCTGTGATTGTTGATACATATCCTAAATTTATCTGTCCTCCTTCAGATAAGTTCGTATCTTCACAGTGTGAGATGACAGGTATCGAAAAATCTTTAGAGTACAAAAGAGCATTTCTCATTAGATTAGCGTTCATAACACACTTTCCGTCATCTGATATAGCAATAGCACCTTCATCTTTCATAAATCCTATCTCAGCAAGCTCTTCTCCTAAAAGTGCTTTTGTTATAGCCCCAACAGGTAACACCTCAATTGGTGAGACTTCTCTTGCACGATATTTTATATACGCAACCATTGCTCTGTTGTCTACAGGAGGGTTTGTATTTGGCATACAACAGATTGTTGTAAATCCTCCTGCTGCGGCAGACCTGCTACCGCTCTTTATGTCTTCTTTGTACTCAAAACCAGGTTCTCGCAAATGACAGTGAATATCGGTAAAGCTTGGCATTACATACTTGCCGCTTGCATCTATTATAATCATCTTCTCCGGATTTTCTTCTATGTTTTTACTAATCTTTTCTATCTTGTCATCAACTATCAATATATCAACTTTTTCAAGTTTGTCGTGAAGACTATTTACAATCTGTGCATTTTTTATCAATATCATCACCTGTAAATTCCCTCCTTGCGTGTGCAAAGGTATAAAACTGCCATTCTAACAGCAATACCGTTTGTAACTTGCTCATTGATAGTTGAATTTGGCAGTTGCATAATTTCTGAAGAGATTTCAACTCCTCTGTTGACAGGACCAGGGTGCATAATCAAGGTGTTGTCTGAAACATATTTCATTATATCTTCGTTTAACCCATAAAATTTGTAATATTCTTGCTTTGAGGTTATAAAGCCCCGTTTTTGTCTCTCAAGCTGAATCCTCAAATCTATTACAACATCTTTTCCTGAGACTGCCTCTTCCAAAGAAGATGCAACCTTGGCAAAGTTTTCAATATAAGGTGGAATAAGTGTTTGTGGTCCAAACACTGTGATTTGGTTGTCAAACTTGGAAAGTCCCCAAATGTTGCTCCTTGCAACCCTGCTGTGAAGAATATCGCCAATGATTGCTATCTTCAATTTCTCAATTGTTCCAAGCCTTTCTCTAATTGTGAACATATCAAGTAGTGCCTGTGTTGGATGCTCATTCATTCCATCACCAGCGTTTATGACCGAAAATGAGCAGTTTTTGGCAATAAAATGCGGCACACCAGAAACTGAATGTCTGACAATTAGCACATCTGTTTTTAGAGCTTCCAAAGTTTTTACAGTGTCAAGCAAAGACTCTCCTTTCTGCACACTACTGGTTTGCACAGATATAGAGGTTGTATTGGCACTCATAAACTTTGCTGCAAGCTCAAACGATGTTCGTGTTCTGGTACTATTTTCATAAAACAGAGTTACAACCGAATACCCCTGCAGATGAGGAGTCTTTTTAGTTTCACTCTTTAAAATTGTCTTCATATCTTTTGCAAGGTTGAGTATTTTTAAAATATCCTCTTTTGAAATCTCTCTTAAACCAAGCAAATGTTTCAATTTATTCACCTCCGATTGTTTACAAAAAAGGTAGGGAAAATACCCCTACCCTTAATTGTTTGGTTCTAAAGCTTCTTTTGTCTTTGCTACTTTGAGTTCTTTTGACTCTGGTAAAAGAAGATTTAAGATTATTCCGACAAATGTAGCAAGAGCCATTCCTTCAAATTCAATGTTAAAAAATTTGAGTCTTGTTCCACCAACACCAATTATTAAAACCACAGAAGCAATTACAAGGTTGCGTGTTTGAGACAAGTCCACCTTGTTTTCAATCATCATTCTCAAACCAGATGAAGCAATAACACCAAACAGCAAGATACTGATTCCTCCAATTACAGGTGAAGGAATTACCTGAATAAGAGCACCAAGCTTTTGGACAAATGAAAGTAAAATTGCCAGAATTGCTGCCCACAAGATTACCCATGTGCTGTACACCTTTGTTATAGCCATAACGCCGATATTTTCACCATATGTTGTATTAGGAGGACCTCCAAAAAAACCTGCAGCAATTGTTGCAAGTCCATCTCCTGCTAATGACCTGTGAAGCCCAGGATTTTTTGTAAAGTCTCTTCCCACAACATTATTTGTTACAAGAAGATGTCCAATATGTTCTGTTATTGTAACTATGGCAATTGGAGCAATAGCTAAAATAGCAGAGAGTGAAAATTTAGGGAATGTGAACTGAGGAAGTCCTAGCCACTTTGCATTCTTGATAACTTCATAATTCAAAAAAGGAATATACTTGCCATTTGGATAGAATGAATTGAGAAGATTTGTGTTCATACCAATCAAGTCAAGCACATATGCAAAAAGGTATCCACTTACAAGTCCAATCAAAACAGGTATGACTTTAAAAAATCCTTTAAAGTAAACAGAGCCAAACACGGCAACAAGCAATGTAAATATAGAAACCCAGCAAACAGGACTTTTTATGACGTTGACGGCAACTTCTAAAATCTGCCCATCTTTTATAACCTCTTTGAAAAGTCCTGCTGATTTTACAGCTGCTGCTCTTGCAAGAGAAAGTCCAATAATCATTACAACAGGACCTACAACAACGGGTGGCAGTAGCCTGTCAATCCAGTTTGTTCCAAACAGGTAGACAAGAAATGCTACAATCAGATATACAACACCTGATGCAATGCATCCGGCAAGAGCGTATTCTTTTCCTCCAAGTGAAGCAGAGACTGTGATAATAGGATTGATAAATGCAAAGGAAGAGCCAAGATATGCAGGTATTTTGTTTTTTGTTACAAGAATATATATTATGGTTCCCACACCACTTGTAAAGAGAGCAACAGTTGGACTAAGTCCTACCAGAATAGGAACTAAGATTGTTGCACCAACCATGGCAAAAAGATGTTGAAGACTCAAAGGCAAGGTTTTCAAAAATGGAAGCTTTTCTTCAACCTGAACAACTCTGTTCATTTTCAAAAATTTCTCCTTTCTTTTAAGGTTATATTTCCCTATCAAGCTGTTCAATTATTACTCTGTTGTCGTTGTCAAACTCATCGACAAGTACGTGAACAATCTCTCTTCTTGAAGTTGGAACATTTTTTCCTACATAGTCAGCCCTAATTGGAAGTTCTCTGTGTCCTCTGTCAATTAACACTGCAAGCTGAATCATCTTTGGTCTTCCCATATCCATCAAAGCTTCAATTGCTGCTCTTACTGTTCTGCCTGTAAAAAGTACGTCATCTACTAAAACTATCTTCTTATTGTTTATATCAAAATCAATTCTTGTAGAGTTTACTGTCGGATGTTCAGAAAGCAGACTCAGATCGTCCCTGTAAAATGTTATGTCAAGAATACCTAAAGGAAGCTTTACGCCTTCTATCTTTTCTATGTTTTCTTGTATCTTTTTTGCAAGTGTTACTCCTCTTCGCTGAATCCCAACAAGGCAAAGATTTTCAACACCCTTGTTTTTTTCAAGTATCTCATGAGAAATCCTGAGCAGAGCTCTTCGCATTTGATTGGCATCCATAATTTCTTTAAATTTTTCCAAAATACAACACCTCCTCTGGCACAAAAAAAGCTTCCTGCCCGTGAATTGGCAAGAAGCTTTTTTACATGCTTAATATTCTCGACTTCTCTTATTTCAACCTTGCCGCCTCACAGGGCCAGCTTAAAGGTCTTAAATTCTCTTAAAGCCACTATTCGATTTTTGTTTATTTTTTAGTCATTATAACACCAAAATATAGAGTTTGTCTATGGTTTTTGATGTTATACATGGTATTTACTGTTTCTGCTTCTCAGTATATTTAAAATCTCAAGAAAGTATTCAGGTAGCTCGGTTGAAAAGTGCAGCACATCTGAAGTTATTGGGTGAACAAACTTAATCTCACCTGCATGAAGAACTTGACCTTGAATACCAAATTCATTTTTAGATCTTCCATAAGTACTATCTCCAAGCAAAGGATAACCAATGTACGACATATGGACTCTTATCTGGTGAGTTCTTCCTGTTTTTAATCGGAGTTTTACAAAAGTGTATTTATCATACCTTTCCAAAACCTCAAAATAAGTAACTGCTTGTTTACCATTTGGAATTACAGCCATTTTTAGTCTGTTTACAGGGTGCCTCCCAATCGGTGCATCAACTACACCGCTATCTTCTTTTAACACACCTTCACATATAGCATAATATATCCTTTTTATTTGATGAGATTTTAATGCTTCAGAAAGTTTAATATGTGCTTCATCTGTTTTAGCAACAATTAAAAGTCCCGATGTGTCTTTGTCAAGTCTGTGGACAATTCCGGGTCTTATAACCCCGTTTATACTGCTAAGTTTCCCACTGAACTTGTGCAAAAGAGCGTTTACAAGAGTATTTTCAAAATTACCTGCCCCAGGATGAACAACCATACCTCGTGGTTTATTTATTACAGCTAAGTGTTCATCTTCATATACAACTTCAATATCTATATCTTGAGCAACAAGGGATAGCTGTTTAGGTTCAGGAATCACGATTCTGATTATATCTCCACTCCTGACTTTATATGCAGGTTTTAAAACTTGTGTTTGATTTACCCATACATTTCCTTCTTCTATTATCTTTTGAATAAAACTACGAGTTTTAGAAAGAACCTCTGAAAGATACCTGTCCAGTCGTCCGTCAAAACCTTCTACTGTCAAGGTTTTTTCTTCAGAAATAACTCTTCGCCCCCTTCTCTCAGAATCAAAAATATCAAAAGAAACACTCCACAGGTTATAAAGAAATCAGCAAGATTAAAGACAGGAATTACTTTTATGTCTATAAAATCCACCACATAACCTTTAATAATCCTATCAAAAAGATTTCCTGTTGCTCCTCCCACTATCAGCGAAAAAGAAAACTTGTAAAGATTGTTTGTTGACTTGAATATCATATAACATAAAAACAAAATGAGGATTATTGAAACAATTATAAAAAATCTTCTTTTCCCCTCTAAGATGGAAAAAGCCCCACCCCTGTTTTGTACATAGGTAAGTGATAAAATTCCACCTAGTAAATTCACAGGAATTTCGACAAAAATATTTTCAGCTTTTGCTTTTGTTAACTGGTCCAAAACAAAAGTTAACATAATAATAATCCAGTAAATGAAACTCTTTTTCATATTTTTGATTATCAATGCGTATCTATTTCTTATTATAATATATCAACCCTTAAAAAGTAAAACACAAAAAGCTTTATAACCATTTTTTAGCATCATCAGTTGAGATTTTATCCACTTCTTCGACACTATCATCAATATCATTTATATTTTTGTAATAATTTCTTCCATCAAATACAATCTCATCCTGTGGACCGTTGCTTGTGGAATGCATTTCAAGGATGCTCCACATATCTGTGCCATCATGTTCTTCTTCACCTTGACTTGGAAACTTGTCATTGAAAGGTTTGCCCAGCACCTTTTCTTCGATTGGTCTTTGATCTGTTTTATAATTTTCTTGTTTTTCCATCTTTTTCTGACACTCTATACAAAATTCTGCATAAGGTATTGCTAAAAGCCTTTCAATAGAAATCTCCTTTTTGCAGGATATACAGTAGCCAAAGTTTCCCTCTTCGATTTTAGATAGTGCTTTTTCAATCAATTTAAGTTTCTTTTTCATGTCAGCTTTCAAGCTCATGTTCTTTTCCATTTCAAATAGGTCTGATGCAATGTCAGCTGGATGATTGTCATAGTTTGAAACCTCGTTTGAATACACTGTGCTAAAGTTCGAAATTTGATTATCTTTAGTATTTTTTAGATACCTTTCTAATTCGGATTTTTTATCTAAGAGCATTTTTTTGATCATTTCCATTTCGGCTGGCTTCAATATGAATCTCTCCTTTTAATGAAGATTTTAATGCATATAAAACTTTACAAACTTCAAAATCTCAGCGATATACCGACCTATTACAGGAAGGTTGTATTTTACAATAGCATTAAGTATATACAAAAGAAGAGCACCTAAAATAGAAAAACCAAAAGCTGTTCCAAATCCTCTTGCAGTACCAGATAAGAAATTCATAAAAATTATTTTTTTTGGGTTTTTTAAATATTCTATATAGTCGCTTAAATTCATTCTTTCTAGCTTTAAAATAAAATCATTTAATTTTTCTTCAAATTCATTTTTTGACATAATCTCACCTTCTCAATAAATTATTTTGTTGATTTTCGCTCATTTTATTTATATAATTTTTTTGAAATGCGAAAGTTTTTATCATTGGAGGTAAAGAAAGATGGAATACAGAGCTGATATAGGAGTATTTGGTGGTTCCGGCTTTTATTCTTTGGAAGACAATGTTGAAGAGATAGAACTTGAAACACCATATGGGAGACCAAGTGATAAGATTTCTTTACTCGAAATTCATGGCAAAAAGGTGGCTTTTTTGCCTCGACATGGTAAAAATCATCAATATCCTCCACATTTAATTCCATATAGAGCAAATCTCTGGGCAATGAAAATGCTCGGAGTAAAAAAAATAATTGGACCTACTGCATCTGGAAGTTTAAAGCCTGAGATAAAACCTGGAGATTTTGTTGTATGTGATCAGTTTGTTGATAGGACATGGGGAAGGAAAGATACATTCTTTGAAGGTCCTGAAGTAAGGCACATATCCGCTGCAAAACCGTACTGTGAATACTTGAGAAAGATTGCAATTGAATCTGCAAAAGAGCTTGGAATTACTGTACATGAAAAAGGAACTGTGGTTGTGATACAAGGTCCAAGGTTTTCAACAACAGCTGAGAGTAGATGGTTTTCAAGCATGGGCTGGGATGTTATCAACATGACCCAGTATCCAGAAGTTATCCTTGCAAAAGAGCTTGGCATCTGCTATGTGAATATATCGCTTATTACAGATTATGATGCTGGACTTGAGGGAAGAGATGATATAAAGCCTGTAACAGAGGAAGAAGTTTATAGAGTTTTTAGAGAGAATAATGACAAAGTAAAGAAGCTTATATATAGAATGATTGAAAAGATTGATGTAGATTATATTTGCGAGGAGTAAGAAGAAAATGAAACACTTTGAGTTTGAAAATGATAAGCTCATTGTGCTTGACCAGAGAAAGCTGCCATTTGAAAAAGAGTATTTTGTTTGTAGCACATATCAGGATGTATATATAGCAATAAAGGATATGATTATAAGAGGAGCACCGCTTATTGGAATTGTTGCCGCATATGGAGTTGTGTTGGGATTTAGGGAGATAATTGAAAAGAACCTGGAGTCTAATAAAATTTATGAGATTATAAAATATCTTGCAAGCTCAAGACCCACAGCTGTGAATCTTTTCTGGGCACTTGAGAGAATGAAAAAGCTTTTTGAAGATGCAAGAAATTTTTCTCAAAATCAAATTTATAGTGTGCTGCTGGATGAGGCAAGGAAAATAGAAGATGAAGACAAAAGTATCAATAAAAAGATTGGTGAGCATGGAAATACACTTATAAAAGAAGGTGCAAATATCCTTACTCACTGTAATGCAGGAGCTTTAGCAACAGGCGGGTATGGAACTGCACTTGGTGTCATCCGTGAAGCTCACTTTACCGGCAAGAATATTCATGTTTATGTAGATGAGACCAGGCCGTATCTTCAGGGGGCAAGGCTCACAGCTTTTGAGCTTTCTGAAGATGGTATTCCCAACACAGTTATCTGTGACAACATGGCAGGTTATCTTATGAAACTTGGGAAAATTGATTGCGTTATTGTTGGTGCAGATAGAATTGCTTTAAATGGAGATACAGCAAACAAGATTGGAACTTACTCTCTTTCTGTTTTAGCAAAGCACCATGGTATTCCTTTTTACATTGCAGCACCTATTTCAACTATTGATTTTAATATAAAATCTGGACTGAAGATTCCTATTGAAGAGAGAAGCGAAGAGGAGATAAGATTTTTCAATGGTAAAAAGATTGTTCCGGATGAATCGAAGGTTTTTAATCCTGCATTTGATGTGACACCGGCTGAAAATATCACCGCTATAATTACAGAAAAAGGTGTTGTTTTTCCACCCTTTGAGGAGAATATCTCAAAACTCAAAGAAAAGTGAGTTGTCAAAAACGGGGTATTGTAAGAATTGAATACCCCGTTCTATATTTTATTTTTTATGATTTGCTGAAAAACTGTTACATGCTTCCTTGAGTGCTCAAGAAGGTTGGTGCAAAAAATAATGAATTTTTGAAAGGGACTTTTCTTTTGTTACTATATTTACTTTGTATGGTTATTTTTTTATTTAATAACCTAAAACTTTCTTACAAAAAGATTTTATCTTAATCATATTTTGTTTTCTCGATGCCGAAAATTGATAATTGCAACTGAAAATATATCATTTTACTAAAAAGTTGAGGTAATGTACTTGTTTTTTGTCTAATCTTACAATTGTAGAGAATCTATATGTGTGGTATAATATCAATAAAGTAAACCGCTCAAGAGGTGAGTAGAAAATGTTAAGAAGCTAACAAGTAAAGTGTTGAGAAGAACTATAATTTTTTAATTTAAGAAAGACCAGCTAATTAAAGTCAAGAGTTTTTTAAAAAATTTTTGATAACATTTTATGGTGTAAAATCCTTTTAAAAGGGTATAAGAAGATAAGCTATCCATTAGAAGTTGACATAACATATGGAGGCTAGACACATATTATGGTTAACCAATGTTTCATTAATAAAACAATTATTTATACGCAACAAACAGCAGTCTTGTTAAAACATTTTTGAATATGTTCTTCAGGAATTCTAAGTTCAAAAGGTTTTTTATCGCGCATGACAGCAAAGATGATACAAATAATTTTTCTCATGACAGCATAAAATAGAACTTTTTTGGGCTTTTGTTGGCACTTTTTCTGATAGTATTCGAAGAGTACAGGGTTACAAGGCTTAGAGTCTCTTTTGGTTCTGATATTGGCAAGAGCAATTGTAAATAAGATTCTTCGCAAGATTTTAGAGCCACGTTTAGACATTTATTTATCCCTCACCTACCTCTTTGCTGAAATTTGTAAAAGTATATTCGTTTAAATGGAACTCTGGAAAGTAATAACTCAATCATGCAATTATGGAGGATTAACCAAATGCAAAAAATATTTCGTAATTCAATGGTAATATTTTCTTTAATTCTCATTGGATCATTGGTATTATTAAGTATTAGTTTAAAAATCTCTCACATTAGGGCTGACACAATCTTAAATAAGCATAAGCTAGAAGACAATAGCTCCGAGAGAATTCATATTATAAAAAACAAAAAGAAATTTATAGCAGATATCATCTCAGTTTTACCCGTTGTTGAAGAAAAGAATATAAACAACTCAACTGTGGACAGCAACATAAGTAAAGTAAAAGCAAAAAGGCAAGTACATTATAAAATTATTAAAGCTGTGCTAAATGAAGCCAATCACAAAAGCATCCTTGGCCTTGCTTCAAACAAAGATATATATTCATTTGTATCTGAGAAAGTCCTAAAAATACTCTTTCCCAAACCTACACAAGATACTTATACCTGTTACTATAAGGTAGAACCTGCTGACCCCAAGCAAACCGTTATTTGGTACAAAAAAGGATATTTTTATTTTGTGTACTGCTTCACAGACTCTTACACCATAAATCCAGCTGACCCTTATGGTGATATAAAAAAAATGGTTCTCTTGGTTGAGAAAATTAAAAATAAATGGATCATAAGCGATTTTTCAAGCAATAACTGATAAACAGTCCCTATAAAATATAATATGGACACAAATTCTATTTTTACTATAACAGATAGTTTTTTGGGTTCTATAATAAATATTGGGGTAGTAAGATAAGAAAAAATATAGCACTTATTCTGAATGCCTGCTATAATTAAGTTGTTTTCTGGATTCAAAAAAAAACACAAAAGAAAGGAGGCATCCAGAATAAGTGCTCAATCATAATTATATCACTGAACTTTTGAAATCAAAAGATATTATCCTCTACCAAGTAGTAGAAAACGAAGATGAAGTAGAACTCTACATAAGTCAGGTGCAAAAATCTCATGAGTGTCCTAAATGTGGTAGTATCACAAGTAAGATACATGATTATCGTATTCAAAGAGTAAAAGATGTACCAACTGATGGGTAAGAAAACATATTTAGTTTTAAGAAAGCGAAGATATATTTGCAAAAAATGTGGAAAAAAGTTCTTTGAACACATAAATTTTTTAGGAAAGCATCAAAGAATGACAAATAGATTAGCAGCATACATTAAAGGTGTTATTTTTCCACCGTTTGAGGAGAATATTTCAAAATTTAAAGAAAAGTAAGTCTTTTAACGGGGTGTTATGAGAAATTGAATACCCCGTTCATTTTTTATACATATTTTTTAAACTTTTTCTGCACTATTATAAATAATAAGATACCAAAAATGGCATAAAGTAGTCTGTTTAAAACCAGAATGTTAAAACTCCAATCAATGTTCATATATAATCCTTTAGTTTGATTTTTTTTTAAACATGAAACAAACTTTAAAAAGCATCCTTGAATATATTTTAAACTTTGGTAATTAATCTAAAAGTAAGAGTTATTTCAATTTAAACCCAACTACTTTACACTCATAACAGTCATAACCTATATCTTCGTATCTATTTACTATTTCTCCTTTTGCGTTATATAAGATTAAGTCTTTTAGCTTTTTATAACCGTCTACAATAATAATATATCCTTTGTCACCTTTTACATTTTCTATTAGTTTTGTCCCATTTTCAAATTCAAATACCATTTTAGTGTAATTAGTAGGCTTTCGTGCGCCTGTTGTTGGTATCCATGTAGAGGTATTTAAGTTACAAAAATAAATGCTTTTTCCTTTATATTTAACTCGATTTACTCCAAATCCCATACTCATTGCTGGATACCCAGCAGATGCATACCATAACGCTTTATTGTTTTCAACCAAACATAACAAATATTGGGGTGAATTATCGGTAGTCATATAAAATAAAAATAGATACCAATTATCATGTTTTTTATATTTAAGTACATTAAAATTCTTATTTTTAACCATATAAAAAGCATCTGACAATGCTGAAACAGCTATTTTTTGAACTTTAGTGTATTCATCTTCTTTTTTTGTAAAATCCTTTCTTGTGCACCCGCTTATATTTAGCATCATTAGTGTGAATAATAAAATATATGGAATAACTTTTTTTATCTTCAATGTAATTCGCCTCCCGTTTTATAATTTTTTAATAACAACAATAAGGGCACACCTTCAGAAAAAACATTAAGAATATTAAGGAAATATTTATTTAATTCAATTTCTGAAGGTGTGCAATCTTTGAAGATAGTGGGAAATAAGATTGTATTTGTTGTATTCTTATTCTATTTCTCTAAAATAATATGGATTGAAAAATCTTTTTGCTCCTGTATATTCTTGATAATAACGATAGATATTCGGTGTATGTTGAGCAAATTTCAAGGTAACTTTATCTACGAGAATTACTGTATGATCAAATCTTCCGTCATTAGAAAAATCAATTTGCATTATTCCACCATTATCTAATGAATTTATACTATCTACTACAACAACGCGTGGACCAGGTGTGTCAATAGATTTATAGCTTGTCATATAACTCCAGAAAGCTTCAACATTCTCCCAATTTCGTGAGCCTCCACCAGGACCAGCATACCACCCTTTTTCATATGAACCAGGAACCATCATCACCTTATTTAATATATCATTCGTAGTATCATTTGCTCCAAATCCGTACCATAAAACTTGAGATGCAAAGTTTGTGCAATCTCCTCCTCCAGCGGTTGCATCATAAAACTTGGTATTACGGTTATATACGTATTTCTTTGCATATTCAACAGCTCTTGATGTACTATAATAATGATTTACTGCTGGCAAACTAAGAATACCAACATTACTTTTCAATTCAACATCACTGAAGTTTTTATATACTTTCTTCGAATCTGGAGAAAATTCCTGTTCAATCATTTCAGCTAATTCTTTCGGTTGAAATTCTCTTATTAATTTTTCTTTTGAAATTTCATAGAAACTTAGATCTTCATAATCATGTTCTGTAATTTTCCAGCTATTTTCCATTTTTATTAACTTAAATATATTTTCGCCACCACAAATAAAAGGTAGATACGCATTCTGTCCATCTAATTTTATTTCTAATATGACGCTTGCTTGATTACCATTTATATCAATAGCTTTGTAATTGAACTCTAATGGAAATCTTCTCTTTTCAATGTAACAATAACCTTTTTGATAAATATACTTTCTTCTTGCTGTTAAATTTTTCAGAGCTATTACTTTGTTTTGATTTTGTATTTTAGTCATATCAAGGTAAGGAATTATATCTTTATATTCCATTTGTAAATATGCATCGTACTGAGTGTTGTAAAAAGATTCAATAATGTTTTTAATACTTTCTTCTTCAGTGTTTTTATAAAAATATGAATTTGCATAAGCAATGGAATTTGGTATTATTAGAATTAAACATAACAAAAACAATACAATTTTTCTCATTTGAGATATCCCCTTTCTTTTAGTTTTCATATGGTTTTCAGATTAAATTAAATAAATAAATTTTTTGAAACTATTATCTTCTGTTTAATCAGGAACTATTGAAAATAAGAAGTACGACATAACTTTCCGCCTCCATTTTTCTAGTATCATACAAATTATTACTTAATTCCAAAATCCCTATCTATTTGCTTTTTTATTTGTTCGTAATCAGGTTCTGGTAACTTTTGGTCAGTAGAGAATTCATAGAACATTAAGGCCCATTTATCATAGATATGCTTTGTAATTTTCCATGTCCCCTCCTGCTTTTCTAATTCAAAAATATTTTCTCCATATGAAATAAATGATGGATATGCCTCTTTTAGTTTTATCTCTAAGTCAATAACTACTTTGGCTTTGTTGCCATAAAGCTCTATGTTCTTATAATGAAGTTCATATGGAAAATGTCTCTTCTCAACATAACAGTACCTTTTTTCGTCTGTATATTTTCTTCTAAATACTAACATTTTTAATGCAACAACCTTATTATGATTTTGTATCTTTGACATATCCAAGTACGGTGTTATATCTATGTACTCCATTTGAAGATAAGCTTTGTACTGTGTTTCATAAAATCCTTCTATAGTTGATTTGATTGCTTCTATTTCATCGCTATCAAAAATCAAAATATCTTTTGCCAAAATTTGAACAAACGCACTTAAGAATATTGTTGTTGATACTAACACCACAACAAAAACCTTTGCACCTTTGCTCATTTTCTTTGACTCCAAACTCATAATAAACCTAAATCTCTCAACAATGCTTTCTTTTCTACCTACCAGACCAAATGCCGCGTCTGCTCCACTGCCTATACTCACCAAAAGTGTGTTATAAAGTACCTCTGCATACCTTCTTTTGCCATCCTTCTTAAGCTTTCTTATTACTTCTTCGTCACATGAATATTCGCATTCTCTATTTAGCTTTAAAACAGCAAAGTATACTAAGGGGTTAAACCAATGAAGTGCATTTATTAATTTGCTTAGCCATTTAACAAGTACATCTTTTCTCTTGAAGTGTACAAGTTCATGTCTTATGATTAATCTTAAATCTTCTCTTACTATGTCCTTTGTAGGTATTACTAAGATCGGAGTAATTATTCCGATTAGCATAGGTGTTTGTATAATATCACTTTCTAATATTTTTATTTTTTTAGGAATTTTTCTTAGATTGTAATACCTTTCAATCATTCTCCTGCAATATTCATTTGAACATTTTCGTGAACTTCTTATCAGTATCATTTTAAACCAAATATACCTTATCAAAAACCATGCAAAAAATACTATGGCCCCTACAAGCCAGACATAAACCATAACTTTTCCTAATGTTTCAGGATTAAAATATCGAAGATTTTTAGAAGGCAGGGCAGTTAAAGCCCCACCTTGTGCTGTATTCCCTGTTAGTTGCAAGTTCAATGAACTACTGTTACTGAGTTTTAATGTCATATAACTGCTGTTGCCTAATATAATACTCTGATTTAGTACTCTACTATCTTTCTTACTAAATTTAATCAATACATTCCATGGAATGGTAAAACAAAAAAGCCCTATCATCCAAATATAATACCTTGCCCTTGCGCTCAAATGCTCTTTAAAGATTTTGCTCAAAATAGCAAATATCAAAACAGCTATGCTACCACCTACTGTCATTACTGAAATCCATTTGAATATAACTTCTATATTCATCTCATCTCTACTCCTCTTTTCCTAATAACTTCTTAATCTCCTCAAGCTCTTCTTTTTTTAAGTTTCCACTTTCAACTAATGCTGCTATTAAATCTTTTACAGAGCCATTAAATAGCTTATTCAATACCCTTGTTGTTTCTCTCTTTGCGTATTCCTCTTTGCTAATAGAAGGACTGTAGTAGTAAAGTTTATTTTTTTTCTCTTGCTTTATTACTTTCTTTTTTACAAGCCTGTCAATCAAGGTGTATATGGTTGACTTTTCCCATTTGATGTCTTTTTCTTTTAACCTTTGCACTATCTCTGGTGCACTCAACGCTTTCCCTTCTTCCCACAAAACTTTCATAACCTCTAACTCAGCTTCTGATGGCTTTAATAAATCTTTGTTCATTTGCTTCACTCTCCTTTTACAATTATGATTACACATATATTTTACAATAGTAAAAACCAATTTGTAAAGAGGTATTTGAAAGATTTTTGCTTTCTAAATTGCTATAAAAAATGCAACACTTTTTAGATAAAGCTGGAAATTACAATCTGATTAGAATAACACCTGTGTATCTTGATTGTATTTCATATTAGTAAATGAACAAAAAGTCAAGTATAATATACATGAATTAAAAATATTTTTACAATTTATGGATTAACTTTTAAAACTCTCTTACCGTTTATAGGATTATAATAATACTGCAAAAAATTATTGGTATCTATGATGCGAAGAAGACCATTAACAAAATCTACTTTACAATTTTTAAAAGGCAATCTAATATTAACAAAAACTGTTCCAAATGCATCAACTATAGTGATAGTATCTTCTGAGGAGTAAAAGGCTGCAAGACCTCCACTACCTCTACTACTTATCCAATTAAGAATCTTGGAATTTTTACGCTGAATCACCACTTTTTTTAAATTTGTAACGATAAATCTTTCATCGTTATTTGCCCATACCTGATAAAATCCATTACCTAAATCAACGATATTTTTACCCAATGCTACGGTGTTTCCATTTGCATCAAGAAGCTTCTTGCTCTTCCAATCAGTAGTATCTGTTACAATAAACCAGCCATCTTCTGTTAATGTTGATTGTGGAACTTTAAAATAAGCATCCGTCTTGGCATTATATCCTATGTCCTGTCCATTCTTAGATGACAGCAATCCACTTTCACCAATAAAATATCGCACATTATATTTCTTTTCATCTATCTTGAACAACCTTAATACTTTTCCTGTTTTATTTATCAAATAATAATTCTCTTTCTTTTTTACAACTGCTTTCCCTCCATGAAATGCATATGCTCTATCATAGTAAAAATTTATCATCTTCTTGCCATCAAAAGAATAATAACCATAAAGATTTGTTTTGTCATCTTTTATTGGCAACATATAATCACCTTGAGGATAAATAAGGACAGTACTTACCGCATCTGTGTCGGAGGACAGTTTTTTCTTTTGTGGCAATAAATAAATTCCATTGTCTACAATGGCCAACTTTCCATATAATCCTACAATACGTTGGAATTTAAAATAGATTTTACCAGACTTATCAAAAACCATATACGAATCCTTAAGATAAAGGGGACTCTGAGCAGTAGCATACCCTTGCATATTAAACCCTGAGGGTTCATGAAATTTTGGCTGTATCCTCCAATTCCCTTTTGAATCTATATAACCCCAGAGAACATCAGAATTTGCTACATTATTTACAAAAGGATATGGATAGAAAGTTTCTTCTGAAATGGGATTGCCTCTTTCACCAATAGCAGCACTGTATAATCTTAGTATTGTTATAATTGCTTCTTCACGGGTCAGTTTTCTGTTTGGCTCAATACATCCGTTGCTATCAATATTAAAAACACCTATTCGATACAGGTAATTTACTGCCTCTCTTGCCCATGAGAAAATGTAAATACCATCTGAGAAGTCTTGAGGAAAAATTTCATCCTCATTAGGCCATTTCATTTGCAGTTTAAAATATTGTTTTATTTGTGGCATTCTTTTGGAAATAGTAACAATAGAAAAAAGCATTTTAGCAGATTCTTGTCTTGTAACAGTAGCATTTGGATAGAACATTCCTTTTTCTTTAGCATCTACTATTCCGAGAGTTGCTAATACTCTTACTTCATGGTCATCGGTATCAGAAAAAGTTAATTGAGAACTTGACTTTGATATTTGGTTAAGGTCAAGACCAAAAGAACGTAATAGGCATCCTATCAGGTGACAAAATTCGAGCCGAGTTATGGGTTTTTGGTAGTTTCCTCTTAACTCTTCCGGAACAAGTTCTAAGGATATTGCTCTGACAACTTCGTTTTGTGTTACATTATAATTAGAATTTGTAGCTTCAGTACAAAAGATTAAAAAAACAAAAATAGCTAATATTACGGTAGTTTTTATGGTTTTAATTTTCTTCATCATTATTGCCCCTTCCATTCTTTAATTTAAAATTTTTGAAAAGTCACTTTGTTTTGAACATTATTTCAACATCACCATATGAGCCCCCAGGTAATACAAACCAAAAAGAATTTCCTCCTATTAACTCAAAAGAAAATGGGTTTGATTTTGAAGCAGTAAATGTCTGCCATATTCCGTTAATTTTCATAGTGTATTTTTGTACTATATCTACTTGCTGAGGTGTAACTGCAACATATTTTGCATCGGCTACAGGATAATAAAAAGTATATACAATTCCGTAGTCTCCAAGATTACCGTTCTTCGGAAATGGTAATGTATATATTGGACTTTCAAATTCATCTATATTATATCTATCCACTACTTGATTGTTTTCAATTTTACCCAATGCAAAACGCACGGTATTATTCCCAATAGGTAATTCGACGTGACGTCTAATATGTTGGTAAAGACCTGTCTGGGACAAACTGTTATTATAAGGTTGACCAATAGCTGATTCTATTTTTTGAACATCTTCTGCAGAAATTAAATTTGTCCAACCCGCATATTTTTCCCAATTAGTCTGATCCTTAACACAATAAACTTTTATAAATAAATTTTCGCCTGAGTTTACCTTAAAGCAGATTCGCCCATTTACAAGTGTAGTACCAGACACAAGAGCAGATAATAGATCTGTAAACCCCTGAGTGGGATTACCTGTTGTTCGAGGTGGAATAGTTAGTTGAATGTTGAAATTGCTTTGCATGAAAGCAGTAGTCATTATAGAACCACAACCACTACCTGTCCGTATGTCTTTCTTAAGAATTTTAATTGATCCGGGTGTCGTTACACTTTCATTTTTAACTCCAACACCAATATGAACTGCCTGTCCGCTATAATTCCATTCGTAAAATTCACATTCATATATTTTTCCTGCTACTAACGGAATAATTGTAAATGCACGCCCATATGCTGCAGTATCAAGCAGGTTAGCACCAATGTTTTCCATACCATTAACGTAAATAAACCCCTCTATTGAAGTGCCATCATATTCTTTAGATTTTGTAAATATAACCATCTCACAAACCCTCTTTCTTTTAGTTTCTACATAATTTTCAGATTAAATAATAAATTTTTTGAAACTATTATCTTCTGTTTAATCAGGAACTATTGAAAATAAGAAGTACGACATAACTTTCCGCCTCCATTTTTCTAGTATCATACAAATTATTACTTAATTCCAAAATCCCTATCTATTTGCTTTTTTATTTGTTCGTAATCAGGTTCTGGTAACTTTTGGTCAGTAGAAAATTCATAGAACATTAAGGTCCATTTATCATAGATATGCTTTGTTATTTTCCATGTCCCCTCCTGCTTTTCTAATTCAAAAATATTTTCTCCATATGAAATAAATGATGGATATGCCTCTTTTAGTTTTATCTCTAAGTCAATAACTACTTTGGCTTTGTTGCCATAAAGCTCTATGTTCTTATAATGAAGTTCATATGGAAAATGTCTCTTCTCAACATAACAGTACCTTTTTTCGTCTGTATATTTTCTTCTAAATACTAATATTTTTAATGCAACAACCTTATTATGATTTTGTATCTTTGACATATCCAAGTACGGTGTTATATCTATATACTCCATTTTTCTCTTGCTTTGTTGCTTCTTTTTGCAAGCCTGTCAATCAAGGTGTATATTCTTTGTTCATTTGCTTCACTCTCCTTTTACAATTGTGATTACATAATATATTTTACAATAGTAAAAAGTATTTTGTAAAGAAGGTTTTTTGAAATGATTTTTATTTCTTTTTTTATAACTTAAAAGTAAAAAAATGAGACTGTCCTTTTGGACAGCCCCTGTTATCTTAATCAATTGCTATTATCATTTTACAATTGTTGGTTACTCACTTTAAAAATAAATACTCACTATATTTTTCGTTAGTGTTATCTTTAAAATAACTTCTTATAAATAAATTAGTAGAAGGAGTTTCAGAATAAAGCATGATATAATTGGAATATCCTTTTTGCAGTTTCAAATATGGAATCTTGTAATATTTTAAATCTTTTAATGAAAATATATAAGTACCATCTTTTAAGTAATTGCCATACCAAGACAAATATCCTCCTGAAACATATGGGTCTGCAAATGTAATCATATTTGAATTTTTCATAGAATACAATTCAGGGTATACTATTATTTTCCATCTAATTGGTGCTTTTGATATATCACATAAAACTATTTGATCTTGAGAACTTATACCATTTATATGGCGAAGAGCAATAACATAATTTTTGTAAATCCTTGGTATTACAAGTTCATTATTTGGAGAGATTTTCGTTTTTTTCTTTTTTTCGATATTATATAAGTATATTTCTCCACTTTCTATCCTCATTGTATGAGTTTCTTCAATATTTGATATACACCAAACTATATTATCACCGTAAATAGATGGAGGATATATTAATCTATTTTCTTTTTCAGGTATTTTTTCAATTATAGAATTTTTCTTTGTTTTCATATCAAATAACTTTATAACTAAATAGATAATTCCTTTTTTATCCTTTTCGTAGTTTAAGTAAACAACTTTGCCATTGTGAGCAAATATATCTCTCCACATCACACTTGCTTTGGCTTTCATATCATCATTAGTTGAAATACTTGTTTCATTACATTTATCAATCAAGCATATAGTATTGGTATTAATATCATATCCATATAACTTCCAATTGCAACTTAGATATGAATATCCCTTTTTTCTTTCTCCTTCTATCCAATAAAAATATCTTCCATCAAAGTTTTCAGCAATGCTCAGAAAGTTTTTTTCAGTAATTTTGTATATCAACTTTGTATAGTTTTTCTTAATGTCTTTAATAAAATATGCATCTTCATTTTTAGAAAGTCCAATAAATCTGTTTGAATCAATAGCAATAATCAAATTTTCATCTTTATTCTTTTTAAATGTTTTCAAAAGGATATTATTAAAATTTCCTTCGTTTTTAGGAAAATATTCAAAAAGATCTTTACAATATACTATTCGCAGTAATGGTTGACTATTAATGAATTTAAGAAAAGAAAATAAAATAAAAACAGTTATTAAAATAAATATTTTTTTTGTCGTTTTTGATATATTACACATTTTTACTTCTCCTCTCTCAATGTATCTTTGATTTTCTCAAAATATCTCTCGATTTCTTTAAATTTCGCTATCGAAACAAATAATATCATTCTTGATATTGCTATTATTGCTTTATTCTACCATGCGAAGATTAAACTCAACCTACTTTTTGTATTAATTTAGATATTTTACCATATTACGGCGGGTTTTTACCCACAATAACCATGGCGTTTACCCTCTCATGTCTCTCAGGGTCTTTGCTTATTTGCCCTCAATTCCTTCGTCCCATCTACCATGGCGTGGAAGTCGGTTATGCTCGTATGCAGGGTCTTCGCCCTTATGGGGGATGTACTCCGACCACCCGCTCTCATTTTTCAATCTACCTATAAAAAATCATTTAATTCCTTTTTCCTTCACTTCTTACCCTCAACACATTCTCTATGATTTGAACTCCTACCAAAAGGGGCGCTTTGCTTCTTGACATGACTTTATTCCATTCGCAAAGCTAAGAAACTTTTACCCCTTCAGATGTGAATCACTCAAACTATTGCTCCTACTTTAAACTAAGATTTCTCAAGTTATCTTTTTATTCTTTTACGCTGTTCTTGCTAATGTCTCTCTCTTTATATCGCTCAACATCTTATTACCATCATACCTTATCCCTTTTTTCAAAATCGCATAAAATATCCTTATCAACTTACAGCAAAGCGCTATCAGTGATTGCTTCTTCTTCAATGGATTGTTCTGCCGCGTTGTGTAATACATGTGCAGCTGTTTAAATTCTTCATTCTTTGCTACTATTGTAATCATGGCCCTGAACAAACTACTTCGAAGCCGCCCTCGCCCTCTTTTGCTTATACATGTCTGCCCCTTGTACTTGCCAGAACTATTCTCAATTATATTAAGACCAGCTAATTTCTGGATCTGTCTCGCATCCTCATACCTCCTTATATCTCCAACCTCAGAAATAAACCCAACTGCTGTTTTTACACCAACACCTTTTATTTCAAGCAGCCTATCACCATTCGGCACATCTTTCAAAAGCTCTGCCATCTCACCTTCTATCTCTTCTACCTGCTTCTTTAAAAGCTCATATTCTTCAAGCAAATATTTTATCTCTTGTCTTGCCAGCTTTCTACCTTCTTTTTTACCTATACTCCTTTTAGCAGTCTCTACTAAATCCATCGCCCTCCTGCGACTAATCGCACGTTTATCTACTTTGTCACGCCAGTACTCTATAATCCCTTCTACTTCCTTTTCTATTACATCACTTGGCAATGGCATCTCTTTTAGGGTCAATAGCGCTACCTTGCCTTCCCAATCAGAAAATACCTCTAAAAACTCTGGAAAATAGATATCCAGCCAGTTGATTATTTGATTTTTTAAAACGTTCAGCTGTTTTTGTAGCCTTTCATATATGTTCATCGCTACTCTCATCTCAGCATATATACCCTCGGGTATATTTGGTTCTGTGTATCTTCCATCCTTCACAAGCATCGCTATCGTCTTCGGATCCTTTATATCGCTCTTTGTTTGCGTATTATCATCAAGCTCCTTGCTCCTCTTCACGTGAAAAGGATTCACTAAAACCACTTTTATGCCATTCTCTCTTAAGTACTGCTCAAAGCACAGCCAGTAATGCCCTGTAGGTTCTATCCCAACTATCATGTTGTCTTTGCCATTGGCTTTCATTATCTTATTTGCCCAATCCAAAAATTTTTCCATACCTTCTTTTCTATTCTCAAACTCTATTCTCTTGCCAAGCTCCACTCCTCTAAAATCAAATGCTCTTCCAACATGCCTTTCCTTCGCTATGTCTACTCCTACAACTAAAGTTTTTTCTGTTACTTGTAATATCTTTTCATTTTGTGTATACTTCAAAGAGGGTACCTCCTTTGTTGTGTTTTGTCGTAAGTTGTACAACTTACATTCTGTATTTTACCAGGAGGTACCTTATCTTTTCAAATCTCATTTTTCGTCATTTTCACTCATTTTCGTTCATTACAGGAATGCTCGTTTCTGTGATTTATATGATCTAATTTTTAAATTACCAAACGATACCTCTGTCTTTGCATAATTTGACGAATTCGCTGTAATTATCAGTCAATTTACATCCGTTATTGTATTTAGATGAATCTGAATAATAAATTTGATGATTTACTGGATCATAACCAATTAATGCAATATAATGCCAATATTCTTTTTGTCTATCATAACCAGGTAGATGATAGCCACCTGCAACCATATGAATATCTGCGATAACACCATATCCAAATTGAACATCACTTGTTACGTATTTCCATAATTCTATTTCTGAAGGAGCCCATTTTATTACATGCACAATACCTGACCAATCTCTCATAACTCTTTCCCAGCGGGAGTCAAATGATGTACCTTCAGTAGTTGTTCCCAAATCTTGAGCCAAATTATCTTGAGATACAGCAATCGACGGATTACTTCTTTTATAGTATATGTTAGAAGCTTTAAGACAATTATTAGCTGCAGCTGGCCCACAATAATAATCATTCTTTTGCAACTCTGAAACAGGATTTAGCGATATAATTGTCGAATTTGTTAATATTTGAGACATTGGCTTAAATTCTGAAAAACTGCGGTTGTTTTGAATATATCTTATTCTTTCCAAGAGAGAGGTTTCCATAAGTTTATCTCCTTCCATTTCATTAACAAAATCTTTTATTATGTTTTCTATCTTTGATTGTGAATTAGCTGTTTCCTCATTTGTTTTAACATTATTTAACTCAGCGAGGAGCAAATTAATGTATCTATATTTTATTTCGGATTTTTTATTAGATGTAATTAATTGTTCTTTATCGGGTAGCTCAGACTGTGAGTTGATAGTTGAAAAATTGCTAGTATCTTTTGTGGAATTCGATATTTCAGAAAAGCTCTTACCTGATGAAAGATTGATGCTAAAAATTAATAGTAGAGTTAATATAATGTAAAAATTTCCTATTTTACTCCTTATTTTCATGAGAAAACACTCCTTTTTTTAATTTTTTTAATTCAAATTTTTAAACTCAAAATAAAATCTTTCGGTGTTTTTTTAGGATGTTCAAGAAGTATCAAAACTACAACAAAACATAACTATCACCCCTGTTTTATACATATATTTCAAAAACATAGTTATTTATGCTAAACATGTTTATCATTCTTATTCAATTTCTCTTCCTTATTAAAACAATTTTTATTGATAAACCTTTCTTCACTCCCATTTAATGTTTTTTAATCTCACCTCTAACTCTGCTTTTAATGGCTTTAATAAATCCTTTTTCATTTTTACATTACTCTCTTTTACAATTGCAATTATATATATATTTTACAATAGCAAAAACTAATTTGTAAAGAGGTTTTTGAAAAGCTTTTTGGAGATTTTTATACAAAAAAATTCAAGCCTAAACATGTCTTTCTATTCTTCTATGCCGAAAATTAGTTATTAAAACTTATGATATAATATTTTACCAAAAAATTGAGAGAATGTGCTTATTTTTTTGTCTAATCTTACAATTGTAGGGTTTCTACATGCGTGGTATTATAATAATAAATAAAAAACTATTCAAGAGGTGAGTCAAAAATGTTAGGAAATTAGTAAAAGTAGATTTAAAATGACTCTAATATTAAGCAAAACAAAATAGCAACAATAGTAATACAAAGGCAAAATTACTCAATGTGACAAGTATCTTTGTATTATTGTTAAAATTTAGAGATATATCAAGGAAGGAGTGAATCTGTGATGAAAAATTATAAGAAAATGATAGCGTGTTTGATAATCTGTAGTTTGATTTTATTCTCTTCTTTATCTTTTTTAACTATCAAAACCAGTGCAACTGATAGTAAAGAAGTTAAAGAAAACTTTAAGCTTTCCAACTTTAAGAAAATTGTAAGTATTCCTGTATCTGAAGAGGGAATCGAATACACGGGTTCAGCTGGGCGAAGTGGTCCCGAAGGTCCAAATGCCTTTGATGTCAAAGGAGACAAAGTATATGTACTTGACAATGTTCATCATAGGGTTTTAATATACAGTAAAACCAATGGAAACTTAATTGATAGAATATTTTTCCCAGAGAATTATTGGATTTACAATATGGCAGTTGATAAGGTAGGGAAGATATATTTATTTGATGCTGGGTTAAACAGTTTGATTACAATATTGAATGGTCAAGTCGAAGTCAAATCCTTAGAAAGACAAGTTTATTTGGAGCCATTATCTGATTTTGGAGTTAGTGAAGATGGACCCTATGTCGTAATTTCAGATGAAAGAGGAATTAAAACAGTGATATTAAAAGATAAGAAAATAAATAACTTTATACCAGATTCTAATGGCACAAAAACTCTTACGATTGCAGAAGAGAAAAAAAATAATATGTCTTATGATAAAATTGTATGGAAGCTTAATTGGGAAAATGGAAAAGTAATAGGAGGGCAGATTTCTACATTAACAGGAAAAATTATACGTTTTGAATTTCCTTCAGGATTTGAGCAAGGAACTAACCGCTGTATTGGAATGAGTGGAAATATAGTATATTGGAAATTGGAAAATAAAGATGGAATTTCGATAGTTGGATTTGACAGTGAAAGTAGTAAAATTGAAAGAGCTGTTCAAATTCCTCTTGATATTTATTATATTATTCCTCAACGGCCTATTGTAATTGATGAAGGAAATGTCTATGTACTGGTACCTTCTGAAAAGAGTGTTGATGTACTTACGGTTACTTCTTGGCAATCTTCTGAAGAATTTATTAAAAATACAGAAAAATACAAAAATGAAAATATTCCAAATGATACAGTAGTTCAATCTGAAAAATCGGTAGAAAAATATTTTTCTTCTATTACAAATAGCAGCATAAGCAGATCTCAAATAATTTCAACGGCTCAAAATTATCAGTGGCATCAGTGGTATTGTAATAAGGAGAACTATGATGGTTCAAAAGTAGCAAATCCAAATTGGTGGAAAAGACCTTGTTTTATAAAATCATATAACACATCCTATTACCAAGTTCCTTATTGTTGGGGTGGTTTTAGCTCTTTGACTGGTTTTGATAGTGAGATTAGTCAGGGATATGCAGCTGGAAATGTTGATACATCTCCTCAGCATGGTTATGTAGGAGAAACAGCAGGAGTTGATTGCTCAGGATTTGTAAGTAGGTGTTGGGGACTAGCTAGTCATCACAGTACAACCCAGTTAAAAAGTGTGTCAATTTCATTGGGCAATGTAGGAGATTATTCTTTATTAAAACAAGGAGATATTCTCTTAACAAGTAACCATGTAATGTTGTATTACACAAGAAATGCTAATAATGAATATGTGGTATATGAAAGCACTACGGGTGGGTATGACCGAGTAATCTGTCGAGGACATACTTATACTAATTTAGTTAACAATAAGTATGAGCCATGGCGCTATAGGTATGTAACTGATTGATAATCAATAAAAAAGAACATTAATGACTGTTAGATAGTTATATTTTTAATAGGACTATCCAGAAATACAGCTGGATAGTATTTATTTACTGATATTAGAATAGTTGTTTTAAAAAAAGGGGGGTAGAATGTGTAATATGAAACTAAATGTTTTAAAAATAAAAAATATCTATAAGAGTTTACTTTTAAGTATACTTATAACATTAATAATAGCAGGAATAATTTATTATGCTATTATAAGTCATTTAATAGGGAATATTTCAGAAAAAGTAGGCTATGTAGAGCGTTTTGATAAAACTGAAAATGGTAACTTTTTTGCTTTATTTTATGGCAAAATCAGGCATAGTAGTGGTAGAGAAGATTTACTTTTCAGAATTAAAATAGACTATAAAATGACTTCAGAATGGGGTTATTTTCCAACTCGTTTTTTTGCATGGGGAATAGAACAGGTAGCATATTGTAGTGCAAATCTGAAAAAGCTAATTTTAGTGGATTATAAATCTAAAAAAGAGGTTTATTGTAAGCAAATGCCAGAGGAAATAGAATATATTAGTGTAAATAAAGAAAGAAATGTGTTTGTTATTGCAACTCAAAAAGGGCTGTATCTTCTAAAGTCTCAACCTGCTTCAGAAAATAAAGAGTCTTCTACGAATAACAGTTTTATATTAAAACAAGTTGCAAAGGGATCATTTTGCTGGCCTGTTCTATCACCAGATGGAAGATATATAGCTTGTGGAGAGAACGATAATAAAGAAAATGAACTTGCTACATCATTGGTTGTGATTGATTTAAATAAAAATATCAAGAAGAAATTGCTTTCCGAAAGATTTGGAGATTTGCCAATCAATAATGTATATAGAATCATTTACTCTATTGCATGGAGCAGGGATAGCAGATATGTTGCTATCAGCACTACAACTCCTGCTGATCCAGCATGTATTTGGGTTTCAGTTGCAGACGTGTTAACAGGGAAAATAACAGAGTTTACGAAAAATACAGGGCTATGTAATCCACCGGGTTGTTTTACTTCTGAAGATAAGTTTATTTTTTCGCAAGGTGAACCACAGTATAAAGGATTTGGCGATTATTCTACTATCAAAGAACCTTTTAGAGCGAAATTGGTTTTTCTTGATTTTAAGAGAGGAAATTTAGAGTTTATAGAGGAAATTTCAAAAGATTTGAATGCATACTGGCCTATTTATGTAAATGGAGAAATTTATTTTCTTGATAAAAACTCTTTTTTGACATCTGAGGGTTGTACAATTTATAAACTGGAAGGTAAAACAGTTAAGCGTTTGTTCAAAGTTAATGGTAATTTAGTGAATTATGATATTATTAAAAATTAATTTTTCATTTTCGACAAAATTTAAATATTTGAGACTATGTAAAGTATAAAAACCTCCTTCTTGGTAAGAATCAGAATATAAACAAAAATATCCAAGAAGGAGGTTTTTTGTTATGGAAAATGTTTTAACAAAAGAGCAGCTTTTAGAGTTTATAAGAAAAAACAATATTCAGAGTGTGAGTGATATTTACGAAAGCTTAAAAGACTTATTTAAGGATGTACTTCAGGGTTTTTTAGAAGCAGAGGTTAAAGAAACTCTATGTTATGAGAAATATAATGTTAAAAACAAATAAACTACTAATTCTCGAAACAGAAATACTCATAAGACTGTAAAAATAAGATTTGGAGAGATGGAAATTAATATAAAACAATTTTTTCGAACTTATCAAGTGCCTCATATAAAATATCTTCATTAATTTCGTAACCTAACACATAATCACATACATCCTTCAATAAAACAACTCTTATAGAAGAACTTATATTTTTCTTATCATACTTCATAATTGAGATAATTTGGCTCTTCTCAAATCTTTGAGGAAGTTTTACACTATTCTTCTCCAAAATTCTTATTAAAAAATCTAAGTTTGACAAATCAAAATTAAATAGAATGTTTGAAAGTATCATCTCAGCAACCATTCCCAAAATAACGAATATACCATGAGAAAAATAGTAATTGTAATACGTCTCTAGTGCATGACCTACTGTGTGACCAAAATTCAGAACTTCTCTCAAAAATGATTCTTTTTCATCCTTTTCAACAATTTTGACTTTACAGTTAATAGATTTCTTTATCAACTGCATAGAAAGTATTTTATCTTGAAAAATCTCAAAAACATCATTTTCAAATCTCTTTTTCATATCCAATATACTTTTGTCCAAGGTAAAACCATATTTTATTATTTCACCAAAACCAGATAAAACTTCGCTTTTTGGAAGTGTTCCTAAAAACTGAGGGCAAATTATTATCATCTCAGGTTGATAAAATGTTCCAATCTGGTTCTTATAGGATTTATAATTAATTCCAGTCTTACCACCAATACTACTATCAACCATTGAAAGAAGAGTTGTTGGAATGTGAATGAGCCTTACACCACGTTTATATGTAGATGCTATAAACCCTACTACATCCCCAACAACCCCGCCACCGATTGCAATAAACAAAGCTCTTCTATCCACATTTCTATCCAAAAGATAATCAATGGCTTTCAGGTAAGACTCTATTGACTTTGATTCCTCACCTTTATCAAAAAGATAAAGGTAAGAGTGCTGCAGGCTATCAATAAAATCTTTATAAATCCTGTAGACCAACCTATCAGTAAATATTACAAGATTTGAGCAGTTAAAAGATAAAATATATTCTCTAATTTTTTCTATTCTCTCAACAAAAACAATTGGAATATTTTTTTCATCCCTCTTTAAATTTAAGTAAATCCTATCTTCCATCCTACCCATCCTTTTTGTAAATTTTATAAAATAAAAGACAAGCCGGCACTTGTTATAATACCGGCTTTGTCTTTTTTATGTTATTTACCTTTTAAAACCTCATAGCATCTCGGACATACATTTAAACTTTCTTCATTCTTTCCAACCATTGTATCGAATTTCCAACATCGTTCACACTTTGAACCATCAGCCTTGTAAACTTCTACTTTCATTTGGTCGCTGTCGCCTTCTTCAACCTCAAGTTGGGAAACAATTAGCACTTCCTGAATGATGTCTTTGTTTTCTTCTATAAACCTCTTATTAATGCCTTTTGCAAAAATCTTTACTTTGCTGTCCAGTGAACTTCCAATAAGCTTTTCATTTCTTGCAATCTCAAGCTGTTTTGCAACAATGTCTTTTATTTCAATTATCTTATCCCACTTTTCTCTCAAGGTTTCATCTTTCAATATACCTTCGTTAACCTTTGGCCAGCTTGTTAAAAATACTGATTCAACGTTTTCTTCTTTGTAAGCAATATTCTGCCAAATTTCCTCTGCTGTGAAAGACAAAATTGGTGCAATTAGTTTTGTGAGCGCAACAAGTATTTCATACATGACAGTCTGTGCAGCTCTTCTGTCAAGACTTTCACTTTTTGACGCATAAAGCCTATCTTTGTTTATATCAAGATACAGATTGCTCATATCAATTACACAGAAGTTATGAACAAGATGATATACCTGATTATAATCATATTCTTCATATGCTTTTGTCACCTTTTCAATCAATGTATACAGCCTTTGTAGTGCCCATTTATCAATCTCTTTCAAGTTTTCATATCCTACCTTGTCTGTCTTTGGGTTAAAATCATAAAGATTACCAAGCAAAAATCTTGCTGTGTTTCTTATCTTTCTATAAATTTCTGTTAGCTGTTTTATAATATCCTTTGAAATTCTCATATCAGTTGTGTAGTCTGCTGAAACACACCACAGTCTTAATATATCTGCTCCAAATTCATCAATAATGTCAAATGGTGATATTACATTTCCCTCTGATTTTGACATTTTTTTGCCTTCGCCATCAACAACAAAACCATGTGTGAGTACAATCTTATAAGGTGCTCTTCCTTTTGTTGCAACAGCTGTCAAAAGCGATGACTGGAACCATCCTCTATATTGGTCGTTCCCTTCTAAGTACATATCACATGGCCACTCTAAATCTTCTCTGCTTTCTAAAACATAAGCATGAGAAGAGCCTGAGTCAAACCACACATCCATGATGTCGGTTTCTTTTTCGAACTCGCTACAGCCACAAACAGGACACTTTGCACCTTCTGGCAAAAGTTCTTTGACATCCTTAGAAAACCAAGCATCAGAACCTTCTTTTTCAAATATTTTTGCTATGTGTTCAATTGTTTCATCTGTAATTAGCTCTTTTCTGCAATCTTTGCAATAGAAGATTGGAATTGGCACACCCCAAATTCTCTGTCTTGAGATACACCAGTCTTGCCTGTCTGCAATCATATTGTAAATTCTATCTCTTCCCCACTCTGGTACCCACTTAACGCTGTCTACAGCTTTTAAAGCCTCTTCTCTGAAACCTTTTACTGAAGCAAACCATTGCTCAGTTGCTCTGAATATAACAGGATTTTTACATCTCCAGCAATGCGGGTATTGGTGAGTTATCTTTTCGACACCAAGAAGATTACCTGAGTTTTCTAATTCCTTTGCAATCTCTTTGTTTGAATCTTCATAAAAGAGACCTGCAAACTTGCCAGCCTCTTTAGTCAAATATCCTTTATTATCAACTGGAACAATTACAGGTATATTATACTTTTGGCAAACCTCAAAGTCCTCTTCACCATGTCCTGGTGCTGTGTGAACACAACCTGTTCCTGCTTCTAAAGTTACATGCTCGCCTAAAATTACTAAAGAAGTTCTGTCTAAAAACGGATGTTTGCATTTTACATATTCTAAATCTTTGCCTTTAAACCTTGCAATCTCATGGTACTGCTCAATTTTATTTGTCTTCATTACTCTTTCTACAAGCTCAGATGCCACAACTAATATTTCATTTCCAATATCAATCAAACTATAATCAAAATCAGCATTTAAGGCAATTGCAAGGTTACCCGGAAGAGTCCATGTTGTGGTTGTCCAAATTACAATGTATACCTTTTTATCTCCTATGGGCAAATTTGAAAACAACCCTTTGTCATCGATCACTTCAAACTTAACATAAATAGAGTATGTCCTATCCTCTTGATACTCAATCTCTGCTTCCGCCAGTGCAGTTTCGCAAGACGGACACCAGTAAACAGGTTTTAGACCTTTATAGATATAACCTTTTTTAGCCATTTCTCCAAATACACGAACCTGTCTTGCCTCAAACTTTGGGTCTAAAGTCATGTAAGGATTTTCCCATTCACCAAACACGCCAAGTCTTTTGAACTGTTGTCTTTGGATGTCAATATAGCTGAGGGCAAACTCTTTACACTTTTCCCTAAACTCTACTGGGTTGACTTCATGCCTGTTTACTCCAAGCTTTTTGATAACCTGCTGCTCGATCGGAAGACCGTGTGTGTCCCAGCCAGGAATATAAGGTGTGTAATAGCCCTGCAACGATTTGTATTTATTTACTATGTCTTTTAAAACTTTGTTTAGGGCATGTCCTAAATGAATGTCGCCGTTGGCGTAAGGTGGTCCGTCATGAAGGATAAACTTTTTATTGTTTTTATTTTTTTCAAGCATTTTTTTAAAGATGTCATTTTCGTACCAAAACTTTAAAAATTGAGGTTCTCTTTGCGCCAAGTTTGCTCTCATTGGAAAATCGGTTTTTGGCAAGTTCAATGTTTGACTCCAATCCATCTTGTGTTTCATCCCCCTGCTAAAAATGTTAGTCATTTTGTAGTTCTTTATCTACCATTTCAAGTGCACTAAGTTCAGTTTGTAGTAAATTCCTGAACTTGTTTAGAAAAAGTTGATACCTCTTTTTAAGCTCACCATACTCATATGTTATTTGCAAAACTTTACTATTTGCTTCTTCTATCATCTTTGAAGCCTTCATCTCAGCTTCTTTGATTATTGTCTCAGCTTTTTGATACGCTACCTTTTTGATTTCTTCAGCAGTGGATTGTGCAACAATTAGGGTATTTTGCAAAGTCTCTTCAATTGTCTTGTAGTTTTGAATATTCTCGTTTAAAAGAGCAATCTTGTCTTTCAATTCAAGGTTTTCTTTATACAGAGCCTCATAATCTTTTAAAACCTGGTCCAAAAACTCTTCTACCTCTTCAACACTGTATCCACCTATATACACCCTTTTAAAGGTCTTAGATTCAATATCTTGAGGGGTTAACATCAATATTTTACCTCCGCATAAAAATTATGAAAATCTCAAAACTTCTATCCTAATTCTTCCCTTTTTAGTTTGGGTCAATACCTTATCTATTTTCAATCGTCCATAATGACGAACAGAGATTAAATCTCCTTCTTTTATAGGATATGAAGGTTTATCAATGTATATCCAGTTTACTGCCACTTTCATCTGTCTGATTAAATCTGCTGCTTCTTCTCTAGAAATCCCAAAACCGTGGCTTATCACACTGTCAACTCTGAGCGATGCAACTGTATAAACAACTCTTTTACTGTTGTCGCTGATAAACCATTTTATGTCGATTTGATTGTTTTCAACAAAACTACATTTTACTTTCTCTTTATCAATTTTATCTATATTTGTTACAATATATGTTGCAATTTCATCTTTTACGAATACAAGCGCGCTATTTTCTTTGACCAGAATGTCACCTATTTTGTCTCTTTTGAGTCCGTTTCCAATAAGACTACCCAAAATTTGTCTGTGAGAAAGGTTATTCTTAGCTTCAATTAAAATTGTTTGTATTGGATATGTGAGATTTTCTGCATATTCTTCAAAATCTCTGTTAAAAAGAGCCAATATATTTCTTTCGCTGCCTTCATACCCGCCCCAACTTCTGTGTAGAATATGATTTTGATTTTTTAATAGGACCTCGACTGCATACTTTATTGCAAACGGGGAAAGAAAGTCAGAATATTCAATTCCCCAGCTTAGCTTTTCTATCAAGTTTTTGAGTTTTAGCACTTCATGTTTGTTCTCTTCGGGAATATAAGTCATAGCCTGCTGCCCCATTTTTTATATCAATATTATGAGAAGTAGCCGCAAAAGCCATCTAAAAACTTCTAAAAGAATTATAGCAATCATAGGTGAAAAGTCAATAAAACCTATCCGAATGTACCGTGAAGCTACCCTCCTCACAGGGTCAAGAATGGGATTCACAATAGTACCTAATATTCTTCTGTATTTATTGTATGGGTCGACTATTACCCACGACAAAATTGCATCAACTATTATACAAAATTCAACAAACGAAATTGCCTTGTCTGCAAGTCCAAATAAAAATCTTATCATAAAACTCCCCCAAAAATTTTGTTTTGATTACTTCAACCAAGCAAATACACCTTTTGACCTGAACTCTTCTTTGAGCTGTTCGTCAACTTCAAGATCAATACTTCTTGGAACAACCACAAATATCTTTTTGCTAATCTTATGAATCTTGGCATCCAGAACATAAACAGCCCCGCTCACAAAATCAATTATTCTCTGAATGTGCTCCTCTGCTACTTGTTCCAAATTGAAAACAACTATCTTGTTTTCTCTGAGAGCATCGCAAACTTTAACAACCTCATCAAAGAGTTTGAGATTATACACTGTAACTTCTGTCTGGTTTGCTTTTCCAATTGTCACTACCTTTGGAGTTTCATGCTTTGGTTTGGCGTTTTCCTCTTTTGTTTTTGAAACCTCCTGAGACCTATCTTCCTCTTCAATCTCAATGCCAATAAGGTTTAAAAACTTTCTTTGTAGGTTATCAAACATGACCAAAAAACCCTCCTTATTATTTTTTTGGTCTCTCACCAAAGATTTTTGTTCCTATCCTCACCAAGGTGGCACCTTCTTCTATTGCCACCTCAAAGTCATTGCTCATACCCATAGATAGGACTTCAATTTTAACATTATTATAATTTAATTTCTTATATTTTTCAAAGATTTCTTTCATCCTTCTAAAATACCACCTCAATTTCTTGTCATCATCTTCAATTGGAGGTATGGTCATAAAACCCTTAAGAATGACATGAGAACAATTACTGATCTTTTCAATCAAATCATCTACTTTCTCTATACTAACTCCACCCTTTGACTCTTCACCACCTATGTTTATTTCTATCAGCACGTTACATGCTTTTCCTGCCTTTGCACATCTTTTTTCAAGTTCATCAATTTGCTGAGGACTGTCAATTGAATGAATAAGACTTACTTTATCATAAATGTATTTGATCTTGTTGGTCTGAAGTCTTCCAATAAAATGCCACTCAAGATATGGAAGATATTGAAACTTTGGTAAAAATTCTTGTACCCTGTTTTCACCAAAAATCTTTAAACCAAACTGATTTGCAAGCTTTATAGTCTCAACATCTACCCCTTTTGTCGCACCAAGTAAACTGATCTCACTGGGATTTCTACCACTTCTGATGCAGGCCTTTTCTATTCTGTTGATTACATCTTCAATATTTTTTTTGAGCATCTCTTTTTCAACCATAATATCATCACCCATTTTTATTCAAATATGACCCTTCCAAAATGTCCTCCCGCACCAAATTTAATAGTGTAATCTTGATTTATAAATTTTGTAAGTTTTTGGATTATATTTTTATCAATGTGGTAATTCCTAAAAGTACCATTATTTAGAGATTTAATGAAGTTTATTTCATTTTTGAATATCTCAATTATTTTTTTGATTGTCTTTTGTCCAAATCCCTGTACAAGTTCAAAAGGGAATGTGTAAAAATAAGGCGGTTTTTCAACGGGATTTTCTATCTTGCAAAGCCATGAAATTCTATCCTCAACACCAATTACAATGTCATCGCTTTTGCAAAATGGACATAATATTGAATCTTGGCTTTTCAAATTAAATGAACTATTACATTTATTGCAATACGATTTATGATATTTTCCAAGTCTTGGGTTTATACCATAGTTTGCAACTACTCTGTTTTCTTTTATACTTTTTATGATATCCTTTGCAGAAAGATTTTCAACCTCAATTTCATTAAACTCTCTTGCAATATTTTTCAAAGAATGAGCGTCTGAGTTAGAAAGCAGGCTCCTTTTTTGCACATCGCAAAGTGCATTTACCATGTAAGAATCAGCAGAAAGACCAAGTTCTATTGCAAAAACCTCTGTATTTTTGAAAACCTCTTCAATTCTTTGCGCCGCTGAATAAAAACCTTTATAAGGAGTAAAAGCATGTGCAGGCACAGCTAAAATTCTAAAAGATGATACAATCTTTTCAAAATCGCAAATCTCCCCTCTGAAAACCGGGCAGCTAAAATCAATTTGATTAAAGTAGGTCTTAATTATTTTTCTGAAGTCTTTTAACTTTTCATAATCTTCGAAAAAGAGAAGACAGTGAAAATCATTTGAGCAAAACCTCAATTCTATCTCGGCTGCAGGTATTATCAAAAGCCCCTCAGAATATAAACTACCATCTTTCAATATAAACTTTCCTTTATCTAACAACTCTTCAGTTTCTTTAATTACATCCTCGCACAAAAAGTCAACAATACCAATCACATCAAGGCCTTTTTCATCTTTTGCTGTTTTTACAATATTCTCAAGTGTAAGGGTTTTTGAAGAAGGTACCTTTATGTACCTTCCATTAGAAAATCCAATGTGCACGTGCAAATCGGCATATACCCTCATTTTATCAGTTCTTGCTCCTGCAAATACATATTTGCAAGAAAAAGTCCTATTATTGTCTTTGCATCCCTAATCTCACCTTTTTTGACCATCGAAATGGCATCAACCATCTTAATTTTTAGTACTTCAACAAACTCGTCAGCATCTGTATGAGCTTTTCCTTTAAAAAGACCTGTTGCAAGGTATATATGTATCACTTCGTTTGAAAATCCTGGCGTTGTATAAATCTCGGTAAGTTTTATTAGTTCTCTTGCTTTATAACCTGTTTCTTCTTCAAGCTCTCTTTTAGCGCATTCAAGTGGATTTTCATCTTTGTCAAGTTTGCCTGCAGGAAGTTCAATTATTACCTTTTCAATTGGTTTTCGAAACTGTTTTACAAAGATGACGTTGTTCTCATCATCGACAGGAACAACCACAGCTGCACCCGAGTGAAGTACAATAGCACGCTGAGAAATATTACCGTTTGGAAGTAAAACCTTGTCTATTTTTAATGATATAAATGAGCCATCATATATTAATGTGGACTCTACAGTCTTTTCATAAAAATCCATCTTTAATCTTCATCTCCTTTTTAGTTTTGTTAAGACATATTCTGCTGTAGCGAAAAGTTCCAAAAAGTATTCACTATCTTGCTCATAACTTCTTCCCATTGTGCTCATGATTGACTTGTATTTCTCTACTATCATTTTATCTATTTTATTCACCACGGCCACAATGTGCTTTGCGCGGTAATTGTTTAATGTCTTATAGATTTTCGCGAAAAAGATTTTATCTTCAAAATCAAAAACTGGAATTTCTACAGAACAATTCACATAATTTAATATTGTAAGAGAATGATGACTTATGAACCTATGCCGCTGTCTTTTTTCATTTTTCGATACCCTCACTGGAAAGACTACTCTGCCACCAAATCTGACTACATCCTCAATAACGTGGACAGCCTTGTAACTACTGAACCCAAATTTTGTTCCTGTTCCCACAATTCCAGGCAGGGGAGAAATTATAGCAACATCACATCCTAAACTTTGAGAAAAAGTGAGAGAATCTATTTCATTTATACATTCAAATTCACCATTGAATGCTTCCTGACATGTTATTATGTAGTCTACAAATTTGTTTTCTTTTAAAAACTCTAAGTTGTGCGAAAGCTTTGCATTTAACATTCCCCAGTCATTTAATATAACAGAAATCTTTATTCCTTTTACTTTTTCTTTAAGGTAAATACATAGAGGCAAAAGCATGCTGTGAAGCTCACACACAATAACAATTATATCATTAAAATTTGGAACTTTATCAAAAAGGTCAGGATTTTTTTCTTCTTCTGTCAACACAGAAAATTGCAGTGGTGTGTATCTGAGCTTCATTATATGACCTTTTGACAGGTTTTTAAAAGCATCAAAAGGTAAAATATAATCATATCCACCCGTTCCAAGCTGAAGCACTCTTGCTGTTGTATTCACTAAAACCTCTTGTCCCTCTTCTACTTCGTGATTTATATCCAAAAAGTTTACAGCAATAGACACATTGCCGTCGTGATATTTTACTTCAACATACTGGCAAAATCCTGTAGTATTTATCTTTCTTGTCACAATCCCTTTTTTTATTTCAAACACTTTATCTTATTGCTCCCCTTTTATCATACTTCTTGCAATCTGGTCGCAAAGATTATTAAGTTCATTGTCACTATGACCCTTTACTTTCTCAAAAGTAACCTTATGAATTTTGAGAAGATTTATAAGCTCATTCCACAAATCAATATTTTTGACCTCTTCCTTTTCAGATCTCTTCCATCCATTTTTCTGCCATTTTTCTATCCAATTTTGATTGACAGCATTTACAATATAAGCAGAGTCTGAATAGATTACTACTTTGCATGGTTCTTTCAATGCTTTTAGAGCTTCCACAACCGCTTTGAGCTCCATTCTGTTATTGGTTGTGTGCCTTTCAAAGCCTTTTAACATCTTCTTGATTCCTTTGTATATGAGTATAGCACACCATCCGCCTGGTCCAGGATTTCCGCTGCAAGCACCGTCAGTGTAAATTGTCACTTCTTTCATTACTTTTTACACCTACAATATATTTTTAGCTCTTTCATATGCCTTGAGTATCCCATCTATTATTGCTCCTTTTACCGCTCTTCTTTCAAACTCCACAAGCCCTTCAATTGTTGTACCCCCAGGAGATGTTACCATATCCTTTATCTGCTGCGTAGTTAACATATTATTTTTCATGTTAACAACAGTACCTTCAAATAATGTCAAGATCAGGTTTAGACTTTCTTGTCTTGAAAATCCAAGTTTAACTGCTGCATCGGCATAGCTTTCAATAAAGTGTGCAACAAATGCTGGGCCACTCCCAAATAAAGCTGTTATTGCATCAATATATTTTTCATTAGTAACTATAACTTCACCCATACTTTTAAAAAGTTTAAGTATTTTTTCTTTCTCTTCAGCAGTTACTTCTTCAGAAAAACATATACCCATAACGCCTTTCTGTACGCTTATATTGATATTCGGCATTACTCGCACTATCTTTTTGTCCCCTACAACCTCTTTAATTTTTGAAATCGAAATCCCCGCTGCAATAGAAACTATTATCTTTTCAGAGATACCATCTTTTATTTTCTCAAGCACATCAAAGATGTCTTTTGGTTTTACAGCGATTATAATTATGTTGCTATTATTTACAATCTCCATTTCACTATCGACTTTGGTGGCACCATAAACTCGGGAAAACCTGTGAGCCTTGTCAAGGTCTATGTCATAGCAAAAAAGCTGAGGCTCAAGAGATTGTTTTATTGAATGTGCAATTGAACTTGCCATATTTCCACAGCCAATTATTCCTATCTTCATTTTCTTTTCACCTCAAAAATAAAATCTTTTATTGTTGAAACCTTCAATATACCGAATATAAAGGCACACATAAAATACGCACATATACTGCAAATTATCATAACAATACCTTCGATAAAAACAGAGGTTTTGAAAACGCAAAGGACGATCTTCCCTACAATAACCATTATAACACTTGAAAGGACAATATAAAACATCTTCCATGTATTAAAATGGGCAAAACCAAAAGATTTTAACTTATCTAAGTTTATCACAAAGACCACAAAGTAGCATATGATATTAGCCAAGATAAGACCCGATATGTTCAGGTTGTATACCACGATAAACACGAACATGCACAGAATCTTTATGATCACGCCTAAAAGGATACTTTTTACAGGTACCATAAAATGTCCAATTGCTTGCAACACCGACGTTGTAAATTGAACAAGAGAGATCAAGATAGTAAGAAAAGCAGAGATTTTAAGCACATCATCTCCTGCAATAGCATTGAAAAATACAAGTTTGAATATCGTATCTGAAAAAAAGTAAAATGCCACACAAGAAGGCAGCGTCACAAGAATAATGTACTCAAAAGCTGCAGAGACAAGCTCTCTTCTTTCTTTCTGCTGTTTCGCAGCCACAACATACGAAACTATACTTACAGCCATCGACACACTGAATGTGAGTGGAACATGTATAAGAGTCATTGCCTTGCCAGAAAATATTCCAAACAGTTGTGAGATTATTCTATCATGATACCCTCTCATATGCATGAAATATGGAAAAAGCAAAGAGTCAACAATTGATATTACTGACATCAAAAGGGAGGACAGCGAAAAATAAATGGTAAGCAAAAGAATGTTTTTACATGTCAAAAATATATCATGGTATAACTGTGTATTTTCTGCACTCTTTTCCATATCATTTATAGTCTCGTCTTTACGTAAAGCTACATCAAGGTAGATTAAAGAAAACAAAGCACCTACACTGCTCCCTGCGAGTGCTCCCGCAATCGAAAAGTGAATTCCTTTTTTTAAAAACAAAATACAAAACAAAAGTCCAAAACAAACTCGTCCCATCGACTCTATTATCTGGGAGATTGATGTAATGTACATCTTTTTAACACCGTTAAAATACCCTCTGTATGATGCTTGCACAGAGACAAGAAAAAGTGCAGGAGCTAAAGACAAGTATGGAATATAGGCCTCTTTGGGCCACTTGAAAATTTCTATAATCTTTTTAGATAAAAGCACATATGCAAGCAAAAATATAAAAGAAATAGCTGTTATAACAATCAAACTTGTGTAAAATGTGAGTTTACAAGCCCTGTAATCTTTTTCTGCATGAAAATGAGAAATCTGTTTTGAAACTGCGAATGAAAAACCAGTCATTGTGAACGTCAACACAGTAGTATAAATGGGATAAGGCAGTTGATACAACCCTATCCCATAATCACCAACAATATTTATTAGAGGGAGCTTTAAAAACACACCCACAAATTTTGCAAACAGTGACCCCACTGTCAAGATAACTGCTGAATACACTAATCCCTTTTTCATGAAATTAAGCTTTCACACCAAATTGTTGTTCCATATTAAAAGTGTATGTAAAAGGCCCTCTTTTAAATTCTCATTCATTTTGTTTGGGAAGACTTCTTTATCTTTAGCCTTAGCTTGTCACTTATCATAGCTATAAACTTGGCGTTAGTCGGCTTTCCTTTATCCTGTGATGTGGAATATCCAAAATACTTGTAAAGCGTGTCTGCCTTACCCCTTGTTGATGAAATCTCTATCGCATGTCTTATTGCTCTTTCTACCCTTGTTGGTGTTGTGTTGTACTTTTCTGCAATTAGAGGATATAACACCTTTGTGATACCATTTAAGAGGTCAGCATCCATTGTTGCTGCAACAATCGCATCTCTCAAAAACTGATAACCTCTTACGTGTGCAGGAATTCCGACCTCTTTGAGAATTTCTGTAACCTCAGCTTCCAGGTCCACTTCGCTTACAGGTTTTTTCTCAGCAGATTTTGAGAAATTTGCGTCGACAGCCTCCGACTTTGAAGATAAGTTTGATAAAAGCTGCCTTACCCTTTCTATCATAATATTCAAATCAAAAGGTTTAACAAAGTAGTACAAAGCTCCCATGTTAATTGCTTTTTGTGATATATTCTCTTGACCAACTGCAGAGATAACAATTATGTTTGGATGTTTTTCCACGTTTGAAAGATTTTCTATTACACCAATTCCATCAAGGTATGGCATTATGATATCCAGCATCAGAAGATCTGGTTTCTTTTCCTCAACTACTTTTAAAGTTTCTATACCATCATACGAATTGCCAACCACCAAGAAATCTGGCTGAGAATTAAAAACTTCTGTTAAAAGCATGTTGAACTGTCTATTATCATCAGCAATTACTACCTTTAATTTTTCCATATATCTCCCTCTTTTTGATGTGTTATATACATAAAAAATTCAACAGCTAACCGAAATTTCCTTTTAGTATTTTTTCATAAATTTATTTAATAAGGTTTGTGATATTTAGCATATTATCTATAAAAACGCCATATCCTTTTTCTGGTTCTTTCAAAAACACATGAGTAACAGCACCCACAAGTTTGTTATCCTGTATAATTGGAGAACCACTCATTCCCTGAACAATCCCAGATGTGAGCTGAAGAAGTCTCTTGTCAGTAATCTTTATAACAAATGCTTTTGTCGAATTTCTGTAAAGAGGCAAGATCCTTTCTATTTTTATTTTAAACTTTTCCACATTACCAGAGATCCCGCTCAAGATATATGCACTACCTACGTGAATATCCTGAACCCTTGCAATCTCCATATCCTGAAGACCATTCCAAAAATTATTCTGAGCAACTTTCCCATAAATTCCATACGGAGAATTAATAATCACATCTCCGACCACACAGTGTTCATTAATTCTGCCTATAACTTCACCAATCTCATTTTTATCATTTTTCCTTATATCAACTATTTCCGCTGCGTAAATTTGACCTTCTTTAACATCCAGAAGAATCCCGGTATCTATGTCTGATATGCCGTGACCAAGAGCGCCAAATACCTTTCTTTTGGTATCTATAAATGTAACTGTTCCAATGCCGCTTGTACCGTCTCTGACCCACAGCCCTATTTTGTACACACCTTCACTGCTAAGAACTGGTTTTATATTGAGTTGTTTGTAAAGTTGCCCTCTTTTAATTACAAAAACCAACGACTTGCCACCTGATGAGTTTATAATTTCAAAAAGCTGTCTGCAGTCTTTTACCTTTTGTCCATCTACATATACAATCTTATCACCTATTTGAATGCCTGCTTCTTTCGCAGGAACTTGGGAACTCGATTTACTACTGTTTACGTAAGAATACCCGATAACAAGTATTCCATCTGTCATAACCTTAATCCCTACAAATTTTCCAGAAACGTAAACGTTGTTTGACTCAAGAATGGAGATTTTTACTCTTTTAAGTGGTATTGAGCCAATTTTTAGCTCACATAAAACTGAAGAAACCTTTTTTGAAATATAAATCTTGTTTGTTCTATAAAAAAAATTTATTTGCGTGCTACTTTGAATACTTGAAGGATTTAGATTTACATTAATAAAAACAGGAGTTTTAATAGAGATAGCCTTATCTGAGCTGTAGCAAGTCAAACAATCTGGGGTAATGTAAAGGTAAATGACAAAAAAGATAGTAAGCAAGATGTAAAAAAGAAAAAGTCCACCTACCAGCTTTTTCACTTGTTTAGCACCTATCAATTTGAAATTTCTATAAGTTATCTTCTCCACCACCATCTTAAAATATTCTTGAATAATCAGGAAAACTGGGACTTTAGCTGTTTTGCATGGAGAAGAGAACTTTCTGTAACATTTTCTCCTGAGAACATTCTGGCAATCTCCATAAGCGATTCATTTCCCTCAAGTCTTTTTATATTGGAAATGGTTAAGTTTTCTTTAACCTCTTTATATACATAATAATGAATATCTGCGGCAGCAGCAACCTGTGGCAGATGTGTAATACAAATAATTTGGTGTTTCTTAGAAAGCTCCTTTAAAAGTTTTGCAAGCTTGTTGGCGACAACTCCACTCAGCCCGCTGTCTATCTCATCAAAGATGATCAGCTCCACGTCATCTTTCTCTGCCATGATGGATTTTATTGCAAGCATTATTCTCGAAAGTTCCCCGCCTGAAGCAATGGCAGAAAGAAGCTTTGGCTGCTGACCAACGTTTGTTGCTATCAAAAATTCAACTTCGTCAATTCCCTCTTCATAAAGCTCTCTTTCAAGAAACTTAATATAAAACTTTACATTTTTCATTTCAAGCTGTGAAAGAATTTCTAATACCTTTTGTTCAAACTCATTAGTCTTTTTCCGCCTGATCTCTGACATTTTCTTAGAAATTTCTTCAAGTCTTGTTTTGGTTTTGCTCAAATACTCTTTTAGTTCAAGAGCTTGTTCATTACTACTTTTGATTTTTTCTCTTTCTTCTAACAAATTATTTCTGTACTCCAGTATCTTTTCAATTGTGCTTCCATATTTTTTCTTTAACCTGTTTATTTTATCAAGCCTATCCACTATCAGTTCTATTTCCTCTTTATTCACTTCGTAATTCTGGCTTTTTTTGGAAATAGAAAATACGATATCTTCGATTTCATAATACACGTTGTTCAATCTTTCAGATATTGTCTCAAATTCCTTGTCAAATCTTGAATTTTCGTTAGCAAGTCTGATACACATCTCAAGAGAATCTATGATTGTGTTGTTAATAGTATCGAGAATCTTTTCACTGTTGTGCTTAAGTTTCCAACTGTTTTGGATAATCTCTTTTCTTTTTTCAAGCTCTGTATCCTCACCTATTTGGGGTTTTACACTTTCAATTTCATTTATTTGATAATTTAGTAAATCAAGTTGTCTTTCCCGCTCTTCTTCTTTTGTTATTATCTGTTCATAAAGCCTTTTTTTCTCTTGATAATCATGGTATAAATCCTTATACTCAGCTTTTAACTCTTCAAGTTCTTTCCCACAGAACCTATCTATGTACAAAAGTTGAATCCTTTTATCGTTTAGAAGATGAGTCTCATTCTGTCCATGAATTTCAAAGATGTGCTTAGTTATTTCTCTTAAAGTTGAGAGCAATACAAACTGATTGTTAACCCTGCAGATGTTTTTGCCACTGCTGTACACTTCACGGCTAACAATCAAAAAATTGTCTTCAAGAGAAATTCCCATTTGAATCAGCGCATCAAGAGTACTCTTTTTTTCAATTTCAAAAATTGCAGACACGCAGGCCTTTGAACATCCTGTTCTTATAACATCTTTTTTAAATTTTGTACCCAAAAGCAAGGATAATGAATCAATGATAATAGACTTGCCGGCACCAGTTTCACCTGTCAGTATAGTCAGACCTTTGTCAAATTCAATGTCAAGTCTATCAATTATAGCAATGTTTTCAATTAATAATCTTTTTAACATGATATCTACTCACCTTGGCTTATGATAGCTTTTATCCTCTCAACTATCTTGTCAGCTGCTGCACTGCCTTTAGTTGCTATAAAAATGGTATCATCACCTGCAATTGTACCCACAACTTCGGGCCAGCTCAGAGAATCAATGGCAGCAGCAGCACCCTGTGCAGCACCTGTAATTGTCTTTATAATAACCAGGTTATCAGCAGTGTCGTATTTGATTATCGACTCAGAAAAGACCTTGATAAGTTTTTCGGTAATATTTGCTTCTGGACCTGATAAAACTGCATATTTGTATTTCCCTGTTTCAGTCAAAACCTTGGTAAGTCTTAGCTCTTTGATGTCTCTTGAGACTGTAGCCTGTGTCACATCGTAGCCAAGTGCCTTGAGTCTTTCTACAAGCTCTTCCTGTGTTTCTATATCTTCATTTTGAATTATTTCTAAAATCTTTTGTTGTCTTTCAGACTTCATAGCAAAATTTCACCTCTATCTTTTACTGTTACTCTTTTATTTTTTCTCTAAGAATCTCATAAAAATTTCTTTGTTTAAGCCTTATAAGTTTTAACTTGTGTTGAGAAATTTTACATTCAATAAATTCTTCTGGCGCAAGCTCATCCACCAATCTACCATCTACTACTACCTGAACATTTTCAGAAGATGAATTTTCCACTTTTATTGTTCTTGTACTGCCAAGTATAAGACTTCTTGAACTCAAAGAATGAGGACAAATAGGGGTGACTAAAATCACCCCCAGCTGTGGCTCAACTATAGGTCCGCCTGCCGAAAGTGAATATGCAGTCGACCCAGTAGCTGTTGCTACTATGATACCATCACTTCTATACTCCTGAGCAAACACACCATCAATATAAAGACACAGATCCACTATATTAAAAGTATTTCTCACAACACACACATCATTCAGTGCAAAGAAAACCTTCTCCTTTACACCAGCTTCAACAATGTGCCTCTCTTCAATGAAATACTCTTTTTTTAACAGCTTAAAAATTACTTTTTCAATATCCTCTTCTACCTCTTCGGTAAGATACCCCAGCCTTCCACAGTTAATGGCAAGGACTGGTGTGGCTTCTATAGAAGCCTTTTCAACCACATTCAGAAGTGTGCCATCTCCTCCTATTGTTATAAGGAGGTCAAAATTTTTAGCTTTTTTGTTCTCTTCATTTATCAGTAACCAATTAACTCTGTTGTGGTTAAAAATAGATACAATATTTTCTAAGATTTCGCTGCTGTGTTCTTTCTGAAAATTCACAAAAATTCCAACTATCATTTGCAAAACCATACTCCTTTATCATGGCCAAAGCAAATTGTTTATTTAGCCAGCTGGCCAGGAAAATTTTCTGCCGCCAAGTAAGTGAAAGTGCAAATGGTCAATAGTTTGACCCCCGTCAGCTCCACAGTTTACCACAATTCTGTATCCTTTCTCGTCAATTCCAAACTTTTTTGCCAATTCTTTTGCTACAAGAAATACATGACCTATGAGTTCTTTGTGTTGCTGCTGGACAGCGTTTAAATTTTCTATATGTGGCTTTGGAACTACAAGGATGTGCACAGGTGCAGTAGGGTTTATGTCTTTAAAAGCACAAACAAGTTCGTCTTCATACACAATCTCAGACTGAATTTCCTTATTTAAGATTTTGCAAAAGATACATTCTATCATTTTTAAGCACTCCCCTTTAATATATCTTTCAAAATATTCTCAGCTGTCTGCACTGCTATGTCTATCTTCAGTATATCATTTCCACCGCCTTGGGCAAATTCAGGTCTTCCACCGCCTTTTCCACCAAGTACTGCACATATTTCTTTTACTACTTTTCCACAATCAACTCCCTTTTTAACTGCTTCTTTTGAACATGACATGAGTACAGTGACCTTGTTACCCTGCTCTAAGATATTGAGCACAATTGCTTTTGAATCTCTTTCTTTAATCTTGTCAGTAAAAAGTTTTACATAGTCCATATCGTCTGTCTCTTTTCTATTTACAATCAGCTTGAACTCGCCATAATTAACTGCTTTGTCAATAAGTGATGAAATTTCACTTTCGATAACTAAAAGCTTATACTTCTCTACCTCGTTTTCAAGATCCTTTATTCTATTTTCAAGCTGTTCTATTTTAGCTAATATTTCAGAATCAGTGCTGGCTTTCACTTTACTTCTTAACTGTTTTAACGTCTGCTGGGAATTTAGAATAAACTCATATACCTTGTTTCCAGTAATTGCTTCAATTCTTCTAACACCTGCAGCTACACTCGACTCAGATATTATCTTGAACATTCCTATCTGGCCTGTGTTATCAACATGTGTTCCACCACATAACTCCATACTAAAATCGCCTATTTTTATAACTCTTACCACATTGGAATACTTTTCGTCAAACAGAGCAGTAGCACCCATTCTCAAGGCGCTGTCCAAATCTGTTACAATTTTTTCAACTGGTATAGCCTGTTGAATAACATTATTGACCATCTTTTCAATTTCAATTATTTGTTCCTCGGACAATGGTTCATAATGAGCAAAGTCAAATCTAAGCCTATCAGCACTAACCTGCGAACCACTTTGTTGTGCATGCTGCCCTAATATTTTTCTGAGTGCACTGTGTAAAAGATGTGTTGCTGTATGATTCTTCATTGTTGCAAATCTCAAACCTTCATCAACCTTGGCAATCACACTTGACAAAACAGAGATCTCACCTTTTAAAACCTTTACCTTATGAAGAATTGTTCCTTTCGGTCCTTTCTTGACATCTAAAACCTCCGCTAAAACTCCTTCGCCTTCTAAAATACCCTTATCTGCAACTTGTCCACCACTTTCTGCATAAAAAGGAGTTTTATCTAAGATAACAAAGCACACATCTTCCTCTTTGGCGTATGCTACCTCTTCATCCTCCATAAAAATCTTTAGTATCTTTGACTCTTGTTTTAATGTTTCATATCCAACAAAGACTGTTTCAATATCCTCCTCAATGACAATGTTTATATCCTTCCAGCCAGCATTTTCAAGCTCTTTTTGAGCTGCGCGAGCTCTTTCCTTTTGCTGCTGCATAAGTTCATCAAATCTCTCTTGGTCAACAATAATTCCCTTTTCTGCAGCTATCTCCTTTGTCAGGTCAAGAGGAAATCCATAAGTGTCGTACATCTTAAATGCAATCTCACCATTTAGAATGGTTTCCTTGTTCTTTTTAAGCTTTTCAATCTCATTTTCAAGTATCTCAAGACCAACATCAATTGTCTGATTGAACCTGCTCTCCTCGTTATAGAGCACCTTCTTTATATACTCAGCCTTTTGAACAAGTTCTGGATATGGATTTTTGTAAGACTCTATAACTGTGTCTACAATAAGGTGCAAGAACGCTTCTTTTTTACCAAGCATCCTACCATGTCGTGAAGCACGCCTTATAAGCCTTCTCAAAACATATCCTCTTCCTTCATTCGAAGGCAAAATACCATCACCAATCATGAACACTATGCCACGAATATGGTCTGTGATAACACGTACCGACACATCTTTTTCAGCATTTTTTCCGTACTCATAGTTTGTAACTTCACATACTTTGTTACGAATAGCTTTTACTATGTCAATGTCAAAAAGAGAGTCAACCTCTTGCATAATTGCTGCAATTCTCTCAAGACCCATACCTGTGTCAATGTTTGGATTTTTCAACCTGTGGTATACACCATTCTCATCCTTATCAAACTGAGTAAAAACTAAATTCCAAAACTCAACAAATCTGTCACAGTCACATCCAATGCCGCAAGTGGGCTTGCCACAACCCTTATCTTCGCCTCTATCAAAGTATATCTCAGAACACGGTCCACATGGTCCTGTTCCTATTTCCCAGAAGTTATCTTCTTTCCCCATTCTCTTGATTCGCTGCGGCTCTAAGCCTACCTCTTTGTGCCAAATTTCAAACGCTTCGTCGTCTTCCTCATATATTGTAACCCATAACCTCTCTCTTGGAAGTTTCAAAACTTCTGTGACGAACTCCCATGCCCAGATAATAGCTTCTCTCTTGAAATAATCACCAAACGAAAAATTGCCCAGCATTTCAAAGAAAGTAGCATGTCTTGCTGTTTTACCCACTCTGTCAATATCCGGCGTTCTTATGCACTTCTGACATGTAGTAATCCTTCGGCGAGGAGGTTCTTCAATCCCCAAAAAATACGGTTTTAGTGGTGCCATACCAGCGTTTATCAAAAGAAGGCTCTTATCATTTTTAGGAATAAGCGAAAAACTTGGCAGTCTCAAATGACCTTTTGATTCAAAAAATTGGAGAAATTTTTCTCTTATTTCATCAGTAGACATGTACATCTTTCAATCAGCCTTTCTTTATGGTATTTTTTAAAAAATGGTTTTTATATTTTTTCAATACAATCAAAATTTTATTAAAGCCAAAATGCAAAGTCAACAATATTCACTCAATCTCTTCAGGTTTTATCCTTTTCATAATGTTAATAAATATAATTTTTATCACTGCAGCAATGGGAATAGCAAAGAACATGGCTACAAATCCAAATATTTTGTTTGCTAAGATGATAACTATAATAATTGTAAGAGGATGAAGTCCGACTTTTGAGCCAATAACTCGTGGGGATATGATAAAACTATCCACCTGCTGAAGTAAAACTAAAAAAACTATCACCAATATAGCCTTTATGTAGGAATCAGACAGCGCTATTATCACCCCTGGAATACTGCTAAATATTGGTCCAAAATAGGGAATCAAATTGCCAATACCGGTTATCACACCCAAAAGAGCTGCGTATCTTACAGAAAGTAGTGAGAACCCAAAAAAGCTCAACAGTCCAACTATAACAGCATCAAGAAGCTGTCCTCGAATATACTGATGAAGAACCCTATTTATATCAGCAAATATATAAAGTCCTTCCTTTCTATATTTCTCGGGTAATAACCATTTTATCCACATAACTAATCTCTTCCAATCTCTCAGGATGTAAAAAGATATAATAGGAATAAGAAGATAATACAAAATGTTAGAGGAAATACTCTTTACAATGTTCAAAAATATAGACAAAGTTTGTTTAGAAACTGCCTCTATATTGATGGAATTAGCATTTAGTATTTCTTTGATATCAATATTTAATTTGTTTAAAAGCTTGGAATCAATCTCGTAAAACCACTTTTGAATAAGTGCTATATATTCAGGAACGTTTTGAATAAGCTGCTTAGTTTCGCTAACAAATAAAGGAATAAAATATACAAAGACCATAACGGTGATACCAAAGATTATTGCAAACGAAATCAGGATTGAAATATCTCTTGACCGAATCTTTGTTTCTAAAAAATCTACGCAAGGTTTTAAGAGATATGAAAAAAATAGTGCAATCAAAAACGGAATCAGAATCGGCCAAAATGCCTTCATATTCGCAAAAAAATAAATAACGATTGCAATTAGAGCTATGAACAATATATCTGTAAAATATCTTTTTACCAATTTTATTATGTGCACTTTTTAACACCTCAAATAGAATTATTCTTATCCCTTAAAATATTAAAAAAGTAGGGAAGAAAACCTTCCCTATCGCAAAAGCTTATTTAGCATAGCCATCAGCTTTTTAGCAATCATTCTCTTTAAAAGCTTATTTTTCATATTCTTTGGAGATGACTGAGACAGCATGGCAGATATAATCCCGCCTACTATGCTTCCTATCAATACGTGTTTTGCAGAAATTCTTTTCAAAGTATGACACCTCAGCTTAATATTTTATTTTCTTTTAATATTATTTCCTCAGGGCTCAATATTATTTTTTTATTTTTTATATAGCTCCAAATACTCTCTGAAACCTGATATTCTGTTATTTTAAAGTTGTCAGAATCAAATACTATGTCAATTACAATCCCAATTAAAAACCCATTTTCATCTATCACTTCTTTCAAAAAAATTTCTTGTGCTCTTAAAAATGGCAAGCTGTCAATGGAAGTATGGATGCTGCGGACAATCATCAGTTGACTGTTTATAGACTCAATGTCCTCTGTCGGCACATATGCGCACGATGATACTTTAAATGAGTTTTTGACTCGTACCTTAAACCCAATCACCTTGTCATCTCTGAGTAACATGTCTTCTACTTTTCCTGTTATCTTATTATCTAAATTAAGGACGGGTTTGTTTTTCAAGATAGAAAATGAAATCTTCATAGGCTCTTAAAACATTAAATTTATTGTTCTAACTTTATATTCTTCACAAAATCAGCAAGTGTTATCACAAAGTCTTCGTTATGCTCAGTATCTATGTTTTCTTCTTCGTGCAAATCTTTTAAAGACAACGCAACCCTTCGCTTTTCTTCATCAATCTCTATAACCTTTGCTTTCAAGCTATCTCCAACTTTATATACGTTATGTGGTCTTTGGTTGTATCCAAGTGGAATATTTGAAATGTGAACAAAACCATCAACATCATGTTCTGTGATCCACACAACAAGTCCAAAAGATAACACCTTTGTGACTTCACAGTCAACAAGCATCCCTAAATACAAGTTTTTAATCCTTTTTGCCCACTCATCGTCTTGAGTCTTTTTTATGCTAAGATAAATCTGTTTTTTATTCTTGTCTATATCAAGAATCTTCACCTTGACTTTTTCGCCAATCTCAAACAATTTTTTAAGGTCTGCACCTTTTTTCAAATATCCAACTTCACTTGCAGGTACAAAACCACACAGGTTCTCAAAATTTACCACAATGCCTTTTTGTTTTATCTCAACAACAATGCCCTCATATTCTCTGGAAAAATCTAAAGACTCAATCTGTTTAATAAATCTCTCTTCTTCTTTTTGTTTTAGCAAAGATTTCCGACTACCAAAAGCTATCTTTTTTTCTTTGTTGACATCTGTAATTTCTATTTCAAATATCTTTCCTATATCCGAAGTTTGAACGTCTTCACCCCACTGAGAAATTGGCACATACACATTTGTCCCTCTAAAGTCACAAACAACACTTTTTTCTTTAATTGACTTTACAACCACTCTTACAGGTTCTTTATTTTCATACCTCGAAAGCAGCTCTTCAAACCCGTGAAGTACATCTGCCCGATACTTTGATAAAACCACATTTCCTTCTTCATCTGACTCTTTTATCACAACCGCTTCAATTGTCTCACCTATCTTAAACAGGTCCTTCAAATTTACATTTCCATTTTTAATTACCTCGTCTTTGTAAATTATACCCTCTGCCTTGTAACCAATATCAACAAGTACATAATCTTCCTCAACTTTTATTATCCTGCCTTTTACAACTTCACCTCTTTGCACTGTCAAAAAACTTCTATCAATAAGTCTCTCAAAATCTTTCAGATTCATCTCATTAAACTTTTCTTCCAGATGTTTTACCACCTCTTCAATCTGCTCAGGAGAAGTGGAAGCTCCTGCTGTTACCCCGATACTCTTTGCACTGCTATCTAATTTTATTGAATCTAAATCTTCAACTTTTTCAATAAAAAATGTGGGTTTTATCTCCTTCAGAAGCTGATACAATTTGTTGGTATTAGAACTTTTCTTATCACCGACCACCAACATTATGTCTACATGCTGTGCAAGTTCTGCTGCTTCCTTTTGCCTGTTTATTGTTGCTTTGCATATGGTATCAAATACTTTATAATTGGTATGAGACTCTAAAAAATCTTTTATACTGGTCCACTTCTTGCTGTCAAACGTGGTCTGACAGACAATTGCAGCTTTGCCTTCAATTTGATTAATCGCTTCTTTTACTTTTTCAATACCATCTACAACAAAACATTTTCTATTATTGCTAACATGGCCTACAATTCCCTTTACTTCAGGATGGTTCATATCTCCAACAACAATTATATCATACCCGTTTTCTGAATGCTCCATTACAATCTCATGAATCTTTTTAACATACGGACATGTAAAGTCATAAACTTTATCTGCCCTTTTTTCAATTTCAACATACTCTTCCTTTGAAACACCATGCGAACGTATAAAAATAATATCTTCTTTACAGATTTTTTCAATATCCTCTACAACTTCTACACCTAACTCTTTTAATTTATCTATAACATAGCTATTATGTATTAACATTCCATACACCTTTATAGATTTTCCCTTATTTGCTTTTGCCCATGCCAAAACGCCTTCTACTGCCCTTTGAACACCAAAACAAAATCCAGCACTTTGCGCAACTTTAATAATCATTCTTTTTACTTCCCCTCTTCCTTTATTTTAGGATAAGTTCTTTAATTTCATTCATAATTTTATCTACAATCTCTCGATTATCCATGCTACTGTCTTTTAGTTCCATTGGCTTTCCAATTTTCACCCTTATCTTGCCAAATGGAACTATTCTTCCAGAAATACCAACTGGTAAGACCTTTGCACCTGTTGCTTTTATTATGGTTGCAACTCCTTTTTCACCTTTTAAAATGATTTCTTTTGTCCTGTTTCTTTTTCCTTCCGGGAAAATACCCAAAATATTGCCAGATCTTATAACCTCTATAGCTTTTTTTATTGCACCAATATCGCTTTTGCCACGCTTGACAGGAAAAGCTCCAAAAGCTTTGATGATTGGTGCAAGCCACCATATTCTAAAAAGTTCACTTTTGGCCATGAAATACACTCGTTTGTCAAATATTAGTATAAGCAAAACTGGGTCAAGATAACTTCTATGATTTGCACAGATAATAAAAGGACCTTCAGGTATATTTTCTTTTCCTTCAACTCTTATAAAAAAAACACATTTCAAAATGATAAAAGCAATTTTTCTAATAAGATTGAGAAAAAAATTATACCTCATCTTTTATCACCTTGTTAATAAGCTCCAAAATTTTTTGCAAAACCTCTTCAATTGAAAGAGAAGTTGAATCTATGACAATGGCATCCTCAGCTATCCTCAAAGGTGCAAACTCTCTTGTCATATCATTTTGATCCCTTTTTTTTATCTCATCTAAAAGTTGATAGTAATCTACGTCATAGCCTTTTTGCTTTAGTTCCAAAAATCTTCTCTTTGCTCTTTCCTCTGCCGTAGCCGTCAAAAAAATTTTTAGTTCAGCATTGGGTAAAACATGTGTTCCGATATCTCTACCGTCCATTATAACGCCTTTTTGTTTTGCCAGATCTTGCTGCATCTTTACAAGTCTTTCTCGTACTTCCCTGATCTTTGACACGTCAGATGCATACATCGAAACTTCTGGTTGGCGAATTTCTTCTGTAACGTCTTCACCATCTAAAAAGACAAGCTGTTTACCATCAACAAGTTTTATTTTTATATCAGTTGAGTTTAAAATCTCAACAATTTTTCTACTGTCATGCGGGGAGATGTTATTCTTAAGTACTTTGAGCCCAACAGCTCTGTACATTGCTCCTGTATCGATATGAATATACCCAAGCTGGCTTGCCAAAAGCTTTGAAATTGTACTTTTCCCTGCCCCTGCAGGACCATCAATTGCAATGTTAATTTTCTTCATAAATCTTCACCTTTCTCGTCAGTCAAGTCTTCTCTGAGTTTCTTTGCATCTCTCAAATATACGTGTTTGGGAATAAAATTACTATCTCTTTGAATAAGCATAAGAAGCCTTATACATTTTGTAAGCGCTCCCTCAATATCAAGCTCTTGAGCACATATAAGAGGAATGTCCACAAACCCCATGAGTCTTGCTGCATACGCTGGAAAAGCCGATTTTAAGTCTTTGGTCATTGTAAATAAAATAAAAACAATCTCCTCTTTTTTAAGATTGTTTCTGAGCATAATTTCATTCAAAAGCTCCTGAGTACAGCTGACAATCTCATCTCTAGAATCTTTCTCAACAGTTGTAGCACCTCTTATTGCAAAAACCAAGGTCATTCCCCCTACTAATCATTCATCTTTTGCCAAAAACTTTCATATAACCCTGTGACCAAGTCCTATTGCTACCTCATTTAAATGTAAAAGACCTATCCCAAAAAATATGGCAACCGCAACATGCTCCTCAAACCTTGCAATGCCAATCTTTCCTCCTACGTTTAGCCCAATTGCTTTTTGCATGATTTGAGATATCGCTTCCCTTGTTGCTCCGGCAACAGCACCTTCCTCTTGATGTACCTCGTTTATAACACCTTCTCTTTTGGCAGCAACAACTGCTCTTTCAACAATTTTCATAACAGAGGTTATAAACTCCCCTCCAAAATCCACAGCTGCGCATTTAATTCCGATTTTAGTAAAATCTTCTTGAATCTTTTTTTCTTCTTGTCTGTTTTGGCTTAAAGCCATCAAAATAGCTGCTCTCGAAACGTCCTTGCTTCCAAATTCCTTCTTATCCACCATTTCATAGACCTCACTTTTTAAATTATCGGACGAACTTGTTCTGCTGTCAGATGAGACATGTCATTCAAAAGGCTGAGCATTGTCCTTTCTCCTTTTATATCAACAATGCTCAAACTTGCATTCCCAATCCAGCACTTTTTATAAAAATCAAGGGGAAGGTTCAAAAGATAGATAATCGAAAGTTTTACTATACCACCATGCGTGACAATCACAATATTACTAAAATTTTTTTGCAAAATATCATCAAAAAAACTTTTAACTCTTTTCATAACAGCACACAAGTTGCCTTCACCCGGAAAAATAGCCTTATCGGGATTGTTTTTCCACATTAAATAGACATGAGAGTATTTTCTTTCAAGCTCTTCAAAGCTCAATCCTTCCCACTCGCCAAAATTTATCTCATTAAGTTTTTCAGAGGTTTCAAATAAAGTGTCTGGATGATAAGATTTTATATAATTTGCAGTAGTATAAGCCCTTTTTAATGTGCTTGAAAATATTATATCAATCTTTTTGTTTTTAAGCCTCTCAGCAATCTTTTTTGCCTGTTCAATACCAGTTGAATTTAGTTCTGTATCGATTGAACCCTGAACAAGGTTTAATCTATTCCAGTCAGTTTCACCATGTCTTACTAAATAAATTCTTTTCAAACTGCATCACCTATTTTCCTTTTCATAGACCTGAAATTCATCCCAAATTTCTTCAAGTTTTTCAAGTGTTTTTGCAACCTCTTCTTTTTTCCTAAGACCTGTCGCAACAATTAATGCGTTTATTACACTCAGTGGTGCCACAAGCGAATCAGCAAATGATACCATATCGCTTCTGCAAATAAGAACATAATCACTGAATTTACACAGAGGTGATATTTTGCTATCTGTAAGCGAAACTATCTTAGCACCCTGTTTTTTTGCATACTGCAAAACCTTTAAAGTGCGCTTTGAATATCTCGGAAAACTGATGCCGATAATTAAATCGTCGCTTGTGATTCTGAAAACCTGTTCAAAGATATCACTAATACCACTTGTTGTGATGACCTTGACATTATCTAAAATCATGTTCAAATAAAAACCCAAAAAATCAGCAAGTGCTGCTGAACTTCTAATTCCAATGATGTATATCCTTTTTGCATTTACTATCTCATCTACAACCTGGTTAAAAATGTTTTCATCTATCTGCTCTAAGGTCTGCTTTATTTTGTCCATGTCAGAAAGGAGGACACTTCTTAAAACCTCTTTTTCGTTTATCCTACTTGCAGAAAGTTCTACTCTTTGCACAGATGTAAGCTTTGTTTTCATAAGCTCCTGCAAAGCTCTCTGAAACTCAGGATAACCTTCAAAACCAAGTCTTTCTGCAAATCTTACAACTGTTGACTCACTTACACCAACTGAATTGCCAAGTGCGAGTGCTGTCATATAAGCTGCTTTTTCCCCATGTTCTAAGATAAACTGGGCAATTTTTTTTTGCCCTTTACTAAACTCTGGCATAAGTTCAATTATCCTGGCTTCTAAATCGTGGGTCATCTTGCATTTCTCCTTATGTTTGGTAGATACTTATAACAATCTTATTGTGGCTTCTTGAAAGCCCTACAATAATATTTTTGTCTTTTAAACTTTTGTTAAGAAAATCTATTATCTTATAGATTGGAACATTTTCTTCGAATTCCATCGAAGAGATAAGTTCAAGCTTTTCATTTTCCATTTTAAAATTCCACATCCTGTTTTCTTATTTTATTCTTTATTAATTATATCACAATACTTACGTTCTTATAAGAGTATCTTTAAAAGAAAAAAGGAAGAACACAATTTTATATGTCCTTCCCCTCTCATACAGGATACACTTTGTTGTTCTGAACAAGATCAATGTCAACTTTGTAATTTTTTGCAAACCTTAATCTGAAAAAATTTTCTGCAAGTTGAGGGAATAAACAGTAAGTTACTACATCAGTATCATTTTCAATATACTCCTTGATTTTTTCCTTTGCATTTTCAAGCTCTGGTAAAATCAAATCTGCAGGTCTGCAGGTTATCTCTTTTTCATCTTTCAAAATTTTTCTTTTCACTTCTTCATTCACAGGAGCTGGAGGTTTTCCGTACTCACCTTTAAAATACGCTTTTGTCTCCTTTGTGACAAGCTTGTATCTCTCTCCTGCTACAACATTCAAAACAGCTTGCGTTCCCACAATTTGACTTGTAGGAGTTACAAGTGGTGGATATCCAAAATCTTTTCGAACCTCAGGGACCTCTTTCAAAACCTCATCTAACTTGTCTTCTTGCCCCTGTTCCTTTAGCTGGGAAATGAGGTTTGATAACATCCCTCCAGGTATTTGATAATGAAGAGCGTTTATATCAACACTTAATACTTTCGGGTCAAGCAACCCTTTTTTGATATACTCTTCTCTTAGTACTTTAAAATATTCACTTGCCCTGTTTATCATTTCTAAATCAAGTTTGGGAGCGTATTCTGTGTTTTCAAGTGCATACACAATTGTTTCAGTTGGCGGCTGGGAAGTGCCCAGTGCAAGCGGAGATAGAGCCGTGTCAATACCATCCACACCTGCTTCGATAGCTTTCAAATATGTCATTGAGCCAAATCCTGTGGTGTAGTGTGTGTGAAGATGAATAGGAAGTTTTATCTGTTCTTTTAACGCTTTTATAAGTTTGTAAGCGTCGAATGGTGAGAGAAGACCAGCCATGTCTTTTATACAAATTGAGTCTGCCCCAAGTTCTTCTATTTGTTTTGCTAAATTTACATAGTTTTCAATAGTATGATAAGGAGAGATAGTGTACGATATGGCAACCTGGGCATGTCCTTCTTCTTTTTTTGTTGCTTTTAGAGCTATTTCAATATTCCGAATGTCATTGAGTGCATCAAATATTCTTATAATATCAATACCATAGTATATAGCCTTTTTTACAAACTCTTCAACAACATCATCAGCGTAATGCCTGTAACCAACAAGATTTTGTCCTCTAAGAAGCATCTGGAGCTTTGTCTTTTTAAAAGCAGTTCTCAGCTTTTTTAATCTTTCCCATGGATCTTCATTGAAAAACCTCAGACACGCATCGAATGTAGCCCCGCCCCAGCACTCAACTGAATAGTAGCCAACTTGGTCAAGCACAGGGGCAATTTCAAGCATCTGTTCTGTTGTCATGCGCGTCGCAATGAGTGATTGGTGAGCATCTCTTAGTATTGTCTCTGTTATTCTAACTCCCATTATTTTTTAAACCTCCAACAAATTTTCTATTCTATTTCGAACAGCAAATCTCCTTTTGCCACTTTCTGTCCTTCCCTTACATGTATTTTTTTGATCTTTCCCTTGCCAGGGGCAACTACTTCATTTTCCATTTTCATAGCTTCAAGAATTAAAACAGGTTCATTTGCATCAACAACATCGCCTTCACTTTTTAGTACTCTCACAATAGTGCCTGGAAGCTGAGCAATAACCGAGTTTTTATCAGAAGAAGGTACAGGATTTCGCTTTGTTTTATCTTCATACTTTTCCTGCCTCGGCTCAAAATGACCAATTTTGGGCCTTGGTACGACAGAAGTTTTATTTTCAACCCCTATCTCTTCCACTTCTACAACAAATTCTTGGCTATTAATCTTTACCTTGAATTTTCTCATCGCAAACTTTACCTCCATCTGTAAAACATCTGTGACTGATTGAGTATCATTTCTCTTGCACCTTTGACCCACTTGTTTTGCTGTTTAGTTATGTTGGTGATTTTATATTGGCCTTCACCCATCACAATGTGCAAACATGCACAAATACAAGCAAGCTCTTCTTTAGTAATGGTTGAAATAGTGCTGACCAGAGCATACATTTTAAAACACTCTCCTTTTTTCACAAAAATACATTTTACAATGGAATATTGCCATGCTTTTTGGGGGGCCTTTGCTCTCTTTTTGTAATGGAAATTTTAAGCGCCTCGATGACCTTGTTGCGGGTAAGCTGCGGCTCAATTACATCGTCAACATACCCACGGGCAGCTGCAATGTATGGATTTGCAAACTTTCGAGTATACTCTTCTATCCTTCTTTTTCTTTCCTCTTCGGGATTTTGAGCACTTTGTATCTCTTTTCTAAATATAATATTTGCTGCACCGTCTGGTCCCATAACAGCTATCTCGGCAGTTGGCCATGCAAACACAAAATCTGCACCAATGTGTTTACTGCTCATTGCGATGTAAGCACCACCATATGCTTTTCTCAAAATTACATTTATTTTTGGAACTGTTGCCTCTGAGTAAGCATACAAAACCTTAGCTCCATGACGAATTATTCCATTGTGCTCTTGGTTAACGCCTGGCAAAAATCCAGGCACATCAGTAAATGTTATTATAGGAATATTGAAAGCATCACAAAATCTTACAAATCGCGCTATCTTGTCAGATGAATCATAATCAAGTACTCCTGCATTGACTTTTGGTTGATTTGCCACAATCCCTACACTGAAACCTCCTATTCTTCCAAATCCTATTACAGCATTTTGAGCAAAGTATGGTTGAACTTCCAAAAATTCTTCGTTATCTACTATTTTATATATAATTTCTTTGACATCATAAGCTTTGTTTGGCTCTGATGGAATTATGCCTTCAAGCTCGGGAACAAGTCTTTTTTCTGAATCAGATGACATTATAAACGGCGGATCTTCCATATTATTTGAGGGTATGAACGACAATAAATACTTTATCATATCAAGCAGGTGATACTCATCCTCTGCAATAAAATGAGCAACTCCACTTTTGGAGCTGTGGGTAAAAGCGCCACCAAGCTCTTCAAATGATATCTCCTCTCCAGTGACAGCTTTTATAACCTGAGGTCCTGTAACAAACATTTGGCTGGTTTTGTCCACCATAAAAATAAAATCCATAATAGCAGGAGAGTATACAGCTCCACCTGCACAAGGTCCCATGATAGCTGCAATTTGCGGAATTACACCTGATGCCATGGTATTTCTATAGAAGATTTCACCATACCCTGCTAATGCATCAACACCTTCTTGAATTCTTGCACCACCAGAATCATTTATACCTATCACTGGGCAACCATATTTTAGTGCTAAGTCCAAAACTTTGCAAATTTTCTTTGCATGCATCTCTCCAAGTGAACCGCCTATGGAAGTAAAATCCTGGGCATAAACAAATACTTTTCTGCCGTTGATTGTTCCATAACCTGTTACAACACCATCACAGGGAACAAATGTATCTTTCATATCAAATTCTTGACATCTGTGTTCAACAAACATGTCTATTTCATTAAAGCTTCCAGGGTCAAGTAAATATTCTATCCTCTCTCTGCACGTAAGTTTTTTGCTATCATGCTGTTTTTTTACTTTATCTTCTCCACCAAGTTGTAATATTTTTTCTCTCTTTTGCTTGAGTTCTTTGAGCTTATCTGTCATTAAAAATCCTCCTTAAAGGCGATTTATCAGGTAGTATTAATATCTGGTATTAATATATTATGCTAATTTCTATTTTATAACATCCAAGTATTTTTAGCAAGAAAAAATTGAAAAAACAAAACAAGGGTGTGGACTTTTAAGGTACTCTTTTGTAAGTACTCCACACCCTGCTATTTTAAAAAAACCTATTAGAATTTTTTTACTTCATCATCAATATTAGCTCTCTTACTATTTTTGCAGCAAGTAATGCTGTTCTGTCAGAAATATCGTAATATGGTGCAACCTCAACTATATCTGCTCCTATTATGTCAAGATCTTTTAATTTAAGTAAAATGTCAAAAAAGTCCGAAGATAGAATTCCACCTGGTTCAGGTGTTCCTGTACCAGGGGCAAAAGCTGGATCAAAAACATCTATATCTATCGAAAGATATACCTTCTTGCTTTTTAGATTTTTTATTACATCATCAATTTTACCCCATTTGTTAACAAAATAAAGATTGCTATTCTTTTTCGCAAATTCAATTTCTTCTTTAGACCCAGACCTTATACCGAAGTGGTATATACTCTTAAAACCTATTACCTCACCCACTCTTCTCATGACAGTGGCATGAGAAAACTTTTCACCAAGATACTCCTCTCTCATATCAGCATGAGCATCAAAGTGAAGTACATAAAACTCCCCATCATTTGAGTTTGCCGCCGCTTTTATTAGAGGAAAGCTGATCAGATGTTCACCGCCTAAGAAAATAGGGACTTTTTTATCTTCAAACAGCTTACAAGCAAATTGGTATATTGTTTCAATACTTCTTTCGATGTTTCCAAAAGGAAGTTCCAGATCACCCATATCACAAAAAGTCTTGTCATACAGGCTTTTGTCCTGATAGATAGAATACTCTTCCAGCTCTATTGACACTTCTCTTATTTTTGCAGGAGCAAAACGCGAGCCAGGTTTAAAGCTTACTGTGAAATCCATAGGAATTCCTGCTAAAACTATGAGGCTATCTTCATACTTCTCTGAAGCACATAGGAAAAAAGGTTTGTAGAGATTAAAGCTCATTTATTTTAACTCCTTTTTTACTTTATAATTTCCTGGACAAAAGTTGGCAGTGCAAATAGAGCTTTGTGCAACTCTGGATTGTAATATTTTGTATCAATCCTTTTTATCCTTGAAATATCTACCTCAAGTGGGTCATACCTTTTAGAACCAAGAGTAAAACTCCAAAGCCCGCTTGGATATGTTGGAATAAATCCAAGATAGAGCCTTGTTATTGGGAAAATAGACTTCACTGTATGAAACACATTCTTTATCAAGTCCTTGTCATAAAAAGGCGACTCGGTCTGTGCAACAAAAAGTCCATCCTCTTTCAAGCATTCAAATACTGCCTTATAAAAACTATCTTGAAAAAGCCCCACTGCTGGTCCAATAGGGTCTGTTGAATCCACAATAATAACATCAAACATGTTTTTGTTTTCGGATACAAATTTTATTCCGTCGGTTATAATGACCTCTGCTCTTTCATCATCAAGTGCATAGCTTATCTCAGGAAGGTATTTCTTGCTTGCTTCCACAACTTCTCTATCAATCTCGATTAAATATGCCTTTTCAACCTCGTCATGTTTAAGAATTTCTCTAATAACTCCTCCGTCTCCCCCACCTATGACAGCAACCTTTTTGGGATTTGGATGAGTGAATAAAGGAACATGAGAAATTAACTCATGGTAACAAAACTCATCAGCAATAGTTGTTTGAACAGCACCGTCCAGTACAAGCATCCTACCAAACTGTTTGGTTTCAAGTATTGCCAAGTCTTGATATTGAGTCTTTGCCGTGTAAATGGTCTTTGTTATCTTGCATGTAAATCCCAAGTCAGGAGTCTGTTGCTCAGTAAACCAAAGTTCCATCTCAGCCAATTTCTATTTACCTCCTTGCCGAAAACTTTAAACAACAGTGAATATATTACAATATCCGATAAATAAATTCAAGTTGTTAATTTTTTCGTCCCAACATGTCTATAAAATTTAAAAACTTATTTCTTTCAATAACCTTTGAAAATGAGAGGCGTTCAGATAAAACATTCAGTACAAAAACCACTATAAACACAGCCCATATCAAAAACAAATTGTAACTTGCAGAATAGCTATTTGTCAAAATGAGAAAGAACAGATACCCTATTACGTTGGAACCGGCATCTCCAAGCATATAAAATTCTCTCAAATCACCTATAAAAAACGGAATGGTTAAAGTTAAAAGACCAACTGCTACCCTGTCGATATGCACAAAAAAGCTGAGCACAGCAACGGATATCCATAGCACCTTTATGCATCTGCCAGGTCGAAGGTCAAACAGGTTAAAGAGATTAACACACAACGAACCGAAAATAGCATAAAACACTGATTCGACTACTTTTTTTTGCAAAATCACGCTTGACACAAAAATCACAACTGGCATTGACACCATTTTTAACAGTCCAGTTGAAAATTCGCCATTTTTTAAAAATCTTGTAATATGACCTTTAAAACCTTTACTTTTATTGTCACCAAAGATGTCGTCCAATAAACCTACAACGGATATACAACAAATTGAAAGACTAAGAATTAACCATTTAATATCTGCAGTGCTAAAAAAAATCTGCAACAAATATATTGTCCAGCTCAATGATAAAACAATTCCCATACAACATGGAATTTTCTTGCCTATAAAATTTTTCTTCAACAAAACATTGTACTTTTTTAGATAAAAAGTAAAAATTATCAGGGTTACTATTTCAATTCCCAAAGAGATAAGCAAAAATTTAGTCAGATTTTTTCACACCCTCCATTTTGTAATAAAAACCAAGAATATATCTTTCATTTGTCGTGTTTTATGTAATATATCTCTCAAATTCTTTCCTTTTTCGTCATGCGAAAAATCAAACTCCATTTCTTTTATTTCACAGCCCATATTAATAAAATCAATTAACATTGAAATATCTACTCCATATCTATCAGGAATGTATTTAATATCTTTTAAAACAGAGAACGGAATTATCCTCTGACCACTTAGACAGTGTTCAACTTCTTTTTTTGTATAAATTTTTACTACAAATTTGGCAAACTTTTTTACAATTCCAAACCCCTTTTTTTTAACATTTATAGGATAACCAATTACTACTTGTCTATCATTTAGAATAAAAACTTTTTCACAAAATGCTTGCAACTCTTCTTTTTTTACCTTTAAGTCACCATCCAGAAGTATTATCCTGTCAAATGACCTTTCTTTGAGATATTCAAATGCTGTTTTTAAAGCCGCACCTTTTCCTTTGTTTTTACTATGAGTCAGCACAATGCACTTATCATAATAAGAGAAAATCTTTTTTTTAGAACCATCATCAACAACAAGTATATTTTTTATAAACTCTATATAAGACAAATCTTGTAATAACTTTTCAAAAGATTGCGGAGGATTATACACAGGAATTACTACAACAACATTCAATTGTATTTCTTCCCCTCATAAGAAGTTTGCAAAAACAAACTCTTTATGGCATAACATTTGTAGATTGTATATTTTGATATTGCTCAAGCAAACTTTCTCTTCTCTTTTTCAATGAATTTTCAGAAACCTCAACGCTTGTAAAGGTATTCGGCATCAAAAGGTTTGCCTCTTTTTTAGTCCCATAATTGCCATTTCCGCCTCTTATAAGCTCCATAAGCGAAACTTTTCCAGTCAGTTCATCAACGTTATCAACTGTATCCAAGCCCATGCTTTTGTACTTTTCACAATAGTTTAATTCACTGTACGATTGCTCAACTCCAACAATATTGAGATCGTTTATATTTTTCAACTTTTCAATAAATCTTCTATCAACTGCGTTAAAAGTATCATTCTGAAGAGTATTCCCGCCTGCTATCAAAATTGTATCAGCAATTTCTCCTGATAGTCTATTTATTTCTATATATCTTTTTTCTGTAAGTTTTGTTATAAAGTCATCTTTCATATCAAATACCGCATACAACATTAGAGTATTTATCGCATCTTCTGGAAGTTTGTATTCTGGAAAATCGCTTGTCTTATTATTCAAAACATCCACAAACGTCCGTTTTATCTTAACAATTCTTGCTAACTTTATTTGGTTCTTTCTCAAAAAATCTATTAGGTCGTTGTATGAATAATCTGTTGAGGTTACAATGAGACTTACAACTGCATTACTTTTGCACGTTTTAAGGTATGCATTTACAAGAGTGTCATTTATTTTTCCCAGTTGATTGATCTGTGATTTGTACTCATCAATTTCTTTTACAAGCCTGTCATTCTCTTTTTTTAACTCAACTAAGTTCTTATCTATAAGGCTTAGCTGTTGTTGAAACTGTTTTTGAACAAATTTTTCGCTATTTAACGAAAATCCAATAAGTATTCCAACCCCAAGAGCAACAAAGATGGAAGCAATCGTAATAACGAAATACTTTATACTCACTCCATTCATTCTTTCCTACCTCAAAATTACTCTCAGTTTTAATTGAATCAAATAGAAAAAGTATTGAAAAGGCGGAGTTACCATAAGGATTGCAAGTATAGGAATAAGCGCAGAAAATAACAAAACGCCGATATACTTAAAACTTACCTTTTCAGTATAAAGCTTGGACACACCTCTTGCATCTACAAGCTTTGGACCTATTTTTAACCTGACGAGAAAAGTGCTCGACATTCCTTTCCGACCTTTCTCTAAAAAATCAAGCATACTGCTGTGAGAACCAACCGAAACTATAAGCTCTGCTCCCTTTTCATAAGCAAGAAGCAAGGCAACATCTTCACTCGTACCAGGACATGCTACTATTTTTGCTGTGAGCCCCAAAGCCTCTACTTTTTTAAGTCCTGGTGCATATCCGTTTGGATACGAATGAACAATTATCTCATCACATTTGTAAAGACTTTCTTCCGACACACTGTCCATATCCCCGATTATAATGTTTGGTCTTATCTTTTCCTCAAGCAATGCGTCAGCAGCACCATCAACTGCAATCACTACCGGTTTTACCTCGGTTATATAACCTTTAATTGCTTTTATATCCTTTTTAAAACTGCTTCCTCTTGTAACAACAAGTACATGTCTTCCAGCTATTTTAGTTGAAATGTCAGGCATTTCAAATTGCCCTAAGATAAATCCTTTTTCTTTTTTTGCATACTCTAATGTATTTTCAATAAAGTCTTCTAAAAGATTTTCCATTTCTTTAAAACTCTTTTGATAAAAAGATTCAAACTCGTGTTTGGAAAGATATTTCGCATCGCACAAGTATTCATCATTCAAAAATATCTTGTCGTTTTTAATTTCTATAATGTCTCCTTCTTTTATTCGATTAAAGACTTCTTCTCCCAAATCGTCAATCATAATCACATCGTGTGAAAGAAGAATCTTCGCACCAACTGCTGGAAACTTCCCGGTAAAAGATTTAGCACAGTTGATTACAACCCTCACTTTTTTCTCCAAAAGAGAATATGCAGCTACCTCATCAATATCCTCGTGCAATATAACAGGTATCTCACCTGGTCTTAGTCTTCTTACCAAGTTTTTGGTTCTTCTATCAACTCTAACCTTCCCTTTTATCATCACTTATCACTCTTGTTTTTTTGCAATTTTGGATTTACAATTTCGCGCCATGATAAATCTCCTCTGTCAAGAGCTTTTATCAAGAGTTCTGCTGTCGCAATGTTTGTTGCAAGAGGAATATTATGGACATCACAAAGACGCAAAAGTGCATTTACATCTGGCTCATGTGGCTGGGCTGTAAGAGGGTCTCTCAAAAATATCACCATGTCGATCTGATTGTATGCAATCAAAGAACCTATTTGCTGATCCCCACCAAGTGGACCCGGAAGAAATCTATGAACTTCAAGTCCTGTTGCTTCCTGAATTAACCTTCCAGTGGTTCCTGTTGCATACAGCGTGTGTTTTGATAGGATAAACTTATAGGCTATTGCAAATTGAACCATAAGTTCTTTTTTCTTGTCATGGGCAATAAGTGCTATATTCATTCTCTTCACCTCAAAACATAGTTTTTATATTTTCCCTATAAATGCTTTGCACAATTCCAAGCGATGCCATGGAAGTAAGCATAGAACTTCCACCATAGCTTACAAACGGCAAAGGGATTCCAGTCACTGGCATTATCCCAAGAGTCATTGCAATATTGACAAACATCTGAAAACCAAACATTCCTGCAACTCCAGAAACAATGTAAGAACCAAGCTTATCTTTGCAGGTGGAAGCTATCTTTATAAGACTCAGTATAAGCAGCGCATATACTATTATTATAATTATACAGCCGACAAACCCAAGTTCTTCACCTGCTACACCAAATATAAAGTCAGATTCCTTTACAGGAAGATAGTCAAGCCTGTTGATTGTTCCCATAAATAAACCTTTTCCAAATACTCTTCCTGACCCTATAGCTATCTGAGAATATATTACCTGCCATCCTTTTCCCATCGGGTCAAGCTGAGGATTTAAAAATATTCTTATTCTATCTTTTTGATATTCATGAAGAACAAATTCCCATGCAATAGGAATAAACACCAAAAGAGCACCAATTGCAGCATAGAAATATCTCAAGTCCAGCCCTGCAACAAATAAAATTGTAGCAATTATAGCAACAAAGACAGAAGCTGTTCCCAAGTCAGGTTGTTTTAAAACAAGAACTATAGGAATTGCAGTGAAAATTAATACTTTAGCCAATGTTTTGAATTTATTAATATTTTCCTGCATTGTAACAACTTTTGCAAAAAACACTACCATTAGCAATTTAGAAATCTCAGACGGTTGAAACGAAAATGGTCCAATTTTTATCCATCTCTGACCGCCAAGTACATTTATGCCTTTTAAGTCTACATATAAAAGCAGAATAACCATTGTCATATAAATAATAACATAAAAGTTTGCAAACATTCTATAGTCAATTAATGAAAAAATGAGATACAAGCTGAGTCCTAAACAAAACCAAATGACTTGTGAAATGACCAGTTTATATTTTCCTGTCTCCAGAACATTAGTCGCACTTGCAATTAGAATAAATCCAGTAAGACAAAGAATTATCATTAAAATGGTTATGACAACATTGAACCTTTTTTTTATTGTTTGCTTGTTTTGGACCATCATTTTAATCGTCAGCCTCGTTGTTTAAAATCTCAGTTTTCTTTACAGATTTTATAGGAATATTGGCAATAAGTGCAGGAACAAATTCACCTTTCTGCTCAGACGGTGTTCTGGTTATTTGAATTTCCAAGAGCTTGTCGTCAATCACTATGTATTTTTGTATAGCTTTTAAAACTTCATTCTTTATAAGCTCTAAAAGTTCTGGAGACACGTTTGCCCTGTCGTGAATAATAACAAGTTTCAACCTTTCCTTTGCAATATCCTTTGAAGATTGTTTGTTAAAGAACTTGTTAAAGAATTCAAACATTCTTATTCCTCCTAAGAATTATTTAACCCCAAAAACCTTTTAAGCCTACCCAAAAATCCTAAATTTTCTTCCTCGCTCACAATAGGGATATTCTCCCCCAAGATTCTTCTTGCTATGTTCCTGTACTCTTGTCCTGCTCTTGATTTTTCGTCCATTACAACAGGTTCTCCTTTGTTAGTAGAGATTATAATCTTTTCATCATCAGGTATTATGCCAAGAAGTTCTATCGAAAGAATTTCGAGAATATCGTCAATATCCATCATATCTCCTCGTTTGACCATATCAAATCTTATCCTGTTTATAATGAGCTTAGGATTGTGCAGCTCATAAGCTTCTAAAAGACCAATAATCCTGTCGGCATCACGTACAGCAGAGACTTCAGGTGTTGTTACCACAATTGCCTTCTGTGCACCTGCAATTGCATTTTTGAACCCTTGTTCAATTCCTGCCGGACAGTCAATTAAGACAAAATCAAAATCATCTTTCAATTGCTCGCACAAAGCTTTCATTTGTTCAGGTGAAACAGCAGTTTTGTCCTTTGACTGAGCAGCAGGAAGTAAGTAAAGTCCATCAAACCTTTTATCCTTAATTAAAGCCTGTTTTGGTTTGCATCTTCCTTCTACAACATCTACAATGTCAAACACAATTCTGTTCTCAAGTCCCATAACAACATCCAAATTTCTAAGACCTATATCAGCATCAATCAAAAGTACTCTTTTCCCTAAAATGCTCAAATATGTCCCTACATTTGCAGTGGTTGTTGTTTTCCCCACTCCACCCTTACCAGATGTAATAACATAAACCTCTCCCATCTTCTAAAACTCTCCTTTTTTGATTATTTTAAAATTGTGTAACAGGCTTAACAACTATTGTTTCATTTTCTATATAAGCTATCTCAGCAACCCCTTTTTCATGCTTATTATCTTCATCAGGCGCCCTCGCAATTATATTGGCGATCCTGATCTGAACAGGGTCCATCTCAAGTGCAAAAACTACCGCATTTTTATTACCAGAAATGCCTGCATGTGCAATTCCTCTGAGCGCTCCCAGGACAATTATGTTATTTTTAGATATCACCTCAGCTCCTGGATTTACATCACCTATAATTATTAAGTCAGACTCGGATGTTATAACCTGTCCAGACCGAAGTGTTCCTTTATGTATCTTTGCATTAAGCTGCTCTTCTTTTATATCTTCGGAACTTTCTCCTACAGTTGAGAGAAGATTATGAAAACTAATCTCGTCCCATGGGAATATTATATCATGCACCCCTCCAAATGTTTTCATTATCTCTATTAGCTTTTGTAACTCATAACTATTAAGTCTTCTTCCTATAAACTGGATGGGAATTTCATATCCTGAAAAAAAATTTTTGCCGTTTATAACTTTTTGTTTAAAATGATCACAGATTATCTCAAAATCACAACTACTGTCCAAAATCACAGCTATTCCTTTCCCAAACCCCTTTAAAACAACAGGTTCGTTCAAAATAAATCCTCCCCCTTTATGGCAGCTTTTTCTCTTCTTGCTGAGGTAAATTAAAATAAGCATCTATTATATCCCTTGCAACATATGCAGCATATGAACCATGCCCACCATTTTCTAAAACAATAGCAAAGGCAATCTGGGGGTTATCATAAGGTGCAAAACCAACAAACCATGCATGAGCAGCTGATGAGTTTGAATACTGCGAAGTTCCCGTTTTTCCTGCTACAGTAAACGGCAAATCTTTAAACGCTTGTCTTGCCGTTCCTCCTTCTTCACTTGTAACGCTCTTCATCCCTTCAAAAACTGCCTTTTTTGTTGATTCATACATCTTTACCTTGCTGAGTACTTTTGGCACAGACTTATAGATGACTTTTCCATTGGAATCCACAATCCTGTCTATGAGGTTCACTTGATATCTTGTCCCACCATTTGCAACAGTTGCAATAAAACTTGCCATCTGGATAGGTGTAAATGCATTTATAGACTGACCAATAGCTGCTAAAATCGTATCACCTGGATACCAAGGTTGGTTAAAAATCTTCTTTTTGTTCTCTTCATTGGCAAGAATTCCATTTGATTCTCCATCAAGTTGAATACCTGTCTTCCCACCTAATCCAAATAATTGCGCATATTTAACTATTCTTTCTATTCCAAGTCTTCTACCAGTCTCATAGAAAAATACATTACACGAAACCTTAAGAGCGTCTTCCACATTAACCCAACCGTGTGTTGTATGATATCTATTCCATATCCAGCAAGCAGGAGTAAACCCTGACTTTGCGTAATACATATATCTACCTGTATCCAATATTTTTTCGTCTGGCTTGATGACACCTTCCTGAAGACCTGCAATTGCTGTGAGTATTTTAAAAGTTGAACCAGGAGGATAAACCCCGGCAATTGCCCTGTTAAACATTGGTCTTGTGGGGTCATTAATCAACTTATTCCATTCACTGGTAGTGATACCTTTTATGAATATGTTAGGATTGTATGAAGGATAACTTGTGAGAGCAAGAACATTGCCTGTTTTTACATCAATTACCACCGCAGCACCGCTGTTTGCTTTTTGAAATCTCTCACCATAATCACCATTTCTTATATTCTCTAAAACTTTTTTGAGCGATTCATAAGCAACTTTCTGAAGCTTAGAATCTATGGTCAGATAAACATTTGCTCCCTTTGTTGGTTGTTTTTCTATCTTGACATCATTTATCCTTCCAAATTTGTCAACTTCAATGAGCTGAAGTCCATCTTTACCACGCAAATAATCTTCGCATCTTTTTTCTATTCCATCAACACCAATTAAACTATCCTGAGAATATCCTTTGTCTTTAAACTTTTCGTATTGTTCTTGAGTTATTTTACCTATCCTTCCTACCACGAACGCGTTGTATATTGCATCCTTGTAAACTCTTACTGCCTTTGCTTCTATGTTTACAGACGAAAAATCTCTGCGCCTTTCTTCAATCTCAGCAATAGTCTTCATGGAAATGTCAATTGCAATTGTAACAGGTTGATACATTTGATAATAGTTATAAAATAGCATATCTTCAATAGCCATTACTTGAAGAGTAGTTTGCAGGTCAAGATTTTCTGGAATATAAAATTTCTTTCTCAAAAATTCAAAAGCTTGCTGCGCAGAAAAATTCAAAGGAATTTCTCTGTCTTTTTTCCATTGGATTTCTACTTTCTTTGCAAGTTTCTTGTCTTTAATACCAAAGTTAAATCTGATTGGATTTATGTCAATTTTAAATTGATTTATAATTTTGTCTCCATTTTTATTTAGAATATTCACAATTTCTATTATCTTTTTTGTAAAGTCTCTTTTTTGATTTTCAGTTCGAAGTTGCTGAGTTTTCATAATCTGGAGAACATAGGCAGGCCTGTTGTCAGCAAGTGGTCTACCATTTTTATCATAGATAATACCCCTTGGTGCCTCCAAGTTTGCTTTTTGCATTAATTTCTTTTCTGAAAGCTCATAATAATAGTCTCCCTTTACAATCTGCAAATAGCTCAAGCGCACAATAAGAATTAACACAAGGGATATAAAAAGTATGTATAAAAAAGTCCACCTGTTAAATATGTTTTTTTCTCTTAACTTTTCTATAAACAATATCTTCATTCTTCTCTTAAATTTCTCCCCTTTTTTAGTTTGAGCAGGTATTTACTTTCTTTGAGCACTGTATAATAAATGAATATCCCGAATACTGAGTCAAGAATGAACTGAATAACAGAATTATTAAAAAATACTGAGGGTAGAGGAACTTCTTTATAAGTCAACCCCACACTAATATACTCCAATAAGTTCAAAGTAAGGATGTACATTAAAAGAAACAACAAAAACATCTCAACTCTTTGTAAATAGACCTTCTCTTTCAATTTACTTGAAATAAATACAAGAATTACTATTAAAAAAAGATTTAAGAAGAAATCATTTGTAAACAAAAAACAAAAAACAAAAACAACAAAAAAATTAGCTATCAGTGCCTCTGAAAAATCAAAAAATATTGCATTACTAATAACAAGTGGTAAAAATAGTAATACAGTATTTCCTTTTACTTGAATAATCTCTTGCAGTACTGTTTGAAAAAAAATTATAAATACAATATTTAGTACATGCAAAATCAGTTTGTTTTTAAACAACTCACTTAACACCTACCGATAAATTTATATCCTTAAGTTGTTTTAGTACCATCACATATTCTACATTTTCTATATCCACTAAAGGTTCTATCACAATATTTTTTGTCAGTTCAAACTTATCATTCTTTATCTGAACCACTTTACCAATAGCAATTCCCTTGGGAAATATTTCACCCATCCCTGAAGTTATGACAATATCGTTAAGTTTTACTTTTGAATCTTTGGAGATATATCTCAGTTCACATAATCTCTTTGACAAAAGATTGACACTTCCTCTTACAACACCAATCTCCCTCGTCCTCACAACCATCGCAGATGCCGAAAAGTCAGGATCAAGTACTGTTATAACTTTAGCCCAGTTTGTCCCAGTGTCTATGATGTATCCTATCAATCCTTGGTTGTTGATAACAACCATGTTTCTCTTTACGCCATTTTTTTCCCCTTTGTCAATGATAAAATAGTTCAACCACGCTTCTTGAGATCTCTGAACAACTCTGGCAATTTCATAACTTGCTGATAATTTAATTTGATCTTTGAGACCTAAAAGTTCTTTCAATTTTGCGTTTTCACTCTTTATCTCTTCAATAGTAATTTTGTCACTATTTAATTTGCTTAGTTCTTCTTTTAATCGTTTGTTTTCAGCAATAATTTGGTTCAGATGAAATATCCCATTTATATACTCTCTTATATCTCTTACAATCTTAACTATTTGAGAATTTGCAGGGATATACCCTTCTTTTAATTTTCTCGAAACAATATTTGAATCATAGTTTTTGAGCGATATCACAGTGGCAACGATACTAAATAAAAATGCTAAAAATACAACAATGGTTAACAAAACATTTCTTTTCAAAACATTTCATCCTCCACTACCTTGAGCTCCTGTTGATCATCACCTTTTGCAAAGTTTCAAGTTCTTCCAAGGCTTTCCCCGCTCCCAGAGCAACACAATCAAGAGGTCTATCAGCTATGTGAACAGGAAGACCAGTTTCTTTGCTTATAAGTTTGTCAAGCCCTTTTAAAAGCGCACCACCACCTGTAAGCATAATCCCTCTTTCCATAATGTCTGCTGCAAGCTCTGGTGGAGTTTTTTCAAGAGTTTGTTTTATTGCATCAACTATTGCCATAACAGGTTCTTTCAAAGCATCTCTTATTTCTGTGGATGAGACCTTTATAGTCTTTGGAAGACCTGTTATAAGGTCTCTCCCTTTTATTTCATACCATTCTTCCTTTTCAAGTGGATAGGCAGACCCAATATTTATTTTTATCTCCTCTGCTGTTCTATCCCCTATCATTAAGTTGTATTCTTTCTTTATATAGTTTGAAATTGCTTCATCAAACTCATCACCAGCAACTCTGAGGGATTTACTAGTGACAATTCCACCAAGTGATATAACAGCAACCTCTGACGTGCCACCACCAATATCTACTACCATACTGCCAGACGGTTCATCAACAGGCAGTCCCGCACCAATTGCTGCTGCCATAGGCTCTTCCATTATATAAACCTCTTTTGCTCCTGCCTTGTAAGCCGACTCTTCCACAGCCCTTCTTTCAACTTCTGTAACACCAGATGGAACACAGATTACAACTCTTGGTCTTAACCCAAGAAAGGATTTTTTATATGCTTTTTCCATAAAATATTTTAACATGACTTGGGTTGTATAAAAATCAGCAATAACACCATCTTTCAATGGTCTTATTGCAACAATATTACCCGGTGTTCGGCCAATCATCTCTTTTGCTTCATTTCCTACTGCCAATATTTTCCCTGTATCCTTTTGAACAGCAACAACAGATGGTTCATTTACAACAATGCCTTTTCCACGCAAATGTACAAGAGTGTTTGCAGTGCCCAAGTCAATCCCCAAATCTCTGTAGAGTGACTTTAAAAGTCCCATCACAACTCTCCTTTCATTAAGTCATATCCAAGTTTTTGTAGCATGATGTTTAACCTGTACAAGGGAAGACCAACTACATTGTAAAAACAGCCCTCTATCCTTTCAACAATTAAGCTTCCAAAACCTTGGATTGCATATGCCCCTGCTTTATCAAAAGGCTCTTTTGTTGAGATATATCTGAGAATTTCTTCATCAGTCATATGTTTTATATAAACATTAGTTTTTTCATATTCCGCCAGAATCCTTTCCCATTCCCCGTCAATTATACATACACCAGTGTAAACACTGTGCCATTTACCATTTATTTTTCTGAGCATCCAGAAAGCTTCATCCTCATTAGAGGGCTTTCCAAGAATGAGTCCTTCAATATACACCACAGTGTCAGCTGCAATAACCAAACTTTGTTTACTATCTTCCCCAAGTTTATTAAAAACCTCTTGAGCTTTCTTTTTAGCAAGCTGCATTACATTTTCTTCAACCGAAAGACTTTGATCTATACTTTCATCAACGTTTGATGGAATTATTTCAAACTCAATGCCAAACTGCTTTAAAAGCTCTATTCTTCGGGGGGATGAGGATGCAAGAATTACTCTTTTCAATTTTGTCAAACATAACCCCTTTCATACACTGTGTTTTGAATGTGAATTTTGTGAAGTCTTTCTTAGCTCTCTGATATTCTATTATATCATTAATATGTTACAAAAAAAATAACTTTTGATAAAAAAAGAAGCTGGTAAACTCACAAACCAGCTTCTTTTACTTAAGGATTTAAGACTGAGCTCAGTACAGAGGTCTTTTCTTATAATGTGTATGCAGAATATGATGAGCTTTTTCGCTGTTTGGATGACCTAAGAACTCTTCATACAATCTTTTTACAGTAGGATTTTCATGAGACTTTCTTATTACCAGTGACCTATCCTCATCATATATTGCACTTGCTCTGAGCTTCGCAACATCTACTTTTTCTTTGACTTTTGCATGAACAATTGGCTGTCCACCACCCATTATACACCCACCAGGACATGCCATAATTTCTATAAAATGATACTCTTTCTCACCATTTTTGACCATCTCAAGAAGTTTTTTGGCATTTGAAAGACCATGTGCAACAGCTGCTTTAATTTTCATACTACCAACATCTATCTCAGCCTCTCTTATTCCTTCAAAACCACGAACTTGAGTAATTTCGACATTTTCAAGTGTTTTTCCTGTAAGCACCTCGTATACAGTTCGCAGTGCTGCTTCCATTACACCACCTGTTGTTCCAAAGATAACACCTGCACCTGTTGCATCTCCCATTGGATCATCAAAATGGCTATCTGGCAGGTTTACAAAGTCAATCCCCGCTTCTTTTATCATTCTAGCAAGTTCTCTTGTTGTCAATACTGCGTCAACGTCTGGATATCCACTTGCCGCAAGTTCTTCCCTTTGAGCTTCAAATTTCTTAGCAGTACACGGCATGACAGACACAACAAACATGTTCGCAGGATCAATTCCCATCTTCTGTGCAAAGTATGTCTTTAAAATAGCACCAAACATCTCATGTGGTGATTTGCAAGTAGACAAATTATCTAAAAATTCTGGGAAATAATGTTCACAGAACTTAATCCAACCTGGTGAGCATGAGGTTATCAACGGTAACTTACCACCGTTTTTAATTCTGTTGATAAGCTCTGTCCCCTCTTCCATAATAGTAAGGTCTGCAGCTGTGTCTGTATCAAACACCTTGTCAAATCCAAGCATTTTTAGAGCAGTTACCATCTTACCAGTAACTCTTGTACCTATTGGAAGTCCAAATTCTTCACCAAGCGCAACTCTAACAGCAGGAGCTGTTTGAACCACAACATATTTGTTCTTATCTGCAAGTGCCTTCCATACAATGTCTGTTGAGTCTTTTTCTCTTAAAGCTCCAACTGGGCAAGCCTGAATACATTGACCGCACATTGTACACGCAACATCATTCAAACTTCTATCAAATGCAGTTGATACAACCGTCTTAAAACCCCTATAATTTGCATTGATAACTCCAACCTCTTGAACATTTCTGCATACATTGATACATCTCTTACAAAGTATACATTTGTTTGGATCTCTAACAACAGAAGGTGAAAAATCATCAAGAGGTCTTCTTATATTTTCGCCTTCATATCTAATTTGCTTTACATTTAAATCTTCTGCAAGTTTTTGAAGTTCACAGTTTCCGCTTCTGACACATGTCAAACAGCTCCTGTCATGATTCGAAAGAATAAGTTCAAGATTGACCTTTCTTGCTCTTCTTACTCTTTCACTGTTAGTAATAACTTCCATACCTTCTGAAACAGGATAAACACAAGCAGCCTGCAAGCTTCTTGCCCCTTTTACTTCAACAACGCACATTCTGCAAGCACCAATTTCATTTATACCTTTAAGATAACAAAGGGTTGGAATCTCAACTCCTGCTTCGCGTGCTGCCTGAAGCACTGTATAATCCTTTGGCACCTGAATCTTCTTGCCATCTATTGTTATATTCACCATTTCCATTTATCATACCCTCCCTTGATTATGCCTTCTTGGAGATTGCTTTAAACGGACACTTCTCTATGCAAACACCGCATTTGATACATTTGCTCTGATCAATCTCAAAAGGCTTTTTAATCTGGCCTGTGATAGCATTTGCAGGACAATTCTTAGCGCATATGCCACAGCCTTTACAAAGATCTTTGTCTATCACAATCCTGAGCAGTGCCTTGCAAGCACCTGCTGGACATCTCTTTTCTTTTACATGTGCTTCGTATTCATCTCTAAAATATCTCAGCGTGCTCAAAACAGGGTTTGGCGCAGTCTGACCAAGTCCGCAAAGAGCACTATCTTTAATTGAATATGCAAGTTCTTCTAACTTTTCCAAGTCTTCTTCTGTGCCATTTCCGCTTGTTATTTTTTGCAAAATTTCGAGCATTCTCCTTGTACCTATTCTACACGGTGGACATTTTCCGCATGACTCATCAACTGTAAACTCTAAGAAGAACTTTGCTATATCGACCATACAGGTGTCTTCATCCATCACGATCATTCCGCCAGAACCCATCATTGTACCAAGTGCTGTTAAAGAGTCAAAATCAATTGGCGTGTCCATAAGCGATGCTGGAATACATCCACCTGACGGTCCACCTGTTTGTACTGCTTTGAATTTCTTACCGCCAGGGATTCCGCCACCAATATCCTCAACTATTTCTCTTACAGTTGTTCCCATTGGAACTTCAATAAGTCCTGTATTGTTAACCTTTCCAACAAGTGCAAAAACTTTTGTCCCTTTGCTCTTCTCTGTTCCAATTGATGCAAACCACTCTGGACCCTTTAGAATTATTACTGGAATATTTGCGTATGTCTCAACGTTATTAAGCAAAGTAGGTTTTCCCCACAATCCTTTTACAGCTGGGAATGGTGGTCTTGGTCGTGGTTCTCCTCTGTGTCCTTCAATTGATGTCATCAGTGCTGTTTCCTCACCACAAACAAATGCACCAGCACCAAGCCTTATCTCAATATCAAATTCAAAGTCTGTACCCAAGATATTCTTGCCTAAAAGCCCGTATTCTCTTGCTTGATTTATTGCAATCTCCAGTCTTTTTACTGCCAGAGGATACTCTGCTCTGACATACACATAACCTTGCTTTGAACCAATTGCATACCCAGCGATAGCCATCGCTTCAATCACAGAATGCGGATCGCCTTCCAAGATACTTCTGTCCATATATGCACCTGGATCACCTTCATCTGCATTGCAAACAACATACTTAACATCACCTGGAGCTTTTGCTGCGAACTCCCATTTGAGTCCTGTTGGAAATCCACCGCCACCTCTTCCTCTAAGACCAGACCTTTTAACCCAGTCAATCACTTGTTCAGGTGTCATCTCTGTAAGAACTTTTGCCAAAGCCTTGTATCCATCATATGCGATATATTCTTCAATATTTTCTGGATTTATAAGACCACAGTTTCTAAGAGCAATTCGCATCTGTTTTTTATAGAATTTGACCTCATTTAACGATTTAATCTGACCTTCTTCTACTGACTCTTTATACAAAAGTCTTTTTACTATTCTTCCTTTTAAAAGATGCTCTTCAACAATCTCTTTTACATCAGAGTCTGCAACCTTGCTGTAAAAAGCTCCTTCTGGATAAACAATCACAATTGGACCTTCTGCGCAAAGACCAAAACAACCTGTACGAATTACCTGAACCTCATCCTTTAGATTTTGAGCTTCAATTTCTTTTAGAAATGCATCATATATTTTATCTGACCCACCTGATGTACAACCTGTCCCACCACACACAAGAACATGCGATCTATACAATGGCATATTAATCTTCCCTCCTTTTATTTATTTGCCTCACTATTTTCTTCGTAGCCAATTGTATACTCATAAACTGGCTTCCCGTTGACCAAATGTTCTGCAACAATCCTTGTGACCTTTTCAGGTGTCATCTTAACATAAGTAACTTTTTCTTTGTTAGGTTCATATACTTCAACAATTGGTTCATATTTGCAAAGTCCTATACATCCTGTTTGAACCACAGTTATATTTTTTAAATTTCTTTTTTGAATTTCTTCAACAAACTTGAGCATAACAGGTCTTGCACCTGCTGCTATTCCACATGTTGCCATTCCAACAACAACTCTTATACCTTCGCCTTGCTGTTTTCTGAACTCAAGCTCTTCTAACGCCTTTTTTCTTATTTCTTCAAGTTCTTGAATAGATTTAATCATTTATCATTTACACCTCCATTTAAATTTGATAAGCCACTTTCTAACTGGCTTCGAATAAAGTCAAGTACACTCAGAGTATTTAAAGGAATATCATCACCCAAAATATCTCGGATGCTTCTTGTGTCAAAAGTAAACTCGTTTCGGTCTTTTTTGTAACAAAACTTAAAATTCACATCTGGTGTTCCGGTTATAAGTGCAAGTAAGGTCTCGGTTATGTTTCCAAGAGGAGGTCTGTCTATATGAGAATGTTTCATCTTAAACACTATTTTAGTGCCTTTTTCAAGCCTTTCAATAGTAAAGCTTCCTTCACAGTCCATTGCAAGTTGTTTTGCTAAAGAAAGCCCAAGTCCTACTTTTCGCGTTTTTCTTGTGGTGTAAAAAGGGTCTGTCACTTTATCAATAACATCCTGTGGAATTCCTCTGCCGTTATCCTCTATTGTAATGGTAAAAAGATCCTCTTTTAAATCTTCGGCAATCTTAATTTTAACCAAACTTGCACCTGCTTCTATCGAATTTTGCACAAGGTCAAGAATATAAAGCGAAAGTTCGTTCAATTACATCACCTTATATTTTCTCACCATTGTCAATTTGTTAAGTTAATATCTTGACAAGATATTTTCAACATCATCTACACTCAATTTGCCATACACAGTATTGTCAATCACAACAACCGGTGCCAGTCCGCAAGCTCCCAAACATCTAGTTGCCTCAATTGAAAATTTCCCATCTTCTGTTGTTTCCCCTACATCAATCTTTAAAATTTCTTTTAACTTATCCAAAATCTTGTCTGCACCTTTAACATAGCAAGCTGTACCCATGCACACACTTATCTTATGGTCCCCTGTTGGCTTTAAGGTAAACCTTGTATAAAATGTCGCAACACCATAAACCTCTGCCATGGGTATATTGAGTCCTTCTGCTATTCTTTTTTGAACCTCATATGGCAGGTATCCAAAAAGTTCTTGTGCTTCATGCAAAACTGGAATTAAAGCCCCTCTTCTTGATTTATTTTTTTCAATAATCTCATCAAGCTTTCTAAAATTCTCTTCAGTCAAATTCTTACCTTGGCAACAAGACATAAATCTACATCCCCCTTCTATTGTTAGAAATTTAACATACTGAGTTAAAACTACTGTTAATATTGTAACATACAAAGGATTATAAATGAAGTATAAATTTTGGAGAATTTAATCGAAAAATATTGTATACAGTATATCACTTTCAATAAAAAACTCTCTTTCGTTTATCTCCCCCAGATGATGGGCATCTGATGAGTGTAAGAAGAAGTAGTTTTTATTTTGAGGAAGAAATTTGGTAAATTCTATTTCAGCAATCTTTGAAACCTCAAAAAAGGTCAAATCAGTTAGCTCTTCAGGCAAAAAACCAAGCCTTCCAATTATACCAAAAGACTGTCTGTTTATATGGGCGGGGACAAAAATCATATTATAAAATTTGGAAATATCATAAACTTCTTTTAAGCTCAGTGAAAGTGGTTGAAGAAGAAGTTTTTCATAGCTTCCAATTACATTGTCCTGGTTATCAACAGTGTACTGATTCCCATAAATATCTTCTCTGAGCTTTATAAAAGGTAGATGCTTTTCAATAATGCCCTGAAATTCTCTTATAATACAAACATCTTTGTGCTTAAAATACAGCAAAACATGAATCTCCTCTTCTGTTTCTATCTCAACTCCAGGTATAAACAAAATGTCAAGCAAGTTTGCCACTTCTAAAAAACTTTCAAGGTTCAAGGTGCAGTTATGGTCTGTTACAGATATAACATCTAAGCCCTTTAACTTAGCCATATTTATTATATTATGCGGGGTCATATCATTGTCTGCACACGGAGAAAGCAACGAATGAATATGAAGGTCATAATAAAGCTTCATTTTTATCTCCCTTTTCTTTAAGAATCAGCAGCCTTGCTGTTTCAAAATGTGAAAGTTCTGTTGTAAAAATTGGAATTTGCTGCTCTATTGATTTTTTAAGCATATCAGAATCGGGTTTTACTCCTTCTGTCAAAATTATTGCTTTCACTTCTCTGAGAGTTGCTATGGCAACCACATTCACATTGTTTTGAATGGTAATCCAGATACTGTTGTCCTTAATATGCGATATTGCGAAACTCAAAACATCTCCAATGTACACATTTTCATATTGCTCATCCTTTACAATCCCATTTGCCAATTCAAAATACCTGCCTAAATCCAAAATGCTTGGCACTATTCATCATTCCTTTCAAGTGATGGTGGTAGTTTATTTGAAAGCTCAACCATCTTGTTTGCAAGTTCTTTTATGTTTTCTCTGAGAATAAAGATACAGTCTGTGTCATTCGCAAAACCACGCACTATATCCTCAGCAAGAGTTTTGCATGTAGGTGAACCACAAGCCCCACAGTCCAAACCCGGCAACATACTAAGGATATTATTTAACTTTTCAAACTTTTCCATAGCTCTCTCAATATCAGAGTCAAGTTCAAGGACGGGGTTTGTTTCTAATTCTTTTTCAAAAAGAACATCCTCAAGCTTGAGAGAAAAACTATTAATAATCTCCTCTGTCCACGATGAAAAACTCTCTTCTTTGTCTTTTAATTTGGAAGACAATCTTTTAATACGATTTTTAGCAACATACGGATTTTCCACTGTAAGCGGTCCTCCTACACACCCACCGCTGCAAGCAAGACCTTCAAAATATACAATATCCTTGAGTCTGCCATTTTCAATCTCTTCTAAAACTTTTACTACATTGTGAATACCATCTACATTTACATACTCTTCAATTTCCAACGCCAAACTTTCACCGCCTGATGCTGCCCAACCAATACCTTTGCCCGAGGCAATTGAAAGATGTTTTATATCTTTTATCTCTCTTAGCTTGCTTCTTACAAGTCCATAAATATCTTTTATTGCTATTACTCCATCTACGTACGAACGACTAAATCCTAATGGTCTGTTTACATATGTCATCTTTGCCGCACATGGAGAGATAAAAAAAGCTCCTATTTTATCTTCTTCAATTCCTTTTTCTTTTTGTATTCTTTTTTTAGCAATGTAAGCAGCAACTTCCATAGGTGAGGCGATTGGCAGGATATTCTCTATAAGGTCTGGAAATTTTGTCTGGATAAGCCTGACAACTGCCGGACATGCAGAAGAAATTATTGGTTTTTTGTTTTTCTCAGATAAAATAAACTGCTTTGTGAAGTGGGTTACTATTTCAGCTGCTTTTGCTACCTCAAACACATCATCAAATCCCAGTTCAAGCAAAGCATACAGTAACTTATTTACATTGTCTACTTCAAATTGGGCGTAAAACGAAGGTGCAGGTAGAGCAATTTTATAATCAAATTTTTTTATTTCTTCCAAACTATTTGTTACAGCATATTTTGCATGGTATGGACATGTTCTTATACATTCTCCGCAGTCTATACATCTCTGATCAATAATCCTTGCTTTTGAGTTTCGTACTCTAATGGCTTCAGTTGGGCATCTTTTAATACAGTTTGTACACCCTTTACACTTATCTTTGTCAAGCATTATAGAATGCAAATTTTTCATTTATAGTTCACTTCCCCACATTTTAAAAATGGTCATTTATTGTAAATGATCATATATACCTTCGTACCTTTGCCTTTTTGCGAGTCAATCTCAAAATAATCTGAGTACTTCTTCATGTTCGGTAAACCCATACCGGCTCCAAATCCCAAGTTTCTTATCTCTTCCGGAGCAGTGGAATATCCTTCTTTCATGGCAAGCTCAATGTTTTCAATACCCGGTCCACTGTCTTGAGCTATTATTTCAATCTTGTCCTTTGAAATTATGGCTTTTAAAATACCCCCAATAGAATGTATAACAATATTCATTTCAGCTTCATAAGAGACAATTGCAACTTTTTTTAGTATCTCTGGTTTTACCCCAAGTTTTTTTAAAGTTTCTTTAATCTTAGAAGAAGCTTCACCAGCTAATATAAAATTGCCCGGCTCAATTTCAAATTCCAGCTCAAGCAGCATCTTTCTTAGCAACACCCTTCTTTCCCAAGTCCGTTTTCATAGAGTATTCCACATGCTTGAAACATAGGATAATCCGTTCCAAGAAGAGCTATGCATTTCTCCCTTGCAAGTTTTAACATTTCTTCGGATGGCTGTTTGCCCCGAACAATTATTACAGCTTTTATATCCATCATCTCTGCAGTCCTTATCACTTGAGGATTTACAAGACCTGTCAATAAAATCACCTTCTCTTTTACAAATGCCAAAACGTCGCTCATAAGATCAGAACCACATGCATTTAAAAATTCTTCGCTACATAGTTCTTCCAGCTCGAAATAAACCTTGCAGTTTAAAAGTTCCTTGATCTTTGTTAATTTCATAACAAATAACCCCCAAATTTTTACTTTTTCTCACCTAATACTTCAAACGCCTGATTGACAATTTCTTCTATTGACATATCATTCACACAATTTTTTGCTTCTTCCCCCATTTTAATATAGAGAAGATATTCTATATTTCCCTCTGGTCCTGTGATTGGCGAATATGTCAGACCATTAATTGAGATTCCAACTGAAAAATAGTGATCAATTACCTTTTTGATCACACTTTTATGAGTATCTTTAGACTTTACAACTCCTCTTTTTCCAACCTCCTTTCTTCCCGCTTCAAACTGGGGTTTTATCAGCAAAACGCCTTCTGTACCATTTTCCATAAACTCTTTTATTTTTTCTGAAATTAGGTTCAAAGAAATAAAAGAGACATCGCATACTATAATATCAATCCTATCCTGAATACTTTTTCTATCAAAGTACCTAAAATTAGTCTTTTCAAAATTTACTACTCTCGGGTCTTCTCTCAACTTCCATGCAAGCTGACCATACCCAACATCCACACAATAGACCTTTTTAGCGCCATGTTGGAGCAAACAGTCTGTAAAACCTCCTGTTGAAGCACCAATGTCAAGGGCAATCTTACCTTCAACGTCAATCTGAAAAAACTCTAAAGCTTTTTCAAGTTTAAGGCCGCCTCTGCTAACATATTTTAGTGGTTCTTTTATTATTATCTGGCTGCTTTCATCTATCATCTCTCCTGCCTTTTCTATCTTTTGATTATTCACATAAACGTTGCCACTCAAAATTAATGCTCTTGCCTTTTCACGTGATGCTGCCAGTCCTTTTTCAACAAGGAGTATATCAGCCCTTTTTTTCAACTTTCTATCAACTCCATAATTACTCTTGTTAAGTTTTCTCTATCCATCCCAAGCATGGAATAAAGCTGAGAAATTGAACCATGAGGAATAAATCTATCAGGTATAGCTATGTGCTTAATCTTTGCTGATTTTCCTTCAGCTATAACACTTTTTATTTTTTCACCAAGTCCACCGATAACACTATTGTCCTCTACAATTAGAATTTTCGGGTGTACAGCAAGTATTCTTTTTATAATCTCAGTATTTAAGGGTTTTATAAATCTTACATTTACCAGTGTTACATCCAACTTGTTTTTGCTAATAATATCATACAACATTGAAACATGTCTTCCAATAGAAAATATGGCTAGGTATTTTCCTTCTTTTAATATCTCTGGTTCAGAAAGTTTAATTTCATCATAAAGACCTACCTGTTTGCAGCTTCCGCGCGGATATCTTATCGCAATAGGTCCGTCCTGATAGAAAGCTGCAAATTCTATCATCATTTCAAATTCTTTTGTATCCTTTGGCACCATCAATGTTAAGTTAGGAATTAGGCTCAAATACGATATATCAAAACTTCCATGGTGCGTCTCTCCATCTTCGCCAACAAGACCTGCCCTGTCTACACAGAAGACCACATTCAAATTTTGAAGACACACATCATGAATAATCTGGTCAAAAGCTCTTTGTAGGAAGGTTGAATATATGGCAACAAACGGTTTAAATCCCTCTTTCGCAAGAGCACCTGCAAAAGTAACCGCATGTTCTTCTGCTATTCCAACGTCAAAAAACCTTTGAGGATACATCTTTGCAAACCTGCTAAGACCAGTACCATCTGGCATTGCAGCGGTGATTGCTAATATCTTCGGATTATTCTTGGCAAGCTCGCAAAGTTTATCACCCAAAACCTCAGAAAATGTCTTTGAAGTATTGTCAGACAGATGATTTCCTGTTTCTATGTCAAATGGCGGAACACCATGGAATTTTTCTGGAAATCTTTCAGCATGTTCATATCCTCTCCCCTTTTGTGTAACCACATGAACCAAAACAGGTCTTTCAAAATCCTTAACACTTTCAAATACTTCACAAAGTCTTTCTATGTCATGACCATCAATAGGTCCATAATATTCAAATCCAAGCGCTTCAAACAAAGTTCCAGGAAAGAAAAAGTATTTTAAACTCCCTTTTACTTTTCTTACAAATCTGCTAAGATTTTTGCCAATAACTGGTATTCCTTCTACCAAGCTATCAGCAGCTTTTTTCAATTTAAAATAACGTGGTTTTGTTCGTACCTTTGATAGATATTTTGCAATCGCACCAACATTTTTGGAGATTGACATGTCGTTGTCATTCAAAATGACAAGAAGCTTTCCATTGTACCTGCCGGCATTATTGAGTCCTTCATATGCAAGTCCTCCAGTTAAAGCTCCATCTCCTATTACTGCAATTACATTATAGTGCTCATTTTCAAGATCGCGCGCAACTGCAAATCCCAGTGCAACAGAAATAGAAGTAGAACTGTGACCAGTATCAAATGCATCAAAAATACTCTCTTTTGATTTTGGAAAACCGCTCAAACCACCAAATTTTCTTAAAGTATTAAATTTTTGTTTTCGCCCTGTCAATATCTTGTAAACATAACACTGATGCCCTACATCCCACACAATTTTATCTTTTGGTGGGTCAAATACTTTTAGCAAAGCAAGAGTCAGTTCAACAACCCCTAAATTTGCTGCCAAATGTCCACCTGTATTGGCAATGTTATATAACAGAAATTCTCTTATTTCTTCGGCAAGTTTATAGAGTTCGGATATACTCAATCTTTTTATATCTTCAGGATAGTTTACCTTTTCTAATATACCCAATACCTCTCACTTCCCAAACTACATTTTTAGAAATATTCCAAGAATCTTTCCGCTTATTTTTACAATTTCATTACTCTTTTTGATTGCAAAATATTTTCCAATTGATTTGCCAGATATTGTTATAGCAGCAACCATTGCAGTCAAAAGTATTGAAAGAAGAATGGGATTGGCTTTGCTATTTTTTGATATATAAAATACAATACTTGCAGAAAGTGCTCCACTCAATATTCCGCATATATCTCCTATAACATCGTTGCAAATAGAAGATACTTTGCTTGCATTTTTTATGAGCCATACACTCACCTTTGCACCTTTTACTTTCTTTGCAGCCATTGCGTGAAAAGGAACCTCATCAGCTGCGGTTGTAGCAATCCCAATTATGTCAAAGATTATTCCTAATAAAATTATACAAAATAAAAGTATGAATGAAATTGTCACAGGTAATCTTTCTGATACATAGCTTGAAATGTAGTTTAGAGTAGCCGACAGTAAAAACGATAAAATAAACAATATTAGTGTCCATTTGAAATATTCTCTTTTTTTATTCTGCATTTTTTTCTTATTTTTCATTTTTCATCTCCCAAAACACACTTTTGAAAAATATATAAATTTATTGGGATAGGGTGATTTTACGAAGGGTAAATTTTGCGGCTTAAGGTCTGGTAGGATTTCCCCCAAACTTACCTCCCGTCGCCAGGAGGCGGTTTCCCTTTAAAAGTTTGGGTGTGCGGTTGCCCAACACACAACCAGATCGCCACTTAGTCCGCACTTTAATCCCCTTCGTAAAGCCAAATACTTGGCACAGCCTAGGAGCTTTCCTCGACAGAGGGCATGCTTTCTAGCCTCTTTTGCGAAATAGATTTCAGGCCTCAAGACCTTCCTAAAAACGGGCCCTATTTTTAGGAAGGCCAGAAATTCGGCCATCCGTCTATTCCGCTCAAGGCAGGCTACACTACCCCAAGCACATCCTTTCTCAAAAAGGACGCACCTGGCGGTAGGTTTTACTAACGCACAAAAAGTTTTGTCTTTTTGTGCGTTAGCCTCCACGGGAAAAGGGTTGCATCCTGCATGCCGTTGCAGGACTCCCTTAACCCTTACTCCCAGCTCCAACCCCTGACTGGGCGTCAGAAGCCGAAACCAGGAACTTCATCGGTGTGCCCTTTGGCGGATTTTTAGGCCCGCCTTCGAAAGCAGCCACTCTGACTAGGATACTGCATCACCCTATCCCATTTTAACGTTCTTGATTATTTAGTTTTCAGAATAATATTATATCACAGCTTTTGTTTTGCTTCAAATCATTATTGTGGCAATTAATATTCCAACTACAGCTCCTGCAAAGACCTCTGTAGGTTTGTGTCCTATGAGCTCTTTTAGTTTATATTGAGGCTTGTAATGTGGTGAAAGATACATCTCAATTATCTCGTTCAAAGTCTGTGCCTGTTTTCCAGCCTCTCTTCTTACTCCTGCCGCATCGTACATCACAATTAACGTAAATGTTAATGATATAGCGAAATTGGTGGAACTAAAACCATCTATTAGTCCCACAGCAGTTGAAAGCCCACATGCAAACGCTGAATGAGAACTTGGCATCCCCCCAGAGCTTATGAACCATTTAAGGTCAATTTTTCGTGTCATGATAAATGCTATCACAATTTTTAAAAACTGTGCAGCAAACCAGCTGACAACACCAACCTCAAGCGCCTTATTCTTTAAAATCTCTAACACAACCTCTTTCATCTTTCCCTCAACCAATCCTTTTAAGATTTGCATAGGACAGAAGCAACCTCTTCTGACCAATCTCTTCAAACTCTACTACTACCTCTTTCATATCGTCTGAAAGCCAAATAACCTTCCCAACTCCAAACTTGCCATGCTGGACCTTGTTTCCAACTTGTAGATTGCTGATAGAAGCATCTTCAGCTCGATTAATCCCGGCAGAAAATGTTTGGTGAATTTTAGTAATAGGCCTGTAAACAGTTTGAATGTATCTTTGAGGAATCTCCTCAATGAAACATGATTTTTGACGTGAAGAAAACCTGCCAAATACTCTTCGATTGTTAGCATATGTCAGAACAAGAAGCTTTTTGGCTCTTGTAATTGCTACATAACACAGTCTTCTTTCCTCTTCAAGTTCCTTTTCAGCCTCAAGAGGTTCTTCTGCCCTAACAAGTGGAAACAGTCCTTCTTCCAACCCTGTAAGGAAGACAACTTCAAATTCCAATCCTTTTGCAGCATGAACTGTCATAAGCGAAACTTTTTCTTCTTTTTGAGTATCTTCCTCTTCAGAGTTCAAAGTAATAGAGTTTAAAAAGTTTTGCATAGTAGGCTCCTCATTTTCTTCTTCAAAAATAGCTGCAGCGCTTATAAGCTGTTCAATATTCTTGGCCCTTTGAAACTCCTCTTCACTTTTGCTACTGAGCAAACTTTCTAAATACCCCGTCCTGTCAAGCACAAGTTTAATGGTCTGACTTACAGACAAATTTTCCGACTCAGCTTTCAACTCTTCTATCAGAGATACAAAGCTATTTAGCTTTTCATATGTCTTTTTGTCAAAATCAAATTTTGCTCGCTCGAGTAAAACTGTATACGCTGAAACGCCATACTCTTCACTCAAAACTTTTATTTTCTCTAAGGTGCTGTTCCCAATTCCTCTTCGGGGAACATTGATAATCCTAAATAGACTCAAATCGTCATGCGGATTTGTAATGAGTCTCAAATAAGCAATAATATCTTTTATTTCTTTTCTTTCATAAAATCGCAAAGCACCTACAACTTTATATGGTACAGAATAAGCCGAAAGTGCATTCTCAAAGTTTACAGACTGAGCATTTGTCCTGTAAAGGACTCCTATTTCGGATGGTGAAAGTCCGCTTCCAATGAGGTTCTTCACGCTTGATGCAACAAACTCTGCTTCATTCATTTCATCAAAAGCTGAATATAGAAAAATCTTTTCACCATCAATGTTGTCTGTCCACAGCTTTTTAGATTTTCTGTAGTAATTGTTTTTTATAACCTCATTTGCAGCTGAGAGTATTGTCTTTGTAGACCTGTAGTTTTTTTCTAATTTTATCACCTTGGCCTCGCTAAACATCTTTTCAAATTCCAAAATATTTTTTATATTTGCGCCTCTGAAACTGTATATACTCTGGTCGTCATCACCGACAACACAGATATTTCTGTGTTTCTGTGAAAGTAAATAAATAAAATAAAACTGAGCGTGATTAGTGTCCTGGTACTCATCTACCAAGATATATTTAAACTTGTTTTGATACTTTTCCAGAATATCAGGGTTTGTCTCGAAAAGAACTACAGTATAATACAGAAGGTCGTCAAAGTCAAATGCGTTGTATTCTCTCAAAAGTTTATTGTAAAGTTTATACACATCAACAACACGACCATCAACCTCACCGTATCTGTATACATCAGAAGGTCCAATTAACTGATTTTTGAAATTGCTAATCTGCCTTGATACATATCTGATATCAAGCCTCTCTGTGTCGATGTTTAGCTTGTCAAAACACTCTTTCAAAAGCTGGTTTTTATCCTGTGTATCAAATATTACAAAGTTGTTTGAAAATCCTATATTATGAGCTTCCATTCTCAAAATCCTTGCACATGCAGCGTGAAAAGTAGACACCCACATCTCTGAAAATGACTGGGTGTTAACAAGCCTTTTTATCCTTTCTTTCATCTCATCAGCAGCTTTGTTTGTAAAAGTAATTGCAAGAATATTGCCCGGATTTGCTAACCCCATATTCAATATATATGCTATCCTATATGTTATGACACGAGTTTTCCCTGAACCTGCACCAGCCAATACTAAAAGCGGCCCTTCTGTTGAAAGAACCGCCTCTTTCTGCTGGTCATTTAGTTCTTTTAACCATTCCATGTCTCTTTCTACTCCCGCAAACTTATATTGTAATTTTTTAGCTCATCTAAGATCTTCTCTTGAACCTGATTAATATCACTATCTGAAAGTGTTTTTGACTTTGATCTAAAGATTGCTTTATAAGCATAGCTTTTAAAACCCGGCTTTATTTGTTGTCCTTTGTATACATCAAACAGATGAAACTCTTCTAAAATATCAGAGCTATATTTCTTGAAGATTTCTTCAATTACCCTGCTTTCTACATCGTCTGGCACAACAAATGCATAGTCCCTCTCAACTGCGGGATATTTGGGAAGTTGAGTATATCTCTTCTCTTTCTTCTCTGCCTCAAGCAGCTCATCTATATAAACCTCGGCATATACAACTCTTGCAGGTATGTCAAACCTCTCCAATATATCAGGATGGACTTCTCCAATATAACCTAAGAGCAACTGGTCGTCGGTATAAATCTTTGCTGAACGTGTTGGATGCAAATTTAGATTTTGATGTTCTGATGAAAATCTGACTTCTTTGATTCTCAGCATATCAAAGAGATTTTCAAGTACTCCTTTGACAGAATAAAAATCCTGAGCCGAACTTCCTATTGCCAAAACAAGTTTTTCTTCCGGAAGTTTTTCGTCTGACTTTTTGAATACTGTAGATAGCTCAAATACTTTCACATCTTTTATATTTCGCGATATATTGAGATAAACTGTTTTTAATATGGAAGACAAAAGCTGCATTCGCATAACCGAAAAATCCTCACCAAGCGGATTTAAAATCTTGACTGCATCGTCCAAGTTATACCCTTTTAAAACCTCATAAACCTTTGGCGATTCAAAAGAATATGAATAAATCTCATAATAACCACTATTGGCAAGAAAATTCTTTATATTATTTACCATTCTTTGCTTTTGAGTAAGTCCAGAAGATATGGCATTCCCCATGAAAACCCTTGAAGGCAGTTTATCATAGCCATATATTCTTATTACCTCTTCAGAGATATCGGCCATATCTTCAATATCAGTCCTAAAAGGTGGTATTATAAATACCTCTTTTTCTTCATCATATTTTATTTCAAGTCTGTTAAGAATATTCACCACTTCATCTTTTTCAATCCTAAGACCAAGAAGCTTCTGTATATATGAAAAATCAGCTTTTACTTCCACTTGCTGCCATGGGTCAACGTACGTATCCACAGTCCCTTTTACAACTTCGCCTGCTCCTATTTGCTCAATGAGAGCACATGCTCTTTGAATTGCAACCTCTGCAAAGTAGGGGCTCAAACCTTTTTCAAACCTGTTTGAAGCCTCTGTTCTAAGCCCTAAATATCGTGCTGTTCTTCTTATCATTGCAGGATTAAAAGTTGCAGATTCTAAAAGTACAAGTGTGGTATTCTCATCAACCTCAGTATCTAAACCACCCATCACGCCTGCAACTGCTATAGCCCTTTTTTCATCTGCAATAACAATATCAGATGATCGCAAAACCCTCTCCACACCATCAAGAGTTACAATCTTTTCGCCGTCGCTTGCAAGTCTTACAAAAACGTTCCTGCCACAAATCTTGTCGAGGTCAAACGCGTGAAGAGGCTGCCCCATCTCAAGCATTACATAATTTGTCACGTCGACAATATTATTTATTGGTCTTACACCGCAAGCTACAAGTCTTCTTCTTAGCCACAGAGGTGACTCCTCAATTTTTACGTTTTTTATTACCCTTCCCATATATCTTCTACAAATCTTTTTGTCCTTGATTTCAATACTGTCCAAATAATTTTTTACTGGTTCATCAGTCTCTTTGAAATTCATGCTTGGAAATTTCAGCGGTTTGTTTAAAATAGCAGCTATTTCCCTTGCAATACCCAAAACACTCAAACAGTCAGGCCTATTTGAGGTTATTTCAAAATCAATTATTACATCATCTATTCCCAGTGCAGTTTTTATATCAATTCCTATCAAGCTGTCATTCATACCTTCAAGGATAAATATGCCATTCTCATCAGCATATGAAAACTCACCGCGGGTAAGCCCAAGCTCCTCCAACGAACACAACATTCCTTCCGATACTATTCCCTTGAACTCAAGAACATCAATTGTTTTACCATTTGCCAAAACGGCTCCTGGCTTTGCCACAGGAACATATGAACCTACTTTTACGTTCTTTGCTGCAGTGATTATGGTCAGGATTTTATCTTTTGTATCAACGTTGCAAACAAAAAGATTTTGGTTATGAGGATGCAAAGAGATTTCTAAAACTTTACCCACCACTACATTCTTAATATTTTCAAGTCTTTTTTCATACCCCTCTACTTTTGTTCCACTCATAGTAAGCTTGTCAACAAGCTCTTCTACCGAACATTCTATATCAACAAAACTTTTTAGCCATTCCAATGAAACCTTCAATACTTTTCACTCCTTTTGTATTAAGTTTTTATCTGAACTGTTTCAAAAATCTTAGATCATTTTCATAAAAGAGTCTGATATCTTCAATCTCATATCTCAAAAGTGCTATTCTCTCAACTCCCATACCAAAAGCAAAACCAGTGTATATGTCGGGATCAATTCCACAGTTCAAAAGAACTTTTCTGTGAACCATTCCTGCACCTAAGATTTCTATCCAACCCTCACCCTTACATGTTCTACACCCTTTCCCACCACAGAAGATACACGAAATATCAACCTCGGCCGACGGCTCAGTAAACGGAAAATGATGTGGTCTGAACCTGACCATTGTTTCTTTGCCGAAAAACCTCTTTGCAAACACTTCAAGTGTCCCTTTCAAATCAGCCATTGTAACCCCTTTATCAACAAATAGACCTTCTATCTGATGAAAAATAGGAGAGTGTGTGCTATCTACCTCGTCCGACCTGTACACCCTTCCAGGAGAAATTATCTTAATTGGAGGTTTTTTGCTTTTCATGACCCTGATCTGAACAGGGGAGGTATGCGTTCTCAAAAGTACATCATCGGAAATATAAAAAGTATCTTGAGTATCTCTTGCAGGATGATCAGCAGGGATATTCAGTGCTTCAAAGTTGTAATAATCAAGTTCTATCTCCGGTCCTTCTGCAATTTCATATCCCATGTTCATAAAAATTTCAGCTATTTCATTTTGAACCTGAGAGAGGATGTGAATAGCTCCTATCTCCACTCTTTTCCCCGGTATAGTAACGTCAATGCGTTCACTTTGTATCCTTCTTTGCTTTTCTTCCTCTAAAAACCTTTTTCGCAAGTTAGCGATGTTTTCCTCAATGTACTCTCTCAGACTATTTAGTTCTTTTCCCATTTGAGCGCGAATTTCTGGTTCAAGTGAAGAAAGCTCTTTCAGTTTACTTTTCAAAATGCCTTTTTTACCTAAATATTTGATCTGAAAATCTTCAAGTTCTTGCAAATTTTTGATTTTTGATAGTTCTTCCACACATTGGTTTTTTAAATTTGCTATATCAGCGTTCAATATTACACACCACCTTTTTGTATTTTTATTAGATTATTTCTCCTTTGACATATTGTTCATAAGCCTGTGTAATCTTAACCTTGTAAATTTCACCAGGTACTATCATATGACTTTTCCTTACTAACGTACGGATATAATTTCCTGAATACCCTTCATAATATCCATCAAAATCAGAATCTTGTTCAATTAAAACCTCTAACCACTTGCCAACAAACTTTCTGTGAAATTGATATGAAAGGTTCGCTGCCACTTCTTTCATTACTTTGCTTCGCCGTTCTTTTTCTTTGCTATCTATTTGATTTGGCATATCATAGGCTTTAGTACCTTTTTTTGGCGAAAATCTAAAAACATGAATTCGTGAAAAACCTATCTCCTGAACAAACTTTACAGTGTCATTGAAATCTTCCTCTGTTTCACCCGGAAAACCCACTATAATATCAGTGGTGAACGCTACATCATCCCATTTTTCTTTTATTCTCTCTACTATACCTTGGTACTGTGCTGTAGTGTAATGCCTGTTCATAAGTTTCAATATTTTGTCACTGCCACTTTGAAGGGAAAGATGCAAATGATGGCACAGCTTATCAAAACTCAATAGCCTACTTATAAACTGTTCGCTCATGATAAGTGGTTCAAGAGAACTTAGTCTAATCCTCTTGACCCCTTCAATCTCATTTATTCTCTCAATTACATCTATCAAGGTTATCTTCCCGTCTAAATCCTTCCCATAAGCTGAGATGTTAATTCCTGTTATAACAAATTCTTTATATCCATTTGAAACAAGTCTTCTAACTTCCTCTTCAATACTCTCTAAACTTCTGCTTCTAACTGCCCCCCTTGCATATGGAATTATACAATAAGAACAAAACTGGTCACAACCTTCTTCTATCTTTATGAAAGCTCGGCTGCGCTCATTAAATTCTGATATTTTGAGTTCTTCAAATGATTCCCTTTTATATCCTTCATCTATTGCTACAATTTTCTTTTTGTTATCCAAATATTCTTTAACATAATCAACAATTTTTTGTCTATCTTTAGTTCCAATTATAATATCTATATCTCTTATTTTCTCAACCTCATGGGGATACACTTGAGGATAGCATCCCATTACAACTACGATACTTTCCGGAGAAAGTTTTTTAGCCTTTTTTATTGCCTGTCTTGACTTTCTATCGCTCATGTTGGTAACCGTACATGTATTTATCACGTACACATCTGCCTTGCTGTCAAAGTCGACAATTTCAAACCCGCTTTCTTTAAAAAGTTCAGCCACTGCTTGGGTTTCATACTGGTTCACCTTACATCCAAGTGTATAAAAGGCAATCCTCAATTTAATTTGTTCACCTCCACATTTAAGTTATATTATAATATTTAGCAGCCAATTAGTGAAGAGCTAAAAATTTATCTTCAATTGTTATTTTTCTATGAAAAAAGGGTATAGAAAATGTGTAAGGAGTTAATTGATTTAAGCCTCATAAACATGATATGATAAATAATAAGCATTATTTTTGTTGTGAAGGGAGGAATTTAAAATGAAAACAGTAACAGTAAAGCTGAACACAATTGACGCTGTTAAGAACTTTGTCAACATTGTTAGCAAATATCCATTTGACATCGATCTTACATCAGGAAGGTATGTTGTTGATGCCAAATCCATCATGGGAATATTTAGCTTGGACCTCAGCAAACCTATCAAGGTAGAAATTCATTCAGACAACTGCGATGATTTGCTCAAAGAGCTTGAACCGTTTATGGAAAAATAAAAATAAAAATAAATAAATTTAGCGTGGATTTAAGTCCACGCTAAATTTATTTTTGTCTCATTCTTTTCCCAAATAACCTCTCTCTCATTCTATCCCATAAGGATTTCCTGGCACACTCTTGTAAAGTAACAATTGGAACAATTTCTTTTTCACTTTTGAGATACACATTCAACATCCCAATTACCTTGTTTTTCTCAACAGGGGCATCTAGCGGCTGCATCAGCATATCTATTTTCGGGAAACAATCTGAGTCCACCACCCAGTATTTTTGATGTGTTGTTCCTACTTTTACCCAACCCATTTTCCCATTATTAACCTTTACATAACCTATCTCGCCTGGTGGGAGTTTTAACACTTTAAAATTACGGTAAGAATAGTCAAGAATCTTTCGCGTATCATTCCACATATCCTGAGCATTTAAAACCACGCATATGACTCTAAAATCATCTCTGCAAGCAGAAGTGACAAGACACCTACCAGCCTTTTTTGTAAATCCAGTCTTTACACCTTCAGCCCCCGGATATAATCTTAACATCTTGTTTTTGTTTCTTAGTATTCGATTGTAAGGCCTTGTTGTCCATGGTACTTCTTTTTCTGTGGTCTTTACAATCTGCCGAAAAATGGGATTTTTCATAGCATATGCTGTGAGAAGTGCCAGGTCATGAGCTGTTGTATAGTGCTGACCTTGTTCTAAGCCATGCGGTGATGAAAATACGGTATTTGAAAGTCCAAGCTCTTTTGCTTTCTTGTTCATAAGATTAACAAATTTTTTTACATCACCGGCTGTTACTATTGCCAAGGCTACAGCAGCATCATTTCCAGAAGAAAGCATAAGTCCGTATAGAAGGTCTATTATTTTCAGTTTTTCTCCTTTTTCGAGGTACATAGATGAGCCTGGAACTCCTACAGCCTGCGGAGGAATTTCAATTTCTTTGTTTACATCACAGTTTTCTAACACCAAAATTGCCGTCATTATTTTTGTAGTACTTGCCATTGGAAGTTTCAAATCCTCGTTTTTTTTAAAAAGAATTTTTCCTGTCATCCATTCAATGGCTATGGCAGACTTGCTACTTACCTGTGGCAAGTTCTTTTCATTTGCATAGCATATCTTAGCAAGTTCTGTGCTTACTATCAGCAGAAATATCAAAGTAAATACCCTTACTTTCAAAAAGAGCACCCCCACATCCATTAGTATACCCACTGATGTGAGGGCATATGTACCTCCAGCTTATTTATTATAGATTCTTTTGAAAGTCTCTAACATTGTTTTGACTGAGTCTCCTCCTAACCTTTCTATCAAAGCATTTGCTAAAACATATGCAATTGCCGCTCTCATGACAACGCTCCCTGCCGGTACAGCGCATGTATCAGACCTTTCAACGGCTGCCTCAGCAGGTTGAAAAGTCTGTATATCCACACTTTTGAGAGGTTTATAAAGTGTTGGTATGGGTTTGAAAGCAGCCCGAACAACAATATCCATGCCGTTTGAAATTCCACCTTCTATACCGCCTGCGTTGTTTGTTTTTCGGTAAAAACTTCTCTTATCATCATAATAAATCTCGTCATGAACTTCAGAACCAAACCGTCTTGCCGCTTCAAAACCCATACCAATTTCAACACCCTTGACAGACTGGATGCTCATCACAGCCTGAGCAATTAATGCATCAAGTTTCCTATCCCAATGAACATGACTGCCAAGCCCATATGGGACATTTTTGCAAATCACCTCAGCAACCCCACCTACACTGTCACCCATTTGTTTTGCTATATCAATCTCCTGTTTCATCTGAGTTTCTGTCTCTTCATCAATACAAAATAGCTCTGAAGAAGATAAAGCCTCTTCAAAAAGATCTATGCTGTCTGTGGAATATGATTTCGTAAGTCTAACTTTGCCAATCTCCACAACGTGGTTGTAAAGCTTAATTCCAAACATTTTTAAAAGTTCTTCACAAATAGCTCCAACTGCAACTCTTATAGCAGTTTCTCTTGCACTTGCTCTTTCCAATATATTTCTTGCATCATCAAACCCATATTTTAAACAACCAGCCAAATCTGCATGACCAGGTCGTGGAACTGTTACTTTTTTTGTCTCGAGGTCACATTGTATTGCGTCCATAAAACTTTTCCAGTTTTCATAGTCTCTATTTTCAATCATTAGTGTAATTGGAGCTCCTGTTGTATAAGAGTTTCTAATACCAGAAAGAAATATTACTTTATCCTTTTCTATTTCCATTCGTTTTCCTCTGCCGTAACCTCTCTGTCGCAGTTGCAAAAGATGATTTATATTTTCGATATCTATTTTCACATGTGCAGGAAACCCTTCCACTATAGCTATCAAAGCTTTTCCGTGGGTCTCACCAGCGTCTAAAAACCTCATTGTTTCACCTCAGCTTCTTTTGTTTTTGTATCAAACAAATTACCCTTTTTAAATATAATGATAATATACCAACCCTTATCGTTTTTGAGTAGGTAAAAAGATGAAAAGAAAGCTTGTTAGCATAATTTTTACTTTGATAGTGGTTTATATAATCTTGAGCATACTTATCATCAAAAACTCAGAAAATTATATATATGTCTACCACGAACCTTCGAATTTATCTGTCCACTACGGTGAGTCGCAATATTCATCAATAGTACAAAACCTAAAAGTAAGTCTTGAAAAAGTGACAAAAGAAAAATTTTTCATCACATACTCACAAGTTACCGGAAATCAAAGTTATTTTGGTTTAACACTTATCATTGACAACTTAGAGAAAAAGAAGATTGATAAGACTGCATTTGAATATATTTATATTGAAGATACAACCACAAACCAAAAATATTATCCAATCCCTTATTTTGAAATAGAAAACTTTCCCCAAGATCAACCTCTTTTATATAAAGCAAAACTCTATGCTAAATTTCAGCCTTTACCATATGATACTATTTCAATAAATATCTACTTTAAATTTGCAGGAAGATTGTTTATCCTCCAGAATGTCGATATAAGATAAATACCTTTTTAGTAGTCGTTCAAAGCCAGATTGAGGAGATATCTCAACTCTTCTAAATTTGAATTTAGAGCAAGTAGCCTTTCTGAAGAAATAGCAGAGTGTTTTATACCTTCTTTCAATCTGTTAAGTTCATATTCAATATCCTCAATCTGAGCAAGTATTGAAAGATTGATAAAGGAAGGAAGTTCTGAGAACAACCTTTCTTTGGACAAAACATATTCAGGTCCAATTTCATACATCTCGCCGCGCGCAGGAACAATTACATCTGCTCCGAACCTGTTTTTTAGTTCTTCTGCAAACTCAAGTTGTACCTCTTTTTCACCGTGGACCACAAAAATCTTCTTTGGTTTTTCGCTCATGTGTTCAATCCACGAAAAAAGGCCACCTTTATCTGCATGCCCTGAATAAGCCTCGATATACTCTATCTTGGCTTTTACTTCCACTTCTTCACCAAATATCTTTACCTTTTTCTGCCCATCCAAAAGTTTTCTTCCAAGCGTGTTTGGTGCCTGATATCCAACAAAAAGTACAGTGTTTTTCTCATTCCACAAATTATGTTTAAGATGGTGCTTTATTCTTCCTGCCTCACACATTCCACTCGAAGAAATTATTATACAGCTCTTGTCGTACTCATTTAACCACTTTGATTCGTCAACAGACTTTATAAACCTCAAATTAGGTGGTTCAAGAGGATATATACCATTCTTTATGAACATAGCTGCTTCTGTATCAAAATACTCTATATGTTTTTTATAGATAGCAGTCGCAGAAGTTGCAAGTGGACTGTCAACAAAAATTTCTACATCTCTTATAACTTTGGCTTTTTCGGAATGGGTCACAATCTCTTTTGCAATTTCATATAATATCTCTTGTGTTCTACCTACAGCAAACGAAGGGATTATAACCTTTCCTCCATTTGATATGGTAGTGCAAATTATGTCTATAAGCTTTTTAGATTTGTTTTCAACATCCACATGAAATCTATTGCCATATGTGCTTTCAATAAACAGATAATCACAACCATCTATAATGGTGGGATCTCTTAAAATAGGAACATTTTTATTTCCTAAATCACCAGAAAAAACAAGCTTATATTCTTTACCATCTTCTATTATATAGAGCTCAATTATCGCCGAACCAAGCATGTGTCCTGCATCTTTAAATACAAAACTCAAATTTTTGTTTATTTGAACTTTTTGATCATATTTTACACCTCTAAAGTGCTTGAGAACATTTTCTGCATCTTCTAAAGTATAAAGCGGCTTTAATTGTTCTTTCCCTTCTCTTTTTCTCTTTCTATTTTTCCATTCAATCTCGCTTTCCTGAATATGAGCACTGTCGGGCAGCATAATATTACACAGGTCCACTGTTGCATCTGTTGTGTATATTACTCCTCTAAAACCATCCTTGTAGAGTTTTGGAATTCTTCCACTATGGTCAATATGGGCATGAGAAAGAATAACAAACTCAATTTCTGACGGATTAAAAGGAAATGCTTCATAGTTGAGCAGTTCTTCAGTTAAACCTCCTTGAAACATACCACAATCTATCAGAAATTTTACCCCTTCAAATTCAAAAAGATAACATGAACCTGTTACGCTCTGGGCCCCACCTATAAATGTTATCTTCAAATTCTCTTCTCTCCTCTCATTCAATCTTAACCTTACCGTATTGCGGTACAATCTCAAACCATGTATTTCCTTTTAAAAGTTTAATTTCTTGACCATTTTCATCTTTTAATGTAAATGAATTTTCCATATCAAATTCATAAGTGATTGGAATTGTTTTTCCCATCTGTAGAACATACCCTTTTCCTTTTGAAAAATCCACTTCTTGTCTACCTTTGTCATCATTTTTTATTGTGCCATAATGAGCAAATAATATTACTACGTTTTTAGCAGTCAACTGAACTCCTGTCTCTTTGTCAAGATGAGGTTTTTCTTTGATAAATCTTTTGTAAACTTTTTTCTGAGCATCGTATTCATAAGTAATATAATACCATCCTGAAAAAGTAATCTTTACCTTCGAATTTTCTGAATCCCATTTATTAATAACATTATCTGTTAAAGGATATGTTTTGTAAGTCTTTTGCATCATGTAACCTTTTTTATCGAAAAAAGTTATAAGTTTTTCCATCGATGAATAAAGATTATGTGGCGCTTTTCTATCTGAGGTTCTGTAGAAAATTCCGCCACCTGTGTATATGGCATCAATATGAGGTATAAAATTTTGTTTAAAAAGCCTGTAAGCTTGTGGACTACCACCACAATGTACAAAGTAAGCTTTGAGCGACTTTGCTATTTGCATAAAATACGGTCTTGCACTCCTTATAGGTCCCACTTTTTTAGGATATGTATGATGGTATATTGCCATAATTCGTGTGGCTCCACCTTCAATCAAAGCTTCATAAAGGTATTCAGCTTGATTTAATGAAGATTGAGGAATTGCTCCTGGTTCATTATTAATCATAACTGCTATTACTTGATGTTCCTCTTTTTGGTAAATGGCCTCTCCGGTGAATTTGCAAAGATAGTCAAATTGTTCAGTTTGAGCATTTTTCTCCTTTTCTTTTTTGTCTGCTTGCAAAGTTTTATCTGCTTTTGAGATATTAACTTTTTGACTATTTTTTTTACCACACGCTGATAAAGAAAAAAGTAGTATTCCAACTATTATAAGCGTTAAAATCTTTTTTAAACAAGGCCTTTTCTGGCATTTCATAAAGGTCCCTCTTTCACTTTATTTTGAATATTAAAAGCGTTACAAGAATTCCAATAAGTGCACCTACAATTGTTTCCCAAACTGTGTGAATCTTTGCTTCTATCCTACTCTCAAGTACCAATAAAGCCATAAAAACAGCAAGTGACACTATAATGAGGTTGTTTGTGAGCATTAAAATAGCAGTTGCCGCAGCAAAAGCTAAAGCAGTATGACCACTTGGCATTCCACCTTGCATGAATTTCGTTCTATTTGTTACAGCTTTTACAACTATTATCACCATTGCAACAATTATAAGGGATAAGAACACTACATGAAAAGAAATACCCCTAATGTGCTTAAGGGTTATTTCTATAGGAAGCTTCATTCTATCATAAAAAAGGAAATATCCTATAGCCAAGGACATCAGTGCAGATACCAAAACAGCTCCCGCTGCTACGTCCTTTGCAATTTTTGCTTTCGGCTCAAATTCTTTTGCTACAAGGTCCACGGTATTTTCTATTGCTGTATTTATAAGTTCTGTTGCTATAACCAACCCGATGCAGATCAACACCAATATTGTCTCAATTTTGTTAAGTTTAAAGACAATTGTCAAAAAAAGAATTGCAAAAGCTATTATAAAATGAATCTTCATGTTTCTTTGGGTTTTAAATGCAATTATTATGCCGTTTATTGCATTGTCAAAGCTCTCCAGCAAGGTTCTTCTTTTGTTCATCTTGTCAACCCCATACTATCTAAAATCTGTTCTTCATATTTTCTCATTACTTTTCTATCATCTTCTTCTATGTGGTCAAAACCTAAAAGATGCAAAACAGAATGCACAGTTAAATATGCAACTTCTCTTTCCAATGAGTGACCAAATTCTTTCGCCTGCTGCAGTGCCTTTTCGATAGAAATTACAATATCGCCAAGAGGAATCTCATCCTCCACAACTACTATATCTTCCTGCAATTGACCATTTTTGAATTCAAATATAGGAAATGATAGTACATCTGTCTCTTTGTTGACATTTCTATAATTTCTATTTAGCTCCTTTATGAAGTTGTTGTCAACTATGAGCACGCTGACTTCAAAGTTCTCTTCTTGCAAGAAAATCTTAAGGGTATTTGCAACCGAATCCTCAATTATCTTTGAGATGTGTTCATCAACATCAACCTTATCCTGCTGATTTTGAATGAATATTTTCACTTCTTACCATCACCTCATCTGCTTTGTTTGAAGAGTCTTCAAAGATATTATAACTAACCCTCTTGTGAAAAACACCAGTTAAAACTTTAATAAAACTTTCAGATATAATTTCCAGTTCTCTAAAGGTCAAATCACTGCTATTTAGCTGCCCATCCAGAAGCTTTTCTTGTATGACATTTCTTATGGTAGCCTCAATTAGTTGAGGTGTTGGAGAAGAAAGAGCCCTAACAGCTGCTTCAACAGAGTCAGCCAGCATCACAATTGCAGCTTCTTTATTTTGAGGAATAGGTCCATCATGCCTAAATTTTTCTTCGCTCACTTGTTGATTTTGGTTGAGTGCCTTTCCATAAAAAAACGCTACTTTAGTAGTCCCATGATGTTGTTTTATAATGTCAAGAACCTGCCTCGGCAGCCTATATTCTTTTCCAATCTCTACACCATCTTTTGTATGCGAAATTATTATAAGAGCTGAGAGGGTAGGAGTTATTTTGTTATGGGGGTCTTCTTCAATAATCTGGTTTTCTTTAAAATAAAAAGGCCTTTTTAGTTTTCCTATGTCGTGATAATAAGCACCTATGCGGGCAAGGAGGTAATTGCCACCAACCGCCTCACAAGCAATCTCAGCTAAATTACCCACTATTAAACTGTGATGATAAGTTCCTGGTGCTTCAAGTAAAAGTCTTTTCAACAGCGGATGGTTAGGATTAGATAGTTCCATAAGTCTAATCGGTGTTGTAAAATCAAATAAGTATTCCCACAAAGGTAAAGTTCCATATGCAATAACAAAAGAGAGTGCTGTTCCGATAAAAGAGTTTACTGAAGTGTTCAACACCTCAGTGTCGTTTATTTTAAATACCAATTCGGCTGATAAAACAAAAAGTGAGGACATTAAGCTCGCCAAAAATCCGTGAGATATAAATTGCAATCTGTTATGAATACTGTGTGATACAATTGCACACAAACTTCCTGCTACAAAAAGATAAAGAGCGAAACTGAGATTATCTGTCCCCACAATTAGCAGTGATACTATTGAGAGTACCATATTAAAAATAATTGAAACCCTAACGTCAATCAAAAGAGAAATCAAAATAACCCCTACAAACACTGGTAAAGCAAATGTTGGTATGGGAAGAAGAAATTTTATTAATAGCAGATTTAAAACTATAATAGCACTTGCTGCTGCCATATCCCTGCAGCTGTCTATAAATTTTCTTTCAAAAAGATAAAAGTACACTCCCATTATGAGAGAAAGTATTAAAATCAATAAAATAGCTGCTGACAAATCGCTTGCTGTTTTAAAATTAGAGTATTTGCCCTCAAAATTAAAAGACCGAAAAACTTTATCTAAAATTATGGGCGTTTCTCTTTTCTTTGACAGTGCTATAAGGAGCAATGAGGTTACAAAAAACGAGCAGAAAAGAACAAATCGGTACAAATATATTCTCTTTCTTTCTTGCCATCGTCCAAAGTTTTTAAACATATCTATACCTTTTGTTTCTCCTTTCGTTTTTCTTCGTACCTGTTGTAAGCATTTATAATTTTCTGAACCAGCTGATGACGAACAACATCCTGATATGTTAAAAATACAAATTCTATTCCTTCAATATCCCTGAGTATCTTTGTTACTTGAACAAGACCTGATTCTACACCACTTGGCAAATCAATTTGAGTAATATCACCAGTCACCACTGCTTTTGAACCAAAACCAAGCCTTGTTAAAAACATCTTCATCTGCTCTGAAGTTGTATTTTGGGCTTCGTCCAGGATGATAAAAGCATCATCTAATGTTCTTCCTCGCATGTACGCAAGTGGTGCAACTTCAATTACTCCTCTTTCCATATATCTTTGATACGTTTCTGTGCCGATTAGGTCGTGCAGCGCATCATAAATTGGCCTTAAATAAGGGTCCACTTTTGTTTGCAAATCTCCCGGCAAAAAACCTAATTTTTCTCCTGCCTCAACAGCTGGTCTTGTGAGAATAATCTTGCTTACCTCCTTCTTTTTAAGGTAGTGAACAGCCATTGCCATAGCCAAATAAGTCTTTCCGGTACCAGCAGGTCCAATGCCAAAAACAATAGTGTTGTTCATAATTGCACTTATATATCGTTTTTGTCCAAGGGTTTTAGGTTTTACCTGTTTGCCTCTATGAGTTATAAAGATAACATCGTTTTCTAAGCTTCTTATCTCTTCATCTTCTAAGGTCTCCACTATATAACGGATAGTATGCTCGTCAATATCTAACTTCTTCCTTTCCATGTCATGTAATATTTTTATTGTTTTTTCAGCCTTATTTATATTTTCTGGACTGCTGCCTATAATTTTTATGCTGTTGTCTCTAAAAACAATATTTACGTTCAAAAGTTCTTCTAATGTTTTCACTTTAGAATCAAACTCTCCAAAGATATTCCAAAATTCTTGAGTATCTTCAATATTTACAGTTGAAACAAGTCTTTCCTCCAAATATTTCTGACCTCCTACGATTTTATTTTTTTATAGCAATCTCCTCCAAGCATTCGTAATCTCTTTTGCATTCAATCAGTCTTATCTCATTTTTTTCTTTTTTGACTTTAATATATGTTCGTATTGACAAAACATTCAATATTTTCTTGCTTTTTGTAATGGCTGCAAACTTCACATCACACTCTTTCTGAGCCTTCTCTTTTATCTGTTCTAATGTAGGAACAAATTTTTTTAATTTATATCTTTTGATTTCAAATATTTCCACCTTAATGGGCAAAGGAGAAAGTTTATACTCTTTTATTTTAATTTTATCACAATTCTCGTTTTTAGTAACCACATTTTTGAGTTTAATTTCACGGTCTCCTAACACTATATACGGAAGTGTAGTTTTTGAAATGTACTCTTTCTGATATAAAGGAATGGAAAAAGCTGTAGAAACATTGTAAAATGTAATTGCTTCAATCTGAGCGTTGGCATCCTCATAATATTCAATTCCATCTTTAGAAGTTACTTTATTGTCTACAAGAAGCTGACCAAAAACCACCGTGTCACCTTCTTTAACAAGTAAGTTTCCTGATTTTAGTACTATTCTTTTAATAATTCCACTACTTGCTGCGAATATCCTTCCTTTCTTGTTCTCAATTTGCACTGTTTCTCTCTCTACGTATTCCACAAACAGACGAGCACCTTCCCTTTTCACCTTCACCCACATCAAATCGTTCAAATCAGCAAGAAGTTTGGTTTCAAGCTTTTTCTCGTCAATTTTATTTTTCAGCATAAAAGGCTTTACATCATACTGGTAAAGTTTTTCTTTTATCTTTTTATTTAACAATACGTCTGTGGATCCATGATTTATAAAAACTATGTCAAAAATAAATTGATTAAAAATTATCAAAAAAAGTATACATAGTACAACTGTTATCATTTTACATAGCGTTATCTGTTTTAAAAAAAAATATATTCCCTTTTTCTCTACAATACTTACCTTGCATTTTGTCCTCTTTGCTATCTTTGTTACTTTTCTAAAATATCTAGTCGAAATGCTTATAATAACAGAGTTGTCTTGCTTAGAGTGTAGTTTCAACAAAATTTTGTTGAAAATGAGTATGTTTAGAAATTTGCTAAGATTTTCTCCATCTACTTTTAAAATGAGTTTGCCACTGCACATTCTTTAATCACTTCTCCTTGCCTGCTTCCAGAAAATATTTAAGTGATCTTACCTCTCCTCTTACAACAATTGTTTCATTGTCCATCCTCTCAATTACAAGTTTATGCCCCTCAATTAAAAGAGGAGAAACCTTTGTGTTTATCTTAACAAAAGTATCCTCATACCCAATAACTCCTTTATGGTTTTCAACAACAATTTCATAATCGCCTATAATAGTAATCCTTGGCTGGTCTGTTATCACTTCTGGTGGAAGCTGAGACAACAAAGCAAGCTGTTTTAGATCTTTCTTCGACCTCTTTAGCATAAAGGCTTTATCACAAAAATTAGGGTTCACATCTATTTTATTTTTCTTGAAATTTTTTTATAACTTATCCAAAACAAAAAAGTGACCCTCTCATTTATTTTCAGAAGGTCACTTTCTATCTTTAATTATTCTATTCCCTTTACAAATATTTTTTAACAATCTCACTTACAACTTTTCCTTCTGCCCTTCCACTCACCTTTTTTATAACCTCTTGCATAACCTTACCCATATCTTTCATTCCATTAGGTTTTATAATTTCTATAGTTTCCTTTACAAGCTGCTCTATTTCTTCTTCGCTGAGCATGGGTGGAAGGTAAGAAGTCAAAATCTCAATCTCTCTATTTAACTCATCAATCAAATCCTGTCTGCCACTTTTTATATATTCAGGTAAACTGTCTTTTCTCTTCTTAATCTCCTTCGCAATGACACTCAGCACACCATTGTCGTCAAGAACCACCTTGTTGTCCTTTTCAAACTGCAATATAGCAGCTCTCACCATACCAACAACATTTTTTCTGACAACATCCTTTTCTTTCATAGCAGTTTTATAATCTTCAAGGAGCTTATCTTTGAGACTCAACAAAAACGCCTCCTACTCCTTATCTGCGCTTTCTCCTACGTGCAGCTTCTGATTTTTTCTTTCTTCTAACGCTTGGACTTTCATAGTGCTCTCTTTTTCTGAGCTCAGCTAAAACCCCAGCTTCTGCACATTTCTTTTTAAATCTTCTGAGGGCACTATCGAGTGATTCGTTCTCACCTACTCTTACTTCTGACATCAATTTCCCTCCCCTCAAACCAGGCTCAAAAACACTATCTCAGGATTATGGTATTATTATAACTCACTTATTTAAGATATGTCAAACAGTTTTAAATATTACAATTTGTCTTCCACCCACAGCTTTTCAAAATTCAAAAACAAATCCCTGTTTTTTTTCTGCAGATTTATTGGTTTAAAATTTTTATCTACAAAGGCATGTTCTGTAAAACCTGTTGCACACAAAACTCCATCTTTTTTAACTTCATAGTAAAATTTTATTCTCGTAGGTGTTAAATTATTAACCCTTGCACTCACCGTTATTCTGTCTTCGTAAAAGCAAGCTCTCTTAAAATCGCAAGAACAGCTTATAAGTGGCAGATACACTCCAAATTCTTTTTCAATCTGAGAATAAGAAATTCCCACCTTTTTTATAAGCTCTGTACGAGCTGCTTCAAACCACACAAAATAATTTGAGTGATGTGCAATACCCATTCTGTCTGTTTCAACATATCTGACTGTTATTTCTATTTCTGCCATTATTTATTACCCCTAACGTCTTTTATTCTTATACCTTCTGTTCTCCACTAAATACAATGCCTTTTTGAGTATCAATTGTAACCACAATCCCTGTTTTTAATATCTCTAATGCATTTTTAGCATCTGTAATTACAGGGATATCAAGTGCAGCACCTACAATTACAGCATGAGAGTTCTGTCCACCTTCTTCTGTGATAATTCCAGATGCTCTTTTCATATATGGTATAAACTCGTTATTTGTTTGATTTGTAACAATAATATCTCCATCTTCAAAATTCAGCTTTAAATCATTAATGGTTTTTACAACACAGACCCTGCTTGTTACCTTTCCACTTCCCCAGCCACGTCCTTCAACCAGAACATGTCCTACAACATGAACTTTAAGTATATTTGTTGTTCCACTCACACCAACAGGAACTCCGGCAGTGATAACAACTAAATCTCCATTTTTTACAATCTTGGATTTCACAGCTATCTCAACAGCATGGTCAAATATATCATCGGTTGAACTCTTGTACTCTGCCAGAAATGGATATACACCCCATGACAAATTCAACTGTCTTCTTACCTTCTCACAAGGTGTGGTTGCAATAATCGGACAAGCAGGTCTGAATTTTGACACCATTCTTGCAGTGTTACCTGACTTTGTCACTGTTATAATAGCCTTTGCGCCAAGGTCATGTGCGGTTGTACAAGTTGCGTGCGAAATAGCATTTGTCACATTAACAGGCATATCAAATACCTGAGATTGAAATCTCTTGATATAATCAATCTGATTTTCTACTCTCTCGGCAATCTTTGCCATTGTAGCAACACTTTCAACGGGGTACTTGCCCATTGCCGTCTCGCCAGAGAGCATTATTGCAGAAGTGCCATCAAATATGGCATTGGCAATATCGCTAACCTCTGCCCTGGTAGGTCTTGGATTTCGTATCATAGATTCAAGCATCTGGGTTGCTGTTATGACAGGCTTTCCTGCTTTGTAACACTTCTCAATCAGCATCTTTTGAACAAGGGGAACTTCCTCAAAAGGAAGTTCTACCCCTAAATCTCCTCTTGCAACCATAATCCCATCTGCAACCCTTATTATTTCGTCGCAGTTGGCAACACCTTCTTGAGTTTCTATCTTGGCAACTATTAAAACATCTTTTCCACCATTTTTGTTCAGAAACTCTCTGATTTCAACAACGTCACTTGCCTTTCTTATAAATGAGGCTGCAATAAAATCTACATCGTTTTCTATTCCAAACAGAATATCCTCTTTATCCTTCTGGGTAAGTGCAGGAAGTCTTATGGGTATACCCGGTACATTTACCCCTTTCTGGTTGGTTAAAACTCCTCCATTTTTTACCTTGCAGATTATATTCTTTTCTGTCTTGTCCTCAACAATAAGCTCAATAAGTCCATCATCTATCAGGATTTTATCACCTGGTTTTACATCCTCAATAAGTTCTTTATAAGTTATACTCACAATCTCTTCATTTCCCAAGATTTCTTCTGTAGTCAGCACAAATTTCTGGCCCTCTTTTAGTTCTACTTTGCCATCCTTAAAAAAGCCTATTCTTATCTCTGGACCCTTGGTATCAAGCAAAATGGGAATAGGCTTGTCAAGTTCTTCTCTTATTTTTTTTACCATGTCAATCTTTTTCTTATGCTCTTCATGAGTACCATGAGAAAAATTTAATCTCACAACATCCATTCCATTTTCAACAAGCTTTCTTATTATCTCCTCTGAGTCGCTCGCTGGACCCAATGTACAAATTATTTTTGTTTTTCTCAAACTCAAACCCTCCAAAAAAAGTTATAAAGAAAGGATAGTAGCTAAGTTGTACATGTATTCATCAATTGACTTTTGCATAGAAAGTGCTTCGTCAATATCATAATCAACAATCTTACCATCCTTCATTGCAATTATCCTATTCTGCTTCCCTTCTTTAATCACCTCAACAGCTTTTGCCCCCATCAAACTCGCAACAACTCTGTCATATGCAGTTGGTGAACCACCTCTCTGGATATATCCAAGGATGGTCGCTCTTGTCTCTATTCCCGTTGCTTCTTCAATCTCTTTTGCAAGCTCTGTTGCTCCACCGATTCCTTCAGCTAATATAATCAAGTTGTGGAGCTTTCCTTTGTTTTTGCCATCAATTATTCTTCTGATTATCTCATCCTTATCAAGACCTTTTTCAGGAATTACTATTGACTCTGCTCCTCCTGCAATCCCACTGTAAAGTGCTATATATCCAGCATGACGCCCCATTACTTCAAGGATACTAACTCTTTCATGGGAGGTTGCTGTATCTCTTATCTTGTTAATTGCATCCTGTACAGTATTCAATGCTGTGTCAAACCCTATGGTGTAATCTGTACATGCAATATCATTGTCGATGGTTCCAGGAATTCCAACAACATTTATGCCAAATTTACTCAGGTCTCTTGCACCCCTGAAAGACCCGTCTCCGCCAATTACAACAAGAGCATCAATCTTGAATATCTTGCACATTGAAGCAGCTTTTTTGAGCCCATTTTCTGTCATAAACTCAGGAGACCTTGCAGTCAAAAGTATTGTTCCACCGCGTTGGATTATATCTGAAACAGACCTCAGGTTCATCTCAAAAATGTCGCCTTCAATAAGACCATTATACCCGCGTCTTATGCCCATCACTCTAAATCCATAGTATATACCCGTTCTTACAACAGCACGTATAGCAGCGTTCATTCCTGGTGCGTCTCCACCACTTGTCAAAACACCAATAGTTCTCACTTCTGGCATACTTTGTACTCCTTTCTTTTGAGTTTAAAATCCTTTTTCGATTATTATATTGTGTGCTTCATTGACGTCTGTTTCTGGCACTATTATTTCAAAATAACCTTCTTTGCCTTCCTGAGAAATAGATTTGACCTTTGCAAGAATCCCTACCTTCTCAAGCTCCTCTTTGATTCTGTTGGCAATCTCACTATTGGAGGTTATATAAACCACTTCCCACATAAAAACACCTTCTACACTATCATTTATTCTGGGACTCTGAAACAATAAGCCCAAACTTTGTATAGATCTCTGCCTTACCTCTTACCTTAATTGCCGACGTAACTTCAGTAAATTGAGCAAGTAAAACTTCACCACTGTCAAGTTTTTCTGTGTGATGAAGTTTTGTGTCCTTGCCTCTTGTAAGCCCTATTACATTTACTCCATTTTCAAGTGCCTTGACTACTATATAGTCACCATTTTTGTATTCGTATACATTTTCATTTTCCATATTTCATCTCACCTCTTTTCAAATATTATAACAAAACAGTCTAAAAATCAAGAATCTATATCTTCTATCCAAACATTTTCCTCGCCAAACCATTCTTTGAGTTGTTCAATCACCGTAGGATTTATTTCTATACACAAACTTGACTTGGAAATTAGCCTTTTTTGATTATAATAAAGAACTATTTTAGACTTTCCTGCAAAGAATTTTAAAAACGCTAAGAATTTCTTTGACTTTAATATTGTATCATCACTTACCCTTATTGCAATGGCTTTTTCTCTGCTGTTTTGAGTTTCTTCAGGTCTATCGCTGCCAAGCCTATCTACTTTTTTAGCAATAACCTTTACCCCCTCGTCCTCTCTGAAAGTTGCCTTTGCCTCAATTAATACAATCATATCTTCTTTTATTAGATGAGAATACTTTTCATAAACGCTTGGAAAAAACAATATCTCAACCGAATCTGTTAAATCTTCTAACTTTGCAAATGCCATTGTCTGGTTGCTCTTTGTAAGTTTTACTTTTACCTCTTTTAATATCCCGCACACAAGTATTTGCTCAAACTTGTATTCATCTTCTTCAGACATAGTAGATATCTCAGAAAGAGGAGTTACATTGTATCTTGAAATTTCCTCTGTGTACCTTTCAAGTGGATGACTGCTTATATATATTCCAATAGTATCCTTTTCCATTTTCATAAGCTCCTGAGCAGTTGGTTGTGGTAAGCTTTTGTACTCAAAACTTTCATTTTCGTTGCCGGATATCTCAAAAAAACTAAACTGATTTGCATTCTTCTTTTTAGCTTGTTTTAGCACAAGAATATCTTCCACTGAAGCTAAAAGCGAATTTCTGTTGATTCTTGTAAAGTCAAATGCACCCGAGCGTATTAAATTTTCAATAATTCTTTTGTTTACAGTATTTGTGTCAACTCTCATTATAAAATCATACAAATCCTTAAATTCACCTTTTTCCTCTCTCTCTTTTAAGATGTGGGCAATTACGTTCTCTCCCAAGCTTTTTATAGCTCTTAGTCCAAATCTTATACTATTTCCTTCGATTGTAAAGTCATAACTACTTTTGTTTATATCAGGCGGCAAAATAGTTATTCCAAATTTCCTGCACTCTTCAATATACATTCCAACCTTCTCATTCGAGTTCATAACACTTGTAATTAAACTTGTCATAAACTCTATGGTATAATACTTTTTTAAATATGCAGTCTGATATGCTAATATAGCATATGCAGCAGCATGTGATTTGTTAAATGCATAACTTGCAAAATCTTCTATAATAGCAAAAATCCTTTCAGCTGTTTCTTTTTTCACTCCATTTGCCACTGCTCCTTCAATAAACCTATCCTTTTCTTCCATCAAAATGTCGGCTTTTTTCTTGGCCATTGCTCTTCTCACAAGGTCAGCTCTTCCAAGCGAATATCCAGCAAGTGTTCTGAAAATCTGCATAACTTGTTCTTGATACACAATACATCCATAGGTGACATTTAAAATTGGTTCAAGGCTGGGATGGAGGTATTCAATTTTTTCTCTGTTATTTTTGTTCTGGATATAAACTGGAATCTGGTCCATTGGTCCAGGTCTGAATAGGGATATTCCTGCAATAATATCCTCCAAGTTTTCTGGTTTGAGTTCTTTCATAAACTGTTTCATGCCACTGCTTTCAAGTTGGAACACACCATTCGTGTTTCCTTCTGATATAAATTCATAAACATTTTTGTCATTATAGTCTATCCTGTCTAAATCAATCTCAATACCTCTATTTTTTTTCACAAGCTCCAACGTATTTTGAATGACAGTGAGTGTTCTCAAACCAAGAAAATCCATCTTCAAAAGCCCTAGTTCTTCTAAAGTTGTCATTGGAAATTGAGTGACAATAGCATCATCAGTCCTTGCCAACGGCACCAAATCTGTAATTGGAGAGTTTGAAATCACAACACCGGCAGCATGAACAGATGCATGTCTTGGCATACCTTCAAGATTTCTTGCTGTATCAATTATTTTTCTTACCGTATCATTTCGTTCATAAATCCTTTTAAGCTCATGGTTTATCTCAAGTGCCTTGTCAATGGTCATCCCAGGAGAAAACGGAATCATCTTCGCAATTTCGTCCACCTGAGAATATGGAATTCCCAGAACCCTTCCAACATCTCTGATTGAAGCTCTTGCAGCCATTGTCCCAAAGGTTATTATCTGACTTACTCTATCCTCTCCATATTTGCGAGTGACATAGTCAATCACTTCTTGTCTTCTTTGATAACAAAAGTCAATATCTATGTCAGGCATAGAGACTCTTTCTGGATTTAAAAATCTCTCAAAAAGAAGGTCATACTTTATTGGGTCAACATTTGTAATACCCAGACAGTATGCAACAACACTCCCAGCTGCAGAACCTCTTCCAGGACCTACCATTATGTTGTTTTGTTTAGCATAGTTTATAAAGTCCTGAACTATCAAAAAATATTCGACAAATCCCATATCTTTTATCACTTGAAGCTCCATCATAAGCCTGTCATATGCAGTTTTGTTATTTTTTGAATATCTTTTCTTGAATCCTTCTAAAGCCAACTCTTTAAGGTATTCAAAAGAATCATTTTTGCCTTCTGGCAGTTGAAATTTCGGAAGGTTAATCTTACCAAACTCAAACTCAACGTTGCATTTTTCAGCAATCTCCAATGTATTTTTTAGTGCTTCTGGAATGTAACCAAAAAGTTGGTGCATCTCTTCAGATGATTTGAGATAGAATTCATCGGTTGGAAATTCCATTCTGTCAGAATCGTTTATAGTCTTTCCTGTTTGAATACAAAGCAAGATATCATGAAGGTTTCTATCTTCTTTCTTCAAATAATGAACATCATTTGTTGCCACAAGCGGAATTTGATATTTTTTTGATAGTCTCATAAGTTCATTATTTACAAATCTTTGCTCGTCAATGTAATGATATTGAAGTTCAAAGTAAAAGTTTTCTCCAAACACCTCTTTATAAAAACTAATTGCATCATACAGTTTTTCCTTTTGCTCTCTCAAAATCAGCTTGGGAATCTCCCCCGCAAGACAACTTGTAAGTGCCACAAGCCCTTTTGAATACTTGCTTAAGACTTCTCTGTCAACCCTTGGTTTATAGTAAAATCCTTCAACAAATCCAATTGAAACTATCTTGGAAAGATTTCTGTAACCATCATTGTCAATAGCAAGAAGGACAAGATGGTGGATATCATTATCGATATTTGGTTCTTTATCAAAGCGAGTCCGTGGAGCTAAATATACCTCACATCCAATTATAGGTTTGATACCATTTTCCTTGGCAGCTTTATAAAAATCTATAACACCATACATTGCTCCATGGTCAGTTATTGCCACAGCATTCATATTTAGCTCTTTTACTCTTTCAAAAAGCCTATCAATCCTACAAGCGCCGTCCAACAAACTATATTCGGTATGAAGGTGAAGATGAACAAAACTCATTTCTCTTTTGCACCTTTCTTCTTTCCTGGTTTTATATCTCTAAATCATCTAACACATCAACAATATAATAGTGGAAATTCAAAGCCAAATCTATATCCTTGCGAAATGCAAGCCTTTTACCTTCACTATCATAAAAAATTCTAACAATTGGTCTGGATGGAAACTTAGGATTGTTGTGCACAACTATTCCTTTTTCTCGAGTATTGAGCACAACAGGTGTTCCTATCTGAAAAAGAGAAATAAATGTGACAAACTTGGAAACGATATAACTATCAAAATGTGTTGAACATGAATTTAGCAGATATTCTATTGCCATGTGAGGTTTTAATCGCTTTCTAAATTCTCTGTCACTAACTAAAGCGTCAAACACATCTGCCACAGCTACAATTTTAGCCATTTGCGGGATTTCATCTCTGGTTTTGCCAAACGGATAACCACTGCCATCTAATCTTTCGTGATGGAAAAGTGCAATCTCTGCAACATTCTGTTCAAATTTGTACTCAGAGCTCAAGATATCATATCCAACAATTGTGTGCATCTTTATCATCTCATATTCCTTTTCCTGAAGAGGTCCTCTCTTGCTCAAAATATTTTTGGGAATTTTTATCTTACCAATATCATGAAGTAAAGTGCCCATACCAAGTACCATGAGTTTATCAAAATCATATCCCAGTTTTATCCCAATCAGAATTGAGAGCACTGTTGTGTTGAGTGAATGAAAAAGTGTATAGTTCCCAACTGTACGTATATCACATAGGTTTAAAATAATCTCTTTTTGGTTTAAAAGAGAAGAAATTATTTTGCTAACAAGCTCCTTAATTTCCGGAGTAACTTCTTGAGTATTTATATATTTTGATGAAAAAACATCATTTACAATCTCAAATGCTTCTTCTTTTATCTCTTTGGTTATAACATCCTCTATGTAAATCTCGGTATTGTCATCTACAATGTAAATGTCATAAACTCCAAATTCTTTTAACCTTTTTATAACACCATTTGTGAGTTTCTGACCACTTGCAATCAAAACCTTTCCATCCTCACTGTATATGTCCCGTGCAAGCACCATACCCTCTTTTGCATTTTTAAGTAGTATCCTTCTCATCATATTCTCCCCTATATGAATTTTTTTGTAACAAGACAAGCCTGTCAGTCACAATCACATCAAGCTTTACATCATGCTCCTCTGCTCTGATTTTTTTTACCTTTTGAAAATGGTAAGCAACCCCAACCTTTACACAATGTTGAGCTGCCTTTTTCAAAAACCTATCGTAGTAACCCTTGCCAAACCCCACCCTGTTTAAATCCTTGTCAAACGCAACAATGGGTACAATACAGACATCTATTTGTGATGGAGGTATCTGCTGTGTGCTTGACGGTTCTAAGATACCAAGCTTATTTCTGTGAAGTTTATTTTCTCCTTTATACTCACACGCCACCATTTCTGCACTATTTACAACTTTGGGTACATACACCTTTTTATTTTTTTTGAGAAGATATTCCATAATTCTTTTGGTATCAACTTCATATGGAAGGCTCATGTAAATGAAGATGGTTTGAAACTCAAAGGTTGAAAGAAGTTTTTTTAGGTTTCTGTATACCAATATATCAAGATATAACTTTTTCCTTGGTTCAACTAATTTTCGCCTGATTCCTATAACCTTTCTTATTTTTCGTTTGACCAGTTTTTATCACCCTTTTCTATTAATTTATCACTTTTTTATTACAATTGAAATACCTTTTATGTACTCAAAGTAAAATAGCCCTGAAAATAAATCAGGGCTATTTTGTTAGTCTTGGTTTACAACTTTTCTATTTCTATAATATCCACAATTTGGACATACTCTGTGAGGAAGTTTCATCTCATGACACTGTGGACACTCTACAAGATTTGGAATTTCCAATTTCCAATTTGCTCTATGTTTATGTGTTCTTTGTTTTGACCATCTTCTTTTTGGTTGTGCCATTTCCTTTCACACCTCCTTTTTCTCATCTGTATCCAATTGATTGATAAGAGTTTTTAAAATGCTCAGTCTCGGGTCAATATCATCTTTTTCACATGAACATGAACTCACATTTAGGTTTGTCCCACACACCGGACAAAGCCCCTTGCAGTCTTCTCTGCACAAGTACTTCATTGGCAAATACAAAACAATTGTTGCAACAATGCTATCATCAAATTCAATGACATCATCTTCAAACTTAATTACTTCATCATCTGTAGTATCTTCTCTATTGGAGTACTCTTCATAAAAAGGAACGTCAACTTCAACATAAGCATCATCTGTACATCTGTAACATATAGTTTTTAGTTTTGTTTTAACATTGCCACTGACCTCAATTAAATTTCCCTTCTTTGTAGCTACTCCATAAAAATAGACAGGTTCAACAAAAAATAAAATATCACCTCTAAATTCGAGCTTTTCCCAAGATTCACAAAATTCAAACTCTTCAGAGTCACCATTTGTTTTTAATTTTGATACATCTAATCTCATCTTTACAGTCACCTCGTATCATAACGGTTGTATTATAAACTTTTATTTGAGTTTTGTCAATTGATTTATTGCACTGTGATGAAATCCTTAATACTCTCGAATATCTTCTCCCCGATACCGTTCACGTTTTTTATCTCCTCAATACTTTTAAAAGGACCATGGTTTTGTCTATATTCTATTATCCTTTCAGCAAGTTTATCACCAATTCTATCAAGAGTTTTCAACTCCTCCTTTGTGGCAGTATTGATGTTTATTTTTCCTTCACCTGCAGACACAGTCTCTTGTGCTGTCCCATCTGTAGAAGAAGACAAACTGCTTTGCGACTGCACTTCGCCCATCTTTGGAATATAAATCTTTTGCCCATCAGAAATTTTCTCGGCAAGATTAATTGAATTCAGGTCACTTCCAGGCAAAGCTCCACCCGCCAAAATCAAGGCATCGTTTATTCTGCTGCCTGGCAAAAGCTCATAAACTCCTGGATTTTTTACGTTTCCGCACACATAGACAACATATTTTTGCTGAGAATCTTGGATATTTGTCTCAGCTGTCTTTCTACTCTCATTCTTCACAATGTCATTGTCGCCTTCTTGCGCCTCAATGGTAACCACTTCTCCGGTGCTTTTGTTCGAAAAACTATTGTGTGTAAAATACTGGTATATATTGAGCATAAGAAGTACAGCAATAATCACAATCATAACTTTTTCTTTTTTTGTAAATACAGACATTTTGTATCACCTTCTTTTTTGATTGTGGTACCTGACAGGATAATAAAAAGTTTTGCCAGAAGTCCAGCAATTGACATAAAAGCTGGTCATAATATATACTTATTTTATCACATGCACACAAAACTTTTAAAGGCGGTGACAGTATTTAATGTCTCAGTTTCTAAAAAAGGTAGTCTTATATCTAATTATCTCAGCACTTTTTTTTGCAATACTTTTTACATACCCCTTGTATACATACTCACAGCAAGAGTCCACAGACAAACTTGGCTTGAGCGCAAAGTCAGCCATTTTAGTGGAAGCACATACGGGGCAGATTTTATTTGAAAAAAACCCTAATCTAAGATGCTTTCCTGCAAGCACTACCAAGGTTCTCACAGCACTTGTTGCTATATCATATGAACATGATCTTAACAAGATATTTAAAGTTTCTTCAAAAGCCACAATGATTGAACCAGGAAGTAGCAGTTATTATTTGAATCCAGGTGAGACTATATCTTTCCAGGACCTTCTTTATGCAATGCTTTTGATATCTGCAAATGACGCAGCTAACGTGATTGCTGAAAATATAGCAGGTAGTATCCCCGAATTTGTAAAGAAAATGAATGAATATGCCAAAAGTATTGGAGCTAAAAATTCTCATTTTGTAAATCCAAATGGACTTCATTCGCCTGAACACTATACAACTGCTTATGATTTGAGCCTTATTGCAAGACAGGCTTATCAAAATGAAATGTTAAGAAAGATATTTTCTACAGTTGAATATAGAATAACAACTGCCTCAATGCATAAAAAACCTGAGTGGCAGATAATTTATAATATAAACAAGCTTTTGCGAAAAAACTCTAAATATTATTACCCATATGCAACAGGAATAAAAACAGGGTATACAGCCCAGGCAAAAAGATGCTTAATTGCCTCTGCTAAAAAAGACGACATAGAACTTATTGCTATTATTCTCTTTTCTGAAGATGCTTTTTCAGACGCAATTAAGCTATTTAATTACGGCTTTAACAACTTTAAAAGAGAGAAACTTTTTTCAGAGAATCAAATTGTCGGAAAGGTATTAATAGACGAAACAAACCATAAATGGCTGGATGGGTATCTCAAAATCCCCGTTTATGTTCTTCAAAATGTTTATTCTCCAGCAGAATCCAATTTTACTTATACTGTAGATTTTTCAAAAGACCTTAAAATTCCTATATATAAAGATACAGTAATTGGAAATGTATATATATACAGCAAAGGGCATCTTATAAACTCAATTCCTGTGTTATCATATGAGAGTTATGAGATACAGCCTGCAAAGAAAATTCTCCAGAATGTAAAAAAAGGGTTGATAAAGGGCACTAAAATAGTGATAGAACTTTTGATTGGAGCTATTTTACTTGTACTCCTTTTCACAATAATAACCATAATTAGATTCAAGCGCAGAAGAGCCCGACTTAAGCTCAGAGCAACAAAAACGATAGACTTTTCAAACTTGCACAACAGAAGATTAAAATAAAAGAGGGCATATCTCAAAATGCCCTCTTTTATTTTATTTCACCACGATGTTAACAAGTCTATTTTTTACGTACACAAATTTCACAATTTCTTTTCCATCCAAAAGTGATTTCAGTTTTTGGTCATTCAAAACTGCCTGTTTTACTTCATCTTCGGTCATATCTACAGAGATATTCATCCTCGACCTCACCTTGCCATTTACCTGAATAGCAATCTCTACGTTCTTTCGAACAAGAGCAGCTTCATCATACTGTGGCCAGCTTACCTCTTCAATGTCCTCACCAAACCCCATAATCTCCCATAGCTCACATGCAATGTGAGGTGTAAATGGATAAATCAATATTAATAAATTCCTGAGTGTATCTATAATCAAATCTTTATTTAATTTTTCACTCTCCTTATACTCATACAAGAAATTTAAAAGTTCCATGATAGTACTGATAGCAGTGTTAAAGTTGAACCTCTCTCCTATATCCTCTGTGACCTTTTTAATTGTATAATTTAATCTATATCTTAGTTCATCGTCAAGTTCAGACTCACCAACAAGATTATCATCTGCAAGTTTATTTTTAAGTTCTATATAAAGTCTCCACAGCCTATTTAAAAACCTAAAACATCCTTCAACCCCTTGGTCTGACCACTCTAAATCTCTCTCTGGCGGTGCAGCAAAGAGTATAAACAGCCTTGCTGTGTCAGCTCCATACTTTTCTACTATGTCTTCAGGACTGACTATATTTCCAAGCGATTTTGACATCTTTGCTCCATCTTTTAACACCATGCCTTGCGTCAAGAGGTTCTTGAAAGGCTCTTCAAAAGGTACATAGCCAAGGTCATATAGCACCTTTGTAAAGAACCTCGAATATAGAAGATGCAATATAGCATGTTCAACCCCGCCAATATACTGGTCAACAGGAAGCCAGTAAGAAACAAGCGATTTTTCGAAAGGTTTTTGATCATTTTTGGGGTCTGTGTATCTAAAATAATACCACGAGGAACATATAAACGTGTCCATCGTATCAGTTTCTCTCTTTGCAGGTCTTCCGCACTTTGGACATGTGGTGTTAACAAACTCTTCACAGTAAGAAAGTGGTGACTGGCCTGTTGGTTTGAACTCAACATTGTAAGGTAGCAAAACAGGCAAATCTTCCTCAGGTACAGGAACAATCCCACATTCATCACAATATACAATAGGAATTGGAGCTCCCCAATAACGTTGCCTGGATATTAACCAGTCTCTGAGTTTATACGTTACGCATGCCCTGCCAAAACCTTTTTGTTCCAGGTACTGTGTTATCTTTTTCATAGCATCTGTGTTTTTAAGCCCATCAAAAATTCCAGAATTAATCAAAACACCCTCATCTTCATAAGCACTCTGAAGATTTTCAATGTCAACACCTTCACCTTTTATCACAACTTTAATAGGAAGATTATACTTTTTAGCAAACTCAAAGTCCCTCTGGTCATGAGCTGGAACACCCATTACAGCCCCTGTTCCATAATCAACCAGCACATAGTTTGCAATGTATATTGGCACTCTTTCACCTGTTAGAGGATGGATAGCATACCCACCAGTAAACCTTCCCTCTTTTTCTGTCTCTGTAGAAGTTCTTTCAATCTCATTTAGATATTGCATCTTTTCAATAAACTCAAGACACTCTTTCTCCTGAGGTTTTCCTGCTATTATCTCCTTTGTTAAAGGATGTTCTGGAGCCAAAACAAGGTATGTGACACCAAAAAGGGTATCAGGCCTTGTAGTAAACACTTTTATTTTCTTACCCAAGCCTTCAATTTCAAACTCAATCTCTGCACCTTCACTTCTTCCTATCCAGTTCTTCTGCATTATTTTTACTTTCTCTGGCCAACCATCAAGTTTTTCTATATCACGTAAAAGCCTTTCGGCATAGTTAGTAATCCTAAAAAACCACTGCTCTAAATCTTTTTTACCAACAAGTGATTTACATCTTTCACATCTTCCATTTACAACCTGTTCATTTGCAAGCACTGTCTCACAGGATGGACACCAGTTCACATATGACCTCTTTCTATAAGCAAGTCCAGCTTTATAAAACTGCAAGAACATCCACTGAGTCCATTTATAATAATCCGGATGACATGTAGCTACTTCTCTATCCCAATCATAGCTAATTCCAAGTTCTATAAGCTGCCTTTTCATATTCTCAATGTTTGACCATGTCCAATCAGAAGGGTGAATTCCGTGTTTTATAGCAGCATTTTCAGCGGGAAGACCAAACGCATCCCAACCCATCGGATGCAAAACGTTGTAGCCCTTTAACCTCATAAAACGTGCAAAAACATCACCAATTGAATAGTTTCTCACATGCCCCATATGAAGTTTTCCTGAAGGATATGGAAACATCTCAAGGACGTAATATTTTGGTTTTGGACTGTCCTCTGATACTTTGTATTTGTTCTGTGAAAACCATTTTTGCTGCCACTTCTTTTCAATCTCTTTAAAATTATATTCCATTTCTCATACCTCCATTGATTTTTTCATTTGAATCAGTTAGTTATTACTACAATGCTGCAATCTCAAGCTTTTGAGCATCTATCCATAATCGTTCAAGGTTATAAAATTCTCTCTCTTTTTCGTGGAAGATATGAAGAATTATATCGCCAAAATCTACAACAACCCATCTGAAACTCTCTTTGCCTTCAATTCTCAAAATATGCACTGGTTCTTTTTCTTCTATCTCATCCACAATGGCTTTCACGTGTTGAACATTCGAAGCACTGCATATAATAAAATAGTCTGCTATTATGGTTAGCTTTGAAATGTCCAAAACCACTATATCCTGAGCTTTTTTGTCAGATAAGAGTTTTACAATCTCATATATTTTTTGTTCCAATTTACTTTTTTCACCCCTTTTTTTATTTTACTTTAATATAAATATCATACTTTTCCTCATAGTCTGGTGAATAAACCACCTGAAAAGTTGAAAGATCAATGTCATTTCTTAATTGCTCAAAATATTTTCTGTTAATTCTCTTTAGTTCAATTGTAGCATTTTGAATACTCTTTTGACTCCCCAACCCAACATTTACATACCCTTTTGATTCAAGCTCGCTTTTGAGCAAAGCTGCCTTTTCGCTGCCACTTTCTCCTATCACTTTTATCTTTATATTTTCCTTTATTATCTCTGGTTCATTTAGATCCTCAATTAGTTGTTTGCTCTTTTCTTCATCCAATATATAGTAAGAAACATTATCAATATACTTAGGGTAGCCAGGCAGCACAGCTGTCATTATATTTTGGTTACTGAACTTACCTGCATTTTGGATAAACCAAACCATTTCATCTCTTGTAAAACTGTGATCCACGTATTTTGTAGCTGTCTGGATAATACTTGGAAGTTTTATAAGGTTTTGTGGTTTTAATACCTTCTCAATCAAAGCAAACACAAATTTTTTCTGCATCTCAATCCTACCCAAATCCCCGCCTCTGCCATACTCTTTGCCGTTTGAGTTGTGTCGCCAGCGCAAAAACTCAACTGCTTTTTCACCATCTAAATGCTGAAGACCGGCAGGGATATCTATAAAAAGCTCTTTGCCCGGTGTTGTATCTTTATAGTATAAATGGAAAGGAACTTCAACATCCACTCCACCAACTGCGTCAACAATTTTTTTGACCGCTTCATAATTTAGGGCAACGTATCTGTCAATTTTTATGCCCAGAAGATCTTCTACAGTTTTTATGGCCAGCTTTGACTTGCCATAGGCATATGCAGCATTGATTTTTGAATATCCTCTTATACCCTCTATCTTTACTCTTGTATCCCTTGGAATAGAAATAATAACTGGTTGGAAATCTTTCTGGATACGGACAAGCATTATGGTGTCTGACCTTCCACCTTCTTTTTCATCTCCTCCAAGAACTAAAATGTTCATTGGCAAATTATTCTCAAGCCCGTTTGTCTCAGTATTTGTAACCTTTTCAATGAGACTATTTATTATTGGCGGAAGTGTTTTTGTGTTTTTGTAATATAAAGCTGTAGCAAGAATAAGCAAAAATATAACTGCTACAGTAGCCAAAAAAGATGCCAAAAACATTTTTGCTTCTTTCTTGATTCGTATCTTCTTCACCTTACTTCCCCGCTTTCTCGTAATATAAGCCAATTTCTCGCATATATAGTATTGGGATGTATTAAACCTCCACATTCAATTACATACTTTAAAGTATTGTCCATGGCCATCACAACAGCTTTTTCTAAATCTTCAAATGATTTTTCCCTCAACCTATCTACATGTTCAAATTGTCTTGAAGGTTCAATCAAATCAGCCACATATATTATCTTTTCTAACTTTGACATATTTTCTCTTCCCGTTGTATGATATGCAATAGCATTTAAGATGTCAACATCTTCTATCCCAAAGAGCTGTCTTGCTAAATAGCTTCCAGCAGGACCGTGCAAAAGTTCTATTTGACTGCGCATAATGTTATCTATAACTATACCAGATTTCAAGGCACAATTCAACAACTGCTGCTTATCAAGGCACTTCGCAACATCATGAACAAGTCCTGCAATCATTGCTTTTTGCACATCTTCGCCAAACCTTTCAGCAAGCTTTACCGCATACTCCATTGTTCCAAGCGAATGCAGATACCTTTTTTCATCTAATATCTCTTTTAATTTATCTTTAATCTGCTCAATTTTCACCTTCTGTAAAGCCCCTTTCTTTTAATATATTCTTCCACCTTTGGATGAACCATATATCTTATACTTTTGTTCTGGCGAATTAGTTTTCTTATCTCTGTTGAAGATATATCAACAATAGGCATCTGAATCAAAGTAATCTCTTGAGCATATTTAGAAGAAAGCTTTTCTATTTCCTTTTTTATCGCACACAAATCTCTTTCTCGTGGAAGAACAATAAGAGAGTATCTTCTTAAAATCTCTTCTGCCTTGTACCAATTTACTATCTCTGAAAGATTGTCGCTTCCAATAATAAAACACACTCTTTCATAAATAGATGAAAAATACTTAAGCGTATCTATAGTCCAGCTTGGTCCACTTTTTTTGATTTCAAAGTCGCTTATATCAAAATATGGATTATCTTCTATTGAAATTTTTACCATTTCGAACCTGTCGCTCGCATCTGCTACATCTTCAATCTTGTGCGGAGGATGTCCATTGGGAACAAATACAACCTTTTGCACTTGTGAAAAATTCAAAACATATTGCGCCATAATTAAATGTCCAATATGAATGGGATTGAAAGTACCACCAAATAGAGCTACCCTCATACAAAAACTCCTTGAAAAATACGTTATATCTAAGATATTATAATAAAATAAATCCCTTTAAATCTCAAGAAAATTTGAATCGCCTCATTGCATAATTATTCATTTAGGTGTATAATTTTATAAAATCAATTATGAAGGGAGATAAGAGCATGAAACTTAACAAGGTAGTTTTAGCATATTCAGGCGGACTTGACACCTCAGTTATTATTCCCTGGCTCAAAGAAAACTTTAACTGTGAAGTAATTGCTGTTGTTGTTGATGTAGGACAGGAAGATGACTTTGAAACCATAAAAGAAAGAGCTTACAAGACGGGTGCTTCAAAGGTTTACATTGAAGATGCTAAAGAAGAGTTTGTGAATGAATATATATTCCCCACTTTGAAAGCTGGAGCTATTTATGAGGGCAAATATCTTCTTGGAACATCAATGGCAAGACCTTTAATTGCCAAGAAACTGGTCAATATCGCAAAAAAAGAAAACGCCGAGGCAATAGCACACGGTGCAACAGGAAAAGGAAACGACCAGGTAAGATTTGAAGTGACAATTAAAGCGCTTATGCCACAAATAAAGATAATAGCTCCTTGGCGAATATGGAATTTAAAATCGCGCGAGGATGAACTAAATTACCTTGCTCAAAAAGGCATAGATATTCCTTTCAAAAAAGAAGAAAGTTACAGTATGGACGGAAATATATGGCATCTTTCTCACGAGGGACTCGACTTAGAAGACCCTTGGAATATGCCTGACTTCGATAAGGTGTTAAAAATTACAAAAAATCCTCTTAAACTTGTTGACTCTCCAGAGACTGTGGAGATTGAATTTGAAAAAGGAATTCCTGTGAAGGTAAACGGGCAAAAAATGAATGGAGTTGAACTTTTGAAAACTTTGAACAAAATAGGGGCAAATCATGGAATTGGCATTGCGGATATAGTTGAAAACAGGCTTGTTGGAATGAAATCGCGCGGCGTGTATGAAACACCTGGCGGAACAATTCTTTATTATGCTCACAGGGAATTGGAATACCTCTGCCTTGACAGAGCTACTTTGCATTTCAAAGACATGATTGCAATTAGGTTTGCTGAACTTGTTTATGACGGGCTTTGGTTTTCACCGTTAAGAGAAGCACTCTCAGCATTTGTTGACAAAACCCAAGAAGTTGTAAATGGCACAGTAAAACTTGTGCTGTACAGAGGCAATATTTACTCTGCTGGTTCAAAATCACCAAACTCATTGTACATCAAAGACCTCGCAACATTTGAAGAAGACCAGATGTATAATCAAAAAGATGCAGAAGGATTTATTAACTTATTTGGCTTGCCTTTGAGAGTATTTGGAATGGTAAACAGAAGGGAGGATGAGTAAACTGAAGCTCTGGGAAGGCAGGTTCTCAAAGTCTACATCGCAGATTTTTGACCTTTTTAATGCTTCTATCATGACTGATATAAAACTCTTTGAATACGACATCCTTGGGTCTACTGCCCACGTTAAAATGCTTGCAAAGTGTAATATTATCCTTGAGGATGAGGCAAAACTTATCATAGATGCTCTCTATCAAATATTAGAAGACTTTAAATCAGGAAAAATCAAATATGAAATTTCTGATGAAGATGTACACATGCTTATTGAAAAAGAACTAATAAAAAGAATAGGAGAGGTTGGCAAAAAAGTCCACACAGCCAGAAGCAGAAACGACCAAGTTGTTCTTGACGAGAGATTATTCTGTCGTGAAAAGAATTTACATCTTCAAGAACTAATAAAAATGCTAATAAACACTATTGTAAACTTAGCTGAAGAAAATATTGATGTAATTATGCCAGGGTTTACTCATCTGCAAAAGGCTCAGCCCATACTTTTTTCTCACTACATTCTTGCATATGCCCAAATGCTAAAAAGAGATTTGTTAAGATTAAGACAAAACTACAGCATAATAAACATCAGTCCTCTTGGCAGTGCTGCTTTGGCAGGGACCACATTTGATATAGACAGATTTTTTGTGGCAAATGAACTTGGTTTTGAGAGCGTGACAGAGAACAGTATTGACACTGTCTCTGAAAGGGATTTTGTTCTTGATATGTTATTTTCACTTGCCATGATTCAGATGCATTTGTCACGACTTGCAGAAGATTTTATTATTTTTAATACTGATGAATTTAAATTTATTGAACTTGACGATAGTTTCTGCTCAGGCAGCAGCATCATGCCTCAAAAGAAAAATCCGGACGCTTTAGAGTTAATCCGCGGCAAGACAGGAAGAGTATATGCAAACTTGATTGGACTTTTAACAGTACTAAAAGGTCTGCCTCTTTCATACAACAAGGATTTGCAGGAAGACAAAGAATTTTTATTTGATTCCATCGAAACAGTAGAAATGAGCTTAGTAATAATAAATGAAATACTCAAAACTCTCAAAGTTAACAAAGAAAATATGGCAATATCGTGCAAATCTGGATTTATCAATGCAACAGACCTTGCAGATTACTTAGTTACAAAAGGAGTAGCTTTTAGAGATGCCCACTTTATTGTAGGAAACATTGTAAAGTACTGTATTGAAAGTAGCAAAACATTGGAAGACTTATCGTTAGAGGAATATAAAAGATTCTGTGAGAAGATTCGGGAGGATGTGTATCAATATATAAAGATTGAAACCTGCGTAAACCGGAGAAAAAGCTATGGCGGAACTTCGCTGGAGAGTGTAAAAAGGCAAATTGATAATCTAAAAAAATTTTTGAAATCATTATAAATAATATGGTATAAAAAAGAATAAAGGGGCTGTCCAGATACCTGAAAAAGCCCCTTTATTTTTTTGTATTGCTGATTTTTGTAGTTTATACTTTCACTTTTCTTTTTTACTTCATCCGTTTGAAGAAGTCTCTTCTTTCTTCTCCTCAGCCTCTGCTTCTTCTGTAATTTCACTTACGTCAATTACTGCAACAACCTCATCTAAATCTTCTGTTATTTTGATTCCCTCTGGAAGTTTTATATCTCTCAACTTTATAGCTGTAGGCTTTTCATAGCCCATCAAGTCAATTACCAAATGCTCTGGAATATCCTTAGGAAGCCCTTCTATTTCTACTGTGTCCATCTGTCTTTGAAGCACAAGTCCTCTTGATTTCAAAATCTCTGCGTTCTCAAATATAATTGGCACCTCAACATAGATAGGCTTGTTTTCAGAAAGTATTTGAAAATCCACATGAATTATATTCCCTTTTGTATAATGTGTCTGAACCTCTTTTATAAGAGCAGTTCTCTCTTTCCCATCAATTGAAATCTTTATCTTACCGGCCAAACCTTTTTGATGATATAATTTTTCAAACTCCTTTTTAGAAACATACCCAGGAAGGCTCTTTATGTCATCACCATACGCAACAGCAGGGATGTATCCTTCTTTTCTGAGTTTGTTTAAATTGCTCTTTGTAAATACGTCCCTTCTGTTGTAGACAAGTACTGGTTCCATAAAGAAACAACCTCCCTTCGCATATTAAATTTTTGCGCAGTATTATATATTATACACTATCTTTGCTGTGACTGTCATCATCTTTTTCGGAAGAAAGTTCAGTATTTTCTTGACTTTCATGCTGCTCTTCATTTTCCTTTTGGGGATTGAGATATATTCCAAAGATATAGTTTGTGTAGAAATTTTGGGCAAGCCCAATTATGCTCACCCATATCAAGGGATAAAGAAGTAGCACCGGTATAAATCGTGTCACAAATAAAAGTAGGAAAGGAAGCAGCCATACTGTTGCCAACAACAAAAACATTCCGATAGTATGAGGAAGTTTTAAAATGGTGAAGATAAAAGCATTTTTATAAATGTGTCTCACTTTCAGGTTGTATGTTACCATCATGGGATAGATATATATGTGCATCATGAAATAGATAAAAAGTGTAAATACCAAAAAGTACTTTATAATTCCTACACTGGGATATTTAAGACTTTGAACTGAATAAAATCGTATAGCTACAGAAAATATCCACAACACCAACAAATCTGTTATAAAACTTATTATTCCTTCTTTGAGGTTCTTTTTTGTATGTTCAAAAAAATCACTTGTAACCCACGCATGTTCTTCCCTTGCAAAGTTCCTCACAATATACGTAAAACCTGCAGTTGTTGGTCCTATACCAAACACCATAAATCCACTTAAAAGTGTCAAGCCGAAAGCTGTCATCAAAAAACCTTGAAGTGACTGAATATCTTTTATGTTTCCAGCTCCTTTTGTTGCAGACTGGATAATAGGAGCTATATAATTGCCAATTATAAAGTAGAGCAATATTAATATTGGTAATGAAACAAGAAAGTATAAAATATTTAACCAGCACAGTTTCCAAAACTTTCTCGCAAGTACTTCAAAAAATACTATAAACTTTGATTTTGGAGGCTCGTTTTCTGGTACACCCGGCCCAGGCTTTGTATAATCAAAGAATCCAAAAAATCCTGCCACCAAAAACTTCCCCCTTACTCTGCCGTCTCAAGCTCAAATAAAATACTGTCAACTATCCTCTCAACTTCTTCCATGTCAAGACCTTTCGCAAGTCCAAGCTCACTTACTAAAATCTGTTTTGCAGTGTTGAACATCATCTTTTCGTTTGTCGAAAGTCCTTTTATTTTTTCTCTCATTGCAAGCATCTTTAAAACTTCCACAACGCAGTAAATATTTCCGCTCTTTAGCTTTTGCTGATTTTCTCTTATTCGCTTGTTATAATTTCCACAGCTGTTTATGTCAACCTTAAAACTGTTGTCTTTCAAAAGTTCAAATACCCTGTTTGCTTCCTCTTCAGAAATCACGTTCCGAATACCAATCTCTGATGCGCTTTTGACAGGCACCAGCACCTTCATTCCATTGTACAATATTTTTACCACATAATATTTCTGAACACTATCGAAAACCTTCTCCTCAACTATCTCAACTATCCTGCCTGCTCCATGCAAAGGGTGTATTATAGTATCTCCTACCTTATACATTCATTGCCACCCCATGCTATCTTACAATAACTTTACATAAATAAAGTATATCCAATTTAAAAGTTTTTGTCAAAAATTCTTACTACCTGCCCTCACTATAAACATTTGTATTTACATCTGAGTTTGTAGAGGGTGAAGAATCACTTTGGACTGCTGAAGTCTGACCTTGATTTTTGTACAAGCTATCTTGAGTATTTTCGGGTGGCAAAGTTTGCTGACTTTCCAGTGCTTGCGAAGATTGCTGGGTCTGGGCAGTAGTATTCCCAGTTGAAGGATTATCTGAATTTTGTGCAGGCAAGGAAGTATCAATTGAACTACTTTGCTGAGTTTGCTCTTCTGTTGTTTTCTGGTGTCCTTGGCTTGTAGTCTGTAAACTTTGCTTTACAGTTTTTGGGGAAGAATTACTGGTCTTATGTTTTACAATTCGCGGTGTATATTTAAATCTTTCAGGAAGCTGAAGGTCTATTTCAATGTCATAGCCAAGAAGGTCCTTTACAAGCTTTTTTATCCCTTCATAATCTGGTTTCCAGTAGCTCACTCCGGCATAGTTAAAATAAGTGCCAGGAATACTCTCAAATATCATATCTTCTTTGTTCATGCTCTGGGCAAAATAAGCAAGCGATGTTATCTGCTGAAGAGAAAGATTGGTAAAAAAGTGTTTTCTTATCTTCCAATATATTTCTGGCAGTTTTATTATCTTATTACTTTCTTTAAGCTGCTGAAAAACCGAAAGAATTAGCTCTTTATCTCTTTTTATCCTGTCTATGTCACCACCAGGAGTTTTTCTCCAAAGCGCATAATAAAGAGTTTCTATGCCATTCAGTTTCTGATACCCCGGTTTTAAATCAATGTCCACCCACTTTGTTTTTACCCTCACTGGTACCTCAACATTGACATAAACACCGCCCAATATGTTTACAACCTTTCTTATAGCATCAAGGTCAAATCCAACGTAATAATCAACCGGCATCCCACCCAAGAGTTTGCTCACAGTTTCCATTGTATATATAAAACCTTCTTTTTTCTCTCCTCCTCCATAACCAAATGCACTGTTAATCTTGTCCCATTTTTCAACTTTGTATATTTGCGTAAGTGTATCTCTTGGAATAGAAATTCCTTTAACTTTTTTATCTTTGAAATTAATGTTTATAAACAAAATTGTGTCTGTTCGGTGCATATCGTACAATGTTCTGTTGCTTGCCTTGTCAAGTCCCACAATCAAAATGTTCACACTACTGTCATCAAAAGGATACTTTAAAGAGGAGATTTTAGATGTTTGCGTTTTTTTTGTGAAAACCTTCTCAATATGTTTTGCATCAATAACAAAAACCTTGTAAATGTACCCACCCACAGCTACACATATAAGCAAAATTGAAATTATAATTGAAATCACAATCTTTTTATTTCTTGTCCTTTCCATACCAATCTTGTTTCTCCTTCCCCGCACTTTTTCAATACTCTACAATTCTTTCGTAAAATTGAAAAAGTTTTTTCTCCTCTTTTGCCCAGTTGTACTTTTCCATAAATGCCTTATGACCATTTAAACCTTTCTTTATTATCTGGTCTCTGTTGTTGTAAAAAAACAATATAGCTTGACAGATAGACTGAATATCTGTAGGGTCAACTAAAACACCACAGTCTGCTTCTTCAACTATTCTTCTCCAAAGTTCAAAATCTGAAGCAATAACAGCTACCTTTGCAGCCATGTATTCAAAAAGTTTCAAAGGAAGTGAAGTTTTATACCGCGAAAGAGGCAAAAGCGTTACAAACCCAACATGTGCATTTTTTAAAATTCCAGGAATATCTTTTTTAGGAACTCTCCCCCATATCTTTATTTTTTCATCTTCGTATTTCTTTATCTCTTCAAAGTATTTTTGATTTTCAGCAGGACCAACAATGTCTAATCTTATGTCAAGTTCATGCAAACTTTTCACTGCTAAGATCAAGTTTGTTATTCCTCTGTTTTGCGAAACGCTTCCTATATATATGAGGTTTAAGGTTCCATCAACAGTGTCATCTTTTTCTTCCAAAAATGTCTCAGCAACAGGATAATTTTTGATAACCTCCTTGTTCTTGCAATTAAATTTTAAATATATGTCTTCTGTAACAGTCACAACACCGTCTAAAAGTCTGCTTATAGTTTTTTCGGCAAGATTAAAAAGTATTGAAAACAGCATGGTAAACGGCCCTGGAAAATATCTTCTGTCTTTGAAAGCCAAAGGATAGTCCTCATGCACGTCATATATCACTTTTTTCTTTAAGAAAAACTTAAAGTACAAGGATAAAACCAAAAGGTCAGGGTCATGAAAGTGAATGATGTCAGGTTTAAATTCCTTAATTATCTTTATGATTTTTAAATAATTTTTATATCTTCTTGAGCGGGGTAATTTTGGAAGTCCAAAAATCTTTATTTGGTCCACTTCAAAAAATTGCTTGTCTGCAACAGCACATAGGGCTGTTTCATACTTTTTCGAAAGACTCTTGGTTATCTTGTTGAACACTCTTTCATCATCCCATGGATGGGCAGAAGATAAAACCAGCACCTTTTTCAAACTCAATACTCTCCTTCTTCTTTTTTTGACTTTGCTAAAACAAACAGCGAAAGTGCAAATACAAACCACATTATCCTCATCTCAATCATCTTTGATGAACTTATGCTTGATATAAAAAAGGCAGAAATAGAGCTTATTAAAGGGATTGTTGGTAGGTTTAAAGTATTACTGCTCTTTTTTATTTTAAAAAGATTGTAAAGTATATAGACTATCCAAATAAGATACAAGATGAATATTATCACGCCGTAACACACAAGAACATCCAAAAACCAATTATGAAGTTCAACATTTACAGTATACTGTTTTACCTTTTCCATCAAAACCCTGCTGTTGCCTGAACCAACTCCAAAAAAGAGATAGTCATACAAAAACGAAAGACCATACACAATCAAAAGTTCTCGCCGCACATTAGATGAAAGATAAGCCTGGGAAAAATCAACAAGCGAAGAAATCTGAATTTTTATCATTTCAACTGCCTTATTAAACGCTCCAAAGTCCAGTCTAAAACCTGTTATAAGCATTAAAAAAAATAAAAATATAGCCCCATACTGTAGAAGACTCTTTTTCTGGTCTTTACCAGCTAATAGAAAATAAATAAACAAAGCTAACAAAAATCCTATGTAATTTGCTCTGCTTGTGGTAAGAATCAAAAGTGGGATAGCCAAAACTGCGCCTAAAAAGGCTGCCCACTTTTTGAAAAAATTATTATCACTCTTGTTTACCGCAACAGCTAAAATAAAAGGCAAATATAAAACTAAATAAGTTGCAAAATCGTTTGGATTTGCAAAAAAGGTTGAAGGAGTTCTATGAAGATTATATAAAGGTACCTTAGATGTCCACAAATGTTTGTCAGTCACTACTTCTAAATAGCCTACAGCAAGATGGATTATAAATGAAATCAATATTATTTTTTCAAAAACATCCCATCTAAGATATTTTGAGTAATACATAAATATCAATATCACAAATATATTGATTGTTAAAAAAATCTGGTCCCTCACTGCACTTTTTACATTCTGAGCCCATAAAAAACTTAAAAGTGAGTAGGCACACCACCCTATTAGAAAAAAAGTCGAAAAGTTAAGAAAACTTTTCAGCTCAATCCCATTTAACATCAAGTCAATAAAAATGAAAAAAAACAAAAATGCCAAAAATATTCTATATGCAAAAAGGTAGCTCAACTTTGGATACGCAAGCGTACTTCCAAAAAAACCACTCAAAAAGGTCAAGTACAAAATAGCTGGAATAACCTGCTGCTTCAATCTAACTCTAAATGCATTCTCCATCTGTAGCTCTCCACCTTTTAAATCTGTAAATAGGCAAGAAAAGATAAAATGTATATAACATGTTAATTAACAGCATCCTACTATTTGTAATTTCAGCCATATCAAACATCTGAAAAATGGTTATAAGAATAAATCCAATAAGAATATTTCTATCATATTCTTCTTTGTGTTTAAAAAAATTATATGCAGAAAGAAAAACCGAAAAATAAACTATAAAAACCAAAATCATATATCCTATTATACCATATTCAATGAGGGTATTTAAAAACAAATTATGTGCCGAGTGAAGTGCAACTATACCCGGCGCTTTTAATTTTCTAAAAAATAATTCAAATTGACCTGCTCCTATTCCTTCGAACAAGCTTTTGTGTGAAAAATATCTTAAGACAAACTCAATTACAAAAACTCTCTGCCCCACAGCTGTCTTAGGATTTGTTATATCATTTAGTTTTGGAATTCTGTAAAGAATTTTAGGTAGAAAAATAGTCACTATACCAGTCAGTGCCAAGAAAACTGGTAAGATATTTTTTCTAATAAGGTAAATATTTATAAGAAGAAACTCAAATATATATACTACAAACCCTGTCCTTGACCCAGAAAGTAAGATTTCTATAAATATTAAAAGTGATAACAAAAGTTTTGACTTTTCGTCTTCTAACTTGTTTATCACAAGCGGATAAACCATAACTAAAAAAAACGCAAATATATTTGGATTAAAAAAGATTGAAATAGTTCTCTCTCTAAAACTTTTGAAAGCTATATAGTATAAAAATTCAAAAATACATACAACTGAAGCAATTGCTAATAAAAACAACCATATTTTTTCTGTTTTCAAAATGCAATCTTCGTTACATGAAATGAGGAAGATATAAAATATTGCTGGGAATACAAAAGCATTTATTACACCTATAATAGCCTTGTCCTTGTCTAAACTGACATTTAGTAACAAGAGAGAAATCAATGCAAGGCCCACATAAAAAAACATAGGAACAAAATTCAAAATGTCAAATTTTATTTTCAGTTTATAGACATAAAAGGCTGTAAAAAATACCACCAAGAAGAACAAATATACAGGAAAATACGAATATCTAACAAATTGCATAGTAGCAGCAGCACCTACAGCAAGCAAAAATTCATACTTATTGGTTTTCAAGTAACTGATCAGCCGGCACATCTTTTATCTCCCTTGCAGGATTTCCCACAACAATCTTTCTTGGCATGACATCTTTTGTAACAACACTACCGGCACCTACAAACCCTTCTTCTCCAATAACCTTGCCGGGAAGCACAGTTGCATTTGCACCTATCCTGCCACCTCGTTTCACTGTAACACCTTTGAAATACTTTGCCCTGTCCTTCCCTCTTCCCGCAAAATTATCGTTTGAGGTAACAACACACGGTGCAATAAACGCCCAATCTTCAATCTCTGAAAGAGCAGTGATATATGCATTTGTCTCTATTTTGCAATAGCTTCCAATAATTGTTTTGTTTTCTATGCTAACACCACGACCTATAATGGTGTATTCACCAATACTTACATTTTCTCTTATTGTCACAAGATCAGCTATAAAGACATTGTCTGAAATAAAAGCACCTCTATAGATTATGCTATTTGCTCCAATCTTGACGTTGTTGCCTATTTTAGCGGGTGGAAGAACAATTTCTTCTGTGGTTTTGCTCGCAATAGCCTTTTGAGGAGATTTTCCTATAATTGTCCCATCAGAAATTTCGACATTGTCTCCTATAATGCTTCCTTTTTTTATAATTACGTTGTGACCAATCTTGCATCCGCTACCTATCTTAACATCATCTTCTATCACAACAAAATAGCCCATTTCAACGTCTTCAGCTATTTTTGCTTTCTCACTTATAAATCTCATCTTACTAATCTCTGCCTTTCATAACTGTTTTTCATATTCATTGTTGAAAAGTTGGTAACAGGCAGTTTTACAGGTCTTTTCTCAATTGCTGATTTATAAATACCCAAGATTATCTCAAGCGACTTTTTACCTTCCTCTCCAGTTACCAGTGGATTCCGTCCGCTTTTGATGGCTTCAATAACATCCCTGAAAAGAGGAGTGTGACCAAACCCGTATACATTGTCTGGATTTTCGGCAAACTTTTCTAAAGCCTCTTTTTCATCCTCATCAGGCACACGCCACACAACAATTCTGTTAACCGATGTACCACCAAGCACTGCTGTGCCTGTTTGACCAAATACGCTGAGCGTCTCTTCCAAATTTGAAGGCCAAACACATGTAGTCCCTTCAACAATTCCTCTTGCCCCACTTTTGAATTTCAAGATAGCAAATCCTGTATCTTCTGCTTCAATCGGTCTTAAAAATGTTTCTATATCACCATAAATCTCGTCAACCTCAGAACCTATTATCCATTGTAAAAGGTCAATGTTGTGGGTACATTGGTTCATAAGCGCACCACCATCTTGTTCCCATGTGCCTCTCCAGCTATCTTGTCTGTAGTATTCATTGTTTCTATTCCATCTAATACTTGCAACAGCGTACAGTATCTTGCCGAATTTGCCACTGTCGATGGTACTTTTAAGTTTTTGCACACTTTTATTAAACCTGTTTTGCAGACATACACCAAGTACTTTTTTCTTTTCTCTTGCTTTTTTAATCATCAAATCTGCATCTTCTATTGAAAGTGCCATGGGCTTTTCTACAATCACATGCTTGTTAAAATCCAAAGCAACAAGTGTCTGCTCAGCATGGCATCCACTGTATGTTGCTATGTCAACTACGTCACATTCTTGATCTTTTAACATCTTTATATAATCGGTGTATATGGGTATATCCTTTTTTATTTCAATTCCTTTGGTTGCAAGCAGTTCATAATACTTTCGTCTTGTCCTCAAAGCTTTCTGGCTATCTAAGTCACAAAATCCCACAACCTCAAGCTGGTCATAGTTGTTGGCATAAGCCTCAGCATGTTTGAATGATATTCTCCCACATCCAACAAGACAGATTTTTAACTTTTCCATGTAACAAATCCTCCGTTACCTTGTATTTTTTATAGTTTATAAACCTTGTCTGATTTTATGCCTTTTGTTGCGTTTCTTGTATCAAAAATGAGGTTAGCATTCTCTACGATAAACTTATAATCATATTTTGAGTGGTCTGTTGTGATAACAACTATATCATACTCTTTGAGCGACTCTGCTGTAAAATCTACCGAGAAATATTGTTTGCCATTATAAGTAAAACTCGGTACATATGGGTCATTGTATTCTATCTCTGCATTCTCTTTTTCAAAAATCTCGATAATCTTCAAAGCAGGTGACTCTCTTATATCATCAATATCTTTTTTGTATGCCACGCCTAAAATTAAAATTTTTGAGCCGTTCAAAGGTTTCTTGAATTTGTTGAGGATTTTCATAACTCTTTCAACCACGTACTCTGGCATATAGTTGTTTATCTCACCAGCTATCTCAATGAGCCTTGTATGATAATCATATTCACGCGCTTTCCAAGTAAGATAAAACGGGTCAATCGGTATGCAATGACCACCAAGCCCAGGTCCAGGATAAAATGCCATAAATCCATATGGTTTTGTCTTTGCTGCTTCAATGACCTCCCAAATATCAATGTTCATCCTTTCGCACAAAATAGCCATTTCGTTTATAAGGGCAATGTTTATATTTCTGAAGGTATTTTCTAAAATCTTTTCCATTTCTGCAACTCGTGGAGAACTAACCTTGAATACCTCTCCTTCTAACACATTCTCGTAAAGCCTTGCAGCTATCTCAGTACATGCTTTTGTCACACCGCCTACAACCTTTGGTGTGTTCTTTGTGTTATACACCTTGTTGCCCGGGTCAACTCTTTCAGGTGAAAAAGCTAAGAAGAAATCCTCACCGCATTTTAGCCCACTTTCTTCCAAGATAGGTTTTACCACTTCTTCAGTTGTCCCTGGATATGTAGTACTCTCTAAAACAACCAACATCCCTCTGTGAAGGTATTTTGCAATCTCCCTTGTAGAATTTACAACGTACGAAATGTCTGGCTGTTTGTATTTATCAAGTGGAGTGGGAACACATATAGCAACAGCATCAACATCACTAATTTTGCTGTAGTCAGTTGTGGCAAAGATTCTACCTTCCTTTACAAGATCAGCAAGTTCTTTGTCCACAACATCGCCTATATAATTTTGGCCTCTGTTTACCATGTCAACTCTCTTTTGCTGTATATCAAAACCAATAACCTTGTACCCTGCTTTTGCCTTTTCGACAGCAAGCGGAAGTCCTACATATCCAAGCCCTACAACTCCAATAACTGCTGTTTTGTTCTCAATCTTCTCAAGAAGTTTTTGTGCAATTTCATTCATTATAAACTCCCTCCAAATTGATTTATTGAAGTTGTTATATACTCTATCTCTTCATCTGTTAGTTCAGGAAACATTGGAATTGCAAATGATTTTTTGCAAAGCCTTTCAGCAACTTCAAAATCACCTTCTTTATATCCCAAAAAGCTCAAGGCTTTAGTTAAATGTAGTGGTACAGGATAATATATACCTGTTGCAATTCCTTTCTGGGCTAAATATTCCATTATAAGCTCTCTTTTTTCATGTTGTAGAACATACAGATGATATATGTGTCCAAACTCATAATTATTACTTTTTTTGGGAGTAACAAGTCCATCAAGCTTAAGCTCTGTAGAAAACTTTTGAGCTATTTCTATTCTTCTTTTATTCCAATTATCAATATATTTGAGTTTAACGAGAAGTATCGCAGCCTGCACTTCGTCAAGCCTGCTGTTAAATCCTATCATCTCATTGAAATACTTCTTTTTAGAACCATGTTGTCTGAGCATCCTTGCTCTTTCCGCAATCTCGTCAGAATCTGTTACAATCAGACCACCGTCACCAAACCCGCCTAAGTTCTTTGTAGGAAAGAACGAAAAACATCCCACATCTCCAATTGTACCTGCTTTTTTTCCTTCAAATTCAGCACCAAATGCCTGGCAGGCATCTTCGATAATATACAAGTTATACTTTTTGGCAATTTGTACTATTTTCTTCATGTCGCACACTTGACCAAATATATGGACAGGAATAATAGCTTTCGTTTTCTCCGAAATCTTTTCTTCTATCTTTTCAGGGTCTATGTTGTACGATAAAGGCTCAATGTCAACAAAAACGGGTTTGGCACCCACCCTCACTATTGCCTCAGCTGTTGCAAAAAAGGTAAAAGGAGTGGTTATAACCTCATCACCTTTTCCTATACCAAGGCTTTCAAGTGCTATAACAAGGGCGTCTGTACCATTTCCAACACCTATAGCATGCTTTACATTTAGATATTCTGCACACTTTTTCTCAAACTCTGTAACTTTTGGTCCCAAAATATACTTTCCGCTTTCAAAGACTTCTTTCACACTTTCTATTATTTCCTGTGAAATACTTTTGTACTGTCTTTTCAAATCAATAAGCGAGATCATTTTTAAGCCCTCATCTCCATTCTGATTTATTATTATGGAAATATTACAAATTTTGTATGATATATTTTCTCTCCCTATATATTACATACAAAATTGCAATAATCACACCTGCCAGCATTCCAGCAACAACTCTCAATGCCTTTTCAAACTTGCTTCCAGCAGACTCATATACCTTTACTTTTCCATATTGATAAATAGCACTTTTTAAGTCAACCATTTTACTGTAATGAGAATTTACCCATTTTATAAGACTTATAGCAGCTGAAATTTGACTGAGTTGCTCTTGCTCACTCAAATTTAGTTTTGTCTTTTCATACTTACTTTTTTCAAGCAAAAGCTCATCCAAAAGTTTTTGAGCAGCTTCTGACTTACTTTTCAAATCTGAGATTACCTGATTATCTAAACTTTTGAGATATTCATTTAGCATATTCTGTGCAGCAGCCTGTGAATCAGCTACAGCTTTTATAACAACATAGTTTATCCCGCTTTTTGAAGCTTTAGGTTCAATAAAAACTCCAAATCTCTCATCTTCACCATATCTGCTTGTGACATAGTCAATAAAGGGTGGATTTAGTGCTACCATCTCTAAGTATTCTTTGTTCAAGTCCAATGCAGTCACGTTGGAATACAGACCTTGTACTATATTGGAAACGTCGGGTGATGAAGTATTGAAGTTGAATGGATTTAAAAGATTATTATCAAGCCTTAGGTTTGTCTCAGCCGTCCACAAAGTTTTTGTAAAAAATTGTACAGTCACAGCTGATAGTATCAAAAATAATACAACTATTACTACTATATCCTTGATTCTCTTTTTGAATATATAAATCATTTTTGGCTTTTCTCCTTTCTATCTCTGGGTGATGAGTTTCAATGTGCCATCTGGGAATATCAGTGCAACAATGTTGCCATTTTGTTCTGTTGTAAATATTTTAACTTTAAATTTCTCCAATCTCCTTATTGTGGATGAGTGTGGATGACCGTACGGATTGTCTTTTCCCACACTTATGATAGCCACTTTGGGATTTACCTTTTCTAAAAATAAACTTGAAGTTGCAGCATAACTTCCATGATGAGAAACCTTCAAAACATCTGCCTTTATATCATGAACATTTTTTACTATATCGTATTCTACATTCTTTGAAATATCACCTGTAAATAATACTCTTTTTCCCGCAAATTCAAGCATGACAACCACACTTGAATCATTCAAATCATCATAATCTTTAAGAGGTGATAAAAAAGTTAATGTAACACCATTTAATTTCAGTCTATCAAACGGTCTTGCAATTGAAATTTTTAGGTTCTTTTTCTTCAGTGCGTTTAGCATATCCTCAAATGTCTGAGTATTTGTTGTTTTATTGGTTGTATAAAATCTTTCTATGTCATATTTAGAAATAATCTTGTCCATATTGCCAATATGGTCCTCATGCGGATGAGTTGCAATCACCACATCCAATTTTTTGACATTTAATCTATCTAAGGTTTGTAAAACATCCTGTTCAGCAGAATTCGGCCCTGAGTCAATCAATACAAACTTATTTTCGGGTGTTTTTATCAGTATACTATCTCCCTGACCTACATCCAAAAAAAATACACTACATACTTGCTTATCTAAAAACTGGGCTGAATTTGTTCCCCAAAAGTCAGAAGTTTGAAATAGATACGAACATCCACTTAAAAAAAGAAAGAAAGCAATTGTTACTAAAAGAACATATACTGAAAATCTTCTTTGCATTACTTAAACTTCCTCCAGTGCACCTCAAAAAATCAGCAGCCTTTGAGCCTACTTTTAAAAGCTTTTATAAAACTTTTCATAATAGAGGTAGCATCTGCTACAATCCCGTAATGAGCAATTTTAAAAATCTGCGCATCTTTGTTTTTGTTAACTGCTATTATAAGTTTTGGATTGCCAATTCCACAAATATGATGGGCTGCACCTGAAATACCAAAAGCAAAATATATCTGTGGTGATACAATCTTACCACTTTGACCAATTTGATATTCTTTGTCAAGCCAGCCCATGTCAACAAGTGGTCGTGTGACACCCACTGCACCGTTTAGGAGATTTGCAAGTTCAAAGGCATATTTTAAATTTTCCTTGTCTTTAATTCCCCTTCCTACACCAATAACTATTTTAGCACTTTCAAGTTTGTTATCAATATTCTCAGCTAAATTTTTTTCAATAATCTTTACTCTGTCAGAAAAAGGTTTAAGGTTCTCAAAAAGATTTGAGACAATTTCTACTTTGCTGTCAACAGTCTCAAAAGAACATTCAGCTACATTTTTTATTTTTAAGGTAGCAAAGACAATAGAAGAATTTTTGACTGAAATCTTAGCGTTTATATTTCCTGCATATGCAGGCTTCAAAAAACTGTAGTTGTGAGTACTATCATCAAAAATAAGGTCTGTACAATCAACTGCAAACCCGCATGAAAAGCGTGCAGCAACTCTTGCTAAAACTGACTTTATAAAATCGCTTGAAGTTGAAATGACGGCATGAGGTTTTATAGTATTTATATGCTGGGTTATAGCTTCGATGTAAGGCTGTTCCCAGTCTGAAAAAAGGTCATTCTCATAGATGACAATTTGACTTACTGGAAGTGTTTTCAGGTAATTTATATCTTTATTCTCCACTTGCCTATTCGAATATAGGTGTAAAATAATCTTTTTATCTTTAACTGCAATTCTGCTATCAATGAAAGAAAGAAGAGAAACAAGCTGTGAGATTTCATCAACATGATAAATTGCCGGTACAAATATCACATGTTCCATTTCTCTTTTTAGTCCCCCTTATGAAATTGAAGTTTTTATAGGAATCTTGTAACAAGGTCAGCTATACACTCTATTTGAGCATCTTCAATCCCTTCATAGATTTCACATTTAACCTCTTCAAAGTTTTGCTCCATAAACTCATCCACAGAAGTCTTTGAACCTTCTGCTCCTACTTTGCTAAAATCAAAGTTTTCTAAATCATCTAAACTCAAGACTTGAGGTGTATAAGAAAGAGCTTTTATCATGAAGCTTAGTTTTGGAAGCCTAAGATAGCTACTTTCTTTTTTAACAGAAATTAATGCCGGCAGGTTTACCTCAAACTTAAACACTGTATTTTCAACTTTTCTTTCAACTTCTATTCGCTGCAGCTCTAAAACCTTTATATTACTTGCAAATGCTATGTGAGGAATATTAAGATATTCTGCTATCTGAGGTGGGACAATAGATGTCTCACCATCTAAGGAAGACTCACCACACAGTATCAAGTCAAAGTTGCCAAGCTTTTCAATAGTCTTTGCCAGCGCATACGCAGTAGAATACGCATCAGAGCCAGCAAGTCTTCTGTCACTTAAAAGCACACAGCTATCACAACCCACTTCTATAAGTTCTTTTATTTTGCTCTCACATTCTGAAGGACCCATTGAAAGAGTGGTAATATGCACATCTTTATAAACATCTTTTATTCTAAGAGCAAATTCTAAAGCGCTAAGGTCTGCAGGATTGTTTATTAAATACTGAGCATTTCTTTTTATAGTTTTGGTTTGAGGATTATACTCCACCTTTTCTGGAGCAACCACTTGTTTTATACATACAAGAATTTTCATTTTTCAAGAACTCCCCCTAAAGTCTTAAAGATTTAATACTCTTTTATGATTTCAGACGCGATAATATTTCTTTGAATCTGATTTGCACCTTCAAATATCTGAGTTACTTTAGCATCCCTCATCATCTTTTCAACCGGATAGTCTTTAACATATCCATTTCCACCCATAATCTGAACGGCATCAGTGGTGACCTTCATAGCCACATCAGATGCGAAAACCTTGCACGCTGAAGACTCCTTTGAAAAATCCTTTGCACCACTATCAATCATTCGGCATGTTGAATAAAGCATAGCTCTTGCAGCTTCGATGTTTATGTACATGTCAGCCAGCATATGCTGAATTGCCTGAAAGGATGAAAGAGGTTGTCCGAACTGGACCCTTTCTTTTGCATACCTGATTGCATGCTCATATGCACCTTGAGCAATCCCAACAGCCATTGCAGCCACTCCGGGACGTGTCCTGTCAAACGTCTTCATTGCAACAATAAATCCTGTACCTTCCCTACCTAAAAGATTTTCTTTGGGAACTTTACAATCTTCAAATATAAGCTCTGTAGTAGAAGACGCTCTTATACCCATCTTGTCTTCTTTTTTCCCACAATAAAATCCTTCGTACTCCTTTTCTACAATGAATGCTGAAATTCCGCGCGGTCCTTTCGATTTGTCGGTTACTGCAAATACCACATACACGTCAGCTTCACCGCCGTTTGTAATCCAATGCTTGCTTCCGTTTAAAATATAATAATCTCCTTTTTTCTCTGCAGTCGTCTTTATACTGCTCACATCACTTCCAGCATCAGCTTCTGTCAATGCAAACGCGGCTATCAACTCTCCTTTTGCTATCTTGGGTAAATACTTTTTCTTTTGTTCCTCTTTGCCATAAAGAATTATAGGATATGCGCCCAGAGCTGTTGCAGCGTATGATACCGCAACACCTGCACAATTTCTTGAAAGCTCTTCTACAACAAGGCACATTTCCATAACACCGCCACCAAACCCACCGTACTCTTTAGGAATGTATACACCAGTGAGCTCTGTGTATGCTAAAAGGTCCAATATATCTCTTGGGAATATGCCTTCTTTGTCATATTTTATTGCAACCTTCGACACGTACTCATCTGAAATTCTCTTTGCAAGTTTCTTTATAATCTTTTGTTCTTCACTTAAAAAATATTCCACCTTAAAAATTCGCCCCCTACTTTTGCAGTATCCTTCTTCATAGTTTATCAGATGAAATTCTCTATTGTCAAACAACCAAAATTTTTTACATTGATGGGGTTATTTTGTAACAATAATTGTTGTATTGCGTTATTATTTTTTGATATCATACTTCATATAAAAAAAACTGTCCTGGGGAAGGACTACAAAATGAAAGTTGCTGGAATAGTAGTAGAATACAACCCTTTTCACAATGGACACCTGTACCATCTGCAAAAAACAAGAGAAATAACAAATGCAGACATAGTTGTGGGCGTAATGAGCGGTAACTTTATTCAAAGAGGAGAACCTGCGATTGTAAACAAATGGGCAAGGACAAAGATGGCTATTTTAAACGGGGTAGATGTCATTTTTGAACTGCCGTTTGCATATGCCTGCAACAGTGCCGAAATATTTGCATATGGCGCAATATCCATTTTAAACCAGCTCGGCGTTGACTTTGTTGTTTTTGGTTCAGAGTGCGGTGATATTGATAAGCTTAAAGAAGCTGCTAAATACTTGGCATTTGAAGAAGATGATTTCAAGTCAAGTTTGAAAAGTTATTTGAAAGAAGGGTATTCCTTCCCAAAAGCTCGTGAACTTGCCCTTATCAAAACATGTAAAACCAATATTGAATTTTCTTCTAACAATATACTTGGAATTGAATATATCAAATGGATTTACAGATTAGGCTCAAAGATTAAACCACTAACCATAAAAAGGATAGGTGCATTTTATAATGACCCTAACCTCACACAGGACATATACTCTTCAGCTACTGCTATAAGAAGAAACATAAATAACTTGCAGGCGATCAAAAACAAAATGCCATCTGCTTCTTATGAAATACTGATAGAAGAATTTGAAAGCGGAAGAGGTCCTGTGTTTCTTGAGGATTACTTTAAGCTCTTTATCTACAACGCCATCGTTGTACCAGATTTTTTGAAAAACAAAATTGATGTCAAAGAAGGGCTTGAAAATAGATTTGAAAAGTACATTTTCAATTCTCCATCAGCTAAAAATCTTCTTGAGAATGTAAAAACTAAAAGATATACCCTTACAAGACTTCAGAGAATATTTATACACGCTGTTGTAAGAAACAATTTTGACCAAAAGACTCTTCTTTCCATTACACCTTATGTAAGAGTTTTGGGATTCAACCAAAAAGGAAAAGAATATTTAAATAAGATAAAAGACAAAATTGAGTATATCACAAAACTAAATCAGCAGTGGTTAAAAAACCTTCAATACAAAGAGCTTCTCGAACTTGAAATAAGGTCTTCAATGCTGCATGCTCTGCAATATAAAGATTTTCACAAATATCTGCAGACAGAATTTAAATCATCTCCTATCTATATCAGTTCAAGAAGCTAAATTCTTTAAGTTTCCTAACTCCTCTTCTGCCCTTTTCTTTCCTCTTTGATACGCCTTTTCTACATCAGCAAGGGTATATGGATTTATATCCTCAAGATTAATCTTTATAAGATAATCAAGATATCCTTGTTTTAGCCTGAATATCTCCTCACCCATGATATCAATTGTGGTCATTATCATTTCTAAAATATTCTTGGGTTCTTTTAGCAAGCCTTTGCCTGAAACATCAACTCCAATTACAAATTCACAGCCGTTTTCTCTCAAGACCTTCCCCGGCACTTTGTCTACTACCGCTCCATCAACCAGCACAGTATCCCCTATTTTATATGGTGGAAGAACTCCGGGAATAGATATGCTGCTTCTTACAGCATCATATAAACTTCCCTCGCTGAAGACCACCTGCTCACCCTTTAAAAGGTCTGTTGCAACAACATAAAATGGATATTTTAAATCGGAAAATTTTTTATCTCGTAGGAAAAGCTTTAAAATCTCTTCTATATTTTTACCTGAAATGAGTGCATTCTTTCTAACTTTAAAATCTATGAGTATGTCATTTCTTATTTGCTTTGCCACCTTGTATATAAGGCCAAGGTCATATCCAAGACAGTAAAATGCGCCTATAACAGCACCAATGCTTGAACCTGAAAAAGCTTCAAATTTAAACTCCTTTTCCAACACTTCTATAACTCCTATGTGTGCAAACCCTCTCATTGCACCAGAACCAAGCGCAAGTGAAACTTTTTTCATTTTACCCTCCATACAGTAATATTATTTTAAGTAGAACGCCATTTATTTATGTATTGGAGCAAAGTACTTGAGAGAGATATTTAACTTTACCGTAATAATATTATGTATACTTTATTTTTTATCTATGTTTTTAAATCCTCAGCTTATCATTCAGTCAACAACAAAATCAGCAATCATATGGTGGAAAAAGTCCTGCCTTCTCTTTTCCCGTACTTTTTAGTCATAAATATACTTATAGAATCGAAATTAATAAACTTTATTTCATATATATTTTTTTGGCCATCAAAAAAATTATTCAAACTTTCACCTAATGGCTTTATAGTAATGATAATGGGAATGCTGACCGGCTATCCTGTCGGTAGTAAAATGGTATGTAACTTATATAGTCAAAAATTAATCGACAAAAAGGAAGCTTTAAGACTTCTCTACTTTGTAAATAACTCTGGTCCTCTTTTTATCATTGGAACGGTTGGAATCAATCTGTTGGGTTCTAAAAAGTACGGATATATGCTATTTTTTGCTCATATACTCGCAAGCCTGATAATAGCTTTTTGTACTTCTCGGCTTGCACAAAGTGAAATCCTGTCAGCTTCCACACCTTACAAACTTTTAAATTTTGACATTGGAAAGGTTCTATCAAAATCAGTCAAAGACTCAGTTGAGTCCATACTCATTATAGGCGGTTTTATAACTCTCTTTTTCAACTTGAATAACGTTCTCGAATATTTCAAAATTTATCATTCAATATGTAGCCTTTTCAGATTTACAGGTGCAGATGCTACTCTTATAAAAGGACTTTTATATGGCTTGTTTGAAATAACAAACGGTAGTGTGCAAATTAATACAAACTCTCTTCCTATCTGGCAAAAATTGATAGCATCTGAGCTTATTATTTCCTGGGGCGGACTTAGTGTACACTTTCAAACCATATCCTTTTTGAACGCAACAGGTTTGCAATCTTTCCATTATATCATTGGAAAATTGATTCAGTGTGCTTTAGCTACAGCTATTATTTGCGTGTTTCTAATAATTTTACCACTATGAGTTTTTCTGTCTTATTTGGTCAATATTATCATTTAGTTCTTTTACAATATTTTCAATAGTTTTCTTTGTCTGCTCTAAAAGCTCAATGGTATAACTTTGGGCCATAAGTCTATATTCTTTTGCATGTTCTTTTGCTTTTTGGATAATCTCCTCTGCCCTCTTCTCTGCCAATTTGACAATTTCTGTCTCATCCACAAGACCTTTTACTTTGCTCTCCGCATCATTTATGATTGCTTCTGCTTCCTTTTGAGCTCTCTCCAAAATCTTTTTCCTCTCTTCTTTTGCCCACTTGACTTGAGAAAGTTCTTGCGGCAGCAAAAGCCTTATTTCTTTTATTATCTCTAAAAGCTCATCCTTTTCCACCATAACCTTTGATGTAAACGGTATTGATTTGCTATTTTCTATTATTTCCTCCATTCTCTCTAAAAGCTCTAATATGCTCAGCTCACCCATCACTTATTTTCCTCCGTTTCTGCATATTTCTTATTCAATTTCTTCATTACCTTTTTAGCAATCTTTTCAGGAACTAAGTCCTCTATGCACCCGCCAAATCTTGCAACTTCTTTGACCATGCTTGAACTGAGGTATGAATACTTGCTATTTGTCATCATAAAGATTGTTTCAATCGAAGGTTCAAGTTTTTTGTTCAAAAGTGCCATCTGAAATTCATACTCAAAGTCGGACACTGCCCTCAATCCCTTTACTATAACTTTCGCATTTTCCTGTTTCATGAAATCAATTAAAAGACCTTTAAAAGCTTTTATCTCAACATTCGGCAGATGCTCTGTTGTCTCTTTTAAAAGTTCAACCCTCTCTTCAATGTCAAACACAGGGGTTTTATTTGGATTGACCAGAACAGCCACAATTAATTTATCAAAAATTTTCGAAGCCCTTTCAATTATATCAAGGTGACCATTTGTAACAGGGTCAAAACTTCCCGGATATACTCCTATCTTCAACTTCTCTTACCCCCAAAACAAAAAATTGTAATTTTAGTATCACCATACTCTCTTTCTCTCAAAATAGAGAGGTTTTCATCTTCATACCGAAACTCTACATTAGATTCAACAATTATAAGACCATTTTCATTGATTCTGTTATTTTCTATTATTTCAGAAATACACTCTTTTGCATAACCAGACTTGTACGGGGGGTCTAAAAAGATAATATCAAATACTGGACAGTTTTTAGACTTTAGAAATCTTATTACATCAGCTTTTATTATCCTCGCCCTTTTCAACAAATTTAAGTTTTTAAGATTTTCCTTAATTAGATTAATGCACCTCACATCTTTTTCAACAAATACAACCTCTTTCGCACCACGCGATAAAAACTCAATCCCCACATTTCCCGTCCCTGCAAAAAAATCAGCTACAATAAGCTTTTCATTCAAAAAAGGTGCTATCATATTAAAAATAGCTTCTTTTACTCTATCTGATGTAGGTCTTAACCCTTCAATATTTGCACTTTTTAATTTTCTACCTTTTTGCTGGCCGCTTATAACCCTCATCTTTTAAGCAACTTCTTACAATTTGTTTATATATTGATTATATAAAAATCACTCTAAAAAAACAACAACGAAGAGACTCAAAAAGTCCCTTCGTTGTTGGTAAATTTTAAACACATCGCGGGGTTATTTACCTGCTGCTCTATTTTCATAATCCTGAATCATTCTCTTTACCATATAACCACCAATTGAACCTGCTTGTTTTGCTGTCAAATCACCATTGTAACCTGGTTTCAACGGAACACCAATTGAGCTTGCTACCTCTGCCTTTAATTGGTCAAGAGCCTTGGTTGCTTCCGGAACAAGCTTTCTATTTCTTGCCATGGCCTTCAACCCCCCTTTTTTTGTTTGAGACTTTTCTTTTTTCACTATTTAATATGCTCTCTTTTTAAAAATATTATAACAAGAAATATTTGAAAAGGGTTAAAGGCCAATATTTTCTATATTATTGTAAAATTGTTTGTTGATTTTTTCTAAAAGTTTGTTATCAACAAGATTGAGTCTAATAGTCTCTTCTGCAGCTATTCTCGCTTGTTTTAAAATATCCATATCATTTATGATATCGGCTACTTTAAAGTTCATAACACCGTGCTGTTTTGTCCCAAACAAATCACCAGGTCCTCGAAGTTTTAGATCCATTTCAGCAATTTCAAATCCGTTCTGACTTCTGGTTATAGCTATCATCCTTTTTTTGGCAATTTCTGAATCGCTTTGATTAAACAAAATACAGTACGACTGGTGCTCGCCTCTGCCAACTCGCCCCCTTAGCTGATGCAGCTGGGCAAGTCCAAATCTTTCTGCATTCTCAATAACCATTACTGTCGCATTTGGAACGTTTATTCCAACCTCAACAACTGTAGTTGAAACTAATATATGAATGTATCCATCTTTAAAATCATTTAAGATTTTGTCTCTCTCTTTTACAGAAAGTTTTCCGTGAAGACATCCAATATTGTAGTCTTTAAAAAACCCTTCTTTTAAGGATTTCGCAAATTCAACTGCTGATTTTGCATTCAAAGTTTCTGACTCTTCAATCAGAGGACATATCCAGTAAACCTGCCTTCCTTCATCTAACTGTTTCTTTATAAAATTATACACCCGCTGGCGAAAACTCTCATCAACAGCGTATGTCAAAATCTTTTTTCTGCCGGGAGGTAACTGGTCAATAATAGAAATATCAAGGTCTCCATACAAAACCAAACTCAAAGTTCTGGGTATTGGAGTTGCTGTCATAACAAGAATGTTCGGCGAACTTCCTTTTTTTGTGAGTTCTACCCTTTGGATAACTCCAAATCTGTGTTGTTCATCAGTGATTGCTAAGCCAAGGTTTTTAAATTTTACTTCATCTTGGATAAGAGCATGAGTTCCAATGACCATTTTGCAAAGTCCATGTTCAATCTCTTTTAAAATTATTTCTTTTTCTTTTTTTGGAGTTGATCCAATCAAAAGTCTTACGTTAAATTTATTCCCAAAATACTTTTTACATTCGTTATAATGCTGCAAAGCTAAAACCTCTGTTGGTGCCATCAGTGCAACCTGATATCCCGCTTTTATTGTTGCATATGCGCTTGCCAAAGCTACAACCGTTTTCCCGCAGCCAACATCGCCTTGGATGAGTCTGTTCATCTGTTTTGTACTCTCTAAATCCTGTGCAATCTCTGCCAGCACTCTTTTTTGTGCCTCGGTCAACTCAAACGGCAGAAGCTTTTCAAACTCTTTTAAGCTACTTTGTGCATTTTCAATTTTTAATCCTTCGTTTTTTTCTATGTTTTCTTTTAGAAGCAAAAGGGAAAGCTGAAGAAGATAAAATTCTTCAAACACAAGCCTTTTCCTTGCAAGTTCTAAGCTCAATTTGTTTTCTGGAAAATGAATATTTTTTATTGCAAAATTGATTTCACTCAAATTATATTTTTGCCTTATATAAGGCGGAATTATATCTATAAGTGCTCCATCAACTTGCTGCAGAAGATTGTTCACAATATTTCTAATCACCTTTTGAGAAAGACCTTCTGTAGAATTGTATACAGGAACAATCCTGCCTGTATGAAGAAGATGTTGGTCATATTTCTCAAATTCGGGATTTTTGACCTCAATATAAAAGCCTTTTCTCTCTATCTTCCCAGAAAAGCAGAATATCTCTCCTTCCTTCAAAACGTTTTTTATATAGTCCTGGTTAAACCATACTGTTGTAACAACACCTGTACTATCTTCAACAGGAATTTTTATTATCTTTACTGACTTTGTCTCTATCTCCACAGGCTTGCCAGCAACTTTTGCAACAAATGACTCTATTTCACCATCGCAAAGCTCTCTTATTTTCTTTAGCCTACTATAATCAAGATATTTTCGGGGTATGTGCCAGAGCAAATCCTCGGCTTTTTTTATACCCAGCTTTTTAAATAGCCTTTCTCTGTTTTCTCCAACACCTTTTAAGAATCTTATGTCTTTTTCAAGAACATTCATTTTATCATCACATCTCAGCCACAATAATTAATTGATAAATTTCATTTCCACTTTCATAGCTCTCAATGTCAATTTTCGGGTATCTTTCTTGTATGTTTTTAACAAGCACCTCTATATCTTCTAAGGCCACATCTTTGCCATAGTAGATACTCAAAATCTGGGTTGTAGAATCAACAATTTTTTCCACACAAGCCAGAGCTACTTTTTGCATATCTTTGTCGCATGCCACAATTTCTTTTTTTGAAATCCCTATAAAATCGCCTTCTTCAATCTCAAACCCGTTTATTTTTGTATTTCTCACTGCCTTAGTAACTTCTACAACCTTTACTGAGTCTATAGCTTCTTGCATGAGCTTTATATTTTCTTCAATACTCTTGTTCAAATCAAACTTTATCAGCGCAGCAATGCACTCGGGAATGTTGGTTGTCTTCATAATCACTACATTTTTATTTGTATTTACCAGCTGCAGAGAAAGTTCTGCGGACATAATCACGTTTTTATTGTTCGGGAAAATAAATACATTTTTGGCTGGTACATTCTTTATAGCATTTACAAAGTCCTCGGCGCTTGGATTCATAGTCTGTCCGCCTTCAATTATAAAATCAACACCCAACCCTTTTAATATTTCATTGAATCCTTCTCCCTGTGATACAGCTACAAAACCATATTCTTTTGTGATAACTTCATCTTGTGTTTGAACTTCTGTCTCAAAGTTTTCTCTTTTACTTATAAACTCTTGGTGCTGATATTTCATATTGTCAATCTTTATATTTATAAGCTCACCATACTTTAAAGCCTTCTCCAATACCCTGCCAGGTGAATTTGTGTGAACGTGAGTTTTGAGAATGTCGCCATCCTGGATTACAATAATTGAATCACCAATTGTCTCAAGATAATCTTTAAATTCTTTTTCAATATTCTTTTTCAAACCAGTGATAAAAAACTCTGTACAGTAAGTAAAGTTAATATCTTCAGGTTTAAAAGTGATAGTTGTATAAACTTCCTGTTGTGATGGTTCTTCAAATACCGCCCCTTCTTTTAAGAATTTATACATCCCTTCAAAAATTATGACAAGACCCATACCACCACTGTCAACTACATTTGCCTCTTTTAAAATGGGAAGCATCTCTGGTGTTTTTGCAAGCCACTTTTTGCCGCTTGAAATGCACACTTCCAGTAAATCCTCTATTTCACTCACAATACCTTCTGCCACTTCTTTTTCAACATCCTCTGCAATCCCGCGTGCAACTGTGAGCATCGTGCCTTCTGTTGGTTTCATTACTGCTTTATAAGCACTTGCAGAAGCAGATTTCAAACAAGCAACAAATGTTGGTATATCTATAACATCCTTGCCTTTCAGTTCTTTGGCAAATCCTCGCAGAAGCTGAGAAAGAATAACTCCAGAATTGCCGCGTGCACCTTTTAAGCTGCCAAAAGCAACTGCATTCATAAGTTTGTCCACATCTTCAAAAGTTTTCCCGTTTATCTCTTTTATGCTACTGTCAAGAGTCGCAGACATATTGGTGCCTGTGTCACCATCTGGTACTGGGAAGACGTTTAAAGAATTTATTTTATCTATGTGCAATTTTAAGTAGTTATTTGCAGCTTTTAACATATCTTTTAACACATCTGCAGTTAAAAATTTCATAGTCCAATCCTCCTCAGCAAGTTACAAACGAATACCATCTACAAAGATATTTATAACCCCCGGTTTTAGACCTGTGTATTTTTCAATAGCATATGAAACTCTTTCTCTGATGTTTTCAGCAACAACAGGAATTCTGGTGCCGTATTCCACAATTATGTGAATATCAACATTTACAATTCCATTTTCTGCTAAAACCTTTATGCCTTTTTGCAAGTTTTCCCTGCCAAGAAGTGTAACTATCCCGTCTGCTACACTCTTTGATGCCATACCAACAACTCCATAGCTTTCCATACATGAAAGCCCAATTATAGTAGCAATACAATCATTGGTAATCTCTATCTTTCCAAATTCATTTTCAAAATGAACACCCATAATCTTCATCTCCTATCTTTTTACTATCTTCGATAACCTTTTATAAAGGACAAAAGTAACCACCGAAATAATTGTACCCTTAACCAAATTAAATGGAATTATGGAAAACAAAATTAATGTAAACTTATCTGTTACAAGACTATTTACTTTTGCAGCAATTTTTATTATTTCTGAGATTGGAAATTTCAAAGCCTTTTCGTAAAGAGGAAGAAGCACAAAATAGTTTAGCAAGCCTGCCCAGATAGAAAATGCAATGGTAGAAATAATAAGAGCTACTGCAGCACCTTTTTTAGTTCTATTCTTGGCATATATGTATCCCGCAATGTACACAAAAAAGCCACCAATCATAAAGTTAGCAAACTCGCCTATCCCGGCCGTTTTGGTAACAAACAGATGAAGTACATTTTTCAAAAATTCAACACCCACACCCCAAGCAGGTCCAAGAGCAAACGAAATTATCAATGCTACACAGTCACTAAAATCAAGCTTTAAAAAGTCCGGAAAAATCCCTAAAGGAAACTCTATAAGCATTACAACAAATGCCAAAGCACCAAAGATTGAAACCTTAACAAGATTTTTTAACTCAACCTGTTTCATCTTTCAATTACCTCTCCTCTCTTTTTACTTACCAAACACCAAATAAGCCTCTTCTTCTTTCATTACCCTGTATTCACCCGGTTTTAAACTTTCGTCTAAATTAAGACCTCCTATTCTCCGGCGTTTTAAGTCCACCACCTTATTTCCAATTGCTTCGAACATTCTTTTAACCTGATGATATTTACCTTCATATATACACAATCTGACTGTGGTACTATCAATAATAGTATATTTTGCAGGAAGTGTCTTATAACCATCATCTAAAATAATACCATTTTCAAACTCTTTTAATCTTTCCTCATCCACCTCTTTTTCAAGCCTTACTAAATACTCTTTTTCAATTCTTTTTTTGGGTGAGATAACTCTGTGCGTGTATTCACCATTATCTGTAATTATCAAAAGTCCTTCCGCATCTTTGTCAAGTCTTCCAACTGTATGCAAATCTCTATGCTTTAAATCATCAGAAATGAGTGAGAACACTGTAAGTGACATCGGGTCCTCATTTGAACACACATAACCTTTCGGTTTGTTCATCATGATATAAATCCATCTACTGAACTTTACAACCCTGCCATCGACTTCTACTACATCTTCTTCGGGATTAATCTTAAAATCAACTTCTATTATTTGTTTTCCATTTACAGTCACAATTCCTTCTCTTATTAGTTTTTTAACTTGAGTCCGTGAACCAAAACCGCAGTGGGTTAGAAACTTGTCAAGTCTCATTTTTATTCCAATCTCCATCCTTTTGGAAAATAGTTTTTTATTATATGTCCTTCTGCTTTACCCCATCCAAGAGTAAAACCATCTACACATATTCCTACAAATCCATTTAGATTTTCTTTATTCTCTATTGTCTCACCTTTTAAATACCTCCACAGCCTTTCATCATCTTGAGAAAAGTTAATAGCAACCTTGAGATTTTCGCACTTTAAACTCGCAATCAAATGAGCAGAAGGATAAAATCTTCCTTTGTAAACTTCTCCCAGCAAAAGACCATTTCGAAGCGGTGTTATTTTATCAAAAGGTCCGTCAAAACCCAAATATAGTTTGCTTGCTTTTTTATAAAACAGCCTATCCTTGAAGTGACTTAAGTCTATGTTTAAGTATTTATTGCAAAACTTTTCAAAAATTTTTAAATCCTCGCTGTCCACCTCAAATCTTTGTGGCTGAAAAGTCCACTCAGCTCCGCTTTCTTTCACCTTTTTTAGCTTGCAAATAAAATGTCCCTCGCCTCTGACCCTGTGTGGGTAAATTCTCACCGCTTTTTTCAAATTTTCATTGCCATTTATCTCAATCCCATCCGAAAAACCCTCATATTTTTTTATCTCAACAACTTCATAGTTTTTATGTTTTTTCAAGAACCAGTCAATAATTTCTTCATTTTCTTCTATTTCAAACGTACAGGTAGAATATACTATCTCGCCACCCACTTTTAAAAGTTCATCTACCTCTGTCATGATACTTCTCTGCAGATTAACATACTTTTCAGGGTGATTGGAAGTCCATTTCTTTGCTGTCGTCGGGTCTTTGCGAAACATTCCCTCACCAGAACAAGGTGCGTCAACTAAAATCTTGTCAAAATATGCGCCATAGCTTTCAGCTATCTCTTTCGGCTTGTTGTTCAGAACTACAACATTTGTAAGCCCGAGATTTTCAACATTCTTTACAAGCGCTTTGATTCTTGTTGGTTTTACATCATTGGATACAAGCAAGCCATTTTGTCCAAGCCTTGCTGCTATCTGAATGCTCTTCCCACCGGGTGCAGCACACAAGTCTAAAACTTTTTCACCTTCTTTTACATCCAAAGCTTCAACTGGAAACATAGCTGAGGGTTCTTGTATATATATAAGACCAGCAAAATAGTATGGGTGTTTACTCAGTTTTATCTCTTCAGTGTAATAAAAACCATCTTTGCACCATGGAACTTTTTCAAATTCAATTCCCATTTTCTCTACAAACTCTTCAACTGAAACTTTGGCAGTGTTAACCCTAAAACCTTTATAGCTATCAAACTCGTATATCTTTATAAACTGTTCAAACTCTCCTTTCAAAATTTCTTTCATCTTTGACAAGAATTCTTCTGGCAAGTTCAATTTGAAGTTAGACCTCCTTGTAAATCTTATAAAACCTGAAAAATAAAACATTTGAGGTACAAAGACTCTTCATAGTTAATAAGATATGGATGGTCTTTTGCCTGTGTTCTGTACTCAATAAGCCTTAACGTCTTTTTTGCATCTTTTGCTGCATCTTTAATAACCTCAAAAAATAGGTCTGGTTTCATATAATGTGAACATGAACAGGTCACAAGAATTCCACCTTTTTTGAGTATCTTCATGGCTCGCAAGTTTATTTCTTTATATCCTCTTTTTGCATTTTCCAAAGTGTGCATGCTTTTTGCAAATGCAGGAGGATCAAGTATTATCATATCATATTTTTCTTTTTTGTCATCAAGTTCATTCAGATAATCAAAAACATTTGCAACCACAAATTCACATTTTGATTCAACCCCATTTAACTTAGCATTTTTTACTGCCTGTTCAATAGCCGTATCTGAGATATCAACACCTATGACCTTTGACGCACCAAACTTTGCTGCGTTTATTGTAAATCCTCCTGTGTGACAAAAACAGTCCAAAACTACTTTATTCTTTACAAAATTCCTTATTGCAACCCTGTTCTCTTTCTGGTCCAAAAAATATCCTGTTTTTTGTCCATTTTCTATATCCACTATCATCTTAATACCATTTTCCTCTATCTCAACTTCCACAGGTGAACTGCCATATAAAAATCCTTTTCTCAAATCCAGTCCTTCAATTTCTCTCACTTTTGCATCGTTTCTCTCATATATAGCTTTGGGATTTACAACCTCAACTAATATTTCTACCAGCTTATCTTTATATCTGTCAACACCTTTTGACAAAGTCTGCATTACAAGTACATCCCCAAACTTGTCAACAATAAGCCCTGGCAAAAAATCAGCCTCAGCAAATATGAGCCGGCAATTTTGTGTATAGCCTATACTTTTTCTGTAATCCCATGCATCTTGAATTCTTTTTTTAAAAAAGTCAATATTAATCTCCTCATTTTTTCGTGTAAGAATTCTTACAAGTATTTGAGACTTGGAATTAATAAAACCTTTCCCTACAAATTTCCCTTTAAAATTCACTACATCAACAATCTGACCATCCTCGAACTCCCCATCTATCTTCTGTACCTCATGCCTGAAAACCCATGGATGACCACTTTCCACTCTCAGTCCTTTTCCTTTTGCCAAAAACACTTTCGCCATACTCTAAACAACACCTCTTTTTTAGTTTATTTTCTTTCGTACAAGGTACTCATATACAAGAGAAGTAGAATAGAACCTAAACTTGCCCCAATCACCCCAAAAACCTTTTTGTTCTTTCAAGATATCACAAAGATTTTTTAATTCATCCAAAGACACCTTTATTACCTCTGAAATCTCACCATCAGTTTTTGCAAGATTATCCTTTTCATATTTTTCAATTAAAAATACAAATGAATAAAAATCAAAATGTTCTTGCAGCCAGACAAGATTGTATTTTATAACTCCAATCAGCAAAAAATCCTTAATATCCAGCGCAAGTTCCTCTTTTACTTCTCTTTCTAAAGCCTCATCCACATTCTCGTTAAGACCGATACCACCAGAAGGTATCCTGTAAATTTTATCAGGATATTCTTTTTGTCTTACAACAAGCACTTCTTCTCCATCTCTTATTGCAAACACCACTTCACCTATTCTATCAACATTTATTTTGCTTTTAAGATATTCAAAGAACTCTCTATCTTCTATTGTTACAGTAACTTCTTTAACACTTAAATCTGAAGCAATTGGTATTCTTTCTAAATCAAACCTGGTTTGAAAGAACTCTTCTAAATCTTTCATTTGCTGCCTCCAAATCAGATTGAGTATTTATATTTTTAAAGCTTTCAAGATAAGGGTCAAATCTCAATATTTCGTTAATTTCAATCTTCTTTATATTTGAGCTTTGTAAGATAGCAGAAAGAGAAAATTCACCCTTGTTTATAAAATCCAATGCTTTTTCCAAAAATGCTTTGCTGTATACACAAAAAAGAGGCTCAAAATAGCCATTGTAATAAGGAACAATTGCATCGTACCCATTAAACCCAAGCATATACTCTACAAGTTCTTTCTTGGCAAACGGCATATCGCATGCTATTATAAAATTCTTGTTTGTTCTGCTTACCATCAAACTTGTTAATACACCTGCAACCGGTGCATCTATTTCAATTCTATCTTTTATTACTTCAAAACCTTCAAATTCTACATACCCATTTTTTACTACAATAAACTTTTTGTCAAAAAGACTCCCTATACTCCTGTCTATTATTTGTATAACCCTCTGGTTACCAATCTTAAGATTTAATTTGTCAAATCCGAGCCTTTTTGACTTTCCACCCGCCAAAATAAATAGATTTTTCATGTTGTCACCTTTTTCACAAATACAAAATTTGAATTAAATGCTGCTTGACTGTCCATCTCTGCCGTTTTGGAAAAGATGCAAGAGTTTATTGTCTCAATCTTCTGGTTTTGAAAGCCCTCTTCAACTATTATATACCCTCTTTTTACATCCCGCCTCAGTACTGCCTCAACAACAAAACCTCCACAGCCATTGTAAAGAAGCACTTTATCGCCGTTTCCAATTCCAAGTCTTTTTGCATCTTCGATATTAAAAATAGCAACTGGTCTTCTTTCAAAAAACTCCTGAGAATGTAGCGTTTTTTGAGAATGAATAGTCACAAGTCTGAGCTGGTTTTTTAATACTCTTTCTTCATCTGTAGATGGCACAGCTACACCCATCTTCTCGTTTTCAAATTCAAATTTTTTGCTCTTAGTTAAAAATACTTTATCTTCCCACGGAACATCCATTTTGGCTGCACGCACAAAGTGCTTGTCAAATTTAATGTTTAGAGCTTTTTCAAGATGAGTCTTTACACATTCTACCCATTCTTTTTCCGATTTTATAGGAAAATCTAAATCAAGTCTTTTTGCAAGCTGGTTTATTATCTCAACCTCTGATTTTGACTCACCGATGTTTTCAATAACTTTCTCAGAAACCCCAATGTAATCATGCCACATATTGGGGACAAACACATCCTCTTTCTCAAGAAAACTTGCAGCAGGAAGTATAATGGTTGATGCTTGTGTTGTTGCTGTCAAAAACATGTCGACAACCACTACAAACCTTTTTTGAAGTTCTCTGAAAACTAAATCTGAGTCAGGACACTGTGAAACAGGATTTCCGGCAGATATATAAACCATCTCAATCGGCGGATTTTGCTGGTCTTTTAGATATTCACCAAGTTTTGCTCTGTTATAAAAGCGCTTATTTACAGCTCTAAAATCATCTTTGAAAACGGAAGCTATATTTTTAGTGAACCTGTGAGCAAAGTTTGAACCTCCACCTTTTATGCCAACATTGCCCGAGATTGCAACAAGATAGTCAATTGTTCTTATTGTATTTACTCCATTTGTATATCTTTGCGGACCATAGCCAATAAAAGTTGACACAGGTCTTTGAACATAAACATTTGCAAGGGTCTCAATAACCTCTTTCTTTACACCGCAATTTCTTTCTATCTCTTCATATGTCAATCTATTTGCAATGTCCTTTACTTTTTCAAAACCAACAGAATACTTTTCAATAAACTCTCTGTCTTCCTTCCCGTTTTCAATTATATACTTTATTGCTCCGTAGGCAAGATAAGAGTCAGATCCAGGATTTACAACCAAACCAATATCAGCAATCTTAAATGTTTCAGTCGGATAAATGTCAATTACCACTACCTTTTTGCCCTGTTTTTTGGCCATATGGACAAAATAAAAAAGGTGGAGGTTTGTCCACAGAGCGTTTCTTCCCCAAAGAACAATCCAGTTAGAATTAAAAATATCAAACGGCGAATGGCAAAGCGAATTTCCAAAATCCATTTTCTGAGCAAAAAGACCTGCTCCCCAGCACAAACTTCCTTCCGAATACGTTGCACCACCCAAATAGTCAAAAAATAACCTTTCAACATTTCTCAAATACCCTTCATACCCATCTCCGCTATAGTATAAAATGGAACTTGAGTTGTGCCTTTTTAGAATATCTTTTATTTGCTCTGCAATCATGTCAAGAGCCTGATTCCATGAAATTTGGTGAAATTCATTCTTGACTCTCAAAAGAGGAGTGGTTATCCTCTCTTTTGAATAAACCTTCTCAAGCAATTTATAACCTTTCGGACATAAAAAACCATTAGTGATAGGGTGGTCTTTATCACCATAAAGCTTTACTGCTTTCCCATCTTCAACTTGAGCAACAATCGCACAGCTGTCAAAACAGTCAAGAGGACAAAAGGTCTTTTTTTTCATAAGAGTTTGCCCCCAAAAAATTTTAATCTACAAAATCAAGGCTAATATCAAGGCTTTTTACTGAATGCGTAATGCTCCCAACAGAAATAATGTCAATACCTGTTTTTGCAATCTCTTCAATGTTATCAATATTTATATTTCCAGATGCTTCTATCAACACTCTTCCCCCAGCTTTTTCAACTGCTTTTTTCATCTCATCCACCGTAAAATGGTCAAGCATAATTATATCCGCACCTGATAACAATGCCTCTTCAAACTCCTGCATATTACGCACTTCTATTTCAACCTTCATTGTATGTGGAACATTCTCTTTCGCCCTTTTTATAGCCTCTGATATGCTTCCAACAGCCTTTATATGATTATCTTTAATTAACACCGCATCAGATAAGGAGTATCTGTGATTTTTGCCACCACCAACAAAAACAGCGTATTTATCAAGCATTCTCAAAAGAGGAATGGTCTTTCGAGTATCAGTCACAGTCGCCTTGTACCCTTTTATCTTTTGCGCAAGCATATTTGTAAATGTTGCAATGCCGCTCATCCTTTGGAGAAGGTTTAAAGCAAGCCTTTCACCCATTAAAATTGCTCGTGTTTTTCCTTGTATTTTGGCCAAAACCTCACCTTTTTGAATATAGTCTCCATCAGCTTTTAACTTTTCAAATTTTATGTTGCCATCTAGTATCTCAAATACCCTCTTTGCCACATCTATCCCACATAAAATTCCATTCTCTTTAGCCAATAAAACAGCATTTGATGTGCTCTCCTGCGGAATTAATAAATCTGTAGTAATATCCCCATATGGCATATCCTCTATCAGTGCATCCTTAATAATTTTATCAATCACCAAAAAATTCAGCATTTAAAAGATTTCCTCCCATCCGCAAGTCTTTGAGTATACCAAATGCTTTTTCCAGTTGACATCATCTTGATACGGGAAATCTTTTCTGTAATGAGAACCTCTGCTCTCTTTTCTCATCAGCGCAGCATTTGCCAGAATGTATCCTATTATGAGCATATTGTAATATTCTATCTCTTTTTGCGAGCCAAGCTTCATTGCATTTAACATCTCTAACCTTGAGACAATGTAATCAATCAACTTTTCAAGTCCTTCTTTTGTTCGCACAATCCCTGCATGCTCACTCATTTTACTTCTCAAACCTTCAATCTCGGTGGCTACGTTCAAATCAAAATCCTTTTTACTCAAGCTTCTATGGCAGATTGCTATATGTTTCACATTTTTTTGTGACCTGCTGTTGATATATTGAGCTATTCTTCTTCCAAAAACAAGACCTTCTAAAAGTGAATTTGATGCAAGCCTGTTTGCTCCATGAACACGTGTCCCTGCTGCCTCACCACATACAAAAAGGTTTTCCACAGTGGTTCTGCCAAACTCGTCAGAAAGCACCCCGCCCATACTATAATGCTGCGCAGGTGCAACAGGAATTCTCTGTTTTGTAATATCGATACCAAGTTCCAAACATTTTTGATATATATTAGGAAATCTCTTTCTTATAAAGTTAGCATCAAGATGAGTAATGTCGAGAAATACGTTTTCAGAACCTGTCCTTTGCAGCTCAAAGTATATACTACGAGAAACAATATCTCTTGGTGCAAGCTCTGCAAGAGGATGATACTTAGGCATAAACCTTTCACCAAAACTATTGTAAAGAAGACCGCCTTCGCCTCTTACTGCCTCGGATATTAAAAAGCTCTTATTTCTTTCATGATAAAGCACTGTGGGATGAAACTGCACAAGTTCCATATCCACAACCTTTGCTCCACACCTTACAGCTGCAGCACAGCCATCGCCTGTTGTCACCTCAGGGTTTGTTGTGTATTTGTACAAATATCCATAGCCACCAGATGCCAGAACAATGTTGTTTGAAAATAAAATGACCTTCTTATTCTTTATCTTTAGCAAAACTCCTATGGCATTGTTCTGTTCATCGGTGAGTATATCAACCAGAAAAGCATTTTCAAATATTGTAACGTTTTTATACGACTTTACTACATGTCCTAAATGCTCAGACACAATTCTTCCTGTTGCATCTCCACTTGCATGGATAATCCTTCGTCGGCTGTGTGCTCCTTCCTGACCTAAAATAATTTCACCCTCGTCATCTAAATCAAACGGAATATTCATCTTAAGCAGAATATTTATATTTTCAATAGCCTCATCAACCAAAATTCTTACCATATGCGAATCACAAAGACCACTGCCTGCTCTTATTGTATCCATATAGTGTATGTCAGGACTGTCATCATGACTAAGCGGTGCTGCAATCCCGCCTTGGGCTAAATTGGTATTGCTAACCTGCATGGTTTCTTTTGTTACAAGAGCAGTTTTTAGTCTTTTGTCAAGATTGACTGCAGTGTATAACCCTGCAACACCTGTTCCAATAATCACTACATCAAAATTTAAAACCTCATCACTATTAGAGTCAAATTCAATGCAAAACCTTTTAAACTCTGTCAAACTGACCATCTCCAATTTACAAATTAACCCATTTCAAGCATCTTAGCAAGTGCTTTTTTCGCACCTTGCATAATTTCTTCTTCAACTTCTATCTGGTATCTCTCATACAATAGAGCATCTCTTACCGATTGCAAGGTATTCTTCTTCATATTAGGACAAATCATCCCTGGATGAAGAATATAAAACTTCTTGTCGGGATTCAGCTTCTTTAAACTGTACAGTACTCCCATCTCTGTTCCGATAATAAACTCTTTTTCTTTTGAAGCAGTAGCAAAATCTATTATCTGTTTTGTACTTCCGACAAAGTCAGCAAGCTCAACCACTTCTGGTCTACACTCAGGATGGACCAAAACCAAAGCATTTGGATGCGCAGACTTCGCTTTTTCAACATCTTCTTTTTTAATCTTGTAATGAGTAATACAAAATCCTTCCCATAAAATGATGTCTTTTTCAGGCACCTGTTTTTTAACAAAACTTCCTAAGTTTTTGTCTGGCAAAAAAATTATTTTGTCATTGGGAAATTCCCTTACAATTTTCACAGCATTTGATGAAGTACAGATAACATCTGATTTTGCTTTGACAGAAGCAGGAGAGTTAATATAACACACAATTGAATAATCAGGATATTTCTTTTTTAAATTTTCAACATCTTCTGCAGTCACCATATCAGCAAGAGGACATCCAGCATCTATCTCTGGCAACAGCACCTTTTTATGTGGCGAAAGTATCTTTGCACTCTCAGCCATAAAGTGAACTCCACAAAATACTATAACTTCTTCAGGACGTTCAGCGCACACTTTGCTAAGATAAAAAGAGTCGCCCACAAAATCAGCAATCTCCTGCACTTCATCAATTTGGTAATTGTGAGCAACTATCAAAGCGTTCTTTTTTCTCTTGAGCTTGTAAATTTCATTTTTAAGCTCTTCTATATTCAATAATATCACTCGCTTTTCTTGGTAAGATTTTTATCATTAATATACCATTTAAGAAGACCAAAATCAACATACACAAAAGATTCTTAGCTTCCATTATAAAAGTCAAGATACCCCTGGAGAATATAAACTGCTGCAACCTTGTCAATTGCCTTCTTCTTTTTTTTCCAGTTCAGCTCTTCATTCATTACCCTTTCAACAGCTTTTGTTGAAAATCTCTCATCCCATTTTACAATCTCTACATTGTATCTACTTCCAATTCTGCTGGAAATCTCATCAATTTTTTTTAGCTTTTCATCCTTCAGGTCAGGATGCAGCTTAGAAAGAGGATAACCTATCACAACTTTTTCTATATTATATGTGTGAAATATTTTGTCAAGCTCATCAAACAAATCTTTATTTTTCAGCTCAATTGTCATAAGCGGCTGAGCAGTAATTTTGAGTGGGTCTGAAATTGCAACACCAACTCTGCTGTTACCTATGTCAAGACATAGAATCCTCAATTTGCAACCACCTTTCTACTTTTCCAATTTGCTTCAGATTACTTTCAAAGCAAAAAGCTTACAATAGCTGCTGCAGTATCCACAGCAAAGACATCTGGAGTAATCAACAACCACCTTTCCATCTTTCACAGACAATGCATTTTGGTGGCAATGCAAGGCACACTCTCCACAGCCTTCACACCAGCTTTCAACATGAAGCTTTTTTGTCTTTACATTCTCTAATAATTCTTTGTTCAAGTAAACCTTCTTTTCTTCAAAGCATCTAATATTATAGTCAACCTCAAATATACTTTGCATACCAATTGCAACAGAATGAAGATAAGGAAAGTCAAATATAAATTCAAGCGCTTGCCTAAAATTAGAAAGGAGGTTGCCCCCACCAAATATTTTCATAGCAAAAATTCCTTTGCCATGTATGTAGGCTTGTTTTATCGCCTCAGCCATCTCATCAACTGTACCATCTACAATTCCGATTCCTTTGTAGTTAAATATTGGATGGATAACTTCAATTTCTGGATATTTGATAGCATCTTTTACCGCCTTTACATAGTGGGTAGAAATGCCAAAATGTTTTATATACCCTTTCTCTTTTGCTTTTAAAAAATACTCAACTGCTTCATAATGTCCTTTGAAAGTATGCTCACCTTCTTGTTCATGGAGCATAAATAGGTCTATGTAATCAACATCCAGCTCTTTCAAAGCCTTATATAAAGAAAACTCTGCTGATTTTTTATCATAAGCATATGATTTTGTAGATATCACAGGTCGTATTCCGCTTATCTGGATTGACTTTCTTATATACTCATAAGTCTCATACAGCTCAGCAGTATCAACAAAATTTATACCCTTTTGATACGCATACGCTAAAAGCCTTGCTCCATCTTCAACTGATAATTTTTTTTGAAGCGGTCCGATCGTAAGAGTACCGAAACATATTTTGCTTACATAAAGTGAGGTACTTCCAAGTTTAATGTACTGCATAATCTTTCACCAGCTTTGTAAGGTATATACTCAAGTTTAAAAATCCTAATAACAGACCAGCAATTATTGTACCTGAATCGTTCAAAAGCCATGCAAACATAGTGATTATAATAAACAATTTTATCTTTTCTCTTTCAAGTGAGCTCAAAACCAAAATTTTATTTTTGGTCAAAGCTAAGATACTTAAAATCACAAAGCAACTAACAAGCAAAATTGTCAATGGATAGGATACAAAATAAGAAAGGTTCATGAGCATTTTTCTTTTTATTGTATCAAGTAAAACCTCAGTGTTTGAAAAAACATTAAATAGATAGCTATTCTTGAAGATAGCAAAAACTATCAAGATTGCAACTGGTAACAACAAAAAAATCATCTTTTTTTTATTTTCTGATTTTATAATTGAAAATAAAGTAAAACCTAAAAGGATGGAAACAAGCCCGCCAAAATTTATACCATAATATGGAATCGCCAAAAATATAGCTAAGGCTCCGAGTATTATATAAACATTTTTTAAAGGAATTTTAGTTGCAACCGAAAATACAAATGCAAAGCCCAATAAATAAGCAAAAAACTCATTGCCTATGCCATAAAACCTATTTGCAAATGAAGGATGATATCCTGCAGTAGAAATAAGCTCTAAATAGTTGTCATAAAAAATAGCCTGAATCAAAATAGAGAGGATTCCTGCCAAAGCAAGTCCAGCTTGAGTTTTTTCTAAACTGAAGTATGATAATATTAACGAGGTTGCAAAAAACAGTAATAAAAATACAAAAACATGGTTAATATACTGAACTATTATCGGTGAGTAGATAATAAAAAGGTACGAAAGCAACACAGTGGTAGGAAGCAATTTTAAAATATATATATGTATAGCAGCGTTTGATAAGTTTATTTTAATATTTCCAAAATAAACTATTGCTTCTAATATTGAGAAAATAATGATAACAGCAAAAAGAACTATTAAATACCTATTAAGATACATAAGCTGATAATTCAATATCCAAAAAAACTTCCACAAGTGTTGTAAAAAGTTATTTGTTACTAATATTTTAGTATCCTCATTAAACCTGCCTTCTAATATATCCATAAATTCACTGTCCAGTACAAGTCCATCTCTTTTAGTGTGAACTGATTCGAAAGTAAAAAAGCCTTCATCAGAAAAGTTATTGAATACAAAGATTAACCTACCATCACCACTGTATAAAAAAAATAGACCCTCTTTTTTCTTTTTCATCTGTGATAGATTACTAATATTTGTCCCTTTTTTCCCAAGATATTCTTTAATCTTTTGACTTCTTTCTTCATCTTTTAAAACTACAATCACTGCCCAACCTTTTTTGCTACTTGAAATAACTTCTTTTACAGTAGCATAAAAATATTTATCGCTAAACTCTTTTCCTTCAAACTTGTAGAAACTAAATGCAAAAGCTGAACTGAAAATTAAACTACTCAATATTATTATCAATATAAAACTTAACAATTTCTTCCAATATTTCATCTCTTTCAATTCTCCTTATTATAGAGCGGGCATTCTTATGATTAGTAATATAAGTTGGGTCACCTGATATTAAGTATCCTACAAGCTGGGCAATCGGATTGTAACCCTTTTCTTTCAGCGCATTGTAAACCTCACTCAATATCTCTTTAACCTTTTTGTCCATACTTTCTTCAAATGAGAAATGCTGAGTTTTATCGTTCATTTCTTATACCACCTTTTAATTAATTTTTAAGCCCTCATCCACAATTTTAACTCTGGATGAAGGCTTAAATTCTATCTTTTTCTCAATTCATACAACACAATTGAAGCTGCCACCGCCGCATTTAGAGACTCTGCTTTGCCAGCCATAGGAATTTTTATCTTTCTTGCTGCCACCTTTGCAAAAGAATCGCTAACCCCTTCAGACTCATTACCAATAACAACACAAAATTTTTTGTCAGGAACAACTTTTGAAATTTCAATATCACCATAGGGCGTTGCCACATAAACTGCAAAGCTATTATCTTTTAGGATTTTGATTAATTTTCCCTCTTCAGCCTCTCTCATAATCTGTAGATGAAAAAGTGAACCCATTGTGGCACGTATTGTCTTGGGATTGTAGATATCAACTGTCCCCTTTGTTGTTACAACAGCATCAAATCCAAACGCGTCAGCACATCTAATCAGTGTCCCTAAATTGCCAGGGTCCTGTAGCTTATCAGCTACAACTACTCTTTTAAGATTTTTTATAAAATTTATGTCTTTGTCAACAAAGTTACACTCAGCTAAAATACCTTGCGGTGTAGAAGTTGTAGCAATGTATTCAAACAACTTATCAGGAACCTCAATAACTCTTTTTATTTTCCCATCTTCTAAAAGACGCTTGCACTCCCAGTAAAATTCTTGATACCTATCTTTCGCTTGTTGAGAAAATATCACCAAGTTTATACATTCAATCTGATAGTTAATAGCTTCTTTTACCAGTTTTAAACCTTCAATTATGAAAGACCTAAACTCTTCTCTGTACTTTTTATCATTCAGCTTTTTTACTCTCTTTATACATTCGTTCTCTCGACTGCTAATAAACTCAACTTTTTTTGTGAACATCTTACCAATAGCCCTTGCTTAAAAGAATCAAGATGTAAATATATTACTGAGCATTTATTTGTTTTTTAGCAATCTCAACCAGCTCAGCAAATGCTTTTTGATCATTTACAGCCATATCCGCCAAGACTTTCCTATTAAGATTAATGCCTGCTTTTTTAAGACCATTCATAAACTTGCTGTACGAAAGACCATTTTGTCTTGCTGCCGCATTAATTCTTGTTATCCACAGCCTTCTAAAATCTCTCTTTTTTAGTTTTCTACCAATATATGCATATCTTAAAGATCTCATTACAGCTACATGTGCTTGTTTAAAAATCTTGCTCTTTGCACCAAAATAACCCTTTGCAAGTTTTAGCCATTTTTTATGTCTCTTTCTTGCCCAAACACCATTTTTTATTCTCATTTATTGTTCTACCTCCTGTTTAAAATTGTTGTTTTTATAGATACGGCAAAAGTTTCTTAACTGCTTTTACGTTAGTAGCATCGACAACTACAGTCTTCTTTAAATTTCTCTTTCTTTTTCTTGTTTTTCCACTTAAAAGATGACTTTTGCCAGCTCTCTTTCTCAAATATTTTCCACTTCCGCTCATTTTGATTCTTTTTGCAAGTCCTCTATGTGTTTTTAGCTTCGGCATCAAAAAACTCCTCCCCATCAAAAATTTTTATTGCTGTTTTGGCGCAATGACCGCTGTAAGGTTCTTACCATCCAATTTTGGCTTTTTCTCAACAATTCCGTACTCTTTTATCTTTTCTATGAACTTGTTTATAATCTCTTCACCTATTTCAGGATGCAAGACTTCACGACCCCTAAAGCGAATAGATACCTTTACTTTGTCTCCATCCTGTAAAAACCTAATTGCATTTTTTACTTTTACGTTAAAGTCATGTTCTTCAATTGTAGTTGTAAGCCTGATTTCTTTTACGTTAATAACCTTTTGATTTTTCTTTGCCTCTTTCTCTTTTTTGGCAAGTTCAAACTTATACTTGCCATAATCCATTATCTTGCACACAGGCGGATTAGCATGAGGAGCAATCTTAACTAAATCAAGCTTTTTCTCCTCAGCAATCCTCAGTGCCTCTTTTATGCTCATAATTCCAAGTTGAACACCGTTCTCATCAATAACTCTTACCTCTTTGTCTCTTATCTGCTCATTAATGAGCAAATCTTTATTATTTATATTAAAACACCTCCTGGAAATAAATAACCCTAATTCCTAATTTAAACAAAAAGTGGATAGAAGCATAGCCTATCCACTCTCTTAACTCTTTTTGAGCCATATTAAATGGCTCAAAAAGCACTATTGACCCTCCGAGTCATTTCTCGGAAAGGTGAGAAGCGATAGACTTCTACTTCTTTTTCACCTCTATAAGGATACCATATATACTTTGAAAATGTCAATATCAAAAACCTGCAATTCGGAATTTGAACAACAACTCCTTTTTCATGTTATACTTTACCCAGAATCGAATCTAAGCGCTGCTTCACTTCTGCGTTGCATGACGCATACAACTGAATAAACTCCAGAAATCCAAAGATACCAAAGTACTGTCCAGCATATACAATAACCGATTTTGGCCCCTCTTCCACATACTTCTTTGCTGCTACAGGCAAACTTTTTCCCTCACATCTCTTCCCTTCTTCCATATCTCTGTATAGCTGGAAGAACAAATATCCTATCAGTACCATCACAATATGAAATGCTATAAAATTGTACTTCGTGCTCTTAAAATCTTCAATCTTCCAAAAATCCTTGATCTGTCGGTAATCTTCCTCAATCTCAGGCCTTAATTCATATGTCTTGATTATTTGTTTTGCTGTCTTCCCAAGATCTGTAGTCACAATTACAAAATATTCATCCGTCTTTGTGTCATGTACTACACACCCATTTATCTGTACGTCATCTTCAGGCTTGGCACTCCTCCAATAACTACCCAGTGATTCTACAAAAGCAATCTCCTGCCTCTTCCTTTTTTTGTTCGGGTGAGCTTCCCACTTGTTTTCTTCTTTTGCTATCATTACTGCCTGCTCATATGCCTCCATATTGCTTTTCAAAGGAATGTACGTATCCACTCCTCTCTTTTGTTTTAACTGGTTCATAAGCTCCCTCGAAATAAATCCACGGTCATTAATTAAAATGTCCCCAAATTTTAACATTTTGCTTTTTAGTACCATCTCTCGGCTTAATTCAAGGTCATGTACGTTAATACTACCTATTTTGATTTCTTCCAGTATACCATTATCACCTGTAATACCTCGTAGTGTAGACATCTTATATCCTCTACGCATTCCATCTTTATCTCTTACCACTTCTGAACCTTCATAATTGCTATTCTCCAGTAATACTTCAAGCTCAGTACAATCAAGAATATGAATATCAGGTACTATCTCCTTCTTCGGAAATACATACTCTTGAACATATGTATTATATCCTTGTATTAACTCTTCCACCGTGTATTTCTTTACTATGTTACGAAGGGTACCTTCGTCCATCAGCCCTTCTTTCAACCCTCTCTTATTGTCCCATATGTTCCAGCCAATTTCTGATAATGTCTCCGCATTGCTTATAGCAAAGGGTACATCTGTCAAACTGGTCTTTAGCTTCATCTTCGCTGTAATGGCTAATGTCAGCAATATGTGAAAAGGTATATTCTTATTTGCTGATCGTTTGTCCAAAAACGCATGCTCTAATAGCTCTATTATCCCTTCTCGTTTCATTTTAAGAATTATTGCATCTATCAAATTAGGAAAGCTTAAATCCGCTGCATCTATTGCACCTTTTCTAATAGCTTCTAATACTCTTTCTTTGTCTTTTTTACTTATTACCATATAATGAAACCTCGAAATATTATTCTTAAGAATTATCTTAATACTATATTCCTATATTGTCCAGTTATGCTATCCCTAATTACTTCTAATATGCTTAAAATAGCAGCTTTAAGCTCTCATTTCCTTTATTTAACTCCAAATTCCGAATTGAAGATCAAAAATCTTCTTTAACCTTGTATTCAAATATTTTTTTCTTTGTGGTATTGTATTATTTAAAATAACTTTTAAATTCTTCGAACTTCAACAGCAATAGGGGAGCGAACCTTTAATGATATACCTCATCACTGCCTTTTATCCTGAAGCAAAGGCTTTGATAGACTACTTCGGACTCAAGAAATTATACGAACCATCAAAATTTCAAATTTTTTCTGGCGATGAAATTCTTCTTATAGTGAGCGGAGAGGGAATTTTACAAGCTGCAATAGCAACCACATTTGCTTTGACAAAGTTTGGAACAAGTGATAAATGTATAGCCCTGAATGTAGGAATTTGTGGTGCAAAGAAAAAAGCCTATCAAAAGGCGATGTCCTGCTGTGCAACAAGATAATAAATCATCACTCAAAAAAGACATTTTACCCTGATATTCTTATAACTCACCAGATGAAAGAAGTCTCTCTTGAAACTTTTTTATTTCCAGTCAAGAAAGATACCATTACTGGTGAGATTGAAGGAGATATAGTTGATATGGAGGGAGCAGGATTTTTTGAAGCAGCCTTAAGCTTTTTAGCCCCTCACAATGTCCATTGTATTAAAATCGTTTATGATTTTTTGGAATATGAGAAGATAGAACCACAAGAAGTTACAAATCTTGTAAAACAAAGCATACCTTTTATAGAAAATTTTATTAATACTCTTGTTGTTCTGAATCTTGAATTTTGCACCAACATGATTGAAGAGGAAAAAATAAGAGAAGTGATTGAAAAGCTTAAAAATAGTCTGCATCTTACTACTTCCATGACATATCAGCTTGAGAAATTGCTAAAAAGTTATATAATAAGACATGAAAATCTACCAGAAAATATTTCAGAGTTTTTCAATATAAATGTAAACTCAAAAAAGGAGGGCAAGCAATATTTTGAAAAACTTAAAAAAATCCTTATTAGCTAAACATTTTTCTCATATATACATTGAAAGAGAAATCATTTCTCATCCAATTACAAAAATAATTTTAGATAAATTTCCTAACTCTGTTTTAGTAGAAATAGATAACTACAAAGAAGTTTTCTCAAGACCAAGACAAAATTATAAATTTCAAGAGATTAGTAAAAAACTAATACTTGCTAAAAAGAAGGGTGAATTTTTATACCCTGGTCCTCCCCTGTGCCATGATTTTGGATACAATCATTTTTATTATACCAGTCTCATTTTTAATTGCATCTTCAGCTGTGACTATTGTTTCTTGAAAGGAATGTACTCTTCTGCTAATATAGTAATATTTGTTAATATAGAAGACTATTTTGAAGAGATTGATTCAGTTTTAAAAAGACATCCCCTGTACCTATCAGTGTCTTATGACACTGACATTATGGCATTAGAAAAAATTGTACCCTTTTTTAGCATGTTTATTGAATATGCAACTTCAAGAAAAGATTTGACAATTGAAATCAGGACAAAGACTGCAGACTATGAAGTTCTGCAAAGTCTAAAACCATCCGAGAACGTAATTTTAGCATGGACCTTATCACCCCAAGAAATTATAGAAAAGTTTGAACATAAAACTCCCAGTTTGTCTGCAAGACTTGATGCAATCAAAAAGGCTATAGAAAATAGGTGGAAAGTAAGACTTTGTTTTGACCCTCTTCTGTTTACTGAAAATTGGAAAGAGATATATTTAAAATTTTTGAATCGGGTCTTTGAAGAAGTAGAACTTTCTAAAATTTTAGATATTTCCATTGGTGTATTCAGAATTCCTAAAGACTATCTCAAGAGAATGAAAAGGGTATTCGTAAATGAAATTACTCTATTTCCCTATGAAGAAGAAAATGGTGTTTTTACTTATTCTTATGAATTAAAAAAAGAGATGATGGACCTCTTCATTTCAAATTTGAGTAAATTTGTTCCCAAATCAAAGATTTTTGTGATATAAAAAAATAGCCCCCACACTCGGGGTACATTTTTTTCAAGCTTTTATATTAAAATTAATTATTTTTGATTTTTGAGTGGTTTTAAGTAAAAAAGAGCAATCAAAATACCAACAATAGAGAGAATAACTGTTATATAGAAGTTAAACATATAGCTCCCAAAAATATCTCTAATCTTTCCAGATATCAAGTTTCCTAAAATAGCCCCTGCTCCATAGCCGGTAAATAGAATACCATAATTTTTACTATAATGAAGTGTTCCAAAAAACTGTGCAGTTGCAGTCGGAGCAATTGAGAGCCATCCACCTAAGCAAAGCCACAACAAACTAAAAGTTATCATAAACAAAAGAGTCATTCCCTCTTTTGCAAAAAGCATACCCAACGACGCTAAGAACATTAAAGAAAAATTAATTATTGCCGCAAATCTTGGTGTAATTTTATCAGTAAGCCATCCAAAAAATGGACGCCCAATTCCATTAAAAATAGCAAAGATAGAAACTGACACAGCAGCAGCTTCAGCTGATAATTTCATTATTTCCTGCCCAACAGGACTGGATATTCCAATCGCCATCAGTCCACTCAGTGTCCCTATAACAAAGCAAAACCAAAGAGCCCAGAAGGTTTTTGTTTTTACCATCTCAGAAGGAGAATAAGAAAGTTTATCTTTTTTGGTCTTAAATCCTTTATCAGTTTTCACTTCTCTAAATGGAAACTTTAATGGGATTGATAACAAAATAATAACAATCAGAAAAACTACTCCTAATATTCTAAATGTTAAAAGAGGACCATACATCTCTATAAGTTTTCTTGCAATAGGTGCTGTAATAAGAGGTGACATGCCAAATCCTAAGACAGTCAACCCTACTGCAAATCCTCTTTTGTCTTCAAACCATTTCGCAGAAACTGCAATTGGCACCCCATACGCAATTCCCACGCCAGTTCCAGCAATAATTCCATATCCCAGAATCAGATTTATCAAACCATTAGAAAAACCTGCCAAAATCCAACCGATACCAACTAAAATTCCTCCAACTATAGATACCATCCGAGGTCCAAACTTATCTAAAACCCTTCCCGCAAGCGGCATCAAAATAGCATAAAATACAAGAAAAAACATGTATGGCAAACTACTTTCAGTTGCACTCAGTTTAAATAGTTGTTCCAGCGGTTTTCTAAACACACTCCATGAGTACACAGAACCAAGGCATAAATTAATAATAAGCCCCAATAATATGTAAATATAACGCCTTTTGTTGGCTACAAAATTTTCAGGATGATTTTTCATCACCCACCTTGCCTCCTTTTAAGATATTCTTCATACCCAACGCTTTCTAAGTCATTGGCTTTTTCTTCTACTTCTACTCTCATTTTTTCCTTATATTCAACCACCTTTTGTCTGATATTGGGATACTTTATACTCAGGATTTGAGCTGCTAAAATTCCGGCATTTTTAGCATTATTAATTGCTACAGTTGCAACAGGCACTCCCGCTGGCATCTGCACAATTGACAAAAGAGAATCCAGACCATTTAAAGAAGAAGTTTTTACTGGAACGCCAATAACCGGCAAAGATGAAATCGAAGCAACCATGCCAGGAAGGTGTGCAGCACCGCCCGCCCCAGCAATAATTACTTCTATCCCCCGTACTTCTGCCTCTTTTGCATACTTGAACATCCTCTCAGGAGTCCTGTGAGCAGAAACAATTGTTATCTCATACTCTATCCCAAAATCTTCTAAAACTTTTGCTGCCTCTTTCATAACAGGAAGGTCAGAATCGCTCCCCATAATAATCCCAACAAGTGGTTTTTTCATTTAATTTACACCTCCGCTTTAATTTTGAGCACTTCTTTAACTCTCTTTGCTTTTTCAATTGCTACTTCCAAGTTGTCATCAACTATTGTTACATGTCCCATTTTCCTAAAAGGTGCTGTCATCTTCTTACCATAAAAATGAAACGAAACTCCTTCTATAGACAAACTTTCTACCAAGCCCTCTATCTTTGGCCTTCCTTTATAACCTTTTTCGCCCAAGAGGTTTATCATGACAGCCGGTGATAGTTGCTTTGTACTACCAAGCGGCAAGTCACAGATTGCTCTCAAGTGCTGTTCAAACTGACTTGTAACACATGCTTCTATTGTATAATGTGCCAGAGTTATGTGGTCTTGGAGCAACTTCATTTATCAAAATTTCGTCATCTTTTGTCAAAAAAAGTTCAACCCCAAACACACCAACACCATCCAGTGCTTCAACCACTTTGATTGCTACTTCTCTTGCTCTTTGTGCTATCTTTTCGTCAATCCTTGCCGGTGCAACTAAAAAATCAAGAATGTTTGCTGACTGCTCAAAAACCATCTCAACAACAGGATAGCTTTTCACATCTCCTCTTTTGTTTCTCGCCACCATCACCGCCAATTCTTTTTTTATGTCGACTAACTCCTCTACAAAAGATTCTGTCTCAAGTACCTTATTTAAATCTTCCTTGCTCTTTATTACAACAACACCTCTTCCATCATACCCGCCTTTTGAAGCTTTCTGGACACATGGAAAACCAAATTTTTCAAAAAAAGATGCATTTAAATGAGTTACTTTTCAAATCTTGGTACGGGAAGGTTAGCATTTTTGAACATTTGTTTTTGTTTGAATTTGTCTTGAATAATCTCCAAACAATAAGGCGATGGGTAAATGTGGTATCCTTTATCATAAAGGTCTTTTAACACTGCTGTGTTGATATGTTCTATTTCATAAGTGGTGATATCGCTTTTTCTAACTAGCTCTTTTAACTTTTCAGGGTTGTAAAAATCACTTACAATCAGCTCATCAGAAACCGAAGCTGCAGGACACTCAGGGCTGGGATCTAAAGAGATGACATAAAAGCCCATCTGTTTTGCCTTTTGTGCAAGCATCTTTCCCAGCTGTCCGCCACCAATAATTCCAATTTTTTTTATGGGAAAACCAAAAGTGCTGTGATGCATATCTCTTTTCATCTCTCCTTTCCAAATATAGTTTACCACAAACTCTTCAAAAAACAATAAATGACCTCCCCACAAAATATTCTTTGCAGGGAGGCATTGTTTTGTCTATTTTATCAAAGATACGATAGTCATCCAGGCTTCCATCATCTAAGCAGCATTCTATAATTTTTCTTCCAAGGGGATGTAAATCCAATGTTTTGAATTTTATAATCTCTTTCTTGAAAAATTCTGTCAAAATCTTTGCACCTTCCATATAGCCTTCTTCTCCAACCTCTTGCTGAGAGTCAACCTGGAGTAAAAACTTTGGTATATAAGTTCCTTCAACTTTCATATATTCAAGTGCCCATCCCAAAAGCGGCAGCTTTGCAGGCTTTAGCTGGTCAGGTCTTAATTTTACATTACCTCTTTTTGCTAAATACTCTCTTGTTATCCATTGCGGCATAAAACCAACCTTGTATGCACCTATGTGCTGGTTTGGAATGAGAATATACTGGGTCTTTGTAAACTGCAAAATCTGTTCAAGCAAAAGATTTGCTTGCTTTACCATAAGTCCTGTTGCAAATGGCCAGTAAGAACCAACTCCTTCAGAACTCAGCGCTTCTGCCTGTGTTATACTTGGATTTGCATGGCCGCGAGGGCTGACAAGCCTCCACAGCCATGCCAATGCAGGTGGTAAAAGGTGAAACATCCCTATAATACCGTAAGTCGGCTTTTGTTTAGTGCAAGGTGGTGTTCTCACTCCAAAGCTTCGTATGTCAACCTCAACAGGTTCATCCACAATGTTCGGAATAAACCTGCGAGGCAAAATAACTCTTGGATTAGGGCAAGGTTTTCCTGGCTCATCCATTGTGTGTTCCCATATAAGACAGGTTGAACCAGGCACACCCTCCAAATTTAAGAATATTAACGGCTCGGGTGGGTGAATGCAAAGTCTTTCAAGCTGTGGGTCAGTACCATAATGCGGAATATTATCAAGTCTTACAAACCAACCTTGTTCTGCGTCTTTTACAACCATTTTTGAACCCTTTTGAAGGCTGGGATGAACAAGTGCAATATCGTCTGTAACTGGATGTATCTCGCAAGATTCTTTTATCTCAAGGTAAATTTTTTCTTTGGTTAAAATATTTTCTCCAAGCAAGACTCTATTGTCTTTTTCTCTATGCATCTGCTGGCACATTTCACTCTTTCCGCCACCACTTGCTCCCTCGTGCATGATTGTTATCACGTTGTCATATGGTGTAACAATCCTGACTGTTGAAGCATGAGCTGCAACCCAGCCTTCCATTTCACCGATGTTCAAAAGCACACCATATACTCCCTTTTTAGCACTTGGTCCTGGGTACAAGTTATATGAAAATATTTCATGGACGCCATTTAACCTATTGTGCACAACCACTTGTTTTCCGTTAAAATGTGTATGTCTAAAAGGTGGAGCTACATATATCACTGCTTTTGGTTCAAAAACATCAATCTTTTCAAATTCGCTTTTAGGAATAAATCCCTGGATATCAGCAAGCGCAAATCCAAAAAATGCAGCATTCAGCGGAGCTATAACCAAAGCAGGATAACCATATTCCTTTCCTCCTGCATAGAAGCCATACACTATTAATTCTTGCTTTTTTAACCACTCAAATGTTTCTTTTCTTACGGCTTCAAAATTATCTCCATAAATATCTTTGTATCTCTGCTTATCAGTTTCACCATCATCACCAATAATTAAGCTATCTGGGTCTCTTCTTCTCATGTACACATCAGGATAATTCACAACAATACCATTTTTACATCTTGTAACTATCGCCTCAACCACTTCGCCTTTACCTTCTACCTCATATTTCACCTCAAACACCATGTTATCTTTTCCACCAAGGGATAAATCTATAAAATCAAGTCTCTTTTCTGGCATAATTATTCCTTTGCAGCTGCTTAAAATTTCATACACTTCATCCTTTGCCTTCAAATTTAAAAGCTTGTTCATCGCAATATATACCTCCTATCAGAAAGAATTTTTCAGTTACTCTCAATAAACTCAATCTTCTCAATCAAAAGTTTTAGAAGATATCTGTAGTTTTCAATTACTTCTTTGGTTTGCCTGAAATACTCTCCATTTTCTTTGAAAAATTCCACAACATAATACTCCAAACATTGCACAACAATTTTCAAGTCTTTGAGAAAATTTTTATCTTTCCTTATATAAAAGTTAAGGGTTTTGGTGTTGAGTCGAAATACATCCAACAAAACAAGTGGCAAGGCCCACAGGTCAATGTAGCTTCCGTCCCAAAAATATTTATAAAAGAAGCCTGTCAAAAATGGATTTGTCTCACAGTATTCTTTAAAAAATTTCTCTATGAGTATAAAAAATGTTTTTCTTGTGAAGAGCTTCGACGCTAAGTCCTGAGTCTTGTGGAGGTTTGCCTCATAAATTTCAGCAAACAATACAAATACCTCCTTAATTTGTATTTATCACCTCTGCAGGGCATCAAAAAAGGCCAATATTTGCAAAGCCTTTTTTGCCCTGCAAATATTGGCCTACCTTGCAACTGGCCAATTTATTGGCCCTTTGCTTGGTCTGCCAAATTTTACTGACTTAATTTTTTTTCTAAGTTTTCATTTAGGGTTATTACAATTACTTTTTCACCATTTACTGTGTTCACATCTGAGTAGATGCCCGCAATATCAACATCAATTACCTGTTTTATTAAGTTTGCCAAATCATCTTTTGCATTCTCAAACAAAGTTGCTCTCACCTTTTTGATAAGTTCAATGCCTTCCTTAGTTTGTGCAAGCTTTTTTTCTGTAGGACTCAAAAAACCAATTAGTCTTACTACAATAATGTCCTCTGTAATTATAGTTTTTATTTGTTTTGGTCCTCTGCCCATATACTCTATTTCAAACTTGCTTACCGCCTCGCTGATTTTTGCCTCTACCTGCCCCTTGGTCATTTTGCTTTTATAAAAACCATCCCTGCTTTGTTCAACTTCTTTTTTTAGTATAGCAAAATGAAATTTGTATGTCAATATATTTCAATTAAATTTTTCTGTATGTTACTAACCCATTGATTATTCTAAATTTTAAAAGCTCGAGCTTATATAAATTGCAAGTTTGACTTTTCCATTATGCACCTTGAGATAATAAAAAAGCAGGGCTGTGTGTTTTTTTTGCACAGCCCTGCCTTCCGTCTCACTTTACTTATTTTTTTGACAAAATTTCGTTCAAATCATTCTCTGGGTTTGAAATAGGTTTTATATTGAATCTCTCAACAAGTACCTGCAGAATATTTGGCGAAACAAATGCTGGCAGTGATGGACCCAAGTAGATGTTTTTAATACCAAGGACATAGCAGTGTCAAAAGTATCGCTACTGCTTTTTGTTCAAACCACGAAAGGACAAGTGTAAGCGGCAATTCATTTACATCAACTCCAAAAGCCTTTGCAAGTTCAATTGCAATGATGATTGCAGAATATGCATCGTTGCACTGACCAACATCTAAAAGTCTTGGAAATTCAGCAACTCTACCAAAGTCTTTTTTATTGAATCTATACTTTCCACATGCAAGCGTCAAAATAAGTGTGTCTTTTGGAGTTTTTTCAGCAAACTCTGTATAGTAGTTTCTACCTGGCTTTGCACCATCGCATCCACCAATTAAGAAGAAATGCTTGATTCTGACCACTTTTTACAGCCTCAATTATCTTGTTTGCAACACCAAGCACAGTATTGTGAGCAAATCCAACAAGGATTTTCTTTTCTTCTTCGTCTTCCTGCCAACCACCAAGTTCTAATGCCTTTTGAATAATTGGTGTGAAATCCTTTTTGCCATTTACTTCTTCAATGTGTGCAACACCATCAAACCCGACAACACCCGTTGTAAATATTCTGTCTTTGTAACTATCGCGTGGTTTTTGTAGACAGTTTGTGGTCATCAAGATACAACCTGGAATGCCGTCAAATTCCTTCTGCTGGTCTTGCCATGCACCACCATAATTACCAACAAGATGTTTGTACTTCTTTAGCTCTGGATAACCATGCGCAGGAAGCATCTCACCGTGTGTATAGATATTTATTCCTTTTCCTTCTGTTTGCTCTAAAAGCTCTTTTAAGTCTTTCAAATCATGTCCAGAGACAATTATAAATGGTCCTTTTTTCTTGGAAATCAAAACTTCTGTTGGCTGAGGATGACCAAAAGTCTCAGTGTGAGCTTTGTCCAAAATTTCCATACATCTAAAATTCTTCTTTCCAAGTTCCATACAAAGGTTGTAAAGCTCATCTGTTGACAAGTTACTGTCCAGCGTTTTTGCAAGCGCCGTAAAGAAAAAATTGTTCACATCATCATCCTTGTAGCCAAGCCTATATGCATGATGAGCATATGCAGCCATTCCTTTTAAGCCATAAATAAGGAGCTCTCTTAAAGACCTGATATCCTCATCAATGTCATCTGCCAGAATTCCAACCTTTTTCCCATCTGTTATCATCTTTTCAACATCTTCTGGTGGTCGATAGTAAACGGCAGCCGGTAGATTATCTAAGTTTGAAATTTGATTTTTTAGATTTTCTTTCACGCTGTCTGCTTCAAGAATATACCTTACAAATCTTTTCTCATCAAAATTTACATTTGTAAGGGTAGAAAATAGAGCATCCATCATGAATTTGGTTGTACCTTCGTCAATCTTTTTTCCTTCAGCTAAAATTTTGCTGCCCAAGTATGCAATGCCTTTTAGCTGGTACAAGAGCAAATCCTGAAGTGTAGCAACTCTGCTGTCTTTCCCACAAACACCTACCTTTGTGCAGCCTTTCCCACCTGCTGTCTGCTCGCATTGGAAACAAAACATATCAGTTTGAATCATCTACAATATAGCACCTCCTAAAATATTATCAATTTCTATTTACCCATAAATTATTCTTTTATACCACCATCGGTGGTAATTGTTACCTCTTGATACGGCAAAATCTTCTGTGCCTGAAGCATGGCCTTTTTAACTATGCTTGCAATACCGTTGCAACAAGGGACTTCCATCTTGACAACTGTGATGCTCTTTATGTTATGATTCTGAATAATTTCTAAGATTTTTTCATAGTAATATTCAATATTGTCAAGCTTCGGACATCCTATTATTGTCACTTTTCCTTTCATAAAATCTCTGTGGAACGACGCATATGCATAGGCAACACAGTCAGCAGCAATGAGTATATGACGCGTTATCAAAAAACTTTGCATAAGGATTTATTAGATTTAGCTGTACCGGCCAGTTAACAAGTTCAGAAAACTCTTCTTTGGTCTCTTCTACCTTTTGATTTTTTCCCTCTGAAACTGGATTTGTGCTACTTCTTTCAATTACTCTCTCCTGAGAACCAGGGCACATACATGAAAACTGCTCACGCTGTTTTTTCTGTTCAAGTCTTTCTTCCACAGCCTTTTCATTGAATGGTTTTGCTTCAGCTTCAACTATCTCAATTGCCCCTGTTGGACAAACAGGAAGACAGTTACCAAGTCCGTCACAGTATTCTTCACTGACAAGTTTTGCCTTGCCATTTACAAGCTCAATCGCACCCTCAATACAAGCATTCACACACAGTCCGCACCCATTGCACTTTTCCTCGTTGATCTTTACAATTTTCTTATCATTTTCAATCATCCCTCTCTGTTTACTTGCAATTATATTTTATATGGTTTAGAATATATTTGCGGTAACATATGTTACAGTTTTATATGCATTTTAAAGAAGGTGAAAAACAAATGCAGTATGAAAAGGTATGTCAAAGCAAGCTGTTTAAGATGATGGACCAAAGCGAAATAAAAGAGATATTAGATTCCTTTCATATTCTTAAAAAGGATTTTGAAAAAGACCAGGTGATTGTACTTGAAGGTGACGAATGCAGCTTTATAGGACTTATACTCAGCGGAATGGTCGAAGTGAAGAAAAGCTCTGTCTCAGGTAAAGAATATACCATAACTACATTGTCACAAGGCGATACGTTTGGTGAAGCTGCCATATTTTCTTCGGCAAACAGTTTTCCTGCGACAATTGTTTCAAAGACTAGAACAGAGGTTATATTTATTCCAAAGCATGCCATAATTGAGATGTGCAAAAAGAACGAAAAGTTTTTACACAACTTTTTAAACCTTCTTTCAGATAGAATCCTTCTCTTGAACACTAAACTTAAAGAAAATACCCTCTCTACTTTGAGACAAAAGATTTGTAATTTTTTAATTGAAGAGTACAAAAAACAAAAAACTACAAAATTAAAACTTAATTTGACAAAGCAAGAGCTTGCTAAAATTTTTAATGTGCAAAGGCCTTCACTTTCAAGAGAGCTTATAAAAATGAAAGAAGATGGACTAATTGATTTTTGGGGAAAAGAGATCTGGATCAAAAATTTAGAAAAGATAGAGGATTATCTTTACGAAGATGCATAAAAGGCTGGGCTATTTACCCAGCCTTATTGATTTTTATTAGTTTTCAAAAAGAGCATCTACAAATTCTTTTGCGTTAAAATACTGAAGATCATCTATCTTTTCACCCACACCTACAAACTTTACCGGAATCTTGAGCTCATCACAGATGGAAATTACGATACCACCTTTTGCTGTACCATCAAGCTTTGTAAGTACAATTCCAGAAATATTGACTGCCTGGTTAAATTCTTTTGCTTGATTTAGCGCATTTTGACCGGTTGTTGCATCAATTACAAGCAAAGTCTCCTTGTTGGCTTCTGGCATTTGCTGATTTATCACCCGGTTAATCTTTTTTAGCTCCTCAATCAAGTTTTTCTTGGTATGAAGTCTTCCAGCCGTGTCTACTATTAAAACATCAGCTTTTCTTGCCCTCATTGCTTGGATACCATCGAACACAACAGCTGCCGGGTCAGCACCTTCCACATGCTTTATAATATCACATCCAACCCTTTTTGCCCAAATCTCAAGCTGTTCTGCAGCTGCTGCTCTAAATGTGTCTGCTGCCAGCAATTAAAACCTTTTTACCATTTGATTTTAAAAGATTTGCAATTTTACCTATGGATGTTGTCTTACCCACACCGTTTACGCCAACCATCAGGATTATGAGGGGATACTCTTCATTTAATTTGTTTTCAAGATCAATAATATTGAGCATCTCTTCTTTTAAAATTTCTTTTATAGCCTGGCTATCAGAAATTTTTTCTTTCTTAACTCTTTCTTTAAGATTTTCTATTATTTTTTGAGATGTTTTAACACCAACATCTGAGAGTACCAAAATCTCTTCAAGTTCTTCAAAAAGTTCATCGTCTACTTGCTTGAATGATTTTAATAAGCTTTCGACTTTTTCAGTAAAATTCTTTTTGGTCTTTGAAAGACCTTCTCTAAGTCTATCAAAAAATCCCATCTTCTATCATCCTTTCTGTATTTTTTCTATATTCAACGATAAAATTTTTGAAACACCGCGCTCTTCCATTGTAACACCATATAGAATGTCGGCAATTTCCATTGTGGGTTTTCTGTGGGTAACAATAATGATTTGGCTCTGGCTATTTAAATTCTTTATATACTGGGCAAACCTTTGAACATTTGCCTCATCCAAGCTTGAATCTATCTCGTCTAATATGCACAAAAGAGAACCTTTAAACGTCAAAAAGGCAAACAAAAGTGCAATTGCTACTAAAGCCTTTTCTCCACCCGAAAGAAGATTTATATTTTGGAGTTTTTTGCCTGGAGGCTTAACATCAATATCTACACCAAGTTCTCCATCCTGACCTATGAGCTTTAAATCACAACTTCCTCCGCCAAAAAGTTCAAAAAATATCTCAGAAAACAAACTCTTTATTTTTTCAAAGTTTTCTAAAAATATCTCTTTCATATTTTTTTCAAGATGACTAATAAGTCTTTTTAACTCATCTGTTGTCTTTTGCAAATCTTCAATCTGTTTTTGCAAAAATTGCATTCTTTCCTGTAGTCTTTTCTCCTGATCGATTGAATATAACTTTACTTCCCCCAGTTCAGAAAGCGCTGCTGTGCACCTTTCAAGCTCATCTTCCTTCTCTTTTGACCAAAAAATTTCTCTATTTGAAGTATGGATTTCTTCATTAAATGTTTCAAAATATTTTTCTTTTATATTCTTCATGTAGTTTTCATGATCATGCTTTTCAAGAGCAATTTGTCCAAGTTTTTTTTCTATCTCTTGAATTTTACTTAAAGTTTCACTTAACCTTTTTTGTTCAGAATTGTATCGCTCAGAAAGTTCTAAATAATCTTTGTCAAACGACTGTAAACTGCTCTTAAACTCTTCTACCTTTTTCTTTTTCTCCTCAATCTCTGCAGAAGTGTGATAAATCTGTTCCTCAATATCTTTTATCTCCTTTTCACATTTTTCTTTTTCATTAAAACAACGTATTTTTCTATTTTCCACTTCAGCCATGCTGTAGCTCTGAGTTTCAAGCTTATGGTTCAATATAGAAATTTCTGCTTCAATTTTGTTCTTATCTTCTATCGCTTTAGTAAATTTACTATCCAAAATATTATAATCTTCTTTTAGTTTGTTCAAGACAGTTTTAAGATTTGAGATATCTTTTTCCAATTCTTCTTTTGATTTCTTTAGATTTTTTAAATTTTCCTGCGAAGACTTTATGTCATATTCAAGTGTTATGAGTTGCTCAAATATCAAATTCTTTTCGTTTTCTAAAGCATCTTTGTTTTGGGCAAGCTGTTTTATTTTGTAGTCATACATATCAATTTCTCTTTCAAGCTCATTCATTTTCGACAATAAATCATTTAAGTTTTCTTCCGCTTCTTGCTTCGCAGTTTTCAGATCATACAATACTTTGCTACTTTCTACAATCAATTTATCCATTTCCTCAAGCTTGGACAAAAGGTTCTTGACATCTACTTCCAACTCTTCTTTTTCCACTTTCCTTCCCAGAAGAGAAAAATCAGCTTTCTTCTCACCACCAACAAAAACTCCACCGGGAGAAATCAGCTCTCCCGAAAGTGTAACACACCTTGCCTTATATCCTACCTTTTTTTGATATTCTATAGCTTTGTCAATAGTATCAAAAACTAAGGTACGACCAAGTAAAAATTCTACTACCTTTCTCAATTCGTCATTTACATCAACGAACTCATCTGCAAAGCCCAAAAAACCATCTGCATTAATATCTTCTTTTTGAGCCAAAACCGAAATAACATCAACCGGAATAATTGTAACCTTACCAAGTTTTTCGTTTTTTGCTATCTCTATTATTCTTTTTGCATCATCTTCATTTTTCACAACAAGGTGTTGCAAAGAAGTGCTCAGTGCTGTTTCAATAGCTTTTAAATACTCTCTTTTAACAGATATCAAACTTCCCACTGTTCCATACAGGCAAATGGGAAGATTTTTTACTCGTTTGAAAATTTCCTTGATTGTTTTGCTGTATCCTTCATAACTTTCTTCCATTATTTTCAAAACACTTAATCTTTCCTGCTTTTTTATAAGCTGTTTTGAAAGATCATCTACTAAATTTTTGAGGTTAGTAATATGTTTCTCTTTCTCTGATACCTGCTGGTTTAAATCTTCAAGTAAAATCACAAGCTTTTTCCTTTCATTATCTAATTCCATAAGTTTTGATTTTTTTGTATCTTGTGCAACAGTCAATTTTTCAAGTTCACTTAAAATAGCATTTGTCTGCTCAATTATTTTCTCTTTTCTATTTTCTAAAGTAGTCGACAAATGCAAAATCCCATTTAATTTTTGGTTAAACTTTTCTATCTGGGATATGCATTCAATTAACTCAGTTTCTTTCTTTTGGATTTCTACTTCTACTTCTGTAATATTTTCTTTTAAAGCTGCAATCTGCTTTTGTAATTTTGTATGAACTTCTAAAATACTTCTATGCTCTTCTTCTTTTTCGGAAATACCTTTTTGTAATTCCTCAATGCTCTTTTTTAATTCCTCCTTTTGCCTCTCAAGCTGTAAAATCTGACTTGATAAATCCTCCTTAAGTTGCTGCTTGTTTTCAAGCTGCTTTTTTAGAAATTTCAGGTGAGTAGTAGCCTCTGTAAGTTCATTTTTTATATCATTATAAGATAGTTTTGTTTGTTCTATATGCTTATTTAGCATATCCATTTGCAACTTGCTTTGATTTATACTTTCTTCAAATTCTTTTCTTAAGTGTACAAACTTTTCAAGTTCTTCATTTAATTGCTTTTCTTTAAAGAGCAAATCATTATATCTTCTGCCTGTCAAGTTATACTCATAAACATACTTTTCTTTTTTCAAACTCTGAAGTTTTTGATTTATTTGAAGATATATCTTTGCTTTTTGCACATCAGGCTTAATTTCCTCCAGCTGTGTGCTCAGTTCAAACATTACATCTTGAAGTCTTTGAATGTTCTCCTCTGTGGTTTTAAGCTTTCTTTCTGTTTCTTCTTTTCTGTACTTATACTTTGTAATTCCACACGCTTCTTCAAAAATCCTATACCTCTCAACAGGCCTCGCATTTATTATTTCGTCAACCTTACCTTGAGATATAACAGAATATCCGTCTTTTCCCAGCCCGGAGTCAAGAAAAAGTTCATATACATCTTTCAATCTGCAAGGAGTTTTGTTTATAAAAAATTCGCTCTCACCACTTCTAAAAAGCCTTCTTGTTATCACAACTTCTTGATAATCAATGGGAAGAATCCCGTTTGAGTTATCAAAACATATAGAAACCTCAGCAAAACCCTGAGATTTTCTTTTTTCTGTGCCGGCAAAAATAAGGTCTTCTTGTTTTGCTGCACGCAAAATTTTTAAACTCTGCTCGCCCAAAGCCCACCTTATTGCATCAGTAATATTGCTCTTTCCACATCCATTAGGTCCAACAATAGCTGTAATTCCTTTTTGAAGTTCAATTCTTGTTTTTTCGCAAAAAGACTTAAAACCATAGATTTCAAGCCATTTTATGTACATCCCAGATCTTCCCCCATAAAGATTAAAACAACAATTATTTTAGCAAAAATATAGGGATAATTCTACATTACTGTTCAAAACAATTATTTAAGATAAACTAAAAGAGGCTATCCACTTGTCTTTTTTGGATAGCCCCTCTCAATTTTTATATTAAATATTATATTTTTGTAATTTTTAGGGCTCATACCCAGGGAGAAAATTGAAAGTTTCTGAAGTTATTTTCCACTCTCCGTTTTCTTTTGTTAAGTTGAAACCATACCGTTCACCAAATTTTACTTTATACTCACGTATTTTTTTTGGTAATTTCTCAGCTTTTTCGATATACCTTTTCTGTTCTTCAGGTGACATTTTATAACCTTTAGCATTACTTATTTCATTCAATTCAGAAGGTGGTATTTTATCACTATCAAAAGCCAAACCTACAGATTTATATTCACCAAATACGTCTACAACAACTGTTGCTTTGTCTCCATCGATTTTTATTTCTAAAAATTTTATATCGGTCATTTTGTGTTCAACAGGTTTAAATGAAGAGGGATATGCATCAGCAAGTACAGCATTCTTATAAACTTCCAATCTATTTGCCATCCAGCCGTATTTATTACTATAATACTTTTCACATGCTTGAGAAATTTCCTTTAATTTTTTATTAACAACTTCTTGAGGAATCTGTATGTCAGGGGATTTTGTATATTCTGCAGGATAGCAAAGCATTTCCTTTTCTAACTCTAAAGCCCCTATTACTGTTTTCTTTATTTCCTGTTCATTATCTAATTGTTGATTACTTTTTACATTAATAGCAATAATTATTGTGCTGCACAAAATCAGTATTGTTATTAAAGAAATAATTAAAGAGAAAATTTTCCTATCATTCACTTTCAACACCTCTCTCATCTCATTTTGGACGAATTGCTACTATTGTGGTAGTATTAGCCTTGTCATTGTATGGTTTTAAATGCTAAATTGCATGAAATCTAATAGTTGTTATAGATATAATTGTTATTGTTGTAATTAAACACATGCTTAATTAAACTGAAAGGTAGGTATTCAGAACACCCACCCCAACTATTGACATAGAGCCAATAAAGAAAGCAGGTAGTTTATTCTACCTGCCTACTTTAAAAAGTCTCCTTTTTTATCTTGCTTGGACTATAAACTTTATTGCCGTTCTTTCTTCACCGTCGATATCAATCTCTGAAAACGCAGGTATTACAATCAAATCAATACCATTTGGCGCTACTTTCCCTCTTGCAATTGCAATAGCCTTGACAGCTTGGTTTACAGCACCTGCTCCAACTGCTTGAAGCTCAGCAACTCTTTTTTCCTTTATAACTGCAGTCAGAGCTCCTGCCACTTTTTGTGGTTTTGACGTTGCTGCAACTTTTAGAACTTCCATCCTTTTTTATACCTCCTGAATATGATGTTGTGACATTATTTAAACACAAAACAAATTGTCTACTATATATAATTCTACACCATTTTAAAAATTCCTTCTTTAATTTATCCTCTTCCCAAAATTCTGTTATACCTTCGAATTATCATGTTTGCAAATGTATTTATTACAAACACAATTACAATAAGCAATGTCGCAGTAGCATATGAATTTAATTTTGAAAGCCCTTCTGAAGACAGAATATAAAGATGAACGGACATGGTTCGCGTTGGACTAAATATGCTTGTGGGGAAATTTAGCGAACTTCCAGCTGTTAACAGCACTGCTGCAGTCTCACCTATTGCCCTTCCCACACCCAAAATAATTCCTGTCAATATCCCAGGCATCGCAGGTGGAACAACAACCTTAGCTATTGTCTGCCACTTTGTTGCACCAAGTGCAAGGCTACCTTCTCTGAAAGATATCGGAACAGTTTTTATAGCCTCTTCTGAAGTTCGTATAATGGTAGGCAGAATCATTATCGAAAGTGTAAGTGCACCTGATAAAATGGACCATCTAAATCCAAGTGCAATTACAAAAAATGCAAATCCGAAAAGTCCATAAATTATAGAAGGTATTCCAGCTAAGGTTTCTGTACCAAATTTAATAAGCTCAACAACTTTTCCTTTTTTGGCGTATTCAGTCAAATAAATTGCTGCTAATACCCCTACTGGTGTCGCAATTATGACTGCAAGCAAGGTTACATACAAAGTTCCTACAATAACAGGAAATATTCCTCCGCTTTTACCCATCTCCTCAGGATACTGAAGAATAAAACTCAAACTTATACCTTTTAGTCCGTTAGAAATAATGTGAAATACTATAACAATTAATATTATCATGGTGATTATCGTAAAAAGTCCAATTATAGAAAATACAATGCCCTGTATAACTTTATTCTTTCTTATCATTTCTCTTCACCAACTCTTCTTGCAATTACATTTGCAATCGTGTTTAAAATCATAATAATTACAAAAAGAACAATTCCAGTTGCAAAAAGTGCCTGAGCATGTTTACCAGACGCATACCCCATCTCAATTGCTATATTTCCTGTCAAGGTTCTTACCTGATCCAAAATACTATTTGGTACTTTTGGACTATTGCCTGCTACCATAATAACAGCCATTGTCTCGCCAATTGCCCTTCCCATGCCAAGAATTATTGAAGCAATGATTCCAGACTTTGCAGCAGGCAAAATAACCCCCTTAATTGTTTGCCAGTGAGTTGCACCAAGGGCTAAAGACCCTTCTTTATACTCTCTTGGTACAGACCTTATTGAAACTTCTGAGATGTTTATAATCGTTGGCAAAATCATAATTCCCAAAATTATAGAAGATGCCAAAATAGAAAAACCAGACCCACCTAAATATTTCCTTATCAAAGGAACCACAACAACAAGCCCATAAAAACCGTATATCACAGAGGGAATTCCTGCCAATAGTTCAACAAATGGTCTTACAAATCTTGATATCTTTTCACTTACAAGTTCACCTAAAAATATTGCTGTTGCAACACCAATTGGCACCCCTATTATAATTGCTCCCAACGTAACATAAACCGAACCTAAAATCATTGGAAAAATTCCAAACTTGCCACTCAAAGGTGCCCATTTTCTGCCCAAAATGAAATTCCAAAGTCCATACTCTTTTATGATTGCAAAACCTTCTTTAAAGATAAAAATGGTGATGAGCAGCACAGAAACTACCGAGATAGCAGCAGCTACAAACAAAACCATTTCTATGGCACTTTTCTTCTTAGGCATAATAAATCTTACACCCCATTACAATAAAATACTACTTCACTTTGATATAATGGTGTTTTTTTACAATGGCTTGTCCTTCTTCACTTAAAGTAAAATCAATAAATTCTTTTACAAGACCTTTTGGTTCATCCTTGGTCAAAAACAGAAAAGGTCTTTGAAGTTTATACATGCCATTTTTTACATTGTCCTCTGTAGCTTCCACTCCTTCTATTTTTACAGCCTTTACACTTGAATCCAACACACCCATTGAGATATATCCTATTGCATTAGGGTCTTGCGAAACAGACTGTTTCACAGCACCTGTTGATGGCTGAACAACTGCAGAATCAGAAATTGAACTGCCACCCATAACAAGTTCTTGAAAGGCACCTCGTGTGCCCGAACCTTCTTCACGAGTGACAACAACAATCTCTGCGTTTTTGCCTCCAACATCTTTCCAATTTTTTATTTTTCCTATATATATATCTCTTATCTGATCTATTGTAAGATTCTCAATTGGATTTGAAGGATGCACAACAACTGCAATTCCATCTATTGCTATTCTATATTCATGAAGACCCTTCTCTTCTGGTTTTAGCTCTCTTGAAGATGTACCAATATCGGCAACACCGTCTCTGGCTGATTTTATCCCAACACCAGAACCTCCGCCCTGGACTTCAATTTTGGTGTCTGGGTGCTTTTCCATAAACGCCTTTGCTAAATCATCTGCTAATGGCTGAACAGAGGTTGAACCCGCAACCGTAATCGAATTTTTAGATTTCTGAGCTTCATTTCCCACATTTTTGCATCCAAAAAGAAGTAAACTCAAAAGAGATAATACAACTACAAGAGCAAAAGATTTTTTGAACATTCTTCCACTCCCCATTATAATTTTTTACATATTATTTTTACCCTTATTCTTTCTTCATATTATGATTTTACACAACTAATGTTAAATCAAATTAAAATCAATGTTAAATCTATGTTAAATACTCTCAAAGTCTGCTAATATCAACTACTGTCTCATTAGACTCTGTAATTATTTTTATCCTGCCAACCTGCTCGCTGTTACATAATACTTCAATTTCAGCATGGGAAAAAAGTTGTTTGAACCTTGTGATATTGCTTTTTTTCTGTCCTACCAATTTTGAGTAGTTCTTAGGATGTACCATAAACAAGATTTTAGAATACTTTTTGCCATGTAATCTTTCTACAACCTTTCTAAATATTATCTCTGAGTCTACAAGCTCCCCAAATGAAGGATGAAAAGGTCCTGCCAAAACTTTTGCATTGTAATTTATCTCTTCTGTTGGCTGAAGCCCAACTCTAATAACATTTACACCCTTTTCTATAAATATAGATTTTATCTGACTGCATCTTTCTACTGCCTCGTTTAAAGAAAGAGGCTCATATTCTCCTCTTTGGTACATTTTTGCAAGATAAGTACCCTCTATGACAAGAGTTGGATAAACCCTTGCAATGTCTGGTGAAAAACTGGTCAATATCTTTGCCGTTTCAATATCCTTCTCAAGTGTTGATTTTGGAAGCCCCACCATAACTTGAACCCCAAGTAAAAACCCAAACTTTTTTATCATTGCCATTGCATTTTTGCTATGCTGAGCAGTGTGTCCTCTCGCGCACGCATTTAAAACATCGTCAAACATGCTTTGGATTCCAAGTTCTATTGTTTTTACATTGTAGAGTTTTAAAAATCTTAATCTTTCCTCATCAATACAGTCCGGCCTTGTGGAAATCCGAATACTCTTTATTTTCTTGAAACTATTAGCAAGTTCAAGCAATTTTTTTTGAAAATCTATATCGATGGCAGTAAAATTGCCACCATAATATGCAAGCTCAACATGCTCATCTGAATTAATTTTAAGCCCTTGTTCAATCTGCCTTTTTATCCTGTCCAAGCTTACCTCTTCTTTTTCTCCAGATATTATTTTTTGATTGCAAAATATACAGTTAAAAGGACAGGCATACTGAGGAATAAATATGGGCAAAATCCTCTGTTTCACTCCTCTTGCTCCCCCATTTCAAGCAAGAATTTATACGCTGCATCCTGCTGAGCTTCTTTTTTTGAGGTTCCGTATCCTTCAGAAACCTTTTTCCCTTCTATGAAAAGCTCTGACTTGAAATATTTCTTTTCAAGTATCTCGCAGTCTTTGTACACAATCTTTTTTTGCCCTTCCCTTTGTACAATCTCTTGAAGTTTTGTTTTGTAATCGTAAAAAAGCTTGCCTGCTACAGCTTTTTGAATGTAAGGTTTAAGCAGATTAACAATAATCTTCTCAACTGTATCGAAGCCAGATTCAATAAAAATTGCTCCAAATAATGCTTCAAGTACATCTGCTAAAATTGATTTGTTCTCATGAAATTTTTCCATTTTTTCGCGTTTCCCAAAAATTATATGATTTTTAAGATTTAGTTTTTCTGCAACCTTAGATAATGTCTGACTGCACACAACTGCAGCTCTTATATTTGTAAGCTCACCTTCAGAAAGCTCAGGAAAGTAAACATACAAATATTTGCTCACAGCAAGTTCTAAAGCTGCATCACCAAGAAATTCAAGTCTCTCATAGCAGTTTTTGTTACTATGCGTTGCTGATTTATGAGTAAGCGCAAGCTTCAACAGATTTTTATCCTCGAATTTGTATCCCAAAGCTTTCTCTATTTCTTCCATCCTTACTTCTGCTTTCCCCTTTCGTCAAAAATCTTTTATTAACAAATACAAAATGCCCCAATTTCTTTTTTTAAAATTGGGGCATCTTTCTTTTTCTATTCTTCGTATTTTTTAAGAACAAGAACTGCGTTGTGACCTCCAAAACCAAAAGAGTTTGTCATAGCATATTCTATAGGCCTTTCTCTGCCCTGGTTAACAGTATAATCCAAATCGCACTCTTCATCTTTGGTAGCATAATTAATTGTGGGTGGAACAAATTGGTTATATATTGCCAATGCAGTTATCAATGTTTCCACTGCACCTGCAGCGCCAAGCCAGTGACCTGTCATAGACTTTGTGGAGCTTATTGAAAGTTTATATGCATGTTCTCCAAATACCTTCTTAATTGCAAGGGTTTCGTATTTATCATTATAAGGTGTAGAGGTGCCGTGAGCGTTTATATAATCTATTTTTTCAGGAGATATTGCTGCATCTTTTATTGCTTTTTGCATTGCAAGCATAGGCCCTTCTCCTTCTGGGTCAGGCGCTGTAATGTGATATGCATCATCTGACGCACCATATCCCACAACTTCAGCATATATTTTAGCTCCTCGCTTTTTTGCATGTTCAAGCTCTTCTAAAATAAGTATTGCTCCACCTTCGCCCATAACAAAACCGTCTCTATCTTTATCAAATGGTCTGCAGGCAGAATTTGGATCTGGGTTTGTTGACATCGCCTTCATAGCACAAAAACCTGCAAATGAAAGTGGAGTGATTGCCGCCTCAGACCCGCCAGTGACTATCACATCAGCATGGTCTTGCTGAATCATTCTAAATGCTTCTCCAATTGCATGTGCAGATGAAGCACATGCTGTAACAATGGTTTCATTTATACCTTTGAACCCATACGTTATTGCAATATGTCCTGCTGCAATGTTTGCTATCATCATCGGAACAAAGAACGGACTTACCCTTGATGGTCCTTTTTCTCTCAAGATATTTGCCTGCTCTTCTAATGTCTCAATTCCCCCAATACCACTTCCTATTACCACACCAACATTTGTCTTGTCAATGTTTTCTAAATTGAGTTTGCTATCTTCAAGTGCAAGTTTTGTTGCCGCTAAAGCAAAGTGTGTAAACCTATCCATTCTTCGTGCTTCTTTTTTGTCTATGTAATTTGTAGGGTCAAAATCAACAATCTCTGCAGCAACTTTTGTAGGGAAGCTTGAAATATCAAATTTCTCTACAACCTTAATCCCATTTTTTCCACTCTTAATGGAATTCCAGAATGTATCTATATCAAATCCCAAAGAGGATATAACTCCTAAGCCAGTTATTACAACTCTTCTTTTCATTCAAGTTTACCTCCCAAATATTTAAAAGTTGAATACTTTACCCCTGCTTTTGAAATTCTTAAAAGCAGGGGTAAGTATTTTTATTGATGCTCTTCAATATATTTTACCGCATCTGCAACTGTTCTAATCTTTTCTGCATCCTCATCCGGAATTTCAATACCAAACTCTTCTTCAAGTTCCATGATAAGCTCAACAATGTCCAGTGAGTCTGCACCAAGGTCGTCCAAAAAGGAAGATTCAGGTGTTATCTTGTCTTCTTCAATGTCAAGTTTGTCTGCTATGATCTTTTTTACCTTTTCTAAAATTTCGCTGTTCACAAAAAAACACCTCCAAAAATTTTGTATTTTTAATAATCGCTCTACTTAAGAATATTATTACATAATCATCCCACCGTCAACAACAATAACTTGCCCAGTAATATAGGATGAAAGGCTTGAGGCAAGAAAAAGTGCCACGTTTGCAACTTCATCAGCCTCGCCAAATCGACCAAGTGGGATGGAAGAAAGCATGGTCTCTTTTACCTTATCACTCAAAACCTCTGTCATGTCAGTTTTAATAAAGCCTGGTGCTATTGCATTTACTCTGATATTGCGGGACGCAAGTTCTTTTGCAAGAGACTTTGTAAGACCTATTATTCCTGCTTTGGACGCTGCATAATTTGCCTGACCAATATTACCTGTAATTCCTACAACAGAGGATATATTAATTATATTGCCAAACCGTTGTTTTACCATCATTTTAGCTGCTGCCTTTGCGCACAAAAACGCTCCTTTCAAATTTATTGCAATAACCTTATCAAAGTCTTCCTCATTCATTCTAAGAATTAGTCCATCTTTTGTAATTCCAGCATTGTTAACAAGTATATCAAGCCTTCCAAACTCCTTTTCTATCTGTGAAAACATCTGATTTACCTCATCAGAATTTGAAACATCGCATTTTATTATCATTGCTTTTGTTCCTATTTTCTCTATCTCTTCTTTTAAATTTTCGGCTTGGGACTGACTCGACGAATAGTTAATAATTACATTTGCTCCGTTTTGAGCAAACTTTAAAGCGATTGCTCTTCCAATTCCCCTTGAAGCGCCTGTGATGAGCGCAACTTTATCTTTCAAAAGTTCCATAATTTAAAATCCTCCTACAACAGAATCTTATGAACGCAAAGTTAAAGATTATTCATGTCTTCAACCTTGTTAATGTTTATAATTTTAACATCCTTTTTTATCTTCTTTACAAGACCACTTAAAGTGGTTCCAGGTCCTATCTCTACAAATGTATCAAACCCATCTTCCAAAAGCCTGTCTACACATCCAAGAAAGTTTACAGTAGTATAAACCTGTTTTTCTAAAAGGTCTACTATATCCTCTTTTTTCATATAATCTGCTGTAACATTCGATACAACAGGGATTTGCGGTTCTTTTATGTCAATTTCTAATAAATGTTTTTTCAGTTTCTCTCCTGCACCTTTTATAAGGCTGCAGTGAAATGGCGCAGAAACGTTAAGTTCCACACATCTTTTTGCTCCCTTTTGCTTTGCAATCTCCATTGCAAAATAAACAGCTTGTTTTTCTCCGGAAATAACTGTCTGTTCAGGTGAATTAATATTGGAAATCTCAACAACTCCCTTCTCTTTTGCTATTCTACAGACTTCTTTTACATCTTCTACTGACAAGCCCAAAACCGCTGCCATTGCTCCTACACCTTCAGGCACCTCATTTTGCATATATTCTCCTCTTTTTGAAACAAGCCACACAGCAGTTTTAAAATCAATACAACCAGATACAACAAGAGCAGAGTACTCACCTAAACTCTGACCAAATACAGCTTTAGGTTCCAGTTTGTCTTTCACAACTTCATATATTGCAATTGAGGTTGTAAGAATCGCAGGCTGAGTAATTCTTGTAAGTTTTAGCTCCTCTTCCGGACCATTAAAGACAATGTTTTTCAAATCGAAATCCAAAGCTTCATTTGCTAAATCAAAAATCCTTCTGGCAGACTCAAAATTTTGATAAAAATCATAACCCATGCCAACAAATTGCGCACCTTGACCAGGGAACATAACTGCCAACTTTCCCACTTTTTATACCTCTCCTTTCTATATCCATTTAACAGCACAAGATGCCCATGTAAGGCCTCCCCCAAATCCAACAAGCACAATCTTGTCACCTTTTTTTATTTTTCCTTCTTCTATTGCCTCATCAAGTGCAATTGGGATTGATGCAGCAGATGTATTACCATATTTGTGCAGGTTAACAAACACCTTTTCCATTGGAATTTTGAGCCTCTTTGCAGCACTCTCAATTATCCTTATATTTGCTTGATGGGGTATAAAAACATCTATATCTGAAGAAGAAAGCCCAACCTTTTCCAAAACTTTTTCAACTGCGTATGGCATTATTTTAACAGCAAACTTATAAACCTCATTGCCGTCCATATAGATTTTTCTAAAATTTGGCATATCTTTGGACTGAGAATAGCTTAAATCACTGAGCCCAAACGCATGACAGTAAAGTAAAAGCCCATTTTCGCCATCACTTCCAAGCTCAAACCCTAAAATACCTTCTTCGTTTGAAGCTGTTAAAATAGCAGCACCTGCCCCATCACCAAAAAGCACACATGTGGACCTGTCAGACCAGTTAGTTATCTTAGAGAGTGCTTCTGCCCCTATCACAAGAGCAGTTTTACAAAAGCCGTTTTGAATAAATTGAGTAGCAATTGCCATACCATATATAAAACCTGAACATGCAGCGGATATGTCAAAAGCAAATGCATTTTTAAGTTTTAACTCTTTTTGAACAAGGCATGCTGTTGAAGGAAAAAACATCTCAGGTGTTACTGTCGCAACAATCACAACATCGATTTCATCCGGTGAAATCCCTGCCTTTTGCATAGCATTTCTTGCTGCTTGGACTGCTAAATCAGTTGTTGAGGTTCTTCCGTCAACTATTCTTCTTTCTTTTATACCTGTCCGCTGGGTTATCCATTCATCAGTTGTTTCAACCATTTTTTCTAAATCATGGTTGGAAAGAATTCTTTCGGGCACAAATCTTCCTGTTGAAAGAATCTTGACATTCTGTTTCATTTTTTAGACCTCGCTTTCGGCTGTGATTTCTTCTTTAAGTAACGCTAATATGTTATTCTTATAAAAAGACTTTGCTTGATGTATTCCGCTGAAAATTGCCTGGCTATCTGATGCACCATGACATTTCACTATTATTCCATCTATTCCTAAAAGAGGAGCTCCTCCTACTTCCTTGTAATCATATTTACCTTTTAACCTTTTAAGGTATGGTTTTAATAAAAGTCCACCAATTTTTGCTCTAAAACTTGATTTTGCAATATCTTTTAGTATATCAAAAAACAAAAGTCCCATCCCCTCTGTAAGCTTCAAAACTATATTACCAACAAATCCATCACACACAACTATATCAGGTGGTGAGAATGGCAAGCTTCTTGCCTCAACATTCCCTACAAAGTTTATGTTTTTTGCACTTTTTAGAAGGTCATACGACTGTTTTGAAAGGTCATTACCTTTATTTTCTTCTGTACCTATATTCAAAAGCCCAACTGTTGGGTTTTGCTTGCCAAGCACCTTGCTTACATACACTGTTGCCATCTGAGCAAACTGCAGGATATTTATTGGTCTGCAGTCTGTGTTAGACCCAACATCAATTAAAAGGTACTGCCCATCTTTGTAGGGAAGCCGAGTTGTCAAGGCAGGCCTGTCTATCCCTTTGATTCTTCCAACAATTAAAAGTCCACCTGCCATTAAAGCACCAGTGCTACCTGCTGATATAAAAGCATCAATCTCGCCTTCTTTCAAGTACTGCAAGCCCACTACGATAGATGAGTCTTTCTTTTGTCTTATTGCCTTTACTGGCTCATCTTCAAATTCTATCTTTTCCTTGCAGTCTACTATTTCTACTTTATTGAACTGTCTTATTTTTTGAGCACACTCTTTTCCAATAATGTCTTTGTTGCCAAAAATCACTACTTCATCGTCTTGGTTCTGATTTAAATAGAGCGCAACACCTTTTATAACTGCATCTGGAGAATTATCCCCACCCATTGCATCAATGCCAATCCTCATATTTTTCTACACTCCCATTTCCTATTGCGCTGAATTAATCTCTTCATTCAAAGCAACGAGAATAAATTTGCCCCTGAAAACTTCTTCGTTATTTCTCTTGATAAATACCCATACTATATATTTGTTGTTTCTTTTCTTTTTCAGCTCTGCTCTTGCAACAAGCCTATCATTTGCAAAAACTGGTGTTTTATACTTTATATTTGCTACCCCAATCAACGCTGCTTTTGCATCAATAACAGACATGGCAACCGACTCAGCAAAAGCATAGATGTATTGGCCTTTGACCATATTACTATTGGCAAAGGTCATCCACAGCTCTGGCTCAAATGTTGCAATAGCAAAATTCTCAAGCTCTATGTCAATAATCTCACCCACAACATCGCGCGGCGAGATTGTCTTGAGTTTAGATATACTCTCTTTGGCCATATCCTTTATTCTTTCTCGGACTTCTTTAATATCTAAAATTGCCCTGTCAAGCCTTATTGTCTGTACAGAACATCCAAACTCACTTGCTAGTTCCTCATCTGTTATAAAAGGATTCTCTTTTATTCTTTGAAGCAGAAGTCTGTGTCTTTCTTTCCTTGATAGTTTTGCCATAATTTTATCACCATGATTTAATATTTGATATTAATATCAGGTATTAAATTCTTATGCCAATATTATATATAAATATGACTTAATTTTCAATAACAAAAAAGCCACTATTTAGAAGTGGCTAAAAACTTATCTTAAATTTTTTCTAACTCATTTAGTTTTTCTTTATAATTCTTAGCATTTAGAAGAGTAACAAGATAGTTATAAAAATCTTTACCAATATCTTCTCTTGAAAGAGCAATCTCTACCGTTGCCTGAAGGAACCCAAGTTTGTTGCCCACATCATATCTTTTTCCTTCAAACTCATAAGCATACATAGCTTCTTTTTTTGAAAGTTCTCTCAAAGCGTCAGTCAACTGTATTTCTCCACCAACACCCTCTTTTGTGTGCTGTAGGATATTTAATATCTCAGGAGTGATGATATATCTTCCAAGGACAGCAATATTCGAAGGTGATTCTTCTTTTTTAGGCTTTTCTACAAGATCTTTTACCTTGTAGATTCTATCTTCTATTTGCTTACCTGCAATAATTCCATACTTGCTGACATCATCCTCTGGCACTTTTTGGACACCCAAGATGGTTGTTCTGTACTCTTCATACACCTCTATTAGCTGTTTTAAACATGGTTTTTCGGAAATGATGATGTCATCGCCAAGTAGAACTGCAAAAGGTTCATTGTCAATAAAAAGTCTTGCACAGTATACTGCATCACCAAGGCCTCTTGGTTCTTTTTGGCGTATATAATGGACATTGTAGTCTGCTATCTTTCTTATCAGCTGAAGATTGTCATAATCTTTTTTGTTTTCAAGAGCAACTTCAAGTTCAAAAGACTTGTCAAAATGGTCTTCAATTGCTCTTTTGCCACGCCCTGTGACAATTAAAATGCTCTCTATCCCCGATTCTAACGCCTCTTCAACTATGTATTGAATTGTTGGCTTGTCCACAATGGGAAGCATCTCTTTTGGCTGTGCTTTCGTTGCCGGTAAAAACCTTGTACCAAGTCCTGCTGCAGGAATGATTGCTTTTTTGATAAGTCTTTTCATTAATTTGTCACCTTCTTTCAAAAATTCTATTTCAATTAACTCCATTATACCACAAATTGAGATAAAAAAATAAAGCACGACCTTAAAAATTAGTCGTGCTTTATTTTTTTCACCTATTCTTCATCTTCGTCATACATATCAAAATCTTCATCGTCAAATCTAGACTGGAAGATTTCAAATACATTTTCAAGCTCTTCCTCGTCCTCTACACCTACATATACTTCTTCACCGTCTCTGTCTTCAATCCTCAGAATTACAACCTCAGCCTCTTCGTCTTCTTTTTCCATCTCTTCTAAAGGAAGAAGGACTATATAGTCATTACCATTGTAATTGACCTTATCAAGCATCTCAAAAGATATCTCTCTTCCTTCTTCATCTACCAATGTTACTATATTGTCCGTAAACATATCCATAATGAATTCACCTCTTTTCTAAATATAGACTATTGTAATACAAAAATTGGCACGTGTCAACCACTAAATTCATCTACTAATATATTATCCCCACCAGATTTCATCATAACCATCTTCTTGGTCTTTTGGCCCTTCGTAAAAGTCCAAATAGCAAATCTTGCCTGTCGATTTCTCAACCATTTTCAATCTAAACATAAAATCTGGATGCTCTATCTTATCAACTGCATCAAAGTTTTTCGCATCTTCCCCGGCAACTTCAAATCCATAGCTGCTAAGGTCGCTAATGACTTCTTTAATCTCATATTCAAAATCAATATCAATCTCAGGGATATTCCCTTCTTTTAAAAGCCTTGCAACCTCACCAATTTCGCCTGTTTGATATCTAAAACCTCTTTTGATCATATTCCAAACAACCCCTTTTCAATGACATTATAAATATATGCTTTTATATTATGATATAATGATACCCTGTATAAAAAGTGGTTAAACAGATTTAGCCATAAAATATTCAACTGTCTTTTTCAACCCCTCCAAAAGAGAAAATTGTGGTGAAAATCCAAAGACATTCTTCAAAAGATTATTGGAAAGACAGCTGTGTGCAATATCCCCTGGTCGTTTTGACTGATAAACTGGAACTCTTTTGTATCCTGTCAAGCCAGAAATAATCTCAAATAGTTCATTTACCGACACATTTTTAGCAGTGCTCAGATTAAATGTTCCTGACACAGAACTTTCCAGTGCAATACAGTTTGCTTCAGCGACATCTTCAACATATATAAAGTCCCTTGTCTGAGTACCATCTCCAAATATAACAACATCTTTGTTATTTTGCATACGTTTACAAAAAATTGATACAACCCCGCCTTCCCCGAACGGGTCCTGCCGTGGTCCATAGACATTTGAATATCTGAAAATAACATATTCAAAATTAAAATTATGCGCAAACATCCTAACATACTCTTCTGAAGTAAGCTTAGACAGCCCGTAAAAAGATTCTGGTCTTAATGGATGATTTTCATCAATTGGAATATACTTTGGTTCTCCATAAACTGCAGCCGAGGATGCAAAAATAAACTTTTTCACTTTATATTTAACACAGTATTCAAGAAGATTAACCGTGCCCAAGACATTTATACTGCAATCAAGCCAAACATCTTCCATAGACTTTGCAACACTCACCTGAGCTGCCTGGTGTATGCAATATTCAATTTTGTTTTTTTCAAATACTTGTTCTAAATTGTCGCGAATGTCAAGTTTATAGAACTTGGCTTTTGGATTGATATTATGAGCATTTCCAGAAAGAAGATTGTCTACAATGCATACATCATATCCTCTTTCAATAAGCTTGTCGACAATATGCGACCCTATAAAACCAGCACCGCCTGTCACAAGAACTGCCAACAGATTTTGCACTCCTTTTTTATAAACTCATATAAAAAAAGTATATATCTAATTTATTTTAATTGCAAACTCTGATATAATTAAAAAATAAAAAACTCTAAAAACATCAGGGGGTTTTAAAAAAAACAAATGAATGCAAGAAAGATATTATTCTATGCTCTCCATATTTTAAGAAATCATTTTTTGACAACAGTAATATTTATTGCATTTATGTATCTATATTTTTCTCTTTTTAGAGGTACCACTTCACAGTTTATAAGTGGTATAATCATTTGTATACTTTATATTTATGGCAATTTTTCAAGTGGCAGGTTTCACGCAAAAAAAAGAAATGCACTGTCTTTTTTAGAAGGATCCTTGGCTATAGTTATTGCTTCAATACCTACAATAATTTTAGCAATATTGGCAACCAGTCATGTTTCTTTAAATGAAAAAGGATTTTTAAATTCTCACTGGGCAAATGTAGTATATAGACTTTGGAACTCTCCTTTTATCGGAATATACTCATACGCAGACGAAATTGCAAAAAATAAACATTCAGTAGATACAATAATAACAACTTACTGGATAACTGCTTTGTTTTTACCAATTTCTTCTTTAATAGGTTATTTAATTGGGGTTTTGGAAAAACAGGGATTAATTAAGCTTCCTGAATACAATATTTTACCTAAAAAGAAGAGCCAAAATAAAAAGCAAGGCAAAACCGGGAAATCCTATTAAAGTTCCAATCGCAAGGTTTATTATGTTAAATCCAATATGAACACCATATGGTTCACACAAGAGATTAAAAAGGATAATAAAGCATGTTGTAAGAATGAATCTTATAACTAAATCAAAAAGTTTCATATTTGGATTACCTCAAATTTGGTTTTTCTAAATATAATTTATGTCAAACCAGAAACAAAAAGAACCCTCTTTTCTAGTGAGGGTTCTGCTTGAGAACTTTATACAGGTAGTTTAACCATTTTTCAGCAAGAATTTGCTGATAGATGGCTATCTCTATAAGGTCTTGGTCAGAAGCGAAATTAAAAAGGGTGTTTGCCGACGCGAGCAAGCCTTTTACATATCTAAGTAAAGATTCATAGTCATTTATTCTTTGCACATTCATCTCTCTGTTCACTTCATCTGCAAATTGGTCTGATACTACATTTAAAATATCTACTTTCATTTTAATTTACAGTTACTCCATTTATAAAGCTTCTTTTATATATTATGCACCAATATTTTATTTAATATACTACTAAATTTCTCTTCTTCCTTCTATTGCTTTGAGAATTGTGACCTCATCAGCATATTCAATGTCACCGCCAACAGGAATACCCCTGGCAATTCTTGTAACCTTGATACCCATTGGTTTTATAAGCCGCGCTAAGTAGGAAGCGGTTGCTTCACCGTCAACATCAGGATTTGTAGCAATTATAACCTCTTTTATTGCTGGGTCAGAAAGTCTCTTTAACAGAACATCAATTGTAAGCTGTTCAGGGTATTTACCTTTGAGCGGGGATATTGCACCGTGGAGTACATGATAAAGTCCTTTATATTCCTTTACTCTTTCAAGCGCTGCAACATCCTGTGGCTCTTCCACAACACAGATAATGCTTCTATCTCTCTTTTCGTCTTTACATATAGGACATACTTCATCTTCTGTAAAGTTACAGCACACCCTGCACAGTTTTGTGCTAGTTTTAGCACTCAAGATAGCATCAGCAAGTGCTTTGACATCTTCAGTTTTCATATTTATGATGTAAAACGCAAGTCTCTGGGCGGTCTTCTGACCAATACCTGGAAGCTTTTCAAGCTGCTGAACGAGTTTTGATATAGAAGTTTCTTTATTCTGCATCTTTATCTCAACCTCGTTTTAAAAAAGGCCTGGGATACCAAATCCTGTAACTTTTTGCATCTCTTCTTCTACCATCTTATCAACCTTTCTTATAGCTTCATTTACACATGCAACTATCAAATCCTGTAAAGTTTCTACATCTTCAGGGTCAACAACCTCGGGTAATATTTGAATGCTTTTTATCTCTTTTTTACCATTAATAACAACCTTGACAGCACCACCGCCACTACTTACCTCAATCTCCCTTTGATTTAATTCCTCTTGCAATTTTTCTATTTCCTCTTGCATCTTTTTTGCCTGTTTTTGGAGCTGATTTATATTGAATCCACCACCAAGCCCAGGAAACCTATTTTTTGCCATTAAAGTTTTACCTCCTTGTTCATCATTTATTTCAGGAAATACTTTAATATTATATAACAAAAATTTTGGAGCCTTCCATATCTTTTTTAACAACAATCTTCTGGTCGAACGCATCCAATAAATCCTCAATGTGGGTTATAACAAGTATAGTGTCAAACTGGTCTTTGATTCTATTCAGACACTCAACAATGTGGTCTTTTCCCTCTTCATCCTGAGAACCAAATCCTTCGTCTAAAATCAGCATTCTTATGGAAGCACCTGATCTTTTAAGCAGTACCTTTGAAAGGGCAATTCTGATCGCAAAATTTATTCTGAAAAGTTCGCCACCTGAAAAAAGTTCATAGTTTCTTGTACCATTTGCATCAGAAATTTCTATTTGGAGTGTTTCTATTGTTTTGCCAGATGCTGTTTCTCTTTGAGTTTTAAAATCTATTGAAAATGCTCCATTTGTCAGGATCTTCAAAAGTTTGTTTGCCTCATCTCTTATTTGCGGCAATGTATTTGCAATTATCTCGTTTTTTATTCCATCAGGCCCGGTGATATCAATTATTATATCGTATATTTCAATCTTTTTTTTCATCTCTTCTATTTCACTTTCAAGCCTTGAGAGCTTCTCTTTTGCCTCTTCAATCTGATTTAGTTTCTGCTCAAGGATTCCCAATTCTTTTAAAACAGAATTGAGACTTTCTTGAAGATTTTTTATCTTACTTTCACAGGTCAGAATATCTGACTTTACCTTTTCAAGCATTACAGCATGTGCAAAAGTAGATAAATTTGCTATCTCCTGCTTTAAATCCTCAACCTTTTTCAAAATCTCTTTTTCCTGTTCTTGATACTCAAGTATCTCCTTTTTTAAATTCTCAGCTTTCACCTTGTTCACAGTAAGCTCGCTAAAAAGTCTCTGATATATTTCAAGTTCTTTTTCTCTTTGCAAAAGCTGGGTATAGTAATTCTCATCAAAGTTTAAAATTGAAATTTCTCTTTTTAGGTATGTCATCTCTTCTTTTAACCTTTCTATTTCTTCTTCACAAAGCTTTATGCTTTGGTTTACCTGAACTATTGAATTTTGTAGATTTGAAATATTTTGTGTTTTTTGCCCCATCTTAGCCTTAAGATTTTCTAACATTCCGTGAAGCTTCTTTTCTCTTGTCCTCAGAACTTCTTCATTTTTTATTTTTTCTTCAAGCTCAGAAAACTCTTTTCTCAGAATTTCAAGTTTTTTGGTCAAACTATCTCTTCTTTGTTTAAATTCTTTTCCTTGGGCTGCAATTTCATTTTTTATATGTTCTTTTTCTTCCTGGCCATTAATTTGACGCAAGCATACTGGGCACCTCCCCTGATTTGCCTCTATAAGTCTGTAACTTGAAGCAAGCTCTTTTAATTTGTTCTCCACTACCTCTAAAGATTTCTCATGTTCTACAATTTCCTCTCTTTTTTTCTCTTGTTCCTGTTTATACTGCTTTACTTTTCCCAGCTCATTTTCGATCTTCGAAATTTCTACCTCCACTTTTTTCATCTCTTCCTCATACTTTGAAATCTCAGAAGTTTCTTTATTCAGCTGTAAATTACTCTCTTCAATATTCTTTTCAAATATCTTTTTCTGCTCTATTTTGCTTTTTATATCTCTCTCACACAAAACCATTTTGTTTTTGAGCTCAAGATACTTTTCATAATCCTTTCTCTTGAGTTCAACCTCTTCTTTTATCATCTCGTACTCTTTAACCATTGCAGTTATCTTATCTTCTTCCTTTAATTTTTCTTCAATTTTTAAAAGCTCTTTTCTTGCAGTATCAAATTTATACCTTATCTCCTCAGCTTTTCTTTGAAGTTCTATCATTTCATTCTTTTTCTGATTTAATATATCAAGTTTTTGTTCTATTTCAGACCTCTTCGAAATAAGGGTATTTAGTCTATTTCTCAAACCGTTTAATTCAGCTTCTATCGTGGTTCTCTTCTTTTCCAAATCAGCCACCAAAGATTTTATAGACTCTTTTTCTGATAAAATTTTATTTTCTTCCTCTATTTCTCTGTTTTTTATATCTAGCAAAACCTTTTTTTCTTTTCGTTTTTCTTTCGCAAGTTCGTTTATCCTGTCATATATACTCAGGTTCAATATCTTTGCAAAAACTTCACGCCTGTCTTCAGGGGATGACAACAAAAAATCTTCTGTTCGTTTTTGAGAAAGATATGCTGAGTGCAAAAATACGTTAAAATCTATCCCCAAAATATTCTGAAGCTTTACTTGAGTCTGGGTATAAGTTGCTTCATTTATAGGTATGAGACTGTCTCCTTTTCTAACAAAGAGTGAAAGATACTTTTTGCCTTTTCTGTCAAGTCTTCTCACAACTTTATATATGGTCTTATTCAACTCAAATTCAAATTCAACCTGCATATAATCCCTATGTGAGTTTATATACTCTGTTTCTGCAACTTTTCCTCGTTTTCCTGTTTGAAGTCTTTCAAACTCGCCAAAAAGCGCCCAGGCAATTGCCTCAGCAATAGAAGATTTCCCATTGCCATTTTTGCCTATGATACAAGCAACCTTTATATTGCTAAAATCAATTTCGTTCTGAGTATCCTTATATGATTTGAAATTTTCAATCCTCAAAAAAAGAGGTCTCAAATCTCATCCCCACCTCTTGCTGTGCTTTCATTTTTCTTGAACTTCATACAAAAGCTTTTTAAATTCTGATACAACCTCATCTTTATTCTCTATACCCCTGTATTTCTGGCTTGCTGATAAAAACTTTTCAAATGCATCAACAGGGTCTGACTTTTCATCAACCTCAGCAATTCTAAAATCTTTCTTTGAGTCAACTACCTCAATTTCGATAGGCGCTAAAACAAAACATCTGTCTCTCAAAAACCTTTCAACAAGTCCAACATCAATCTTTTCTTTTATCAAACTTTGAGTTTTTATTATGAGCTTTACAACCGACACCTGAATACTATTTGAAGTATTTTGCTCAAACATTTGTACTTTCTCTTCTATTTTGTCAAGAAGCTTTTTGGTGAGATTTTCTACTTCGTCTTCAAACACATCAATCTCCAACTGGCAAAAAGGTCTTACCTTAACGGGTTGAAACTTAAACCTAAAGCTCTCTTTGTCTATCTCAAACACAACAAACCCCTTGCTGTCGTTTGCTTCAGAAAAATCTATCCTGTCAGGCGAGCCACAATACAACACAGTAGGGTTTGCTGCATGCAAAATTTGAGGTTTGTGAATGTGACCCAGGGCAACAAATTTTAACTTTGGATTTAAAAGGCAAGAAAGAGGCACCTTTATGTCTTTGCCAAGCATAATTGATCTTTCACTGCCAATCTGCGCCTCTACTACAGTAAAATGTCCTGCAAGAATTGTAGGAATATTATCTTCTGAAGAGTCCAAAACCTGGCTTAGTTTTTTCTCAAAAAAATTGGCTGCTATCATATCAATCTCTTCTGTCTTTTGAGGAAATGTCTCATCCACAAACCTTTCAAGATAAAGGTAAGGCACAGCCACAATGCGAAGTTTTTCACCTCTTATTTCAAATTCTCTGGTTTCAAAAGGTCTATCCATCACAACAATGTTTGGCTGGTCGAATATTTCAAAAACCCTCACAGAATGATCTTTTGTCTCAAAAGGATGCATATCATGATTACCTGGCACTATTGCCACCAAAACGCCTCTTTTTGAAATATCCACAACCCTCTTGTAAAACATATTCCTCAGCGTAGAGTTTGGTTCTCTGTCTTTAAAAATATCGCCTGTTATAAGCAAAAGATCAATACTGTTTTCTCGTATAAACTCCAGTATCCTGTCAAATGTTTTGAAAAAATCATGTACACGTGAGCCAAGCCCATCCGGGGTTTCGCGGCTGTAAGTTGTTACACCAAAATGAAGATCAGCTGTATGAACTCCTCTTATTGCCATTTTATTCTCCCTCTTTAGAAAAATTTTTAATAGTCCATCTCATCAAGCCACTTCTTAGATACCTCTATCGTTTTTTCGTACTTTTCGTCCACCTCATGTTTTGGGGCATAAATTGAAACAAAATCATAAAAGCTATTATCATACCCTCTCGTCTTTATTGCAATTGGCATAGGGACTGCATGACCTACAAGTAAAGCCTGCTGTTTTGAATCAAGTGACTCTATAATTGACCTTAGTTGTTTACTATTTTTCATACCAGCAAGTGCACTTGTAATATCAGCTTCATCAGAAAGAGATAAAATAACCCTTGTTCCAATTTGTGATGCAATCTCACTGTCTATCTGAGAAGGTCTCTGGTCTATACACATAAGGCTTACCTTTGCCTTTCTCATTTCTCTTGCTATTGTTCCAAATATTGTCTGTTTTGCAACATCGGGCGATAAAAATCTGTGTGCTTCTTCAATTGCAATCACAAGTGGCCTTGGAGGAGAATACTTTTGTCTGTTTGAAATATACCTTTCATACATCTCCATATATCTTTGGTAAATACGCCTTGATAAGACGTTTGTAACAAAGAGATAGTTAAGTAATTTATCACTTTTGCCAAATGTTATATCAACACTGATACCTTTTTGAAGATAATTCAAAATAATATCAATTGAGTTTGTGCCAGGTCGTCTATCATATCTAAGGTAGGGTAATTCTTTTAACACAGAAAGCTTTCTGATAAGCGCCAAAAGAGAACTTCTATTGACCACAGCTTCGCTGTCTTTAAACCTCTCTGCCAAGTCCTCACCATTTATAAGTATCTCTTCAAGCCAGTGTTTACCTTCTGTTTCTAACCTGTTTTTAAGTGCAATCATAACCTGTTGTGCTGTCTCATTGAGGTTTAGCTCTTCTGCAATTGATAAAATATCCTCGATCTCAACATCTCTAACATCAATCTCAATCGGCAAAACACCTGTCATTGATGAGAAATTTTCAGTTGCCATTATCTGGACTTTGCTTCCAAAAAGACTTTTAAGCCCTTTAACATGCCGGTTTTCCTCATCAACGCTGTCAGGTCCATGGTCTGAGTGAGCATCAAAAATGAGAAGCGATGCCTTATCACAAAGGATAATCCCTGCCATCAATAATCTTGCAATAAATGATTTTCCTGTACCAGTCCTTCCGTAAATGCCACTGCTTCGTTCAATAAATCTTTCCATGTCTATGCATACTGTAGAGTTTTCGTCCATGTCAAGAACACTTCCAACTGGAAAATAACGTTTTGGATTTTTTTCAAAACTCCCAAATACATCTGAAATATCATCATAGGTAGCTCTTCTAACACTTGAAGCATGAGGTGGTATGTTTCTTATAGGCTGATTTTTCTTTTCCTCAAGGTCGTAAGAAAGAACTGGCTGTGCCTTGAACACAGTATAAATAGAAGTCCCCCTTGTAATCCTGTTCAAAAGCAGGCTTGAGTTTCCTCGCGGAAGTTCTGACAAAGCTTGCTTGTTCATGCCCTCTATTACCATGTCGGTAAGCATACAGTAGTACTTTCTCTTTTCTGTTTGGCTAACAAGAATTGCCCCAATCCTTGTACTTTCCACCACAGAATAATCCTCGACCTTTATTGCAAGACCTTCTGAGTACGAACCACCTATGATTTTGCCAATTCTGTTCTCTTCATACATACTACTTGCCATATTTCAATCACCCTTCTTGTACAGTCATTATTAGATTATCTAACCTCTCAATTATAGGCTCAAGAAGATTTAGATCATATTTAAGATAAGCGTTCAAGCTTTTTCCCATCTGTTCTATATAATAATAGTCTTTTCCTCTTGCAAGATATGCAAAAAAAAGCATCCACGGGACAACTTCAATGATATCAATATCTTTAGTCTTTAGCACAGAATTTAGAAAAAGGCTGTTTTGAGTGGCAAGAAGAATTTCTTTTTGTGTTGCCAGCTCAACTAAACTGTGAAGTCTTATACTTTTGTCAGGAAGACAGCCGACAAACTTGCCATTTACTATGTATCCAACAACCACACATTTAAAATATCCCTTCAAAATCTGGTCAATCTGAGGATAATATTTTTTTATTTCCTCAGGTGACTTCCACAAAGCTCTCGGATATCCTCCCTCGGATATGCTGCCAACGTCATATCTTGTGACACATCCTATCACCTTGTAATCATCTAATTCAAACTTTATAAACCTGCCAGGTGTAGGTATATTGTTCCAATCTCTTGCTTCACAGGTAAGTTGAGTAAAAGAAATATCTATTATCTCGCCCACTATCATTTCAAATACTACTCCTTCTATACTATTCTTTTCATTTTATTGTTCTTTTTAGCAGAATAGCGCATAAGATCATCTTCAAACCTATATAGCATACTTTCTACTGCATCCTTGTCGCCTTTAGAGATAACAGAAAATTCATGTGCATGGGTCAAAGATATGGGATAACCAAACCCAAGCTGACACTGATGGTAAATAGCACCAAGGCTCTTTTCAAACCAGTCTTTATCGTTTGCTATATAGAGTGGAAACTCTATTCGTGCTATCTCGTAACCTGTGTTCAAATAAACAAAGCCTATATCGGTCTTTTCAAACTCATCAAAAGCTCTACCTAATGTGTAAAAGATGTTTGAATACTCTCCTTCCCTAAGGCCGGAAAATAAAACGACATCCTTTATTCTGCCTATCTTTTCACACTCTCTTTTTTTCTCCTTAGGACACTCTCTACAGTTTATCCTCGGTTTTTCACACATATATATTTTGTAAATGTTAGAAATAATTGAGTTTTTGGGAACAGAAATAAAACCACACACGGCTATTTTCTTTCGCTCTGCCAGGATGAATATCCTTTCAAGAATAGCATTTGCTTTTCTGCCAAAACGCATGCCTTGCCTGTCTTGCGACCAGTCAACAAGATTGCCATCGTAAAGTACTATTTTGAGCTGATCTGTTTCACCGCTTCTTTCCACATACTCTAAAATTGCCGCAAACTCTTTTTCCTGTCTTTCTTGTGAAATCTCAGAAGAATTTTTAAAAGTAATATCATCTTTGTCAGAATAAAGTTCTTGGTCAAGATAAATATAGGGAAAAGTTCTGTACCAAAATTTACTTTCTCTCTGTCCATAGACAATAGAAACACAGGCAATGTTCAACACATAATAAGGTGTTAGAATATGCCTATCTATTTCTGTATTGCTGCCATCTACTGCAAAAACTTCATAGTCAGTATTCAAAGAGCATCTGTGAGATTTCAAAAATTCATCGTAATTGCTATAGTATGGAAGGCAGAACAAAATCTCATTCTTCTCATCCTTGCCAGGAATTTTCGAGAGAATATTTTGAATTTTCTCTCTATCTACCGAATTTAAAAACGCAAACATATCCTCAACATTTGATTTTAACTCTTCCTCATGCTTTGCTAAAACCTCTTTCTTTTCACTTATCTGTGCAGACAATCTGTAAAGGTCTAACATCTTATCACATCCAAAAAGTTATTCTTAATAATTTAAAATTATATCTCTTTCTTACTATTATATCAAACATTTATTCGCAAATCAAAACAACTGCATATGCTGAAATTCCTTCTTCTCTTCCTTCAAAGCCCAATCCTTCTGTTGTTTTTCCCTTGATGTTTATCTGAGTACTGTCAATCTTAAGGCAATCTGCAATTTTATTTTTCATCTCATTAGTATATGGAGAAATCTTAGGTCTTTGGCTAACTATGGTAGAATCTATATTTACTATTTTCAAGTTTTTCTCTTCTAAAAGCTTTGCAACTTCTTTTAAAAGAAGCAAACTGGAAATGTCTTTATACTTAGGGTTACTGTCCGGGAAAAGCTTTCCAATATCATTTTCCCCCATAGCACCAAGAATAGCATCAATTATGGCGTGGACCAAAACATCCGCATCTGAATGTCCCAGAAGTCCCTTTTCAAAAGGTATTTCAACTCCGCCCAATATAAGTTTTCTTCCCTCGACAAATCTGTGAACATCATATCCAATTCCCACTTTAAACATTTGATTTAAACTCTCCTTTCAAAGAAGTAAATTCAAATCTTTGAATAGCACCATCATACAAAAGAGGATTATCGCTTCTTTCTTCTACTGCTTCCTTCAATCTTAAAAGTGCTTTTTGAAAGTTAGCAAAACTTTCTTTAATTTTTTTCCCAAATTTTTCATCCTCCATTTTCTTTTTGTCCTTTTAACATCTCGATATTTAAATTATATCACACATGAAAAAGAACTCTTAGTCTTGCAAAAAAATTTGACATACAAAGAATCTTAATGTTATTATTAAATAAACACCACAATCGAATAGTTCATAATATATTAATAGATAGAGGCGCGTCTTTTAAGAGTAGGCAGGCGGATGTGAAAGAAGACACAGATGAAACCTGCTGAAAGGAAAAGACGCCGAAGGGAGTTTCTTTCTTCTTGGAAACTTCCCTGGGTGCATGGAGAATATCCATGCAACTGTCACCAATTGTAAAATTGGTGGAGCGCTATCTGTTAATATATTGTATGGCTAATATACAATATATTAACAGAAGCTGGCTCGAAAACCAGCTTTTTTTAGTTTTATAAATACATTAAAGCACAATTTCAATTTTTGAAGAGGAGGTTTACAGTAAAGTGGCAAAGAAAATTAGAATGGCAATAGTTGGCGCAACAGGTATGGTTGGAAGAACATTTTTAAAGGTCTTGGAAGAAAGAAAATTGCCGGTTGAAGAATATTTCCTCTTTGCATCAAGCAGGTCAGCAGGGACAAAAGTTGAGTTTATGGGAAAAGAATACACAGTTGAAGAGTTAAAAGAAGACTCATTTGACAGGGGCATTGACATTGCTTTGTTCTCTGCCGGCGCTTCAACATCTCTTCACTTTGCTCCAATTGCAGCATCGAAAGGGTGTATTGTAATTGACAATTCAAGTGCATGGCGTATGGAAAAAGACGTTCCTCTTGTTGTACCAGAGGTCAACCCGGAAGATATCAAATGGCACAAGGGAATTATTGCAAATCCCAACTGTTCAACCATTCAGGCAGTTGTTGTTTTAAAACCTTTGCACGACAGATACAAAATAAAAAGGATTGTGTACTCAACATACCAGGCAGTTTCAGGTGCAGGATATCAAGGATATTTGGATTTAGAAGAAGGATTAAAAGGTGCTCCGCCAAAGAAGTTCCCATACCCAATTGCAGGAAATGTCATTCCTCATATTGACGTATTTTTAGAAAATGGATATACAAAAGAAGAGATGAAGATGATAAACGAGACAAAAAAGATTTTACATGACGACTCTATAAAGATTACTGCAACAACTGTGAGAGTACCTGTTTTCAACGGTCACAGCGAATCAATAAATGTGGAATTCGAAAAGCAGTTTGATTTAGAAGAGTTAAAAGAAATTCTCAAGAATGCTCCAGGCGTGGTTGTTCAGGACGACCCTGCAAATCTTTTATACCCAATGCCAATTTATGTTTCTGGAAAAGATGAAGTCTTCGTTGGAAGAATTAGAAGAGATGAATCTGTTGAAAATGGGGTCAATTTATGGGTTGTTGCAGACAATATAAGAAAAGGAGCAGCAACAAATGCTGTTCAGATTGCTGAAAAGGTAATAGAATATTTCTTTAGCTAATTGAAAGGTGGCTATAATTAAAAAGTTTGAATAAATTGGGAGGTTTTATAGGCTATGGCACTCTTTAAAGGCTCAGGTGTTGCTTTAATAACACCTTTTAAAGACGAGGAAAGTGTAGACTTTGAAACTCTTGGAAGGCTTGTTGACTTTCACTTAGAGCACAAGACTGACGCAATCATTGTATGTGGTACAACTGGAGAGCCTTCAACAATGCCAGATGACGAACATTTAGAAGTAATTAGATTTGTAATTGACAGGGTAGCTGGTAGAAAACCTGTTATTGCTGGTGTTGGTAGCAATCATACAAAACATGCAGTTTATCTTTCCAAAAAAGCACAGGAGCTTGGCGCAGATGGTCTTTTGCATGTAACACCATATTACAACAAAACAACTCAAAAAGGATTGATCGAGCACTTTCAAAGAATAAATGATGCTGTATCAATTCCTATTATTGTTTACAATGTACCGTCAAGGACAGGGCTAAATGTCTTGCCTGAAACCATGAAAGAACTTGCAAAACTGCCAAACATAAAAGCGATAAAAGAAGCAAGTGGCAACATCACACAGGTTGCTGAAATTGCTATGCTCTGTCCTGAAATTGATATCTATTCTGGAAATGATGACCAGATAGTACCCATTCTCTCTGTGGGTGGAATCGGTGTTATTTCAGTGCTGGCGAATATTCTGCCTGATGAAACACATGACATTGTTGAATATTTCTTAAACGGTGAAATTGAAAAAGCAAGACAGCTTCAGCTAAAGCTTCTTCCTATAATCAAAGCACTCTTTATTGAGGTAAACCCAATTCCTGTAAAAGAAGCTATGAACATGATGGGATTTAATGTTGGAAAACCAAGATTGCCGCTTGCTGCCATGACAGAAAAGAACAGGGAAATTCTTAAAAAAGCACTTGTTGACTATGGCATTTCGATAAAAGAATGAGAATAAAATAATAACAAGGATTGGATGTGAGACACAAATGATTAGCATCTTACTTAATGGCTGCAATGGTAAAATGGGTCAGGTTGTGAGCAGAGTTGTTAAGAACTATGACAATATTAAAATTGTCGCAGGGGTTGACTTAAACACAGTCAAAAACTTTGACTATCCTGTTTACCAAAGTCCAGAGGAAGTGGTTGAAAACTTTGATGTTATAATTGACTTTTCCCTTCCTGAAGCAACAATGAAAATTCTTGAGTTTGCAAAGCAGAAAAACAAACCAGTTGTAATAGCAACAACAGGCTTTACATCTGACCAGAAAGCTAAAATTTTAGAATATTCAAAACAAATTCCTATTTTCTGGTCTGCCAATATGTCTTTGGGAGTAAATCTTGTTGCAGAACTCATTCAAAAGGCTTATAAGGCTCTTGGTCCTTCATTTGATATTGAAATCATTGAAAAACACCACAACCAGAAAATAGATTCACCTTCTGGCACAGCCTTGATGCTTGCTGATGCAATAAATGAAATTGCAAATAATTCCTATGAGTATATCTATGACAGGCATACAAGGAGAAAGAAAAGACAGCAAAACGAGATAGGAATATCATCTATACGCGGTGGAACAATTGTAGGTGAACACAGTGTCATTTTTGCCGGCCCTGATGAGATTATTGAGATAAAGCATACAGCACTCTCAAAAGAAATCTTTGCTAGTGGTGCAATCAAGGCTGCAATGTTTATGATAGGCAAAGGCGCGGGTATATATAATATGAAAGATTTGATTAACTCAATGTGAGGTGTTTTAAATTTGAAGCCTGTGACAAATTTAAATGTCACCCAGAACGTTGCCATGATAACCCTTGACAATGTTCCAAACAAGATTGACCTGATAGCCTCCATCTTTAATGAAGTGGCAAACCATGGGATAAATATTGATATGATAAGCCAAACAGCACCTTATAAAGGAAACATAAACCTATCATTTAGCCTTGACGAAGAAAATGTACCAAAGGCAATCTCAGCACTCAGCAAGTTCAAAAAAGAGATTCCTCACCTGAGAATTGATATCGTGTCGGGCTTAAGCAAGCTTTCTATCTTTGGTGAGGCAATGAAAGACCTTCCCGGCGTTGCTGCATCACTTTTTACCACTTTAGCTGAAGCAGGTGTTGAACTTAAGATGGTAACAACAAGTGAGGTTGACATATCATATTTGATTGACCAGAAAGACGAGGAAAAAGCTGTTCAGATTATAAAAGAAAGGTTTGATTTAAAATAAACTTACTTACATGCTGCCACAAAACAGTATTTGTGTTTTGGGCAGCTTATTTTTTTTGCAGTATTGAATTTTGCTGTTTCACCTAGTATTATTGAAAAATAGAAGTTTTTAAACTTAAACATCAGGAGGTTCTAATAGTTGACAACAACAAGGCAAAAAGGTATAACTTTTTATTAGATAGAGTTAGATGATACTATTAAGTGTATAAAATACCAAAATTAATTCGAGGTGTTAAAAACATGATAACCATCCAGGCTAAGTTGATTTTTGGCAGCAGCGAGGATAAGCAGAAGGTATTGGACCTTATGAGAAGATGGACGTCCTGCATGAGGTACGCATACAAAAGGCTGCTGGAAGGACATAAGAGAAATGAACTCAAAAGACAACTTCAGGGGATTTTCAATCTGAACTCCCGATACGTCGACGATGCGATAATGAAAGCCAAAAGTATTAAAAAATCCTGCGAACAGAAGGGAGAAAATCCCAAAAAGGTCATATTTGGCGGTAGAGAACTTTTTGAAAAACTCCAGAAAAGGCACATAAACGGCAGAGCATACGGGGAACTTCAACGTGAGTGGCAGGAGAAAAGGAAAGGAACCCTCTATTCAAGAGGAGACAGGAGCAAGAAAGGAAATCTCAACACAAGGATTGAGATAGATGGTTCCTTAACAAAACTCAGAATTAACGTGGGAGAAAAGGAGTATGTATATGCGACGATAAAGCCTGGATGGAAAGTAAAGGGTGGAACGTACACAGACAGGAACATGCTGCTGCAGGCGATAAGCACTTTGGGAGAACCCTATTCTGTTGAGCTGAAACTCAAAAACAGTGTAGTATATGCCTACTTCACCGTTGAAGAGATTTTTCCAAAGTCTGAGATAACAAAATCAAACGGCGTTATAGGGATAGATCCGAACGCATATCCAAAGCATATGGCATGGGCAGAAACAGACAGTAGCGGTCAGCTTCTGAGCTACGGTGAAATACCAATGCCAGAGCTTGAAAGTGGAAACTCAAGCAAGAGGGAGTACTACAGGTGGCAGTACGCACACATGATAGTGCAAATGGCAAAAGATAATCAAAAAGCCATAGTAATTGAGAAGTTGAACATAAAGGACAAAGGGAAAAGAGGAGACTTTTCAGGTAGAAAATCAAGACGGATAAGGCACTATTTTGGATACAGGTCACTTTTGGAAAAGGTAAAACTTTTAGCAAAGCGAGAAGGAGTAGAGGTTATAGAGGTAAACCCTGCGTATACTTCTGTGATAGGTATGCTGAAGTACGCACCGCAGTTTATGGTGAGCAAGGACATTGCTAGCTCGTATGTGATAGCAAGAAGAGGGCTTGGATTAAAAGAAAGGATACCGCACAACTATATGCTACTTCTCAGTAGTTTTAATGTAAACAGTCTGGAAGAACTGAAGGGGTACGTGAAGAAGGCAGTCAAGAATCCATACGTTAGGAAAAGACAACTCAGGGAGATAGATTGGGCGATAAAGCTTCTACAAAGCTCTGGGAGTGAGCCAGGGAGGCTATCCGAGCCTCTGGACGGAACAAGCAAGGATAGTCACAGGAAATTATCCTGTAATCTTTGGCGAGTTCTCAGGGTAGCGGTGGTAACACCACTCTCCCCTGACAGAGTCCTGCGTGATATGTCTGTCCTGAAATCACTTTTAGTTTCAGGGCAAGTGGGGAAGACCTATAAAGGGCGCAAGTTCCTGTTTCTTGGGACAGGGGCTATGGTTGTTCCAAATACCGCCTGCTGGGTCTGGAACAACCTGAAAAGGCGGACTACAAATAGCCCAGCCATCTAAACTTGTGCTAATGTGCACAGTTTGGATGACCAGGAGTGCTGATTGGCAACAGGAGCAAAATACTATCATTCCTGCATAAATTGTGGTGGGATAAATACAGATACAAGAAATGAAAATGGATTACCCTGTGAACAGTGCCTCAGCCAGAAACAGATAAACGATATATACAAATCTTTAAAAAAGATGGGTACATTGAAGGATTATCAGTTATACTGGAACTTTCAGCAAAATCTTAATGCGTTCAAAATGTTCTTTGAACACATTTTTCAAAAACCATTGACAGGATACCAAAGAACATGGGCAAGACGGTTTTTGCTTTCAAAAAGTTTCACGCTTGTTGCCCCAACAGGAGTTGGTAAAACTACGTTTGGACTTGTAGCAAGCCTTTTTTTAGCGCTAAATGGCAAAAAGTCAGCTCTTGTATTCCCTACAATCTCACTTGCACAGCAGTCTTTTGAAAGACTTGAAGAGTTTAAAGCAAAATTAGAAAATGCAAACACTGTGAAAATCTTATTATTTAACTCTTTGATGACAAAAAGTAGAAAAGAAGAGTTTGAAAAAAGGTTTTTATCTTGCGACTTTGACATACTCATAATAACCACTCAGTTTGTTTCAAAAAGAAAAGATGTTCTATCTAAAATGTTTTTTGACCTTGTATTTGTGGACGATGTGGACGCTATTTTGAAATCATCAAAGAATATAGATACACTGCTTCAAATGATAGGCTTTTCAGAAGATGAGATTGAAAAAGCAACCGAAAGATTGAGAACCAAAAATAAAGAAAATGGGCAAGATACAGTTTCAAATGGTTCTAAAAATAAGGGAATGCTCATAGTATCCTCAGCAACAGCAAAGCCGCAGGGACTAAAGCCACTTCTTTTCAGAGAACTTTTAGGTTTTGAAATCGGCAGATTTACATTTAATATAAGAAATATCACTAATATAAGAATCAAAAAGAAGTCAAAAGAAAAATTGCTTGAAATAATCAACATCTTAAAAGATGGTATACTTCTCTTTGTCAATACCGAAGAAGAAGGAAAAGAAATTGTTAAATTTCTCGCAGAAAATGGTATTAAGATCGGAACTACATGGAGCAATTTTGATGAGGAATTTGAACTTTTCAAAGAAGAAAAACTAAATGTCATTTGCGGAGTTTCATCTTATTATGGAAAACTCATTAGAGGAATCGATCTTCCTGAGCGTATAAAATACTGCATTTTCTGGGAAACTCCAAGATTTAGATTTTCGGTTGATATGGACAAAGCTCCTCGATTTGTACTTGAAAGAGTTTTTGTTGAGTACCTTGAAGATCATCCCAAGTTAAAAGAGTATTTTAAGAATGTCGAAATCTTGCAAACAGAAAAGTTGAGACAGCTTGTCTTAAAGTATATATCCGCAGAGAGCTACAACAAAATTGTACAGGAAATATTCTCGCACTTGAAGATAACTGATGATGGCAAGCTTGTCATTCCAGATGTTCCAACATATATCCAGGGATCTGGCAGAACCTCGAGAATGTTTGGAATGCGTCTGACAAAAGGGGTATCAATCCTCTTTGAAGAAGATGATACTATATTCGAAAGCCTAAAGTCACGGCTTATGTTTTTACTGGACGAGGAATGGATGGAGGAAAATGAAGTAGATTTTGAAAGTCTTATGGAAGAAGTAAAAGAAAGCAGAAAAATTCAAAACAATGATTTTTATCAAATTGACACAAAGTCAAGACTTATGATAGTTGAATCTCCAACAAAGGCTGACACCATTTCAAAGTTTTTGGAAAAAGCCTCAACAAGAAGATATGGTAAACTCTCTGTATATGAATCGATAACACCGGAAGGAATTTTGCTTATCACCGCATCAAAAGGACATGTGTACGACCTTGAGACAAAAAAGGGTTTACACGGTGTTGAGTACCATGATGGAAAATTCATTCCCTATTACAACTCTATTAAACGCTGCATGAAATGCAATACTCAATTTACCGATGAGCTTGACAGCTGTCCTAAATGTGCATCCAATACAATTGAAGATAAAAAAGAAATTTTAAAAACATTGCGCGAGCTTGCACTTGAGGTTGACGAAGTTTTGATTGCAACAGACCCTGATGTTGAAGGAGAAAAAATATCATGGGACATTTCACAGTATATAAAGCCTGCAAATAGTAACATCAAAAGAATTGAAATGCATGAAATTACACGCTATGGACTTGACAGTGCCTTGAAAAATCCACGACAGTTTAACATAAACCTTGTAAAATCTCAAATTGTGCGAAGAATAGAAGATAGATGGGTAGGATTTGAACTTTCTTCAAAGCTTCAGGAAAATTTCCAAAGTTACAACCTTTCTGCCGGGCGCGTGCAGTCAACCATCCTTGGCTGGATTGTTGAAAGAGAAAAGGAATATGCAAAAAGTGAAAGAACATTTACAATGCTAAAACTTGAAAATGGGTATAATCTTGAAATTGAAGGAGAAGAAGAGTGCAAAAGAGTAAAAGCAGAAGTTGTTGATCAGAAAATAGAAGAAATACCTGCACCTGCCCCATTTTCGACTTCTTCTTTGTTATCCTTAGCTTCACAGAAATTAAATTTGGGTGTGCAGCAAATAATGGAGATTTTGCAGTTTTTGTTTGAGCATGGCTTTATCACTTATCACAGGACAGATTCAACAAGGATTTCTGTGACAGGACAGAACATTGCAAGAATGTTTTTAGAAAAGGTGGGCAAAAAGGAATTCTTCTTACCAAGAAGTTTTGGTGACGAAGGAGCCCATGAAGCAATAAGACCTGTAAAACCCATATCACCTGAGGAATTAAAAGAACTAGCCTATGAAAAATATGCACAGGGTATCTCACAAAACCACATAAGAGTATATCAGCTTATTTTTAACAGATTTATGAGCAGCCAGATGAAAAATCCTAAAGTTTTATTCCAAAAAGTTTGTTTTAAAATAGCTGATAAAGAGATTGTTAAAGACATTCCTGTTAAAATTGAGGAGGAAGGATGGTTGCACTTTCTTTCTATGCAAATTTATCCTTTATTTGAAAATAAAGATTATAGTGTAACTGACAGACGAAGCTACAAGAAACACACCATTCAGCTTTACACTCAGTCAAGCCTTATTGACGAAATGAAACAGAAAAACATAGGGAGACCTTCAACATATGCAAAGATGGTAGAAACACTTTTCAAAAGAGGGTATGTGTTCGAAGATAGTTTCAGAAGAATAAGAGCAACATCCCTTGGCAAAAAGGTATATTCTTATCTTTCACAAAAATATGGTGAATACGTAAATGAACAAACCACACGTGAGCTTGAAAAACTCATGGATATAGTAGAAGAAGGAAAAAGAGATTATCAGGAAATCTTGCAGGAACTTTATAATGATATATCCGAGCTTTTAAATAAGTAAAGAGAATTATGTTTTTTCTTTTTTAATGTTGGGTAAAAATATATTAAAAATTTTAGAAACTCTTATTTTTTTCAGAAGAGGAGGGTATTTGTCTTGTTTAAAAATGTCAAAATAAGAACAAAGCTTATATTTCTTTTTTTGTTTGTGTTTTTAGCATTTATCATTACATTAGAAGCCTATATTATTCCATCTGTCATGACAACTATTGAAAATCAAGTAAAAAATAAACTTAAAAACATTGTTCAAGTAGCAGTTTCTATTTGCGAAAATGAATATCGATTACAACAATCAGGTAAAAAATCAAAACAGCAAGCTCAGGATACTGCAAAAGAGATAATCAGAAATCTAAGGTATAACTTTGCAGACTATATATGGATAAATGATTTTCAACCAAAAATGGTAATGCATCCTTACAAAAAAGAATTAGAAGGACAGGATTTGAGCAATTACAAAGATCCAACAGGATTTAAACTTTTTGTTGCAATGGTTGACATTGTCAAGAAAAAAGGAGAAGGGTTTGTAAAGTATCAATGGGAAAAACCAAACACAAAAAAACTCTACCCTAAAATGTCGTATGTTATATCCTTCAAACCATGGGGCTGGATACTTGGTACAGGTATTTACATAGATGACCTGGTTGAATATCAAAACAAAATCAAAATGACAATTAACTTAATCACAGGTTTAATACTTCTAATAGCTATGCTTCTTATTCTCACAATAACATTATCGCTTGCAAGAAGGCTTTCACAGGTTGAAAAGATGGCAGACTTACTTTCGCATTTTGACCTGTCTAAAACAGATGATTTTAAAGCCGTTAGCTCAGATGAAATTGGAAAGGTAACAAACGCTTTTATTACGATGAGTAAAAATATAAAGGATGTTATAAAACAAATAAAAGATGTTACAAGTTCAATTTTAGATGCCGCAAAAGAACTTACATCTGCATCAAGTGAAATTGCAAACGTCTCAGAACAAATAGCACTTGCAATTTCTGATGTTGCAAAAGGAAGTTCTGAACAGGCAAATTCAATCGAAAAATCAAGTGAGAAGCTATCTGCTCTCTCAAATTCTGTACAGGACATTTATGAAAAAATGAAAGAGGCTTATTCTTCAGTTCAAACTGTATATCAGAGAATCAATAATGGTCAGGAATTAATCATATCCCAGGAACAAAACATGAACAGCGTAAAGGAAATATGGCAAGATGTACAAAATATGATGACAAGATTTTCTGAGATGAGCAACGAAATTGTTAAGATATCCTCTTTTATAACAAACCTTTCAAAAGAAATAAATCTTCTTGCTTTGAATGCATCAATTGAAGCGTCAAGGGCTGGTGAAGCTGGTAAGGGTTTTATGGTGGTTGCAAATGAAATAAGAAAACTTTCCGAGCAGACATCAACCTCTGCGAAACAAATAGGAACACTCTTAAAGGATATCTACGAAAATATCCAAACAATTTCTAATCAGTTTGAAGTGTTTAATAAAATATTAGAAACTCAAGATGATATAACAAAACAAACTAAAGATGTTTACTTGCAGATTTTGCAGTTCTCAAAGGACTTGCTTGAAATGATAAATAATGTTACAGAAAGTACGAAAATAGCAAGTAATAGCATCTCAGTAATATCTCAAGAAATTACTAACATTGCAAGCATCGCTCAAGAAACCGCAGCTGCAACCCAGCAAACTGCTGCTTCAACACAAGAACAAACTGCAACAGCTCAAACAATAGCATCAACAATGAAAAATTTAGAAACCCTTGCTCAACAAATGGCTAAAAAAGTTGAAATATTCAAGATATAGAAATTCAAAAAAGAAGGGGCTTTTATTCTTCTCTGATTTCATCAAGGATAAAAGCCCCTCTTTTATATATCAACCTGTGACTCAAAATTAAGTTCATCTTTATACTTTTCAAGTATTGGCTTTACATACTCATCATAGTATTCCTGTACCTGGGAAGGAGCCCTTCCCACAAATTTTTTGGGGTCTAAAATAGCTTCAATTTCTTCTTTTGAAAGTTTGAAGCTTGGGTCATTTGAAATAAGTTCTATAAGATTATTTTCTTTTCCAAACTCTTTTACATTTCTTCCGGCTTCCATGGAATACCTTCTTATTTTCTCATGCAAATCCTGCCTGTCACCGCCACGCTTTACAGCTTCCATCAATATATTCTCTGTTGCCATAAAAGGCAGTTCTTGCTGTATATGCCTTTCTATCATCTTTTCATACACAACAAGCCCACTTGCTACGTTGTGATAAAGGTTCAAAATGCTATCTACTGCCAAAAACGCCTCCGGGATTGATATTCTTCTGTTTGCTGAGTCATCTAACGTCCTTTCAAGCCACTGAACAGATGCTGTAAACAGCGGATTTTGAATATTCACCATGACATATCTTGCTAAGGCACAGATTCTTTCACTTCTCATGGGATTTCGTTTGTAGGCCATCGCAGATGAACCAACTTGAGTTTTCTCAAACGGCTCTTCAATTTCCTTTAAGTGTTGCAAAAGTCTTATATCGTTTGCAAACTTGTAACTGCTCTGTGCAATTGAAGCTAAAACCGACAAGACCAAAAAATCATATTTTCGTGGATATGTCTGTGATGTCAGCGGAAAACTTTTTTCAAACCCCATCTTTTTGCATACAAGCTTGTCAAGCAACTTGACCTTTTCTTCATCGCCGTCAAAAAGTGCCATAAAACTTGCTTGAGTACCAGTTGTCCCCTTGACTCCTCTTAGATAAGTATGATCTAAAACATACTCCAAAAACTCTAAATCCATAACCAAATCCTGAACCCAAAGCATAGCTCTTTTGCCAACAGTGGTTAGCTGTGCAGGCTGAAAATGCGTAAATCCAAGTGTAGGCATATCTTTGTACTTTAGAGCAAAGTCTGCCAATACTTTTATACAGTTTACAAGTTTTTTTCTGATAAGTTTCAATGCTTCATACATAATGATAATATCTGCATTGTCTGTAACAAAACAGCTTGTCGCACCAAGATGAATTATTGGTCTTGCCTTTTTGGCCTGCTCGCCAAACGCATGAATATGCGCCATCACATCATGCCTTAGCTCTTTCTCCTTTTGTCTTGCTACCTCATAGTTTATATCCTCTGCATATCTTTTCATCTCTTCAATCTGCTCATCTGTGATATCAAGACCAAGCTCTTTTTGTGCCTCTGCCAGTGCAATCCAAAGTTTGCGCCAAAGCTTAAAACGTGTATCGTTTGAAAAAAGTTTCTTCATCTCATCGCTTGCATATCTTGAATTTAGTGGTGTCTCATAAATATCGTTCACCTTGCTTCACATCCCCACACTAATCAATTCTTTAGCATTTTGATACCATATATTATACTACTAACTTAGTTTTTCAACAAACCTCTTGATTCTTTCAAGCCCTTCTCTTATATTCTTCTCAGATGTTGCATATGAAAGTCTTATATGATTTTCCATTCCAAATCCTTCACTTGGAACTACAGCCACCTTTTCATTCTCCAAAAGAAGTTTTGCAAACGTGTTTGCTGAGTCTATTAATTTGTCTTCGAACCTTTTCCCAACAGCAGCTGATATGTCAACCCAGATATAAAATGCCCCTTCTGGTTTTAGTGCAGATAAAAATCTGATACTATTTACAAGGCTATAAATCAAGTCTCTTCTCTTTTCAAATTCGTATATCATCTTTTTTACGCTATCCTGTGGCCCTACCAGTGCTTCATACGCAGCATATTGAGCAATTGAATTTGGGTTTGAGGTTGTATGGCTCTGAAGGTTTGACATAATCTTTGCAAGTTCCTTGTTTGAAAGGGTATAACCAATTCTCCATCCTGTCATCGCATATGATTTTGAAACACCGTTTACAACAATTACAAATTCTTTTGCCTTTTCATTTATTGTCGCTGCGGATATGTGTTTTTTACCATCATAAATTAACTTGTCGTATATTTCATCAGAAATAATGAATATTTCTCTTTCAACACAAAACTCAACAATTTGTTTTAGTTCTTCATATGTATAAACCATACCAGTCGGATTTGAAGGTGAATTTAATACAATTGCCTTTGTTTTTGATGTTACATATCTTTCAATGTCAGATGCTGTTATTTTATAGTTCTTTTCTTTTGTTGTCGGAACAACAACTACCTTTCCACCTGCAAGTTTTATAAGCTCTGGATATGTAACCCAATATGGAGACGGCAGAAGTACCTCGTCATCATCGTTTAAAAGTGCCAAAAACACATTCATAAGTGAATGCTTTGCACCATTTGAAACAACCACTTCATCCGGAGAATAATCTACTGCATAATTCTCCTTGTAATACTTTGCAACAGCTTCTTTTAAACAGCTAATCCCTGAAACTGGTGTGTATTTTGTATACCCTTTTACAATAGCTGAAATTGCAGCATACTTAATATTATCCGGAGTATCAAAATCAGGCTCACCAGCACCAAATCCAATTACGTTTTCACCAGCTTCTTTTAATTTTTTTGCAAGGCTATCGATGGCAAGTGTTGGTGACGCTGAAATATTCAGTGCCTTTTGAGAATATTTCATTTTTTATCGCTTCTCTCCTTCAAATCATTTTTGCAATACTATATCATATTTATATGCATTTTTCAATAGTACTGGTACAGAAAACTGAGAATTTTTCAATCAAAAACGCAAGATACAGCTGCCAAAATTTCATTTTAAAAATTTTTCTGTAAACCTCACAAGGTTTAAATAGCAAATATTCTCAATTTCTTTCTCTGAAAACCCCAATTTTCCGAGTTCCACTTTTATATTTGGCAAATCTTCAACATCTCTCAAGCCTTCTGGAAATTCATCTGCCCCGTCAAAATCAGACCCAAACGAAATGTACTGTGTACCAATTAGCTCTGCAATATATGCTATGTGCCTTAGAACATCATTCAAATTAGCTTTACCTTTATCTTTAACAAACGGAGAATAAAAATTAATTCCTATTATGCCATTAAAATCTCTTACAATTTTTATCTGCTCATCTGTAAGATTTCGCGGGTGCGGGCATAAGCTAAAACAATTAGAATGACTCACAATAAAAGGTTTATTTAGATGCTTTACAACATCAAAAAAAGCCTTCTTTGATGCGTGTGCAAGGTCTATGATAAGGTTTTCTTCAAGTAGCTTTTTTAAAACTTCTTGTCCGATACTTGTCAAACCTTTATCTGAATATGCACCGCCGCAAAGTTTATTTTCGTGATTCCAGGAAAGTGTTGCACTTTTTACCCCTCTTTGTTTTAAAACTTCTATCTCATATGTGTCATTTATAAAAGATATATCCTCGATTGAAAGTAAAACGTTTATCATACCATCTTCGATTTTTTTGCTCAAAGCCACATTGTTTATTTCATACTCATTTATTCTATCCAAAAAATAAAAGGCATTTTTCAAAAAATCAATGCCTTCTTGACGTGTGTCTTGCCATATTGCCATGTACTGAAGTTTTAAATCAACTTTATTTGCTCTTTCAAAGTCAAACTGGCAGGAATTTTTATAAAGATTTTCACCTTTTGAAAATGCAGTAGTTAAAGTATCATTATGAGCATCTGCAAACATTATTAATACCCTCTACTAATTTTTTACATTAAAATTCTATTACCTCCATATTAGTTCCAAGAACAATGTTTTCAAAAACCTCTTTTGCAGACATAAGATGTTCTTTTTCGTTGCACTCAGGCTTTAAATGTGTCAAAACAAGAAGCTTAGCATTTGCTTTTTTGGCAATTTCAGCTGCCTGTTTTGGACTCAAATGGAATCTCTTTTCAGGTTCAATTTTCTCAACTTCCTTGTCTGTGTATGCTGCGTTTAGTAAAAGCAGATCTGCTTCCTTGAAAAATTCTATCAGCTCTTCTTTAAATCCTGTATCACCAGAGAATCCAAAAACCTTCCCATTCTCTTCAATTCTCACTGCAAAACTTTTATAAGGATGCTGACCTTCTAAAAACTTGATTGAAAGATTTCCTATTTCTATTTCCATATTATTTTCTATTTCCTTGACCCTGTACACTCCTTTTCTTATCAAATTATACTCCTCTTTTGGCTCAGATGGAATATAAAGGTCTATCTCTTTCCCTCTTGATGCAAGATAGTACCTTAAAACTCCCAAATCGCTTGTGTGGTCAGCATGAAGGTGACTACAGATGATAAAAGAAATATCATCAAAAGAAATAAAATTCAAAAGCCTTGTCAAAACTCCACTTCCACACTCTATCAATATATTAGCCTCTTTTGTCATCAAAAGATATCCTGATGTAGGCTCACCTTTTGCCGGATAAGGTCCTCTTGCCCCCAAGATATTTAATATCATCTTATCATCTCCTTGTTATATAGTAATTCTAAAAATTCAGATATAATATCTCTGTACTTTTCTTCTTCTACTAAAAAAGAATCATGACCATAATCAGACTCAATTTCTTTGTAGACAAGGTCAACTCCTGCTTCTAAAAGCTTGTCTCTCATATATCTCATCTGAGACAGTGGGAAAAGTATATCTGATGTTATAGCAATTAATAAGAATTTTGCCTTTATTCGTCTTAAAGCTTCCTCTTCGCTGCCATATGTCCTGCCCAAATCATAAAGGTCCATTGCACGCGTGAGGTAAAGATACGTGTTCGCATCAAACCTCTGAACAAGTTTCATTCCCTGATAATGTAAATAACTTTCAACTTCAAACTCGGTGTTAAACGACTCAAAAAAGTTCTCAACAGGGTCTTTCATACGACGATTAAACTTTCTGTCCATGAGTTTGTCAGACTGGTATGTTATCATACCAAGCATTCTGGCAATTGAAAGTCCCTGAGAAGGTCCTGTCTTGTCATAGTAGTCCCCACCGTGCCAGTTTGGATCTGCCATTATAGCTCTTCTCATAACTTCATTGAAAGCAATGGACTGCGCATTAAGTTTTAGCGGTGATGCAATGTTTATAACCCCGTCCATAAAATCTGGGTAGCTCACAGCCCACTCCAATGCCTGCATACCACCCATAGAACCGCCAACAACACACAATATATGGTCTATATTTAGAGCATCTAAAAGCTTTTTCTGAACGTTTACCATGTCTTTTATGGTTATTATAGGAAACCTGGCACCATAAGGTTTTCCTGTCTCAGGATCAATGGAAGAAGGACCTGTTGTCCCCTGACAGCCTCCGAAAACATTTGAACATATTACAAAATATTTATTTGTGTCAATCATCTTGCCAGGGCCGACAAACTTGTCCCACCATCCGGGTTTAGGGTCGTCTTCTGAATGCTTTGCAACATGAGAGTCACCTGTCAATGCATGGGTTATAAGGATGATATTATTCTTTTCTTTATTTATTTCTCCATAGACTTCATATGCGACTGTGATTGGTCCAAATGTTTTTCCACTTTCCAATACAAAATCCTTGTTGTGAGCAAATCGTACAAATTTTTTGTAACCCTCTTCCCAGAACTCAAATTTTTCCAACTTTTTTACCCCCACCAAAAAATATTAATTAAAATGAAAGATTGCCCCATTTTGTATCAATAAACCTTGACTTTTGGAGCAATCTTTCATTGCAACTTGAAATGTCAGCTTAAAAACTATTTTACACTTTATTGAGTGCACTCTCAATATCATATATTAAATCTTCAATATCTTCAATACCAACAGAGAGTCTAATCATTTCTGGCAAAACTCCAGCTGCTCTTTGCTCTTCTTCTGTTAGCTGTTGATGGGTTGTTGATGCAGGATGAATTATAAGCGACTTTGCATCACCAACATTTGCAAGGTGTGAAAAGAGCTTTACATTGTTTATAATCTTTTTCGCAGCTTCATATCCACCTTTTGGTCCAAATGTGAAGATTGCACCCGGCCCTTTCGGAAGATACTTCTTGTAAAGCTCATAATACTTGTTACCTTCTAAAGCTGGATAGTTTACCCACTCCACCTTTGGATGGTCATTTAGAAACTTGGCAAGTTTCATTGCATTGTCAACATGTTTTTGCATTCTCAAAGAGAGCGTCTCAACACCAAGAAGTATCAAGAACGAATTAAACGGTGATAGGCAAGCACCAATGTCCCGCAAGAGCGTAAGTCTTAGTTTTGCAATGTATGCAGCATTCCCAAACTCTTTTGTGTAAACAAGTCCATGGTAGCTTGGGTCTGGCTGAATCAAATCTGGAAATTTTTCGTTCCACTCAAATTTGCCAGAGTCAACAACAATCCCTGCAATTGATGTTCCATGCCCGCCTAAAAATTTTGTCATTGAGTATACAACAATGTCTGCTCCATGTTCAATAGGACGAAATAGATACGGTGTTGCAAACGTGTTGTCAACAATAAATGGAATCCCATGCCTGTGAGCAATCTCAGCTATTGCTTCAAAATCAGGTATGTTTATATTGGGATTTCCAAGAGTTTCTACAAATATAGCCTTTGTCTTGTCTGTGATTGCCTTTTCGAACTCTTCTGGATAATCAGGATTGACAAACTTAACTCTAATTCCAAGTTTTCTAAGAGTGTGAGCAAAAAGGGTGTATGTCCCGCCGTACAAAGTTGATGCTGCAACAACCTCATCCCCACTTTTTGCGATGTTCAAAATTGCATAAGTGATAGCAGCCTGCCCTGAAGAGGTGGCAACAGCTCCAACACCACCGTCCAGTGCTGCAATCCTTTTTTCTAATACATCTGTTGTGGGGTTTCCTATTCTTGTATAGATATTTCCCGCTTTTTTGAGCGCAAACAGGTCTGCTGCTTCTTCAGGTGTCTCGAAGATGTAAGAGGTTGTCTGGTAAATTGGAACAGCTCTTGATTTTGTCTCTTTGTCAACAAACTGCCCTGCATGAAGTTGAAGAGTATCAAAACCATATTTTCTTTCTTCCATCTTCTCTTTTCCCCTTTCGTTAATTTTATAATATCTTGGTTTTCAAAAAAGATAAAAAAATAGTCTTCCTGCAGATAAGCTACAAGAAGACTTTTTTCAAAATCTTCTTACTTCTTATCTGCCAGGTATTTTAAAAAAAATACCTGCTGGAATTGGCACCAAGAAAAAGGATTGAAGCTTTCCTTTTTCCGGTTGCCGGGCTTCATTGGGCCAGTCCCTCCGCCACTCTTGATAAGAAGTAATTTTCTGATATTCAATTTTGTTGTTTAGATTATACCATTTAAAAATATATCGGTCAATACTCTACTTTTTAAATCTGAATTCTTGGATTTTCTTCAGACATTCTATAAATCACAATCTTTCTTCCTATTACCTGCACAGGCTCTGCATTTAGTTTTTCGCATATATAAGTTATCGCTTCTCTTGGTTCTATCTCGCAGTTTTTCTCAAGCGCAATTTTTATAAGCTCTCTTGCAGTGAGTGCTTCATCTATTTGCCTGAGTACTCTTTCTGTAATCCCTTCCTTGCCAATTCGAATAATTGCATCCATTGTATTTGCCATACCCCTAAGTTTTGCTCTTTGTTTGGATGTTAGCAAGATATTTTTCACCTCTTTTTGAATTTAATTTTTGATAAAATATTTCTTTTTCGCTATTTATAAACTAAAACGGCAGAAAGGCAAAACCCTTTCTGCCGGCATTTTTTATACCTCTACTTCTTTTCGAGACCTACGCCGCTGTTTCTCGTATTCTGGATCCCCCTTTTTCCAACCGCTTCTTACCTTTTCAACAACCTTCTGTTTTGACACATCTACCACAAACCCGTTTTCCTTAAAACAAAAGTATGTGGTATTACCCATCTTGCAGTTCCCACAATTGATGCACTCCATTTAGAAAAGATAACCTCCAAACCTTTTTATAGTTTCTTTTTGCTTGTCAATTATTTTAACCCATTTTTGCTGTTTTGTCTATATCCAATTTTATGATAAATCTAAAACTTATTCATAATACTCAAACTCAACATCAAGTATCCTCACAATGTCGCCATCCTTGATTCCCATTTCCCTCAGTTTGTCAAATACTCCAAGTTTGTTTAAGAAATTTTGAAAATATCTGAATGAGTCATGGTCATTTAAAACTATGTTTCTTGCAACCTTCTCTACAACTGTTCCTTCTACAACATATACACCATTTTCTTTTCTGATAGTCAGTGGCTTTACATCTTTTTTCTTATAGTACACAAATGTTCGTAGCTTTGCATCCTCTTCGACATTTTCAGCTGCTTTTTGCTCCTTTAAAATTTCATAAGCCCTCTTCAAAACCTCTCTCACACCTATACCAGTTGCAGCAGAAACAGGATACACTTCATACCCCATCTTTTCAATCTCTTCCTTGAAAAGTTCAAAATATGCCTGGGCATCAGGAAGGTCCATCTTGTTTGCTGCGACAATCTGTGGTTTTTGTGCAAGCTCAGGACTGTATTTTTTGAGTTCTTCATTGATTGTTATAAAATCCTCAACAGGCTCTCTTCCTTCGCTTCCCGACACATCAACAATATGAATCAAAACCTTTGTCCTTTCAACATGTCGCAAAAACTGATGTCCAAGACCTGCACCTTCGCTTGCACCTTCAATAAGCCCCGGTATGTCTGCCAATACAAAGCTCTCACCCTCGCTGATATATACAATTCCAAGGTTTGGATACTTTGTTGTAAACGGATAGTTTGCTATCTCAGGTCTTGCGTTTGTTGCAACAGACAAGAAGGTTGACTTCCCAACATTGGGATAGCCGATAAGCCCAACATCTGCTAAAACTTTGAGCTCCAATATCACCCAAAGCTCATCGCCTTTTTCCCCAACCTCAGCAAATCTTGGCACCTGACGGGTTGATGTTGCAAAGTGGGCATTGCCCCTGCCGCCCCTTCCACCGTGTGCAACAATTGCTCTGTCACCTTCTCGTGACAGGTCAGCAATTATCTCACCAGTTTCAGCATCTTTTATTACAGTTCCAACAGGAACCTTTATTATCAAATCTTCACCGTCTTTGCCGTGCATATTGTTAGGTCCGCCACGCTCACCGTTTTGTGCCTTGTAATGTCTTTTGTATTTAAAATCAAGCAGAGTATTCAGCTCCCTGTCTGCAACAAAAATAACATCTCCGCCTTTCCCGCCATCGCCACCTGCAGGACCTCCTGCTGGGACATACTTTTCACGTCTGAACGCAACTATGCCATCTCCACCGTCTCCTGCTTTGACATAAATCTTTGCTATGTCCACAAACATGAAAATCTCACCTCTTTTAAGAACAACTAAAAGATACAAAAAAAAGAGACAAACCTCTTTTGTCAGTTTGCCTCTTTGTGAAAAGCGTTAAACCATTCATAAATTTTTATTGAACAGCAACCATCTCTTCAGCTGGAATAACAGACACAACTTTTCTTCCTCTCTTGTTTTCAAACTTTACATACCCTGTAACTAAAGCAAAGAGAGTATCATCTCCACCACGACCGACATTCTTACCTGGGTGGAATTTGGTTCCTCTCTGTCTTACCAAAATATTTCCTGCCAAAACAAACTGACCGTCTGACCTTTTAACACCAAGTCTTTTTGACTCGCTGTCTCTTCCGTTTCTTGTTGAACCACCAGCTTTCTTATGTGCAAAAAGCTGAATATCAAATATTAGTTTCATCTTCTTTCACCTCCACTTTAATATATTTAGGATACTGAGATTCTATCTCTTTCAAAGCTAAATATGCTGTTTGAAGAAGAAGCGAACAGTTCTTTGTTACTTCTTCATTGTTATTTAGCACTTCAAACTCTAAATAGCCTTCTTTTTGTTCTAACAAATGCTCAGCTTTCAATATCTCAATGCAGCCATTCACATTTGCAAGTACTATTGAAGAGACGGCACTGCAAACTATGTCTTTACCTTTTGGGGCAAAATGGCTGTGTCCTTTTACAATTATTTTATAATACCCTTTTTTTCGTGATTTTAAAAAAGTAGCTTCAATCATGGTTGAGAATTTAACTTACTTTGCTATTTTTGTTATCTGAATCTTTGTATACCACTGGCGATGTCCAAGCTTTCTGTGATAACCTGTTTTTGATTTGTAAGTAAATACTATGATTTTCTTATCCTTTGCATGTTCCAAAACCTTCGCTTCAACATATGCGCCATCTAAATATGGCTTTCCAACAACAAAACCATCGTCGGACGAAATTGCCAATACCTTGTCAATCTTTACCACAGAATCAACATCAGCTTTTAATTTTTCAACCTTTAAAACATCGCCTTCTTGTACTTTATATTGCTTTCCACCTGTTTCAATTATTGCATACATCCTCTTTTCCATACCTCCTGCTTTTAAGAAATTTCTTAAATTCTGCCTGCACGCCGCTACGGGAGCATTTGCCCTTTGCGAGCGCTCATAAAACAACATTTAATATTATAGCATTGAATATTGCCCATTACAATAGCAAATTTTCCTCAAAACCCTTTGTGTCTTTTTGTTTTGTTTCCTTGTAAAACCTCTCTTTTTCACTGTAAATGCAGCCGCAATACTTTTGCATATAAAGTCCTATTTCTCTTGCTTTTTGCCTTCCTTCTCTAAATCCTTCCCTGAAATCTCTATAATAAAACTCAATATCGTACTTTTTTGAAATGGCTGTTCCAAGTTCTTTTATAAGTTCATGCTTTTGATAAGGACTTACCAAAAGAGAGGTTGTAAAGGCATCAAACCTACTTTTTTTAGCAACCAAAGCGGTTCTTTCTAACCTTACAGAATAACAATAAATACACCTTGCATTTTCTCTAAAAGCACAGCTGCGCAAAAACTCTTCCAAAGGGTACTCTTCTATAACAATAAGTTTTTTACCACGCAGACCATAAAAAAGCTTTGCTGAATCTAATCTGTTTTTAAATTCTGTATAAGGATGAATGTTAGGATTGAAAAAAAGCCCAAAAACTTCATGTCCCTCTTCACTTAGCTTTTCCAAAGGGTACACACTACAAGGGCCACAGCATGTGTGCATAAGTAACCTCATCTTTTATCACTGCTCCCTTTGAGCCTAAACTTTATCTTTGCTATGTGATTTATGGCTTTTTGAGTTGCAACTCTTCCTCGCGCAGTTTTTACTAGAAAGCCTTCTTGAATCAAATAAGGCTCATATATATCTTCAATTGTCCCTTCATCTTCTCCAATGGCAGCTGCAATTGTAGAAAGTCCAACAGGTCCTCCGCCAAACTTGTAAACTATTGCTTCTAAGATGTTTCTGTCCACAAGGTCAAGTCCATACTCGTCCACCTCAAACATCTCAAGTCCATTCTTGGCAACCTCGTATGTTATACTTCCTGTGTGCTTTACCGTGGCATAATCTCTAAGTCTTCTAAGTAGCCTGTTTGCAACCCTCGGAGTTCCTCTTGAGCGCTTTGCAATCTCTATGCATGCTTCTTTTTCTATATCGCACTTTAAAATGCTGGCAGACCTCATAACAATCTGGCTCAGCTCTTCAACTGTGTAATAGTCAAGTCTTTCTATTATTCCAAACCTGTCTCTCAGCGGTGATGACAAAAGACCTGCCCTTGTTGTTGCTCCAATGAGTGTAAAAGGTGGCAAAGTCAATCTTATGGTCTTTGCAGACGGACCTTTGCCAATCACAATATCAACCTTTTTGTCTTCCATTGCAGGATATAAAACCTCTTCGATTGTCCTGTTCAATCTGTGAATTTCATCAATGAATAGAATATTATTTTCACCAATATTTGTAAGAATGGCAACCAGGTCGCCTGCTCTTTCTATTGCAGGGCCAGATGTTACTTTTATATCAACTCCCATCTCATTTGCAATGATGTTTGCCAAAGTCGTTTTTCCAAGACCAGGCGGACCATATAAGAGTACATGGTCAAGAGGTTCTTTTCTTTTTTTGGCAGCTTCAATAAAAATTTTTATTTTTTCTTTCACTTTTTGCTGACCTATATAATCTTCAAGTGTCTTTGGTCGAAGTGTTTCCTCATGAACATCTTCAACAGAAAATTTATTGTCAAGCAGTCTTTCCATTTTATTTCATTCCTCTTTGAATTGTTTTTTCTCAAATCTTTGATAACTTTTTCAAAGCAAGTTTTATTCCATCTTCCAAAGAAAGTTCAGAAAAATCTCCGGATGAAAGAACCTGGTTGACTTCATCAATGTCATACCCCAAGGATAAAAGTGCTAAAGATATTTCTTCAAGTTTTTCGTAAGTTTTTTCTTCTTTACCTGTAGTGGCAGCCACTTTAAACTCTTTTTTGAGTGTCTCTTTGAGCTCAAGAATTATCCTGCTTGCAGTTTTTTTCCCAATTCCTTTTACCTTCTCAAGTCTTGCCACATTTCCTTTTGCAATCTCAACAATAAGCTCTTGAAAGTCTATTGAGGAAAGAATCTGAAGAGCTAATTTGCTACCAACACCAGTTACCTTCTGAAGCTTTAAAAAAAGTTCTCTTTCCTCTCTTGTCAAAAAACCATAACATTCAAGCTCTGATAAATTTTCATTAAACTTTAGGCTAACATACACTCTCTTTTCTTTGCCTAAAAATTCAGAAAATTTTGCGCCATTACAATGTATTTTTATGTATAAATTGTTATAATTGAGGATAATATAGTTACTAAATACCTCTTGGATGGTTCCCATAATAGAATCTATCATATTTCATCCTCCTGATAAAGTACCGAAGAGCTTGACAGTATATGACACATTGCAACAGCCAAAGCATCTGCAACATCATCTGGTTTTGGAATTTCAGATAATCCCAACAAACTTTTGACCATTTTCTGTATTTGAGTTTTATCTGCTCTACCATATCCAGTTATCGATTGTTTTACCTGAAGAGGAGTATATTCATAAACGCTCAGGTTATTCTGAATACATGTGAGAATAATAACACCTCTTGCTTCACCAATTGTAATGGCAGTTTTGGAGTTTTTGTTGAAAAAAAGTTCTTCAATTGCAACAACATCAGGCTGATACAGCGAAATTATGCTGCAAAGTTCAGTATAAAGATGTAAAAATCTCATTGACTTTTTGAAACTGCTCGAAGTTTCTATTTTTCCATAGTCGATTACTTTAAACTCTGAGCCATTTTTAGACTCTATAATTCCATAACCAGTCAGCGCAATTCCAGGGTCAATACCAAGTACTCGCAATTTCTCAAATCCCTTCTTTGATATTTCTAATCTTTAATTTCTACAAACATTGATTCTTTATTCATTTTAGCACAATTTAAATTTTTTATCCACAAAATATTGCTTGCATTTTTATTCTTTATAATTTATAATTATGCATTGAAGGAGGAAGATATATGATGGAATTTGTTGTTCGAAGAGCAACCTATGATGATATCAAAGCTATAAAAGAAATAACAAAAGAGGCATTTACAAAGTATTGTGAGCTTGCAGGTATTGACCCTGCCAAAAATCCAGCTGTAAACGAAACAGAAGAGGATATAAAAAGGGATATTGAAACAAAAGAGGTTTATGTTGCTTTTATGGACGGAATAATTGTGGGCACTATTAGAGTAGAGATATTCCCTGATAAAACGGCGTATATAAGCAGATTTGGAGTAAGACTCAACTATCAAAACAACGGTGTTGGAAAAGCCTTAATGAAAGTAGTAGATGAGAGATTAAAAGAGCTTGGGGTCAAAAAGGTTTATCTTCACACCGCATCTAAGGTGAGAGATTTGGTTCGATTCTACTATGCAAGAGGTTTTTATATTGTATCAACGTCAAACGAAAACGGGTATATTAGAGCACTTTTGTGTAAAGAGTATGATGAAGAAAATTAAAGGGCTTTGCAAGGATTATTGTAACATGCCAATCTTGAGCCTTTTCTGCATGCAAAGCTCTTTTTGATTTTTATTTTATTTTTATTGTAAAAATTACCTATAAAACCCTTCTGGCAGCCATTCTTTTTCAGCTTCAAACATCTCATCAACCATCTGACGTATCTGGTCCAAATCCAAAACAGCACTTGTGAGAGGATCCATCATAATCGCATGATAAACTGCCTCCCTATCACCTGTCAAAGCTGCAATCACAGCAAGCTCTTGAACATTTATATTTGTTCTGTTCAAAGCTGCAAGCTGTGGTGGAAGATCCCCTACATAAGTTGGCTGAATACCATTTCTGTCAACCAAACATGGTACTTCTACGCAGCATCCTTCAGGTAAATTTGTTATCAAACCCTTATTCTCAACATTACCATTTATTACGCTTGGCGTATTTGTCTCTATTGAATGGATGATAGTTGCACAGTATTCGCTACTTCTTTTAGGGTCGATGTAGTCTGCCTCTGCCATTTTCTTCAGGTCTTCAAGTAAAGTTTTCGCAGCATCTAAGCAGCAATGCAAATACATGCCATTGTAATGTTCTTTGTGCCATGAATGGGTTTTATGGATTCTATTTATCCAATCGTCACTCTTTCTAAAATAGGGAACATATTCAGACATGTGAAAACTTGACTCAGTTACATAATATCCAAAATGCTTTAATATCTCGAATTTTGTAACATCCTGGGTATAAATCTCGGGGTCATTTGCTTTTTCTCTTATAAGAGAATATGCATCTTTCCCATTCCACTCAAATTTTAAAAACCATGCCATGTGGTTTATACCTGCACATAAGTATGAAATCTCTTCCATCTTTGCCCCAATAATCTTTGCTAAAAATTCTGCAGTTCCTTGAACACTATGACAAAGCCCTACATTTTTTATATTCGTAGCCTTATTTAATGCCCAGCAATTCATTGCCATTGGATTTACATAGTTAAGAAGAAGAGCATCTGGACACAGCTCTTCCATGTCCTTTGCAATGTCAAGCAAAACCGGTATTGTTCTAAGAGCCCTGAAAACTCCCCCTGGACCTATTGTATCACCAACTGCCTGTTTTACACCGTATTTTAGAGGAATGTAAATGTCATATTCGTAAGGTTTTAAACCTCCAACTTGTATTGTGACAATCACATATTTTGCACCTTTTAGAGCTTCTTTTCTATCAGTTGTGGCTTCAAGCCGGGTAGAATACTTTTCCTGATCAATGAGTTTTTGCAAAGCTTTTCTCATAAATTCAAGTCTTATACTGTCAATGTCCATAAGCGCTATTGTACAGTCTCTTAACTCTGGGTACGACAAAATGTCTCTTACCAGGTTTCTTGTAAAAACTCCACTTCCTGCACCTATGATAGCTATTTTGAGCATACCCTCATCTCCTTCCATATGAATATATATTTTATTTTAACCTTTTGGCTGCTGTATTTAAACTTATAATTTTGAAACTTATATTAGATTTTATAAAACAAACAAGACAGCTTCTTAAAATTTTATACTCTTTAAGAAGCTGTCTTGCCTGCTAAGCAATACAATTAATTTTCTTTCTTCTTTAACCTGATTACATTCCATGAGAACTTGGGCAATATGGATGTTAAAATATTGCCTTCTATCTTTGAATTTCCGCCTTTGTGAGGCACAACATTGTCAGGCTTATCCGGAGTGTTTCCTTTATAAATATCATCACTTTCATATACAATGTGCTCCATAACCTCAAAACCTTCAAAACCATCAAGCTTAAATTCAACCTGCATTTCCTCTTCTAAATCTCTGTTGACTGCAAAAACAGTTATTTCATCCTTTTCCTCATTGTAAGTTGCAACTGTTTCAATGTATGGAACATCAGTAAAGTCTTTTGAGTCATATTTAGGAGAATTTACCTTGGGAAGCAATGCAACTCCATGTCCAAAGTTTGCAGCATGCATAAAAGGATAGTAGATTACTTGTCTGTAAGCAATTCCACCCTTTACAGTGGTAATTGGGGCAATTACATTTACAAGCTGTGCCATGCACGCTATCTTGACTCTATCACAGTGTTTCAAAAGTGCAATTAGCATACATCCCACCAAAATTGCATCCTCGAACACATAATCTTCTTCAGCAATTGGTCGAACCAAAGCCCACGGCTCAGCTTTTTGGTCTTTTCCCTCTGTGTGAGCATGATACCAAACATTCCACTCATCAAACGAGATATTGACAATCTTTTTGCTTCTCTTTTTAGCCTTTATATAGTCAATTGTTGATATAACTGTTTTGATAAACTCTTCCATTTCAAGCGATTTTGCAACAAAGTTCTTTGTGTCCTTTTCAGGATTTCCATAGTACACATGTAGAGAAACATAATCTACAAGGTCATATGTGTGGTCCAAAACAATTGCTTCCCACTCAGGAAATGTTGGCATTTTGGGACCTGAGCTTCCCGCTGCAACAAGCTCAATACTTGGGTCTACCCACTTCATAACCTTTGCTGTCTCTCTTGCAAGCCTTCCATACTCATATGCAGTTTTGTGACCTATTTGCCAGTCACCATCCATCTCGTTCCCAAGACACCAAACCTTTATGTTGTGCGGCTGCTGATAACCATGCTGACGTCTCAAGTCGCTGTAGTATGTGCCGCCTGGAAAGTTGCAATACTCAACTAAGTTTCTTGCAGCGTCAATTCCACGTGTGCCAAGGTTTACTGTCATCATAACAGAGGTGTTTGCTCTTTTTGCCCATTCAACAAATTCATTTACACCAACCTCATTTGTCTCGATGGCTCTCCACGCAAGCTCAAGTCTTCTCGGTCTTTTTTCTTTTGGACCAATACCATCTTCCCAGTTATACCCCGACACAAAATTGCCGCCAGGATACCTTACAATAGGAACATTAAGCTTTCGAACAAGTTCTAAAACATCCTTTCTAAACCCCATTTCATCAGCCTGTGGATGGTCTGGTTCATAGATTCCTGTGTATATTGCTCTTCCCATGTGTTCCAAAAACGAACCATAGATTCTCTTGTCTACTTGCCCGATTACAAACTCCTTATCATAGATGACTTTTGCTTTTTTCATGTTTCTTTTCATCCTCCCTTAAAGTTTAGTAATGATTTTAAATTTATTTTCGGCTTTATTTTCAAAGAGTCACACCCCGCAAACTTTTTTAAACTCGTATGACTCTTTACAAGCTCTTTATTTTACTTAATCTGTATACCTTTCAAATGACATACCAATCCATTAAACAAATGTTTTATTGTCAATTTTACTTCTCATTGTTTGTTTTTATTGACCTTTATTAATTTTATTTAGTTATTGCTAAAATATTTTACATTAATTTTTGAATTTAATTATATAAACGTTTATCAAAAAAATCAAGTTGCTTCTTAAAATTTTTAATAATTCTTGTACATATACAAGTTAAATATAGCTAATTAATTTTAAATCTTTTAAAAATCAACATATTTTACACATCACTACTTCCTTCTTGCAAAGTATTTTAAAACCAGCTAAAATAAAAATGTTCAAATCTACAAAAAAGGTGGATTAAAAGTCATGAAACAAATAGACAATCTCAAAGAAGCAAAAATTCTCTTTGAAGCTTTATCATCTGATGCAAGATTAGAGATTATAAACCTTCTAAGCAAACATCGCGAAATGAATATGAACGAAATTGCACAGAAATTGGGGCTCACAAATGGCGCGGTTACTCAACACATGAAAAAGCTAATTGCTGCTGGGATTGTTACAATCAGTGCAGCTGCAGGAAAACATGGCAATCAAAAGATTTGCCGTCTTGTTGAAGACAAGATAATTATTAACATTGTCACAAAGCATCCTCAAAAATTATATGAGTGCGAAATCAAAGTCGGTAATTATTCTATCTTTGAGGTTTATCCAACCTGCGGACTTGCTACAAAAGACAAGTTAATCGGAGAGGTGGATGACCCCAAATACTTTGCTCATCCTGAACATGTTAACTGTGATATTATCTGGTTTACAAAGGGTTATGTAGAATATATAATCCCCAATTTTCTGCGTCAAAATCAAAAAGCTGTTGAAATTCAGATTTCATTTGAAATTTCTTCAGAAGCCCCGGGTGTTAGTGAAAACTGGCCTTCAGATATATACTTTTACTTAAATGGAGTTGAGCTTGGTTACTGGACAAGCCCAGGGGATTTTGGAGGAGAGACTAAAGGAATCTTTACACCTGACTGGTGGTTTCCTAACTGGAACCAATATGGGCTCTTAAAACTTCTTTCAGTTTCAGAAGATGGGACATATATAGACGGATTTAAAATTTCTAATGTCACTATAAAAGATATTGATATTGAGTCCAAAAATGAAATAAGGTTCAGAGTTGCTGTACCTGATCACGCAAAGAACATTGGAGGAGTTACTCTTTTTGGAAGAAATTTTGGAAACTACGACCAGGATATAAAGTTCCGAATATTTTATGAGGAAGTATAAAACAAAAGAGGGGATTTTCCCCTCTTTTGAACTTTCATGTTTTTAATTACTTTCTATGTAAACTATGAAGCTCTTACAACTTTTTTCAAAAACCGAATATCAATTTCATGCTCAACTGAGATGTCACGTAAATATTCAAACCCTTCTTTCAATCTTCCGGTCTGCTGCTCTAAATTGTCAAATCTCTTGTACACCTCATCTCTGAACATAATCATCTCTGTTCGAAATTCTGTCAAGAATGCAACCTGGTCATATACAGCATTCATTCTTCTTGTCAGTTCTTTGTTACTTTCTTTTAATATAACAATATCTTGTTTAATAACCAGAACATCTTGCTCAAGCTTTGCAACTCTTTGCTCCACTATATCAAGTCTTTGCTCAACCATATCAAGCCTTTGCTCAACCTTGTCAAGCCTTTGCTCAACCTTGTCAAGCCTTTGCTCAACTTTGTCAAGTCTCTGCTCAACTTTGTCAAGTCTTTGTTCAATCTTATTTAATCTTTCCTCGATAACTTCAAGTCTCCCATTAATCTTTTCAAGATTCGTAACTATAGCTTGTAAAACATCATTTTCTGGCATTTTTGCCTCCTGAGTTTTAAAATTTTATAGTAAGATTATATCACATTTTTTCTAACAATTTTCTTGTATTTTACTCCATATCTTTCATAGCCTGGATCTGGTCTCTTGCAAGTTCAAGAATGTGAGGATTGTTTCGAGCTTCTTTGCTTGATATAAGCCTTGAAAACCATTTTCTTGCCTCGTCAATTTCACCTACTCGTCTCGAAAGCTCACCTATCAAATACATAACAGTAGCCATATCTATTTCCTCAGTGGAGCCTTCCTCATGTTCAAATGCATCCTTATATGTTTGAAGAGCAAGTTTTTGAAATTCAAGTTCCTTCTCCTTATCTTGACTTAACCTGTAGAGCCATGAAATTCTTAGTAAAATTCCTGCAACCTCATATTTGTTGACTTTTCTCTTAGATGTTGCTGTAATCAAAGCTAACTTGTACAATGTAATGGCATCATCTACAGTCCTTTCAAATGGAATTTCTCTTTTTACCCACTTTGAAGAAACTTTTTCTTTTAATGATTCTATATCCCATTTTGTAAGTTTTCCAAAATTTTTACTAAGTGCTGCATAACCACATCCCCCGCAAACAATAACATCATACAAAAGAGGATTAACGCCCTTGTAGTAAACACAAAGGTCAGTATCCCTATCTTCTACATAAATTGCTGAACTTTTTACAAACGGTGCTTTGATTGGGCTGCCACATACAGGACACTCTAATGTCTTTTCATAAACGTCCATTTTTCTTATCCTCTCCCCTTACTCATAAACAGATGAAGAGACAGTCTCTTTCGGTTTTGTTCCAACCAGTATCACAGCATTTACAGGTTTATAATAGTCATAAGACAAAAACTTCTTTTCTATTAACTTGCCATCTTTATAAACAAGCATATATGTCTTTACCTTCAAGCCATTCTGAGGTTTATTGGAAAGCTTTTTTACTCCTTGAGGAAGTGTTGGATCATTTTTGTAGACTTTTTTATAAGGTACCTTTTCAATTATTTCCGATTCGAATTTTACAATTTCAGCCTTATGATTGTTTTTGCCATAGAGGTTGACTGTCACAGTATTTTTGGAAGTATAACTTTCAACATAGATAGGCGCATCTGTAGTGTTCCTGAATTTAAAATCTATTGAACCTGAAGCAATTGTTGCATCTCTGCCAGGTGGCACATACGAAATCAGAGCTGAATGTGGTACTCTTTCCACAACCTTCAGCTGAGCCATCAAAACAGCATTGTACAAAGTTGTTGCTATTTGACAAAGCCCGCCACCGACACCGTCTACAAACTCATTATTGACTATTACTTTTGCAATTTTGAAACCATTCTCAACTGTTACAGGTCCAATTGCCTTTGACAACGAAAATATTTCGCCCGGCATTAATAATTTACCATTTATCTTTTGTGCAGCCACCCTTATATTTTCGCTTCTTGCAACATTCGAACTATCAAACTTAGTGGTAAATGATCCTATTATTTCCTTTACCTTCGAAAGCTCACTTGCTGTGATCCGCGGAACTATTTCTAAAAACTTTGCATAAATCTTGCCTTCTTGCTTGTTTTTAATCATATCTTTTAATTTACTCAAAAGATAGCCATAATCAAGTTTTTTCCCTATTCTCTCTGGAGTTATAACAAACTGGTCTCCTACTTTTTTGATACTTGCATTAACAGGCGATTGATAGTGTGTGTTGAAAAGCCCATCTACAAACTTTTTAAGTTTATCTGGGTCATACTCAAAATTAAGTCTTATTATAACTGGATTTTCATAAACCTTTTTTATCTCTTTAAACCGTGTTGCAAGGTTACCCTTTCTGCCAATTGAATATGCCTTTTCTACTGCCTTGTCTATATCCATCTTTACTCCAAGTGAAGAATATTCAAGAAAATAGCTTTTGTCTTCAACTATAACTTCAATTTTTTTGTTCTGCAGTGGCTCAAAATAGGTCTTTTTTAAAAGCTCAAAAGCCTCTTCTGTGGTAAGTCCACCCAAATGAACACCCTCAACGTAAACACCCTTATAAATCCTATCTGTGTCAAGAACTTTTGTAACATTGTTATAAAGACTATATCCCAAAACTGTGCTTGCTATCAAAAGTATTACTATAATCCCAATTAATATATACCTTCTCACCCCAAATTTTACCCCCGTCCAGCAATTGCTTCAAAGCCCTTTTCAAGAGCTAAACAGTTTAAATTATAAACTTCCTCTGTTTTTGAAAACTCTCTCAATACATCTTTTGCCTCATCAAATGGAAAATTCTGCTTTATTGCCAAATATGCGCCAAACATTACGATGTTTGTAACTCTAACATTTCCTACACTTGAAGCAATCTCAGTTGCCGGAATATAATGAACATTTACATCTTTTCTATTTGCACAGATATCCACAAGAGAACTATTTACAAGTAAAAGCCCACTTCTCTTTATTGCAGGTTCAAATTTTTCAAGCGATGGTTTATTTAAAACAAATAATGTATCGGGATTAAACACAACAGGAGAACCAATCATATCACTTGAAATTATAACACTGCAGTTTGCTGTTCCACCCCTCATTTCAGGTCCGTACGATGGGAGCCATGACACATTAAACCCCTTTTTCATTCCAAGATGGGCAAATACCTGGCCTAAAAAAAGAACACCCTGACCACCAAATCCTGCAATTAAAATCTCCTCTGTCATCTTCAAATTCCCCTGCCTTTATCCTTGAAAATTCCTAAACTGTAGTATTTTAGTACCTCATTTTCTATTCTCTTCATACTCTCACAAGGCGAAAGTCCCCAGTTTGTAGGGCAGTTTGAGAGCACTTCTATAATAGAAAAGCCTTCATTGTTCATCTGAACTTCAAAAGCTCTTTTTATCGCTTTTTTCGTAAACTCAATATTCTTCAAATTATGTATTGAAGTTCTTGCAACAAAGGCAACACCATCAAGTGGCACAAGCATTTCACAAAGTTTTATATGATAACCTTGTACTTTTGGGTCACGTCCATATGGAGATGAAACTGTCACCTGTCCAGGAATTGTTGTCGGAGCCATCTGACCACCTGTCATAGCATAAACTCCGTTGTTGACAAATATAGCTGTAAAATTTTCCCCCCGGGTTGCTGCATGTATGACCTCAGATGTTCCAATGGCTGCAATGTCCCCGTCGCCTTGATATGAAAACACAAGAGCGTCTGGAATACTCCTTTTTACACCAGTTGCAGCGGCTGTGGCTCTCCCATGAGCTGCTGCCACAAAGTCAAAATTAAAATAGTCATATATAAAAACTGCACAGCCAACAGGTGCAACACCTATTATTTTATTCTCTTTGTAATCCTCGTCAATAACCTCAGCAATCAATCTGTGAATGATTCCGTGACCGCACCCTGGGCAATAATGCATACTTTCTTTTGTCAAACACTCTGGTCTTTTGAACCCCATCCTAATCATCTTCCTCTCAAATTTGGTGTAATCTACTACCTACTTTTTAAGAGAATAATAAAAATCCATTATTTCCTGAATTGTGGGAACCACGCCACCTGTTCTTCCATAAAAATGTACTGTTTTTTCCCCTTCCACAGAAAGCTTAACATCCTCAAGCATCTGTCCCAAATTCATCTCAATGTCAATAAAAAATTCTACTTCCTCTTTTGATGCATAACTTTTTAGCTCATTTTCTGGAAATGGCCAAAGCGTAATTGGCCTTACAAGCCCAACCTTCTCGCCAGCTTGTCTTAAACTGTTTACAGCACTTTTTACAATCCTTGCACACATCCCAAATGAGACAAAAATAACCCTCGCATCGTCTGCCAAGTACTCTTCAACCATTACTTCGTTTTCTTTTATTTTTTTATATTTCTCCCTTAGCTTAAAATTATGCTTTTCAAGTTCCTCTGGAACAATATAAAGTGAATTTGTCACTCTTTTTTCTCTATTCCTGTCACCCGTCACTGCCCATGGTTTTTCTACCTTTTGTGGTTTATAATTTTTGTCAAACTCTACAACCTCCATCATCTGCCCAAGCATTCCGTCACCCAAAATCATGACAGGATTACGGTACTTGTCTGCAAGGTCAAACGCCTTCATTGTGAGCTCTACAGCTTCTTGCACAGAAGATGGAGCAAGCACAATCACCTTATAATCTCCATGTCCGCCACCTTTTGTGGCCTGAAGATAATCAGACTGAGCAGCGTTTATATTACCAAGCCCCGGTCCACCTCTCATAATGTTTACAATTACGCATGGAAGTTCCGCACCTGCTAAATATGATATGCCTTCTTGTTTTAAGCTTATCCCCGGTCCAGATGATGATGTCATAACCCGCTTGCCACAGCTTGATGCCCCATATGCCATGTTAATTGCTCCAACTTCGCTCTCTGCCTGGATAAACACACCACCACTTTTTAAAAGCTTTTTAGCCATATACTGCAAAAGTTCTGTCTGAGGTGTGATTGGATACCCAAAAAAACATTCACAGCCAGCTCTTAGTGCTGCCTCAGCAATGGCTTCATTTCCTTTCATAAGAATTTTCAAAGTTTACTCACCTACCTCAAACACTATATCAGGACAAATCTTATAGCAGCTTCCACAGCCAATACATAAGTTTTGGTCTTTTACTTCAACAGGGTTATACCCTTTTTTGTTTATTCTGCTCCTGTCTATATACAAGATTTTCTTAGGACAGATTTCCACACAAAGTCCACAACTTTTGCACTTATCATATTCGATTTTGAGTTTCAACTTTTCAACCTCCAAAATGGCTTCTTATCTTATTATATACCTTTTAATGGCATATACAAGAGAATATTTTTTTATCTCTTCTAAAAGCTCCTCTTCAAATAGATTTTCTTCTACCACAGTAAGAATATAGGGAATATCTTTTTTGTCAGCTACGTTTTGGATAATTTTGAGGCTTCTTATAACATCTTCTGGATTTGTTTCTGAAAGAAGATGAGAATTATTTATAATAGCTGTAATGTTTATTCCCAGAATTTTTTCAATTTCTTGCATATTTTGTAAGATCTCTTCTTCGTTTGAATTGAACGGCCTGTATATGTTGGCAACATAAAAAACACTGTAACCTTTTTTGTCAAGCAACTCTTTGAACTGGCCAACAACTCTACTGCCAAGCTCATCTCCACCTACATCTATTATGTTGACTCCGTTTGAACTGCTCAGCGCTTCAAAAACCCTGCCAGAAAGAACCGGAAGGTCTATGCTTTTGTCCTCAAAGTGTGTGGAAATAAAATTTATATTTTTATTCTCAATAATATGCTTAATACTTCTCAGGTTATAATAAAAATTTATTACATCTGCATCGATTAAATTCACGTTGAAAAACTCCCCAAGCTCTAAAGAAACATTCAGAGCTATCTCACTTTTGCCACTTCCCGCCGTCCCAACAAAGATGTTTGTTTTCCTGTTGACAAAACTCAAAGGTACCGTCATGCACATTCCTTTCACCCTCATCCCCGTCACAAATTCTTCTTAGCAAATCCTTGGTAACATCTCATAATAAAGCATGTCCAAAATTCTCGTGCCGCCAAAGGTGGTTGACAGATATACTCTCTTTTCCATACCCTCTTCTACAGTTCCAATCTCACATGCACACTTATTGTATTTTTTCAAAATCTCAATAGCTTTTTCTTTTTCATCCCTATTTACAATCGCAACAAACCTACCTTCACAAGCAAGATAATAACTATCCAGCCCCAGAATATCGCACAGAGCTTTTACCTCATCTGCAACAGGTATCTTTTCTTCCTCAACTTTTATATCAAAGCCAGACTTTTGGACAATCTCATTTAAAGCTGTGGCAAGCCCACCTCTTGTAAGGTCTTTCATGTACGCAACGTCTACCTCTTGCATCAGCTCTGAAATTACATCTAACAAAAGCCCACAATCGGATTCTATCCTGTCTTCAAACCCAAGGTCTTCATTGTGAGAATATATGCACGCTCCGTGTCTTCCTATATCCCCACTGACAATCACAACTTGACCACTTTTTATCTTTGAAATCGAAGGCATTTTTTTTGCATCTTTTGCAATTCCCAACCCGGTTGTATTTATAAATATTCCATCTGCCGCACCTTTTTCTACCACCTTTGTATCCCCTGCAACAATCTCAACTCTTGCTAAATCAGCGTATTTCTTGATTGACCTTGTAATATTCTCTAAATCATCCATTGAAAATCCTTCTTCGATTACAAAAGAAATGGTAATATATTTTGGTTCAAGTCCTGCAACAGCTAAGTCATTTACTGTCCCACATACCGAAAGCTTTCCAATATCTCCTCCTTTAAAAAAATATGGTTTTACTACAAATGAATCTGTTGATATTCCCACTTTCATACCGTCTAAAGAAAATACTGTTGAATCATCACCGCTTTTCAATATTTCAGAACCAAATATTGGCTTGAAAAGGCCGTCAATCAGCTCATATGTCTGTTTTCCTCCATTGCCATGTTCCTTGCGAATAGTCCTCATCATTTCCACTTCCCATATCTAAAGTATGCATTGCAAGAACCTTCTTGAGATACCATACACGCACCCTTTGGTGTCTGAGGTGTGCACACCTTTTCAAAAAGAGGACATTCAAAGGGCTTTAATTTGCCTGTTAGCACATCTGTACATCTGCAAGCAGAATTAGATAAACTTTCATATTCATATTTAAGCTGGACTGAAAAAGCAGAATACTCACTTTTAAGTCTCAACCCACCCCCCTCAATCAAACCAAGTCCTCTAAAATACGCATCAGTTCTTTCAAAAAACCTTTCAATATACCTTTTAGCAACTGTGTTACCCTCTTTTTTTACAACTCTCTTGTACTCATTTTTTACAGTGAAATCATTATTTAAGATACTTTGTGTTAAACTTAGCAAAGAAAACAGAATATCATACTTTTCAAATCCAGATATAACAGAAGGAAGCTTAAATTCCTCAACAAACTTAAATCCATCAACACCCAAGATTGTTGCAACATGGCCTGGCAGGATAAGTCCGTCCACTTTTATGTGATCTTTTAAGAGAACTTTTAGCGGCTGGTCAATGGTTTTGAGCTCACATGCAAACTTGACATTCTTCAAATCCTTTTCCAATACCTTTTCCAAGCTCAGAGCAAAGACTGGAACTGTTGTCTCAAACCCCACTGCTGCAATTATTGCTTCTTCATCTGCAGAGATATTCTCAACAGTATCAACCGGTGAGTACATAATTTTAATTTTGGCGCCTTCCGCTTTTGCCTCAGCTAAAGACATATTCTTTCCTGGAACTTTCAGTAGGTCTCCAAAAGTGTAGATAGTATAGTTCATTTTTGCAAGCTCAATGAGATTATCTATATACCCTTCATGAGTTACGCAAACTGGGCAGCCAGGACCTGAAATAAAATCTATATATCCTTTAAAAAGAGTATGAAAACCGTTTCGGTAAATTGAAACAGTATGAGTGCCACACACCTCAATTATTCTTAGCTGCCTGCCAATCTTTTCAATGTTGTTTTTTATTGTGTTAACAATAGCATTTACAGCTTCAAGAGTTTGCATCTCTTACCTCACCAAAAAGTTTTTCTATTTCCTCGGCTTCTTTTTCATCTATTTTTTCAATTGCAACTCCTGAGTGAATAAGTAAATAATCACCCTCAGCAAGCTCTTTTATGAGAGACACATTTACAGTTTTTTTCAAGCCTAAATAGTCAACAATAGCTTTCTTGCCATTTTCTAAAATTTCAATCACTTTTGCAGGATAGCCTAAACACATATTTTTAAAACTCCCTTAACAATTTTTTAATAATTGGATTGTATAATATACTTGTCCAGCTGAAATTCCCCCATCGTTTATAGGGAAAAAAGAATTAAAATACACCTTAAAGTGCTCTTTCTCAAGCATAGACACTGTCTTTTCAAGTAAAAGTCTGTTTTGGAATACTCCACCAGATAGTACTACAATGTCTTTATTATAATTTTCTCTCAACCTCTTTGCCACTTCAACAACTATTTTTGCAACGGTGTTGTGAAATTTCGCAGAAATCAAGCTTCTGTCAGCCTTTCTTTTAATATCATTAATGATTTGTTGTAATATATACACAATATCTATTTCAATTTCATATTCAAAATTCATAACAAAATCATAAAACCCTTCTTCTGTCTTATCAGCAATACTTTCTAAAACCATTGGAATCTGTGCTTCAAAATTGTTTTTCTCACCACACCTTAAAAGCACACCAACAACATCAAATATTCTTCCAAAACTTGAGCAAAGAGGGTAATTCAGTAACCTTGCTGCCTTTACAATTTTTGAAAGAAAATTAGAATTTGCAAAATATTCCTCTGCAAAGCTTTTATCAATTTCATATGCAAAATAGTATGCCAGTCTCACAGGTTCTTTTATAGATTTTTCTCCGCCCACTAAAGAATAGTATTTCAAATGAAATACCCTTTTCACATTGCTTTTATCAATTAGAAATCCTTCACTTCCCCATATGTTCCCATCCAATCCCAAGCCTGTTCCGTCAAATGCAAAGCCTATACAGCTATCTAAATTATTTTCAAGCATACATGAAAACACATGAGCTATATGATGCTGAACATACACAACTTTTTTTGCATATTTTTCGGCCATTTCCTCAGCAAGGACGGTTGAAAAATAGTTTTTGTGCAAATCACAGGCAATATAATCATATTCTAAGTTGTAAAGAAAAAGCAGGTCACTTAGCGCAGACTTGTAAAAGTCTATATACTCTTTTGTGTCAAGGTCACCCAGGTATTGACTTACAATAACCTCATCGTCTTTTTTTAAAGCAACTGTAGCTTTTTCATGACCTCCTAACGCTAATATATTTTTTTCTACAAATTGTGTTGAAGAAAGTTTTAGTCTCAGAGGAGCAAAACCTCTTCCCGGTCTTGTCAGTACAAATTTATCTTTTACTACAAAACCAACACTGTCATCGCACCTTCGAACTATTTTCCTGTTGTGATAGAGCACATAGTCACAGATACCCTCAAGTTTGTAAATAGCCTCGCCTTCGTCAATAATCATTGGGATTCCTGAAAGGTTGGCAGAGGTTGCAATTAAAAAGTCTCTGCCAGTTTTTTTTAGAATATAGTCCAAAATAGGGGTGTAGGCCCTCATTATACCAAGGGTGTGAAGATTGCCATTCACGCGCGAAAATTGCTCAGTCTTTTTTTCAAAAAGAATTATAGGACATCGTGGAGAAGAAAAAATATCTTCTTCCATCTTATTGACATGGCAATATTTTTTTACTACTTCAATGTCCCGAGCAACAAGTGCTAAAGGCTTGCCTTCTCGCCTTTTGCTTTCAAATAGTCTTTTGACTATAGTTTCATTGTACGGATCACACACCAAGTGAAAGCCGCCTATTCCTTTTATTGCGACTATATATCCCTCTAAAATTTTTTGAGAAACAAAATCTAAAAGTTCTATTGCCTCTCCATGGATATGTTTTTTTTCAGCGAATGAAAAAAGAAAAAGTCTTGGTCCACAAACTGGGCAGGTTGTTGACTGTGCATTGAATCTTCTGTTATCTGGAGTAGAGTACTCCCTTTCGCACTTATTGCAAAACTTAAATTGCTTCATAGATGTATTTTCTCTATCATATGGCAAAGTCTCAATAATTGTGTATCTTGGTCCGCAGTTTGTACAGCTAATAAATACATTGTGATAGTGTCTGTGAGATTCATCATAAAACTCTTTTCTACAATCCTCACACACCCCTAAGTCATAAGGCAGAACTGTTGAAATCCTATTTTTTTCACTTTCAACAATGTAAAATCCTTTTTCACTTTCTACCGGTTCAATCTCATAAACCTCTATTTCTTCCAAATAAGCATTTTTAGGAAGGTTGGCTATAATATACTGTGTTATTTGCTCTGAAGTTGTATCCCCTTGAAACTCTGCCAAAACGCCTTCACCAGTATTTTTAACGAACCCGGTAAGTCCAAGTTTTCTTGCAATACTATAAATAAAGGGTCGGAAACCGACCCCTTGCACAAGTCCTTTGAACATAAATCTGTACCTTTTCATAAGCATTTTCCCCTACTTTTTGAAATATGAATCTAAAAGGGTATAAAAGTAATTAATAAGATCTTCCGAACCTTCTTTTGTCCTAAACGATACCTCAAACAGTTTTAAATCTTTGTCTTTTATAGCTTCTAAACCCTTTTTGTATCTTTGCATATCAAAACCAATAGCATCCACTATATCAATCTTTGATAGAACAACAATATCAGCTTTTTCAAACATTATAGGATATTTATATGGCTTGTCATCACCCTCTGCAGCAGAAGATACAACAACCCTCAAATTCTCTCCCAAATCAAACGAAGATGGACAAATGAGATTGCCAATGTTTTCAACAAAGATCACTGTTTTAGAAAAAGGCTTAATAGTATCTATTGCTTCTGCAATACTGTCTGCAACTAAATGACAAGCACCACCTGTATTTATCTGCAAAACCTTAACTCCATAGCTTGCAATTTGCTCGGCATCAATTGTTGATGCAACATCACCTTCAATCACTGCAATGTTAAATGTATCTTTAAGATTTTCTATCATGCACTTAATGAAAGATGTCTTACCTGCACCAGGTGACCCCATCACATTTATAATATACCATTTATTCTCAACTGCTAACCTTCTTATATTGTCAGCTGCGTTTTGATTCCGCTCTAAAATGTTTTTTATTACCTTTATTTCCATCTCAATCATCTACCTCTATAGACTCAATATAAAATTCCTTGCCGTGTTCAGTAAGTTTACCTAACGACAAACATTTTGGACAGGTAAAGTCTTTTGTTCTTTCAAAATATTCACCGCATTTTTGACAGTACAAAAGAGCCTTTTTAGTAACTATTTCAAGTTGAGCAGTTTCTAAGATTGTTCCTCTTGTTAGGATGTCAAAATAAAATTTCAGCGACTCGTCAATAATTCCGCTAAGTTCGCCAACTACAACTTTAATTCTTGTGACCCTTTTAAAACTGACATCTTTTAATTCATCTTCTGCAATCTTTACAAGCTGCTGTGTAACAAAATACTCATGCATTTTATCATTTTCCTTCCAATTGTACTTTGGGCTTAAGCCAAAGTCTCCTATTTAACCTTTAGTTGCAGCAGCCTGTGCCTTTGGCTGCACCTCATCTTTTACTTCCTGTTTTTTGATGTAAAACTCTTTATAAGTGGTTGGAACGTTAAATTGCTCTTTTGAAATTAAACACTTTTTAGGACAGGACTCAACACATACATTGCAGAGTACGCACTTGTACTGATTTAGCTGCCATGTCCTTGAATTTCTATCCACCATTATCGCATTTGAAGGACATTTTCTCTGGCAGATACCACAAAAGATACATTTCTCTATCTCTATCTCAAGACTTCCTCTTGTATCCTTAAAAAATGGTCTCTTTTCCTTCGGGTAAAGCCTTGTTGCAGGCTTTGAAAACAAGTTATCTAACACATTTCTAAGCATCCCAAACATTTTACCATCCCTCTTTTACAAAAACTTTTTTACCTTTCGGTACACGAAATACATGGATCAATTGTCAAAACAAGCATCGGAACATCTGCAAAATCCACGCCCTGAAGCATCTTCACAAGCGCAGGAATATTTGCAAATGTTGGGGTTCTGATTCTGAGTCTTTCCAAGTTCTTTGTCCCGTTTGCCTTTATATAATATACATCTTCCCCTCGTGGCTGTTCAACCCTTGAAATAACCTCACCGTTTGGAAATCCTTTAACCGGCGTTGAAATCTCGCCTTCTGGGATCTTAGAAATAGCTTGACGAATAAGGTCAATCGACTGATAGCATTCACGAAGTCTAACTTTCAGCCTTGCATAGCAGTCTCCATCGTTTTCTATGACTGGTTCAAAGTCAAGTTCACCATATGCTGCATATCCAAGGGTTCGCAGGTCCATCTTTATACCGCTTGCCCTTGCCATTGGTCCTACACACCCAAGTTCATAAGCTTCTTGCTTGGTTAAAACACCTACACCTACAAGTCTTTTCTTGACTGTATAATCGTTCAAAAATGAACCTTCAATTTTCTTTAGTTCCTCTTCCAATTTTGCAAGGTTCTCTAAAATGAACTTTTGCTTATCAAGGTCTATATCTCTTCTAACCCCACCAATTATATTTGTGGAAATTATAACTCTTGAACCTGCTGTTGCTTCCATAAGGTCCATCACAAGCTCTCTATTTCTCCAGCACTGCATAAAAAGGCTCTCAAACCCGAAAGCATCAGCCAATAGCCCAAGCCACAAATGATGACTGTGAAGCCTGTGAAGCTCTGCCCAAATAACTCGCAAATACCTTGCTCTGTCGGGCACTTCAATGCCCATTAGCTCTTCAATTCCCTGGCAATAAGCCAAAGCCTGTTGAAAACTGCATATACCACAAACTCTTTCAACCACATATATGTTCTGATTTATATCCTTTTCCTCAGCAAGCTTTTCAAGTCCTCTATGAACATAACCTATTGCAGGTATCGCTTCAACAACTTTTTCGTCCTCTAAAACAAGCCTAAGCTGCAGAGGTTCCGGCAAAACAGGATGCTGTGGACCAAACGGAACTATTGTTCTTTTCCCCAAAGCCTTCTTACTCTCCTTTCTTTACTTTTACAACTGGCTTTTTGCGCATAGGAGATTCTAACTCTTCTGTTATCATGAACTTTCCTTCGTAATCAATCAAAAGATTTTCAAATTCTATGCCAAACAAATCTTTTATCTCATTTTCAACAAACACAGCTGCAAAATATATGTCTGAAATAGAAGGAACTTTTTCTTCAGACGCTATAGTAACTCTTATATTTGTTAGTTGGTAATCCTTATCAAAGTGATAGATTATATCAAATCTTCCATCGCCCAAATCAACACATGTTGCTGTGACAAATCTATACCCATCTGCTTTTAAGGCTAAAACTTCTTTCCTCAAATCCTCTTTCTGAAGTTCTTTAAGATTTTGCAACATTCAAAATCTCACCCTTTTTCATATTCTTTTTCTTCTCTTCTAAAAGCTGTGCAGCTTTTAAGATTCCTTCCATGATAGCTTCTGGTCGCGGAGCACAGCCAGGAACGTATACATCAACAGGAACAACTGTATCGGCACCGCCAAGGGTATTGTAACATTCTTTGAATATCCCACCGGAGCACGCACATGCTCCAATTGCTACAACAGCTTTTGGATGTGGCATCTGATCATATATTGTCTTTAAAACTCTTGCATTTCTGTGGTTAACAGAACCTGACACAACCAATATATCAGCATGTTTTGGATTACCTACATTTATAATTCCAAATCTCTCGACATCATATACAGGTGTTAAGGTTGCCAGTATTTCTATATCACAGCCGTTGCAGCTGTTACAATCATAGTGAACAATCCATGGAGACTTTTTCAATGCCTTTCTGAATAACACTTTTTATTTTCACCCCTGTTTTTTATAATAACCTATACTTTATATATACCCAAATGAGATTGACAAGCGCAAAACCAAATGCTACTGACCAAGTAAGTCGTAGCATTATCTTCCATGTAAGCCTTGCTGAGATGTTGTCAATCACAATCTCTAAAAAGTAGCAAATCAGAATTGCTGCTATTGCTACAAAGATATTTTTTGCAAAAAATAACCATACAAAAAGAAGTAAAAGCACAAGTTCGTACCAGTGACCAAGTTCAATCAAGCCAAGAACAGGTCCTGCAAACTCTGTTGTAATACCTTTTACAAGTTCTTGATGACCATGGTGTGAAGTTGACAAATCAAACGGAGATTTTCGCAGTTTAATAGTCAAAACATAGGTAAATGCTACGAAGATAAATGGCAAATCCAATATCAACAAACTATTGTGTTTCAAAATATCTTTTATATTGAAACTCCCAGTTACAAAGTAAATTGCTACTATCATAGCAATTAAAACAGGCTCATATGCAAGTACAGATATCAATTCCCTGTGAGCACCTATCCTTGAATATGGCGAATTTGTTACCATTGCTCCAAGAATGAGCGCTGTTGTAGCAAATGCAAGAATAAATAAAATCAAAAGAAGGTCCATCTTAAGCACAAACATCACAACTGCAACAATGTTAAATACCAAGAACAAAAATGCATACAAAATCTGAGTGTTCAAAACAACAATGGTCTCTTTTGAAAATAGTTTAAAAAGATCATAAAAAGGCTGCAGAATAGGCGGTCCAAACCTGTTCTGCATCCGCGCAGTTATTTTTCTATCAATTCCCGTTATAACTCCACCAACTAAAGGTGCAACTATAACAGTTGCCAGTGTAATCCATATTTCTTTCACTTTAAAATCACCCCAAACATTATTGCGATTAATGCCATTGAAAGCACATTTACAATAAGTGTTACTGTTTTCTCATTTGTCAGTGTCTCAAAATAATAATTTTTGAATTCAAACGGCACAACTTTATCTTTTTCACCTCTGAAAGCAAAATTGTCCGAGTTTTCACATGACATATACACAGGCACATATCTTTTTGGCTTAAATAACCTATATATTAGAGCTCCCAGAACAACTGCTGCTATCAGTACACCAAAAAATACAAGCGGATTAAATCCAAAGAAATCTTTCACATACAATTCTTTTATATTTCTGCTGCTAACTCCTGAATACCTTGCAAATGAAGATTTGAAAAACGGCACAACAAATGTATTTGTAAACTGTATCAAAAAGATGCTTACCAAAACTACCAGTATTGAAATAGTCGTCAACGGAATATGCTTTACAAATTCAAATTTTTCTATCTTATTTTTATCCTTTCCATCAGAAAGAATCTTGCCTATAAACTTTGTCCAGAAAACAACCGTAAAAGCACTTCCCAAGATTATTTCAAGCATTGCCACAATGTTTTGAGTTGACACCTCAATAGCAATCCATTTTGTAATTAAAACACCAAACGGAGGAAGTAGCATTGACACACTTCCCAAAAGGGTCAAGAAAGCAACAATTGGCATTTTATACTTGATTCCGTCCATATCCTCTATGTTTCGGGAACCTATACCCTGTTCTATTGAACCAACGCACAAGAACAAAAGCGCTTTAGACACACCATGCAAAACTATCAAAAGTGCAGCTGCATATATCGCATACACATCTGCTATGGAAGACAATGCAATTATAAGACCCAAGTTAGAAATTGTTGAGTATGCCAACACTCTTTTTGCATTTGACTGAAAGATGGCTAAAAGTGCTGCTGATACAAAAGTAAAAGCACCTGCCACCGCAACTATTTTTGACAGCCATGTATCAACAAATACCGGTGATAATCTCAAAACCAGATAAACACCTGCTTTTACCATTGTGCTTGAGTGAAGCAGAGCAGACACAGGTGTTGGTGCCACCATAGCACCAAGTAGCCAGCTCTGGAACGGCATCTGCGCAGACTTTGTAAATGCTGCAAGTGCTAAAAATGCAATTGGTATCATCAAAATACTGCTGTCTTGTGAAGATATAATTTCATTCAAAGCAACTGTGCCAGATTTATAGTACATAAATATTATACCTATAACAAAGCTAAGCCCACCTATCGAATTTAAAAGAAGAGCTCTTGTTGCATTTTTAATGCTCTCTTCATTCTGGTCATGAGAAATTAGTAAGAACGAACAGAGTGTAGTAATCTCCCAGAAAAAGTATACCCACAATATGTTGTTTGAAATTACAAGACCATTCATTGCACCTAAAAATAGCATTATTATTGCAAAAAATATATTCTGTCTGCTCTTTTCAAGATGAAGGTGTTTCTCATGCTCATCCATATAAGAAAGTGCAAATATTGCAATCAGCGGTCCTATTATGTTTATTAAAAGAAGCATAATAAAGCTTAAATGATCAACAAAAAATATATTTTCAACTTCTAATTTACCTACTTTAAATTCAAACACGAACATAAAAACAAACTGCAAAATAGCAAGAAGGCTAATGAGCTTGTTCTTAAGTTTTGTACCAATCAAAAAAATGATTGCTAACAGAAAATAGTCGGCAAATGTTATGAGATATTCAAGTGCAAAATTTAAAGAATGCGAAAGTCTTAGTAACCTGTCACCCTGTGAAATAGAATAGATACTTGCGCTAATTAACACTGCAGACATCAAAAAAACAATAGCTTTTCTAAAATTGCTATTGTTAATAAGGTAGACAAAAAGTGCTGCTATCATGGGTAAAAATATTAGGAGTAAATAGATATTCACCATCAGTTTCTTCCTTGCCCCTTTCTATTTGTGATGATAAACTATTGCTATTAAAGATTATAACATATAATCTTTGTCTTGTATACAGTATGCAAAAGTTAATTTGTTAACAAACTCCAGAATACTTGAAAAATAGCTGCTATTTTTTGTTCAATATTTTAAAAGAAGGTGATCAATCTTGATAAAATTAATTGCGCTGGATATTGATGGAACCCTTTTAAATGATTCAGGTTCTATTCCTCAAATAAACAAGGAGTTTTTAAAAATTGCTGTAGAAAAGTATAAAATTGAAATAGTACTTTGTACAGGAAGAGGTGCTTCGGCTTTTAAAATTACAAAAGACCTGAATTTGCCATGTTCACTAATCTCGGCAAATGGCGTTTATGTTTTTGAAAATCCTGATTTTCCTCCCATCATAAAAAATTATCTTACAGAACGTCAGAAGAAAGTATTAATTGAGTTTCTTGATAATAATCATTTTGACATAGACTATTATATCGTACTGGGATATGACCAAGATTTTCACATGATTTATAAAAAAAGAACAAATCACGACAATTATTTTTTAAACTTTGTAAACGGCCGCAAACAATTTAAACCTACATACCCAGCAAAAAAGCTTTTAAAGTTTTTGGAATATCCTATTAGCCACATTGGAATTGTAGGCAAATACGAAAAACTTAAAGAGATTAAAGAAACCCTTAAAACCCTTGAGACTAACTGCAATATTATTCTCTACTATGCATCAGACAACAAAGAATATGGTTTTTTAGAAGTCTTGAGCAATGATGCATCAAAAGAGAAAGCTCTTTTGCAATTTATGAATTTTAAAAATGTCTCATCTGAAGAATTGATATCAATTGGCGATAACTTCAACGACGTTGGAATGTTTAAAATCTCTGGTATAAGCGTGGCAGTTGCAAATGCACCGGAGGAAGTAAAAAAAGCTGCAAAGTTTGTAACCTCCAGAACAAATAATGAAGGTGCAGTTGCTGAAGCTATTGAAAGGTTTATAATAAAGAGGGATGAGTAAAAGTCTTACTTTCTCATCCCTCTTTTTTATTACTTGCCAATAATTTATCTGTTGTAATTTGTATTTATATACTCAACAGCATCTGCTATAGCTTTTGCAACAGCATCTTTAAAACTATCGCTCAAAAGAAGGTCCAAATCTTGAGGGTTTGTCCCAAATGCAACTTCAACGAGTACAGCAGGCATATTTGATGTTCTCAGCACAACCAAATTAGGTCTTTCTACAATACCCTTGTTCTGCGTACCAACTTGTTTTATTATGCTTTCAAGTACTATCTGGGCAAACTGCTTGTCTGGAATGATCCCATTTTGCTGTTTCTCTTTATACAAAACCATTGTTCCACGCACAGATGAATTATCAATTGCGTTGTTGTGAATGGAAATAAACAAATCTGCATTTAAACTATTTGCCATCTTTGTTCTGTCATAAAGATCCACAAACTCATCTTTTTCACGCGACATAAAAACTTCATAGCCACGGTTTTTGAGCTTTTCCTTAAGTTTTAATGAAATATCTAAATTAAAATCTTTCTCATTATAAGTTACTTTTTTGCCATCTACTACTTTTGTGTATATGGCACCTGGGTCCGACCCCCCATGTCCAGGGTCAATAAATATTTTCAATTTCTTTTGTGGTTTTTGTAATTTTTGTAAAAAACTTATTATAATATTATTTCCGTTTTTGTTTATATTTGTTACGTAATCAGGATTAATTTGGATATAAACAACACACTTATCCTCTTGATAAACCGAATACACAGTAGTAATAACCGAACCCTGCAAAGAATACACATCGTCTGCAATAGTGATAGGATATTGGCTTTCAAGTTTTATTATGTTACTGTTCTGGTCGTAAAAATAGTTTATCTGAGAAACAAAAGGCGAACTCAAAACAAGGCTTGAGGGCGGATTTAGTCTTAAGCTTGAATACTGGTCAGCAAACACCACTTCTAATTTTCTATCAAGTCTGTTTAAAACAAAAATCTTTGCCTTTGATGAAAAGATAATCTGACTATTATCTTGATCGATATTTGAAAGAATATAAAAATCCACTCTACCATCGTTTACTTGGTAAAGATTATTATTTTGAACCGAAAATTGAGCTCCCTTTAAATTCAAAACTACAAAAGACTCATCAGCTCTGTAAATATCACTTACAACTGTCGGACTAATTTCAATTTTGGCAAGAGTAAAGCCATCAGAAGGTATAACATCTATTTTTTGAATCATATATATTTGAGAAGAAGCATTTGAACTTTGAGAATCTTTACTTTGGTAAACCTCGCTACTGTCGATATTTGTTTTTGACTCTATAACTTTTGGTAAATCTATTTCAATTTTGACTTGGTTGCCATTGTTTAATATCTTGTAATCTTTTATCAAACTTGAATCATAATCTATTACAATGCGCGAAAATTTGTTGCCACTTGAATCAATATTTTGTGCATGTCTTATTCTAAAGACGCCATTTTTATTTATTTCTATTCTATTATTTGGTAAATTATCAATACTATTTAAAACATCCAAAACTATTCTATCAGGATTAAAAAGTTTGTAGGTCTTATAAGACAAAGTTTGGGTTGCCGAAACAATTAGGATAAATTTATTATTTTCTATGGTATATCTTATGTCGGCAATATAATTCGACTCCTGCACAGTTCTTGGCAAACTGCTTCTTGAGGTCAAAGTATTTGATGGTTGTTTTTTTGAAGAACTTGAGTTTGAAAATTGCAACTTTTTGGTATTCAAACTCACCATGTTTTTCATTTTATCAATTTGAATGAGATAACCAAAAATCAATGCTATATCCTTTGCTAAAATATAAGATTTACCTCCATTTATAAAAACTTTGGTTGAAAGAGTTTTTTTGTTTTTGTTATAATAATAAAATGCTTTGTCAACATAGAACTGATATGTATCTTTAGAATTTTTGGCTAAGACAGATTTAGTTTTTGAATTATAAGAAACTTTAAATCCTTTCAGCCTGAGAAAGTCAGCAAGTGCAAGGTAAACATTCCCTTTGTTTTCTAAAATTTTAACTGAAGAGATTAGCTTACCATCAACATAGAGTTTGTATGAGGTGGCTGCAAAAGCAGAAATAAAAATTAATAAAAATATTGTGATCATTGCTACCAAGTTTTTTATTTTGTTCATCACAGATCTACCCCGCAAAAAATGTAATTTATAGGTATATAATACCCCATTTTGTCGAACAAATCAATTTAAATATTTGCCAATGTATTGTATTTTTATGCACCGTGGTGTATAATTATTTGCATAGTCAAAAACAATACTTTAAATAACAAAGAGGAGATGACAAAGTTGATAAAAGCAAGCATTATAGGGTCGTCAGGATATGTGGGATTAGAGCTTATTCGGCTGTTGTTAAAGCACCCTGAAGTTGAAATTATCTCTATCATATCATCAAGTAGCAACCAACTTTCCCTTGATAAAACAAACCCTCAATTTAAAAAGGTTTCAAACCTTGTATTCGAAGAATTTAACATAGAAGCATTAGAAGAAGCAGATGTGATATTTTGTGCTTTGCCACACGGTATTTCACAGGAATATGTCAAAATAGGATATGACCTTGGCAAGATTGTGATTGATTTAAGTGCTGATTTTAGATACAAAGATCTGCAAAGATATGCAAAAGATTATAGTCAGCACAAATACCCTGAGCTTTTGAGCAAAAGTGCTTATGGACTTTGTGAAATAAACAGGAAGGAGATTAAAAAGGCTCAGATTGTTGGAAATCCAGGATGTTACCCAACAAGTGCAATATTAGGGCTTGCTCCTCTTTTGAAAAACAAACTTGTAGATAAAAATAGTATTATAATAGATTCGAAGTCAGGTGTTTCTGGAGCTGGTAAAAAATCTGATTTTGCATATAGTTTCTGCGAACTTGATGAAAATTTCAAAGCATATTCAGTTGCAAAACATAGACATACAAGCGAAATTGAAGAGAAGTGCAGTTTGCTATTTGGCGAAGATTTGAATTTATCATTTACACCACATCTTCTGCCTGTAAAAAGAGGAATACTCTCAACTATATATGCAAACCTTATAAAAAAGATTGCTAAAAACGACCTTGTTGAAATTTACAACGAATTCTACAAAGACGAATATTTTGTTCGTATTTTTGAAGATGAACTACCTGAACTAAAGTACGTAAGAGGAACAAACTTTGTAGACATTGGATTTGAGATAGATAAGAAGACAAACAGAGTTATCATAATCTCATGCATTGACAATCTCATAAAAGGTGCTGCCGGCCAGGCAATTCAAAATATGAATATAAAATTTTCTCTTGATGAAAAAACGGGACTTATAATGGTGGGAGAATATTTTTAAAAAATAAAATGAAGGGATGACGGTTTATATGTACGAAGAAATGGACACTCTGATTGAAAAAGCAAGTATATTAATAGAAGCTCTTCCTTACATACAAAAACTTTATGGTAAGACTGTTGTAATAAAATATGGCGGGAATGCTATGATAAATGAAAAGCTTAAAAACTGGGTTATGGAAGATATAACTTTGCTCAAATACATTGGTGTAAATCCAATAGTTGTTCATGGCGGTGGACCTGACATAAATTCAGTCCTCAAGAAACTCAAGGTTGAAAGTCAGTTTGTCAATGGGCTCAGAGTAACAGATATGCAAACCATGGAAGTTGCTCAAATGGTCCTTGTAGGAAAGACAAATAAAGAACTTGTATCAATGCTAAACCAAAAAGGTGGAAAGGCAATAGGTATTTGCGGAATTGATGGTAATTTAATTCAGGCACGAAAACATTATGAATATGTAAATGGAGAAAAAATTGATTTAGGTTATGTGGGAGAGGTCGTGTCAATAAACGCAAAGGTTTTAGAAATGCTTGCTAAAGATGAATATATACCTGTTGTTGCACCAATTGGTGTTGGGGAAGATGGTACAAGTTACAATATTAACGCAGATACTGTGGCGGCTGAAATTGCAAAGGCAATAAAGGCTGAAAAGCTAATGTTTATGACAGATGTTGAAGGATTAAAATATGATAAAAATAGCAAGGAAATAATCTCAGCAATAAGTGCCGATGAAGTTTTGAAGATGATTGACGAAGGAAAGATTGATGGCGGGATGATTCCAAAGGTGTTAGGATGCATAGACGCACTAAAGCACGGTGTCAATCGTACACACATCCTTGATGGAAGAATTCCACACTGTATTTTGCTTGAGATATTTACAGATAAAGGTATTGGAACAATGATTCATCTGTAAAAACTTTTATATGTCAGTATAAATAAACGGGGCTTTAGTTGTCTAAAAACATAGCCCCGTTTATTTATGGTACTTTGTCCCATAAATAATCGAAAATCCTCTGTAAATCTGTTCATAAAGTAAAACTCTAAAAAGCTGATGAGGAAAAGTAAGTTTTGAAAATGAAATAAGTAAATCAGCTTTTCTTTTCACTTCATTTGAAAGTCCATTGGAACTGCCAATTATAAAAGTAATATTTTTACCACTATATATATTTTTTCTTAGAATCTCAGAAAATTCTTCTGAGGAAAACTCAAAACCATTAACGTCACATACGATTATAAATTCATCTTCCTTTATGAATTTTAAAACCTTATCAGCTTCTTTTTCTAAAAGAGTTTCAATATTAGAATATTTATTTTCATCTTCTTCTTTAATCTCTATTTCTTCTACTTTTACCCACCGCGAAAGCCTTTTTTTGTACTCTTCACATGCCTGCAAGAAATACTTCTCTTTTATTGTTCCAACACTGATTATTTTTATCATATATCATCCACTTTCGACAAAAGTTTATCAATAAGTTGATTAAGTTCATCTCTGCACCTTCTGTACTCTTCAATATCTCCACCATATGGGTCAACAACATCCAAATCTTCTTTGGTATTCATTACATACTCCTTTAAAGTAAACACCTTGTCGGCAGTACCAGGATACATCTTTGTAATTACCTCTTTATGATACCTTTCCATTGTCAAGATAAGAGTACTTTCTTTTATCATATCCTCATTTACAAGTCTTGATACGTGCGACGAGATATCAATACCAACTTCATTCATTACCAATATAGCATTTCTGGAAGCCTTCTGTGGAAAAAATGCAGAAAGCCCAGCTGATTCAACTTCAACATTATCAATTTTCATCTTCTTAAGCTTTTCCTTTAAAAGATGCTCTGCCATTGGACTTCTGCAAGTATTACCTGTACACACAAAAAGTATTTTCTTCTTCAATATCACAACACCTCAACAATATTGTTTGCCGCTGCTTTATAAAGTCTATTTTCCAGCGCAAGAAATTCTAAGTTAAATTCTCCCCATTCACAAAGTATATAATCAACACCAAGTTGGTTAAATTTTCTCAACAGCGAAAACAGATTTCTTCCACACTCTTTTGCATCAAACATGCTTCCTAAAATGAGTTTGTACTGGGAATCAAAATTATGGGCTGTCTCATAAAAGCACAATATGCCAACCCTGTAACCTTTCAATTCTAATTTCTTTTTCATCTCATTTATCTTGTCAATTCTTTTATCAATTCTTCCCTTTACTATTATAAGTTTGGCATCAGGTGCATAGTGCTTATATTTCATACCAGGTGACCTTGGAACACTCCCACTTAGTCCTTCCACCACCGCTTTGCTGTACTCTATATTGCCAAGCACCTCTTTCAATGCATAATACGAAATAGCGCCTGGTCTCAAAATCACAGCTTCGCCGCCACTCAAATCCACCACAGTTGACTCAAGTCCAAATGAACATTTACCACCATCTATAATGACATCCACCTTATTCATCAGGTCCTCTATCACATGCTTGGCCTCTGTCGGACTTGGTTTTCCAGAGACATTTGCTGATGGTGCTGCCACTGGTACACCAGAAAGTCTTATTAGCTCAAGCGCGATTTTGTTCGCAGGCATTCTAACACCAACTGTGGAAAGACCTGCTGTAACGTTGTCAGCAACCACATTTTTTTTGGGTAGAACAATTGTAAGTGGTCCTGGCCAAAATCTTTCTATAAGCACATAAACCTTTTCATCTGTAATTTCAGCACACATTTCAAGCATCTCTTTTGAAGATATATGAACGATTAACGGATTGTCCTGAGGTCTTCCTTTAGCCCAAAAAATCTTATCCACCGCATCTTTTAAAAGTGCATTCGCTCCAAGACCGTACACAGTTTCTGTTGGAAAGGCGACAAGCCCGCCTTCTCTTAATATTAAAGCTGCTTTTTCAAGCTTTTCATAATCTATACCTTCTTTTGCATCAATGATAATTGTCATAATTCCAACCACTCCAAAAGTAGTAGTGCTACAACAATACCTATCATATTTGATACTGTTGCCATTTTTAAATTCTCTTTTCGACTATACTCTGGAATAAGCTCATTTATCACAACATACAGCATTGCGCCTGCTGCACAAGCAAGACAGCCTGCTACTACATATTTGTTAATATAGCTTATCACACTTCCAACCAAACACCCAATACCTGTTGGAACTCCTGACAATATTGCATATCTTAATATTTTCTTTTTACATTGCTTGGCTATCTTAAAAGGCAACGAAAGAACAAATCCTTCTGGAATATCATGAATTATTATCATAATCCCTACTAAAATTCCAAAGCTCTTTTCTACAGCAAAGCTACTTCCTATTGCCAACCCCTCAGGAAAGTTGTGAAGAGAAAGTGCAACTAAAATCAGTATTCCACTTTTGAGATATTTGTTCTGGGAAAGTAAATATCTTATTGTCAATGCTTCTTCTAATATCCCAATCATAAAGTATGAAGCAATCAATACTAAAATACATTCGAGCAAGTTTGAAATACTCACAGCTTCAGGGATAAGTCCAAAGCAAATTAAACCAAGCATTAGTCCCGATGTAAAACCAATTAAGGAGTCTTTTATCTTCTCATCGTTTAAAGGGAAGACCAAACCCGCCAGAGCACCAACAAATGCTCCAGTTATCCCACAAAAAAAAGCAAAAAGGTTGAAAACTAAAAAATTTATTTCCAACAAAGTAACTTCAAAATCAAATATTTTCATTTAAATATTATGAGAAAATCAGCCCTTTTATAAACACTCTAACCCAATATTTGAGTAAAATCTTTTACCTCACAGGTTCAGCTTTGCTATATACTGTTCTCAGTATCACAATTGTAACTCTTCTGTTGAGGGCTCTTCCTTCTGGTGTCTTATTAGAAGCAATTGGTCTATACTCACCATAGCCAACAACAGAAAATCTCTCGGGTTTTACCTTTGAAACTCTTAAAATTTCCTGCAAAACAGATGTAGCTCTTGCTGTCGAAAGCTCCCAGTTAGAATAAAAGTATTTATTGTGAATAGGGACATTGTCTGTGTGTCCCTCAATTCTTATGTTATTATTTGGCACTTTTTCTAAAATCTTTGCAATCTCATGCACAACTTCTTTTGCCTGGGGTGTAAGCTTTGCGGAACCTGTATCAAATAACACATCTTTAAGTAAAATTGATAATCCTCTCTCTTCCTGTATCACAAGCACTTTACCTTCAATACCATGTTCTTTTATAAGCCCTAAAACCTGTTTCTGTATATCATTTATGAGTTCTTCTTCAGTCATCTGCCTATTTTTTGTTGCCCCACCAACATCAGTGTTTGTTCCTTTAACATTTTTCCCTGATAATCCTTCTAATATAGATGGACCAGAATTTTCAAAAATGTAAGCTGTACCTTTCAAAACAGATGTTAGGGATTCTGTGAAGTTTTTAAATTTGTCCATGTCAAGTTTACTCATAGAGTACATGACAATAAAATATATGAGTAAAAGAGTAATCAAATCTGCATAGGTAATAAGCCATCGTTCATGGTTCTCATGGGCTGGTTCTTCCATACGCTTTCTTGACATCTACTTTTTACCCCCCAACAGTTGCGCCTGCTGGCTCTTGAGCTTGACTTTGCTTCTGACCAGCTTCTTTTAACATTCCGCCAATCTTTTCCCTGAGTATTCTTGGGTTTTCACCAGCTTGGATTGACAAAAGGCCTTCCACAATTATCTCATTTAACATTCTTTCTTGCTTTGCTTTTGTTTTTATCTTCTTACCAAAGTTAAGCCAAATTAGGTTAGCAGATGAAACACCATACAAAGTTGCAACAAATGCAACAGCTATAGCAGGACCAAGTTCATCTGGATTTGTCAAGTTCGAAAGCACAGAAATAAGTCCCATAACAGTACCAATAATACCCATTGTAGGAGAATATCCACCTGCAGCCTCAAATACTTCTGCTGCTTCTTTAAGCTCATCTTCTGCAAGGTAAACTTCCCTGTCTAAAATATCTCTAATCACTTCACCTTCAATACCATCAACAACAAGTCCTAAACCTTTTTTCAAAAGCGGATTCTGGAGGTTTGGAATCTCTTGCTCTAAAGCCAAGAGACCTTCTTTTCGCGCCCTGTCAGAAAGTTGCACAAGCTGTTCAACCACACTTGCAAAATCAATTTTCTTATCCATAAAAACCATTTTTATGTGTTTTACTGCTATTTTTATCTGTGACATGGGAAATGAAACAAGTACTGCCGCAATTGTTCCACCAAAAACAATCATAGCGGCTGAAATCTGCAAAAGCTTTGCAGGATTACCTTTTTCAATTATAAACGCAGTCAAAAGAGAACCAAAACCCAATATCAACCCGCCAATTGAAAGAATATCCATCTTCTATCATCATCCTTTTTCTGGTTTATAATTTTTGCGTAATTATCATTATAATTATCGGCATTTTAGCCTACTTCTTTTAATTTCTCTGTCTGAAAATGAGTAATCAAAGCATCAATAATCTCATCAAGATCCCCATCTAAAACTTGTTCGAGCTTGTACAAAGTAAGACCAATCCTATGGTCTGTCACACGCCCCTGAGGAAAGTTATATGTTCTTATTCTCTCACTCCTGTCACCTGTTCCAACCTGGCTTCTTCTCTGACTTTCTATTTCTTTTTGCTGCAGACTCTGATAGTAATCATAAAGCCTTGCCCTGAGTATCTTCATTGCCCTGTCCCTGTTTGCATGCTGCGACCTTTCGTCCTGGCAGGTTACAACAATTCCTGTGGGCTTATGAACAATTCTAACAGCCGACTCTGTCTTGTTTACATGCTGACCTCCTGCACCGCCTGCCCTGAACGTGTCTATCTCAAGGTCCTCTTCTCTTATTTCTACCTCAACATCTTCAACTTCTGGCAACACTGCAACAGTTGCTGTTGATGTATGAATTCTTCCACCTGACTCTGTCACAGGTACTCTCTGAACTCTGTGAACACCACTTTCATATTTGAGCCTGCTATATGCACCTTTTCCGCTTATCATGAAAATTACCTCTTTAAACCCATCCAAATCACTCTCACTTGTCGACATCACTTCAACTTTCCAGTTTTTCCTTTCTGCATATCTTGAATACATCCTGAAAAGCTCGGCTGCAAAAAGTGCTGCTTCTTCACCACCTGCACCTGCTCTTATCTCCATTATAACATTTTTTTCGTCGTTAGGGTCCTTTGGCAAAAGTAAAATTTTGAGCTGCGTTTCAACAATCTCTTTCTGTTCTTTTGCCCGATTTAGCTCTTCTTTTACAAGTTTTTCAAAGTCCTCGTCAAGGTCTGTATCTAAAAGCTCTTCAGCCTCTTTGATAGTATTCAAAATTTTTTTGTATTCTCTGAATTTTTCTACAATTGGTTGAAGATTGCTGTGTTCTTTCATGAGTTTTTGCCATTCCTGAGTCTGGCTTATTATCTCAGGGTCTGCAATCTTTTTCTCAAGTTCTAAATATTTTTCCTCAATTACTTGAAGCTTCTCTATCATTCAATCACCCCATCCAATATATTTTTACCCATTTATTGCAAAGATACATCTTTCAATATTATTCAAATCCTTTCTTGACTTTATATTCTCATAACCGTTTTGCTCTAAAATTCTCTTGACTTCTTCAGCTTGAGAAAATCCTACTTCAAAAATAATATAACCACCATCTTTGAGATATAGCTTTGCTTTGCTTGCAATTTCTTTGAAAAACCAAAGTCCATTTTCTTTTGAAAACAGAGCTATATGCGGCTCTTTTAAAACTTGCTTCTCAAGTTTGAACCTTTCACTTTCAGAAATATAAGGTGGATTGCTGAGTATGGCATCAAATCTAAGATTTTTGGGAATATCTTCAAATAAGTTGCTTCTTACAAATGAAATCCTATTTTCTACACCATTCAATTTTGCATTCTTCCTTGCAACCTCAAGTGCTCTTTCTGAAATATCAACAGCTAAAACCTTGCAATCTAAAAATTTGCAAAGAGCCACCGCAATACAGCCACTACCCGTGCCAATATCTAAAAAGTATAGATTTTTTCTATCTTTAAAGATTTCTATAGCAACCTCTACCAAAACCTCTGTGTCAAATCGTGGAATCAAAACATTCTCATCAACATAAAACTCAAGACCCATAAAGAAAGCCTTATTCGTACAATATTGGAGAGGATAGTCTTGCAAATATTTGGAAATAGCATTTACAATCTTTTCATATTTGTCTTGTCCTACAGGTAAACCTTTATTTAGAATAACCTCTGTTTTATCAATATCAAGTATCTGCGAAACCATCATAAGAGCAATATTCTTATAGTCTTCTTCTTTATTTTCACAATAATCTCTTAACATCAAAGCAGCTTCATTCAAAACCTCGCCAATGGTCTTTAACCTACCACTCATCAAGCTTTCTGTCCTCCGGCACTACCTCTTTTAATGCCTCAATTGCAACTTCTATCTGTTTTTCATCAGGCTCTTTTGTTGTAATGTTCTGAAGCCAAAGCCCAGGATATGAAATTATCCTTGCTAAAATACTTTCACTTTTTCCAGCCCATCTTATTATCTCATATGATATGCCAATAATTACAGGAAGAAGTAAAAGCCGTAGTAAAGTCCTCATAATAACAGACTGCCAACCAGAAATAGTAAAAATAATTATACTGATAATTATTACAATAAATAAAAAGCTTGTTCCACATCGCGGATGGTGTGTAGAATATTTTTTTATGTTTGGAATACTTAACTCTTCACCATTTTCATATGCAAAGATTGTTTTGTGTTCTGCTCCGTGATACTCAAAAACCCTTTTTATTTCTTTCATCTGGGATGCAAATAAAAGATACAAAATAAAAATTATTACTCTTACTATTCCTTCTATCATATTTTTCCAAAAACTACTAAGACTAAAACCTTTGAATACTTCAACAGACCAAGTAGGAATATAAAAAAATAGAAGTATTCCGAGAACTATGGATACAACTACAGAAAAATAAATAGCTATATCGGTAACACCAATTTTCTGGAAAAATTTCTTTTCAAAAAGTTTGTCCACAAAATCTTTTTGTTTTTCTTTTTCTTCATCTGGCAACTCTTCTAATGCAATGTCAGCAGATTTCATCAAAGCTTTTGTCCCAAGAATCATTTGCTCAAATAAGATAAATACTCCTCTTATAAAAGGAATCTTTTTTAGCTTGTTAGTATCGTCTATGGCTAAATCCTTTACCTCTTTGTAAAGCTCACCATTCGGTTTTCTTATAACAATGGAAATTTTTTTAGGTCCTTTCATCATTATACCCTCTATGAGAGCCATTCCACCGATAGTAGTTTTTTTCATACTCATCTTCCTATCTTTGCTATTTTGTAAAATAAAAAGGATTAGCACAGGCTAATCCTCTTGAGAAGCAACACTCTCTTTCTATTTCTGTTCAAGCCCATATTTCTTCATAAATCTTTCTACTCTACCTGTTGTATCAACAAACTTTTGTTTACCTGTAAAGAATGGATGGCACTTTGAACAAATTTCTACATGGATTTCTTTTTTAGTAGAACCAGTTACAAATGTCTCACCGCATGCACATCTGACAACTGCATCGTGATAATATGTTGGATGGATGCCTTCTTTCATCACTTTCACCTCCTACAAGATTTATACAAATTTTTGTTATTTTCCAAAATCATAACTTTCCCATACTCATAAAGGTGCAAAAATATTTTACAACAGCTACTCTCTTTTTACAAGAGTTTTTTCAAAACCAGATTGAACAATTACTCCTCTTTTACTAAGAAACATAGAATAAAAAATCCCAACACCATGCAGCTAAACGATATTAGAAATAAAAGATTTTTGCCAAGTATATCAATTATACTACCTGCAATTATTGAATTAAACGCAAAAAATGGTCCCATTAAAAAGTTTCTAAGCCCGATATATGATGGTTGTTTTAATGGGTCCTTGCAAAGTTTTGCAGCCATATTACTTTCGTTTACATTTCTTGCACTTTGGGCAATCCCAAACAGGGCAACAGAAAGATAATATATTTCTACAGAGCTCATAAGGTATGTAAAATATATTGCAGGCAAAAATATCAGAGCAGAAATTAAAAGAGTACTTTTAAACCCGTATTTTGAACCAATTAATCCCCAGAGCATATATCCTACTGTTTGAGAAAAAAGCAATATTGTGGTTGCCACTGCAACATGTTGGGTTGAAATACTCAGGCTATTTTTTGCAAATATTGTTTGAAAACCAAACGGCATCTTACCCAGTGCACCAATAAATAAAACTGAAAAAAGATAATATACAAAATTTCTATCTTCTTTTAGTATCAAAAACATGCTCCTAAAATAATGCTTATTGTCAATCTCCTTTTTTGGTTTCTTGATAGGAATCTCTTTCATCATAGAAGCTATGTACAATGAGAGCATCATTATCAAAAACGAAATTAAAAATAAAAGACCATAGTTATAAGGAAAGTGTAAAAGTCTCAATATTCTTCCCATCAAAAAGGCTCCAAATGTCTCACACAGTCCCCCTATCGATGACCTTATCCCAAAAAACTTGCTCCTTTGTCTTTCAGGAACAAGCTTTAGTATAAGATTGAACCATGTTATATTGGCAAATGAAGCAAAAAAACCTTGAAGACTAAAAATTATGTAAAAAAGAATTATAAATAAGAGCTCATTCTTAGCAGCAAATACAAACACATCAATAGCAAGCAAAAACCACATAAGCCTCATAAGCAAAGCAACTTTTATAAAATATTCTTTATATGTTTCAAGCATCTCAAGTTTTTTAGCAACAAGTATCTGCGGAGAGTTTGACAAAAGTACATTCAAAGTTGTCAAAAGACCAATTAGTGTATTTGAATGGACATAGTTTGAAATAAAATAAACTATCACAGTAGAGACTGGAAGCATACCACTTCCAACTGCAAACACTGCTCCATCTGCAATTGAAATGATAGAATTTTTTCTTAAATTTTTATAAGCAAAAACTTCAAGTTTTTTAAGTTCTCGTTCTTGGTCTTCAGATGTCACTTCAAACTCATCTCCTTAATAGAATCCTCTATGCCTTAAAAATACAAATTGGAAATTTCTTGACTTTTTCTAATTAATCTCAAGCAATAAGCAAACAATAAAATCTCATACAAACCAACTATGACCAGCGCTCCATAGACATTTAGCATGAGCACAAAATCATAAAATCCATGCAAAAGCATAGGAATAATAAGAGAAGCCTTAAAATACCAGTAACTTCTGCTCTCGGGCGCAAACTTTGCAAAGCCTAAATAATATCCCATTACAATTCCAAACATAGCATGTGCAGGTACTGCCATCACACCTCTTAGAACAAGAACTGAAACTGCAGCGTCGGGGGATGCCTGAAAAGTTTGATACACATACCCTACATTCTCTATTGCAGCAAACCCAACTGCAGAGAATACACAGTAAACTATGCCATCAAATGGTTGATTGAAATGAGGACTGTCAAAAGCCACCCTTAGCACAACAAGTCTTTTAAAGTATTCTTCTGTAAGACCTGCAACAATAAACGCTTCAAATACAATGAATGAAAGCCTGCTTGAAGCAGAAATGCTGCCATATGCCATTAAAAAATATTCAATTGGAACAACAATAGAGCTAATAAGTATCCCCCATACAAAGGTTTTCAAAAGAAGATGAAGAGGTTCTTTTTCAAACTTGTCTCTAAAATAGATATAAAGAGCTATGAACAAAGAAGGAGCTATGCTTAAAATAATCAGTTTGTAAAGTGTCACAACAATTTACCTCCATTTGTTCATTTGAGTTTATTTATTGATGTTCCTAATATAGTGAAATAAAAAAAGCTGAGCGTATCCTGCAAGTTCACCAAACGAATTTATAAACTGTCTCAGCTGTTTTGTATTTTCAATTCCATAATATTCTCTCAAGGCACGTTTCACCCACACATCCACAGGAAACACATCATACTTTTGCAGTGAGTAAAGCAATATACAATTAGCAACCTTGTCTCCTATTCCTTTTACCGTTTTTAAAATCTTCCTTGCTTCATCAGAACTCAAAGACTCAAGACTTTCAAAGTCTATTTTACCTTCATCTAATTTAGCAATTGCATCTTTGATATACTCTGCTCTATAACCTAACCCTAAGCGTTTTAATTCTTCTGTTGAGATCTTTTTTAAGTTCTCAATTTCTGGAAATGTCCAAGAAGAAAATCCTCTGTATTCTATTTTTTCCCCATAAGCCTGGCAAAGTCTTTCCACTAGCATTTGAATTCTTTTTATGTTGTTATTCTGAGATATAATAAAAGAAATCATACATTCAAAAGGTTCTTGATTTAAAAGTCTCATCCCTCTGTACTTCTCAACTGCCTTTTTCAAAATCTCATCATGCTCAGAAAGTTCTTTTAAAATCAAATCATAGTCTTTATCCAAGTCAAAATACCAGTAAAAAAACTTTTTAAACTCTTCAGGTGAACAGTTGTATATGTCAAAAGTATTACTATCCTGCGGATATACTAAAACTATTTTTCTATTTACAACTCCTATGTATCCACCATCTACCTTTTTCCATCTAAAACACTGTCCGCTAAAAAATGTTGCGTCAAAATCAATCTCTACTCCACTTATGCGAAGAAAATCAGTATACTCTTTTATGTTCAAAAAAATTCATTCCTTTCCAATTATTTATGTGGTAAAACAAAAAGAGCCAACTTCTTCTTGGCTCTATTTTTAATTATAAGAATACAGCATTTTTTAAGCTTTATCAACATTTTTTTGATAATTCACAATTCCCTTTGCAATTGCTAAAGCTATTTGAGTTTGGTAGTTTTGATTATTTAGCATCTTCTCTTCTTCTGGATTACTTAAAAAACCGCATTCTGTCAGAATTGCTGGCATTTTAGTAGCCCTTAATACATAAAAGTCTGCAAATTTGACTCCGCGATTTATCGTTTTAACTGCCTCAACTATACTTTTTTGCACCTCCACAGCCAGTAAAAATCCTTTCTGGCTGGTCTTGTAATAAAAAGTTTCTATACCTCTTGCAGAGTCATTTTTGCTGCTGTTGCAGTGAATGCTGACAAAGACATCTACCAAATTTGCATTTGCTATGTCACACCTTGCTTTTAAGTCTTCTTTTACACTTTTTTCTCCCCACGGCAAAATATCAGAGTCTCTTGTCAAAATCACCTTGGTGTTTGTGCCATCTTCCAATATGAATTTTAATTTTTTAGCAATTGCAAGTGTTATATCTTTTTCTTTGGTGTTGTTTTTCCCTATTGCTCCAGGGTCTTTCCCGCCATGACCAGGGTCTATACATACCTTCATCCTTTTCACCTCCTTAAAATCAGTGTATTCCAAATTCCTCATATTTGTGAAATTCAAAAAAACGCCCAGAAATAAAAAAGTAGCTGCTATTTTGTCCAAAATAGCAGCTACTTCCTCCAAAATATCAATTGGATTTGTTCAAATCTCAATTTTTTTTAAAATTACTTTCTACTTTCATCTCAAATTTTGTAATATCTTTCTTATGAATTCTTCATTTGACTTTGTCTGAGAAAGCATGCTTATAATTCTTTCTGTAGTTTCAGCTGTTCCAAAATTAGAAAGTGCTCTTCTGATTGCATCAACAGCTGCTTTTTCTTCTTCAGACAGCAAAAGCTCCTCTCTTCTTGTCCCTGACTTGTTTATATCAATAGCAGGGAATATTCGCTTTTCAGAAAGTTTTCTGTCAAGGTGCAGCTCCATGTTGCCAGTGCCCTTGAACTCTTCAAATATGACATCGTCCATTCGTGACCCTGTTTCAATCAATGCTGTTGCAAGGATGGTAAGGCTGCCACCCTCTTTAAGGTTTCTTGCAGCACCAAAAAACTTTTTAGGTTTGTGAAGAGCGTTCGGGTCAAGACCACCAGAGAGTGTTCTGCCAGATGGTGGTTCAACCAAGTTATAAGCACGTGCAAGCCTTGTCAAGCTATCTAACAATATGACAACGTCTTTTTTACACTCAACAAGTCTCATAGCCCTTTCTAAAACCATTTCAGCAACCTTGATGTGATGTTCAGGCGTTTCGTCAAATGTTGAGTAATGTATCTCTGCTTTAATTGAGTCCTGCATATCAGTGACCTCTTCAGGTCTTTCATCGATGAGCAGTACAATCAAATGCAAATCATCATAGTTTGTGAGAATACTATTTGCTATTTTCTTTAATAGTGTAGTTTTACCTGCTTTTGGTGGTGCTACAATTAATCCTCTCTGGCCTCTTCCAATTGGCGCAATAAGGTCTATGAGTCTAACCGCTAAATCCTTAGGTTCATTTTTATTTTCCAAAATTATTCTTTTGTTTGGGAAAATAGGGGTAAGGTCTTCAAAAGGAGTGCGTTTTGCAACTTCTTCTGGTTTCATATCGTTGACGCTCTGAACATACAAAAGTCCTGCAAACTTCTCATTTTCTTTTGGAAGTCTAATGGGACCTCTAATTTTATCACCCGTTTTGAGATTGAATTTTCTGATTTGAGATGGCGAAACATATATGTCATTTGGGCCAGGAACAAACGAATCGTCACGTAAAAAACCGTAGCCACCGCCGCCACCAGGTTCATAAATTATCTCCAAAACTCCTTCTCCTATACCACCTATCTCAACTTTACCTTCAAGTTCTTTTAATTCTGGTGGAATTTCTATCTGCATCTTATCCTCTCTTTTTTCTTCTTTTTTAGGTTTTAACTCTATTACCTTACTCTCTTCTTTGTTCTCCTCATTCAAACTAACATCTACAGGCTTTTCAGTTTTTTCTTCTTCTTTTTGTGTGTCCTGCGACAAAGTTTGCTCTTTTATGTTATCTTCTTCTTTATTTTCCATTTCATCTAGGCTTGCCTCTTCCTTTTCCTCAGTCTCTTCAAGCTTTGATTCTTGCTCCTCGCTCTTTAATTCAAAAGTCTGCTGAACTTCTGCAGTTTCTGATTTCTTCTTTCTTCCTCTTCTACCTTTTTCTTTTTTACCTATGCCTTCAAGAACTGTCGCATCTTCTTCTGAACTTCCTAGAAAATTTTTAATAGCTTCCATCAACTCACCTTTTTTGAGCAAAGAATATTTTTGAATACCCAGACTTTTTGCTATTTCTCTAAGTTCAATAATAGACTTTCCTTTTAAAAACTCTTCAAGTGACCCAGGCACTCTTTTCCCTCCTTGTCTACTGACTTCTCATTTCTTGCACTTATATTCTATTAACTTCTGTCTGGGGAAGTTAATTGCAAGAGATGACGTTTAACCTGACACCTTTTATTTTAAAAGTCCAACACTGCTTTGTCAATAGTGACATTGTTGATTAAAGACAATGTTTCTATTTACAATGATCAGAACGAGAAAATAAAAAATCAGAGTTAGGCACCAAAAATTTTACCTAACTCTGTTCTTGACCCTTTACATACTTAACATAGACAAAATCCTTGATGTAAGCTCATCATCATTTAGATACAGCCGCGCAACCTTTTGTTCCATTGCCTTTTTTGCAACTGCTAAAGCCACCTCAAAGGCTACTTTCTTGTCAAAAGGCTTTGGAATTATATAATCTTCTGAAAGTTCTTCCTCTGCAACCTTAGCTATAGCCTCTGCAGCTGCTATCTTCATCTCATCTGTTATCCTTGTTGCCATGACATCAAGCGCTCCTCTAAAAATACCTGGAAATGCCAGCACGTTATTGACCTGGTTATTAAAATCAGATCTTCCTGTACAAACAATCTTTGCTCCTGCCCTTTTTGCAACATCTGGCATAATTTCTGGCACTGGATTTGCCATCGCCATAATTATTGCATTACTCGACATTTTCCTAACATCATCTTCATCTAGTACATTTGCAACAGAAAGACCAATAAATACATCAGCACCTTCAATTGCTCTGTGTAGCGAACCTTTTATTCCTTCTTTATTAGTAATTTTTGCTATTTCTTCTTTATACTCATTCATATCTTCTTCTCTTCCTTCGTATATAGTCCCGCATTTATCACAAACAATAATATTTTTTGCTCCATACTTTAATAAAAGTTTTGCAGTTGCAATTCCTGCAGCACCAGCTCCGTTTATTACTATTTTAACCTTTGATATTTTTTTCCCAACAATTTTAAGAGAATTTATCAGAGCAGCTAATGCCACTACAGCAGTTCCGTGCTGATCATCATGAAATACGGGAATATCAAGGTTTTCTATAAGTCTTTCTTCAATCTCAAAACATGCCGGCGCACCTATATCTTCTAAGTTTATCCCTCCAAAGGATGTTTCAATAAGCTTTACCGTCTTTACAATCTCATCAACATCCTTTGAAGCTATGCATATGGGGAATGCATCAACTCCGCCAAACTGTTTAAACAAAATTGCCTTGCCTTCCATAACAGGCAAAGAGGCATCCACACCAATGTCTCCCAAACCCAAAACAGCTGTACCATTTGTTACCACTGCAACCCAGTTAGATTTAGATGTATACTCATACACAAGAGACTTATTCTTTGCAATTTCTCTGCAAGGTTCTGCAACACCAGGTGTATAGTATATACTGAGGTCGTGCTGATTATCTACACTAACTTTGCTTTTGAGGGCAATCTTTCCTCTGTATTGTCTGTGAAGCTGCAGTGCAAGCGTTTTTACATCCATTTTTTATTTTCTCCTCTCACGCTCTTTTTGTAATCGCAAATTTTATTTTTCCCTCAGCTATCAAGTTGCTCTTTCAACTTTTTAATATATTCAGCTATAAGCTTTTCTTTTCCCATCTCAGTTGGATAATAGTATCTTTTACCAATAAGTTCATCAGGTAGATATTGTTGATAAACCCAGTGATTTTTATAGTCATGCGGATACAAATACCCTATGCCATGTCCGAGCTTTTCTTCTCCATGTGTTGCCATTCTAAGGTGCATAGGAATACTTTTTATACTCACATTTTTAGCATCTTCCAAGGCTTTTTCAATTGCCAAATATGCAGAGTTGCTTTTTGGAGCACATGCAAGATAGATCGTCGCCTCAGACAAAATAATTCTTGCTTCAGGCATTCCCACAAATTCACATGCCATTGCTGCAGAAACTGCGATTGTGAGTGCCATCGGATCTGCCAAACCAATGTCTTCTGCTGCCAATATTATAAGTCTTCTTGCGATAAATTTTATGTCCTCTCCACTGTCAAGCATCTTTGCCAAGTAAAACAGCGCTGCATCCGGGTCAGACCCTCTTACACTTTTTATAAAGGCAGAAATGGTATCGTAGTGCATATCTCCCGTTGCATCATAATTAGCAGTTTTTCTACTTGAAAGATTTATAACAGATTTCTGAGAAATATAAATCTTGCCATCATCTTGAGCGGAAGAAGAATACACTACAGCCTCTAAGATGTTCAAAGCAACTCTTGCATCCCCGCCTGAAAGCTTTGCTATAAGCCTTTTGGCCTCTTCTTCTATTTGGATATTCAGTTCACCAAGTCCATTCTCTTTATCCGAAATTGCTCTTTCAATGATCTTTAATATATCTTCCTCTTTAAGTGGAAAAAGTTCGAATACTAAAGACCTTGATACAAGCGCTTTATTGACTTCATAAAAGGGATTTTCAGTTGTTGCCCCAATTAAGATTATTATTCCTTCTTCCACAGAAGGCAAAAGCGCATCCTGCTGAAGTTTGTTAAACCTGTGTATCTCGTCAATAAAAAGAATGGTCTTTTTACCTGTTTGAGAAAACTCAATTTTGGCTTCTTCTATAATCTTCTTTATATCGTTTACACCTGCAATTGTAGCATTTATGGTTTTGAAAGTCTTGCCTGTAGCATTAGCAATCACATGCGCAATTGTAGTTTTCCCAGTCCCAGGCGGCCCATAGAGAATTATTGAAGTAAGCCTATCGTTTTTAATTAAGTTATAAAGAGGTTTGCCCGGGCTCAAAATATGTTCTTGTCCCACAATCTCCTCAAGATGTTTTGGTCTGAGTTTATAAGCAAGTGGTGATTCTTTTTTCAACCTTTTTTCACCAAGATATTGGAAAAAGTCCATTTCAATTCACCTTAAGCTTGTTCATCAAATTCTTTATACAAAGGATGTTTTTCGCAAAGAGCTTTCACCCTGCTCAAAATATTCTCTTTGGTATCAGAATTTGTCAAAGCATCATGGATGATATCTGCAACTTCAATCATATCTTCTTCTTTAAACCCTCGGGTTGTCACAGCCGGTGTTCCAAGTCTTATCCCGCTTGTTATCATTGGACTTTGAGTATCAAAAGGAATTGCGTTTTTGTTACAGGTTATATTGTGCTCATCTAATATCTTTTCAGCATCTTTTCCTGTGATACCTTTATTTCTCAAGTCTACCAGCATTAAATGATTATCTGTACCACCGCTCACAAGCCTGAATCCTCTTTCGATGAGTCTTGTGCTCAGAGCCTTTGCATTTTTCAATATTTGAACCTGGTAATTTTTGAACTCTTCTGTCATCGCCTCTTTGAGAGCAACAGCTTTTGCAGCTATTACATGTTCAAGCGGTCCACCTTGAATACCAGGGAAAATGGTCTTATCAATCAGTTTTGCATATTTTTCTTTGCAAAGAATAAGACCTCCACGAGGACCTCTAAGCGTTTTATGTGTTGTGGTTGTAACAAAATCGGCATATTCAACAGGTGATGGATGAAGCCCTGCAGCAACAAGCCCAGCAATATGAGCCATATCTACCATCAAATATGCTCCCACTTCATCAGCTATCTCTCTGAACTTTTTAAAGTCAATCACCCTGGGATACGCTGATGCTCCTGCTAAGATAAGTTTTGGTCTGTGCTCCTTTGCAAGTCTTAAAACTTCATCATAATTAATTGTCTCTGTTTCAGGGTCAACCCCATATGAAACAATATTGTAAAGCTTTCCTGAAAAATTCACAGGGCTACCATGAGTCAGATGTCCACCATGCGAAAGATTCATCCCAAGAATGGTATCACCTGGATTCAATACTGCAAAATATACAGCCATGTTCGCCTGTGCACCTGAATGTGGCTGAACATTCGCGTGCTCAGCTCCAAACAGCTTTTTAGCTCTCTCAATTGCTATAGATTCAACAACATCAATATATTCGCATCCACCATAATATCTTTTTCCTGGATATCCTTCTGCATATTTATTTGTCAAAGGTGAACCCATTGCTGCCATTACTGCAATTGATATAAAGTTCTCAGATGCAATAAGCTCAATTTTATTCTGCTGTCTTTTAAGTTCGCTTTTTATTGCTTCAGCTATTTCTGGATCTGTATCTTTTACTAAATTGTAGAAATACATATTCATCTCCCTTTCCGAATGTTTTATTGTAAAAATATTCGAACGTTCATACTTTATGATTATACATCAATTTTTTCTTTGTGTATATTATATTTTAGTCCAATTTTAAAAGTCAACCTTTTGAACATATTTGTGCACAAAGTTTAATGTTCACACATAAGCACAAATACTATATAATCTTACTGTAAAAAATCAAGGGGATGGAGGATATATATTTCTGAAATGATGAACTCAAAGCAGCTTATAGAAATTGCGCTCTTAGCAGGTGAGATAATGCTCACAAACGGCGCTGAAACGCACAGAGTGGAAGACACAATGGTTCGGATATGCTCAAAAGGAAAATTAAAGTTTGCTGAAAGTTTTGTAATTCCAACAGTAATTGTTGCAACAGTTGCAGATGAAAACAATAATCTTGTTACTGTCTCAAAAAGAATAAAAAATAGAACAATTGATCTTAATAAAATCTCTCTTGTAAATCAGTTCTCCCGCGATTTTCAAACCCATGAATATACTTATGAACAAGCAATTAAAATCTTAAACAATATCAAAAATAAAAAAGGATATTCTTTCTACTTGCTACCATTTGCAGCAGCACTTGTTTGTTGTTTTTCCACAATTTTGTTTGGAGGAAATTTAAAAGATGCAATCTCAGCATTTTTTGTAGGTTTTGTCACTCAAACCATTTTGAATTTTATGAACTCCAAAAACTTTTCTTATTTTATCTCTTACATCATTGGAGGAGCTATAACTGCTTTGATAGCTATCATCACAGTAAACCTCAATATTGGTGTTCATTTAGATAAAATAATCATCGGTTCTGTAATGATAATGACACCAGGTGTTGCAATTACCAATGCAATAAGAGACACTATTGCAGGCGACCTTTTATCCGGGGTTGCAAGAGGAATTGAAGCTTTTTTAATAGCTGTGTTCATTGCAACAGGAGCCGGTATTGCGCTCAGTCTTTTTAGATAAATCTCAAAAGGAGGAAAAATGTTGGAAAGAAGTTTAGTGTTTCAATTAATTTCAGCATTCATTGTAAGTTTTTCTTTTGCCATCCTTACAAATTCCCCAAGTAAAAGTTTATTATACTGCGGAATAAATGGAATGTGTGGCTGGTTCGTCAATATATTATTGTTACGATTTGGATTTACACAAATTTTATCAGTTTTCTTTGCAGCACTTGCTATAAATGTACTGTCAGAAATATTTGCAAGATTTCTCAAAAAGCCTGTGCCAATTTTTCTTATCCCGGGATTGATACCACTTGTGCCAGGAGCTGGCATGTATAATACAATGACAGCACTTCTCAAAAGCCAGTTTGAACTTGCTATCAAAACAGGTATGCAAACCCTGCTGATTGCAGGTTCAATTGCAGTGGCAATAATGCTTGTAACATCATTTAATTGGGTATTCTCAGCCCTTAACAAAAAAGTAAAGTTAAAATAAAAGAAAGCATAAGCCACTTGCAAATGGTTTATGCTTTCTTTTATTTTGCTTTTCTTGAGTATGTGACATTCAGTGCTTCTTTTCGTGAAAGTGAAAGTCTGCCAAGCTTGTCAATCCCTATTACCTTTACAAGCACCAAATCTCCAACTTTTACAACCTCGTCTACAGACTTTAATCTTCTCTCATCTAATTGAGATATATGCACAAGTCCTTCCTTGCCAGGATATATTTCAACAAATGCTCCATAAGATGCAGTTCTTGTCACCTTGCCAAGGAAAAACTGCCCAACCTCAATCTCACGACCAATTCCCTCAATCATGCTAATTGCCCTGTTACCAGAAATATCATCAGGTGCCGCAACAAATATTCTTCCATCAGGTTCTATATCAATCTTTACGTTTGTCTCTGCGATGATTTTATTTATCATCTTTCCACCTGGTCCAATTATGTCTCGAATCTTTTCAGGATCAACTGTAGTTTTGAATATCTTTGGAGCATAAGGGGAAAGCTCGCTTCTTGGCTTGTCAATTACAGTTTGCATAAAATCTAAAATTTTAAGTCTTGCTTCTTTTGCCTGATAGAGTGCCTTTTCGATAATTTCTCTTGTAAGTCCATGGATTTTTATGTCAAGCTGAATTGCAGTAATACCTTCTCGGGTCCCTGCCACCTTAAAGTCCATATCTCCAAAGAAGTCTTCTATACCTTGAATGTCAGTAAGTAAAATAAAACTGCCGTCGTCTTTTGTAATAAGGCCGATAGAAATTCCTGCAACAGGTGCTTTAATTGGTACTCCGGCATCCATAAGCGCAAGAGTACTACCGCAAACACTTGCCTGTGATGTGGAACCGTTAGATGTCAAAACTTCAGATACAAGTCGAATTGTATAAGGAAATTCATCCTCTGAAGGAATAACAGGTTCAAGTGCCCTTTCAGCCAATGCACCATGTCCAATCTCTCTTCTTCCTGGACCTCTTATAGGTTTTGATTCACCTGTAGAGAATGGTGGGAAGTTATAATGATGCATATACCTTTTTGCCTCTTCTTCTTCAAGACCGTCTAAAAATTGCATCTCACCTTTTGTCCCAAGAGTAGCAACTGTCAAAACTTGAGTGTAACCTCTTTTAAACAGCGCAGAACCGTGAGTTCTTGGCAAAATACCAACCTCAGCATACAGCGGTCTTATTTCGTCAAACTTTCTACCATCAGGGCGTTTCCCTTCATCTGCAATCATCTTTCTTACAATCTCTTTTTCAAGGTTATAAAGCGCATCATCCACAAGTAAAAGAGTTTCTTCTGTTTCACCTTCGAAAGCTTTGAACACTTCTTCTTTAAGTTCATCAAGCTTCTTATCCCTTTCAACCTTGTCAGGTATCTGCACATACTGATAAACCTTGTCAAATGCAATCTCACGTACCTTTTGTTTTATCTCCTCTGGTACAACCCTCTTTTGATACTCCATTTTCGGTTTACCAACTTCTTTTACTATTTCCTCAATAAACTCAACAATCTTTTTAATCTCTTCTTGTGCTATCAATATAGCCTCAATCATAATGTCCTCAGGAACTTCTTTCGCACCAGCTTCTATCATCATCACCCTGTCTTTTGTCCCCGACACAACAAGATGAAGCTTGCTCACTTCTCTTTCTTTAGCCGTAGGGTTTATAACAATCTTTCCATCCACATACCCAACAAGCACAGAACCAGTTGGCCCTTCAAATGGTATATCAGAGATTGACAGTGCAACAGATGAACCAAGCATTGCAAGAACATCCGGTGGATTGTCAGGGTCAACCGACAGTACTGTGGCTATAACAGAGACATCATGATAAAAATCTTTTGGGAAAAGCGGTCTTATAGGTCTGTCTATCAGCCTTGCAGAAAGAATTGCTTTTTCTGACGGTTTGCCTTCTCTCTTTATAAATCCGCCCGGAATTTTCCCAACCGAGTACAACCTTTCCTCATAGTCAACTGTAAGCGGGAAAAAGTTTATACCTTCTCTGGGCTTTTCAGAAGCACATGCAGTGACAAGCACAGCTGTGTCACCATATCTTGCAAGCACAGCCCCGTTTGCCAAAAGAGCATATTTCCCAATCTCAAAGCTGAGCTCTCTTCCCGCAAGTTCCATTTTGTAAATTTTACTCTCCAATCCCTACCACCTCTTTCTAAAATAATGGAGCGGAATAATACCGCTCCACTTTTCTGCCATTTATTTTCTCAGTCCTAATTTTTCTATAAGCTCACGATATCTGTTGATGTCATACTCCTTAAGGTAATTAAGAAGTTTTCTTCTCTGCCCTACCATCTTTAAAAGACCTCTTCTTGAATGGAAATCCTTTTTGTGAATCTGAAGGTGTTCGTTGAGTCTGTTAATTCTTTCGGTTAAAAGTGCAATCTGGACTTCTGGTGAACCCGTATCAGATTCATGAAGTTGATACTTTTTGATGATTTCTTCTTTCTGCTGTTTTGTGAGCATCTTTTTACACCTCCCTTTTCTCTAAAAATGCCTGAATCTTTGTCAAAGGCTGGGAGCATCCTCTGACAATGACTCAGGTTAGCACATAGCATATTGTAGCAAAAATCTTTGCTTATGTCTATATATTTGCTTTGCAAAATAAAGTTTTTACATATTCAACATCTTTCGCTATTTGATTTTTAAGTTCATCTATATTTGAAAATTTTTTCTCTTCACGCACAAAATCGATAAATTCTATTTTAACTCGCTTGCCATACATGTTCTTATCAACACTCAATATGTGCGTCTCTATTTTTATATTCTCTGATGCTGAAACAGTAGGATTTGTCCCTACATTAGTTATAGAAAGATACCTCTTATCGTCGATAATTGTATTTGTAATATATACACCTTTCCTTGGTACAATCTTTTCTTTATCAAATTTTATATTAATAGTTGGAAACCCTATCTTTTTCCCCAACCTGTTACCTCTTTTAACAGTACCATTAATAAAAAAGTTAAAGCCAAGCATACAATTTGCAAGTTTTATGTTCCCCTCAAGTATTAACCTTCGAATTAGCGTGCTGCTCACAATGTGCTCTTGGTACATCACCGGGTCAATCACTATACACTTTCGACCAAACTGGTGAAGTTTTTCACATAGATACTTGCTATCACCCTCTGCCATGTATCCGAACGTAAAGTCATACCCTACAACTACCACTGATACATTTAACTTATCAATTAGAATTTCCTCAATAAACCTATCTTTATCCATCTGCATTATCTTTTTATTAAATTCTATAAAATACACATCATCTATGCTATAATTTCTGAAAAATTCTAATCTTTCCTCATTTGTAAGTATATACTTTATATTAAAGCCAAGAAGGTTGTCAGGATGATTTTTAAAAGTAAAAACAACTTTTTTTCTACCCCTGGCATTTGCATCTAAAACCTCAAACAGCTTTTTATGACCTATATGAAAGCCGTCAAAAAAACCAAGCGCAACAGCCGGGGTATCTCCCCTTTTCGCCACCATTTCATAAACATTCATCTGTAGTTTCCACCTTTAAAACATATTTGAATACATCCTTTTCTCTTTTGTAGATAAAGACAGCCTCATCAACACAAATTTTATAAAAGTCTGCAAATGCAGTGTCTATATCTATAATATCTTCTATGTCCTGGTTTACGAGTGGATTCCCATTTAAAATTTTCTTATATGTTTTTCTACCTACTTTTATCTCATTTTTAAATAACCTACATACAGGAATTATACTTTCTGCCCTGATATCGCTCAAAGTAACTGCATCTTTCAAATCAAAAAAACCGCTTCTTATCCTTCTTAGCTCAGAAAGCAGACCTACCGTCGAAAGATTTTCTGCGATTTTTTCTGCCAAACTTCTTATATACGTTCCATGGCTGCATCTAACTTTAAATTTAAGATACGGATAGGAAAAGCTTATTATCTCTATATTATATATGATACTCTTCACCTTTGGAATTTCAATATTTATTCCTTTTCGTGCATACTCGTAGAGTTTTCTACCATTGAGTTTTTTGGCAGAAAAAATTGGAACATTAAGTTCGATTTCTCCTTTTAAAATTTTAAAGCATTCTTCTATCTCTTTTTGTTCAACAATTATCATATTCTTTTCTTTGATTTTACCAGTTATATCAAGTGTGTCGGTTCTTATACCAAACTGCATTGTTGCTATATATGTTTTTTCCTGACTGGTAAAGAAAGAAGAAAGCTTTGTAGCCTCCCCAATCAAAATGACCAAAAGCCCTGTTGCAAACGGGTCAAGCGTTCCTGCATGCCCAGCTTTCACGTTGAACACTTTTCTGACAAATTCAACAACATCATGTGAGGTAATTCCCACTGGCTTGTCAACAAGTAAAACTCCATTCATCTCAGATCACTTTTCAATCTTTTTATCAGGTTTTCCTTTAAAGCATCTAAAGAAACATTTCTACTTGTAAAACCAGCTGCTCTGAGATGCCCACCTCCGCCAAATTCCTTGGCAACCTGAGCACAGTCAATATAGTATTTTGATCTCAGGCTTACCTTAATTTTGTCTTCTTCTTCAATAAATATTGCAGCTACTTCAACATCTTCGATGTTTCTTGCAAAATTTATGAGATTTTCCGTCTCATCTCGTGAGGCACCATTTTTAATTAGCATCTCTCTTGTTACTGTTAAAAAGGCAATCTTGTTTTTCTCAAAAAGTTCTAACGTCTGTAAAACATCTTTCAAAAGATTGAACTTTGAAAGGCTCATCTCATCAAATACCTTGTTGATAATATATACAAAATCAATTCCAGTATTTATTAAATCACCTGCAATCTGATGGGTTATTGAAGTAGTATTTGAATATCTAAATCCACCTGTGTCAGTAAAAACACTTGTGTAAAGACAAGTTGCAATTTCCTTGTCATTGTCAATGCCCATCAGTTTGACAATCTGGTATATAATCTCACCTGTTGCAGCAGAGGAAGAATTTATATAAAACAAATCGCCTATTCCTTCGCTTGTAACATGGTGGTCTATGTTTATTAGCTTTGAATAACAATTTTCAATGTTTTCAATCCCTGTCCTCTCAAGTTCGCCTGTATCAAGCAAGACAAGAACATTAAATTTTTCGTCAATTCTGTCTACCACCTCTATTTTTTCCGCTGCAGGTAAAAACCTCAAATTCTTTGGAACATTATTTTTCAAGAACATTCTTGCATCTTTACCTTTTCTTTTAAGTGCAATATAAAGTGCAAGCATAGAACCGATGCAATCCCCATCCGGATTCTCGTGCGAGACAATAGCAATCGAATCTGATTTCAAAAGCTGCTGAATAATTTTATTTTCTATCAATTTTCTTCTTCACCTTCACTTTCCTCAATATTTTCATCTTCTTTTGAAATATTCAGCTGATTCAAAATCTGGGAGATTCGTGCTCCATACTCAATTGAGTCGTCCAGTTCAAATGTTATCTCTGGAGTAAATCTCAAGCTTATTCTCCTTGATATTTCCCTTCGAATATAAGGCTTTGCATTTTCTAACGCTTTCATTGTACTTTCAACCTTTTCTTTGTCTTTGTCAAATATGCTAACATAAACCTTTGCATATCTCAAATCCTTGCTCATATTCACCTTTACAACGCTTATAAGCTCTGCACAAAGGCGAGGATCTTTGAGCTCATGTTGAATTATATCACTCAGTTCCTTTTTTATTTCCTCAGAGACCCTATCTGATCTCTCAAACTGCATACTGTCCCCCTCACCTCTTTTATAAATTTAGTTTTCTACTTTCTGCATCTCATATGCTTCCACAATATCCCCTTCTTTTATATCGTTAAACTTTTCAAAGGTCATACCACATTCATATCCGGCTGCAACTTCTCTCACATCATCTTTAAAACGCTTGAGCGACGCAAGTTTCCCTTCATATACAACAACACCGTCACGAATAATTCGCGCATTTGCTGTCCTTGTTATCTTGCCATCTAAAACATAACATCCTGCAATTGTACCAACTGCAGATGATTTGAATATTTGCCTTATTTCTGCATGTCCTATTACCACTTCTTTATAAACAGGTTCAAGCAACCCTTTCATAGCAGCTTCAATATCATTTATGACATCATAAATAATTCTGTACATCCTCACATCAACCTTTTCTTTTTCAGCAAGTGACATTGCACCAACTTCCGGTCTGACATTAAAACCTATTATTATAGCATCTGATGCAGAAGCCAAAGTAACATCAGATTCAGTAATTGCACCAACCGCAGCATGTATAACCTTGACAGTGACCTTGTCGTTTGAAAGTCTTTCAACAGCAGATTTTAACGCTTCCACCGACCCTTGAACATCAGCTTTTATTATAACCCTTAGTTCTTTCAACTGACCTTTTTGAATTCTCTCAAAAAGTTCATCAAGAGATATCTTTGTACTTTGCATCTTCTCTTCTTTGAGCTTTTCCTGTCTAATCTGGGCAACTGTTTTTGCTGTCTTTTCATCTTTTACACATACAAGCTCGTCACCTGCAACAGGCACATCTTCAAGTCCCAAAATCTCAACAGGCATGGAAGGTCCTGCTTCCTTTATTCTCTGACCTTTGTCATCCATCATTGCTCTAACCCTGCCCCATGTGTTTCCAACAACAACATAATCCCCTACTTTTAGTGTTCCTTTTTGAATCAAAACTGTTGCAACAGGTCCTCTCCCTTTATCAAGTTTTGCTTCAATTACCCTGCCGCGGGCAGGTCTGTTCGGATTTGCTTTGAGCTCCATAAGGTCTGCAACAAGCAAAATCATTTCAAGCAGATGGTCAATACCTATCTTTTTCTTTGCAGAGACATTTACAAAAACTGTATCTCCACCCCACTCCTCTGGAATAAGTCCATATTCTGATAGCTGCTGCTTTACTCTTTCGGGATTTGCCTCTGGCTTATCGATTTTGTTGATTGCAACTATGATGGTAACATTTGCTGCTTTTGCGTGGTTGATAGCTTCTACCGTCTGTGGCATAACACCATCATCAGCAGCAACAACAAGTACTGCTATATCAGTAACCTGAGCGCCTCTTGCTCTCATCGCAGTAAACGCTTCATGTCCAGGGGTGTCTAAAAAAGTTATCTTTCTGCCATTTATCTCAACAACAGATGCACCTATATGCTGTGTAATTCCACCCGCTTCTTTTTCAGTTACGTTAGTTTTTCTTATAGCATCAAGTAAGGATGTCTTTCCATGGTCAACATGACCCATCACAACAACAACAGGTGGTCTTGGTACAAGGCTTTCTGGTGGATCTTCCTGGTCTTCCAAAAGAATCTCTTCCTCAGTTTTTATAATCTCCTTTTCAACTTTAAATCCATAATCTTCTGCTATTAAAGATGCAACATCAAAGTCTATTTCCTGATTGATATTTGCCATTATGCCAAGCATTATTAGCTTTTTAATAATCTCTGCTGCAGGTTTTCCTATCAAATTTGCAAATTCCCCAACTACAATCTTATCTGGAATCTTTATTACTTCCTCTTTCTTCTCCTGAGAAGTCTTTGTCTGGAGTTTCAAAACCTCTTTTTGCTCTTTCGACTTCTTCTTTAATTTTTCTTTTCTACCACGTCTGATATGCTTTTCTTGCAAGTATTCTTCTTCTAAAAGGGTATCTTCTACTTCTCTGTCAACTTTTTCAAGCTCTTCTCTGTCCAATAGCACATCATGATGTTCTTCCTCAACAGCAAAAACTTGTTTTCTGTGTTTTGGAGCTTTTTCTTGTTTTTGTTTTGCCTGAGACTTATCCTGAAACTTCTTTTCTATTTTCTGCTCCTTTGCAACCTCGTACTTTGGTTTTGAAATCTGTTTTTTCTCTACTTCCTGCTGAAGAACAACATCTGTAATTTTTCTACCACCTTCATCAGTTTCTCTTTTTACACTCTCGACCTTAGCAATTGGCTGCTTTACTGGCCTTTGTTGTTTTCCTTGTTCTTTCCCTTCTGGCTTTCTTTCATGACGAGGCTTTTCGTCAAACCTTCTTGGTTTTCTGTCTTCTGGTTTTTGCCTCTTTTCTTGCACCTGTGGCTCCTTTGAAATAGGTCTTCTTTCTGCTTTTCTATCTGTTTGCTGTTTGTCCTTCTCTTGTAAAATATATTCCAGCACAAGATTTATATCATTTTCTTCAAGAGCACTCATATGATTCTTATGCTCAATATTCAACTTGTTAAGTACATCCATCAAATCTTTATTTTGCATGTCCAATAACTTCGCAAATTCATATATTCTAAGCTTATTAGACATTCCCACACCTCCGCATAAAAGCTTTTTATTGCCCATCTTTCAAAAATCTCTCAAGTTCCTCATAGAAGCTTTTTGGAATATTAATCTTCAGCGACTTTTCTAACCCCTTTTTCTTTATAGCAAGTTTTAAACACTCTAAATCTTTACAAATATATGCTCCTCTCCCTTGCATCTTCTGTTTTGGATCAATAAAAATCTCCTCATTTGTTTTGACTATTCGCAAAAGCTCTTTTTTTGGCTTTATGCTCATACATCCGACACATTTTCTATGCGGAATATACTCTTGCACCTTTTCACCCCAATCAATCATTTACCCTTAATATCTATCTTCCAGCCAGTCAGTTTTGCTGCAAGCCGAGCGTTCTGTCCCCCCTTGCCAATAGCAAGAGACAATTGGCTATTTGGAACAAGGACAAACGCTTTTTTTTCAATTAGATTCAAATCAATATGCACAACCTCCGCAGGACTGAGAGCATTTTTTATAAACTCGCCAATGTCACTGCTCCATTTTACAATATCAATCTTCTCACCATTCAAATGCTTTAGTACATTCTGGATTCGTATACCCTTTTCACCTATACAAGCTCCAACAGGGTCAACCTTTAAACTATTAGAATAAACTGCCACCTTTGACCTTGAACCTGCCTCTCTCGCAATTGCCTTTATTTCAATTATACCCTCTTGTATCTCAGGTACCTCATTCTCCATAAGTCTTTTTATCAAATTTGGATGGGTTCTTGAAAGATAAACAATGGGCTCTTTTTCTTTGGGTGGAATTTTAACCTCAGTAATATAAAATTTCATCATTACCCCTGGTTTATATTCTTCACCAGGTATCTGTTCTTCCATGGGAAGAATTGCTTCAACTTTTCCACCCTCAATCTCTACAATAACGTTTTTCTTGTCAATCCTCTGGATAATACCCGTTACAATATTATCAACTTTTGAAGAGTAATCTTCAAAGATAATACTTTTTCTTTTTTCTCGAATCTTCCCAATAACTGTCTGTCTGACTGTCATTGCTGCTTTTCTACTAAACTGTGAAATTGGAACCTCTATCACTACAATATCCCCAACTTTATATCGCTTATCAATTTTTTGTGCATCTTCAAGAGAAATTTCACTTTTTCTGTCTTTAACATTTTCAACCACTTTTCTGTACTCATAAATTTTAACACTTCCTTTTTCTGGTTCGATAGAAACCTTAACATTGGAAAGATTTTTGTCCTTTATTCCTTTCACCTGCTTATAAGCAGTCAGAAGAGCTGATTCTAAAACTGAGTATATATAATCCCTTTCTATCTTATATTCTCTCTCAAGCTCATCAATTGCCGAAAATAATTCCTGAAAATCAAGAGTTTGTTCTTTTTTTGGCATTTTTTGAAATCCCCCTTCATCCCATAGTTAAAATCTTATCGCAAGTTTTACCTTCTTTACATTTTCAACAGGTATATCTATCTTCTCCTTATCCACAATCAAAACTAAGGACTTCTCATTCTTCTCCACAAGCTCTCCTGTGATTTTTGTGCGGTTTAAAAAAGGCTGTTTCAAAAACACATCCACAACTCTTCCTTTGTTTCTTATAAAATCTCTATCAGTAACAAGAGGTCTGTCCACACCTGGCGATGAGACCTCTAAATAATAGCTAAAAGGAATAGGATCAGCAATATCCAATTTATCAGAAAGTTCTTCACTAACAAGCTGACAGTCATCTATTGTAATTCCGCCGGGTTTGTCTATATACACTCTCAAAAAATGACTTTTTCCTTCCTTTTTAAATTCAATATCTACCAAATCAAAGCCATACCTTTCTAATATAGGTTTTACAAGTTCCTCCACTTTCTTTGTTATTTTTGACATCAGTATACCCTTCCCTTCGATTAAAGCTTTTTCCCTATGAAAACTCCATAAACAATATTAAAGAGTGGGGGATACCCACTCTCATGCTAATTTACTTTATGTCAGCACCTCTGATTATAAATATTATACCACCTTAATTTTATTTTAACAAGAAGCGCAAAAATTATTACCTCAAACTCTGAATTTTACTTCTCAAAATTTCAATAGATTTTGAGACATCACCACTGTCAAATACATATGAACCAGCAACTATCACGTTTGCCCCTGCATTGACACAATCAACAATTGTCTCCTCGTTAATACCACCGTCAACTTCTATCTCAAACGAAAGTCCTTCCTTTTCTCTAAGGTTTGCCAACATTTCAATCTTTTTTAGAGTATATGGTATAAACTTCTGCCCTCCATACCCAGGGTTTACAGTCATAATTAAAACCATGTCAACAATACCAAGTACATTCTCTATCATGTATACAGGCGTTGCAGGATTTAGTGCAACACTTGCTTTTTTGCCAAAACTTTTTATCCTGTTGATGATGGCATCCAAGTGGTAGGTTGCCTCTGCGTGGACGGTAATATTATCAGCCCCGCTTTGGACAAACCTTTCGATATGTTTTTCGGGATGTACAACCATTAGATGTACATCAAAAAAAAGTTTGGAGTTTTTCCTTAAGCTACTTACAACTGGTGCACCAATTGTTATATTGTCCACAAAATTTCCGTCCATGACGTCTATATGAACCAAATCGGCTCCAGCCACTTCGAGTTTTTTAAGTTCGCTTTTAAGGTCTGCAAAATCAGAAGATAAAATGGACGGTGCAATCTTTATTGGCAACTTTTAATCCTCTCCTTTAACTGTACTCTTTTTGTGCAGGAAGTTGCATAAATATCTGCTTGTACCTCTCATACCTTTCAAAATTTATTTTTTTCTCAGTCACAGCAGCTTTCACCATACAGTCAGGTTCAAATATATGGTTGCATCCTGGAAACTTACAGCCTTCATATTCATAAAACTCTGGATAATAATATTTGAGCTCATGTCTTAGAAGCCCCATTATCTCAATTGAACTGAAACCTGGTGTGTCTGCAATGTAGGTATCATCCCCTGCACGTAAAAGTTCTACCACCCTTGTTGTGTGTCTTCCCCTCTCAATCTTTTTAGAGATTTCACCAACTTTTAAATTAGCTCCTGGAATTAAACAGTTTAGTATAGAACTTTTCCCCACACCAGATTGCCCAGCAAAAACTGAGATTCTTCCTTGGATGTAATCTTTGAGCTCATGAATACCTTTTCCAGTCCTTGCAGACACACCTATCACATCAAACACAGTGTATTGGGATTTTATCATCTCAAATGTTTTCCCACCATCTAAATCAATTTTATTTACACAAATTACAGGCTTTACTTTTTCTTTCAACACATTTACTAAAAGTTTATCCAGAGCAATTAAAGATACTTCAGGCGACACTGACGCTACTACCACAATAGCAATGTCTACATTTGCAATTGGTGGACGAACAAGCTGATTTTTTCGTGGTAAGATCTTATCTATAACATATGCACCCTTGCTTTTCTCTACAATAACAACATTGTCACCTACAAGCGGAACTATGTCATCCTTCCTAAAAACTCCTCGTGCTCTGCATTCATATACATTTCCTTCATGGTCATAGACATAATAAAATCCAGCAATTAGCTTCCCAATCACCCCATTTATTTGCATAGCTACTCCACCGTCTCCTCTGTTGATAATTGGTCATTTATATACATTCTGATTGTAGATGGTCCAGTAATAGGAATTTTCACTTGCAAAGGAGTTTCTTCCTTTTTCACTATCCTATCAAATACAATGCTCTCATTACTATTTGAGACAACCACTATTTTAACATTTGCTTCTTCTAAATCAGAAGGTAAAATTACTGTTTTTATAATTATCTTAGTGGTACTTTTTGGCTCAACCTTTTTGGTCACTATCAAATCCACATTGCTTCCTTTTACAACCTGCTGTCCGTAAGATGGTGATTGGCTGATAACAATATCAGACTCTCTGTCTGTAACCTCTTTATAAGTTATGTTCCCGACGTTAAGTCCGTTTTTTTGTAAAACATCCTTGGCATCAACTACATTCATTCCTGTAACGTCTGGAACTGCTACTTTTTCTATTTTTGGACCTAAGCTTACAGTCAAAATCACAGTACCGTTTTTTTCTATGAGCTGGTTTGCGGAAGGCTGCTGTTCAATAACCGTATCCACCGGCTTGTCAGAATAATCTCTCTTTATCTCAGCGCTCAAACCACTGTTATCAAGCTCTATTTGAGCATCCTTGATATTGAGTCCAACCACATCAGGCACTTTGATCATCTCTGGTCCTTTGCTTACCGTAAGTCTCACAGTAGTGTCCTTTTTTACTTTGATACCCGCTGCAGGGTCTTGATTAATCACTGTACCTTTTTCAGCCTGATCGTTTTGCTCTTCAACTGTATATTTGAGCCCCAGCTCATCAAGCTTGGCTTTTGCATCATCAATCGAAAAACCAACAAGATCTGGCATTGTTATGTCATTTTCTTGATAAGTCAGACTTTTCCCAATAGCATTATAAAATATAAGCCAGCCTATTGCAACAATAATAAGGGCAGTTAAAATTCCTGCTACCACATAAATCCAATCTTTTCTTTTTTCTTTTAGCTGTTTCTTTTCGTTCAAAGCAGTATCACCTGATTTTATCTGGTCAAACTGAAACTGTTTTGTGGGAACATTTTCATGAGATTCTATCTTGACAAAATCACCCTCTGGTTCAACAAGTGAATTTTTCAAATCTTGAATCATCTCGCCAGCAGACTGGTATCTCAGCAGAACGTCTTTTTGCATTGCTTTCAAAATTATTGCTTCCAAGCTTCTTGGTATATTGGGATTGTAAAGTGTGGGTTTGACAGGCTGTTCCTGCAAATGCTTCAGTGCAATGGAAATTGGAGTGTCACCGTCAAACGGCAAAACTCCCGTCACCATTTCATAAAGTACAACTCCAAGAGAGTACAGATCAGACCTGTTGTCTACATATCCCCCTCTTGCCTGTTCCGGCGAAAAATAATGGACAGAGCCAATGGTGAGATTTGTATTTATTATGGTACCTGTTGAAACTGCACGCGCAATGCCAAAATCTGTTACTTTGACAATTCCATTTTCGTCAATCAAGATGTTTTGTGGCTTTATATCCCTGTGCACAATGCCTTTTTTATGAGCATGGTCCAAAGCTCTTAAAACCTGTATAGCAATGGTTGTTGCATCTTTTGGACTGAGCCTGCCCGTTTCTTTCATAAACTCTTTTAGAGTTTTGCCGTTTACATATTCCATAACTATGTAGTACATCCCATCCTGTTGCCCAACGTCATAGATAGATACAATGTTAGGATGCGAAAGAGATGCAGCTGCCAGCGCCTCTGTTCTGAACCGTTGCAAAAATTCCTCATCAGCTGCAAATTCGGATCTTAAAACTTTTATGGCAACATATCTATTTAAAATTGCATCTTTGGCTTTGTACACAACCGACATTCCACCGCTTCCTAACTTCTCTTCCACTTTATATCTGTTGCCTATTACAAAATCATCCATATGGCATCATCACCCTCACCACGTCTTTTATTCTTCATACCAAAAGATAGATAACGGTTATATTGTCAGTTCCACCTGCCTCAAGGGCTTTTTCTATCAATGTCTTCCCTATTTCATCAAAACTATTCTCCTCAAATATCTTCTGTATGTATGACTCAAGTACCATGTTGGTAAGCCCATCTGTACACAGCAAAAAGTAGTAGTGCTGACTTTCATCTCTGGTCAGCTCATAAATATCAACTTCCAGATCCTCTTCAATGCCAACCGCTCTTGTTATAATGTTTCTCTTAGGATGGGTGTAAATTTCCTCTTTTGTAATTTTTCCATCTTTGAACATCTCATAAACCAGAGAATGATCTTCTGTAATTTGTCTAATTTCGTTGCTATCTACGATGTAAACTCTTGAGTCTCCAATATTGCTTATAAATATCTTATCCCTGTAGCAAAATAGTCCCGCTAAAGTGGTCCCCATTCCATACAAAATGGGGTTTTTTATCTGATGGTGTATAATCTTTTGGTTTGCGTATTTGTAAGCTTCTTTTATGGTCTCCTTTAAAGAATATTCTAAACTTTTCTGATTCAATAAAATATAGTCCAGTACATACTTGCAGGCAAGGCTACTTGCCACCTCACCTGCACTGTGTCCACCCATCCCATCAGCTATTAAGAAAACATTTAGTCCATCTTCCCCTGTGTAAACAAGATAATAATCCTCATTGTTTGCCCTTACATTTCCTTTTTCTGTGAGTGCAACGTATTTCACACACTTCATCCCCTAGTTCTCTGAAATGTTAAAATACCGTCTTCTCAGCTGTCCACACGCTGCAGATATACTACTACCAAGCTCTCTTCTGATTGTAACTTGAATCTGATATGATCTTAAGGTTTCAAAAAATGCTTTTATTTTTTCTTTTGAAGGTCTTCTAAACCCCTTTTCTTCAACAGGGTTTACAGGAATCAAATTTACATGTACAAGCTTACCCTTTAGCATTTGTCCAAGTTCTTCAGCGCACTCAATAGAATCATTTACTCCATCTATCAAGGCATACTCAAATGTGACTCTTCTGTTGGTTTTTTGGATGTAGTAGTCGACTGCCTTCATGATGTCTTCAACAGGATATTTTTTGTTCATCGGAACAAGTTTATCTCTCAGCCTATTATTCGGAGCATGCAGAGATATTGCAAGGTTTACTTGTTTTGGAAAATCACAGAGCCTATAAATTCCTTCAGCTATGCCAACTGTGGAGATTGTGATATGTCTCGCCCCTATGTTTTTCCCCTCTTTTGAATTTATTATCTCTATAAACTTAAACACATTTTCAATGTTGTCAAATGGCTCGCCACTTCCCATCAGAACGACATTGGTTATTCTTTTGCCTGTAAAGTTTTCTACGTTGATTATCTGGTCAACCATCTCCCCTGCCGAAAGGTTTCTTACAAACCCGCCTATGGCAGAAGCACAAAACCTGCAGTTCATTCTGCACCCAACTTGTGTTGAGACGCATATTGCATTTCCATATCGATAAGGCAAAAATACACTTTCAATCCCATTTTTATCGCCAAGTTCAAACAAAAATTTTATACTCTCTCCATCACTTTGATGTTGCAAAATCTGTAAAGAGTTTATCAAAAACTCATCACCAATCTTTTCTCGAAGTTCGAGTGGTAGATTGGTAAACTGCATTACATCAGTAGCATTTTTCTTGTAAAGCCACTCAAAAATCTGGCTTGCTCTAAAAGGTTTTTCACCAATATTTTCGAGCCACTTTTTCAGCTCATCAAACGTCAAATCTTTTATAAGTTTTTTCATCTTGTTTATACTTCGCCCTCTTTCCTTAGTTTAGCTATATAAAATCCATCACATTTAAACTCGTCAGGGAAAATGGTTGTTTGGGATACCAATGAAAAATCTTTGTGTTTATCTAAAAACTTTAAAACTGTCCCTTCATTTTCTTTTCTTCCAAGCGTGCATGTGGAATAAAAAAGAAGTCCTCCTCTTTTTAAGTAACTTGCCGCATTATCAAGTATTCTTACCTGTAGCTCATGAAGATTCTCAATATCCTGATAACTTTTGTTCCATTTGATATCAGGCTTTTTCCTGATTGCACCAAAACCAGTACATGGAAGGTCCGCAATCACAATGTCAAACCGCCCAGCAAAATCAGGGTTAAAGACCTCAGCGTCACTTTTTGCAACAATAATATTATCAAATCCCAGTCTCAGAATGTTTTCTCTCAAAACGTCAAGCTTATGATCGTTTATATCACATGCCACAACAAATCCGTCTATAACCTCTGCACAGTTAAAAGTCTTTCCACCTGGTGCAGCACATAGGTCTATTACTTTTCTTGCCTCTTTAAAATCTTCTTGGTTTAACTTCACCACAAGTGAGGATGCCAAATCCTGAAAATAGAAATAACCTTTTTTATAAAGCTCTGTTTCCTTTATGTTGCCCTTCAAAACGTAGATTACTTCTTGGTTGTAAAAATTGATTTCATACTCAAAACCATTTTTGTCAAGCTCTTGTATTAAAACCTTTACATCCGTCTTTTTAGTATTAATCTTTATACTCTGAGGAGGTTTTGTATTTAAAAATTCTAAAATTTTCAAAGTTTTTTCAAATCCATAACTCTCTTCTAAATAATCTATCAAAAATATTGGATAAGACAGCTTTATTGAGATATAACTTTTATAATCCACATCCTTTATTTTCTCCAATGACTCTTGTATTTGATTTTTGTTTCTGATTATATTCCTCAAAATTGCATTCACGAAAGCTTTCAAATGTGGACTTATTTTACTTGCAACCTCACATGCTTCGTTCACAGTTGCATACTCTGGAATCTTTTCAAGAAAAAGAAGTTCGTAAGTTGCAACTCTTAAAATGTTTAATATCCTTTTATCCTTTACTCCTTTTTTTGTAACAAAATTAATATAGTAATCAATAAGGTTTTTGTATCTCAAAACACCATGAACCAGCTCAACAAACAAAGCCCTGTCCTTTTCATTTTTTAACTTTTGGTGGAATTTCTCCATCAAAGAGTCCATGCCAGAAAACTTTTTCTTTTCAACCTCAAAAAGTGTCAAAAAAGCAGCTTCTCTCGTATTAATCTTTAATCATCCCTTCTTCGTTGAACTAAGCTAAGATAATATAAAAGCTGAAGTATAGCAACAGATACCGCTGCAACATATGTCATAGCAGCCGCTCCAAGCACTTTCTTTATTGCTATTTCTTCATCAGGAAGGATAACCCCTGCTACTTTTAACGCATCCACAGCTCTTTTGCTCGCATTCAATTCAACAGGCAGCGTAATTAAGGTAAACATAACTGCTAAACTAAAAAGCAAAATTCCAAGATTTATAAATATATCTCCATTCTTCAGCAAAAGCCCTATCAAAATGAGCGGAAAAGCCAAATTTGATCCTATATTCACAACAGGTACCATGGCAGTTCTAAGAACAAGCCACGGATATTTTTGGTAGTGCTGAATAGCATGCCCTGCCTCATGTGCAGCAACTCCAATTGCAGCAACAGAATTGGAATCAAAAACACCCTGTGATAGTCTGAGCACTCTAAATCGCGGGTCGTAATGGTCTGTCAAAAGTCCTGGTACATACTCTACTCTGACATCATAAATACCGTTAGACCACAATATATTTTTGGCAACCTCGGCACCTGTCAGCCCTGAAAATGTTCTGACTCTGGAATATTTTGAAAAAACTATTTGTACTCTCATCTGTGCTATTAGAGATATCAAAAATGCAGGAATAGCAAACACAAGATACAAAGGATCAAAATAGTATAACACTTTTTATCCTCTCCCTTAAAGTTAGGCTAAAACATCTCCTCTTTTTATTTTATACCCATTGACAAAGTCTCTTGCACCAATCTTTTTCCCACCCTCAAGCTGAAGAAGTTTAAGTCTTATCAGTCCATCTCTAACTTTTATTATAATGCTGCTGTCATCTATCTCAACCACAGTACCATTTGGTACATTACTATTGATATTGTATTGAGCAATTTCCATATCATGAATTTTTAAAAGTTTTTCTTTGAAAGTTGTAAAAATCCCAGGCCATATCTTAAGAGCTCTGAATCTGTTATAAATTTCCTTTGCACACATATCCCAGTCAATCTTTCCTTCTTCCTTTTTTATAGGAGGTGCATATGTTGCTCTGCTGTGATCCTGTTTTACAGGAGTTATATTTTCAATATTTTTCAAAGTTTCAACTAAAAGTTTGCCACCTACTTCTGCAAGCTTTTTTGAAAGTGTCAAAATGTCATCATCATTTTCAATTTCAACTTCTTTTTGAAGAAGAATATCTCCTGTGTCTAATCCCTCGTCCATTTTCATAATGGTAATACCTGTATATTCCTTGCCATCCATAAGCGCTCTTTGAATTGGCGCAGCTCCTCTGTACTCTGGTAAAAGGGAAGCATGAACATTTATGCAGCCATGCTTGGGTATCTCAAGTACTTCTTTGGGAAGAATTTTCCCATATGCAACAACTACGATTGTATCAGGATTTATCTCTTTTAGAAGTTCAAAAAACTCCTCGTTATTCTTTAGCTTTTCAGGTTGAACAACTTCTATTCCAATCTTTTGAGCAAACTCCTTGACAGCTGGTGCTGTTAATATTCTTTTTCTCCCAACAGGTTTGTCAGGTTGGGTCACAACAAGTTTTAAATTGACAAAAGGCTCTTGAATCAGTTTTTGCAAAATATCAACTGCAAAATCCGGTGTTCCCATAAACACAATGTCCAATTCACTTTCCCCTTTCTAAAACTCACGCAATTTATTCTAAATCCATCTTATCGCCTCTTGAGCGCCTTTGCTCGATCTCCTCTTCAGATACAAATCGTATAACCTTGTCAACAAACAAAATACCATCAAGATGATCTATCTCATGACACACCGCCCTTGCTAAAAGTCCCTCTGCTTCGAGCCTAAACTCATTCCCAAACCTATCTTGAGCATTTACTACCACTTTCTGAGGTCTTTCAACCTCGCCCCACACATTTGGAACAGAAAGACACCCCTCTACATCTACAACACTTCCTTCACTGTATTCTATCTGTGGATTGACAAGTTCAATTGCGCCTTCTCCTATATCAATCACAACCGCTCTTTTGAGTACTCCCACCTGGGGCGCTGCAAGTCCAATGCCGTTTGCCTCATACATGGTGTCTTTCATATCGTCAAGAAGTTGATGAAGTCTCTGATCAAATTTCTCAACAATCTTTGATCTTTTGCGCAGTATCTCATCTTCATATATTTTTATCTTTCTCAGTGCCATTTGTCTGATTTAAACCCTCCTATTTTTTTAAAGTGTATCTAAAGGATTTACATCGATGATAAGCGATGCATTATTATAATTATATCTTTCTTTGATTAGATTTGCTATACAAATCATTTGCCCAGCCCTTTTAAACTTCACCAGTATGTGATACCTGTACTGATTTTCTACTTTAAAGATAGGATTTTCACTTGGACCATAAATCTTCATGTCATTTTCCTTTTCATACTCCTTGAGAATAGCATATACATGTTCTATTCCTCTTTTTGCTATGTTTTGTTCCCTTGCTACTGTAACAAAGTTGACTACATAAGAATACGGTGGATATTCCATCATTTTTCTCAGTTTCATTTCCTGGACATAAAAGCTTTCATAGTCGTGCTTTGAAGCAAACACAATGCTATATTCTTCAGGGTTAAAAGACTGAATTATAACTTTTCCTGGCTTTTCCCTGCCAGACCTTCCTGCAACCTGTGTAAGAAGTTGAAATGTTCTTTCTCTGCTCCTGAAATCTGGCATGTTCAAAAGAATATCTGCATCTATCACACCCACCAAGGTCAAGTCAGGAAAGTGCAAACCTTTTGCAATCATCTGCGTACCAACAAGAATATCTGCCTCTTTTTCCCTGAACTTTTTCAAAATCTGTTCTGTCGCATCTTTTTTTGAAGTTGTATCACTGTCCATACGCAAAACCCTTGCATCTTTAAAATACGCTTTTATCTCTTCCTCTATCTTCTGGGTACCACTACCATATTGTCTGACATACCTGCTGTTACATTTTGTACACACACCCCTATATTCCTCTTTATACCCGCAATAGTGACATTTTAAATATCCCTCTTTGTGGTATGTAAGTGAAATACTACAATTTTTGCACATAAAAACATAGCCGCACTCACGGCATATAACAATTGGAGAATAACCTCTCCTGTTTAAAAAAAGGAGAACCTGCTCCCCTTTTTTCAAGTTGTTCTCTATTTCACTAAGTAAAAGCCTGCTAAAAATGGACTTGTTACCTTCTAAGATTTCTTTTTTCATATCAACAATCAAAACTTCTGGCAGATTCTTGTTTATTCTATTTTTCAACATACAAAGGAAATATCTTCCTTTTTGTGCATAAAAATAATGCTCAATAGATGGAGTTGCAGAGCCAAGTATAATGGGTATATTATTTATCTTAGCCCTCATCTGGGCAACCTCAACAGCATTTATCCGCGGCGATTTTTCAGATTTATAGCTTGGTTCATGCTCCTCATCAACAATTATAAGACCAAGGTTCTTGACAGGGGCAAAAACTGCTGATCGCGGACCAATCACCACAACCGCCTCTTTGTTTCTGGCAGCAAGCCAGCTATTTAGCCTGTCTATACTTTTCATTTTGCTGTGATATACTAAAACCTTGTTGCCTATTCTGCTTTGAACATTTTCTATCATCTGTGGTGTGAGTGATATTTCTGGCACCATGAATATGACACTCTTGCCTTTTTCAATTGCATATTGTATCGTTCTTATATAAACCTCTGTTTTTCCACTTCCTGTGACTCCAAATAAGAGAATATTTCTGTATCCTCCTTCATCAAACGCAGAGATTATACTATTTAGTGCTTTGTGCTGTTCTTCAGTCAAATTATAATCAGGTTCTACCAATGGCAATTTTTTTTCACTATCTTCTTTTATATCAAAATTCTTCAAATCAAACTCCAAAAGCCCTTCCAAAAAGAGCTTCATTATTTTTTCTTTATTCTCTTTCACAAGCTTTGAATTTATGCTTACCGGTTTTTTCAAAATACTTTCATACAACTTTTTTAAATCATCATCCAGGTCCCTATTTTCTTCATGCTTTTTTGCACAGATATTATATATCTGTTTACTACTCACAAAAGGAGGTATAACAAGCGACAAAGCCTCGCCCAGATTTAGCGCATAGTAATTCTTCATTGAAAAAGCAAGTTCTATCTGTTCCTTTGAAACAACTGAAAACTTATCAATTACAGCAAGTACACTCTTGATCTTATTTTCCTCTATATCAGTAGTTTGCTTTATCCCAACAACAAGCCCTTCAACTATTCTGTTTGAAACTCCAAAGTTGACATATACTCTCTTCCCTATCTCAACGCTATTTTCAAGATGTGTTGGTACCAAATAATCAAACACCTTATCAACATTAGCATCATGGTAGTTGATACAAACCTGAGCTATCATCTTAAAACTCAAACTCCATCCATTAAAAATTATTACCTCTGCTACATTTTGCAGAGGTAAGTCAATACATGGTCAAAAATTCTTTCAGCAACTTCACTTTTGCTCATTTTCGGAAGATTTTCTATCTTTTCTTTTGATATGAGTGTCACAATGTTTGTGTCAACGTCAAACCCTGCCCCTTCTTCAAGCACATTGTTTGCAACAATCAAATCAGCATTTTTTGTTTTTAATTTTTCTTGAGAATTCTCTATAACATTCTCTGTTTCGGCAGAAAACCCAACAATTATTTGCCCCGGCTTTTTATTATCTCCTACAAACTTCAGAATATCTGGATTTTTAACAAGTTCAATAGCAAGTTCATCCCTGTTTTCTTTTTTAATCTTATTTTCACTTACAGACTTAGGTCTATAGTCTGCCACAGCTGCAGAAAAGATTAGTATATCATACTGCATATAAATATCTTTTACCTTGTGATACATCTGAAAAGCAGTCTGTACGTTTATAATCTCTATATCAGCATAGGTATTTATATTTACTGGTCCTGAGATAACAGTTACTTTAGCCCCTCTTTTGTATGCCTCTTCAGCTAAAGCATAACCCATTTTGCCAGATGACCTGTTTGAAATAAACCTGATGGGGTCTAAATATTCCCTCGTAGGTCCTGCAGTAATGAGAACTTTCTTTCCTGCCAAGTCTTGACTGCAGAGAAGCTTTTCTATCTCAATCAATATCTTTTGATTTTCTGGATATCTTCCCTTGCCATACACACCGCAAGCCAAAAACCCTGATTCAGGCTGTACAAAGTTTATCCCAACCAATTTAAGCTTTTGAATATTCTGCTGAACAATAGCATTTTCGAACATGTTCGAATTCATTGCAGGCACAATCAGCACAGGTTTGTCAAATGCTAAAAACGTTGTGGTCAGCAAATCATCAGCAATACCATTTGCAAATTTCCCAATTATATTTGCAGTTGCAGGAACCACCACAAGAATATCTGCCCATGTTGTAAGAGAGATATGTTCTATATCATACGAATACTCGCTTTCAAAAGTATCTGTATAAACCTTATTTTGGGAAAGAGTTTGCAGTGTCAAAGGAGTTATGAACTTTTGGGCATTTTCTGTCATTATTACCTTTACGTTTGCTTCATTTTTCTTTAAAAGTCTTATAAGCTCGCATACCTTGTATGCTGCTATCCCACCGCATACTCCTATTAATATGTTTTTATTTTTTAACCTCATTCTTTTTCACCGGCTTCACGTATTTGTAAGAAATCTTCCCAGAAGCAACTTCATTTACTGCCATTGTAACATACTTGTCAGAGTTAAAATTGGTAATGTCAACCTTTTTTTGTGCCTGCTGAAGAAGTTGTCTTGCTCTTTTTGCAACAAGTACAGAAAGTGTGTATTTATTGTCCACATACTTTAAAAGCTCATCAAGCCCTGGTCGCAAAAGCATTCTTCATTCACTCCTTCAAAAATCTTTGTATATCAAATCTCCTACTCTTTAGCTTTTCAACTTCAATAATCTTTTGTATCTTTTCAGTAGCATCATCCACATTGTCATTTATAACACAATAGTCATACTCAGGCACAAGTTTTATCTCGTTCTTGGCAATCTCAAGTCTTGCCTTGATTTCATCTTCAGACTCGGTACCTCTTTTTACAAGTCTTTTGTAAAGCTCTTCTATGGATGGGGGCAGTAAAAATATCAGTACTGCATCCGAAAATACTTTTTTAATCTGAAGTGCTCCTTTTGTCTCAATCTCCAAAATTACATCAAAACCTTTTTCCAATGTTTCAAAGACAAAGTCTTTGGGCGTACCATAATAGTTGTTGTTATATTCAGCATATTCTAAAAACCTTTCGTTTTTAATCTCTTCTTCAAATTGCTCGCGCGAGACAAAAAAATAATTCATGCCTTCTTTTTCCCCTGGCCGTGGTTTTCTGGTCGTCTTGGAGATTGAAAGCTTGATATTAGGATTTTTCTCAAGAAGCTTTCCAACAACTGTACCCTTTCCAGTTCCTGCAGGCCCTGATATTACAATCAAAAGTCCATTTCTCATTTTTTATCATCCTCATCTTCAACTTCAATATCTTCTTCTTCAAACTCTTCTTCTGGTTCTATAATTCTGTGTGCTACAGTCTCTGGCTGAACAGAAGAAAGTATTACATAATCAGCATCAGTTATTATTACCGCTCTCGTTCTTCTACCATATGTGGCATCAATCAGCATACCTCTTTCTCTTGCTTCCTGGATTATTCTTTTTATAGGTGCTGAATCAGGACTGACTATTGCTATCAGCCTGTTTGCTGAAACTATGTTACCAAACCCTATGTTAATAAGTTTTATATTACCGCTACTGCTCAAAACAAACTCACCTCTACTCAATATTTTGAACTTGTTCACGAATTTTTTCAAGCTCATCTTTAAGACTTACAACACATTGGGAGATTTCAAAAATAGTAGCTTTGGCACCAATTGTATTTGTCTCTCTGTTCATCTCTTGAACTATAAAGTCAAGTTTTTTGCCCACACTTCCTCCAGCTTCTAAACACTCTCTAAACTGACTTATATGACTTTTTAGTCTCACAAGCTCTTCTGTTATATCGCTTTTGTCAGCAAATAGAGTTATCTCCAGCATAAGTCTGTTTTCATCAATGTTCTTTAAATCGAAATATTCACTTACCCGTTTGTAAAGTTTTTCTCTGTAATTTTCAACCAAATCCTTTGAATACTCTTCTATTCTCCTCACCAAAGCTTTAATGTTTTCTAATCTCATCAGAATATCCTTTTTAAGATTTTCACCTTCTGTTTTTCTCATTTTATCTAAATTCTGAAGTGCCTCTTCAACACAATCCAAAAGCTCAGACTTAACAGTACCAAGGTCAAGTTCTTCAGTCTCAATCACAAGAGCATCTGGAAGTTTTATGAAAGTCGAAAGACTAAAATCGTCTTGAATTTCTGAAAAGTTTTCTCTAACCATATTTATTGCTTCCAAGTACTGCTTCATTATCCCTATGTTAGGAATAATCCTGTAATCTTTTTCACTGAAGCTTTTAAAATTAATATATATATCAACCTTTCCACGGCAAATATATTGCGAAACCATATTTTTTATCTCATTTTCAAATTTGATAAATTCTTTAGGCATCTTCAAGTTCATTTCCAAATATCTGTGGTTTACACTTCTTATGTCCACGCTGTACTCTCTCTCATTTATTATTCTTTTACATCCACCGTAGCCTGTCATACTTTTAATCATGATAATGCAACCAATCCTTTCAATGTTATTGTTAAAAAAATTTTAAAATCAAAGAAAAAACAAAAAATTTCTACTTAACTACTATCTATTTTAAAGTATTTTTACCCATAAAATCAAGAAAGGGTTATAATATTAGTTGAAGTAAAATACACTTTTGAAAAGCAAGGTGAAGTTAAAATGATAATAGGCCTTGATGTTGGTGGTACAACCATCGACACAGTGGCAATAGAAAATGGAAAGGTTGTTGCATTTAAAAAATTCGAACGTGGTAGAAGCTTAATAGACTCTGTGTTAGAAAGTTTAAACCAGTTTATATCTAAAGAGATGATTTCGAACCTCGAAAGAATAACACTCAGCACAACCGTCACCACTAACGCAATAGTTCAAAATAATTTAGATAAAGTGGGAATGATAATAGAAAACGGTATTGGAGCAAATCCTGAATTTTTGATGTGCGGCGACATGAATTTCTTTGCAGATGGATATATAAATAACAGAGGCATAGAGGTAAAATCACTAAATATCGAAAGCGTAAAGAACGCTTTGCAAAGCTTTAAACAAGAAGGTATAGAAAACTTGGGCATTGTTGGCAAGTTCTCTGTTCGAAATTCACAGCATGAACTTGCTGTATATGAAGCAGCTAAAGAATACAACTTTAAATTTGTGTCAGTTGGCTACAAACTTTCTGGCAAACTCAACTTTCCCCGAAGAGTTTTTTCCACATACTTGAACTGTGCAGTCTACAGTACATTTAACATGTTCTATAAAAGTATTTTAACATTTTCACAAGAAAGAAAAATTCCTCTTGAAAAGATATTTATTCAAAAGCCAGATGGCGGTATTATAAATTTGTATGATATTGAAGGTTTCCCAATATTCTCTGTTATCTCAGGTCCAGCTGCATCCGCTCAAGGTGGATTTGTTCTATCAAATTCTGTGAAAAATGCAATCATAATTGACATTGGTGGAACAACAACTGACATTGCGTTCTTGTCAAACGGCAATCTTGTTCTTGAACTATATGGAGCAAAAATCGGAAAGTATCCTACACTAGTAAGAGCAATATATTCACGATCTGTAGGGCTGGGGGCAGAAAGTATTGTTAAAATAGTAGATGATACAATTAAGATAGGACCTAAAACAAAAAGATGGTATGAACAGGACAAAAATGAGTTTGCTACTTTGCATGATGTTCTTCAATTTTCAAGTTCATACCGTGAAAATCCTGTAAATGCTCGTTTAAAGTCTTTATCTTCTCAGCTGAATATGAGCCAAGAAGACTTTTGTAAATTGGTGATAAGCAGGGCAGTTTCGATGATAGAAGAAAAAATCAAAGAGGGAATTGAGTACATTAATAATCTTCCAGTTTATACTATAAATAAACTCTTGTACGGAGAGAAATTCGCACCTCAGAAGATAATTCTAATTGGTGGACCGGCAGAACTTTTAAAACCTCATTTAGAGAACGAGCTTAAAATAAAAGTTGAAGTCCCAAAACATTACATGGTTGCAAACGCAATTGGTTGTGCGATTGGCTCAATCTCAAAAGAGTACAACTTAGTTGCAGACACTATCCAGGGCAAGATGGTAATCCCAGAGCTAAATATATATCAAAGTATTCCTGCAGATTTTACTATTGACCAGGCAAAGAAGGTTTTAATTGAAAAGGTCTTAGAGTGCAGAGAAGCTAAAAATCAAGACGATGTAGAGATTGTGGATGAAAGTTCTTTTAACATGATAAGAAGTTTTAGATTCTGCGGAAGAATGATTAGAATTAAAGCCCAGTTAAAACCAAAGCTTTTAAATTTGAGAGATTGATTTTTTGGGGAGTGAAACAAGATGTTAAAAGCAAAAAATAGTTTAGGGCTCATACTATTTCCTGCCTTTGACTGGAGAATTTCTCCAACGCATCCTGAAAGAGAAGAAAGACTTTTGTATACAATTGACCAGATAGAAGAAGAGGGGCTTTTTGACTATGAAAATGTAGAAATTTTCAATCCCGAAATAATTGAGTCAAAATATGTAGAGATGACTCATTTTTGCATCCCCGACATTTCTTCAATTGTTACCGTATCTCACAAGATAGCTGCAGGCTCAGCAATAACTATTGCTAAAAAGGTTCTGTCAAAAGAAGTAGAAAAAGGATTTGCTCTCATCCGACCACCCGGTCATCATGCACACAGAATAACATATGGCGACAGAGGATTTTGTATTATAAACAATGAGGCGATAATGGTGGAATATCTAAGAAAAGAATATAAAATTAAAAAGATAGCAATAATAGACACTGACTGTCATCACGGTGATGGAACGCAGGATATCTTTTGGAACGACAAAGATGTCTTGTTTATTTCTCTGCACCAAGATGGCACAACCCTATATCCCGGCACGGGTTTTACTGACGAAATTGGTGGACCGTCGGCAATTGGTTATACTTTAAATCTCCCCTTGCCACCCTATACATCTGATGAAGGATTTTTGTACTGCTTAGACAATCTTATCATTCCTGTTTTAGAAGAATTCAAACCTGACATCATAATAAACTCCGCAGGGCAGGACAACCATTATTCTGACCCGCTGACAAACATGAACTTTTCTGCTCAGGGATACGCAAAACTTACAGAAAAGCTAAGTCCAGATATTTCTGTTTTAGAAGGCGGGTATTCTATTGAAAGTGCTCTTCCTTACGTCAATTTGGGTATAATATTTGCACTTGCGGGTATTGATTATTCGAACATAAAAGAACCTGATTACAATCCTGAAAGACTTAAACAGTCTCAAAGAACAACTGATTACATCAAACGGCTTTGTGAACATGTATACAGTATATGGAAATCAAAAGAAGAAAGAGAATACAAAATCAAAACGGCAAATCAAGATTATTTCGTCAGAAAAAAATCTATTTATTATGACACAATGGGATTCAGAGAAAATCAGCTTGAAAAAATAAAGAACTGCAAAAAATGCTCAGGTCTAATATTAATAGACTCCCTTTGTTTGGGATACAGGGTTTTAGCCATAGTAATTCCACACGATGCATGTAATGACTGCCAAAAGGAGGGTCACAAGCTCTTTGAAAATACTGCGGTTGGAGACTATTCTCATATACTTTTGCAGGATAAAAAGAGTTTTGAGTTTTTTAGAAAAACATCATAAAACTTCTTTGGTTTGTTTTATTTTAAAAGGTATTTCTCTTTTAATTTCTCACCATTTATGAGCACCAAGCTGCCCTGCTTGAATTTTAGTTTTTTGGCTAAGTATTCACATTTAATCTTCAAAAGATAAAAAACATTTTCTTGAACATCTTCAAAGTCATCCACAGTCTCAAAGTTTGCCTGCCCTTTTGAAATAATCACATCAGCAGTAGATATAAGATTTTTAACCTGCTCAGAGATAAAATCTTTGGAGACTCCTAAAAGCGCTGCTCCGCTCTCAATCACATTTGCTATTTTACTCATTGAAACTTCTTCTGCATCTTCCTTAGTTGCATCGTTGAGGACAGGCCCTGACTTTACAATGTAATAAACATTTTTTCCTATTTCATTTAGAATCTCTACCAATATCTTATCAAATACAATCTCACCTGCATTATCACCGATAATAACTACATTCTTCCCTCTTTCAATTTTTTCCTTCAAAAGAGGATAATCATCTATCCAAAATCCAAAATCAAATGCATGCTCAAGTTCTTTATCAATATTAAAGTCTCTTTGAATCCCTAAATCAATCACATTTCCTGCAACAGAAGCTTTTAAAGCTTCATATAGAGCATCAGATGCTCTTGAAACCTTCTCTTTGAGTTTTGGATACAGTTCAAGCGCCAACTTATTCGAGGATTTTTTTGCTTCATAGTATGGATCTGAGTTATTAATAAACTCATATGTTTTAAGTAGAACAAGTGAAGAATTATACGCTGGTGATGCAGAAGGATCTAAAGTTTTTATATAATCCATAAGATTATATAATATTTCAATCTTTTTTTCATCGGGAACTTTTATCATCTCCATGCATGAAACTGCCTGTTTTAGATAGCAGTGAATGCAGTCAACAAGACTTTTCAACTTTTAATTCACTCCTTTTGAAATTAAATTTTTCAGCCAAACCACTGCTACTAAATAAAGTATTAATAACTCTTGATTTATTGTCAAGAAGAATATTATAATTGTATATGTCTAAATGAGCTCCATTAGCTCAGTGGCAGAGCAGTCGATTCGTAATCGACCGGTCGGGGGTTCGAATCCCCCATGGAGCTCCAATAAAAACAAGGGGTTTGGGGATAGGTAAAATTTTAGGGTAACTACTCCACTATCTCAGGAGTGGTTACCCTTTGTTTTTATATCCTCGAATAAGCTGTTTAATTTCATTGCAGCAGCTTTCTTTATCTCAGGCATAACATGAGAATAGATATTTAACTCAAACCTTCTTGATATTTGGTATTATACAAAGCTTGAAGATACTCAAGCCTCAAATCTTTTAGCTTATAATGACCAATGGCAGAATTTATATGTCTTTCTATATAGCACAAATAATCTTTAAACGTTGAATGTCGCAATGTTTGTTTTTTGTATTCCCAAAGCCAAGTATGAAGCCAGTCTTTTTTCATTATTCCCTCTCTTTTTTGTCTTTGCAGGCATGTTATAACACCTCTTTAATTTGAGCAAAGTCTATTATAAGGTCTTCAAAAATACCAACCTTGACCTTGTCATTGAAGGTGTAAGCTACTGGTGGCAAATAATCTTCTTCATTGTCTTTGAGCCTGTATACCAAAATTGTTTGGTTGTTTGGATTTACAATCCAATATTCCTTGACTTTAAACTGTGTGTAAAGATTGAGTTTTCGAATATAATCATGTGAAAAATTACTTTCAGACACAACCTCAATTATCATCTCAGGAGCTCCAACACAGCCTTTATCAGTAAGCTTTCTCTTGTCGCAAATAATTGAAATATCAGGCTGGACAACGTTGATTGCCTGTTTTTCATCCTGTCCTTCCTCTATTAGGACTATATCAAATGGAGCTGTGTATAACTTGCAGGACTTATTAGAAGATTTGAGATAATTTTTTATCAATGTTGCAAGCTCTATTACAATTTCCTGGTGTACCCTTGACGGTGCAGGGCTCATATCATAAATAACACCATCAATAAGCTCTACCCTTGTGTCTTCAGGCAGCTCAAGGTAATCTGCATAGGTATAAACCTTAGGTATCCTTACTTTCATTTAAATCACCTTTTTCTTAGATTTTGTTCATAATATTTAAATCATTTATCAGCTCTACTTTCCATAATGGAATTACATATCTTAAAATATTCTATCACATTGTAAAAAGTTTGTCTTCATCTTCACCTACTCAAAATATTCTAAAAACAAAAACCGCCATCTTATTTGAATTTACAACACAGATGGCGGTAAATCTTTTAAAAGTTATTTTTTGTGGTTTAACGCAACCAAAACACATGCGTTGTAAATTGGAATTATACTATTCTTCTTACATAGCTCAATAAGCTCATTGCTTTCAGCTCCTGGCTGAAACCAAACATACTTTGCTCCTACTATGGCTGCTTGTTCAATATACTTCTTTCCTCTTTCTGGTGCAATAACCATACTCACACAATCTACTTTCCATTCTAAATCCAACAGCGTTTTGTATACCTTGTTATTCTCAATCTCATCGTACAAAGGATTTACAGCAAACACATTGTAACCTTTCTCTTTAAGTTTTTTGAAGACCATGTATCCATATTTTTTCTTGTTTGGTGTTGCACCAACCACAGCCCAGTTTTTAAAACCCAAGGCTGACTCAATAGTTTTTGAGTCCATATTTTTCCTCCTTATTTTCTGCTCATAATAAAGTTATAAACCACATCCAGCCTGCTATCGTCAAATTCAAACGTGTCTTTCCCAATTGAAATCAAAAGTTTGTTACCCACAACGTTCATCCTCAGGTCCTCACCGTACTTGTCTTTATACATCTTCTTAAGGCTGAGCATAAACTGCTTCACATTCTCTTTTCTGTACTCAAACAAGAACTCATCAACAGCATCAACAATATCGTATTCTTTTACAACTACTGGGTCACGCAGAACACCTTCTCCTCTTATTTCGACAGAGTTTGATTTTCGATCATATATAATCTTAAACTCGTTAGCTTTAGTTTCGTACATCAGCTCTTTAAACCCTTCTGAAACATTATAGGTAATGACAGAGAAGAATCTATCCGACGGATATATTATCCGGGAAATATCCACACATGCTTCAATAATATTATCTATCAAATAAGCATCCAACTTTTCTGCTAAAGCTGCCTCTTTAAATTTTATTGCAAACTCATTATAATCTTTGTAGGGAATATTAGTAAATTTGTCTTTTTCAAGCTCTTTTAAGTCTTCTACGAAAAAGTAAGCAAAACCCGCGTTACCATTTTCAATGTCATATTCCTCAAAGGAGTAGCCCATAACTAAAGCGTACCTTTTCATGGCTCTCCCCTCCATTCAAAAAACATTTCTTATATATTATATACCACTCAAACGCACATTTGTATTAAAAATTTTTTAAAAAATATTTTCAATCTTGAGTAAAATCATCTCTCTGACATGACTAACATAAAATTTAAGAAGACTTATTTCGCTAAGCAAAAGAGTTTTATCTTGTTCGAAGAGATATTCTTTTATTTTCGTGAGCTCTTCATCTATCTTGTCTATTTCTTGATGTTCAATCAACATAGCCCAACTTTTTTTGTATTCATTCCATTTCTTCACAATATCCAAGTAGTTTGACCTTGCAAGATTGTAATTGTTTTTAACAACATTTTCATACAAGCCAGCCAGGTCATTTTCAATCTTATTAGTAGCACCTAATATTAGCAGGGTTGAAATTAGTGTAAACATAACTATTAAGATAACAAAGCAAACCACTGTCACCCATACCTTCACTTGCCTTTTACCTCCTTTTTTTGAACAAACCAATTGCCCTCAGGATCAATGCAGGCAAGAAAAACATCCTGTATATTATCTATCCCTCTTTTTCTAATTTCGGTAAGCACCTGTTCTAATGTTAAATTGGCATATTTCAAAGACTCTTCTTTTACCTTGCCATCGACTATAACACTTACTGGAATTCCTTCATATTTTGTTGGTATTCCCAAATCAGCAGGTGTAACATATCTTTTCTGCGACTTTGGAATCACCGAAATATCTCCATCGGTTTCCAGTATGGCATACTCTATATCATGAATATTGAAAAATCCTTTTATTCTTAGTTGTTCCATAAGGTCATTCAAGCTATACTGTGTTTTTCTGAGTGCATCTTCTAAAATTTTACCTTTTGCTATCAAAATAGTAGGACTTCCACATACAAGTCTTTTTATAAAATCAGATTTCAAACTTCCAAATGTAATTAACGTTTGTAAAAATAAAAGGGTTAAAATAGGAATGATACCGTTTATAAGAGGGACACCGGTGTTTTGCATTGGAACAGCTGCAAGCTCAGAAATCATTATTGTAATGACAAGTTCAAATGGTTGAAGTTCACCCATCTGTCTTTTTCCCATAAGTCTCATAACCAATACAACCAGTACATATAAGATTAACGTTCTAATAAAAATGGTTATAACCATAAAAATACCCCTTTCTTTGGAATTTATATTTACTATCCTTTCCAAAGAAAAGGGATTTTATTCTTAATTTTCTTTTTGCGGGCTATGTTTATACATCACCTTTTTGAACCATTCCTTATTTGGTCTACAAAATCCAATTGTAATCAAATATTTCTTGAAAACTTTGAGCTTAGGATAAAAAGAGTTTTCTCTTCTTCCTCCTTCAAAACATTTTATAAGATAGAATATTTTTCTTTTTTCTATGCCTTCATATGTCAAAAAACTTATCTTCCTTTTCAACTGGTTGATATTACCATACTCAAGGATTATTTCAAACAGCTTATAAGCACTTTTTAGCTCATGGGAATTCAGAAGATGAAAGTACAAAGAAATAAGAATATCGACAATCTCTCTTAAATAGCTATTTTCATTCTTTATTTCTGATAAAACTTTGATGGTTTCGTTACTTAGAAGTATAGGTTCCAACAGATTTTGATTAAAACGATAAGGGTAATTTTGAAGAAACTGTTTTAAAATTAAAAGTTTTTCGTTGATTTCTTCTTTATTGCTTTCTTGTACAGCCCTTTTCAAAGCTTTTAATAGCGCATTGAGAAAATTTGCAGGATAACTATTTTGATATAATATCCAAAAGTAAACAATAACTATAATTAGGTCTGCTACTGAAAGCATGATATCAAAGTTTATACCTTTTACTACCCACTTGTATGAAGTTCCTATTGTATTTACTATTGTCAGCATAAATACAATATGTGCAGCTGTAAACAGCATCGTCAGAATCAGCATATCGTTTAAACAAAGAGAAAAGATAAACGAACAAACCTTTTGAGAATATTTTACTCTCAGTACTCGCAGTACAAATGAAATAGTAATTGCCACACCAAAGAAAATAAATAGCTGCAACGCAAAAAGCCATGCAAGCAATCTATTTGCACTGAGTTTGTCAAAAGAAACAGAGATTGGAGATAATAAGTAAACAACTCCAACAAGCAAAATAGAGGAAAGCAGCTGCTTTCCTCTACTTGTCTTAAGGTTCTTTATCATTTTGTCTTCAGCCTCTCAAATCAAATATTCGTTTGGTCTTCTTTTCACTACGAGGAAGTTCACCTATCCTACACAATACAACTTCAGGTGATACTCCTATCTTATTTTTAAACTCATGAGAAATTAACTCTTTCATCTCAGAAATAAAATATTCATCTTCAACTTCAACTTTTAATGTAAGTTTATCCCTGTAATCAATCCTTTCTATAATTACCTGATATTCACTTCCAACACCCTTTATATCCTTCAAAAATGTGTCTATCTGAGCAGGGAAGATATTAACACCTTTGACCTTTACCATATCATCAGTTCTGCCAACAATTCTGTCAATTCGTGGATACTTAGAACCACATGGACATTCACCTGGAATTTTTCGTGTAATATCCCTTGTTCTGTATCTTATAAGGGGAGCACCTTCTTTTTTCAAGGTAGTAATGACAAGTTCACCAAACTCTCCATCAGGTACATTTTCGCCTGTTTGAGGGTCAATTATTTCAAAATACAGAAAATCATCAAAATAATGAAGACCTGTATGTTCTTTGCAATCTATCGCAATTCCCGGTCCGTAAATCTCTGTTAGCCCATAAATATCAAAACTCTCTATACCCAGATACTCCTCAATAGTTTTTCGCTGTTTTTCTCCCCATCTTTCAGATCCAAATATTCCAATTCTCAAATGTATCTTGTCTTTTAACCCTCTTCTGGTTACCTCTTCAGCAAGCAAAAGAGCATAAGATGAAGTTGCAACAATTACTGTTGACTTTAAATCCACCATCATTTGAAGCTGTTTTTCTGTATTCCCTGGTCCCATAGGAATTGTCATCGCACCAAGAAACTCTGCACCAAGCTGAAACCCAATACCTGCTGTCCACAGCCCATACCCAGGAGTTATCTGAATTCTATCAAGCTCTGTAATACCTGCAAACTGATAACACCTTTTCATCATTTCCTTCCAGTCATCAACGTCTTTTTGAGTATAAGGAATAATTACTGGCATTCCTGTTGTACCTGAAGAAGAGTGGATTCTTACAATCTTCTTTTCATCTGTAGCCATAAGCCCTAACGGATAAGCCTCTCTCAATTCTTCTTTGGTTGTAAATGGAAGTCTTTTAATATCTTCTAAATCATTTATATCATTAAGGCTTATCCCTGCTTCCCTAAACTTTCTTTGATAAAATGGGCTATTTTTAAAAACATTTTCGATCTGGTTCAAAAAAAGTTCATTTACACTTTCTCTCATCTCAACACTTTCCATAGTCTCTTCTCCTCTCTTCTTTTCTCTTCATTTTGATTGCTAATATATATATATTAAGATTTTAATACCTTTCGTAAATATTTTCAACCAAAATTTTATTTATTTCATACATTTTAGAACTTAAAACCTGCTCTAATGCTTTCAGAATCTCTTCTTTAGAAAAAGGTAAAATTCCATATTTGCATACCAAAGCAAGCATTGCAATGTTTTCTGCCTTTGGTATATTCAGCTCAATAACAATATCATGAACTTTAAATATTCTCAACTTTGGATAGTTTTCTACAAAAAATTTAACTATTTGACTCTTTTTTAAATCTGAACTTTTGGGTCTTATAAATCTATCATTCAAAACAACTACAGAATCTTTATTAATTTTACTAACATTCCTTGCAGCTTCACACAACTCAAGCCCAATTAAAACATCAGCCTTACCATCCGGTATAATTGGTCCTACATCTTCTCCTGCCCTTATATAACTTACAACAGAGCCGCCCCGCTGGCTCATTCCAATATTCTCTGCTGATTTTACATCAAAACCTTTATTCATAAAAAGCTGACAAACCACTCTTGAAAGAAGAATATTTCCCTGCCCACCTGTTCCGGCAATTATGATATTAATCATCTTTTATCACCTTCTCTATTGCTGAATACCGACAAAAACTCTTGCAAAGTCCACAACCATTGCATAAGGTTGAATCTATGAAAATATTACCATTTTCGTCCTCATTTAAAGCTGGACAACCTGTTACTTGTAAACACACTTTACAATTAGAACAATTCTGATTTATTTTAAAGTAGCTTTCCCTTGATTTTAGGTTAGCACATTCTCTTCGAAAGACTATCACCCCAAGTTCGTCGTCCTTCAAAAATTCTCTGACTTTGTCTACATTCTCGGTGAAATCTGAGTAAGGGTCAATCACCAAAATTCTTTCAACACCTATTCCTTTTACAATACCTTCAATGCTTACCTTCCTTCCTTCTTCCCCATAAATCTTCTTGCCAGTTCCAGGATGAGGTTGAAACCCTGTCATGCCAGTTGTCAGATTGTCCAAAATGCATATGGTTATATTGTGCCTATTGTAGTAGCTATTTACAAGACCTGTAATGCCGCTGTGGAAAAAGGTTGAATCTCCAATAAAAGCGATAACCTTTTTTGATCTATCTGCAATTTTAAGACCTTGTGCCATTGTGATGCTTGCTCCCATACAAAGGCAGGTATCAGTCGTTGAGATTGGTTTAGCAAATCCGAGCGTGTAACACCCAATATCTCCTGTAAAAATCACATCTTTACCCTTCATTGCATATTTTACAATCAAAAACGAGTTCCTGTGAGGACATCCAGCACAAAGTTGTGCCTGCCTTTTTGGAATTTGCAGATCATCCGTAAATGTATTTTTAACCAAAAATCCTTCATCAGTAAGTATTTTGTAAAAAATGCTTCTTACCTTGTCAACATCAAGTTCACCTGCAAACGGGACATAACCATTTCGTTTTCCATATGTAGAGATGATTCTGCCATTTTCAAAAAGTATTAGTTTTACTTCTTCTTCCAAAACAGGGTCAAGCTCTTCGATGAATATTAGCATTTCTTTATCCTTTGCAAATTCTAATATAAATCCTTCATCTAAGGGATGTGCAACTGTAATCTTTAAGATTGAAAATAAATCTTCAAAACCTTTTATAGCTTCTTTGACGTAAAAATATGAAATGCCACCTGTTACAATCCCTATTTTTCCCCTGCCTTCAATTCTGTTGTAAGCAGAAAGCTCTTTTTTCATGTCCTGAAGTTTTTGTTCAAGTTCCATATGTTTTATGTACGAAAGTGCCGGTAAAATAACCCACTCTGGCTTTTTCTCGAACCCTTTAATCTTCCTCTTTTCTCTTTTGAATTCAAACTCAATTGACTGGTTCGAATGACAAACTCGTGTTGTCATCCGAAAAAGCACAGGCAACTTGTATTTTTCTGAAATCTCAAAAGCAGGTTTTATGAGTTCAAATGCCTCTTTCGGAGAAGAAGGATCAAAAACTGGCAAGTTACAAAATCTTGCAAAGTTTCGTGTATCCTGTTCTGTCTGAGATGAATGAGGTCCAGGGTCATCTGCTACAAATACAATAAGTCCTCCTTCTACACCTACAACTGAAAGAGACAAAAGAGGGTCTGCCGCAACATTCAACCCTACCTGCTTCATAGTAGCCACAGTTCTTGCACCTGCAAGACTTGCACCTGCTGCTATTTCAAGTGCTACTTTTTCGTTTGTAGACCATTCAACATAAAAATCTTCATCCTGAAAATCTTTCAACGTTTCTATTACCTCTGTTGAGGGTGTGCCGGGATATCCAACAACAACATTTACACCATTTATAAAAAGAGAATATGCTACAGCTTCATTTCCCATCAAGACTTTTTTCATAATTTCATTTTTCACCCTTTCTCAATATAAGCTGGTTTGTACTCTATTATACAGCAATTTTAGTTTGATTTAAAATCATTTTTTAGATTAAAAATATATTAATTTGCAAAAAATACTATATAGAATAACTCAATCAATAAGGTGAAAAAATGAAAGATGACTTTTATATCAACAAGCGCAGATTTGCTCATTTTAAAAATCTTATCGAAAATTATACACGTACCAAACGTCATCTTGAGGAATATGGTGAAATTTTGCCATATGAAAAGATTCAACAGGTTATTCAAAAGCAAAGACGGAGAGAAGAGCAAATAGAAAATATTCAGAAAGCAATACTAAATGAACATGACAAAGAAAGTGAAGTTAGAAACTTAGTAAAAAACTACCTCCATACAGAAGGGTATTTAAAACACTACAGAGACAAACTACCAAAACAAATTGTGAATAATATGCTAAAAAAGCAGGTATTTAGAAAAATACAATTAGAAAATTTAATAAAAAAGGTTGACGAAGAAAAGTAAAGAATAAGGCTACAAGGAATTATTAAAACTAATTATAGAAATATTTTAAAAAGGAGTTGAAACAATATGAAGGCAACGGGAATTGTTAGAAGAATTGACGATTTAGGAAGGGTTGTAATTCCAAAAGAAATAAGAAGAACTCTTAAAATCAGAGAAGGTGACCCGCTTGAAATATATACTGATAACGAAGGGGAGGTAATATTAAAGAAATATTCTCCAATTGGCGAAATGGGGGCATTTGCTAAAGAATATGCTGAAACTCTTCATCAAGTAAGCGGTCATATTATAATCATCACTGATAGAGATAGAGTAATAGCTGTTGCAGGTGCTTCTAAAAAGGATTATATGGATAAACCATTAAGTCAAGAATTAGAAAGGGTTATGGAAGAAAATTCTATTATTGTGGTAAAATCTGAAAATGATATGAGTAGCATACCAATTGTTGAAGGCGATACAACAAGATATACTGCTCAGATAGTAAGCCCTATACTTTCTGAAGGAAGTGTAATCGGCAGCGTGATTATGTGTTCAACACAATCCCATGTTGTTATGGGTGACTCAGAGTACAAGCTTGTTCAAGCTGCAACATCTTTCTTTGGAAAACAACTTGAGCAGTAGTTGTTTTTGACAAAATTTTAATGGTTGGCTGTAGGTTTTTAAACCTACAGTTTTTTTTAATGAAATATTGGAGTATAATAAACTGTGTGAAAGAAAAATGAATTTACAACAAAGTAAATAATGCAGCTTGTTGGGGGTCATTAGATGTTCAAATTAAACGCAGACTTGACATCAGACAATTCTTTGCGCAAGAGTCTCAATTTTGTAATACTTGGTATTACATTTGGCATAGTCTTTTTTAATGTCACAACAGGGTCACCGGTTGCTGGATTTGCAAAAGCAATAGGATTTGGCGATCTGATGTATGGTGTAATGCTTGCACTGCCAGTACTTGGCGGTGTAGCGCAAGTTTTTGCATCTTATTTTCTTGAAAAATCAAAAAAAAGAAAGCTCATATTTTTAATAAGCGGATTTCTCCATAGGTTGCCGTGGGCGTTGATTGCCATTTTGCCGCTGATTTTAGGAAAAGGTTCGTATATCTTGCTGTTTTTCTTAATACTATTGATGACAATATCATCAATTTCTAACTCATTCACAAATGTTTCTTTTTGGTCGTGGATAAATGACTTAGTTCCAATGCATATAAGAGGCAGGTTCTTTTCAAGAAGAGCAACAATTTCCACCATAGTGGGAATGCTCAGCGGACTTGCCATTGGAAAATATTTAGATTTGCATAATAATCTCAAGGGATTTTCTATAATTTTTGTATTTGCTGCTATAATGGGAATGCTGGATATAGGTTGTTTCTTCTTTGTAAAAGATATTCCTATGAAAAGTCAGAAACAGCAAATTGATTTGAAAATGATGTTTATTTCTACCCTCAAAAATGATTACTTTAAAAAATTTATGTTCTTTTTTGTAATTTGGAACTTTGGACTTAGCATTGCAGGCCCTTATTTTAATATGTACATGATAAAAAACCTTAAAATGAGTTATTTTGATATAATTCTCCTGACCCAAATTGTAAGCAATATTGTAACCATAATAACATTGCCATACATAGGAAGAGTGGTAGATAAAATAGGTAATAGACCCATGCTCCTTTTGGCAGCAAGTCTTCTTTCTTTATTGCCGGTTGTGTGGTGTTTCACCAACGAAAACAATTATAAGTATTTAGTGACTTTAATAAGCATATTTGCAGGAATGCTCTGGCCTATAATTGATATGAGCAATAACAACCTAATTTTGAAATTATCTGACCAAACTCAAACGTCTATGTATGTTGGTGTTATAAATATGTTCAACGCAATATTCGGAACAGCTATTCCCATTATACTTGGAGGCTACCTTATAGAAGATATTGCACCACATGTTGTTGCCTTTGCAAAAAATTATATGCATTTAAATATAGCTACATACCATGTTGCATTTTTTCTCTCAGGATTTTTAAGATTCTTAGCTGTGATTTATCTTAAAAAGAATGTAAAAGAGCCAGGTGCAATGAGCCTTAAAAGCGTTATCAAAAGTAAAATCAAAAGAGTATAAAAATGCCCAGGCTTAATTTAAACCTGGGCATTCTGGAATTATCTATTTTTATGTGCGACCAGGTCTGTAAGCCGAGTTCTGTCGAGAACGGCTATTTCTCTTTGGGTCTGACGTTACCATCAGACCTCTTGCGACCAACCCGGGAACGCAGCGGGCCACTGCATTGTTCCCCTATTTGGTCTTGCTCCGGGTGGGGTTTGCACAGCCAGTCAGTCGCCTGACTGCTGGTGAGCTCTTACCTCACCTTTTCACCCTTACCATCCTTGCAAAAATGGATGGCGGTTCTTTTCTGTTGCACTTTCCTTGGAGTCGCCTCCACTGGGTGTTACCCAGCACCCTGCCCTGTGGAGCTCGGACTTTCCTCACAAGGGTTATCCCCTTGCGCAGCCGTTCGACCTGCTCGCATATTCTATTATAAATTTTATTTAAATTATGTCAACTGCTACTTTTCTCTGTTTATCAAATAATTGGTAAGTTCTATAAGAAGTTCTGAATTATCGTATTTTTTTATCACATCTATAGCTTTTTGAGAATAATTTTTAACAAGCTGCTGTGCTTCTTCCAACCCATAAAAAGTTACAAAGGTATTCTTCTTTTCCTTTATATCCTTTCCTATGCTCTTGCCCACTTTTTTACTGTCACCAATAACATCCAAAACATCATCTCTTATTTGAAAGGCAAGACCAAGATTTTTCCCGTATTCCTCCAAGTCAGATACAACACTATCTTCTGCACCTGCTACAAGAGCTCCGCATACGCACGATGCCTGAATCAATCTTGAGGTTTTCTTCAAGTGCATCTCAAACAAAAGCTCTTCACTTTTAATATCCTGTCCAGAGTTCGTTATATCAATAACCTGACCACCTATCATACCTTCGACGCCAGATGCCCAGAACAGGTATTTTGCAGCTTTTACTAAATTCTTTTCGCAACCGTAGTTTAAAATCCAATTCAGGCAAACTTCTGCTGCCAAATTTAAAAGTGCATCACCTGCTAAAATTGCAATAGCTTCTCCAAACACTACGTGACTTGTAGGTTTTCCTCTACGCAAAACATCATTGTCCATTGCTGGAAGATCATCATGAATTAGAGAGTAAGTATGAATAAGCTCTATTGCAGATGCTATATCTAAAATTTTCCGATCAATTTCTTTGTCTTTTGAAACCATTTGATATGAAAGCAAACACAGCAAAGGTCTCAACCTTTTTCCTCCCGCAAAAACACTATATCGCATAGCCTGATATATTATCTCTGGGGACTTTTCTTTTAAAATTTTGTCTAAATGCTCTTCCACATTCTTTTGTGAAAGGTTTATATACTCCTCTAACTTTCTACTTATCATTCTTTTTGACCTAAACCTCCATAAATATCATCGGTAATGTCATCTTGAATATATTCTCCATTTAGTTTTTCAATTAACACTACTCTCTTTTCCACGCTCCGGAGTATATCATTGCAAATCTTTGTCAGTCTAATTCCTTCTTCATAAAGCTTTATAGCCTCTTCAAGAGAAAGATTGCCATCTTCCAAGCTCTTTACAATCTCCTCTAATCTTTTCATCGCATCTTCAAATTTTATATCTCTCTGTAGTTCACACATCACTTTCAGCTCCTTCTTTCTTGAAAAACACCTTAGACTTTATTATACCATCTGAAAGCTGGGTAACTATCTCATCTCCATTATTTACTTGTGCAATGGTGGTCAAAATCTTAGAATTATGTAATGTTATAGAATATCCCCTCTTCAAAACATTCAAAGGATTTAAAGCAATCAACTTTTCTAAGTTGACTTTATACATGAATTCTTTTTGCTGAAAAATCTTCTTAAAAGCTTCCCCAAGCCTTCTGCTACAGTTATCAAAATTTGTTCGCGCAATCGAAAGCCTTGATTCAGGATTTGCATCAGCCAATCTCTTCTCAAAATTCTTTAAATTCTTATGAACTTCATGGAGCTTTCTACTAATTGCAAAAGAAAGCTTGTTGCAATACAAATCAATATCCTGTGCACGTTTTGCAATGGTATTTGCTGGCGAATTTTGGTATAATTTATATTGAAGTATTCCTACCTTCTCTTTGACTATATTAAATATCTTTTCCATCGCACTTTTCATTCTCTTATGATATTCATTTAGCTTCTCCAGTGCTTTGTTCTGAAAACTTACCACTATTTCGCCGGCATTGGTGGGAGTTATAGCTCTCATGTCCGCAACAAAATCACTTAAAACATAGTCCCTCTCATGCCCTACCGCCGATATAACAGGAATTTTAGATTCAAATATCTTTCTTACAACCATCTCACTGTTGAACGCCATTAAATCTTCAAATGCGCCGCCACCACGTCCAACAATAATAACCTCAACAGGCTCTGCCGTGTTGAAATATTCTATTCCCTCGCAAATCTCATATGGAGCGTTTTGTCCCTGAACTGAGCAGCTGTAAATATATACCTGAATGTTTTCAAATCGGGTATAAATTGTATTGAGGATGTCCCTGATTGCTGCACCATTTTTTGAGGTGACTATTCCTACTTTTTTAGGATAACGTGGTATTTCTTTTTTGTACTTTGAATCAAAAAGTCCTTCTTGTTTCAGCTTTTCTTCAAGTTGCTTTAATTTTACAAATAGCTCACCAAGCCCTATATCCGTAATTTCAGTTATCTTTAGCTCGATTATTCCTTCTTTTTCATAGAAAATAACATTTCCTTTTACAAGTACTTTTGAGCCATGCTTTATTTCTACACTTTTATCAAACCAAAAAAATACACATTTTATCTTTGCATCATATTCTAAATCCTTAAGTTCAAAATAAAGATGGTCACCTGAAACTGAAGGTCTTATAACTTCACCTTTTAGATATATGTTTTTCAAAAGAACATCCATTTCAACTTTTTTCTTTAAATAACTTGTAAGTTCATAAACGCTCCATTCTTTCTTAGAAACTACATTGTTAATCATCATGATTTTTACTTCTTTTCACCTCATTTTCAGCTATCCTACCAAGAATACCATTTACAAAGCTTGGAGCTTTTTCTATCCCGAATATACTTGCCATATCAACAGCCTCATCAATTGCAACAGAAACAGGTACATCCTCCTCAAACAAAAGTTCATATACAGCTATTCTCATAAGTTCAAGTTCAACCATTGGAAGCCTGTTCAGTGGCCAGTCTTTTGAATACTTTGCAATTAGATTATCTATTATCTGCTGATTTTGTATAACCCCTTTCAGTAATTTCTCAAGATATTTCTCATCTACATCTTTGAAATCTTCATTTTGATTTAATTCTCTAAACCTTTTGTAAAATTCTATAATATCTTGCTGCATATTTTCAAATCTGTAGGCATACAAAATCTTCATGCAGAGTTCTCTTGTTTTCCTTCTTCTGTGCATTTTATTTAATTTTCAACCCCTTTTTTACCATGGTAAGTGTTTGTCTAAAAATTCAATCAGTTTTTTCTTTTCAAAATATCGTCCACCTATAAAAATTCCAACACCTATACAAATGAATATAAACAACGTTTTAAAAAATCCAAAAATCAGCACAAATATTGCAAATACAAGACCTATCAACCCACCTATTATTTCTCCCGTGTGTTTTATCAAAAATTCCTTTATCAAATCCATTTTAACACCCCTACCTCAAATGAGTAATAGGTACTTGCGGGGCAACCATATCTTTTACATGAAAGTTAATAGACTTAACAGGAATTCCTATCGCCACTTCCACATGACTCTTTATAGCATTTTGAACCTCTTTTGTCAACTCAGGAACGTTAACATCACTTGTAACAACAGCATCAATGTAATATATAACTCCACTTTCGTCAAACTCTATCTCAACCGAAGTATCTTTTAGCCCTTTTATATCCCTTAATGCATTGTACCCTGCCGATTCAAATGTTTTTGGCGAAATTAAAAGATTTCCAAACTCGTTTGTGTGAATTATTCCAAGCCTTGCTTTTTTCTTCTTAACACCAATAAACATTACTGAAAACCCCATTACTATCAAAAGTAGCGGTATGATGGCATATACGGGTGTGTTCATATAATCATATACCGCAGCCTGAACAGTATCTACATCAAAGATGTTGAGTGGAAGTAAAATAGCAATTACAGAAAGAAAAATTACAATCAATGTAAATATAGTCAAAAGTATTCTCTCACCGATTTTCATCTGTCCCTTTCCTCCTCACAAAAATGAGAGTAAATCCCTGAAGACCAGAGATTTACTCTGCCACCTCTTCCTTTTGCTCTTCTTTTTCAAACTTAATCCCTTGAACATGTATATTCACTTCAACAACTTTTAAACCTGTCATACTCTCAACAGCATTCTTTACTCTCTCCTGAATCTCCCATGCAACCTCTGGAATTCTGACACCATACTCCACTGTTATGTAGATGTCAATAGCTGCTTCTTTTTCTCCTACTTGAACTTTTACACCTTTTGCTAAATTCTTTTTTCCAAGAGCTTCTGTAATATTTCCAGTCCAAGACCCAACCATAGATGCAACACCTTTTACTTCAGAGGCTGCAACCGCTGCAATTATAGCCACAACTTCTTCAGCAATCTTTACAACTCCACCCATTGTTTCGCCAATAGTGTTTTCTGACATATTAAAATACCTCCTCAATCTTTAATGAGAATTTTCATTCTATGTTATATATTATACCCTATACTTTTTTGTTTTAACAACATCAGTTAATTTAAGTTTTTACTTTGAGACACTCTTATTTTGTTAAAATCCACTTTAAATACGTTCATTATCACATTTTGAATCTGAATTAGATCTCTTTTTTCAAGTTTCTTTTGTACCACAACATATATTGTATCATCTGTGTAAAATACTGCACACTCTCCCAAACCCTTAGAACTCAAAACATTTTCGCATGTCATTTCCTTGTTGCTGATATCAATAATTTTAGCTATCTTATCATCAATCTTTTTCTGAATATTTGTATCAGTTTGCTCATCTAAAAGAGACTTTAAAAGATTTATCTCTTTAGAACGTTCTATTTCTCTTTTTAGCTTCATTTCATCAATTGTCCCTTCTTCAGCATTGTTTTCACTTTTGTGTACAGTCGGGTTACTTACTTCAATTACAGAAGGGTTTATCTTCTTTTTATTTCCAAGCTCCATTCTTGAATTTATAATTCCTGCTACTATAAGCAAGATGACAAGCGAAATTATCATAAGCTGTCTTTTGCTGTATACTTTTACAAATATCTTCTTGTTCACTTAACAAACACCTCCACTTTATCAGGAGTTATACCAAGCACAGTTGCTGCAGCCTTAACAAGTCCTATATATACCCTCTTATCCCTTGCTCCTTTGGAAACTATAGCCACTCCTCTGACTTTTGGGTATATCCTTTTTACCACAAAAGGTTTTGATTCACCTTGCTGTTGCAACACCACTACTTTGCTATCTATTTCTTCTTCAGAAATTGTTGTATTTTGGTTTTGTTTTTCACTTCGCCTGTTCTCTCTTGTTTCAGTAGCAAGCACGTACTCATAGCAGTCGTCAAAAGTTATCATCACTGAAACATCTCTTGTTGGGTCTATTTCCTTTAATATACCCTCAAGTTTTTTCTCAATTAGCTGTTCATACTGCTGCCCGTCCTCTTGAATTTCTTGTCGTTTTATAGTAGCACTTGTTTGTTTTGAAGATGTAGAAAAATTTGAAGAAACTACAAGAAGAAATATTCCACATACACCTAAAAAAATAATCAAATCTTTGTTTTTCGTAACATTTTCAAGCAAATCTTTTATTCTTCTCAAATCAGACATCTTTTTCACCTCAGCTTTTGAAAATAAATTCTATCCTTGGGCACGTGGTATTTGTTTGAAATTATTTCAACCACCTTTCTATCATACTCACCTTCAATTTTTATCTCTTTAAGCCTACCAAAATCATGTGAATCAATATCTTCATAGATACTCATGTTAACAACTTGTATCTCTTTTCCACATATCTCCCTTACATTATCTTCAATATCATCTTTTAATTTGTTTTTATATTCTTGTACAAGAGCTTGTCTATAAATATCTTGAGAATAAACTCCCTGCTGGTTGAATTCACTCTCTATCTTCTTCAGGTTTTTCTGAAACTCAAACTTTAAAAATTCAGAGTTTTCCAAAATAGGTGTTATCAATACCATGCTTGCTGTCAGTCCCAGAAAGACATTTATGTACTTTTTGTAGTTTTCATTTACCAAGTTTTCTATAAAAATTGCAATTATTACTATATAAAATAGAGAGAGTGCAACCTCGTTGAGAATCTCCTGCATACTCTCACCTTCCAACCTGAAGCAAAAAGAGGGATGAGGAAAATGCAACAACAAACATACACAAAGCTGCAAATGCTATTGCAAAAATCAAAATGAGTACATCCGCATAGTCATCCAAAAACTGGGCAAGCTTTGCATCCCCAATCAAACCAACAAAAATAGCTGCTACTCTGAAAACAACAAATACAACCAAAATTTTTAAAAGCGAAATTCCAATCCCTATAAGCAAAACTATTAGACCCACAACACCCAGAGAATTTTTTACTATAGCAAGGCTTGTGGCGAGAGTGTCCGCAGCATCGGATAATATCTTCCCTACAAACGGCACAAAGTTACCAACACTGTATTTAATTGATTTTGTAATTAAGCTGTCCACTGTAACATTCGCAATACCTTCTACAGACACAATAGCAACAAATACAACAATGCCAATCACTATACACCACATCAATATAGTTTTACAGAAACCCAAAATCCTTCTCAATCCCAATCTTCCACTATCAATATTTGATAAAATACCGATAAGTATGTAAGTGTACGCAAAGGGCGAGATGATGTTTTTCAAAAATTCAGACGAGAAGACAATGGCAAACATTATCTTTGGGCTCATTACAGCTGCATATGTTGGATATCCCATAGAAGCTATCAGAGAAACAAAAAGAGGAAAAAATACTTCAGCAAAATTGCACGCATTTTGAACTGTCTGCTGGGCATCTAAAAGAACATCTTTTAAATTTTGAAGTACAATCAAAACCTCTGTAAATAAAAAAGCCAAAAACGTTACATTTGCAACCGACTGATTCTTAAGACCTGTTTGAACGCTTGCAATGAGTATATATAATAGGGCTATAATAATTATCAAACTTATTTGACGAAAAGTAGAAAAAATTTGCCCCAATATCTTTTCCTTCAAAACATTCACTATATCTAATTTCGGGCTTTTTTGTTCTATAATATCCTCTAAATAACTTCTTATATCTTTTTCAGTGTAATCATTTAAAATTTCTTTTGTCTTTTTAATGTATTCTTGCGAAAACTGTGATGCTTGGCAACATTCAAGTGCTATTATAAAAAATACAAATACACACACTGAAACTAAACTCTTTTGTCCCATCATTCATTCCTCTTATCTTAAAAATTTGGTAATCAAATCAAATAGGCTCATTATTAAAGGAAGTGATAAAAACAAGATTATAATCTTTCCTGCAAATTCCACCTTTTCAGCAATTGCACTCTCACCGCTGTCTTTACACACGCTTGCTGTATACTCTGAAACCAGTGCAATACCAGTCATTTTTATTAACGTCTTTACATATCCACCTGCAAATGAAACTTTGTTACTCATCTCAATAATCTTTTCCACAACATATACAAGTTTATCAATCATCATTAAAAAAATCAGTATCCCAACTATGACTGCCACAGCAAGTCCAATCTCTTTTTGAGTTCTTTTTAATATACTCACAACAAAAATTGAGACCATGCAAAGCGCAATGATATTTAATATTTCCATTTTTCGTAGTCCCTCAGTATCTTAGTAAAGATTGAAAACTGATTTAACAGTATCAAAAAACCTTCTTATGAGATCAATTATGAGAAAAAGTACAATTATAACTCCTACAAGGGTTGTCATCATCGCAAGTTCTTCCTTTTCAGCTTTTATAAGCACCTGATTTACAAGGTACAGGATGATACCTATTATTGCTATCTTGAAAATCAAATCTATTCCATTCATCAATTCTTACACCTCAACCCACTTACAGAAGTAATATGCAAAGAGATACTCCACAAAAAATCCCAAGCACTGCAAACAATTTGCTATTTTTTTTGTACTTTAGTTTGTAAACATCGTAGTATTCTCTAAGTTCTCTAATTCCTTCATCCAAAACCTTTTCTATTTCGTTTATAGAATAAAAAGCTATGACATTAAAAAGACTAATAAGAAGCCTATGAAGATTCTCATCAAGTTGATAAATATTTTTAACATCACTTTGGTTTTTCCCTATGGATAAAAAGTAGTATTCAATTACCTGATTAAACTTACTTTCCTCTTTGAGCTTGAAATTTTCCAAAATCTCGGCAAACGTCAAACGTGCTGAAATTACATTTGCTTTTGCATATGTAAAAAACACTATCATATGGTTTACAATCTTTACCTGCTGCCACAACTTCAAGGTTTGATAGTACCCAATCATGCAAGATGAAAAGATAATCAAAACCGAACCAATTACCTTAATCACCATTTCTCTCTTCACCCAGCGACAGTATTTTTTCAATGGTCCCGGGACCGTTTCTGGAACTTAAGACAATCACCTTTTCAAAAACACCCTGATTGATTATCTTTCTTGAAAACTCTCTCATATAAATGTCTTTTACCGACTCTGCATGCATTGTTGCAATTATCTTCACACCCATCTTTGACGCTTCACAAACTGCCAAATAATCAGAAGGCGACCCGAGCTCATCCATCGCAATTATCTGAGGATTTAAACTTCTTACAGCCATTAAAACCCCTCTGAGCTTATCCACCCCGTCCAACACAAAGGTTCTGATACCAATCTCCCTTCTGTCATTATCTACCATGCAAATCTCAGACCTTTCATCAATTACCACTACTCTAAATCCTCTTCCTGCCAAAATTCCTTCACCAGAACTCAAGATTCTTACAATGTTCCTGAGAAGCGTAGTCTTCCCGCAACCAGGCGGGGAGATTATGAGAGTGTTATAGATACTAACAAGATTTTCTTTCACTGCATGTTTTAAGATTCTCTCAGGTTCAATTCTCACCGTTTTAGAAATTCTTATATTAAGCCCACTGATTGAGTTAACAAACCCCTGTTTGCTTCCATTTTCAAAGGTGAATTTTCCGGCAACTCCCACTCTATGTCCACCATCAACTGTGAAATATCCCTGGAGTATGTTTTTTTCATATGTAAACAGAGAGTTGTTTGTCAGCCTGCTTATACATTTGTTTAAAATTTCTTTTGTAATTATCAAACTTTCAAAGACATACTCTCTTTTACCAATTACAATTAGTGGACAGTTCAAGTTTATTTTTATCTCACAAATTTCATGAAGATTTTCTTCAAAGGTTGTTTTGATTGTGTAAACAATCTCGGCAGGAAGTCTGTCAAGGAGTTTTTCAACTTCTGTATTTACACTTGCAACTGCCATTAAGACCTCACATTCCTTTCTCATTTGTTCTATATTAAATTATTATTATGTTACCCAGAAGATTATGAGAAAAAAATAAGAGCTGCAAATTTTGATTCTTTGCAGCTCTCGCAAAGCCTTTACAAATATTTACTCTTCCAGTGTAAAGTTTATCCTCTCTATAGAAACTGCTTTGCCGGTGTTGTTATCAACTTCAAATACGATTCCGTTGAACTGAGCTTTACCTTTGGCAACCTCAAATCTGACAGGAAGAAGGGTTGTGAATTTTTGAATTACAATATCCTTGTCAACACCCAACACAGAGTCATACGGCCCTGTCATACCAATATCCGTTATATAGGCTGTACCGTTTGGAAGTATTTTTTCATCTGCTGTTTGCACATGTGTGTGAGTCCCATATACGCAAGAAACACGACCATCAACATAAAAACCAAGGGCTATTTTCTCTGATGTGGCCTCTGCATGAAGATCAACAATGATTATCCGACAATCTATTTTTTTTAAAATCTCATCTATTTTCCTAAACGGACAGTCCAAGTTTTCCATAAAAACTCTACCACAGAGGTTAATAACTGCAAATTTTATATTATTTTTCTCAAACACATTATATCCTCTTCCGGGGGTTGTTCCCTCGGGATAATTTGCGGGTCTTATTATCCTGGTCTCACTTTCTATGAAAGAAAAAATCTCTTTATTTGCCCACACATGGTTCCCCATTGTCATAACATCAATTCCTATAGAAAAAAGCTCATCAGCAACCTTTTTGGTAAGTCCATTACCGCCTGCAGCATTCTCACAGTTGGCAATTACAACATCTATCTTGTAGTTTTCCTTGAGTTTAGAGAGGGTGCTCTTTAGAATGTTTCTCCCCGGCCTTCCAACAACATCTCCTATAGCTAAAAATCTCATTCCATACCTCCAGATATTTTCCAGAATAAATTTATAAAAAGCGTGTCTTGTTCAAAGCTTTTAAAAGCCATGAACAAAACACGCTTTTTTTCTCATTTTGCATATTCAACTGCTCGAACTTCTCTGATTACATTTACCTTTATCTGACCTGGATAATCAAGCTCACTTTCAATTCTCTTTACTATCTCTCTTGCCATTATAACAATATCATCGTCACTCACATGGTCAGGCTTTACCATTATTCTTATCTCTCTTCCTGCTTGAATTGCATAAGCTTTTTCAACACCATCAAAAGAATTCGCAATTTCTTCAAGCTTCTGAAGTCTTTTGATATAAGACTCAAGAGATTCTCTTCGAGCTCCTGGTCGTGCCGCTGAAACAGAGTCAGCAGCCTGAATTAACACATTGTAAATTGACCTTGTTTCCATCTCACCGTGATGCCCACCAATCGCTTCAAGGACATCCGGGTTTGTCTCCTTGTATTTTTTAGCAAGCTCATAACCAATCAGGGCATGTGACCCTTCCATTTCATGGTCAACTGCTTTGCCAATGTCATGCAAAAGCCCTGCACGCTTTGCAATACTCTGGTCAAGACCGAGCTCTGCTGCCATGATACCTGCTATGTTTGCTACCTCAATAGAATGTGCAAGAACATTTTGACCATAGCTTGTTCTGTACTTAAGTTTCCCTACGAGCTTAATGAGTTCTGGATGCAAGTTGTGAATTCCAAGCTCAAATACAACCCTTTCTCCTTCTTCTCGAATCTTATTCTCAACCTCTCGTTTTGCTTTTTCGTACATTTCTTCAATTCGCGCAGGATGTATTCGCCCATCTAAAATAAGCTTTTCTAACGTGAGTTTTGCTATCTCACGCCTTATCGGGTCAAACCCTGATAATATTACTGCCTCGGGTGTGTCGTCAATTATAAGGTCAATTCCTGTAACAGTCTCAAATGTCTTAATATTTCTACCTTCTCTACCTATGATTCTACCTTTCATCTCATCATTTGGGAGTGTCACAACAGAAACAGTGTTTTCTGCAACATAGTCTGATGAATAGCGCTGGATAGCAGTAGCAATAATTTCTCGGGCTTTTTTGTCAGCTTCTTCTTTCGCTTGCTGTTCAAGCTCTTTTATCATGAGCGCAACATCATGTTTGACATCCTGTTCAACACTCTTGAGTATAATTTGTTTTGCTTCTTCCTGAGTGAGCCCAGAAATTCTTTGCAGCTCTTCCTGCTCTTTTTGTTTTAAAAGTTCGATCTCCTCTTGAAGTTTTTGAATATCCTTCAGCTTCTGATTGAGCTGCTCTTCTTTTTCCTCTACAGACGCCATCTTTTTGTCAAGCATCTCTTCTTTTTGAATAAGTCTTCTTTCGAACCTCTGAAGCTCTGCTCTTCGCTCTCTTACTTCCCTGTCGAATTCGCTCCTTGCTCTGTGTATCTCTTCTTTTGCAAGGAGTGTTGCCTCCTTTTTGTATGCCTCGGCCTGTTTTCTGGCCTCCTCAACAATTCTTTGGGCTTCTTGTTCAGCACTTTTTATGGTCTTCTCAGCAATCTTCTTTCTATATAAATAGCCCAAGAAAAAGGCAACCATTGATGCTACCAAAGCAATTACTATAGTAACTACAAGTTTCAATGTCTCACTAATCTTTTGCACCTCCTTTGTGTTGAATAAGTTAATGATAGATTATAAAAAACTGTTTCAATTAAATTTTATTACTTTTTGCACACAGTGTCAACAATGGCGGCTTCTCAATAATCTAAGAATTCTCTAATTTTTTCAACCACCGTATTGTAGTCATATCCTCTTGCCACAAACCACTTAATAACCTTTAAAATCTCTTTGCTATCCTCTTTACTTATTCTCTTTAACTTCTTTTGCAAAAGCTTTACAAGAATTTCTTTATCATTTTCAGACTTTAAATTTAGCTTTGAAATTGTGGATGATTTGAACCCATTTTTCCGCAAAAGCTGTAATAACTCAAAGCTTGACTTTCTCTTTTGATACTTATTTACAAGCTTTTTGGCAGCCTCCAGCTCATCAATGTATCCGCTGTTAACAAAATAAGCTACCGCTTTCAAAGCAGTAGCCGAATCATACCCGCGGGAAAGCAAATATTTGTAATATCCATATTCAGATTTGAGTGGATACCTTTGAATGTAGCTTACCAGCAACTTTTTTGCACTTTTAAGACCACTTTCAAATAAAACCTCTTCCAATTCTTTTTGGTCTATCTCATCTTTTGCATACAATTTTCTTTCAAGATAGACCTCTCTGTCTATCTCAACTTCTTTACCATCGTCAAAAACAAGCAAAGCTCTATTTCCAACTATCTTTTTATCCAATATCCTCATTAATTTCACCACTCAACAGCAAATCCTCATCAGAAATCTCTGCTGTTGTCTTTATCTTCTCAAATGCAAGGTTTGCATTCTGCCTTATCTTTTCAATTATCTCCTGCATTATATCAGGATTTTCTTTCAAAAACTGTTTTGCATTCTCTCTACCCTGACCAATCTTCTGACCGTTGTAGGTATACCACGCCCCACTCTTTTGAATAACATCGATGTTAACTGCAACATCTAAAACATTTCCTTCTTTTGAGATTCCTTCTCCATAAATCAAATCAAACTCAGCCTCTTTAAACGGTGGTGCAACCTTATTCTTAACAACCTTAACCTTTACCTTACTGCCTATCGGTTGCCCTTGAGACTTGATAATTTCACCTTTTCTAACCTCTAATCTGACAGATGCATAGAACTTAAGCGCTCTACCACCTGGTGTTGTCTCAGGATTACCAAACATTACACCAACCTTTTCACGAAGCTGGTTTATGAATATGACTGTAGTCTTTGTCTTACTTGTAATTCCAGCAAGCTTTCTGAGCGCCTGTGACATGAGCCTTGCTTGAAGCCCAACATGCGCCTCTCCCATTTCACCATCAATTTCCGCCTGAGGTACAAGCGCTGCAACAGAATCAATTACAATAACATCTATTGCATTACTTCTAACAAGTGCCTCCACAATCTCCAAAGCTTGCTCGCCACTGTCTGGCTGGGAAACAATAAGATTGTTTATGTCAACACCAAGCTTTTTAGCATAAAATGGATCAAGCGCATGCTCAGCGTCAATAAATGCTGCCTCACCACCCATTTTCTGCGCCTCTGCAATTATGTGAAGCGCAATGGTGGTCTTCCCAGATGACTCTGCACCATAAATCTCTACAATCCTGCCTCGCGGAACTCCTCCAACACCAAGCGCAATGTCCAACGAAAGCGCACCTGTAGGTATAACATCAATATTTTCTTTTGCCATCTCGCCAAGCTTCATTATAGCGCCTTTACCGTAAGCCTTCTCAATTTCCATAATAACCTTGTCTAAAGCTTTTTTCCTATCTAAGTTTTCCATTTTTAACCCCCATCTTTTCGAACATATGTTTAGAATTATTATATACTTTTGTCTCTAACATTTCAATAATCAATTATCTTTTTTCTCAAAATGTTGAGGGCAGCCTTTGAAGTCATATCTTTTATCCTTAATCTGTCACCTGAAAACCTAAATTCAAAACTCTCACAATTATCTTTTGTTGCAATACCAATATATACAAGCCCAACAGGTTTTGTTTCACTTCCACCGCCTGGACCTGCAATTCCCGTCACAGACAGAGCAATGTGTGCAAGAGAGTTTGAAAGTGCTCCCTGTGCCATATATTTTGCCGTTTGAGAACTTACCGCTCCGTACTCTTTCAAAACTTGTTCTGGAACACCAAGCAGTTTCATCTTAGCTTCATTTGAATATACTATGAATCCTCTGTCAAATACTTCGGATGCACCTGGAACGTTGGTAATTTTGTTACAGATAAGCCCTCCCGTGCATGACTCGGCAATGCTAACCTTTAATCTCTTTTCTGCAAGTAAACTTACCACAACTTCTTCCAATAGCTGCCCATCAACACCATAAATATACTCTCCTAAACGCTCTCTTATTCTATCTTCCATCGATTGAAGAAGTGATTTTGCTATTTCTTCACTCTCTTTTTTTGTTGTAATTCTCAGCTCAACTTCAAACGGCTTTGCATAAAGAGCTAAAGTCGGATCTGTCTGAGAGAGAATTAAATCCTTCAGAGCCTCTTCAATAGAAGATTCACCTATTCCTACAAATTTTAAAACTCTTGAGTAAATCTTTTGTTTTGAAAATCTCTCTAAATAAGGCAAGACTTGTTCTTCAAACATGGGCTGCATCTCAAAAGGAGGTCCAGGAAGTAAAATCGCAATCTTGCCGTCTTTTTCAATGATAAGTCCAGGTGCCGTACCATTTTTGTTGTGAAGAACTTTTGCACCTTCGGGAACGTATGCCTGTTTTTTATTAATTTCGGGCATATTTACCTGTCTGCGTTCGAAAAACTTTTCAATTCTTCTTAATACATCTTCATCCAGCACAAGCGTCAAACCAAAATAATCTGCTACTGCTTCTTTTGTAATGTCATCAGATGTTGGACCAAGCCCTCCTGTAAAAATCAATATATCAGCTCTTTTTACAGCTGTATCAATCGCTATTTTGAGCCTTTCCATATTATCTCCAACAGTTGTCTGAAAATAAAGATCAATACCAAGTTCAGCTAATTTCTGAGCAAGATATTGGCTATTTGTATTTAAAATCTGACCAAGTAACAGTTCTGTACCAACACTTATTACTTCAGATATCATGAATTTCTCCTCACTTTTTTGTAAAATCTATTACTTTCCAGTTAGTTTTTATATAATCAAAACCTGAATAAATTGTTAAAATTACTGCAATATATAACATTATTTTGTCAAAAGGAAATCCCATAAGAACAAAGGGATAATTGTCAATCAAAAGAAGCACAACTGCTATAATCTGACTTATCGTCTTGAGTTTCCCCCATACATTAGCAGAAATAACCATCCCTTCAGCTGCTGCAACCATTCTAAGACCTGTTACAATAAACTCTCTTCCAATTATAATCATAGCAACCCAGGAAGAAACCTTTTGTAGCTCCACCAAGCATACAAGTGCTGCTGTTATTAATAGTTTATCTGCAAGAGGGTCTAAGAATTTACCAAAATTTGTTACGATTTTTCTTGTTCTTGCTATATACCCGTCTAAACTGTCAGTAATTGCTGCTACTATAAATATAACTGCTGCAATCACCTTAGAATATGGTACACTACTGTAAAGCAAAAAAAACATAAACACAGGGATTAAAAATATTCTTACACTTGTTAGAATATTTGCAACATTCATAAAATTATCTCTCCTACTAAATCATACTCAAACGCATCTAGTATTTTTACCTTGACAAACTGACCAGCTGTCAATCTGTTTTTGGAAAATACTAAAACTTTCCCGTCAACCTCCGGGGCTTCAAACTGACTCCTACCAATGTAAAAGTTATTTCTATCTTTTGCTTCGATAACCACTTCGTATTCTTTCCCAATTCGTTTTCTGTTTTGTTTCTTAGAAATTTTTCTTTGGATATTTAAAACCTTTTCATATCTTCTCTGTTTTATATCTTCGTCAACCTGAGGAAGCTGCGAAGCAAGCGTCCCTTCCTCTTGAGAATACATAAAAGCACCAAGCCTGTCAAACTCTGCCCATTTTAAAAAACTGCAAAGCTCTTCAAACTCTTCGTCAGTTTCTGTGGGAAATCCGACTAAAATTGTTGTTCTTATGACAACCTCATCAAAACTTTCTCTTATTTTTTCTATCAGTCTTCTTATACTTTCCTTTGTTGATTTTCTGTTCATAAGTTTTAATATTCTATCGTTTACATGCTGAACTGGAATGTCAAAATAATTAACCACTTTAGAAGAAAATTTTACTACATTTACGAAATTTTCGTCTAAATCCTCAGGATAAGAGTACAAAAATCTTATCCATTTTATTTTTTCAATCTTTTCAAGCTCTTCAAGCAAAGCAGGCAACATTTTTTTACCATATATGTCTGTGCCATACTTTGTAGTATCCTGAGCCGTGAGAATAATCTCCTTATATCCTCTTTCTGCTAATTCTTTTGCCTCTCTTACTATATCTTCAATAGGTCTGCTTGTATATTTGCCCCTGATAAGCGGTATGGAGCAATAAGAGCATCTGTTGTTGCACCCTTCTGCAATTTTTATGTATGCATAATAACTGGGTGTTGCAATTACTCTTGGCATTGAACTAGAATATACAAACGATGATGCATCATTGAACACTTTTATCCTCTGCTTACCTTCATATAAATCTTTTATTACATCGGGTAGCTTCAACATTTCTTTTACACCAAGTATTGCATCAATCTCTGGCATCTGCTCTAATATTTCATCTTTGTATCTTTGCGTCAAACATCCTGTTACTATCAAAAATTTGCATTTTTTGTTCTTATATTCAGCCATGTCTAATATGGTGTCTATGGATTCCTGTTTTGCATCATTTATAAAACCACATGTATTTACAACAATAACATCAGCATCCTCTGCATTGGAGGTTATTTCAAATCCTGCCTCTACACATGCACCCATCATTATTTCACTATCAACAAGATTTTTGTTACATCCCAACGAGACAAATCCAATCTTTACCAACCCTTGGCACTCCTTTATATTAGATTGTTTTGAAGCATGGTAGCAAAAAGCGTGTTTTTCATAAGCATAGCAACTGTCATTGGTCCTACACCACCGGGAACAGGTGTAATAAACGATGCCACTTTTTCTACTGTTTCAAAGTCAACATCACCAACAAGTTTCTGGGTAGCATCGTCCCTGTTTATTCCAACGTCAATTACAACTGCTCCTTCTTTTACCATTTCAGATGTGACAAACCTTGGCTTTCCAACTGCAGCAACAAGGATATCTGCCTGTTTGCAAATCTCTTTTAAATCTTTTGTATATGAATGACAAATGGTAACTGTTGCGTTTTCTCTCAAAAGAAGCAAAGCCAAGGGCTTCCCAACAATATTGCTTCTTCCTATCACAACAGCATGTTTCCCTTTTATCTCTATATTTTCTCTTTTTAAAAGCTCAATAATCCCAAATGGTGTGCACGGTTTGATTGCTCTTTCAAACTCTATGCCAGTTGCAACCATTCCAACATTGAGCGGATGAAACCCGTCAACATCCTTGTGTGGAAGGATTTTTGTGCAAATCCTTTTCTCATCAAGTCCATTTGGCAACGGAAGCTGAACCAATATGCCGTTTATTTTCTCATCCCTGTTTAGTCTGTCAATTAAGCTCTCAAGCTCTTCTTGAGTTGTGTCTTTGCTCAGGGCAAACTCCACAGAATTTATTCCAACCTCGCTACATGCTTTTTTCTTGGAATTCACGTAGCTTCTGGATGCCGGGTCATCTCCCACAATCACAACAGCCAGCGTTGGCTCTATTCCTCTTTGTTTTAGTTTTTTAACCTCAATCTTTACTTCATTTTTTATTTCTTGCGCTATTTTTTTTCCGTCTATTATCTTTGCTGACACTTTTATTACCTCCATCTTCTGGTTTTGGTGGAATCAAGCAATCTTTACCATATCCTATCAAATCTTCTCTTTTTGCTATCTTCAAAGCCTCATACACTAAATCATAATTTTTTGGGTTGTGAAAATGCAAAAGAGCTCTTTGCATCATCTTTTCTTTTAATGTCTTTGGAACATAGACCTTTTCTAAGGTAAATGGATCTAATTCGGTGTAATACATTGTAGTTGATACAGTTCCGGGTGTTGGATAAAAGTCCTGAACTTGTTCTGGTACAAACCCATTTCTTTTTAGAAACACTGCAAGCTCAATTGCATCTTCAAGGGTTGTTCCCGGATGTCCTGACATAAGATAAGGAATGATATACTGTTTTTTATTCAGTCTTTTATTTGTCTCAAAATATTCTCTCACAAACTTTTCATACACCTCTTTAGGAGGCTTACCCATATATTTTAACACATTATTGGAGATATGTTCAGGTGCTATTTTTAACTGACCAGAAATATAGTACATGCAGAGCTTTTCCAAAAACTTTCTGTAGTTTTTGTCAAGTAAAAGGTAGTCATACCTTATCCCCGACCTTATAAATACCTTCTTCACACCTTTTATCTTTCTTATCTTCTCTAAAAGTTCAAAATATTCGCTGTGGTCAACTTCCAAATTTTTGCACGGCTGTGGAAAAAGACACTGCCTATTTTTGCAAGCACCTCTTTCAAATTGGAGACTGCACGCAGAATTTCTGAAATTTGCAGTAGGTCCACCAACATCGTGAATATATCCCTTAAAATCGGGAAGTTTTGTTAGCTTTTTTACTTCCTCTAAGATTGACTTCTGGCTCCTTTTTTGAATGATCCTTCCCTGATGAAAGTGAAGAGCACAGAAATTACAGCCTCCAAAGCACCCTCTGTGAGATACAATGCTGAACTTGACCTCTTCCAGTGCTTTTATACCGCCTTCTTTTTCATAAATGGGATGATAGTTTCGCTCATATGGCAGAGAATAAACATAGTCCATCTCTTCCACTGTCAAAGGCTTTGCTGGCGGATTTTGAACCACATATAAATTTTTATGTGGCTGAACAATTATCTTTCCTGTGTACGGGTTTTGTTCCCTGTACTGAATAGCAAAAGCACGGGCATACGCCATCTTGTCTTCTTTCACTTTTTCATAGCTGTCAATGATGATGTAGTCTTTTCCCTCAAGATGCTGAATATCCTTTGTTACATAACACGTCCCTTGAACATCTCTTATCTCTTTTATGTTCTCTCCTTTTTTGAGCCTTGGTAGAATCTCAAACAATGGCTTTTCACCCATTCCGTATATCAAAAGGTCAGCACTGCTGTCTATTAATATCGAAGCTCTCACTTTATCCGACCAGTAATCATAATGAGCAAACCTTCGCAAAGAAGCCTCTATACCGCCAATTATGATGGGAATATCACCATACTCTCTTCTTATCAAATTACAATAAACAATTGTTGCTCTGTTTGGTCTTTTTCCCCTTTTCATACCAGGCGAATAATAATCCTCGCTCCGTGGTTTTTTAAATGAAGTGTAATGTGCAACCATGGAGTCAAGGTTCCCTGCCGATACCAAAAAAGCAATCCGCGGTCTTCCCAACACTGTTATGCTTTTTGAGTCTTTCCAGTCAGGTTGAGGAATTATTCCAATTCTAAAACCATAATCTTCTATTATTCGTGATATTATTGCATGGCCAAAAGATGGATGGTCAACATACGCATCTCCGCACACAAATACAAAGTCAAGCTCGTCCCATCCACGCTTTTTCATGTCTTCCCTGCAAATAGGTAAAAAAGCCATTCTACTTCCTCACTCCATATTCATAAGCATCTCGTCAAACTGCTCTTTGGTTATTAAAACCTGGCGCTTGCCGGTAGAATCCATTTTGCTAATTATTCCTCTTTCCTCCATCTGGTCAATTAGCCTTGCCGCCCTTGAATAACCAATTCTGAGTTTTCTTTGTAAAAATGAGGTTGAAACATTCTGCGCTTCCACCACAAGCTGAATAGCCTTGATCAAAAGCTCATCAACCTTATCATCTTTAACATCTAAAACCTTGCTGTTTATCTCTTCAATCACTTCCTGATTGTACTCAATGTTAAAGTTCTGTTTTAAAAACTCCACAACCTTCTCAACTTCGCTTTCAGAAACATACGCACCTTGAACTCTCAGAGGTTTTGCCAAACCTATTGGAAGATATAGCATATCACCTCTTCCCAAAAGCTTTTCAGCTCCCGCCTGGTCTAAAATTGTGCGTGAGTCAACTTGGGATGATACAGCAAAGGCTATTCGCGACGGAATATTTGCCTTAATAAGACCAGTGATGACATCTACAGAAGGTCTCTGGGTCGCAACAACAAGATGCATACCCGCTGCTCGTGCCATCTGCGCAAGCCTGCATATACTGTCTTCAACCTCGGCAGGTGATACCATCATAAGGTCGGCAAGTTCATCTATAATAATTACAATATATGGAAGTTTTTCTTGTCCATTTTCCTCACACCACTTGTTATAACCTATAACATCTCTTACACCCGCTGCAGCAAAAAGTTTGTACCTGTTTGCCATCTCTTGAACTGCCCAACTAAGTGCGTTTGCAGCTTTTTTGGCATCTGTTACAACCGGTATTAAAAGATGAGGTATACCATTGTACAAACTCAGCTCAACAACCTTCGGGTCAATTAAAATCAGTTTTACCTCATCAGGCATGCACCTGTAAAGAATGCTTATTATAAGCGAATTTATACACACACTCTTCCCCGACCCTGTTGCACCTGCAATCAAAAGGTGAGGCATTTTTGTTATATCTGCTATCACAGGACTTCCTGCAACGTCTTTACCTATGGCAAATGGTATCTTGTACTGCAGTGTGTAAAAATCTGGACTTTCAATCAACTCTCTTATATAAACAGGTTTTGGTTCTCTGTTTGGAATTTCTATTCCTATTGCAGACTTGTTTGGAATTGGTGCCTCAATTCTAACAGATGGTGCTGCCAGTGCAAGCGCAATGTCATCAGAAAGATTGACAATTCTGCTGACCTTTACCCCCTGTCCCGGTTGCAGCTCATATCTTGTAATTGTGGGTCCAACATTTACTTCTGTCACCTGAGCTTCAATACCAAAGTTTTTTAACGTCTCTTCCAGCTTTCTTATATTTTCATTTATATCTTTTCTTGAAACCTGCAAATTATCATTTTGTTTTTTAAGATAGTCAATGGGAGGATACAAATATTGACTGCTTGATCGTAATGTTTGCTTTTTGGCTACAACCTTATTACTTTCCTTAGATTTTTTGGGTATATTTACAATGACCTCTTCACTTTTTTTTTCTTCTTCTATATCAGCATCAAGATTGAAGTTGTAAAATCCATTACTTTTTATCTTTATATCCTTTTCAGTTTCTTCTACCCTTTTTTCATTTTGCTGGTTATTTTTAAGCTTTCTCTGTTTTAAAAAATCCCTTATCGAAAAGCTGAAAACAATCATACTCATGATTATAAGCGTGGAAAAACAAATTATGAGCGTGCCTGTAAAACCAAACAACGATACAAAAGGGTATGTAATAGCCCAGCCGAAAACACCAAATCCCTTGAAGTTCAAACCATCAAAGTATGCATCTTTTAAAACTTTTATAAATGAACCAAAAGTTTTTATATTTGTTTGCATAAAGGTGGTAAAAATCATGAATATAAGAAGTATATAAGTAAATACAATTATATCCCTTTTGTCAAACACCCTTGGTCTTCTTAAAATTGAATCAAGCGACACATAGAGCATGAAAGCAAGGATTAAGAAAACACCTACTCCAAAACATCCTAACAAGGTTTTCTTGACAAAATCGCCAACTATTCCTACTTTATCTGTTGAGACTGAAAAAACAAGAAATAGAAAGACAAAAAGCAAAAAAGTCCCGTACACCTCAGCATTTAACCTGTCAAAAACCTCTTTTTTTATTTTATATCTCTTCTTTTTCGAAACTGCCTTTGCTCTCATAAATCCCTTCACTTCTTCTGTGCTTATTTTTCTAAGAATATTATAGCCTTTTTCCAAAAAAATAAAACCCCCAAAATATCTATTTGCGGGGGTCTTCATCATTTTTTGTCCTGGGACAAAGCAAAAGTGGCTGAATTTGCTTGCCAGATACTGCTTCAATTATTGTAGGAATGAGAAGAGAGTATTCTGCAACAAGTGAATTTGGCTTTGCCAAAGGATCATCCTGCCTAAATGGGACAAAGTAAATATTTTTTGTGTTTAGAAGAAGGGCAATATTTTTGCAGTTAAGACCAAGCGCATCGTTAGTAGATATCGCAACAACCACCGGTCTTTGATTTCTAAGATGCGCTTTTGCGCACATAACAGGGGTTTCATCAACAATTCCATTTGCAAGCTTGGCTATAAAGTTCCCTGTTGCAGGTGCAACAACCAGTACATCAAACAGTTTTTTAGGACCGACAGGTTCTGCTTCCACAATATTTGTTATTGGCGGGTTTCCACAAATAGAAACTATTCTCTTCACAACTTCGTCCGCTTTTCCATAGCGTGTATCAGTTGTCTGTACTTTTTCACTGAATATTGGCGTTATGATTGCACCTTGTTTTTTGAGTTCTTCAATCACAGGTATTATTTGGTCAATTGTGCAGAACGAGCCTGTAATAGCAAACCCTATTTTCAGATTGTTCAAGCTCACTCTATCACCCCCAGATTTCTTCCAGCAAACTCAACAGTACTTCAGATATATATTTGGCAGCTGTAACTGGTGCCACCTTGCCAGGAAGAGAAAGCGCATGTACCACTTCAATATCCTTTTCCCTTGCATATTCAAAGTCTACTCCACCTGGTTTTGAGGCAAGGTCAATTACAAGAGTATCGGCTCTTATCCTATCTATCACTTCTTTCGTAACAACCACAGCAGGAATGGTATTAATAATCAAATCCATTTTATTTACATACTCTGCTATATCACAGAGGCGGACCGGTAGAAAACCAAATGCTTTGCACCATGTAAGATCTGAACTTTTCCTTGAAGCCACATATATGTTTGCTTCAAATCCTCTCAAGACCTTTGCAAGGACTTTGCCTATTCTTCCATATCCAAGTATTAAGATGTTCGAAGAGTGAAGGGTAATTGGCATCTTCTCAATTGCAATCATCAAACAGCCTTCAACAGTAGGAATTGCGTTCAGTATCGCAAGCTCTTCTTTTTCATAAAGGTCAAAAAATTTTACATTTTTCTCTCTGCAAAGATTCTTCACACTTTCAGGAATTACGCTTGCAATGAGCACAATATCTCTACAAGATAGCTTTTCTATTAAACTTTGTATCTCTACAGACTGCTGTGAAAGAGGTGCAAATATATACTTTCCATCCTGTGTGAAGGGAATTGGTCCTATTAATACCTTAGACTTTTCAATAACCTCATCCAAAGTCTCTGCAAAATTTATATTTGGACTATTGAACACCTTGCTTTTATCTGTTGCCCATAGCAAAACATCAAATCCTTTATCAGCCAAGCTTTTCGCCAAAATCAAAATCCTCTGGTCCCCACCAATAACACCTATATGTTTTTCCATCATTACCCCTCTTTTTTTGTTCTTGCTGTAAAGCTAATATAATCTATGTTTTAAGTTCAAAAAAGGTGCTTGGACAAAAAATAAAAGCCACTTTTATTAGTGGCTTTCTACCTCTTTCAACCTTCCTTAAAATGCATCTTTGATAAGATTTATTTTTGTCACATCATTTTTGCCATTTATAAATATCTCCACAACATCAAATCTGTACAAATACTTGCCCTGCGAAAGATGGTATGCAATGAAATACTCAGCAACCCTTTTTATGTGAAGCTGTTTTTTGAAGTTGACAGATTCTGAAGGCAAACCAAATTTCAAACTTTTCCTTGTTTTTACCTCAACAAATACAATAGTCTTGCCTTCTTTTGCTATTATGTCAATTTCACCAAGCCTACATCGAAAATTGGTTCTCAAAATCTCATATCCTTGTTTTCTTAAAAAATCAACCGCTAGATCCTCACCAAATCTTCCCACCTGCTTTAAATTCATCTTTTACTTTTCCCCGTTCCTATTAATTTTATCAAGATACCCAATGAAAACTAATATCTGCGCAACAACCTCATACAAGTCCTCCGGAATATACTCCTGAAGCTCTAAATTAAACAGCTTTTCTGCCACGTTTTGGTCTTTATATACAGGAATGTTTTCCTGTTTTGCCTTTTCAATAATCTTTTCTGCAACATAACCTTTTCCTTTCGCAACAACTTTCGGTGCTATGTCTTTAAGATCATATTTTATAGCCACAGCTTTTTTTATCTTTTTCTTATTCATTATCTCACACCTTCAAATCAAGCCTGCTTAAGGTATTATCAAATATTAAATAGTCAACTGCAAGAGAAGAATTAGAGGTGTTATCAATTCTGTATTCAATATCAAGTTTATACCTATTTTCTTTTAGAAGCTCTAAGAGCTTCTGCTGGTTTTCTCTTATCAAATTCAAAGTTGACAGCCTTTCACAAACTATGATTGATTTGAAACTACCGTGGAAAACCTTTTTAACATAAATGCCTATTGTCCCAATGTTCTGCGTTGTCAGTTTTAGCATAATGGAATTTGCTTTAAAGTTTGAAACACCCTTTTTCTTGTTAACAAAAACTGAAATTTCATATTGGTGATTATTAAGCTCATACTTGAGATTAAAAATATTCATGTAAAAGGTATCAAAATCAAGTGTGATTTGCTGGCTTTGATTTGAGTTTATCTTCTCCAGCAGCTGTAACACCTTTTGTTCTGAAAACTCTGTGCGAGACCCAGCTATCTTGAAAAGTAAAAATTCCTCTTTTTTATTCAAAGCAATATCTTGAATTTTTACTGCTTCTTTATTCTGAAATCTTTCAAAAAACTCCTTAATCTTTTCCCCAAACCTTATAAATTCACTTTTTTCTTTTATAAATTCCTCTTTTGACAAAGGCTTTTTAGAAAAAATCAAGCCCAAAAAAGCAAATAAGTCATTTTCATTATCTATTTTAATATCAAAATTTCTTATATGATCATTTAACATACTTTTAAAAAAATCCTTCATGAAATTCTTCTGAGGAACAAAAATCAATCCTTTCCCTTTTTCAAATACCACTATAAAACTCTCACTTTTGTAGTCAGAAAATTTCAGCTTTTCCAATATCCCATTTTCATTTTGACTTCCCAAAAAAACCTCTTTTTTAAATTCAAAGGTTTTATCAGACAACTTCAAAAAGACATTTTCATCTTTATCAATTTCCAAAGAAGCAACGAACACCTTTTCTTTCTCTGCAAACTCCAAAAATTCAGTTGCAAACTTATCTTCAGGAATGGTAAAAATCTCTTCTTTCTCTCTTTCTACAAGGTCAAATACGCTATTTAACTTCACAGCATCGAGGGTTTTAAATAAAGTCTCTTCTTGTAGTTTACCTCCAAAGTAAGATATACTATTAAAATCTTCTTGTTTAGAAACAACGTCCATTATCTTGAATGTAAGCTTGCCATCTTTCCAAACAGGATTTGCAAGACGCACCTTGTCACCTGGATTAAAAGAAAATGAGGAGCCATTTTGAGCTAAAATTATCTTTGAACCTACATTCAGAATAAGCCTATCTCCTTCAACTCCGACAACCTGAGCATCAAATTCTTTTGCTTGACTATCAAAAAGGTTCAGTATCTCTTTTATGTTATTTTGTGTTAAGAAAGTTACAAGATTATTTACTTGATTCATATTTTTCACCTTAAAGAGATAGAATATTTTTCAAAAACGAAATCCTGTGAATTTCGCATGGACCATATTTTTGCAAAATCTCTATGTGCTCTTTTGTGCCATATCCTTTGTGTTTTTCAAATTTATAGAGTGGGTACTTTGAAGAAATCTCTACTATATATCTATCCCTTGAAACCTTTGCTAAAATGGACGCACAGGCAATTGAGTAGGATTTTCTGTCACCTTTTATGATAGCCCTTTGATTAAAGTTCAGGTTCGGAATTTCATAACCATCCACTAACACTATGTCGGGCTCAATTTTTAAGTTTTCTATAGCATTTTTCATGACCAAAAAAGTTGCATTGTTTATGTTTATCTCATCTATGATTTTGCTATCCACCATAGCAACAGAATAGGTTATGCTCTCTTTTATTATCTCTTCAAAGAGTTTTTCTCTCTTTTTAGGAGTCAGCTTTTTTGAGTCTCTCACACCTTCAATTATCCTTTTTCTGTCCATTACAACTGCTGCAGCAAAAACAGGTCCTGCCAAAGGTCCTCTTCCTGCTTCATCAACACCGCAGATAAATCTGTAACCTTCATTCAAAAGCTTTTCCTCTATTTCAAAATAGTTTTCATCTTCTGACAACCTCATCAAGTGTTATCCTCCCAATCTTTCCTTTTCTCAAATCATCCAAAAACATGGTTGCTGCTTTAAGAGTATCAATTTTTCCTTCTTTAAGTATACACCCTCTCTTCTTCCCAATTTCTATTAAGTACTCTTCCTCAGAAAGGGTAGAAAAATCTATTGAATACCTGGCTTTCAATAAATGAGAATATTCTTCTTTTATCATCCCAATTGTCTTCTTTGCAACAAATTCTTTATCAAAAAGTTCCTCCTTAACACTGCCTATAGCACAAAGCTTTATAGCAACAGTATCATCTTCAAGCTTTGGTATAAGTATCCCTGGTGTGTCAAGCATCTCAAAATAGTCGTTGATTTTTATCCACTGCTTTGCTCTTGTAACACCAGGCTTGTCACCTGTTCTTGCCTTGGCTGAATTTGTTATCTTGTTTATAAGTGTCGACTTTCCGACATTTGGTATGCCAAGAACAGCAAATCTTATAATTTTTCTTCGACCTCTTTGTTTTGCCTCTTCAATCTTGTCTTTTAATAAATTTTCGGCTATTTTCAATATACTCTTTACATTTGTTCCTTTTAAAGAGTCAATACATACAGCAACTTGGTTATTTTTCTGGAAATATTTTGCAAATTCGTGATTTTTCGTCTCGTCGGCTAAATCTGATTTGTTCAAAACATAAATCTTAGGTTTATCTTTTATCAAAACTTCGAGCTGTTCGTTTCTGGAACTCAAAGGTGCTCTTGCATCAAGCAAAATTAGATACAAATCAATATACTTGTTTAGCTCTAAAATTTCTCTTTTCGCCTTTTGCATATGGCCAGGGTACCACTGAACGATCAAAGCAAAAATCCTCCTCTTTTTGTTTGGTTTAGTAAATAGCTATTATAACATTCTCTTTCTTTATTATACAACAAAAAAGGGCTGTCTCAAAAATCACGACAGCCCTTTTACTTTTTCTTTTTTTTAACCTTTTATTGTATTAGTAAGTAATCAGCATAAACATCCCATGTACCATTATCAGCACTCACTACAATTTCTATCTTGTGCGATCCTGCACTAACATATACATTCTCAATTGGTGCCTCCCATGGAGACGTACCTCGATAGTAGAACGACCCTTTCTTCTGTCCATCAATGAGCAAGTCCACCGATGCTAAATTGTTATTATTTCCACATCCTCTTAGCTTAAACGTATAGTTGCGGCTGGAGGAGAAATTATACGTTGTCGATGCTTTGTCTCCATTAGCATAAAGTCCTATTCCGTTAAATGGGCTTGTAATCTTAGATGCATACTGACCACTCAGTGTCATGTTTTCGCATTCTATCTTTGTACCTGTTGTTGAGCCGCCAGAGCTAGAACCACTTGTAATTGAGAAAGTATTCTGCGTTATGTTAGCTGAACCACTGCTCTGATAACCTTCAACACAAAGTGTAATCTGATCAATTGTACCAAGGTTCAAGCCTTTGCTTGCCCATGCTTTGAAATGATCTGTTACTGTAACTGTTCCGCTTGTCCTCTTTGATGTTCTAACACTCCAGTACTGATCAAATGTCTTTGTACCTTCAATAGATGGCTGATTAACTCGTGTTGTCTTGTAAATATCATATGTTCCACCATCGATTGTTACAGTACCAAGTGATGTTGCTCCGGGTGGACGCCAGCTACCCCAGCTCTCAACAATGTAAAATTCAACTAACGGATTCCTTGACCATCCATAAATGCACAAGTATGAATTGCCATTCGGATTGTAAGTTGCAGAGTACGTTATCTTCACTGTCCCAAGCTGATTCCATGCTGTGCTAAACTTCTTACCTGTTCTGAACAAAACATCATTAACATTGCTCCATTGACAGCTAAACCTTCCTCCTGTGTCAACTGTCATAGTTGCGTTACCAGTATCCTTCCATAATTCATAATAGTATCCATCATAGGTACCAGTTGAATTGGAGGTAAGTGTAATAGCTGCTTGAGCATAAAATGGACTACTGAGAACAACACACATTAAAACTGCTAACAAAACTTTTAAGATTCTTTTGAACTTCATAAAAATCACACCTCCATTTTACTAAGATTTATTTTTTATGTGTAACGCTCATTTGAGCGTTATCACCTTTCTTTTTCGGGTATTTTCCTCATTTTTCTTATTACATGTCTCTCTTTAATTGCTTATTTTCTGAAATATTCTATAATTTTCTGACAATTATATTATAATATCTTCATTATTCTTTTGTCAATATGTTTTTATCATTTTTTATTTTTATCAAATACTTAGAAAATCAATTTCGAAAAATACATACCTTCAGCAAAAACTTTTGTCAATTATTATAATTTGATTTACTGTATCCTTTTTTACTGTGAGCAATTTCCCTGAATATTTTTCCTTTAATGTATAACAATGCCTTGATTCTTCAATAAGCCAACCTTCGTATTTTGTTAGATTCTCACCCCATATTGTAACTTTCGGTAAATAATAAAAATTTAATACTGTTAATAGCCATGCCAAGTTGATAATTTCTATAATGAATAGAGTAAAAAACACAACTAACATTGTTAATTTAAATTTTGTGAAAAAATCAATATATTTCCCTATTATATAGTAATTCAACAATATAACAGAAATTAAATAGGAAATAATACAACTAATAGTAAAATTTTTTCTTTTTTTAGATTTTAAAAATTTAAAATTGTTTCTATAAAATAATTCATCTTTAGTAGTTTTCTTATTGTAATATATAAACCACATTATAATCAAATTTGACACAAGCCATATTTTCAGCAAAAAAATTTTGGGTAAAGTTACTGTAATCTGAATTCCTGCAAAAGTTAATACTATAATTAAAAATAAACTCTTTGTTTCCAAACCAAAACTCTTCCCCAAGCTATTATTCAATAAAACTACAACTGAAAATGCAGCTAATATCGAAAAAAATAATAACGATATAAACAAATCAGTCACACTAACTACCTCCTTCCTTGTTTTCTGTAAAGCTTCTGTACAAATGTATATAGCTTATCTTATTTTGGTGTGTTAAACATCAACCAATCTACTTTGCATTCTGCAAATTACACAGTATTTAAGTAAATATCTATTAATTTTTCGAGTCCTATCTTAGTATTTTTATTGTAGTTATATAATCCCCACGTGTAAACCCTAAAAATTTTAAAAAATTCCCCGAAAAATAAAACTTTTTTCTATATTTTATCTTCTGATTTTCGACATTTTTTAACATTTCAAATTTTTTTCTGAAGCAAACAATTGATCTATTAGTTTTTAGCACGAAAATAGATTTCATTCAAAAATGATTTTGAACATTAACAATAGAAGATCCTCAATCATTTAATAAGAAAAAAGGCAATAATAAACTAACCGATGCTAAAAAGGCATCAGCTGGGAATATTATAAATTTAATCAAAATTTAAGCTGGTTGAGGCCTTATAACTTCTAAACCTAGGTTTTTAGCTTCGCTGATAATCCGATTAACACGAATTATTTCTCGTTTCTTCTGAACTTCACTAAAAACTTTTTCATCATAGTCAGTGCCATTTTTAAGCATATTATAGATGATAACCAGTAATTTTCTGGCAAGAGCTACTATTGCTTTCTTTGCTCCACGGCGCTGCTTTACTTTCCAATACCACGTAGCAAGGTATGAATCCCTTATGCGAGTTAGACTCCATGCAACTTCACACAGTATCCTCCAGATAGTGGTGTTACCCTTTGTTACTCGAGTGGACTTTTTTTTCCTGCACTTTCATTATTGCCAGGACTTAATCCCCCCATGAACAAATATGTTCTGCAGTTTTAAATTTGCTCATATCTATGCCAATTTCAGCAATTATCGCAGCAGCCGCCGTTTCATCTACACCAGGTATGCCATCCAATTGCTCAATCTGCCTTTTGAATTTTTCAAGTTCAGAATTAATATCTCCTTCTATTTCACTAAGATGTTCATATGTCTCATCTAAATGCTTAAGCAGAAGCCTTAAAAATTCACGCTGATGTCTGTTCATCCTGCCATTTACCGACAGTTTTATCTCTTGCAATTTATTGCGTGCTCTCGCTTTTACATAACTTTCAACTTCTTCTGCGGTTATACTGCCGTGTTCTGCTATGTGATCTATTATTGCTCTACCAGATACACCAAATATATCTGTGAGAAAATTTGAAAGTTTAAAACCACAGCTTTGAAGATGCTTTTCAATGCGGTCTTTCTGAGATGATAATTCTTCTATTATGCTTTTACGATATCTTGTAAGATCTCTTAATTCTCTTATTGTTTGCGGTGGAATAAAACTCCCATTTAAAAGTCCTGCCCTCAAAAGAGTTGCAAGCTATTTTGCATCTTTCATATCAGTCTTTTTGCCAGGAACATTTTTCATATGCCTTGCATTGGTAACTATAACTACCATAGTACCGTCTAAAGCACTTTCAAGAATATTATAAACAGGTTGCCAGTATACTCCTGTGCTTTCCATTGCAACATGACGGCAGTTTTCTGATTCAAGCCAAGTTTTTAATTCTTCAAACCCTGGCAGTAAAGTGGAAAATGTCCTTATTGTTTTTTGTGGTTTATCATCATTTACAGAGCCTTTAAGCAAGCAGGCTACAACAGTTTCTCTGTAGAAATCTAATCCACAGCAAATCTCAAGTAAATCTTGCATATTGTTCACTCCTGTTAAATTTATTATAGGGATGATTACCTGAGAAGATAGAAAGTTTAGCACCCGTGCTGTTTCCATATTAAGATAATATAGGGCGACAATTGGCTGTGCTCAAAGGTAATCAGGTTAGGTTAATGATCGAGGTATTATATCCATCAACAACAAATCAACCTTTGCCCTGTTAACTTTAGTTTAACAAAAAGTTAATTTTTTGCAACCTTTTTTAAGTCTATTTTCATCAATGGTTGTGCTTTATTAAGCATGAATGGTTAATAACAAAATATAAAAAAAGATAAATTCCGCAGAATCTTAAATATAAACACGATCCTTTCAGAATAAATTTTATTTGAAAATAAAAAAGAGACTAAGCTTTTTTAAGCATTAGTCTCTTCGGTATTGTTACTCTCTTTATTGTTTGGCTGCTGAACAAGCTCTTTAATCTTTGCAGCCTTACCTATCTTTTCTCTGATGTAATAGAGTTTTGCTCTTCTTACTTTACCTCTTCTTATAACTTCAATCTTCTCAAGTCTTGGTGAGTGAAGAGGGAATACTCTTTCAACACCAATACCATATGAAATTCTTCTGACTGTGAAAGTTTCCGAAAGCCCTTTTCCTCTTCTTTTTATGACAAGCCCTTCGAAAGCTTGCACTCTTTCTCTTCCACCTTCAATGACCTTAAAGTAAACTCTTACTGTGTCACCAGGTTTGAAATCAGGAATATCTTTTCTTAACATTTCGCTTTCAATCTCTCTGATTATATCCATCTTCCACTTTCCCTCCTTCCAGCAATAAGGATGTTCTTGCAAACCATGTTTGCAGAGGACCATGTACTTTATTTACAAGAAAAAAGCCCAAAAATGAACATGTGTAATTATAACACAATTTTTTGCGTCTCACAATATTTTATTAAAAATTCTCTGTCTTCGTCGGTCAGCTCAAAATCTTTGACCAAATCAGGTCTGTTTTTTATTGTTTTCAGTAAGCTCTGATACCTTCTCCACTTTCTTATTTTTTTATGGTCTCCGCACAAAAGTATCTCAGGAACTTTTTTGCCTCTGAACTCAAGCGGTCTTGTATACTGTGGATATTCCAAAAGCCCTGTTGAAAAACTCTCTTCTTGAGCTGACTTTTCTTCAATGACTCCTTTTACAAGCCGCGAAACTGAGTCGATCACCACAAGTGCAGCATACTCTCCTCCAGTTAAAACATAGTCACCTATAGAAATCTCATCTGTTACAATCATGTCAATTACTCTCTGGTCAATTCCTTCATAGTGCCCACATATTATTACAATCTCTTTTTCTTTTGACAGCTGCTCGGCATACCGCTGAGTGTATGTTTTGCCTTGAGGTGTAAGATAAATAACTCTGTGAGGTTTGGTTGGTTTTACACTCTCATATGCATCAATTATCGGCTGGGCAGTCATAACCATTCCAAACCCGCCGCCGTATGGATAGTCATCTGTCCTCTTGTGTTTATCAAGTGTAAAATCTCGTATATTAATTGCCTCTATCTTTATCAGCCCTTTTTGCTGAGCTCTTTTTAAGATGCTGTAGTTTGTTGCAGATAAAATCACTTCTGGAAATAAAGTTAGAACTTTGAATATCATCTTCAATCTAACAACCCTTCAACAACCTTTATTTTCATATATCCCCCTTCGATATTGACCTCTTTTACAATGTCTTTCAAAGCAGGAATCAGTATGTCTTTCTTTCCTATATAGCTGTCGCAAATGTACACATCATTGCTGCCAGTTTTTAAAACATCCTTTATTCTACCCAGTTTTCTGCCACCTAAATCATACACTTCAAGCCCAATAATATCGCATATAAAATAAGTATCCTTTGGCAGTTTTTTGGCTCTTTCTCTTTCTATCACTATATACCTGTTTTTCAGCTTTTGTGCTTCATCTATGCTGGAAATTTCTTTGAACTTGATTATCACAATATTATCTTTTACTCTATATCTTTCAATTGTGAGCTTTGTTGAAAGGTTATCTTCCAAAAAAACATATTCAAGCTCAGAAAACCTGTCAACCTCATCTGTAAGAGGTATTACCTTAACTTCACCTTTGAGTCCAAAAGTATTTACAATCTTGCCTACCTGGAGGTACTTATACATAGTCTACCTGGTCAACCGAACTGTGCATACTAGCACGAGTTCAGCAGCTGGGGTATTTATATTCCGCCTTTCAAGCTTTCCCAGCCCCAGCAGGCGGTATTTGGGAAAGCCATAGCCCCTGCCCCAAGAAGCAGGAACTTGCGCCCTTTTTAGCCGGGTCTCCCCACTTGCCCTGAAACCAAAAATGACTTCAGGACAGACATGTCCCGCAGGACTCTGCCAGGAGAGAGTGGTGTTACCACCGCTACCCTGAGAACTCGCCAGAGATTGCAGACTTTACCGCAGACATCAGAACTTGTTCCGTCCAGAGGTTCTGATGCCATCTCTGATTCACTCTCAGGGCTTTGTAAAAACTTTTTTACTCTTTCTATCTCTTTGAGTTGCTTTTTCCTTAAGCATGTGTTCTTAACTACCTTCTGTACGTATTCCTTCAGCTTATCCAGTTCATTTTCATCAAGCCTGCCAAGAAGTTGCATATAATTGTGCGGTATCCTTTCTCTCAACCCAAGCCCTCTTCTTGCTATCACATACGCTGCCCCAACGTCTTTGCTCACCATATACTGCGGTGCATACTTCAACATCCCTATCACTGAAGTGTATGCAGGGTCCACTTCTACAACTTCTATCCCTTCTCGCTTTGCTAAAAGTTTTACCTTCTCCAAAAGCAACCTGTATCCAAAATAGTGCCTTATCCGCCTCGATTTTCTCCCTGAAAAATCTCCTCTTCTGCCCCTGTCCTGTATGCTAAGGTTCTCTATCACTATGGCTTTTTGCTTTCCTTTTGCCATCTGTACTATCATGTGAGCATACTGCCACCTGTAATACTCTTTTTTGCTTAAGCTTCCGCTCTCAAGCTCTGGCATCGGTATCCTACCGTAACTCAAAAACTGTCCGTTCTCATCCGTTTCTACCCATGCTATGTGTCTTGGATATGCGTTAGTGTCTATACCTATAACTCCATTTGCTCTCGTTATCCCGGGCTTTGGAAAAACCTCTTCAACAGTAAAATAGGCATATACTACACCATTTTTTAGTTTCAACTCTACAGAATAAGGCTCTCCTGAGCTGCTTATTGCCTGCAGAAGTTGATTCCTGTCTGTGTACGTTTTACCTTTTGTCTTCCATCCAGATTGTATCGTCGCATATACGTACTTCCTTTCTCCCACGTTGATTCTGAGCCTGGTAAAAACCCCATCTGTCTCAATCCTTGTGTTAAGATTCCCCTTCTTGCTCCTGTCTCCTCTTGAGTACAGATTCCCTTTCCTCTTCTCCTGCCACTTTCGTTGAAGTTCCCTGTACGCCCTACCATTTATGTGCCTCTTCTTGAGCTTTTCAAACAATTCTCTACCACCAAAGACAACCTTTTCTGGGTTTTCTCCTCTCTCTTCACAGGATTTTTTAATGCTTTCGGCTTTCATTATCGCATCATCAACATATCGGGAGTTCAGGTTGAAAACTCCCTGCAGGTCCCTTTTGAGTTCTTTCCTCTCATGCCCTTCCAGCAGTCTCTTATATGCATACCTCATACAAGACGACCATCTTCTCATTAGCTCTAATACTCTTTGCTTATCTTCGCTGCTATCAAAAGTTAGCTTGGCTTGAACTGTTACCATGTCTTTTAGCACCTCTTTGCCCATAAATCCTTGCTGCAAAAGATGTATAGTAGAGGTGTCCTGAGAGGTGTTATTAATCCTTCCTTTTCCCAGTTTATTAGTATTCTTCGGCAGATAGCATATATCTCTTTAACTTTTTGAATACTTAACAACATTTAACATCGCCTGGTCGAAATTATACCTTTTGGCATTGTTATTTTCAACTGTTGTGACCTCCTTTTTAAAAAAGAGTTAGGCAAGCTTGTGCCTAACTCTTTTATTGTAAAATCTCAACTATAACCCTCTTGTTGTCTTTGTTTGCTGCAGCTCTGACAACTGTTCTTATAGCTCTTGCTATTCGTCCCTGCTTGCCAATGACCTTTCCCATATCTTCAGGAGCAACTTTGAGCTCAATAATTACTGACTGCTCACCGTGGATTTCACTAACCTTTACTTGGTCTGGATTGTCAACAAGAGATTTTGCTATGACTTCAACTAAATCTTTTAGCATGACAAACTACCCCTCCTTCTACATATGTTTTATTCAATCACACCAGCTTTTTTAAGTAGAATTTTAACTGTATCTGTTGGCTGAGCCCCGTATGATAACCATTTTTTTGCCTTTTCAACATCAACTTTGATGTCAGCAGGATTCTTCAAAGGATTGTAATAGCCAATTTCGTCAATTGTTTTTCCATCTCTCGGTGTGCGTGAATCTGCAACAACAATTCTATAAAAAGGATTGTTTTTGGCACCCATTCTCTTGAGCCTTATTCTTACTGCCACTTACATCACCTCCTCTTTTAAATGTTTTGATGTATTACATGAAAGGAAATTTAAATTTTCCTTTCTTGGCAAAGCTGGGATTTGAAAATTGCTTCATCATCCTTTTCATGTCTTCAAACTGTTTCAAAAGCCTGTTTACATCTTGAACAGTGGTGCCTGACCCCATCGCAATTCGTCTTTTTCTGCTGGAATTAATAATGCTTGGGTCTTGGCGTTCTTCTTTTGTCATGGAATTTATGATTGCTTCTATCTTCTTAAGTTCCTTCTCACCAGCATCAAAATCCACATCACCCTTTAGTTTAATGCCGGGTATCATGGAAATAATCTGAGATAAAGGCCCCATCTTCTTTATTTGCTTTAGCTGATCTAAAAAATCTTCAAGAGTAAACTGCATGCTTCTGAGCTTTTTTTCAAGCTCCTCAGCCTTTTTCTGGTCAATTGCCTCCTGAGCTTTCTCTATTAATGTCAAAACATCTCCCATTCCAAGTATTCGGGAAGCCATCCTGTCAGGATGAAAAACCTCTAAATCTTCCATCTTCTCACCAACACCGGCAAACTTTATAGGCTTGCCAGTTATTGCCTTGACAGAAAGTGCAGCTCCGCCTCGTGTGTCACCGTCAAGCTTTGTCATAATAATTCCGTCTATACCAAGTTGATCATTGAAAGCTTCTGCAACATTCACAGCATCTTGACCTGTCATAGCATCTACTACAAGCAAAATTTCTGTGGGTTTCACAGCATTTTTGATATTTTTAAGCTCATCCATAAGTTCCTGATTTATATGAAGTCTTCCTGCTGTATCTATTATAACAACATCAGACCTGTTTGATTTTGCAAACTCAATGCCATCTTTTGCTATCTTGACAGCATCTTGACTGGTATAATCTGCATAGCATTTTACACCAACCTTTTGCGCAACAACTTCTAATTGCTTTATTGCAGCAGGTCTGTAAATATCACATGCAACAAGTGAAGGATTTTTCCCCTGTTTTTTCAAAAGCCCTGCAAGCTTACCAGCTGTAGTTGTCTTACCAGAACCCTGAAGTCCTACCATCATATAGATTGAAAACCCGCTTGGTGAAAATGTAAGTTTAGTGTCACTACCACCAAGAAGGTTTACCATCTCGTCGTACACAATTTTTATCACCTGCTGAGCAGGAGTCAGGCTTTCCAAAACTTCTTCTCCCACAGCCTTTTGTGTCACAGTGTTAATAAAATCTTTTACCACCTTATAGTTGACATCAGCTTCTAAAAGGGCAAGCTTCACCTCTTTCATAGCTTCTTTGATATCCTTTTCTGTTAGCTTGCCCTTTCCTCTCAACTTTTTAAAGACATCCTGTAATTTTTCAGAAAGACTGCTAAACATTTTCTTGCCACTCCTGAATACTATTTATTATACTCATAATTTCTTCGTCTTTATATCTATCGTATATTCTCCTCAGTTTTTGCAATACTTCATCAATTAAACTTATGTTTTTATAATACCTATCCGCAAGCCTGAGCTTTTCCTCATATTTTTTCAAGACCATTTCTGCTTTTCTGAATGCATCAAAAACACCTTGTCGTGATATACCAAGTTCTTTTGATATTTCTCCCAAGGTTAAATCTTCATTTACATACAGCTCTATAATCTTTTTTTGTCTTTCGGTCAAAAAGTCCTTATAAAAATCGTAAAGAAGGCTCAAATATACCTTATTTTCTTGCTGCATTTTTAATTTCATCTCTCTGTAAAGCTTAAAAACTTGACACTTATATATAATAATTGATCTATAATGTTTTGTCAAAAATTTTTTAAAGATTCATTTTAAAAAATCAAAACTCTCTCAACAGTATTTTGTGTTATAATACAATCTGTTATAAACAAAACAACTTATAATTCCAATCCAAAACACAACTTAGCATGAAAGGAGTAAAAAGATGGTAAGAGTTAGATTTGCACCAAGTCCGACCGGTCAGCTTCACATAGGCGGTGCAAGAACAGCACTTTTTAACTACCTATTTGCCAAAAAACACAATGGAAAATTTATTTTGCGTATAGAAGACACCGATTTAGAAAGGTCAAGGGAAGAATGGGCAGAAGGTATTATGAGAAGCTTGAGATGGCTTGGAATTGAATGGGATGAAGGTCCTGATATTGGCGGTGAATTTGGACCGTACTTTCAATCTCAGAGAAAGGAAATTTATCTTGAGTACATTCAAAAGCTTTTAGAAGAAGGAAAGGCTTATTACTGTTTTTGTACACAGGAAGAGATAGAAAGAGAAAGAGAAATTGCAAGGCAGCAAAAGATACCGTACAAGTACAGCAAAAAGTGCAGGAACATCAGTTTAGAAGAAGCAAAAAAGAGAATCGAAAACGGTGAAAAGGCAGTTGTTAGAATAAAAGCACCAATGGAAGGAACAACAGTTGTGCATGATATCATTCGTGGAGATGTTGAATTTTCAAATGACCAGTTAGACGATTTTATAATCCTAAAATCTGATGGAAATCCAACATACAACTTTGTGTGCGTAATTGATGATTATCTTATGAAAATATCGCATGTTATAAGGGCTGAAGAGCATCTTTCGAACACCCCAAAACAGCTAATAATATATGAAGCCTTAAATATTCAGCCGCCGCAGTTTGCACATGTTCCCATGATTCTGGCACCTGACAGAAGCAAGCTGAGCAAAAGACACGGTGCAACTTCAGTTGAAGAGTTTTTCGAGAATGGATACTTAAAAGAAGCAATTGTCAATTATCTTTTACTTCTTGGTTGGTCGCCTGGCGAAGATAGAACTATCATCACTCTTGACGAAGCGATACAGAAATTTGAGCTTGAAAAGGTTTCAAAAAATGCAGCTATTTATGATATAAATAAGCTGACATGGATAAATGGATATTACCTGAAAGAAATAGATATTGACGACTTATATGAAAGAATGAAATATTTTTATTCAAAAGTGGGAATTGAAATAACTTCGTTTGATAAAGAATATGTAAAGTCTGTTTTAAAGCTTGTGCGCGAAAAAGTCAAAACACTTGTTGAAGTAGTTAGTGCAAGCACTTACTTTTTTGATTCCAATTATGAATATGAACAAAAGGGTGTGGAAAAATATTTTACGGCTGATAACCTAAAATGCCTTCAACTTCTTCTTGATGATTTAAAAAATGTACAACCTTTTTCAGCAGAAGAAATTGAAAAACTTGTGAGGTCAAAAGCTGAAGAATTTAATACAAAAGCTGCAAATCTTATTCATACAATAAGGATGTGCATAAGCGGAAGAACTGTAACACCTGGTCTTTTCGAGATGATGGAAGTTCTCGGTAAAGATGAAGTAATAAATAGAATAGAAAAAACACTTAAAATATTTTCATAAACATCTAAAAAAAGGGTTGGAAGAAAAAATTCAAAAGCACTGCTTCCAACCCTTTTTCTTTGTTTATTCTTCATATCCATGGGGATGAGTTGAATGCCATTTCCACGCTGTAGAAATTATTGTCTCCAAACTATTATATTTCTGCTGCCACCCAAGAAGTTCCTGAGCCTTCTGTGATGATGCAACCAAAATTGAAGGATCGCCTGCTCGTCTTGGTCCAATTTCATATGGGATTTTCTTGCCAACAACTTCGCTTGCCTTTTCAATTACCTCCATTACTGAAAATCCCATTCCATTTCCTAGATTAAATATTTCACTTTTATCGTTCTTTTCCAAATACTCCATAGCCTTTAGATGCGCATCGCAAAGGTCAACAACATGGATGTAGTCTCTTATACAAGTGCCATCTTTTGTATTGTAATCATTGCCATATACAATAACCTTTTCACGAATACCAAGCGCTGTTTGAAGTACTATTGGAATAAGGTGTGTCTCAGGATTATGGTCTTCTCCAATAATCCCGTCGGGGTGGCTACCTGCAACATTGAAATACCTCAGGGACACAAATTTTAGCCCATAGGCAACATCCATCCATTTTAACATTTTTTCAATTGCAAGTTTTGTCTCACCATAAGGGTTTGTAGGCTCTGTTTTGTCCTCTTCAAGTATAGGGATGTTCTCTGGTTCTCCATAGACGGCTGCTGTTGAAGAAAACACCAGTTTTTTTACATTGTGTTTTATCATTGTTTCAACAAGATTTAGAGTACCATAAACGTTGTTGTAGTAATACTTTATAGGATTCTGAACGCTCTCTCCCACCAAAGAAGAGGCAGCAAAATGGATGACTGCTGAGATGTCATTTTCCGCAAACACATTTTCCAAAAACTCTTTGTCTTTAAGATCACCACTATAGAACTTTCCACCTAAAACTGCTTTCCTGTGACCTTTTTCAAGATTGTCAACAACCACCACATCATATCCTTTTTCAAGCAAAAGCCAAACCATATGGCTTCCAATGTACCCTGCTCCACCTGTAACCAAAATCATCTTTCTATCAACCCTTCCCTTATAAAAGAATTTTTAAATCTCTATTTCCCTTGCCCCATCGTCAATTTCAAATGTATAAAAATCTGCCACAAGCCCTGTTTTTGTATAGTAATTTTCCCCTACTTTTCTTACAAACTCTTCTATAGCATCTTTATGAACAATTGAGACTGTGCAGCCACCAAAACCAGCACCTGTCATTCTTGAGCCAATTACCCCTTCTATCTTTAAAGCCTCATCAAAAAGTGTGTCAAGCTCAAGTCCTGTTACCTCATAGTCATCTCTTAGCGATATATGAGATTGTATCATAAGCTTGCCAAAAGCTTCAAGGTCTCCTTTTTGCAAAACGTCAATGGATTTTAAAACTCTGTCGTCTTCGTATACAACATGTCTTACCCTTTTTAGAATTATTTCATCATCAATCAAATTTTTATATTTTTCAAACGTCTCAACGTCAAGCTCACCAAGGCACGAAATGCTAAGTTCTTTTTTCAAAAGTTCAAGCCCTTTTTCGCACTCTATTCTTCTTTCATTGTATTTTGAGTCTGCAAGACTTCTTTTCTTGTTAGTGTTGCTGATCACAATCTTGTAATCACCAAGTTTTAAAGGTACATACTTGTACTCCATAGTGCGTGTGTTGAGAAAAATGGCATGGTCTTTTCTCCCAAGACTTGAAGCAAACTGGTCCATAATACCACAGTTTACCCCCACAAACCTGTTCTCAGCCTTCTGACATATAAAGCTAAGTTCAATTTTGTTAAGTGGCTTGCTATTGAAGAGTGAGTAAACTGCAATTCCAGTTGCACACTCAATCGCAGCAGATGATGAAAGCCCTGCTCCGTGCGGTACAGTGTCGTGAAAGAGCATGTCAAGACCTCCAACTTCATATCCTGCCTCTTTTAGCTCTTTTATAACACCAAGCTGATAGTTTCCCCACCTGATATTTTTATACTCATCAATCTTATCGATGTCTGTTTCAACAAGCTCTTTTAGGTCTGTTGCATACAAGCAAATTTTTTTGTCGTTTCTTTTTCGGGCAAGAACAGTGGTACCAACATTGAGTGCTGCAGGGAAAACATACCCGCCGTTGTAGTCTGTGTGCTCACCAATTAGGTTTACTCTTCCGCTTGAAAAAAAGCACCTGATAGGCTCTTTGCCTTCACCATAAACCTCCTTGAATATCTTCAAAAGCTCTTCAATCTTCATTTCCTGTCTCCTCCTTGCATCTTTTCCATAAATCTTTTATAAGCCTGTCTCAGCTCTTCTGCCTTTTCCTCGGGTGAGGTGGTGTTACACGGTGCCCATGCCCCTGTTTCACTCGATGCATTGAACTTTTGCTTGTCTTTTGACCGCATGGGCGGGTAAAACTCTACATGAAAATGGTAAAATTTAGAATAGTCCTCATCGACATTGACAGGGAGCTGATGCATACACATCATGTACGGGAATTGATAGTCAAAAAGACTGTCCAGCGTTCCTGTGGTCTCTTTTAACATCTTTGCAAAGCTGTCTTTTTCTTCTTCTGTAAGGTCAGAAATAACACCAACATGTCGCTTTGGAGATATAAATACACCATAAGGGTATTCAGTAAAGAAAGGCAGGTATGTTACAAAATGGTCGTTTTCTATAATTATTCTCTTTTTAAACTCCTTCTCTTCCCTGTCAATCCTGCAGATTAAACACTCACCATGCTGCTCATAGTGCATCTTAGCACTTTCAAGTTCACGCAAGATTTTTAGTGGTATCCATGAATATCCATATATCTGACCATGTGGATGCGGCATTGTAACACCCACTACCTCGCCTCTGTTTTCAAAGATGAATATAAACTTTATGTTTTTATCTTTCTTTAGAGTTTCAAATCTCTCAACCCACAGGTCCACAAGCTTTCTTATATGAGAGACCTCAAGCTCGGGCAGTGTTATCGTGTGATTTGGAGAGTATAAAATCACCTCACACTTGCCGTACGCAGGTGCAACCTTATAAAAAGATGTTGTAACATCATCTGGCTGTGGCGGATTTTGCATAAGGGCTGGAAAGTCGTTGTCATACTCTAAAACATCATAATTATCTGGAACTTTTCCAGAGCCAGGACAAAACGGGCACCAGTCTTTGGGCATCTGAGGTCTTTCCTGTCTGTGCGATGCAATCATTACCCAGTCACGCAAAAGAGGATTCCATCTGAGTTCTGCCATTTTTTCTCCCCCACATCAAATAAAATTTTTTCTCCTTTCTTCCTAATTTTCATTCTAAAAAAAAAGAAGTGCAATTTGAATGCACTTCTTTTCTATGTATTAGCATTTTTTTTAGATGTATCGTAAATATATTTATCTTTCTTGTAATTCATCGGAGACACTCCATATTTTCTTTTAAAAAGCCTACTAAAATAGTTCTGGTCTTCTATCCCTACCAGTTTTGATATCTCTCCAATCGGAAGGTCTGTTGTTTCTATTAGCTCCTTAGATTTTTTTAGCCTTATATTGATGAGGTATTCCTTGAACGTCACACCAAGCTGCTTTTTAAAAAGATAACTCAAGTAAGTTGGTGACAAGTACACCATTTTAGCCAAATCATCAAGTGTTATCTCTTCCATGTAATGATTCTTGATGTATTCAATTATTCTTTCAATTGAAGAAAGTGAAGAAATTCTTATCATCTCAGAATCTATAATATATTTCGCTACAATATGCATCATATCAAGTACACTTTTAAGTTTTTCCTGGTCGATGAAGGTAAGCTTGAAAAAGCTCTCTCTTGCTCTTTGTATATCAACTGGCTGACCATCTAATTTTTTTGCAATTTGTTCCCACATCTTTTCTGATGGCGGCTCTAAAAGAATCTGACCAATAAAAAGTGAACCTATATAGCTTGTGTTGAAAAACAGAGGAATAACAGCCTCAATAAGCCCCATGTGACATCTGTAAACATGTATGCCCTTTTTCTTTTGAGCAGTCTGTGCACCGTTCAAATCAGATTCCCTGCACGCTTCACCATTTTTGTAATAGTTTTTCATGATGGTGCAGAACTCGCACGTGCCTTTCTTTTTATTCTCAACCCATTTGTTGTCAGCTGTCAAAAAGTTTGCTGAGATTCCTGTGATGTAAGAAAAGTTGTCTAAAACCGAAATCAAATCGTCGTACTTGATAATCTCTTTAAAATCCATATCCTTTTTACACCCTCTATAATCTTAATCAATACAGACCACTTTGATACCATTTTGCATGAAAATAGCTGCTGTGATGCCGCTTCCTTCAACCAGTTTTCCTGAAAAGCTTCCATCATAGATTTTGCCACAACCACAAGAAGGACTTTTAGACTTCAAAAATGCAATCTCTGCACTGAAAAACTTTGCAAGCTTTAAAGCCTCTATAGCACCTTTATAAAAATTATCGGTAAAATCCCTACCTGTTGTATCTATAACCCTGCCATCTTTTATCTCACATGGATTTCGTGGTGTTGGAAGTCCACCAAGCTGTTCAGGACAAATGGGAATAAGAATGTACTCATTTTTCAATCTTTCAACAACTTCTTCTCTCAAATTGTTTGTCCCATTATATTTTGTGTTAAGACCTATAAGGCAGCTGCTGATAAGTGCATACATCATTTTTTACCCTTCTCCTGCAATATTGCCTCTTCCATAAACTTAATTATGGCATACTGGACCTGCTTTACTCCCATGCCAGACTTAGCAGAAAATTGGTAAAACAGTTCCTTTTCAATCCCTAGTTCTTTTGAAATAAGTTCTGTATTTTTTGTAAGTTCATTATTTGAAAGTTTATCACACTTTGTTAGTACAATCATGATAGGAATTTCTTTTTTGTCAAAAAAGCTTAGCATTATTTTATCATCTTCTGTAGGAAGATGTCTTGAATCTAAAAGCAAAACAGAAAGTTTTAGTTCCTGCCTTTCAAGCAGGTACTCTTCAATCATTTTTCTCCATCTTCGTTTTTCTTCTTTCGAAACCTCAGCATAACCATAACCTGGAAGATCCACAACCCTGAACTTATCGTCTATATTGAAAAAATTGATTGTTCGGGTTTTACCCGGTGTTGACCCAACCTTTGCAAGTTTGTCTTTGAACACGGCATTTATAAAAGAAGATTTCCCCACGTTTGATCTTCCGCATATGCACATTTCTGGCATTTTAATCGGCGGATAGTCTTCTTTTTTCACAGCAACCTTTTCAAGCCTTGCATTGGAAAGATTGATTTTCAAATTAGCTTTCACCCCCTTTACTTTACAATTGCAATATCAAATACCTCATCAATTGTCTTTACAAATATAAAGTTCATATCTTTCTTCACATAGTCTTCAAGTTCATCCACATCCTTTTTGTTTTCAAAAGGCAGGATAACATTTTTAATACCCACTCTTTTTGCTGCTAAAACCTTCTCTTTTACCCCGCCAATTGGAAGTACTCTGCCGCTCAAAGTAATCTCACCTGTCATAGCAACGTCGTACCTTACTTTTCTCTGTGACAGTGCTGAAACCATTGCAGTTGCCATTGTCACTCCAGCAGACGGCCCATCTTTTGGAATAGCACCTTCCGGAACATGAATGTGAATATCGCAGTCTTTATAAAAGTTCTCGTCAATCCCAAGCTCCTTGGCCCTTGACCTTATAATGCTCACAGCGGCCTTTGCCGACTCTTTCATAATATCTCCAAGCTGGCCTGTGAGCTCTAATTTGCCGGACCCTGGCATCACAAGCGCTTCGACATAGAGCGTCTCACCGCCAAAAGGCGTCCATGCAAGACCTGTTACAATTCCTACCCTGTCTTGTTCAATCAACTCATCTCTTCTGTACTTTCGCGCACCCAAATACTTTTCCAAATTCTTTTTAGTGACTCTTACCATCTTCTTATTTTCTTCTAAGATTTCTTTTGCAACACGTCGGCAAAGCCTTGCAATTTCTCTTTCTAAATTTCTCACACCAGATTCTCTCGTGTAAAATGTTATGATATCTTTAATAGCTTCCGGGTCGCATCTTAACTGAGATTTTTTAAGCCCGTTTTGTTCCATTTGCTTTGGCAAAAGATATCTCTTTGCTATTTCAAGCTTTTCTTCTTCAGTATACCCTGTAATCTCTATCACTTCAAGCCTGTCAAGTAGAGGTCTTGGAATTGTCTCAAGTGTGTTTGCTGTTGCAATGAACATTACCTCAGACAAATCAAACGGAATTTCAATATAATGGTCGCGGAATGCAAAGTTCTGTTCACTGTCCAAGACCTCTAAAAGTGCAGATGCAGGGTCCCCTCTAAAATCGTGCGACATCTTGTCAATCTCATCCAAAAGTATAAGAGGGTTTTTTGTCTTTGCCTGACGAAGAGCATAAATTATTCTTCCTGGCATTGCACCAACATAGGTTTTCCTGTGTCCTCGTATTTCTGCTTCATCCCGAAGACCCCCAAGCGAAATTCTTACATAATTTCTGTTAAGTGCACGTGCTATCGACTTTGCAATTGATGTCTTCCCAACACCAGGTGGTCCTACCAGACATAAAATAGGTCCTTTCATGTCGTTTTTTAGTTTCCTTACAGCAATATACTCAAGTATCCTTTCTTTTACTTTTGTAAGCCCATAGTGGTCCTCATCAAGCACATTTTTGACCACATTTATATCAATCTTCTCATCACTTCTTACATTCCATGGAAGATCAACAACCCAGTCAAGATATGTTCTTATAACCCCCACCTCGGGCGAGTTTGGAGGCAATTTCTCAAGCCTGTCTATTTCTTTGAACACCTTTTGAAGACTTTCCTCACTTAGTCCTAACTTTTTTATCTGTTCTCTATATTCCTGGGCTTCAGAAAAAAGGCTGTCTTTTTCCCCAAGTTCGCTCTGGATTGCCTTTAATTGCTCTCTCAAATAATATTCTTTTTGGGTTTTATCAATCTGTTTTTTTACTTTGATAGCAATCTTTCTCTCAATTTCAATTATTTCTTTTTCTTTTAATATCATCTCATATAGCTTTACAAGTCTTTCTTTCAAATCTACCTTTTCAAGCAAAAGCTGTTTATCTTCAAGTTTCACAATAACATTTGCAGCTATAACATCTGCAAGCTGGTCAGGGCTTTGAATTGTAGTGACAGACAAAATAGCATCAGGGGGAATTTTGTTTGTAAGTCTTGCAAACTCTTCAAATGCTCCAACCACATTCCTTATAAGCGCCTCTAATTCAGGGTCATCTTCTAATTTGGCTTCACTTTCTTTATATTCTTCAACCTCAACTAAAAAATAGGGGTCTGTTGACAAATATCTTAATACCCGTGCTCTGTAGAGACCTTCAACAAGTATTCTTGAGGTCTCCCCTGGAAGTTTTAGCATTTGTTTAATCTTTACAATTGTTCCAAATTGATGCATGTCATCTGGCTCTGGTTCTTCCTGTTTGGGATCTTTCTGGGCAACAAGCAAAACAAGCTGATCATTCTCCATCGCCTGTTCGAGGGCTTTGAGAGAAATCTGTCTCCCAACATCAAAGTGAAGCATCATGTATGGAAAAACTACAAGTCCACGCAGAGGAATCACTGGTATTGTCCTTGTAGATACTGTGCTGCTCAAATTTTATCTGCCTCCGTTTTTATAATTTTACTTCTGGGTGTATAATTATATTAAAAACTCTTCAAAGGAGTTAGTTGCTATGATGGAAAACTTGATAGACAAACTTATTCAAAATCCTATTATACCAGCTATAAGAGACAAAGCAATACTCGAATATGCAATAAATTCTGAGTGCAAAATCATTTTTCTTCTTCACTCTTCTATTTTAACCATAAAAGATGAAATTAATATGATAAAACAGAAAAACAAAATAGTTTTCGTCCATATAGACCTAATTGAGGGTGTTGGAAAAGACGAAAAAGGGATTGAATTTATAATAAACTGCGGTGCTGATGGTATTATATCAACAAGACAAAACTTAATCAACTATGCTGCTTTTCTTTCTGTACCTTGCGTTCAAAGAATATTTTTGATAGACTCGCAGTCCATAACCTCCGGTCTTAAAATAATAGAAAATTCCAAACCCACACTAATCGAAGTTTTACCTGGTGTAATACCAAAAGCAATACAAAGGTTGGCTATTTCAACCACAGTTCCAATCATTGCAGGAGGTATGATTGAGACAAAAGAAGAGATAATCCATGCTCTGTCTTCAGGTGCTGTAGCAATCTCAACAAGCAAACCTGAGCTTTTTTCAATCATCTGACGAGTTTTTTTTGCTAACCCTTCTTGTTGCAATAACATCAGCACCAGTATCAAGAATATTTTTCATAATCACACTCTCTATTTCAACTGGTGCTGATATCTCTATGTTTTTTAAAATCAAAATGGCTTCAAAAATTTTATCTTTTGGAATGGGAATTTTAGTTCTAACAGGCACAAACTCTACCTCACCATCTTTAACATGGACTGTGGTTGTAAGAATTCTTTTAGGGTTTGTAAACTCCTCTTTTGCCCATTCAAGTCCTTTTTTACACCCAAAACCATTTAATTCAATTTTCTCACCTTGTACATTTCTTTCAATCGTGCAACCTCTTGGACAAAGAATGCATGTGACTTTATTTTTCTGCATCTTTGCTTCTTCTCTCCTTTTTAGTTTTCAAATGTTTTGCAAGCTTACCACAATATCATTAGAAAAATCCAGCTGAGAGAGAATCTTTTGTGAAATTTCTATGCTTTCCATCTCACCGGGTGTTAGAATGCTTTTTTTGATCTCAATAAGAATTTTGCCTGCATTGGAAATAGTCACAACAGCATCTTTATAAAAATTATCTACCCTAAACCTGAGAACAAAGGGCTGGACAAAATTTTTGTTTAGTTTTTGCGGCACAACATATCTTATACCATCTTTTGCCACTATATTTATATGAATGTTATCCTCAAAAAGCTCAGGGTGCTGAGAATATATTGCAGCATACCTTCCTGCTATCTGTGCTTCTTTCGTCACATTGTCCACAAGGTCATGAACATGAAGAACATTTCCACAGGCAAATATACCTTTTTGCGAGGTTGAAAATGTATTGTCAACAACTGGACCTCCTGTTCTCATATCAAGAACAATTCCAGCTTTTTTACTCAGTTCATTTTCAGGTATCAGCCCAACAGAAAATAGCACTGTATCACATTCGATAAACCTTTCTGTTGACGGAATTTCTTGCAGCTGAGAGTCCACCCTTGCAATTGTAACACCTTCAACTCTGTATTTCCCGTGAATTTTGACAAGCTTATGAGACAAAAGAAGAGGTATCCCAAAATCATCTAAGCACTGAACAATGTTTCTCCTTAACCCTGTAGAGTAAGGCATTATCTCTACTACTGCCTTTACCTCTATTCCTTCTAAAGTAAGACGTCTTGCCATGATAAGACCTATGTCACCAGAACCAACAATTACTGCTTTTTTGCCAATCCTGTAGCCTTCAATGTTTATAAACCTTTGGGCCTGACCTGCTGTGAAAATACCTGCAGGTCTTGTTCCAGGTATTATTATAGCACCTCTTGTTCTCTCTCTACATCCCATAGCAAGCACAATTGAATCTGCTTTTATCCTCTTAAGCCCTTTTTTATTGACAGCTACTATCTCTTTTTCTGGGGTTATATCTATCACATGAGTTTCGGTAAGATACTCTATCCGATTTTCTACTACCTGCTCAATAAATCTGTGGGCATACTCAGGTCCCGTCAGCTCTTCATTAAAATAGTGAAGTCCAAAACCAGGATGAATGCACTGGTTTAAAATCCCACCTAAAAACTTGTCTCTTTCTATAATTAGAACTTTTTTATCGCCTTTTAAATTTTTAAAACTCTCTAACGCTGCTGCAAGCCCGGCTGGACCACCACCTATTACAACTACTTTATATTTTTCCATTTTTATCTTCCCACCTTTTCTCGGTCAGAATATAAGAATTTTTCCCAAACTTTGTTATTTGAGTTTTGTCAATTTTTAGCTCCCTTGAAAGTATATCCATCACACGAGGTAGACAAAATCCTCCCTGGCATCTTCCCATCCCAGCTCTTGTTCTTCTTTTTATTCCATCTACAGTCGTTGCACCTCTTTTTATTGCTTCAATAATTTCATATTCAGACACAAGCTCACACCTGCATACAATGTTACCAAATCTTGGATTAAGCTTTATCATTTCTTCTCTTTCTTTATTAGAAAGCTTTGAAAACCTTTTTATATCTTCTCTATAAGGATTAAAATCAAGATTTCTTTTCGCGTTTAGCTTATCGCTAACCAGTTCAGCAACATACTTTCCTATTGCCATTGATGAGGTAAGACCAGGTGACTCAATTCCCGCAACGTTTATGAAGTTTTTGACATCTTCGTCTTCTTCAATGATAAAGTCATGAGTATCCGGCGTTGCTCTGATTCCAGAAAAGATTGTTATTACATCTCTCTTGCTCAGGCTTGGCAATACTTTCCTTGCCTTTTCAAATACCTCATCAAGCCCTTCTTGAGTTGTTGATGTATCATCTTTTGAATCCACATACTCAGAATTTGGACCAACAAGAACATTTCCGTCTACAGTCGGGGTTACTAAGATTCCTTTCCCTTTCTCTGTTGGTACCTGAAATATTACTCTGTTTACTGGTAACTTTTTTGGCTTGTCTAAGATATAATATTGACCTCTTCTTGGATATATCTTAAAGTTTCTTGCACCTGCCATTCTACTTATTTCATCTGCGTATACACCAGCACAGTTTATCAAAATCCTGGCTCTTACAACCCGATCGTCGGCTGAACGAACTATAAAGAAATCATCATCTTTTTCTATCCTGCAAACCTCAAAACCAAAAATAACCTCTGCACCATTTTGAATAGCATTTTCAAAAAGGGCGACTGTTAACTTATACGGATTTGTAATTCCAGAGTATGGTGCAAAAAGCGCAGCTTTTATGTTTCTGCTCAAATTCGGCTCATTTGCTAAAACCCACTCTTGACTTTTTATCTCAAGTCCTTTAACACCATTTCTCCTTCCTCTTTGTAAAAGCTCTTCCAATACATTTATCTCATAATCATCAAATGCAACCACAAGCGAACCAATCATCTTATACTCAACATCAAGTTCATTACAAACATCCGCAAATATATTGTTCCCCTCAACATTGAATCTTGCCTTTTTAGTTCCCTCAATTGGGTCATAACCTGCGTGCACTATTCCAGAGTTTGCTTTGGACGCACCTTCTGCAACATCTTCCATTTTTTCGAGGCTACATATTTTTAATCTGTAACGTGTTAGCTCTCTTAAAATTGACATGCCAATAACTCCTGCTCCTATTACAGCAACATCATAAATTCTGCTCATATTATCACCCTTTTCAAAATATGGTAAATAAAAAGCCTGCAAATAGCCCCTCTTTAAAAGAAGCTATTTGCAGGCTCTCCACATCTCTTGCCAAGCTTTATTTTAAGACAATTCAATCAAAAAATCAATAAAAATTTTTGACCCATTACAAACTCTATGTCTGGTCCATGCTGGTCAGAACGTTATCAAAATAGTTTATATTGCACTTTTTCCCGTCCCAGTGAATGCAGACATCACATCTTTCATCACCTTTGTGAGAGTAACCACCATCGTTAAACTCCGGACACAATTTTGCAACTGCTCTTTGCTGTTCTTTGCTTGACATATTCTGATCACCCCTGTTGCATATAAAATATAGTTTTTTTCTATAATTAATTTTCCTGTGAAGGTGAGATTTTATACATCTTTTGTAGAAATTATGTGCTATAATTTATTTTAAAGTACAAACAGCAATTTTGAAGGAGGCCTCAAAAAGTGAGCAAATTTTTTCTCCCCACAAAAGTAATATTCGAAAAAGAAGGTGTTCTGAAGAATAAAGAACTTTTCAACCTTGGAAAAAGAGCTTTCATCGTGACATCTCCATCTTCTCTGATGAACGGTTCTTTAGAAGATGTAACAACTGTATTAGAAAAGCTTTCTATTGAATATTCAATATATAGCAAAATTGCTCAAAACCCAAGTGTAGAACAAATAGACGAGGTTTCAAAACTGGCAAGAGAGTTTTCACCAGACTTTATAATTGGAATTGGTGGAGGTTCTCCTCTTGATTCATCAAAGGCAGTGGCAGTGCTGTGTGCTGAAAAAAATCTAAAAGCTCAGGACCTTTTCGACTCAAAATTTGAAAAGTGTTTACCTATAGTTGCAATTCCAACAACATGTGGTACAGGAAGTGAGGTTACTCCATATTCAATTTTGACATTGAAAACAATTGAAAATAAGAAAAGTTTTACATCAGAATTAATTTTTCCGAAAATAGCAATTGTGGATTACAAATACCTTTTAACATTGCCATATAACGTTATTGTAAATACCCTTTTTGATGCTCTTTCTCACGTAATAGAAGGTTACCTTTCTAAAGCGTCTGATAACATAATTGAAGCTTATGCTAAAAAAGCCCTGGAGCTATTTGAAAGCTCAAAAGATAATCTAAAAGAAAACGCTTTAAAAGAAGCTGATCTTGAAAAGTTTGCATGGATATCATTGATTGGTGGAATTATAATTGCACAGACAGGTACTCTTATTGTTCATCCTTTAGGATACAACTTTACTTATTACCATGACATCCCACATGGAAGAGCAAATGCAATCTTACTTTCAAGCTTCTTGAAACTTGAAAACAAATATTTAAAAGAGGAAGTAAACTTTGTTCTAAATTGCATGGGGTTTGATAGCATAGATGAGTTTTCTGAGTTTGTAAGATTTTTTGTTAATGATTCTATTCCAAATCTGACAAGCGACAGAATTGAATATTATGCAAAAAGAGCGCTTGAGTCCAAAAATGTGGCAAACTTAAGACATTCAATCTCGCTTGAAGAAATGATAGATGTTTTAAAAGGTTCGGTTGAGTAATTCAAAATAAATTCAGGAATTCATTTTCTCACTGCAGAAGATATCAACGATATATTTGCTCCAAAGACTGAGTTTTCTAAAAATCATCCTAATTTTAAAATATGCTTATCAGTTTGCTGAAGCTGACAAATACACAGTTGCAGCACCTATGTGGAATTTGAGCATTCCTCCAATCTTTAAGGCATATATAGACTACATTACAGTCTCTGGAATAACATTTAAATACACAGAACAAGGGTTTAAAAAAGAAAATTTTGGGGACAAATTAAAACAGGGGCTGTCAAGGAAATATTTTGATAGCCCCTGTTTTGAAATAAACAAACAGAACCTGCAACCACTTGAAAATAAAGGATTACGGGTCATTTAAGGTTAAAAGTCATCTTTTAGCAAAAGTATACTTTTATTACTCTGAAATTTTTGTTTTTTACCTCGAAGTTTTTCTATCGCCTTTTTACAGGTTCTTTTCTCCAATCAAAAGAGTCTTTAAAAATGTCTAATCTGTGACCATTAATTATAACTACATGTCCTAATTGCTTTTTAATCTTTCGGAGCATCAAAATAGTTGTTATACTGTAATTTTTTTAATTCTCAATGAATACTTGAAATTACATCATAACTTACAATACCGCCCTTTATTTGAAATAATAGCTCAACCTTTTTATTTTTTAGTCTATAAATATTGGTGTCAAAAATTTTATTAGGTACAAATGACTGATAGTTCCTGTCAATAAAATAAATTGCTTTATTGTTTCCATATATCGGCCAATAGGCATTAATGTCTTTGGGCACATCATTAACAATCTCCAGCTTTCCAGTATTAAGGTGAAGAATAACCGGCTTTGATCTAAACGGATCAATAATAGAAGAATAATCCCCAAATCCTTTGTATTCCGGTTCTCCCTGTGCAAACATGTATTTATCATTTGAAATAAAGAAACCTGGCGAGTTGCATAAACCCGTATTTTTAGAAAATTCTCTTACAGCTCCACTTTTTAAGTTCACAGCCACTAAATATACATATGGTGGAGATGCCGATGAGGAGGTACTAATTACAGCCCACTTATTATCCTCGCTTATAGCAGTAGAAAATATCAATCTGTAATCTTGTGTCAATGGTAGATTACCTATTTTTTCAGAGAAAATCTTTTTCTTTGTATTACTCTGCAAATCAATCAAAACAAATGATGTAGCTGAATAGTTTTCTTTATTGTTATTTTCCCCGCAAACTATATATCTGCTATCACAAGAAAGAGATGGCCAGCAAAATTTGCCTTCTGCTACGCGTTCCAATATAAATAAAGATTTTTTCTCATTACCCTGTTTTTTCTGATATTTCAATACATACAGTGCTTTTTCAGTGGCTATTACAAATTCTTCTTTTTCTCTATTTACATTAATAAACTCAATCCTCTCATTTAGTCCCTGTCTAAATACTTCTTTTCTGGTTTTATAATCAACCAGAATAACTTCTTTGAGATTCTGTGTATATGCCACATAATTTTTTCCCCATGCAAAAAATCGACGTGGAAATAGTGTAAAATTCTTGTCAACCTCAGCATCGGTTGTTTTAAATTTGAACAACAAATGGTCATTCCCACGACTGTCAACAAGTCTTCCCTCAAACTCTCTCCCATACAATAAATCTTGATTTTTGTTATTTAATACTTTTACATATCCTATTTTTTCAATACCTGATTGAAAATATGCATACAAAAATCCAAGTAAAACTATTGCAAATAATATCAGCCCAGCAAAAAGAAGTTTTTTTATAACAACTTTGTTATCTAACCTCATTATTCATATCCTTTCTTTTCCGATATAAAAGTTTAATTAATTTGACTTTAATACCAATTTCCTCGATATCTTTGTACTAAATTTTATTAAATTCTTAAATCTAATAATTTAAACTTAAATCGTATTGTCTTGCTTTTTGCTCACAAGTTAATTAGACTCTGTGTACTTCATATATTGTGCACTTGTCATCCATGAATCCACTTGTAATACATACACATTCTTTTCACACGGCAACAATACAAAGACATCACCATCTTCAAGTATAACATCGCGCACTGGAAAATAATATTTACCATCTGGAATCTTAACAAGTCCTTCAATATTCTGTGTTTTTGAATTTAATTTAACTATCCACTCACCGTAATCGTTAGTTATCTTCCAGAATTGAATAAAACCTCTCTTACCAATATAATCATAAGCACAATCTTCATTAATAAGCCATCTTGGAAATTCAAAAGTATCACTTGCATCTACGCTCGCTTTACAATCAGAAGCTTTTACTTCACTCACGCTTCCATCAGACGAAAATATTCCTTCTCTTTCTTCCGCTACATACAACTTATTTTTGTTGATATCCTTAGCTAAAAAAATTGTTTTCATTTTGCTTCCAGAAAGCACAACAAATGGACCCTTATCATTTACCTCAAATTTATAAAACGGTTCCAATCTCAGTTCTTGATTTGTTGAGATATCAACTGCTCCCTTATTTATTGCAATTAAAGTATTTGTACCAGCATTAAACAAATATATTTTGCCCTCTTTATCTACTGCCATACCATGAATCCACTGTTCATCTGGTATATTAACCTTTTCAATCAAATTACCATCTCTCTTGCTGTATATAAGTACTCTGTGATGAACATTATCCAGAACGTAAACCTTATCACCTTTTACATCAAAAGCATTAGGACCTTCATGAGAACCATATCCAACCATTCCAGTATATTCGATACCATCTTTTGAAACAGGAATATTTACTATAGTTTTGAAGTTTAGAAAGTTAGTTTTTTGAATAGCAGAAGCTGAAATTGCAGCAGTTTTATGAGTTGAAAAATAGAAAATGCTTACTATCATTAAAGTAAGTATAATTGAAAATGCTAAAATCTTTTTTGGGATTTTCATTTTCCCATTCCTCCTACCTATTTTATTTTGCATCCTCTCATGAGCGCCCATGAAAAGTTGATGCCATTATAAGCTATAACCTCTCAAGAAATAATTTTAATCATATACAGGTTTAATACCAAATAGCAAATCAACCTGTTGGTATATAAACTATATTATTTTGATAAGACAATGTATAAATTGTTATATCTATTAATATCAACCTTACTATTTCTACCTAAACTTTACATTAGTAATTTTATTTTGTCAAACGCATTTTTGCTTTATTTAAATCAATTTTTTAGCAATTTTTATCTATCAGCTTTCTCTTTCTTCAAATATCTCTAAATTTTTTAAATTTTCTCATGTCTTTTCGCAAATAAAAAGCTCCCCCTTTCCTGGAGGTAGCTTTTACATTCTCTCAAAGATGCTTTTTTTAGACTATATTCCTTTTTATCCTCACCAGTACCCTTCACTTTTTACCTTCAAAATTTTATTAACCCTTTAGTTACTTGTGTTATGTCAATTTTCTTACTTCCTTATTAATTCCTCATACATCGTTTGCGATGCGTTTGGCGGCAATTTCTCAAACATAGGTGGATTCTTCACCTTTTCTGCTTCTTTAATTTCCTCTGCTAACTGTTCTATAGTAATATTCAAAAATCTTTTCCTGCTTTTTTCATCATACCACCAGCAAGCTGGATATACCGTGTTGTCATCGTTAACCTTGAAAATAAATCTTCGATCAGTGCTATGCCACCATATACCAGGTTTATCTGACTCCTCTAAAATAAAGACAAATCTTTCTCCTGGGTTCATTTTGAAGAGATCTTTATTGTTGTCACAAATCTTACTAAATTCAAGGATTAGTCGTTTATCGGCTTTTCCTTTAAGAAACTTTTCAACTTCAATTGTAACATAAAATCTTGGTATTTGAATAATTACAGGAAAATTTAAAGAGGGGTCTTTATTCATTATTTTTGATAATACTGCATGCTCGGGTGTTCCAGGTTTAGCTTCTATATCTTCAAGTTTTTTGTATTTATTAATAACTTTTCCAACAACTATTACTTTTGCATTTTGGACTCCATATTCAAATGTTAGTGGAATTGTTAAGCCAACTCTTGTTACTGCACCTGTGAAGAAAGGTTTTTCATAGGATTTCATTTTAATAGCATTTTTAACATAATGAACAAAGATGATAGATATACTCACAATCATAGTAAAGCTAAAAATCAAAGCTATAATTTTAGTTTTCTTTTTCATTCGATTTGCCCCCTTCATTTTCTACTTCCAATTTCGACAAGAAAAACCATACATTATTTCCACATCATATATATCATGTAGAGTTAGAAATTGGGCTAAGTAATTATAAGTCATAACACTTCTACCTGGTACTGTATAAGGTGGGTAAGGATTTAAAAAGTCATCGTAGTCTGTATGACCAAGTCCTATAATATGTCCCATTTCATGCATTAGGATATACGTTCTCTCAAATTCGCTTGTACTTGCAGTTATATATGGACTTACGAAAATAGAACCAGCACCAATGTTTCTGTTGTTAATTCCTATAACATTACTTTCTGTAATTTGAATCCCATCTGTATTTGTTATGAAAGCAAGTCCCGCAATATTCCCATTATTTCCAACGGTAGCTTTCCACCATTCTTTTGTCGGTGTCGCAAAGAACAGTTTAGCTGAATTGAAAGAAGTATTTTCAAACTTCACATGTGAGTATGTGTGTATTTTTAGGTTCAAGGATCTTGCAAAGCTATGATGATGAATTTAAGCTCCAAGCATTGTTCCAGTTGTTTAGTGCATTGTTGTATACCTCAACAAACGGTGATTTCAAATAATCGCTATTAGTTTTAATATAAAGCTCTTAGTAACTCCTCCTCTCTCAATATACCTTTGATTTTCTCAAAATATCTTTCGTTTTCTTCAAATTTCGTAGTTATAAAAATTTATTTAGTGCTTGTTATTTCTATTATTGCTTTATTCTACCACATGAAGATTAGATTCAACCTGCTTTTTGTATTAATTTAGATATTATACCATATTGCGGCGGGTATCCGTCCACAATAACCATGGTGTTTACCCTCTCATGTCTCTCAGGGTCTTTCTTACCTTGCCCTCAATTCCCTCGTCCCATCTACCATGGCGTGGATGTCGGTTATGCTCGTATGCAGGGTCTTCGCCCTTATGGTGATTGTACTCCGACTAACCCGCTCTCATTTTCCAATCGTCCTATAAAAATTCATTTAATTTAATCTAATTCTTCTTCCCTTCTATTCTTAACCTTAACATACTTTCTATGATTTGAATCCCTAATAAAAGGGGCGCTTTGCTACTCGACATGTCTTAACTCTTCTCGCAAAGCTAAGAAACTTTTACCCCCTCAAGATGTGTATTCTGCTAATCTTTCGCTCCTACTTTAAACTAAAATTTCTTAACTTATTTTTTTATTTCTTTTACGCTGTTGTTGCTAAAGCCTCTCTCTTTATATCGCTCAACATCTTGTTCCCATCATATTTTATCCCTTTTTTTAAAATCGCGTAAAATATCCTTATCAACTTACAGCAAAGCGCTATCAGTGATTGCTTCTTCTTCAATGGATTGTTCTGCCGCATAGTGTAATACATATGCAACTTCTTAAATTCTTCATTCTTTGCTACTATTGTAATCATAGCCTTAAATAAACTACTTCGAAGCCTCCCACGCCCTCTTTTGCTTATACACGTCTGTCCCTTATGCTTGCCAGAACTATTCTCAACTATATTCAGTCCCGCTAATTTCTGTATCTGCTTAGCATCTTCATATCTCATTATATCCCCAACCTCAGATATAAAACCAACTGCTGTCTTTACTCCAACACCTTTTATCTCAAGCAGCTTTTCTCCATTCGGAACATCTTTCAAAAGTTTTGCCATTTCATCTTCTATTCCTTCCAGCTGCTTTCTTAAAAGCTCATATTCTTCAAGCAAATATCTCATCTCTTGCCTTGCCAGCTTCCTACCTTCTTTCTTACCTATACTCCTTTTAGCAGCTTCCACTAATTCCATAGCCCTTTTGCGACTTATCGCTCGCTTGTCTACTTTGTCACGCCAACATTCTATAATCCCTTCCACTCCCTTTTCTACTACATCACAAGGCAATGGCATCTCTTTTAAAGTCAGTAGCGCTACCTTGCCTTCCCAATCAGAAAATACTTCTAAAAACTCTGGAAAATAGATATCCAGCCAGTTGATTATTTGATTTTTTAAAACACTCAAGCGCTTTTGTAGCCTTTCATATATGTTCATCGCTACTCTCATCTCAGCATATATACCCGCGGGTATATTTGGCTCTGTATATCTTCCATCCTTCACAAGCATCGCTATTGTTTTCGGATCCTTTATATCGCTCTTTGTTGGTGTATTATCATCAAGCTCCTTGCTCCTCTTCACGTGAAAAGGATTCACTAAAACCACTTTTATGCCATTCTCTCTTAAGTACTGCTCAAAGCACAGCCAGTAATGCCCTGTAGGCTCTATCCCTACTATCACGTTCTCTTTGCCATGGGCTTTCATTATCTTATTTGCCCAATCCAAAAATTTTCCCATACCTTCTTTTCTATTCTCAAACTCTATTCTCTTGCCAAGCTCCACTCCTCTAAAATCAAATGCTCTGCCAACATGTATCTCCTTTGCTATGTCTACTCCTACAACTAAAGTTTTCTCTGTCACTTGTAATATCTTCTCATTTTGTGTATACTTCAAAGAGGGTACCTCCTTTGTTGTGTTTTGTCGTAAGTTGTACAACTTACATTCTATATTTTATCAGGAGGTACCTTTTCTTTTCAAATCTCATTTCTCGTCATTTTCGCTCATTTTCGTTCATTACAGGAATGCTTGTATAATTATTTTCGTAAGGCACATCAAAAAAATTCTAATAAAATAACAACCAAAGGTTTGGTTAACATAAGATTTTGAGTCTCATCAATTAAAGTAACATTTCAAATACTTCCTCTTTGAGAGGAAAGCAGCCTAAAATCACTTCCTGCTGCTTGTGCCTTCTAATCTTTAGCCACTTTTAAAAGCATTATTTTTAACGCTGGCCTCTTGCCAGCCATGCTAACTTTGATATAATTCTTTCTATCTGGGCATGGAATTTATCTGCACTCGCCTCCTGGGAGCGGAAGCTTCCTTCCGTATACCCGCACAAAAGACTATTATTCCATTCCAGGTAAGTCTAAACTATTTGTGGCTAAAGGCCAGCTTAAATCTTAGTTTAAGCTGGTTCCTCTATCTACTGCCCAAGGTTGTATACTTACCTTCGCTCGGAATGGAAAACTCATGCCCTAATTCAATTTTAAAATCACTTGCGAGGAGGTCTTATGCTATGAATTTAAAACCTATTGCCGGGATTGATGTCTCCAAATATTTCAGTGAAATGGTGGTTATCTCTCCTGGAAATGAAATACTCGCTCGCTTGACTATCCGTCACAACAATCCCTCTGACTTTGATAGGGCTATTGAAATCCTTAAAAAAGTTGAAGAGGATTTCGCGGCTCGCCCTACCATCGTCATCTCAAGCCACAGGGCATTACCACAAAATCCTCTCCCGCTTCTTTACTTCTAATGGCTGGGATGTTGCAATTATCAATCCCATCCAATTCTCACCTCTATCAAAAATGCGGGAGGAAGTCAAAGTGAAAAATGATAAAATCGATGCCCTGTGGATTGCCTTAACCTTCAGGCTTACTAACTCTGCTATAGCACAACCTTCATCTGAAACCCTCGATTGCTTGAAAAACTTATGCCGTCAGTATTACAACCTCAGCGATGAGTTAACCTCTTACAAATACAGACTTATATCAACCGTTGACCAAATTATGCTCAATTTCAAAGAGGTCTTCCCTGACATTTGCTCTAAAACTGCTTTGACTGTACTTGAAAACTATCCTACTCCAAACGATATCCTAAGCGCTGACAGTGAAAAACTTATTTCCATCATTCAACAAACTTCTAAAAAAAGCTACCAATGGGCTAAAGAAAAATATGATCTACTCATCGCAAAAGCTAAAGAATTTAAGCCTTTTTCTATATCTGACTTGGCAAATGTTACTATGCTTAAAGTCTACATTAACATGGTCTTGACTTTGCAACAAAACATCGACAAAATTTTTGAAGCCATACATCAGCTTGTTCAGCAGTCTTCACAGACTCAACCTTCAATATCCGAAAATATTAACCTTCTTCAATCTATCCCCGGCATAGGTTTTCTCACTGCTGCAACTATCCTTGCTGAAATAGGTGATTTCAAAAAATTTTCAAAACCCAACAAACTTGTTGCTTTCTTTGGCATTGATCCTTCCGTAAATCAATCTGGGCAATTTGTTTCTACATCCAACAAAATGTCTAAACGTGGCTCTAAAATCTTGCGAAGAATCTTATTTACAATTGCTCTTGCCAATATCAGAACCAAAAGAGACTCTAAGCCTTGTAACCCTGTACTCTTCGAATACTATCAGAAAAAGTGCCAACAAAAGCCCAAAAAAGTTCTATTTTGTGCTGTTATGAGAAAGCTCATATGCATTATCTTTGCTGTTATGCGTGATAAAAAGCCTTTTGAACTTAGAACTCCTGAAGAACATATTCAAAAATGTTTTAACAAGACTGCTGTTTGTTGCGTATAAATAATTGTTTTATTAACAAAACATTGGTTAACCATAATATGCGCTCAGCCTCCATATATTATGTCAACTTCTAATAGAGGGCTTACCTTCTTATACCCTTTTAAAAGAATTTTTTACCATAAAATGTTATCAAAAATTTTTTAAAAAACTCTTGACTTTAATTAGCTGGTCTTTAGGAAATATTTCTGAAATTAACTTTAATGCAAATAGAACTTCACCTACTATATTTAGTTTTTCGGCATTTTTTAATATCTCCTTCCAAACAATCTTATTTCTATACTTATTCTCAAAAAGTAAAATATCTATAAGTAGTAATAATCTTAAGTATGGCTCCTTCCCTTCTGTTAACATAGAATAATAATCCAAGATAAAATCCTTTGAAAAATGATATAAAATAAATATAAAAATTATTGTTAACATCTAACCGATAGAAAATTTTCCCTTTAATTTTATATTGTTCTGCTTTGTTTATCAAGTAACTATATAAAACCTCACATACTTTCATTATACCATTCTCCTCCTAAAATAAAATTTAATTGAAATCAATTTGATAAATTTTATTAAAATATCCCAATAAGTTTTTTTCATGAGTAACCATAATAACAGTAGTGTTTGGATCTTCTAGTAGACTGGAAATAACTTTTTCCCCCTCTTCATCTAAATTTGCAGTTACTTCATCAAACAAATAAAATTGCTTCCCTTTGAGCATTGCTCTTCCAAGAGAAATTCGTTGTTTTTGCCCACCTGATAAATAAATCCCATTATCACCCGCACGTTTGTCTTTTATTTCTTCCAACATTAGTTTTTTCATAACGCTCTCTAAAGTATTTATTTCTTTGTTGAATTTCATCATCTTAATATTATCTTCCACTGAAAAGTTAAATATAAATGGCTGTTGAGAACAATACGCAATACTTTCTCTTAAACTCTCTAAATTTATTTCCTTGAGTTCAATCCCATTAATGTAAACTTCACCTTCATAGTCCTCATAAAAACCTAAAAGAATTTTTAAAAAAGTAGTCTTTCCAGACCCATTTTCACCTATTATTGCTACTTTATCTCCTTTTTTTATGTCAAGAGAAATATTCTTGAAAATATAATCTTTATCAAACCTATATCCTATATTTTTTATCTCTACAATTTCTATATCCTTTGTTAGTACTTTTCCTCCATATCTCTCTGGAGAGTTTATTAAATCTAATATCCTCTTTGAGAATATTTTAAGTTTATAAAACTGGTTAATCGTATTAATGATGTAATTTATCATTCCCTTTATCAAAATTGAATATCCAGTTATTTTTATAAAATCTCCCAAGGAAATTTCATTCCTTAACATAAAATAACTGCCCAAAATATACATAAATAACATTGAAATCTGAGAGAAAGTATCATCCATTGTCTTTAAAATAACTGAAGTTTTGATCTTCTCTTTTACATACTTTTCAATAAAGTCTTGGTAGCACTTTTTTATCATTTCCTCTATTTCCTTTTCTAATGAATGAACTTTAATATACAAAAAACTTTGAACAACTTGATTTTCTAATTCTCTTAATTCATCTTTCCTCTCCTGACCATATTTTGTAATTCTCTGGTTTTGTTTTTTTGTGATTAGAGGAATTATTATAGGAATTAAAACTAATATAAAAGATAATATTGAATAAAAAATTTCTATTTTTATCATTACATATAGTACGTAAAGTATGAATGTACAAGAAAACAAAATTTCAACAACATCCAAAATTGCAAATCTAAATAATCTTATATCATCATTAAATCTTGTCAGCACTTCCCCAACTGTCAATTTATTTAATTTCAAAAGCTTTTGACGCAAAAATTTTTTGTAGATATTAGTATCATGTAGGACTACTACCTTCCCAAATAATAAAGCTCTATATATAGAAGATATGCACGGCAAAACAAAAATAACAATACACAGAATAAATAGAAGACTAATTATGTTGTTTTTCAATAAATAAAAATCTCTTTCTAATGCTGCATCCATATAAACTCCTAATTTTGATACCAAACATATGTCTACAATATTTTGTAGAGAGAAAATAATTATATCACACAACAATACATACCAATATTTAACCAAAAAATCTTTAACTAATTTATTTTTTTCTTTAATCACCATAAAATACTACCTCACTGTTAATAAATTTCAGCAATTTCGTTTACTGATTGGTTTTCGATTCTCCAAATTCTATTTACACAACTTGCCAATTCAATATTATGTGAAACAATTATTATTGTTTTTTCACTTTTACAAAGAATATCTTTCAAAATTTCTATACTTTTAGTATCAAGATAATTAGTCGGTTCATCAATTATTAAGATTGAAGACTTTTTCAACAAGCCTCTTATTATTGATATTTTCTGTTTTTGCCCATCTGAAAGTTGATTAATTTTTTTTGATAAAATATCATCTAAACCAAACAAATGCAGTAAACTTCTTTTTCTATCTTCCAAATTATCTTGAATCATCATATTAAGGTTATTATCTATATCCTGTGTAAAGAAAGTAAAATTTTGAGGAATAAAAGAAATGTGTTTATTGAAACTCTTAAAATCTACTTTTGAAAGTGGTACACCATTAATAAGAATATCACCTTTAAAAGATTCATAAAGTCCCATTATAAGCTTCAAAAGAGTAGTTTTTCCACTTCCATTAGAACCCATAATCAATATTTTATCTCCTTTGTTGATACGAAAATTTATTTTGTTGAAGATACTCTTAGAATTTTCATAGGAAAACGAAACATTTTTAAACACAATATTTTCAATTTCATTTATTTGTATCATATTCTCATATTGATTTTCTATATCAAAATTTAGTATTTCACTAATTCTTTCAAAAGAACTTTTTTCAACCCTCAAATTTTGAAAACCTTTTGCTGCTACTTTAAAATTATCAATTACAATAGGAAAAAGTGATATGAACACTACAACCAAATCAGGAGTTATTAATTTTTTATATAAAAATAAACCTAACATGATATATGTACCAATTTTTGCTATATTGTTGCATAAATTGTAAAGTATATCTTCAATTGTTCCTACTTTTTCCATTTCATTTGCACATTTTTTGCTGACTTCTTCCAAGGAAAGAAATCTTAAAGAGACCCATTCATAAAGATTATAAGCTTTTATTACCTCAATTCCTTCAAAAGACTGTTTAATAAAACCTGTTAACTCATCATCTGCACGATGACTTTCCTCAACTATTTTATTCATATATTTTATTGTAAAAAACAGTGGAAATATAGGTAAAATCCAAAGACCAAAAAAAATAACTGAAAGAAAAAAATTTTTTAGACCCAAAAAAATAAAATAACCTGCTAAACATATTAAGGCTGAAAAAACTGAAGAATAATGAACATAAAAACACTTTACTATATCATTAAAGTCCTGCTCTAATCTATTTAAAATCTCACCTTGTCCATATTTTTCTATTAATGAATATTTGTTATTCAAGAACAACATAAATAACTTTTTCTTTAGTTCAATAATTCTATTCTCTTTAAAAAATTCAATTAACAATGAAAAAAATAATTTGCCAGAAATAATAATAAGATAAATTAAAAGAAAGGTAACTACATTACACATAAAAACCTCCATATCTTTTTGGATAGCTAATGAAAATAATTTAGCAAAGGTATTAGAAATATATATGTTTATGATACCCTCAATTAAATTTATAAAAACAATGAAAATAGTAGGTAATAATAATACTATTCTTACATAGTATTTAAAATTCATCCTTTTGCACCCTTTCCCAATAAATATAAGCTTATTCAATAATTCTACTCTGTATTGTTATATAAATTATCTAATAACCAATTACATGTTACTTTTGAATCAATCACCTTTTCTTCTAAATTCCAATCTGGCAAAAGTAATCTGTAATAGGTACATTTATTAGAAAGCTTCTCAAATAACTCAAGTGGAATGTACAAATCAACAATTCGTTTGTTAGGATTAATTTTATTCTTCAAAAAAAATATAACGCTTCTTTCCTATTTAATCTTTTTATTTTCGGTTCACTTTATTGGCACTTTTTCTATAAATATAACATAATCAATCTTTGAAAAAGCAATAAATTTATCTCCCAAAACCTCTCTTGCTTTATAATATGTTTGACAATTATCACAATATAATGGTTTATGATTATTCGTTAACAAAGACCAATAATTATACAATAAAACTTATTATTTCTATCAACCCTCAATCCTATGCTTTCATCAATACAATATCCAGTTATATCATTTGATATTATTAAGCAAATAAGATCATTTGATAACAGTTTGCCCCCCTCTCTCAATATACCTTGTATACCATCCTATTTGCATATAAACTATCTCATTTGCAAGAGGCAATATGCAAATTGCTATATTTATTAATATTCTCTTTGGAATTTTCACTTCAATTTTACTTTATTAATTTTCATCCTGTCAAACTCGTTTTTTTTAGTTAATTTTTTGCAATTTTTAGCTATCAGCTTTCTCTTTCTTCAAATATCTCTAAATTTCTTAAATTTTCTCTTGTTTTTTCACAAACAAAAAGCTGCCCCCTTCTCTGGAGGCAGCTTTCAAATTTTTTCGAAGTTCCTTTTATATTATATCCCTTTTTATTCTCATCAAAATATTGTACAAAAATGGAAGCAGGAAAAATGCAAGCAGAACAAGACCTATCACAACGCAGATGGAAACCTGCATAAGCGTCAGTATCCCAGATGGCAGCATTGCCGCAAATGTGCCAGCTAAAATTATCACTGCCGATGTCACAACATGCCCAATGTTTGCTGAGGTTAGCCTGAGCGCCTCGTTTATCTCCAAGTCTTTATACTCATAAAATCTTATTAGCAAAAATACACTGTAATCAATATTTACTTACAGCAAGAGAACTTACGCCGTACAAAATGGAAAAATGGAGTTCCCAGTATTAGAAAAATGCATCAATAACATAACCCAACTTTACAACTTACGTTATAAATTGGAAACACAAAATTCTTGACAAGTCTCACTTTAACCTCAAGGCTGGTAAGTCTCTTCTCTAAACCGTCCATTCTTTTTTCCATACTGTCAAGTCTTTTTTCAATACTTTCTATCTTTTCATTCATAGCTTCCATTGAACTGCTGAGAGCCTTGAGTGAAGAAACTACAAGCTCTAAGATATTATTTTCACTCATTTTAAATTCAAACTCCTTATTATGTTACTTTTGTTTTTAACTCATTTTATCATAACGTGAAATAGAAATAAAGATAGGTTTTTATCTTTCCATTATAAATCTTCCTGTTTTTATCTGCTTTTCTGCCAAATGCTTTTTCAATTTTGTTATAAGCAGATAACATAAAAAATCGCCAGTTATCAAAAGTTTTAAGACATCTGCCAAAATCCCTGTAAAGCTTAAATATATCCATATCGTCAATTCTCTCTCCATATGGCGGGTTTGTCACAATTATGCCTTTCTCTGATGGTTTTTTAATTTTCCTTGCATCTGCCCTGAAAAATCTTATGTCTTTATCTACACCAATCTCCTTTGCGTTTGCTTTTGCAATGTATATCATACTTTCGTCAATATCAGAAGATAGTATCTCAAACTTTTTTTGGTAATCAATCCTCTCAATTGCCTCAAGCCTTGTTTTTTTCCATTCCTGTTGTGAAATAAATCCATTTTTTTCAGCCAGAAAAGTTCTGTTAATGCCGGGAGCTATGTTTCTGGCAACCATTGCTGCTTCAATTGCTATGGTTCCAGAACCGCAAAATGGGTCCCAAAATACTTCTTCAGTGTCTTGCCATTTGGCAAGCAGGACTAAGGTTGCTGCTATGTTTTCTTTCAAAGGCGCTTTAGAAATAAGTTTTCGATAACCTCTTTTGTGAAGAGAATCACCTGTTGTGTCAAAAAGCAGATAAGCCCAGTCATTTATCATGGCAATTTCTATCTTGAAAAGTTCTCCACTCTCTTCAAGAAAGCCTACATTGTATTTTGATTTTAGTTTCTCAACTATTGCTTTTTTAGTTATAGACTGGCACGCTCTTATACTAAACAACTTGGACTTTTCTGTCCTGCCAGTTACCAAAATCTTTGCATCTTTGGGCAGTATTTCGTGCCAAGAGTAGCTGTATACGCCATCAAATAGTTCATCAAAAGTCTGAGCTTTGAACTTGTTTAAGATAGCAAAAATTCTATTTGACGTTCTTAAATTTATATTGAGTTTTGGAATGTCTTCAAGCTTAGCTGACACAAGAATCCTTCCATTTTCAACTTTTAGATTTTTATATCCCAGCCTTATCAGCTCTTCCTTTGCAACCGACTCTGTACCTAAAGGCGTGGCAATAAAAAGTTCTATCACTTTTCATCATCCAATCTTGATTTTTGTTTAAGTCTAGTAAGCACAGTTTTATAACCGTCAGCTCCATAGTTTAGACACCTGTTTACTCTGCTAATTGTAGCAGGAGATGCGCCAGTTCTTTTTGTAATGTCACTGTACTTTGCACCCTCAAATAGAAGCTTTGCAACCTCAAATCTTTGAGAAAGCTCCTGAATCTCTCTTACGGTGCACAAATCTTCAAAAAAATTATAACACTCCTCTATTGTTCTCAGTTCAAGTATTGCTTCAAAAAGATGGTCTGTCATCTCATTCTTGAGTTTCTCATTCATATTCCTTTATACACCTCTTTTAAGGCTCAGCTACTTCTATTTTTCTTTAAGATTATATCACTTTAAATAACTGAAGTAAATAGTGCAAAATAAGAGTGAGGAACTATTCCTCACTCTTGGACGAAAAACTCTCTGCATATTTTATATTACAAGAAGTACAAAATTTAATTTTTTTATCAAATACAAGAGAAAGAATTTCAAGTACATCCGCGGGAACAGTTATACCCTGGTGCTTGTGAAAAACAATATCTTGAGGGGAGAGCGAAATTAGTCTGCTTAAAAGTATATCTTCTTTTGAAAGACTTAACTTAAAATTTTTTGATAAAAGCTCATAAAACTCGTCTTTTATTTCATTTCCTTCTCTGTCAAGGAGCAAATACATTTTAGCAGTCGGGATAACATCTACATGTTCTATCTTTGATTCTTGAATGTCTGTAAAATATCTCAGAAGGTTTATAAACTGAAAGTACTCTCTTTCTAGAAGATATTTATTTGTAACATCTTCTACAATATCTTGAATTGTTTTTATATAATCTTTTAATCTGAAGGTCAAAAAACCTTCAAAATTAAATTCAAAGTTAGAGTCTAAAAAATCAAGCACTTTTTTTATTATTTCAAACTTAACCTTTGAAAAACTCTGAGCACTTGTTAGTTCATTCAACCTTTTCTGACTTTCTTGAAATATCTTTTTTGCTTCTATTTCATCTAAAAAATAATAATCTTCTTTTATCAGCTTAAAAAGAAATTTTTCTCTGGTGTACTCAATTATCACATTTGCTATTGCATCAGCAACAAAATATTTTACTCTGTCATATGCATTCAAATCAAAATTTTTCTTAAGTTCATCATCACTTAAAAAAATACCGTAAAACGTGATAGTGCCACATTGATTTGGCTCAATGGAAAGTCCTTTTATACTTTCATTCTTATCCAGCTGCCTTTTCAACCTCTCATATACAAAAACAGGGTCGTCTGCCACTCCCAAACTCAATATTTGCATTTTCTTCACATCCCTGAATATAAGCTTTAACTTTTTAGCACAATAATAAATATACCCTCAAATGCTCTTTTTCAATATGCTCTTTTTTCTACTCCTGACACAATGGAATGATAGAACCTATATCTGAAAGCTGCAAACCCGCAACATTCAAGATTTCAATATTATACTTTTTAAGAAAATTCTTTATACTCAAATAATCTGGATGCATTGAAATATCACCATTAAAAACCATCAGGTTTTTGCTGATTAACCCTCCACAGCCACCAATAAAACCATAGCTAAGCCCTTCCAATTTAATAAAGCCTGGCGATATAAGTAAGCTATCTATTCCATTTTCAATTGCCTTTTTGTTAATTCCTTTATCAGAGGTAATAATTGCATTTGAATTTACAATCAAGATTGAACATTTAGTATACCCCTGTTTTACATGAATCCTTTGAAGGTTATCTTCTTCTATTTTTTTTGCTACTATTCTATCAGTAAATTTAAAATTGTGAAAGACTTTTGTCCCAACTTTTGCGATATTATACTTTACATCCTCAGGATATTTTCCCAGAACAGCTTTCTCTCCAAATATTATATTAAATCCAAGTTTTTTCAGTTCCGCTGTTGTTTTTCTTGGCGAGTTGGGAGCGGCAAAGATTAAGTTGTCTTCATAGTGAAAATAAAATATATCAGGGTGAGAAGATATCGCAGGATAAAGGTCATCACAGCTTTCACATATCACTATTTTTATACCCAAATCTTCTAACGCATAGATAAACTTATCGTACGCTCTTTTGTCAAGTAAAACACAAGTAGCTTTACTTTCTGGTATATATGGTAATTTTAAGTATCTCAAGTTCTCATCTTCCCGATAAACTTATTATTATAAAGAGGTACAACCAATATTATGGAAATTATTGCTGACAAAATACCCTGCAGCAAATTAAAAGGCAAATTCGCAAGAGCAACTTTAAGTCCAAATTGTAAGTTTCTATTAATATTTAATGCCGATGATAGATATTTTAACACACAAGCTTCTGACAAAAAATACCCCATTGCCATAAAAATGCCACTGAGCATTGTCGAAATAATAAAAGATGCCCACTTCTTCTTTCTTTCTAATTTTTCGAAAATCAGACCACAGATAAAACCTTCAAGTCCTTTGATGACAAAAGTAAAAGGAGCATAAATGGTATAACCAGAAGCAATATCCGCAATGGCAGAACCAAAACTTCCGCTCATAAACCCTATGCTTTTGCCGAATAAAATAGAAGAAAGCATTATTACAACATCACCAATGTTAAAATACCCTGCCATGAGCGGTATCTTTATTGTAAATGTTAAAACAAATACAAGAGCAATCATTACCCCAGAAAATACCCAAAACTTTACTTTGTTTTTCATAAAACCACCTCTTTAAAAATATCTCTACTTGCCTAATTCTACACAAAAAGATTCAAAAATCAAATCTTAAAATCAAAACTGTATCGATACAAAAAATAAAAGGAGCTGGTTTCCCCAGCCCCAATTAGCTTTTTATGATTTTTATCAGCTTCTTGTTTTAAATCTTTCAACAAGGTTTTTAAGAACATCTGCCTGGCTGTAAAGTTCTTCTGAAGCGGCAGCTGTCTCTTGAGAGTTTGCTGAATTGCTCTGCACCACATTTGCAACCTGGTTTATTCCCTCTGTAATCTGTGCTATTGCTTCAGACTGTTCTTTTGAAGAATACATTATATCATTCATAATCATGGCCATTTTATCAATATTCTTTGTAATTCTATCTAACGAGGTGTATGTCTGCTTTGCAATACTATCTCCCACTTCAATCTTTTTGATGGTAGATTCAATAAGACTACTTGTCTCTTTTGCAGCATTTGCGCTCCTTGTTGCTAAGTTCCTGACCTCTTCGGCTACTACCGCAAATCCTTTTCCATAACTTCCCGCCCGTGCTGCCTCAACTGCAGCGTTAAGCGCCAATATATTTGTCTGAAAAGCTATTTCGTCTATGGTCTTTATAATCTTTGAGATATTTGCAGATGCCATATTTATCTCTTCCATGGCTTTCATCATATCTTCCATCTGCTGCATACCAACTCTTGCTTCATCCTTTATCTGATTAGCAAAATTTGTAGCTTCCTCAACATTTTTGCTGTTCTGTTTTGTCTGAGCAGACACCTCTTCAACAGAGGCATTTAGCTCTTCAATTGCGCTTGCCTGGTCTGTCGCACCCTGGGCCAAGCTCTGGCTTGCATCTGCAAGCTGCTTTGCTCCAAGCGCAACTTGCTCTGCAGAAGATTTTACTGAAAAAATCAGTTGAGAAAGCGAATCAATCATCTTCGAAAATGCCTCAGATAAAGTTCCAACTTCATCTTTTGAGTCATAGCTCACATCAACTGTTAAATCCCCTTCTGCAATCTTCTGGGCAGCAGAAACCATTTTAGAAAGAGGTCTGCTAATTGCAGAAGAAATAACCAGACCCAAAAAGAAAGAAATTGCTATGCACAGAATAATTATTATCATCATTGATGTTACTGTACTTTTTGCAAGGGCATTATTTTGAACGTTTAACTTTTCGATGTACTTTTTTTCAAGCTCATAGAGGGTATTTATTGAGTTTCGAACATCAGTTACAAGCTGAGCTGAACTTGGTTTGAATAAAAGTTCAGTAGCCGCTTTTTTATCACTTTTTGCAAGTTCAATTATTTGATTTGTTAGCCTATCATATTCATCAAATAAAGAAATCAACTTTTGATACTCTTGCTTTATGTCCTCTTCATTTATCAGTCTTGAAAATTCTTCAAGGTTTGTTTTATAAAAATTATTTATCTCATTGGTCTTCTGAAGATACGAATTCATCTCTGTGGCATTTCTCGCAAGCAAAATATTTCTGTAGTTAACACGCTGTCTTTCAAAACCTTCAAGCACATTGCCGATCGTAATAAATGCTTTTACATTAGTCTGATAAACCTTTGTATAGGCATTGTTTATTCTGTTGATGTTTGTAACAGCTATTATACCCATGAAGAGTATCAAAATCAAAACAATTCCAAATCCTGCCAAAATCTTAGCAGAAATCTTAAAATTATTAAAGAACTTCATAAACCACCTATCCCCTTTCATTTGTATTTTTTAGAGATTTATCCTATCAGGCTTGACAAAAGTTTCACAATCAAGTATCAATATAAGTCTTTCATTTAAGCTTGCAACACCTCTGAAAAACCTTTCATTTATCTTTTCATATGTTTGTGGCAAAGAACTAATTTGGTCCTTGTTTATCACAGCAACCTCGCTCACATGGTCAACAATAATGCCAGCCAAAAAATCATCTATGCTTGTGACAATTACACAGGTCCTTTCGTTGTACTCCTTTTGAGGCTTTGAAAGCCTCATTCTTGCATCAATCACAGGAATGATTTTGCCCCTCAAATTAATTATTCCTTTAACATATTCTTCTTGATTTGGCACATAGGTTATGGGCAAAAGACCTATAATCTCTATGACATACTTAATCTCTATTCCATAGAACTGGTCATCCACTTTGAATATAAGGTACATATCTTTCATAGCTTCTTCAAACTCATCCACTTTGCTGCTGAGCAATTCTTCCTGCACTTTTCTCACCTACCTTTCAAGCAAAGCACCAATATCCAAAATAAATGCTATATTCCCACTTCCAAGAAGTGTACACCCTGAAATGCCTCTTACCTGCTTTAAAATAGCAGGCAGAGTTTTTATAACTATCTGTTGCTGGGAAATCATATTGTCCACAAGCAAAACACCATTCTTCTCACCATTTGTAACAAGTATACCCAGATAAAAAGGTCTTCCTTTGGCAAGCATGTCCTTTCCATAAAACATCTTGTTCAAATCAATTACACTAAAACATATGCCTCTTCTGTACACAAACGGAGTTTCGTTTTCCAATACTATCTGCTGTTTTTCAAGTTTAAATGTCTCTACAATTGAGCTCAAAGGTACAACAAAGACATTGCCGTCAACATCAATTAACATTCCGTCAATTATTGCCAAAGTGAGAGGTATTCTAATTGTAAATCTTGTGCCCCTGTCCTTTTCAGACTCAACAAAAATTCTTCCACCAATTTTTTGAACGCTATTTTTCACAATGTCAAGCCCCACACCTCTTCCTGAGTATTCTGTCGTTTCTTCTTTTGTAGAAAATCCTGGCTGAAATATTAACTCCAAAATCTCATCTTCTCCAATATCATCAGGTGAGGTTATAAGGCCTCTTTCTAAAGCTCTTTGTAAGATTTTCTCTTTATTCAGACCTCTGCCATCATCCTCAATGCTAATAACTACTTCAGACCCGCTATTTTTAGCACTGATATACACATTACCAGTTGTACCTTTACCTTTTTTTAACCTTTCTTCTTTGTCTTCTATTCCGTGGTCCACAGCATTTCTAACTATATGAATCAGTGGATCTGTTAAGTGTTCTATCAAAACCTTGTCGAGTTCTGTCTCCTCCCCGGTGATATGAACATCAACGTGTTTTTGAAGTTTTGCAGACATCTCGATAATGGTCCTTTTTAGCCTTTGAAATGTGGAAGAAAGCGGTAGCATACGCATTGACATTGCAACTTCTTGAAGTTCTCTTATTAGCTTTGACATCTGGAGTGTTAAATTTTTGAAACTGCTATTCTCATCAGTTTTTATTTCTTGATGTTGAACAATCATGGAAAAGGTTATTACCACCTCTCCAATGAGGTCTATTAGTTTATCAACTTTTTCAATATTAACGTTTATTAGTTTATTGGTAGAGTGTATGGCATTTTGCCATGAACTTATCTCCTTGGTTAGGGAAGCTTTCTCAGATACCTCTTCAACCTTGATATCTCTTACCCATGCAAAACTTTCAAAAAGTTTTACCACATCCTCTTTTTTAAGTAGAGTTTCAATTGAAATAAAAAAACCCTCTTTTTTGATTTTTTCTGAAGATGCCATATTACTCTCAATATCAGAAGGTAAGTATTCCAGAACCTTCACATACTGTTTCAAATTTTGGATAATTAAAAAAGCCCTTAAATTCTCCATTTCCCAGCCTTCTTCAAAAAGCAGCCTTATATGATATCTTTTCTCATTTTCAGCTTGCATCTTATCATTTTCTGCCAAGCTCATTTCAACCTTTTCTAAAACCTCTTCGATATTTTCTGCATCTTGAGGCTGCTGTGAGTTTTCTATACGATTTATCTGGATGGTTAAAAAATCTATTAAATTTAACATGTCTAAAATAAAGGTATCTAAGCTGGTTGGTAGTTTACCTTCATCTCTCATACAAACAAAGATGTCTTCAACCCTGTGACAAACTTTGGATATGTCATCAAACCCCATCATCGCTGAGGAACCTTTTAATGTATGGAAAAATCTCAAAGCTTCTGCCACTGCTACATCAAAGTTTCTGTTTCCTTCTTTGAGTTCAATAAAAATCCTCTCAAGTGAACTTACTATCTCTTTTGCTTCACTGACAAATATTTCAAACATGGGGTCTTTTTGTGCCTCATTCACAGTCTCACCTTCTCATCTTTTTATAAAGAAGCCAAGACTTTTACCAAATGTTCTTCCTTGTACGGTTTTACAATAAATCCTTTTGCCCCATTTAATATTGCCTCTCTTACTTTTTCTTCTTGCCCTAAAGCAGTTATCATGACAACTTTTGCATTTTTGTCAATCTCCATAATCTTTTTCAAAACCTCTATACCATTCATCTCTGGCATCGTAATGTCAAGAGTCACTATGTCTGGGTGAAGCTGCTGAAAAAGTTTTATACAGCTTTTACCATCACAAGCCTCACCTACAACCTCAAACCCATATTTTTCTAACGTTTGCCTCAAAGAATACCTGACAAATGCAGCATCATCTACAATCAACACCTTTTTCATACAGCATTTTTCCCTCCCCGCAGGAAAAATAATCTCCTAAATTTATTTTTACCCGCTTTTTTTGTATAATAAACAAAAAATCCTACACCGCACAAAAACTTTGCAGTGTAGGATTTATAAGTATTTACTTTTCTTTTTTTTAAATAATCTCTATTAAATCCTTAATTATTTTTATAAACTTTTCCTCAACCATCTTTGAAACTTCTATGACTTCTTCATGTGAAAGTTTTTTCTCAAGAATTCCTGCTGCCATGTTTGTAATACAAGAAATTCCAAAAACTCTTATGTCCATCTGCCGAGCCGCAATAACTTCTGGAACTGTTGACATTCCAACTGCATCAGCACCAAGGATTTTTAGCATCCTTATCTCCGAAGGTGTTTCATACGAAGGTCCTTTTAAAAATGCATATACACCTTCTTTATAATCAACGCCATTTTTCTTATAAACATCTTTTGCTTTTTCAATTATCTCTCTGTCATATGCATATGTCATATCAAAAAACCTTTCACCAAATCTTTCCGCTTCTGGTCCAATTGCCGGGTTTTCACCTGAAAGATTTATATGATCCCTTATAACCATTAAATCCCCAGGGGCAAGTAGTGGAGAAATTCCACCCGCAGCGTTTGTAACAATCAGTTTTTTCACTCCCAAAAGTCCTGCTGCCCTCACACCAAATACAACCTCTTCAATCTTATACCCTTCATAAAGATGAAATCTTCCTTGAAAGGCCAAAACCTCTCTCCCTTTTACTTTTCCAAAAACCAAGTTGCCTTTGTGTCCCTTGACAGTAGACACAGGAAAATGAGGTATCTCTGAATATTTGATTTCAATTTTATCTTCCATTGTATCCGCAAAACCACCAAGCCCACTTCCCAGAATAATAGCAATCTCTGGCACACTTGGAATCTTACTTTTTATAAATTCTGATGCTTCTTTTACCTTTTGATAATATGACATAAAAATCACCTCAATAGCTATTTTATCGCAATTTCTTTTAAAAAACTCTCTCCAAACTTTAAAGGTTTAACATTCAAATACTCTGCTATTGTCTGACCAATGTCAGAAAAACTTTTTCTTGTTCCAAGGTCATATCCTTTTTTGATATTCTCACCATACACCAAGATTGGCACATATTCACGCGAATGATCTGTTGAAGGTGTTGTCGGGTCACAACCATGGTCTGCAGTGATTATTAAAATATCATCCTTTTTCAGCTTTTCCATGATTTCGGGAAGCCTTGTGTCAAAGTCTATCAAAGCCTTTGCGTAACCATGAGGGTCATTTCTGTGACCATACAGCATATCATAATCAACAAGGTTTGTAAAAATTAGTCCTTTGTCAACTTCATCCATCACCTTCAAGGTTTTGTCAACCCCGTCCATGTTTCCTTCTGTGTGAATACTCTTTGTCAGTCCTCTTTTGGCAAAAATATCCTCTATTTTACCTATCCCTACACACTCATAACCTGCCTCTTTAATATTGTCAAGCAGCGTATTATAAGGTGGCTCAACTGCAAAATCTCTTCTGTTATAAGTTCTAACAAAACTGTTTCTATCTTTCCCCACAAATGGTCTTGCAATTACTCTTGCAACAAGATACTTCCCAACAAGAAGTTGCCTTGCTATTTGGCATATCCTGTAAAGTTCTTCAAGAGGAATAACCTCCTCGTGAGCAGCTATTTGAAATACAGAGTCAGCAGAAGTATAAACAATTGGATAGCCGGTTTTTATATGCTCCTCACCAAGCTCTTTTATTATCTCTGTACCAGATGCAACTTTGTTGCCAAGAACTTTTCTCCCAATCCTTTTTTCAAATTCCTGAATCAAATCTTCAGGAAAACCATTTGGAAATGTCTTGAAAGGCTCTTCTAACACAACACCTGCTATCTCCCAGTGACCGGTTATAGTATCCTTGCCCTTTGACATTTCCTTGCTTTTACCAAAAACTCCAATAGGATTAGGATTTGGCGGTGTACCTTTTATGCTTGTTATGTTTCCTATCCCAAGCTTGTACATATTCTTAAGTTCAAGTCCACCAACTGCGTAAGATATATTCGAAAGAGTATTGCTCCCTTCATCGCCGTAAAGATTTGCATCCTCCAGTGCACCAACACCCACACTGTCAAGTACAATCAATATAATTCTCATTTTAGACATCTTACCTCCAAATACGAAGACTTAAAAGTTATTTTTTATTCGCCACCCACAATTGCAACACCATTGCTTGTGCCGATTCTGCTTGCGCCTGCTTGTATCATCAAAAGAGCATCCTCAAACGTTCTGATGCCACCCGACGCTTTAATTTTGACCTTGCTACCGACAGCCTTTCTCATAAGAAGTATATCTTCATACTTTGCACCGCTTTTAGAAAAACCTGTTGAAGTTTTCACATAATCAGCGCCTGCTGCGGCTGCAATTTTGCATGCTTCTATCTTCTTTTCATTGTCAAGTTCAGACGTCTCAATTATTACCTTTACTATTTTATTTGAATACTCTTTTGCAACATCAACAATGCTTTTTATCTCTTCGTAAACATAATCCGTGTCACCACTTAGCATAGCTCCAATATTTATAACCATATCTATCTCATCAGCACCGTTTTCAAAAGCTTCTTTTGCTTCAAACACCTTTGTTTTAAGAGTGTTTGCGCCAAGTGGAAACCCTATCACAGTTGCCACTTTGACATTTGACTCTTTCAAATATTCCTTACACAATTTTACATAATAAGGATTCACACAAACTGAAGCAAAAGAATATTTTAATGCCTCATCGCAAATCTTTTTTATATCTGCAGGTGTTGCAGAGGACCTTAAAAGTGTGTGGTCAATAAACTTTGCAATCTCTTCTCTGGTCATCATGTTCCCCTCCACGTAATTTAAAATTCAAAAACATTGTCTTTTGTTATCTTTGCAAATATTACTTTTCTTTTTGGAACAGGCCTCTTAGAAAACTCAAATGCAGTTTTCACATCTGAGATGGCTTCTTCAAGCCTTTTTTCATCATTTGCATAGATTTTAGCATATGGCATATTCTTGGCTATTTTATCTCCTATTTTACCAAAAAGTTGAATTCCAACCGCATAGTCAATTTTGTCTTCTTTTCTTTGTCTTCCTGCTCCAAGTTTTAATGCGCAAAGTCCAAGTTTGAGTGCATCAATATCTTTTATATACATATCTTCATCGCATTTTAGTTCATAAGTATATTTGGCTTGTGGCAGCAAAGAATAATTGTCAACTATTTCAGGGTTTCCACCTTGGTTTTTTATAATTTCTTTAAACTTTTCAAGAGCATGTCCTTTTTCAATGCTCTCAATTGCTCTTTCTTGTGCTAATTTTTTCTCCTTTTCAACTCCAGCCATAATTATCATCTCAGATGCAAATTCAATACAGAGATTCTTCAAATCTTCATGTCCTCTGCCTTTCAAAACTTCTATTGCTTCAATAACCTCAAGAGCGTTGCCAATCATAAGGCCAAGCGGCTGGTTCATATCTGTAACATAAGCGATGGTTTCTCTTCCTGCCAAAGTTCCAATCTCAACCATAGTATTAGCAAGCTCTTTTGCCTTTTCATACTCTTTCATGAAAGCACCTTTGCCAAACTTGACATCAAGTATTATTTTGTCGCTCCCAGCTGCAATCTTTTTGCTCATGATAGAAGATGCAATAAGTGGTATAGATTCAACTGTAGCTGTGACATCTCTCAAAGCATATATCTTTTTGTCTGCAGGAACAAGGCTTTCTGACTGCCCAACAATTGCTGCACCAACTTTATTTACAGCTTCTATAAACTCATCTTCTGAAAGCTCAGTTTTAAAACCTGGGATTGACTCCAACTTGTCAATTGTCCCACCTGTGTGAGAAAGCCCTCGTCCTGACATCTTTGCAACCTTTACACCGCAAGATGCTGCCAGTGGTATTAAAACCAAGGTGGTTGTGTCAGCAATACCACCACTTGAGTGTTTGTCAACCTTGATACCATCTATACTGCTCAGGTCTACCATCTTGCCTGATTTTGCCATGAGCATGGTAAGTGCTACAAGCTCTTCTTTTGACATCCCTCTAAAATATATAGCCATCAAGAAAGCAGACATCTGATAGTCTGGAATTTCACCTTTTACAAACCCGTTTACAATAAATTCAAGTTCTTCTTTGTTTAAGATATCTCCATCTCTTTTTTTCCTAATAATCTCTGTCACCAGCACGCCTTTCACCTTCTTGTTTTACTTTGCTAACAACTTGAGAATTTGCTCAACAAAAACAGCTCCCAAAAATATTCCAAATATACCCATTATACCTGCAAGTGCATTTGGGGCAGGAATTGGAAGCTTTAGAAGTTTAAATATAGCACCGACAATAAATCCTGTGATAAGAGAAAGAAATACTACTTTCACCTTGGATAATCTCCCTCCCACCTTAATTTCATCTTTCTTTCAAGTCAAATCCGTATGGCAAAAGCTCTTTGCTATTAGTCTCTATTACTTTTGTCATATCACAATTTGAAAGATAAATGGTGCTATTTCTTGCAAGTTCAAATATCACCTGTCTGCACGCACCACACGGCGATATAGGCTCATTCTCAGGACCGATTATATAAAGAGCTTTTATTTCACTTTCACCTTCTGATATCGCTTTAAAAATTGCAATCCTTTCTGCACACATGGAAAGTGGATATGAAGCATTTTCGACGTTGCACCCTGTGTACACTTTGCTACTGTTTCCAACAGCTGCTGCCCCAACCTTGAAACAGGAATACGGTGCATATGCCTTTTTTTGAGCTTCTTTGGCTAAGGTCAAAAAATATATAATTGTATCATCAACATTGTCCAAGTACTTCATTTTTTAAACCCTCTTTCTTACAATATAGAACCTGAATTTTTTAGGTGAAAAATAATTCGATGAATACAAAATAGGAACATCATTTTGGTCGAAGTGAATCTGGTCAAGTAAAAGAACAACATCGTTCTTTTCAAGCTCAAGCTTTTTATACACATTATTTTTCTCAGCAAGCATAGGAATGATATCAGAGATTGCATATGCAATATATATTCCCATGGTATCATTCAAATAGTCAAACAACGACTCTCCTACAAATTTAAAATCAAATGGAAACAACTTTGCAGGAAGTCTATCAACACAATAAACAACAGGAATATTCTCTGCAAGTCGAACTCTTTCTATTTTGATAATCTCTTCAGTTGTTGATATTCTAAGCATATGAGCTTCCTTTGCATTTGGATATGTTTTAGTAACAACTATATCCTTTGTGTGGGGTTTATACCCTTGCTTTTCCATTAGCTTCGTTATACTCTGGAGCTCTTCCATCCCAGATTGTAAAATTGGTCGTGATGATACAAAAGTTCCTACACCATGTTTTCTTACAACATATCCTTCTTCTTCTAATATTCTTAAAGCCTCTCTGAGCGTTGCTCTGCTCACGCCAAAAAGCTTTGCAAGTTCCAGCTCAGAAGGAAGCTTGTCACCTTCTTTAAATTTTTCTTCAATGAGTTGCTTTAACCTCTTTAATACAAGTTCATACCTCTGGGGATATCCTACTAATTCAAAACTTTCCATTGAGAGCGCACCTCACTCTCTTTTCTATTTTTTAGGCCTGTAGGGAATACCGTCGGCAGCAGGTGCAACGCTCTTGCCACCTATTCCAATCAATGCTAATATTGTAACTACATATGGTAGCATCATGATAATGTTTTTTGAAATTGAAGATTCTTGCAATGTATAGCTCAGAGCTGTTGCAAAACCAAACAAAAGTGATGCTAAAAATGAGCCAACCGGTGTCCATTTACCAAAAATCATGGCAGCTAAAGCTATATAACCTCTTCCTGACGACATCTCAGGTGAAAAACTGTTCAAAACACCAATTGATAGATAAGCACCACCAAGTGCTGAAAATGCCCCGCCCAGAATAACGCCTAAGTATTTCATCTTTACAACATCGATACCTGCTGTCTCGGCAGCTTCTGGATTTTCGCCCACAGCTCTAAGCCTCAAACCTATGGTTGTCTTGAACAAGAACCACTGGCTAAGTATTATCAAAACAAACATTATATAAACCATCACATTTTGTCCGCTCAATATCTGTCCAATTACAGGGATTTTATCTATCGCAGGTATTCTAACATCAGGAAGTTTGGGTGTGTCAAAAGGTGTTCCTTCAGGACCATATATAACATTAAAAAGATAAGCAGTGATACCAGATGCAAATATATTAAAAGCCATACCAAGGACTATCTGGTTTGCATACATTTTTGCAGCTGCCCATGCAAACACATATGCTACTAAAATACCAGAGATTACTCCCGCTAAAAGTCCAAGCCATGCATTGTGAAAGTATGCTGAAAATGCAACAGAAACAAATGCCGAAATTAGCATTATCCCTTCCATAGAAATATTGACAACGCCAGCTCGTTCTGAAAAAGTACCGCCAATTGCCGGAAGTGCAAGCGGTACTGCCATTGCAATGGTTGACGCCCACAAATATGGGTTTGTAAAAATACTGAGTATATTCATCTTATTCTTGCCCTCCTACCGGTTGTAACTTTGTTTTTCCGGTTCTAATCTTTTCCATAATAATCCTATAAAGCTCTTCAATTGCAATGAAGAATATTATAAGTCCCACAACAACATCGGCAAGCTGACCAGAGATATTTGTTTGCATCTGCATTTCCTGTGCACCTGTTGAAAGTCCTGCCAGGAAAAGTGCTGCTATTACAACACCTATAGGATTGTTGTTTGCAAGAAGTGCAACAACTATAGCAGTATAACCATACCCTGATGTAAAGCTATCATATAGTCTGTACTGAACACCCATTATCTGAACAGCACCAGCAAGACCAGCAAACGCGCCCGAAAGCCCCATAGCCAAAACAAGTTTTTGTGCAACGTTCATGCCAGCATACTTTGCAGCTTTGATATTAAACCCTACTGCTCTGAGTTCATAACCTAATGTTGTTTTGTACATGAGAATATAAACCACCACAACTGCCAGAATTGCAATGAAAAGTCCACTTGACAGCTGTGTATTTGGTACCAAAGTACTTAGCTTTGCACTGTTTTGAATCACTGGTGATTGTGGTATTGTTCCTTTATCCATCATTGGCCCGCCTTCTAATAGATAGTGGCTAAAATAGATAGCTATATAGCTCATCATCATAGTTGTGATAACCTCATGAGCACCAGTGTAAACCTTTGCAAGCCCAGGAACAAGCCCACCCCACAGTGCACCTGCTATCATAGCGCACACAATTATTAGGGGAATGTGTAAAAACCACGGAAGACCCTTTATCTGATATCCAAGATAAGTTGCAACAATTGCGCCTATCCAAAACTGTCCTTCAGCACCAATATTAAAAAGCCCTGAAGAAAATGCTATTGCAACCCCAAGCCCAGTTATTATGAGCGGTATTGCGTTTGTCAGGGTTGTTGCAAAGTTCATTAAGTTCCCATATGCTCCACTAAAAAGAGCGATGTATGCATAAATAGGATTTTGTTTTGCTGTGATTAATATTACTATCCCACCTACAATCATGGATATAAAAATAGCAATAAGTGGCATCAAAATACTTTGCAAAACCTTTTTTACCATCACCGTTTAGGCCTCCTTCTTTTTCTTGCCTATCATCAAAAGTCCTATTTGTTCTCTTGTTGCGTTTTTGCTGTCTATAATATCCATAATTTCTCCAGAATACATTACAGCAATCCTGTCAGACAGGTTCAAAATCTCATCAAGCTCTAATGAAACAAGCAATATAGCTTTGCCACTGTCTCGAAGTTCAATCAGTTTTCTATGGATGTACTCTATAGCTCCCACATCCATTCCTCTTGTTGGCTGAACGGCAATTAAAAGGTCCGGACTGCTTGAAAACTCTCTTGCCAAGATTACCTTTTGCTGATTGCCACCTGAAAGGTTCTTTGCAAACAGTTTGTAATCAGGAGGACGCACATCAAATTCATGTATAAGCTTATCAGCCTCTGAGATTATTGCTTTATAATTTAAAAAACCCCTATTAGAATATGGTTTTTTATAATACCTTTTAAGGACAATGTTTTCTGCCACTGTAAAGTTCAAGACAAGCCCATCCTGCTGTCTATCTGCAGGAATATAAGCAATCCCTTTTTCGTAACGTTTGCGGGTGGGAAGATTTTGAATCTCTTGCCCGTTGAAAATTATTCTCCCTGTTGATGAAATAAGGCCAACAATAGCTTCTACAAGCTCATTTTGACCATTTCCATCAACACCCGCTATACCTAAAATTTCTCCTCTTCTTACTTCAAAACTTACATCTTTGACCTTTTCAACACCGTTTTTTAATTTAACCGAAAGGTTTTCAACTTTTAGTACAGTCTCACCTAACCGTGGTTTATTCTTTTCAACAACAAGTTTAACTTCTCTTCCAACCATCAAGTTTGCAAGTTCCTGTTCGCTAGTTTCTTTGGTGTTCAGGGTCTTTATTGTTTTTCCTCTTCTCATAACAGTCACTCTATCTGAAATTTCCATAACCTCATCAAGTTTATGGCTTATAAACAGTATTGATATTCCCTGGGCTTTAAGGTTATTTATAATTTTAAAAAGCTCTCTTGTCTCTTGAGGTGTTAACATTGCTGTTGGCTCATCAAGTATTAAAAGTCTTGCATCTCTATAAAAAGCCTTTAATATCTCCACTCTTTGTTGCATACCAACGCTCAAATCTCCGACCTTGGCCTTCGGATCAATTTCCAAATTATATTTTTTCGAAATTTCAAGAATTTTCTTCTCAGCCTCCTGAACATTAAATCTAAAACCTTTTGGCTCAAATCCCAAAACAATATTTTCAGCCACCGTAAACACAGGTATTAGCATAAAATGCTGATGAACCATTCCTATTCCTTTTTCAATTGCTTCATGAGGACCTTTGACCTCAAGTTTTTGCCCCTCAAAATATATCTCTCCAGAATCAGGAGTGTAAAGACCATAGATGATATTCATTAAAGTAGACTTTCCAGCACCATTTTCCCCAAGTATGGCATGTACCTCACCTTTTTTGACATCCAAACACACATTATCATTTGCTTGAATATTACCAAATCTCTTAGAAATACCTTTAACCCGTAAAATGTACTCCATATTCATGTCCCACCTGTCTTTATATTCTTTTTATTATTTCAATGATAACTTTTTTTAGCTTTTCTATATTTTCAGAAAACACTCTTAAAACCTCTTCATGTGAAACAGGTTTTATATTCGGGTCATCTTCTAAGCCAGCATCATAGTCTGTTACAAGAGTTATATTTAAATACTTTATTCCAAGCTCATTTGCCAAAGCTACCTCAGGATACTGAGTCATTCCGATAACGTCAAACCCCATCTTGGAATACCATCTGCTTTCAGCCAACGTTGAAAATCGCGGTCCCTGAATAACCACACATGTACCTTTTTTGTGAAATCTAAAACCAAGTTCTTCTAAAACCTTGATTGCAATCTCTCTCATCTCTGGGTCATATGGGTGAGCCATCGAAGTATGTCTTACACTCCCAATATCTGAAAATGTGTCATCACGTCCCCACGTTCTGTCAACAAATTGGTCAACAATTACAAAATCACCTGGTGAAATTTCTTTTTTTAGACTCCCACAAGCTGTTGAGGAAATAATTCTTTCAACGCCAAGCTGTTTTAATGCATATACGTTTGCTTTATATGGCACTTTATGAGGAGGATAAATATGTTTTTTACCATGTCTTGGTATAAAGGCAACTTCTTTCTCTCCCACCTTTGAAATTGCTATTCTATCACTTGGTTTACCATAAGGTGTTTCAATTTCTATCTCTTTAACATTTTCCAAAAAAGAGTAAAATCCAGAACCACCTATTATTCCTATCATATGGATTAGAACTCCTTTCTGTTTAACTCCCTATTCAGTATATTACTGAAAGGCCTGCTGTAAGATTATTCCCTGCCCAGCAGGCCTTTGAAAGTTACACAATATTACAATATTATTTTACTTCTGTTGGTATCTTTATCTTACCAGCTTTTATATCAGCAATTACTTTATTTATCTTGTCGCTCACACTCTTTGGGACACCTTTCATAAATGGAGCAAGTCCAACACCGTTGTTCTTAAGTTCAAAATAAACAATACCACTCTTAAACTTACCGTTCAATGTATCTTTTATAATGCTATATGTTGCAACGTCAACTCTCTTCATCGCAGAGGTCACAACAGTATTTGGTGCAACATAGCTTTGGTCTGAGTCAACACCGATTGCATAAACTCCCTTTTCTTTTGCAGCCTGGATAACACCAAGACCTGTCTGTCCTGCAACTTGAAATACAAAATCTGCACCTTGTGCTATCTCAGAAAGAGCAACCTGTTTACCTGATGCTGGGTCGTCAAACTTGCCAGTGTATTTGATTATAACTTTTGCATTTGGAATCTCGCTCAAAACACCAGCTTTAAACCCTGCAATGTACCTGTCAACCGGTGGAATTTTCATACCTCCTACAACGCCAAACACGTTCTTTCCAGTTGTCTTTGCAAACTTTGCCTTTTCAAGCGAAGCAACAGCAACACCTGCCAAATACCCAGCTTGTTCTTCCCTGAACATTGCCGAAACCACATTTGGAAGATCTGAAATTTCAGAGTCGATAATCAGGAACTTTGTCTTTGGAAACTGTTTCGCAACTGTAACAACTGCATCGTGCATCATAAAACCAACTGCAACGACCAAGTTATAATTTGCTTTCGCAAGCTTTTGTAGATTCGGAATGTAGTCTGTCATCTGCTTTGACTGAATAAGAGTTGTTTTGATTTTGAGTTCTTTCTCAGCCTTTTTCATTCCCTCATATGCCGATTGGTTAAAACTTCTGTCATTGACACCACCAACGTCTGTAACAAGCCCTACCTTGAAATTTGCATTTGACGTTGAACCACTTGCCTTGTTCCATGAAACATTTAAGCTCAACAAAAGCGCTGCAATTACAACCAGACTCAAAACCGCATATAACTTTTTCTTCATAAAAACAAACCTCCTTTTTAATTTTTAGATGTCAGACATCTAATATCTGACATCTGACATTACTATTTTATAATCTTTGTTCAAAAAAGTCAATATGAAAATTTATAAAATTGTGAATTATAATTATAAAAGGCTGCCTCTGAATAGCAGCCTTTTGCCATAATTATTGTTTTACATATACAATTCTTTTACCTTGTTATGAGCCATATACTCTAATGTATCATTTAATCTCTGAAATTCTGAGCTATCTAAAGCATACTTTCTTTCAAGAACTTTTTTGAGCATAAGGTCTGCAATATGCGGATTCTTAGGAAGAAGAGGTCCGTGCAGATAGGTGCCTATCACGTTTTTATAAATCAGCCCTTCAAACCTATCCTTCCCGTTGTTACCATAACCTTTTAAGACCTTGCCAAAAGGCTGATAATCATGATAGGTTCTCCCACCATGATTTTCATATCCCACAACTGTTTTTGGAAACACATCTAAGCTTGTTTCAATTATAATATTACCAATAAGTCTTTTCCCTTCAGCCTTTGTTATAAAATCCAGGATGTGAAGACCTTTTATTGTTCTGCCACTCGAATCAACATAAGCCTCTCCTAAAAGCTGATACCCTCCACAGATTGCAAGGAGGCAAACTCCATCTTCAATAAGACTCTTTATAAGTTCTTTTAAATTCAAAAGATGTGAATACACAATAGATTGTTCCCTGTCCGACGCACCACCAAGCAAGATTATATCTGCATTTTTCAGGATTTCCTGGTTTGAGTCTAGATTGTATTCAAAAATGTTTACTTTTATACCTCTCCAGACACATCTTTTCTGTAGACAGATAATATTGCCTCTATCCCCATACAGGTTTAAAACTTCTGGAAACATATTTACAATATTTATCTCCATTTTCATCCCATCCTTTTTGAAAGCTCATCCACTATTTTCTTTACTTCAAAAAGAGCAGTGTATGTTGGAAGAATATAAACCTTCTTAATATCTTTTAGCTCAAAAACCTTGTCCAATTCTTTTTTGTAGTCAATAAATTCAAAATTAGCAAGCATATATTCACTATATTTTACTCTCAAAGCCATATCTTCTTTTCTCTTGCCACCAAAGTATAAAGCTTTGATGTTTTCTATCCTGCACAAGATATCAAAATCAGCATCCCAAATCCAAGAGATATCCTTGCCATCTGCAGCATTGTCGTTGAGGATAAACACAATTGCCTTAGGATCGGGGTCCTGGCTAATTACGCTAAGTGTCTCGCTCATGCCTATAGGATTTTTTACAAGTGATATTATTACTTTTTTGCCGCCAACTTCTTTCTTCTCTAACCTCCCAAGCTTATTTTCAAATGTTTCTATTCCTTCCTTTATTCTTTTCTCTTCAACACCAATTAAAACTGCTACCGAGATTGCTGCACAGACATTGTACAGATTATAAACGCCACCCATTTTCCATCTAATGTTCTCAATATGTATACCTGTTTCCCTGTCAACAAAGTCAAAAACAAACCCTGCCAAATCTTTTCTTATGTTTGTAATGACAAACCTGCTTTCAGGATTTTTATAACCACACACTAAGCATTTATACTTACCAAGATGTCCAACATTATAAAACAAATATTCAAGCTTGGTATTGCACATGGGACAGAAACGTGAATCTAATGTGACATTGGTTCTTCGGCTAAGCACGTTTTCATCAACACTATAAAACACCTTTTTTTCACCGCTAAAACTTGCCAAGTTTGGGTCGTCCGCATTTATTATAGCCAAAGCTTGTCCAATATGGCTTAAAATCAGCTCTTTTACTCTGTCAAGCTCACCGTATCTGTCAAGCTGGTCCCTGAACACATTAGTTGTAACAAATATATCTGGTTTTAAATATCTTGTTACAACTGGCAGTGAACCTTCGTCAACTTCAAAACATGCAATATCATAACTTGACCTGAAATTATTAATAAAAGAGCTCACAATGCCATTTGCCATATTTGAACCTTTTAAATTAGAAAGTACAATTTTATCATTACCAATTAGCCAGTTTATTATATTGTTTGTAGTTGTCTTGCCATTTGTGCCCGAGATAAGTATCTTCAGTTTGCTTCTTTTATCAATTTCTTTCATAATCCCTGGATAAATCTTCAGGGCAATCTTACCCGGAGCGCTTGTCGCATCTTTGCCAAAAAGCTTCAGCATAAGCTTAACAATCATCCCCAGCAAAATAGCAATGTAAAGTCTTATATTTTCCAATTATCTCATCTCCTACTTTCTGAAAAGATTTGCAAATATACAAAAAAGCAAGGCACTGCCTTGCCCCACATATTTTCGAAATAAAACTCCTATTATGCACGTGGATGAGTTTTTTGATACACCTCTTTTAGCTTAACATTTGCAACTTGAAGATATCTCTGTGTTGTGGAAATATCAGCATGCCCAAGCATTTGTTGAACAGCTCTCACATCTGCCCCATTTTCAATAAGGTGTATGGCAAAAGAGTGTCTTAGCACATGCGGTGTTATTTCCTTATCAATTCCAGCACTTTGTGCATAGAACTTTACTATCTTCCAAAATCCCTGTCTTGTCATTCTCTCACCGTTGAAGTTCAAAAACAGAGCTTCTTCATTTTTACTTTTTGCAAGGTAAGGCCGTGAATGACGTAGATACTTTTCCACTGCCGAAATGGCATATGAACCAATAGGAATTACCCTGTCTCTTTTCTTGTTTTTGCAGATGATATATCCGTGCTCAAGGTTTATATCATCAAGATTGAGGTTTATAAGCTCGCTTACCCTGATACCTGTTGCATATAAAAGTTCAAGCATTGCTTTGTCTCTTATTCCCTTAATATCCTCTTCCTTTGGACATGAAAGAAGTTTTTCCACCTCGTCTCTAGTAAGTATCTGAGGTGGATTCTTTTCAAGCTTGGGAGGTTCAATCTCAATTTTCCCAATATCGATAATTTTTTGAGTTTTCAAAAAATCGTAAAATACCTTGAGTGAAACAATTGCTCTTGCAATTGTACTGTTTGATTTCCCACTCTTTTGCATACTGATAATATATGCTATCAAGGTTGCCTGAGAAGTATTTTCAAGTTTTATCTTCATGTTGTCCAAAAATTCTATGTATTTTTTAGCATCCCGCAAATATGAGCTTATGGTATTTTGTGAAAACCTATTCTGTTTTTGGAGATGATCACAAAAAGCTTCTATAATACTCATCTATCTTCAAATCCCCTCTTATTGGTAAGTTCCTGTATACAACTTATGGCAATCTCATATTAATCTACATGCAAGTTTTGCCACTATATTGTCAACCAACAATATCCCGCATACTAAAAGTAATATAACCAATCCTACCACAGCGGTTGACCTTTTATCTATTTTTACCATTCTGTCTCTAAAGAATAACATTATAAATGAATACAGAATAAGTATAATCAAAAATATGAAAACAATCAATTCTTTTAATAGTATATAAGACAAGAAGAATGCAAGCCCATGTATATTATACACATAAAAAAATATAGAGGTGGTAAGCCCAAAAGCAAATCCTTTAAACATTACAATTCCTATGTTCAAAAACTGCATGTACCTGTGAAGGTTGGAAAGTCCCCATATGCACAGGCAGACCAATATTACCCCTGCTGAGGAAATCAAAACATTTTTCCAATAGGCATCTCTGTCCTGTTTAGCCATATTCATTGAAAGTGAAACAAAACTCGAAAGCTGGTTTTTCTGGTTTAAATCCATTCCTAAAAAAAACTTTATGCCGAAAAATATACTAAGTACGTACAAAAGGAAAATAGATACAATTAAAAGTTTTATTTTTGTCCTCATTGTTAGCTTCTCTTTTGCAAGAGTTTATAGTAAAATAATATGTCAATCTCATTTTAATTATTCCCTACCAGAGAAAATAGATACCCTTTTGATTTAAAAATGAGATAGTTTGTCTTTTTATAGAAGCGGTTTGGCAAGTTTTTGCTAATCTTGATTGAAAACCTTCCACCTGCGAATTTCAAATTAACGTTATCGTAGCTGAAAAGTATTTTGAGGATGTACTCATCGTGTGGCAGCAGTTTTTGCTTGCTCAGCTCAACTATAAAGAGCATAATCAAAAAGAAAACCACTACCAAAATCAGCCCTCTTCTTATCCTTTCGATAAAATTTTTATATTCACAATACCTTTTGTATCTACTTCTTCTCAAACCAACATTCACCTTCCCATGATGGTATTATCCAATGCATTTGCAATAATCTGACAACTTCTTAAAGCTTCTTCCAATGTATTGCCATTGCTACCAACTTCAATGATTATCGCATATGGTGATACATGTTGATTGTACCGCGCAGCAGAAAGGTTTATAGGTCTTGTAATCTGAGGGCATATTTTGCTGAGATTTTTTTGAAGATGTACAGCAAACAAAAGGTTTTGTCGCCAAAATGGATGAAAAAGACCAAGTTTGTCTGTCCCCACAACAAGCATAACTTTTGCAACCTCATATCCAAACACAACTGTTGAAACCTTCATCTTCTTTGAACCACTTCCAATAGCATCTCTGTGCAAATCTATAAAGACTTTTATATCAGGATGTTCACTTTTATATTTCTCTATTACCTTCAATGACCTTGAATAAGAACCCTTGTATTCTGGATAATCATTTATTTCCTTGCTGTGATAAACCTTATAACCATACTGTTTTTCCAAGATCTTCTTCAGCTCTTCCCCTACTCTCACAACATTGTAGTTAAAATCAAGCGTTCTGTCTGTTGACCCGGGTGTGTATACAAGGCTTTGGGAAAAAGTATTATAGCTTTCTGTTGTGTGAGTATGGTAAATCAAAATTGATGGTTTTTTACCATTGAAGATTTTGAAGCTCGTTTTCAAAAGAGTATCAACATCAACCTTATAATCTGTTTGGTTCATGACCTCTATGTTGTAAAATCCACTTTTTTGAGTGCTGTTTTCGAAGTATTTCTGAAATTCAATGTACTCATTTTGGCTTTCAATCTGGCCATTTTTTTGTGCTTTCTGAACATCCTGGTTATAATCTATTACAATGGCATCATCTTCATACGTAGGCGAATCCTCAATCTCTTGAACGCTTGTAGCTGCAAACAAAGGATAAGAAAATCTTATTAGGTTTTCAATCTTAAAAACTTCATTTGCGGAACCGTCAGATAAAATGGGCAAATTAAAAGAAATTATCTCTTTTGAATACCTGAAAATCACTGCTCTTGCTGTTTGGTTGAAAAAGATTAACCTTTCAACTAAAAAGCCAGTGCCCAGTATAAAGAATATAGTAGCTACCAATACTATCTTTTTAAAATCAACAACCTTAACCATTTAAGTTATTCAAAACTCCTTTTAAAACCTTTGCTTTCTTCTTAAAACTTTCTTCTAAAATTCTTATTCTTCAAGCCCCCCATTTATTACAATTCCATCAATTTACATATCTATACTCATCATTTTCTTTTACTTCTGGGTGAATTGCCATATTTATTCCGTCTGCAATCACAGTTGAAATGTTCTCAACAATCCTGTCGATGTCTTTTGGTGTCACAAAGAGATTACCATAGTAAGGGAATATAACCTCTTTGATAAGATTAAACCTGTCCTCTTCAGGAATACTCTCCAAAAGCATATAAAGCGGCGATGATCTGTCTGTTTCGTTTTTCAGCCTTTCAATCAGAAGGTCTATAGCATCATTTGCAATAATTGCTGCGTCAACAACCATAGGAACACCAATTGCCACCACCGGAACACCAACTGAATCTTTTGTAATACCCTTTCGTTCATTTCCAATACCTGAGCCGGGAACAATACCTGTATCTGCAATCTGGATAGCAGTTGATATCCTCTCAAGCCTTCTTGAAGCAAGTGCATCAATTGCAATTATTAAATCAGGATGTATCTTTTGAACAATACCGCTTATTATCTCGCTGGTCTCAATTCCAGTTATACCTAGAACACCTGGCGATATTGCGCAAACAGAGCGTATTCGCCTGTCTTGGACTTTTTCTGGCACAAACTCAAACAAATGACGTGTTATCAACACCTTTGACACCACTTTTGGTCCTAAAGAGTCGGGCGTAACATTCCAGTTGCCAAGTCCAACAACAAGCACAGTAGATTTTTGTGACACATTTATTAAGCTTTCAAGCTCGTTTGCCAGTATCTTTGAAACTTTTTCCTGGACCTCAAAATCTTCATCGCGCAGCCCATCAGCTTCGATTGTGATATAATTGCCCATAGGCTTTTGCAAAATTGCCTCACCCTTTATAGAGTTTATCTTGACCTTTGTGATCTTTATTTTATCGTCAAATTCTTTTCTCTCTTCGACCTCAACACCTTCTATCTCTCTTCCAATTCCTTTTTGGACAAGTTCTCTCGTCTCAAGAGCAAGGTCTGTGTGAATTTTGAACATTAGATTCCCCACCTCTTTTTTAAAACTTTTCCCTACAAATTATTGTTTGCACTTTTGAGTTTATTTAACCAAAAAGCATGTTAAAAGGGAACTGCAAGATTGTATTCTTGCAGCCCCCTCCATTTATAAAAGGGGGTTATTGCCTTTCTTTCAAGGCTCTTTCTGCCATCTCGATCGCTTTTCTGACAATATTACCACAGTCGCGCGATTTTACTTCTCCCCAACCGTACTTTGATACTGTATCGTACACTCCAAGTTCTTTTGCTATTTCCATTTTGAGCTCCTCTGACATGATCTTTTGCCTTGCCAGGTTAATCGCCCCCTTTGCGGTTTTATCACCGCATATCTTAGTTTGTTCAAAAACAATTCAATTTATTATTCCATTTACTTACATTGACAAAATTCCATTAGGGTCTTTAATTATCTCCAAGATATTTTCTTCCTTCCCAGTGGTTGCATTTATATAATCAGCAAAATATTTGCCATCGTATTTGCCTAAAAATTCATATGCGAAGACTTCTTTTCCAGAATCAAGTGGAATTATAGCAAGTGATACGCTTTGCACATCAAAATTTTTGCTAATAAAGTTTCTTGCCTGTTTTTCAGATATTGCAGGTTTAGGAATCTTCCTTGAAGTGTGGGACATATAATATGCTGTTGCATCAAACCCTACTATTTGTCCCGTGTCAAGAGCAACTCTAACTTTCACCATATCGGGGTATATCTTAACACCATTTTGCTGATAGATATAATTTATCAGGGCAGTGTTGTCCTGTTTTAGATAAAAGGTGTCAATCACGTTAGCAAAACCTTTTTCAATTAAAAACTTTTTAGCATTTTCCTTTGCTTTCGCAACACCTATTTTTGGGGAAGAGGAAGCCCTGTTGTCAATCATCCAAATTACTTTGCCGCCTTTTTTAGAAATAGCTATTGTAATTGACCTGTCGCGAATTCTTCTGTCAGGGATTATCTCAAAAGTATAAACCCTTATTCTATCTCCAGAAAGTCCCAAATAGTTGATTATATCAGCTCTTTTAAGATTTAAAAAGTTAAGTGCAATCTTCTTGGCTTGTTCTTTGTTTATAAGCTTTTCTGGAAGCCCTTTTGGAGTTTGGCGACTGATGTGGTCAGAAAAAGGTCCGTCATATATCAAAGTTGGGTAGTCTTTAAACCCTGCCTCAACTGCCAGCATCCTGCTGCTTGTAACATTCTGGGCAATCCTTTTGAATCTTGACGTCCCAACTACCCTGACTTCTCCCCACCTCAGTCTTCCCTGACTTATCTCAATTGCAAGCTCGTTCAGGTTGTTGCTGAGTTTATCTGCATATGTTCGAAGTTTTTTGAGCTGTTGTCTTTGAAGCAATGTCTCTTTTTTGCCGCTCATAAGCTGTTTTGAAAGTGAAAAACTAAGATCTCCAACTTGGGTAAGATACTTTGCTGTCTTTTCTAAGGCGACATTATTCTCAATAGGAAGCTGAGAAAGATTCTCCTGGGCTGCAAAAGCGTTTCGCCACACCTCGGTATACAAAACTGCTCTTTGCCTGTCATCGCCTGACACTTCAGCTTTTGAAAGAAGCGCCTGGATGTTTTGAACATAACCTACCATGTCGAAAAATGCTCTGTGCCACATATTGGTAAGATAGTTATGATAATTTGCTTTCCCTTTATACTGGTTTACTCCCCAAAGCGCTACAATAACTAAAATACCAAGTGTGATTGCCATCACGCTCCAGAGCCTAACACTTTTTAGTCTTTCCCTAAATTCTTTATATCCACCTAAAATGCTCAAGTTAATCTCACCTCTTTAGTTTATCGATTTTATTTTGCAAACCTGTGCTTGCCAATGACAAGCATAACTTTTCTACTCCAAATCCATTTGTTTGTTGTCTTTGCAGGATTGTAGTAATATATACAACCATTTGTCGGGTCCCATCCATTTAACGCGTCCCTTGCAGCTTTTAGCGCTGTTGGTTCAAGCTTTGCATTAATTTGACCGTCGGATACACAAGTAAAGGCACCCGGCTGATAGATAACACCGCTGATTGTCTTTGGAAATCCGGGGTGTTTTGTCCTGTTTATAATCACAGCCCCGATTGCAACCTGGCCTATATAAGGTTCTCCTCTTGCTTCACCATTTATAACTCTGGCCAGAAGATATAAATCTTTATTCTGGTAGCTTGTTGACCCCTGAGTTTCAACAGATTCTTTTAAAACCTCTTTGTCAGTGCTGTCTAATGCTTTTTCAAGCTTTCTCTCAATATTCTCATAGTTTGCTCTTTTTATATCGTAAATAAGCTTTGCAGAAAGAATACTTAGGATAAAGCTCATAAAAAGAAGCAGGATAAAAAGTGAATATCTTTTTAAGAGTTTACCCATACTGCAAACCCCCAAATATGAATTTTTCTAAAATTATTTTTTGTAAGCTCATTTTTATTATTCAAAATTAGCGGTAAAATAAACTTAAAGACTTGTAAGGGTGGAGGAAAAAACAAATGAAGGTTTTGATATTAAGTCTTGATGCAGGTGGAGGACATTTTGCTGCTTCAAATGCATTGAAAACTGCCATTTTACAAAAATACCCTGACTCACATGTGGAAATTGTGGATACCCTAAAAATTATAAGTCCCATACTGGACAAGCTTGCCGTAGGAACATATCTGAGGGCAATTAAATCAGTACCGTTTATCTACGGCCTTGTATATGACTCTACAGACAAAGAACCACCAACTCGTTTCAGCAAAACACTGTATGAAAAGTTCTATTTTGCCTTTTATAAACTCTACAATATTATCTCAGAGCTGAAACCTGATATAATAATTGGTACTCATCCATCACCTGTTGACATGGTTGCCCAGCTCAAAAAAAGAGGTAACATAAGCGTACCAGTAATAAGCATCGTCACTGATTTTACCATTCATCCATACTGGATAAACGATTTCGCCGATTATATTATTGTTCATCACCAAAACTTGGTGTATGAAGCGGTCAAAAAAGGTGCCCAACAAAACAAAGTAGTGCCACTTGGAATTCCTATAAACCCGTCATTTGCTCAGAAATATGACAGAAAACAAGTTGTCGAAAATTTGAACCTAGAAGATAGACCAACAATACTTATAATGGGCGGAAGTTTAGGGCTTGGAAACATAGAAGAGATTGTCGAAAAGGCCTGCACAATATGTGATAAAAACTATCAAATAATTGTTGTTGCAGGAAAAAATAAGGCTCTCAAAAATGCTTTGGAAGAAAAAAATTTTGGAAGAAAGATAATAGTATTCGGGTTTATTGATTTCATAGACAAGCTCATGGCAATAAGTGATATTCTCATCACAAAACCTGGGGGACTCACATGCGCAGAAGCACTATCTCGCAAACTTCCCATGATATTAATCTCGCCTATTCCTGGACAAGAAGAAAGAAATACTTTTTATCTTATAAACAACGGAGCTGCTGCGTACGTAAAAAATACTGAAAATTTTGATATAGTATTTAGCCAGATAATAAATAACCCTCAACGTTTAGAGCATATGAAACTTGCCTGCTCGTTTTTGGGAAAACCAAACTCGTCACTTGACATTGCGGAATTTATAAGGGGAATGGCAGGATAACTGCTCATTCCCCTCGCTTTTGTTCAATTTGTTTGAGGTAAAAATTTCAGCGGATTTTGATTTTCGCCATTGTAAAGTATCTCAAAGTGAAGATGTGGCGGGTCCATATACTCTATGTTAGAGCTTGTACCAACCTCTCCTATTTTCTCTCCTTGCCTTACAATGTCTCCTATCTGAATATCCTTTAAGTCTTTGAGATTGTAGTACTTTGAGATATACCCATCTCCGTGGTCAATCACAATATATTTGCCATAAAGAGGATCTTCTCCTAAATCAATAACTGTACCGTCAAAACAAGCTTTTACATCGTTACCTTCCTGAGCTTCTATGTCAATTCCAGGGTGTTCTGTCCACTCATCAAGAGTTTTTGAATATACAAGCGACTGGTCAGAAAACTCCCTTATTACCTTTCCAATGGTAGGAAAGATTGGCTTGAAGTCAACAGGGTTTATAATCTCAACATCATTCTGGCTTGTACCAGTTCCAATCTGGATGTTTGAATCCATCTTTTTGTTATCTTGTTTCTTAGAGAAGGCAGAAGAACTTTTGTTTTTATTATTGCTATTTTTAGAATTATTTTTTGATTGTGTAGGGCGGATAGTAGAATTTGAATTACTACTATTTTTATTATCTTCTCTTTTCTCTTTTGAACTTATAGATATAGAACCCTCTTTTTTCAAATCATCCTGTTTTGTTACCTCTGTAGAACTTTCCTGCAGCTTAGGTATCTCGGACAATTTAACCTGTTTGTTTAAAGACTGCTGGTTTTCTTGATTTTGTTCTACCTCGTATTTTGTAAAATCTGTAGTGGCAATGGTATAAACCGAAAATCCGATTACCAGCAAACATACAGCCACAATAATATAAAAACCTTTGGTATCAAAAAAATCTAAAAGCCTATCTTTCCAGTTTTTCTTGTTCACAGTTCTGCACCTCCTTCTATAAAAGTATTTTTGCCATCCATTGCTTTGGTTATACATAAATAGAAATTGATATCCATAAATTTTCTTTGAATATCTTCTTTGAGTTTGATATCATAACATTACAAAACAAGATTCCAAAGAAGGTGCAGAGAGATGGAAAAGGAAAGGGAAAAGAGCAGGAAAAGATTTTTGCAAAAAATCTCTACCTATTCAAAACAAATCTTGCTTATAATAAGCCTTATTTCCATTGTGATGGCACTGATAGGAATAAAGTTTTATATTTTGTCATTGCACTATGTATCAGATAAAGTAGACCTGAAAGTCTTAGCCCAAGGATTTTTGCAAAATTCAGTCTACATATTCATTGAAGGACTTGGTGCAGCAATCTTGGTGGACTTTCTTGCAAAAACAAAAAATTAAAGGGCAAAGACTTAAAGTCCTCGCCCTTTAATTTTTGCTGGATTTCAACTTTTGTTGAACAAAAAATTTTTTACTCTTCTTGCAATATTTTTTATAAATACAAAGTATCCATCAGAATCAAGTTGATAATTCGCATTTACACTTTTGGTAATAACTATTATTCCTAGATTTTTTATTCCATTCTCATAGTCCTGATAATATAGCTCTTTCATCTTTCCTCTTTTGTCCACAGCTTTTACCCACAGGTAAATCTGAGCGTCAGAAAATATTCTTTCTATATCCTCCTCCTTTTGAACTTGAATACCATTTATAGAAAGAATAACATCACCCGGTTTTATACCCATCTTGGCTGCTACACTGTTTTCTTCGACATATAACACCTTTATTTTATTTTCCTCTGCTTCAAATATTGAATCTCCTTCTTTTTGTCTCTTCTGCTGATACAGAATAATCCCTTCATGAGCAATGGGAGCAAACAAAGCCGCCACCCACTTAAAAGCATAGACTTTGTATGAAAGTGCGCTCATAGCAAACAAAATAACGCTGAAAATGCTTAAAATCCCTGCGCTTTTCCTGCTAATCACAGCTGGTTCATCTTCTACCGCCAAATCCCCGTATCCAAGTGCAGCAACAATAGGAGTCATAAGAAGCATAGCATTTGGCAAAAGATTCTGTGGTTTAAAAAGAGGCCACCATGAGGGTTCAAATAGCTCAATTTTTACAACCTGCGCGGTGGTCTGATAGTTATACGCAATTATTACCATCGGTATAGCCCAGAACCTTTGCATAAGGTAAGCACCAGAAGTTGAAAAAATACCTTCTTTTTTCCTTATTTCAATTACAATAGGTATTGCGCCACGAAAACCGTCCAAGAAAATTAAAAGACTTTCAACAAAATGAAGTATTGCCACAATCACCAGTATCCCTGAGATATCAACAGCTGGTCTTTTGAAAATGAGAGATATCACCGAAATAATTCCCGCCGCATACGAAAAACAAAGATATCTTGGATTTATTAGTGCAAGAATCAAAGCAATATACCAAAGATACATAAAACTATCCACATCCACTACTATGCCAAAAAACAAAGTAATTAAACTTACTATATAACCTCCTACAAGTCCTGCGATAGAAGACTCCACAACCTTATACAAAAGGGTAGAACGGTTGTGCCCGAGCACAGCCTGTTCAAATTCCTGTTCTCTTCTGTACAAAAAAGAAATCAAGATTACTACCACCCAGAAGTTCCAGCTAAAAAGAAGCCGAAATATGCTCAGTCCTGTCAGTTCAAATATTTGCCAGAAAAACTTTAACATCACATGCACCTCAAATTTTAAATCTTTCTCTTCGAAATCTCAGCCTTTAAAATCTCAATAGCTTTCTTCAACTGCAAGTCTTTACTCATTGGAACATTCATTTTGTCCTGATACTCTTTGGGCTGGGCTACTTTGACGTCTGGTTCTATACCCTTTTTGTGTATATACGCTCCGCTTGGCAAAAGATACTGGCTTACTGTTATTTTTATTGCAGAACCATCTCCAAGGTTAAACACCTGCTGAACAACACCTTTGCCAAAAGTCTTCTCACCAACAATTTTTGCTCTTTTATGGTCTTTTAAACACCCGGCTAATATCTCTGAAGCTGACGCTGAATATCTGTTTGTAAGGACAACAAGGGGTGTTACCGTGTCCCCATTTTTGTATGACTTGAAATACTCTTTATGATTGTATCTATCTTTAAGATAGACTATAAGCTGTCCTTTCTTGAGAAAATTGCTTGCAACATCAACAACAGACTCTAAAAGCCCGCCAGGGTTAAACCTCAGGTCAATGATAAGTCCACGGCAGCCAGAGCTTTTGAGTTTGTCATAGCTATTGTAAAAATCCTGAGGAGTATTTTCATCAAAATTGGTAATCTTGATATAACCTATATCGTTTTCCAAAATGGAAGAAGACACTGTCTTTATTTTTATCTCATCTCTAACAATCTTAAAGTCGATAGGCTTTGAACTGCCATTGCGCAAAATTGTCACTGTCACGCTTGTTCCTTTTGGTCCTCTCATCAAACTTACTGCCTTTTCTATATCTTTGGAAGTCAAATTTATCCCGTTTACTCTTATAATCTTATCTCCAGGTTTTATACCTGCCTTGTACGCGGGAGAACCTTCAAACGGTGTTACAACTTCGATATAATTTTCACCTGGCTCTATTGTCACTCCTATTCCAAAATACGTGCCCTTGCTCTGTATCATGAACTCATCAAATTCTTTTTTAGTAAAATACTCTGTGTACGGGTCATTTACGCTTGCGGCAATTCCATCTATGGCACCGTCTAAAATTTTCTGATCACTGATATCCTTAGGCTCATAATAGTACTCTTTTAAAAGCCTTATAACTTTAGACAACTTGGGATTAGTTACTAATTTGTTTGCATATATAGGACTTCCAAAATAGATATAAGTGGTCACAATATATGTGACAATTGCAGTAATTAGAATTATTGCAAAAGTTTGAAGTCTTTTTTTCATGCTCTTTTCAGCTCCTTACCTTAGGAAATTGAGCGGGTCAGTAACATCTCCGTTTATTCTAACCTCAAAATGAAGGTGCGGACCGGTAGCATACCCAGTTGCACCAACATTGCCGATACTTTCGCCTTTTTTCACTTTCTGTCCCACCGCTACGTTGATTGAAGAAAGATGAGCGTAGAGGGTTGAAATACCACTACCATTATCTATAATGATAGTCTTACCATAACCAGACACCCATCCGGCTAAAATCACATCGCCGTCTTCTGCTGCTAAAACACTTGCTCCATATGGCGCTGCAATGTCTATCCCTGTGTGCATTTTGTTTTTCTTCAAAATTGGATGAAACCTCATGCCAAAATATGATGTTATCCCATAATACCCCTCAAGCGGCCACAAGAGCTTGCCACCTTTATATATGCGTTTTGTCTTCTGTCTTGCCAAAATCTCCTTTATTTTCTTGGAAAGCTCATTTGAAATCTCCTCTAAACTATCCAGCATCTTTTCCAATTTGTCTTGCTCTTTTTCAAGTTCCGACAAAAGCTTCTTCTTTTCATTTTGCTCTGCCAAAAGAGAAGCTTGGTAGTTTTCAAGCTCCCTCTTTTCTCTACTCAAGTTTTCCTTTAGCAGAACAAGTTCTTCTTTCTTATTTTTGATAGTCTCAATGCTCTTTGTGTACTCATTTAGTATTTGCTTATCATATTCAATTATATCGTTAAAAAGATACATTCTTGTAAAAAAATCTGAAAGGTTTTGAGAGTCAAGCAGCATTTCAATATACGATACAGAGACAGTATTTAGCTCATAAATACATCTTATTCTCTCTTTGAACTTTTCATAATACATTTCTTTTCTTTTTTCTTCTTCTTTGAGCTCAGCCTCTGTCTGCAAAATCTTGTTTTCAACAGATGCAATGTTTGCTTTTAAACTTCTTATTTTTCCTTCCACATCATCAATCTTCTTATCAAGCCCATCTATTTGTGATAAAATTTGCTGCTGTTGTTTTTTAACCTCTACTATCTTCTGCTGTGTTCTTTGTTTATTCTTTTCAATAGATTTCAGCTTGTTTTGATATTCTTTTAAAGTGCTTGATACAGCAGTTTCAAAAAAGATAACAAATACAAGCAAAATAGAAAAAATTTTTAGTCTAATTTTCAACAGCCAAACCCCCTCTTTTACAAAAGACAAAAGAGGCTTGATTTTTAGGCTTTTAAGTATCTTCTTAGAGAAATTAAGCTTCCCAGTATACCTACCATGCTTCCTGTGAGTATAAACACTCCTAATATTTTGTACTTGTAAATAGAAATATTGACAAAATCAATAAACGTAATGGTCTGTGAAAGATATCTTATTGCATAGTGATAAAATAGCAAAACAATAGCATATGCCAAAATCGAACCCAAAATACCTATAATAAAGCCTTCAACAACAAAAGGTCCGCTTATAAACCTGTTAGTTGCACCAATATATCTCATAATTGAGATTTCTCTGCGCCTTGCAAAGAGGGTTATTTTGATAGTATTGGCAATTATAAATATAGCAACTATGTAAAGACCCAAAATCAAAAGTATGCAAAAAAGATTTATTATCTTTAAAATCCTTCTCAATTTGTCCACTGTCTCCGAAGGAAAATAGACCTGAGCAACACCATCTAAACTCTCCAATTCTTCAGCAAGTTCTTTAGTATATTCAATTTTTACAGGCTTTACTACAAAGTATCCCCGCAGAGGATTGTCCTTTTCAAGTCCTTCAAGCAAAAATGAGTTTTTACCAAGCTTGTTTTTCAAATCTTGAAGAGCCATCTGCGGACTTATGTATTTAAACTCTCGAACCAAAGCGTTTTTCCTCAAATACTCCTCAATTACAACCGCTTTTTCTTCCTGACCTTTTTGTAGAATCACTCTTATATCAACCGTCTTTTCTATCTGCTGTGAGATATACTCAAGATTAATCCCGATTGCAATAAATATCCCAACCACAGTTAAGGCTGCCACCACTATAGAGATAGAAGCAGCAGCCATGGTCTTATTTAAAAAAATGTTTTTAAACCCGTCTTTGCAAAAGTACTTGATTGTCTGAAGACTCATAGCTGTAAACTCCTTTAGGTTGATCTTTCACAATTCTGCCACAGTCAATTGCCACAACCCTTTTTCTCATGCTATCAACAATCTCTTTAGCATGTGTTGCAACAAGCACAGTTGTCCCTCTTCTGTTAATATCTTCTAAAAGTTTCATTATCTCCCATGATGTGTCAGGGTCTAAGTTACCTGTTGGCTCGTCAGCCACAAGCAAGTTGGGCTTGTTTACAATTGCTCGCGCCAAGGCAACCCGCTGCTGCTCACCGCCTGAAAGCTCGTGCGGGTAACATTTTGCCTTGTGCGCAAGCCCTACCAAAGACAGAACATAAGGAACCTGTCTTCTGATGATTTTTGCAGGTGCTCCTGTTATTTGCATAGCAAACTCCACATTTTCATATACTGTTTTGTTGGGGAGAAGTCTAAAATCCTGAAATACAATTCCAATCTTTCTTCTGTAATATGGTATTTCCTTTTTTGGAAGCTGTGTAAGCTTGTACTCACCAACAATAATCTCTCCCTCGGTCGGGTCAATCTCTTTCAAAAGAAGCTTTACAATTGTAGATTTTCCTGCCCCGCTTGAACCAACCAAAAATACAAATTCACCTTTTTCAATGGTCAAATTAATATTTGTGAGCGCAAGCACCCCGTTTGGATACCTTTTGCTCACATTTATAAACTTTACCATTCTTTGTTCACCTGCAATGCTTTTTAAAATGTAATGTTACCCTTTGTATACTCTAAATACTGATTTACAAGCATAGCCATTTTGAAGATAATAGCATCTTCGAACTTTCTGAGGTCAAGGCCAATCATTCTCTCTATCTTGTCAAGTCTGTAAACCAAGGTGTTTCTGTGAATATAAAGCTGTCTTGCTGTCTCTGAGACGTTCAAGTTGCATTCAAAGAACATCTCAACAGTCTGTATTAGCTCGGGGTCAAAATCAGAAAGTTTTACATCCTTGAAGACCTCTTCCAAGAACATCTCACAAAGTTTTGTTGGCATCTGATATATAAGTCTTCCAAGGCCAAGCTTGTGATAGCTCACAATATACTTGTCCTTCTCAAAGATGTAACCTATTTTGAGCGCTGCTTCTGCCTCCTTATAAGACATCGAAAGTTCTTTTATGTCATCAACAACAGAGCCAATTCCAATATATGCTTTGAGCAACAGCTCTGAGTTGAGTGTGTCAAGTATAATCCTTGCAACCTTGTATGCATCCTCATCATTTGAACCCGGTTTTAGTTCTTTTATGAAAACCAGGATATTGTTGTCAAGCTGGATAATAAAATCTTTTGTGCTCTTTGGGAATATGCTTGTCAAAATCTCACCGATATTCACATCTTTAATCTCTTTTGCATTTGGAATATAGATAGCAAACACAACTCTTGTTGCACCTGTTGCGATGTGAAGTTCTCTTGCCTTTGTGTAGATTTCCCCCGGCAGGATGTTGTCATACAAAAGATTTTTTATAAACAGCTTTTTATCATACGCAGAAGCCGGCTCTTTTGCCTTCATCACAACAAGGTTTAACATGTCCAAAAGCTTTTCAGCATGAGGTTCTGTGTTGTTTATATAAAGAACATAGGTGTCTGTCTGGCTTCTGTAAACCTTGTATGTGCGGCCTTCAAATATCTCAAGGTCCGTATCAGTTTTTATCATGTCAATTGCAACTGTGTTTATTCTGTTTTGAGAAAGAGGATTTGAGCTGTAGATAACTCTACCATCAGCTTCAATATATCCAAATTCATCGTCGATGATGTCTTTTGCCTGCTCTAACACATCAATAACCTTTTGTGTCATCATACCTCAATACCTCACCCTTTTTCATAGTATTTTATAAATCTATTATACTTTTTTTCTTTGCAGTTGTAAAAGGTTTTTGAAAACAAAAAGCCCCTGCCACAGTTTTACCCCATGGCAAGGGCTCATCTTTTTTTGTTTAGTGGACAATAGCCTTCTCTGTTTCTTTGTCAAACAGGTGAATTCTGTTGACATCAAATGCAAGTTTGATCTTGTCGCCAGCTTTTGCTTTTGACCTTGGATCAACTCTTGCAATGAGGTTAAGACCATCAACAACTACATAGAGAAGTGTTTCAGAACCAAGCATCTCAACAACATCAACATTTGCATCAACAACAGCATCCTGAGCTGTCTGCAGGAATATCTCTTCATCGTGCAAATCCTCTGGTCTTATACCCATTATAACTTCCTTTCCAACATAGCCGAGCTCTTCAACTTTCTTTGCCTTTCCTTCTGGAAGTTTTATTGCGTTGTTTCCAAATACAACATATAAGTTCTTATCCTTTTGTTCAATCCTTGATTCAATGAAGTTCATCTGTGGCGAACCAATGAAACCTGCAACAAACAGGTTCGCAGGTTGTTCATACAGAACCTGTGGTGTATCTACCTGTTGGATAAATCCATCTTTCATAACAACAATTCTTGTACCCATTGTCATAGCTTCTGTCTGGTCGTGTGTAACGTAGATGAATGTTGTTCCAAGTCTCTTATGAAGTTTAGATAGCTCCGTTCTCATCTGGACTCTCAGCTTTGCGTCCAAGTTTGAAAGAGGCTCATCCATCAAAAATACCTTTGGCTCTCTGACAATAGCACGACCTAAAGCCACTCTCTGTCTCTGACCACCGGACAGAGCTTTTGGTTTTCTGTCAAGTAAGTGCTCAATTCCCAAAATCTTAGCTGCTTCATGTACACGTCTTTTTATTTCATCTTTTGGAAACTTTCTAAGTTTGAGACCAAATGCCATGTTCTCAAAAACAGTCATGTGAGGATACAAAGCATAGTTCTGGAAAACCATCGCAATGTCTCTGTCCTTTGGTGGAACGTCGTTTACCAGCTTGTCCCCTATGTAGATTTCGCCTTCTGTTACCTCTTCAAGACCTGCTATCATTCTCAGTGTTGTTGTCTTACCACAACCGGATGGTCCTACCAAAACTACGAATTCCTTATCTTCGATATCCAAGTTAAAGTCAGAAACAGCTGTAACACCACCAGGATATCTCTTGTAAACACCTTTTAATCTTACACTTGCCACTTTTCTTTTACCTCCTACACAGTATTGTATATAAACTTGCAAAAAATCTTCTTCTAATATAGACTATACAATTATTTGCGATTAAAAACTATTGATTTTTTAAACAAACTTTTCAAAAACCTTTTAGATAACATGTCTAAACTATCTTACCAAAAACAAAGGCTGATAAGGAGTTGTACCTTATCAGCCAAATCTTACTACTGCTGTTGTTTTGTTGCCTCTTCGGCGCCTTTTCTGAACAGTCCCAGTACAAATATAAATATTGCCGCACCGAGGATGGTTGGAATAATAGGAATACCAGCAATCACAGGACCAAGTTTCCTGAAAAACGGAATATATGCTCCAATCCAAGACCCGACAAGCCCTGCAATCATAGCTCCAATAAACCCGCCTGGCATCTTGTATTTAGTCAGTGCATCGCCTATATACCCTGCAATTGCTGCAACAATCAGGGTCATTATAAAACCAAGCATAAGCTTTGACCCCCTTTTTTAAAGGAGCATCTATTCATTAGTATGATTACTTTTATCAAATTTAATCACGTGATAATATTACCAACAATACCCCATCTTTTACCTCAACAATTGCTTCATCTTCAATAATAACATTTGACACACCATAAGGGTTGCCAAACTCCATCACACCATCCTCTAAAGGATAATATAAACCTTTGGTATAAATACCACTCACAGTTTGTGTGTATGGAAGTAAAGAGAGCAAATGGCCTTTTTTCCCATGGATTTTTATTTTGTTTCTTGTCATCATGATTACATTATTTTCATCTACTATTGCGCCCTTTATATCGTGCTCAAGCAGATAATACAAAAGACTTATGTTGGCAAGAACATGGTCAAGTCTTTGACCTGTACAAGAAAGCATTACCACCTCATCAAATCCATTTTTTGCCAAATACTCAATGGCAATCTGTGTATCTGTTTTATCCTTTTCACAGGGAAATTCCATTATTTGTATGCCGTTAATTTTGAAATATTCTAAAACCTCTTTGTCTACAGAGTCAAAGTCGCCTATTATCAAGTTTGGCACAAAACCATATTTGTATGCTACGTTTGCTCCACCGTCACAGCAAATTATAAAATCAGCATCTTTTATATGTTCATCATAAAATGATTTACTTGCAACCTTACCACTGGAGATTACAACACCTTTCATGTCTTCTGTCCCTTTCCTGACAATAAATTTTTAGAAAAAGCTCAGCTGACTTGTTTGAGGCAAGTCTTTTAACACTTTATACTGAGTCAAAATCTCTATAACCTGCTTGTTTAGCTTTGCTCTTCTTTGAAGGTCATCCACAGACAAAAACCTTCCTTCTTTTCGCGCCTCCACAATGCTTTTTGCAGCTGCCACCCCAACATTTGGCAGAGCATTAAAGGGTATTAAAAGCCCTCCATCTTTTATGATGAATCTCTCTGCATCAGACTCATTCAAATCAACAGGGTAAAACTTTAAACCTCGTGCTAACATCTCATTTGCAATCTCAAGCACTGTCAGAAGGTTTTTGTCTTTCTGAGAAAGGCTACTTATCCTGTTTTCCAAATCTCTTATTTTCTGTCTTATAGCATCTCTTCCCTTGAGGATTGTTGCATAATCAAAGTCGTCTGCTCTGACTGTAAAATATGTTGCATAGAAAGCCTCCTTATAATGCACCTTGAAATAAGCAATCCTGAAAGCCATCATTACATACGCTGCAGCATGTGCTTTTGGAAACATGTACGTTATCTTTTTACAGCTCTCTATATACCAGTCTGGAACATTGTGAGCTCTTAGAAGTTGCTCATCCTCCGGCTTTAATCCTTTACCTTTTCTAACATCTTCCATGATTCTGAAACTGTCTTTTGGTGGAACACCCTTTTGAATTAAATATAACATAATATCGTCTCTTGTAGAAATTACCTCTTTGAGCGTTGCAATTCCATTTCTTACTAAATCCTGAGCATTATTTGTCCACACATTTGTGCCGTGCGAAAGTCCCGAAATTCGCACAAGTTCAGCAAACGTCTTTGGCTTTGTCTCAATTAACATCTGTCTTACAAACCTTGTCCCAAACTCAGGTATACCAAAAGTCCCTACTTCACAATCTATGTCCTCAGGAGAAATTCCAAGAGCTTCTGTGCTTGTAAAAATTGACATCGTATCTTTGTCATCAAGAGGAATTGAACGCGGGTCAACTCCCGTCAAGTCCTGAAGCATTCGTATGACAGTCGGGTCGTCGTGTCCAAGAATATCAAGTTTCAAAAGCCTTCCTGAGATAGCATGGTAATCAAAATGCGTTGTGATAACACTTTTGTCCTCGCTATCTGCTGGATGCTGGATTGGTGTAAAATCAAATATCTCTCTGTCTCTTGGAACAATCATAAGCCCGCCGGGATGCTGGCCTGTTGTTCTTTTTACCCCTGTGCAACCTTGAGAAAGTCTCAAAATCTCTGCTGGATGAAGACTCAAACCCTTTTCCTCAGCATATTTTGTTACAAACCCGTGCGCAGTCTTTTCAGCAACTGTTGAGATTGTACCTGCTCTGAAAACATAGCCTTGTCCAAACAGCTCCTCTGTAAACTTGTGTGCAATTGGCTGGTAATCACCAGAAAAGTTAAGGTCAATATCTGGTTCTTTATCACCATCAAATCCTAAGAAGGTCTCAAACGGTATATCATGCCCATCTTTTCTAAGTTTTTCTCCACAGCGTGGACAGTTTTTGTCTTCTAAATCATAACCACATCCAACAGAACCATCTGTTATAAACTCAGAATATTTGCAATTTGGACAAACATAATGCGGAGGCAGAGGATTTACTTCTGTTATCCCACACATTGTTGCAACAAGAGAAGAACCAACAGACCCTCGCGAACCAACAAGATAACCGTCTGACAAAGATTTAGATACAAGTTTTTGGGCAATCAAATACATCACTGCAAAACCATTCTTGATTATCGAATTCAGTTCCTTTTCAAGCCGTGCTCTTACAATTTCCGGAAGAGGGTCTCCATATATTTCGTGAGCTTTCTTCATTGTCATGTTGTATATTTCTTCCTCAGCGCCCTCAATCTTGGGTGGGAAAGTCTCATCGGGTATTGGTTTTACATCTTCTATCATATCGGCAATCTTATTGGTATTTTCTACAACAACTTCATAACAAGCATCTCTGCCCAGATATTCAAATTCTTTGAGCATCTCATCTGTTGTCCTGAAATAAAGCTGCGGATCATTTTCAACATCATCGTACCCTTGGTTATGTTTTAAAATCTGGCGCAACACTCTCTGGTGTGGATGACAATAGTGCGCATCAGATGTTGCAACAACAAGCTTGCCAAGTTTCTTGCCAAGCTGATAAATCTTTTTATTAATCTCTCTTAGGCTTTCTTCATCTTTTAAGTATCCTTCTCTAATTAAAAAAGAATTATTCTCAACCGGCATTATCTCAAGAAAATCATAAAATGCTGCTATCTTCTCTATCTCTTCCTCACTTTTCCCTTCCAAAAATGCCCTGAAAATTTCACCAGACTCACATGCGCTTCCTATCAGAAGTCCATCTCTCAATTGTATTAAAAGACTCTTAGGTATCCTTGGTCTTTTGTAGAAGTATTCTAAATGGGAATATGATACCAGTTTGTAAAGATTTTTTAAGCCTTGCTGGTTCTTTACAAGTATAGTTGCATGATAGCTGTGAGATTTGAGGTCTGCTTTTGCGTTTGACTCAATTGAATTAAGTTCTTTTAACCATTTGTATCCTCTTGCTTTTAACCTTTCCACAAGTGATATAAAGATATTAGCTGTTGTCTCTGCATCAGAATCAGCTCTGTGATGGTGTTTTAACTCTACATTTAAAAACTCTGCAACTTTGTTTAACTTATGAGAAGACAGATCTGTCAAAAGCCTTCTTGAAAGCTCCAGTGTATCTATATATGTATAGTCGAATATAATTCCACATTCCTGATACGCCTTTTTCAAAAATCCAATATCAAACTGAGCGTTATGCGCAACAAGAACACTACCACTTGCAAATCTTTCAAATTCCAAAATGGCATCACTCAGCTTTGGGGCTTTATCAACCATATCTTGGTATATGCCTGTTAGCTCTGATATCCTGACAGGGATTTTGCCTTCGGGGTCAACAAATGTAGAAAATCTCTCTGTTATTTGACCATTTTCTATCTTCACAGCACCAATTTCTATTATTCTATCTCTTTGACTGTCAAACCCTGTTGTTTCAATGTCAACAACCACAAAGGTAGAGTCAAATCCTTGTCCTTCCTTAGGATTGTAAACAACTGGCGCGCCATCATCAATAAGATAGCACTCCATCCCATAGATGACTTTGATATTATAGCTTTTGCTTGCTTCCTGTGCTTCCGGAAACGCCTGAACAACTCCATGGTCTGTTATTGCAACTGCTTTGTGTCCCATTGAAGCTGCCAATTTTATAATCTCCTCTGCAGAGCACACAGCATCCATAGCAGACATTTTGGTGTGAGCATGAAGTTCTACTCTCTTGTTATCGCTTGTATCAAGTCGCTGAGGTTTTTGACTTTTGTTTATGTTTTTAGCATTCACCACAACCGCTTTTTCAAAATCGTCAAATTCCACTCTGCCTTCAACCTTAACATAATCTCCAATAGAAATTGAAGTAGGAATTTTATCTTTCTTAGCAACAATTTTTACAAAGGTTGAATTTAAATAGTCCGTGATGTAAAGCTTGTATACGAGCACATTCTTGTTTTTAGTCTCTTTTATCTCAAGATTAAAAATTTCACCTTCGATCACGCAATCAGTGCCAACTTTGACAAAAGAAATAGGAGTTACTTCTTTCTTTTCATCTATCTTTTTGCCAAATATAATGGTTGGGTCTGTCTCAACCTCACTTTTTTCAATTGTAATTTTTTCAGTTTCTTCTTCCTTTTCCTCGCTAAGTCTGAGATATTTTTCTACTTCTTGGTTTGTATCAAACTGGATAAAAAAGTCTTTAATCTTAAAATCCACGTCGCATACTATTCCAAACTCTTCAGACAGTATTTGCTTTACAAGCACATCTACTTTTCTTTCAAAAAGAATATCTCTGATACCATTTGGAACCAAAAAATCTAAGCCGCTTGAACTTTGCACAATCTCGCATTCTCTCAAAAAATGGCTAAGACCGTTACATTTTTTTGAAATTTTATAAAACAAAAACCACCTATATTTTTTCAAAAGTTCGTCCAACGCCAGGTTTCTGCTTTTGAAAAGTTTTATCTCAACATCCCTGCAACTTTCTAAAAGAGACTTGAATCTTTGCTCAATTTCAATGAGGTCAATATCTTTCAGGTTATCAAGGCTCTCAACATAAACCTTAAGATCCATACTTGATTTGTCAAACTCAATCTTGACAGGTTTTACTGGCAAAAATAGAGCCTCACTCATTGCCCATCCCTACTTTTTTTGAGATTAACATAACCTTTTATTATATCTGAATACATCTTCATCCTGTGCTGAGCACCTTTTATAAACCCAAGCTTCTCTTCCTTCATCACATGCGAAACCTTTGGCAGTGGTACTGTCAATACTCTTAAGTTAAACTTTTTGGCATACTCAGTTAAAATAATCTCTATTGCATACCCCAAATCTTTTATATCCTCGCGCGACTCTAAAATTTTTTCAAAAACCCATCTTTTTATCCCTCTCTGGCCTGACAAAAAAGGCGAAATCTTCTGGGCAAGGTCGGTGGAAAACCTGCCGTCAGAAAAAATTCCAATTGTCATGTCAGCTCTGTCTTCAATCAAAGGTCTAATTAAATTTTCAACATCTTCAACCTTGAGATTTACAAGGTCTGCATCAAGCATCAATATTATATCTCCCTCTGTATTCTCCACACCGTAAAAAATAGCATAGCTCTTTCCCCTGTTTTTTTCAAGTCTTAAGACACTCACACCATTTTTTGCTGCTACTTCAGCTGTTTTGTCTTCCGAACCATCGTCAATTACAAAAATCTCATCTACAAGACTACATTTCTTTACAACACTAAGCACAGCACCTATTCTCTTTTCTTCGTTGTAAGCAGGAATAAGACAAACCACCTTCTTACACATATTTTCACCTCATCAAAAAATTAAGAAAGAGAATAGATTTCCTTTACAAGCTCATCCACAATCTCATTCTCTTTCACTTTCCTTATAATCTTGCCTTTCTTAAACAGAAGTCCTTCACCAACTCCACATGCCACACCTACATCAGCTTCTTTTGCCTCACCAGGGCCGTTTACTGCACAGCCCATTATCGCAACCGAAATGTCCAAGTCCAAATTTTGTATTCTTTTTTCAACATCATCTGCAATCTTTAAAAGATCAACATTACATCTTGCACAGGTGGGACATGATACTATCTTCACACCTTTTCTGAGTTTTAAACTTTTTAAAATCTCCTTTGCCACAATAACCTCTTTCTCTGGCTCATCGGTAAGAGAAACCCTTATTGTATCACCAATTCCCCTCAAGAGAAGATAGCCAATTGCAATACTGGACTTCACAGTACCTGCAACAAAAGTCCCTGCTTCGGTAAGACCAACATGAAGAGGATAGCTAAGTTTTTGGGATAATATTTCATAGCTCTTAATTGTAGTTAAAACATCTGAAGATTTTACAGATACAACAATATTGTCAAACCCAAATCTTTCAAGAAGTTTTACCTGATAAATGGCAGCTTCAACTATCGCATCTGGAGATGGAGATTTATATTTCTGTAAAATATCTTTGGGCAGTGACCCAGAGTTTGCCCCAACTCTGATGGCAATCCCATATCTTTTGGCCTCTTTTGCTATTTCCTGAACTTTTCTTTCATCTCCAATGTTCCCAGGATTTATTCTAATCTTGTCAGCGCCATTGTATATAGCTTCAAGCGCAAGCTTGTAGTCAAAATGAATGTCAGCAACAAGTGGAATGTGGATTCTTGACTTTATCTTACTTATGGCCTTAGCACTATCTAAATCAGGAACAGCAACCCTTATAATCTCACAGCCTAAACTCTCAAGCCTGAGTATCTGCTCAACTGTAGCTTCAACATCCTTTGTCTTTGTGTTTGTCATTGACTGAATTTTAATATCTTCCCCGCCACCGATATAGATATTCCCTATTCTAACCTTTTTTGTCAATAACTTCACCTTCCAGGCATTATAATATTTTTTATGTCATTGAAGGTAACAATTACAAGCAAAAACAGAAGAAGTACAAAACCAATTGTGTGAATCAGTGCTTCTTTTTCTCTATTAAAAGGTTTTCTTGCCACAGCTTCGTACAAATAAAACACAAGCCTGCTGCCATCTAAAGCAGGAAATGGGATGAGATTTATAACTCCCAAGTTTACTGAAATTAACTGCATAAGCCACAGAATATTCAAAAGCCCACTCAGCACGCTCTGTTTAAATCCGGCATTTGCAGCCTCGCCAATTGTCTTTACCATACCAACAGGTCCCATAATCTCAGATGCCGATACCCTTCCTGTTATCATCAGCACAACACTATATATGGTCTCTTTTATCTCTGCATATGTCCCAAATAGTCCATAATAGATGCTATCAAATAAATTTTTACGTGATATCTTTGATGAAACGCCTATTCTTTTTGTTTTTGTATTCGGATCATACTTTGGCATAACCCTGAAAATATATTGTTTACCATTTCTTAAAACCTTTATCTCTACTTCTCTGTCTTTGTAGAGCATATTGTGAACAGCCAAATAAAAGCTTACCTGGTCCCAGACATAAACTCTATTTTTGTCAAGCGCAACAATCCTGTCACCACTTCTTATCCCAGCCTCATATGCAGGCATGTTTGGCTCCACCCTACCAATGGTGTTGGTCCCAAAACCAATAAAATAACCAATCCCCATCATGATTATTATGGCAAGAACAAAGTTCATAACAGGTCCCATCAAAACCATCAAAATTCTTTTGTGAACCTTTGCGTTATTGAGTGCTCGTGGGTGGTCAATATCCTTATCTTCACCAAGAGGCTTTACATACCCTCCTATTAAAAAAGCTCTCACAGAATACTCTGTCTCTTTTCCTTTTATGCTAAAAAGTTTGGGACCAAAACCAATGGCAAACTCTTCAACAAGTACACCTGAAAGTTTACATACAATAAAATGTCCAAATTCATGAACAAGTATCACTATTGTCAGCACAATTAAAGCCAGTATAAGATTCATTAGCTTTTCTCACCTTCCACAAGATTTTTAAACTTCTGCCTTGCCTCTGCGTCGATTTCCAAAATGTCCTGAATGGATTCCACTTTTTGCCCCCTATGACTTTCAATAATTTTAGCCACATAGTTCATAATATCAACAAAGCCAATTTTCCCTTCCAAGAAATGTTTTACAGCCTCTTCATTGGCAGCATTGAGCACAATCGGGTAACTTTCTCCTTTTTTTGCACACTCATATGCAATTTTGAGCAAAAAGAATGTATCAAAATCAGGCTCTTCAAATGTAAGGTTTTTTATCTTTGCAAGGTCAAGTGGCATAGCTACTTCCCTGCCTCTTTCGGGAAAAGTAAGCGCATACTCAATCGGAAGACGCATATCAGGATAAGATAGCTGTGCTTTTATAGCTCCATCAACAAATTCAACCATTGAATGAATAATACTCTGAGGATGTATAACAACATCAATCTCATCACATCTTTTATCAAAGAAAAACATGGCTTCTATCACTTCAAATCCTTTGTTTATAAGCGTTGCAGAGTCAACTGTGATTTTTTTGCCCATGTTCCATGTAGGATGCTTCAGCACATCTTCTACACTGACATTTTGCAAGTCTTTGAGTTTTTTCCCTCTGAAAGGTCCTCCCGATGCTGTGAGAATTATCTTTTTTACATTTTTTTTGTCTTCACCTACAAGGCACTGAAAAATAGCACTGTGCTCTGAATCAACAGGAATAAGAAGAGGGAGAGAATCTTTTGCTTGTTTTTGGGAAAGAATCCTTTTTATAATCTTTCCACCTGTCACAAGGGTCTCTTTGTTGGCAAGAGCAACTCTTTTACCTGCCAAAATAGCCTCAACTGTTGGCACCAACCCAGATATACCAACAAGAGCATTTACAATCAAATCTGCTGCTGGATATGTTGCAACATTAGTTAGTCCTTCCTGACCTGCTACAACTATCTTATCAGGAAAATTTTCTTTTAATACAGTATAGTACTTTTCATCTACAATACATAAAATGTCAGGGTTAAGCTCTCTTGCTTGCTTAATCAAAAGATCTACATTTTTGTTCGCTGAAAGACCCACAACTCTAATTCCAAGTTTTTTTGCAACATCTATTGTCTGAACACCTATGGACCCGGTTGACCCTAAGATGCATATCTTTTTTGTCATTTACTTCGCCCCTTTAAAAGCAATAATTAAAATAGCCCAAATTTTGCAAGAAAATAGATTATTGGTGTGACCATAATTAAGCTATCAAACCTGTCAAGCACACCACCGTGACCTGGTAAAATAGAGCCAAAATCCTTTTTCTGCTGCTGTCTTTTTAGCATTGAAGCAAACAAATCGCCTGTGTGTGCAACTATAGATAGCATCATACCTTCTGCTGTGCTTATAAGCAGGATTGATAAATCAAAATTCTTGGCAGAAAGTCCAAACTGATAAAACCAAACAGCAAGCACACCTCCAACTATTGCTCCAAAAAAACCTTCTAAACTTTTCTTAGGACTTATATTACTCCATATTCTCCTTTTGCCAAGTGCAAGACCAGCAAAATACGCAAAAGTATCTGAAAGCCAGCATACAAGATAAGGAAGCCATATTAGCTTTTTCCCATTTCTAAATTCGCCTAAAAGCACTAAAAACAAAATGGGAAAAACTATATAAATGAAAGAGAACGCCACATAAATTATGCTTTGTGAAGCTATCCTGTTTTTAAAGCTTTCTATGAAGGCAAGGAGAAAAAGAAGTATAAATAAAACGAACATTTTGTTACCAATATTAACATCGCTGAGAACAAAAATGCAGCTCAATGTTATGCTCAAATATAGCATATATCTTTCTATCTTAAACAAATTGAAAAATTCATATAAAGCAGCTGCTGCAACAAGAGCACCAAAAATTTTAAGCCAAATACCACCAAGAAAATTTGCCAAAGCTACCAACGCTATTCCCCAGATAGCAGTTATTATTCTCTGTTTCATCCTATTTCCTCCAAAAAGGCTATTTAACTCCTCCAAATCTTCTGTCTCTTTTTTGATAATCTTCGATAGCCTTTAATAGATGCTCCTTTTTGAAGTCTGGCCACAGGACATTTGAAAACCAAAATTCTGTATATGATATCTGCCACAAAAGAAAGTTTGAAACCCTCATCTCTCCGCTTGGTCTTATCAAAAGGTCAGGGTCAGGGATATCCTTTGTGTAAAGGTATTTTTTAAAGAGGTCCTCATCAACATCTTCGATATCAATTTTACCACTCTTTATGTCCAAAGCCAAATTTTTTACCGCATTTATTATTTCCTGTCTTCCACCATAATTGAGGGCTATAACAACACAAAGTCCACGTTTGTCTTTGGTTCTTTCTTCAGCACTTACAATTCTCTCTTGAATATCTTTATCAAGCTTTGAAATATCCCCTATAACCCTGATTCTTATCTGGGTCTTGTTTATGAGGTTTTCTATCTCTGTATCAAAGAATTCTCTCAAAAGATTCATAAGATTTTCAACTTCATCTTTAGGCCTTTTCCAGTTTTCTGTCGAAAAGGCGTAAACTGTAAGGTATTTTAATCCTATTTCATCAGCAAAAAGGACTATCTCTTTTAGCTTCTGCGCACCAAACCTGTGCCCCGCCGAGCGTGGAAGACCTCTTTTTTTTGCCCATCTTCCATTTCCATCCATAATAATTGCAATGTGCTGTGGCATCTTTTCTTTTTCTATTTTTACTTTTTCTTTTTTTAAAAATCCTAACATTCTACTCCATACTCCCCATTTTATTTATTATGATTAAAAAAATAACGGGGTTGCTGCCCCGCCAAACCCTTCAAAATTTTTACTATCGTCGCTAAAACTCTATACTTCCATAATCTCCTTTTCCTTTGCACTCAAAAGTTTCTCAATTTGCTCTATGTATTTGTCGTGAAGTTTTTGGACATCCTCTTCGGCATCTTTGAGGTCATCTTCTGTAATCTCATTGTTCTTTTTCATTTTTTTGTACTCATCAAGCGCCTCTCTTCTTATGTTCCTGATTGCCACCTTTGCATCTTCAGCCATCTTTTTGACCTGTTTTACAAGCTCTTTTCTTCTTTCTTCTGTGAGTTCAGGGAAAATAAGTCTTATAACCTTCCCATCATTTGTTGGATTTACTCCAAGGTCAGATTTTTGAATGGCTTTTTCAATTTCTTTGAGCATTCTTGCTTCCCATGGCTGGATAACAATCATTCTCGCTTCGGGAACGGTTATGCTTGCAACCTGGGGAATTGGAGTTGGAACGCCATAATAGTCAACCATCACCTTGTCCAGAATATGAGGATTTGCTCTTCCTGCTCTGACTGTGGCAAACTCCTCTTTTAACGTCTCTATTGCCTTTTTCATCTTCTCCTCTGCAACCTGAATAGGTTCTGCCATTTTACTTTGCCTCCTTTACATTTACAATTGTTCCTATGTTCTCGCCCATAACAGCCTTGAGAATATTTCCTTTTGCAAGCTCAAACACCAAAATAGGAATTTCATTGTCCATGCACATAGATGTTGCTGTTGAGTCCATAACCTCAAGCCGTTGATTGATGACATCTAAGTAAGTGATAAAGTCATACTTTTTAGCATTTGGATTTTTCTTCGGGTCACTGTCATAGACACCATCTACTTTTTTTGCAAGAAGTATTGCCTCTGCGTCAATCTCAGCAGCACGCAAAGCTGCTGCAGTATCTGTTGAGAAGAAAGGATTGCCTGTGCCACATGCGAAAATCACAACCCTGCCTTTTTCCAAGTGGCGAATTGCCCTGCGTCGGATGTACGGTTCTGCAATCTGTCTCATCTCGATTGCGCTCTGGACTCTTGTCGGAATGCCTCTTTTTTCAAGAACGCTCTGAAGTGCAAGTGAATTAATAACAGTTGCAAGCATTCCCATATAGTCTGCTGTTGCCCTGTCTATGTGTTCAGCACTTCTTCCTCTGAAGAAGTTGCCGCCACCAACCACAATAGCAACTTCCACTCCAAGCTCCCTTACTTTTTCAATCTCTTCACAGATGGTTTCAACAACCTGCCAGTCAATTCCAAAACCCTTTTCACCGCCCAAAGCTTCACCACTTAATTTTAATATTACCCTTTTGTACTTTGGCTTAACCATTTTTATCTTCTCCTTCTTTACGATAATATTTTACAAACAAAGATACCCGCATATCAAGAGTTTTTGCTCAAAAAAAGGGAACACCACTTTTCAATAAAATAGTGTTCCCTTCCAATGCCATATTTAAAATTTTAGCATGAAGCAGCCTTTTCAATTCCTTCTCCTCTTTCAAATCTTGCAAATCTTCTTATAACAATATTTTCTCCAATTTTTGCAATTTTTTCTGTGAGCAAGTCTTTTATCTTCATATCAGGGTTTTTAATCCAAGGCTGCTCAAGCAAGCAAACCTCTTCAAAGAACTTTTCAAGCCTACCCTCAACAATTCTGTCAACAACATTTTCTGGCTTTCCTTCATTCAAAGCCTGCTGTCTTAAAATTGCCTTTTCTTTTTCAATTACCTCCGCAGGCACCTCTTCTCTTGAAACATATTTTGGATTTGCTGCTGCAATCTGCATAGCAATATCCTTTGCAAATTGTCTAAACTCCTCATTTCTTGCAACAAAGTCTGTCTCGCAATTTATCTCTACCAAAACACCAATTCTACCATTTCCATGGATATAGCTTTCAACAATACCTTCTGCTGCAACACGTGAAGCCTTCTTTGCAGCCTTTGCAAGTCCTCTTTCTCTCAAAAGTTCTATTGCCTTGTCCATATCGCCGCCTGCATCTTCTAAAGCCTTTTTGCAGTCCATCATACCAGCACCTGTTTTTTCTCTGAGCTCCTTCACCATTTCAGCAGTAATCATGAAAAATCCCTCCTACAATTGTTTGATAAAAAACATATTATTCTTCATCTATGCCATCATCAACTGTTATCTCTACCTGTTCAGACGCTTTATCAGCCTCTTGAGATGAAGTATTAGCAGGTGTAAACTGCTCACCCTCTCTTCCCTCAATCACAGCATCTGCAATTTTAGATGTGATGAGCTTTACAGCACGAATTGCATCATCATTTCCAGGAATTACATAGTCAATCTCGTCAGGGTCGCAGTTTGTATCGACAATCGCAACTATTGGAATCCCAAGCTTTCTTGCCTCAAGCACAGCATTTCTTTCTTTTCGTGGGTCAACAATGTACAAGATGTCAGGAATGCGTGGCATGTTCTGAATACCACCAAGATACTTCAAAAGTCTTTCTTTTTCTTTCCTCAAGAGATTTACTTCTTTCTTGGGCAAAACATCAAATGTTCCATCTTCTTCCATTCGCTGAAGCTCTTTTAACCTTTCTATTCTTGTCTTTATTGTTCTGAAGTTTGTTAAAAGTCCTCCAAGCCATCGTTGATTGATGTAAAACATTCCGCATCTTTCTGCTTCTTCTTTGATTGTCTCTTGAGCTTGCTTTTTTGTTCCAACAAATAGGACAATCTTGCCCTCTGCTACCTGAGACTTTACAAACTCATAAGCTTCGTCCATTTTCTTTACTGTCTTCTGAAGGTCAATAATATAAATCCCATTTCTTTCAGTAAAGATATACTCAGCCATCTTGGGATTCCATCTGCGTGTCTGATGACCAAAATGCACACCTGCTTCAAGAAGCTGTTTCATAGTTAAAACTGGCATTTTTCTTACCTCCTCAATTCGGTTTTTCTTCGAGCCGGATAATAAGAAGGCTTTTTATGCCTTCCACCGAAGATTTCCGACTCTGCTTTTTTTACAAAGCCGACAATATTATAGCATAGGTTTATATTAATCACAAGACAATATTGTTTTTTTGCAAAAATTTTTATATAATCATATCTGCAAAACCCCCCAAATTTTATTTTGAAGGTCTATATCCAAAAAAAGAGGTCGTGGCAAGTTGCCGTGACCTCTTTTTTCTTTATATCTTTTCAAGCACAAATCCTTTTTCTTTTGCATCATTGTAAGAAAACACATTTCGTGTATCAATAATAATTGTCTCAGAAGGAGGAATGTACTCAAAAATTTCTTCAAACTCTATCCCATGCTGCTTTGCCAAAATCAAAACAAGCTGTACATCTTTCAAAGCATCTTGTAAAGTGCTTACCTTAAAATCATATTCAGTCTTCACTGCAGGGTCAAATGCTCTTACTTCAATACCTCGGTCTTTCAAGATTTTAATTATTTCAATAGCTGGGCTGAGCCTGTCGTCAGAAGAATAATCTTTCATCGCAATGCCAAGCACTGCAACCTTTTTTGAACATTTGTGTTTTTCAATAGTTTTCATAACAAGGTCAGAGATATAATAAGGAATACCTTCGTTGAACATTCTTGCCGTTTTAGAAAGCTTAAGCTCAACTCCCAGCTCCTGTGCCTTTGCATCTAAGTAATAAAATGCATTAGGGATGCAAAATCCTCCAACCCCAGGTCCAGGATACAAGAGATTTACCCTTTTGTGAGTATTTGCAACTTTTATTACCTCAAATATATCAAGGTTCATAGCCTTTGTAAATCTCTCAAACTCGTTTACCATCGCAATATTTATATCCCTTTGCAGATTCTCTATCACCTTTGCTGTCTCAACAACTTCAAACGACGATGCAACAATTATCTCTTCCTTACAAATCACCTTAATCAAATCAACAGCTCTTCTTACGCTATTTTCACAAAATCCTGCCAAAGCAGTAGGCATATTTTCAAACTCTTCAAAAGCTTTTCCCTCTGCAATCCTTTCTGAGGCATAGGCTAAATAAAAATCCTTTCCGCACCTCAAGCCATTCTCTTCTAATATTGGGAGAAATATGTTTCTTGTTGTACCCGGAACAACAGTTGAGCGCAAAAGTATTAACTGATTTTTTCTCAAATTTTTGCTTATCTCTTTTGCACATGAAATAAGATAATCAAAGTAAGGTTTCCCTCCATAAACAGGTATTGGAACCGTGACTATTACATCATCTACATTTTTAAGTGCCTGCTTGTAATCTACCGTGGGAATAAAGTTCCCATTTTCAAGCTGCTCCTTTAAAATCTCCTGTATAGTCTTCCCATTGTAACTTTCTAAATGGTGAGTCTCTCCATTTTTTAGTTCCCCTATCAATTTTTCATTGCTATCAACACCAAAGACTTTATAACCCTTCATTGCAAACGAAAGAGCAAGTGGAAGACCAACATATCCAAGTCCAATTACACATACGCTATTCAATGTTTATCCCTTCCCTCTTTAGTATATCAATAATTTGAGCTACTCTGCTATCCCAGGAGGTTTGCTTTGCATACTCTATTCTTTTTTCTATCTTTTCAATATTAGGACATTGTGCCTCCTGCAGAGCTTGAATGCACTTTGCAAGCACATCTTCATAGTTTTTGCCAATATACACAACATCAGAAAATTCCTCTACTTGAAGCATAAAAGTTGAAACAATTGGTTTCCCGGTTGCCAGATATTCATAAAACTTTAGCGGACTTACATTCTCTGATAGCTTGTTTGTTCTGAATAAATTCAAGCACACATCAAATTGAGAAACATACTGAGGAAGATCCCGGTGCTCAACCCTTCCGAGCAAATAGATATTCTTTAGTTTTTTTAAGTTGTCAATGTTCACACCAGCGCCTACAGGTCCTATCAAAACAAATGACCATTCATTTTTTTCTTTTGCTAAATATTCTATAAGCTGAGTATCAATCCATGTATGGATAACACCTACAAAACCAAAAATAGGATGGGGAATATTCTTCATCTCATCGGGTACAGGTAATTTATTTGAAGCTCTGTTAAAATGTTCAAACTCAGCCCCATTTGGCACAAGATATGTGTGAGGATTTAATGGTTTTAGTTTATTATAAAGTCCTTGCGTTGTTGTGAAAACTACACTGCTTTTTTGAGCAAGCTCATCTTCCATGCGCTCAACTAAAGTTTTGTCAATAAAGCCTTGAAACTCTGAATGTTTGTCTATACAGTCGTAAACTAAAAAACTGTAAGAAAGATGTTCAAGAAGATCAACCGTGTTTGGCATGTAAGTCCATATTATAGGAGATTTTAAATTAAAGTTTTGATAGATAATTTCTTTTACAAAATTTGCTATCATTTTTTGATTGAACTTGTTTATAGCTCTTTTTTTGTTATAAAAAGGAATAATTGGTGGTAGAGCAAATACAAAAAGGTTTTCTTTTATTCTTTTTGGAGACTTTCTAAATCTTGTGAGGTAAGGTCTTAAACTTGGATCTTTTAATGGACCTATCAGGGTCACAGGTGGGTCTAAATAAAATATTCTACAGTTTTGTGGCATTCTTTTCATTATCTGCTGCTTACGTGTTGGTATAGGATCCCACGGCGTGGTTGAAAAACAAATTATATCTATCATACTCTCTCAGTCCCTCAGTAATTTTTTTGAAACTCTTTTTACAAATCTTAAGATACAATATTTCTGGTAGCTCAGTCAACAAAAAATTCTAAAATCTCTTGACCAAGCTCAACAATTTGTAATACTATGGTCTTGATAAACTATTGTTGTGGAGGGAGAAACAAACATGAAAATAGTGGACCAAAAGGGAAGACTATTTGGTATCATTAACATTGTTGACCTCATTTTGATAGTGCTAATTGTAGCAATTGCATGGGTAGGGTTTGCCAAAATTTCATCCCATGCAAAATCGTCAGACAATACAGCAGAAAATGAGTTTGTGGAAATCAAGCCCGGTGAAGCGATCATCAATGTAAAAATTCCTCTTGCTGACCCTGTTATGGCTCAGTCTCTTCACAAAAATGATTTTCTGGTAACCGGCGATACTTTGACAAAATCATACATTCAGGACATTCAAATAAAAGATGGAATATATGAAAGAACATCATCAGACGGCAAAGTTATTGTTGCAACCCACCCATACAAAAAAGATATCTATCTTACTATTTATGGATACGTAAGTTTACAAGGTGCAACTATAAAGCTTGACAAGCAAACAGTCAGAGTTGGAAAAACATTTTATGTAAAAACAAGAACAACAGAACTTGTTGGAGTTGTAACTGGAGTGAAAATTGTAAAAGAATAAGGCTGGTGGAAATATGATTAAAGAAAGTTATTCTTATAAATTAGCTTTGCTACTAGCAAGATATCTAAAGGAGAGCAGAATATATGAGCTTGTCTCCAAGCTATTTTATTTTTCAAGATACTCAGCAGTTTTTGAACTTGTCAGAAAAAAGCCAAAAGAAGATTACATACAACAATCTATTTTTTTAAGGGCTCTCTCGAATTTTTATAGCAAAATTATAAAGGGCATAAATCGGGTACTGCTATCCTCAAAAAGTTTGTGGACACATAGTTTTTTGGTTTGTGTTGCCAGACAGCAGACAAGATTTATGACAGAAAAACCTGCCTTTTTTTGTATTTTTTACGCTTTTATCTTTTACACTGGCTTTATAGCTGGAAAAATTGTAAAAGGTGGGCTCTCAATAAAAAGTCTATTGTTGTGGGTCATCTTGCTACTGCTAAATTTCTTCTGCATTCAAGATGCCAAGAGGAAATTTTCAAAAGATAGTATAATTATCAAATTTCTTAGAGATATTTTAGCCTGAAAAATAGATTGTGAAAGGTGAAATAGAATGGTTGAAAAGAAAAGTTTATATATTACCTCTTTTTTGGTATTTTTATTGGGAGTTGTAAGCAGCTTGTTCTCTGCAAAATTTGGCATACTTGCGTTTGGCCTGTTTTTGCTTGTGCTAGCAATAGCAGAAGATCCTTCAAAACTGTTGTGGGGTGTTGTACTTTACGCTTTTGTGGATTTTCTTTTCAGAAAACTTTCTATTTTAAGCGGTTTTGCTTCTGTATGGGATGAAGCGCTATTTTTGATAATTGTCTTTGCGTTCTTATTAAACTCAATTATAAAAAATCAATCAAGCTTAAGACTTTCTCCTTTAGATGTATACATTCTGATCTTTTTACTTGTTTGTGTATTTTTGTTGCTTAAAAATTCTCCTGATTTGAGAATAGCAATAGAAGGGTTTAGAGTATACGCAGAGTATGCCTTATGGTTCTTTGTCGGACTGTGGCTTTTAAAAGATGCAAAGCAGTTTGAAAGGATTATTACAATATTTATCCTGATGATGTTCTTAATATCCATCTATGGCATATACCAGTATATTATTGGTGTTGAAATACCCTCAAGTTGGATTGATAGTAGTAGAGAGACATATATAAGAACAAGGGTATTTTCAATTATAGGAAGCCCAAATGTCCTTGGAAGTCTTTTGGCAATGTCAATCCCGTTTGTACTTCCCTATGTGCTTTATGAGAAAAATATTAAAAAGAGAATTTATTATTCGGCTGTGTTGATTTCAATGATTGCCTGCCTTGGGTTTACATTTTCAAGAGGAGCATGGCTTGCATTTCTGTTTTCAATGCTTCTTTTTGGTTTTTTCATAGACAAAAAAGTTTTGGGTGTTCTCTTTGCCATCTTTGTATCAGTCCCTATTTTAGCACCTTCAATTGTAATGAGAATACTTTATATGCTAAGTTCCGAATATGCCCAAAGCAGCGCAAGGGCAGGCAGAATTGCCCGCTGGACAAAAGCGTACGAAATTTTGACACAGCATCCCCTCTTTGGGGTTGGGTTTGGAAGATTTGGCGGTGCGGTTGCAAAGAGAAATATAGCCAATGCGTTTTACGTGGATAATTTTTATCTTAAAAGTGCTGTTGAAATGGGAATCATTGGAGTAGGTATTATGATTTTGGTGTTTATAGTAGGGCTTTTGCTTGCTGCAAGAACTGTAAAACATCTGCGCTCAAAAGAACTGAAGAATATAGCATGTGGAGTGCTCATTGGTCTTGCAACAGTCTTGCTGCACAATATCGTTGAAAACATCTTTGAAGTTCCAATGATGACAACATATTTCTGGCTGTTTTTGGGATTTTTGTTTGCTCTCAAATCAGCAGAAGACAAAAACCAAATTTTTGAGCAAAGCAATATTTACAACAATGGGGGAAGCTAAAAGATGCCATTTGACGGAGTTGTTCTAAGTGCCCTTAAAAAAGAATTAATTTCGGAGCTTGTAGATGGTAAAGTTGAAAGAATATATCAGCCAAATCAGTTTGAAGTAAACCTTTATATTTACAAGCTCGGCAAAACAAAAAAACTCATTATCTCTGCAAATCCTTCTCTCCCAAGGATGTACATCACAGAAAGACAAAAGAAAAACCCAGAAGTTGCTCCAAATTTCTGCATGATCTTGCGCAAGAACTTGCTTGGAGCAAGGCTTATCGGAATTTATCAGGAAGGGTTAGAAAGAATTTTGAAGATAGAGTTTGAGACAAAGAGTGAACTGGGTGACACAGAAGTAAAGTATATCATATTCGAAATGATGGGAAGGCACAGCAATATATTCCTGGTAGATTCCAATTACAAAATCATTGATGCGATAAAAAGGCTGTCATTTGAAGACTCACCAAGACCAATTCTACCTGGAATTAAATATTCTTTGCCGCCAGTTTTGACAAAGAAAAATCCTATTGAAGTTTCGTTTGATGAATTTGCTTCTTTTTTTAAATCCTCAAACAAAAGTCCAGAAAATATACTGACCGACAATCTTTCAGGAATTAGTAAACAATTTGCTAATGAAGTTATCTTGCGTGCACAAGTTTTTGAAAAAAGTCTTGAAAATGCGGATACAATTAAAAGGATTTTTGATTCTTTAAAAGAATTATTATATTGTATAGTCGAAAAAGGGGAGATACTTCCAACACTCTATACTGAAAAAGGAAATGTAGTTGATTTTTACGTTATTGACCTGAAATGTTTTTCTTCTTTTCCTAAAAAACATTTTTCAAATTTAAATTTGTGTATAGACGAATACTATTTTAAAAAAGAACAATATACAGTATTTATTGAGAAACGTCAATATCTTCAGAAGGTTATAGAACAAAACATAAAGAAGCTGAGCCAAAAATATGAGCACAACATTCAAAAAATACAAGAGGCTAAAAATGCTGAGGTTTACAAAAAATATGGTGACCTAATTTTAGCAAATCTTTACCAGCTTAGAGAAACAAATGAGGATTTTGTTGAGGTTATTGATTATTACAGTGAAGATTTGTCTACTATAAAAATTCCGCTTGAAAAAGACAAAGACCTAAAACAAAATGCCGAGAGATATTATAAGCTTTACAATAAGCTCAAAAAAGCCGAGGAATATGCAAAAGCTGAAATTGCCGAAATTGAGAGAGAACTTGAGTTTCTGCAAAGTTTAGAAGCACTGCTTGAAAAGAGCCAAGAGATAGAAGACCTTTTGAGTATTGAAGAAGAGTTGGAAAAGGAAGGCTATATTAAAACTCAGGCAGAAAATGCAGGTCAGCAAAAGAAAAAAGAAAATCAAAAATCAAAACCTCACCATTTTATCAGTTCAGACGGATTTGATATATATGTGGGCAGAAACAACCTGCAGAATGATTTTCTCACTCTAAGATTTGCATCAAGCCATGACATCTGGCTTCACACCCAAAAGATCCCCGGCTCTCATGTTATAATTCGAACAAACAACAAGGAAGTCCCGCAGACAACCTTGATTGAAGCTGCACTTCTTGCAAGCTACTTTAGCAAAGCCAAGCATTCAACAAAAGTGCCGGTTGACTATACATTTGTAAAGTACGTAAAAAAACCACCCAAAACCAAGCCAGGTTTTGTTATTTATGATAATTTTAAGACTATCATTGTTGACTCGCCTGAAAATATTGATAACTTTAACAAAGTTGAGTAATGGCTTCTATGTTTAACTATTGAAATAAACTAAAAATACAGACGGGAGGGATTTTGAATGCCAAAAGAAGGTAATTGCGTGGTTGCGCAATCAGGCGGACCAACTGCTGTCATCAATGCATCGCTTTTGGGTGTTATTGAAGAAGCTATGAAACAGCATCCGATCCGTGCCATTTATGGTGCTAAAAATGGAATCATCGGTCTTATTGACGAAGAGCTTTATGACCTCAGAATGGAAGATCCTGAAGAGCTAAAACTTTTAAAGACAACTCCATCATCTGCTTTAGGTTCTTGCAGGTATCAGCTCAAGCCTTTTGAACATGATGAAAAGGACTATATTAAGATTTTCAATGTATTTGAGGCACACAACATCCGTTACTTTTTCTATATAGGCGGAAACGATTCAATGGATACAGCTGATAAATTAACACGATACGCGCAAAAGATTGGGTATGACATCTGCATAATCGGAATTCCAAAGACAATCGACAACGACCTTGTGATGACAGACCACTGCCCGGGTTTTGGAAGTGCTGCAAAGTACATTGCAACATCCGTAATGGAAATTGCAAGAGATGCAGTGGTGTACCCAACAAACATTGTTACTATAATTGAAGTGATGGGAAGAAACGCTGGCTGGCTTGCAGCAGCATCTGCACTGGCGTCTAAAGATATAGGGGCACCAGATTTAATATACCTTCCTGAAGTTCCATTTTCAATTGACAAGTTTTTGGATGATGTAAGAAACATTCATAAAAAGACAGGTAAGATTACCATTGTGGTTTCAGAGGGTATAAAAGACAAGGAAGGAAAATATATTGCTGATATGAGCCACAAGTTTGGAATAGACGCGTTTGGACATGTACAGCTTGGCGGAGCAGCATTTGTTTTAGAAAACATCATCCGTGAAGAAGTGGAAAAAAGAGTAAAATCAATTCAATTCAACGTACTGCAGCGCAGTGCTGCTCATATCATGTCCAAAACTGATGTTGAAGAAGCGTACATGGTGGGACGCATGGCAGTAAGGTACGCTGTTGAAGGCGCTTGTGGATACATGGTAGCAATAAAACGCGACAGTGACAATCCTTATTCAAGTTCGACAGAACTTGTTGAGCTGAACAAGGTTGCAAACGCTGAAAAGCTTGTTCCTCTTGCATGGATCTCACATGATGGCAACTATGTAAAAGAAGATGCTCTAAATTATATCCAACCGCTCATTGAAGGTGAAGTTGAAGTCAAGTACGAAAGAGGTCTTCCTCGATATGCAAAGCTCAGAAAGATAATGGTGCCAAAGAAGGTTGTATAAATCACAAAAAAAGCGGGAGCTGGGACCAAAAGTCCTGCTCCCGCCTTAATTTTTACTGTGATTGAGCCTTTTCAGATGAAGATGTAGATGTCTTTTCTTTTTTGACTATTACTGTATTTTCATCAACAAAGTCCACTATAAACTCGTCACCCTGCTTTATCTTCCCTTCCAATATAGCCTCTGAAATCTTGTCTTCCACCATGGTCTGAATTGCACGTTTTAGTGGTCTTGCACCAAATACAGGATCAAATCCTTTTTTGGCAATTGCTTCTATTAATGCTGGGGTAAACTCTGCATAATACTCACTTGCTTTTATTCTCTCCTGCAAGTTTTTCAGCATTATCTCTACAATCTTTTTAACATCCTCTTCGTCAAGTGGATGGAAGACTATTATCTCATCAATTCTGTTCAAAAACTCTGGTCTGAAAGTTTTCTTAAGCTCAGCCATGACATTTTCTTTTATTCTCTCATATGTCTTTTGTTTTTCGTCCTCCGAAGTTGAAAATCCTAACTTTTTAGGGTTTGTAATGAGGTTTGCACCTATGTTAGATGTCATGATAATAACAGTGTTTCTAAAACTTACCGTTCTTCCCTGAGAGTCTGTAAGTCTTCCATCGTCAAGTATCTGCAAAAGCAGGTTGAAAACATCAGGGTGCGCTTTTTCTATCTCGTCAAACAGCACAACAGAGTAAGGTCTTCTTCTAACCTTTTCTGTGAGCTGACCACCTTCTTCATACCCAACATAGCCTGGAGGTGAACCAATGAGCTTTGACACATTGAACTTTTCCATATACTCCGACATATCGATTCTTATCATAGCATCTTCTGTGCCAAACAGTGCCTCTGCCAAAGCCCGTGCAAGCTCTGTTTTACCAACACCAGTAGGTCCAAGGAAGATAAATGAACCAATTGGTCTTTTCGGGTCTTTGAGCCCAACTCTTCCTCGTCTTATAGCTCGTGCAACAGCTTTGACAGCCTCATCCTGACCAACAACTCGTCTGTGCAAAACCTCTTCAAGCTTTAAAAGTCTTTCAGACTCATCTTCGGTAAGTTTATTTACCGGAATTCCTGTCCAGCTTGATACAATGTATGCAATGTCATCTTCTGTAACAATTGGCTGTGTCTTTTGCTGGTCATTTGTCCATGAATTTTTGATCTTTTCAAGTTCCTGACGAAGCTTCATTATTTCATCTCTTATCTTTGCAGCTTTTTCATACTCCTGAAGCCTTATAGCCTCTTCTTTTTCCTTCTCAAGTTTTTCAATCTTCTCTTCAAACTCCTTCACATGCGGTGGCAAAGTGTACATTCTGAGTCTCACTCTTGATGCAGCCTCATCAATAAGGTCAATTGCTTTGTCCGGCAAGTATCTATCTGTAATATATTTCGTAGACAGCTCAACAGCAGCTTTTATAGCCTCATCAGTTATCTTTACTCCATGATGAGCTTCGTATTTGTCTCTAAGCCCTTTTAAAATCTGTATAGCCTCTTCAGGTGTTGGCTCACCTACCAAAATTGGCTGGAATCTTCGCTCCAGTGCAGCGTCCTTTTCTATGTGTTTTCTGTACTCATCAAGAGTTGTTGCACCAATGACCTGTATCTCACCGCGTGCAAGAGCAGGTTTTAAGATGTTTGACGCATCAATTGCACCTTCTGCAGCACCAGCACCAATTATAGTGTGCATCTCATCAATAAACAGAATTACATTTCCTGCTTTTCGAACCTCTTCCATAGCTTTTTTGAGCCTTTCTTCAAACTCTCCTCTGAACTTTGACCCTGCAACCATAGCAGAAAGGTCTAAAGCCACAACCCTTTTATTCCTCAAAAGTTCAGGAACATTTCCTTCAACAATCTTCTGTGCAAGCCCTTCAACAATAGCAGTCTTACCAACACCCGGCTCACCAATCAAGCACGGGTTGTTCTTTGTTCTTCTTGACAAAATCTGGATGACTCTTTCTATCTCCTTTTCACGGCCAATTACAGGGTCAATTTTGCCCTCGAGCGCAAGCTGGGTAAGGTCTCTGCTAAACTGATTCAATGTTGGAGTGTTCTGTGTTTGGAAATTGATCTGCTGCTGAGGAGATACACCACCAACATTTTTTGCATCCTCGTTCAAAAGCTTCATGATCTCTTCAAAAAGTCTCTGCGGGTCAACACCAAGATCCATCAAAATCCTGACAGCAACACTTTCACCTTCTCTCATTATAGCAAGTAGTATATGTTCTGTACTGATATAACTGCTGCCAAGCCTTCGCGCTTCCATGAAGGCAATCTCAAATACTCTTTTTGTCCTCGGGGTAAAACCTGTTGGTGGCTGGGGAAGCTGATAGTCACCCCGTCCAATCAGTTCTTCAATTTCATCAATCACCTTTTCTTCAGTGACACCTTGACTGTGTAAAACCCTTGCTGCAATGCCGCCACCTTCTCTTATAAGTCCCAAAAGCAAGTGCTCTGTTCCAACATAGTTATGGCCAAGCTCGGCAGCAGCCTGCTGCGCAAGCATTATTGCTTTCTCAGCTCTTTCTGTAAACCTTCCTTGAAACATATTAATCTACCTCCCTATTCTAAAATTTTTCTTATGAGTTCTGCTCTTTTTATGTCTCTTTCTTCCGGTGTCATTTCCCTGCCAAAGTAGTCTTGGATAATAGCAGGCTGAATTAAATTCAAAAGCACATCCAGGTTATCGATTGTTGTCTCCTTTATTATCCCCATACTGATACCCATTCTCACATCAGATATGAGTTTTAAAGCTTCGTTTGAAGAGATATTCCTTGCATATTTCAAAATTCCATAAGCTCTGTAGACCTTGTCTTCAACAAAAGCTCTGTTTTCGCTCAAAAGCCTCAACCTTGCTTGCTGTTCCTGCTCTATTATCTGGTTTGTAATTGAAATTACATTTGCTATAATGTCTTCTTCAGGCTGTCCTAAAGTTATCTGATTAGAAATCTGATACAGGTTCCCTGCAGCCTCACTTCCCTCACCATAAAATCCTCTTACTGCAATACCCAGCTTTGTTATTGTATCAATAATTCCTTTCATGTACCCCAGAAGTGTCAGGGCAGGAAGATGAAGCATAAAAGATGCTCTCAAGCCTGTTCCAACATTTGTAGGACATGAAGTAAGATATCCCCATGTTTCATCATAAGCATAAGGAAGATGTTGTTCTAAAAAATCATCAATTCTGTTTGCATCTTCCCATGCTTTTTGTATTTGCTGTCCCCTGTAAAGAACCTGAATCCTCAAATGGTCTTCTTCATTTATCATAATACTGATGTTCTCATTTTGGTCAATTGCTACAGCGCTTTTTATTTTTGAGGACGCAAGTGCAGGAGATATCAAATGCTTTTCTATCAATACCTGACGTTTTATAAGAGGTAGTTTTTTCATCTCTAAAAAGTCAAAATGATACTGTTTATTTTGCATAATCACATTTCTTACCCTGTCTATAACATTTGCGGCATCATAGTCATTCATCTTTATTGGAAAAGGTATATCAGAAAGATTTCTTGCAAGTCTTATCCTACTTGTAATAACAATATCATTCATCTTAACAAATCACTCCCGTGAAAGCTTTTTTTCAAGCTCTCTTATTTTATCTCTTATTCTTGCAGCCTTTTCATACTCCTCATTCTTTATAGCAACATTGAGCTCTATTTTGAGCCTGTCAATTTCTCTTTTTATTGCTATATCTTCGCCCATCTTTGTAGGGATTTTACCAACATGTTTTGTATTGCCGTGAATTCTGCGGAAAATGGGATAGAGCTTTTCTGAAAAGGAACTATAACACATAGCACAGCCAAACCTGCCAGCTCTTCTGAACTCGTCAAATGTCATCCCACAACCCTTGCATGTAAGAGCAATCTCGAAAGAGGGCTTTAGGACCTGCGCTCCAAAAGCTGGCTCCAGTATTCCTGCCAAAAAGTTTGTTACAGAAAATGGTGCATCAAATTCTATACTGCCTTTTTGCTTTGCACAAACCTCGCAAAGATGCATCTCGGTCTTAACTCCGTTTATAATCTGGGTATAGTGTACAGTTGCCGGTCTTTTCCCACAATTTTCGCAAAGCACGATCTCTCACCGTCCTTTAAAAAGAAAAGCTTTCATTTAAATATTACCCATTCATAAGAGAAATTATCATTGCTTTTAGAATTAACATTCTGAGCGTATCTTTCAATGGCTGATTCACCGGCAATGTTTTATCATTGAGCGCAGCTTTCATTATACTTGCTTCCCTTTTTGATATTGCACCATTTTCAAGTAAGCACTCAACAATTTCGTTTGCCTGGTGCTGACTTACAGGTGAGTTTATATTGTTCAGAATATTTTCAAGCAAGTTAGAAGAATTTTCAAACTTGACTTTTACAATTCTAATAGACCCGCCACCACCACGTTTACTTTCAATGTAATACCCTCTTTCAATAGTAAACCTGGTGGAAAGCACATAATTTATCTGAGATGGTGCACAGTTGAAAAAGTTTGCAAGCTCATTTCTCTGAATTTCAACCTCACCATCTTTTTTTTCAATAAGTTGTTTGATAAACTCCTCAATGATGTCAGAAAGCCTCGGCATAAAAATTCCACCCCGCTTACTACCCAGCTGACTTTGACTATCTTTGACCTTACAAATATATTTTAATATATTTTTCTTTGAAATGCAATACATTTTTTCTTGTTAAGGTGTAAAAAAATATATTATAATCTTTTGTATAAAATGCTCGCATGAAAGGAAAGAAAAAAGGTTGAACCTCAAAAAGGCAGCGTATGTATCTTTTTTAATTGTTTTCGCTTTATCTTTATTTCTTATATCTTGGCATATAAGCAAAAACTTTTTTTCAGCAACAATTTTAAAACAAAATCATACTTACGTTCAAGAAGAAAAGATTAAGAATCTTGAAAAACCAAAAACTTCACAGAACCAAAAATTAGTTAAAAACGATATAAATAAAAATGACAATATGAAAAATATTATCAATTCTCAAAGTAAAGATGTAAAAGCCGAAAAGCAAGAAAAAAATGAAAAAATCATTTATCTTACTATTGATGACGGTCCTTCACCTGTTACACCTTTAATACTTAAAATCCTAGATAAAGAGAAAATTAAAGCCACATTCTTTGTTGTTGGCTCAAATTGTATAAAGTATCCACAATACTTAAAAGAAATCTATCAGAAAGGTCATTTGATAGGAAATCACTCATATTCTCATAATTACAAATATATATATAAAGATTTTAATCATTTTGTTGAAGACTTCAAAAAGGCACAAGATACAATATATAAAATTACAGGAATAAAACCTAAATATTACAGATTCCCCGGTGGGTCATTAAATAGAGTTTCAACTCAAATTAAAAAATTCCTTGACACAAACCAAATTGTTTACATCGACTGGAATGCAATTACTGGAGACTCAAACAAAAATCATGAAAAGCTTTCTCCCAGTCAAATATTAAAAATTACAATCTCCACAGCTCACAAAAGAAATGAAGTTGTTCTACTGATGCATGACAGCTTATCTAAGAAGAACGTCATTGAAGTTCTGCCAAGTATAATTAGAACTTTTAAAAAACAGGGCTATAAATTTGAAACAGTTGATAAAATGCAAAGACCAATTCAATTTAAAATAAAAGCCGCATCACATTGATGCGGCTTTTAACTTCCCCATTTTTATTTAAACCTGCAGTGGTTATCTTGCTGCTTTTATCTTGGAGAAACAATCACTGCAGTATATGGGTCTGTCGTTTCTGGGTCTGAACGGAACCTTTGTCTCTTTTCCACAAGCACTGCATACTGCATCGTAAAGTTCACGTCTCTGTGTTTGTCTACCTTCTCTTCTTTGCATAGCTTTTCTCTGGTCTCTGCACTCTTTGCATCTTGTTGGTTCGTTCTTGAACCCCTTCTGCGCGTAAAATTCCTGTTCACCCGCTGTGAACACAAACTCTCTTCCGCAATCCTTGCAAACTAAAACCTTGTCTTGATACATTCTAAAATTCCCCTCACTTCATGGATTTAGATTTTTCTGACGCCCATTGTTCCCTTGCCGAACAACTAACGTCTTTTTAATTATAACCCCATTTTAGCATTTTGTAAATAGCAAATTAAAAAATTTTTTACTCCTCTTCTTCCTCCTGCATTGAAGCCTTAGCTGCCTCTATTACCTTTTGGGCAATATGGCTCGGCACCTCTTCATACCTTGCAAACTCCATGGAAAAATATCCTCTTCCCTGTGTCATAGACCTGAGATCTGTTGCGTATTTGAACATCTCTGCAAGAGGAACCTCTGCCAAAATCTCTTCTAAGTGATTATCAAGCGGCTGCATACCTAGAACTCTTCCTCTTCGCCTGTTCAAATCCCCCATAATATCACCTGTGTAGTCTTGCGGAACTACAACCTTTACATTCATGATAGGTTCTAAAAGCACCGGGTTTGCCTGCGCAAGACCCTTTTTGAATGCCAATGATGTTGCAACTTTGAACGCAAGCTCTGATGAGTCAACTGGATGATATGATCCGTCAACCAAGGTTGCCTTCAAATTCATAACAGGATAGCCTGCAAGTACACCCTTTTTAATACACTCTCTCAGACCCTTTTCAACAGCAGGAATATATTGCTTTGGGACAGCTCCGCCAAATATCTTCTCTTCAAAAACTAAGTCTTCTTCCGGGCTTGGTTCAAACTCAATAAAAACATGCCCATACTGACCATGCCCACCTGTTTGTTTCTTGTACTTGCCTTCACTTTTTACTTTTTTTCTGATAGTTTCTCGATATGGAACTTTTGGATCAGACAAGACAACTGAAACGCCAAATTTGTTTTTAAGCTTGCTGACGATCACATCTATGTGCATTTCACCAATACCATAGATGATGTTTTGACCAGTCTCATTATTCTTTTCTATCCTGAAAGTGAGGTCCTCTTCCATAAGCCTGTGAAGACCGTTTGAAATCTTTTCCTCATCGCCTTTTGTCTTTGGCTCAATTGCAAGCATAAGCCAGGGACGTGGAAAATCAATTTCTTCTAACATGATAGGTCTTGACTGCTCGCACAGGGTTGAGTTTGTCAGAGTAGATTGGAGCTTTGTCACAACACCAATGTCACCTGCAACAAGCTCTGATACAGGAATCTGTTTTTTGCCTCTTATAATGTATATCTGGGAAATCTTTTCTGGCTTTTCAGACATGGTATTAAACAAGGTCATCTCTGGCTTTAGAACACCGCTTATCACTTTCAGATATGAAATCCTGCCAACAAACGGGTCAGCAACTGTTTTGAACACAAAAGCACAGACAGGCTGGTTTTTGTCAACCTTTATATTTAATTCACTTCCATTTTTCGTATCCTTTGCTTTATACTGCTTTGTATCAGCTGCTGGCAAGAGTTTACAGATGCTGTCCAAAAGTTCTCTTACCCCAAGGTTCTTGGCAGCACAGCCACATAATATGGGAAAGACTGACCTTTGTTTTATCCCTTCGCTAAGTCCCCTGTAAATTTCATCCTCAGAAATTTCTTCTCCTGCAAAATACTTTTCCATAAGATTTTCATCATTTTCAACCGAATCTTCTATTAAAGCATTTCTTATCTCCTCAATTTTATCACTCAACCCGCTCGGAACTTCTATTTCCTTTGCGGTGTTATCTTCATACCTGTAAGCTCTTTTTGAAATCACATCAACAAAGCCAATAAACTTTCCATTTTCCATTATTGGATACTGAATTGGGATTGCTTTTGGTGTTAAAACCTGATTAATTCTATCTACTACCTTTTCAAAATTGGCATTTTCCTCATCCATCTTGTTGACAAATATGAGCACTGGAAGTCCATGCTTTTGAGCAAGCTCCCATGCCTTTTCAGTACCAACCTGCACACCTGTTTTTGCACTGATTACCAACACTGCAGAGTCAGCGACATGCAGCGCTTCGCATACCTCTCCAACAAAGTCAAAGTATCCCGGCGTATCAAGAATGTTTATCTTGCAGTCCCGCCACTCAATAGGTTCTACTGTCATTGAAATTGAGATTCGTCTTTTTATCTCCTCCGGGTCAAAGTCTGAGGTAGTTGTACCATCTTCTATCCTTCCCATTCTGTCAATACACTTTGCGGCAAATAACATACTCTCTGTTAGGATTGTTTTTCCGTCCCCCCCGTGACCAAGTAAAACCACATTTTTTACATACTGTGGCGCATAGTCTTTCATACAGGCATTCCCCCTTGTAAATCAAAAAGATTTTAAATTTATGGATGATAAATAAGATATTCTACAATGATTCTAAAAATCCTTTTACTACTTTACTAATCTTTTCAGAAAAAATTTGAAAAAATTCTTGTATGAGCTTGAGATATGGTATAATAATTACAATTCTTAATTCTTATTGACGTATTAAAAAATATTGCTGTAAAATTTTATTTAGAAGCATTTGTTTATTCTCATCACAAAAACAAAGGAGCTTTAAAAGCACATGAAAAAAGTGACAATTGATCAGCTTGAAGAGGGTATGAAACTCGCTCAGGATGTGTTTACTGAAAGTGGAAAGCTTTTGCTTCCAGAAGGATTTATCATCAAACCCTCACTTATCCAAAAGCTTAAAGAACACAACATCGACAGCGTTTATGTAGAAGATGAAAAAGCTGAAAGTTATGTAAAAGAAGAGGTAATTTACCATGAAACCTTTGTTGCTATTCAAGACCTTATGCTGTCTGCAAAAGCAGGAGAAATTGTTGACCCATTTGTTGCAAAAGAAATTGTAAATGACATTGTGGCGCAAATAATTGAAGAAGAGGATGTGTTCTTGAGAATAGTTGGATTTAGAGATGTTGATAACTATACATATTTCCACTCTGTGGATGTAAGTATTTTTGCTGCTATAATTGGAAAGCTTTTAGAACTTGACAGAAAACAAATAGAAGATTTGTCTTTGGCAGCACTTCTGCACGATTTTGGCAAAATGAAAATCCCCCATGAAATATTAAATAAACCTGCAAAACTTACTGATGAAGAGTTTGAAGAGATGAAAAAACACACTATATATGGATATCAAATTGTAAAAAACATGGATGGTATTTCTGAACAGATAGCAGAAGTAGCACTTTTGCATCATGAAAGACTCGATGGGTCTGGTTATCCTCTTAAACTCAAAGGTGATAAAATACCTTTGTTTGCAAGAATTGTAGCAATTGCAGATGTGTATGATGCTCTGACTGCAGATAGAGTTTACAAAAAGAAAATTGTGCCCACAAAGGCGGCAGATTATTTAACAAAGTATGCTGGTGTTCATTTTGACAAAGATATTGTCCAAAAGTTTTTAAAAATGGTTGTAAAATATCCGGTGGGTTGCTTTGTTATTCTAAATACTGGTGAGATCGCAATTGTGTATGAAGAAAATCCTTTCAACAAGACAAGACCAATTGTAAAAGTTGTTGCAAAAAAAGAAGGTCCACCTGTACTTAAACCTTATTTTGTGGACCTTTCTCAAGATAATAAAAGAGAAATTATTGATGTAATTAATTATTAACTCTTTTTACTTACAAGACTTATATAAGGAACAGCATTTTCGCGGTAAGACGACACTATTCCTTTTTGCAGCTTAAAGTAGCCGCAGGATGCAATCATAGCTGCATTATCTGTACAGTACTTAAATTCAGGTACAAAAAATTCAATGTTGTGCTGTGTACATTTTTCATAAAATTCTTTCCTGAGCCTTGAATTTGCAGCAACGCCACCGGCAACTGCAATTTTTTTTATATCTGTCTCAAGTGAAAGATTGATTGTCTTTTCTACAAGTATGTTCACCACGGTTTTCTGGAAGGAAGCAGCAATATCTTCTATTTTAAATTTCTCACCATTTTGCAAAAGCCCATGAACATGATTTATCACTGCAGATTTCAATCCACTGAAACTAAAATTGTACCCGTCAATATCAGCAACAGGATATTTGTATTTATCCTCATCGCCTAGCTTTGCGACCTTGTCTATGGCAGGTCCACCAGGATATCCAAGCCCTAAATATCTTGCAATCTTGTCAAAAGCCTCTCCTGCTGCGTCATCTCTTGTTTTCCCCACTACCTCATATTCTTCAAAATCTTTTAAAATAATTAAATTTGTATGCCCTCCAGAGACAACCAGAACAATTAGCGGTGGCATAAGCTCAGGGTATGTTATAAAATTAGCATAAATATGCCCTTCAATGTGATTCACAGCAACAAACGGAAGTTTTTTAGAAAAACTTAATGCCTTTGCAAATGAAAGTCCAACAAGAAGCGAACCTACAAGTCCAGGTCCGTACGTTGCAGCAACAGCATCTATATCGTTTACTGTTAAACCCGCCTGCTTGAATGCCATGTCAACAACATATGAAATCTTTTCAACATGTTTACGAGAAGCTATTTCTGGAACAACACCACCAAACTGATGATGGATGTCAATCTGAGAGTATATCACATTTGACAGAACCTTTCTTCCATCTTCTACAATCGCAGCAGAAGTTTCATCGCATGATGTTTCAATTCCAAGTACAAGCATCTTTTAGTTCTCAGCTCCTTATTCAAACTTTAGCACCTTTTATTATACCAAACTCTCATAGAATTTTAATTTTTTCTAACACATATTTTTGATATAATAGATTAGTCTAAAATTTAATAGGGGAGGTCATACGTTTGACAGTATTTCAGGCAATCTTTTTAGGAATACTGCAAGGTCTTGGAGAATTCTTGCCAATTTCAAGCTCTGCACACTTGATAATCTTTCCATGGTTTTTTGGCTGGAAAGAGCACTCCCTTGTATTTGATGTTGCTCTTCATCTTGGAACACTCTTAGCGGTACTTGTATACTTTTGGAAGGATTACTTTGATATTGTAGTGCAAGGAATCTCAAAACCAAAATCTGAAAAAGGAAAATTACTCTGGTTTATTATAGTTGCAACAATTCCCGGCGCTCTTTTCGGATACTTTTTTGAAAATGTTATAGAAAATGTTTTTAGAAAACAATATCTTTTGATTGCAATTGTGCTTGCTGTATTTGGATTTATACTATATTATGTAGATTCAATTGCTAAAAATAAAGTTGAACTTTCACAGATGAATGTTTTTCATGCGGCTTTAATTGGTGTCTCACAGGCATTTGCTCTTTTCCCCGGTATTTCACGGTCTGGCATAACAATGACAACTGGACTTTTACTTGGTCTTAAAAAAGAAGCTGCAGCTAAATTTTCGTTTTTGATGTCAGCACCTATTATACTTGGTGCCGGAGCTGTATCGCTTTTAAAAAACATCAATCATGTTGCTGCAGAGTTTTCAAACTTTGCAATTGGCTTTTTTACATCGGCAATAGTAGGTTTTCTGGCAATTCATTTTTTGCTTAGTATTGTCAAAAAAAGTGGTTTTAAAATCTTTGCATATTACAGATTTTTCTTAGCTGCAGTTATTTTAGCATTCTATCTTTCGAAAGTAGTGTAGATAAACTCAACATTACTATAATGCCAAGACCTATATATCCCATGAGAGAATATAATTTTCTCAGTAATACCTGGAACTGATTAAAGCCCAAAAGAAGTGAAATAATGATAACAAAAAATTCTACTTTTGAGTTTTTGATAGAATAGCAAAGTCCCATGTAGTTTGCAAGAACTGTTGTAAGTATTTCTAAAAATGCACTTGCAACAAGAATAAACTGAAAAAACACACTCTTTTCAGCTTTTAAAAGAGGCATCTGAGAATTTTGAATACTGCTTTTTGAAAGCAAAATGGTATTTATAATGTTCAGAAGCAAAAAAATTAATATTGATGATATTACTATTGATAATTTTATCTCCTCTTTATGAAATCTTTCCTTTAGCCCATTTACTACAGGAAATGCTAACAATGAATTGTAAGCAGAGTAAAGTAGAGGAAAGGTAAGATGCTGGAAAAAATTTTTTGGTAAAGCGTACTTTAAACTTTCAAATTGAAAAATTATCTCATTTTTATGCACAGACCTTAGAAAAATAAAACTAACTGTTATAATTAAAATACTAACAACCACCTTATTTATATTTACAACTGCTAAAAGACCATGCTTGAAAATTGCAATGCTCAAGATAAAACAAAGCAGAGTAAATATATACCTGCTTACTCCCAAAAATTCTTCTCCAAGTTGACCAAATGCAGAAAACATAACTATTAGTGTGATTATAGAAAAGAGCAAGATGTAAGCCCTAAATATATTTAAAATCACTCTACTTTTAATCTTAATATCCATAAGGTAAAGTAAAATGAGAAGTATCAAAATGGAAGAAAGACTAATATAAAAAATGCTTGTTTCTTTGAACTGAGAGAAAAAATAGAAAATTTCCTGACCGGTGGAAAAACCGGCACCTATTATTGAGCCAAGGACGCTTGATATAATTGCAAAAATTCTTCCCATGTGCGATGGTTCTCCTAATACCCTCATATATTTCTCAACTTACATGATATTTAAATTCAAAATACTATATGAAAGAATTCTGGAGGAAGAAAAATGGAATTTATAAAACAAATATTTATATCCATTGCTGAATACCTTTCTCAATTTGGTCACTTGGGAATATTTATAGGAATGACACTTGAGTCTGCCTGCATTCCAATACCCTCTGAGGTCATATTGCCACTTGGTGGATACCTTGTATACAAAGGAATTGGAAGCGTGCTTTCCATGACTATTGTGGCAACCTTAGGATGTTTGGCTGGTTCTATAATAGCATATGTAGTAGGGTACTTTGGCGGAAGACCATTTATACTTAAATATGGTAAATACTTTTTTATATCAAAGCACGATTTCGAAAGAGCAGAAAAATTCTTTCAAAAAAGAGGAGAAATCACTATATTTGTAAGTAGACTTTTGCCTGTAATAAGGACTTTTATCTCACTGCCTGCTGGCATTGCAAAGATGAACTTTGCAAAGTTTTGTATCTATACAATTCTTGGGTCATTTCCATGGTGTTTGCTTTTTGTCTATCTTGGCAAAAAACTTGGAGATAACTGGAAGTCAATTGAAGAGCATTTAAAAGGGTTGGACTACCTTATATTTATTCTAATAATTTTTGCAATTGTAGGCTATGTTGTCTATAAAGTCTTCAAAGGCAAAAAATCAGTCGAGGTTGAATAAATATAAATTTTAATGTATAATTATTAAAAATCTTAAAGTGAGGGGCTAAGATTATGAAAATAGATGAAATAATCTCTTATGATTCACAGTACTATGTCAACGTATTTGGCAGTCGAATACCACTTGTTTTTGAAAAAGGAGAAGGATGTATTCTTTATGACAGTCAGAACAAAGAATACCTTGATTTTATCTCTGGAATTTCTGTGTGCAATTTAGGGCACAGCCACCCAAAATTTGTGACTGCCTTAAAAGACCAAATTGAAAAGCTCATACACACATCAAGCCTGTTTTATATTGAACCTCAAGCACTGCTGGCAAAAAGACTTGCTGAAGTTTCTAAATTTGATAAAGTATTTTTCTGTAATTCCGGGGCTGAGGCAAATGAGGCTGCAATAAAGCTTGTGAGAAATTATTTTTATAAAAAAGGGCTTTCTAAATATAAAATCATTACACTTGAAAATTCATTCCATGGAAGAACACTTGCAACAACTGCTGCAACAGGTCAAAAAAAGTATCAAAAACCCTTTGAGCCAATGCCAGAAGGATTTATAAACGTTGAGGCAGACATTGAAAAAATAAAAAGTGTTATAGATGACAAAACAGCAGCAGTCATGATTGAGCTTGTCCAGGCAGAAGGTGGAATAAAGGTGCTTTCAAAAGAGTTTGTACAAAAACTTTTTGCTTTTTGTAAAGAACATGGGCTTTTGTTTGTAATTGACGAGGTTCAAACAGGTATCGGAAGGTGTGGTAGTCTTTTTTGTTTTGAGCAATATGATGTAACTCCTGATATAATTACTCTCGCAAAAGGGCTTGGAAATGGCGTGCCAATTGGAGCTATGCTTTGCAAAAAAGAGGTTGCCACATTTGAACCAGGTGAACATGGCTCAACTTTCGGGGGAAATTTGCTTGCAACAAGAGCAGCTCTTGAGGTGTTGAGAATAATTGAAGAAGAAAATATAATTGAAAATGTAAACAAAATGGGGGATTATTTAAAGCAAAAGCTTCTTGAGCTAAAAGAACAATTCGATTTTATGGTGGATGTCAGAGGTTTGGGTCTTTTAATAGGTGTTGAATTTTCTTTCCCTGTGAAAGAACTTGTAAAAGAGTTAGCTTTAGCCGGGCTTTTGACAAGCAGCTGCGGAGGTGGAAACGTCATAAGATTTGCTCCTCCTTTGATTGTTCAAAAAACTCACATAGATAAAGCCTTGGAAATCTTCAAAGACGTGGTGAAAAGGTATGCTGACATGGGAAGAGCTTGAAAATGCGTGTATTTCATGTGAAAAATGCCCTATTTCTAAAAATCGCACAAACGTTGTAGTAGGTGATGGAAATAAAAATGCAAAGCTTGTGTTTGTAGGTGAAGCTCCGGGTGAGGAAGAAGACAAGCAAGGAAAACCGTTTGTAGGAAGAGCAGGAAAGTTTTTAGACTTAGCTTTGACTTCTCTGGAGCTTTCAAGAGAAAAAGATTTTTATATCTGCAACATTTTAAAGTGTAGACCCCCAAACAACCGCGTTCCAACAGAGGTGGAGGCTCAAAACTGCTTGCCTTTTTTGAAAGCCCAAATAAAACTTATCTCCCCAAAAATAATTGTCTGCCTCGGTGCAACAGCTATGAAATATATTCTTGGCAAAGATCTTAAAATCACTCAAGACAGGGGAAAGTGGTTTGAAAAAGGTGGTTTTTGGATTATGGCTACATACCATCCAGCAGCACTTTTAAGAGACCCAGGTAAAAGAGAGGATTTTTACAGGGATTTGAAAAGTGTAAAGGAAAGGCTGGAGAAGATAAAGTAGTGACTAATAAATAAAAAATAAATTTAAGGAGCAGACCACCAGATGTTGTCTGCTCCTTTGTCTTTTTATGGTATCTTTACTTTAATTACATTGCTACCCACTACTCTATCTGAGTAGATAGCATAAACTGTAAAGTAATAGTAATGTCCTCTCTTGAGTTCCTTATATTCCCCATTGATCAAATACTTATCTTTTGCTTTGACATTTATTGAGGTAATGTTTTTATCTGATATTTCTGCCAGTAAACCGTCTTTATTGAAGTCAGGTGATGAGTTTGTATCAGATATAACAACTCTGTACCCTTGAAGCTTATCATTGTCTATTTTGTCCCATTTTAAGTTAATATACAATTGTCCATGCCATCTTACTATTTTTGCCTGCAACTTTGGTCTTAACTTTGCAATCTCTAAATTAGAGTAATAAATGGCCTTGATGCTATTCCCAGCGATAAATCTATCCTGATACTGAGCTGTTACACTAAAATAATATTCTTCACCATCTTTTAAATACTCGCCAACATCTCCATTTTTATAAGGAATTGTGTTGTCAATAACAATCTGAGTCGTATTTTTGTCATTGATAAAAACAAGATAACCATTGTCCGGATATTTAGGTTCTTTAGTTTTTTTGGATATCACAATCCAATATCCTATAAGTCGGGGATCATCTATCTTTTGCCAGCTTAAAACAAATTTATTATCTTTATATTCATACTTTACAGATGGTTTTTCAAAATAATTTGGTATAACTGGCATTCTCATTTTTATAGCATTACCTTTTACATATATATTCCCTTCATAAATTGCTGTAACACTGAAATAATACTCTTCTCCACTTTTCACATAAACTCCAAAGTCACCACCCTTATATTTTGAATTTACTCCAATCTCTATATAATTAGCGTTTCTGTCAGACAGTATGGTCAGACAACCATCTTGCGGATATCCCGGCTGGCTATTGTTCTTTGAGATAACAACTGCGTATCCTTTCAGTTTTTTGTCATTTATTCTATTCCATATCAGGACAACTCTGTCCCCCTTTGTATAGGCAGTAACATTGGGTACAGGATAAGTATATTGCTGATTAGAACCCGATGAAGAATTATCATCATAGGTAACTTTTTCTTCAGTTGCTTGAGCATTAATAACGTTGTACAACAGCACCGCTGCCTGAGCGCGAGTAAGAATTCCTTGTGGTTCAAATTTATATTGATTAGAATTTGGAACTGGGCTTCCTACCATAATACCTTTTGCAATAGCAATTGCAACATATTTAACAAGGTTCTTCGATATTTGGTCTTTGTCAATGTAGTTGTTCAAAACATTCATATCAACATTTTCATTCTGCAGCCCCTTTGCCTTTACAAGAGCAACTGCCATATCCTCTCTTACGGCATAATCAGATGGTTTAAAGTACTCGCCATTTTGAGTTCTAAAACCTGTTAAATAATATTTTGCAGTCTCTACATAAGGATATGCCCAGTGGTCTTTGGGAACATCTTTAAAGGATGGATTATCTGTCACCTTTATTGGAAGGTTCAGGCTAATTACCATAATCCTTGCAAATTCAGATCTTGTGACTGGATTGTCTGGTCTGAATGTTTTGTCCGGATAACCTGCTATAATTCCTCTTTCTACCATGAATTTTACTGCATTGTATGCCCAATGATTTTGAGGAAGATCAGAAAAAATTGAGTTTGATTGGTCTTGAGAAAATGAAACCATGCTAAAAATAGAAACTATAAAAACTATTACCAACAAACTTGTCAACAGCTTTTTATAACACCATTTCATACTCCTCAAACTCCTTTCTAAAATAAAATGATTTTTACACAATTACATTATATCCAACATTTATATAATTCACATTATGATATTATTACAAATCTATGTAAATTTTATTTTTGTTTTTCACATTGAAACCAGTCCAAATTTTTGAGATAATCTTAATATACACAACAGTAGAATCTCGGTGATTTTGACATGCTTGAAGCATATGAACAGATCACAAAGCTTAAAAATACAATTGAACGTTTTAGCAGTTTTATCATTAATACCTCTTCTGAAAAAGATATAAATGAAATACTTCTTATGACAATTGATTCCTGCTTAGAACTAACAGGAAGCGATGGTGCAACAATCTATCTAAAGGAAACGATAGACCAAGAAGAAAAGCTTGTTATAAGAGCTACAAAAAATCTGTCTGTTAACTTTGAATTTTATTTAGGATATTCCCTACCTATTTCCCCAATTAGCCTTTGCGGATATGCAGCAGTACACCAAAAACCTGTTGTAATAAACGATACTTTGAATTTGCCTGAAAATCACGAATTTAGACAGTTCAAATTCTTTGACAAGAGTTTACATTATGTTACAATTAATACTATAACTGCACCCATATTTGACTTTAGCAACAATCTGTTGGGAGTGTTGCAAGTAATCAATAAAAAAGCAAAACCAAATATAAAATTAGACGAAACCAATGCTACCCTTTTTACTATTAGCTACACTGAGACAGATGTAAAGCTCATATTAGCAATTTCTTCTTTTGTAGGTACTCTTCTTGACAGAGCTAAAGCTTATGAGAAATTTGAAGTATCTATTACTAATACGCAAAAGATGCTGGCTAATATGTTTGATTCTGTAAAAAAGTCTATTTCAGTTTTAAATGATATTTTAATAAGCGGGCAACAAAAATTTATAGAGTCTTTACAAACCAAAAAGAAAGAAAAAATTCTTTTACTTAAAGAAGGAATAGAACTTTTTAAAAAACAATACCAGCTTTCCAAAATTACTGAAACAATCATAAGTATAGCCTATCTGATAACAAGAAACATTGATACAAAGATGATAGATATTTTACACGAAGTTATTTCAACAGAAATCAGACTTTATGATATACCTTTAAAAATAAATGAAAGTGAATATGTTATTTTTCTTCACAATGTCGACATAATAAAAGCACGAATGATTGCCAAAAGAATAGAACGAAAGGTTTTTGAAAAGCTTAAAATCAACGAAATGCTATCTACCTCATTAAAATTTCTATGGAGTTTTTATGAATTAAAACCTGATGAAGAGAAAAATATTGAAGAAGTGCTTAGTTATTTACAAAAAATAGCTAAAGAGAATGAAGGTGAAATTACATAATGAAAACACCTGTATTAAATTTTTTAGGAATAGGAAGTGCCTTTAATCCTTACTTTAACAATACTTCTGCTTACTTTGAATTTGACACAGAATTATTTTTAATCGACTGTGGTGAAGGTATATTTTCAAGTCTTTATAAACTCAAATTACTTGAAAAATACAAAACAATTAACGTTCTTATAACTCATACTCACTCAGACCACATAGCTACTTTGGGACATTTACTTCTTTTTTGTTTCTATGAACTAAACAAAAGAGTTAAAATTTTTTTCCCAGAAGAATCTTTAATTTCTTCTTTGCTCAGTGGTATGGGTGTAGGAAAATATACTTATGAATTAATAAAGTTACAGAACCCATTTATATATAAAGAAATTTTGACGATAATATCAGTAGAACAGATACATGTTAATGAAATTCCTTGTTTTGGCTATTTAATTAAAACAAAAGAATGCTGTTTTTTCTATAGTGGTGATTCAAGAACTTTAAATCAGATAATTCTTGAAAAATTTTTGAAAGACGAAATTGACTTTTTGTACCAAGACACCTGTTTTGAAAACACAACTGAAAATCATCCTCATCTTTCATTATCAGAACTTTGTTATTTAATTCCACCAGAAAAAAGAAAACACGTTTATTGTATTCATCTTGACAGAAATTTTAATTTTAGCTATGCAAGAAATTTAGGTTTTAATATTCCTGAACAAATAAAAACCTGAAAGAAGGATAAAATCATGAATGAGCAAACAGTTTCTAAAGAACTTAAAGATTTAATAAGAAAGCTAAGTAAGATTGGTATTGCAATTTCACGTGAAAAAAATATTGATTCTATCTTAGAGATGATACTAAGTGAGAGTATTGATATTACAAACAGTGATGGTGGAACTTTATACACTATTAAAGAAATCGATGGTCAGAAATATCTTGTTATAACCTTTGCAAAAAACTATTCTGTTAATTTTCAATTTATAGGTTACAAATTCCCATTAGATGAAAAAAGCATTGCAGGGTTTGTTGCAAAAAATGCTGTACCGGTTACAATAAACAACGTACCATCTGCTCAAAATTCTCATCTGCAACAATTTAAATTTTTTGATAAAACATTAGGATATACAACAATAAATGTAATGGCAGTTCCTATGATTGATTATCAAGGAAATGTCATTGGGGTTCTTCAGGTTTTGAACAAAAAGAAAAGCAAGGAAATAAAACTTACACCAGAAAACATAATTCAAAGCACTGTCGATTATACCAAAGAAGACGAAGAAATTGTTCTTTCTCTTGCATCCCAAGCATCGCTTTTAATTGAAAGAATTCACCTTTATCAGCGAATAGAAAAAAATATTGCAAACACGCGCTATGCTTTAATAAGTTTATTCAACTCCATGAAGCAGGTAATAGCCAATTTGAGCGAAGATATTCTCCTTGAACAGGAGGAATTCAAAAAATTTGCAACGCTTGATAGCCTTACAGGTCTTTTAACGAGAAATGAAGGAATGGTTTATTTAGAAAAACAAATCCAGCTTTCAAAGATGAATGAGTCACATTTCGTAGTATGCTTTGTTGACGTTGATGGTCTGAAAGGAGTAAACGATACATATGGTCATCAGACAGGCGATGAACTTTTAAAAAATTTTTCACAGATTTTAAAGGAAAGCATAAGAAGTTATGACATTGCGTTCAGATACGGCGGAGATGAATTTGTTGTGATTCTCTCGAAAGCCACTTTAAAAGAAGCAAATATTGTTTTTTCAAGAATTCAAGATAAGATTAACAAATTTAATATTTCGTCTTCAAATACATATAAAATAGATATAAGCTACGGATTTGCTGAATTCTCCCCTGAATCAAATTTTACGGCTGAAGACTTAATAAAGATAGCGGACGAAAATATGTATAAAATGAAAAAAGAGAAAAAGGAAAAAAAAAGTTGCCCCTCTTGAAATTCTAAGAGGGGCAAAAATCTATTTTTAGGAGTTCGAGGGGTTATGAGGATAGAGGGATTATCTCGCCCAAATAAAGCGTGAAAAATGATCTGTTTTTAATTGCTGTTTTTTAATCTTTACAAAAATATTAATCCCCGCAGACCTGTCATAAATGTAACCTTCATATCCTAAACATCTAAGATGAACATCTTTTTTAAATTTAGCATCTGGTGAAAATTCAATATATACATCACCGTTCTCTGCATAGATTTGAGCATTGAATGTAATTGAGTTTATACCATCAGGTAGAGAATTTTTCTTGAAATCAATCTCCACAAAACCTACCTGAAATTTTCCTCCTTCATTTGTAACTGTAAAACTACCATTGAATAGCATAGGATTTTCGTTCTCAGCCAGCACAAAAGAAGTTGTTATTAACGAAAATACTAACACCACAATAGCTACTAAGACAATTTTCTTAAACCCCCGAGGCTTCATAATTTTCCACCTCCTTTTTTTACAGGCTAAGACTTCTATAACGCCCGTAAACAAAGACCTTCTAAAAACTCAAAGGCACCTGGTCATGCCAGGTGCCTTTATGCCAAAGATAATATATCTTCAGCATATGTTTCGGCAGCCTGGCGACCATAGGAAGATTTTCTTCCGACAGGCCCATGGCTTTGCGCCCCTGCCTTTCGACAGGTTTGCTTTTGTCGACATATGCTACTGTTTTTATTCTTTTGATTTTGATATAATTGATAATAAGTGCTTTCAGTAAAATTATCTCACACTATTTCTTTTTTTGCAATATTTTTTATTTCTATTTATGGAATAAAAAGGTGTGATGGAATTGTTCTGTTTCAATTGTGGAAGTAAGCTGCAAGAAAAGTTTACCCAAAGGTGTGTTGTATGCGGAATTAAATTCAATAAGTTTTGTCAAAATTGCAGTTTCCCTATACCTTCTTTTGCAAATTTTTGTCCTAACTGTGGCAGCTACATCACAAAATCAAGCGAATATTTTAGAATGGAAGAACTCAAGAAAGTAGCTGTTATGTTTGCCGACGTCTCCGGCTTTACAAAATTTTCTGAAAATTTATCACCTGACGAAGTTAGAAAGGTGATAAATGAATTTTTTGAGTTTATTTTAAGACCCGTTTACAACTTAAACGGAACAGTAGATAAATTTATAGGTGATTGCGCCCTCATTCTTTTTGGATTAAAAAGTACTCAAATGGATGCTGCACTGAGAAGTGTTCAATGTGCAATGGAAATGCTAAAACTCTCAAAAGAATTTTCAAAAACAAAAAATATTGAGTTATCCCTTTCAATTGGAATAAACTATGGACTTGTTGCAGTGGGTAAAATTGGGAGTTTTTTTGACAAAGATTATACTGTTATGGGTGATGTTGTAAACACCGCTCAGCGTCTTCAAACAGCAGCACCCCCAGATACTATTTATGTTTCCGAAAGCATTTACAGAGAAACCTGTGAAAACATAGAGTATATTGGTCCTATCGAATTGAATCTAAAAAACAAGTCACAAACGGTGAGGTGCTATATACCAAAAAATATTAATAAACAAATTGATTACAATAAAGTTGTAGAAACCTTGACTGCTAAATACACAACCAATGTTATAAATAGTATAGTTAACAGAAATTCAGATTTTTTAGTGATGGTTTGTCCTGAAGGGTGTGGAAAACAATATATTTTTCAAAACATAATTTTTCAATTAGAAAGAAGTAATTTGAAGTATTATTTTGTTGTTTTGCCAAATAATAATTTTTCAAAACCATTTTACCTATTATCTTTACTAATATTAAAAATACTGAATATTAACTTTGAAGACTCTGTAATTTTGAAGAAGAACAGACTTATTTCTTTTTTAGAGTACCTTTTCAAAGAAGATTATAAAAAGACCGAAAGATGTTTCAACTATATTTCTCTTGTTCTTCAACTAGATTTGAATGAAGACTTTAAACAGTTTCTCTCTTATATGAGCCAAGAAGATATAGAATTTGAAATTTATGAGGCTATTTCCTCTTTCCTTAAAAAAGTTTTCGAGTTAGAATTTGCAACAGTTATAATTGACAACATTAATTTTGCAGATAAAGAATCATTTGATTTTATTCTTGAGTTTTTATCAAAACAATTGCAAAACAAACCATTTTTTATCTTTTCATCAAACTCAGAAATACATAGATTCCCAAAAGAGCTACATCTTAAAATACAAAAACTATCAAATGAAGAAATAAAAACTGCTGTGGAAATTCAATTCAACGCAAAAGACGTTGAAGAAGAATCTTTAAAGCTACTTATGAACGTCTCTGAAGGAAAATTAGATTATTTTATAGAAACGTTAAAATGGATAGAAACAAATAAACTTTTCTCTCTTTCAAATAGTGTTTTTAAAATTAATCTTTCTCAGCAAAATATTGAAAGTATTAAAAGAAACATTATACTAGATAAACTTTCAAATATTGAAGATGAGGTATTAGAATTCTTAAAAATTGCAGCTGTGTATGGCTACAGATTTAGCAGCAAGGTTGTTTTGAATATTCTTCAGCCTACAATTGAACATTCTACTCTGATTAGCCAAGCGCAAAAATTAAATTTAATAAGGTTCATTGACACAATCTACAACTCAAATTTCAGCGATAAAATCTATGAATTCGTCGAACCAGAAATTGTAAAAATTCTTCTTGATTTTATCCCTCAGCAAACCAAAAGAATGCTCCACCAGAAGATTGCTACCACAATTGAAAAAATGATTTCTCAGGAAGATTTGCCCATCTACTACGAAACCCTATATTATCATTTCAAGGAAGCAGGGGAAGTTATAAAAGCTGCAAACTACCTTTTTGAGCTGGCAATGCAATACAAAAAGATTCAGCTTGGCAAGTTTGCTGTTAGATTGTTCCATAAATTGCTTGATGAAATAAAAGAAATAAATTCCCTAGATACTTCATCTATTTTTGTCTCTACTTTAGAACAACTTGCATGGTTGGAAAAATCTTTTGGAAACTATGAAAATGCTCTAAAATATTATAAAACACTTCTTAAGTTTGCTAAAACCGATGAAGAAAAGTTCTTTGTTGAAAGTGACATATGTGAATGCTTGATTCTTCAAAATAATTTCAAAAAAGCTGAAGACATTTTAAATAGTCTCCAAAAAAGGCTTTTGGCAAACAACTTAGCTAAAATAAAAGTTGTTTATCTTCAATGTCTTTATAAAAGCTATACAGGCAGTCCTGACTTACTTGTAATGATAAACCAACTTGAAAATATACTTAAAGAAAATAGCAACTTTGAAGATTTAGCTCAAATTTTAAATATAGTTTCTTACTCACTTTATACTTTTTCATTAGACATCAAAAAAGCAAGTCTTTATCTTAAAAAAGCTCTAAACTATGCAAATAAGTCCAAGAATTTGAACTTGAAAGCAAAAATCCTTACCAACCTTGGAATACTAAATTATGAAAATGGGAACTCTCTTGAGGCATTAAAGTTTTTAACCAGTGCTTTTGAATTTGCTAAAATTCTATCTAACCGTCACCTTCAGTTGATTCTGTTAAATAATATTGGAATTATCAATTTTGAAAAAGGACTTTTAAAAAAGGCTTTAGAATATTTTTCTGAAGCTTTTTCGTATGCCCATGAGTGGAAATTAACATACGAAGAATGCATAACCCTTCAGAATATTGCTGAACTATATCTTGAAAAAGGAAATATTATTGAAAGTTACAACTTGTTTTCACAGAGTTTTGATTTAGCAAATAACTTCAATTTCATTTCAGAAAAAGCTTTGTCATTGATAGGAATGGCAAAAGCAATGCTTGAAAAACCTAATCTATCGGGTGCAGAAGAATTTCTGAATGAAGCCTTAAACGCCATGTCAGAAAACAAGGAAAACAGGGTTGAACTGGAATATTTTTTAGCAAAAATCAAACTGCACCTTCTTCAAAATGACATTGAACAAGCTTATATGGCTGCAGAACAAGCAATAAAAATAGTGGAACCACTAAAAAATCCTTTTACCCGTATCAAAACATTTAGAATATATTCACAGGTACTCAAATACAAAAAAGAATTCAATAAAGCATTGGAAATTCTTAATATGTGCGAAAAACTCGCAAGTCAAATAGACTCTTACTTAGAGCTTGCAAAAACTTACTACGAAATAGCAAGTATCCACCTAATTTTGGGAAATAAAAAAGAATTTAAAGAAAGTATAAAATTAGCTTCAATGTGGGCTGAGAAAATAGACGATGAATGTTCTTTAAAATTTTTGATTATGTCTCTTTTAAATGAAGTAAGAGGCTAACTGCACAATTTTAAAAAGTGGCTCTATAATAAATATTGGGATGAGTAGATAGTAAAAAAATACAGCAATTTATTTGAATACCTGCTATAATTAAAATTGTTTTTAGGAATAAAAAACACACGAATAGCCGTTTGCAAAATGGTTGGTGATTGAAGGTAACAGATGCCAATACTAACATGAAATACTATCAAGATAAAAAAAGAAAAGCAAAATGACAACCAAATATTATCAATACCAACAAAAAATAATCAGCAACAAACATATGACAAAAATTCACAAGTTTAAAAAAGACAATAGTATCCTAAACCTTCTAGTTTCTTAGTTTTAGAAGGTTAAGTAAAAAACAAAGCCATAAATTTTTGGTAAGTTAATAATTCAAGAAAAATTGTAGTTTTAAGCGATAAGTTTTTTGAGTTTGTTAAGCTTTTTGATAGTTAATTTAGAACAATTGTTAATGATAAAATAAAATCATCAGAAATGATATAAAAAATTCCCCACCTGCCACTTAAAAAGAAGCCTTCTGTAGTGTAGAATGGGAAGTATGGAAGAACTACAGAAGGAGAAGATATTAAGAAAATGTTGGGGGTTGCAATGCACACAACAATCTACACTCTTTTCAAACAGGGATACAACAAGAGTCAAATAGCAAGGTTGTTAAACGTGGATAGAAAAACTGTTAGAAAAGTAATCCAAGACATTGAACAGAAAGGAGAAGTTGAGAGAAAATCGAAGAATTCAGTATTGGATGATTACAGAGAATTTATTGAAGCAAAAGTTCACAAAGGACTTTCAGCAAAAAGAATACATCAAGACTTGAAAGCGGAATTTGGTTTTGAAGGAAGCTATTCAAATGTAAGAAGATATGTTCATAATGTTAAACAAAAGATAGCAAATTCAAAGGTGTACATGGTTTTAACAACACTGCCTGCCGAAGAAGCTCAAGTGGATTTTGGATATATAGGCAAGATAAAAATTGATGGTAAATTCAAAAAAAGCATGGGTATTTACAATGGTTTTAAGCTATTCAAGATATATGTATGCAGAGATAGTATTCGACCAGACAGTTGAAACATTTATGCAGTGTCATAAGAATGCATTTAAATATTTTGGTGGAGTAGTAGAAGTTGTGAAGATAGACAATTTAAAAGCAGGTGTATTGGATGTTGATTTTTATGAGGCGCAGATACAAAAGGACTATGCAAGTTTTGCAAGCCACTGTGGATTTTTACCTCAGCCTTGCAGGGTATATACACCGACTGATAAAGGCAAGGTAGAATCGGCAGTTAAGTATGTTAAGCGGAACTGTTTTGCTGGGGAAGAATTTAAGGATATTGATGAGGCGAGGGAGCATTTAAAAAACTGGCTTGACAACATTTCGAATGTGAGAGTACATGGCACAACCAAGAAAGTTCCCAAAGAAGTTTTCCTCTCAGAAGAGAAAGAAAAGTTAATAGCTCTTCCTATTGAGGAATACCACATATCAAGAATTTCAATTCACATGTAAATGTCAATATCAAAATGAACAAAAAATCGAAAATAAAAATGTACAAAAAATAAACTTAGCTTTGCTGGTTTGTGTTGCTAAAATATGCTGTTTTTGACTGCAATCTGTATGAAGGTCCTTTTATGAAAATCACGAAAGAATGATGGAGTAGCCTGTCTAAAATTGCATTTGCTATCGTCGCTCCACCAAATATTTCTCCCCACTCTGAAAATACAACATTAGTTATTATTATTGTGCTGCTCTTCTCATATCTGCTCGATATAAGTTGAAAAAATAAATTCGCTCCATCATTATCTATAGGCAAATAACCTATCTCGTCTATTATTAAAATTCTATATTTTGAAAAATGCTTAAGCCTGTATTCTAATCTGTTCTCCAACAGTGCCTTTTTTAGCTGGGCTATTAATTCTTGAAAATGTATGAAATATGTGGAATACCTCCGTTTTGCACACTCTATTCCTATTGCTGTGGCTAAATGCGTTTTCCCTACTCCTGGTGTTCCTACAAACAGTATATTTTCATTCCCTTCTAAAAATCTTAAACTCATTAAATCCATTATTTGTTGCTTGTTTATACTTGGCTGAAATGAAAAATCAAAATCTTCTATGCCTTTTATAAATGGGAAATTTGCCACCCTCACACATCCTAATATAGCTCTTTCTTCTTTTGCTTTTATCTCTAAGTTACTAAGTTCATACAATGCATCTGTCATACTTTTTTCTCCGCTTGCCACTAAATCTAAGTATTTGTCAAGATTATTCTTTATGTTGTGAAGTCCTAACTCTTCTAAGTTGTTAAGTAGTTTCACATAATTGCTCATTTTTAGATTTTCTCCTTTCTTTAAGTCTTCAACAGATTATCAAATTTCTTGAGGTTCTCCTCACATATCTTGTCAAGTTCTTCTTTTTGACCAACTCTTCTTAGCATTAGCTGTTTGTAGTCTTCATCGTGATAATTGATACTTTTTTCATCAATAATATGTATCCTTAACAGGTCTGTGTTATAATAAATATAAATTTTGTTTTCCACCTCCTTTACTCTAACTGTCTTTCCTATGTAATCGGGTGGAACAGAGTATCTACTTCCCTTGTAGTAAATCAGAGAGTCCTTTTGGACTTTTACTGATTTGTGAGAATCCAAGTAACTCTCTATTAACCTTTTATCTGGCAAGGGTAGTAAATACTCTTTTTCTTTTTGAAACAGAAGAGCAGGTGGGACTTGAGTTGTTTGATTTGGTTGTGTGTTAACCTTTGCGTTTATCTCTTTTATTATCCTTACTAAATCCTCTTCTGTTTCAAATTCACCCTGATATGGCAGTATCCAATCTATAAACTTGTTTGCTGCTTCAACTTTTCCTTTTGTGTACGAATGTCTGGGTTTGCAAAGTTTTATTTCAAATCCAAAGTCTTTCGCAAAGCTTTTAAATCTTGAATTTACTTTAATTTTCTCACCTGTTATATCAACAATTGCTGCTGCATTGTCAAATAAAATCTCTTTTGGTACTCCGCCTATATCTTTAAATATTTTAATTAGAGTTTCTATTAATTCTTCTTGAGTTTTTGTCCTGTTTATCTCAAAGCAGCAGTATCTTGAATAACCTAATTTAAAATCAAGAACATTAATGACAAATTCTTCTCCGCTTTTTGATACAAGCTTTATATTTTCTTTCCAATCAACCTGTGCTTGCTCACCTGGACCGGTCTTAAATCTTGGATGTCCTTTTACTTTCTTCTCTGGCTTCAGCCCTTTTTTCTTGATATACTTATTAAAATTTGAGTATGTCCCTATGTTCTTATCTTTTGATTTTAAATATTCATAAACACCCTTGACTGTAACTCCTTTGATAGCAAGCTTTGATTTTATCTCATCATAGTATTTGTCCAATTTGCTTGGTTTATTTCTATTCTTAGGTTTTCCTTCATAGCCTTCATAGTATTTCTTCACGGTTCTTCTATCAACTCCATATGTTCTTGCAAGTTCTGAAAAGTTAGGTTTCATTTTCATCGCCCTTATCATGTTTAAATGTGCTGTTAGGTTCTTCATTTGATATCCCTCCTCACTATGAGAAAGGATATCATATCAATGTACAATTTTGTACATTCTTATATTCCACTTTCAGTACATTTTTATTTTATCATCAACATCAACCTTCGATAAATAAGAGGTTTATATACAATTTGGCGACCTGTGAATTTGTCCGCAAGAAAGAGAATGTGGCCTTCATAGGACCGCCAGGGACAGGGAAAACACATCTTGCAATAGCGATAGGACTTAAAGCTGTAGCACTTGGATATAGAGTTTTGTTTACCACAGCAAACGAGATGTTAGAAGAGATGTATATTTCAAGGGCTGATAATTCGTATCAACAAAAGTTAAAAAACTATGTTAATGTGGACCTTTTGATAATAGACGAACTGGGTTTGCGGAAATTTAATCAAAGCAGTGTAGATGATTTTTATGAGATAATATCGAAGAGGTATGAGAGAGGAGCGATAATAATAACTACAAACAAGGTATTTGAAGAGTGGCCGAGGATATTTTATGATCCAGTTTTAGCGACAGCGATTTTAGATAGATTTGTACATCACTGTCATTTTGTAGTTATCAAAGGTGAAAGTTATAGGATGAAGCAAAGAGAGGGTGCCATAAAAGCTTTAACAGATGATTCCAAGAATGAGTCAAATCAGTTAGATAATGATAATTAAATTTTTTTGAAAACAGGTGGGGAAAAAATATTATCAAAAGTGGGGAAAAGGTATTGACAATAACACTTAGTCGATACCGAGGCAGGCATTGCAAGTAGCAAATTTGCTCTTACAATTACCTTAACTTCACTTTTGAATAACCATCGATGATAAGAGCAAACGCACTTGCAGGTAAGTTCTCTTTGTCTGGGAAACTCAAGCTCATTTTTAAGGTCTTCTTTGATTTTTAGTATTTCATTTTCGGAATATAGAAGATTCAAAGCCTTCAAAGTTTGAACAAGGGAATACTCAAGAATAACCATTGATATACTTGCAACATAAACAGATAAGTAGAAAACTATCAACTCTTTTGTAGGGGGAAGAAGAGGATAGAAGGTCGGAAATTAAAAGTAGTGTGTGCGAGGGACAGAGATTTCAAGACTTGAGGCAGGTGTTGCAAGTTTTACTTCAATAAAAACCATTGCTTTTGTCATTGTCATCTTTAGCAAGGCTACTTATCTTTCCGATAACATAAAGCAATCAAGCAAGTTTTACTTTAAGTTGCTTTATGGCTGGGCGGTTAGGATCATTCACAGGAAGTAAAAATCCTATATGGGCTTCGATGTCATCTGTACTTATGACCATATTTCTGTCTTCTCTGATTTTTTTACTTTCTGCAATTACTTACTCACTTTTGTTTATCCTTGCTCACAATGTCAAACTCTAATACTTTAAATTAACTATCAAAAAGCTTAACAAACTCAAAAAACTTATCGCTTAAAACTACAATTTTTCTTAAATTATTAATCTACCAAAAATCTATGGCTTTGTTTTTTACTTAACCTTCTAAAGCCAAGAAGCTAGAAGGTTTAGGATACTACTGTCTTTTTTAAGCTCGCAAATTTTTGTTATATATTTGTTGCTAATTATTTTTTGTTGTTATTGATAATATTTGGTTATCACTTTGCTTTTCTTTTTGTATTTTGATTGTATTTCATGTTATTATTGGCATCTCTTGCTTTCAATCACCACCCATTTTATAAATGCCTATTTTTTCTTTATCATCAATTGTAATAATTTACAAAAGACTCATCCAAAAAAATAGCGTGTGATAAATATAAATATTAAATTCATCACACGCCCTCTTACCTATTTTTCCTTTTTTTACTCACTAAAACGCCATTCCCCCTTTCTTAAAATGAACAACTAGTATTGGTGTATCTGCGATTTGGATGGAAATTCAAATAATGTTTTGCAATTATTTACATTCAAGTTGCGATACCACAGTTCTGATATTGGACTATCAGATTTTGCAACACAGCTTTTTACATTGTTTACTGTTATATCTTCAAGATAAATAACTACTTTGAAAGTAGTACCACCATTTTGTCTTACAAGTTTTCCTATATTTGTAGCTGTAAAGTTTTTCACTTTGAAAGTACATGGAGCATTAAGCTGAAAGACCTTGTCAGCTGCTTCCTTTGCTGAGCCACCAATAACTTCAACCACTCCTTCACCTCTGACGGTCAACGCATCCTCTCCAACATCTTCCCACACAACATTTTCAACTACATTATCACCATAACAATGTACACCGTCACAACCTGGCGCTCCAATTATTACATTTTTTAATTTTGCACCTTTTTCAAGTTTAAATATAGGTTTTTGATTTTCAGATTGACTTCCATCGCCCATTCCTTTAGCTATTATTTTTACTCCTTTACCATCATATGTCTGTCCAGCTTTAACAACTATTGTATCTGTTATAATTAATACACCACCAACATTTGGGGTTGGGGTTGGCGTAGGTGTTACTGTTGGAGTCTGTGTTGGTGCAGGTGTCGTAGTTGGAGCCGGTGTTTTGGTTGGCGTTGGTGTTGCTGTCGGTGCCGAAGTTGGCGTTGGAGTAGGTGTTGTGTTACCCAAACTTGAACTCACAACAACATTATCAAACTCAGCAACACACCTGTCGGCTATTAAACCTGCTTTACCACTCTCAATCGATGAATCACTCACATTCAATACTTGACTCCCATTAACATACCCAACTAACTTGCTCCCATTTACTTCTAATTTCACATTATACCAGGTATCCTGATTCAACGTAAACGACTTGAACGCCAATATACTTCTACTACCGTTTGCCTTCTTCACTATCTCTATCTTTGAATTTCTTAATACCAACGCATAAAAGTTACCTGAGTCCTTATATCTTACTATCACTCCCGCTCCTGAACTCGAATCCTTCACACCCAATACCTTAACTTTCGCTTCAACTGTATAATCACTCCAATCAGACGAACCAGTATACGCTCTCGCCTCAGATCCTGTGCTACTCTGCTTTAAAACCTTGCTCCCATCCACTACTACACTCCAACTACCGTTCGATGTCGACCATCCATCCCTGTTGCCATCTTCAAAATCATCTGTCAAAAGTGTCGCCGCCTTCGCAACTTCATTACGCAACCCAACCCCTGTAAACAATGATACAACCATTATCAAACTGACTACAATGGCTAAAATCTTCTTGTTACTCATCACCCAAACCTCCCTCTTTTTTATTCTTAGATTTCATCCTTACCCTCTCCGTTTGACCTTTCTATTTTTTGCTTTCAAGCGGAGAGGGTAAGGTAATTACCTTGCTCCTATTCCTTCTAAACCACTACCAGGCTTTGGCTTTAAAAAGTCTCCTATGTTTAAACTCCCATCACTATTCCTTGTTATAGTTGGTGTTAAGCTGTAAAAGTCATTATCGGTTACCAGTTGACCATTTGGCTTTATCGCTTGCCTATTACTCCACAAAACACAATTAATTATCGTTCCACTTACCACATCACTCGATGCACTCTCTTTGTATGATAAACAATTTTTCAACACGTGTGTACCTTCTTCAAAACAGAAGTTTCTTCCACTTACCTTTAAACCGTTATTATATCCCGTACAATTTTCCACTGTTATGCTACCCGGATTACTATTATAAGTAAATCCATGCTTGTTGTTATTAAATGCTATACATCTTCTCACTATATGATTGACCTTTATATTACTGCCTCCTAGCTTAAAGCCATTTCCGTCACTGTTAGATGTGGCACTTCCATTTGATGTTTGCCCGTTACCATATGCCACACAATTCTCAATTAATACTTCACCAATAGCTCCTGTCTCACTTTTTGTGTACAAATCCCAACCATCATCAACATTGTAGTACGCCACACAACCTCGGAACACATTTCCTGGTCCTGCTGTCAGTTTGCATGCAAAACCATCTGCATCTTCACCATTATCTGGATCCATATTGTCATGTGATGTACAATTCAATATCAAGTTATAACTTGGCCACTCATCTCTTGTTGCAGAACTTATATACCTGCTTATCTGCAAACCTGAATCTCTGTTATGATGAATTTCACATTGTTCAATTATATTGTAGCTGCCTCCTACGAAGATTCCGTTGTCCGCAGCTCCCATGACTTCTAATCCTTTTATGTGCCAATAGTTCCCATTAATCTGTAATCCTCTTGGATTTGAGTCCCCACTCCCATATGGTTGAGATGAAAAGTCCAATATTGGCCTTTCATTTGGAAATGCATAAATACATTTTTTTGCATTGCTTGTACCACTATTATTTCTTTCAATTGTGATCTGCACAGAATACTTATACGTCCCACCCCTCATGTAGATTATCTGCCCAGGTTGTACCATCGTGATTGCTTTTTCTAATGTAGTAGGTCGATCAATGGTACCAGGATTATCTTCTCTTCCACTTGGTGCCACATAAATAGCATTCACCCCATGTACAGGTGTCGGAGCAGGTGTTGGAACTGTCGTCGGCGTTGGGGTTGGCGTAGGTGTTACTGTTGGAGTCTGTGTTGGTGCAGGTGTCGTAGTTGGAGCCGGTGTTTTGGTTGGCGTTGGTGTTGCTGTCGGTGCCGAAGTTGGCGTTGGAGTAGGTGTTGTGTTACCCAAACTTGAACTCACAACAACATTATCAAACTCAGCAACACACCTGTCGGCTATTAAACCTGCTTTACCACTCTCAATCGATGAATCACTCACATTCAATACTTGACTCCCATTAACATACCCAACTAACTTGCTCCCATTTACTTCTAATTTCACATTATACCAGGTATCCTGATTCAACGTAAACGACTTGAACGCCAATATACTTCTACTACCGTTTGCCTTCTTCACTATCTCTATCTTTGAATTTCTTAATACCAACGCATAAAAGTTACCTGAGTCCTTATATCTTACTATCACTCCCGCTCCTGAACTCGAATCCTTCACACCCAATACCTTAACTTTCGCTTCAACTGTATAATCACTCCAATCAGACGAACCAGTATACGCTCTCGCCTCAGATCCTGTGCTACTCTGCTTTAAAACCTTGCTCCCATCCACTACTACACTCCAACTACCGTTCGATGTCGACCATCCATCCCTGTTGCCATCTTCAAAATCATCTGTCAAAAGTGTCGCCGCCTTCGCAACTTCATTACGCAACCCAACCCCTGTAAACAATGATACAACCATTATCAAACTGACTATAATGGCTAAAATCTTCTTGTTACTCATCACTCAAACCTCCCTCTTTTTTTGTTAAAATAATTTGTGGCTTTGCACCAATTAAAGTTGTTGAAAAAAAGTCCTTTAATTGATTTTTATAAAAAATGTGTCAACAATTTTATCCCTCCCTTGCCATATTGTTATTTTTGATATTATTTTTTAGTGAGAAGAAATCTTTTCGTTCGATTCCCACCACTCCCTTGTGAGTATAAATATATGAATTTGATTTCTTTATTTCAAGGGACACTTTTTTAGTTTAATAACGGCTAAATAATATTTTATTTAACTGGTTTGTTTACTTTAAACAAAGAAAATTTTAATCTCTTTGGATTATATTAAGGCAGGTTTCAATATATTTAGGCATCTACGTATCTTCCTCATTTATGTTAAACATTTCACTTGGTAAATATCCTTTTACCCTTTTGAAGGCTCTTCTGAAGGTTTTAATATTTGTAAATCCTACCATTTTGCTTATTTCTTCTAAATTCCACTTTTTTAGCTTTATCAATTTACATGCTTCCTCTATTCTAAGCTTTTCAACATAATCACTAAACTTTACACCAACTGCCTCTTTAAAAATATGGGAAAAATAAGAATCACATAAATTAAACCTTTCAGCAACAAAAGATATACCCATGTTTGGATTAAATGCGTTTTTATTTATAAACTCTAATATCTCCTCTATCAACTTTTCTTTAGAAGCCTTCCTATTGCTCCTGATCTTCTCAGCTATATTAATAAATACTTGCTTTATATCTTCAAATAATCTGTCGATGATATTCTCTTCTATTACAAAACAAAGTTTTTTAACGTCACATAAATTCTCGATATTTAGTTTTGACCTTTTTGCAATTTTAACTATTGTTCCAATCAACTCAGTAATTAATAGATACTTCATACTCAATGATATATTCTTTTCTGCAAAGTTTTTATAATACAATAAGTTTAAAATTTCTTCTATTTCAGATGTTTTCCCTAAATTCGCTAATGACATTAATTTCTCTTCAATTTCTATTGGATACCAAATATCATTTTTCTCTTCAGTATCATAATACCAGACTACTCCTTTTTCTATATTTCCTGTTTTAGTAAATTTGTATAATTCAATAAGTTCTTTTGCATCTAAAAATGAAAGTTTACACTCGCTGAGGGTATCGAAAATTCGACCAACTGTCATTATACATTTTCCACACACTTCAATTTCTAACTTGCCCCCTATTGATTTTAACAACAGATCTACACTTTGTTTTACCTTTTCCTCATCATCCTCATCAAATGCCATAATTATAGCAAAATCATTATCTGTAAGTTGGTAAACATAATAAAACACTAAACTAATCCTCGCATCAATTTCAATATCTTTAAAGTCTTTTTTTATTATATCTTTGAGCCTAACTTGTTGGTTATAAGATAGCACTCTAATTATAGCAACCAGATATTTTTTCCCTCTTACTTTTAAGCCTACACTTTGGATATTTCTCTCCATTGTCTCTTCATTATGGAACCAACCATAAACAAGCTTTTCTATTATCATATCGTTTAATACTTCTTGTTGAAGGTTTATTATATTAATGATTTCACTATTGGTAGACTTATGATTTGATATCTCGTGTTCTTTTTCCTCTATCTCATTTAATTTTTCAAAGAAAATTGTTTTATTTTCATTTTCCATATTTACATTTTTTAAACTGGAAGTTAACTGTTTTATTAATCCTTTGCCTTTTTTGAGGTAAATAATGAACAAACCCATAAGTATTATGTAAAATGTAAATCCAGTTTGATATAATCTATAAATAGCTTTACTGCTGTATATTTCATTTTCTAAATTGTTGTACGGTACAAGGTAAATATAATCCCATTCACATACATTTGAAGTCAATCGTAAAAATACATACCTAATATTTTGGATTACCACTACATCATATGGGTTAGAACCTGAATTTTTCGCCACGTTTAAAATTTTTATAATGCTATTCTTTATTTTGTTAACGTCTGCTCTATTTGAAGCTAATATTTTCTTCTCACCTTTATCGTAAATAAAAATCGCTGAACCTTGCCTGCTTAATTCGTTCTCACTTAGCAACTTTTGAAACTTATTAATATCAATAATTACTTGAAGAATTCCTAAAAGATTGTCAGAATTATTAGAGGGAATGTCGAATGTTGTATACAATGCCGATATCTTCTTTCCATTAATTTGAAATTCATGTGACTTTAATTTGTTTTTGGATTTATCATTACTTTTATTAAATACTTCATTGTACCAAACACGGAAGTCCATTCTATAGGGTGAAAAGTAATTATAAAAATTTTTAAATCCAAAGGTAAAGAAAGAACCAAATTCTTCGGAAGTAAAATATATTATTTCTCCCTTGCGTAAAAAAAGTATCACGATAGGTTTTAGTTCTCCATTAATCCAATTAATGCATTCAAAGTGTTTATAATATTCAAAGTATTCCCATAAATCTGATGAATTTTCTCTTAAATCCCATAGATTCCCTACCCAAATTAATTTACCATTGGTGAGAACACGAGTAACTATCTCATTCATTTCTTTAAGCTCGTAGTCTACTTTGTCTCGAAGTTTATTTAGTAAAATTAAATTATTATTAATTTTGTCTTTTATAAGAAGACTTTTAGACAAATCTAATAAGAAAACTGACAGTAGAAAAGGAAGTACAAAAATCATAATTGATAAAAAGAACAATACCACATTTACATTTTTTTTAGAGCATAGAAAGCATTTCATTCTTCCACGTAAACCCCCTAACCCACCATATACTAAAAACTGTGTTGTTTACATGATTTCTAAATATTGTAATAAATAAACATATCAATTTTATTTGCTTCCGCCACTTATAATAAAACTTTATCAAGTAAATCGTCACAGAGTAAACAAGAAAGTTTTATTTCAGCTAGGAAAATTTTAAGCTTGTTTCTCATTTATAAAATATTAGCCCTCTATTTCATTGCGGTAATTTTGTTTATTAATAATATCTTTTACTAATTGAGTAATCTCTTTTCTTACAATTACGTTAATTAAAACATTTTCCATACTTAATCACTTTATCCGGACTATTTCACACAAACTTTTTAATTTTTCAAAATTATATATCTAAGTAAAAAGGGTAGCACACCATACCTATAGATGTGCTACCCCGCTAAATTTTCATTTACCTACTTATTATTGATTGCCAAACAGTATTTCATATGTTGCATTAGCTATTGCTATGTCGCACTGTGCCCAGAACCTGTGATATCTGAACTCCGGTACCTGCCCTGACTTGTATGCCGCCTCTAACTTCGGCCAATCAGGATCTTGTTTGTACTTGCTCCTTATGTCTATAAACTTAACTCCACTCTTTATTACATCTCCATTCGGCATCTTCCCTGTCCATCCTGCCGGTATATATACCTCTTGCTCAAAGAACCTCTTGTAGTCCGCTCTCTTCTCTGGCGCTGATAAACCTTTGTTATCCCTGTACAACTTCCACATCCTGTCCAGCAATTCCTTCGCTAAATTCTTTGCTTCCTCATCAAATACCCCATACTTCTTCGTCCCTGCACTATAGTACAACAACGCATTCGCTAGCGACGCTGTTATACCTAAATCTGTACCATAATCAACTACCTTAACGTGCAAATTCGGATTCCCTGTATATGTCCCCTTCCATGTATCAGGTTGTCCGCTCCAATCAAGCGTCGACGGTATCGCAAATGTCCCATCACTATTCAACTTCACTACACTCTTAATCCAGCTTACCCACTTCTCAAGCAGTGCACCTGCATCCTTATCTCCTGTCACATAGTAATACTCCGCTACCCTCTGCATCGACCATGCCTGGAATCCAAACCATGTGTTGCTGCCAGGATCTCGATATACCGGGTTCGGTTCATACGCCATTCCATAAAATGTCGCTGTACCTGCCGGATATTTCTCGTACCTGCCATTCCATGAATTTGTCGCGCCTCCTGCTATCGCTCCCTCCGCTGACTGCAACCACCTGTAAAATTCTATCTGCCTCTTCAAACTCTTCGCCCAGTCGTTCGCTCCGGTCGGCGACTTCGGCTTCATATCACTATCATTCGCTAATGCCCATGCCGCCATCGGATTCTGATATCCAAAGTGCGCATGGCTGCACCCTATCTTCCATGACCATGCTCCATCCAATGCTCCGCCCCATGCATAATACCATGACAGCAGATAATGTGCACTGTCATACCCTGTTCCTCCAGCCGCATTCTTGTCCTGACATCCTAATGGCTTGAAATACTTGTCAAACATCGCATACCTCAAATAGTCACCCATCTTCGCCGCCTTCGCTACATAGCTGCTTATCTCATTAAACTTACCTTGCTCCTTCGCCCATACCTTCGCCCAATATGTTGCTTGAATCGCTCTTGCATCCGCATCAGGTGCATCCGTGTATCTCCACTGCTTCGAATAGTTCTGATCCTTAATAAACAGGTCTAAAAATCCATTCGGTCCGCCCCACTTGAATTCCTCCCAGCTCGGATGCGGCACCGTCTCCCATACAGACTCCTCTGGTCCTCTCTGGAACGTATTGATAAATGATGCCCGGCTCACTCCGTCCCCTCTCTTGCCATATCCATACCAGTTGTCTACGTCCATCAACCAGTGCATACCATACATCAATGTGCTACCATATGTGCTCACAAGTTCATTATGCAACGGGTCTTTGCCAACAGGTACATTAAACTCCAACGGCGATGGATACTTGTCCGGTGTCTCCCACTCTCCTGCATATGTCGCTGGCTTGTTAGGATCATATGACCTCATCGGCTGATCTTCCGCTGACGGTATCATATACTTCTCTAATGTGTCCCATGCTGTCTTAAATTTGCTCCAATCCCCCGTCAACTTCCCATACACTGCCTCCAACCATACATAGTACGAAAATGCCTCACTCGTGGTCAAATGACCATAATCAGGTGCTTCGCATATCAGTGTCTCCACCGAATGATATGGTATCCCATCCTGGTTAAAATACCCGTTCGCAGGATCATGGATCTTGTTCCACAACCACATAAACCTCTGCCCATATTCGCCAAGCCCGCTCGGTGTGCTGCTAGGTGTCGGTGTAGGCGCAACTGTCACCGTCGGCGTTGGTGTTGGGGTTGGTGTTGAAGTAGGTGTTAGTGTTGACGTTGGTGTTGGGGCCGGGGTTGGAGTTGGTGTTGGGGTTGGTGTTGCTGTAGGTGCTGGCGTAGGTGTTGGTGTCGCTACTGGGGCTGCAGTCGCTCCACTCGGCTCCTGACCCCATACCAGCACTCCATCTATATACGCCGTTACCTTCACATTCTCTCCATAACTCGTCATGCTCTGTGCCCATGACCAGTCATTTCCCTGATTGTAATTGCTCCAGTCACTCTTGTTAAACCTTATCTGTATCTCCCCTGTGTCCTTCCCAGGCTGCAACTGACCCGCTCCACTCTTAAATCCTATCTCTAAATAATAGTCCGCTCCACTTACGCTACCACTCAGCTTCACAAACTTGAATGTCACATTGCTTGCTCCTATCTGTGCCCAGTCGCTTACCGCACTCTGTGTCTTGTCTCCATCTACCGTGTACCAGTACCTTATCGTTACCCTGCTCAAATCTATCGCACTGCTACCACTATTTACTACCTTCAACCACGGCCTTATCGTGTTCGTCGTAGCATTTGTCTCCATGTTCTTATACAATACCTTTATCTGCCCACCTGTTGCCGGACTGCTGCTCGGCACTGGTGTCGGTGTCGCTGTAACAGTTGGCGTTGGTGTCACTGTTGGGGTTGGCGTTACTGTTGGTGTCGCAGTTGGGGTCGGTGTTACTGTTGGGGCTGGTGTCGCTCCACTCGGCTCCTGACCCCATACCAGCACTCCATCTATATACGCCGTTACCTTCACATTCTCTCCATAACTCGTCATGCTCTGTGCCCATGACCAGTCATTTCCCTGATTGTAATTGCTCCAGTCACTCTTGTTAAACCTTATCTGTATCTCCCCTGTGTCCTTCCCAGGCTGCAACTGACCCGCTCCACTCTTAAATCCTATCTCTAAATAATAGTCCGCTCCACTTACGCTACTACTCAGCTTCACAAACTTGAATGTCACATTGCTTGCTCCTATCTGTGCCCAGTCACTTATCGCACTCTGTGCCTTGTCTCCATCTACCGTGTACCAGTACCTTATCGTTACCCTGCTCAAATCTATCGCACTGCTACCACTATTTACTACCTTCAACCACGGCCTTATCGTGTTCGTCGTAGCATTTGTCTCCATGTTCTTATACAATACCTTTATCTGCCCACCTGTTGCCGGACTGCTGCTCGGCACTGGTGTCGGTGTCGCTGTAACAGTTGGCGTTGGTGTCACTGTTGGGGTTGGGGTTGGGGTTGGTGTTGTCGTTTGTGTAGGTGTAGGTGTAGGTGTAACACTCGCAGTTGGTGTTGGGGTTGGGGTGGATGTTACTGTTGGAGTCGGTGTTGGAGTAGGTGACGCAGTTGTTGATACCGGCGTTGATGTTGGAATTGTAGCACTATCAGCAATTTCACCCCATTTTATTCCTAAACCATTAGTAGCAACGAATACTCTTCCATATACTCTTGGATCTCCAGTAATGTCTGCATTAGCACAACCAAATTGATTATTATCATCATTTATTCTTACCCAACTTGCACCTGCATCATCAGATCTAAATATTCCTCTGATTCCATTTATCTTTGCATAAGTGTAGATTGCCGGATATGTTTTTCCCTCTGCAGGTTTACCAAACCCAATACTTGCTGCTTCCTCTACATTTGCAATTTTTGTAAATGTATAACCACCATCAACCGAATGCCACATTCCATTATTGCCGACTAACCATATATCACCTTCACGACCAGGAACAGCCTTAAAGTTCCCGCTTGTTGGCAAGCCAGAAGGTGGTGATTGAACAAAGGTTTTTCCTTTGTCACTACTAATGTAGAATTTCCCATCTTTAAAAGCATAAAACTTGTTTGGATTAACTCTATCAGAGTATACAATCGCTCCGGAAGGTACATTAGCACACTCATACCATGTATTACCATTATCTGTGGAATAGGATACAGGTGCACCTTTTGGTGCCCACACAACTACACTAGCATCAGCAGCTGCAGCAACTGTTCCACCTTCTGTCATTCCTTGAGGTTCTTGATTACCTTGGAACCATGATTTCCCACCATCATATGAAAAACCAATTCTGTTTGTGTTTGGATTCCATGTTTTGTCAACGTTCCCTACACGCACCATAAAGTTTGGATTCAATTCAGCGTAATCTATATCAGTAGTCGAACCCATATTGGGTTGAGTATATGTCCAGTTGGGTGCTTTCTCCAAATCATCATGTCTAAACCCTGCGATATCGTATATTGCACTAAATAAATGTGGTCCGATTGGTGGGCTCACTAATGCTGCAACTGATGTTTCTTCTATTCCAATTCCTTTTACTTTAATTGTTATCTTTTCACCTTTGTCCCATTTAGTTAAATCATCACACCCATATAACGTAGCACCTGTCCCATATAACATTCTATCAGAGTTAAATGGATCAATCTCAAGGGCTGCAACCATCCAACCAAGCTTTGGACTTGTCTCGGGAGGAATTGGATTCGTAATACCAAAATTCAACCATGGAGCTGCAGAAATATCCATAGTGTAGTGAAGCGTTCTGTTAGGATATCCAGCCCATTCCCATATACACTTCCATGTTTCACCACCATCTGTACTACGCCAAATATAAGTATCGGGCCACCATGAACTCAAAGCTGCTACCATTACCACTTTTGGATTTTGAGCGTCAACAGCTAATCCTCCATATCCAAAATAAGTATCTTTTGCTGGCATTGGACTTATGTTTTTCCATTCGCCAGTTTTAGTATTATATCTCCATACTTCTCCATCGTCACCGTTGTAAGGGCCCTGCGTATTGCTATATGTTATATACAGCATCCCATCTGAACTTAACTTTGCATGTTGTGGAAGTAAACCCGTAGGTTGTCCTGGCAATGCCTCCCATGTTTGCCCACCATCTTTTGTATAGTATATGCTTGTATTTTTATCGGCTACCCCTACATAAATCACTTTGCTTCCTTCTCCGGGTTTACCGCTCGTTGGATCAAATACAACCCATACTATACCTGTGATATGATTCAAATAATCATAAGGACAATTCGGATCTTCAACATATGTTCCTGGGTTCGGGAAGTTCTCTACTTTTTTCCATGTAACGCCATAATCAGTACTTTTCCATAGTCCATTTCCTTCGCGTGTACCTAAATATAAGATACTATTGTTATTCGGATCAATAGCTAATCTCTCTCCCATATTTCGACCGGGCATATTACCGCCCAATTTGAATGGTAAAGGAGTTCGTTCAAATGTATTACCTTTATCTTTTGAACGTAAAAGAACCCCATTCATATTTGTCCAACTATTTGTATAGGTACCTGCAGCAATATACAGTCGATTTGGATCAACAGGGTCAGTGGCAATACTCTCCACACCTAACAAATTCCACTCATCATAGCTTACCCAATTCATAAGCTGAGTCCATGTATTCCCACCATCTGTACTTCTATAAGCGCCACCAATATCTGTTCTTACATAAACTAGGTTCTTTTCTTTAGGATTGAAAACTATTCCTGTAATAAAACCGCCACCACCCTCAATCTTTACATTTTTCCAAATGTACTTTTGAGTAGTGACTACACTCTCCGCCCTAACTGGAATGATTAAGCCATACATAGTTGTGCATAAAAAGATAATTGCAATAAATAACGCTATACCCCTTCGCATCTTAACCCCCTCTTTTCAGTTATGGATTTAATAGTCTGAGTTAGGTAATTGAAAATTATACTTTATCTTGAGTTTCTATCACCTCACTTCTGTCTTTCGTATTGTATTAAATTTTATACACGCTTCCTATCATGTATCATTTTATATTTTTAAGGCAAATTAATTCTATCATTATTTTGCAAATAATTATTACAATATTGCTCTTTTTTATATTAACAATTGTTGCATTTTTCCTAAACTTCTATGCAAGTAGAATCAATTTAAATTTTTGCTTAAAGATCTTTTGTTCTATCCTTATAAACATTGATTTTAGATGACTTCTTTAAATTTTCAATGTATAACCTAAAAACTTGGTCTTTCTTTTGTTTCATCAACTTTGATTGAATTTCTCCTTTTACTTCATCAAGAGGCATGTATTTTTCATCAAGTACTTTTACTATATGATAGCCTTTTATAGTCTTTATTATATTACTGACTTGTCCAACGGCTAATTTAAACACTTCCTCTTCAAAAACACTACCATACTCTGCTTCTTTTTCGCCTTTCCTAAAGTAATCAATTATTCCTTTTGTTATCCCTACACTTTCATCCTCTGTGTACTTTTTGACTAACTTTTCAAAATCCTCTCCCTTTTTTAATTCAGATACTATCTTATTTGCAATTTCTCTTTTTTGAACATCCTCCTCCTCATTCTCCACCTTTAGAAAAATGTCCATGATTTTTATCTTCTTAAACTGATTTTTATTAGTATTATAGTAATTAACTATCTCTGAGTCACTAACAGTTGTTTTGCTTGTAATAGAACTGTAAAGTTTATTAATGATTCTAGTCTTATGCAAGTCTCTGTAAAAATGATTTTCATCTGAACCTATTTTTCGGAGATACTGGTTAAAGTAACTCCTCATTTCCTCGTTTGCCTTTAGTTCTTCAATATATTTTTTTATTTCTTCTTCTTCTTGCTTTGTGAGATAAATATTTCTTCTTCTGGCATCCTGTAAGCACAGCAATTCTTCTGTTAAAATCGTAAACAACTCATCTTTCAATAACTCTCTATATGTTTTTCCGTTAAACACTTGATCCAAGATGTCTGCACGTGAAGAAAATTGAATTGCATTCTCTTTCAGGGTATTAAACCTTATTTTGTACTCTCTTTTGGTAACTTGTTCTCCATTTACTTCTAACACTACCTTGTGATCATCAATTATCCTTGCAATTTTACCCTTAAAAATAAACAACGACAAGATGATTGAAATAAGCAATATACCCATTACCAAAAATAGATTTTTTTTATTCATAATAAACCTCCTCAATTTAAAATTTTTTGCTTACTCATTTTTTGTGGGTTAATCATTATAACTATTTCATAATTATTTCTTTAGAATAATAACTTTCATGCCTTTCTTTGTAGTATATGCCCAAATATTGTCATTAATTCTCATCATAGAAAACGTTTTGAATCTGTAAAAGTATTTTTTATTATTCTTAATTACTATGAGAAACCAGGTATCATTTTGTCTTGCAAATATATAATTCCTTGTATGAAGTGTAATTTGGTCAAATTTCGGTTTCAGCAGTATCTTGCCCGTCTTTAGCAGCACACCCCATTTGCCATTTTTTAGAAATGCTACGTATCCATCTTTTACTTCGCCTATTAAATCATAGTTCAGTGGTGTTAAAGCTCCCCCGTTCATTTTCGCTAACCCCCACTTTCCATTGAGATAAACTACAATTATGTCTTTGTCTGCTATCCAGATAGAATCATACTTTGGCTTAATAACAAACTTCCCATTTTCTGCAATCAACCCCCACTTGTCTTTAACCTTGACTGCCGCAAAACCATTGTTAAATACTGTTATATCATGTGCTTTTATATCTATCGTCTTTCGTGAATCAAGATTTACTAAGGTTATGACTCCATTATTTTGTTTTATTGAAATCGTTTTGTTTGAAGAAACAACTAGCGAATCCCTTTTAAAAGCTTTAGCTAACATTTTACCGTCAGAAAACATAATGTACAACTTTTTATCTTTTTTAAGCTCCAACCAGCCTTCATTGTGGACCCATATTTCATCATAAATCGCCGGATAAACTTCTGATAATGTTTCAAGATTTAAAATGCCCCACTTATTGTTTCTCATAACAGGTAACATTTTCCCAATGTTTAATGAAAAGTTGCTATAGTTGTCTTTACTTTCCTTTTTGTTTGTGATCGATATTACTTTGTAACTATCTTTTTCTTTAGCAACAATGACACCCTTGTAATTCAAAATTTGTATCTCTTTGTATTTTAATGGTACAATTTGATTTCCTTTTTCATCGATAATTCCCCATTTATTATACTTTTTGGCTTGAATCATTTTGCTTGGATGTATAATTATGTCTTGATACTGAGGCTTTAAAGTATATTTACCTGACTTATCTATAATTCCCCACCTGTTGTTCACACACACAGCTGCAAGCTGGTTTGTAAATGCAGTTACATTGTCAAATTGTGGTTTTAGCTTAACTTTCCCATAGATATCAATAAAGCCCCATTTATTTTTAAGCTTGACTGGAATCATTCCCTCACTTTCTAATAGTATCCTTTCATATGTTGGCTTTACTATAATATTTCCCTTTATATCCATTATCCCCCATTTATCATTCTTTTCAAACATAACTAATTTACTATTGAGATATGCTACATTTTGATAACTTTCATCTGAGACTGAAAAAAATTGGTTAGCAATATTTTTTTTGATTACAATTGTTGTTGTGCTATATATTGTTGTTATCAATAAGGATAAAATTAATATGATTATAAAACTTTTTACAATAGGCAACCTCAAAAGTTCTTTGAACTGAATTTTCGTTTGCTGTTTTTTTTGCTTACCTTTTTGTCTTTTGTTTCTCTTTTTACTCTTCATTCTTTACCACCCCTCCTAAAGTATTTTCTTTTGTTTTCGTGTATTCATGCTATCATACCTACACATTTTTTTGTGCTTTAGCAGGCTGCTAGTAATAATATAAAGTGACACAATGAGAATGACAATATTCGCTATTGCCACTAAAAAATTTGAAAATTCTCTTTGAACAAAATAAACGTTTGACAGAGAAAGATTCAAAACCTTCGATATATTCATAAAGGTCAACAAGGAAATAATCATTGATATCCTTAACCATCTTATGTCATTAATCAGTACATATACCATTAGACAAAATAACCATGCAAATATCGAATATCTTTCATGCATACCTGTCATAAGGTTATAAGAAAGTAAGCCAATTACAAAACCACCTTGCAGGAGATACCTTAGTTGGATTAAATGATCATTTGTTTTTTTTAATCCAATGCCAATTAGCACCAACACCAAAATGTATGCAATTGCCAAAATAATTATATTTATGCAATTGTACATACCTCCTGTTTTGACCCAATTTAAGCCTCCTGCGTAATAGATATTAAATGCATTTACTGTGTAATAAGGATATTCTCCTGCTATTTTTATAAAGAACTTTGGAAGCCATAAAATCTCCTTATGAGGCATGAAAAGAAAATACAATCCGCCGCTTACAATGCTAAAAGAAATTATTTGTTTTATTATGTCCACTGTTCTATTTCTAAGCCAAAGATTGTATACCCAGTATAGTACTATTAGCGGAAAATATAGGATAAATTGAGGTTTTGTGAACAATAAATAGGCTGCTACACATCCAACTAAAATATGGGCATTGTAAACTAAGCTAACAAATAGCATAACCAACAACATGGATACAAAGCTGTCACTCTGTCCCCACATTGATGAGAGCAAAATTAGTGCGGGATTAAACAAAATTATTGTACTTTCCTCACGAGTTGGTCGACTTCCACACTTTTGCTTAAGGCCTAACACCATTACTCCAATGGCAATGTCAGCTAAGATGTTCGGTAATTTAATAAGTAGGTCATCTGAAATGGTACTGTGGACTATCGAAGCAATGTTTTTAAATAATTCTAAGATGATTAAATATCCTGGCAGGTAGTCAATAAAAACGTTCTTCTCATAAATGTTGAACATATCAGTTGAAGCAATGTTCATCCATGCCTTGAAACAATTTACATCTATCGGATGTCCTGATATTGCACCACCTAAAGCCAATCTTACAAAAAATGCGGTGAATAGCATCCATATGAATTCTATTCTTGAAATCTGCGATTTGTTGCAAAAGTTTAAATAGTAGCTGTAAAAAATAATTCCAATTATTGTTATAATACTCACTATTATTCTATTCGGCTGCCTGCTTTTAAACATCACTTCACCGAAATTAGCCATCCACCAGCCTAACGGCAATATTGTAATTAGTATACTGTATGTTATTATTGCTACAACTTTTTTATTTGCAACGTCAAGCTTCTTTACTGCTTCATACTTTCTATTTGACATCTTGTTTTCCATTCTCCCCTTCTCTATTTACACAACTTTGTTAGAATATCCAACTCTTCATTATCTTTAGCATATCAATGTATTTTGCTGACACAGTCAAACCGCTCACAGCAGGATAGTATATGATAAGCATAATCAGAGCTAAACTACTTACTGTCATTGCGACTTTTTCTTTTAATCCTTGCTTTAGATTTAGATTATCAATTGCCATAGCTATCGCTATGTAAAGCCAAGGTAATGCGAGGTAATAATGATATATGAACTTGATTCTACCTATAAACATCCATGGAACAATTGAAGATATATAGCTTGCAATTACTATAAAAGAACTCAAATTGTTTTTGGGATTTTTCAGAGCCACTATCAATAAATATGCCAGCGCTAACAATCCTAGACCCCACATAACTGGATTCCCTAAATATGCAATAGTCGAACGTAAATTACTTGGCAACGAATTGTCATAATAAGCCCATAGTGGTTTTGTTGACAATAGCCATTGATACCACTCAGAAGAAAATGGATGCGTTGCCACTAATGTCGAATGGTATTTCCAAATATGGTTTTGTAACATTACAAAATCACTTATGACTGCCCCTGGCAGGTTATGATATGGATATTTTATTGTTATTGGCAGGTATGTGAGATAATAAGGTATTATAAAAGCTATGATGGATAATAATCCATTCTTGATTGTCTTTATAACCCAATTTTTGTCATTACTTTTTATAAGATTATACACTCTATATGCGAATGAAATTGTTAAAATAGGTGTAATTGAATACAAAGCATTCCATTTACATGCAAATGCTAATCCTCCAGTTGAAAATGACAAAAAGTACGCTAAATTCGTTTTGGATAATTTTTCTTTCCTGTTTAGTATACTACTTATGTACGACATTCCAAAAATTGAACATAAAAGAATAAAAAACAAACTGAATGTATCGAGGTTCGCTGTTCTCGACAAGCTATTATGCAAAAAGTCACTTGCCATCAATATTATAACTGCTATTCCGCACCAAAATGAGGGTTTGTGTAGCTTAGTGAATAAAATTAGTATAAGAACCAACGCAATTGAACCAAAAATTAAATTAACAATTCTCCATCCAAATGGATTTACCCCCCATATTGCCATTCCAACTGATATTAACCATTTACCTAAGGGTGGATGAACTAAATCATAAGGCGGCAACCCCTTTAACAGTTCGTAGGCTGTTCTTGCATGATATATCTCATCAAAATATGAACTGTAACGGTAACTTACTATACTTTTCATTTTGGTTTGCTCATCAACTAAATTATAAGGATTTCCTGAATAGTTGAAGCCTTTTAAAATACCAATTGCTGCGTTTGAAAAATCTATAAACTGTTTGTCATCTTTTTTTGCTGCAATTTCTCTAATCTCAAGACCATTTCCATGTGTCACGATAAGCACTTTGTCAACGACGTTATTAACTGATATTACCTTACCTTGAAAAAAGGCTGATTGGACAGATTGTTGGAATATTACAGAGTTATCGTTCAAAAATTGTATATCAACTTTCCCATCTCCGTAACCAAAATAGATAAAGAAGTCCTTTATAAACATCTTGGGTGAAATTCTCACTTCAATTGTACTGCCCTCTTCTTTGGATGCCCAATATGTCGTTGGTATTTCTCTTGAGCCAATGGAAATAACCTGGAGAATAAAGTATCCCGTGGCAATCAGAATTGAGAGTAATAATAATACATTTTTGTTTTTCATTAATTTTTCACTCCTTTGCTTTTATTGTATATGTTGACAGCCAAACACTGCTTAGAAATTTTTTTAATTGTTTTATTTTTTTAATTGTTTTAGTAATTAAAAAAATATAACATTGGTTGCGTAGAGTTCTTCTGATGACTTTCTAATAATTATACACTTAACACTCTTCAATGCAACATTTTTAACAATCGATAATGCATAAAATTTTTATAGGATGGGTATTCTGGACAAATACGAGTATAAAGCATTCTATTCAGTTGTGATTAAGTTAATGGTTCAAATTTTTGATATTTTTTTGCATAACGTGTGTTTCATAAAATCAACAGGGCGGGCGTATAGAAGACCCACCCTGTCATTTGACTAAATAATTCATATATTAGTGCTAATTGGACTATCATATCTTTCAAATAATTTTCGCACTTCACTTTATTTAGCACCAATCGCATTAGTTTTATACCATTGTCCCCATGGAGTTGGATTATTGGGATCCCAATTGTTTACCATGTCCAAATAACCTACATAGCTCGAATTGCCACACCAAGACCAGCTAAAAAGTCCTATCTTGTATTGTTTTGCATACCTGACAATAGCTTCCTCGTCAGGATCACCATCTGTATGCTGATGCCCAAACTCCCCAATAACTAATGGCAGCCCTTTCTCCACAAATGACTTGATATATTCTTCTACCTTGCTTGCTGTATTGTATACACCGTACATATGAATCGAAAATACCAAATTGCGCAGCGGATCTGCTTCCATTATGCTCTGGGCATTGTCTCTCATAGTATTAGACCAATCCTGCCCCCAGTTCGGCGCATCCACCATTATCGTGTGTTTGAATCCTGCATCCCTTAGCGCTTTTATAGCATTCTTCGTGTCATTAACCCAGTTTTGATAGTTATTGTTCCCATACGGCTCATTACCAATGTTTATTATAACAAAATCCTCATTACCTTCTAACACACTCTTTATCTCTTTCCAGTATTCTACTGCTTGTGCCAATGAACATGCTGCCCCGTCCTCACCATATCCTGTCGTGTCGTGAACTTCTAATACAATAGCTCTGAACCCAAGACTTCTTGACAATGATATAATATTTGCCACTTCGCTTGCTGGTATCTTCGTCCATCGGTAGCCATTACTCAGCACTACCCTCACAGAGTTCATACCCCATGACCTTATTCCTCGCAATGCCGTCTCCAGTTTATCTCTGTACCAGCAATGTGCGTGATTGGTTCCTATTAATGTGCTAGTATCTATTCTCACTATCCCACTGCTCGGCGTTGGTGTAGGTGTCGGTGTAACTGTCACCGTCGGCGTTGGGGTTAACGTTGGGGTTGGTGTTGGAGTAGGCGTTGTTGTCACTGTTGGGGTTGGCGTTACTGTTGGTGTCGCAGTTGGTTTCGGTGTTACTGTTGGGGCTGGTGTCGCTCCACTCGGCTCCTGACCCCATACCAGCACTCCATCTATATACGCCGTTACCTTCACATTCTCTCCATAACTCGTCATGCTCTGTGCCCATGACCAGTCATTTCCCTGATTGTAATTGCTCCAGTCACTCTTGTTAAACCTTATCTGTATCTCCCCTGTGTCCTTCCCAGGCTGCAACTGACCCGCTCCACTCTTAAATCCTATCTCTAAATAATAGTCCGCTCCACTTACGCTACCACTCAGCTTCACAAACTTGAATGTCACATTGCTTGCTCCTATCTGTGCCCAGTCACTTACCGCACTCTGTGCCTTGTCTCCATCTACCGTGTACCAGTACCTTATCGTTACCCTGCTCAAATCTATCGCACTGCTACCACTATTTACTACCTTCAACCACGGTCTTATCGTGTTCGTCGTAGCATTTGTCTCCATGTTCTTATACAATACCTTTATCTGCCCACCTGTTGCCGGACTGCTGCTCGGTGTTGGCGTCGGTGCCACCGTCACTGTCGGTGTCGGCGTCGGTGTTGGAGTAGCAGTTGGTGTTGGTGTGGGTGTGGGTGTGGGTGTTGGTGTTGGCGTTGTTGTCACTGTTGGGGTTGGCGTTACTGTTGGTGTCGCAGTTGGTTTCGGTGTTACTGTTGGGGCTGGTGTCGCTCCACTCGGCTCCTGACCCCATACCAGCACTCCATCTATATACGCCGTTACCTTCACATTCTCTCCATAACTCGTCATGCTCTGTGCCCATGACCAGTCATTTCCCTGATTGTAATTGCTCCAGTCACTCTTGTTAAACCTTATCTGTATCTCCCCTGTGTCCTTCCCAGGCTGCAACTGACCCGCTCCACTCTTAAATCCTATCTCTAAATAATAGTCCGCTCCACTTACGCTACCACTCAGCTTCACAAACTTGAATGTCACATTGCTTGCTCCTATCTGTGCCCAGTCACTTACCGCACTCTGTGCCTTGTCTCCATCTACCGTGTACCAGTACCTTATCGTTACCCTGCTCAAATCTATCGCACTGCTACCACTATTTACTACCTTCAACCACGGTCTTATCGTGTTCGTCGTAGCATTTGTCTCCATGTTCTTATACAATACCTTTATCTGCCCACCTGTTGCCGGACTGCTGCTCGGTGTTGGCGTCGGTGCCACCGTCACTGTCGGTGTCGGCGTCGGTGTTGGAGTAGCAGTTGGTGTTGGTGTGGGTGTGGGTGTGGATGTCACGGTTGACGTCGGAGCTGGGATGGAACCTGCTGAACCGCCTGGTTCTTGTCCCCATACCAAGGTATCACCCTCATAAGCTGCTATGAATTTATTCTTGCTTAAATCTCTAGTTAATCCTGCATAAGATGGATCATTTGTTGGATCCCAAGGAACACCTTGAGGTACAGATATCTTAAATTGCGCTTGTTTCTTGTGTTCTACTTCTCCACCTGGATATATTTTTGTTCCTGTAAAGTCCACCAGTATATAATAAAGGTTTTTCGACGCGTTCCAAACATAAGGACCCGATATTTTAGCCCCTTCTGCATAATAAGTGTCTACTTTAACAACGTCAGCACTATACCCTGCATTGATTAGCTCACTAAGATCGATGAAGTATTTGAACTTTAAATTTTCTGTTACACGTGGAGGCCATCCTGTTCGATTGTAGATATATGAAATTATTTCCGTATAATTTGCACCTTGCGAATTACCAAATTTAGATTCAACAAAAATTTCATCGTTAGTTGGTGTCTCTATTGCTTTAAAATTAGGTATGGGTTCTCCTCCATACATAAGGTACATCTTTGCCAATGCACCAACAATGCCGGCATTGTAATCGCAAGCAACCTCGTTTTGTACGTAGTCTGTAATGTCGTCATTATAGCTGTCATCTGAGCCTGGGCCTCCCACTAAAGCACCATAAAGTATATGACGATGATATTCTGGTATTCGCATACTATTAGCCCATGAGCTATGAGCATTTCTATGATGTGGATGTTGTGGATAATTATGGCCAAATCCTACTAAAAAGCTTCTACCTGTTGAACCTAATGCATAGTTAATCTGACTCTCACCAAATTTTAGATAAGCTGTTCGCTTATATTCTGGACATCCCGACCAATCTGCATAAACAAACGCTAAGAAAGCAGCAGTTGTAGCATACCTAAGTGAGCCCCACCCTGTTAACCATGCAAGACCCTTAGGTGTATATGTTATGTTATATGTCCAATGATTAAGATTTCTTTCAACAGCACCTTTATATATGTCTTTATTAGTAATTTTTGCTAAAAGTAATATTGCTCCGTATCTTACATCGTCCCAGCACTGTGTCCATGTATTTGTGCCACCGGCATATTCTTCCATAAGCGCCTCAGCTTTATCTAAATATGATTTGTCATTTGTCGCAAGATATAACCACACTGCCGCCCAACCAAGATCATCTATGAAACCACCTGATGTATAAAAGCCCGTTGCTGCTATGTACCCTGTATCGCTGCGAGTTCTGTCTGCAAAATCAAAAAGATCTATCGCATGCTGTAAATATATGTCCGCTTTCTGTTTATTTCTCTCACGTATTACAATTGATGCAGCTGCTAAAGATGCTGCTGTCTCAGCAACAACTGAACTAGCAGGGTTATTCAAATCACACTTGTATGCAGGTCGTTTCATTTGCATTACTTCTGCCGGACCCCAGAAATTGTGGTCTTCAATTGGATCACCAACTTGATAATAGTATACATACTTTAATGGATGACATTTTACAAAGTAGTCGTTTACCCATTCTATCTGATTGAGTATATGTTCAAGCTGCCCGCTCTTCTCAAATGCTGTTCTGTACTCATAAACCGCCCATGCAAGCATTGATGCGCTATATGACATTGGAAGATTAAACTTTACATGATCACCTGCATCATGCCAACCACCAGTGAGGTCCAAACCAACATCTTTACCATCATTCAGACCTGAATCTCCACGCCAGTTGTTACGAACCCATGACGGTAGTTTACCCGACATTTGGAATTCGTAAAACATAATCGCCTTTTGAAGAGCTTCACCATAGTTAAATGTTGTTGCCGCTTTAGCCTTGTTGTAATTATTTCCATGAAAGAAAAGAATGACTTGTAGGAGAAACACTACAATTAAGGATACGGTTAACCCTCTTAGCACTTTTTTAGTTCCCCTCATTTTTACTTCTAACCCCCTCTTCTTTCTTTTCTAATAAATCTTTCTTTCTAATAAATTTCTTTGATTTTGATTTGACTTAAACTGTTTGTCATACTCTCTTCAATGTAAATTATTAGTAATTACTAATGATTTTGAACGCTTCACCTCCTCGTATCATATAATTATCAAATCACTTAAAACTTCATATCTCAATTGGTACATTAAATTATTAGTACCAATTGATTACTGGAAACTCACCTTTATAGCAAAGCTTTTCTTAAAACACTCACTTCTCAAAAATTGAATATTAAAATTGACTGCTACAACTTAAATTTGCCCTTTATCTTTGGTAAACTAAAATCAGAAAAAGTTTAAGCCTGATTTAGTTTATTTGGATATTTTTTGACCACCTCCTGCTGGACGTGCTTTGATATCTGCACGTCACAGCTCGCGGAAGACTGAACCCCAAAGGATTACATGAGTAATGTTTACTCGAAGGCTTAAGCACGGTCAGTTTTCCACATCTGATTTGAGCATGTCAGATGTGTGCTACAGCATAAACTGCTCAAGTAGCTCTAATATCGGCGAGGCTGCTATTGTCATGTAATCCCCAGGGATAAAGGGCTTAATACTTTTTCTTACCCACTACACTTGCAAAAAGGAGGTCTTCAAATTGCCAAATACTTTAATCGTGGGCATTGATATCAGTAGTCAGTCAAATTCCATCTTCTTCATCGATGATGCCGGAAATCATTTGATTAAAAAACCTTTTTCCTTGCCTAACCATCAAGAAGGTGCTAACGAATTAATCAAAAGAGTTATTGACTGCCTCAGCCAGTATAATCTATCCTACGTTAAATTCGGCATGGAAGCAACTTGCTATTTCGCTTGGCATCTGCACTTGTTTCTTGCTTCTTCATCTGAACTGCTGCCATATAAACCAACTTTTTATGTCCTCAACCCAAGCGTTGTCAAAGGCTTTAAAAAAATCTACACTTTCTTGCCTAAAACAGATAACATCGATGCAATTATCATCGCTGAATGTGTCAGGTTCAGTAAGCTAAATCCAACACCTTTACCAGATTTCAAATATGCTGCACTACAACGCCTTACCAGAATGCACTACCACCTTGTTCATAATCTAACTCGTGAAAAAAAACAGAGCTCTAAATCTCATATACCTTAAATTCTCCACTTTCTCTCAAGATTGTCCTTTTTCCAATATCTTCGGTAAGGCATCTTGTGCTATCATCGAAAACTTTACACCTGACGACATTGCCTCCATGCCACAAGAAAGATTTAATTAAGTTCGTATCCGATAACGGCAACAATAGACTCTCAGATGTCAACAAAATTGCTGAAATACTTAAAACCGAGGCTCAAGCGTTCATACAGATTACATCCTATGTTGGCTGAGGCAAATGACTTAGCTTTGTCTATGACCCTTGAAAACATTAGATTTATGCAAGAACAACTTAAAAAACTCGACAAAGAAATCTCAAAACTTCTTAAAGCTTTCTCTCAAACCCTGACTACCATTCCTGGCATAGGTGATGTTCTTGCAGCTGCTATCTGCGCTGAAATCGGTGATATCAAGCGCTTCAAAAATGAAGCTGCTTTAGCTAAATACTCCGGCCTGGTCTGGACTCAATATCAATCAGGCAATTTCAATGCCCAAGATGTATCATTGGCTAAGTGTGGTAACCAATATTCTTAAAATACTATCCTGTTGAAGCTGTTAACTGTAGGCTGTAGCACACAGTACGTTACAAAGCTTTCTACAACAAGAAGTTCTCAGAGGTTGACCTGTCACCAGCATAAACGTGCCCTCGTCCTAACCGCAAGACGTTTGATTCCTCTGATCTTTGCCATGCTCTAGCCTTGGTCAAATATATCAAGAAAGAGGTGATGTTTACAATACTTAGTTAGTCCCAATTTTTTAATTTAATAATCTTCTCTAAACAAGCTGCCAGTTAAATTTTTCCATGCTGAGTGGCTCGGTATTCTATTGTCTTTTTTGCCCTAATTATCTAAAAAATTTTTTTTAAAAACCCCCTTGACATTATACCGTTTGTCTCTCTTCTTTCATTTCTTTGCCCAATGTTTTGAATTTGTGGTAGCTTTACCTTCTTATTTTTCCTTGAATATACGTTACGATTGTTATATTTTTCCCTTATTTTGTGACCGGTACTGGTGCCGGTTCATTGTTATTATAGTATATTGTAACGTTAATATTCTTTCCATTCGTACCTAGAGGTCGCTTGTGATCTAATCCAACAAATCTACCTTGGCTGTCTTGCCACAGAGCAGGTTTTAAGAATGTGTATTTACTCTCATCCCATGTTGTGAAATCATACTCTACCAATCCGCCTGTATCACCTGAATTTGCGTTAAAGCACCAGAATGTATGATGTATATGATTTTCTATAATATAGTCACGCAAACATTTCATCCACTTTTCATTATCTCCTCCATCAAGGTATCCACCCCATTCTCCAATCAACAAGGGTGCTATATTTTCTTCCATAATGTATACCCAATTTGGACGCCAGCAGTCTTGAAGCAATGTTTCTTTCGTGAAGCCTGGATAGAACCACGGTTGTTGGTAAACAGACGGCCCATAATCATGAGGTGAATATACCACTTTGTTTTGATATTTACCAAGGTTAATTGGATATTTCCTTACACCTCGCAGGTTTCCACCCCACCACGTCGAGTAGTAATCGCTTGAGGATTTAGAAGTCCATGTCACATCATCTTTCGGATATGCTTCAATTCCCTCTATTACGATGAGAAGATTTGGATTTATGTTGAGTATTCCTTTCGCACACGTCTCAGCCGCATACTTCCAATTATTTATATCTGTTGAATCATCCCATTTTGCAAAAGTCGCATCTTGCCAAGGTTTGCCATGTGGCTCATTTTTTAGGTCGAAGGCAATTATTGTATCGTCATTTTTATATCTATTCGTAATCCATTCGCAAGCTTTGTAGAAATCTTCTGGGGTGTATTTGTCATCATACCATACTGGATATATATGTCCCATCGCATCTGTTTTTATGCTATGGATGTCCAACATAATTTTCAATCCGACCTCTTTACATGTCTGCACAACAATATCAAATACTTCAAGACTATTTTTACCCTCAAGCTCTGGATTTACATAGTAGTTTATGTTGGGCTTTGGATAAATACCTTGTGACCAGTTCAGAATCAACTCTGCAGAGATTGGTACTCTCAATAAGTTAAATCCTCTATTTGCTATTTCTGCAAGAGTACTTTTAAGATTACAACTCCAAACACCATCGAATACATTCGTTCCTGTATTGTAACCGAACCAGTTCACACCTGTTAGCCAAACAGGTCTGCCGTCTTTATCAACAATCTTGTTGCCGCTTACATAGAGCCAGTCATCATTCGTATCGTCCGAATATGCCGGTGTGGATGTTGGAGCGGGAGTTGGAGTCGGGGTAGCTGTGATTGTTGGAGTTGGCGTGATTGTTGGAGCAGCTGTTGGTGTTGCTGTCGCTGTCGGTGTTGGAGTTGCTGTAGGTGCTGGCGTAGGTGTTGGTGTCGCTACTGGGGCTGGTGTCGCTCCACTCGGCTCCTGACCCCATACCAGCACTCCATCTATATACGCCGTTACCTTCACATTCTCTCCATAACTCGTCATGCTCTGTGCCCATGACCAGTCATTTCCCTGATTGTAATTGCTCCAGTCACTCTTGTTAAACCTTATCTGTATCTCCCCTGTGTCCTTCCCAGGCTGCAACTGACCCGCTCCACTCTTAAATCCTATCTCTAAATAATAGTCCGCTCCACTTACGCTACCACTCAGCTTCACAAACTTGAATGTCACATTGCTTGCTCCTATCTGTGCCCAGTCACTTACCGCACTCTGTGCCTTGTCTCCATCTACCGTGTACCAGTACCTTATCGTTACCCTGCTCAAATCTATCGCACTGCTACCACTATTTACTACCTTCAACCACGGTCTTATCGTGTTCGTCGTAGCATTTGTCTCCATGTTCTTATACAATACCTTTATCTGCCCACCTGTTGCCGGACTGCTGCTCGGTGTTGGCGTCGGTGCCACCGTCACTGTCGGTGTCGGCGTCGGTGTTGGAGTAGCAGTTGGTGTTGGTGTGGGTGTGGGTGTGGGTGTTGGTGTTGGCGTTGTTGTCACTGTTGGGGTTGGCGTTACTGTTGGTGTCGCAGTTGGTTTCGGTGTTACTGTTGGGGCTGGTGTCGCTCCACTCGGCTCCTGACCCCATACCAGCACTCCATCTATATACGCCGTTACCTTCACATTCTCTCCATAACTCGTCATGCTCTGTGCCCATGACCAGTCATTTCCCTGATTGTAATTGCTCCAGTCACTCTTGTTAAACCTTATCTGTATCTCCCCTGTGTCCTTCCCAGGCTGCAACTGACCCGCTCCACTCTTAAATCCTATCTCTAAATAATAGTCCGCTCCACTTACGCTACCACTCAGCTTCACAAACTTGAATGTCACATTGCTTGCTCCTATCTGTGCCCAGTCACTTACCGCACTCTGTGCCTTGTCTCCATCTACCGTGTACCAGTACCTTATCGTTACCCTGCTCAAATCTATCGCACTGCTACCACTATTTACTACCTTCAACCACGGTCTTATCGTGTTCGTCGTAGCATTTGTCTCCATGTTCTTATACAATACCTTTATCTGCCCACCTGTTGCCGGACTGCTGCTCGGTGTTGGCGTCGGTGCCACCGTCACTGTCGGTGTCGGCGTCGGTGTTGGAGTAGCAGTTGGTGTTGGTGTTGGGGTTGGCGTAATAGTTGTAGTTGGAGCTGGTGTTGTTGATGCCCCTGATGCTTCTATTACTGCCCAATAAGCTGGTTTTGCACTGTAATCCTCAAAAAACAATAATGGCCAATCATTCTTGCCATTAAAAGATCTTAACCATGAATAATCATCTTTTAATCCCCAAAAAGTTACACTTTTTACAACATCCTTATACTTCTTCAACATTGTAAATAATTCTTTGTACTTCTGAGCTTGCTTCTGAAGCAAGTCCTGCGGTGGTGTCGAATAGTTTTCGCTTGATCCGTAATTGTATAAACTCATATCAAGCTCTGTTATATGAATTTCTATGCCTGGTATTGAACTGAATAACTTTATGCTATTCTCTATTTCGCTAACTGATGGCCAGTTAACATTTATATGGCATTGCATTCCAATACCATGTATTGGTATTCCTTTTGATTTTAAATTTTTAACCATGTTGTATATGAAATCTCTTTTCTTGGAAATCTCAGTATTATAGTCATTATAAAATAGCTTTGCGTTGGGATCTGCTTCATGTGCCCATATAAATGCTTTCTCAATGTATTCTGGTCCACAAATCTCATACCATGTCGAACGCCTATAACCATCAGACTGATTCTCATCAATAGCTTCATTTACAACGTCCCATGCGTATACTTTTCCCTTATACCTTCCTACAACATCATATATATATTGCTTCAATCTTGCTAACAACGCATCCTTGGTTAACCTTTGTCCACTGCTGTCTTTAAAAAACCAATCAGGCGTCTGGCTGTGCCACACTAAAGTATGTCCTCTAATTCCTATATTGTTCGTATTCGCAAAGTCTACAAAGGCATCAGCAGTGCTAAATCTATAATTTAAGCCTGTACTTGTTTGCCCAGCTAATAAACTTTCTGGCTTCATTTCATTCTCCGCTGTTAGACTGTTAAAATGTTTCAATACCATCCTTCTGTCTGTATCGTTGCTCAAACATTTTGCAGGTATTGCTACACCTATCCTAAAATCATTCTTATAACTCTCATATAAACTTGGAATGCTCCAGTCAGGTGCTGCTTTGGTTTCAATTGGATAATAACTCATTGTACCAAACAAACAAATACTTGCTATAAATATAATCAATGTCAAGCGAGCTACAATTTTAACTAATTTTTTCTTCATATTATCTACTAACCCCCTCTTTTTATTTTACCTTTTATTTTACATTTAGATGAAAAATATTCTAACAACACAATATCTACCGTTATATACAAGCATTATGAAATAATATTCCTTACGTCCCAATAATAGCTACAATTCTGCGCTATAACTAAAGCCTGTAAAACCTAAGCTCTGGTGCCTGCCAAGATTCACACGTCAACTCTAACCATCTCTTTCCTATTTTTGTTTTTACTCTCATCATAAAACCTAACCCCCTCTTTTTTATGCATTTTTTCCATTATACCTCTTTATTTTTTGTACTATTTTTTGAACACCTCTATACAGGATTTTAGCGAGGTAGCACACCATACCTATAGATGTGCTACCCCGCTAAATTTTCATTTACCTACTTATTATTGATTGCCAAACAGTATTTCATATGTTGCATTAGCTATTGCTATGTCGCACTGTGCCCAGAACCTGTGATATCTGAACTCCGGTACCTGCCCTGACTTGTATGCCGCCTCTAACTTCGGCCAATCAGGATCTTGTTTGTACTTGCTCCTTATGTCTATAAACTTAACTCCACTCTTTATTACATCTCCATTCGGCATCTTCCCTGTCCATCCTGCCGGTATATATACCTCTTGCTCAAAGAACCTCTTGTAGTCCGCTCTCTTCTCTGGCGCTGATAAACCTTTGTTATCCCTGTACAACTTCCACATCCTGTCCAGCAATTCCTTCGCTAAATTCTTTGCTTCCTCATCAAATACCCCATACTTCTTCGTCCCTGCACTATAGTACAACAACGCATTCGCTAGCGACGCTGTTATACCTAAATCTGTACCATAATCAACTACCTTAACGTGCAAATTCGGATTCCCTGTATATGTCCCCTTCCATGTATCAGGTTGTCCGCTCCAATCAAGCGTCGACGGTATCGCAAATGTCCCATCACTATTCAACTTCACTACACTCTTAATCCAGCTTACCCACTTCTCAAGCAGTGCACCTGCATCCTTATCTCCTGTCACATAGTAATACTCCGCTACCCTCTGCATCGACCATGCCTGGAATCCAAACCATGTGTTGCTGCCAGGATCTCGATATACCGGGTTCGGTTCATACGCCATTCCATAAAATGTCGCTGTACCTGCCGGATATTTCTCGTACCTGCCATTCCATGAATTTGTCGCGCCTCCTGCTATCGCTCCCTCCGCTGACTGCAACCACCTGTAAAATTCTATCTGCCTCTTCAAACTCTTCGCCCAGTCGTTCGCTCCGGTCGGCGACTTCGGCTTCATATCACTATCATTCGCTAATGCCCATGCCGCCATCGGATTCTGATATCCAAAGTGCGCATGGCTGCACCCTATCTTCCATGACCATGCTCCATCCAATGCTCCGCCCCATGCATAATACCATGACAGCAGATAATGTGCACTGTCATACCCTGTTCCTCCAGCCGCATTCTTGTCCTGACATCCTAATGGCTTGAAATACTTGTCAAACATCGCATACCTCAAATAGTCACCCATCTTCGCCGCCTTCGCTACATAGCTGCTTATCTCATTAAACTTACCTTGCTCCTTCGCCCATACCTTCGCCCAATATGTTGCTTGAATCGCTCTTGCATCCGCATCAGGTGCATCCGTGTATCTCCACTGCTTCGAATAGTTCTGATCCTTAATAAACAGGTCTAAAAATCCATTCGGTCCGCCCCACTTGAATTCCTCCCAGCTCGGATGCGGCACCGTCTCCCATACAGACTCCTCTGGTCCTCTCTGGAACGTATTGATAAATGATGCCCGGCTCACTCCGTCCCCTCTCTTGCCATATCCATACCAGTTGTCTACGTCCATCAACCAGTGCATACCATACATCAATGTGCTACCATATGTGCTCACAAGTTCATTATGCAACGGGTCTTTGCCAACAGGTACATTAAACTCCAACGGCGATGGATACTTGTCCGGTGTCTCCCACTCTCCTGCATATGTCGCTGGCTTGTTAGGATCATATGACCTCATCGGCTGATCTTCCGCTGACGGTATCATATACTTCTCTAATGTGTCCCATGCTGTCTTAAATTTGCTCCAATCCCCCGTCAACTTCCCATACACTGCCTCCAACCATACATAGTACGAAAATGCCTCACTCGTGGTCAAATGACCATAATCAGGTGCTTCGCATATCAGTGTCTCCACCGAATGATATGGTATCCCATCCTGGTTAAAATACCCGTTCGCAGGATCATGGATCTTGTTCCACAACCACATAAACCTCTGCCCATATTCGCCAAGCCCGCTCGGTGTGCTGCTAGGTGTCGGTGTAGGCGCAACTGTCACCGTCGGCGTTGGTGTTGGGGTTGGTGTTGAAGTAGGTGTTAGTGTTGACGTTGGTGTTGGGGCCGGGGTTGGAGTTGGTGTTGGGGTTGGTGTTGCTGTAGGTGCTGGCGTAGGTGTTGGTGTCGCTACTGGGGCTGCAGTCGCTCCACTCGGCTCCTGACCCCATACCAGCACTCCATCTATATACGCCGTTACCTTCACATTCTCTCCATAACTCGTCATGCTCTGTGCCCATGACCAGTCATTTCCCTGATTGTAATTGCTCCAGTCACTCTTGTTAAACCTTATCTGTATCTCCCCTGTGTCCTTCCCAGGCTGCAACTGACCCGCTCCACTCTTAAATCCTATCTCTAAATAATAGTCCGCTCCACTTACGCTACTACTCAGCTTCACAAACTTGAATGTCACATTGCTTGCTCCTATCTGTGCCCAGTCGCTTACCGCACTCTGTGCCTTGTCTCCATCTACCGTGTACCAGTACCTTATCGTTACCCTGCTCAAATCTATCGCACTGCTACCACTATTTACTACCTTCAACCACGGCCTTATCGTGTTCGTCGTAGCATTTGTCTCCATGTTCTTATACAATACCTTTATCTGCCCACCTGTTGCCGGACTGCTGCTCGGCACTGGTGTCGGTGTCGCTGTAACAGTTGGCGTTGGTGTCACTGTTGGGGTTGGCGTTACTGTTGGTGTCGCAGTTGGTTTCGGTGTTACTGTTGGGGCTGGTGTCGCTCCACTCGGCTCCTGACCCCATACCAGCACTCCATCTATATACGCCGTTACCTTCACATTCTCTCCATAACTCGTCATGCTCTGTGCCCATGACCAGTCATTTCCCTGATTGTAATTGCTCCAGTCACTCTTGTTAAACCTTATCTGTATCTCCCCTGTGTCCTTCCCAGGCTGCAACTGACCCGCTCCACTCTTAAATCCTATCTCTAAATAATAGTCCGCTCCACTTACGCTACCACTCAGCTTCACAAACTTGAATGTCACATTGCTTGCTCCTATCTGTGCCCAGTCACTTACCGCACTCTGTGCCTTGTCTCCATCTACCGTGTACCAGTACCTTATCGTTACCCTGCTCAAATCTATCGCACTGCTACCACTATTTACTACCTTCAACCACGGCCTTATCGTGTTCGTCGTAGCATTTGTCTCCATGTTCTTATACAATACCTTTATCTGCCCACCTGTTGCCGGACTGCTGCTCGGCACTGGTGTCGGTGTCGCTGTAACAGTTGGCGTTGGTGTCACTGTTGGGGTTGGGGTTGGGGTTGGTGTTGTCGTTTGTGTAGGTGTAGGTGTAGGTGTAACACTCGCAGTTGGTGTTGGGGTCGGTGTAGCAGTTACTGTTGGTGTTGGTGTTGGTGTTGCTCCAGAAGTTCCTGGTTCCTCACCCCATACTTTTACATCTCCATCATAAAGTGGAATATATTTAGTTTTAACAACTGAACCACTTGAAACTCCCTTTATATCCTGGAATGAATAGTCGTTAGAATTATCCCACTGTACATTCTGTGGCGCTGCAATTCTAAATTGAACTTCTTTCTTATATTTGTCTTGGCCACCTGGATAAATCAATGTGCCAGTAAAGTCTACTAAAATGTAGTATATATTCTTGCTTGCATCCCATACATAAGGTCCACTTACTTTTGCACCTTGATTATAATTGGTACTCAAGGTTAATTGATTTGGTGAATATCCTGCTTTAATTAATTCGCTCAGGTCAACAAAATATCTAAATTTAAGCTTATCTGTTGCTCTGGCAGGCCAACCACTTTGGTTATTAACTATCGCTTTAATTTCAATAAAGTTAGTTCCGGATGCATTTATACCAGCTTCAACAAAGAATTCGTCGTTTGTTGGGGTTTCAATAGCTTTGAAGTTTGGTATTGGATTGCCACCATACAACAGATACATCTTTGCTAATGCACCCACAAACCCTGCATTATAATCACATGCAACCTCGTTGTTCACATAGTTGCTTATATCATCTGTGTAGCTATCATCAGAGCCCGGACCGCCTACAAGTGCTCCATACAATGTATGTCTATGGTATGATGGTATACTCTGACTGTCTGCCCACGAACTATGTGCAGTTCTGTGATGTGGTCTCTTGGGTGGATTTGTACCAAATCCTACAACAAAACTTCTTCCGGCTGAACCCAATGCATAATCTATCTGGCTTTCTCCAAATTTTCTATATGTTTCTTTTTTGGTGCTTGGACAGCCAGCCCAATCGCTATAAACAAATGCCAAAAATGCTGTAGTTGTTGCATATCTCAACGAACCCCACTGATCAAGCCATGCCAACCCTTTTGGAGTATACTTAATTCTTTCCCCATTGTAACCTGTTGTCCAATAATCTAAGTGCATCTCAATAATTTGTTTGTAAGTATCTTTTCCAGTAATTTTCGCTAACAACAATGCCGCACCATTATGAACGTCATCCCAGCAATGAGCCCACTTGTAGTCGATTGTATTGCTGCCTGAAATTTTGGGCCAGTTTTGAACGTATGATTCTGCCTTTGTTAAGTACGTTGAATCATTTGTTGCCAAATACAACCATACCGCTGCCCATGACAGTTCATCATAGAAACCGCTCCATGAATTATAATATCCATTTGCAGCTGTGTAACCCGAATCGCTTTTTGTAACTTCCGCAAACTCGTATAAATCTTTTGCATGTTGCAAATATGTCGCTGCTTTAGTGGGATTTCTGTCTTTCAAAACAATTGAGGCCGCTGCTAAAGAAGCTGCCGTCTCTGCTACTACAGTAGAACCTGGACTGCTTTGTGTAACTTTAAATGAAGGCCTTTCCATTTGCATAACCTCAGCAGGACCCCACCATGCATGGTCCTTGCTGCCATCTCCAACCTGGTAGTAGTATACATATTTGCTTGGATGGCATTTTACAAAATAGTCATTAACCCATTCGATTTGGTTTAAGATATGTTCCAATTGACCACTCTTGACAAATGCATCTTTGTATTCATACACTGCCCATGACAACATTGTACCAGTGTATGACATTGGAAGGTTAAACTTGACGTGATCACCTGCGTCAAACCAACCACCTGTCAAATCAAGTCCATTGTCTTGACCATCTTTTAATGCTGAGTCGCCACGCCAGTTGTTGCGTACCCAACTTGGAAGTTTACCAGACATTTGAAATTCGTAGAACATAATAGCTTTTTGTAAAGCTTCCCCATAGTTAAATGAACCAGCCCGAACCTCCTGCCATGGTTTAACCCCATATACCACTCCTAAAATAAATATGAAGGTTACAACCATTGCAATAATTCTTCTGTAACGCTGCATGAAATTCTAACCTCCTTATTCAGTTTACTATAATTTTTGATTTTATTATATACCAAAAATACTTGCATGCCAATTGATTTTTTTTGTCTAATTTGTTTATTTAATTGTCAAAAACGCAATACGCTATTTCTATTTTTCATTCCTTATACACACTTTTATTCTTTATGCTCTTTTTATTACAAAATTATAACACATATGTTTCTAATATTTTGCATTATTTTGCTCTATGGAGGTCAAAAAAATGCAACAAAATAATTTGGTATTAAACGGAATTCATATGGATATGATCCGGTTAAGAAAAGATAGTTATATTCTTTTGAATAGCTTTATGATGTGGTAGAAACTTTTTTCAGTAGCTAAACAAAGTTAATATTGGCTGCCTCTGCACGGCAGCCAATATATATATAAGTATATATTGTAAAGAGGGGGTTAGGGGATAGCTTCTTTCAGCGTTACAGAAGAATCTATCTAAATTTTAGATTACTATCTTTATTTATACTTTAACATATGCCTATGAACCATTCTTTAATTTCATCCCAAAAATAAAACGGCGTCGCGCCAGACGCCGTTTTAACCTTTTCTCAACCCTCTATTAAGCCCGAGTAGGTTTCGGCAGCCTGGCAACCATAGGAAGTTTTTCTTCCGACAGGCCCATGGCTTTGCGCCCCTGCCTTTCGACAGGTTTGCCCTTTCGACCACTTACTTCATATTTAATTTTTTAATTTCTTTATTTCACATTTTAATAATATTGTAATACTAACACCAATGATTTGTCAACTACTTTTTCATTTTAGGACTCGAATAGGTGTAAAGATATTTACCACAGCGAAAGAATGTACGAAAACAATAATGAAAAGCCCATAAAAAGAATTGTGGCTGCCTCCCTCCTGTTTGATATAATAAAAAAGTGTAATATTCCATTCAAAAGAAACATCAAAAAACTACCAGGATGGGAGGGCAGCCTACTATGAATATTATACCATATCATGAACTCAGAAAAATATCTCCTGAAAAGGCCAGAGAATTAATTCGAAAAGTATTTGAGGCAAATAACAAAAACATATCAAAAACTGCTAAAATATTAGGTGTATCAAGACACACTGTAAGAAGAGCAGTATATGGTCCTGTTGAGGATAAGTCTAGAAAGCCTAAAACTTGCCCTAAAAAACTTTCTTCTGAGCTTGAAAATCTCATTATCCAAGAGGCTAAAAAAACAGGATTCAGATACAGACGTCTTTCTCTTTATTTATTCAGAAAATATGGCGTTAAAATAAGTGAAAACACGATAAAATCTATTCTCAAAAGAAATAGTGTGCCGAGAAAGACAAGAAAGACGAAAAAGGGAGAAAGAAGTCTTTACGATTATGAGTCTCTCATCCCATTTTCTGAATTTCAGCTTGATACGAAACATCTTTTAGACAAAGAAAGCCTCCCAAAAGAAGTATATGAGCACATGATAAAATACAATCTACCGTGTTATGAGTGGAACATGATAGATGTTGCTACAAGGACAAGATTTACAGCTTATTCATATGAGCTTTCATCTACTTTTGGTTTTATGTTCATAACATTAGTAGTTTTATGGCTTAGGACACATAATGTAAGAAACCCAATAAGGATAAGATTAGATAATGGAGCAGAGTTTTGTGGTGGGAGCGAAAAAAAGCTAAAGGAGTGGAATGAGATGTTTTCTATTTTGGGAGTAGAGCTAAATCCTATTCCACCAAAAGCAAAACACTTGATGGGTATAATTGAAAATTCACATAGAGCAGATGATGAATATTTTTTGATGATTCATGCTGAAAGATGCATAACAAAAGACGAATTTATGACAAGAGCTCAAAAATGGCAGGATACGTGGAATTTTTATAGACCTCACAATGGTAAAGGAATGAATGGGAGGACACCTTTCGAAAAGTTTAGAGATTCAAAAATTCTGGTCTCCTCCCATGTATTTCAATTTCCTACTTTACTTCTTGAAGACTTATTAAAGAAAGTGGGGACTTTTTATTCTCTGTTCTGTAATAAATTAGGTGGTAAATATGTCTTCACCACGTGCCTTTTTCATTTTAGGATAGTAGAAAAAACCTTTACATATCCGTGTTACTAAGGTTTTTCATAAATATTATCTTACAATAATATTTCTTCTTCTTACACTATATAAAGTATCATTTTGAATTGCATTTGTTTGGTTATATATTGTTGCCGGTGGAACATACCCAGTAGTATTTGTTACCTGATTCTGAATGAGTGAACTCGGCGAACCATATATTAATGTTACACCATCAAATGGACTCCCGCCTGAACTATTTATATTAAGAGTATTACCTAACGCAATCAATTGACCATTTAATATTCTCGTTCCCACTGAAATAGTAATGTTGTTCCTTGCAAAAACATGCAATTGGAGTGGACTTGGAACTGGCGAAACGCCCATGCTTGCTAACCTGTTTTGAATCTCAACTTCAATTTCACCTGCATTACAATTTTCTCCAATAACAACAACTTGCGGAGGTGATTTAGAAATATCTGCAGCACTGTCAATTGAGGCTGGTGGAACTGGATCATGGGGTGTTATCGATGGTATACTTGTACTATTAGGAAAACTAAAATTTCTTATCTCATTTAAAATTTGTGGCAAGGGCGGATACGGAACTGAAGACACTACATTTATAACCCCACCTGAATTAACAATCCGACTATAGTCAGGCGGCATCCTCGTCACAATGGTTGCGCCATTTTCTATTACTAACGTAGTTGGATTGTTCAAAAACTGAATCGAATCGCAATATACTACCGCACCAGATTTTATTGTAACTGTCCCTTGATCCTGTATTCTTAACGCACCCCTGATTACTCCTATTTTCTTTATTACAACATCTACCGCATTTGCTGTACTACCTTTAACTATGACATTCCCATCGCAGTATAACTCATCAAACTCATATCTCCCTCTACCATATAATTCCGCATTTCCCCCCACGTACGTTATACCCATCTGCAAGCTAATATTTCTATCTCCAACACCCGTTCTTCTCAAATTTGACCTAATATAAGTTACATTGTTCACTTTTACATTGTCTTCGCGAACTTGTGGATTACCGTTCACACCCAGTGATAACTCACCCATTACCACCAAATTATTAATGTCAGTTTGCAAACCGCCGTGTGATTGTATGTCACCGCCTGTATGTATATTCCCGCCTATTATGGTAAAGTTAACATTTGCCACGAAGCTTCCATTTGTGTATAATGCATAATCAAACAAGTTAAATACTGAGGATGCAGCAGTAGTAGTTGCACTCGATACGCTACTTTCCAGCCCATTAGGCTTGGTTGCAAGTATTTCAACATCTAACCGCAATGTTCTCTTTATCTCTTTATCTGACGAAGTTCCTGCTCTCTTTTTAGATACATCAATGTAAATTGTATATCCATCAGGAAGAGACCCACTTGTCGTACCTGACCATGCATTAACTGTAATATCATCAAGTTCATACCCAGTCAGGCTCTCATAATGTGGCTTTATATACAACTCTACTAAGTCAGATAACTTCTTAAACTCCGGCAGCGACAGAGATTCAACCTTTATGGAAGCATCACTACCCACGTCATTCATAAACCGGCTTACCTCATCCCTTATAATCGCTTTCATACCCTCATACACTTTATCTTCAGCTACATCTCGACTTATCCTCCCATGTCGCAAATCATCCAATATCTTCCCCGGCTCATAGCTCTCATCTCCCAATAACCATCTCACTCGACCAGGACATATATCTTTTAGTGTCCCATCTCCCTTGTAATAATAACCATACGCTATATTCTTTGCATCCTCTAACAGTTGATTAAAATAATACAAAAACTCCTCTGCTGCACTTTCAGCTCCATAGCCTGTTGCAGATTTCTGATATATAGATGTGCTCTGGTTCAGCGATGCTAACACAGCCGACATCGCTCCCAGTAAGACTGTGCTTAAAATAGCAATTATTATTATCACAATAATTAAAGCACTTCCACTCAAATTTATTTTGAATACTTTTTTACTAAAGGTCTTCCAATTTGTTCTCAACATTTCACACACTTCCTTAAACTCTTAACTATAGTTAAATACAACGCTAACAATAATTTTCCCTCTTAACTCTCTCCGTACTTCCCACTTGTTCATTAATTCTTTGCTACTAAAACAACAATGGATATAAAAATAAAAGCATCTGGCGGTCGCCAGATGCCATTTGCCAATGATTAAATATATCACTCATCTCTTGGCATATTTTCGGCAGCCTGGCAACCATAGGAAGTTTTACTTCCGACAAGCCCATGGCTTTGCGCCCCTGCCTTTCGACAGGTTTGCCCTTTCGATATATGCCTTTACTCTTTTGACAATCACAATCCTCTGTATATTATTATCTCACAAAACTTAGAGTTTTTCAAGCACATTTTTCAGCTCCAACTGCAATTCGGAATTTGAACAACAACTCCTTTTTCATGTTATACTTTACCCAGAATCGAATCTAAGCGCTGCTTCACTTCTGCGTTGCATGACGCATACAACTGAATAAACTCCAGAAATCCAAAGATACCAAAGTACTGTCCAGCATATACAATAACCGATTTTGGCCCCTTTTCCACATACTTCTTTGCTGCTACAGGCAAACTTTTTCCCTCACATCTCTTCCCTTCTTCCATATCTCTGTATAGCTGGAAGAACAAATATCCTATCAGTACCATCACAATATGAAATGCTATAAAATTGTACTTCGTGCTCTTAAAATCTTCAATCTTCCAAAAATCCTTGATCTGTCGGTAATCTTCCTCAATCTCAGGCCTTAATTCATATGTCTTGATTATTTGTTTTGCTGTCTTCCCAAGATCTGTAGTCACAATTACAAAATATTCATCCGTCTTTGTGTCATGTACTACACACCCATTTATCTGTACGTCATCTTCAGGCTTGGCACTCCTCCAATAACTACCCAGTGATTCTACAAAAGCAATCTCCTGCCTCTTCCTTTTTTTGTTCGGGTGAGCTTCCCACTTGTTTTCTTCTTTTGCTATCATTACTGCCTGCTCATATGCCTCCATATTGCTTTTCAAAGGAATGTACGTATCCACTCCTCTCTTTTGTTTTAACTGGTTCATAAGCTCCCTCGAAATAAATCCACGGTCATTAATTAAAATGTCCCCAAATTTTAACATTTTGCTTTTTAGTACCATCTCTCGGCTTAATTCAAGGTCATGTACGTTAATACTACCTATTTTGATTTCTTCCAGTATACCATTATCACCTGTAATACCTCGTAGTGTAGACATCTTATATCCTCTACGCATTCCATCTTTATCTCTTACCACTTCTGAACCTTCATAATTGCTATTCTCCAGTAATACTTCAAGCTCAGTACAATCAAGAATATGAATATCAGGTACTATCTCCTTCTTCGGAAATACATACTCTTGAACATATGTATTATATCCTTGTATTAACTCTTCCACCGTGTATTTCTTTACTATGTTACGAAGGGTACCTTCGTCCATCAGCCCTTCTTTCAACCCTCTCTTATTGTCCCATATGTTCCAGCCAATTTCTGATAATGTCTCCGCATTGCTTATAGCAAAGGGTATATCTGTCAAACTGGTCTTTAGCTTCATCTTCGCTGTAATGGCTAATGTCAGCAATATGTGAAAAGGTATATTCTTATTTGCTGATCGTTTGTCCAAAAACGCATGCTCTAATAGCTCTATTATCCCTTCTCGTTTCATTTTAAGAATTATTGCATCTATCAAATTAGGAAAGCTTAAATCCGCTGCATCTATTGCACCTTTTCTAATAGCTTCTAATACTCTTTCTTTGTCTTTTTTACTTATTACCATATAATGAAACCTCGAAATATTATTCTTAAGAATTATCTTAATACTATATTCCTATATTGTCCAGTTATGCTATCCCTAATTACTTCTAATATGCTTAAAATAGCAGCTTTAAGCTCTCATTTCCTTTATTTAACTCCAAATTCCGAATTGAAGTTCAGCTCCTGTATTCAAGTGTAATTAAATTTATTAATTTAAAGCTGCAAAGACTACCTCCACAACCATCTAACTGAGCATTATAATTAACCACATTCCCGAGTTTTGCAGCAAAAAATTATTATCAAATTTTAAACAACTTGATTTTACTGAGATAGAAGGTCAAAAAATTTTTAAAATTTTAGCAAATTTTTATGGCGTTTTCTGGCGAAATGTGGTATAATACTCTTAAAATATTAATTACGAGGTTGCTAAATTGTATCTTAAAAAAAGTACAAACCGTAAAACTGGTAGAACTTATCTGTCAATCGTAAACAGCTACTATGACAAAGAAACTAAACAATCTCGAACAGCTACCGTCCGCTCCTTAGGTTATCTTGACGAACTTCAAAAACAATATGATGACCCTATCGCATTTTTCACCGAAGAAGTTCGTAAAATGAACGAAGAATTGAATAAAGAAAATTCTGAGCTCAATCTCAAAATTTCATTAAATGAAACTATGCCTTTAAATTATAGTGCTCGAAAAAATTTTGGTTATGCAGCTTTAAGTAAAATCTATCATGAGCTTGAAATAGACAAGTTCATAAAAAATAAACAGCGCTACTCACAAGAAGAATACGATGCTAATAGTATTTTAAAACTTTTGGTATACTCTCGCTTGCTTTTCCCCGCATCAAAAAAGAAAACTTTTGAAAATAAAGATATTTTCTTTGAAAAATTTGATTTTTCATTAGACGACGTATATCGAAGTTTATCTTTTTTCAATAGACATTGCGAGCAACTTTTACTTTGGATTCATGAACATATAAAAAAGCTTTATAACCGTAATACAGAGCTTGTTTACTATGATGTCACAAACTATTATTTTGAGATTGACAAACAAGATGAACTAAGGAGAAAAGGCGTATCAAAAGAACATCGTCCAGATCCTATTGTACAAATGGGATTGTTTATGGATACAAATGGCATACCTATTACATACAAACTTTTTCCTGGAAATGCGCCTGATAAAACAACTTTAATTCCTGCCTTGCGAACAATTCAAAAAGAATATTCCTTAGGCAGAATAATTGTAGTAGCAGATAGAGGACTAACAACCGGAGATAATATTTGGTATATTTTATCTGCCAAAAATGGATATATACTAAGTTATTCTATCAGAGGTGCTGACAAAGATTTTCAGAAGTATGTGCTTGATGAAAAAGGATATGTTGAAAAATCCAATGGATTTAAAATAAAGTCAAGACTTTATCCAAGAGAGATTCAAATAACAACGGCAAGTGGGAAGAAGATGAAAAAAGTAGTAGATGAACTTCAAATAGTCTTTTACAGTCCGGAATATGCAGCAAAAGAAAAACAAGAGAGAGAAGCAGCTTTGATAAAAGCGATGGATTTGATTAAAAATCCAGGGAAATACAACAAAGCCACAGCTTATGGTGCAGCCAAGTATGTAAAGAATCTTGCATTTGACCCTAATACAGGTGAGATATTGGCAAGTGCTCAGAGGAAGCTATCTTTGGATGAAGAGAAATTAAAAGAAGAAGAAAAATTTGATGGATACTATGCTATTGTTACAAGCGAGTACAAAGAATCACCGGAGAAGATAATAAACATATATAAAGGACTTTGGAAGATAGAAGAAGCATTCAAGATAACAAAGAACGAGATAGAAAGTAGACCTGTTTATTTATCCTTAGAAGAACACATAAATGCTCATTTTTTGACCTGTTTTATATCATTAGTAATTGCAAAAATATTGGAATACAGGTTACAATGGAAATACTGTGTTACAGAGATTTTGGAGAGTTTGAGGAAAGCATCATGTAGCCATATTAAAGAAAACTATTATGTATTTGATTTTTTTAATGAAGTACTTGAGGAAATTGGAAAAGATTTAAACATAGATTTTAGTAAAAAATTTATGAGATTGAAGGAAATAAAAAAAGTTTTAGGTGAGACAAAAAAGTGATTTTTCACTATAACTTTTTGATAAAACTTAAATAGCCTACAATCCTTTATTCCCAATGGATTGCAGGCTATTTTTATTCCAATCATCTGCAAAAGTCAGGTTATTATCTCACAAAACTTAGAGTTTTTCAAGCACATTTTTCAGCTCCTGTATTCAAGTGTAATTAAATTTATTAATTTAAAGCTGCAAAGACTACCTCCACAACCATCTAACTGAGCATTATAATTAACCACACTCGTCATTGTTTTAAATAAACTTATTATCCTCACATTTACTACTTTATGACAATGTTTCGTCTTAAAATGTTATATAAAGTTTTTCTTCCAACTGCATCAGCCTCCGTATATATTATTTGAGATGGTTGAATACCTGTATTATTCTCAATGTCTTGTTGTATGGAAGGACTTGGCGTTTGATACTTTAGCGTAAGCCCAGCATATGGATTCTCCAAGCAGTTTACATCTAATGCATTACCAAGCGAGATTATCGAACCATTTAAAATAGTCATACCACCACCCACGAATGTAATGTTGCCCCGTGAAATTAAATGCAGCTGGAGTGTTGAGAAATCAACAGTGGGTAAACTTAATCTACCCAATATTTCTAACCTTGCTTCATTATCGTTAATAAAGGATTCACCATATATTACTATCTGCGGGGGTGTTTGAGTTATGTCTGCAGTGCTGCCAAGCTGAGGACTACCAACACTATCAGCTGGCAATGGTGTTATTAGCAAACCACTGGTATAATCCCGATTTCTTATTTCATCTATCTCAGCTGGCGTAGGTGGATATGAAAAAGAAGAAGAAGAATACGAAATTGTCCCACCATTATTTTGTATGGATATTATCGTGGATGCATCGGGAGTTGTTGCTACATATAATTTTGCTCCATTTTCAAGAATCAAGCGGGAACCATTGCGTACTACCAATGAATTGCAGTAAACCGCACTGTTGCTTTTTAACGTTACTGTTGCTCCATCAATAACCTCAAGTGTCCCTCTTATACTTGCTAACGCTGAAACTTCCATGTTCACACCCGGTCCAGCTAGCTTTACATTGCTATCAGAAAACAATTGTACAAACTTATAGCTACCGGCCCCATATAATTGCATTTCCTGACCAACATAAATTGTTTTTGCATCAATATTAGTTGAGCGTGGGGATATCCTATTTGCTTTCAAACTTTTTTCTACATAAATTATATTCCTTACAACTATATTGTTGTCACGACATCGCGAGTCACTATCTTGATTTATCATCATCTCACCTTTTGATATCAAATTGTCAATATTAAACACCGCACCACCGTGTATCGTTAGGTCACCACCTGAATACACACTTCCATTTTCGACAGTAAGGTTTTTGTTAGTATTAAGAGCACCCTTTGAAAATATTGCATAATCAAGCGGTGATGAAGGAACAGGCGTTGGTGATGGATTCAAAATTAAGTTCACTGAACTTCCACTGTCATCAGCTATTCTAACATCTAATCGCAATGCTCTCTTTACCTCTTTATCTGACGAAGTTCCTGCTCTCTTTTTAGATACATCAATGTAAATTGTATATCCATCAGGAAGAGACCCACTTGTCGTACCTGACCATGCATTAACTGTGATATCATCAAGTTCATACCCAGTCAGGCTCTCATAATGTGGCTTTATATACAACTCTACTAAGTCAGATAACTTCTTAAACTCCGGCAGCGACAGAGATTCAACCTTTATGGAAGCATCACTACCCACGTCATTCATAAACCGGCTTACCTCATCCCTTATAATCGCTTTCATACCCTCATACACTTTGTCTTCAGCTACATCTCGACTTATCCTCCCATGTCGCAAATCATCCAATATCTTCCCCGGCTCATAGCTCTCATCTCCCAATAACCATCTCACTCGACCAGGACATATATCTTTTAGTGTCCCATCTCCCTTGTAATAATAACCATACGCTATATTCTTTGCATCCTCTAACAGTTGATTAAAATAATACAAAAACTCCTCTGCTGCACTTTCAGCTCCATAGCCTGTTGCAGATTTCTGATATATAGATGTGCTCTGGTTCAGCGATGCTAACACAGCCGACATCGTCCCCAGCAATATTGTGCTCAGAACAGCAATAACTATTATCACAACAATCAAAACAGATCCGTCAACCTTTTTAATAAACATCCTGTCTTTTAAACAACTAATTTTTTCCAGCATCCCCTTTTTACCCCCTCATAAAAAATTTGTACTCCCTCACTTTTCTATTCTTTTGTTCGTTCCAAATTTCCATGGTTACCTCAAAAAGCTGATGGTAAAATTTTGAATTGGTGTACGAAATAAATTTCACTGTGGACCTTTGTGTGGTAAAATTACCAGCCGGACTTGCTGTCGGACTTGGTGTAGGAGATGCCGCAGAACCTACTGTAAAGCTTTTAGACCATACTTCTAACAGTTGAGTGGTGTAATTTGATGTACGAATTCCCCCGTTCATTTCAAAGACACCATCAATATTACAATTTACAGTAGAAGTATTGTCAATAAAGTAAATTTTAAAATTGGGATTAGTAACTATTAATGGTATATTGTTGAATCTGTACTCAGCCCGGTCTATTCCGCTTATTTCCTTATAAACTTCTATATTTACCACTCCACTTAAACTCGGAGGAATAGATAAACTAAGGTCATATTTCACACCACCATAAGTTGCATCGTACACTTTTTGGTATACTGACACTGTATTTGAAGCATTAGCTACAAGTATTAAATCGAAATCACAATCAATCCTTTTTACAGTATATTTTACTTTATATTTGTCATTGCCAAATTCCAGTTCACTACCACTATAGTCTGGTAATGAATATACTACATCCGCAAAATGACTATCATCATTTCCCATATCAGCGTACATTTTTTCCATTGCTTTGTTCAAAACCTGAGCAATATCCATATTCTCTTTTGACTTTGAGGTTACCCTCATCGATTGGTTAAACGCAATTCCAATTGGAATCAAAATTATAGCAAATATAGCAACAGCAACTATAACCTCTACCAACGAAAAACCTTTTAACTTCATTTCAACTCACCTTATTTAAACAAATTACTTTTTCCAGTCGGACTAATTTTAATTGTCTTATTCAAAACAAACTCACGCGCTGGACTTTGCGGGTCGTTAAATCCATAAAATTTTATCACTGCATTTACCGTTAACTTGTTTTCTGCCTTTGTCATGTTCAGCGAATCAATTGTAAATAAAGGTGCAAAATTCGGTTGTGTATCAAGAATTGTGTGTATTTTTTCATATTCACAATTCCAGGTTTGGCGTGATAATAGATAATATGGATAAAACTGGTCGCCCATATCTTTTGTATTTCCAAGCTCAATTTTCTGTGAAGGCTCAAACATATATGAAGAAGTACTAATCTTCACTGTTTCTAAGAGTCTTTTTAAATCTACAACACAAAACAAAGCATTCTGATTTGGCGGAATAATATCTTTTAATTTAGCATACTCTTTTTTCACATTTTCTATTTCTGCCTTGTGTGCGTTATAATTGCTTATTATCATATTCAACCTTGAAAGCTCTGCAGTAAGGGTTTCATACTGTGTTTTTAAATTCTCTAATCTTTGAGACAAGTTACTATATATAAATGAATAAAAAACCACTCCAATTATCACTATTAACCCAATAATCAGTAAATTTTTTTCTCTACTGCTCAGTTTATAACCCATTGCTACCTTTCCCCACCTTCATTAAACTGATCTTAAAATTCTTAAAACTTCTTATCTTATATCAGCACTCACATCAGCTTTTTTGATACCTTCCACATCATTTGCACCATTAAATACTACATTTGCAAAGTGTGGATCATTAGATAGACTGTAAACAAACTGAACTACACTCTCAACATTCTTGCTTGCCACTCTGCAATTAAGTTTATTATTTTCTATCTGCAGCATCTCAAATGTCAGATTTTGGGGAGTTAGTTTCTCAAGAGTAGTAAGCAATTCCTTTAACTTTCGGTTTTCATTTTTCTTTTGATTAACAAACCCAATTTTTATATCATATGCCTCTTTTATCTTTAAATCTCTCTGTATCTTGTTCACAATTGTCCTCTTCGAGTTTATTTCTGTCGTAGTACTGCTGATTTTCATGGAATAGGAAATTATCTGAACAAACATAAGTACAGATACCAATATACACACACCAATTACTGATATTAGAGCAATTATTAATGCACCGCTTGCCTTCTCTTCGCTCACTTTATATTGCTTACTGTATGCCTCTAACAAATTTATATCCTTTAAAACTGGCACTACCTCCTGCCTCCTTTGCCCTCCAATATCACTGTGTCTTCTAAATCAACCCACTGAAAGCTGTTGCATATGCAAACATCACACTTTTTTCCTGTGATTCAATCTTTCTGACAGACTTAAAATCGCTCACAAGTTCTACATCCATATTCAGTCTTCTTCTCAAAAGACTACTAATATCAATATGTTGACATACCTCTCCTGTTAAGTATATTTTCTTTATGTTTGTTATAGGTTCTTCCCTTGTTCGTACAAAGTCATAAAACTTAATTACGCTTTCAGAAATAAGATCTTCAATTAAGCTAAATTCATAATCATAAGATTGCTCAGAATTTTCTTTAAACATCTCTTCAAGCTGAACAAGCGAAAATAGCTTTGTGGCACAAAGTTCATTGTTCGCAACAACAGAAGTAGAAACTCCATTTCGGGTGATATTCACTATCATGTATGAGTTATCATCTTCTTGTTTGTTCAGCTTTCTTTCGTTTTTGAATAGTTTAACAATTGAATTTGGCTCAATATCAATCTTAGATATTTTTATTCCTGCATTTTTAAAGGCATTTATTACACCTTCTATTAAAAATCTATGTACACCAACAATAAGTATCTTTTGCTTTTTAATCTTCCCTTCGTCAAATATTTTAAGTTGCTTATAATCAAGTATATAACTATCTATGTTTATTGGGAAATATTGTCTTGCCTCATGGCGTATCATGTTGTATATTTTATCATCGGCAACGTAAGGCATTTCTAATTCTCTTATCAAAATGTTTGAAATCCCTGAAAATATAACATTAACATTTTTCTTGCCAACCTTATTTTGATTGAAAAGGCTTCTAAGTTCTATCTGCAAAAGAACATCGTCAACCTTAATATCCTCTTTGATTATGTTATCATCGAGATTTTTTTCAAAAAATCTATTGATTTCTATGCTGCTATTTTGAAACTTACCTTCGGCCACTCTTATGTAGTTTTTTCCTATTTCCACAACTACTTTTTCACTCATCAGATTCACCTCGAATAAATTTCAAAAAATTTCTGCCTGTATATTCTTTCGTTACATCAAAAGGTGCGAAAAACATGTTCTATTTTGTATACTCTTGTTATTAGGTTAGAACCACGCTTGTTTATAACAACCTCATATTCAATTACTATCTTTGAACCCGAAACAAAAATACAATCAAATCTGGTAACCAGCCCATCTAAAAAGGTGAAGGCTATAGGTGATGGGACAGTGGGACTACTTGAAGATGCCAGAAATATCTTCTCAATACTAATTTTTTTAGAACCACTATCATACACAAGCTTTATTCTAAAATCAGGTCGGGCAGTTGGTGCTGGCAAGTCGCTTTGATATACATCCATTGTTATTACTTTTGTTGTGCCAACAACCGAATACTGAATACTGGCCTGGTCAGACATAGACAGCCACTGCTTTACCTGATCGTTTAATCTTTTTGCTTCACCCTCAATCCTGGCTATGTTAATGTTCTCCTGTGCAACTTTGAAGTTCTGAATAAAAAAGGAATAAATTGCGCCAAGGATTATTGCAACAATTGCAACAACTACTATCAGCTCAACAAGCGTCAAACCTTTTAATTTAAAATCACTTTTTATTTTCAAATTACATCTCATTTAACTTCAACACTCCCTGGTGGCATTACCCTGACAATAACCTTTTTTTGATAACCGCCTGTTATCCCTCTTATTCTTACAACAAACACCTTATTTGCATTTGGAAAATAACTTTCATTGCTCCTCCCACCCGGTGAACCTGAAAAACGCCACAATATTCCTTTATTGTCATAATATAGATAGGTTGCAATTGGTCCAGCTCCTGTAACTATCACGTCAGAGTCTAACTCAGCGCTCTTGCTTTTTAGTTCCTTTAATACCTTTTCCGTTCCACTTTCATATTTTACAAGCTGGATCTGTAAATACGTCTCACCTGTTACCGGATCTGGCACAATATGGTTATTGATTTTGACAAAGTATTTATCAAATACTACTTCTTTGTCTTCATACTCGTAGAGCATTGACAGCATATCAGCAAGCCCATTGGCAACGTTTTTGACTTCTGCCCGGCGAACAGATGCCAGATAAGCCGGTATCCCAATTGCTAACAATATTGCAATTATCGCAATGACAATTATCATTTCGCTTAGGGAAAATCCCTTACATTTCATTCTTACAATCCCTTTCTTCATGCCTTATATTATTTTTAACTATATACGCCGCTGCTGCCAGCGCAGCAATTATGTCAACCTCAAACTGAATTTCTAACTCTTTTAATTTAACATACATCTTACCTTCTTCTGTCACGCAATATCGAGGTGGAAGTCTATTCAGTGCCAACGCCATAACGTCAGCTTTGCACTTTTCGCACCTGCAAACATCCAATTCATCAATTATTTTCTCATAGTATTTTTGAACAACCTCTTCCATCAGATTTTTTACAACATACATCAAATACCTACCTCACTATTATTAGCTGATAGTAAAGATCAGCAATCCTTTCACCTGCCACTGTTGACACAAATATGCCAATTGATATGAACGGACCAAACGGAATCTCCCTCTTTTTCTCGTTTCCCTTTAAAATGCTTTGAACAAGCTTCAAACCTAAAACATATAAAAATGCTACCAAAAATGCCACGAAATTGCACACAATTGCCTGTCTTACTGTAAATCCTACACCTCCTGCCATCAAAAGCAAAACATCCCCTAACCCCATTGCATTGCCCCGGGTAATTAAGTATATAAGCCCTACCAGAAGAGCATTTAAAATTGGTCCAAGCACCACAAACGTCATTGAGGTTTTTAAAACCCCTTTTAAACTCACCTCAAACCCAAACTTTAAAATGGCAAGCAAAAGAATACTTGTTACGCTCATCTCGTAAGTTTTGAAATCTACAACTGAAATGTATATCAGGATACAGCCAATCAAAAATAATAAAAAAGCTGATACACTCAAACCATACACTCTTGTGCTTGCTATTGCAAGCAAACAACACACAGCTTCAACAGCCGGGTATAAAGGTGAAATTGGGCTTTTGCAATATCTGCACTTTCCTTTCAAGATAATAAAGCTTAAGATGGGAATTAAATCAAACCATCTTATCTTTCTTCCACAATTTGGACAATGACTCGAGGGGAATATAATTGATTCCCCTCGAGGTATTCTATATATGCATACATTCAGGAAGCTACCAAACACCAATCCCAACGCTCCTACTATTGTCTCTAACATCTTTGGTATACTCCTTCAAAATGAAATAAGAATACCAACTAATTCACATACATTACTTGTAGTTTGGATCTGGAGACGGATAGAGCTCCACAATATTACCAGCAGAATTTTCAGCACCTATTTTCAATACTTGATTATTCGCATCATATGTGTAATAAAAATCCCCATTTTTTAACTTCGTCTTTGGAAGTCCACTACCCAAGTAATCTACTATACCGTTACCAGTGTTAACAGGAACGTTATTTTCTATTTTCACCCAGCTAGCTGTATTATTCAACACATTTCCCTCTGAAACCCACTGCTGAATAGCTGTTGCAATATTCTTTGCATTTGCCTTATCAGCCTCAATTTTTGACTTGTTTATCTGTTTTAATACTTGAGGTACCGCAATTGCAATCAAGATTGCAATTATTGCAACAACTATAACCATCTCAATTAATGTAAAACCTTTGTGCTTTCTGTTAACCTGCTTTACAAGCCAAGCCATCATCTTTCAAATCGCCCCCTCTTAGTTTTCTAAAATTTTTAGTAACCTGGATCTACATTTGGAAAAAGTTCGTAAAAGTTAGTTCCATCTCCACTATAAACCTTCAAAACACTATCAAGTTTATAGTAGAAGTAGTAGGAACGTCGGTAAACTGGCTTTGGCACGCTTCCTGAAATATAATCGCTGAGCTTAAAACTATATTGAGGACTTAAACTTACAACATCTGAGTCAATTTTGTGAAAATTGTTATCAGGTATCAGCACATTTAAACTTTTCCCGCTATCTTCCTCGAAAAGGTAAAACGCATATGCAATATGCCTTGCATTTTGTATATCAGCTGACTTTCTTGCCTTATTTATATTCTTTAAAACCTGGGGAACGGCTATAGCAATAATCACACCCAGGATAGCAACCACTACCACCAGCTCAATCAAGGTAAATCCTTTTCTTTTCAATTTAATTTTCCCCGCCTTTTTATACATCTTTGAGTTTTTTACGCACCAACACTTCCATACAATTTGAATATCGGCAAGATTATTGACGCCAGCAAGAAACCAACCATGATAGCAAGCAACACAATCATTATCGGCTCAAATACCGATGTGAGCCTTGTCACCTGATTTTCAACCTCATTCTCATAGTAATCTGCTGCTTTGTTGAGCATATATTCCAAATTACCACTTTCTTCACCGGTTCTTATCATAATTTCAACAAGCCTTGGGAAAATCCCCACATCAGCAATAGGATAGCTCAAACCCTCTCCCTTCTGCACCCTTTCAATAACCTCTTCAAACTTCTTCTCCACAAATACATTTGTCATGACATTTTTTGTGGTCTCAAGAGCTATCACTATACTAACACCTGCCGCTGTCATCGTGCCAAGCGTTCTTGTAAACCTTGTTACAATTTGTCCAAGGGTAATCTTACCTATGACTGGAATTTGAAGTTTGAACTTATCTATATAAAATCCACCTTTGTCTGTTTTTCTAATTACCTTGTAAGCTACCACTAATAAAATGCATACTATAATTATTAAAATAAAATTGTTTCTCATAAAATTGGAGCTAGAGATTATGAACCTTGTGGTTGCAGGCAGCTCAACATTAAGCTCGCTAAAAATCCCTACAAAAGTCGGTACAACAAATGTGAGCATTATTATTAATACACCTATTGCAACAAGAATAACAATTGCCGGGTATATCAAGGCATTTATAATTTTCTGGCGTAATTTTAACTCCTTTTCAAAGTGGGTAGCCATCCTATCAAGTGCCTGATCAACAGAACCTGACATCTCACCAGCTTCAATCATATTTATCAATATTGTTGGAAAACACTCAGCCTTTTCTGCTAAAGCTCTCGACAACATCGACCCACTTTGCACTTTCTTATGTATATCCTCTAATACCTTTCCGAAATATCTGCCTTTGAACTGCTCAGCAATGACATCTAACGCACTTACCATTGGTATACCCGCCATAAGCATTGTTGCAAACTGGCGACAAAACACTGCTAAGTCTTTTATAGGTATCTTTTTTCGCAACTGAACTGAAATATCTTTCTGCCATACTCCTTTTTCCCGCAAGTCTATTATATACAACTGACGCCTCTTCAGGCTTTCTGCTGCAAGCTCAATTGTATCTGCCAATATTGTCCCCTCAACATTTTTCCCACTGCTATCTACCGCTTTGTAAACAAACTCCGGCATACCCCACTACTCTCCTTAACATCCCAAATTTATTCGTCACACCACCAAACCCAAAAAGCATTTGAAAAGCTTATGCACTGAGCAGTCTTTGCATAAAATCAAAGTCAGTAGCATAGTTGAACGCATCTTCACGACTGATAAGTCCTCTTTTGTACAAGTCTATGAGTGACTGTTCCATTGTTATCATGCCCTGTCGCTGATGCGTCTGAATAATTGATTGAATCTGATACGTTTTAGCCTCCCTAATGAGGTTTCTTATGGCCGGATTTACTATCATTACCTCTGTTGCAACAACCCTGCCTTTACCATCACGACGGGTCAAAAGCTGCTGAGACACAACTCCCTGCAAAACTGTTGATAGCTGAATTCTTATCTGCTGCTGTTGATGCGGTGGAAAAACGTCAATGATACGGTCTATTGTCTTTGCCGCTCCAATTGTGTGAAGTGTGGAAAACACCAGGTGTCCTGTTTCAGCAGCCGTTAAAGCTATCGCAATTGTCTCCAAATCCCTCATCTCACCAACCAGGATTACATCAGGATCTTCTCTCAAAGCCGCCCTCAGCGCGTCTGCAAAGCTGAGTGTGTCACTACCTATCTCTCTTTGATTGATAATACTCTTGTTGTGCCTGTGCAAATACTCTATGGGGTCCTCTAATGTGATTATATGTACATCTCTTTCTTTGTTGATTATGTCAATCAGCGATGCCAGTGTTGTTGACTTACCCGAACCAGTTGGACCTGTAACTAAAACAAGCCCTTTATTCAATTTTGTAAATTCTTTCAAAACTGGTGGAAGGCCAAGTGTTTCAAACGGTGGTATATTTACAGGAATTATTCTAAAAGCTATAGAATACGAACCTCTTTGTCTGTAAACATTTACCCTGAATCTACTTACTCCCTTTATACTGTACGAAAAGTCTATCTCTCCTTTCTGCTCAAGAATTTTAAACTGGTTTTCGTTTGTGATCTGTCGCACAAACTCCTCCACCATCTCAGGTGTCAGAATTGAATCATCTGTCCGTACTAATCTGCCGTGTATTCGATAAATTGGAGGAACACCTGGCGTAATATGTATATCTGAAGCCTCCTTGAGAAATGCTTCTTTGAGAATTGAATTAATATCCATGAGTATTTGCTTCCTCCTTCCCCTAATCTCCCCTCTTGTACTTACTCATAATACTATTCAAGTGCATAAGTAATCTTCAGATATTCTTCAACTGATGTAATTCCATTCAAAACTCTCTCTTTGCAAGCTTGTCGCAGTGTCTTCATCCCCTGTTTGACAGCAAGTTCCTTTATCTCCTCACTGCTGACATCTTTTTTGTTTATAAGTTTTCTCAACTCTTTTGTCACAATCAGAATTTCATATACACCTGTTCTACCATAGTAACCTTTTTTATCACATATATGACATCCTCTCTTTCTGTATAATTTTACATTCTCATCTTGCTTTATGTCAAGAAGAATTTTTTCTTCCTCTGATGGCTCATAAGGCTCTTTACAGTGTGGACATAGTTTTCTTATCAATCTCTGTGATATTACTCCTACCAACGACGAGCTTATCAAAAAGTTTTCTATCCCCATGTCAACCAACCTTGTAATTGCACTTGCTGCATCATTTGTATGAATGGTTGACAACACTAAATGCCCTGTAATAGCAGCCCTGATTGCCATGTCAGCTGTCTCTCTGTCTCGGATCTCACCAATCATTATTATGTCTGGGTCCTGTCGCAAGATTGATCTCAGCGCCGCTGCAAATGTTAACCCTGCTTTGGTATTGACCTCAACTTGATTAATACCTTCTATAGTACTTTCAACAGGATCCTCAACGGTTATTATGTTGCGCGTTCCAGTGTTAAGTTCGTTTAAAATAGTATAAAGCGTAGTAGACTTACCACTACCGGTAGGACCACAGACCAAGATTATCCCATGTGGCGCAGCAATCAGCTTGTTATATTTCTCTTCGTCTTCTTCAGTCAAGCCAAGCTCAGTTTTAGAACGCACAAATGCACTTTTGTCTATCACACGCACAACAATCTTTTCGCCATACACACAAGGCAAAGATGAGATTCTCATGTCATAAATCTTATCCGAAAAAATGTAAGTTGTTCGTCCATCCTGTGGTATCCTCTTTTCTGCAATGTCCATATTACCTACAATCTTAATTCTGGCCACCAGTGATGGCAATATCCCAATATCTAACTTCAAGACATTATACAATACACCATCAATTCTGTATCTAACTTTTATCTCGTTTTCAAACGGTTCAATGTGAATATCACTCGCACGTGATGTAATAGCTTGTTCAAAAATGGAATTGACAAGTCTTACAATAGGTCCTTCTGTTCCATCTTCCAAACCAAGCTGGAATCGAGGCGTAACAGTAGCTCTTTTGGCTTGGTTGTCCTTTTCGCTACTTTCTTTTTGCAACTCTTCAACTGCTTTTAAAGCTTCTTGCTTACCATAGAATCTTTCAATCGCACGTTTAATATCGGATGCCTTGGCAATTCGTGGCCGCACTCTTCTGCCTGAATAAATCTCAATATCCTCCATTGCAAATATATTAAGCGGGTCCGCCATTGCCACAATCAGGCTTCCATCTTCAGCAAAACTTACCGGCAAAACGGTATGCCTTCGTGCAATCGACTCAGAAATCGTTTCAACTGCCTTAGGATCAATCGGATATACATCTAATTTTATGTGCGGTATCCCTAACTGAAACTCTAAAATCTCTATTAACTCATCTTCTGTTATATAACCTTTCTCAACCAGTATCTCTCCCAATTTTTTATTGGTCTGCTTTTGAATTTTAAGTGCTTCTTCTAGTTGCTGAGGTGTAATTATCTTTGCCTCTACTAAAACATCTCCAATTCTCTTTCTTTCTCTAGGCAAAACAATCTCCCCTCTTTTCCCTTATTTCTATGTTCCTAATTCACTCTCAGCAAAATTGTTTTTTTTCGCGGTTATTTTTATCATTACGTCATTATTGTCAATTTCTGACTCAAACATCATGTTTGGTTTATATAATACGTAAACTTTCCATTCTGTTTGATTTATATCTTGCTCAATTGCAGAATACAAAACATTATTTGAAGCTAGTTTGAGAGAATTAGAAGTTACAAAAGCTGCGCTTTGTGGAATTATAGTAATTAGCAAACCATTATCTTCAAATTTCAAGATTTGCACTTTATTGCTTTCAACATTTTGTATTTTGATATATTCATCCTCAACCAAGATTTCACAATGTTTCACTTCAAAAATAAGTTTTATAACATTGTTCTCTACTACTACTTGCCAAAATGCATAACCATGCTCTATGGACAAAATAAGTACTTTTTCGCTGCTTATATAATCTATACTTTTAACAACTTTCCTTGATTTGGTATTCCACACAATATCTTTTTCTTTAGTTAATACCTCTCCTAACAAGATGTTAAGCTTTCCATCTTCTTTTTCAACCTTCTGTGGTTTAATTTCACCTCTGTTGAAATGCAACTCAACATGCACCAGCTCTTCGTTAACTTCTTTAACTTCAACCTTTTCAAGAACAGGGCATTTTTCAACTGTCAAAAATATTTTACCTTCTTTCTTTTCTACAGAGTATCTGACTTCGTCAGCAGTATCAATCAACAGTTTATAACCATTTTCCTGAGCTACCTGATATCTTTTGACAACCTTGCTTTGCAAATATTTGATTCCTTTTTCAATGTATATATCCCTTCTTCTTATTTTTACGATTAACATATTATTTTCATCGTCTTTTATAACTTCTACATCATCGTAATCTATCCGGGACAGTTCAAATACCACCATATCGTCTTCAATAACTGGATTAACTGTTACAACTTGTGCTTCAAACTCAACAATTATGTTTGAATTCTCTAATCTTACATTAAAGTCTTCCACTTTGCTATAAATGTTTATTATCACATCTTCCTCTTGCTCATAGAACTCTACCCGTTCAATACAGCCTTCTCTGAATTCAACTATTGGTTGCTCGATATTACATAAAGAAGCAGTTAAAACTTTAATAGTAACAGCACCCTTTTCTTTGTCTCTTTCTGCTAAATACTTTATTTCTCCCTCACCCTTGAGAGTTAAAGATGCTTTTGGACCATTTTCTTCATATTCAAATGCTTTGATTTTATTCAACTTTCTATATGGTATTATAAATAGGTTTGTCGACGTCCTATCTTTTGACAGCGCAACCTCGATTTTGCTTTTATTTTTAAGAACAATTGTTCCGCTGTATCCCTTTCCCACTCTTTCTATCTCAATAGAACTGAATGCTTCAAATTGCTCACTGTTTAAAATAGGGTCTTTCAACAAATTTACATATTTGTTATTTATATGAAACTCAATTGTGTTTTGAATTTGGTTATGGTTAATTTCAATCTCTTCAGGAAGTATATTTTGAAATACAATGCATTCCTGGAATAAATTGTAGAGCACAAAAGCTTTGTTAGGTTTTATTGAAATAAACGTTCTGCCTTTTTCTTTTACAACCGAAATCCTTTTTACTGGTGAGCAGATAACAAGATACGACTGACCTTTTTCCCTAACTTCAACTATTTTAAGACTTTCAAGATACTCCTCTTCGAATTCAAAGCTTCTCTCAAGCAACGTTTTTGCCACAATATAACCATGCAAATAGGCGTATGCAACCCCGTTCTCGGTATCATGCTCCAATACTACAGGCACAGAACTTGAGTTTGTTACAAGTTCTATTAGTGTTTCCTCGTCAGAATGATGTATTAAGACATCTTTCAAAATATTTACTTCCACAAATTTTATTCCAACCGATGTTCTTCCTTCAATAATTTCATATCTTGCTTCCTTGTATAAAATAACTTTTACATCATATCCCTTTTCACTCTTTTCTACTATATATCTGTCTACTATTAAATCCTCTATTTTAGTTTCTCCCTCATTAAATACTATGTCATTGGTAAAAATCCTGATGATATATTCTTTCTCGGAGATAGCATCAACTTGAATACTGGAAGGCACCACATTATCTATCATTATGAATTTATTATTTTTATTGTAGGAAATAACTCCCTTGCTTTTTCTGAGAACTATTGATATTTTCCCTTCTCTTTCACGAATATCAAACTTTTTAGCTTTTGTTAGAACCATAATATATACATTTCCATTTATTTCTTTTACTTCTACTTTCTCAACAAGACTATTCTCAAATGTATACTCATGTTTGACACTTGATGCTACAAAGCACTCCTCGATAGTAACTATTACTCCATTCCCTAATTTCATTCTCCCCACATTGTAAGCTATTTCTTTGTTTGTACAAATTGAAAGGATATCTTCTCCACCTTTCTGCTCAAATTCAATATTAGTCACAATACCAACGTCTATCTCCTCACCTTTGTCTTCGTCGTAAAAAACACTTGTAGTACTTCCTTCTTTTTCTTTTTCATCCTCAAGAAACTCATCTGACACACCCATCTTTGTCTCTATCAAATCTGAAACTTTTTCGCTGATTTCTTGCTGATTATTTGTTTCATTTCTTTTTTCTGAGAGATCTTGGGTCAATTCTGGAGCATCTGAAATTTCAGTTGTATCAACTTTACTTTTACCTTCCTCACCTTCAACTTTTACGAATTCATCAATTTTAGCAACTTCCTCGTTTTTGCTTTCATTCTCCACACTAGGTGTTTCAATTGTCGCTTGACTTAATTCTTTCTGACATATACTTTCCTCGTTTGTTATATTTCTTTCAATCTGAGACAATGCTTGAATATTTTTCTCTACTTTTTTCAGAACCTCTTCAACTTTTTCTCGGGAAAACGGTTTGGTGATATAATTTGTGGCTCCAACTTTCATCGCCTCTTTTACAACCTCATGATTGCTAATTGCTGTAATCATTACAACCTGCGTAGAGGATGAAATTTCTTTTATTTTTCTTAAAAGCTCTAAGCCGCTCATATCTGGCAAAGTAATGTCTAAAGTCACTACATCAGGTCTGTATTCCTTAACCATTCTTAAAGCTTCGTTTCCACTTGAAGCTTCTCCCACTACTTCTTCTCCTAATTCTTGTAATATTCCCTTTAAAACCTTTCGTATAAAAACAGCATCATCTACAATTAAGATTTTCACTCTGATACACCTACCCCTCTATTTGAACTTTCGGTTATTTTAATTCTTATCTTTCAGAAGTTCTTTTATTTTATCATACGTTATAAACTTTTTACCTAATATTATTCCAACAATGACAACTACTGTTATCAGGATAGCTTTGACAATTCCAACTTCTAAAATAAACAGAATCAAAATAAGAGCTAAAGCTCCGCCTACCAACATTCCCACATTTTCTTTTATGAATTTTTCTAATTTATTCAATCACCCACACCCCCTCGAATATTTTTCATATATTTTTGTGAACCTTTTGCAAATAAATTTACACATTTTCTTACTTTTTATTATACTACGCTTAAATTAATTGCGCAATTTAAAAAATTTTTGGATAGTGCTAAACGTTGTTAGTTACTTTTTTATTGAAAACTGCCTCTATCTAAGAAATTACAACACCATAGAGATTCTAAAGTTTTACAGAAGCTGGCAATTCTTTCCATTACTTTTTTTATATTATTTGTTTAATTACTTCACTTTTCGTGCTCCCCTCTTTATACGCTGTTCTAAAATCAGGAAGATTAACCATTGAGCGAATTCCTTGTTATGTTAAAATACATATAAATAGTCCCAGAAAGGAATTAAGTATTATTCGCTCTAACAATGCTGTCAAATCTTTAACCTCTAATTTGCTTTTTGAAATTTTCTTTTTCATTCTGTTACTAAGAAAGAAAATTTTTTAATGTCTAACATCCGGAAGTGGTATTGATACTTTTAATTACTTGGTTACATGGAAGTAGTCTGCTGAGTTTTTATTTTTTTATTACCAAAAAGGTTGAGAAATTCCTGCATTATTCTTACAGAAGATAAAGTATTAATGATTATTCCGAATAATTGGTTATTTCTGAAATTTTATATCCATTAAACAGAATAGTTTTCTTTCAATAATTATAAGTTGAAGTTCTGAAAAAGGTGAGATATAATTTAATAAAAATTCACGAAGAAAGGATTTATACCATGCTACCAAAAGTATATTTTGTAATCCCATGCTACAACGAAGAAGAGATGCTTCCTTATACAATTGAGAAGATGCTGCAAAAGTTTGACGATCTTTTGAAAAAGGGACTAATATCCGAAAACAGCAGAATTGTCTTTGTGGATGATGGGAGCAAAGACAAAACTTGGCAGCTAATAAAAGAGGCAACAAAAGACATAAAGTTTGTTGGTGTAAAACTTTCGAGAAACTGTGGCCATCAAAATGCTTTGATGGCTGGAATGAGCTATGCTCTGAAGTTTTGTGACTGTGTAATTACATTGGATGCTGATTTGCAGGATGATATAAACGTGATTGACGAGTTTATCAAAAAGTTTGAAGAAGGCTATGATGTTGTGTATGGTGTTCGAAGCAACAGAAAAACTGATACATTTTTCAAAAGGTTTACAGCACAGAGTTTTTATAAGCTGATGCGGGTATTTGGAGTTGAAATTGTGTATAACCATGCTGATTACAGGCTTTTGAGTAAAAAAGCCTTGGAGTTTTTGATGCAGTTTGAAGAGAGAAATTTGTTCTTAAGGGGGCTAATCCCACTGATTGGGCTCAAATCAACAATTGTGTATTATGAAAGACAAGAAAGAATTGCAGGTAAGACAAAATATCCACTCAAAAAGATGCTTTCTTTTGCCTTTGAAGGAATAACCTCATTTTCTGTAAAGCCAATAAAATATATAACTTTTGCAGGCTTTTTGATGTTTTTACTCAGCATTGCAATTTTGATATATGCAATAGTTCAGAAGATAAGAGGACAAGCCATTGCAGGTTGGACCTCTTTAACCATTTCAATTTGGTTTATAGGCGGGCTTCAGCTTGTTGCACTGGGATTGATTGGTGAGTATATAGGGAAGATTTATAAAGAGGTAAAGAGACGACCGCTATATTTTATTGAGGAGATAGCAAAAGATGAACATGAGTAATGTATCCCTCAAAAGAAAGTTTATTTTAAAAATTCATTCAAAGGTCAATCAATTACTTGAACTTGTCAAATTTTCAATTGTAGGGGTTATAAACACAACAATTGATTTTGCAGTCTTTTTTGTTTGCTATTCTATTTTGCATTTTAATTCTTCTTTCAGTCAGGTTTTTGGCTACACGGCTGGTATGGTCAACAGTTTTTTGATGAACAAAAAGTGGACATTTGAAGATAGCACAAAAGGACGTATAATAATACTAAAAGTAGTAAAGTTTGCCTTTACAAATATTATCTCATTGCTACTCTCAATTGTAATGATAAAACTTTCAAGGCTATATCTGTCAAACTCAATTTTAATTGCAAAAATACTTGCAACTTTATGTGCTCAAGGGGTAAACTATATTTTATATAAGTTCTGGGTGTTTACTAAAATGGAGACAAATAATGAGAGTATTCAAAAAAACATGTAAAAAGATTTTTGAGTACATTGTCGCTTTATTGCTGGTATTTCTCTTTTTGTTATCCTAATTACTATAGATTTTTGCTCTAACAAGAAAAAGTTTTAGGATATAGTTCCCGAAAGTGTTAATATTCTGTGTTTTCGAGGGATGTAATAGCTTGTTGAACAAATGATTTTCCATTAATATAAAGGTTATTGCAAATTGTATTAGCATATTTGGGAGAAATTTGAGACTTATCGTTTTTTGGTACATACCTCTCTTAAATGAGCAACCCACCTCCAATCTACATGCCTCTTGTATGTCTTAATACCCTATAACCTTATATTTTCCAAGCTATATTTTTTTCTCGCACTCCTTTAGGATTTCAAGTAAAAAACTTGGAGAAAGATTTACTATATCAAACCAAATCTTTTCAGCTTCAACTGCCTGGTACACAAGCATCTTAAGACCATTTTCAGTTTTTGACCCTTTCTTTTCGGCTTTTTCCAAAAAAGTGGTCTTAGGAGGATTGTATATCATATCATATACAAAAACTGGTATGCCAGCCACATAGTTTTCAAAGTCAAAAGGACTGCTTTCAATATTCGGATACATTCCCACAGATGTTGTGTTAATAATTATATCGTATTTAAACTCATATCTTCTTAGCCATTCTACTGGAAGGATTTTCAAAATGTCTTGAAAAACCTCTCTTAACCTTTCTGCCTTCTCATATGTCCTGTTTGCAACAAACACCTCTTTTGCACCCATCCTGTAAAGTCCATAGATGCAGGCTTTTGCTGCACCACCGCTACCGAGCACCAATATTTTTTTGTCTTTTACGTCAACCCCTATATCCTCCAAGCTTTTTTTAAACCCTATCCAATCGGTATTGTAAGCCAAAAGCTTCCCTTCCTCTTTCTTCACTGTGTTTGCCGCTTTTATTATTCTGACATCTTCTGAGACTTCATCACAAAACTCCAAAATATCTTCCTTGTAAGGAATTGTTATGTTAAATCCAATAACATCCTTATCTTTTCTCACCATCTCAACAAATTCTTTTAGTTTTACAAAATCAGAGAGTTCGACATTTGAATAAACCGCGTCAATGCCCAATTCAGACAAAATTTTGTTATGAACAAAAGGTGAAATTGAGTGTTTTAAGCTCTTACCAATCAAAAAAAGCTTTTTCATTCCCTCTCATCCTTTTCGTAGTACTTTAATATTTTCTTTTCAAAAATCCTGTTTATCCTTGTTACAAAAAACTCCTTTTCTTTTAATGGTCGGACCAATATCACAAAGAGTTTTAACCTTTTTGCGCCTATAACATCTGTGAAGAACTGATCACCTATCACAGCTGTTTGATGATTTTTCTTGCCTTGATGAAGCAACTGCGATGCTTTCAAAAATCCAGACTTTAAAGGTTTTTTAGCATTATAGATGGCAGGAATTCCAAGCATGCTTTCTATTTTTTTGACTCTATCTTTCTGGTTGTTCGAAACAAGGCAAATTTTAAATCCCATCTTTTGAGCCTTTTTAAGCCACTCAATAATCTCGTCTCTTACATCAAACTCTCCCCATGCAACTATTGTGTTGTCTATGTCGATAATTAGATAGTTTATTCCTCTTTTTATAAGACTTTCAAGATCAATATTCAATATACTTTGACATATCATATCAGGTTTGAACTTTTTTAGCATCTCTATACCCTTTCTCTCCCTTTTGCCATCTAAAAATTGTCAAACAAAAAATGAATCTACACAACTTTTTTGTTTTTTGATTTGTGAAAATACAACCTGATAAGGTATAATTTAATTATATTCTAAGCCTTTATATTTTTCAAAATAAATTGAAAAGGGGGAAGAGATTAAAAATGGTTGAGGTAAAGAAAGTTGAGTATATGGGCTGGGAAAACTGCTACAAAATTTCTAATGGAAAAATCGAAGCAGTTGTCACAACAGACGTGGGACCAAGAATAATTCATTTTGGATTTGAAGGTGGCAAGAACGTATTCTGCGTGGTGGAAGACCAGGCAGGAAAAGTTGGTGGCGATGAGTGGAGAATATATGGTGGAACAAGACTGTGGCACAGTCCCGAAGCTATGCCACGCTCTTATTTTCCTGACAATCATAAAATAGACTTTGAAATTGTGGAAAATGGCATTGTACTGAAACAGCCCACCGAAACTACAACTTTTTTGCAAAAGACAATTGAACTGAAGTTTCACCCAACAGAAGCGGAGGCTTATGTAACATACAAAATCAAGAACAAAGGTCTTTTTGAAGTCAAGTTCGCAATCTGGGCACTTTCTGTAATGGCACCTGGTGGAGTTGAAGTTATGCCAATTCCAAAGATTGATACAGGACTTTTACCAAGCTATCCTTTGGTCATGTGGCCATATACAAAACTTAACGACCATAGAGTCTTGTGGGGTGAAGATTTTATTATCCTAAGACAGGATAAAAACTGCAAGCCACCGTTTAAGATTGGATATCCAAATTTAGACGGCTGGGCTTGCTATTTAAACGATGGAAACTTATTTATAAAACAATACAAACATATAGATGGTGCAGAGTACCCTGACTTTGGATGTTCTTACGAAACATATACAACCGATTTCATGCTTGAGATGGAAACTCTAAGTCCACTTTACACTGTCGCTCCGGGCAAAGAGATTTCTCATCTTGAGGTTTGGCAGCTCAAGAAAGTTGATGCTACCATTGAAAATGAAGAAGATGTCAAAAACCTGATTTTGCCTTTGATAAAAAAGTAAAAAGCATTTTTAAACTTGAAAGGGGCTTTTTCCTCTATTTTTCAGGAAAAAGCCCCCTTTTACTTTCATCTTATGACCCTTTTTGCCATCATAAAAAATCTTCCATAATATGAATTCAGGTCAGTCTCTGTTACACATCCCCTTGCACTCGATGCATGAATGAACTTGCCACCGCCTAAATATATGCCAACATGATTTATATAATTTTTCCCGCCATCTGTGTCAAAGAAAAGCAAATCTCCCGGTTCAATTTCACTATACGAAATTCTCACACCATTTGTCCTTGCCATGTCAGCTGCTGTTCTTTCCAAATGTATTCCAAAGTTCTTAAACACAAACTGAACAAATCCTGAACAGTCAAAACCTGTTGATGGCGATGTTCCACCATATGAGTATCTTATACCACGAAATCTTTGAGCAAACTCTAAAATTCTCTGTGCCAGGCTAAGATTAAAAGTTTCTGCTTGAGTTCTTTCAAAACCACCACGTGACACTGTTTTTGATGCAAGCTCAAATGGCATCTTCAAAAGATAATAAGCCATATATCCTACTGTCCCATCAAGCGTCTTTACCTTTACCCAGCCATTTTGCTCTCTTGACAGGACATAGACTTTGCTGCCACTTTTTAATGTCTTTAATACCTTTGATGAGGTTGACATATCACTTCTCAAACGCGCATTGTCTTTTAAAACTGTAGCTTGCGCAGCTTTAGCAGTCGTTTTTTCTGTACTTGCCCTTGAAGTATTTGAAACTGTGCTCTTTTTTTCATTTGTAATAGTTATGTAATCAGACTTTACATACCCAACAATTCCATCATACGAAATCTTTACCCACCCGCCTGCATTTGACAAAACTTGAGCTTCAAACCCTTTGGGGAAAACCCCTAAAATCTTACTATTTGTTGAAGGTGCACTTCTTATATTTATTGTGGAATTCGCCTGGGCTGACTGGGCAAAAGCTTTTGCAGAAAAAAACATCAGAAAAATTCCAAGAATTATAGCTATTAAACATCTAAAATTCATACAAAAACTCCCTTCTTGAGGCTTACGGGATTAGCTGACGGGTTCGGGACAAGAAGGCTATCCCTACGGCAAGTTCTTTCTTGCCGATTCACCCCAATGGCTACTGTGGGTCTCCCGCTGTCTGAGCAATTTTTACAATTTGCTCAGACATTCAGCCTATTAAGTTTATCATTTTGATGTTATTATTTTATTACAAGTCACTTTATTCTGTCAACCCTTTTTTACAGAATTGTTACGCCAATATTTCTAAAATATTACAACCCCTTCTTTAAAAGCCCAAGTCTTCTTTGACCAGCACAACCTTAATCCTGCCCTTTGCTGGAGACCTTCTTGTTACAACAATATGGCTGCAGATGCTATCGCTACTTAAACAATCATGGCATTTTCCGTCCTGGGTGCAAGGCGTATTTTTTGAAAGTCTTTTTGAGTTCATGGGAGATGCAATATTTCTTACCCTCAGCAAACCTTGCTCCTCGTTTAAAACAAGCTTGTTCTTGCCGGCAATCACTATTACATTTTTAGGACCAAAAAGAAGCGCTGCAAGCCTGTTGCCGTTTCCATCTATGTTTATGAGCTTTCCGTCAAGTGTTATTGCGTTTGTTGACATAAGATAGTAGTCAGCCCAGAAAGATTTTCTGTAAATCTCACCAAGCTCCTCAGGCGTTATTCCTTCTTTGTATCTGTCCAAAAAGCTGTAATTGCCATTTCTCAGAAAATCTATCACACCACACTCAAAAAGTGTCATTGACCCACCGCATGATACCACACTGCCTTTTGAAATGAGCTTTTCTAAAAGAGGCACAACATCTTCTTTTTTCTCGACAACAAAACATTCAAAGTTTCTTGCTTCCAAGTTTTTCTTTACAGTTTCAAAGTTTGTATCTATCCACCATGCCTTGTTTGGATTCATTTTAAATCACCCCTTGACATTTTATCGTTTGTCTCTTTTAAGATATAATCTTTCAAGCTCTCAATGTTTGAAACAACTAACGCTTTTTCTTTCAACTCATTGTAAAGATTTGTTGCCAAACCGCCTGTAAAATCGCGCTTTGAAATATCCTCCTCTTCAATTATGCAAAGCTTATTAGCATATCTCAGCGCCTCCAAGTTTTTCAGGTTCTGAACACCAAACGGGATGTTGCACAGCACACACAGGTCTGCTTTCCTTATAAGTTGGACATTTTCAATGTACTCTTTTTCTCCAATTGGCATAAAAGGTTTTGTAAAAACTGTATAGATGGAAAAAAGCTGAGCTGTTTCAAAGTCTGTGTCATTTGTAGAAAGAACACCTGTTGTCACCATGCATCCCATTTCAACCAGCATCCTGTAAAGAAGTTGTGCGCTCCCACCTCCTGCAACAACATGAATGTGCAAAGCTTTTGGGTCTTCTCTCTGGATAAGTTCTATATCAAATATTCCGAAAGGATTTTTGTAAACTATTGCATCAACACCATACACCCTCTTTATGTTTTCCCTATTTAGAACTTCATCTGGTCTTCCAATATCTACTATCTTGCCGTCTTTCATTATAACAATACTGTCGCATACTTTTGTTGCAATTTTTAGATTGTGAATTGCCATTATGACAACCTTGCCATCCAACGCTTCTTGTTTTGCAATCCTTAAAATCTTTTCCTGGTGAGAAATATCAAGATTTGAATTTGGCTCATCCAAAAGCAAAACTTTGCTACTTTGAGCAAGCACACGTGCAAAGGAAGTCCTTTGTCTTTCACCACCTGAAATCTTCAATATATTCGAAAGTTTTTTGCTGGAAAGTTCAACTTGCTCTATTTTCTCCTCTGCAATTTTTTTGCTCTCGTAGGTAGCAAAGAACCTGCTCTTTTCATAGGGAAATCTTCCCATCATCACAACATCAAGAACTGTAAACGGAAAGCTTGAAAAGATGTGCTGTGGCATGTACGAAATAAGCTTTGCTCTTTCTATGTCAGAAAACTTGCTTATCTGCACATCACCAAAACAAATCTTGCCTTCAAAAATTTTGACAAGCCCTGCTAAAGCCTTTATAAGTGTACTTTTACCACTTCCATTTGGCCCAACAAATCCATAGACTTTTCCTTCTTCGAACTTAAGCCTTCCATCTATCTCAACAATGGGATAAGAGTAACCGCATTTAAGGTTTTCAACAAAAAGAGGCATTATTCTATACACTCACCTCATTTTCACGCTTTTTCAGAAGGTACAAAAAGTATGGTACCCCTACTAAAGAGGTTATAATCCCAACCTTTACTTCAACCGGTGAAAACAATGCTCTTGCAATTGTATCACACACAATTAAAAATATTCCACCACTTAAGATTGAAGCAGGTATTAGCCTTCTATAATCGCTTCCAACAATGAATCTTAGCATGTGGGGGACAATTAGCCCAACAAAACTAATCGGTCCTGAGACCGAAACTGATATCCCTGTTATAAGCGAAACAAGAAAAAGCAAACTTCTTTTTAACTTTTCTGGATTTACCCCAATTGTAAAGCTTTCTTCTTCTCCAAGTATCAAAATGTTTATCCTCTTTGCAAAAAGCAAAGAATACAGTATTAATATACAAAGAGGAACAAAGCTAATCTTCACATGTACCCAGCTTCGACCGTCTAAACTACCGAGCATCCAAAATATATATTCGCTTACCTGATACTGATTTATGTTTGAAAGAATCAAAGAGTTTATGGAAGACACAAAAGTTGAAACTGCAATACCAATTAAAATGAGGTTTGTAATGGGCGTTTTGTTGTTCTTGGTTGAAAGCCTATACACTAAAAACGAAATCAAAAGCGCACCTGCAAAAGCAAACAATGGTAAATAAAATATATTTATGGTGTTGAGCGAAAAGGCTATACATAATATGGCACCTAAACTTGCCCCGCTTGACGTTCCAATAATTCCTGGGTCTGCCATAGGATTTCTGTAAAGTCCTTGAACAAGCGCACCTGCTAAGGCCAAGCTCATCCCAACAATCATAGCAATTATTATTCTTGGAAGTCTTATTTGCCCGACAATTGTCAAATCCGTATCATTCACCCAACCTAAATTGATACCTATGAGCGATAAAAGTGCCTTTAAAACACGAAGGGGAGGGATAAAAACACTTCCCACCCCTATGGATATTATAAACACTGTCAAAAGCAGAAAGAATAAAATAATCAAAACCTTTTTCAACTGCACCACCACTTATAAAAGCCTTATTTGAAAAGATATGGATACGCAGCTTTTGCCAAGTCATAAATACCTTCAACAATATAGTGCGAAACTGTTTGAACATGCCTATCATCAAGAATAATTACACTGTTGTTCTTCACAGCTTTCAGGTTTTTGAAAGCAGGGTCTTTTTTGAACTCCTCTACGTACTGCTGAGAAGTCTTTTTTGGATTGTACGACGCAGATGGAATAACAATGATGTCAGGGTCCCACTCCAAAATTTGTTCTTTTGAGATAGTTGGCCAGCCTTTCAATCCCGCAACAGCTGCTATATTTATAACTCCTGCATACTTTGCTATCTCATGCTGGGTTGTATTTTTGCCATATGTTGAGTTGAAATAGTATGTGTAAAAGAGCACATACTTCTTTTTTCTCAAGTATTTTACCTTTTTTTGCACAAAGTTAATTTTATCGTCCATGTACTTTATAAGAACCTGGCCTTTCTGGATTTCACCAGTTAGCTTTGAAAGATTTATTATCTCTTGTTTGATATTTGCAATCGAATTTGGATTTAAGCTGACATATATAGGACACTTAAGACCTTTCTTCAAAAGGTCGTACTTTGACTTGTCAATGTAATAAGGCACTATCACAAGGTCAGGGTTTGCCGCAATTATCTTTTCAATGTCGTTGCTCGAATATCTGCCTTTTACATTCTTAGCAAGATTTACGACATTCGAATTGTTCTTGTCATCAGCAAATATAGAAAGCCCAACGATTCTGTTAGCAGACACCATATTGAGCAAAATCTCATCTGTCTGAAGCGCAAGCGACAAAATCCTTTGAGGTTTCTGTTTTACAGTTATGCTATACCCCTTTCCATCCTTGACTGTGACAGGAAAGTCAGCAGCATGAGAATAAAATGGAATTAAAGCTACCGCAAATGCAATTAAAACAACTATTGCAACTAACTTTTTAGAAAACTTCATCAGCATATTCAACCCCTTTGTATGTAATAATTTGCTTGCATTATTATATCACACAAGTTGCTGGATGTCTATACTAATTATTTCTGTTTCTTCTGGTAATAAATTTAATAAAGTAGGATCAAAAGGTAATTCGCGATTTACCCACCTTATATAACCACTGACAGGAGACTTTAAAGTGTATGTCTTATAGATTGACTCAATTCTTGCAAACTCCTCTCCTTCTTGGATATATCCTGATGTCTTGAAGAATTCAAATATAACAATGTCACCAAGTTCCATCTCCAAATTCTTAGTTATACCTACCGAAGCAACCGAACCATTAACTTCAACCCATATGTCTCCAAAAAGAAGCCTCTCTCCATACAGCATCTTTTTTCTTCCTCTTCCTTGAAGTATTTTCATTTACCAGCAAATTTTTTAAGCTGCTCATAAGTCATCATACCAACGTTTTTGGCAACTATCTTGCCATTTTTGTCAATCAAAAATGTTGTGGGTATTCCTTCAATCCCAAATTGTGCAGAAACCTTCCCATCCCTGTCAAGAAGTACTGGGTACGTAACTCCCATTGAACTTAAGAATTCCTCAACTGTTGCTTTATCCTCTTGAATGTTAATGCCAATCAAAACAACATCTTTGTTTTCGCGATGGAATCTTTCAAAATCGGGTATCTCAGCCCTGCAGGGTGGACACCATGTTGCAAAAAAATTGAGCAAAACCTTTTTGCCCCTAAAATCTAATAATGAATACTCTTTACCATCTACTGCTAAAAGCCTAAAATCAACTCCATCTGTAGCAGCTTTCTCTTTTGAGTGCGACATAATCTGGTATACTAAAAGCCCAATCAAAATGGCGCTTATCAATATAAAGATAACACTTTTGCTTCTATTATTCAACATAAAATATTCACCTCTTCTTGAATTTTTTTATCTTTCATCTGAAGAAATTTATCTTGTCAAAAAACGCAAGCATGCCAAATGCAATCAAAAGGGTTCCTGTAAAATACTCTACTGCCCTGCTATACCTATTCAACATACCAAAAAAAGCTTTTAGCCTGTCTATTAAAAAGCTTGAGATCAAAAACGGCACGGCAAAACCCATCGAATAGATAAAAAGCAGCATCGCTCCTTTTAAAAACGTCTCAGATAGTGCCGCCATGCTCAAAATAGACGTCAAAACTGGTCCTATACAGGGTGTCCAGCTTATACTCAAAACCATTCCTAAAATTAGCGGTGAAACATTAATATCTAAATTACCTTTACCTTGTATTGGTATAAAAAACTTTTTTAAAAAATCTGGTGACAAGTCAAGCATCACCAGACCCATCAAAACAATAATCATTGCTGCTATCTTCTTCAATAGAAAACTGTACCCAGAAAATACGCTACCTACCGCAGCCGCAACCACTCCAAGTACAACAAAGACAATTGAAAATCCCAAAACAAACAAAAGGCTACTTTTCAACTTGCTACCCTTTTGAGAAAAAAGATATAAGATATACACAGGAATAAGTGGCAAAATACAGGGTGAGAAAAAAGACAAAAAACCGGCTATCGCCGCCGCTAAAATATCTATTTTCATTATTTTCTGCCCCTTTGCTATTTGATTTTGTACCCTCCATTTACAATTACCCACACGTCATCAACTGCTTTGAATCCTCTGCCATCGCTTCTTGCTACTAAATAAAAATGGTTAAATAAAAGTTGCTGGTTTGCCCCCACATCTTTTGCGCTTGTCAAATCAATAATTGTTGCCCCTTTTGGCACAACAGAAATAGCTTTTCCAACCCGCACAACAAACTCTGTTGACGCATCAAACAAAATGGTCTTGCTTTTGGGAACTTTAATAACCTCATAACCTTTGGTGTATATAAAATCACCTTTTTTTACTCCTGAAGAACTTGATATATCTTTTAATTTGGCATCAAGCTGTGCAGTTTGCAATTTTAACTTTTCAATCTCAGAAGACAAATTTGCAACTTGGCTCTGCAGCTTTGAAATATCCTGTGCTTGCCCTGCAGAAACATTTGCATCTTTTATCTTCTTATCCAGCTCATTTATTTTATTGTCTATGTACATCTTTAACTGGTCAACCTGCTTTTTAAAAAAACCATATGTGACAAGTGCGCTACTGTCAATCGATGTAGAAGAGGCAAATATAACCCCTATGCTCAGTACTCCTGCGGCCAGAACAACAAGTATCAAAAAATTTACGCCTTTTTTAAACCTGCGCCTTCTTTCTTTTTCCAATCATATCCCTCCGCTGTCCATTCTATTAGCCCAAGGCTTATCAGAATTGCCTGGTTTACTTTTTCCATGACCTCATCAGAAAGCTTGCCAACTTTATTTTTGAGACGCACTTTATCAATTGTTCTTATTTGCTCAAGTAAAATGACAGAATCACGCGAAAGACCAAACTCACCTGCACGAATCTCAACATGCGTTGGAAATTTAGCTTTGCCAATCTGTGAAGTTATCGCAGCCACAATCACAGTTGGGCTGTATTTGTTCCCTATATCATTTTGAATTACCAGAACTGGTCTTATGCCGCCCTGCTCAGAACCAACATGTGGAGCAAGGTCAGCATAAAATATGTCTCCCCTTTTGATTTCAAGTGGTGGTTGATTTTGATTTTGCTGTATCACTTTCTCCACTCTCCGCTATCCTACTTTCTTCTATTCTATAAAAATCATACCCAAAATCATCGTAAATTATATTCTCATATTTTAAAAGTCCTTCAAAGTCAAGTGCAAGCCATTCGTTTGCAATGTTTCTATTTAGCTCTGCATACTTTTTATAACAACTTTCGAGATCTCTTTCAATCTTTTTCAGCCTTCTTTTTTCAATAACTGTCCTCATAAAACCGTCATCATAAGAATTACTTTTATACTGCAAAAGGAATTTCACAAATCGTATTTGCGGCATCTCATTTCCCCCTTGCAAAACAAAATATAAAAAATAAAATTTAAAGCGTAGGAATGAGCGGATGAGCTTATTATCATTATACGGTCTTTGAAAAGAATAAATCAATGTAAATTTTTCATAAGATATAGTTTAATATTTTGACAACTCGCCCATCCTTGATAAAAACCCGTGGAATTCGCTTGCTAAACGAACACACAACCTCATAGTTTATAGTGCCAATCTGCTCAGCCAAATGATCAGCCAAAATCTCATTTTTCCCTTGTTTCCCTATAATGACAACCTCATCACCAATCTTCACATCCTCGATATCGGTCACATCTACCATGCACTGGTCCATACATATACTCCCAACAACTTTGGCAAACTCACCTTTTATGAGAACATGCCTTTGACTACTTCCAACACGCGTAAAACCGTCTGCATAACCGATAGGTATTGTAGCGATTTTACTTTTGCGTGTGGTTATATATCTTCTGTTGTAACTTATTGGGAAGCCTTCTGGCACCTCCTTTACATTGATAACTCTTGCTTTGACAGACATTACAGGTTTTAAGTTTATATGTTCTTTCAAACTGCTGTTTGGATAAAGCCCGTATAGAATAAGACCAAGTCTTACAACATCAAGTTGATACTGGGGGAAACGGATTGCCGCACTGCTATTTGCAATGTGCTTATATTTAAAGTATACCCCATTTTTATTGAGTTCTTTCACAAAGTTTTCAAATTTTATAAACTGCTCATGCGTAAAATCATCCGAATCTGGGTCGTCTGCAGATGAAAAATGAGAGAATATCCCCTCAAGTTCGATGTTTGGCAGCTTAGCAATATTTAATATGGTGTTTACGCTCTGTTCACAGCATAAAAATCCTATTCTTCCCATTCCAGTATCAACTTTGATATGTATCTTGGCTTTTTTACCTATTTTTTGGGCTGCCTTGCTAAGATAATATGCCTGCTCATACGTATAAACTGTTTGGCTTATCTCGTTTTCAACAACCTGTTCGGACAGTTCAAAAGGAGTAAAACCCAAAATTAAAATTGGAACATCAAAATTGAAATGTCTCAGCTGCAATGCCTCGTCAATTATTGCCACAGCGAGCATACTAACACCATTTTTTACAAGTACTCTTGAAATTTCAACCGCTCCGTGTCCATATGCATCAGCCTTCACAACGGCCATTATTTTTGTTTGTGGTAAAATCTTTTTCTTGATATTTTCAAGGTTGTACAGTAAATTGTCAAGATTTATTTCTGCCCATACCCTGTTGTAGAGCGACAATTTGGTCATCCCTTTCTATACTTTTTATATTCAGTCAAGTAAATGGTTTTCATAAATCTTTTATCTTGGTATATTACTCCTATCTTTTTCAGCTCTCCATTTGCAAAGTAGAAGTGAAGGTACCTTATATCACCTTTCAGCTCCAATGTGACAATTGTTTGATTCTGCTGAGCTACAATTGAGTACTTTTCGGCATTTATCAGCTTATCTATATAGTAGTCCAAAAATATGTCCTGGGCAATACTTTTTATGTTTTTGCCATCCATCAAAACATTTCCGTCCTCTTTTGTCAATCTTATTTTTCTTGTGCCTTTTACAAACTCCGCCTCAACCCTCCCATTAATTCTCTTTTCTAAAAATGAGTACTTTGAAACACCATCTCTTGAAGAGATTTCTACATAGCCTTTTGCAATATAGTTGGTAAAAACCTTCAAAGAAGGACTTTGGACCATCCTTTTACAACCAGAAAGTTCAAAAAGCAGCATAACTACTATACACAGCCAGAGTTTTTTGGACAAAAACTTCATCCTTTATATTTAACCTTCAATTAGTCTCCTAATAGCACTGTCCAACCCCTCTATAACATCTGAGGGCAAAATTGTCTGCATTGTCTTTTTTTCAAGCAAGATATCTGCTGAAAGAGAATGAAGATATACCGAAATTTTTGCCGCCTCAAAAGCAGAATACCCTTGAGCAATCATAGACAAAATAATACCTGTGAGAACATCTCCGCTTCCGCCTTTTGCCATGCCAGGATTGCCAAGAACATTTATAAAAACCTCATCTCCGTCTGTTATTATTGTTCTTGAACCTTTTAGTACGCATATAGACTTAAATTCTCTTGCAATCTTTTTGGCAGCATCAATTGGATTTTTAGCAACATCTTTTACATCAACGCCAAGAAGCCTTGCAGCTTCCATATAATGCGGAGTTAAAACTTTTTGAGATTTATAGATTGCCAAGAGATTTTTTGCTTTTTGGCTTGATGCCAAAACATTTAGTCCATCTGCATCTATTACAATAGGTATTTGGAAATTCTCCAAAATATGAATCAATATCTTTTCAACTTCTTCATTCTTCGTAAGCCCACAGCCAAATCCTAAAACGTCAAGCTTAGCAAAGTATTCCTTAAATTTCACAAAACCATCAAAAGATATAACACCTTCTTTACTTTCAACTGGCAAAACTATTATCTCCGGTTTTCTTAAACTCTGAAAATAAAGTGTTTCTTGGGGAGTTATCAAGTAGCAAAGTCCACAGCCGCTTTTAATAGCAGCATTGCTGCACAGAACCGCCGCACCAGGATAATACTTTGACCCGGCAACTATTCCCACCTTGCCATAATCGCCCTTGTGAGAGTCAGGATATCTGTAAAATTTGGATACTTCTAAATCCTCAGCCGTTAAAATCTTTACCTTGATATCTTTGATAATCTTCTCAGGAATACCTATGTCTTTCACAATGACTTTACCACAATAATAGCTACCAGGATACAAGATATGACCTACTTTGGGGTAAACAAAGGTTACTGTCTTGGAAGCACGTACAGCACAGCCTTTAACCTGAGCTGTATCAGAACAAACACCACTTGGAATGTCAACTGAATATACATCAGCGTCGCTACTATTTATATACTCAATTGCCTTTTTGTAAAGTCCGTCAATGTCTTTTGAAAGACCTATTCCAAAAATTGCGTCAACTATTATGTCAAATCTCTGGGTTTGGAGGGATAATAATAGTTCTTCTGACAAAATGCTAACATCGACTTCCAGCCTTTTCAATATATCAAGGAAAACTTTGGATGTCAAAGTCACATTTTCATCGAATAAAAATACCTTTACATTTGGACAAACCTGGGCAAGATACCTTGCAACAACAAAGCCATCGCCGCCATTGTTGCCTTTTCCGCAAAAAACTGCAATGTTTTTATCTTTTAGCACCCTAAAATCCTTCTTTATCTCTTCAAAAACACAAAAACCAGCATTCTCCATCAACACAACTTCAGGTATCCCTATTTCCTGCGAAGCTTTCCTGTCAATTTCCCTCATCTGGGATGAAGTCAAAACAAACATTTATCATCCCTTCTTTTTTTATTTTTCAGCAATGGCAACTGCAACTGCAACCGATTTTTGGTGAGATATACTCACCACAATATTTTTAATTCCAAGCTCAAAACAAAGAGTCTCAGCCCTGTTATAAAGCTTTACCATTGGACAGCCAGTTTTCCCTTTTTGTATTTCTATGTCTTTGAAGCAAAAAACAATTCCTGTTGAAAGTGCTTTGGCAACTGCTTCTTTTGCAGCAAAATACCCCGCTATTGTCTCTGGGTTATATCGCCTTTCTTTTATATATTCAAGCTCATTGAAAGTAAATATTCTTTTTAAAAACTGGTCGAATCTTTTCATATTTTTGAACCTATCAACTTCAACAATATCAATTCCAATATTAAATATCATAAATTATTTTCCCCTTCTGAGTTAAATATTACATAATTTTTGCTTGAAAAACAGCAAAAAATATAAATGAAAGGAGGGACTAAACATGAGTTTTATAAGCTGCTGGTATCCCTGCAAATATCAAAAAGATGGATACTGTTTAAAAACCCACGTTTGTCCACCCTCAAAATACTGTACTGAATTTTGCCTATTCTTTGAACCGGGAAAAAATGTCAAGGGAAAAAAAGAGAAAGAAAAAGAAAACCTTTAGAATTATTTTACCACATTCTCCACAAAGAAAGAATGCCAATAATTTTGAGATGTAAGCTCAGGATGAAATGTTGTAGCTAAGATATTTTTCTGCAAAACTGCAATTGGAGTTTCAAGCTCTGCTAAAACCTCAACAGTTTCTGCTACCTCAACAATTTTCGGTGCTCTTATAAAAACACACTCTGTAGTTATGTTGAACCTCGGAACAAAAACTTCTTTTTTAAAACTGTCAAGCTGGCTTCCATAGGCATTTCTTTCTATCATTATGCTAAGTAGAGGAAGCACACCACTTCCCTGGTTTTTGATATTTTTAGAAAGCAAAATTGCACCGGCACATGTTCCCCAAACTGGCATACCTTCATATATCAAGTTTAAAATATGGTCTTTTAAGTCTGTTTCAATCAAAAATTTTCCAATTGTAGTGCTTTCTCCCCCAGGCAAAATCAAACCATCAAGTCCTTTCAAGTCCTCTTCTTTTTTGACAAGCTGAGGCTTTGCCCCAAGTTCTTCTATCTTTTTCACATGTTCTATAACTCCGCCTTGAAACGCCAAAACTCCTATTGTCTTCAATTTTTAATTCCCCCTAAACTGCAAAAGTTCATGCTCAGAAAGATTTCTCAAATCTATACCTTCCATCTCTTCGCCAAGGTCATATGATATTTCTGCCAGTATTTTGGGATCATTGTAATATGTGGTTGCCATCACAATTGCCCTTGCTCTTTTCTCAGGATTTTTGCTCTTGAAAATAGCAGAACCGACAAACACACCATCTGCTCCAAGCTGCATCATTAATGCTGCATCAGCCGGTGTTGCAATTCCGCCTGCTGCAAAGTTGACAACAGGAAGACGTTTGAGCTCGGCTGTTTTTTTCAAAAGTTCATATGATACTCCAAGTTCCTTTGCATATGCATAAAGCTCATCGTCACTTAATGATGCAGCATAACTAATTTGCTTGTTTATTCTGCGAAGGTGTCTTACCGCTTCAACAACATTTCCTGTCCCAGCCTCACCTTTTGTTCTTATCATGGAAGCACCTTCTTGAATTCTTCTCAAAGCCTCACCCAAATCTCTTACGCCACACACGAACGCAGCTTTGAACTTCCACTTATCAATGTGATGCTCCTCATCAGCAGGTGTCAAGACCTCGCTTTCATCAATATAGTCTATGCCAAGTGCTTCTAAAATTTGAGCTTCAACAAAATGTCCGATTCTTACCTTTGCCATAACAGGTATTGAAACAGCACTTTTAATTTCCAATATTATTTTCGGGTCAGCCATCCTCGCAACCTTGCCTTCTTTTCTAAGGTCTGCCGGAACTTTTTGAAGAGCCATAACAGCAACAGCACCTGCTTTTTCAGCAATCTCAGCCTCTTTTGGAGATGTCACATCCATGATGACACCGCCTTTTAACATCTGTGCAAGGCTTTTGTTAAGTTCATATCTTTCATTTACAATCTCGCTCATAATTTAGCACCTCCGTATCGATATAATTTGTTGAAGTCTTTTGTCGACTTTATTATAATTAAAATAAACTGTGTGTAAAGACGGGATGAACGATGAGTGCATCGATACAGATTGACAAGGGCTCAAAAAAGCCTCTTTACCTTCAGCTTTATGAAGACATAAAGCAAAAGATTTTGTCAGGTGAGATTAATTATATGCAGAAGCTTCCATCTGTGAGAAATCTTTGCAAGATGTTAAATGTGAATCTTTCCACTGTGACAAAGGCTCTGAGCAAGCTTGAAAATGAAGGCTATATTAAAGCAACCCCTGGAAGCGGCTATTACGTTGTATACAGTGAGTATCAGGATAAAATCATTTTTGAGGAAGAAAACCTTATAGATGCTGAGGGGTACATTAATTTGGCTTCATCAAAGCTTCCATATAGCCTATACCCCATCGAATGGTTCAAAGATTCTTTAAACTGTGCAATTGAAGAGTATTCACCGCAGATTTTTGATTATATCGAACATTTTAAAAATCCTCTAAAGGAGTACTTGGTAGAGACATATCTTAAAAAGCTTGGGATTGTTACAAGCCCTCAAGATCTCACAGTCGTATCAGGTGCTCAGCAGGGAATTGAGATTACAACAAAAAGTTTTTTAAAGCCCGGCGATACAATATTTTTAGAAAATCCTTCGTACCTTGGTGCATATCATATCTTTAGCAATATGCACCTGAACATTGTCGGAATTGATATTGACCAGATGCAAAACATAGAAGATTACATTAAAAAATTTTCACCAAAGGCCATATACATTATTCCTTTTTCGCAAAATCCAACCGGGGTTTCGTACAGCAAAGAGTACAAGGAGTATCTGTGTGAAATTTCACAAAAATACGATTTTTACATCATTGAAGATGATTTTTTAAGTGATATAGTTGTGGATGAAGGAATTTTACCAATCAAGGCATATGACAAATACGACAGGGTGTTTTACATAAAGAGCTTTTCAACTGTTACAATGCCTGCCTTGAGAATTGGATTTGTTTTAGCACCAAGGCACTTTAGCGAAGAGGTGGCATATTATAAGTCAATGGCAGATATCTCAACATCGCTTTTGATACAGGTATCTTTTTATTATTTTTTGAAAAACTTCTTTGACAAGCACATAGAAAACTTGAAAACATACATAAACCAAAGACAAAAGCTATTTTTAAGATTGGCAAAAGACTTGCAAATAGACAACAGGCTGCTTACTCAAAATGTTCAGGGAATATTTGTTTCTTTCTACCTTCCACCAAATATATCATCTGCCACTATTTATAACAAACTCAAAACACAAAGGGTTTTAGTTCAGCCCCATACATGTTTTTATCATAAACCTGCCTCTACAAACTTTTTCAGAATAAGTTTCTTAGATTGTACAGAAGATGAACTTCAAATTGCTATGCAGAAAATTCAAAATGTTTTGAATTCAGCTTACCAAAAAGAGGAGGTATGAAAAGTGGAATTTTGTACTGAAAAACTTAAAGATACTATCAGAAAAAATATGGAACTTTTCATTAACATCAGAAGAGATTTAAATAAACTTGCCGAACTTTCATATGAAGAGTATAAGACACAAAAATATATCACAGAAAGACTTTCAGAGTGGGGCATTGAAAACTTTCCAATAGCAAAAACAGGTGTGATTGGAATTATAAATAGGTCTGAGGAATGTATTGGAATAAGAAGCGACATGGACGCAATTTTAGTGGAAGGTCAGCCAAGACACTGCTGCGGTCACGATTTTCACATGGCAGTGGTACTTGGAACAGCAAAGGTCCTTGTTGACATTGGCTTTGAAGGGTGTGTCAAGTTTATATTTCAGCCTGCTGAGGAAGGTCCGGGAGGGGCAAAAAGAGTAATTGAAGAAAGCGGACTTGAAAATCCAAAAGTGACAAGGCTTTTGGGATTTCACGTGTGGCCAGGTGTTGATGTTGGAACAATTGAAGTTTCAAGTGGTGCTATCATGGCAAGTGTAGACGACTTTGAAATTGAGTTTATTGGAAAAGGTGGACATGCTGCAATGCCAGAAGTAACCAAAAATCCAATTTATCCTGCCACCGATTTTATTCAGAGCGCAAACAACTTTTTTTGCGCGTTCTCAAATAAATTATTGCCTTTTCATCTCTCTTTCTCATCCATCAGCAGTGGACAGACTTTCAATGTAATTTCAGAGAGGTGCAAAATAAGAGGAACTGTAAGAACGTTTGATAGCAGTCTTCAAGAATTTATTTATAATAATATAAAAAAACTTACAAAACTTTCTGCTCAAAAATATAATTGCCATGTAAATATAAATTATTATTTTCAATATCCACCTTTGATAAATAGTTATCAAGCTACCGAAGAGTTTCTTGATGTAGCAAAAAAACTTCTTGGTCCTGAAAATGTAAAAAAGGCTATCCCAAGCTTTACAGCAGAAGACTTTGCATTTTACTGCCAAAAGGTTCCCTCAGTATATTTTAGACTTGGTATAAAAGAAAAAGGCAAAGGAGAAAATCCTTTGCACTCACCATATTTTGATGCATCAGAAAACAGCATATTTTACGGTATACTTATCTTAGCAGGATATTTAATTGCTGTTCAAAAGAGCTAACAAAACTTTTTGTGCACGGGAGAACTTATTGCTTCTGATATATATTGCAATATATTTATTTTCTGTATCAAATCCGTATTTTTTGAGTATAGAGACACTGTCTGCTTTAATGCCATATAAATCTGTTTTCGATTTGTCTTTTTCTTTCACATAACATGTATTATCTACAAATTTATCCAGTTTATTTTTGCTCACAAAAGACTTTAAAGAATAAAATGCTCCACTTTGGGCATAGTTTGTAAATAATTTTTTATCAAGTATATAAATATCTCCTTCTCCTGCTGCAAGCATTACCATAAGTTTTTGCATAAATGCAAATTCTTGTTCGGATTTTGGTTTATCGCCCGTGTAAAGTATCTGGTCAACGTAAATTTGGTCACCTGATTTTTTTTCAAGTTCTGAAATCAATTTTTGAGCATTTTCATCACCAATGAAATTGCCAACAAGCACAATCCTTACTTTTTTATTTATATCATCTTGACTGCTTGAACACCCTGTTAAAATAAACATTAAAAAACTCGCAAGGCTAAGTACTATTAAAACTTTTTTAAATCTCAATGCAAATTTCATTGCTCATCTCACCTGCCCGAAATTCTTAATTTTTAAAATCAAAAAAGGGAAGAGCAAAAAAATCAATTTCTGCCCTTCCCTTATTATTTTACTCCATTCTAATTTACTTTACAATCTTAGCATACATGAAGTAATTAAATCCAAGCGGAGAAATGTAATAGTTCTTTACGTAATCTTTCAAAAGATATACTTTTGTATAGAAATAAATTGGAATTATTGCATAATCCTGCATCAATATTTTCTCTGCTTGTATCATATATTGCATTCTCTTCTTAGTATCAACTTCTTTTTTGGCTTTTTCTATCAAAGAGTCATATTGCTTGTTACTCCAATTTGTGTTGTTATTACCACTATATGAAGTAAATAAATCCAAGAAAGTCATAGGATCATTGTAATCGCCAACCCATCCATCTCTTGCTACCATATAGTCTTTTTTCTGTCTTCTTTCAAGCAATACTTTCCATTCCATATTAGAAAGCTTTACATTTATACCGAGCTGTTTCCACATATTTTGAATTGCTTCAGCAACCTTTTTATGACCTTCGTCAGTGTTATAAATAATTTCTATCTCTGGCATACCTTTACCGTTTGGATATCCTGCTTCAGCCAACAATTTCTTTGCTTTTGCCAAATCAGCAGTAACTGGCAAGAAGTTGCCCGACTCTTCTCTGAAATCCTTAGAAATTCCCTTAATACCATACGGAACAAAACCTGTTGCAGGTTTTTGCTCAGCTTTTAAAAGATTAACAATACGTGTTCTATCAATAGCAAGAGACAAAGCTTCTCTTACTCTCTTGTCAGTAAAAGGTGGTTTTTTGCAATTAACAAGATAATAATATGTCCCTATTAAAGGTGCTATCTTAATCTTTCCTTCTCTTTTTAGCCTTGGAATTTCTTCAGTAGGTATACCTTCAGCACCATCAACTTGCCCAGCAGTAAAAGCCATCAAGTTGGCATTGTTGTCATTAGATAACTTTAAGATCATCTTTTGTAAAGTTATAGATTTCGCATCCCAGTAATTATTGTTCTTTTCGAGTTCGATATATGAGTTATGAACCCACTTTGTCATTTTAAACGGACCATTACCAATATATGTCTTTGGATCTGTTGCCCATTTATCACCATATTTTTGCACAATATCTTTTCTTACCGGGAAGTATGTCGGGAAGTTTGTAAGATCAATAAAATATGGAGTTGGTGCTTCCAATGTAACCTGTAAAGTTGTACTATTTAAAGCCTTGACACCAACATCAGATGCTTTTGCTTTACCTTCGTAAAATTTTTGACCATTCTTGATATAGAAAAGCTGATAAGCATATTCTGAACCTGTGTTTGGATCTAATGCTCTTTTCCAAGCATATTCAAAATCATATGCAGTAACAGGTTTACCATCTGACCACTTCGCATTTTTTCTTATATAAAAGGTATAAGTAAGTCCATCTTTTGATACAGTCCATTTTTCTGCCATTCCAGGCACAGTTCTACCTTTAGCGTCAACTCTTGTTAAACCTTCAAAAACATTGATAATTATGTTTGCAGCATCAAGAGCAGTATTTAGACCGGGGTCAAGATATCTTGGTTCAGAGCCATTGATATAAGTAAATACTTGCCTTGATGATGCAACCGCTGCATTTTTAAAATTAACGCCTAAAAATAACCCCGTCACAAGAAAAGCAACCAGAATAAAAGTAGCTACAATACGCTTTTTCATAAATAAATCTCCTCCTCACATAAAAATTTTTATTTTTTATCTTTACGTGACCTGCCTTATTTTTTATCCATCAAGTGGCAGGCCACGTAATGACCACTACCAACATCCCTAAACTTGGGCTCCTCTTCCTTACACCTGTCAAACGCATACTTGCATCTTGTTCTAAACCTGCAACCGGTTGGCGGATTGAGAGGGCTTGGAACGTCTCCTTCCAATATAATTCTTGTCCTTTCTTTAGAGATTTTCGGGTCAGGTATTGGTATTGCAGAAAGCAGTGCCTGTGTGTACGGATGCAAAGGATTGCTGTAAAGCTCGTTACTTTCTGCAAGTTCCACAAGCTTTCCTAAATACATTACACCTACCCTGCTGCTTATATGCTTTACCATTGACAGGTCATGAGCAATAAAAAGGTAGGTAAGGGAAAACTTTTGCTGCAAATCTTCCAGCATATTCACAATCTGAGCCTGTATCGACACATCAAGCGCTGATATTGGCTCATCGCATATGATAAATTCAGGCTCAACTGCTAAAGCCCTTGCAATACCAATTCGCTGTCTCTGACCACCAGAAAACTCGTGCGGGTACCTGTTTGCATGCTCGCTGCTGAGTCCCACAAGTCTTAAAAGTTCTTGAACTCTTTCTTTTTTTTCATTGCCCTTTGCAATGTTGTGTATCTCAAGCGGCTCACCTATAATATCACCAACTGTCATCCTGGGATTAAGTGAGGCATACGGATCCTGGAAAATCATCTGCATGGATTTTCTATAAGGAAGCATGTCTCTTTTTGTTATATCTTCTCCTTTGAATATAATCTGCCCGCTTGTTGGCTCATAAAGCCTTATGATGGTTCTTCCTGTTGTAGATTTTCCACAGCCGCTTTCACCAACAAGTCCCAATGTTTCTCCTTTTTTTATGAAAAAGCTCACATCATCCACCGCTTTTATATATGCTTTTTTCCCCAGTCCCATCTTTACTGGAAAATACTTTTTTAGATTTTTTACTTCAATCAAAACCTCATTCAACTTCTCCACCTGCCTCTGTTTACTACTTACTTATTCGTTTGCAGTTTTCACCTTTTCTAATAAACTCTGTGGAGCATACTGGTGATTCAGCCAGCACCTTGACCTGTGCCCGTCTCCAACTTCGAAAAGTGGTGGTCTTACTTGTAAGCAAACTCTCATTGCATATTCGCACCTTGGCGCAAACGGACACCCTTTTGGCGGCTTTAGAAGATCTGGCGGCTGACCTTCTATTGGCACAAGCCTTTTCTTAAGACCTAAATGCATCTTTGGCACAGACCTCAAAAGCCCCCATGTATAAGGATGCTTGGGGTTGTAAAATATATCATCAACAGTGCCTTCCTCAACAATGATTCCACCATACATTACAATTACTTTTTGACATATATCTGCCACAACACCAAGGTCATGAGTAATAAGTATAATTGACATCTTAAGCTGCTGTTGAAGTTTTTTCAAAAGGTCTAATATCTGAGCCTGGATGGTAACGTCAAGTGCAGTTGTTGGCTCATCTGCAATTAAAAGCTTGGGGTTGCACGAAAGAGCCATAGCTATCATAACTCTCTGACGCATACCACCCGAAAACTCGTGAGGGTACTGCGAAAGTCTTCGCTCAGGGCTTGGAATGCCAACAAGCTTTAACATTTCAATAGCTCTTTTTTTAGCCTGAGCTTTCGAAACTTTATTGTGAATTTTTATAGCTTCAATTAGTTGATTTCCAATTGTAAAAACAGGATTTAAAGATGTCATTGGGTCCTGAAATATCATACTGATTTTGTTTCCTCTAATATCTCTCATTTCTTTCTCAGAAAGCTTTAGTATATCCTTACCTTCAAATATAATCTGACCGTCAACTATTTTTCCAGGCGGTGCAATAAGTCTCATGATGGACATTGAGGTCACACTTTTACCGCTTCCAGATTCACCTACAATACCCACAGTCTGTCCTTCATATACGTCAAACGAAACATCATTTACTGCCTTTACTTCTCCAACATGTGTAAAAAATGATGTTTTCAGATTCTTTACTTCTAACAATTTTTCAGCCAATTCTTTTCACCTCAAATTCTGGAAAAATTATGTTTGAAAAAATTTATTTTCTCATTCTCGGATCAAGTGCATCTCTGAGTCCATCTCCAAACAGGTTAAATGTAAGTATTATTAAACATAATAAAAGCGATGGGAAAAATAGCCTATAAGGGTATGATATAAATCCATTCAAAGCATCTGAAGCTAAAGAACCCAGTGACGGAACCGGTGCATCAACCCCAAGACCAATAAAACTCAAGAAAGACTCAGTAAAAATAGCACTTGGAATCTGCAGTGTAGCAGTGACTATAATTGACCCCATGCTGTTTGGAATCAGGTGCCTGAGCAAAATTCTAAAGCCACTTGCACCAATTGTCTTTGCCGCTGTGACATACTCTTGCTGTTTTAAGCTCAATATCTCGCCACGTACAATCCTTGCCATTGAAATCCAGTAAGTAAGTCCCAGTGCAATGTATATGCAAACAAGTGGTGCACCCACTGTCTTAAGCCCGTTCAAAAACGAATATTTGTCAAAAAGTTCCTTCAAATAAGGTTTTAGTGACACTGAAAGAAGAATAACATATATCATTAACGGAATGCTGTACAGAATATCAACTACTCTCATCATAATATTGTCAACTTTGCCGCCCACATAACCCGAAATACCACCATATAAAACACCAATCACAATATTTATAATTGTTGCAATAATACCTATAGAAAGAGAAATACGCATACCATATAAACATCTGACAAAGAGGTCTCTGCCAAGATCATCTGTCCCAAACAAATGAGATAGTGAAGGTGGTAAGCCTTCTTGTCCAACTATTTGCTGATCATACTTATATGGCATAATAATTGGACCAACTACAGCAAGCAATACAAAAAACACTATTGTCCACATTGATACCATTGCTACTTTATTAGATTTGAGTCTTCGCCATGCATCCTGCCAGTAACTCACACTTGGTCTGACAATTGTCTCTTGCTGCCTTTCTTCTTTTGGAACTGGTACAAAAAGTTCTTTTGATATATTCTCCATTATCTTCTTTTCCCCCTTAAAATCAGTCCTCAAGTTTTATACGCGGGTCTATAAATACATAGATAATGTCTACAATAAGATTCATAAATATCAAAAACGCTGCATAAAATATTGTGGTTCCCATTACAAGCGAATAGTCTCTATTTGTTATGCTCTCTACATAAAATCTACCCATTCCTGGAATTGCAAAAATCTTTTCAACCACAAAACTACCAGTGAGTATTCCTGCAATTAAAGGTCCCAAGTAAGTAACAACAGGAATCAGAGAATTCTTCAGCGCATGTTTATAAACAACTATGAAATCTGAAAGTCCTTTCGCCCGTGCAGTTCTTATATAGTCCTGTGATAAACTTTCAAGCATACTGCTTCGAATAAGCCTTGCAATAAAGGATATTGGATAAGCTGCCAGCGTCACAACCGGAAGAATATAACTTCTTGGCTCATCTAACCCCATAATAGGAACAAGCTGAAGCTTTACACCAAAGATATACATCAAAATTACCGCAAGCACAAATCCAGGTATTGTAATGAAAATTGTAGCTATCACCATCGACAAATTGTCTTGCCACTTTCCTTGATGCACGGCTGACCAAATACCAAGAGGTATCCCTATCAAAAGGCTTAGGATTATAGCTAAAATACCTACCTTGGCAGAAACAGGAAATGTCTCTGCAATAATTTCATTGACAGTTCTACCCTGATTTCTCATTGAAATTCCCAAATCGCCGTGCAAAAGGCTATTTAAATACTTAAAGTACTGGATTGCAAGCGGTTTGTTGAGTCCATATTTTTCGTTCAGGTTTCGTAAAATCTCCTCAGGCAAAGTCTTTTCACCAGTGAACGGACCACCTGGTATCATTCTCATGAGAAAAAACGTAACAGTAATTATCACGAATAATGATACAATGGACCACACTATCCTTTTAAGTATGTATCTTGCCACGCATAATCTCTCCTTTGGTAATAAATTTATCAGACAACTAATGCACATTTATGCAATTGTTTGAATATTTATAAAATTGTTTATCTCAAAATTCACGTTGATAATTATAGCACTATATACTTGCATAATCAATACATATATGTGCGTTTAATTTTCTGAAAATATCAATTTTTCGTCAATCGTTTGAATTGTATACATGTATTTGTTTATACTTATTAAAGTCTTTCTCCATTTTTAGGTTTACGAATTGCTCAAAATGAAGGTTAATATCTTAAAGTTTTCATTTTAGTACTTTTTAGTTCATTAATATTTATACTCTTAAATTAGGATAAAAACTTTTGTGTGTTTTGAACCATCTTTTTGAGGGTAAAATTATAGAAGAAAACAAATGAACTTGGGAGGAAAAATTTTATGAGAAAACTGGGTAAAATTGTAATAATTGGAACAGGATTTGTTGGCGCATCCACTGCTTTTGCTCTTGTAGATGCTGGGCTTGCAACAGAACTTGTTCTGATTGACGTAAACCGTGCAAAAGCTGAAGGTGAAGCGATGGATTTAAATCACGGAATATCCTTTGTAAAACCCGTCAAGATATGGGCAGGTGATTATGAGGATTGCAAAGATGCTGATATAATAATAATTACTGCTGGTGCCAATCAAAAGCCTGGTGAAACAAGGCTCGACCTTACTCATAAAAATGCACAGATTACAAAGTCGATAGTGGAAAATATTATCAAATACACGCAGGATGCAATACTTTTAATGGTCACCAATCCTGTTGATGTTCTCACTTACGTAATGTATAAAGTTTCAGGTCTGCCAAAAAATCAGATTATAGGATCTGGGACAGTCTTAGACTCATCGCGATTCAGATACCTCTTGGCACAGCACTGTCAGGTCGACGTGAGAAATGTCCATGCATATATCTTGGGCGAACATGGAGATAGTGAGATTGCTGCATGGTCGCTTACAAACATAGGTGGCGTGAATTTTATGCAAGAGTGTCTTTTGTGCGGGAAAAACTGCTCACCCGAAGTAAAAGAACAAATTTTCAACAAAGTAAAAAACGCTGCATATGAAATAATTGAAAGAAAAGGAGCAACATATTACGCCATTGCATTGGCTGTTAGAAGAATTGTTGAAGCTATAATCAGAGATGAAAATTCTATACTTCCTGTCTCATCAATAGTTGATGACGTATATGGTGTAAAAGACGTTGCAATTTCTCTTCCTGCAATTGTCAACAAAAGCGGAGTTGTAAAGGTATTTGATATACCGCTGACAGATGAGGAAAAAGAAAAGCTCAAAAACTCTGCTCAGGTAATAAAAAGTGTGATAGAGTCTTTAAAATTATAATGAGGCAAGGTAAAAACCTTGCCTTTTGCTTTATTTCATTTGCCACTTTGAGCTGTTGCAATTTTGCTTTTGTCGTGATAAAATAGCAATTAGTCTTAAATTTTGAGTGGAGGTGAAAAGTTTTGGCAAACACAAAGTCTGCTAAAAAGAAGATAAAAGTTATAAGACGTAGAACTATTGAAAATAAGATTCAAAAGTTTAAAATGAAAAAAGCTATAAAAGAGGTCAAAAAAGCACTGCTTAGCGGTGACATCGAAAAGGCAAAAGAACTTTACTCAAAAGCTGCAAAGCTCATTGACCAGACAGCTGCAAAAGGTGTTATACACAAGAACAATGCTTCAAGAAAGAAATCAAGACTTATGAAGCTCATCAACAAGTACGCTGCTCTGTCTTCGCCACAGCCAGAATCAAAAGCTCAATAATAAAAAAGGGCTGTCCAGTCTCTTTTCAATGGATAGCCTTTTTGTATTTTATTTTACAATCTGGTACAAAAGCATTTCAAGTGCTGTCTCATCATCAATTTGCCCTTTTTTTATCATGTACTCATATTCTATGGTTTTTTGGATTATAGATTTTATCTTGTCAAGGGTTAAGCTTTCTGCTTGTTTTTTGTACTTGTCAACAAAGAACTCAAGAATACCAAGCTGTTTTGCAATCTGTTTCTTATTTGTCTCCTGCATCTCTTTTAACATTCCAAGTATCTTAAAATGACGCAAAATCAAAGCCAAAATCTTGCTGACACTCGTCCTGAGCTGATACAGCTCTCTCAGATATTTATAACCACCTTCTGTGTCCTTTGTGGCAAAAGCATCAAGCATCTGGAATATATGGTCTTGTGGATTGTCGGTCAAGGTCTTTAATATATCATCATGCGTAACCTTGCTCCTTTTGCCAAGATATGAAATGAGAACTTGTAAATGGTTGTAGATAAGCATCATATCCTTGTTGTAATGAAGAATAATCTCTTGTGCCATATTTTCAGAGATTGCTTTCCCTTCTTTTGACATTACATTTTGAACCCACTTTACCAAATCGGGCATGGAAGGCTGCACAAACTCTGCAGAATAAGCTATTTGTTTCAGGGCAGAAAAAAACTTGTTTTCTTTCGCTTCGTATTCTTTAAAGATTATATAAGTACTGTCACTTTTAAAATTTTTGAGATTATCTATGATAGCAGAAAGATTTAAGCTGGAGTTTGTAGATGCATACTTGAAAAAGTTTTTGAAGATTAGCACTTTTGGCTCTAAATCAAAAGATATTGAAAACATTTCGTTTATTATATCATTATAATTTGCAGTCTCACCGTCAAACTTTACTATGTTGTTCAAATTCCCACCAACGATGGCATAGCTAAAGCGCCTCGTATATTCGTCAATCAAAAATATTTCTTGTCCATAAAAAAGGTAAATCTTCTTGAAATCCTTTTTCAAGAGCTGCGAATTTAATTCTTTTATAATCTCTTTTGATTTTTCAGCCAACTCATATTCACCTCACAATATAGGGATTTATTATCACTTTATTTCTGTCAACCAATATATCTACGGTTCCATTTGAATCTGTCCTGTAAACCTTTATATTTTTGCTCTTGAGCCTTTGCAAGACCTCATTTGAAGGATGTCCAAATATGTTGCCTTTTCCTACTGAAATCACAGCAACCTTCGGCTTCACACTTTCCAAAAATTCTTCAGATGTTGCGGTGCTGCTTCCATGGTGCCCCACTTTTAAAATGGTCGCTTGTAAATTAAACCTTTTCATGTATTCCATCTCAGACTCATATGAAGCATCACCTGTAAAAAGCATGCTAAAATTGCCAAAGGTCAGCTTCACAACAACAGAACTATTTTCATCTTGTTCTACCGGTGGGATAAAATAGGCTTTTAAATTCTTGTAGCGATAAACTTTAAAGCTATCTACTAACACAACCTTTTGCCCTTTGAACTTTTGAGCATTTTCAAGATAGACCTCTTTTGACGTTACAATCCTGTCAACCTCCATCTCATCAAGCAGATAATCAAAGTCTCCAATGTGGTCCCTGTGCTTATGTGTCAACACCAAAACATCAAGTTTTGACACTCCTCTTTTGAGTATATACGGAAGAACAACTCTTTTCAAGCTGCTGAAATCTTCATACTCAGGTCCTGTATCAATCAGCATTGAAAATCCCTTGTATGTAATAAGGCTACTGTCTCCCTGTCCTACATCTATTACGTTTATGATGAGCCTGTTGTAATTCACGAGCATCTGGAAAATGAATGCCACAAGCAGCCCACCAATGCTCAAATAAATCACATATTTTAGTTGCCTGCTCATAAAGCTTTTAAAAATCAAATAAGCTACAACAGAATAGTAACAAAATATTAGCTTCTCATCCCATAAAATGACCTTCACATGCGAAAACCCTACATGAGATAATCTTGAAAGGAACATTAGCACGTTTACACAGACTTCTAAAAACCATTTAAATGGTAATATATCTATATTGAAGATCAAAAATATAAAATACATCAGCCCACTTGGCACAACAGCACTTGCAACTGGCACAGCAACTATGTTTGTAAAGAATGAAATAACTGAGACCTCAGAAAAATAATAAGCCAACAATGGCAATATTAAAATCTGAGCAGAAATTGAAACTGCAATAAGTGAAGATACACCGCTTGGTATCTTTAACTTTGCAATATACTCATATATCCCTTTATAAAACAGAATTATCGAAAGAACACTCAAAAAAGACAGCTGAAACCCAACATCAAAAAGAAAAAGTGGATTTACAAGTAGCATCAAAACGCTTGATACTGCCAAGCTGTTGAGCGTATCAGAATTTCTGTAAATAATTCTTCCAGCATAGAAGATTGCCGCCATAATTGAGGCTCTAACAACAGATGCTGACATACCTGTGACAATAGCAAAAACAATTATAACACCTATTATTAAAGAGTTTACTCCCTTACCATAAACCTTTAATATTCTTCTGAACAAAATCTCAACAAAAGCGCATAGCACACCTACATTTCCACCAGAGACCGCAAGAAGGTGAGCAAGCCCGCTTCGCTGAAAGTCTTTGTACATATCATCCGGAATTGTGGATTTGTTGCCAAGAATTAGACCTTTCAAAAGTGAAGATATATCATTTTTAAAAGACCTATCTATGAGATTATTTAGCATTGTAGAAAATCTATTGAGAAGACTGAGAACATTTTTGCCTTGAGAGATAACCTCTATGTCTTTTGAGAAAAGTGTATAAATAGCACCTTTGCCTTTCAAATATTCCTTGTAGTCAAATCCAAATCTATTTGTCTTTCCTTTTGGAATTTTAAGTTTTCCAGAAACTTTTACAGTATCTCCATAAAAAATACTTTTTTTAGACTCTGTTGTAACTCTAAGAGTAACAGCCTTTGCGTTTAGATTTGTTTTCAGATAAAAGGAAGTCTTTTTTTCACTTGTCTCGGGAAATGAGCACACACTACCAACAATAGAAACATGTCTCCCATCCAGATTTTTTTGTGGTTCGCAGACATAGAAAATGTAGTGTGTCCTGAAAAGCTGCAGTGTAAGAAAAAGAAAACATAAAATAAACAAAAACTTTTCCTTTTTAAAGTACTGAGGAAAAAAATAGTAGGCAGCACACAGCGCTCCTAAAATTAGCAAAAGGCAAAATACAAGTGTCTCAATTTCTTTTATATTTCTGCCCAGAACAATTCCTATCATCATAAAACCGGCAACAAATATCGCCTTTCTTGTCATCGTTTTAGTACCCTGCTTTCCAACATATAAAAAATTTCATCATCTATTTTTAAATTTCCCTTACCAACACCTATACAAATTTCCGGTTTGTTTTCTCCATGAAAGTCGCTTCCACCGCTGATAGCAAGGTCAAGTTTTTTAGCAATTTCAAGTAGCATACTTGTCTCTATTTGATTGTGGTCTGAGTGGAAAACCTCAATGCCGTCAAGCCCATATTCTTTTAGTTCCAAAAATACGTTTTCGCTTCCCTCTTCCAGATATAAATACTTGTGAGGATGTGCCAAAATAGCAAGTCCGCCTGCCTTTTTTATTGCCTCAATAGCTTCCTGAGGCTTTAATTTTTCCTTCTTTACATAAGCAGGCTTTCCAAAACCTAAAAGCTTTTCAAATACCTCTTTTGTAGTAGAAAAGTACCCTTTTTGAACAAGTACCTTAGCAATATGAGGTCTTCCTATCATCTCACCTAAAGCAAGTTTTTCTACCTCTTCCATTGAGATGTTGTAACCCATTTGTCTGAGCTTTTTAATTATTTGAGGATTTCTTTCTTTTCTGAATTTTTCTAACATTTTAAGTTTTTGCTGTAAGAATTTATTATCAATATCTATAAAAAGCCCTAAAATGTGCATCTCTATCTCAAAATCAGCACTTATCTCAACACCACTGACTACCTTAAGTCCAAGTCTTTCTCCCTCTTCAATAGCATCCTTAACTCCATCTGTTGTATCATGGTCAGTTATTGCAATAGCAAAAAGTCCTTTTTCTTTAGCAAATCTAACAACTTCTTGAGGAGTAAATGTCCCATCAGAAAATGTTGTATGAACATGAAGGTCAATCATCCTTAAAAAGCACTTCCTTTCTTTAATTTATTATATCTTAAACTTAGCAAAACAAAAAGGTGGCCTTTTCTCTCTTTATTAAGACCACCTCAAAAGCTTAAACGAATGAACTTATAATTTATTTGCAATCTCGCGAGCAATCAAAACTCCATTCACGCTCGCCTGCATAAGTCCTCTTGTAATTCCTGCTCCATCGCCACCAAAATAAAGGTTCTGAATTGTTAAACACTCAAAATTGTTCTTGACTTTTACCTCGTTTGAATAAAACTTAACCTCAACACCATAAAGCAGCGTGTCAAACGATGCAACTCCCTGCACTACATAGTCCAAAGCTTCAATCATCTCTTTTATATCAAGCATTATCCTGTATGGCAAAACAAGGCTCAAATCCCCTGCTACTGCATCTTGCAATGTAGGAACCACAGAGTTTCTCCTTATTCTCTCCTCGTTAGACCTTCTTCCTCTAATAAAGTCCCCATAACGTTGCACAAGTACCTTCCCACCCGATAGCATATTGGCAAGTTCTGCAATGTACTTTCCATATTTTATACTGTCTTTGAACGGATCAGTAAAATGTTTTGAGACAAGCAGCGCAAAGTTTGTGTTATCACTTTTGATATTTTTATAACTGTGTCCATTTACAACTGCCAAGTTGTCATAGTGTTCAACCGCAACATATCCGCCAGGGTTCATGCAAAATGTTCTTACTTTGTCGTCAAAGGTTTTTGTATAGTAAATAAATTTACTCTCATATAGATGTTCGGTAATCCCTTTCCAAATGTGATTTGGTGTCTCAACCCTAACACCTATGTCAACTCTATTGTTGTCGCACGGAATATTGTATTTTTCTATAATTTTAGAAAGCCAACTTGCACCCTCACGACCAACACATATAACTACATTTTTTGCACGGTATATACTGCCATCCTCAGCAACAACCCCTGCTGCCTTCCCGTCTTCTACAATCAAGTCTTTTACAGGGGTTTTGAACTTTATCTCAATGTTATTTGCCAAAAGAAAATCCTGGAATCTTTTGTATATCTTTTTTGCCTCTTCGGTGCCAAGATGTCTTATTGGACTTTCAACAAGCATGAGGTTTGCAACAGTTGCCTTCCTTTTTATTTCCTCAATCACCTGGCTATTTGTACCATATACTTTAGTGTCTGCTCCATTTTCAAGGTATATGCTATCTACGTACCTTATTAGCTCTACTGCCTTGCTTTGCCCAACAAATTCTTGAATTCTGCCACCAACGTTTGGTGATAGTGACAACTTCCCATCTGAAAATGCACCTGCACCCGAAAATCCAGTTGTTATATTGCAGGGTTTGCAGCCGCTGCAAACATTTGTAACTCTCTTTGGACACTCTCTTGACTCGATGTCTCTTCCTTTCTCGAATATCACAACGTTTGCCGCAGAAGAAGTTTTTACAAGCTCATACGCCGTGAATATTCCACATGGTCCTGCCCCTACAATAATGACATCATACATTGTGCTCATATTTCTCACCCTTTTACTTTTTGCAAAATTAAATTTCCCTCTGAAATGTTACACCAAATTATAAAATTTGTCTATTGAAAAATTACACACTTTTTTAATAATTGAGAAACAAAAAACCTAAATAAATGAGGTATTATAAAGAGTAGAAGAAAAAATTTACAAGGAGGTAAGTAAAAAATGAAAAGAAAATTGATAAGCTTAATTTTAGTTTTCATCTTTACTTTTCTCTTATTAGTACCGGTATATGCTGACCAAGATGCATCAACTACTTCATCTTCTCAAACTGTGACAAGCTCAACTTACGACACAACCCAGGCACAAACTTATCAAACAACACAAAATACAACCTACTCTCAGACCTACAACACTCAAAATTCGACAACCACAACCACAACATATTCTTCGACATATAGTACAAATTCAACCACCGAAGTGATTCCACCTATTTCAAATGACAGTGTTAATATTCAACAGCCGCAGAAGCTTACAAAAGAGCAGAAAAAGACTATTAACAACCTCTTTTTGCAAATAAATCAGCTAAAGGCAAAGTTTAACAAGATTAATGCTGAGGTAAATCATCTTAGGGCAAAGATAAATGCTTACATCCAAGCTGCAAAAAGATATGATAAGAATTTCTTCACTCAGGAAATGAACAAAATAATTAACGAGGTGAACAAGACTATATCCCAACTTCAAAAGGAACTTCACAAAAAGAACTACTCATCTTCAAAGGTGGCAGAGCTCAACAATCAACTAAACCAAAAACTCAACGAACTAAAAGTATATGAAGAAGTCTATAAAAACCAGCAGCAACAAGCAGTTGACCAAGCTGTATACCAAATAAAACAGTATATGGACCAGATACAACCAACAGTAAGTCAAAAGGTGTATCAGATAAATACTATCGAGAAGCAGATAAAAATCAAACTCTATGAATATCATCAAACAATTAAAACTGGCGATTATAACAAAATGGTAAGCATATTGAATGAAGTTGTAAGTTTGTATCAAGCAAAAGTCAATATTATCTCTGAAATAAAAAATCTGTACACGGATATTCTTTCTAAGATAGAAAATATTGTAAAAAACTCTCTCAACATGCACAAAAAGTATATTCAGCCAACACCAGAAAAGAAAATCACAATCCCTGGCAAAGGTAACTCTAAAATAGAAATAGAAAGAAAAAAGATTCCTCAGCAGCCTCACAAAGGAAAGAAGAAATAAAATTTTAAACTTATGCTCAAAACAAAAAGGTGTACATCCGAAAAAGAAGGATGTACACCTAATTTTTTTCTACAAGATACTTCCAGTATTTTTTAGGCATGTTTTGTTGCTGAAGTTTCAAATTTTTCCGTTCTTCAATTGCCACTGCTTTAAAATAATTCTTCCACAGCATCTGAAACATCTCATCTTGATGAGTCACTTTCAATTTTAGGTTGTCACAAGTTAAAAACTGAACTTTTTTTCTATCGTAAATAGCAACTTTGTTTCGCTTCACATCATGGATAGCCCAGTAAAATTCATTCAGTCTATTTTTAAAAAAATATGCAATTGGTTTTATAATGTCGTTTTTGGGTTCAAACTTGGCGTAAAGAAACCCTTTATCTGTCTCACAAAACCTCATAAGCCCCATGTACTTTCCTATTTCCCTGCTAACGTTTTTTGCCATCTTTTCAACTGCATTTACTAAATCATCACTGTAAAGATACTTTATCCTTTTGCCATGCTCGAATACAAAAAATAGATATCTCAAAATATAACCCTCTTTGTCCTTAGTATCTGATAAAAATGCATAGTAAATCTTTTTGAAAACACTGCTATCAGCTTTTTCAATTATGCCCTTCCTCATTGCCAAAAACGTTTTTAAATCATTTTGAACCTCTCTTATACTATCTACGAACATTGGTTGGTACTCATTTTTTGAAACAATTATAGCCCTATCTTTATCTATACCTTCAGAAATTATGTGAAATGCCACACACATAAAACCTTCGAATGTTCCGTCATACAAAAATATTTTGTCCACCTTTTAAATCTCCCCTGTTATCACAGATGTAAATACTTCCCTATCAAAAAAGGAAAGCTGCTGAGGTCTTTGTAAAGAATTTTTATCTGTGAGTTTTTGCTTTATTTTCTCAGGTTCTAAATCAATCAAAAACCTTTCAAATGTCTTGCCGTTGCATGTTATAAAATATTTTGCTCTTTTTAGAACAACACCCATCTTTTTTAAATCCTCAAACTCCAGAGAATGAAATACCCTGTTTTTTATTATCCTCCTTGCACTTTTTATACCGATTCCCGGCACTCTTATGAGTTCTTCATAGCTTGCTCTGTTCACCTCTACAGGAAACCTATCAAGATTTCTGAGCGCCCACATCACTTTCGGGTCAACTTCAAGGTCCAGGTTTTCATCCTTGCTTTTAAAAAGCTCATCAGCAGAAAAGTTATAAACCCTTATCAGCCAGTCTGCCTGATAGAGTCTGTGTTCACGCAAAAGCGGTGGACTCTCCACTTTCAATATTCTTGGGTCGTGATTTACAGGCGTGTATGCAGAATAGTATACCCTTTTGAGCTTAAACTTCTTGTAAAGGTGCTGGCTTAAGTTGATTATTTTATAATCACTGTCATCTGTTGCACCAATGATCATCTGAGTGCTCTGACCGGCCGATACAAAATTTTTCTCTTCTTCAGCTACTTTTGTTATAAACTCCATGGGCTTTAATATACTCTCTTTTGTTTTATTGGGACAGAGAAGCCTTAAGCTTTTTTCAGATGGAAGTTCAATATTGACGCTCATTCTGTCAGCCAAAAATCCGGTTTTTTTTATTAAATCAAGCGATGCATAGGGAATAGCTTTAACATGAATATATCCATTGAACTGGTATTTATATCTCAAAAGCCAGACTGTTCGAAAAAGCATCTCCATTGTCCAGTCAGGAGAATTTTTGATGGCAGAGCTCAAAAAAAGACCCTCTATATAGTTTCGCTTATAAAAGTTTATGGTCAGCTCAGCAATTTCCTGAGGCGTAAATGTTGCCCTTTTTATATCATTGCTTCTTCTGTTAATACAGTAAGCACAGTCAAAAATACATTCATTTGTAAATAGAACTTTCAAAAGGGAGATACAACGCCCATCATCTGTCCAGCTGTGGCAAATACCTGCAGAAAATGTTGAGCCAAATCCAAAATGCTTTTCCCTTTTGCTTCCACTTGACGCGCACGAAACATCATACTTTGCAGCAGCACCAAGCACCTCAAGTTTTTCAAGTATATCCATACAAATCACTTCTTTTTTTAAAGACTATTTGTAGTTAATTTATACCTATATAATAACCGAATATATATTCTATTTCAAGAGAAAATTAAGAGACCCCTTTCTACAGGTATGAAGAGAAAAGGGCCTCTTACTATTCTTTTGTGGATTCAACACCAGAATACTTTGGCGACATTCTGTACTGCCACCTCTATTGTAGTTATCAGGGGGTAGTATCTGCGGTTTTTTAACCTTTTAATCTTCTTAGTATCATAACCTCTTTGGATGCAAGAGTAGCTTTTCCGCCCAAAACCTTCTGTGTTATCAACTCATAATACTCATCTTTAAGCTCAATATTTACATCATAACCATTGAAATTCAAAAGAAACACATATTCATTCCCATTTTTTTCTCTTTTTGTTACTTCAACACCTTCTGGCACAGGTAATATTGGTTGTACACCAGCCTTTTCAGCGTAGAACTTAACAAGACCTTCTATAAACCTTTGCTCTGGTCTTGTTCCAATATAAATTGCCTTTCCATTTCCATAATCATTTTCAACAACTGCCGGCATTTTGCTGTAATAATCCTGTTCATAGTGAGCAAGCGCCCTTGCACCTTCAAGGTGAATAACGTCGCAGATAAAATCACATTCGTATTTTCCGTCAAGCATACCTATAGGTTTTTCAAGTATAATAGCATTTTTCATATCAGGGAAAAGCGCATCAATCTCCTCAACCCAGATACCACAGAGTTTCCTAAACCAACCCGGATAGCCGCCAAGAATTACTCTGTCATTTTCATCAACAAGTCCTGATAGATATGTTGTAATAAATATTCCGCCGTTTTTTACATAGTTTTCTATGTTCTTTGCACTTTCTTCGTCAAGAAGATACAAAAGTGGTGCAACAACAAGCTTGTACCTTGTTAAATCTTCTTTCGGGTCAACAACATCCACATTTGTTTTCAACTTATATAGAGCTCTGTAGTACGCATCTACATGTTCAAGGTAAGATATATCATTTCTAAATCCCATACTCTCTTCAAGCGCCCACCAGTTTTCCCAGTCAAATAAAAGTGCAACCTCGCTCTTAGTTGTTGACTCCAAAATCTCATCAAGAAGCAAAAGTTCGTCGCCAATCTTTTTAAGCTCCTTGCTCACCCTCGTCTCAAGATGCCCAACATGCGGAACCATTGCAGAGTGAAACTTTTCACACGAAGCAACCGACTGTCTCCACTGGAAATACAGCACAGAATCAGCTCCGTGTGCAATTGCATGATAGCTCAAAAGCCTTATCATACCAGGTCTTTTTGCGGAGTTGTACCACTGCCAGTTTGTCTGGCTTGGTGTTTGTTCCATTAATATAAAAGACTGGTCTCTTTTGAGCCCCCTCATAAGGTCATGTTTGAATGCAACAGAGCTTGGTGCATCTTTTATCGAAGGGTAATTGTCCCATGATACAATGTCCATATGTTTTGCCCATTTGTGATAGTCAAGAGGTTTGAACGGTCCCATCAAGTTTGTTGTAACAGGGACATCTGGCATGTATTTTTTGATAATCTCAACTTCCATTTTATAAAGATTTAGAAGGCTGTCTGACATAAACCTCTTGTAATCAAGCGAAAGTCCCTGGAATGAGCTTTTCTGTCTTCCAGGCAAATATTCATATTCCTCGTTCAGATACGATGGAACTTCTATCTCATCCCAATCATAAAATGTATGTCCCCAGAAAGCTGTGTTCCATCTCTTGTTAAGCTCATCCAATGTTTTATATCTATCTTTTAGCCACTGTCTAAAGGCTTTCGCACAGTTTTCACAGTAGCAGTAAGGACCATATTCGTTACTGATATGCCACATTATAACTGCAGGATGGTCTTTATACCTTTTTGCCATCTCTTCAACAATTCTTCTCACTGCATTTTTGAAGTTTGGACTGTTGGGACAGTAGTTCTGCCTTGCTCCATGTTTTCTTTTTCTCCCATGAATGTCAACAGGCAACACGTCAGGATACTTTTTAGAGAGCCATGCTGGCTGAGAAGCTGTAGGTGTTGCCAAGATGACATGTATCCCATTTGAATAGAGCTTATTGATTATTTTATCAAGCCATTCAAATGTAAATTCATCTTCATTTGGCTGAAGCTGTGCCCATGAAAATATTGGCATAGAAACTGCATTTACGTTATAGTATTTCATAAATTCAATGTCCTTTTCCCACACATCCTCTGTCCACTGGTCAGGATTGTAGTCTCCACCGTGCAAAAATTTTTTCAGCTTGATTTTGCCCATTATAAAAGCCTCCTTTTAAAATATAATGTCTGCTTACCCTTACTCAATCGGAAAACCAATAACGCTCAAAAGCGCCATATTGCCAAGTCTTGTGTCAAGACGTGACATTTGAACAACAATCTCTTTGTCACTCTCAACAACAAGAGAATATGGAACTTCTTTTGGAATAATTAGACCTCCTATCAACTCCGGCTTATTTAACCATGCATGAATTGTTCTTCGGGCTTTCACAATAAAATAGTCACTTTCAATTGGTTCTCTGTCTTCAAAAAACACAGTAAGCTTTACTTTTGCATCGCTATCCCCTGTGTTTACTATACACAAACACTCATGACCAGGAATTGACATTGAACCTTCTGATGGAATGTAACCATCTGGTATCACCCAAACTTTTTTCCCCAGATGTTTCAAATTAATTACCTCCTCGCATTTGAAGATTTTACAAATTTTTTGTTATGTACTCCAAAGCATCTTTTTGCATATTTAAATTAAATTCATGCCCATTTGGATAAAATTTGTATTCAAATTGGTTACCACAATCAAAATTTACAAAGTAACTTTTTATCCTCTCTACAGCAGACTGCATTGCATCTTTTGGAAAGAGACTATCATACTCACACTGCATAATAAAAAGTTTTCTTGGAGCAATCAAAGCTGCAACATCAGGCAGGTCAAGAACCCTTGTAAAACCTGGAATATGAACCATAAAAGTATGTCTTGCAGTTTTGCCAAGCATTTTTCTAAATTCAGACATAAAGGCAATAATGATGCTACATTTTATTTCATTTCTGAGGCTGCTCAAAAAAAGTGTCCTAAAGCCCCCTAAGGAAAATCCCATGCAACCAATTCTTTTCTTCTCTACATCCTCTCTTTGCAAGAGATAGTTAAGCCATGCCAAATCTTCATTTAACAAAATGCTTGGCCAGTTTGTTCCATAAAGATTGATATTCTTAAACATTATAGGTTCAAGTTGAGAGGATATTTTATTGAAAATTCTTATGTACTCATCTAAACCTTCTTGATAATTCAAAAGCTCATTTATTGAATTGTCATCTGTTAAAAGCTCAATTAACTCAGCAGAAAGCCTTCTTTTCCCAAAATAAAATGCATCGGGAGAAAATACAGCAAACCCGTTTTTTACAAACTCTAACGCCCACGGCAATGATGAGTAAAATTTTTTCTGGTATTCATTGACAAAAGTCTGGGTATTGTCTTGCCTGTATATTCTTTCTTTACCATAGTAGTAAAATCCACCATGGTCATGCAAAACAACCACCACAGGATAAGGTGGATTCAAATCCCTTGGTTTTAAAAGCACAGCTTCTGAGTGAATACCATTTAAATTTCCAGCTATAATCTCTTCTTTAAATTCACCATGGTCAATCTCAAATTTTTTATCTTCCCTGAATATTAGGCTTAAATTCAGGTAAAGAAGCGACACCAATTTATCTACAATTTTTCTTTGCTCTTCAAAAGTTTTCTGATTTGAAACTACTTCTCCCCACTTGGTGCTTTCAGAGAAACTGTTGTGTTTTCCAAAGTATTTCTCAAAAATTTCTGACATCATTATCCCTTCAGATATCATTTTTTTATGCCTTGTTAATTGCATTAACGTTGAACTTGTTCTTATTATACTACAACTTTTCTTTGGATTGAATGATTTTGGTGTTTTGCAAATTAAGATTAATATCAATATTTTAAGATATTTAAAAAGGTTGCAAATTCATTGATTTGATTTTATAATTTAAATTGGTGTTATAAAAGACATGCGCCCGTAGCTCAGAGGATAGAGCGTAGGACTTCGAATCCTGTGGTCGGGGGTTCGACTCCCCCCGGGCGTGCCAAGTAGGATTTATCAAGGATTGAAGATGGTAGTAAAAGTTGAAAATTGGGATTAAAAAGCAGTAAGTCCTGTGGAGAATGTATACCACTGTAAATGTCAATATCATTAAAATGAACAAAAAATCGAAAATAAAAATGTACAAAAAATAAACTTAGCTTTGCTGGTTTGAGTTGCTAAAATATGCTGTTTTTGACTGCAATCTGTATGAAGGTCCTTTTATAAAAATCACGTAAGAATGATGGAACAGCTTATCTAAAATTGCATTTGCTATTGTTGTTCCACCAAATATCTCTCCCCATTCTTAAAATACAACATTGGTTGTTATTATTGTGTTGCTTTTTTCATATCTGCTCAATATAAGTTGAAAAAATAAATTCGCTCCATCATTGTTCTTTGGGTAAACAACTTATCTCATCTATTATTAAAACTCTATATTTTGAAAAATGTTTAAGCCTGTATTCTAATCTGTTTTCTAACAGTGCCTTTTTTAGCTGGGCTATTAACTCTTAAAGACCAGTTAAAATAAAATTTTATTCACTGTAGAAATAATCATCAAACTGAGCTACTTAAAATAAATAAAAACGAAATTGTTGAAACTGCTAAAAACATGGCAAAAGAAGCAAGTACTAAATATGTATTGCTTCCTGTGATAATCCTAAGCGCCCAGACCTACAACTACAAAAGTAAAACTTGCTCGATTAAGAAAGGTAAAAAGACATTTTCGCCATATACGCTTTCTTCGTTAAAGAAAATAAGGCTTACCCGGATGAAAGTTTTTGATAATTCAATTACAAGATCAATAATTAGAAATAACACGCACCAGATAAATTTTTATAACTACGAAATTTGAAGAAAACGAAAGGTATTTGAGAAAATCAAAGGTATGTTGAGAGAGATGGAAATTCATGTAACATTTTTATTATCCTTAATCTCAAAGGATGTCCAACCGCTCTAAGTAATTTAGCGCTCAGTTCATCTTTATTCATGAAATATCACCTTTTTGTAGATTTTGTCAAAACTCATTTTTAGCTTTCATTTCTTGGTCTTGAATAAGATATTAAAGCTCCAATAAAACTTATCAAAGCAGCAATGTAATAAACTTTACTGCTGCTTGTTAAAAATCTAACGGCATAAATGCCCTTTTGTTGGTTCATAAATACACTAAATAAAGCTGTGGAAAAAGAAATACCAATAACCATCCCCAAGTTTTTTATAAGTTGAGTTATACCATTAGCAATACCAAGTTTTTGTTTTGGAACGCTTCCCATAATACAACTATTATTAGGAGATTGAAAAAGTCCCAATGACAACCCCATTAGTGAATGTGCAAATATTACTAAAACCAAAGGTGTAGTCATTTTCACATTTGCAAGAAGTATTAAAGCAATTCCATTTATAACTAAACCAGATGTTGCCAACAAGTAAGAGCCAATTTTATCTGATAATTTACCACTAAAAGGCGATATTATAGCCATTGCTATTGGAAAAGCCATCATATATAAACCGGCTTTTTGAACAGGTAAATCTATAACTCGTTGATAATAAAAAGGAAGAAGTACTGTAGGGGTATACATAGTGAAAAATGAAAGCAGTGAAGCAGTTACCGCTGTTGAAAAACTTTTAATTTTAAATAATCCTAAATCTACAACTGGATTATCACATTTTCTTTCTCTATAGATAAATAAAACAAGTGCTAAAGCAAACAATAACATGCTTATAGTAAAATTATAATCGTTCAGCTTAATTTTGTTAATAGAAGATATAGCATAAATAAAACTTACTATTACTATTACAAGTAAAAAAGAACCAATAAAATCAAATTGAGAAAACTTAAATTTGTGTTCTTTCTTATCTCTGGGAATAGTAAAATATGATAAAACAAATCCCAAAAATGATACTATAAAAGTTAGTATGAATGCGCTTCGCCAACCCCACAATGAAGTTATAGCACCACCTACTGGTGGACCGAAAACACTTCCAAGCGCCATTGTACTCGCTAATATTCCTATATTTTTACCTCTTTCACTTGCTGGCAGATTTTCGGTCACTATAGCCAATCCGTTCGCCATAACCATTGCACCGCCTATTCCTTGCAATACGCGCATAACAAGTAACATCTCAAAATTCACTGACAAACCACAAAATAGAGTAAATATTGAAATAACGAAATAACCTAAGTTATAAATTTTTCTTCTCCCTATTGAATCGGCTACTGAACCTAAAATAGGCAAAAGTGCCGACATTGTAAGAAGATAAATTGATGCCACCCACTGAATTATGTTAATATCCTTACTAAACTCTTTTGCAATTACAGGTAATACAACATTGACAATCCCGCTATCAAACATAGAAAAAAATGCTCCAACCATCACTGTAAACAAAATAAGATCATTTCTTCTTTTCTCATTTGGCATTAAACTCAAGCCTCCTCAATACAGTAATTAGCAAATGCTAAATTTATGCTTATGATTATATTCGATTATTCGAATATTGTCAAGTTTTTTTAAAATCATTTTTACAAAAAATTAGGTAATTATAATTCTTCGTTATGTCCTCTAAAAATATAATCTCATTGCATCAATTCTTCTATACCTTTTATATTGACAAGAAAATATCAATCTTGTATGATATATGAGTGTAGTTGAATATAATCATAGAATGAAGGGGGTAATTATGAACTTAGCCGAAATTTTAAAAATTCTTGGGGACGAGTGTAGATTGCGAATAATAAATCTGCTTTTGCAGCAAAGTCTTTGTGTTTGTGATATAGAAAAAATACTTGGCACAACACAATCCAATACTTCAAGACACCTAAACAAATTAAAAGTAGCTGGTATTTTATCAGCTTCAAAAAAATCACAATGGATATATTACAGTATAAACAAATTATTTTTACAAGAAAATGAAAAGTTAATTGAATTTTTAAGAGAAAAGTTTTCTCAGCAAGAGATTTTTAAAAATGATTTAATTCGGCTTAAAGAATTGAAAGAAAAATACAAAGAATGTGAACATACTTTTAAAAAAGTGCAAAGGAGTGATATTTAAAATGAAACCAAGAGTTGCTTTTGTTTGTGTTGGTAATTCATGTCGAAGCCAGATGGCAGAAGGTTTTGCAAAACACTACGGCAAAGATTTGATTGAAGTGTACAGTGCAGGAACAGATATTGCAAAGGAGGTAAATCCTCTTGCCATTGAAGTCATGAGAGAGGTTGGAATTGATATATCTTCACATTTTCCAAAGACAATATTTGATATTCCAAAAGAAGTTGATTTTTTAATCACTATGGGTTGTGGTGTTGAATGTCCATTTATCCCATGTAAGGTAAAAGAGGATTGGGGACTACCTGACCCTGTAGAAAAACCTATTGAAGAATTTAGAAAAGTAAGAGACGAGATAGAAAAAAAGGTCTTAGAGCTTATTATTGAAAGAATTAAAAAAGAATACTATAGGGAGGGAAAATAAAAATGCAACAGAAAAAAGGCTTGTCGTTTTTAGATAGATTTTTGACAGTCTGGATTTTGCTTGCTATGATTGTAGGTGTTTTGATAGGATATTTTTTCCCAAACTTTGCAAACGTGCTAAATAAGCTTAGCATTGGAACAACATCAATTCCAATTGCTATTGGATTAATTTTGATGATGTACCCCCCTCTTGCAAAAGTTAGATATGAAGAAATAGGAAAGACAAAAGCAGGCAAAAAACCTTTTGGAATTGCAATCTTATATAACTGGTTTATAGGACCTGTTGTCATGTTTTTGCTTGCCATATTGCTTTTGAGGGATTATCCACATTATATGATAGGAGTAATACTGGTAGGATTGGCTCGATGCATTGCGATGGTTCTTGTATGGAATGACCTTGCAGATGGTGACAGGGATTTTGTTGCAGGGCTTGTTGCTCTCAATGCAATCTGGCAAGTTCTCACCTATTCAGTATTAGCATATATATTTATAAAGTTACTTCCTCCACTTTTTGGAATTAGCACATCTTCAATAGCATTGAATATTTCTATGAAAGAAATAGCTATATCGGTATTTATTTACCTCGGCATTCCTTTTATAGCTGGAGTATTGACAAGAATCTTTCTGGTCAGTAAAAAAGGTAGAGAATGGTATGAAAAAAATTTTGTACCTAAGATAAGCCCAATAACTTTAATAGCATTACTCTTTACAGTCATTGTGATGTTTTCTCTAAAAGGAAAGTACATTGTTACTTTACCACTTCATGTATTGAGGATTGCAATACCACTTTCGTTGTATTTTGTTATAATGTTTTTAATAACATTTTTCACAGCATACAAAAGAAAATATGGTTATCCTGAAAGTGCAACTGTTGGTCTTACAGCTGCAAGTAACGATTTTGAACTTGCAATAGCAGTGGCTGTTGCAACTTTTGGTTTAGCTTCAGGCGAAGCATTTGCAACAGTTATTGGTCCATTGATTGAAGTTCCTGTCATGCTTCTTTTAGTAAATGTTGCTCTGTATTTAAAGAAGAAGCTTTATAGCTCTCAAGATGAAAAAAGTTACAAAGAAAATTCCTTCAAGCAGAATTAGATAAGAAAAGGGCTATCCTCGTCGAGACTATAAGTAATTTTGTGTAAAGTATAAGGACCTCCTTCTTGGTAAGAATCAGAATATAAACAAAAATATCCAAGAAGGAGGTTTTTTGTTATGGAAAATGTTTTAACAAAAGAGCAGCTCTTAGAGTTTATAAGAAAAAACAATATTCAGAGTGTGAGTGATATTTACGAAAGCTTAAAAGACTTGTTTAAGAGTGTACTTCAAAGCTTTTTAGAAGCAGAGATTGAAGAAACTCTGGGTTATGAAAAGTATGACGTTAAGAACAAACAAACTACTAACTCTCGAAACGGATATACTCAGAAGACTGTAAAAACAAAATTTGGAGAGATGGAAATTGATATACCAAGAGACAGAGAAGGTGAATTTGAACCCAAGATAATTCCCAAATATAAAAGAGATATCTCTGAAATTGAAGATAAAATAATAGCTTTATATTCCAGAGGAATGACAACACGAGACATTCATGAGCAAATAAAAGATATTTATGGTATTGAAGTATCTGCTGAGATGGTAAGCAAAATTACAGAAAAAATAATACCAGAGATAAGAGAATGGCAAAACAGACCGTTAGAAAAGATATATCCGTTTATCTTTATGGATGCAATTCATTACAAGATAAAAGATGAAGGCAGGATTGTAAACAAAGCTGCTTACGTTGTTTTAGGAATTAACATTGAGGGATATAAGGATGTTTTAGGGATATGGATTGGAGAAAGTGAAAGCTCTAAATTCTGGTTGGGTGTTTTGAATGACCTGAAAACAAGAGGAGTAGAAGAGGTATTACTGTTTTGTGTTGATGGCCTTACTGGTTTAAAAGAGGCAATAGAAGCAGTGTTCCCAAAAAGCGATATTCAAAGGTGTATTATTCATCAGTCAAGTCAATTCATTCAAATATGTTTCATACAAGCATATAAAAGAATTTTCAAAGGATTTTAAAAAAGTATATCAGGCAACTAATGAAGAAGAAGCACTGGAAAATTTTTATCAGGTAAAAGAAAAATGGGGGAAACAGTATCCTTATGCGTTCAGGAGTTGGGAAAGCAATTGGGAGCTACTGACTTCGTTTTTTAAGTTTCCCCCAGAGATAAGGAAGATAATTTATACAACAAACATCATAGAAGGAGTTCACAGACAATTTAGAAAAGTGACAAAAGCAAAATCAGTATTTCCAAACGATACAGCGTTAGAGAAGATGCTTTATCTTGCAACAAAAAATGTTGTAAGAAAGTGGACACAGAGGTACAGAAATTGGGATATAATATTAAATCAGCTTTTGATAATGTATCCAGAACGTTTAAGTGGATATATAAATTAATAACAAACTTCAGTTCGCTTTTAGATTGCTTCCATGGAAGCAATCTAAAACAAATTAAATTAGAATCAGAAAAATCAGAGCAATATATCCCAGTATCAAATTTTGTCCAGCTTTTAAAAAATTTATGCATAAAATTTTTTAAAATGGTAATACTAAAAAATAGAAGGTAGACAGGATTATCCTGAATGATTTCTTACCAAGAGGGATGGTTCAATTTAAATACACAAAATTATTTACAGACCCTCCTCGTCTCTTTGTGGATAGCCGCTTGAAAATATTTTATTTATGCTCTTCAACAGCCTTTTTAATTGCCTCAATAGCTTGTTGCGTATCCATATTTCTGATTTCAACACCTATATGCTTTTCTTTCGGAAAGCCTACTGCTTCAAAAGCATCACGGTACATCTTCTTTTGCATTGTTGGATCACAACCTGCTACATAAAGCTGATCTATCTCTGCCCCTCTGAGAAGTTCTTTCAAATATTTGTCACCATCATCAGAGCAAAGTTGAGGATGCAATCCAACCCAATCAAATATTCCTTCTCTTCTTAAACTATTCAGTACTTCAAAAATATCCATTTTGTGAAATGAAGGACATGTCCCTTGGCAAACGCATAACAACAAACCTCTTTTCATTATTTTTCACCTCTCCTCTCCAAAATACTTTATTGCTTCATTAGGACAAATCTTCTGACATCCTCTGCAAAACTCAACACAGTTATCAGGATTTTTTACATTGGGATATCCATCCTGCCCTACCTCATACACATCGTGAGGACAAAAGTTTACACACTGATAACACTGCATACACTTTTCTTTATCTATTATAGGATACCAGTTTTTAGCCAACATTATCACCTCCCTTCGAAAACTTAAAATTATCTAAAACTTTAAAATATATTAATTATTTATTGATATATTCGAATAATCAAATGTTTTTGCTAAAAAAATTATTTAATTTTTATTCAAAACTTTTTCTTAACAACCTGAATTAAATCCAAACTCTCTCTATCTTTTAAATTGTAAAAAACTCTATTGCCTTCTCGTCTGTCTTCAACTATTTCCATATTTCTTAAAATAGTTAAGTGACGAGAAATATGAGATTGATCAAGGTTTAATATCTCCATCATTTCACATACACATCTTTCTTTTTCTGCTACTAACTCTATTATCCTTATTCGCGTTGGGTGAGAAAGTGCTTTGAAATACTCTGCCATTTTTTTATAACTCTTTTCTAACATACCAAAACCCCTTTCGTATAGATTATATTCGATTATTCGAATAATGTCAAGAGCTGTTTTTTAAAAGTGGATGTGCTACAATGTAACAAAATATAGCAAATGTTTAATGGAGGTGCAATATTTAAATGAACAGAAGCGAACTTGCTAAAGAAAAATTTTTAAATGGATTTACATGCTCTCAAGCAGTCTTTTCTACTTACAGCACCGATTTTGGCTTGGATGAAAAAAGTGCAGCAAAAATTGCTTGTCCATTTGGTGGAGGTCTAGGAAGCTTAGGTTATGTATGTGGAGCAGTTACAGGAGCTTTAATGCTGATTGGTTTAAAATATGGAAGTTCAGAACTTCAAGACAAAGAATCAAAAGCAAATGCTTACTCAAAGGTTAGAGAGTTTGTTAAAAAGTTTGAAGAAAAAAATAAAACTATAATATGTAAGGAACTGTTAAACTGTGATATCAGCACACCCGATGGAAGAAAATACGCCGAGGAAAATGGACTGTTTAAAAATGTTTGCCCAAAATTTGTAAAAGATGCTGCTGAGATAATTGAAGAAATGTTATTTTCGAAAGAATGATTATAGGGGCTATCCAAAAAGATACCTGGATAGCCCCTTCCTTGCATTATACAGTTTTTAGCTCATTTGGTTTTACTATAAATCGGCAAAATACAATCTTAAAATCTTGCTTTTAAATAACCTCAGTTATTTTCTATATTATTGAATTAATTCTTCAGACTTTTAGGTAAAATCCTGTGCGCTCAAAAAATTCCCCAGATATTTTTTTCAAAACATCTTCGTCTACACCTTCACTTAATTTTATTTTTACCTCTCTTGTAGTTGGATAAATACTGGGGTTTTTTTGAATTTCTATATTGTATTTTGATAAAATTTCATTCAATATATTAATCATTTCAACTTGATTTATGGTCTGAGAAACTCTTATATCCCATCCGGTCTTTTCCGAAAGTTGAACAAGCTTGTCTTTATATTTTTCACCTACAAAAGGTGTTACAAAGGAAAGTTCAATGTATTTTCCACCTTCCTTAATACTTTTTTGTAAATCTTATCTTTTTCATTTTCAAAATAAAGGTCAATCAAAAGTAGAGCTTTATTTTGTTCCATCTTATTCTTTTGCAAAGTTATATTTTCTTCTTGTTTATTTTCCTCAACATCAAATATCAAATTAACCCCAGTTTCTTCCAAAAACTTTTCAGATAAATTTTTCATTTGTTCAAACTTTTCCTTTATTCTTATTACTATAGCATTTATCACAGGATTATATGAAAATTTTAACAATTTAACATTATAATCTTTAAGAAAATTCTTAACATACTCTGAAGCATACGTCAGGTTAATATTTGGATTTATATCAACTTTCCAGAGTGTCAATTTTTCAAATTCCTTAAATTGCTCTTCAAGCCTTTTTGCAACCTGTGGGAAATGAAAATAAAATGTAACTACCTTGTTTTCAATGTCCATACCGACCTTGTACAATCCATATTCATTAAACATTTCAAATGCTAATTCTCTCATCCTATTCTGCTCCATAGGTTTTGGCTTTAACCTTTCTTCCACCTCTTGGGCAGATAAAATCCTAAACAGGTATGGTTTTTTTGGATTTTGTTCAAAATAAACAGATTTTTTTAAAAGTTCAAATACTCTGTTTATCTCATCTTTTTCTATAAACTTCTTGCCATTCCAAATCAGAATAGCATGTTCAGCTGTTATATGATTGGATTCCTGCTTGTTTTCCACAAGGTACTGCCACAAAAGCTTCAGATTCTCTTCATTTAAAAGTTCTTGAT